>Ga0209233_1000017_pt1 | contig 898076 bp, 816 predicted proteins | sample AraplaCL_Cvi_mCL_FD_184269 | JGI IMG/M metagenome (GOLD analysis project Ga0209233, IMG submission 184269) | Arabidopsis root microbial communities from the University of North Carolina, USA - plate scrape CL_Cvi_mCL (SPAdes) (version 2) | ecosystem: Host-associated > Plants > Roots >... | reverse complement strand
ACTCGGCTACTACAGAGCGCCTAAAGGCCTCACTGTACTTATACTGCGAGGCCGTGCCTTTTACTTTAATTACTTTGTAACTCATCTTGTTGACTTTTTTTAGTCAACTTTTTTCAGGACGGGACAACTTTTATAAAATCCCTCTTGAAGGTAGACAGGCTGCGCCCCGTGAGCGTGGCAAATGCCGACAGCGGGATGTTGTACTTGTAATGGTGATTCATGTAAGTTTCCAGATCTATTTTAAATGGTTCCTGAAAATCGAACAGAAAGCTTTGAAGGGTCTCACCGGCCTGTAGCAATAACTCTATGGCTTCACATGTTTTCAGTTCTGCAATTCGTTGGGTAAGGTGTGTTGAATTTTCTATGTATGGAAGCAAAGAATCAAAAAAAGCTTTCAAAAACCGGTTACCGGTCAGGTCGACCATTGCTTTGCCCTTATAACCGCTGTGGTTTTTGATATTATGCTCAGCAGCGTACTTATGCAGTACATCCTGATCCAGGAATACGCTGATGAGCGAAGGCGGTTGCCCGTCTGCTCCGCTTTTTTTGAGCTTTTTAAATAACTGGTACCTCCGCATTACGCAGATCGTACCCTCCTTCATGATAAAGGTTCCTTCGTTCGAGAAGTATTGCGATTCACCGGAGAGCATGATCCCTAAAGCGTGCTCCGGAAAGTAATGTTCGCTGCTCTGGGCCTTTTTGTGACCGCGCGCATACAGGAAATTATGCTGAAGGATTAAAACATCTTCCATACCTTTTATTTTATCTGCCCCATGATCATTCTATCCATTTGCCTGTCGGACAATATTCTTTTTAAAAATAATAAAAGTGAAGAAGCCATTTGCGACGTCGTGTACCCTGTTTTCGGTTTCTTTGCTTCTATTCCCGTCCGGACCAGCTCAGCGATAACAACCGGTTCGACGGCATCCTTTGACAGCCGGTTAAACACCTCCCCTATTTTAGCCGCCAGATCACTATAAGCCGTATGTCCTGAAACCCTGATCAGAAAATCGGTGGCTACATTTCCCCATTCTGATCGGGTCGCCCCGGGTTCAACCACGATCACATCGATTCCAAAGCCGGCTACTTCGTTCCTCATGCTATCACATAAACCCTCCAAAGCAAATTTACTGGCGTGATACCATCCCCCTAGGGGAAAAGCGATCTTACCGCCGACGGATGAGATATTAATGATCTTTCCGTAGCTGTTTTGTCGCATTTTTGGCATTACCAGTTGTGCGAGGCGCATGGCACCAAATACATTTACTTCAAACTGTTAGCGCGCGTCATCCATCGCAATGTCTTCAATTGCTCCTTCCAGGCCAAAGCCTGCATTATTCACCAATATATCAATCCTTCCTGCTTCTTCGAAAATTTGTCCTATGCAAACTTCAATGCTTTCCTCTTTTGTTACATCCAGGGCTATCGTTTTAATCCCATGCGTTTTCAGATCCTCCAATTTGTCTGCTCGGCGTGCAGCTCCATAAACCTGGTAACCGTTTTGCGCTAAATAAACCGCGGTTGCTTTGCCGATGCCTGCTGAAGCACCTGTAACTAATACTATTTTTTCATGATTTTAAATTTTTTATACAAAGATGCCCCGAAGCACCAGAGGCTGGTTTGTTGAAAAGTCCAGGTTTGTTTGTTGAAAGGGTCAGCGCTTTAAAAAACGAAGTAAACAATGAAAAGTGGTCCGGTCGGTTTGATTAGCGAAAAGAATATCCTCATAGCTAATTCACGATATAAAATACACCAAATTCTTGCACCGGGTACATTCCCGTTTTGCCAGGTCACGCGTACGCCTTATTTTGATCGGATTTTCAGCTTCGTTGTGAATCGGAAAATTTTGAAATAACTCGCCATCGACCATCGCTCAAGTTGTCCGGATATGTTGTCATATTAATTACGTTCGTGGTTATTATCATTGGTATTTAGTCAGTCTTATAGCGATGGCCTTATATCCAATTTTTAACATTTACGCTTTTTTAATACCTGTTTTAGCTTTTTGGGGCTAATAAACCATCTGTAAAACTCATATAATGTGCTGCTATTATTTAACTTTCAGCTATAAAAATTGATGGCAGCAACTGCCTGAAAAACGAAGCAGCACATTTAGACCTTGCATGCTAAATATTTGTCCTACTTTTCATCCTGCGATTTACGCTCGAATTGGCGTTGCTCCTGAACAGTAGCGGATACACATTCCCGGGATTTGGATAACTCCGAAATTCGGCGGCCGGCTAATTTTGTATCATAAACAAATGATTTATGATACCAGCGAAAGGATATGCAGCACAAACAGCGGAAAGTCCGCTGAGGCCATGGCAATTTGAACGACGCGATATGGGCGCACATGATGTACAGATCGAGATTTTGTACTGCGGTGTTTGCCATACCGACATCCACCTCACCCGTAATGAATGGTTCCCGGGTATATTCCCGATGGTTCCGGGGCATGAGATCGTAGGGCGCATCATTGCGACCGGCGCCCATGCCAAAAAGTTTGCCCTCGGCGACCTGGGCGGCGTGGGTGTAATGGTAGACTCCTGCCGCGAATGTGAAGATTGTAAAAACGGGCAAGAGCAGTTTTGTACCGTAGCACCTGTACAAACCTATAATAACCTTGGTCACGATGGCCTACCGGCTTATGGCGGCTATTCCAATACCATTGTCGTGCATGAGGACTTTGTACACCGTATCTCTGAAAAACTGAACCTGGCAGCAGTAGCGCCACTACTGTGTGCAGGCATCACCACTTATTCGCCATTGAAAAAATGGAACGTTGGGAAAGGACACAAGCTTGCAGTGGTCGGTTTAGGCGGTTTGGGCCACATGGGTGTGAAGTTCGGCGTGGCATTTGGCGCAGAGGTAACCGTGATCAGTACTTCGCCTAACAAAGAAACTGCCGCAAAAGAACTGGGGGCGCACCACTTTATCCTCTCAAAAGACGAGGCGCAAATGAAGGCTGCCTATAAAAGCTTTGATTTTGTACTGGATACCGTAGCCGGCAACAGCGACATTAATCCTTACCTGGCCACATTGCGGACCAATGGTGTTTATGTGAACGTTGGTTTACCTGCGAAGCCCTGGGAAGTCGCCTCATTTTCATTAGCCGTTGGCAATAAAGTGATTGCTGGTTCCGGCGCTGGCGGTTTGCCCGAAACCCAGGAAATGCTGGATTTCTGTGCCGAGCACAACATTGTTTCCGATATTGAACTTATCGATATCAAGGACATTCATAAGGCCTATGAACGTATGCAAAAAGGCGCTGTCAAATACCGGTTTGTCATTGATATGAAAACCTTGTAATTTTAATCCTGTGAAGCAGCCCTATCTTGTTAATACCATATCCGAGCAGCACAGGCTGCTTGGATTAGCTAAACCAAAACATCCTTTGGTGAGTGTCTTCCGGCATGAAGATAGCCGCTACGACAATTTAGTGGAATTGCAGCACTTTACCCTTAACTTTTATTGCATCAGCATCAAAAAAGACTATGATGGCAAGTTGAAATATGGACAGCGGCATTATGATTTTGATGAGGGCATGATGGCTTTTATTGCGCCGCACCAACTATTGATGAAGTTGGATGCCGGCTCCAGGCCGCCCGGCGGCATGTCGCTGATGTTTCATTCTGATTTTATTGCAGGAACTTCGCTTGCTGCCAAGATCAAAAACTTTCATTTCTTCGCTTACGAGATCAATGAAGCGCTGCATCTCTCAGAAACCGAAGAGAAAATCATCGAAGGTATCTTTAACAACATTGAACGCGAGTATCAAACCAGTATAGACCGCTTTAGCCAGGAAGTGATGATTGCGCAGATCGAACTGCTGCTGCAATACTGCAGCCGCTTTTATGCCCGCCAGTTCGTCACCCGGAAAATAGCGAACGATGAAATACTGATCCGGCTGGAAAACCTGCTGGATCGTTATTTTGATGAGCAAAAAGGCCTGCCTACCGCGCAATATCTTGCCGGAGAGCTGAACCTTTCGCCAGATTATTTAAGCGACATGCTGCGCACCATTACCGGGCAGACGGCCCAGCAGCTTATCCAGGCTCGGTTAATTGAAAAAGCCAAGGAATTACTCAGTACCACCAACCTGCAGGTAAGCGAGGTAGCCTACCGGCTGGGCTTCGGCTACCCGCAATCGTTCAATAAGCTATTCAAGAATAAGACCAAGTTATCGCCGCTGGAATTCCGGGCGATGTTTAATTAAGCTATTGACCAGAACAATATATATTCGCAACCTGGTATGTGAAATAGATCTGGAGGAAATCCGGTAACGTCAACTCAAAGCCCTTTTGTCTTGCCAGGCAAAATCCCCCTTCCTTTCGCTTAACAACCATTTGCCATTTACCCGTATATACTTATCATGGTAAATGGCCCCGATGGTCGACTTAACCTTGACTCCGTTTTCAATGCTGATCGTAGTTATCTGACTATACAACGTACCCTCGGCATCTTCGTTGTTTATAAAAACCATATGCTGCCCGTTGAGATGGAAAGCAACCTCAAAATTCCTGTTGAATTCTTTGAACGCTTCCGTCATGGCTTGCCGCCCCTGTAACTGCATGATGATTTTTCCGTCAACGGTAATCTCCATAATGGCATCCTCGGTAAATTGCTGAACTTGCGAAGAAAAATCCTTTTTATCTGCCAGTATAGAAATCTGATCAACCAGTGCGCTAAGCTCGAGGCGATCTGATAATTCTTGTATATCCATGATGTTAGACTACCGTGAGCACAATCTTTCCCTGGATATGACCTTTAGCAGCACGTTCATGTGCTTCGCGAGCTGCGGACAACGGGAATGTACTGTCTATGAGCACACAAATGCTTCCGTCATTCAGTAATTTAGCCAGCTTTGCAAGTTGTACCCCGCTGGAACGGACTTGTACCGATGATACTGTGATACCAAGCTTTTCTGCTTCATCATAATCCGCAAAACCCAAAGGATAAACCGGGAATAATGCACCCCCACGTTTTAAAGTTTTCAAGAACCGGCCTGATGATGCCCCGCCAATGGTATCCACCACCAAATCTATATCCCGTACTACTTCGTCAGCGGGTGTTTTTGTATAGTCAATGAATTCGTCTGCACCCAGATTTCGTACAATTGTTTCATGCTGCCCGGCCGCTACTGCTATTACCTTAGCTCCGTGAAGCTTTGCTATCTGCATCGCAAAATGCCCAACACCGCCTGCAGCGCCATTTACCAATACCGTCTTGCCTTTCAACGGTACCGGAACATGCGGATGAGGTTGTAATGGGTTGGGGTGATTATGGCCAACCTCCACCAAGAATTGCCAGGCAGTTAACAGCGACATTGGCGCTCCCGCAGTATGTACATGATCAATACTGGCAGGTTTAATTGCAAGATCAGATACAGGTACGCTCACATATTGAGCATATCCCTTACTTTCCCCGATGCTGAAAAAGCGGACCATAGCATAAACCTCATCGCCTATCTTAAAGTCTTTCACGTCGTTTGCAACATCGGCTACAACCCCTGATATATCAGTACCGAGGATCATTGGAAAATCACCTTTTGGTTGCCACTCCGGCGGCAGCGATCGATAGCCATCGCGCAGGTACCAGTCGGGCGGGTTAAGGGCAGATGCGTAAACTTTGACCAGCACCTCACCGGTTTTTAGCTTGGGCATTGGTGCATCCTCGTAACGAAGTACTTCCGGCCCGCCAAATTCATGTAACCTTACTGCTTTCATCAGACCTCCGGTATGATCTCTTGCATTTACTAACTCTTCCATTGTTAATTTAATTTTATGCCTATTAATGACTTGTTAATGATGATGCAATTGTCGGATAAATAGGTACTTTTGACAAGTATGTACTTTTAAGTATCTTATATACCAAAAAGTATGTATTGTTAAATACCAGTGTTTTACATAATTACGAGAAATGAAAAATGATCAATTGATGACGAATGAAACCCAGCTATGTGCCGTGGATTATGCATTCAAACGAATAGGTGGAAAGTACAAAGCACGTATTTTATGGTACCTGGACATGAAAAAAGTACTTCGTTACGGAGAACTAACCCGAATGCTTCCTGACATTACTACAAAAATGCTAACGCAGACCTTGCGCGAGCTTGAGCAGGATAAATTGATCATCCGGCAGATGTACCACGAAGTTCCTCCTAAAGTGGAGTATTCGCTTAGCGAGACCGGGCAGGAATTGATACCTTTCATCGCTCATTTGCATAATTGGGGGAAAAAGCAAATTGAGCTGGAGATGCATAGCAGCGGTAAGCAAAATGACGAACGTACAGCAAGTGTGTGCCGGACGGTCTGCGGTACAGACTAATCAGGTTCGATTTCCAGTAATCGAATTAGTCGTACAATAGCTAATTGTATAATAACTATCCCCCATTGGCTTTTTGCTTCAGACACCGAAATGTAGCTTAAAGCAATAATCTTTAAAATTTATAAATGAAGCTGCCAATCAGAAAAGTAGTTTTTGATGAAAAAATCCCCTTTGGATTTGAAATCCTTTCGTTAGACAGTGCCGATGCCAGGTCCAAAGAGAATTTAAGAGCGCCGCACCGGGCATCCTTCTACCTGATAATTTGGTTTCAGAAGGGAAACCCATTCCATGTAGTCGATTTTAATCCGGTAGCCGTTAAACCAGATTCTTTTTTATTCATCAGAAAAGATGCGGTTCAGTTTTTTGACCAAACGAACGACTTTACCTCGCGGATAATACTTTTTACGGAGGATTTTTATGGTTCAACTGAAAAGGACCATCAGGCGCTAAACACAAGCCCATTGTTCATCGATCTCTTGGATAATGGCGGTCATGTTAACATAGCTGCCACGCCCAGGCTAAAAGAGTTATGGACGTTACTGGAAAATGAAGTTATCGTGGAAGCAGACGGTATACAGCCTGCGCTGTTGCAAAAACTTTTAAGCAGCTTTTTGCTGCTGTCAGAAAGGGAGCGTTTAAAGCAGGGTATCCCTGTCATCTCCCGCGGTGCGCAGGCAGATCTTTTCATTGCGTTTAAAAGCCTCCTGGAGATTGATTTTAAAACAGAGAAAACAGTCTGCTATTATACCGGGAGGCTCTTTGTTTCAGACAAGGTGCTGACCCATGCCCTGAACGCAATCGTCGGCAAAACGCCCAAACAGATTATTGATGAACGGGTAATCCTTGAAGCCAAAAGACTGCTGGTTCATAGCCCGATAGCGGTAAAATCCATTGCACTGTCCCTGGGCTTTGAAGAACCTACCAATTTCAATAAGTTTTTCAAAAAACATTGCGGTAAGACACCCCTTGAATTCCGCCTTGGATACATCGAAAGCCAAAAAGGCGCAAAAGTATCATCATAAGTCGGTAACCTACCTTTACGCCTATGAATTAGTCACCGAACTTTGTGCCATACATCAAGAAAGAAGTGACTATGTATTATTCTGTTAATAACATCAATCTATATATAAAGGAAGAAGGCCTCGGTGAGCCTGCGTTGCTGTTCCTTCACTTTTGGGGAGGCTCAGCCGATACCTGGAACGGCGTAACCGGTATATTGAAACATGATTTCAGGTGCATCAGTTATGACCACCGGGGATGGGGCAGGTCAGACAAGCCGGCGAGCGGCTACAGTATTCCGGAACTGGCACAGGATACCCTTGCACTTGTTAAAGCGCTCGATCTTCAAAATTATATCCTCATCGGGCATTCCATGGGCGGTAAGGTTGCCCAGTATGTTGCGGCACAAAAACCCGATGGCTTGCAAAAACTGGTTCTGGTTGCGCCGTCTCCATCTTTACCCACTATTCCGCCTGCGGAAATACTGGAAGGTATGAGAAGCGCCTATACCTCATTAGAAAACATCAACGCTACAATTGACCATGTTTTCAAGGCCGGAGATATTGGCCCCGATCTCAGAGAACGACTGATCAAAGACATCCAAAGCCACAATGAACCGTCGCGTTTAGGCTGGACAGACATCGCCCTGCAGGAAAACGTTTCAGCCGGGATAACGCAAATCGCCGTTCCAACGCTGATCATCGCCGGGGAGAATGATCTTATTGATCCACCGCAACGCCTGGAAGCAGAAGTAAAAGCACTGATACCCCGGTCGGAAATGACAATTATTAACGGCGCAGGTCACTTGATCATGCTGCAGAAACCCGAGCAGGTGGCAGCCTTAATTAAAGACTTTATATAGGCGCCGAGTCACGCGCCTCCAACCTTTATTGTTTGAACAGGGGCATGAACAGGCGCATTCAAGACTTGCACTGTAACGTTTGCACCCAATATCGGGAATACAGTAAAGCCCTGTCGCGAAGTCGGCAGGGCTTTACCCAATCTGTTAAGCATCAATGAATTGTTTATTTCGGTGCGTTTCTTTTTTATTCACCTACCGGCAATATTGAATTGTAATCTTCTAATTGACTGTAAATTATACTATTTTGTTATTTGCTTTCATTTTTTGAATTTTTATAATGCAAATTTGCGTTGCGATCATAAAATGCACGTATCCGGATTTATGCATCCTGTATCCAAATCTTTTATTTGAAAGCAGCGGTTAATTTTAGACCCACTTTGTTTATCTTATTTATCTCAATTATCACTGATAATAAAACTGCGATCACTGAAGGCAGGGAGTTTTGATGCTGTTTCATAGAAATATTTTACTTCGTCCCTGTTATCCATTAGCCCTAAACTATAAAGTACAGGAACGAAATGGTCCGGAGTCGGTGCGGCCAATTTTCCAAGCTGATGGCTTGTTTCATAATTGATAAAAGACGCCATCTTTCTTTCGGCAATTTGTTTTTTCAGCCATTGATTGTATTCTGCTTCCCAGCCGAAAGGGGTCATATCGCCTGTTTGAAATTTCTGACGCACTAATGGTAAGTTATGAATGAGCGATCCGCTTCCGATGATTAATACCCCTTTCTCCCGTAAAGATTTTAATTGTTGGCCCAGTTCATAATGATAACTGGGTTTGGCATAATAATTAATACTCATTTGAAAAACAGGAATGTTCGCATCAGGAATCAGATGCATGAGCATTGGCCATGCACCATGATCCAGCCCCAACTCAGTTGTTTCGATAACAGACGGAACAATCTTCTTTATTTCATGTGCAATTTCCGGCGCCCCATGTGCGCGATATTTTACATCGTAATATTTTTTTGGAAATCCATAATAATCATAGATCTGTTCCTGTTCCCTGGAGATATTTACAAATGTTCCTCTTGTACACCAATGAGCGGAGACCACAACCACTGCTTTTACATCATAACGCTGTTGCAGCGTATTGCCTAATTCAAAGAGCGAATTCCAAAAGGGGTTTTCATCCCTTGACATCGGTATATTCATTGGATTGCCATGTGAAGTAAATAAAACCGGCAGTTTTTTTCCCTGACCAGGCAATCCGTCAGTATATTTTTCAAATTCCCGTAGATCCATCGCATTTAGATATAATGGAGCCAGGGCTGATCATTAAATAAAACCCTGGCGCACCTTTATTATTGGTTTGGTAATTTAAATTGTAACTTTTTATTGTTTCACAAATTGAACGTTCGCAATCAATTTCACCTCGTTGCTCACAACGGCACTTGTCGCTTCGCTAAGCAGACCAAAACTGACATCGAAATCTTTCCTGTTGATCTTTCCGGTTAACGAAAATCCCATCCGGGTGTTACCCCTTTGATCCTGATTAATACCACCGAATTCGGCATTAAGTGTAATTTTCTTGCTTACACCCCGTAAAGTGAAAGTCCCGTGCACTTTATAATTCTCGTCATCTGCCTGCTCTACGCTTTCAGTGACAAACGTTAGTTTGGGATGGTTAGCTGCATCAAAAAATTCAGCACTATTCAAATGCCCGTCACGTTGTTCATTGAAAGTTGTTATGGAATTTATGTCTGCTGAAAAACTTCCTTTTGCGGTTGCAAAATTATCGTTCTCTGTTTCCAACGTAGCCTCAAACTTTTTAAAATTTCCGGTTACAGTTGAGATCATCAGGTGTTTTACTTTGAATTGAATTTCCGAATGCATCGGGTCAATTATCCATTTTGATGTTGCCATTTTATTTATCGCTTTAAGAATCATTTAGGGTACAAAATTACCTATCTTAGCTAATTAATATATAGTAGTTACCTAAAGGGAAGTAGTTACCCTTGGGTAAGTACCAAATAAATTGACGTTATGAGCCAAAAGGAAAAAGTCTGTCAGCAAAAACTGATTGTCACGAGAGATGCACTGGAGGTGATCCAAGGTAAGTGGCGGATTCCCATAGTTCTTGCCCTGACCTTTGGCGATAAAAGGTTCGGTGAAATACAAAGGGACATTGTGGATATATCGCCTAAAATGCTGTCACAGGAGTTAAAGTCCCTGGAGACCAACAAAATTATCACCAGAACACTTTATGACAGCATGCCGGTTACTGTTGAGTATTCTTTAACCCCGCTGGGGCATTCAATGAAGAAGCTGTTGGATGAGTTGTTAAACTGGGGCGTCACTTTCCGTAAAGAAGTTGTGGGGAGGTAGAAGTTGAATTTAAATCTGCTCTTGTCATCTATCGCTGTTTAGCCCACCACGTCATGGATAGTTTGAATGATGACGCAGGAATCGTGGCGTACGAGTTTGCTTTTTTTTACATAAAAGTTAAAACGTACCTTGATCGTATTTGTTTACCTCTTGTACATAGATTAATAGCAATCGATTATGAAAAATAAAACATGGTTCATAACAGGTTCATCCCGCGGGTTTGGAAACGAATGGGCAACTGCTGCACTGCAACGCGGGGACAACGTTGCAGCAACGGCCCGGAATGTAGATGACTTAGCCGATCTGAAAAGCCGGTTTGGGGATCAGGTACTACCGCTGCAATTAGATGTCACTGACCGCGCTGCTTGTTTCGAGGCTGTTGAACAGGCAAGGGCTCATTTTGGGAGACTGGATATTGTTGTCAATAATGCGGGTTACGGTCTCTTCGGTATGGTGGAGGAAATCAGTGAAAAAGAAGCCCGTGATCAGATGGAAACAAACTTCTTCGGGGCATTGTGGATAACCCAGGCCGCGCTCCCGATCATGCGCGAGCAACAAAGCGGCCGGATCCTGCAGGTCTCCAGCATCGGCGGGATTATCGCCAATATCAGTTTGGGCTTATACCATGCCTCTAAATGGGCGCTGGAAGCTTTTTCTGAATCTTTGAGCAAGGAAGTAGCCGGAATGGGCATTTTCGTTACGTTGATCGAGCCGGGCGGTTATGGTACGGATTGGAGTGGGAGTTCTGCGGTACATGCGTCAGCCAATCCCGCTTATGATGCCTTAAGAGCCGAACGCGCCAAACTTCGCGGAACCTTTAAACCGGGCGATCCCGTCGCTACAAGGGAAGCAATACTGCAAATAGCAGATGCAGACGAACCACCTTTAAGAATTTTCTTGGGCGAACAACCCCTCGGTTGGGCTAAAGACGCGTACCAAAAACGCCTGGAAACATGGGAAAAATGGCAGGATGTTTCTGAAAAGGCGCAGGGTAATAACAATGCCTGAACACCGCTTATTTAGCGCTTAACAGGTCAGTAGTATAGCATCACCGGCATTCATTCCGGTGATGCTTTGCAACTTTTGATAACCCGGCCGGGTTAGTTATTCGAATGTGCACCAGCGGCACTGGTCAGCGCAACAGGTACGACTTATCTGCCCTTTTTAAAACATCCGATACTGGTTTATGCGGCTGAATCCGGGGAACAGATCGGGCGGGCTTTCAGCCGGGCATTAGAAAGACAGTTGCACCTGGGCATTTACACCAGGGGCCTGTTTGCCACAAAGAACGAAGAAGGGAACCTTACGGAAATTGCCGGACATGCTGACGCTGATTTGGACTTCGTAGGAATCGTCATTTACGGTGAAAATAAAAAGGTTGATAAAGCGGTCGACAAACTGGTGTTTCACTCCTGAAAAAAACCGGCCTTTTCATTTAAAAGTACCGGTTTCTTAAGTTGAGCATATATTATGCGAAATCTATAATACTTTGTAGGTTTGACCTGTTTGTGCCCCAAGTACACTTTTTACATAGGCTTGAGCTACCCTGTTCATGGAGACCGGTATATGGCCGGGGAAGTACGGGAAATAATCAGGTGATTCTTCAACTACATCCGGGCTGATGGCATTAATGCGAACACCGTTCTCCAGTTCTATGGCAGCTGCTTTGACAAAAGCATCAAGCGCGCCATTGATCGCGCTTACCGAAGCACCGAATACAATTGGATCTTCACTTAAACTTCCCGATGTCAGCGTAAACGAACCTTTCGGGTTAATGTAGTGCTGGCCTATCAAAACCAGGTTGATCTGTCCCATTAACTTACTGTTCAATCCAACCTTGAAATTGGCATCGGTCATCTCCCTGAGCGGGCCGAAATGTGCATCGCCAGTTGTACTGATCAAAGCGTCAAAGCTGCCCACCTTTTCGAAAAGATCTTTGATCGAGCCGTTATCACTGATATTTACTTGCAAATCGCCGCTTTTAGAACCTGCTTTTATGATCTCATTGCCGGATTCCAGCGCTTTTACGACGTGTTTTCCAATGGTGCCGGTGGCACCGATGATGATTATTTTCATTGTTTATATGTTTAGTTTTTTGTCAAAGTTATTCCCAAATACTCGCTTAGCGGGAAGGGCGAATTGCTGTGGGCAGATGCATAGAGAATTATTACCTCTCCATGCCTGTAAGCTTATCAATTGCATGCCGCCCCAACTTACCACTCCGCTGCCTTATGGTTCCTGGCGATCATCCCATCTACCTTATAGGAATTGTACATCCGCTCGAAGATCAGTAATAACACCAGGAACGCGGTGTGTAACAACTGCGAAGGGATCGCTTCCAATTGATGTATACTTGTAGAGCCAAGGATCAGGGAGATCATGATGATACCGCCAACGATATACGCCTGTCTCGTAAATAAGCCTATCAGCACCAATAGTCCTATAGTTAGTTCGAGGAAGGGAAGCACATAACTGAATATATGTACCATTTCCGCAGGCAAATTGGACTTGGCGAATTGTTCGACCATCCACTTACTGAAATTATCCAGGACCAGCAGGCGCGCTATGCCGTGTCCGAAGAATGTTGTACCTATCGCAATACGTGCTAACAGGTATGCTTGCTTTGCTTCTTTTGTCATGATTTTTTATATTAAATTAACCCTTACCGGCATTGAGGGAGATAACCTTTCCGCCCGAAATAGTAAATATCATTTTCGCCTTCAGCTCACCGGCTGTTGAAGAGTGTATGGTTGCCAAAATGGTGTGCCCGTCGGCCGATTCTTCAAGCGCGGTTATGGATACTTCGCTGTCACCGAAAAAGAAGGCGTCGGCCCATTGAAGGATATTTTCAGGCTGACCGTTGTGTATGAAGGTGGCATCCGGACTCACCAATTTTGCGAAGTTATCCCGGTCTTTATTATGCAGGGCGATCAGTGCAGCGCTTACCACCCGATCGCTAAGTTTTTCCAGCTTTATCATATTTTTATTCTCCTTAATTTGTTGCTCCACCGTTAACCAGCAGATGCTGCCCGTTTACGAAAGACGACAGGTCGCTTGCGAAGAATTCAGCCACATTGGCCACATCTTCCACTTCTGCCAGCCGTCCCATCGGACAGCTCTCCAGCAGTTGTTTGCGAAGGCGGGGATAAGCATTCTCATCCACGAAGATCCCGGAATGATCAACCGCAAACGGGATGATAGAATTCACGGTAACACCCCGGTGTCCGATCTCTTTTGCCAGTATATCGACCATGTATCGCGGGGTGGTCTTGCTGCCACCGTACACGGCCATTCCTGGCACCGGGAATGAAGTGGTGGAGGAAGCGATGTAGATGATCCTGCCATTATCCTCGATATCTTTTGCAGCCTGTTGCATGGTGAAATAAGAGCCTTTCGTATTGAGGGCAAACAGTTTGTCGAATTGTTCTTCAGTGAATTCGGTAACCGGCGTTTCTACCATTTCGATACCCGCATTGGCGACTACAATATCGATCCGGCCAAAAGCTGACTTTGCCTCCGAAAATAAGCGTTGTATGTCAGCCACCTTGCTGATATCCGCTTTTACAGATAGTACCCTTGTACCCATGGCTTTAATATTGCTTTCAACTTCTTCGGCAGAGGCTTTATCGCGGGAGTAATTGATGACGACATTCGCACCCAGTGCAGCATATCTTTCAGCGATCGCTTTCCCGAGGCCCCTCGCGGACCCGGTTACAATGGCAACCTTGTTATTTAATGGTTTCATTTTCCTTATTTTAAAAATTATTTGTTTATGCATTTCACTTTCCGGCCGGATCAGGCCATAGCGCCGTTTAAGCCAATGGCTTGCCCGCTGATCCATTTTGCTTCGTCACCGGCTAAAAAGGTTACCACCCTTGCTATGTCCTCCGGTTCAGCAAGCCGGTTGAACGCATTTAAAGAAGCAAGGCGGTCAATCAGCTCCTGCGGTTTCCCGCTGGTGAAAAGTTCTGTATTCGTAGGGCCGGGCAGAACCGCGTTTACATTGATGCCGCGCATACCAACTTCTTTGGCGAACACCCGGGTCATTTGCTCGACAGCTCCTTTAGTCGCTACATAAGTGCCATAGCCTGGCATGAGCAAACGGGTCGTGGTTGAAGAAAAATTGATGATACTTCCACCATCCGCCAGCCTGGTGGCCGCCTCGCGCAGCGTGTTGAACGTACCACGGACATTGATATCGAACTGACGGGTGAAGTCCTCATCGGTAGTATCCTTCAGTAATTGGGTGATCATTATGCCCGCATTATTAACCAGTACGTCCACTTTGCCAAAATGGGATATGGCCGTATCGAACAAATGTTTTACATCAGCAGCCTTGCTGACATCAGCCTTGACAATGATGGCTTCTCCGCCACCGGTCCGGATATCAGATGCTACCTGTTGCGCTGCCTCTTCGCTTCCTGCATAATTGACAATTACCCTGGCTCCTGCTGCAGCGAGCGAGCGCGCCACTTCTGCGCCGATGCCCCTTGAAGCACCGGTCACGATAATTATTTTTTCATTTAGTGTTTTCATGTCCTTTGTTTTATTGTCGATGATCGACAGTACAAAGGTCAGGTTTGCCGGACGGCCGGCGTTGCGCGGTTTTAAGGAGGTGTTGTAAAAATCTAAGACGCAACCACCGTTTTATCCGTCCGGTAAGCAGCAGGAGAAAGTTTGGCGTGCTTTTTAAAGAAATTGCTAAAGTGCGCGGTTTCGCTGAATCCCAGCCGGTAGGCTATTTCTTTTACGCTAAGGTTTGTATTCTGTAACAGGGATTTTGCTTCTGAAACCGTCTTATCAGCGATCCAGGCACTGATGGACCTGCCGGTTTTGGATTTGATAACGGTGCTGAGGTAATTAGGGTGCAGATGCTGCGCGTCCGCATAATCCTGAACGCGAAATACCTGGCTTGCCTTACCCTCACCCAGCAGGCGGTAATGATGTTCCAACTGACGTTTAAAGTTTTTTACGATCAGCGAACTTCTGTTCCCCTCATAGATCGGGTTATAATCCAGCCAGAAATATTCTTTTAGTTTAAGCAGCAGGGCCACGAAAAGGGCGGCGATGATCCGCATACGAAAAGGCGAGCGCTGTGTGTACTCGTCATAAATCTGTTCATAGATGCGCTCGATGCCCAGGAAGGCATCAGGAGGAAGTACCCTTCCCGGAAATGTTTCCGACAATAAAAAAGGGAACTCTTCAAAAACGTCGGCATTTACGTTTTCCTTGAGGAATGATTCTCCAAGCGTAATCAGGTAAACTTCATCTGTATTTTCCCAAACGTAGGAACGCAGGTGGCCGGGATTGGTAAAATATACTGTACCCGGTTCCAGCGGAAAAGTATGTTCGTCAATGGTATACCTGCCCTTACCCCACTTTACGAAAAGGAACACGAAAAAATTTAAACGATGTACGGGCGAAACAAATGGCAACCTGTCGCCAAAAGCGTCGGCCAGCCTGAAGATCGTAAAATCTGCATCGGCGTCCATGAGATCTGTTGAGAGTCCCATTTCCCGATACTGATCACGCAACGCCTCAAATGCTTTGATCTCACTCATTTTTGCATCTTACTTTGATTCGTTAAATATACGGCTCTTCAACCAATACAGTGGCAGGCGCACGGTCAAAGCAGGTATCTCTTGAATTACACCAGCGAAGTTTGTCGCCTGGAAAATAAATCCGTCATAGGATTTTTAGTGATGTCGATATCAATTGGCCCCAGTAAACAACAAGCTAAAGGCAATCAACACCAGCGAGTTTAGCAGCTAAATCCGCAAAAAGTATACAACTATCCCTGATTCGTATTATCTGCTGCCCCGTTTTTAGGATGACCTTTACATCATCATTTAAAGCGCGGAAAATATGAAAAATACAATTTTAATTACCGGTGCCAGCAGCGGCATCGGTAAAGCAACCGCAAAACTATTCCAGGAGAAAGGATGGAACGTCATCGCTACCATGCGTCATCCTGAAGGCGAAACAGAGCTTGCCGGTCTCGACAACATCTTACTGCCTAAGCTGGACGTGCTTGACCCCGATTCTATCGAAAAAGCAGTTGAAGCCGGGATTGACAGGTTCGGAAAGATTGACGTAGTCCTTAACAACGCCGGCTATGGCGCCTTCGGCCCGCTGGAAGCTTTCTCCCGCGACAATATCATCCGGCAGTTCAATACCAATGTGATTGGACTACTCGATGTTACAAGGGCTGTCCTGCCGTATTTCCGCAGCAATAAAGGCGGCATAATTATCAATATATCCTCCATTGGCGGCAAGATGTCTTTCCCTTTGGGCGCCTTATACCATGGAACCAAGTTTGCCGTGGAAGGTATCTCGGAAGCTCTGAGCTATGAGCTGGAACAGTTCGGCGCCAAAATAAAAATCGTTGAACCGGGTGCCATCGCCACCGACTTCGCCGGCCGCTCGCTTGACTTCAGTAACGATGAATCCCTGACCGAATACCAGTGGCTGGTCGGCAAAATCAACGAAGGCATGCCTGCCTTTTTTGAAAATGCTTCTCCGGCCAGCCTGGTTGCTGAAGTCATCTATCAGTCTGCTACGGATGGTAGCAGCAAATTACGCTATGCCGCGGGTGACGATGCCAAAGCGATCATAGACCAGCGTCAGCAGAGCGATGACGATACATTTATCCATGAGATTAAAAAACAGTTTAAGCTAGTTTAATTATTCTAATGGTACAGGGCCGCTGATAATCCGGTCCTGTACCTTTTGTCGTTAAATGATTTAACTTTATACAAATAAATTGTTAACAGCTAATTATGAGTGTATTTCTTCATATGCCAGCAATTGCTGATCTTTTCCGGTTTTTCAGCCTTGAACAGCCGCTGAAGCACCCGCTGGTTGCTGTAGTAGATTTCAGCCAGGTCGATGAACAGGTGGAAGATAACACCCAGATATCGGCTGATTTTTATTGCCTGCTGTTCAAAAATTACAACCGCAATAATGTGAGATACGGCCGCAAAGTGGTGGACTTCAACAATGGCAGCCTTATCTGTATGGCGCCGAACCAGGTTATCGAAATGGAAAAAGAGAGCGATAAAATGGTCGTACTGGAAGGCCGGGGCCTCTTCTTTCATCCTGACCTGATCCGCGGAACCTCACTCTATGATAAAATGAAGGATTACAGCTTTTTCTCCTACGAGGTATCGGAAGCGCTTCATATGTCGGAGAAGGAAAAACAGATATTTATGGATTGCGTCCTTCAGCTCGAAGCCGAGCTGGATGAAAATATAGACGTGCATAGCCAGGCGATCATCGTCTCCAAAATAGAATTATTACTGAACTACTGCTCACGCTTCTACGGACGGCAGTTCATTACCCGGAAAACGGCTAACAGCTCGGTAGTTACGCAGGTTGAAAAGCTGCTGAGGGATTACTTCAGCCATGGCGGACTTGAAGAGCAGGGCTTGCCCACCGTAAAGAGTATCGCAGACAAAGTGTTTTTATCACCCGGCTATCTGAGTGATCTGCTCAAGAAAGAAACAGGTAAAAACACCCAGGATCATATTCATTTCTATCTGATCGAAGAAGCCAAAAACCTGCTCATTAGTACAGATAAGTCCGTCGGTGAAATAGCCTACGCCCTGGGATTTGAATATCCTCAATACTTCAACAAGCTGTTTAAGCAAAAAACCGGCAAAACTCCGGTGGCGTTCAGAAACCTGAACTAAACACCCTCTCCGCTCATCGACGCTCTCTATGGCATCTGCCTGCGGCACCGGAGATGACCTGAGAAGTCGTCGCTTTCGCAGAATAAAGCGTCGCATCGTCTTTATTGATCAATCCATTGCCTTTGATAATGGCCCCGAACGTAAGGTTAGCCAGGTGCGGATCGGCCGTGGGGGAATTATGATGATACCAGGTGATGCGGTTTTTTTGATCGCTTAAAATAGTGTCTGTGAGTCCGGCGCGCCAGTTTTCCAGTTTTATGTTGATTGTTTTGGCTGAGGAACTATTCGCCTCGACATGGATCGCCGAATGATTGGCATCCACCCATACCCTGTAATTCAAAATGTTTTTTCCGGAACCTTCGCGGATGGTTATTTCGCCGGTGCGAAGTTTCAGGATCTGTCTGAAAGTCGTATCGGCAGTAAGCGGGTTTTTTTCGACAGAGATCCGCACGGCACCGAGTTTCATTAAAATGCCGCCCTGTTTCATCCAGGGATCGTTCTGGCTTTCCGGCTCGCCGCCCCAGGCATCGGTTTTGCTGATGTAAAATACCAGGTCGCCGCTTTTTTCCACCCAAACATTCAAACCTATGTCGCCATTGCCAAGCGGCATGGATTGGGCAGAGCCGGGGCCGGGCGTATTCCAGGCTACGTTGCAGGCATCTAACGTAGTATCCGGGATCGCCTTTTTCCCCGATATTTTTTGCGGCATAGCGTGAACTGAAAAACCAATGGCTAATGCCAATATCACACCGGTCAGGCTTTTTTTATCTATTTTAAACAGGAAGGAGTACATAATTTCAGGGATATTGAGATTGCGATCAGCTAAAAATAGCTCACCGCCCTTAATAAATCCTTAAAAAATAATTAATCCCTTAAAATACCCCTATTACCATCCCTGTTCCGGGACGGGATTATCAGACACTATCTTAATGCATTGTCATAGTCGGTTCAACGTCTTCCAGGTTTTTACCTTTGGTTTCTTTAACGCGAAAGAAAGCGAAGATGAAGCCCGCCGCACATATCACCGAATAGATATAAAACGTGTTCTCTTTTAAATAATCAAATAAAATAGGGAAGGTAAATACCAGTACAAAGTAAGCCAGCCAAAGGCTTACGATGCCTACCGTCATAGCAGCGGCTCGTATGTTCACCGGGAAGATCTCGGAGATCAGCACCCAGATCACCGGAGCCAACGTCATGGCATAGGTTCCTATAGCGGCCAAAAGCAAACCAGACAAAGCGCCGGATTCGGAATGCAGGGCATTAACGATAAGAATATACAATACGCACAAACCGCCTGCGCCAATGAGCATCAACGGCTTACGGCCAAGCTTATCCACCAGCGCCATAGCCAGGATAGTAAACACGAGGTTCACCGCACCAATAAAAACCGTTTGAAGCAACTGATCATCCTGCGATGCGCCTATGCTCTGAAATATTTTAGGGGCATAGTTAAATACTGTATTTATCCCGCAAAACTGCTGAAATACCGCCAACCCGATTCCGGTTAGCACCGCCGGCAAAGCGGCGCGCTTAAATACTGCGGCGTAGCTGATCTTGGTAACACCGGCAAACGATTTCCTGATCACAGCGAGCGACTCGGCTACAAACACCTCATTGCCAATTTTGCCAAGGATGGTTTGCGCCTGTTCTTCGCGGCTATTGCGGATAAGCCATCTTGGGCTTTCTGGCAAAAAGTAGGCGCCGATTAAAAACAGTCCGGATGGAATGACACCAAGCCCGAACATGTATCGCCACGCATCAACACCGGCGTTGCGCAAAGTATAATTAACCAGATTGGTGATGAGGATGCCCAGCACAATGGTTAACTGGTTCATGGCGACCAGCCTCCCCCTGATAGCAGCCGGGGCAATTTCTGAGATATACATAGGCGACAGCATCGAGGCCATGCCTACGCCTGCACCGGCAGCAAAACGCGACACGAGAAAGAAGTCGCGGCCAGGTGCGAAGGCCATAGCCAATGATGAAACCGCAAACAGCGATGCTGCGAGCATCAGGCCCGGACGGCGACCGTATTTATCAGCTATGTTACCCGCGCAAATACAGCCCACAATAGCGCCGATAGCCAATATGCCGGTGGCAAAGCCTTCCCAATACGAATTAAAGGCAAATTGCTTTTGCAGGAACGGCAGTGCGCCGGATATTACGGCAAAGTCGAAGCCGAATAAATAGCCGCCAAGTGCCGAAACAAAGCAAATGCCGAAGGTATACCGGTTTTTAATCTCAGATTGCTGCATTTTTTTTAAATTATTAGATCATTAATTCATGATCGAGAACTCATAAATAGTTTCGCTGATAAACCGCTGACCGGGTTTCAATATGGTATCGGGAAAGCCCGGATGATTTGGCGAATCGGGGAAGGCTTGGGTTTCGAGAGCCACCGCAATGTGCTTGTGGTATGCCGTGCCTTGCGGGCCAATAATGTCGCCCCTCCAGTCGTTAGCGGTATAAACCTGTATGCCCGGCCTGTCTGTATAAACTTTTAACATCCTTCCTGAAACCGGTTCCGAAAGCGTAGCGGCCTCCCTTGCCTGGCCTGGAACATAATTGTCCAGAACAAAATTGTGGTTATAACCACCCGATTCCGGTACCGCTGCAATATCCGCCCCAATCTCTTTAGCATTTAAAAAGTTCATGGGGGTAGCCTCAACCGGTAAAACTTTGCCCGTTGGCAAATTATGCCCATCGTTTTCTGTATACGTGGCGGCATTTATCTGTAAGGTGTGGTTCAGTACATTTCCGGAAGTAAATCCGCTCAGATTAAAATAAGAATGATTGGAAAGATTTACGGGCGTGCTTTTATCAGTAACCGCATCGTAAGTAATCTTTAACCGATTTTTAGTGTCTAAAATATATTTTACGGTTACCCACAAATTACCGGGGTAGCCCTCAGCGCCGTCTTCACTCAGATACTCCATAATCACCCCGGTTTCCCCCTCACTCTGAATGAACGATTTAACTTTCCAGATTTTTTTATTCAGTCCTTCACAACCGCCATGCAGGTGATTCGCACCGTCGTTTTTTGAAAGAAAGAAAACATCGCCATCCAGTTCAAATTTCGCCCCCGCTATGCGGCCCGCATAGCGGCCCAGGATGCACCCCAGGTAATGCGGATTATCCTGATACTGGCTGATCTTCTGATAGCCGGCAACAATGTTCTGCTGCTTGCCATGACGGTCTGCCGTAAATATAGCGGTTATAGCCGCGCCGAGGTTGGTTAATTCTACCGAAACATCGTCGTTACTAATGGTGACCAGGTACAAAGGCTCGTCGTCCAGAAACCCACACGATTCGCTCGAAACAGACAATTGTTCTTTTTTGCTATCTAACATCGACCTTGCTTGTTTGCTGAAAAAAATTGGTCATTCGCAAATGAATTGCAGCGCCCTGGTGATTAAAATCCATATCTAAAACCTTTTCAAGACAAGATTTACCCTCTTCAATTTCACCGAGTCCTAACTTACCCAAGCCAATAAGATAATGACAGAAAACGAAATTCCTTTGGTTAATGTCGATATCGAAAACCAGCATATCGGGCAGTGAAACGGCAAAGTAATCGATCCTGATCTCATCGTTCATGTGCTCATTCCCGAAATCAACAAAACACTGGAAGATCTCCTCAGCCTTTTGGGGCTGACCGAGCTTTTGCCAGGCCAGGGCCTGATAGAGGATCTTATCCGGCTGCGCATCATTGTAATAAATAGCCTGAACCGGCACGCTGTTTCCTTCTGTGGCTGTTTTGAATCTGGCATCCGCCGGTCCGGTTTGGCCAAGACCTTCATATGCGCAGCCTAAAAGGTAGTTGATATCATTTTCGGGCGTGCCGTATAGTTTACCTTCGCCCAAGTTTTCTGGATAGCGCTCCAGTTGCGACAGTAGGTCGATGGTATTTTGATATTCCCCGGCTTGCAGCGCCTTCTTGGCGAGTTCGATATAACATAACAGGAATTGCCCTACCACCTTGCCTTCGCCACCTTCCCATGGATGGAATTTACGCACAGCCAATAATTCGCGGGCCGTTTCATACTGACTAAGGTTATTTAATAAGGTGATCCTTTCGAGATAAAGATCATCGCGTTGGTTTACCAGATTAATGTACTGATCGAGCAATTTTAATCGTTCCTGGAACGACCGGCCGCTGATCTTATACAACTGATCAAGTTCCATTAGTACGCGGGCATCGGTAGTATCCAATGCAAAGGCTTGCTCCATTTCTTTAAGCGAGTGCTCCGGCTGGTCCAGCTTGTTATAGTAAGCCAGCGACAGGTTGCGGCGAACGGTTGGGAAAGAACCGTCCAATGTAGCTGATTTTTCCCAGCATTCAATAGCCTCAGTGTATTGGCGTTTATCATACCAAAGGTTCCCCAAATGATAATAAGCCCTGGCATCAGAAGGGTTGATAGCTACGGCGTTCTGAAGGATCAGTACTTCCTCTATCTTGTTCGGGAAATAGATGGCCTTCGGTGCACCGACAGCTTGTAAGGCGAAATCTTTCGCTTTTTCATTATTGCCTGATTTAGCTGCAAACCAGCTTTTGTAGTATACTACTATTCCATTTTCAGTATTATGGCTTTGTTCATACGCCTCCAATACCTGCAACGCTGTTTCATATAAACCGGCTTGCGCATAGCTTAAAGAAAGTTCCAGGTAGTTATTCGGCTCGCCGCGCATCAGACTGGTAATGCCGTCTAATGCTGTGTGGCCCAGCAAATGCCGCTCAAACAAACAACCATAGTTAAATGGATCTATTAAAAGCGACTCATCAATAAATTTCAACGCATCTTCAGTTCTTCCAGATAAAAGCAGTAAAGCACTTTTCAAGTGGCGGGCAGTCGAGCTATGATAATTGCGGATCAAGGATTTTTCGGCCAGATTAAGTGCTTCCGAAATTTTCCTTTGTGCGGTTGCAATCCGGGCAAGTTCGAGGAAGGCGCTGTGCTGCATGCCATCGTTCCAGGCGGCTTTATAAAAAGCGTCGAACGCTTCATCAAGCTTTCCCTGTATTTTAAGGCTCAGGCCCAGGTTAAAATAAGGCTCGCCATCATACGGGTTTGGATTTCGCTTGGTGATGGTTTTAATGGCCGTTCTAAAATTAGCTTCGGCCTTTACAAACTGGCCGCGGCGCAGTAAAAGCAAGCCCATCGCGTTATTGCAACGCACATCGCCGGGACTTCTGCGCAACGCTTCTTCATAGTAATCCACCGGGTTATAGGTGGCATGCCGGTATTGCTCCAGGTGCAGTCCGTTTAAAAATAAGTCTTCAACCTGCTCAATTTCCGATGGCTGTTTTGCCGCTACGGCAGCCGGTGGTATTTCACGGTCGATATTTTTTTCGGGACGATAGTTAACCAATACCGAACCATTGGCGGCGGCCACTTTGATTTCCAATTCGGTTTCATCAAGGTCGGCAGGAATATCAAACGCTGTTTCAAAAATGGCGTCGGGAGCTATGGTAGCGGTAAACTTTTTCAACTCGGCACCGTTGCGCAGTATGCTGATCACGGCCTGCCCGTAAACGGCAGTGGCGTATACTTTTACAAAATATTTTCCAGCCTCAATTCCTGCGCTGATCATGGCTTCTTTTGTGGCATTTTTTACCACGCCTATCTGGGCGTACGGCATAAAATACTGCTCAAAAGTTTTGCCTTCATTCGGTTGGATCCATGAAAAATCGGGCTGATTATCGGTGAACACGCCGGTCATTAGTTCAATGTAAGGACCGTCTTCATCCGTCAGGTTGCGGTCCCAGGCAAAGCCGAAGTCGCCGTTGCCCCAGGTCCATTGTTTTTTGCCGGGCGATACATGATGATCGGCCACGTGCAGCATGCCCCCCTGCGTATCGTGTTCATAGCAGCCCATGAAATTGTATTTAGACTGGATGGCCATGTACGACGTAGGCACCGGAATATTCTTATAGCGCGAAATATCGGTACCCGGCGCGTAGTTCACTTTATAGTAAGTGCCGGTAGCGATCGGAAAGTCGGACACATCCCTTTTCCCGTGATCAAACACGGCATAAACATCAGGTGGAAACACCGATTGATAATGATCATTCACTTTCACCGCCGGGTTTGCCCACCACAAAAATGTTTGCGGGAACGGCGTAGGATTAAAAAGTTTACCGCTTATTTCGAGGTAAGCCTTGCCTGGATAAAGTGTAAAACCCGCCATACCTTTGGTGCGGAACATCACCTCAAGCTCATTAACCCATACGGTTTTGCTGCCGTCGGCATTTTCCTGAACCTTAAAATCAACAGGCGAAAACGTACTTGGCCGATGGTGCTGCGGCCAGTTAAACTCAATCCCCCCCGAAATCCACGGACCGGCCAAGCCTACCAGCGCCGGTTTTATTACCCGATTGTAGTATATAAAGTCGCGTTTTTTTACTTTATCGTAAGCCCGCTGGATTCTGCCGCCCAGTTCGGGCAACACCATAATTTGCAGGTACTCATTTTCTAAAAATACGGCGGTATATTCCCGGTCGCGCTTTTCGTCTTCAATCTTCTCAATTACAGGATGCGGATAAACAACGCCACTGCTGCCCTGATACACCCTCTTCTCCAGGAACATCGGGTTCTTTTCAGGAGCCCCTGTTCCGTAAGTAGGTATGCTGACTTGTTCAATCCAGGCTTTTACTTCCATATTCGTATACTAATTTATAATATTTTATTGGTTAGCTGGTACCAGCTTCACCATAATGGCATCGGCAGCCGGTACGTTAAAAGAAATTTTATCCTGGCCCTTTGTTATTTTGCCAACAGGCTTACCGGTCAGGAAATCATTGATGCTGTATTCACCATCGCCAAGCTGCAGTTGTGTGCGGGTCCATGATGCGTCGTATTGTTTTTTATAGTCGAAATTAAAAACCGAAACCAAAGTTTCCTTACCGGGCAGGTAGAAGGCAATTTGCTGATCAAGCGTCTCGCCATCAGCAAACTTTAAAGGTGTAAACGCTTTAGGATTGCTGAAATAAGCACACAGATATGGATTATTAAGATACTTGGTCGCCCGTTCGGCGGCCAGCTTGTCGCGATAATCAGAGCCATCACCCAATATGCTGCCCATCGACATCATGGCGTATAAGCGCACCCTGATCTCCTGTTCATTCAGGTCTTTATTCTTTTGAAAGTTCTTCATGATGGCCACATCGAGGTTGGTGTAAGGCCAAAGTGTGCCCTGCGTCCACCATAAATGTGAACCGTTAGCCAGCGATCCTTCCGTGCTGCCATAATGCGGAAAGCCGGGCGAATCGTCTCGGAAATGCGAATAAACGTCTGTCGATATAAAACGGGCGTGGGCGTACTGGCTCGGGAAGGTTGGGGAGATAGCCTCAGTAATAAAAATATCCTTACCCACGATCGAATCACAAAGCATTTTCAGCATTTTCATACCGTAGTTATAAGCCTGGATCCCCGTGCGGATATTAGGGTCATAACGCTTGGTCGATTCCAGCGCACCGGCTGTCAGGAAGTCTATCTTGATAAACTTGGCTCCTATTTCTTTTGCTTTCTTTAATTCTTTGATCACATACTGGCGCACGGCCGGGTGCGAGGGGTCGAGCGCGAGGCATCCCCAATCGCCGTCCTTAAACCAGATGGCCTGCCCTTTTTTATCGCGCAGCACCACATCGGCCAGGTTATAATCGGTTCCTTCCAGTTTGGTATTTTCGGTATTGTTCCTCCAGGCCCATTTGGCAAAGGGAATAAAATAAAAGCCCAGCTGCTGGTTCTTTTTTTCGATATACTTACCAAAGGACGTGAGTAAACTCGTTGTATAAATGGATTGATCGTAAGAGTCGATACTGATCACCGGCTTTGCATACTTGTTGAAGTTGGGCATCGTTTGAATAAAGTCGGGGATCTTCACCAGGTCCTTCGGCAGCATTTTGCCTTCGTAGCCCAATACACCCTCCACGCCAAAACTGTTCCAGTAAACCGGGGCATCGCCCTGCCAGCTTAAACGGCCATTGAATTGTGCATTGGCATTGCCATATTCAACAAAACCCTTGCGCGTATCGCCTGCGCAAAGGAAAATAACCGATGAGTTAACCGATTTGCCCTTCATGGTGCCATGAGGCGCGTGGTCATGCGTGCCGTCGTTACCGCCATAATCGGGAGGTAAGGCAGGGTTGTCTTCGGTAGCAACGCCGTCGAAAATTTTCAATGAATCAAGCACACCTTTCTGCGCGGCAGCGCGGTAGGTAATGCCTGTTTTCCAGAAATTGTGGGAAACGCTGCCCATCACCAAGCCTGAGAAATCGTCGTTATTATATACCGATGAAAATTCATAGCTGATGCCGTTGAAAGCGGGCTTGTCGCTATCCCATCTGCGCTCCAGCACGTGCGACCAGTTATCGTTATCAAACGGCACATCCAGCAAACGCGGCGCTGCTCCCGGAGTAAATAGCTTTGCATTTTCCTGAGGCAAAACAGCCAGCGCACAAACATCGCGCGATTCCAGTTCTTCGGTGCCGTCGCTTTTTATGGCCGCTACATTGGTAAGCAGGTAGGGATGATCGCGGTAAAGCAAAACCTGCTGGATCAGGGTGATACTGGCATCGTTTCCCCAGTGTTTAATGATAACGCGCACGCCGTTGCCGGTTTCATCGCTGAACTCAGCGGTGGTCGCCTGGTGGGCCTTGCATGCCGATGACGTGATGAGGCCCGATGAAACTTCGTTTACATAAGCAATGGTGTTGTTAAGCACAACACCATTGCTGAAATGATAATTTAAACGCCCTGTTTTGGAGCTGACAGATACAGCAGATGCATCTGTGCTCACCGTCAGGCTATCAGCGTACCTGGTTACTTTTTGCGCCGAAACGGTTGCCGACAGCAGCAATAACCCGGATACCAAGTATGTAATTGAAGAGCGTTTCTGATACTTCATTTATATATTTTTTTTTAATTTAATATCCGGGATTCTGTGCTTTTAATCCTAATGCGGCATTATTCTGCAATTCGGTTAGCGGAATCGGGTACAGGTAGTTTTTATCTGACACGTTCTGCGCCGGATGCGGATCGTCGGTTGAGTTATTCTTTTTCATGAAATCTCGCTTAGGGTCGTTATAGCGTTTCAAGCGCTGTACCAGAGTGCCGGTACGTTTCAGGTCGAACCAGCGCCATCCTTCGGCTCCCAGTTCGCGGGTACGCTCGTCCATAATGATCTCGCGCAGCGAAGCCTGATCGGTTGTTCCAAAATCAACGCTGCCGTTACCGAAAGCACGCTCACGAACCTTATTAAGCGGGGCCAACGCCTCCTGGGTCTGGCCCAGTTCATTTAATGTTTCCGCATACATCAGGAAAACATCGGCCGAGCGGAGGTAGTACAGGTTTTTACCCGAATGGTAAACATCGATATCGCTTTGGGAAATATCATATTTCCTTACGGTTGGCAATCCCGGATCTACCCACCAGCTCATGGTATTGCCCTTACCGTCGTAGCGGTCGTGATTGATGGAGACCTTGTAGCGGGCATCGTACTGAGACGCCCATGAATACGGCTTTGAAAAAACGGTATCCGAATAAAATGCAGTTGCCATTACCACAGTGCCACCGTAACCCGGTGTATGTTGGTCAAATGTTTCGCCGGCAATCGGCGGACCAGCATACGATCCGTACAGGTTTTGCAGGCCCTGGGTATCGTTATTGTTATCGGTTGAGAACTGGATCTCAAACAGCGATTCTGCGTTGTTTTCATGTTTACCGTCAAACAGGTCGGCATAATTTTGCAGTAGGGTAATATGGTCATTGTTGATCAGGTCTTCGAAGGTAGTTTTCGCATTGGCATAGTCGTGCAAGGTAAGGTACACTTTGCCCAGCAGTGCTTTTGCGGCTTCCCGGCTTGCACGGCCCACATCGTTGCCGCCGAGCTTACTCTTTGGCCAGCAGTTAGCCACTGCAAATTTAAGGTCAGACTGGATCTGGCTGTAAACCTGTGCCTGCGGAATGCGGGGCAGCCCATTGGCAAATGAAGTATTTTCCAGCGGCATCGGTACATCGCCATACAGCTGCACCAGATAAAAATAAAACAGCGCACGCATGAACCGGGCTTCACCCACCAAACGGCTTTGAACGGCCGGCTCGCCAAAGTTCTTGATCTGCGGAATATACAAGATGGCCGAATTGGCGTTAGCTATGCCGTGGTAGCAGTCTGTCCAAAAGCCACTGATGTCTGAGTTCTGGCTATTAAAGGTAATGTCGTAAACATCCATACCCACAACGCCGGCCCAGTATGATCCGTAACCCTGCGCCTGGTAGGTGCAGCGGGCTTCGTCGGTGCCGATAACGCCGATCAGCTGGTAATCTGATTTTTTGAGGGATTGCAGCAGCTGGTAAATACCAGTTACTCCTGCAATGGCTCCCGGCTCGTCTTTGTAAAGGCTTGGTGCCGAAACAAATACTTCAGGCGTATAGTTCAGCTCTTTACGGCAGCTGCTAAAGCCCTGCAGCAGTAACACCGCCAGCCCCACCGGCCATAATTTCTTTAAATATTGCGTAATACTTTTCATATCAATAATTTTTTAATGTTATAACCCAATTTTTGCTCCAAGCAGGAATGTACGATAGCGAGGATAGATTTCATTAGCTGCATCGGCGCCCGCAATGTCCGGATCGACCCCCTTATACCCGGTGAACAGGAAAGGGTTAAGAGCCTGCGCATAAATATTCATGCTGCGCACCTTGATCTTGCTGAGCAACGAGGGTGAGAAATCATACCCCAGTGTAATGTGCTGGATCTTGAAATAGCTCGCGCTTTGTATCGAATAGCTCGATCCCTGACCTACACCGCCCGGAAGCGTTTTCAGCGAAGTTCCAAAAGTATTTGGCCTTGGTATATTGGTATTTGTATTGGTAGGGGTCCAGTAATTTCCACCCGTTTTGGTTACGTTACCCGCACTGCCATACATCGAGTTATAATAAGACAGATCGGTAAAGGTGAGGTTGTTCAGCTTCTGCCCGTATTCGTAAGTGCTGTAAACAGTGAGTGATACATTTTTATACCTGAAATAGTTCCAGAAGCTGCCCCATCCCTTCGGAATGCTCGAGCCTACCACCACTTCATCCAGCGGCGTGATCTTGCCATCGCCATTAACATCTTTGATCTTGATATCGCCCGGCTTGCCGTTAGGGTTCAGGGCAAAGTTATCACCCTGCTGGTACAGGCCATCGTAGATGTAATTCACATAAGTTCCGCTTGGCGGTAAGCCTACGCGCAGAGCCAGGTTTACAGAATCTCTGCCAGGGAACAGTTTGGTAACCTTGCTGGTATATTTAGACCAGTTGAGCGAGGTTTGCCAGGTGAAATCTTTAGTTTGTACCGGGGTTATTTTCAATGCAACGTCAATACCTTTTGTATTCATAGCGGCAACATTCACGTATTCGGTCTGAAATCCTGACGATGGCGCCAATGGCAACGGCATCAGCAGGCTGCTGATATTCTTGTTATAAACGTCAACCGATAAGGTGATCCGGTTATTCAGCACAGCAATGTCAGTACCGGCGTTAAACTGGTGCTGTACTTCCCATTGCAGTGAGTTGTTACCGAACACACCATTGGTACCTGCTACAGCATAACCGCTGGTTATCGACGAGCCGTTGAAAGGATAGCTGGTAGGATCATAACGGGTGTAAATGGCATCGTAAGGCAGGTTTTGGTTACCCACCAGGCCATAGCTTGCACGCAGTTTAAAATCGCTCAGCCAGGTTTTAAGCTTATAGCCCATCCAGGGCTCATCAATTACACGCCACGCGCCGCTCACGGTAGGGAACACGCCGAATTTGTTGTTGGAACCGAAGCGGCTCGATCCGTCCTGACGAATGGTTGCGTTTAAAATGTACCGGCCTTTGTATTTGTACACAGCTCTTGCCAGTAACGAGCGCACGGTCCAGCCGTCATAATTGCTGTTATCCTGCAATTTCTGACCGGCGCTGCCTATGGCTTTGTAAGATAACAGATCGGTTGGAAATTGGTCGCCCTGCATATCGGTCGCCGTATTTTCATGTTTCTCGAAAGTGAAACCGCCCAACAGGTTCACTTCATGATCGCCTTTGGTAAAATTATACGTTGCGGTGTTTTCCCACAAAACATCTGTTGCCCTAGTGTTATAGATCTCGGCAAAGCCGTTAGTCGGGGTATAGCCGGGACCTGTTGTTCTTGGATAATATTTATCTTCCTCGGCCTGGTAAATATCCGCACCTATGCTCGAGCGGAATGTTAGGTTTTTAAGTGGCGTAAATTCGAGGTAAAGATTGGCGTTGGTGCGGTTTGTGGTGTAAAGATCAATTGCATCCAACGCCAGCGTAACCGGGTTAAAAATAGTAGGCGTTCCTGTTGATTTATCGACCACGATCAACGGCTGACCGCCGCTATCGTATATTGGCTGCAAAGGGCTTTCTGTGAGCGATTGCTGATATTCATTAGGCATTGCATTATGCGTAATATCATGTGTGAAGTTAACGCTTCCGCCTACTTTCAGGAACGATCTGATGTTGGTTTCGTCGCTCAGGTAGCCTGCGTATTTTTTGTACCCGGTATTAACCAGGATACCGTCCTGATTCTGGTATTGCCCGCTGAAATATACCCTGTTCGATCCGGTACCGTTAGATACCGATAGGGTATAGTTTTGAGTAACTGCATTGTTGTGCAGAATTGCTTTTTGCCAGTCATAATTAGTGTACCCGTTGGCAATGCTTTGCAGCTCGTAGCTGTTGAACATCTTATAATCGGCGGTATCGGTTCCCGGCGCACCGAATGTACCGGGATCAGCGTCCTGGAAGCCGGCCCTTTTTAGTTTTGCATAACTGCGGGCATCCAGCATCTGGTAAGCAGGGTTATTTACCTGGATACCGGCGTACATATCAAAATTGATACTGGTAGCGCCTGCCTTTGGTTTTTTAGTGGTTATCAGTATTACACCTTCGGCAGCGCGCGAACCATAAATACCGGCGGCAGCCGCATCCTTCAATATTTCTACCGATTCGATGTCGCTTGGGTTAATGTTGCGGATATCGCCTACCAGCGCCACGCCGTCAACAATATACAGCGGCCCCTGCAGCTGGGTAATGGAGTTCAAACCGCGCACGTTTACCGATGCACTTGCACCCGGCTGTGTGCTGGTGCTGTGCACTTCGAGACCCGGCGCGCGTGAGGCCAGCGCCGTAGCCAGGTTGGTAGATGGCGCCTCGCTGATCTGCTGTGCCGAGATACTGGTAACAGCACTGGTGAGGTCCTTGCGTTTTTCCTTGCCGTAAGCAATAACCACAACCTCTGCCAGGTTACCGTTGCCTTTCAGCAGGATGGTAATATTGGTAGAATCGGCCACGGTTACTTTGTTGGGTTCGTAACCGGCAAAGGTTACTTTAATTACGGAACCAACGGTGGCATCAACGGTAAATTTACCGTTCTGGTCGGCTGCAAACTTGTTGAGCAGTTTGCCGGCATTCTCCAGCGAAACGGTGGCAAATGGCAGTGTTTGCCCCGTTTGTGAATCCTTTACCGTTCCGTTGATCTTTCGCTGTTGCGCATGGGCACTCAGGAGCCCGGCCGAGAACAGCACAATGATTAGTAATAGTTTTCTCATTAGTTATTTGGTTTAAATCAGGTGTATTGTTATTACAGGATGGACAATAAAACGCTACAGAAAAATTACTGCATAATTTTCCATGACAACGAAACATAATGTCTCCCGAAAAAATGTATGCAATTATGTCCTGTCCTGCTAATAAAATATTATAATTGGTTTATTATAACAAACGTAATATGATTGGGGGTAAGTTGAAATGACTAATGTTATGAAAATGATGGATTTTTATACACTTTTGCAAGCATAATTGAAGCCTACTGATGTCGAAGGAAAAACCGTTGCGGAAAAGGGAGGGATTTGAGGGCCAGCGCCTCATTGTGATCCCCAAAAAAATAATTTCCGAGTTCCTGGTAAAAGACCCCATTACCAAACAGGTCTATATTACCGATATTGGTTTTTACCCCAAAGCGATGTTTCACTATGCCGAAAGATTGCACGGCATTAGCCAGCATATTATTATTTATTGTATTGAGGGGTACGGCTGGATAGAGGTTGATAAAAAGCGGATCAATATTTCGCCTTCTCAGTTTATTACTATTCCGGCTAATACGCCGCACCGCTATGGAGCTGATAAGAAAGATCCGTGGTCTATCTATTGGGCGCACTTTAAAGGGGAGAACGCCGCCTTTATCGCCGATCTTATTGTAAAGAACAGCGACAACTATAAGCCGCAGTTAACTTTCAGCGAAGACCGTATCGGGCTTTTTGATGATATTTATTATAACCTCGAAAACGGGTATAGTGATGACGCCCTGCGGTATGTAAATATGATCTTCTATCATTTCCTATCGTCAATGATCTATGAGGACAAATTTAACCGGATGAAAAAGACCGTTGATACGGATATGGTTGACCGCGTGATCAAAATAATGCAGGAAAATATCCAGAAAACCATTACGCTTAAGGAGATGGCCGCAGCTTCCAATCTTTCGGTCACTCATTTTTCGTCCCTCTTCAGGAAAAAAACCGGGCACTCGCCTATCGAATATTTCAATCACCTTAAAATACAAAAGGCCTGCCAGTATCTTGCGTTTACTGGCATGACCATTAAAGAGCTTGCTTTCTGCGTCGGGGTGGATGATCAGTATTATTTCTCCCGCATGTTTACCCGGTTAATGGGCATGTCGCCATCCATTTACCGCAGGCGCAACGCCGGCGATAAATCGAATACGCCGGCTTAACCCTTTGTTACACCGGCATCGGTTATCGCGCCGTTCATTTTTAAGCGCACCGTTTTATGAACTGGTGAATGTAACTGGTAGGAGGTGATCCGGCCATCCTTCCAGGCAAAGTCAACGGTGATGTTCCCCCGTGCTTTGAGTCCTTTTACCTGGCCCGAAGCTTTCCACGCGTCGGGAATGGCGGGTAATAACTCGATATATCCAGCATGACTTTGCACCAGCATTTCGGCTATCGCCGCTGTTTCGCCAAAGTTACCGTCTATCTGGAACGGAGGGCCTGATGAAAACAGGTTAGGATAGATTCCGCCCCCTGCGGTATAATTGATATCTGTCTTGTCGTTCACACGCATCAGCTGTTTCAAAAGCAGGTAGGCGTGATTACCATCGTGCAGGCGCGCCCAGAACAACTGCCTGTACACGATAGACCAGCTCGGGCCATCGTCGCCGCGCGCTACTAATGTTTTTCTGCAAGCCTCAGCAAGTTCAGGTGTGCCATCGGTGGTAATGAGCGAACCCGGATACAAGGCATAAAGATGCGAGATATGACGATGAGTGATCTCCGTTTCCTTGTATTCCTTCAGCCACTCCATCAACCGGCCATCCTTTGCAATCTGACCCACAGGCGGCAGCTGTTTTATCTTCAGCTTAAGCGAGTCGCCAAAAGCCCTATCCATATTCAATAACTTGCCGGCGGCAATCACATTGCCAAACAGCTCCCGCACGATTTGATTATCGATGGTAGGCCCCTCGCTCACGCTGGATGTTTTAACATTGGGCAAATAGAACGTATTTTCAGGCGATACCGAAGGCGAGGTAACCAGCCAGCCGGTTGCCTTATCCGGGACCAGCATATCGTTATAAAACAAAGCTGCGCCCTTTAAAACCGGATAAATTTCCCTCAGATATTCCCTGTCGCCTGTAAATTCGAAATGCTGCCAAAGGTTATTACATAACCAGCCCGACCCGGCCTTGCTTATTCCCCATGATGCTTCTTCACCCGGTTCGGTAAAGCCCCATATATTGGTGATCACGTGGGCAACCCAGCCGCGGGCATTATAATAAGCCTTAGCCGTTTTCCGGCCATAGGGAACCATACCTTCCACAAGTTTGGCCAGTGGCAAATTCAGCTCCGAAAGATTAGATACCTCTACGGGCCAATGGTTCATCTGCACGTTCACATCTAAGTGGTAATCACCGTTCCACGGGGTTTGAATCTGGTTGGCCCAAAGCCCCTGCAGGTTTGGCGGCAGCAGCCCGACACGTGTGCTGCAGATAGTTAAATACCTGCCAAACTGATAGAAAAGTACAGGTAATCCCGCGTCAGCATCCGGGTTCTGTTGGTAATTGCGCAGGCGCACGGGGGTGGGTACATCGTTATTATTATCCGTTCGGAAATTGATGGCTACACGATTAAACAATTTTTGAAAATTACGGATATGCGCAGTACGCCCGGCCTGATAAGATTTGGCCATAGCCGTTTTAGCAACAACTGCAGCGTGGGTTTTATAAGCCGCGTCTTTATAATCGGTTTTGGCAGATACGTAAATGATTGCTTCGGTAGCATTCCGTACCTGCAAACTGCCCGGATCATGACTTAACTGACCTCCCTTAATTTTCACGTTTACCTCACCCCAATACTTCATACCGCCGCCGCCTTTACCATCGGTCAGCTGGCCCGAGATCTCCAAATGATTACCAATTGCGCGGGTCGAAAAGCGCTCGGGGCGGTCAATTCCGATAGAAAAATTCAGTTGCCCCGGCTTACTGGCAGTAATACGTATTATATCAACATCATTGCTGAAACTGGTAAAATACTCCCGTGTATAAGTAACGCCGTTAATGGTATAACTACAGTTTGCTGTGGCGTTGTTAAGATTTAAAGTTCTTTTGTAATTACTTATCTCGGCATGGCTGCTGTCTGCACCCGTATAATTAAATGCAAGATGCAGATTCGCCAGGATCTGAAAACAGCCGAACTGCACATTAGCACCTGCCCCGAAACCGGAGCCTTTTCCCTTACATATAAAATATTTATTGATGATGCTCTGCGCCTCGTCGTTTTTACCCTCGGATAGCAGCGCTCTTATCTCCGGTAGATGCTTATACGCATCGTAATCATTAGCATCCTGCGGCGAGCCCGACCATAGTGTGATATCATTCAGCACAACGTTTTCATTAAAAACCCGGCCATAGGGCATCATACCTAACCGGCCATTACCAAGCGGCAAACTTTCCTCCCAAACTTTAGCAGGTGCTGTATAAATAAGTTTTTGCTGCAGTACCTGGCATTTACCCTGGAATGAGAAAAATATTAAAAGCAGCCATAAAGACGCTAAAAGCGATAAACAGTTTTTTTGCATAAGGGTACGGAATAGGGCCGGTATCAATAATTGGTTATTTCTTCCCAAAGCTATTCTATTTAAGTATTGATTGAAATGGATAAATGCATTGAAATAATGGATTTAGATACATTTCGGCGATTTAGGAGCTCAATTGCCGGATTCTTTCTTGTCCGGCTTAATTGTTTCATACCGCTCGAGCGTCTTCTTCAACTGCGCCCTGATCTGCTGCACCAAGATCCGCGGACCAAGCACTTTCAGTTTCGGCCCGAAACCAAACAGCTCGCGTTCCAGCTCAAAGAGTTGCGATTATCGGGTACCCTTTTGCGTCAGCATAATCCAGTTCAATGACGGCTTTGAAGTTAGCCAATTGTTGTTTTTTTTATATAAATTAGCCCTTGAATCTGATGAGAAAACGACTCTTTTTATTAACCCTGCTATGTTTAGGCACCATCGGTATGACGTTGTCCGCTGCGGCAAAGTACGCCTTTGGTGTCAGGATCGTCGGCCATGGTAAGCCAATGATCCTTATCCCGGGTCTGAAAGGATCAGCCGACACCTATAATGACGTGGTGGCACATTATAAAAACCGTTATACCTGCTATGTCATCACTTTAGCCGGATTTGCCGGGCAGCCACCCTCCGGCGCACACGACCACCTTTTACAGCAGCAACGTGACGATATCATCCGGTATATTGTTGAGCAGAAGTTAAAGCGGCCGGTTATGGTCGGATTCAGTTTTGGCGGTACTCTGGCGACCTGGATCGCAGTTACGCGCCCGGATCTCACCGGTCCCCTGATCAATATTGACGGCACACCCTGCGATGGTTCGCTGAGGGATGAGCCGATCAATAAAGATTCGCTTATAAAAGCTGATGGTGCCAAATATGCCGCGGTGGTCGATCAGTCTGCAGCCTACTGGAGAAAGCGCGATTCCATCTACCATTCGCCGGCTGTTTTTGCCCAGGGTGATGCCCGGGTATGGCGCATGCTGTCAGATACCGTGCATTTCAACGAAACGGCCAAATGGGACTTTGCAAGTGATTTCAGAAGTTCAGTCTTAATGCGCATCGAAGCGGATACGATCGATATGCGGCAAAGCGTCGCCCGGCTGCGACAGCCGGTCCTGGTTTTGGGCTCCTGGGTTAACAAAGGTTATGCGGCCAAAGACGAAGCAGCCAAAGACTATGCAGCACGCTGGAAAAACGCTAAGCAGGTCACCATCATATTTTCAGAAAAAGGCAAACATTTTTTGATGTATGAGGATCTGGATTGGATGTTAAAAGAGATGGCGCTCTTTTTGGCTGTGGCAACGTAGCAGATGACTGGTTATTTGATTAAACGCAATCCCACACGCATGCCCCGGGTTGGCTATAGCAGGTCAGAAGGTGCCTTGCCGAACTTTTTCTTAAAGGAAGAAGAAAAGTGCGACAGGCTTTCAAAGCCCAGTTCAAGAAAGATGGAAGATGGCTTTTGACGTTTTTGCTCGATCAGGTGTTTCGCTTCCACCAGGCGCTTTTCCTGTAACCACCGTCTTGGCGCCGCGTTAAAGGTCTTGCGGAAATCGCGTTTAAAACCGGCAAGGCTGCGGCCGGTCAATTGGGCGAATTTTTCCACCGGAACGTTAAATTGGTAATTACTCAGCATGAACCTTTCGAGGTCGATCTTATGCGGTTCCGAAAAATCGAACAGAAAGTTACGCAGCCCGGGCAGCGCGTTCATTAACAGCCTCACTCCTTCTTTTATTTTCAGGATGCCCATTTCCTCCGTAAGGGCCGCCGACGTCCGGCGTGCGTAGGGTACGATCGATTGAAAATAACCCTGCAGGAATTCGTTGACAGGAACCCGTATATTGGGTGGCCCAATATACTTTTGCACCGGTTCGATCTTGTCTTCCAAAGCGATCTTGCGCAGCAGGTCTTCCTGCAGGGATATAATGATGGTTTCGTAATTACCGCCGGCGAGCGGTGTTTTAGTGATCGTCCCGAGTTGATTTTTACCGATCAGCAGCATGTCACCGGCAGTCATACCGATGGTCTGCGCGGTGGTTTCCAGGCGGAACTGCCCGGATACCTGTAACACGAGTGTATGGTGGTTCCAGAAACATACTTTTTCTTTCCGCTCCACAGAGAGGTAGGCATAAAAAATAACGCCGGGAAGTATTTCTGCCGGATTGGTCATTTAACGTTGTAAATAGGTGCCGCCTGCGATAGCGCCGGGTGCAAAGGTAGCATTTAGCAGCTTCAACTCCGCAGCGGTAAAGGTAATTTGCATGGCGTCGATGTTTTCCGGCAAGCGCGATCTTTTGCTCATGCTGACCAGTGGCATGATATGGTCGCCCTGCGCATTGACCCAGGCAATGGCCAGTTGGGTTGGGGTAGCACCTTTGTCTTTGGCCAATTGTTTCAGCACTTCCACCCTCTCTAAATTTTTGATCAGGTTATCGCCCTGGAAGCGGGAAAAGTGATGATGATAATCGTTTTCAGCCAGCGGTGCTTTCATTTCCCCGGTCAACAACCCTTCAGCGGTATTGGCAAACGCTACGACGGCAATGCCCAGCGCTTTCGCCGTAGGCAGCAGTTCGCTTTCGATCTGGCGGTCCGCAAGGGAGTAACCGATCTCCAGTGCGCTGATGGGGTAAACCTCATTCGCCCGACGGAGTTGATCAGCCGTAATTTCTGATACGCCGATATGTTTTACTTTGCCCTCCTTGATCAGGTCGGCAACCGTACCAATGATGTCCGCTACCGGCACGCTGCCATCCATGCGGCAAGGCTGGTACAAGTCGATGGTATCAATGCCTAAACGGGTAAGCGAGTAATTGATAAAGTTCTTAATGGCAATGGGCCGCAGGTCTAAACCCAGCCACTGGCCGTTGTGGAAGATGGCGCCAAACTTAACACTGATGAAGGCATCATCACGTCTGTTCTTAATCGCTTTTCCCACCAGCAGCTCGTTATGCCCGGCTCCATAAAAGTCACCGGTATTCAGAAAGTTTATCCCGTTATCCAGTGCCTGTTGTATCGTGGCCATGCTTTCGCGCTCGTCCGGCGTCGGGCCGCCCCATACCGAAGACATGCGCATACAGCCCAGGCCCAGTTTGGAAACCAATGGGCCGTTCGTTCCTAATTTGATTTTTTCTATGCTTTTCATAACACAAAGATGCGTATTGGTACATCCCGGCCGTTATGCGTAAGGCTCAATTTATTTGCCTCCATGGCTCATTTTTCTTTGTACCTACCCCACACCACGAAGGCCGCGGGCAACAGCATGAAAATATTAAAACCAATGTTTTCCAGAGTACATCGATAGGTTCCTGTACATACTTACGCTGCTCAGCATTACTGATCCACTCGCAGCGGCTGTTCAGGTGCATTAGCCTGTCCTTGACTAGCGAACGATCTGCCATCGAAGTCTCCGGTTCATCCCATTGGGATGCGAGGTGTTCCACTTCTTTATAAATTTCTTCCGCGTCGGGCTCTGAATGCAAACCGGCGCGCGGATGCTGGCCAGGTAACTGATCTTCTTCGGCGATCACGGCGTTGACCATGTCGGTGATGATCTCCCGCTGTTCTTCCGTATCCCAAATATTTCTCAGCACCCAAAGGTCGGAAAGTATGGCTTGCTCCCGTTTACAGATCACAGCGCTGGCCGCAATGACGCGCTGCAGTTTCACTGCCCTGCGGTCAGAAACCTGCAAGCCTGCATTTCGCAACTGGTGAACCAACTCGATATAAGCTGGACGAATTGCTTCGAGGTCCACCAGCGAAGTCATTTTCTGCAACTCCCTTACCTGTTCGGTCGATATTTGCGGTTTCTCCTTATCGGCATGTTTCTCCAGGTTCCAGCCTGCATGAAGTACTTCATTGAGCTGCTGCGGATCAACATTATCACAGCGTACCCGTAATAAAAAGCGGTCATAAAGTGCCTGTAGAGCTTCATCCTCGGGCAAATGGTTGCTGGCACCGATCACCATCAGGGCAGGTAATTTCCTTGTTTCTCGGCCCCGGCGGAATATCTTCTCGTTCAATACCATCAGTAAGCTGTTCAGAATAGCACTGTTAGCATTTAATAGTTCATCCAAAAAGATCAGCGAAGCCTCAGGCAACATACCTGCCGTATTGGTTACCAAGTCTCCCTCCCTGAGCTTTCGGATGTCAAAGGGTCCGAACAGTTCATTGGGCTCCGTAAAACGCGTCAACAAATACTCAAATGTTTGTCCGTCAAGCAAGCGTGATAGCTCCCGCACTGTTGCACTTTTTGCTGTTCCCGGCGGCCCAAGTAAGAAAAGATTTTCTCCGCCTACAAGGCAAATACCCATCAGGTCGACAATCTCATCCTTCCCTACGAACAGTTCTTTCAGGTGCGCCAAAACACCCTGTAATTTATCGGTGATCAATAGTTCTTTTGTACTCATATATTTATCAGTTCGAGGCTAGGCCAAAGCTGGGCCTGGTGGTCACCCATTACTTCTTTTAATAACTCTTTTTCCGCTTCACCCTTTAACCTGTCCGTGTCCTTATACGCAATAACGCGATCGATGTACGCTATACGTAAACAGGCATGTTGCAAAATTACTTCCGGAATTCCAGCATCGATATTTTTTAAGCCAATAGATGAATAAGGCCACTCTATAGCAGTTTGCCTTAGATTGGCCACCAAAGGACCATCCGCTGCCAGGCCGCTGCCCAGCCGGAAAAGGTCTGGCAAGAAACGGAGCATCAGATCCGCGCTGTAGATTGCTTCAGCAGACTGATTACCTGAAAATGGCTGGAGAAATGCCGTAAAATCACCAACATCACGCAACAGGATCAGCTGGCAGGCATAAAAAATATAACCCGCCGCCCAGGAAGCACGGATCGTCAAATGCGGGCACATTCCCCGGCATCGCCGCCACATCGCGATCATAAAGTTCCCTGAGTAAAACCAGTGAGGCTGCAATATCCTTATCCGTTAACGGCGTAACAGTGCGCGGAACAACCACGTTACCATCCTGTATCAGGTCCGTTAAAAAAAGGCTTAGTTTCACACAATCAAATAAGGAATATTTCTTGAAAATAACAAACACAATAATAGATGCGGTATTCGGGAAAATAGTCTGTGAACGCTATGGCCGCAAAGTACATGACGCTGAAATTCGAACAGGATGGTTAATTATTCATAACTATGGCGGTACATTTAATTTGTTGCGATTGTCAAATACCTGCTTCGTTTGATAATATTGCCTCTTTAATTAACTTGCAAGCTGAGTTATGGAGATATTTCAAGTCCCGGGTATTGTTCAGGGCCATCCTCAGATCGAGGCCGGCAACATTCGTTTCGTTGATTACCGCGATAAAGGCGGCCCGTTCCGAAACCGCGTGCTCTTCAAGTCGTTCGCCTTCAGTTTCGTTCAGCATGGTCAAAAGCATATCTACAGAGCCGAAGGCAGCACGATTTTGCGGTCGGGACAAGGCATGCTGATCCCTGAAGGCCATTCCATTATTGCCGAGCATAATGATGCTGATGAGCCTTACAACAGTATCATTATTTTCTTCCCGGCATCGCTCGGGCAGGAATTTATAGCATCCAGGAAACCCCGGGAACTGTGTAAAGACACCCCGCCATATATTCATTTCGAAAGCGACGGTTATATCGATGAGTACGTAAAAGGTATAAAAGCATTAATCTGCCGTGGGCAAAAGCTTTCTTCGGAATTGGCGGCGATCAAGGTAAACGAACTATTGACGGCCCTGTATGATCTTTATCCGGACCTGCTTGTATCGCTGTTTGGCGGCCAGCAAGACTTATCGTTAATGAACCTGATCGAACACAACCTGCTCAAGGAACTCAGCCTGGAAGAATTGGCTTTTCTTGCCAACCGCAGCCTCTCCTCTTTTAAGCGCGACTTTATCAAAATGTACGGCGTGCCTCCGCAACAGTACATTCGCGACCGCAAGCTGGAGATCGCCGGAAAAGAGTTGTTAAAAGGCAGGTCCGCCAGTGAACTTTACCTCGACTATGGCTACCAGCATTTATCCAACTTCAATACCGCTTTCAAACGGAAATTTGGTGTAACGCCATTCATATATCGCGCTAATGGCTGATCTGAACATTTTGCAAAACAATCTGGACTTTTCGCAATAACAGGATGATACGGTCAGTGCCCATATTTGGGTATGAAAAAGATTGTTATCCTTATTTGCTTCGTTGCTTTTTACCGGAGCGTTTCTGCGCAGACATTTACACTGGCCAGTAAAGACCTTGGCGGGCAGTTTACCAATGAGTTCGTAGCCGGTAATTTTGGCTGCAACGGAAAAAACCTTTCTCCGGAATTACACTGGTCAAACCCGCCAGCCGGAACCAAAAGCTTTGCCGTTACCATGTACGATCCTGACGCGCCTACCGGCAGCGGTTTCTGGCATTGGGTGGTCATCAATATACCGGCTACTGCCACAAAGCTAATCCAGGGCGCCGGCAACGCCGAGCTCAAACGGTTACCTGCCGGCAGCCTGCAGGGGCAGAATGATACGGGTGCACAAGGCTATCAGGGCCCTTGTCCGGACGGAGACACGCCGCATCGCTACCTCATCACTGTGTATGCGTTGAATACCGACAAGCTTCCGGCACCGCCAAACGCCACAGCAGCCTTAACAGGTTTTCTGCTGAATAAGGCATCCATAGGAAAAGCATCCCTGATCGCCTACTGCAAAAAATAATATGGCAAATCGTATTTATATTATTGGCGCCGGCGCCATAGGCAAAGCGCTGGCTGGCTGTCTCGCCAACGCAGGCAAAGATGCAGTACTGGTAAGGAGCAGCCGCGATCACGAGCCTGACGAGTTGGAAAGCATTGGTTGAACTTATCCGATGGCGCACAGCTACAGGCTGGTTAATGTCCTCCTGCTTGTAATAGATGATACTGCCAATGCGCGTAAAATTTAGCGTGCCATTAATGCGCAGGTTTTGTAATGTTCCCGGCGATATCTTTAGTAGCTTCCTAACCTCGTTACTTTTTAGCCATCTCTTCTCCCCCCTTTCGCCGCCGAACTGTACGATCTTTTTGATCTCCGATAAAAGCTTACTTTCAAATTCTATTAGATCTTCTTTTGTGATTAATTCTACATCCATGCTTCCCCCTATTCTTTTGAGTTAATAATCAAACCGGTTCAGTGGAAATTGCAAATGGCTTCCCATGAACGCAATTGTTCAAAAGTGCACCATCAAAAAGGAAGTTAAAAATCAAACGCGGACATTTGACCTGATTTGGATTGGGAAGGATTTGAATTTAAAAAAAGCTGTTTTATGAGATGACAATTGCCTCAGTCGTTTGACAACCCTTTCGGACCGGAAAATAGTTACGAACGATATCGATAGGAATATACTGGTCGAAGTGTTATAAAATATTTTTCAAGTATTAAAAAAATGATCATGGAAAAATCAACAATCAAATTCGTCAGCCCTTATTGGTGGTTGATGCTGCTGGGTGGTATTGTGCTGATTGCCTTAGGCGCCTGGACATTCGCCTCTCCGGCTGCGGCTTACTTATCCCTTAGCTTGCTTTTTGCAATAGGTATACTCATGGCCGGCGGCCTGGAAGTCATCTTTTCGCTTGCGATCACCTCCTAGCCCGGTTGGGGATGGATACTGGCCGGCGGCTTGTTCGACCTGTTTATCGGCGGGGACCTGCTGGCTTACCCCGCTATTACGATGGTCATCCTGCCGCTGCTGGTCGGCGTATGGCTATTGTTCCGCGGTTTGATGGCGGCTTGGTCATGCCATCGAGGCCAGGTCGCGCGGCGTAGCACGCTGGGGATGGTATTTGGCCCTGGGGATTGATCGTCATCTTACTGGCGGTACTGATTCTGGTAATCCGCTTTGGGGCATGGTGAACATTGTGCTGTGGACCGGGCTGGCTTTTATCTTCGCGGGCATCTTCCGGGTATACCTTGCAATTCGGCTAAGAGGCTGAGGCGGACTTTGTTCAGGTGAAGCTTCGCAGCGCATTTGAACTCCGGTTAGCATTTCTGTTTGGGTATTGGGGTCCGATCCACTAAATTTACGCTGATCCTGCCGCAAACGGGCAGCAAGCAGTCATATCATGATACGTTTTAAAGAATTAACTGAATCCCAAGTGTTAGCGCTGGCGATCACTGCCGAAGAAGAGGATGCGCATATCTACCGCGACTTTGCCGAATCCCTTCTGCGGAGTTTCCTGCTTCGGCGGCGCTATTTGAAAAAATGGCAGCCGAGGAAGACGGTCACCGCCACCGCCTGACTGAGCTGTACCGCTCGCGCTTCGGCGAACATTTTCCGTTGATCAGGAGACAGGATGTTAAAGGCTTTTACAACCGGCGGCCCTCATATTACAGGACCTCCCTGCGTCCCGAACATGCGCGCGAAGAAGCCGCGCTGATGGAGATCGAAGCGCGGCATTTTTATGAGGCGGCAGCAAGGCAGGCCAGTGATGCGACTGTCCGGCAGTTGCTCGGCGACCTCGCCCAGGAGGAATCACGCCACGAAGAAACAGCGGTCGCGATGAATGAACAACAAACCGAGTCCGGTGCTATCGACATGGAACGCGAAACCGGAAAACGGATGTTCGTGCTGCGTTTCGTCCAACCGGGACTCGCCGGCCTGATGGACGGTTCGGTATCAACGCTCGCCCCTTTGTTTGCCGCCGCCTTTGCTACCGCCAACACCATGGCGACCTTTAAAGTCGGACTGGCCGCCTCGGTAGGGGCCGGCATCAGTATGGGTTTCGCCGAAGCCCTGTCCGACGACGGTAAGCTCAGCGGCCGGGGTTCGCCCCTGCTCCGCGGCGTGGTTTGCGGCCTGATGACCACTTTGGGCGGTCTTGGCCATACCATTCCTTTTTTGATCAGCAACTTTCACAGTGCTTTGGTGGTAGCCTGCCTGGTGGTAGCTGTTGAATTAGCGGTGATTTCCTGGATAAGAAAACGTTATATGGATACGCCGCTGCTTTCGGCGATCTTCCAGGTGGTTGTCGGCGGCATACTGGTTTTCCTGGTCGGCTGGCTGATCGGAGCCGGTTGACGGGAAACGTCAGGACCGGCCGGTGCGGTGCGCATGATCCGGCTCACGGCTTACGTAAACCGTCCCGCTTTATTTTTATTTGCTGAGGATGTGTTGCAAGGGCGCGGGGCAACAGACCGTATTAGGTAAATTCGAATACTTGGTATATTTACAGGCACTTTCGAATTACTTCCATCAGATCTTCCTCTGTGAAGGGCTTGACCAAGTAGTGCGCTACGCCTGCCATTTCCGCTTTTTCCCGCTCGATATTTTCCGAGCGCGCCGTGGAAAAAATGAAGGGGACATCCGTCGCAAGGTTCTTTGCCCTTAACGCCTCGTATACTTCAAAGCCGTCCATTTCGGGCATGCTGATGTCGCAGATTATCAAATGGGGTGTATTTTCCTGGACCCTGGCCAGCGCGGCTGAACCGCCATCCGCAGTAATAACCCTGAAGCCGAGAAGCCCGAGGAGTTCCGCGGCGCTTTCCCTGATATCCTCGTTATCTTCGATAAATAAAATGATCTTTTCCATGCAGAGGCTGTGGTATGCCACTAAATATAATACAAGGCATTAAAAACCAGAAGATTCGGCGAAAGCAATTTGGGAATATAACATAAGTTTTACAATTCAGCTTATTAAGTATCAAAATGTACCGGCCTTGCAGGCCTGAGTTCTGATCACTGTCATCCTTTTGGCTGTTTCAGATCATCCTTTCCTGGCCGATACTTACTCAAATTTGACCTATTGAAAATTTAACAAATAGCATATGTCAACTTTAGTAAAATCAAACGGTTCTTTACTGTTCAAATCATTAATGGAAGACATCCGTAACGCAGAACGTTTTCTTAGTCAGCCTGCTTTTAATGCTGAAGCTTTACCTGCTGTCAATATCCGGGATAACGAAAAAAACTACGAGATCGAAGTTGCTGCGCCGGGCTTTAAAAAAGACGATTTTAAGGTGACCACCGGGAACGGCCTGCTCACTATCAGTGCAGAAGCAAGCAGCAAACAAAAGGTAGAACACGAAAAGTATACCCGTAAAGAGTTTTCCCGCTCTGCTTTTACGCGCACCTTCAGCCTTCCGGAAGACGTGGTAGAAGATAACATTTCTGCTACCTACCAGGACGGTCTGCTTAAGCTGGAGGTGGAAAGATCAGGAAAAAGCTTGACGGCTAAAATAGAAGTTAAAGTAGCTTAAACTTTCAGGCGGTACAGCCATCACTGTGCCCGTTCCTTTCATCCTATCCCCGTTACTGATGATCGCCCTACTTGTTAAAACCGCGCAAAAGTGCACAACAGAAGGGTTCCTGATGCTTTATTATTTTCAGGAGCTGCTTTATAAATACTGGTATCAAGGCAGCTGACCGGGGGGTATCACAAAAGTTACGCTTTGGCTGATCAAATCAATTGACCGGTCGCTATATTTATTAAAAGGCCGGGATACCTTATGAGCGCATATCTTCCTTTCATTCAAAAGTATAAAAAGGCCTTCCTTTTAGCCCCACTGCTGGTCATCATTGATGTGATCGGCGAAATCGTTCAGCCCCAGCTGATGTCGCAGATCGTGGATCAGGGAGCTCAGCATAAAAACCTGCACGATATCCTGATGATTGGCCTGGTCATGCTGGCGCTATCCTTGGTTGCTATTATCGGCAACGTCGGGAATATTTATTATTCCTCACAGGCATCGGTCGGCTTTGTGACCGAATTAAGGGCGGGCCTCTTTAAAAAAATACAGCAATTTTCATTTGCCAATATGGACCGTTTCAGTTCGGCTTCACTGGTTACGCGACTCACCAATGATGTAAATATCCTTGAAACGGTGGTTATGATGTCTTTACGGCTGCTGATCCGTGCGCCGCTGATGCTATCCTTTGGGGTATTAATGGCTGCCCGGATCAACACCGGGCTGGCCGTTATTATCGCTGTAGCTATACCGGTTCTGGGAACCAGCATTTTCTTTATTCTCCGTGCCGGGTTTCCGTACTTCTTAAGCATGCAGCAGAAGCTGGACCAGCTGAATGCTGCCATCCAGGAAAACCTGATCAACATCCGGGTGGTCAAGTCTTTTGTACGGGAACCGTTTGAAGAACAGAAATTCACCCGGGCTAATGGTAACCTGAAGTCGATTGCTATTAAAGCCTCGGGCATAGTGGTCATGGTCATGCCGGTCATGATGCTGGTTATGAACGTCTCCATTGTGGCGGTCATTTGGTTTGGCGGACGTAAGATCATGGCAGGAAACATGCATGTGGGCCAGCTGATCTCTTTCATCACGTATATCACCCAGATCCTGATGGCGCTGACCATGCTTTCCATGACGATCATGAACTTTTCCAGAGCGGCGGCATCATCAGACCGGGTATTGGAAGTGCTGCGCGCGAAAGTCGACATCACCGACCGGCCGGAAGCAGAACCCGCATTGACACTCCAAAGCGGAAAGGTTGAATTTAAAGACGTATATTTTAAATACCATACCGGCAGTAGCGAATACGTATTAAAAAACATCAGCTTCGTAGCCGAGCCGGGCGAGCAGATTGCGGTTATCGGCGCTACCGGGTCGGCCAAGAGCACGCTGGTGCAGCTTTTACCGAGGCTCTATGAGGTGAGCAGCGGACAGTTGCTGATCAATAACCGGGATGTTAAAGATTATCCTTTAAAGAATCTGCGCAGCGGCATTGGTATGGTACTGCAAAAGAACCAGTTATTCTCCGGCACCATTCGAGATAACCTGAAATGGGGTAACCCTTCGGCCACCGACGAAGAGATTATCGCAGCTGCAAAGGCCGCCCAGGCGCATGATTTTATCATGTCTTTTCCCAAACAATATGAAACGGAACTCGGACAGGGCGGGGTCAATGTTTCCGGCGGCCAGAAGCAACGGATCTGCATTGCCATGGCCCTGCTCAAAAAGCCGGTAATTCTGATCCTCGACGATGCTACCAGCGCGGTTGATTCCACTACAGAAGCCCAAATAAAAGCATCGCTCAAAACACTGCTTGCCGGGACTACCACTTTTATCATAGCGCAGCGGATCAGTTCGGTCCAAAGCGCAGACCGGATCCTGATACTCGACAACGGTGCCATAGTTGGTATGGGTAAACATGAAGAACTGCTCCGCGACAATTCATTCTACCAGGCCATTTATCATTCGCAACAGCATCAGGAGGAAGCGTTATCATGAGCGGAAACGACAAAAGCGGGTTATTGCCCCGTGGCCTGCCGGGCCAGCGCAGAAGCATGTCGGCAGAAAAGCCTCAGGATGCCTGGGCTGTGAGCCGACGGCTGTGGCGCTACTTCAGCATGGAAAAAACCCTCTTCTTCCTGGTCCTGTTCTTTGTGCTGGTTAATATTGCTGCCACCTTAACCGGGTCTTATCTGCTCAGGCCAATTATTAATCTGTATATCAATACCGGCAGCATAACGGGCCTGACACGTATGGTAGTGCTGCTGCTGGTGATTTATATCGCAGGTGCTGTTGCCGCCTTTCTGCAAAGCAGGCTGATGGTGGTTGCCGCTCAGCGTACCGTCAGTATCATACGCAGGGAGATGTTCAATAAAATGCAAGCGCTGCCGCTGAAGTTCTACGACACGCACCAGCACGGTGAACTAATGAGCCGCTTTACCAATGATCTGGACAACGTGGGCGAGGCATTTAATCAGAGCCTTACACAGGTGTTAACGAGCGGTATAACACTTACCGGCACCTTCATCCTTATGTTTTATATCAGTCCTCTTTTGCTTTTGGTTACCGCGTTGATCGTCACGGCCATGATCTTGCTGGCACGACTGATCATCCGTAAAAGTGAAGCTTACTTCACCGGTCAGCAGGCATCGCTTGGCGTGGTCAATGGTTACCTGGAAGAAATGATCACCGGTCAGAAGATGGTCAAGGTGTTCGTTCATGAGCAGCAGGTGGCCAGGGCGTTTGAGCGCCTCAACAACAACCTGCAGGGAAAAGCCACCCGTGCGCAGTTCTACTCCGGAATTATGATGCCGGTGATGCAAAACCTGAACACGATCAATTTCGCGCTCACAGCTGTTGCAGGCGGCGTCTTATCGGTTTTTACCGGGTTGGATATTGGCGGACTGGCGGCATTTTTGCAATACTCCAGGCAATTTGCCAGGCCGGTGAATGAGATATCGGGCCAGATCAACGCCCTGCAATCAGCGCTTGCAGGCGCCGAACGTATTTTTCAGCTGATGGATGAACTGCCGGAGCCCGCAGATGGCGCCGAAGCGATCAACCTCACCCCGGTTAAGGGAGATGTACGGTTTAACAACGTCACCTTTGGCTATAACCCGGATAAGGTAATTTTAAAAAATATCACCTTACACGCTGCTCCGGGTCAAAAAATTGCCTTCGTCGGTTCCACGGGGGCAGGTAAAAGCACCATCATTAACCTGTTGCCCCGGTTCTATGATATCCAGTCCGGAACGATCAGCATTGATGGACAAGACATCCGGAAGCTCAGCCGCCAAAGCTTAAGGCGCTCACTGGCTATGGTCTTACAGGACACGCACCTCTTCCATGGCACGGTGATGGAAAATATCCGCTACGGCCGCCTGGCGGCGACCGATGAAGAGGTGATCGCTGCGGCGAGGCTGGCTAGTGCCGATTCCTTTATCACCCGGCTGCCGCAGGGCTATTCCACTATCCTGGAGGGGGATGGCAACAACCTGAGCCAGGGTCAGCGCCAGTTACTGAATATTGCCCGTGCGGCCGTTGCTGATCCCCATATATTGATACTGGATGAAGCCACCAGTTCTGTTGATACACGCACCGAGATCAGTATCCAGCAAGGCATCGACCGGCTGATGGAGGGGCGTACAAGCTTTGTGATCGCCCACCGGCTGTCTACCGTTCGTAACGCCGACGAAATTATAGTGCTGGAACAGGGCGAGATCGTAGAGCGGGGCAGCCACCAGGAACTTTTGAAAGCGCGCGGCCGGTATGCCGAACTTTACCGCAGTCAGTTTGATTGACAAGGTGGGTATTCAGGGGCCGTCTTTAAGCCGCATTCGGAAAAGCATGGTTGGAAAGTAACGCGCATTATCTTGCCATCAGGTTTTGTAAGCTAAAATCCTTTGAAAAAATATTTTTCAGAGGATTTTTCGATTTTAACCTGGGTTAAAATTATCCAGGGCATATAGTCGGATGTTTGTGGTGTCCTAACAATTAGGCATTAAACAAAACATGAAAACAACAATAATTATGATGGCAATGAGTGTATTAGGTTTTACTGCTCAAGCCCAAAAAGTAACCAACAACAATTCTAAAACTATAGTACTTGTTCACGGAGCATGGTCTGATGCATCATCATGGGATGCGGTGACCCCGTTGTTAAAAGCACAAGGCAATGAGGTGATCAATGTAAACCTTGCAGGTCACGGAAAAGATACCACTTCATTTGCCGGTATCACCTTTCAAACTTATGTCGACCAGGTAAAAGCAGCTATCGGCACACGCACCAATGTGGTCCTGGTAGGGCATAGTTTTGCCGGACTGGTGATCAGCCAGGTAGCTGAAGAAGAACCTGCACAAATTAAGGAACTGATCTTCCTGGCAGCAGCTTTGCCGCACGATGGCGACAGTCTTTTATCGCTGGCTAAAGGCGATCCTGCATCTCATATCGGCAAAGCCCTTACTATCGATCAGCAACACGGTGCAGCAATCATCGCAAAAGATGCAGTAGCCGATATATTTGCCGCGGATGCACCTCAGCAAGTACAGGAATATATTGCCGCTAACCTGAAACCAGAGCCATTGGCGCCGCTGGCCACACCGGTTCATTTAACTGAAAAGAATTTCGGTAGCGTTAAAAAGGTTTATATCCACACTGCTAATGACCATGCCATCAGCTACCCTGCGCAACAGTATATGGTTAAAAATAGCGAAGTAGCTAAAGTGTACACCCTGCAAAGCAGCCACACGCCATTCATCTCTATGCCCGATAAACTGGCTGCGATCCTGATTGCCGAAAGCAAATAATAACTGTTAACGCAGCCGACAAGGGTTCTAAAACATCCCCGCCGGCTACAAACCCTGAGAATAACCCGCTGATAAACCCATTATCAGCGGGTTATTTTTTTAGGTGGTGGTGGGGATTTAATGATCCTGAAATTTTACGGCCGGGGGCTCGGCGCTGGCTTCTGCCGCTTAATTATTGCAAAGAATAACTGCCGGCGGGGCCGGGCGATTCCGGTACAAATTTAACGGGATTCTGTAAACATTTTGGGGATTCTAAAGGGATTCTGAAGTAATTATTAAGAGTGTGCTATGAAACGCTTATCAAATTAATTAGCCCGGCATAGAACTGGAATAATGGATAACATTGCAAAAAATCCAGGCGCTATGCTCTTAAATTTTACCCGAAACGCTAAGAAATATTTTTTATTCGCTATGCTGATGCTGGCAGCATCGGCTGTTTTTTCACAAGGCAGCATAAAAGGAAATATTACGGATGCCAGGACAAAAGAGACGTTAATTGGAGCTACTGTTACAATAAATAAGGGAGATTTTAAGCAAAACACAAACGTAAAGCTCGACGGATCATACCAGTTTAAAAACATACCTGCGGGCAGTTATAAATTGCACGCAAACTTTGTGGGTTACCGTACCTCTAACGACTACACTGTAGAGGTAATGCAGGATAAAGAAGCTGTTCTGAATATTGCCATGGTTAACAACTCAACGCTGCTGACAGAGGTCAATATTACCGAGCACGCCAGCAAAGCCACCGACAGGGCTGCACGAAGCGACGAAAAAAATTCGAACAGTACCATCAATGTGGTTTCGGCACAATCAATTTCAATCTCGCCCGATGTGCTGATATCTAACGTGCTTGGTCGCGTATCCGGTATCTCTATTGATCGCAGTAATACGGGCGATGCCCAGCATGTGATTATCCGCGGGATGGATAAACAATATAATACCACTTTAATAAACGGGATAAAAATACCGAGTCCGGACAATAAAAACAGGTATGTACCCCTTGATATCTTCCCTGCCGGATTAGTTGACAGGTTAGAGGTATTCAAAACGCTTACGCCTGATCTGGAGGGCGATGCATCTGGAGGTGCGGTGAACCTTGTAATGAAAACTGCGCCAGATAACTTAAAAATTGAAGGAGAATTTGGTACCGGTTACAGCCAGTTATTTTTCGACAGGCCATTTGCCAGTTTTGATCATAGTACCGTAAACAGCAAAGCACCCGGTGAAATAAAACCCGGCGGTGTTGCAACGCCAAATGATTTCCCTTACCAAAATCTGATCACTAAAACTGCAAACCCTGCGCCTAATTTAAATGCCAGCTTAACTTTAGGCAACCGTTATTTGAATAATAAATTGGGCGTACTATTTTCCGGAAGCTACCAGAATTTATACCAGGGAGATAACAGCTTTACGGTGGTACAAACAAACACAGTAGGCCCCCCGGTAGGTAATTCGCAGCAAAACCAGGAAACAGCTTTTCAAAGTGCTTACAATCGTCAGTATTCAACACAGCTGCGGCGCTTAGGGGCCATCGCGTCTATCGATTATAAATTCGACCCTAATAATACCATTAATTTATTTGCTACTTACCTGCAGTTAAACCAGTACAGGGTACGTCAAACACAGCAGGATACTTACGGCGGCTATACTTACCAGGGTTACCGCGGAACGTTTTCTGTTGATAATTTAACAGAAACGCGGTCTGATCTTCAAAATATTTACAATATAACCTTAAGCGGAAAACACAAAATAAGCACGCCCTTTTCTCTGGACTGGACAATTGCCAGCTCACAGGCTACACATAAATTGCCTGATGATGCCCAGTTTGACACGCAATACGGTACAAGCCCTACGTCAACCGCTACTGCGGCCACAGGTAATCCAAATGAGCCTAATGTTTCAGTTGCGCAGGGCATAACTAACGCACCTACGCTGGTTCAAAATGAATCGAGGGTGTGGATGCATAATACCGACAAAGACCTCTCGGCCTATTTAAATCTCCATTATAAGGTTAATGTTTTCGGTCGCAATGCCATTTTTTCGGCCGGCGGTATGCTGAGGCACAAAACCCGCGATAATTTTGTTGATAGTTATAACCTGCCTAACACAATAGTAAACGGCATTCCCGAACCGTACACCACCATCCCGGCGGCGAAATTTATGTTCATCGGGGCCGATACGGTAAACGCTAAAGGCTCGTCAGCTACCGATCCGGGCGTTTACACCTTTACAGAAAATGTTCAGGGGGCTTATGCAATGGTGAAATATTATATCAGCAGCCGTTTGGATCTGATAGCCGGGGTACGAACCGAGCATACTTATCAATATTATATCTCCCAGCTGCCGGTAACTTTTCCGGGGAAGACAGCAACCATAAACTATACAGACTACTTGCCCAGCATTAATATTAAATACGCGCTTACCGATAACCAGGCTATAAGGGCGGCATATTATATCTCCATTCTTCGCCCGGCATTTGCAGACCTTATTCCTTTTCCAGACCAAACCGCCGATGAGACTTACGGACACATAGGCAATCCATATTTACAGCACACTGTAATTGATAATTACGATTTAAGATATGAGTTTTTCCCCGGGGTGTTTGATGAGTTTATGTTAGGCGGTTTTTATAAGCAGCTTAATAATCCAATTGAAACCGTACTTGAACAGGCTACCGGCGGCGCAAATTTATACCTTACTCCTACAAACTTTGGCAACGCACAAAACTATGGCGCCGAACTGGAAGCAAAGAAGTTTTTCGGCAACGTGGGTGTTGCGGTAAATTATACTTATACCAAATCGCAAATTACAACCTCAAAAAGTGTTGTTATTGACGGCCAGGTTACCCACCGCGATCAAACCAGGCCACTGCAAGGGCAGGCGGCCAATATCGGCAATGCCTCTTTACTATATAAAGACCTGAAAATTGGATTAGACGCCCAATTGTCTCTTTCATACATTGGTGAGCGGATTGCTGCTGTATCAAACTATTATGGGCTTGATACCTGGGAAAGGCCGTCTACCTATCTTGATTTTTCGGCCCAGAAGAAAGTCGGCCACCACCTCATTATATATGTCAAGGCAAATAACCTGTTGAATACACCTTACGAACTGGTCATCAAGCAAAATAACTCCTATAACTATTCTGGTATAGCAAAATATCCGCATCAGGAAAGCGCCGCCTACACCACCGTTCAATACGATCAGTTTTACGCACGCTACAACTTAGGGGTGAAATACAATTTTTAAACAACAAAAAAAACAATAAATCATTCTCAATTATGAAAAAATTACAAATTCTGACGTTAGCAATATCGCTTTTAACCCTTGCCGCGTGCAGCAAGAAAAACGATACGGCTCAGGTATCGGTACCCCAGATACAGGTTGGGAAATCGATAAGCAATAGCGGTACTTTGGCGGCCGGTTCTTACAAAGGCACCATGCTTGCCGGTCAAACTTATACCGTAGGTGGCGATATCACCGTAAACGCAGGTGATACACTTTTGATCCAGAAAGGTGTTACAATTAAAATGACCAATGGTGCCAACTTTATTGTGAACGGAGATTTGATAAGCCTGGGTACCAAAGATGCTCCTGTTACTATAACCGACCCGCGCAGAACCAAAACTACAGGTTCATCTACCGTTGGGCAGGATTCTGCTTACGTTGGCGGCTGGGGTGGCATCTATGCCGGGCCTACAAGTAAGTTAGTGGTAATTAAATGGACTCACCTTGATTTTGGCGGCGCAGCTTTAAAAGCGCTTCCTTTTCCCGGTGCTAACTCTCTGAAAGTTGGTGCACAGTATATTCTTTATTTTACTAACCCAAGCGGTGTTTTTATTATGGAGGATTCATGGATGTACGGTTCACCTGATGATGCAACCCGTTTTTACGGCGGTGTTTATAACATTATGCGTAACACCATGGAAAAATGCGGCAGCAACGGCGGCGATGGTTTCAACGCAAAAGGCAGTGCTGTAGGCAACATGGCTTATAACCTTATTATTGGCGGCGCAACCAACGGTACAAAAACAGCAAGCGATGGTACTACAGCCGGCGAATGCCAGTTTACAATGTACAATAACACCTATGTTAATGATGGTTTCAGAAACAACGGTGTTTACGGTGCAAGAAGCGGATCTGTTGAAATAGAAAATAATTCAAGGGCATTGGTTTACAACAACCTTATTGTTGATTGTAATTTTGGTGTACGTATTGCGGGCGGCCCGGGCGGTGCAAAAGTTTACCTTGCTGATACAACCTTCAACGCTTCAAACCTCATACAGCAAACCAAATACGGTTACAACTATTATTATGCTGATAATGCTGCAATGGCAGGCCAGTTTGTGCCAACCAACGTAGCTCAGCCTGTGGTTACCCATCCGCAAGCTACAGATATACCAAATATGGCTGCCTTCCTGGGTGCAAACTATACTTTTGGTTTAGTGTATGATGGTACTTCGCTGGTGGGCAAAAACAACCCTATGTTTGTTAACTACCCGCTTCCCGCCGCAGCTAACTTCTGGCTTACCCAATCATCTGTCGATGGCTTTAACTTCCGCCTGCAAGCCGGTTCACCTGCTTTAGGTAAGGGCACAACAAATGCTGCCCTGATTAAACCTATCACGGCTGGCATCCCTGTTGATCCGAACTTTGGCTCGAGCGAAATAACGCTTCCGGGCTCCGATATAGGTTGTTACCAGGCAAATGGAAAAGGAAATCAACACTAAATAAACCTGTAGTCTATTAACCTGATAACCCTGTTTTAATGAAAATCGAAATAATGAGAAATATTAAAACAGGGTTATCATGTTTTTTTATAATCGCAATCGTTTCCTGCAAAAAATCTGGTGATGTTACTGCCCCGGTAAAGGATACTGTAACCTCCATCCCGCCGCCGGTACAGGTATCATTCCCCATACCATCTTATAACCCTTCTGGTTTAGATACAATTAAGCTGTTCAATTCTGTGCCTGTCGTAAATGATCTTGCAAGGAAAGACCTGCTCGAAATATCCGGCATTGCAGCAAGCAGAAAGAATCCGGGAACGCTGTATATTCATAATGATAGCGGCAACCCAAACCAAATATATCTGACAGATGCTGCCGGTGCAAATAAAGGAACACTGACATTAACGCCTGTGGGTAACCGCGATTGGGAAGATATAGCCGTTGGCCCTGGCCCGGTTGCAGGCCTAAACTATATCTATGTGGCCGATATAGGCGACAACGATTCAAAATACCCGTCTGTTTTTGTGTACCGCTTTCCCGAACCTGATTTAACCGGGCAAACTCTACCATTCACGGCAAATATTACATCCCTTGATGTAATAGAACTAAAATACCCCAACGGCCCCCGGAATGCGGAAACGCTGATGGTTGATCCGCTTACGAAAGATATCTATATCGCCAGTAAGGCAAGTAATCTTTCACAAATATTTGTTGCCAGGTACCCGCAAAATACAGTCGTCGCCACAACGATGACGCCTGTTGTACAATTATATTTTAACAAGGCAACCGGTGGCGATATCTCTCCGGATGGTTCTGAAATATTATTGAGAAGTAATGAGCTTATATGGTACTGGAAAATTCCACCGGGAATGGGCATAGCAGCAGGTTTGCAAACAGTACCCCAGGTTGCACCTTATGCCAATAATGAGCCACAAGGCGAAGGAGTAGGATTTGCTGCCGATGGTTCCGGTTATTATACCGACACAGAAATTAAAGGTTATCCCGGTAAAGCTGCCACAATTTCTTTTTATAAAAGAAAGTAGCCCCAGTCCTTTCAAACTAAACTATCTTATTTATGCAACATTGCCTTAAACCCGCCTTTGAAGGCCAAAGGTTTTCTTTTTTATTAAAATTTTCTTTCGTCGCTATTTTTGCCCTGTTTTTTTCGAAAGGTGTGTTCTGTCAGAATAATGCCCCGGCTATTATACAAATGGTTTACACGTCTGACGCGCATTATGGCATAACCCGTAAAAATTTCAGAGGCGATACCAATGTTACCGGCCATGTTGTAAATGCGGCCATGATCAGGCAAATTAACTCCCTGCCCGCTCTTGTCTTACCTAATGACGGTGGCATAGGCGCGGGCAAAAAGGTGGCCGCCATTGATTACCTGGTGCAGTCTGGCGACATTGCCAACCGCATGGAAGGCAAAGTTCAAACAGCGGCTGCGTCATGGGCGCAATTTGAGGAAGACTATATACATGGCCTGAAGGTTAGGGGACAAAACGGCCTGCCTGCTAAATTACTGGTGGCCCCGGGCAACCACGATATTTCAAACGCAATTGGATTCCCTAAACCCATGCATCCTGAAACCGACCCAACCGCAATGGTTAAGATATATAACTTAATGTTGCAGCCCCAAACGCCACTAACCAACGAAACTTATAATTATAAGGACGATAAAATTAATTACGCTTTCAACTTAAAGGGGGTACATATCATGTTCATTACCTTATGGCCCGATTCTGCCGAGCGTATCTGGATGCAAAAGGATCTGGACTCGGTGAAGAAAAACACGCCCGTGATCATTTTTACCCACGATCAGCCCACCAGTGAAGCCAAACATTTTACCGATCCGCGGCCTAAAGATAAATCAGCTGTTCCCGGCAATTTTGAAAACCTGGCCGCCGAACATTACAAAGAAAGTTTAAAAGCCACTAAGGATGATGGCATGACCGATATTGAACAGCGCGGTTTTGTGGCCTTCCTTAAGGCGCACCCCAATATCAAAGCGTATTTTCATGGTAACAGCAACTGGAATGAATACTATACTTACCGGGGGCCCGACAATGATGTTAAATTAAATGTATTTAGAGTTGACTCGCCTATGAAAGGTAAATTTTCAGCTGCCGACGAAACCAAACTTTCGTTTCAGTTGATATCATTAGATCCCCAAAGTCAACAGCTTACCGTCAGGGAATGTTTATGGAACACCGAGCCCCTGGCCGCAGGTACAAAAACCGTATTCGGAAAGAGTATTACGGTATCCTTAAAAGTAGATTAGTTAAACTGCGGGGAATTATTTGACCTGAAAGAAAGAGCAGCTATTGCCACGTAAGTATGAAAATATGTTCATTATTATCGGGGCTGAAATTGTAAAATGGGGTGATGCCCGATTGATCGCAGATTTTTTTGATGATAGACAGGCCTAAACCATTGTTTCCCGGGTCGTGGCTTTCTTTATAAAACCGGGTGAAGATTTTTTGATTATTTAAAGGCTGCCCGTTGCCGGTATTGGTGATTTTTAAATTGCCAAGTTTGAGCTCTATATTAGTTGAACCGGCAATAAGGTTGTGTTTACACGAATTGCTGAGGAGATTGCTCAGCATAATATCGATCAGCTCAGGGCTTGCATCGATATGAGAATCAGACAGATCGGTTTTAAGTGCTATGTTTTTACTTGCCCAAAGCTCAGTAAACTCTTTTATTTTGTATTCCAATTTATTTTTCAAATCGATAGGAGATCGCTGGTGGAATTGCAGGTTATCAATTTTGGCAATCAGCAATAACGATTGGTTTAATCGCGACAAGCGCCTCAACGCCTGGTAAGCAATAATGAGATGCTCGCTTTGCTGGCTGCTCAAACCATCATCCTGAATCAGCAGGTCAAGTTTCGACCGTGTAATGGCAAGCGGCGTTTGTATCTCGTGCGACGCATTTTCGGTAAATTCTTTTAATATCTGGTAGCTTTCGACAGACTTTGCGGTATTTATTTTAAGGTTTTCGATCAAAAAGTTAAACTCTTTAATATCCGTTTCAGGAAAAGTAAGCTCGTGCGGCTTACTGATGCTAAAACCATGCAGCTGATTGATGGCGGTATAAAAGGGCCGCCAAAGTTTGCCCATAATAATTCTGTTGATCAGCAATACGCTGCAGATCAAAATAAATATGGTTACCAGCGTTATGTTTGACAGGGCTATCAGCATGTGCCTGGTACCTTCAAGGGGGCTGGTAATATTGATAAGGTAATTTTGGTTATTTACATTGGTTTCGAATGATAACCTTCTTGATATGTGCAGTTTGTTTTGCTCCCTGATGTATTTTTGTACCGTTGTAAAATAAGGGGCCGCAATTTTTTTATTAGTTGCTTCAAAAGTAACCGTTTCATCGTCAAACGAATTCAGCACGGGGAGCTTGTGGTTTTTGGCAATATAAGCCTCTATCCGGGTTTGTACCCTAATGATGCTGATATCAAGCTCTTTAGTAAGGGCGCTTTTGATTAAAAAATAGGCCGAAAAACTTGAAATAATAAACACCAGTATCATTACAGATACGGAGTAGAGATTATATTTTACCACAAGTCTCATATAGTTGCTGCCTGGGTTGTTGTAGAAAACCGGTACCCCATACCGTAAACTGCCGAAATATAATCATGGCAGCCTTTATCGCTCAATTTCTTTCGCAGGTTTTTAATGTGAACATAAATCAGGTCGTAATTATCGGTCATGTCTGCCTGATCTCCCCATAAATGGTCTATTATAGACTGCTTGGTCACCACAGTATTTTTATTACTGATGAAATATAACAGTAAATCAAATTCCTTGCGGGTAAGTTCAATGCTGCCGGCATCTGTTTTTACATATTTGTCCTGCACATTCACGGCCAACTTGCCTATCAGCAACAGGTCATCGCCCCCGAAAGCCCGCCGACGCTGAATAGCATGCAGCCTTGCTGCAAGTTCCGGCAAATGAAAGGGCTTGGTAAGATAATCGTCTGCCCCAAGCTCCAGTCCGGTAAGCTTATCCTCCAGAGAGTTTTTTGCAGATATAATTAATACGCCGCAATTTTTCTTCACTTCCTTAAGTTTTCTTAAAATTTCAAATCCGTTTCCTACCGGAAATGTGATATCCAATATTACACAATCATAGGCGGTTGATAAAATATAATCTCTGGCGGTACGAATATTATCGGCAACATCACATAAGAAATTATTCTGGGCAAGATAACTTTTAATGCTTTTTAATAGTTCGGGTTCGTCTTCAACAATTAATATTTTCATTCGGCTCAAATTCGCGTACAATTTTTTTTTAAAATAGATTCAAATTCTGTTCAAATTTTGTAGTTCCGCGCTGAATGAACTATATTAATTAAACAAAGAAAAGCCTGCACGGATGGCTTATCAAACAGGGCTTTTCACAGCAGCTAATCCCGCCCGACCTTCGATCTAAAAATTAAAATTTTTAAAACAATTTGTATTGAAAATCATTTAACTGTGGATCGGGGTACGGCATCCTTCAGCCACTTTTGCGGATGTTGCAGTGTATTCTTTTCAGACGAATATTTTTTTACAATCGCGATATATTTTATTGTTATAGTCTACCGTTTAGGCTAAAGCAAACTCATACCTACTTATCCTGCCTAACCTATGAAAGAAGTTATCTTAGATGAAGTTTTCGCGGCGAGTGACCTGAAAAATGACCCACCCGATGACACCCTTGACCTCAGGGAATTATTAAAAGTACTGTCGGCCGTTAAGAACGGGAGGCTGAATGCCCGTATGCCTGTTACTCAGGCTGGTATCAACGGCAGGATCTGTGAGGTGCTGAATGATATCATTGATATGAACGAGCGTTTTGTAGCGGAAATATCTGCTGCGGAAACGACTATTGGCAAACGCGGAAATTTAACGAAACGAATAGAGCTGAAAGACGCCAAAGGTGAATGGGCAAACGGTGTAAATTCGCTGAATAACCTGATCGAAGACCTGACCTCACCCACCCTTGAGATTGCGGGTATGATCAACTCGGTGGCCAACGGCGATCTCTCCAAACAAATTCCGCTTGAAATTAAGGGACACCCTTTAAAAGGTGAGTTTTTGCGCATTGCAAAGGAATCTAATCAGATGCTTTCCAAGCTCCGGCTATTTTCTATGGAGGTGACCCGGGTGGCGCGGCAGGTAGGTTCTGAAGGTAAACTCGGTGAGCAGGCCAAGATTAAAGGCGTGGCCGGCGTATGGGCCGAATTAACCGATTCGGTGAACCAGATGGCCGGTAACTTAACCGCCCAGGTGCGGAACGTAGCCGCGGTGACCACCGCGGTGGCGAAGGGCGACCTTTCCCGCAAGATAACCGTTGAGGCCAAGGGTGAGATATTGGAGCTGAAAAATACCATCAATACCATGGTAGACCAGCTCAACTCCTTTTCTTCGGAGGTGACCCGTGTGGCATTGGAGGTAGGTACCGAAGGTAAATTAGGCGGGCAGGCCAAAGTGCCGGGAGTTGCGGGTACCTGGAAAGATTTGACGGATTCTGTAAACCGTATGGCGGGGAACCTAACTTCGCAGGTACGTAATATAGCAGGGGTAACAACGGCGGTAGCTAATGGTGACCTTTCCAAAAAGATCACCGTTGACGTTAAGGGCGAAATGCTGGAACTAAAGAAAACCATTAATACCATGGTTGACCAGTTAAACTCTTTTGCCTCCGAAGTAACCCGTGTAGCGCTGGAAGTAGGTACTGAGGGTAAGTTAGGCGGGCAGGCACGTGTAAAAGGCGTTGGCGGGGTATGGAAAGACCTTACCGATTCTGTGAACCAGATGGGCAGTAATCTTACCGACCAGGTGCGTAATATTGCCGGTGTGACTACAGCCGTAGCAAAGGGCGACTTATCGCGAAAGATAACGGTAGATGCCAAAGGAGAGCTCCTGGAGTTAAAGAATACCATTAACACCATGGTTGACCAGTTGAACTCCTTCTCTTCGGAAGTAACTCGCGTGGCACGTGAAGTAGGTTCGGAAGGGCAATTAGGCGGGCAGGCCAATGTGCCGGGTGTGGGCGGTACCTGGAAGGATTTAACGGATTCTGTAAACCAGATGGCAGGCAATCTTACCGGCCAGGTACGTAATATTGCGGAAGTAACTACCGCAGTAGCAAAAGGCGACCTTTCCAAAAAGATCACGGTAAACGTGCAGGGCGAAATGCTGGAACTGAAGAATACCATCAATACCATGGTGGATCAGCTTAATTCTTTTGGATCTGAAGTAACCCGCGTGGCGAGGGAAGTAGGGTCTGAAGGACAGTTGGGCGGTCAGGCCAACGTACCGGGGGTAGCCGGTACCTGGAAGGATTTAACAGATTCGGTAAATAAGATGGCCGACAACCTGACATCGCAGGTGCGTAATATTGCCGAAGTAACCACAGCCGTGGCAAAGGGCGACTTATCGCGAAAGATCACCGTAGATGCCAAAGGTGAATTATTGGAGCTGAAAGATACCATCAATACCATGGTAGATCAGCTGCGTGGTTTTGCCTCGGAAGTGACCCGCGTGGCCAGGGAAGTAGGTTCTGAAGGGCAATTAGGCGGGCAGGCCAACGTACCCGGTGTAGATGGTACCTGGAAAGATTTGACCGACTCGGTAAATAAAATGGCCGGTAACTTAACGGCACAACTAAGAAATATTGCAGACGTATCCATCGCGATAGCTAATGGCGACCTTTCCAAAAAGATCACGGTTGACGTGCGCGGCGAGATCTTACAGCTAAAGGAAACCATTAATACGATGGTAGATCAGTTGCGCGGCTTCGCATCAGAAGTAACGCGTGTAGCCAGGGAGGTGGGCACCGATGGTAACCTGGGCGGGCAGGCCTTTGTGCCGGGGGTAGCCGGTACCTGGAAGGATTTGACCGACTCGGTAAATAAAATGTCGAGTAACCTTACCTCGCAGGTGCGTAACATTGCCGAAGTGACCAAGGCTGTAGCCAGCGGCGACTTGTCCAAAACTGTGGTAATAGATGTTAAGGGTGAGATCCTGGACCTGAAAAACACCATTAATACCATGGTGGATCAGTTGAATTCCTTTGCATCCGAAGTGACGCGTGTGGCCCGCGAGGTAGGTACCGAAGGTAAGCTTGGTGGCCAGGCGCATGTAAAAGGCGTAGGCGGTACCTGGAAGGATTTAACTGACTCCGTAAACCAGATGGCGTCGAACCTAACCGGGCAGATCCGCGGTATTGCTAAAGTGGCCACAGGTATTGCGAAAGGAAACCTGAAACAGCGGTTATCCATCAACGCTTTGGGCGAAGTGGCGCAGCTGACCGATACCATTAATGAAATGATAGACACCCTGGCGGTGTTTGCCGATGAGGTAACAACTGTTGCCCGTGAGGTGGGCGTGCAGGGCCGTTTGGGCGGACAGGCCAGTGTACCGGGTGCATCAGGTACCTGGAAGGATTTGACCGAAAATGTAAACCAACTGGCGCAGAACCTTACCGTACAGGTGCGTTCCATATCAGAAGTGGCCTCGGCGGTAACCAAGGGCGACTTGACCCGTACCATCCGTGTGGATGCAAAGGGTGAGCTGGAAGCGCTGAAAGACACCATTAACCAGATGATCGCCAATCTGAAAGATACTACGCTTCGTAACCACGAACAGGATTGGCTGAAATCTAACCTCGCCAAATTTGCGCAGATGCTGCAGGGCCAGCGGGACAGGAACGCGGTAGCCAACAAGGTGCTGTCTGAACTAGCCGAATTAGTGAGCGCCCGGTATGGTGCCTTCTATATCCTCGAACAAAACGATAGTTTGGAAGAACCTAAATTGAAATTATTTGCTGCTTATGCCCAAAAAGGCAAAAAAAATATAGAGCAGGAGTTTGATATGAGCGAGGGCCTGGTAGGGCAGTGCGCCAAGGATAAGGAACGGATCCGGTTATCTAACGTGCCATTGGAATATTTGCAGATCAGCTCCGGAATTGGCAGTGCGGCTCCGGTTGACCTGGTGGTGCTGCCCGTACTGTTCGAGAATAATGTAAAGGCGGTGATTGAGCTTGCCTCTTTCGAAAACTTTAGCGATACGAACATGGACTTCCTGGATCAGCTAACCGAAAGTATCGGGATTGTGTTGAACAACATCGAAACCAATACCCGTACCGAGGAATTGCTGAAACAATCTCAATCGCTGGCGGGCGAATTATCATCGCAGCAGGAAGAATTGCGCAGGGCCAATGACGAGCTTCACGATAAAGGCCGCTCGCTGGAAGAAAAAGCCGAGCAATTGACCTTGACATCAAAATATAAGTCAGAATTTTTGGCGAATATGTCGCATGAATTACGGACACCGTTGAACAGTCTCCTGATCCTTGCGCAGCAACTGTTCGAAAACCCGGAAGGAAACCTGACCGAAAAGCAGCGTACTTACGCAAAAACCATCCATTCATGCGGTGATGACCTCATTCAGCTTATTAACGATATCCTCGACCTGTCGAAGATCGAATCCGGTGTGATTGCCGCCGATGTAATGCCGGTGAGCTTTAAAGAGATCACCGCTTTTGCGGAATCTACCTTTAAGCCAATTGCAGATGCCAAAAGCCTGAAATTCAATATAGAAGTAGAAAGCGGGCTGCCGGAAACCATGGAGACAGACATGCAGCGCTTGAACCAGATATTGAAAAACCTGTTATCAAACGCGTTTAAATTTACGGAAAAAGGCAACGTCAAGCTGCAGATCTTCCGCCCGGCGCCAGGACAGGAACAACCGCTTGAAGGCAGCGATGCGGTTATTGCATTCTCTATAGCCGATTCAGGGATCGGGATCTCGCCGGGCACACAGAGCATTATTTTCGAGGCATTCCAGCAGGCGGAAGGCTCTACCAGCCGCAAGTACGGCGGTACAGGCCTTGGCCTGTCTATCAGCAAGGGCTTTGCCGAACTGTTGGGCGGTACCATTACCGTTGGCAGTGAACTGGGTAAGGGCAGCGTGTTTACGCTTTACCTGCCTTTAAAGTATAAGGAAGAAAAGGTCGGTCCGGTTAAAGTAAAGGAAAATTATCTGCAGTCGCACCCGCGTATCAACACTATTGATACGGCAGAGCTGGCGGTAGATGATGACCGTCATAATATAGCAACCGGAGATAGGGTACTGCTGGTGATAGAAGACGACCTGCGATTTACCAAAATCCTTATTGATAAGGCGCACGGCTTTGACCTCAAGGTCATCGTGGCGGTAACTTATCTCGATATTTTTGATCATATCCTCAAATATGACCCGATAGCGATAACGCTGGATGTGAATATGCCGGAATCGAATGGCTGGAAATTGTTGAAGCTGCTGAAGATGGATATCAACCTGCGGCATATCCCGGTCTACGTAATTTCTGGTGAGGATAATAAGGCGATGGCACTCAAGTTCGGTGCACGCTCTTTCAGCCTGAAACCATTATCGAACGCGTCTTTAGACGAATTGATCAGCGGGATCATTCATTTCCGCGATAATGCTAAGAAACGGGTGCTGATCATTGAGGATAATGTGGCCGATCTCGGGCGCCTCAATGAACTGATCACTAATGACCGGATCGCGGTGTTTAGCGCTACTACTGCTAAAAAGGGAATTGCAGTCCTGCGAAAAGAGCTCTTTGACTGCGTAATTGTGGATTACACATTGCCCGACGCCAACGGCTTGGAACTGCTCAATGAGATCAACCTGATCAAGCAGCCGCAAACTACTATCCTGCTGCATTCTGCACGGGATTTCACCCACGAGGAACTCATCCAATTAAAACGGTTGAACCATAAGATCATCACCAAAACACCGTCTTCGCATGTGGCGCTGCTGGAAGAGATTCTGGTGCTGTTGCATATAGACAAACGGTATGTTAGTGAAACCAAGCTCAAAATGATTGATAATATCCGGATGAAGCAGGACGTTTTAGATAACAAGCGTGTGTTGGTGGTGGATGACGATGTACGTAACCTGTTTGCCCTGACGGCGGTGTTCGAACGGTCGAAGATCGAGGTGATCACTGCGGAAAGCGGCCGGGAAGCGCTGGAAATATTGAATAACGACAAGGCCATTGATATAGTGCTGATGGATATCATGATGCCCGAAATGGACGGTTACGAGACGATCCAGATCATCCGGAAAGATCCTAAGCACAAACATTTGCCTATTATTGCAGTAACAGCAAAGGCTATGATTGGCGACCGGCAGAAGTGTATTGCTTCGGGGGCCTCAGATTATATTACCAAGCCGGTTAAAACCGACCAGTTGCTTTCGTTAATGCGTGTATGGCTAATCAAATTAAACAAGAAACAGAATGCCGGTAAAAATTCTTTTGGTTGATGATAATGAGAATAATTTGTTGTCTATCGAGGCGGCGCTGGGCGAAGATAAGTATGAGTTTTACCGGGCAACATCCGGGAAGGAAGCGCTGCGTGTGCTTTTGAAGGAGGATGATTTTACGCTGATTTTGCTTGATGTGATGATGCCGATTATGGACGGATACGAGACGGCCGAACTCATCTACCAGCGCGATAAGCTGAAACTCATCCCGATCATTTTCGTTACCGCGCATGATTACGAGGAGGCAGCCGTGTTCAAAGGGTACCAGGCGGGGGCTGTTGATTTTATCCGCAAGCCATTTAACCCGGATTTACTGCGTTCCAAGGTTGCCATTTTCGCGGAGCTTTACAGGAAGAACCAACAGTTGAGGCAGCAGGAGGAAAAACTGCAGGCGATAAACAGCGAGCTGATGCAGCTTAACCAGGAACTGGAACAGCGGGTACTGGCGCGCACACTGGAACTGGAAGAACTGAACCAGGAATTACAGGCGCTGAACTTGTCTAAAGACAAATTCCTGTCGGTGATTTCGCATGATCTGCGTAACCCGCTCACATCGCTCCTTGCCTCGGCAGAGAGCCTGCAGCGCGACGCTGAAAAATTAAAGCCGCAGCAAGTCCAATTCTTCGCAGGTGTGATCAACCGGACTTCGCAAAAGATACTGAGCCAGTTAAATGAACTGGTGGAATGGGCACGTACCCAGCGCGAAAAAGTGAATTTCCGCCCTGAAAGGATTCATCTTGCAAAAGGTATTAATGAATCGCTTGATCTGCTGCGGGCAAATGCTGCGCAAAAAGAGGTAGCCCTGGAGAACCATACGGAGGAAAGTATTTATGTGCATGCCGATGCGCTGATGTTTCGTTCTATCTTGCAGAATCTTGTTACAAATGCCATCAAGTACACGCCTTTTGGTGGAGAGGCCATCCAGGTAACTGCGCGAACAACGGAAAACATGGTGGAGGTTTGTGTGCAGGACCGTGGGGTAGGAATGGCGGAACAAACAAAAGAGAAGCTGTTTGGCCTGGCTACTGCCGCATCGCTATTGGGTACCGACCAGGAAAAAGGTACCGGGCTGGGCCTGCTGCTGGTGAAAGATTTTGTGGTGCAGCATGGGGGAAGAATCCGGGTAGAAAGCGAGCCCGGAAAAGGCACCTGTTTCCTTTTTACCCTGCCCGCCGCTACGGAATTGATCAATATGGAGGGATAGCCGTATTGCGCGCCGGTACATTACCTGGTTTAACATGAATTAGGATGCATCCTCCAAATTTACTACCTTCCTCAATGCATCACCAGGAATACCCGCCGCCAGAAGAACTCCGGGATACCATTAAATGTTTTTGGCATAACACCAGAGACGCCACCGAAGACCGGTCGGGCTTTGAGGTGCAACCCGATGGCTATGCTGAAATTATATTTTATTTCGGAAGTGATCTCAGTATTTTGCGTGAAAGCGGTTTACAACTGCTGCCATCGCCGTTTATGATGGGATTGCTCAATGAACCAGCTGTTTTTTACGCAGAGAACCGGTTGGAGATCATCGCTGTAAGGTGTTTTCCGTGGACAGTTTTCGATCTGCTCAACCTACCGTCCGGCAGGGGCGATGTACATATATTTGAACATCCCATTGCCCGTCTTCAATCAACCCTGGATAAATTGGTACAAGCCGGTAAAGTACCGGAAGCGCTGATTCAGCTGAAACAATATTTTTTAGACGCACAATCGCAAATTCCCGTTAACAGCATGCTATTTAACGCCGGCCTGGCTATGAGGAAGGCAAACGGTACTTTACCGGTAAGCGATATTGCGGCGGCGGCACATGCCACAGTGCGTACGCTGGAGCGGAACTTTAAGCAGTCGTCTGGTCATACGGTTAAAGACGTATCGGCGCTGATCCGTTTCGAGCAGGTACGCAACCGGCTATGGCACCGCCCGAATACCAATCTCGCCGGGCTTGCTCATGAACTGGGCTATACAGATCAATCGCACCTGAGCAGGGAATTTAAGCGATTCAGCGGCACAACGCCGGCTGCGTTTGCACGAAAAGCAAAGACGGACAAACCTGTGAGCGATGATTTTGTCGCGTTTGTACAATCCTGAGGTAAATGCTTTCCGGACCTTTGGGTCATTATGAAAGCAACACAAAATCACTTCACATATGATGTAATTATTGCCGGCGGAGGGCCTGTAGGGCTGTTCCTCGCCTGCGAACTGGCGCTGGCCAATTGTTCGGTGCTAATACTGGAAAAGGCGGAGAACGCGCATTCGCCATTAAAGCAGCTTCCTTTCGGCATCCGGGGGCTATCGGCTCCCACCATTGAAGCACTCTATCTCCGCGGCTTGTTAAATGAACTGGAAATACACAAGAGCCTTAAAAGTCCGCATCAAAACGCCGGGCAGGGCACACGCCGCCAGGTGGGGCACTTTGCCGGTATCCCATTTCACGAGGGCGATATCGATCCATCTGGTTGGAAATACCGCCTGCCGGGTGCTACCCCCACAAGTTTAATTTCCGAAATGCAGGAGCTGGAAACGGTCTTCACCCGCCGGGCAGAGGCGTTGGGCGTAGAGATCAGGCGGGGGCTTGTCCTTACCGGCTTCCATCAAACGGAACACGAAGTAACGGTTCAATCCGGCAGCCAAACTTTTCAAGGCATGTGGCTGGTGGGGTGTGATGGCGCCCGGAGCGTTGTCCGCAAGGCGGGCGGTTTTGAATTTGCCGGCACGGAACCCGAATTTACCGGCTATACTACCTTGATGGATATTGCCGATCCGGAGAAGCTGAAACCGGGGCGTAACGTGACACCCCGGGGCATGTATATGCAATCGCAGCCGGGTTATGTAATTATCCAGGATTTTGATGGCGGCGCGTTCCATAGTTCTGAAAAGCCGGTAACGCTTGCGCACGTGCAGCAGGTGTTACGTCGTGTGTCAGGCACCGATGTGACCGTCAAAAACCTACATGCCGCAACTACCTGGACAGACAGGGCACGGCAGGCTACAACCTACCGCAACGAGCGGATACTTTTAGCAGGCGATGCCGCGCACATTCATTCGCCGCTGGGCGGGCAAGGCCTTAACCTTGGACTGGGCGACGCCATGAACCTGGGCTGGAAACTTGCCGCAACTATTCAGGGTAAAGCCCCTGATAATTTACTGGATAGTTATGATGATGAGCGGCACCCGATTGGGGCGCAGGTGTTAGACTGGTCGCGGGCGCAGGTTGCTATTATGGGCGCAGAACCTCACGCCCGCGCGCTGAACGCTATTATCCGCGATCTGATGAATACCCGCGATGGCGCGACCTATTTTGCAGGACGTGTTTGGGGTATTAATATTCATTATGATTTAGGCGAGGGGCAGCAGATGACCGGTTATAGTGTCCCGAATTTTGAATTCGAAGACGGTATCACGGTGGGCCAATTAATGAACGATGGCCGCGGTCTGTTACTTGATTTTAACGGGGACACTTCACTTAAAACCCTGGCGAATAATTATCGAATTAACTATTTTTCTGGCCCGCCAAAAGATCAGTTAGGCCTGTGGGCGTTGTTAATAAGGCCCGACGGCATCATTGCCTGGGCGGCAGGCGCCGATGAGGATTATAGCGCGCTCCGGAAAGCAATTGACCGGTGGTTTATTTGTCCCTTAAATACAGGTACAAGGTAAAGTTTACCAAAAAATGAAAGACCTGTGCTGTTATCTCAAAATAGATTTTCCTATTTTTAAGTCTTAAACCACGAAACTCTTGCATTATGGAAAACAATGATGATCACAGCCAGCTTTCTGAAGTGAACCCGCCAAGCGATGCCGCTAAATGTCCTTTTTTAAATGGCGCATTAAAGCAAAGTGCGGGCAGTGGCACCAGGAACCGCGACTGGTGGCCCAATCAACTAAAATTGAATATTCTTCGTCAAAACTCCTCACTGTCCGACCCGATGGACAAAGGCTTTAATTATGCCGAAGAGTTTAAAAGCCTTGACCTGGATGCCGTTAAGAAAGATATCTTTGAGCTGATGACGCAATCGCAGGATTGGTGGCCGGCGGACTTTGGTCACTATGGTCCGTTTTTCATCCGGATGGCCTGGCATAGCGCGGGTACGTATCGCGTACATGATGGCCGTGGCGGTGCAGGTTTCGGCACGCAGCGTTTTGCCCCGCTGAACAGCTGGCCTGATAATGCCAACCTCGACAAAGCGCGTTTGCTGCTTTGGCCGGTTAAAAAGAAATATGGTAAAAAGCTCTCCTGGGCCGATCTATTGGTCTTGACCGGTAACTGCGCACTTGAATCGATGGGGTTGCAGCCCTTCGGTTTCGGTGGTGGCCGTGCTGATGTGTGGGAACCTGCCGAGGATGTATACTGGGGTTCGGAAAAAACCTGGTTGGGCGATGAGCGATACACCGCTGAACGCGAGTTGGAAAACCCGCTGGGCGCTGTACAAATGGGTTTGATATACGTAAACCCTGAAGGCCCTAACGGCAACCCCGACCCACTGGCCTCGGCTCGCGATATTCGTGAAACTTTCGGCCGTATGGCTATGAATGATTATGAAACCGTTGCGTTGATTGCCGGCGGGCATACCTTTGGTAAAACCCATGGCGCTGCCGACCCCGGTAAGTATGTAGGTAAAGAACCTGCAGGCGCACCGATAGAAGAACAAGGACTGGGCTGGAAAAACAGCTACGGTACCGGGAACGCCGGCGATACCATTACCAGCGGTTTGGAAGGCACCTGGACTACCACGCCAACCCAATGGAGCAATAATTACTTCGAAAACCTTTTTGGTTTCGAATGGGAACTGACCCGTGGCCCTGGCGGTGCGCACCAATGGAAACCGAAAAACGGTGAAGGTGCCGATTTGATACCAGATGCTCACGACCCATCAAAACGCCATGCGCCGTTTATGCTGACATCAGACATAGCTTTAAAAGTGGATCCTGCTTACGAAAAAGTTTCAAGGCATTTCTTTGAAAACCCTGCCGAATTTGCCGACGCATTTTCGCGTGCCTGGTTTAAACTGACGCATCGCGATATGGGCCCGCGTGCCCGTTACCTTGGCCCTGAAGTGCCTGCTGAAGAACTGATCTGGCAGGACCCTATTCCAGCTGTAGCACATGCATTGATAGATGATAATGACGTTGCGGCGCTGAAGGGTAAAATAGGGGCTTCAGGTCTCGCTATCCCCGAATTAGTTTCAACTGCCTGGGCATCGGCATCAACATTCCGCGGGTCTGATAAGCGCGGCGGCGCTAATGGTGCGCGAATCCGTTTGGAGCCGCAGAAGAATTGGGAAGTGAACAACCCAACTCAGTTGGCCAAAGTGTTAAACGTGCTTGAAGGTATTCAGCAGGAGTTTAATAATGCCAATGCCGGCGGCAAACAGGTTTCGCTGGCCGACCTGATCGTTTTGGGCGGAAGCGCCGGTATAGAAAAAGCAGCGAAGAATGCAGGTCGCGAAATTATCGTGCCGTTCATTCCGGGGCGCGCCGATGCATCGCAGGAGCAAACCGATGTGGAATCGTTTGAATATATGGAACCGGGTGCCGATGGTTTCCGCAATTACCTGAAGCCGCACCATACCAGCGCTGCCGAAGGAATGCTGGTTGATAAGGCCCAATTATTAGACCTCACCGCGCCTGAAATGACCGTACTGATTGGCGGTATGCGTGTGCTGAATACCAATTTCGACGGATCGAAACATGGCGTATTTACCACCAGGCCCGAAACACTTACTAACGATTTCTTCGTGAATCTGATCGATTTCAACACTACATGGACCGCAACATCCGACGCTCAAAAAGTGTTCGCCGGTGCTGACAGAGCTTCAGGTGAGATCAAATGGACGGGCACCCGTGTGGATTTGATCATCGGCTCAAACTCCGAACTCCGGGCTATTGCCGAAGTTTATGCATGCGATGACGCTAAGGATAAATTTGTAAATGATTTCGTAGCTGCCTGGACTAAAGTGATGAATGCGGATAGGTTTGATCTGGCTTAATTTGATCGTTATAATAGAAAGGCGGCTTGGAGACAGTCCGCCTTTTTTGTTGAGTCTGTCTTATCCTGAAATAAGTCAACTTTGGTGTCAACTTATTTCAGGACGACTCAGTCACTATGCATGGCTCCGTTAGGGGTCAGATATTGGTAGAAAAATACGATAAAATTTTTGCGTGCCGTAGGTACGCCACCTTGCTGATATTCCCGCCATGCACAGCAGCGCCACGTTCGCGAGGTGCGGCACGTACGGAGTGGATTTTTTCTACCAATATCTGACCTCTAACGGGACCATGGATTGTTGTTTGCTTACTGCTAATGGCAATGTGATTTTGGGAATAGAACGATGCTTAATATTTAAACCGCTCCGTTAGGAGCGCAATATTGGTAGAAAAATACGATAAAATTTTTGCGGGCTTGTAGGTACGCCACCTTGCTGATATTCCCGCCATGCACAGCAGCGCCACGTTCGCGAGGTGCGGCACGTACGGAGCGGAAAACAGAGCGGATTTTTTCTACCAATATTTGACCCCTAACGAGACCATGGGGTTATTTACTTACTGCTAATGGCAGTGTGATTTTGCTAATAGAACGATGCTTAATATTTAAACCGCTCCGTTAGGAGCGCAATATTGGTAGAAAATACGATAAAATTTTTGCGTGCCGTAGGTACGCCACCTTGCTGATATTCCCCTAAACTTAAAGCTAATTTTTCCGGGTGAAAATGAGATAGTCGCCCATGCGCCAATTGCTGCCATCGGTACTGGCTTCGTAGGTCATTTTGAAATGATCGGTGTCGATCTTTTGGTAAGTGAAACGTTTGTAAAAGGCGGCATTTCCATTTTCCTGCCTGGTTTGCCATACAAGCTTATTGTCTGTAAAACCTGCACTGATATATTTATCATGCCCGCCGAAGTTATCGAACAAAAAATCGACTAACTGGCCGTCTTTATCAACTCCCCACATCGAAGTTGCTTTATATTGGCCGGGGATTTTGTCGGTGTGCGTGTACATTAGCCAGCAACCGTCTAACGAGATGGAGAAATTCACATCAGCGGCGATGCTTTTGCCATTAGCAAACTTTCCTTCGCCGCCCCAGTTGCCGCTAAAAAAGTTGATGATCTCTTTATCGGGGTGTGGTCTGTTGGGCAATTGTGCGTTTGACGCAGCTACACCCATCCATAAAAATGCAAGGCTCATTATAATTAATTTCATAGCAATTGTTTACCATCGGATAAGCTATCCGGATGTTAAACAACCTCAAAATTATTGATGAAAAGAAATTAATTAAACGGAATAGCCCCACAGCTTAACTGATGCGTCGATTTATTCAATATCCGCTACTTGTTGAAAACGAAAAAGCCGCCAACAAAAATGCCGGCGGCTTTTCTTTAAAAATACTATCGCTTATTACGATCTGATAAATTCCAGCAGATCTTTATTAATCGTAGCGGCTTCGGTAGTTGGCATGCCGTGAGGAAAACCTGGATAAGATATCAGTTTTCCGTTTTTCAAAAGCTTTACGGCCTTTACAGCGGTAAGCTGAAAGGGAACGATCTGGTCGTCTTCGCCATGCAATACCAATACCGGAACGTCAACACTTTTAAGGTCTTCTGTAAAGTCTGTTTCCGAAAAGGCCTTCACACAATCATAATGCGCTTTAACGCTGCCCATCATGCCCTGACGCCACCAGTTGTCTCTAACACCCTGTGAAATTTTAGCGCCCTCGCGATTGTATCCGTAAAACGGAAGGGTAAAATCCTGGAAATATTGTGGCCTGTTAAATCCGGTACCTTGACGAATCTCGTCAAAAATTGCCAGCGGAATACCCTCGGGATTGGCGGCAGTTTGTGCCATTAAAGGCGTAACAGCGCTGATGAGTACCGCTTTTGCCACGCGTCCTTTGCCGTGCCTGGCTACATATCTGATCACTTCTCCGCCGCCGGTAGAATGACCTACGTGGATCGCGTCTTTCAGGTCAAGTGCCTCAACCAATTCTGCAACGTCGGCTGCATAAGTGTCCATTTCGTTACCTGTCGCCGTTTGGCTCGAACGGCCATGCCCGCGGCGGTCATGGGCAATAACGCGGTAGCCTTGCTGAAGGAAAAACATCATCTGCCCGTCCCAGTCATCGCCAGATAAAGGCCACCCATGATGGAAAACGATTGGCTGCCCGGTTCCCCAGTCTTTGTAATAAATTTCGGTTCCGTCTTTTACTGTAATTGTGCTCATTGTTTTTTGATTAAGGTAAAAATGTATATATAAAATTCCGCTTCTTGCGTTACGGGTAACGGCATTAATTGCCTGCAAACGGCGCACAAATCAAATCCGGCTGCAGGCCCAATAAGATGTTTAAAAATAAAACAAAAGCTTGACTGTATCTCTCTTTCCGTTAAAATAATTTAGGCAGCGGAAGTTTGATTATTTGATGCTTGCAGCCATCATAATATGCGGACTGAAACAAAGCAGTTCGGGATCAGATTCTGTTAACAAGATCAATTCCAGCATACGCTCCCGTTTCTGTTGATCGGCCCAGTTTACGAAGAAATTGCCGTCCAGCCAGGCCATACCTTCTACCGCGAAGGTCTTTTGAGGAGTGAAGCCAACTGCCCGAAACTCTTCCAGCAATACTGATGGTTTATGAAAAAATCCTTGTGCCAGCATGCCTGGCATGGTGGCAGGTGGTTCGTGCGTGCCGGTGCTTAGTTCGTTTAAACACATTTGCCAGATTTCCGGCTTATAGATCATTCCGCCCAAGAGCGCGGCAACAGTAGATGCAGCATGTGTAATAGCAAAGCCAAGTACAATGCCGCCAGGTTTCAAAATTCTTTTAGCTTCGGCAAGCGCTTTAAGGCGGTCATCCAAATGTGGCAGGTGGTACAATGGGCCGTGCAGAATCACCAGGTCGGCAGACTTATCTTTTATCGGCAGATCACGGGCCTCGCCAAGCAAAGCTTCAAATGTAGTTTTAGACGATTTGACCTTTTGCTTAGCCTGTTTAATATGCTTTTCTACAGGGTCTACGAGGATTACTTCGTTCCCCTGGCCGGTAAGCCATTTGGCGTAATGACCCGGACCACCGCCCACATCGGCAATGGTAAGCTTTTTATTCTTCGGCAAATACCGCCCTATCAGGTTCTTGTTCCGTTCAAATTCCAGCGGACCGAGACCCAATTGCAGCCGGGAGTCTTCTTCGCTTTTATTATAAAAATCGGCAACAGCCGCATCTATCGTAGCCATAATGATATGAATACCACAAATATATCATAATAAAAAAAGGAAGTCTTTTTTTTGCAGAGACTTCCTGTTACACAATACAAGTTGTTTAACCAAGCGCCTGGTAAATCTCTGCCGCGAGCAAGCCACTGCCGCCCCCATAATGCTGCACAATGATAATTTGCGGCTTTAAGGCCCGGAAAGCAGCACATAACCTGTCCTCACTTTCCTGTTCAATGCCGCCACCCAACAGCACCAGTTTGAAATCTACGGCACTAAATGCCAGCATCGCATCATCATCTGTGCCAACCCCGGTTGCATTCCAATCGGGGTTATTGTTTACCAAACGCACCACGGTTGCCAATATTTCAGGATGCCTGCCTATGGCTAAAATTTGTGTCTTCATCTTTAGAGTAGGTTAAAGGGAAAAGGATAAGGACGAAAGGCAGGTTCATTTTCAAAACCTTTATCCTTTCGCCTTTAACCTTTCACCTTAAAATTCCATCGGTACTTCCATCAGCAAAAATTCCGCATCGCTTTCGGCGGTGATGGTGAATTTATCAGTGTCCCAAATACCGTAACCGTCGCGTGTGTTCAGTAATTGGTCGTTAACCTTAACATCGCTGGCTAATACAAATACGTACACGCCGTTGCCTTCTTTTTTGACAGCATATTCGGTGCTGATCCCTTTGTCAAATTTACCAAGGTGGAACCAGGCATCCTGATGGATCCAAACACCGGCATCATCCGCATTTGGCGATAATATCTGCTGTAGTTTGTTGTGCCTGTCGTCGAGGTTTAGCGTGATCTGATCGTAACGCGGCTCAACGTTCTTTTTATTTGGATATACCCAGATCTGCAAAAATTTGACACGATGCTCGCGGTTTTGATTGTATTCGCTGTGGAAGATTCCGGTACCGGCACTCATCGCCTGGATATCGCCGTTTTTGATGACGGCAACGTTGTTCATGCTATCCTTGTGTTCCAGGTCGCCTTCCAAAGGGATGGAAATAATTTCCATATTATCGTGCGGGTGTTTGCCGAAACCCATCCCCGGGTCAACGGTATCGTCATTCAATACCCTCAAAGCGCCGAAATGCATTCTTTCGGGATTGTAGTAATTGGCGAAGCTGAATGAATGAAAGCTGTTAAGCCAGCCGTGGTTTGCGTGACCGCGGGTTTCGGCTTTATGTAATACGGTGTTTGCCATTGTGATTGTCCTTTCTGATTTTATACAACAAAGTTACAGCGGGTTTGGCAGCGGAAAGATGATCTAGGTTAAGAAATGAAATGTTATTAAAATCCGCAGGGGAATGACAGGAACTGGATACTCGAAATTCATTTTGTAGACCGGGCAAATGGTATTGGCGGTTTCGTAGAGCAACTATTAAGGTAAATTAGTTGGATAACAGTAGCCTTATACTTACTAAACGATAGTAGGAATAAATTTATGACCGATTAAACGGTTGTTTTTATTTATGGTATTTCTATGGCAATTAGAAGCGGTCCATTTTTCGGATATACCACCAATACAGGTATCTTCGAAAAATGAATCCAGTCACAATTGTAAAAAGCAGGATAACCGCCATCGATTTTCTGCGCGGCACCATCATGATCATTATGGCGCTCGATCATGTGAGGGACTACCTCTATTCCGGTTCCTTTCTGAATGATCCGCTCGATTTGGGAAAAACAAGTGGTATCGTATTCTTTACCCGCTGGATTACTCATTTTTGCGCGCCTGTATTCATGCTGCTGGCGGGTACTTCAGCTTATTTTATAGGGCAAAAAAAGAATAAGAAAGAGCTGTCAGTATTCCTTGTAAAGCGCGGGCTTTGGCTCGTATTCCTCGAATTGGTAGTAGTAAATTTTGCCTGGAATTTCAATATTACGTTCCCCATGTTCCTGTTTGTTACCATTTGGGCATTGGGCGTAGGCATGATTGTATTGGCTGCTGCTATTCATCTGCCTAAAAAATGGATCCTTATAATTTGTATCATTATTATAGCCGGACATAACCTTTTAGACGGCGTTCATTTTGAAGGAAATACATTGCAGGGCTTCGGCTGGGCATTACTGCACGACCAGCGATTTTTTACATGGCACGGGGAGTTGCTGTTGGTTGGTTATCCGTTAATTCCGTTAATTGCCGTTATGCCGCTGGGGTATTGCCTTGGCGCATGGTACGCCAAAGATTATGATGCAGAGAAAAGGAAAAAGAACTTACTGATAACAGGTGCAGGGATGATCCTTTTATTCATCGTGCTTCGCTTCACCAATTTATATGGCGATCCGGTAAAATGGAGCGTGCAGAAAGACGGCTTTTTTACCTTCCTTTCATTTCTCAACATCAATAAATACCCGCCATCGCTTTTATATCTTTTAGTTACCTTGGGGGCAGCGGCATTATTTCTTTCGTTTACCGAGAAGCTAAAGAATGGTTTCGTGAATGTAGTATCGGTTTACGGGCGTGTACCTATGTTTTATTACCTGATCCATATTTATGTCATCCACCTCATTGCCCTCATCGCGTCGGCATTAACGCCGGGGCAGGACTGGACAATCTGGATGCTGAAACAACCCATCTGGTTCACGCATGACCTGAAAGGGTACGGATTTTCGCTCCCGGTGGCCTATCTCATGTGGGCTTTAATTGTAACCGGCATGTATCCCCTATGCAAGCGATACGATAAGTACAAACAATCGAATAAAGACAAATGGTGGCTTAGCTATTTATAAACCGGGATTGTATTATTGATAATTGTGAAGCGGCGTGTTCAGCGCCTTTTCCATTTGATCAATATATTTATGGAACTTTCCTTCCGCCTCCGAGTAACGATCAAGTAACGTCAGTTGATTTTGCGTCCGCATTAGGTTATGGCCATTATATTGGGTGGTATAGTATATATCGCCGTTTAAAAAGTCGGTCAGGAAACGGATGGCCTGCATGTAGATCATAAACTTGCCAGAGTAGATGAACAATTCTTTTTCCGCATCGGTCAGCGTTCCGCCCATTTCCTCCATATAGCCTCTGTAAACCGCTATAAAGTAGTCGTCGTTGATCTGTACTTTGCTCAGATCCTGCTCTTCTTCATTTGCCGGCGAAAGATAGGTACGCATCATATCGCCAACATCGCTGATGAAATAACCGGGCATTACCGTATCAAGATCAATCACGCACAGGCCGCAATTATTATCGTCGAATAAGATGTTATTGATCTTGGTGTCGTGATGAATAACCCGCTGAGGGATCTGTTTACCGCTTACCAGTTTTTCATAAATATCGGCAATGTCAAAATTCGCCTCTACTTTCAGCACTTCGGCAGCTGCTTTTGTAAGTCTTTCCCGGTTGGCATTCATTAACGCGGTTTTAAACTGCGCAACCCGCAGCGTAAGGTTGTGAAAATCGGGCAAGGTGTATTTGAGTTGCTGCAGGTCAAAACCACTTAACAGCCGTGTGAATTTTCCAAATTGTTTAGCCGCTTCATAGGCTTGTTTATCTTCTTCAATAAAATCAACCGTATGCGAGTTTTTTATAAATGGCGATAAACGGTAATAATGATCATCATCTTCCACAAGGTATTCCCCGTTAGCAGTGGGTAAAGGTGCCGCGAACAAATACCCGGGGGCAGTGTGCTTCAGATATTTCTCCAGGCGCACCAGGTTGCCTGCAATGTCATTTGGCTCTTTAAATACATTCTTGTTGATGCGTTGTAAGATATATTGCCGGCTTGTTCCCGAAATTTTCCAGGTATGATTAATCAGGCCAGATCCAAAGGGAGTCACCTTGAAGTTGTCGGGCTTTAAGCCAAAAGCGTTTAGGATATTATCCATTATGAATATTAGTAAAGCTCAAACTTAATCAATGCTTAACTTAATAGCGTACGCAAACGTTTGTCCGTTTTTATTTGCCGGTGTTATGCAATGCGCCGCGGTTTTCTATCAGTTGCGATTCTATGATTATTTTGTAATAAGCGGTTTGTTCTGCTGCCCCAAGATGTTTCTGCGCAAGCAGATCAAGCAGTATATCGGCGGCTTTCTGACCCTGAAGATACGGAAATTGCTCAACAGAGGCTGCCGGAATGCTTTCCATATAGTTAATGAGCGGCAGGTTGGCGTAACTTACAAATTCAAGGTCCTGGTTTATTTTCAGCTTCAGGTCGGTTGCGTATTTAATGGCGAAGAGGGCCACATAATCGTTAAACGTAACAATTGCTGTCGGTTTTCTTTTGCTGGCTAACAGTTCATCCAAAGCCAACCGGGTACCTGCTTCCGTCAGATCACAGGTAACGATCAGCGACGGATCAAATTTCAGCCGGTTCTTAATCATTGCCTTTATGTAGCCTTCCTTTCGTTCACCGCTCGCAAACATTGTGTTTGGCCCATTAATCATCCCGATAGACCGGTGCCCCTTTTTTAACAGGTAGCTCACTGCTTCAATGGTGCCTATTTCCATATTGCAGGCCACATAGTGAATATTTTGCATAGCCGGGATGCGGTCAAAAAATACCACAGGGATATTGTACCGTTTCAGGTTTTCAAAATGTTGGTATGATGCCGTATTCTTGCTTACAGACACCAGCAGCCCGTCTACCCGGTGGTTTTTCATCTTCTCTACTAATTGTCTTTCTTTCTGCTCGTCGTCGTGCGACTGGGCCAGCAGTACGGTGTAGTTTCGTTTATAGGCACTGTCTTCAATAGCGCTGATAGCCGATGAAAAGAACGATTCTGAAAGCTCGGGCAGTATTACGCCAATGGTAAGCGTACGGCCCTGCTGTAAAAAAATGGCGGTTTGATTGGGTTCGTAATTTAATTCACCAGCCAGTTTTTTAACCTTTTGCCGGGTAGTAAGCCCAATGCTGGGGTGTTCATGCAGGGCTCTTGAAACCGTCGAAACAGAGATATTTAGTATTTGAGCAATTTCTTTAATTGTAGCTGGCTTTGAGCGCATTGGCAGAATTTTTTTTAATAACAGATTCCGTAAATTTAAAGTTAACGTTTTTTAACCATTAAGTTTTAGTCAAACGTTTGCGTACGATTTGCCGTCTTCATAGTCGTTTAAAAGAAACGCTGTCAATCAAACGTTTGCGCTACATAAAATAATGTATCGTATAGGTAAATCTTTAATTTCAAAAATTATATCGCAGTTGTAACCTGTTTGCCAACCGATTGATATCTATATATATGACTATTACAAAGCCTGAAATAAAAAGCTGGGGCAGCATTGACGGCCGGGATGTTAACCTGTATCATTTGCAAAACGCAAATGGCTTGGGAGTTGATGTTACGAATTTTGGCGCAACCATCACGTCAATCTCAGTGCCAGACAGGTTGGGTAATTTTGCCGATATTGCATTGGGATACGATGATTTGCAAGGCTATGTAAATGATGCGCATTATATGGGATCGATAGTAGGCCGCTACGCAAACCGTATTGCCGGTGGTTTGATCGAGCTGGATGGCCAGAAATACCAGCTCACAGTTAAGCCGGGCGGCTACCATCATCATGGCGGCGCAGCCGGATTTAATAAAAAGGTATGGGATGCAGCTTTAATAATGAATGAGGGTGTTCCGGCTGTAAGAATGATGTACCTTAGTGCTGATGGCGAAGAAGGTTTCCCCGGAAACCTGTCTGTAATTGTGACGTACACGCTTACCGATGAAAATCAGTTATTGGTCGATTTTTTAGCGATCACTGATAAAACTACATTGCTTAATTTAACGCAGCATACTTATTTTAACCTTGCGGGGCATTCAAATGGGAGCATTTTAAACCATGAACTGATGCTGCCATTGAACAGCTATTTACCGGTTAATAAAAGCCAGGTGCCCAACGGTGAAATTGCTGCGGTAACCAATACACCGTTTGATTTTAGAAGCCAGAAGGCGATAGGCAGGGATATTGACGGTAACGATGAACAACTGCTGCTAAGCGATGGATACGACCATAGCTGGGTAATTAAAACAGCGAACTCTGCCGAAATGAAACCGGCTGCGCAGGTAACCGAACCGGGCAGCGGACGTGTTTTAACTGTTTTTACAACAGAGCCCGCCGTTCATCTTTATCCGGGCAATGCGCTGGATGGTGTTCCGGGTAAAAACGGTGCGCAATATGACAGGCGGAGTGGCTTTTGCCTCGAAACCCAGCAATATCCGGATGCTCCCAATCAACCACATTTTCCGGATACGGTGCTGCGGGAAGGAGATGTATTCAGAAGCCGGACAATTTTTGAGTTTGGCGTAACAAATTAAAAAACGACACCCTATATCTGCAATTAATATCGAAAACAATAAAAACCAATAACAGCTAACAATATGGAAAGAAGAGAGTTTATTAGAGCAGGCGCTATTGCTGCCGCAGGATTTACAATTTTACCATCGGGCAGTTTGTTTGCCAATACAAACGGAAAAGTGCGATTAGGCTATATAGGCGTAGGCGCCCGCGGAATGAGCCATATTTCAGAAGGTTTGCTGCGCGACGATGTGGAGATTGTGGCCATCTGCGATATTCAGGAACGTTCATTAAAAAGATGCCGCGAGTATATCGCCAAAAAAGGAAAACCGGCAGCTAAGGAATATACCGGCGGCCTCGACGCTTATAAAGGATTGCTTGAACGGAAAGATATCGACGCTGTAATTATTGCTACTCCATGGCAGTTTCACCACCCGCAAGCAATTGATGCAATGAAGGCCGGCAAATATGTTGGCTGCGAAGTGATAGCCGGCTTAACCGTTGATGAGCACTGGGATATTGTACACACATCAGAAAAAACAGGCATTCCTTATATGACTTTAGAGAACGTATGCTACCGCCGTGATGTTATGGCAGCGTTGAATATGTCGAGACAAGGATTGTTTGGCGAACTGGTGCACGTAGAGGGCGGTTACCAGCACAACCTGCGCAACGTGCTATTTAACGGAAGCGACGGAGTAACCTTTGGCCCGGATGCTGTTAGCGAGGCACAATGGCGCACCCAATTCAACATAGATCTGGATGGCGATCTTTATCCTACCCATGGCGCTGGCCCGTGTATGCATTATATCGACATCAATGCAGGTAACAGGTTCACCAGCATGTCGTCGTTCAGTTCAAAAGCACGCGGCCTTGCAGCTTACGTAGAAGAAAAAGCGCCGGGAAATAAAAATGGAAAGATCCATTACAAAGAAGGCGATGTGGTGCAAACCATGCTGAACTGCGCAAACGGCGAAACCGTGCTGATTACGCACGATACACACCTGCCCCGCCCTTATTCTTTAGGTTTCAGGGTTCAGGGCACCAAAGGGCTTTGGATGGATGTTGCCAACAGCGTATATATAGACCACCAATCGAAAGAAGATGATGCATGGGATCCGGCGCACACCTGGTTTGAGAAATATGACCACCCGCTTTGGAAAAAATACGAAAAATATGCCGAAGGCGCAGGCCATGGCGGTATGGACTGGTTTGTTTTCAACGCCTTTGTTGAATCGGTTAAGCAGAAAAAACAAACACCGATAGACGTTTATGATTCGGTGACGATGAGCGTGATCGGGCCGCTGTCTACAAAATCCATCAAAGAAGGAAACGCTGTACAGGAGTTCCCTGACTTCACCAAAGGAAAATGGAAAACCCGCAAAAATACATTCGCTTTAGACGATAGCGGATTTTAAATATTGAGAGTTGATTTAATTTAGTTTGATGTTACGTTATGTAACGCATCCCGGGGTACGATCTCCGGGATTTTTTTTGTCTTTTTTTAGCAGCCCGGCAACTAATATTAGCTTGCCTTATAGTTAAGCAGCGTAAACGGTTGCCAAAAATACCCCGGCAATCTGTTGCCAAAAATATCAGTAAAAATACACTAACCCTTTGCTGCGGGGTTTTTCTGAACATCGTAATATGTCGTTTGCGTTATCTTAACAAACGTTTGCGTTACGTTTGCATAAAAGTCAACAGTTATGCTTGTTAAATATACTGGTTTTGTTTATTAATATGCTTTATGTCAGGTTATTAACGTGTAATATTGCTTTTTTTTGCAAGGATGCAAAACAAACGTTTGCGTTAAGTTAACTGCCTTAATAATTAGGCTTTGGCTGTATACCTTCCTACCTTGAGATCGAATTAGCGGAAGCTGGTTTGATTTAATAAACCCTCTTTTAACAACCCAATTTTATACACTATGAACAAATTTTACAAGAGACAAGTGTTTTTAACCGCCTTGTTGCTAATGTTCTCAATAATGGCCATAGCCCAGGTGAGGGTTACAGGCGTTGTTAAGGACGCAGACGGACAGCCCATGCCTGCCGTTACGGTTACTGTTAAAGGCACCACCAATGCTGCAAGCACCGATGTAGACGGTAAATACAGCATCAGCGCGCCCTCCGATGGTGTTTTAGCCTTTTCCTTTATTGGTTATACCACAAAAGAGGTAAGTATTGGCGGCAAAACCAATATCGATGTTGTTTTAGCAAGCACATCCAAAGCCCTAAACGAAGTGGTTGTGGTTGGCTATACCTCTAAACAGGTGTCGCAATTATCCAGTTCTGTTTCGGTGATCAATGGCGACAAGCTGAGAGATGTGACCTCTAACGACGTGGTAAGCCTGTTGCAAGGTAAAGCTGCTGGTGTTGTGGTTTCCACAGCTTCTGGCGACCCTACATCTGCCTCAAGTATCCTCATCCGCGGTGCAAGCAGTATCAATGCCGGTACCAGTCCGCTAATTGTAGTAGATGGTAACATCGGCGGTACTTATAATGCATCAGACGTTGAATCGGTAACGGTATTGAAAGACGCGGCGGCCACCGGCCTTTACGGTTCCAGAGCAGCGAACGGCGTTATTATTATAACCACCAAATCCGGGAAATCTGGTCAAACAAAGATCGATATAAGCTCGGTAGTTGGTTTTAACAATAAAACTACCGGTAATTTCCACCTGATGAATTCCCAGCAGCTGTATGATTACCAAAAAACATTCCTTACGCCAGATCCATCTGTACTGAATAATAACACCAACTGGTTCGATCTTGCCTTCCGTACAGGCATTACCCAAAATCATACCTTGTCGGTTTCGGGCGGTACTGAAAAAACACAATATTACATCTCCGGAAACTATTACAACGAGCAGGGAACACTGATAGATAATAACAACAGGAATTATAACTTCCGCACAAATATTACTACCAAGTTAAGCAGCAAGGTAAAGCTGAGCGTTCTGCTGAACAGCATCTTCACCCAGCAAACCTATCCTACAGATAATCTGCTGTATGATGCTTACCTTAATTTGCCGTATGATCCAGCCTACAACGCCGATGGTACGCCGACAGACGGCCGTACTTACCCGGGATGGCAGGGCCGCGACAAGGAAAATCCTTTACAGGGCCTGCTCTATAACTTCTCGAAAAGCAGGAGCCTGAGCAATAACGGCGATTTAAATCTGGATTATAATATCACCAAACATTTAACCTTTTCTACCTATAACAGGGTAACGCTGTACAACGATAAGTACGTAAGCTATTATGATGCGCGTACTAAATCGGGCGGTGCAAATTCAGGTGAGTTGTACAACCAGGATGATTATAGCAGCACGCTGTTAACATCTAACAGGTTAAAATATGATAATAACTGGGGCGACCATAACCTGAGCGTTCTGGCAGTTGGCGAGGGGCAGAAATATCATTTCGATGATGCCTTGTTAAACGGCAAAGGACTGCCTCCGGGCCGCCCGGTAATGTCGACCGCCACTGACATATTAAGCAACCCAAGCGGCGGCTCTGACGATTACAATTTCAGGAAGTATCTCGGTCAGGCTGATTATAACTACGCCGGTAAATATTTCGTAGTGGGCTCGTATATACATGAGTATTCGTCGCGTTTCGGCAGCAATAACCCAAGCGGTAATTTCTTCCAGGGCGGTGCATCATGGATCATCAGCAAAGAATCATTCATGGAGAACGTCAAGCCAATCAGCTTCCTGAAACTTCGTGCAAGCTATGGAACAACGGGTAATGCTGAAATTGGTAATTATCAGGCCCTTGGTTTATACCTCATAGATCAATCGGCTAATTATGGCGGCCTGCCGGGCGCCTATCCGTTCCAAAGAGCAAATCCAAATCTTACCTGGGAAAAAATTAAGACTGCCAACATTGGGCTTGATTTTGGCTTGTTCAAGCGAATAGATGTGAGCCTCGATATCTATCAAAAAACTTCGAGCGCGTTATTATTCCAGGTTCCGCTGCCAAAAACATCGGGCTACGACTATGAGTTTGAGAACGTTGGTTCGGTACGCAATCGGGGCCTCGAGATCAACATTACCTCCAAAAACCTGGTGGGCGCGTTTAAATGGGAGACCAACTTTAATATAGCTTTCAACCGCAATAAAGTGATTTCACTGCAAGCTGGCGAAGCATCAGTTAATCCTGCCGGTCCGCTGCCAATTGCAGTTGGTCACGACATGAATGACTGGTACATGCCTATATGGGCCGGTGTAAACCCTGCCAACGGCGATCCGCAATGGGAGCAGGTGGTTACCGATGCCAGCGGCCACGTAACAAAGCAACTAACAAACTCTTATGCAAATGCTACCAAGCAATTCACAGGTACTTCAGCCTCGCCTAAGTTTACAGGCGGTATCACCAATACCTTTAGCTACAAAGGGTTTTCGTTAAGCACCTTCTTCAACTTTGTGTACGGCAACAAGGTTTATAACGATAGCCGTGCTTATTTTGATAACGACGGCCTTTATGACAGCTACAATGCCATGGTGCCGCTAAACGGCTGGACCCGCTGGCAAAAACCGGGCGATATAGCCACAGAGCCTAAAGCTATCCAGGGTGGAAACAACAACTCCAACCAGCAATCAACCCGTTATTTGGAGAATGGAAGCTACCTGCGCCTGCGTAATGCAACGTTGGGATACCAGTTACCAACAAGCTGGCTCACCGGCGCTAAAATTAGAAGCGCAAGAATTTTTGTAAGCGGCGATAACCTTGTAACCTTCACTAAATTTTCAGGCGTTGACCCGGAAGTTGACTTGGCCTCGGGAACATCGAGCTTTAAATACCCTATCAGCAGGAAATTATTGTTTGGTATAAACGTAGGATTTTAATAAACGCACCAATGAAAAAGATTAATTATATAAAAATATTATTGATGACAAGCCTGGCAGCCACGCTGTTAGGCGCCTGTAAAAAAGTTGAACCCTCTACCGCTATCGATGAGCATTCGGCCTTAACCAATCCGGCAGATATTCTTACTGCCACCATCGGAAATTATTCCAGATTGCGAGATCCCAGTTATACACGGAGCGGCCATTTCCTGATGGAATACCCGAGCGACGATGTTGCGCAAGGGCAGCCATCATCAGATGATTTATCAAGGTGTTACCGGTATGTTACTCAAATCCCTACAGGCGACCACGCAACTGCGTTCTGGGGCATCGGCTTCAAACTCATCTATGCAGCAAATAACATTATCAGGAGCGTTCCCGATAATTCACCGGCAGACCTGAAATTGCTGAAGGGCGAGAACCTGTTTCTGCGCGCAATGGCAGATTTTAACCTAGTGCGCATCTTCGGCAGGCCATATACGCAAGGAGATGGTATTAACCCTGGTATCCCACTGCTCAACGAGACCAGCACGGACGATAAGCCAGCAAGAAGTTCGGTAAAGGATGTATATGCCTCGGTAATTGCCGATCTTTTGAAGGCTTCTGACCTGATGACCCTTTCAGGCGGCGCTACACCTAAGAGCAATATCTTCGCATCGAAGGAAGTAGCTTTAGCCTTGTTATCGCGCGTATATTTATACATGAACGATAATGCAAATGCAATTAAATATGCCGACCTGGTAATTAACTCGGGCCGTTATACCCTGCTGCAGGGAAGCGCTTACCAGAACTATTTCAGCGGTGTTCCGGAAGACAATACCGAAACCATATTTTGTATCAGGCATACCAAAACACAAGACCAGGGTTTCAGTGCAATCGGCTCGATGTACTATAGCGGCCTTGGTCCTGATGGCACCAGTTCGCTTACTACCCCCGGTGGACAGGGAAACACCGGATGGGGCGAAATATATGCGTCAAAAACCTACGTGGAAGATCTGGATAAAAACCCGGGCGACCTGCGTCATAGCTTTATTGCCCCTTACACCATCAACGGTGTTTTGCAGATGAACAAAAAGCTTACGCCTAACACCCCGATGTATTACATCACTAAGTACAGTTTTCAGGAAGGGATAGTAACATTAAGCTCGCCGGTTTACCTGCGCCTGGCCGAAATGTATCTGAATAGGGCCGAGGCAAACGCAAAACTTGGCAATGCCCAACTGGCGCTTGATGATGTTAACATAATCCGCACACGGGCAAATATCCCCGCCTTAACACTTGGTACTGTAGGCGCAGGAAACGTACTTGCCGCAGTACTGGAAGAACGTCGCCTGGAGTTTGCTTTTGAAGGACAGCGCGCGTACGATCTTTTCAGGAATAACCTGCCAATGGTAAGAGATTATCCCGGCACACATTCATTGAACAATACGCCTACCACCAATATTATGCAAACTGTTTTACCTACCGACGCGCGGGTAGTGTATTACATACCGCAAACAGAAATTGCTATTAATCCAAAACTTACGCAAAACCCGTAAGCGCCTGAATTAATGCAATGTTGAGTTAATGTTTCCAAACAAAAAACGGATGGTATTTAGTTACCATCCGTTTTTGTTTTGGGGATTTATGAGTTAGTGGTCCGCTTAGCTACTTAATATTTTCAACTACCGGCAATCATAGACCGGTACATATCAATATACCTGTTTACCAAGCGTTCTTCGTTAAATTCTTTCCGGATGAGTTCCGGTGCTTTTTTGCGGATAATGTCTAATCGGGGCTTATTTTTATATATCCAATCAATTTTATCAGCTACCGATCTTTCCTCAGGATCACACTCCCAACCTAATTCATTTTCCGAAACAAAGTCTGCCAGTCCTACAAATTTGCTGATCAGTACCGCAGTACCTACACTCAGGCTTTCAATTACTACGTTGCCGAAATTCTCATCATGCGAGGGCAAAACCAGCAGGTCATGTTCGGCCAGCAGGTTGAATTTGGTCTCACCCTGAAACCCTATCCAGCTGATGTTGTGCTCGGCACCTGCCGATTTGGCCAGTTGTTTTAGTCGTTCTATATAAGCGGGGTTTCCGGCTCCGGCAATGGTAAGTAAATAAGGCGCCTGCAACAAGGGGAGGGCTTTGATAAGCAGATCCAGGCCTTTTTTTTCTTCAATCCGGGAAAGGAAGAGCAAACGAAATTTATGACCTGAACGGGGTGCACTATTGAACATTTCATTTGGTATAGCAACAAAGTTGGGGATCTCCGTTACCGCTTTCGGCTTTATTATTTCAATTATCGAATCGCCCTCTTTTTTCGAGGTAACGTGGAATTTAATTTTGCGCAGCAGCCATTTTCCAATGAGCTGATGAATAAGCCACTTAGCGCTAATGTTCCTATTGTTAAACGTATAGCTGCTTATGGTGCCTCGCGGTGACAGTAACACCGGTACGCCGCGCTCAGTTCCAATCAAAGCAGAGCATATGGATACAAGGTTCCACCATGCGTGGATATGGATTACATCGTAGTTTTTCGCATCAATCCACAATCGTCTGAATAACGAGGGTGAAAAATGGCTGTGATCCTTTGTTAACCGTTTAAAATAGGTAACGGATACGCCGTCGACATTAACGGTTTTGCCAGGCGCAACCGGTAACTCCGATTTTCCGTTTGCAGTGGTGGCAAATACCTGTACCGTTACACCGGCCTCAACCAATTGTTCGCTAAGCCTGGAAACCGACATCGTAGGGCCGCCGTAAATAAATGCTGGTTTATAAGCCGCACAAATTTGTAAAATTCTCAAAACGGTACCGGTATATTCTTGGGGCTAACCTTAAATTTTTGCTACTGTACCCATTTGCTACACAGTATCAATAAAATTCCGCTCTACGCGGTTAAAGATAACGATGCCAGCCAGCAGTATCAGAATCGTAACCCCGGTGGTAATGGCCAGCGATAGCATAGTGAATGTTCCCTGCCCCAAAAAACCGTACCTGAAGGCTTCAATAATGGAAGTCATGGGGTTGTATTCTAATATCCATTGATAATGCGGGTATTTTTCTTTAACAACAGACAGTGGGTAGATGACTGTTGTTAAATACATCATCAGCTGTATGCCAAAAGTAACGAGAAAACTCAAATCGCGGTATTTGGTTGTCATAGCCGAAATAATCATTCCCAGGCCTAATCCCAACATTGCCATTAGCAGCAGCAGGAAGGGGAATAATAATATAGATGCATTTGGATGCAGATTTGCTCCTTTTGATGCGTAGAAACCCATCATTATAAAAAAAAGGCACATCTGAACACCGAAGCGAATTAAATTTGAAACAACGATACTCAGGGGGACTATTAACCGTGGAAAATAAACCTTGCCAAAGAGCCCGGCATTAGCTGTAAATACCGTTGATGTTTTACTTAAGCAATCGGCAAAATAATTCCATGCGGTGATGCCGGCCAGGTAAAATAATGGTTGAGGAAGTCCATCGGTAGGAATGGCTGCCAGGTTTCCGAAAATAAAGGTGTAAATAAGCGTTGTGAAAAGCGGCTGGATGAAAAACCATAACGGTCCTAAAATGGTCTGCTTATAAAACGAAACAAAATCACGCCTTACCAGCAAAACCAGTAAGTCGCGGTAGCGCCATACGTCCTTCAGTTTAAGATCGAACATATTGTTCTCTGGCACAATTACCAGGTCCCATTGCTCTGTTTCTTCAGTCATTTTTTATAAGTTTTTCTAATTTATTCATGTATTGTGATTCATTAAAATGACTTAGGCACCGGTGTTGAAGGGAAACCCTCTGGTTAGATTTTAATGGCGTTTCCAGATAACCCACTATTGCTCGTTCCAATTCTTCTAAATTATCCGCATCAATGGCTTTGCCAAGCTCGCCATTTAAAATCGCATCGGTGCTGCCGTCGGCATTGCCGCATATTACAGGTAACCCACAGGCCAGTGCTTCGATAAACACAATCCCGAAGCCTTCTTTTTTGCTTGGCAGTACAAATAGGTCGGCTAACAAAAAATAATCCGGAAGTTCACTTTCTTCTAAAAATCCGGTTAAGATCACTTCTTTATCAACGTCATTAGCCGAGATCAATTGTTGAATCCTGATCTCTTCTTCATGGTCGTATTGGCCCGCCAGGATATATCTTATACCAGGAAATACTTTCCTCAGCCGGCTTATAATTTTAATGACCTGATCGTGCCCTTTGTATTGTTCGGAGGATGCCAGCCTGGTGAGTGTGAAAAGTACCGGGGTCTCTGCAGTCAGCTTGTATGTTTTCAACAGTTTTTCGGGCTTTGTAAATTCGTTTGTGATCTTCATAAACGGATCTACGCTATTGTTCAGTACCCCGCAAATTGCCGGGTCTACATGGTGCCGGCTAATCATCTGCTGTTTGGTGTAATTGCTCACACACAATATCTTGTCACATTTTCTCAGCAGCCTGCTTTTAATCGGACTGAGCGGGCGCCAAACTTCAATGCCGTGTGCAATCAGCCAGATCTTGCAGGCGGGTTTTATTAATTTTATCAGCAGCCCTACAAGTGCGAGGTTAATGTGCGTAAGGATAATCAAGTCTGGCTTTGGTGTCGATTTAACCACGCCGAGAACAAACTTGATACGTTTTGCGCCGAATCCGGTAAAATTTTCTGCAGGCAAATATTTAACAATCAGATCATTGCTCTTGTCATATACCGACCAGAATTTGAAGTCCCAGCTGTTGCGCAGCGACAGATTGTATAATGAATGGGCAAGCGCACGGGTCATTTTTTGGATGCCACCGGTACTGCCGAAAGTGCTTAATGAATAAACTATTATTTTTTTACTCATGTATTTGCAACTGGTAGAGCGCAAAGATCTTAGACCAGTGAACCTGATTGTTTTTGAATTTCTTAACAAAATTTTGCGCACACTCTCCATTGTACAGATTTGGATCGCTGATATCGCTGTAGGTGCGCATCCATTGCTGGAGCGGAAAGGTAAATCCCATTTTAGGACGGTTCCATATTGATGGGGGGAGCAAATCGTGAAAGCTGTCTGTCAGTATTTTTTTGGGTTGTTTGCTGTTAAAACGTAAGTGGGGCGCTAGCTGGTGTGCCAGTTCGCGGAAGTTTTCATCAAGAAAAGGCACCCGCACTTCTAAACCATGACTCATGCTCATTACATCGGTATCGCGCAATAATTGATTTTGCATGTAGAAATTGGTTTCGAACCAGGCCGCATGTTTTTCGTCATACTCCGAGGGTGCAGTTGCGATAATATCATTAAACAGCGTGTCATCAACCTGGGCTAAATCGGTGCCAAGTATCTTGGCAATGTCTTCCGGTGTGAAAAAGCCTCTAAAAAAAAGATAATCGGCCAGCGGGTTGCTATGTGCTAAAAAGGATACCTTTTTATATTTATCTGTTTTGAAGTAATTTGCTGCCGAAAACATGGCCGACGGCAGCATTCGCAAAAATTTAAGGTATTTGATACGGCCGAATGACGGATAGCCCCCATAAAGCTCATCGGCGCCTAATCCGGATAAAACGGCCTTTAAGCCGTCCTGACGTGCATACCTGCTGATGAACCAGGTATTTATACCATCGGTTGTAGGCATATCCATATCGTTAATTATCTCGGGGAAAAGCACATCAAAGTCCTTTTGGGTTACCAGATGCGTAAGCTTTTCGCCGGTGATTTGACTGGATACCATATTTTGAAATATCCTTTCGTCATACTCCTTTTCATTAAAATAAATGGAAACCGTTTTTAGCTGCTGTTTTTCCTGGCTGGCTAAAAGCGAAATAATACTTGAATCGATCCCGCCGCTGAGGAATACACCGATCGGTGCGTCGGATATCAACTGTTTTTTTACTGCAGCCCTGAGTGTTTCTCCAATTAATAACCTGGCGGTTTCATAGTCATTAATGACCTTTTCGGTGTTATCTTCCGCAATATACTTGCTGATAGTGAAGGTGCTGTTGCTATGATCCCAGCGTAAAAAATGGCCCTTGGGTAAGCTAAAAACATTTTTTAAGGTAGTGTATGGCTCGGGGATATGTCCCAGGGCTAAAAACCTGATCTGCCATGACTGGTCTTCTTCCAGTCCGAGGCCGGAGTTTTTGAGCGCTTTTACCTCCGAAGCAAAAGCCAACCTGTTCATACCGGCGTAATAATACAGCGGCTTGATGCCATTGGAGTCGCGTACTAAATAGGTGACCGATCTCGAAGCATCGTATAAGGCAAAGGCAAACATTCCTTTAAGCTTTTCAAATACTGCGGTTCCCCACTGCAAGTACCCCGCCAAGATCACTTCTGTATCGGTGTTCGAATTAAACCGGGCGCCTGTAGAAAGTAATTGTTCTTTTAATTCGAGGTAATTGTAGATCTCGCCATTAAAAGTAATCCATATTTTTCCATTATGGGTTGCCATTGGCTGATGCCCATTCGCAGTCAGGTCTAGAATTGAAAGCCGGCGATGCCCGAAAGCAAGCCTGGCTTCATCGTTATAATAAATTCCTTCATCGTCAGGGCCACCGTGTTTCAGGATACTGCACATTGAACCGACGATTTTTTTTAATTCGGATCCTGGCAAGTCTTTTGCAACCAATCCGGCTATTCTACACATTGTAATTGTTCATGGCTTCGCCCGGTGAGTCACATGTTTATTGTGTAACTCTTTACTTATCAATACTTTACTTTTTTTTACGCATAGGCGTTTCTATGGCCTGAAGTTGAGCCTTAAATTAAATTCTTTCCAGCATCTCTGGTGCAAGATGAACAACTATTGAATAGCCTAAATCTCCAAGTCGCACAATAAGCTGTTTTTGCGAGCGGTGAGAAATAATTTCGCCTGTAAGGCCTTTTAAGGTACCGGCTTTGATTTTGATCTTTTCGCCGGGCAACAGGTTTTCCTCGGTTATTTCAAGTTCATAGGAACTGGCCAGTAGCAACTTCAGGTCAGCGATCTGTCTGTCGGGCATTGAGGCAATTTTGCCCGAAAAATATAGAAATCGCGCTATTCCTTTTGTCATTAACACCTCCATTTGCTCACGCCGCGCAATACGCACAAATAAATACGACCGTAATAAGGGTTCTTCTACCCATTTTTTCCGGTCGCTCCATTTTTTTAATTGCCTTTGCAGCGGTAAGTAAGCTTCTATCCCCTTTGCAGTCAGCGCCTCATAAGCTTTTTTTTCGGCACGCGGGTTTGTGTAAACCGGATACCATTTTTTTTCTTCCGCTTCCTCTTTTAAAGCCATTAACTATTAGTAATTATTTAAACCAACGTTTGATATTCCACCATTTAGGGTTTTCACTCTCTGTGTAATAGCCCGAAACTGCTGGCTGGGCTGCGGTTACAGTTACGGCCGGGTTCAGGTCAACTATATCCTTATTGTTTTGCAGGTTCCTTATCTGCAAAATATCCTGCGGCCTGATGCGGTATAATTCTGCGTTGCGCTCGTTGTTCTTTGTTGAAGTATCAGTAAGGGAATTTTTCTGTTGAAAGAGCGTTTGGTACTGTTTATTAGAACATGATGTTAAAATAAAGCACCCCCCTATAAAAAGCAAAAGGAATATTTTTAGCATACACAACAGAATTTGATCACCATAAAACTTACAAAGGGATCAATTTCAAATTTACATATTTTTATACTTCTAACGATATTATTTAAGCGTTAAATTAGTTGGCTGGGTTGCCCCGAATGCAAATAAACAGGGTGTATTGTGGTTGCGCACATTTCGCGGCATGTTGATAGTTTTATCAATATCCTTGCTTTAATGTTTTTATATTCGGCATTAAACTATGCCGGGTTTAATGGCTGCGAGGAATTGAAAAGGTGATATTATAATAAGCTGGTGCTTGTTTTTCAGGTAACGCTGTAGTTGCTGTTTTGTAAATAAAACATTAATAAAAAGATAATTGAACACGCAATTTTCGTTTATCGTACTTACTTATAACGAGGAAATACAGCTGCCGCGGCTGCTTGCATCTATCGAAAGTCTTGGAGCGGCTATTTTTGTTCTGGATTCGGGCAGCAACGATAGAACAGTAGAAATTGCGAAACAGGCCGGCGCTGTGGTTTTACAGCATGTCTTTGAAAATCACCCTAAACAATGGGATTTTGCATTGAAAAACTTTGCGGTGAAAACGCCCTGGGTAATTTGTCTTGATGCCGACCAGGTTGTAACTGCGCCCCTGAAAGAACGATTGGCGGCTTTCAGAAACGATGATTACCGTGATTTTGAAGGAATTTATTTTAACCGGAAGAACTTTTTTAAAGGACGATGGATAAAGCATGGTGGCTATTTCCCTTTTTACCTGCTCAAAATGATAAGGTTTGGTAAAGGGTTTTCCGATTTGAACGAAGGTATGGATCATAGATTAGTAGTTTCGGGCAATACAACCATCTGGAAGGACGGTTATCTGGAGGAGGAGAATCTTAAGGAAAACAGGATCAGTTTCTGGATAGAAAAGCACAACCGCTACAGTGATTTGGTAGCACAGGAAGAACTTGAAAGAATGATGCAACTGCGGACGCAAACTGTTAAGCCCCGTTTTTGGGGCTCGCCCGATGAGCGCACCGCATGGGTTAAAAGATTGTGGTGGAAATTACCGCGCTACGTAAGGCCGGTGCTTTATTTTATTCATCGTATGTTTTTTAAACTGGGTATTCTTGATGGGCGAACCGGGGTGATCTTCCACTTTTTACAGGCGTTTTGGTTCCGGCTTATTGTGGATGTGAAAATAGATGAACTGCTGGAAGTGCGCAGTGCCGGAAAGCCGGTGCCGAAAGCCATTTCTCCTTTAAAGTTTGTTCTAAAATTCTTTGCACTATTTGCATTATTCTACTGGGCAAATATTTTCTTTTTTGGGCTTACCACACCGGTAAACAACTACAGCCAGTTTTTTACCGACCATTTGAATTATATACAAGGTTTGCGATGGCTGCTGCTTAAATGCAGCGCGCTTGTTCTACACTGCTTTGGTTTTATTGCAATTTATAATAGTTACGAATTGATGGTGCCTGCCCACCTCATTATAAAGGTTGAATATGACTGCCTGGGTCTGGGCCTTATCAGTTTTTTTTCGGCATTTGTGCTGGCATACCCCAAAAAACTAAAATCGAAGCTGTTCTTCCTTGCCGGTGGTATTGTAGGCATACAGGTACTCAATGTGATACGTTTTGTACTGCTTACGCTGTTTTGGTCGGGAAGCGGGAATTCGGTGATTGATCATCATACAATTTTTAACATCATCATCTACATTTTCATAGGGCTCGCACTTTATATTTGGGTAAAGCGGAAAGATGTAACTACAGGTAATGCAGCAAACTAACCTCTCCATATACAACAACGCCCCGTTTCATCCGGGAGGAAATGCATTGAAAAGAGTGCTGTGGTATTACGTAAATATACTTTTCTTTAAAAGCGCGTTACTGCCATCAAGCTCGCTCAAGGTGTTTTTACTGCGGTTGTTTGGCGCCGGGGTAGGTAAAGGCGTTGTTATTAAGCCTGGTGTTAATATTAAGTATCCCTGGAATTTAAATATAGGCGATCATAGCTGGATAGGCGAAAACGTTTGGATTGATTCTCTCGTCAATATCACTTTAGGTAATAATGTTTGCCTTTCGCAGGGTGCTTTACTGCTTACCGGCAGCCACAATTATAAAAAGCCAACCTTCAATCTTATTACTTTACCAATTGTTTTAGAAGATGGCGTTTGGATATGCGCCGGAGCTATTGTGAACCCCGGTGTTGTGGCCGCATCGCATGCCGTGCTTACCAGTGGCTCTGTTGCTACGAAAAATATGGAGGCCTATACCATATACCAGGGGAACCCCGCCGTAAAAGTGCGCTCCCGCGCCATTAATTAAAATTGCCTTTTGTTTAAACCATATCAACTATAGCGAAAACGGTTTCGTAAAAATTATTGTCATAGTAATAGGTTTTGGTTATAACAAGCTCTAAATTAGTATATAACCAATTTTCTGCATAGAAAATGCAGAATGCGAAACGTTGCCAAGCGGCCGTAGACAACTGTTTGCAATAACTAAATTTTTTAACCATTAATTCCTAATGCTATGAAACTTAAAAATCATACCGGGCTTTCTATTGCCTTATTTTTGATACTTAGTTTGTTCTTTTATCAGTGTAAAAAAAGCAGCGACGCAACAGTTAAAAGCGGCCCCGAAATTCCAAAAACCTTTGCCAGTTATCCCGCAACGGGCTTTGTACACCCGGGTATCTTAAACACCCAGCAAACTTTAGATTATATTGCCCAGCAAGCCAACTCCAGCGATCCAAACAGGCTGGCGGCTTATCAGTTTGTGCTTAACTATTGTAATAACCATAGCCCAAGCGGGCAATACAAGGCTACCGTAAATGTGGCAGGTGGTGTTACCACGCCCGACGAGATAGCCTTTAAGGGAGACGCCCTGCTTTGTTACGCGCTGGCCTTGCGGTGGGCTAAAACGGGCACGGCCGGCTACGCCACAACTGTGAAGCAAATGCTTGACGGCTGGGCAAATGCTTTCAGAAACTTCAGCGTTTCTGGAAGTCAGCCTAATCAGGCCGATCTCGAAGCTTCGTGGGCGGCGCCAACCTTTGCAGCAGCGGCCGAGATCATTAAATATTATATCCCGGCAAGCGGCGTAGGCGGTGGCTGGACGGCTGCAGAAAACAGTCAGTTTACCACTTTTTTGAACCTGATGAAGGATAATTACATTAATAACACCGTGGGTGTTGGTTTTAATAACAACTGGAATGTTTCGGCAGGCTGGGCAAAAATAGCTATAGGCGTTTTTGAAGACAACCAAACTGTATATCAGGCCGGTATCACGATCATTAAAAATGTGCTCCCGATTGATATTGCTTCTGATGGTTCAATGAACGGCGAGATCTGCGGTTCGCACAACGATTATGTGCATTTCCAATACTCGCTTACCGGGCTGAGCTATGCAGCAAACACCTGCGGTATTCAGGGCGATCTGTCTATTTATTCTGCAAGCAGCAGCAGGTTACTTGCAGGGTTTAATTATCAGTATAAATTGATGCACGGCACCGTATCGCCGCCTTGCTCGCCCGGCGGAAACCCATCAAACCCTATATGGCCAGGCAGTAATGTAGCTAATCGTCATTATAATACTACTGAAACAAACTACATCGCCAATAACTATGTGTCTGATAGTAACGGGCTGCCTAACGGCGATATCAGCTTCCTGTGCTGGACAAACTACACACACTATAATGTGCCAACCAACTTCTAAATAAATGGCATTATTCTCCGTGTACCTCTGTGTTCTCGATGGTTAATTTTAACCGCAGAGGATACAGAGGAGGCGCGGAGTTCGCAGAGCGAGAACAAATAAGGGCTAATTTAACCAGATCAGGGGGTGCCTTACCGGTAAGTTCCTGACGATCTCGGCCTCCTGCGGATCGTGATTGAGCGCTGTCCACGTTTTAAGCCAATCAGTATTTTCATAGGCTGCTGCTCCGAATATCAGCGCAGGGGCGGCAACAGGCCAGCTATCCCAATACATTACATCTTTTGCATACGGCCATTTAGTTTTATCTGCCAGAAAAGGATGTAAGAATTCAATTCCCTTTTTTATCGATTTACCATCGGGCGTTTTATATTCCCACAAATTATTATCGGCAACCCTTAATACCTGGCAGATTGTGGTCATGGCGTCCAGGTTAAAAATAGAGTACCCATAAGGTTTGGTACGCTTCAATTCCAGCGGAAAGCTGCCGTCTGCCCCCATTTGCGCCGGCAGTAATACCTGCCTGTACCTGTCGCTGCAAAATTTCAGCAACTCTTTATCCCCGGTAAAACGGGCGAAACAGGCTACCTGCATCACCCAGCAAGTACCATGGTTGTTCTTAGCATTCATTTCATCCTTGCCGTACTTGCTTGTGGTGAGCCATTGTAAATACGCGCGAAACCAAGCCTTAGCCCCTCTAATCACATCTTTGTCCATTGCGGTTGAATCTTCCATTGCCAAAATACCCTGCACCACCTCCATCAGTTGTATGGTGTCTATTATACCTATGCCGCGCCCTGTTGCTACACCTTTTATAGCTTGTGCGTATTGCAGGTTAGGGTTCATTCGTGTTTCGCTGTTTGCAAACCACGCACTGATATGCTTTTCGGCTTGCTTAACGTATTTAACATCATGTGTGAGGTTATAGGCCGATGCCAATGCGCCTATAATGCGGCTAAAACGAATCATCAGCAGGCGGTGCGCGGTAAAATTAGCGGGATTAGTTAACCCATCCTTCTGGATATATGGGCCATTAGGATCGGCAGGATTGGGCCACCAATAATCCCCTTCCGAATAAAAATCGTTTTTACCGCCTGCGCTGCGTTCACAAAGCTCAGATGTGATGGTGAGTGGTTGCTGTGTCATCGCCCATGCTGCCTCTTTCAGCACGTAGGGGCGCAAGGTATCTTCCACCTTCTTTTTAAAATCTGTACCTGTTTTAAAACTGCACAATATTAATAGGGCAACAATCGGGAAACAATAGATATTCTTCATCATAATTCAAACTAATGTGGCACGTGGCGACAGGAATGTACTAAAATAACAAACCAGGCCCCATAAGGGCCTGGTCGTCTTAATATAATTAATCAACGCTCAATTCATTTTTTAACTTTCGCAACCTGAACCGAACTTAAAGGCGGTATGTTGGTTTCGGAACCCGAATAGCCTTTGTTCTGGTTAATATGACCATTAATGTTCAGGTCTATCTCACTTTGCGGTATTGGCCACAATACGTGGTATGGAGAAATAGTAAAGTGATTTCCTGAGTTTGTTATAACTGCAGGATTCTTGTAAAAGTCATTTTTCTCCATTATACGGTCGTAAAAGAAGTTATCGGTCGAGAAATTTGCCATGGTATAGCTTTTACCGTTGTAGGCTGTTTTACCTGTTTGTGCAAAAATGTAGGCCATCCTGGTCAGCTCTGTTTTGCGGGGCTCTTCCCAGTATAACTCTCTCTGGCGTTCGTCTAAGATGGTGCCTATGTTTACCTTGCTTGGGTCGGTAAGCGGTTGGGCCTGCGCGCGGGCCCTTACACGGTTAATATCAGCCATTGCCAGATCGTTCTGACCCTTCCAAACATAAGCTTCGGCACGCAGTAAGTAGGTTTCTGCCAAACGGAACACATACCAGTCTGTATTGGTACCACGCGGCGGGCTCCACCATTTATCAGTAGCGTATAAGCCTGAGCCAATGAACACCTTGTAATGCGGCCAGCCGAACCATGTACGAATGGTATCTTTCGCACCGTTCAAAAACCGTTTGCTTACGTTAGCAGCAGTATATTGCTCCAAATGTTTGCCATACCAGGTAGGGTCGGTGGTTTTAAGGGCCGGGTTGTTATAAACCAGGTCGGTCATGTCTACCCAGTTCCCTTTTTTGTGACGAAGGTCGGTAGTGTCGGTCCAGATGTATTTGGTTGCATAAGGCGTACCGCGTAAACGGCCAATACCACGGCCATATAACAAGGTAAGCGGAGTTTCCTCGGTTACCTTGTCTGATATACCTGGTTTCAGGGCGCCCGGTGTTAATATGGTTCCGTTATGCCACATCGGTACGCAGTTACGCATAACCTGCGAGCCAAACTGTGTCGCCCCGTCTAAAGTCTCGCGGTCAATAACCACATACAGCGCTTCGGTGTTTGTTCCGATCGATTTATTTTCCGGACGGTGTAAATCCCAGATCACATTTTTGGTGGCGTCGCCTGCCACAATACCAAAGCGGCTGGTCATTAATGCGTACGGACCATTGATAGCGATATTTGCTGAAGCGATGGCGTCGTCGAACAAACCTAAGGCAAGGTTGATCTTGGTAAGCAAATGAGCTGCGGCACCTTTTGATGGTTCGCCTTTGTTGCCATTGTCAACCAGTTTGGTAACGGCAAATTCCAGATCGGTTTTCATTTGTTTTAAGATCACCGTGCGTTGCGTAGTGAAATAGCCGGTGTTTACCGCTGTTTCCTCCTTCAAAACCAGGGGCACATCGCCAAATTCGTGTACCAGCCTGTAATAGCGGTACGCTCTGTGGAAATAGGCAGTAGCTAAAGCCTGATCGCGGTCATTCTGGCTGGGCCACTTAACATTATCTATCCTCGATATGATAACGTTGGCATCGTGAACACCCTGGTACCAGGTTTGCCAGTAATAACCAATTTTGTTATAATCGTTACTGTTAAGGTTGGCGGTTGGAGTTATCCTGACATTCAGATCCTGTGCCGGCGTGGTTTTATCGGTTGTGCCTTCTACTGCGGCATCGGTAAAAATAGATTCGGTTAACAGAGGGGCCGAATCACCAAAGTATTCGGCCCTGACGCTAAGATTCAGGTTAAGCAATGCGTTTCTGAAAGCCGCCGGCGAATTCAGCGTGTTATCAGGAGTAAATTTCGAAGGCGCCTGGGGGTACAGGTCGTTTCGTTTGGTACATCCGGAGGCAGCAATTACAGCAGCAATTGCAAGACCGGCTACAATATTTTTCTTCAAATTTTTCATATCTTATCAGTTATTCTGTTTAGAAAGTCACGTTAAAGCCGGCAGCGAGGTATCTTGGTGTCGGGCCGTTGTTCTGCGGATCCCATAGGGCCCAGTCTGTAATAACTGCCGCATTTGTTGCATTGATGAATACCTTAGCACTCGACATGCCCAGGTGTTTGATCAACTGCGAATTGAACGTATAGCCCAACGAAGCTGTCTGGACCCTTATAAACGAGGCCTTGCGCCATACGTTGATGGTAGTGCCCGACGAGCCGGAGTTCAAACGTGCATAATCATTTATCGGGTTCTGCGGAGTCCAGTAAGGTAATACGTATGAGTTCATACGTCCCAAACCAACGCTGCCCGGACTATTAAGAGCATCGTTAAACTGCCTTAACTGACCGACGTTTGAAACCAGCATAACAGAGAAGTCGAAGTTTTTCAAGAAATTGAAATCGTTACGTAACGACCATGTGAATTTCGGAGTGGTTGTACCCAGAAATACCTTATCGGCGTTGGTGAATTTAAAGTCGCCGTTCATGTCCTGCAGTTTGAAGTCGCCCGGTACTGCTCCATATTTTTTGGCCATGTCGGCTTCACCTGTTTGCCATACGCCCTGGATGTTGTAATCCCAAACTGCATTAACATCGTGCCCGATAAACCAGCCGTTGCCAATGTCGTCGTTCTCTTTGGTAATTGTATTTCCGTTGGCGTCTTTGGTTTGGTATTGGCCGTAAAGGTGTACAATTTTGTTACGGTTAAGGTAGAAGGTTCCGGTAGCGTTCCAGTTAAAGTTTTTGCTGCTCATGATCTTGCCCTGCAGCAGCACCTCTATACCTTTGTTATTAACCTCGCCAATATTGGTTAACACATTCGGGGTAGCTAAACCTTCAACCTGCAATAATGAACGGTTAACAATCAGGTTAGTGGTTTTGCGATTATAAACATCGATCGAACCGCTCAAACGATTATGAAGCACAGAAAAATCTAAACCAAGGTTAGGACCGGTGGTGCGCTCCCAGGTTAATGCGTCGTTTTGGAGCGTGCTTACGTAAATTGTATTGTTATTCGTAACTACGCCGCCCGGTGTTACGGTAGGGTATTTACCTGTGGCAATAATAGCAAGGGCAAGGCTTGGATCGGCAGTGCCGCTTTGCAGGCGGTTACCGTTCGAGCCGTAGCCTACGCGAAGTTTACCATAGTCGAGCCATTTGAAGAAATCTGTTTTAAAGAATTTCTCGTCGCTGAAGGTCCATGAAAATGCACCGTCGGCATAGCTTTGTCTTGGTTGTTTCAAGCCGAAAGGAGAAAAACCGTCGCGGCGTGCGGTTAATGTAATGTTATATTTACCCATCAGCGCATAGTTGATACGGCCCATCAAGGCATCAGCATTGTACACGCGGTCGTCGCTGCTTTCAACAGGCAGGGTGCCGGCGCCAATGTTGTGGTAACCTAATACATCGCTCGGGCTGAATTGCGAGTTGGATGTGTAAGTGTACCAGGTCTGATATTTTTCTTTGTTTAGCAGGAACGTAGCGTCAAAGCTATGAATGCCGAAGGTTTTGCTCCAGTTCAGGATATTGTCCAGGTTGTAGCGATACCTGTCTTCCATGGTCCTGATGCCTGTACCACCCGCAAGTTCATTAGGGTTGGCCACCGGACGGAAGAAGAAGTTGCGATACGACTCTATCTGAGGCGAAAAGTTCAACGTATATTTAATACCGAAAGGAAGGTCGGCCTTGGCGTACAAGGTTGAGAACAACACGTTCTGAACAGCCACGTTTGAGTTGTACTCATTGCCCAAAAACGGATTACGCTGGTTCAAGCCGCTGTCGTCTGTATCGATACGGCGTAGTGAACCGTCTTTGTTATACATATCGCCGTAAGGAGACGAGTTGATGATCTGGGTCCAGTCGGCTTCAGTACGGTCAATGCTTTGCCCGCTTAACGAGCCGGCGGATGCACCTTCATTTCTGTTAGCAAACTGCGCATTAACGCCTACGGTTAAAAACTTAGCTGCTTTACCTTCCAGGTTAACACGGAAACGGTTGTCATTATACTGACCGCCCTGTATAAGGTTTTGATTTTTAGTGAAGTTGCCCGAGAAATAGTAGCTCACATTATCGCCTTTGCCAGATAAACTTGCAGTATAGTCCTGGCGCACGCCATTCCTGAAGATCAGTTTGGTCCAGTCGGTAACTTTACCGTTCTTATAGTTATCTATCTCGTTCTGGAATAAGCCCAAACGCTGCAGATATATAGTTGTCGGGTCGCCTGTCGCGCCGTTTAAAAACTGAGCCAGGGTTACACCCGATGGCAAATTGTTGGGATTGCTATAATAATAATATGGATTTGATACGTTAATGCTGCGCTGAACATCGGCACGCCAGTCCAGGAAAGCTGTTCCCTGGTAGTATTTCTGGTTTTCAAGCAGCTGCGCAATGCCTGTATTGGCATTCAAGGTAACAACCGCAGCGCCTTTTTTACCTTTTTTGGTAGTGATGGCAATTACGCCGCCCGCTGATTGCGCACCGTAAACAGCCAGCGCACTTGGGTCGCGCAGAACATCTAAGCGATCTATATCGGTAGGGTTAATGTCAGCCAGATCGCCGGGATAGATAACACCATCCAACACAATAAGCGGGGTGGTGCTGCCCGACAGGGAGTTACGCCCCCTGATCTGCAAATCGCCAACGCCGCCGCCCTTTGGCGATGTGTTTAAGGCAACCGAGATGCCCGGTACAGCGCCTCTTAACAGGTCGGTAACGCTTTGCGGATTGTCATTCTGGAATTTATCGGCTTTCACGCTGGTGATGGCGCCGGTAACGTCTTTTACAGAACGGGTACCGTAACCAATTACCACCACTTCGTTCAGGTCTTTAGCAGATTGCGTTAATTTAACATTTACCGAGGTGCGGCCCTTTAAGGCAACTTCCTGCGTTTCGAAGCCGACAAAGGAGAACGTCAATGTTGCGTTAGCATCAGCCTCGATGTTGTAACGGCCGTTTATGTCTGTTACCGCGGCGTTAGCAGTACCTTTTACGCGTACGGTTACGCCAGGTAAGGGCAAATTGGCATCGTCGGTAACTAAACCGCTAACTTTGGCCAGCTCGGCCGCGGGTTTATTTAACGTGGTTGCATTAGGATGCAGCGCTCGTGGCAAATGCGCAGCCCCGCTATGTGCATAGGTATTGCCTACCACTGTAAACAGCGATACGGCAGATAAAATAGCACATGTTTTAATTGATCTTTGTAAAGGTCTATTCTTCATATTTATATGTTAAGAATTAATTTTTCCCATTTTTTTTGACAAAGCGATCCCCGGACGATTATTCACCGTCTTTTTTTGGTTTTAATAAAGGATCAGATTTTTTAATTCAGCCGGAAATCGGCAGTTGAGGTAATTACATTGCTAATCAGGGTCTTTTCTTTTTCATAATCGGTTGGGTTGATTTTGTATATGGTTAGTGAATTGATTTAATGACATTTTGAAATAAGATACCTCGTCAGATCGGCCGCAGCCTTATCGTTATCGAAATCAGCCGGCAGCCTGCCGTTAACATATTCGTTGTAAAGCCATGGGTCTGAAACAGCAAATACAGTACCCTTGCCGTAGCCGGTTACCGTTCCTATTGCAGCGCCGCCCGGTGATAGCAATACCGCCTTCGTATCGCCCGAAAACGTGATGCTGCAAACATCCTTCATAAAAGGCTTTTTGGCTGTTTTAAATATGGACGTGTTGTTAATGGTAACTGCGCCATCGTTAAAATGGGCATCGTCAATAACGTGGTTCTGCATATCATTATTAAAATGCAGCCCGAACTTACCGGCCAGTATGTTGAAATGTTCCAGTTCAACGTTGGCGCTATCGTTAGCCATTATTACCAATACGCCGCCGCCTTTAACCCATTGGGCTATATTGCCGGCATCGGTTTGGTTTATATAATTTGGATTAGGGTTCTCTTTTTTCGTATCGGGGTCTACAATGATGTAAATGCCCGCGCCCTTCAGACTTTGGGCGGTTGGCGCAACCTCAATACTGGTCAATTTTGCACCCTGCGATTTGAAGATCTCGCCCCAAATAGAAAAGCCGGTATTAGCCTTGTCGTCCCACATATAGTGAAAGCGCTGGGGCTGCCCGTTTTTGCCGGTATGAGTTTCGTGGTTAAAATAATAATCGAGCGCAACGGTTTGAGCCCTTGCCGTAGAAATGGCAAGTGAATACACGAAGAGTACAAGGACGAACAACCTGCGTTTCATTATCTTGAAAAAATTAATCGGTGTGCAGCGTTTATAATTGGTATTCTGGTAACTACACTTATCAAAAATACCTTGATTGCCTTTTGTTTTGCAGTTTTAGGGTATATTTATTTACGATATCGTTTTCGCTAAAGAATAGTTGGTAACTAAAGGTACTATTGTAAACGTTTCTGTCGAACAGATAATTAAAAACACTAAGTGCCTGATGGTAACCTGATGGGGAATTACTTTTTAGGAGAGGTGGACTGGCGAATAACCAATTGCGTTGGCAGCACTAACGTTTCGAATTCGTAAACAGGGCGTTTACTCAAAATTAAGCTGAGCAGCAACTCTGTTGCTTTTTGGCCCATTTCAAAACCGGGCTGATAAACGGAGCTGAGCGACGGGTTAAGCACATCGGCAAGAATTGTATTGGTGAATCCAACGAGGGCAATTTCTTCCGGTATTTTGATGCCCAGTTTATTCAAAAAAAACAACGTAGTGGTAGTGATCCTGTCTGATGAGGTTAAGATCGCATCCGGTTTATTTTTAAGAGCAAGGAGTTCGTTCAGGGCATTTTCTACCTCGCCAACATCGCGGCCGCCATGCGGGCAATGCTTAATATATTCATCCGGAATGGTTATCCCTGCTTCCTCCATGGCCTTGCTGTAACCGGCAAAACGCTCGCGCGTAATGGAAATATTGGTAGGGCTTGTGATATGTGCAATACGGCGATAGCCAACGTCTAACAAGTGCCGGGTGGCATCGTAACTGCCTTTAAAATTGTCGGAAATTACTTTGTGGGTTTCTATCTCATCGGTAACACGGTCGAAAAAAACTATTGGCAGGCCCAGGCTGTGGAGCTTTTGGAGGTATTCGAGATCGTGCGTTTCTGTCGATAGGGAAATCAACAACCCATCAATAGAGCGGTGGGTAAGGTGTCCGATGTTTTTTACCTCCAGCTCGGATGATTCATGGGTTTGCGTGATGATCACGTTGAAACCATTCTCATAAGCAACCGACTCGATACCATTGATCACCTGCGAAAAAAACTGGTTTTCGATAGTGGATACAACGATACCTATAGATTTGCTTGACCCTTGCTTAAGGCTTTGTGCAATGGGGTTAGGGCGATAGTTATGCTCGCGGGCGTAGTCGTTAATGAGCTTTTTTGTTTTGTCACTTATCTCATAACTGTCCCGCAGCGCTTTCGATACCGTTGATACCGATAGGTTAAGCGCCGTAGCAATATCCTTAATTGTAATGGTATTAAAGTTCATATCAACCAGATGTTAAGTATCGCCCGTACTTAACATTCAAGCCAAAGTAAACAAATTACTACCTAATAGCTAATATAATTATCTATAATTTAACAACCCGGGCACGCGGGGCTAATAAATGCATTAGCAGCCACGCAAATAGGTAGGCAAATGCACACACTGTAAATATAATGTTGTATCCGGCGGTGATGTTGCCTGCATTTTTGTAGGTGAACAGGATCCACCCGATAAACGACGGGAAAATGATACCGCCAATTGAGCCGGCCATACCGCCGATGCCCACAACCGAGCTAACGGCAGCTTTAGGGAACATGTCTGATGTGGTGGTGAAAATATTGGCGCTCCATGCCTGGTGCGCTGCTGCGGCAAGACTGATCAGTGCTACAGCCTGCCATATATTGGTGGCATAACGCGCACCAAAAATAGGTATCACACAAAGCGCAAAAATGAGCATGGTTGCCTTGCGTGCGCGGAATACCGGGATGCCCCGTTTAATGAGCCATGACGATAAATGCCCGCCGCCTATGCTGCCGATGGTTGTAGCCGTGTACACTAACACCAACGGCAAACTTGGTTTGGAAAGATCCAGTTTGAAAGTGCTTGCGAAATAAGACGGCAGCCAGAACAGGAAAAAGTACCAGATCGGGTCGGTAAGAAATTTGCCGACTACGAAAACCCAGGTTTGCCGGATGCCAAAAAGGCGCGACCATTTTACTTTTTGCTGCGTTTCGCCTTCAGCCTGCGCATCTTCTGTATCGCTGTGAATGTGTTCAAACTCGGCCGTGTTGATCTTTTTATGCCGCGATGGTATCTCGTAAAACAGCCACCAGAATATGAGCCATATAAATCCTATTGCACCGGTGATGATAAATGCCATTTGCCAGCCATACACACCCAATATCCACGGCACCATAACAGGCGCTACTACCGCGCCGATATTTGCGCCGCAGTTAAAGAGGCCGGTGGCAAATGCGCGTTCCTTTTTGGGGAACCACTCGGCTACTACCTTAATAGCCGCCGGAAAATTACCCGATTCGCCCAAACCCAAAGCGGCCCTTACCGCGCCGAAGCCCAATGTTGTTTTTACCAATGCATGCAGCATGGCGGCGAAACTCCACACAATTAATGATAAGGTGTAACCTAACTTGGTACCCAATCTATCGATAAACCCTCCAAAAGCAAGTAAACCAATTGCATAAGCCGTTTGGAACGCCATCACGATATGCCCGTAGTCTTCCTCGGTCCAGGCAAATTGTTTTTCCAGCGTGGGCTTCAGGAGGCCTATAACCTGCCGGTCTAAATAATTAATGGTGGTGGCAAAAAACAGCAGGGTCACTACCACCCAGCGGTAATTGGTTTTCTTGGTGTTGGTCATAATCGGTATGTTGTAGTCATCTTGCTGCTTTTACAAAACTCAAAGCCAGCAACGTATCCTTATATAATTGGTCGTATGCTCTGTTTTTGACGATGGCAGGCGTTATCAGCTTGCTGCCCATGCCAACCGCTGCCACTCCTGCCTTAAACCAACTGCCGATGTTTTCCTGACTCAGGTCAACACCGCCGGTTGGCATCATAGCCACCTTTGGAAAAATATCTTTTACAGCCGATATAAAACCCGGCCCCAGCACATTGGCCGGAAAGAGCTTTACTAAAGTTGCCCCAAGCTGTTGTGCTGTATAAATTTCGGTAGGCGTCATACATCCGGGTATCCAAAGCATGTCGCTTTTTTTTGCAACGGCGGCTACTTTAGGATTTACCAGCGGTGATATTATAAAATCAGCACCGGCGTTGATAAACATTTCAGCATCCCCTGCGCTTTTTACAGTGCCGATGCCTAATATAACATCCGGCAATTCTTGTTGCTGCAGTTTTTTTAACGCTTTAAAATTCTCTACAGCAGCCGCGCCGCGATTAGTATATTCAATTACCCGTATGCCCGCCTTGTAAAGTGCTTTGGTAATATTGATGCTCACCTCGGCGCTATCATTATAAAATAAGGGAAGCACGCCCTGTTGAATAATCTGATCCTTAATATGCTGCTTGTCCATCATGCTTTATAACTTTTGATATTTGTGCAACGGTACTGGTAGTGGCATCGCCTTTAATAAACAACTTATCGAACGCGGCTGCGGTAGCGAAGTTTAAACAATCTTCGGCTGGCAATTGCTTATGATAGCCATAGATCAATCCCGCCATAAAGCAATCGCCGCTGCCAACTTTATCGATTATTTTGTCGGAGGCATATTCAGAAGAAGTATGCATTTCGCCGTTTTGATATAAGGTGGTGTAATAGGTTAACCCATCGGCATTATCAAACCGGAAGGTGTTGGCAATTGCCTTGCAATCGGGGTATTGTATTGTTAACTCTTTTGAAATCCGCAGAGCTTTGGTTAAATAAGCTTCCTTTGTATCAGCGTTCAATAGTTCATGATTAAGCGGGATGCCCAATAATTTTTCCGCAGCCCAAATGTTTCCCATAATCAGGTTGCAGTGTTTAACCAGCTGCGGCATTACAGCTACCGGCTGAACGCCGTATTGCCATAACTTGGAACGATAATTAAGATCGATGGATATGGTGATATTTCGTTCGGAGGCAGCTATTAAAGCCTCCTCGCATAGTTCAACAGCACTGCTGCTTACAGCCGGATAAATAGCGCTGAAATGAAACCAGTTTACGCCTTCCAGTACCTTGTCCCAGTTAACAACCCCTGTTTTTAATTCAGCAAAGGTCGAATTTGCGCGATCATAGATCACGGCATCGTGCTTCATATCCGCACCGGTAGTTAAATAGAATAGACCGAGCCGCGAGCCGCCTCTAAAAATAGCCGAGGTATTCACACCCCGGCCATCAATATAATTAATCAACTGGTCTCCAAGTCCGTTACCGGGTATTGCGGTAAAATATTTTGTATCGATGCCCCACAGGGCCAGCGCGGTGGCTACATTCAGCTCCGCACCACCCACATATACCGGCAAGCGGTTACCGGTTAACCAATCGCCGCCTGCATCCGGACTTAGCCGCAGCAGCAATTCGCCAAAGGTTAATACCGTTCCGGTGCCTGCGCTTAACCCCATTTTATACTCCGCCAAATATTGAAAATCCTCCGTCAACACAGATCATCGACCCAGTTACAAATGCCGATGCATCGCTCAACAGCCAAACCAAAGCGCCAATCAACTCATCAGGATTACCGAATCGTTTGAATGGGGTTTGCCTGATCACCTTTTCGCCGCGTGGGGTATAACCGCCTTCGGGCGTGGTAAGCAGGTTCCGGTTTTGTTCGGTAAGGAAAAAACCCGGCGCAAGGGCATTCATGCGGATGGCATCGCCATAACGGTTAGCCAGTTCCACAGCAAACCACTGGTTATAGCAATCAACCGCAGCCTTACCCATATTATAGCCTAACACTTTAGTGATAGCCCGTTTAGAGTTCATAGACGAGATATTGACGATACTGCCTTTGCCAGTTTGGGCAATTGCCTCACCGAAAACCTGTGTAGGCAATAAAGTGCCCCATAGATTCACTTCCAGCACCTTTTTCATGCCTTCCAAATTCATGCTGAAAATATCATCTTCGGGTTGCAGTACGCCTTCAGGCATGTTGCCGCCAGCGCCGTTCACCAATCCATCTAAACGATCAAATCGTTCGAGAATAAGATCTTTAGCTTTATGTAAAGACGCTCCGTCCATCACATCGGCAACCAATGCAAGAGCCTTGCCGCCGTTTTTGTTAATGGCATCCGCACGTTCCTCAGCTACTTCCCTGTTTCTACCCAAAATTCCCACGGCGCCACCCGCCTCCACAATACCGTTGATAAACGAGTTACCGAGAATCCCGGTGCCTCCGGTTACTACTATTACTTTATCTTTTAATGAAAAACTGTCCATATAGAATGTGTTTTTTGTGAGAGAGCCAAGAACCAAGAATCAAGAGCCAAGACAAAATGCATATTCTTGAAAGACCTTTTCCTGTCTTGATTCTTGGCTCTTGGTTCTTGGCTCTCTATCTTATGTCCTCAATCCTTATCGCGTCCATATCGGTGTAATCGAGATTTTCGCCGCCCATACCCCAGATAAAACTGTAATTGCTGGTGCCTGCGCCCGAGTGCATACTCCACGGCGGGGAGATCACTACGTCATAATTGTCTACCAGAATATGTCTTGATTCTGCCTGCTGTCCCATCAAATGGAACACACGCTGCCCCTGCGGAAGGTCGAAATAAAAGTAAGCCTCCATACGGCGGTCATGCACGTGCGGCGGCATGGTATTCCATACACTGCCGGGGTGCAATATGGTTAAGCCCATCACCAGCTGGCAGCTTTTAATACCATTGGTATGGATGTATTTATTGATGGTGCGTTTATTGGCCATTGCGGTATCGCCGGCATGTACTTTCTCGGCATCGTCAATTGGCATGAGCACGGTTGGGTAGGTTTGATGAGCCGGTGCCGATAGCAAATAAAATACCGGCGGATTGCTGCTGTCTTTCGCTTTAAAAACTACATCACGTACGCCTTTGCCAAGATACAGGCAATCCAGCTTTTTTAGGCTGTAGGTTGTACCATCTGCTGTCACTTCGCCATCGCCGGCTACGTTAATGATGCCTATTTCGCGGCGTTCTAAAAAAAAATCGGCTTTAAGGTTGTCATAATTACCAAGGCTTACGCTTTCGGTAACGGGGTGTGCAACGCCGGCTATCATCCGGTCGTAATGGGTATAAGCGCAATTAAGTTCATTGACTTTTGCAAGGCCGGAAGCCAAAAAGCGGTCGCGAATCTGAGCAGTTTGATAATTTTTGAAATCATCAAAATGAACGCAGTGTAGTACTTTCAAAACAAAGGGTATTTGTGGTTTATATTGTAATTGTTCGGCAAGTGTACAATTATGGCACCTCAATTTGAAACAACCTGCGCACTATTTCTACGCAAACGTTATCGAAAAATCAGCGGGCAAAAATGGCAAAGATCAATACACTATGTAACTATAACGTTTGCGTAGAAATAGTGCTTTAAACGGGTGCCAAATGGATATTTACGTCGTAATATTGGCCTTGTAACATTAACCGGACGCCATTACCGGTACAGCTGCTGCTTTATAAACCAAATTATAAATGATCATAACAAACAAACTTGTTTACCGGCTTGCCATAGCCGCTATTGGTTTCATTACGATGGGAAACACCGCAATTGCTCAACAAAAAACAAAAGAGGCCGCAAGCCATAAGGTGGCCGTTAAATGGTTTGAAACAGGAAGCTGGAAAAACGATCTGAAGCTTGTTCCGCACGCTTCTATTAATCCTGATGAGTTTTATAAGCAATACCACAATAACAAGGCAGTTTGGGATAAGGTACTTGTATTTTTGAAGGAAACAAACCTCGATACCCTAACCGCAGGAAAGCATGCCATTGATGGCGATAACGCTTATGCCAGCGTTACCGAAGCCCCATCGAAAGACTTTGATAAAACCGCCTGGGAATCGCATAAAAAATATATCGACCTGCAATATGTGATAAAAGGCAAGGAGCAGATAGATGTGGCGGATGTGAGCACTGCAACGGTTATTCGGCCTTATGATGCCGGCAGGGACGCCGCCAATTATACTGCAAAGGGCACATCGTACTTTGCCGCGCCGGGCTCATTTTTTTTGTTTTTCCCGCAGGATGCGCACCGTCCCAATATTAAGGTGCCCGGATACGACACGGTGAAGAAATTAGTGATCAAAATTAAAGTGGCAGAATAATCTATCCAGTACAATGACTATCAAACACCAAATATTACCTGTCTTGTTGCTATGCGGCGTTACATTGAGCGCCCGCTCACAGGATATCAGTTCCAAAACCTTCCGGTTTGCCGAACATCAAACCAAATTATTGCTGACCGAAACTGCTAACGCAAAAAGGGAGCTTGCCAAGCCTAACCTGCTGTCGCCGCGCACATTGGATAAGAACGGTAAGCTGGTAGTGGTATCGCCAAGGGATTGGTGCAGCGGGTTTTTTGCGGGAGATCTGTTGTTTCTGTACGAATACACCGGCGACAAATTCTGGCTGGAGCAATCGGAGCCTTTTGTTACCGGTATGGAAGGCGAACAAACCGATGGCGGATCGCACGATATGGGCTTTAAATTGTACAACAGTGTAGGTAACGCTTACCGTTTAACACACAACGAAAAGTATAAGAACGATATTATTCAGGGTGCTAAAACGTTGATAACGCGATTTAACCCTAATACGGGCGTCATCAAATCATGGGATAACCGCAGGGAGTGGAAGTACCCGGTGATTATTGACAACATGATGAATCTCGAACTACTTTTTGAGGCTACCAAGTTAAGCGGCGATTCTAGCTTTTATAAGGTTGCGGTTACCCATGCCAATACCACGCTTAAAAATCATTTTCGGGCGGATAACAGCTCATTTCACGTAATTGATTACGACCCGGAAACAGGTAAGGTGATGCATAAGCAAACGCTGCAGGGCTTTGCCGATAGCTCGGCATGGGCACGCGGGCAGGCCTGGGGGCTTTATGGCTATACTATGTGCTACCGCGAAACACACAACAAAGTGTACCTGCAGCAAGCCGAAAAAATTGCCAAATACATATTCAGCAATCCGCAAATGCCCGCCGATCTGGTTCCTTATTGGGATTATGATGCCGCTAAGTTGCCCGGTCAACCGCGTGATGTTTCGGCTGCTGCTGTTGCTGCTTCTGCTTTGTATGAACTGAGTACCTACAGTGCAAATGGCAAGATGTATAAAAAGACGGCTGATAAAATATTGAACAGCCTTTCTGAACATTACCAGGCCCAGCCCGATAGCGCCCGTGGCTTTTTATTATTGCACAGTACAGGCCACAAACCTGCCAACAGCGAGATAGATGTGCCTATTATTTATGCTGACTATTATTACCTCGAAGCGTTGCTGAGACAAAAGCGAGTTGAGAATAAAAAGCCAGTGATCAATGCCGCCGGTGTTTTAAAGAAGTAAATACCTGTAATGCAAAGTAAACTATTTCAATTGGAGGCAGACACCGCGTGGGAGCAGGCGGGAGACGGCATTAAACGACAAATATTGGGTTTCGGCAATGATTTGATGCTGGTAAAGGTTAAATTTGAAACGGGAGCCCGCGGCGTTTTGCACAGTCATCCGCATTTACAGGCCAGCTACGTGGAGAGCGGTGTTTTTGAATTGAATATTGGCGGCTCGGTAATGACCCTTCGCAAAGGCGACGGCTATTATGTACCTGCCGGCTCGGTTCACGGCTGCTTGTGCCTGGAAGAGGGAATGTTGATAGATGCGTTCAGCCCCGCGCGCGAAGATTTTCTGAGTGATGGCTCCCGGTAAATACTTTGTAAGTAATAAGATTTTTAAATGAGTTTAGAACAAACATGGCGATGGTTTGGTCCGGATGATCCGGTAAGCCTGGCCGACGCGCGGCAGGCGGGTGCCACAGGAATTGTAACCGCGCTGCATCATATACCGAACGGTGAAGTTTGGACGGTTGAGGAGATCATGAAACGGAAGCAGGTGATTGAAGCCGCCGGGTTAACATGGTCGGTAATTGAGAGCATCCCGGTACATGAGGATATTAAACGGAGAACCGGCAATTATCAGCAATATATCTCAAATTACCGCCAAAGCCTTTTAAACGTCGGCCGGTGCAATATTGGCATTGTGTGCTATAATTTTATGCCACTGCTGGATTGGACGCGTACAGATCTTGATTATACCTTACCCGATGGCTCGACAGCTTTAAGATTTGATGTAACTGCTTTCGCGGCCTTTGAGCTTTATATTTTGCAACGCCCCGGCGCAGCGGATAATTATCCTGAAGGGGTAAGAATTAAAGCAAAGGCTTATTATGACGCCATGAGCGCTGAACAACAGCAAAAACTTACCAAAAACATTATAGCAGGCTTGCCCGGTGCCGAAGAGGGCTACACCACCGACGAGTTTTTGAAAGCGCTCGGAACTTACGATGATATTGATGCTCCCACGCTCAAAGCAAACCTGTTTTATTTTCTTGAACAGATAATAAGTACTGCTGAGCAGGCGGGTGTGCTGCTTTGTGTGCATCCTGATGATCCGCCATACCCTATTCTGGGTTTGCCGAGGGTGGTGAGTACGGAGCAAGATATCGCAGACCTGTATAATGCGGTTAATAGCCCTAATAACGGCCTTACCTTTTGCACCGGCTCATTGGGCGTAATAGCGCAGAATGATCTTCCCGGCATCGTAAAAAGATTGGGTGACCGCATTCACTTCATCCATCTGCGCAGCACCAAACGGGATACTGAAGGCAACTTCCACGAAGCCGACCATCTTACCGGCGATGTGGATATGTACGCCGTTGTAAAAGCCTTGCTGGAAGAGCAGCAGCAACGCGTTAGCGCAGGCCGCAAAGATATCAGCATGCCATTCAGGCCCGATCACGGCCATAAAATGCTTGACGACCTGAATAAGAAAACCAACCCCGGTTACTCGGCAATTGGCCGTTTAAGGGGCCTCGCCGAGCTACGGGGACTGGAGCTGGGTATCAAAAGATCAATGGAGAACTAATTTCAATGAAGAAAATAGCTTGTTTACTATGCCTGGTTATAGTTGTTAGCGCTGTAAAAGCGCAGATCGTCAGTCTTAATAAAAAAGAGATTGCCAAAATGCGTGAGGCTATTAAAAAAGATAAACGATATCAGGACGTATTCGAGCCGTATAAACAGGCGGCATACCGGGCGCTGAAGGAAGCACCTAATCCTATTGATGTGATCCTTTCCCAAGGCTTACTGGCAGGCGATCCAAGAAAAACCGCCAGCCTTAAAGCGGTTGAAGATGACAATAAAGTTTACGCCCTTGCAATAGCTTACCGGGTTTTGGATGATAAAGCTTTGTTAAAAAAAGCCCTTGAATTTTTACGGGCATGGGCTAAAACCAATAAAGCCACTCCCGACCCGATCAACGAGACCAAGTTAGAGGATATGGTTACGGCCTATGACCTTGTAAGAGAAGATATCAACGCAGCAGACAGAACCGCCATAGATACCTGGATGCATAGCAAGGCCGATTCACTATTAGACAGCAAATACGCCAAAGGTAAACGGGGAACCGCAATTAATAACTGGAATTCGCACCGTATTAAAATGGTGACGATGATTGCTTATACCCTGCACGATACCAGTTACCACAAAGCTATTATTCGTGAGTTGGAAAAACAACTCAACGTTAACCTGAATCCTGATGGCACCACGCTTGATCTGAAGGAACGTGACGCATTTCATTACCACACTTATGATCTGGAACCGCTTTTATCAGCCTGTATTACGCTTTACAGGGCAACCGGCGAAGACTATTTCCGCTGGAAAACGGCTAATGGCTCGTCGGTGAAAAACTGCGTGGATTATTTGGTGCCCTTCATGACCGGCGACAAGACCCACCCTGAATTTGTGAACAGCAAAGTGCCCTTCGATATTCAGCGGGCTAAAAATGGCGAAAAAGGTTATGCGCCCGGTACCTTATTCGAACCGAAAAACGGGGTTTATACGCTTTCGCTTGCGGCATATTTTGAAGCCGGTTATAACGCGGCAATCCGTAAGGCTATGCAAAACGATAATTACCTGAACTGGCGCATGGCGCTTAATGATTTCACCGCTAAACAATAATCTCCTTAAACGTTCTGCTGATTGCGTTTAAACTCGCTAGGCGTGCAATTGTATTTTTGCTTGAACACCGTAGAGAAATAGTTAGGCGACGAGAAGCCCACCTGGTAGGTTACCTCTGCTATTGAATAGTTTTCGTGCAGCAACAGGTATTTGGCTTTTTTCAATCGCCGGTTCAGAATATAGTCGGAGATATTGCAGCCCATCAGCGCTTTCACCTTACGGTACAGCTGAATGCGTGAAATGCCGATGGCCTTACTGATGTCGTCCACGTTGAAGTTTTCGTTAGCCAGGTTTTGTTCCACTATCCCTGCAAAATCGCTTACAAACTTTTTATCCAGGCTTTTAGAAATCTGCAGTTTTCCCGGTGCGCTGATGTCGCTGGTAAAGTGCTCTTTTAAAATAGCCCTGTTCTGGATCAGGTTCTTCACCGTTGCTATCAGGTAATCATAGTTAAAGGGTTTGGTAATGTAGGCATCGGCCATGCTTTGTATCCCGTCGATCTGGTTTTCCATGCTGCATTGTGCCGTGAGTAATATAATGGGGATGTGCGAGGTGCGTACGTCGGTTTTAAGCGTTTCGGCTATGTTCTTCCCGGTGATGCCGGGCAGGAGCACGTCGGAAATAATCAGGTCGGGCACGTTGGCGTAGGCTTCGTAAACGCCGCTGGTGCCATTGTCGGCCGTGAACACTTCGTATTGGCTGCCCAATTTTTCGGCGAGGTAATACAGCAGGTCGCTATTGTCTTCTATCACTAAGATGGAATGCTCCTTTGGGGCCGCAAGCACATCGGTATTGATGACCGCCTTTTCAAAATCAAGATCGGTAGTGTACACGCGGGCATTGTCCTGCGGGTTGTTTTTACACGGAGTGGAATCCGTTGCGAAGTCAGCGCTGTTGTTATCGTAAGGAAGCCGGATGGAGAATGTTGTCCCCTTCCACTTTTCGCTGTTTACGGTTATAGTGCCTTTATGCAGTTTAATGATCTCGTTCGATAGCGCCAAACCTAACCCCGAACCTTTGCCTAATGCATTGTCAGCCTGGTAAAACTGGTCGAAAACATGTGCGGCTTCTTCGGGAGCTAACCCTACGCCATTGTCTTTAACCTCGATAGTGACATGGCTGTTATCATCCTGCCGGAAAATAATATCTATCCGGCCATTATCATTGGTGAATTTCAGGGCGTTTGAGAGCAAATTGAAGAATACCTTATCGAGCATATTCTCATCAAATGGAAGGATCAGCTCCTGTTCTTTGGTGAAGAGGTTCAGGCTGATGTTTCGTTTTTTAGCATTCTGCCTGAAACATTCCATAATGTCCTGCACAAACGCTATGATGTTGCTGCGGCTTAGATTCAGTTGCTGTTTATCGTATTCTATTTTCCGGTAATCAATGAGTTGGGTAACGAGGCGCAAAAGTCTGAAGATGTTTTTATGCACCAGTTTCAGATTCCGGGCGGCACCTGCGCTCAGTTTGTCGTTAGCCATCAGGTCTTCCACTGGCGAAAGCATCAGCGTGAGCGGCGTTCTAAACTCGTGCGACATGTTGGTGAAGAAATTAAGCTTGGCTTCCGTGGCAGCCTCAGCCGCTACCGACATTTCGATCAGTTGATTTCTTTGCGACAGGATCTCGGCATTTTTCGCTGCAAGGCTTTTATTGATCTTGCGGTTTTCGGTAAGCGAATAAAAAGCCAGTCCGCCGAATACAACCGCCAACACCAGTGTGATCACCGTGATATTTAAAATAACCTGTTGCCCATTGTACACGGTACGCTGCTCCTCCAGCAATGCTTTTTGCCGCTCTATATCCTTTTGCTGACTGCTTACCTTGTTCCATTGCAGTTTCATCAGCTGTACGTTGGTAGAGTCGATCACCAATGTTTGCAGCATGTTCTTCTTTTGAAACGACTCTTTGTTCAATATTTTAAAGGCGGTTGTAATGGCTTCTTTTCCACCGGTAGGATAAAGCATGCTGGCATCGATCACTTTCGAATCTATCATTTGCAAGCCGCCGTTTGGCATGGCATCAACGCCAATAAACTTTACGCGATGGTTGGGCACAAGTGTGCTAAATACTTCTTTTGCACCAAGCGCCATTACATCATTTTGGGCAAATACAACATCTACATTGCTCAACAGCGGCTGGATCTGCGCTAATTGCATTTTAGCGTTGTCTTTCAGCCAATCACCGTAAACCTGGCTGATCACATGAATGCCGGGCGATTTTTTCAGCCCGTCAATAAAGCCGCGGTCGCGGTCTATAGCCGGTGAGGAGCCCGGCAGCCCCATTACCTCCAGTACATTTCCTTTGCCTTTTAATAAGCCGGAAGCATATTCGCCGGCCATTTTACCTATCTGGTAATTATTAGCGCCAACATAAGCGGTATAAAGATCAGAAGCTGTTTTACGGTCAATCACCACCACCGGAATGCCTTTGGCGTAGGTTTGCTCAACAATACTGGTAAGCGGCTGTGCCTCGTTGGGTGAGATAATGAGCAGATCGACGCCATCATCAACCATAGCCTTTACCTGCGCAATCTGTTTGCTGCTGCTGTTATCAGCATCGGCATACACGAACTTAACGCCGGGATGCAGCGAAAGCTCCATTTTCATTTCCTCGAGCATGGTACGCCGCCACAAATCAGACCCCACACATTGTGAAAAGCCAATGGTATACTGCGAGGCTTTCTGCGCCTTTTTACAGCCTGCTAAAGCAGCCGTTATCAATAGCAATGAAGCTATTCCGGCCATTATTTTTTTTAATAAAGTCATTTACCTGTATGGTTAACAGTTATAAAAAAGAAGATAGCGATAGTATTAGAATTGGTTTTTTGGTTGCCCTTTCCGGGCTAACTGGAGTAAAGGTATTGATTAAAAAATGAAAAAGTAAAATCCGGCCCGATACACTAAGCCGTCATCTACGAAAGGATGTAACAAAAGTGAAAACCCCCTGTAATAAAATTGAAGATGGGTATTTCCACTGGTGAGTATTTTATTTTAATGTGTTGATAATCAATTATTTAAAATATGTTCAATTTTTATACTTTTTTGATAGAATATCGGTAACAGTCAGCCTCCCAATCGCGCTAACATTGTGGTATAATCCAATTATACCTTTTATTCTTTATGGGAAAAAATTCTGTCGTGGCGTGGTCCATGGTTGTGGCCCTTGGCGGCTTTCTGTTTGGTTTTGACACAGCGGTAATATCGGGCGCCGAAAAATCTATCCAGCAATACTGGCATTTATCTGTATTTGAGCATGGCTTAACCATATCCATAGCGCTGATAGGTACGGTTATCGGGTCTGTTATCGGCGCGAAGCCGTCAGACAGGTTTGGGCGCAAGAATACCCTTTATTTCGTTGCCGCGGCATATTTGCTATCGTCGGTAGGTACGGCGCTGGCGGTTAGCTGGCCGGTATTCTTATGTTTCCGCTTATTAGGCGGCTTGGGCGTAGGAATCTCTTCGGTGATCGCCCCTGTTTACATTTCGGAAGTATCACCAGCCGACCGCCGGGGGCGATTAGTTGGCTTGTTCCAGTTTAACGTGGTATTGGGTATTCTCATCTCGTACCTCAGCAACTACCTGATAGGGCAAGGCGGTGACACATCGTGGCGCTGGATGCTGGGCGTACAGGCATTCCCGTCTGCGCTCTTCCTGGTATTGATCTATTTTATACCTGAAAGCCCGCGCTGGCTGGTCCTGAAAAAAGGCGACACGCGCAAAGCCCTCCAGATACTACAGATCATTAACCCGCTGAATTGCGAAGATGAGCTGGAATCTATCAAAAATTCCGATTTGCATGGCGCAACTGGCGATAGCGAGAGCCTTTTCTCCGGACAATATAAAACACCGATTCTGCTGGCTGTATTTTTCGCATTCTTTAACCAGGTATCGGGTATCAATGCTATTATTTATTATGCCCCGCGCATATTTGAAATGGCAGGTTTGGGCGCGCATTCTTCTTTGCTATCTACCGTTGGTATCGGGTTGGTTAACTTCCTGTTTACGCTGGTTGGCATCAATATCATTGATAAAGTGGGCCGGCGTACGCTGATGCTTGTCGGCTCGGTAGGGCTCATCATTTCGCTTTTCCTGGTGGCTATTACCTTTTACAGCGGGCATTTTAACGGGTTTGCTATTCCGCTTTATATGATGTTGTTCATCGCTTTCTTCGCTTTCTCGCAAGGGGCAGTGATATGGGTTTTTATTTCGGAGATATTCCCGAACCAGGTGCGTGCAAAAGGGCAAACGCTGGGCAGTTCAACCCACTGGATCATGGCCGCCATTATTGCTTTCGGCTTTCCTTACCTGGCCGAGACGCTGGGCGGAGCCGTTACATTTTCCTTCTTCTGTGTGATGATGATACTGCAGCTGATTTTCGTTTGGCGCTTTATGCCTGAGACGAAAGGCCGGTCGCTTGAGCAAATTGAAACCGCTGTAATAATGCACTAAGCCATGGGAAGAGATCATAACATAATTGATGCTTTTTGTTTTGGCGAGGTGCTATGGGACGTATTACCCGATGGCGCTCAGCCCGGTGGCGCGCCGCTAAACGTGGCTTATCATTTAACCCGGCTTGGTTTAAATACGGGCATTGTAAGCAAAATAGGCGACGATGAGCCGGGGCGCCAACTATTGGCATTGATTGCCGGATGGGGCGTTGATAATCAGTTTTTACACGTTGATCATACCTATGATACCAGTAAGGTGATTGCGAATATGAATGATCAAAACGAGGTTTCGTACGACATTGTATTTCCGGTAGCCTGGGATTTTATCAGCGCGGATAAAAATGTCGCGGAAATGTTAATGCCGTCCACCTACCTGGTTTATGGCAGCCTGGCATCGCGGAATGATGTTACCCGGAGCACCCTGGTGGAATTGCTCGAAACGAACGCCATTAAGGTTTTCGATATCAATCTTCGTCCACCGCATATCGATAAAGGTTTGCTGAGGCTGCTGTTATCAAAAGCCGACATCGTAAAATTTAACACCGCCGAGCTGGAACTGGTGGGGCAAATGTTTGGCGATGGTAAGGGAGATGAAATGCAACGGGTGCAATTTCTTCAACAGGCGTTTTTTATTCAAGAGGTGATCGTTACGCACGGGGCCGATGGTGCAACATACTATCGTAACAGTAAAAGCTATTCCATCCCGGGTAAACCGATACAGGTTGCCGATACCATCGGCAGCGGTGATGCATTTCTGGCAGCATTTATAGCAAACCATAAATTAAATATAGCGCCGCAGCAAATACTGGAACGGGCAGTGGCGATGGGCGCATTTGTGGCTACAAAGAAAGGAGGATGCCCCGGCTACGAAATAACTGAATACCTGCAATTTCAAGATTAAACCAAAATTCTATATACATCCATTAACCAATTATCTAAATGAAAAAACTATTACTTTTTTGCAGCCTGCTCGTCTTGCTGGCGAGCGGGGCCTATGCACAAACAAGGGAAGTAAGCGGGGTAGTTACAGACGAGACCTCGCAGCCGCTTCCCGGCGTTACCGTGCAGGTAACCGACACTAAAACCGCTGCAGTGACCGATTTGGCCGGTAAATTCAAAATTCAGGCGGCTAACGGGCAAACACTTCGTTTTACATTTGTAGGCTATAAACCTGTCGAAGTAAAAATTACTGCAGAAAGCGCCAACCTGCAAATCAAATTCCTTGCGCCCGCCAATGACCTGAACGAGGTGGTTGTTACCGGCTATACTTCTGAAAAGAAAAAGGACCTGACCGGTGCGGTTTCGGTAGTAAACGTTTCGGAGATTAAAGACATTCCCGAAGGTAACCCTATGAAAGCCTTGCAAGGCCGTGTGGCGGGCTTAACCGTTTTTGCCGATGGATCGCCAAATGGCGGTGTTACAGTAAGGGTGCGCGGTACTACAACGCTGAATGATAACGACCCGTTGTATATTATTGACGGGATCCCTACACAGCGCGGTTTGCAGGAACTGAATCAGAACGATATCGAATCGATACAAATCTTGAAAGACGCTTCGGCGACCAGTATCTACGGTTCGCGGGCGGCTGCGGGCGTGATCATCGTGACTACTAAACAAGGTAAAGGCGGCGCGCAAAGAATTGATTTCGATGCGTCGACCTCACTACAGTATTATGCCAACAGGCCAAAGCAACTCAATGCTTTACAACATGGGCAGGCTTATTGGCAGGCACAGGTGAATGATGATGAGTTTGGGCCGAACTTTGTGAGCGGTCAGCCGGTTGATCCGAACGAGTTTAACGGCGTCTACACCTTCGACTGGAATCATGATTACAGCAACCCGGTATTGAACAACGTAAACATTCGCGAATACCTCGATCCGGACAAGAAAACCATGAAATCGGCTAATACCGATTGGTTCAAGGAGATTTCACAGACCTCGGTGCTGCAGTCGTACGCCTTGAGCATCTCCAACAGTTCAGATAAAGGAAACTCATTATTCTCGGTTGGATATTATGACAACAAGGGTATCATCAAAGAATCGAGAGACACCAAGTACACTACACGCTACAACAGTCAGTACAACTTTTTTAAAGGCCGGCTGAAAATAGGGGAAACGCTGTCTGCAACTTATGCTAAAGACCCTATACTGCCTACCGGAAGCATTACCAATTTATCATACATCGAGAACCCGATCATTCCGGTCCGCACTACTGATGGTGTTGGCTACGGCGGCCCGATTGCCGGAATGGACGACAGGGATAACCCTGTTCGGTTAATTGAATATAACAAACAGAATGTAAACGCATTTGGCCGCGTGTTGGGAAATGCTTTTATTGATTTCGAGATCATTCCGGGGCTTCATTATAAATCAACTTTCGCTGCCGACTTTGCGGGCAATTATTTTCACTCGGTGCAGTTACCTTACACCGCAGGGTTCTTGTCAGATCCGCGCACCATTGCAGGTCAGTCAAGCGATTATGCGTTGACCGAAACCTGGCAAAATCAGCTGACCTATGACCTGACCATTAAAAAGCATAAGCTGAATGTATTACTTGGCGAGGAGAATATTAAAGACAAATACCAGAACCTGAACGGCAGCGTGGAGGGTTTAACATTGGCCGATATCAATTACGCTTACCTGAGTGTGAGTACATTGAACCTGCAGGCACATGGCGGCGGCAGCTCGGATGCATTGTTATCGTACTTTGCAAAGGCCAATTATTCTTATGCTGATAAATACCTGGCATCGGCTACCATCAGGCGCGATGGTTCGTCCAAATTCGGGCAGAATAACCGCTATGCTTATTTCCCGGCCGGGTCATTGGGCTGGAGGGTGAGCCAGGAAGATTTCATAAAAGATAACGTTCCTGCCATATCCGATCTGAAGCTACGCGTAGGCTGGGGTGAAACCGGTAACCAGAACATTGCCAATAACGCGGTTTATTCCTTGTTCCAATCTATCTACGGCAATCGCGGTGCATTTAACGGCGATGGCGGCAGCGCTTATGACATCACCGGGCACGGTTCAGGTACACTGCCATCGGGCTTTACCTCAACCCAAACCGGTAACCCCGACCTGAAATGGGAGACCACTACACAAACCAACTTAGGTGTTGATTTCAGCCTTTTCAACAGCAAATTATCAGGATCGATTGATGTGTATAACAAAAATACCACCGACATTCTGATCAATCCTCCTTATCTGGCCATTTTGGGCGAAGGCGGTAACGAGTACTTTAACGGTGCATCTGAAAATGTAAAAGGCTGGGAAACTATCCTGAGCTACAAGAGCCAGATCTCGCATGACTTTTCGTTCGAAGTAACCGGTAATATTTCTGCTTACCGTGCCAAAATCACCAAGTTGCCGGCAGCAGCTATTAACGGCTTCCCTGGTAACGGCACCACGCAAACTATATTGGGCCGTTCGCCGGGCTCACAGTTCGGTTACATCACCGAGGGTTTGTTTACTACAATGGATGAGGTGAACAATTCTGCCGCGCAGCCGGGCAAAGGTTTGGGACGGATTCGCTATAAAGATGTGAATGGTGACAATGTGATCAATCCTGATGACGAGCGTTACATTGGCAACTCAGATCCTGACTTTATTTATGGTTTGAATACATCCATCAACTATAAAGACTTGTCGCTGTCGTTCTTCTTCCAGGGTGTATATGGCGGGACGGTAAATAACTCATTCAAATACCTGACTGATTTTGCGTCTATCGCATCAGGGTCAAACTGGGGCACCAGAACCTTACAGGCCTGGACACCGAAAAATCCCGGATCAACCATTCCTGCATTAACGCTGGTAAATAACAACGACGAGGGAAGACCATCTACCTACTATCTCGAAAGTGCGTCGTACCTGAAACTGAGAAACATTCAGCTGGCTTATAACCTGCGCAACGCATTTAAGACCTCCAAGCTGAAACGTGCTACAGTTTACATCCAGGCAAGTAACCTGCTCACATTCAAGAGTTCGTCGTACACCGGGCCTGATCCGGAAACGGCAGGGAACCCTTATCCTATACCAACCATAACAACCCTTGGTATTAATTTTTCATACTAATTAACTATTACAGACATGAAATATATAAAATATACAGCAGCGCTTCTCCTTTGCCTAGCATCTGCTTCCTGTAAAAAGTACCTCGAGATAACCCCGCAGGCGGTGGTGTCGAAAGAGGACCTGACCAGTCCCGCCAATACCGAGGCCATGGTTATTGCAGCCTATTCTTACCTTGGTAACGATTATTACTTTTACCCTTTCAGCAGCATGTGGGCTTACGGAAGTATCCGCAGCGGCGATGCTTACAAAGGCGGTGGCGGCGCGGGCGACATTGCAGAATACAACCAGTTTGAAACCTTCTCGAACAATACGGTTACCAATGGCTCGGGCGATAATGTATTCTATCAACTATATGTAGGTATAGCCCGCTGCAATACGGCATTACAATTGGTAGAAGGCCAAACCGATGCAGCATATCCTCAAAAAACAGAACGTGAGGCTGAACTTAAATTTTTACGCGGGCATTTTTATTTCCTGCTGAAAATCCTTTTCAACCATATTCCTTATGTTGATGAAACCATTCAGAAATCGGCCGAGAGCTATGGTGCTATCTCGAACGTGGCCCTGACCAGCGACCAACTTTGGACTAAAATTGAGGACGATTTCCGTTTTGCTGTAACTAATTTGCCCGTAACGCAAAGCGACGTTGGTCGTGCTACTAAAGGCGCAGCGCAGGCTTACCTTGCTAAAACATTATTGTACCATGCCTATACCCAGGATGATAAGAACAACGTGGTAGGTATTGATAAAACCAAACTGGCCGAAGTGAACACCTTATGCGATGCCGTAATTGCCTCGGGTAAATACAGCCTCGATCCCGATTTTGCCAATAACTTCCTGCCGCAGTTTGGTAACTCGCCCGAAAGTGTGTTCTCTATCCAGTATTCTAAAAATGATAATACGCCAATAGGCCGTGTTGACGCTGGCCATTGCCTGAACTATCCTATGGATTCGGAGTACGGCTGCTGTGGTTTCCACGTACCAAGCAACAACATGGTGAATGCATTTAAAACTGATGCAAACGGCCTGCCGGAACTGGATACTTTTAACAATACCGACGTAGTGCCTACCGGCGATTATAAAACCACCAGTTTCGACCCGAGGCTTGATCATACCGTGGCTATCCCCGGTCACCCGTATAAATATCAAACCAACCTGCTTTACAACGCATCATGGGCTCGCGATCCGCAAAGCTATGGCCCGCTGCTGAGCCTGAAAGAAGTGGTGGCTTATACCGATCCAAGCTTTACAAGGTTCCCACCGTTTATGTCGAGCTCGAAGGATTGGGAGATCATCAGGTATGCCGATGTGCTGCTGATGAAAGCAGAGGCATTGATCCAGATGGGGCAGGAGAATGACGCATTGCCGTTGATCAACCAGATCCGCACAAGGGCTAAGAACAGCACCACATTGTTGAAGCAGGCAGATGGTACGCCAACTTCAAATTATAATATTGATACTTATAAACCTGGCGTAAATTGCACGTGGACAAACGCCTATGCGTGGAAAGCGCTGATGTTTGAGCGCAGGCTTGAATTTGCTATGGAAGGTTACCGTTTCTTCGATCTGGTGCGCTGGGGAATTGCTGCTGATTATTTGAATAACTATTTTGCAGCCGAAACGAAGAGAACGCCGCACCTGGTTGGCGCAAAATTTACCAAGAACCGCGATGAGTATTTGCCGATATCAGTTTACCAGATAAACTTTAGCCACGGCTTGTATAAACAAAACCCAGGCTGGTAAAATTTATAATGAACAGCTCATCCTTAAAATGGGCAGTTCATATTTGTACCGATAGATGAGAATAAAAGCGATCATATTGTTTCTGATGGTAAGCTGCCTTGGCGTACCGTATTGCTTTGCGCAAAAAACGGTGACACTACAATCGTTGCTGCGTGAGATGGTTGATAATACTGCCGTTGCCCGTTGGCCGGAACCGTATTATGCGGAAATGCAGGCCAGTAGTTACGATAGGAAATCAGTTGCGCCGGGAAAACCGGGCTGGTTTGCCAATGATGACAGGTCGCAATATATCAGGACAGAAGAGGTAGACGGCCATAAGGAACAGGTAATGATGGATGCCGACGGGCCTGGGGCTATCGTACGCTTCTGGCTGACGACTTTTAAGCGAAATGGTGTGATCCGGATTTACTTCGATAATCAAACCACCCCTTCATTAACGATCAATGCCTACGACCTGATGCAAAGTAAATTGCCTTTGGGAAAAGCGCTTTTGGAACCACATTCGAGCTACGAGCCGAAGGAAAAAGGCGGCAGTACGCTTTATCTGCCAATTCCTTATGCAAAACACTGCAAGGTTACTTTCGAAGATAAGGATCTCGACAATCAGCCACGTTATTACCAGATCAATTACCGGAAATATAATGCAGGAACGAGGGTAGAAACGTTTAACCCTGAACGGTTGAATACGATTAAACCCTTGCTGGATAGTGTGAATAATGCGTTACTCAAACCCAATAAAGTAGTTCCGGACAAAGAGATTAAGATAGACCGGTCAATTGCGGCACAGCAAGAGACTACGGTAATGCTGCCCAAAGGCGCTTCGGCTGTACGTTATCTGTCGGTCAAAATCGAAACAAAAAATAAGGAAGATTACGAAAAGGCGCTTCGCTCAACCATTCTCAAAATAAAATTCGATGGTGAACAAACGGTTTACTGCCCACTGGCTGACTTTTCCGGAAGCGGCGCAGGCGGCAAGGCATTACAAAGCTGGTATCGTATGGTTACGACCGATGGCGAGATGATCAGCAGTTGGGTGATGCCGTATCAAAACTCGGCTGAAATTGCTGTCTTAAATTCGGGAGATACGGAGGTAAAGGTTTCGGTGCTGGCAAAGCTCACCAAATGGAAATGGGATAACCGCAGCATGTATTTTCATGCCGACTGGAAAAATGAATTGAACGTACCCATCAAGCAAACCGAAGCAGATGGACCCATAGAGTGGGATTTTAACAAGATAACCGGCCGCGGCATTTTTATTGGCGATACCTTTTCTGTTTACAACCACATGCACAAATGGTACGGCGAGGGTGATCAAAAGCTATGGATAGATGGCGCCGCTTTTCCCGCAGAATACGGCACCGGAACGGAAGATTATTACAATACTTCCTGGGCGCCGGTAGTGCTGTACCAAACGCCGTTTGCCAATGCGCCCCGTGCTGATAATGGCGATTCCTTTGGTTTCAATACCTTTACCCGTACCCGGGATCTGGATGCTGTGCCATTTAAAACTGCGTTCAGGTATAGCCTCGAAATGCTGGGGTGGGAAAATGGCACAGCCGATTGCGTCGCCACAACTTACTGGTACGGATTTAAAAATGCAAAGAGTTTAGTCGCGCAGCGATAGGAACAACAAATTAACAATGAATGAGAACTGTTTTATTAAAAAATAAAGCCATGCTGAAAACAAAACTTATAGTGGCGCTACTGCTGGCAGCCGGTTTAAAAGCCGTTGCGCAGGATGCCCCGACGCCAATCCCGACACCGCAGTGGCGACCGGTTTATCACTTTACACCAGATAAGAACTGGACTAACGATCCCAATGGTTTGCTATACCTGAACGGGAAATTCCAACTGTATTTTCAGCATAACCCGCTGGAAAATAAATGGGGCCACATGAGCTGGGGCCACGCTCAAAGTACCGACCTGGTGCATTGGGAGTATTTACCGACCGCCATACCCGAGGTAGTTACCAAAGACACGACGATCTATATTTATTCGGGCTCCGCTGTTGTGGATAAGAACAACACCAGCGGGTTTGGCAAAAACGGCAAGCCGCCGATAGTGGCGATTTTTACCGGTGATTTACCCAAACAACATAACGAGGCGCAGTATATCGCATATAGCAATGACAACGGCATGTCGTACAAATTGTATGATAAGGACCCGGTGATTGACCTGCACAAGCGTGACTTCCGCGATCCTAACGTGTTTTGGTTTGAGCCGAAGAAAGAGTGGATCATGACCGTATCAATGGTGGATGAGCACCAGGTGCGTTTTTATGGTTCGAAGGATTTGAAGAAGTGGGAGAAATTAAGTGATTTCGGTCCGGCCGGATATATAAACAACGGTTGGGAATGCCCCTCTATGCTGCCGCTGCCGGTTGACGGTAATGCGGCTAATACCAAATATGTGTTGTTTGTGTCTTGCTTTGGGGATCACGGTCCGCAGGTACAATATTTTGTTGGCGACTTTGACGGGACTACTTTTAAAAACGTGAACTCGCCCGATCTGAAATTGCGTGTTGATAATGGCGACTGCTTCTATGCCGCCATTGGCTGGCGCGATGCCCCGGCCAACAAAAAGATCTTCCTGGGCTGGTTAATTAACGGTAAACCAGAAACTTACCCGTGGAAAGGACAAATGTCTATCCCGCGCGACCTATCGCTCAGGACTACCACCGATGGAATCAGGTTGTTTCAGAACCCGACCTCTGTTATTACCGCTGCAAGAAATAAGCTTAGCAAAGGTGTTCCGCTCGAAAAAGGGAATGTTAGCCTCGACGGACATCTGGTGTTATCGAACGCTTCCCGTTTTAACAAGAACTCGTATTGGATCGACGCGACTATCGACCCCAAAAAATCTGAAAAAGCAGGCTTTTGGATTGCTGGAACTAAAGACAATTCGAAAAAAATAGAAGTAGGTTACGATGCCGCCAAACAGGAACTGTACCTCGATTGCAGCAGTACCGAAAGCGCCAATAAAGACAAACGCAACCTGCTGCAAACCGCACCGCTTAAACTAACGAACGGCGTAGTGAAGCTGCGGATCCTGGTTGATAAATCATCGCTGGAAGTATTTGGCAATGATGGCGAGCAGGTGATCACCACCATGTTCTATCCTGGCAATGGCGAAAATATATTGTCGGCATTCTCATCAGGAAGCGCTGTAATTAAAACATTGAAAATATGGAATATGGATTGATGCGTTAGCCCGCAATCCAAACGAATCTTCTCTACAATTGGTTAACCGGCTGCGCCTGCCCAACAGGCGCGCCGGTATTTTTATAAATAAAACTTTATATTGGCAAACTATTTAACAATCGCCTATTTAACAATCCCTATGAAAAGAATTTCATGCACTTTTTTTTGCGCAATGATAATACTGTCTTTTGTACAGTTATCGTCGGCTAATGCGCAGGTTAGTCAGATGCCGGCTTATCCGCTCATCAACCACAACACTTATTTCAGCATCTGGTCGAACACCGATAAGCTTTATGATTCGCCAACCCGCCACTGGACAGGCAAAGACCAATCACTGTTAGGTATTATTAAGATCGACGGCGCTTATTACCGTTTTATGGGTAACGAGCCTGCACAGGAAAAGCCAGTTCTTCCTACGGCAGAAGAGCAAGCTTATAGCTGTAAATATGTAGCCGAAACCGACCCCGGCAAAGGCTGGGAGCAACCCGCTTTTGATGACGCGAACTGGAAAACAGGAAAAGCGCCCTTTGGCGATGACCGCGCATCAGAGGGTACCAAATGGGTAGGGAAAGACATCTGGCTGCGCCGGAGTTTTACGCTGAACGATGTGCCATCGGGTAAGTTGTTCCTGAAAAATTATCATGACGACGATGCGGAATATTACTTGAACGGTCACCTGATCGCATCGCGCCCCGGCGCCAACGGTGAATACGAGTTGTTCGAGTTGAACCCGGAAGCGCGGAGCTTTTTGCTAAAAGGAAACAACCTGCTTGCGGTGCATTGCCGCAATACCGGCGGCGGTACCATTATTGATGCCGGTTTAGTGGAAGAAGTAAAGAACGATCCTTTTGCCGGAATAAAGACCGCCATGCAAACCGGTGTTGATGTACGCGCTACCCAAACCGTTTACAATTTTACATGCGGCCCAGTGAAACTGAAGGTTACTTTTACTTCACCGTTAATTTTGGATGATCTGAAACTGCTGTCGTCGCCGGTATCATACATTACTTACCAGGCTCAAAGTGCAGATGGCAAAAAACATAAGGTGGAAGTATTCACCGGTGCAAGCTCATCCATCGCCGTGAACACACCTACGCAAGCTATACAGGCTGATAGTTACCATACAGGCAATTTATCGGTATTGAAAGCCGGAACGGTTGCACAACCCACGCTTCAGAAAAAAGGCGATAACCTGCGTATCGACTGGGGCTATATGTATGTGGCGGCAAAATCGGCCAAACAATATATCACTGCTCATGACAAGGCTGTAAGCTCTTTTACAGAAGGTTCTGCTGGCGAAGCCAAACAAGAAGGCACACGGTTAATGTTAAATACGATTTTGCCGTTAGGTGAGGTTAGCAGTGCGCCGGTTTCGCGTTTTCTTGAAATTGGATACGATGAGATTGAAGCCATTCAATATTTCGGCACGAATCTGAAACCGTGGTGGCGCAATGCCCCCGGCGCTACGATGGATAAAACCCTTACTGCTGCCGACGCAAACTATGCAGTTGTAATGGCCAAATGTGAGGCTACAGATAAAAAGATCTACCACGATGCCTTAAACGCCGGCGGCGAAACTTACGCTAAGCTTTGCGTTATGGGATATCGCCAGAGCATAGCGGCGCATCAGTTGGTTAAAAGCCCGGCAGGCGAATTATTGTGGCTGTCGAAGGAGAATTTTAGCGGCGGATTTATCAATACGGTTGATGTAACTTACCCGTCGGCGCCGTTGTACCTGATCTATAATCCAAAACTGATGGAAGGCATGCTGAATGGAATCTTTTATTTCAGCGAAAGCAAAAAGTTTGATCATGACTTTGCCGCGCATGATCTGGGTGTGTACCCACTGGCTAACGGTCAGCTGTATGGCGAAGGGATGCCGGTAGAGGAGTCGGGCAATATGATTGTCCTTACTGCTGCCATAGTAAAAGCGGAACACAATGCGGCTTATGCCAAAAAACATTGGAAGGTGTTAACTACCTGGGTGAACTATCTCGAAAAATTTGGTCTTGATCCGGGCAATCAGCTTTGTACCGACGACTTTGCCGGTCACCTGGCGCATAATGCCAATTTATCGGTGAAAGCCATCGTAGCTATCGGTGCTTACGGACAAATGGCTGGTATGCTGGGCGATGCAAAAACAGCCGCAAAATACCATGCCATGGCTGCCCAAATGGCCAAACAGTGGATGGTTAAAGATGATGCCGGCGATCATTATGCATTGGTTTTCGATAACAAAAATACCTGGAGCCAGAAGTATAATATGGTTTGGGACAAAGTATTGCAACTGCATTTGTTTCCTGAAAGCGTTTACTCGAAAGAGTTCGACTTCTATCTGAATCATCAGAATAAATTTGGCTTACCGCTGGATAGCCGGAAAACCTACACCAAATCAGACTGGATACTGTGGACCGCTGCCATGACCAACAACACCCGGCAATTTAACGAACTGATAGCGCCGGTGTATAAATACGCTACCGAAACACCAACGCGCGTACCATTAAGCGACTGGCATGAAACCACCGATGGCAAACAGGTTGGTTTCCAGGCAAGGAGCGTGGTTGGCGGATATTTTATGAAGAGTTTAAGGAAGAAAATGACTGGAAAATAAACGGAAAATATTAATAAATAGTGATGGCCGGTAGTGTAAGCATTACCGGCCATTTGTTTTTTAAGTAACGTTAAATAGTTTATAGGATCTATATGTGAAAAAAAGATGATTTTATTTCATAATGGTTAATATGAAAATATTATTATCTTTAGTGAACCTTATTGCGAATAATATTGATGGCCACCGGTCATTCCAAACCTAAACCAAATCTAAAAACAATGATAAGCAAAATCAAAATCCACATCGCGATGGCGTTGCTCCTTTTAGCGGGAGCCTGCACCAAAAATCAAAACGAACCTTCAAACAAAGGCAGTCAGCCGCCCCAAACACCAGTGCACGGCAAGGGGGCAATTCTGGACCACGCCGCATTTTTAAATGCGCCCAAGGCCGACGTTGCTGCAATCAGGGCATCTTTAAAGGCGAACGGCCTTAGCCCAAAGTATGAATTATTGGTTGCGGGAAAGCAACAGGTACAAACCATCAGCCCCGATGTTACCCCGCCAAGTTCTGTTATATTACTACACCCAACAGCGGGTGATCAAGGCGCCACCAACACTTGCGTTTCATGGTCGTTAGGATATGCCGCTAAGCAGGTTTTAGACCTCACCTGGCAAAGTACGACTGCCGATGCCGGGCAAAGAAGCGGATGGTATATTTATAATAAAATTTATTCGGCCCCGACGGCAGGTTACGGTTGCCATGTAGGCGATAACCCATCATACGGCGGTACCGGCTTATACTCTGTAGACGGTTTAAACTGCGTAAAAAATTCAGGCGTGGCCTCGGCAACCGCTCAGCCTTCTTACGCGGCCTGTACGCCGGTTACTACCACAACTGCCAATAATTCAGCAGCAACAGATAAGGTAGTCAGCTATGCCGCGGTGGCTAATATTTACGATGCCAAAAATTTGCTGGCAGCAGGTTTACCTGTGTATTTCGCATTTAATTTCTTTAATGATTTTGAAACTGCTTTTAATAATGGAACAACATGGTCTACCTTAAGCTCGGTTGGCACCGGAGCGCATGCGGTTTGTTTAATAGGCTATGACGATTCAAAAAGTGCTTTTTTATTGGAGAACTCATGGGGAACGTTTGGCGGCGATGCAACTTACCACGGCTGTATGTGGGTAACCTACAGCGTATTGAACACCTTGTTGGCGCAAGGTTATTCAAGCGGCGGCGGCGAAGCGTATGTTATGCAGCCTGTTAGTAATACCGCTACACATTTATATTACAACACGGCACAATCACGTAATTTTGCCCCATCGTGCAGCGTTGGGGTAGGCTCGGGTGTCGTAGCATATAATGTGGCGGCCAATAAATATTCCTCACCGGTATCGGTAGATGCGGCAAATGCCATGGCATTAAATGAAATAAACACCAACGGACAAACCTATGCCAATGCACATGGTACGTGTACGCCTACCACCATTACGGTAACACTGTCAAAAGGGGGCTCTGTTAGCGGTACCTATGCTATCCAGTTTAGCGGTGCACCCGGAACATTCCAGAAACCGTTTAACAATGGTACGGTTACCGTTCCGGCGGGTATCTACCAGGTGGGAATCTTCCCGGTGGGCGGCTCTACAGTTAGCCATTCGTATTCGGGTTCTACCTGTACAATGTCATACAATGGTTCAGGCACATCGGCAACGTTCAATAATGTGTTAATGAACTGCGGCGGCGGTGCAAGTTTTTCAATTAACTAATTAACCAAATTAACTACCTGGCGCGTCGCATTTTAATATGCGGCGCGTTTTTTTATACCCGATGATTAGGTCGACATGGGAAGTCTAACTGATTTTGGTGATAATAGCAAACAACTCCTCCTGGAAACTTACACCTTTGTCGTCATTATACCATTTTTGCAGTGCGATCTTCTTTTCGGCATAATCTACGTGAGCGTTGGTTAATTGCTCAAATAGCAGCTGACAGGCGGCCGGCCTTGGTCCCCACGTAGCAAGATCCTGATGATCTTCGTCGGCAATAATCAATTTTGGGATAGATTTGGTGCCTTTCGTAAGGTATTGATCTATCAAAAAAGGTTCGCTATCCCTCAGCTGATAGTCGATACTTATCAAAGGATTAAAGCTACCGATTCGCTGCATAAAGGGTAGCGTGTGCGCGGCATCACCACACCAGGGTTCTGTGATAATTGTCCAGAACTGCTTCTTGTTAATTCGTTCTATGGCAGATATTAGCAAGGTGTTTAACTCCCCGTGTTTTAGCCAGCGCTGCTCACGCGACCAATTTAATCGCACATAATTCATATAACCGGCATCGTCGTAAGGCTTTGCGGGGGCCGGGTCGTCCAAAATAGCCTGGAACTTTTGCTGGTAGCTTTCAAAATCCATAGATATGCCTGATTATAAACGTGATTTTTAAAGATAAAGATCGATATATAATTTCGATAAACTTAGCTGCAATAACAATAGCGTGCAAGTTTGTTGCTGATATGATATTTAATGACTGCCGGTAATTGTACGCGCTTAAAACACTATGCATTTGCCGGCGTTCTTTCCCGCCCTCAACGATTTAAACACCAAAAAATAATTGAAATAAATTTCCGCAACTCAAAAGTTGCATATATATTTGCAACCTGTAGGTTGCTTATTTGATACTGTATCATGAAACAAGATATATTCCAGGCCATTGCCGACCCAACGCGGAGAGCTATTTTAACCCTGATTGCTATTCAGGCGTTAACACCAAACGCGATGGCCGAAAAATTTGATATGAGCCGGCAAGCGGTATCGAAACATATTAAAGTATTATATGAATGCGAATTAATTAAACCCGAGCCAAGTGGCCGTGAAATTTATTATCACTTCAATGCAAAAAAAATGCAGGAGTTTGACAACTGGCTGGCCCAATTCAGGCAAAACTGGGAAACTCAATTTAATCAGCTTGACAAAATATTATCGACAATTAAAGAACAAAAAAAATGAAAAACGACTTACTATTTGATTTTAACGTTGACAAGGCAGCAAAAACGATATTTATAACCAGAGAATTTGACGCCGGGCTTTCGTTGGTATGGGATGCTTTTACCAAAAAGGAAATACTTGACCAGTGGTCGGCGCCGGCTCCCATGCGCTGCGAAACAAAATACATGGATTTTAAAGTCGGGGGACAAAGGTTTTATTCTATGACAAGCCCCGACGGAAAAGAGGGCTGGGTGCTTCAGAAATATACTTCCATTACGCCGAAAACTAATTTTAAACTATACAATTCTTTTGCCGATAAAGACGAAAACCCTGAATTGCCGGGTTCTGAATGGGACCACAATTTCAACGAACAAGACGGCATAACCAAAGTGAGTATTACCATTTATAATGAATCGCTTGAACGAATGGAAAGAATAGCAGACGGCTTTAAAATAGCATATATTATGATGTTAGAAAACCTCGGGGAGCTTTTAACGGCTTTATCGCGAAAATCATCAGCAGAAAATTAACCATCAAAAAATAAAAATTATGAGCACAATTAATCCATGGATCAACTTCAACGGAAACGCCGAAGAAGCATTTACTTTTTACAAATCGGTTTTTGGCGGAGAATTTGCCAGGATCATTCGTTTCAAAGACTTAGCAAGCGATGAATTTCAGGTTGCAGAAAGTGAAGCAAACAAAATAATGCGTATTGCCTTGCCAATTGGCAAACACAATGTATTAATTGCTAATGACGTTCCTGATTTTATAGGAAGAGTCAGCGAAAGCGAAAACAGGTCGAAAATATCAGTTAGTGCAGAAAGCCGTGAAGAGGCCGACAAAATATTTAACGGATTATCGGCGGGCGGAGATATTGAGGGGCAAATTGGCGATAGTCCGTGGGGTACCTACGCAGGCATGTTGAGAGACAAATACGGCATTGAATGGATTGTGGAATTTGACCCAACCAATTACGGACAAATTTAACTGAAGAAAAGCCAAAATGGTTTAACAGATTGGCGGGTCCTGTATTAAATTGAGCTTGCGGCGTTTGGCCGGAGCTTTCGGTAATAAACCAAAAAGCCTCACATTTCTGTGAGGCTTTTTGGCTCCCCATACTGACACTCCTTTGAAAGATTTGGTGGAAGATATTAAGAGAATTGCAAACTTAGGAAACAACATATTGCTTAAATGGCAATAAGGAGTGAGATGGCCCGAAACACTTGTCTATGGAGATGGAGCTATTTAAAAAAAATATATCATAATGTTATTTTCGATTTATCCGGTAGTCGGATATTTTTGCTTTTTCAACGATGGATCTGATCACCTCGTCCAGCTCATTCGCGGAAATGCTCAGAAAGTCTAGCATTTGGTCCCGTTCGCCGGCGACCGCGTTTTTATCTTTAATGAGCGGTATAAGCCCCATGATCCTGGATAGCGGCGCGCGGATGATGTGCGATTGTATCCAGGAGATTTCTTTCAGTTTTTCATTTTGATCTTCCACGGCGTGGATATAGGTTAACCTTTCCGTTATATCGGTGGCGATCACGATATTGGCTTTGGTTGCTTTAAACTGGATCGGGGCAATTTGGACGTCTACGTATCTTAGTTCGCCGTTTTTCAACCGATGGATCATGATGCGATGTGAATTTTCCCCGGGGCTCAAGCTGTCAATGGCCAGCGCCTGGTCCAGCCTGTCCAGTTCTTCTTCAGGCCGGATGTCTTTTAAGGTCATGGTTAAAAACTCTTCCCGGCTATAGCCATAGTGCGCAACGGTCGCCTGGTTTACGTCCAGGAATTTTAAGGATTCCAGGCCAACAACCCACATTGGCAGCGGACTAAAATGAAATAACTGGCTGTATTTTTTTTCCGAGGCTTCCAGGGCCAGGACGGCCTTTTTTCGTTCGGAACTATAAATGATGCTTTTGTATAATAATTGCGGACTCAGCTCATCTTTCAGGATATAATCAGCGATCCCTAAAGCCAGCGATGTAACGCCAAATGCAAAGTCGGCATATCCCGTCAAAACGATGATGGGTATGTTTTTGCCTAGCTTGACCATTTCCTGTATGAGCGGCTGCCCGGTCTTATCCGGCAAAGACAGATCAAGTAAAATCACCTCATAGGCGCAGTGTCCGGCGGACAAATGGCTTTTAGCCGACTTGAAATCTTCCGCATGGGTGATCACCGGTGCTGCAAACTGCTCCAATAAAAAGTCTTCCACCAGGGTAAAGTCCCCGCGGTTGTCCTCCACCACCAAAATATGATATTTATCGTTGTTATTGATCATCGCTCAGTCTTTTGGAATGGAGACGATGTTGATCCAGAAGTCTTTGATCTTGGTAATGGCCTGCATAAACTCTGCCACGTCAATCGGCTTAGTGATATAGCAATTGGCGTAGTGCTTATAGGCGGAAAGGATATCACGCTCGGACGAAGAAGTGGTCAGCATAATCACCGGGATCTGGTTATGCCGTTCGTTCTTTTTTATATATTGCAATACTTCGTGCCCGCTTCTTTTGGGTAAATTGATATCAAGCAGCACCAGGTCGGGTATGTCCGCTTTATGGGTGACTTTTTCAAAAAAGTCAATGGCGGCCTTTCCGTCTTTGAGCACACTGACCTTATTGGTGATCTTACTGTCTGCCAGCCCTTCCAACGTGAGTAAGATATCGCCTTCATTGTCCTCGATCAGTAATATGTGTATGGATTTCATCAATGGTTGTTTTTTAAGAGGGTAAAATAAAAGCTACTCCCTTTTCCTTCTGCTGAATGCAGCCCTATTTTTCCGCCCAGGTTTTCGATGATTTTTTTAGTCGTGGCCAGCCCCATGCCCGTTCCGGAATACTCATCCTTGTTGTGCAGCCGCTGAAAGATGATAAATATCTTATCGAAGAATTCCGGATCGATACCGATCCCATTGTCTTGGACCCGGAACTCATGATAGGCAGCCTCCTCTTTATACACAATACTGATCGCCGGGCAAACATCCGGTTTTACATATTTCAGGGCGTTGCTGATCAGGTTTTGGAAAACCTGCCGGACGGGCACTTTGTAGGTTAGCAGGGTGGGAAGCGCATCGACCGTTATGACCGCTTTTCGTTCTTCGATCTGTTTACGATAAAGCGGAAGAATATCGTTGATCAACTCGTTAAGATCGACTTCTTCGAGCTTTTCATCCGTTTTGCCCACCCTGGAGAATTCCAGCAGGTCCAGGATGATCTGTCGCATGCGTTTGGCCCCGTCCACCGCAAAGAAGATATACTGCTTACCTTTTTCATCGATGCTATCCCCATACTTGTTTTCCAGCAGGCTCAAAAAGCTGGTGACCATGCGCAGCGGTTCCTGCAGGTCATGGGACGCCACATAAGCAAACTGTTCCAGTTCCGCGTTCGATAAAGCCAGTTCCTTGGCGTGTCTTTCAAAGCTTTCATTCAGTTCTTTTAAGCGTTCCTCCTCTTTTTTGCGTTGAGTGACATCGCGCTGAATGGCGATAAAATGGGTATGCCGGCCCTTTTCGTCGGTTACCGGGCTCACCGCAAGATTCATCCAAAACTCCCCGCCGTTTTTATGATAGTTGACGATTGTTACCTCGGCGGGCTGGAAATGGCGAAGGGCAGTGCTTAATTTTTTCAGTTCCGCCGGGTCGGATTTCGGACCTTGCAACATACGGGGTGTTTTGCCGATCATATCCGCTGCGGAATAACCGGTCATCCGGGTAAAAGCTTCGTTCACGTAGACAATGCGCGGCCCGGGCTCGCTCAATGGCTCAGCTTCCGTAACCAGCACGGCATCGGTCGTATTGGTGATCACCGATTCGAGTAACCTTAAATGGGTCTCTTCCTGTTTACGCTGCGTAATGTCAAAGCGAATGGCCAGGTATTGGTAAGGTTTACGTTCCCGATCCAAAAAAGGCACAATAGTCGTATCCACCCAGTAAATACTGCCGTCCTTGGCCCTGTTCTTCAGCTCCCCCTTCCAGATTTCACCCCGGGCGATCGTCGTCCACAGCGTTCGGATAAAAGCGCGGTCATGGTAGCCGGAATTGATAATGCGGTGATCGCGCCCGAGCAGTTCTTCGCGGCCATATTTGGATATTTTGCAAAAATTATCGTTGACGTGGGTAATGACCCCTTTCTGGTTGGTAATGGCCACGATAGCCGATTCATCCAGGGCATGTTTATAATCCGTGTTTTCCTTCAGGGTTAGGTTCAGCGCTTCCGTGATGTCTTGCTGCTGCTCGAGATGCAGGTATTCCAGTTCGTCGCTCAAGGCTTTTTGCCGGGTGATGTCCCGGGTGATCTTGACAAAGCCGCGCAGGCTGCCGTCTGCTGCATATAAGGCTGTAATAACGATATCCGCCCAAAAAGCGGAGCCGTCTTTTCGTAAGCGCCAGCCTGTGCCGGTATAACTGCCCTGGGTTTTGGCAAGCTGTAAATTGGCCCTGGGTACCCCGGCTGCTATGTCTTCCGTGGAATAAAATAGTGCAAAATCCTTACCGATGATCTCGTCCTGCGTGTAGCCTTTGATTTGCTTCGCCCCCTCGTTCCAACTGATGATATGGCCGTTAGCATCCAGGCGAATAATAGCATATTCTTTTATGCTGTTCATCAATAACGCTAAGTCATCGTGAACGGAAGAATTTGCAGGTGATATCGGTTTGGTCTTCATTAACTTAGGGGGGCACTATAATACTTAAAGGTTGTAATAAAATACCACAAAAAGAAAATAATATCACTAAAATGATCAGAGTCATTTCCTTTGGCGATCTTCATCCCGGTTTGAGCGCTGTTTTGTCTTCAACTTAGAGTATGGCTGAGGAAATGGAAGAAGACTTCTTAAAAACGGTGGGCGGGAACATCAAACGCATCAGAAAGCAAAGGGGCTGGTCTTTAGATAAACTGGCGATTGGTTGCGGCTTTGAAAAAAGCCGCCTTTCGAAACTGGAAGCCGGAAAATGCAATGTTACGCTCAAAACACTTTTTAGATTGGCCGTTACTCTGGATGTGACGGCCGGTCAATTTTTCAACGTGATGGACGAAGTCAGGAAAGATATTTGACGTGGAGCCACTTCTGCCCGATTCGCAAAATACCGTTTGCTTTCTCTTTCTCTACGCCATCACACAATAGTAGCGGTTTTAAATCGGATAAACCGTAGCAGGCCGTGTCCCTCCAAAATTTGAAAACGTTTTGGCGTTCACTCTCGCTGTTGCGAAAATAATTTAAAGATCGCCCTCAAGCCCGGGGCAAATGGACGTATAAATGTACATGATGGACACCCGGCATCTTAATACAACCGGCGGCTTATTTATTTTATCGGCACAGTAGGCTTTCAGATCGGAAGCAGAAGAATATTTAGATGCCCTATATTTAGCCAGACTGATTGTAAAACAAAATTTTTTGCAATCAAAAAAGCCGCATCATTTTTTGATACGGCTTTCATAAAGTTTTTGAATAGTTTTAACACTACTATAACACAGTGTTATTTTTGCTCCCCAGAGTGGACATAATTCGAACCGTTTTATTGAACAACTACACCTTTTAAATCAAATTGCATAATTCTTTTGCTTCGCCTATTCCAGTCGATAAAATGATGTCTCCACTTATTGAAGCTTTTATTAAGTTTGAGTAAATCATACCTTTTACAAACTTAATGGAAGACACATTAAAAAAAATATCCCTTTTGGCTGTTCAACTACAGAGGTCATCCTTTACAGATGAGCAAAAACAATCAAATTGGTTGGGCTACCCCCCAGCGTTATTAAAAGATATTGAGATAGCAGAGAACAGATTAGGAGTAAAATTTCCAAAAGATTACAAATACTTACTCTTGATTACAAATGGTTTTTTTACACCGTGTGATTCCACTGAACCAACGTTTGAGGCGATAAGTCTGATCGATTACCTTAAAAATATCGACACTTTCTTACTTGAAATTTGGAATGAAGGAGTTCTCGCAGAAGTTGGGGAAATACTAAATAGGGCAATTGTGGTTGGGGGAATTAATGATGAGCAATATTTTTTTCTTATTCCTCCAATTGGCTCCGGAAACTGGCAATACTGGAAATTTGCAAACTGGATTCCTGGCGAAGAAAGGTATCAGAGCTTGGATCAGTATTTTGCTTCAGTTTTGGATTTTCTTGAAAGCATTTCTACTAACGATAAAAAATAAAAAACCCCTACCGGGCGTGGTAAGGGTTTTTGAATTTGCTCCCCATACTGATACTCCCTTGAAAGATTTGGTAGAAGATTTAAAGAGAATTGCAAATTTGGGAAACAACATACTGCTCAAATGGCAATGAGAAGTGGGATAACTCGAAACATACGACTGTCAAAATTCGGAATATTTGAAAAGAAAAGACTATCAAGCTATTTCTAAATGTTATTTGGATCGGGTGTGTCGCGATAATTTTTTATAAGTTCTTCCGATTCGCTTTTCATCTTATCATAAAGTTCAACAAACGCGTTACATCGCTCTTTTGCATTTGGGTTGCTCTTTTTTACAAAGCCAGCTTGTTTACCCAAAAACTCATAGTTGTCATTATAGTCCCAATATAAGTCCCAGGAACAACCTTCAACTTGTGGCAAAACAACTTGTAGAAAAGCATATTCTTGCGTTTTAAATGTAGCTCGCCCAATTTTTATTTTCTTTAGTTTTTTTAAGCTTAGTATTGGTAGGAAAGCAGGGAACTCCTTTTTGCTGGTTACAAAACCTAACGAGAATACTTCGAGGTTTGGTAACCCTGTTAGAAAAGTAAAATTCTCAATGGGTTGATTCCAATCCAACGTTCCATCAATATGCAAATACTTTAAACTATCGATACGTTTAAGGCCATCGAAATTTGAAACCCTGCGCACGTTTTCAAGATGCAAGGAGCGCAGTTTTGAAAGTTTTTTTAGCGGCGACAGGTCGGAGAATCCCGATACATATTCAAGAATAACTTCTTCCAAATTGTATAAACTTCCAATAAATTCAATATTGTTCGCCCGAAAAAAAGTCACTCTTAATCTTTTCAGTGATTGCAATTGCTGTATCTCCTCAACTTGCTCTTTACTCGGGTTGTGTAATGTTATCTCTTCAATATTGGGGCAGTCAAAAATTTGTTTCCAATTTGAATGGTACTTACTAATTGTTAGAATTTTTACTGCTGCTTTATCGGCTATTTCATTGTCAGCGGCATAGGGATATCGTTCTCTGTTTGGAACTATCGTCCAATAATCCCCTGTTCTATCTAAAAAATCGCCAAAGTGGTGCTTCATTTAAATTTGATATTGTGACTATTGAATAAATGTATAAAATAATCGTTTGGCAAAGGGTGAGCCTGTAAATTGTTTTGCCAAATCCCATAGCAAATGTAATTAAGACTTTACTTGGTATATTAATATATAATAATTTGTAGCATATGAAACCGAAATTAAATCTCCCTAAACGATCACTTAAATCAAAGCAGGTTATCAAGGATTTTAGAAATAGAGGAATTGAACTTTCAGGCTTAGAGGCGGAAGAATACCTGGACTTGTTGTGTTTTCTGGCAAAGTTATTAGTAAAACAAAACTTTCTATCCTCAACAAATGAGAAAAGTGCAAGTTAAACTTGATTACACTTACACCAACCCTGAAAATAGAAAAGCCGAGTCAATTGACTCGGCTTTTCTATAAAATAATTTTTCAATTATTTTAACACCATTATAACACAGTGTTATTTTTGCTCCCCCTACTGACACTCCTTTGAAAGATTTAGTTGAAGATTTAAAGAGAATCGCAAATTTGGGGAGCAACATACTGCTTAAATGGCAATAGAAATGGGATGGCTCGAAACGCTATGTGCTAAATTTTAAGAATTTTTCTAATTACCTTAAAACACCGTTTAGCAAACTGACAACAACCCTTATCGCGGTCAAAAAACGCCTGTTGAAGGTAAAATTTGGCAGGTTAAGTAATATTTGCTATATCTGACCTCATGTTATTCCGCAGACATATCGACCGTTACCTGCCCTTAGGCTTACATATCCTGGCCTGGGCCTTATTTGCGCTGATCGTCTATTCGATTAACCCGATAATCCACAAGCCGGGCGGGTTTGCTTATTATTATGGGACAAAATTTTTTCCGCAACTCGCAATCTTTTACCTGAACTATGCTTTCCTGATACCGCGCCTGCTTTCCCAACTGAAGGTGCTGGGTTTCCTGCTAGTTAACCTGGCAGCGATGGGCTTGTTTTCGATAACCTGCCAGCTGCTTTTTGGCGCGCAGTGGACGTCCGACAGATCGTTCGTGACGGTTGCCTCCCTGCAGGTCCTGAACGACACCCTGTTTTTGCTACTGGCGCTGGTGATCCGCTTTGCGGTCGATTGGTTCCGGCAAAAGCTAAAAACCAAACAGGCGGAGAACGAGGCGCTGAAAAGTGAAATGTATTTCCTGAAGGCGCAGATCAATCCGCATTTCCTGTTTAACTCGCTGAATAACCTTTACGCTTTAGTGCTTAAAAGCGATAAAAGTGCGCCGGAAGTTATCCTGGGTATTTCGCGCATCATGCGCTACTTACTCTATGAGACAAACGAGCCCCTGGTGTCCCTGGCCAAAGAGATCGAAATTTTGAAAGCGTATGATGAACTGCAGCAATTACGCGACAAGCATAAGCAAGACATCCTCCAGGTAGAGGGGAATGCCGGGCAATCGCAAATCGCGCCGCTGTTGTTACTACCGCTGGCAGAAAACCTCTATAAACATGGCGTGCCGCCTTATCGAATCCACCTAAAGATTGAGAGCCGGCAACTGACCTTTTCGGTAAGCAATGGGCTGACGAAACAGGTTAAAGGCAGAGTCGGAGGGGTGGGCCTGACTAATTTACGCCGCCGCCTGGAACTGTTGTATCCCGGTGCGTTTGAGCTGATTCATCAGCCAAAAGGCAACCGGTTTGAATGTACCTTAAAACTGAACCTGAAATGATCCAATGTATCGCCATCGATGACGAGTACCTGGCGCTGGAAGTGCTGGAAAACTATACCGGGCGTTTGCCCTTTATGCAGCTGAATGCCACGTTTACCCGTGCCGCCGAGGCGTTGCCGATATTGGCTACCGGAAACATCGACCTGGTATTTTTAGATATCGAGATGCCGGATATCAGCGGCCTGGACTTTTTAAAAACGCTGCGCCAGCCACCGCTGGTGATCTTTACCACGGCGTATAGTCGGTTTGCTTTACAGGGTTTCGAGGTAAATGCGGTCGATTATTTAGTCAAGCCCATTCCGTTTGACCGTTTTCTCGCCTCTGTGCAAAAAGTGCAAGATCGCCTGACTACTAAACCCAGTTCCCTGTTTATCAAATCCGATCACAAAAACATCCGTATCGACGTCGATGACTTGCTTTATATCGAGGGCAAGAAAGACTATATCAGCATCCATACCCGGACGCAAACGGTGGATTCCCTGCTGTCTATAAGTGGCCTGCTGGAAAAGCTTCCCGCTAACCGCTTCCTGCGGGTGCACCGTTCTTTCGTAGTGGCCTGGGACCGGATCGACAGGGTAGAGCGCGGGCAGATCGTAATCGGGGAAACCCGGATTCCTATCGGCGACCAGTACCGCGAAGAACTGATGCGCCGCATCACCCGGATCTAAAGGCGGAAAAAAGCCGATTCAGGGTCAAAAAAAGCCTCTCCGCGATCCGATTCTTTATCACTCTTTTTGCAGCCCTACCTTGGCTGCATGATTATTGAAACCCAACACCTGGTCTATAGCTTCGACGGGCACCACAAAGTGCTCAGCGATGTAAGCCTCAAAGTGCCCAAAGCCAGCATCTATGGCTTTTTAGGGCCCAACGGCGCCGGTAAAACCACCACGCTGCGCGTGTTACTGGGCCTGCTCAAAAGCGAGGGCGGCAATATCCGCTTATTCGGCGAGTCGATCCGGGGTTATGACCAAAGCCGGCAATACCGGATCGGCAGCCTGATCGAAATGCCGTCCCTATACCTGCATTTGTCGGGCAAGGAAAACCTGGACATCTGCCGGCTGGCTTATGGGCTCCCCAAAAAGCGGATCGACGAGGTGCTGCACATTGTGGGTCTGTCCGATGCCGCGCGGAAAAAGACCAAAGCCTATTCGCTTGGAATGAAACAGCGTTTGGGCATTGCCATTGCCTTGTTGCATGACCCGGAACTGCTGATCCTGGACGAACCGACCAACGGGCTGGACCCCAACGGGATCATAGAGATCAGGCAATTGCTGCAAAAATTAAATCAACAGCAGGGCAAGACCATCCTGGTCTCCAGCCATCTGCTTCCGGAAGTAGAAAAACTGGCTACCCATGTCGGTATTATTCATCAAGGGCAATTGCGTTTCCAGGGAACTTTACCGGAGTTACAGGCCATGCGTTCGGGCAATACTTTTATCGAGGCGGAGGTATCCGACGCCCCAACTGCCCTCAAGGTACTGGAAGCTTATCAGCCGGTGCTTAAAGAAAGGCTATTGAAAATACCCTACACCGATGAAAAGCAGGTCGGTGAGATCGCCAATTTACTTTACGTGAATCAAATAACCATTTACCGGATCGGTGTGGTCCTGCACGACCTGGAAGAACTATTTATGCAAATCATCTCCGCACAATGAATGCTTTTATCGATACCATGCGGGCAGAAATGCTCAAAACCAAAGGAACGGCTGCTGTATGGCTGACCCTATTGGCCGCCGTGTTTATTCCTTTTGTTAATTTTATGATCCTGACCCAGCGACCCGATGTCATGGCACCGAAGTTCCAGACCGATGCCTGGCTGGTATTTATGCGGGCCAACTGGAAGAATGTCGCTGCTATTATCCTGCCGATGTATGCCATCCTGATCAGTAATCTCATAATACAGATCGAGTACCGCAACAATACCTGGAAGCTAGTCTACACCCAACCGCGCAGTTTTGCCGGCATCTTCTTTTCCAAGTTCCTGCTCATCCAATTGTTTATCGCCGCGCTTTTAATACTGTTCAATCTTTCGATGGCCGGTTCTGCGCTGTTGGCGGCTGCGGTTAATAGCCGGTATCATTTTAGGAGCGGCGAATTTCCCTTCGGTGCCTATCTGACAGAAGCCCTGCGCATTTACCTCGGCCTGCTGACGCTAACCGTGGTGCAATTCTGGCTCAGCCTGCGTTTCCGCAATTTCGTCGTACCGCTGGGCATGGGGATCGGCTTGTGGCTGGCCGGTATTGTGCTGATGGACTGGGACAAGAGCATATATTACCCTTATATGTATCCGGTCTGGCTGTTCTTTACCGATTTTACCAAATATCCCCAGCGCCTGACCCAACTGACCGTGTGCTCGGCCGTCACTTTCGTCATCGCGCTGGCCATTGCCTTTTGGGACATCAACCGGCAACCTGAACGCGGTTAACACGACAAAAATTTAAAAATAAAAACCATGAAAACTTTAGTCATATTATGGGCCGGCCTTTGCCTTGTTCTTTCGCTCCGGGCCCAATCCATCCAGGGTAAGGTCCTGGATGAAAAGGGCCAGCCGCTTGCCGGCGCCAACCTGACCTTAAAACAGGTCAAAGACACCGCAGCCGTTCAATCACGGCCCAGCGACCTGAACGGCTCGTATCATTTCGATCAAATAAAACCCGGTAGTTATACCTTGACCGTAACAGCTATTGGCTTTAAACCTGATCTGATCATCGTTTCATTAGCGGATACTCTGATGATCGTGCCTGACCTGAAAATGCAGTCCGCGGCTACGGCATTAAGAGAAGTGGTTGTTACCGCCAAAATACCGGCTATCGAAGTACGCTCGGACCGTACCATTCTAAACGTTGCTGCCAGTGTCAATAGCAGCGGTAAAGACGCATTGGAATTGCTGCGCACCGCGCCGGGTGTGACGGTGGATCAGAACAATGCGGTGATGCTCAACGGAAAGAACGGCACGCAGGTCTACATCAATAGCAAATCCGGCCCCTTAAGCGGTGATGATCTGGCTGCCTATTTGCATTCACTTCCATCGGCACAGATCGAAGCCATCGAGATCATCGCTAACCCCTCGGCACGTTTCGAGGCAGCAGGCAGTGGCGGGATCATCAATATCCGGCTCAAAAAGCCCGCCGGCGTGGGTACAAACGGAACCTTTAATGCGGGTTACAGCATCGGTACGCATTCTTCTTACAATGCAGGACTTTCGCTGAACCACCGCTCCGGTAAGATCAATGTATTTGGCAGCTATAATTTGTTGGATAGGAAAAGCCAGGGCTATATCGACCTGGACCGCACGCTGGCCGACAGCGCTTTTAACAACCATTATGCACAACTGAACCACCAGGTCAGCCATAATCTGCAGGCAGGCCTGGATGCGCAACTGAGCGCGACGACCAGTATTGGCATACTCACCGGCGGCAATTTTACCAATGTAAATGCGGATGGTAACGGGACAATGCCGATCATTTACCTGCCGACCGGCCAGGTTACCAAATTATTATTTTCAGGAAGTAATACTGACAGGCGGCGCAACAGCGGCAGCTTAAACCTGAACTACCGCTATGCCGATAAAAGCGGGCATACCTTAGGGATGGATGCCGACTATGACGCATTTAGCGTCCGCAGTGACCAACTGCAACCCAATAGCTATTATAACGGGGCAGGTACGCTCTTACTTTACCAAAACAACTATCAGGTATCAGCCCCGAGTACGATCTACATTTATAGCTTTAAAACCGACTATGAACAAAAACTTTGGAAAGGAAAACTGGCAGCAGGGGCCAAAGTCTCTTATACTACTACCTCCAACGATTACCGGCAATATGACCAGGGAATATTTGACCCCGGCCAAAGCGACCTGTTCAACTATAACGAACAGATCAACGCGGCCTATCTGAATTATAACCGCACCGCAGGGAAATGGGCCGTGCAGGCTGGCTTACGCGCCGAGAACACCCTCGCAAAAGGCCTGTCTTATCCTTATAACGCCAGCCCCGACTCGGGTTTTCGCCATAATTATACGGGCCTATTCCCTTCAGCGGCATTAACCTTGCAAGCCGACAAAAACAATCAATGGACGCTCAGCTTCAGCCGCCGGCTGGACCGGCCATCTTATTCCCTGCTCAATCCCTTCATCAACCGCATCAATGATTATACCTTTCGGGTGGGGAATACCCAGCTTAACCCGCAATACACCAATAGCATTAGTCTAACGTACCTGTATCGTCAAAAGCTTACTATCGGCTTGAACTACAGCCAGGTGAGCGGTGTGTTTGCCACTGTGAGCGATACTGTCAGCCATTCCAAACTGGAGATCGTTAACCGCAACCTGGCCTCGCAAAAAATAGCTGCCCTTACCGTGAGCTATTCTGTCGAAATGGCCTGGTACAGCGCGCAGGTGAACCTGAATAGCTATTACACCCGTTATTACGCTAACCGCGGGCCGGGTCAACTCATCAATCTGTCGACCTATAGTGTTGAAGCATTCCTGCAGCAGGACTTTGACCTGGGCAAAGGTTACCGGGCAGAGTTGACCAGCATATATAACTCTCCCGCGATCTTACAGGGTAGTTATCGGAGCAAAGCCTATGGCGACGTGGATGCTGGTATCCAGCACCCGGTTTTTGGCAAGCAAGGGATGCTCAAATTATCGGTCAGTGATATCTTCCATACGATGAAGAATATTGCGGTGACCGATCTTGCGGGCCAGCATATCCAGCTTATGACCTATGGCGAAACACGCTTATTGCGGATGGCGTTTACCTACCGTTTTGGCAGCAATGTGGTGAAACCCGCCAAACGGCATCAGTCTGGCGCGCAGGAAGAAAATCAGCGGACGAATTAATAGCAATTGCCTTACTAATTTTATTTAGTTGAAAGTTAATATTCCCAAAAGGTCACTCAACCCAAAACAGGTGGCCGAGAAATTTAAAAACGGCGGTATTCATCTTTCCAAAACAGAGGGTGAGGAATACTATTTACACATATCATAAACTTTAAATAACAAAGAGGCCGTATCAAAAATTGATACGGCCTCTTTCATAAAAAAGTTTTTGAATAATTTTAACACCATTATAACACAGTGTTATTTCCGCTCCTGAAGCTGGACTCGAACCAGCGACCCTCTGATTAACAGTCAGATGCTCTAACCGGCTGAGCTATTCAGGAGTGTATTTCCGGTTTGGAGTGTGCAAAAGTATGATTTATGTGTTAATTACGCAACATCTGTTTCAAAAAAAGTTAAAAAATTTAATCCTGTGAAAATTAATGCCTGAATTTGAGGGGTTTAATTTAACTTAATAGCTACGGCTGCCTGCATTTATGGCTTAAAATCGCAATATTTGCCAAATTTTTAAAAATAACACATGAGTTTACTGGTCATTGGTACCGTTGCGTTCGACGCTATAGAAACGCCTTTTGGCAAAACAGATAAAATTGTTGGCGGCGCCGCCACATTTGCAAGCCTTGCTGCTTCTTATTTTTATGATAAAGTGAAGATTGTTGCCGTTGTGGGCGATGATTTTCCGCAGAGCTTTATACAGGATTTTAACAATCATCATATAGACACTGAAGGCCTGCAAATCAAGGTTGGTGAAAAGTCGTTCTTTTGGAGCGGTAAATATCACAACGATATGAATAGCCGCGATACGCTGATCACCGAGCTGAACGTACTGGCCGATTTCGATCCGATCATCCCGGAGGCTTACCAGGATTGCGAATACCTGATGTTGGGTAACCTTACCCCGCAGGTACAACAAATGGTGATTAACCGTTTGAAGAAACGCCCGAAACTGATTGTGATGGACACCATGAACTTTTGGATGGATATTGCGCTGAACGATCTGCTCGATACCATTAAAATGGTAGACGTGCTGACCATTAATGATGCCGAAGCCCGCCAACTATCCGGCGAGTACTCATTGGTGAAGGCTGCCAACAAGATCTTAGCCATGGGGCCTAAATATCTCATCATTAAAAAAGGCGAACACGGTGCATTGCTGTTTGGCGAAGGCAAGATCTTCTCGGCCCCGGCATTGCCGCTGGAAGAGGTTTTCGACCCGACAGGTGCAGGCGATACGTTTGCCGGGGGCTTTATAGGCTATATGGCCAAAGCTGGTGAAGTTAACTTTACCAATATGAAGAATGCCATTATCTTCGGTTCGGCGCTGGCCTCATTCTGTGTGGAGAAATTCGGCACCGAAAAGATCCTGAACTTAACCCGGGAAGAAATTTCCGCCCGGGTTAGTGAGTTTGTAAGCCTTTCGAAATTCGAAATAGCTTAATCTGTAACCGTTAGTTTTTCTGAAACTGACACTGCACGGCGACTTATAATCAGGTCGCCGTTTGCATTTGTCTTAATTTTTTGCGTCGGCCTATCGTTCACGGCTAATGAATAATAGGTATTGGGTTTTAGCTGATAAACAATATAGTTCAATGGCTGCGCATATAACTTGCTAACCGTTTGCAGCCATTCCCTTTTGTGAACGTTCCAACTGGCTATGTCAAGAGAAACAGGCGCTTTGCTATTCAGCTGCAAGGAGGTAAGCGCATTGTTTTGATGAAAATACGATAGTCCGTTTTGCGTGGTGTTGAAGCCAAAACGCTGCTTATCGTTTATTTTGAATTTTTTATCGGTAATTGAATACCGGTCGTTATCCAATTGAACAAAAAGCGTTTTACCCCTGAAACGGTATTTTAATTCTGTGCCTGCTAGTTCGGGCGTAATGTGCGGATCGAGGTACAGGCGGTTATATAAAGGGTTAATGCCATAAATGGCCTGGTAAAGCCCGGTAATTGATAAGCTATTGCCCGAAAGGATATCGTCACCGCGGCCATCTTGCTTTTGTCTGCCGTAACGTTGGTAAGCCAATCCGTCTTTGCTGTATTGTTCCAGTACATTCTTAACATACTTAACGGCGAGCGCAGGATCATATTCTGCATAGGCTTTTACAGCTATCGATCCCCATGATAAAAAGATATCGCCGTTCTCATATTCCGGGAACGGGTATTGCGATTTCCTGCCTTCGCCCGGTGCGTAGCTGTACATGCACAGCGGCCAAAAAAACAGGTTTTCTTTCTGCATTTGTGTTTCAATGCCGTCGAGGATAGTTTTCTTACGGGCATCGTCATCACAAATTCCATAAGCAATGGCCATAAAGTTTACGGGGGTAACCATGTTGCGGCCGTGCGCCGAGCCGTCTTTTTCGCGCCAGTGTACATAGCACTTGTTTTCGTCGTCCCAAAAACCGCCGTCTTTTATCGATTTGTTGAAGCTTGATTTTAGTTTCGCAGCAAAACCGGCGTAGGCTTTTGCTTTTTGTGTATGATGAAGTTGGTTTTCGATATCGGTCCATTCCATCAGCGCATGGTAGAGTTTGGCATTTACGAACGCATTTTCGTACGATGCCCAGATGATATCGATCCAGTCGCTGCTTTTTTGCTGCCCCATGTTATCATTCATCATTTCCACGAAACCATTATTGTTGCTATCGCGGTTGATGATCCAGTCGAGTGCTTTTTCGCATGCCTTTTGCTGGCCGGCCACCCAGTGTTTATCACCGGTTAAATTATAGAGGTCTGATACGTTAGTAACGTAATCGGGGTTTGAATCGAGCAGGTAACCCCATTGCGCTTCGTAAAAACCTTCCTTATTGCCTTTGCCGGGCATCATATCTTCATCAGTATAGGCCCAGCGGGGATAAACGCGGCCATCGGGTAAAAAGGCATGATCGCGGTAATAATCCAGGCAGCTTTTATAGCCGTTCAGGTATTTTGGGTCATTGATGCCGAGGCCCATCTGGGCAATGTATTGCTCGTGCAGGCAGATAGGGCCGTAGGGCGTGTGCCAGCTGTTGCCGCCGTAGTGCAGCGAATCGATAACGCCTATGCGGGCAATGGTGTTCAGTACCGCACCCACCTGGTTGCCGTTTATGCCCACCAATTTACCGCGTCCATATTTATCATCGAAGCTAAAATAACTTAGGGTGATGGTTTGCGTGGTGGTACCAGCTTTTTCATTAAATGGTGCCCAAACGCCGGCGTTATTTGGTAAAAATCTCCGCCTATAGGTACCGCTATCCAGTCTGTAGCCCATTTCTTTGCCCGACACCGAGATTGTATAAGCTAATTTATCATCGGCTGTGCGGGTATATTTCATGGCTACCTGCTTGCCCGGTGCGTTGACGTTTATATTCAAGCCGTTGCCTGTTTTGCTATTCCAGAAATCGGATGAGCGGGTATGCACACCGTAAGTATTCAGCTTTTGGTTAAATAGATAAAACCACGCCACACCGCCATAGCCCTGGTAGGCGCCTTCCCAGGTATTGATACTATCAAATGTAAATACAGGGGTTGCGGTCTCTTGTACCAAAGCGGATTTCAAAGTATTGCGTTGGATAACCCACTTGATGTTTTTATTGCTGACGGTAAAAATCCATTTTTCGGTGACAGGATTCTTTTTATCGCCATAGATGATTCCACTGACGGTATACAGGTTGCCTGCTTTAGTAAGTACCGGATTTGCATTTAAATGAAGCGAAGAGTACGTTGAATCGCCAATTTTTACCGAAGTAAAGATGCTGTTCGATCCGCTGATCACCTTTTCGCCATTAACGGTCATCGATGATATAATTGCTTGTTTATCAAAATTCAGCGTTATTTTAATTTTTGAATTGTTGATAGTGGCGGTTCGCGGTGCTTTACCTGCATAAGCATATACATTTAGCAGCAGCGCCGGGATTATAAGAAGCGTTTTTTTGAAGCTCATAAATCAGTTGGTTTAGTTTGGTTGTAGATATGATCAGGCTAATTTCCCCACCACATCCAGATTTTGAAATACCCATTCATCATGGGGGGCATCGGGTAGCTCGGTGGTCAGGTCCTGCCCGGCCCAATGCTCGTAGTGTTTCCCGTTTCGCCACAGGCGACTGCGCGATACATCATAGATCACGCCTTTATAGGCTATCCATATTTCGGGCTTATCCTGCCCGTTGCGCAAGGCCAGCTGCGATTTGGTATATGTGGGGAGATCAGTCATCGTTCAAATATAACCGATTTGGATGAGGGTTGTAAATGTGACTGTCCTTGTCTGTCATTTTGGGACTATAACGCATATTCCCATTATTTCATTTCGAGCGAGAGCGAGAAATGACAACGAACGAAAAAAAATAAAACTAAAAAAACCCGGAAATGCATCCGGGTTTTCGTTTTTATATAGGTAGATGTAACTGAAATGAAGTTTCGGGGCAGATTAATTTTCTGCGTAAACCGGTTTTGCAACACCGTTATCGTATGCCTTAAGGCTTTTCTTCAAAAGCTTGCGGGCAACGTGAATGCGGGTTTTTACGGTGCCGATAGGAATATCCAGATGATCGGCAATTTCATGGTATTTATGGCCTTCAAAATACATGGTGAATGGCACATAGTAATCAGCGGGCAGCCTGTCTAAAGCTTTCTTGAGGTCGTCCATCACAAACTTTGCTTCGCCCTGGTTCTTTGTTGAGCTGAACACCAGATTTGGTGAACTGATCTCATCACTCTTGGTTACAAAAGTGTTCATTTTTATAAACCGGCGATAGTTGTTAATGAAGGTATTCTTCATGATTGTATATAACCACCCTTTTAAATTTGTTCCTTCTTTAAACTTATTGTAATAAGTTATGGCCTTCAACATTGTGTCTTGGACAAGGTCGTTAGCATCGTCTGCGTCGTGGGTGAAGTGTAAGGCGTAAGACCTTAGGGAACTTGCCTGACGTAATACCAGGGTGTTAAACTCAATCTTTGTCATGCTGTTAAAGTTTTATGTCAATAGTTAGGCAAGCATAGTGCCACTAAGCAGTCGTAAAACAAATAAATTCTTGCATAGTGGACAGTTCAGTAGTTGAAATTGAATAGTGTATTTTTTACACTAGTTATAGGGTTAAATTGCTGGAATAGAGTTTAGTGGATACAATTAAATGACAATTGGCACACGCTATTAGCTTTTTTAATGTAACAGAAATGTTGTGTGAAAAAAGTTAAAAAGGAGGTAAATTTTATTTCTAATAAAATTAATTAACTAATAATATTTACCTCTCGTTGTAGCATAACGCCAAATTTAGTGTACACACTGTCTATGATTTGCGACGAAAAACTATACACTTCCTGTCCGGTGGCGCCACCATGATTCACCAGAACCAGGGCCTGATTTTTCCAGGTTCCGGTATTTCCGGAAACTTTTCCCTTCCAGCCGCATTGCTCAATGAGCCAACCGGCTGCTAATTTAATCATGCCTTCCCCTGCTGGATAGTGTACCAGTTCTGGAAACTTAGCATGGATTTTTTCAAATTGTTCTGTACCGATGATGGGGTTTTTGAAGAAGCTGCCCGCATTGCCGATAGTAGAAGGATCGGGCAATTTGGATACGCGGATATGTGATACCACCTGAGACACATCTTTTAAAGTTGGCGTATCGATATGTCGATTTTGGAGTTCCTGCTCAATGGCGCCGTATTTAAGGTTGAAGTTAGGCGTGAGCGATAAATGGAATTTGACCGATACAATAATATACTGTCCCTTCAGCTCATTTTTAAATATACTCTCGCGATAGTCGAACCGGCAATCGGCTTTGGTGAAAGTTTTGAAAGTACCTGTGGCAATCTCGAACGCGGTGCAGCTGTGGAATACATCTTTCAATTCTACACCATAAGCGCCGATGTTCTGAATGGGCGATGCGCCAACAGAACCCGGTATCAGGCTTAGGTTTTCCAGTCCGGCATATTCGCGGGCTACGCAGTAGTTCACCAGGTCGTTCCATACCTCCCCGGCGCCGGCTTCCACAAAAACATCGTCTTTGCTGATACGATGCTCGATGCCGCGGATATAGATACGGATCACCAACCCGTCATAATCATTCAGTAAGAGCATATTACTGCCACCGCCAAGAATGAGAATATTGGTGTGCTTCCATTGCGCATCCATAAAAAGTTCTGCCAGCTCTTCCTGGTGGTTTATCTCCACGAAGTACCGGGCCTTGGCTTCTACGCCGAAGGTATTGAAGTTTTTGAGCGATACGTTTTCCTGGATTTGGAGCATATTGATTGATGTGCGGATGATGGATGTGCAAATGTGCGGATTGATAGAGGAATATGCAAATGCGGTTGTTCAGCTTGCAATAACGGATGCAATTATCAGCCCTATCAGCCCGCCGTCTATCAGGGTGATGATAACGTTGCTATAATCGTGCAGATGCAGGCCGGTTGCCAGCCTGATGGCGATAGTAACCACCATTACCAGGATGATCTGTAACCAGAAACCGGTGATGTTTGCTGCTTTGGTCAGTTCGCCTTTGCGCAAAGAGAGGCAAACTATCATTATCAGCAGTAAGCCGAATGCAGTGCTGACGTGTTGCAGTATGGTAAATAGATACAGGTGATAGCCATGGATGCGCACGATATGCCGGAGATAAGGAATTTCGTTTACGAACTGTCCGCCCGGATGCGTAAAATTATCCCAAAACAAATGCGAGGCCGCGCCGATGCTCACCGAAATGATGATCATTATAAAATACCCCGCAGTATAGTGCGACCGGTACCCCCTGAACCAATAAAATTTACGGTTTAGCATTCCTGGTAGGTGGGTAATGAGCGGATCTTTAATATAAAGCTCGTAGAGGATGACAAGAATAAACGCCAGCGGCACGTCGAACCAAACCAAACCCGGCCAGGTATGACTGTAAATGCTGGTGAGATGCATGCGAAAGAAATACTCAAAATCAGGAACCATGCTGCCGATCACCAATCCGGTAAGGGAAAGCTGATGTTTAAAAAGCCTCCCCACGGGCAATACAACAGCAGGATGCGCAAAGGTTAATGGCATGCCCAAATATACGAGGAGGAGGGGACTAACTAAAGTATATATTTAGCAATTATACCTTTTGTGATGAGTATAAGGACATCACTTTTAAATTCATTGACGACACCTTTGTTACTAAGGAGTGGCGCTGCTCCCAACAAAGTCCCTCAACCTAACCAAATCCCCCACAGCATCACCCATTGTATTATTAAAATAAGCATAAACAGTCCTTCCGTCATCCATCCATTCGTGAATATAACTGGCGTATTCGGCTAAAAAACTATCAGTATAGCTGCCGCGGTAACCGGGTTCGGGGCCATGGAACCGGAGATAAACAAACTCGTCGGAGGTAAGCTCCATTGGCGCTGCCGACTTTTTCATATCGTGCAGTACCATAGCTGCATTGTGCTGGTACAGCAGTTCAAAAACAGCATCGGTGTACCAGCCCGGGTTGCGAAACTCTACAGCCAGTGGCCAGCCGGAGTTTTCAAGTGCATTGAGCAGTACGCCAAGTTGCGTAATATCCATAGCAAATTTGGGTGGAAGCTGTACCAGTACGCAGCCGCGTTTGGACGTGTCGAGACATTGCAGGAAAGCCGGAATAGGTCGAACATCGAGGGTCTGTTTCAGCGCGTGTGTAGCGGTTTGAATAAGCTTAAAAGAGAACCGGAAATCGTGCGGTACTTCTTCTGCCCATTTTGCCACCGTGCGGGCCATTGGCAATCTATAAAACGTGCTGTTCACCTCAACCGAATTAAAAAGCGAGGCATAATAGGTAAGCCGGCTGCTCTGTTGAAATTCTGGCGGGAAGAATGTTTTGTTGCGTACGGGCAGCACTACATTGCTGGTGCCTGAAAAAAATTGATTGCTGCTGTTCATTTAAATAAGAACCGATGGGAAGGGGGAATGTTCTAATTGTCTGAACCGGGATTTATTGACTTCAGCAATAAGCCGAATGCCGTTCTTCATCGGCAAATCAAATCAAATCAAATAAGAATCAACGTAATTATTCAATCACTCAAAATCAACGGCTACGAGCCGCACATTAACTTTTCGTTAACTCATTCCATCCTTCAAAACCAATCGCTACCTTTACTTTCTATTCTCTCTAATATGAAAAAACAACTGCTACTCTTCGCCGTCACTATCTCGTTATTAAGCACCTCCTTCGCGCAAACCCCCGGAAAAATTGAGCAAACAGGACAAGTATTACTTCCCAATGGCTGGAAACTGAGCCCGGCGGGCCGTGCCCTGCAACTGGGCGATCTGCCGTTGAATATTCAGTTGTCGGCGTCAGGCAGGTTACTTGCCGTGACCAATAACGGGCAAAGCACGCAGTCTATCCAATTGATAGACCCAAAAAATGAGAAGCTCCTTGATGAAAAGATCATCAAAAAATCATGGTACGGACTGGCTTTCAGTCATGATGAGAAAACGCTGTATGCATCGGGCGGTAATGATAACTGGATACTGGCCTACGCTATAGCCGACAGTAAGATTGGCGCTGCCGACACTATTAAATTGGGTTTGCCCTGGCCTAAAGGGAAAATCTGCGCAACAGGCATTACTGTAAATAAAAGCAACACCCGCCTGTACACGGTAACCAAAGAGGATAGCTCGCTGTACGTCATTGATCCTGCAACGCGCAAAATATTAAATAAAGTAAAGCTGGCCGCCGAGGCTTACAGCTGCATCCTGTCGCCCGATGAAAAAACGCTTTATATTTCTATCTGGGGCGGCGAGGAAATTACCTGCTACGATACACACACCGGTAAGCTAACCGCAAGCATCAAGACCGGTAGCCACCCTAACGAGATACTGCTGAACAAAAAAGGTAGCTGGCTTTTTGTGGCCAACGCGAATGATAACTCGGTTTCGGTGATCAACACCGCCACGCAAAAAACTGCCGAGGTGATCTCGACCTCGCTATATCCAACAAAACTTACAGGATCAACCAGTAATGGGTTGGCCCTATCGCCTGACGAAAAGATATTATATATTGCTAACGCCGATAATAATTGCCTGGCGGTATTTGATGTAAGCAAACCTGGCACCAGCAAAAGCATGGGCTTTATTCCGGTAGGCTGGTACCCTACCAACGTGAAAACACTCGGGAATAAAATACTGGTGTCGAACGGGAAAGGTTTTACATCAATGGCCAATCCGAAAGGACCGCAGCCAGTTAAAAAAGCAGATAACAGCGGCTACCAAAAAGGCGCCACCAACAGCAGGGAGCAATATATTGGCGGCTTGTTTAAAGGCACCCTTTCTATCATTGATGTGCCTAACGAACTTAAGCTGAAAGCTTACACCAAACAGGTTTATGCTAATACTCCGTTCAATAACAAGGTAGCCGCCACGGCTCCCGGCGAAATGGGCAATCCTATCCCGCGGCGGCGCGGCGAGAAGTCGCCCATCAAACATGTGTTTTATATCATAAAAGAAAACCGCACGTACGACCAGGTTTTGGGCGATATGCCGAACGGTAACGGCGACACCTCGCTTTGCATCTTCGGAAAGAAGGTTACACCAAACCACCACGCTATTGCCAACGAGTTTACGCTGCTGGATAATTTTTATGTAGATGCCGAGGTAAGCGCCGACGGCCACAACTGGAGCACTGCCGCTTACGCTACTGATTTTATCGAGAAGACATGGCCTACCAGCTATGGCGGTCGCGGCGGGAATTATGATTCGGAGGGTACCCGCGATATCGGTGATCCGCGCGATGGTTTCATCTGGGATTATTGCAAAAGGGCAGGCGTAAGCTACCGTACCTACGGCGAGTTTGTAGACGACGGCAAGCCGAACATAAAATCCCTGCAGGGCCATTTCTGCGCAAAGGCCCCTGGCTTCGACCTGAATATTCCCGATATCAAGCGCGAGGAAGTTTGGGCGCATGATTTTGATTCGCTGCTGGCCATCAACGCCGTGCCGCAATTCAATACCATCCGCATCAGTAACGATCATACCAGCGGACAGCGTAAAGGCGCCATTTCGCCAATTGCCGCCGTTGCCGATAACGACCAGGGTATAGGCCGGTTCCTGGATCACTTGTCGCACAGCCCCATCTGGAAAGAATCTGTAGTATTTATTTTGGAGGATGATGCACAGAACGGTCCCGACCATATCGATGCGCACCGCTCGCCGGTTTTTATTGCCGGTCCGTACGTAAAGCGGAATGCAACTATTCATAACATGTATTCAACTTCGGGCGTGTTACGTACCATTGAACTGATCCTGAACCTGCCGCCAATGAGCCAATACGATGCTGCGGCAATGCCATTCTATGAATGCTTTACCAACAAGCCCGATTTCACCTCCTACAACGTGAAGCCTGCACAGGTGAACCTTGAACAGCGCAACGTAGCTGTAAACGAAAGCAGCCGCCGCTCACAATTCTTTAACCTGGCCAAGGAAGATGCCGTTCCTGACCTGGAACTGAATGAAGTAGTCTGGAAATATGTAAAAGGCGAAAAAGCGGTAATGCCCGCACCTAAGCGCAGCGCCTTTGTGATTTTGGAGAAGAAGAAAAAGGATGATGATGATTGAGAATCACAACTTATTATAAAAGGAGAGCCCGGCAAACAACCGGGCTCTCCTTTTTCATTCCTCCATTTCCCAAAACAAATTCCTAATTTTAAGAGTTTTTAATAATCTGCTATTAACCCCTATGACCACATTAGAGAACGACTTTTTAAAGGTTTCCATTAGCGAAAAAGGCGCGCAGCTTACCTCCGTTTTTAATAAGGAAACACAAACCGAACACCTGTGGCAGGCCGATGCCGCCATCTGGCCCTGGCATGCGCCAAATTTGTTCCCGATAGTTGGTCAGCTGATCGATGACGAACTGCTGGTTGACGGCAAGGCATATCCCATGAAAAGGCATGGCTTTGCACGGCAGTCGGAGTTTGTATTGCTGGAGAGCGATGACGTTCATGCGACTTTTTCGTTACCTAACAGCGAGCATACACTGGAAGTATACCCCTATAAATTTGATTTTCAGATTCTATATACGCTGATTGATAACGCGGTAAGGCTAACTTACAAACTAATTAATCACGATAGCAAAACGGTTTATTTCTCAGCGGGCGGCCACCCGGCGTTTAATGTGCCTTTCCATGCAGGTGAGCGTTATGAAGATTATTATATCGAGTTTGAAACCGACGAACAACTCGAAACACATCTGCTGACTTCAGCCGGCGTTTTTAACGGCGAAACGCATCCGGTAGCTACGCCAAATAAAAGGCTTTACCTAACCCGCGACCTGTTTAATGCCGACGCGCTGGTGTTCAAAAATCTGAAATCGCGCGAGGTTTGTTTAAAAAGTGACAAGCACGATCAATCCATTTCGGTAGAGTTTCCGCATTTTAATTATCTCGGCATTTGGGCTAAACCCGGCGCCGATTTTGTTTGTATAGAGCCATGGCTTGGCTGTGCAGATTCAGAAAACAAACATGTTGATATCAGCCGGAAAGAAGCTATACAGCATGTAAAACCCGGCCACGTTTTTGAAGCCGCGTTTTTTATCAGCATATGATCTGAAATTTGCTTAAAACAATAAGCGATATTCACTATTAAAAGAAATAGCCGTTGACTTTAATCAACGGCTATTTCTTTTAATAGGTTTTCGGGCGACTTACTCTTTAACCACTTCGTTCAATATTGGATGATCTAATGCTGATATCCTGGTATGACCGTTCTTCAGCTCGTCAAACACTACAATTTCATTCGCGCCCTTTTTTAACCAGCCAGCCGGGATGTACAACGTTTGCTGGGGGCCGATGTTCCAGTATTTACCCAGGTTAATACCATTCAAAAACACGAATCCTTTGCCAAAACCATGCATATCAAGGTAAGTATCGCCAACTTCGTTTAAGGTAAAGTGCCCGCGGTAAAATGCCGGTTGTAATTTGTTGTTATCTTCTTTAGTGAAAATGTAACGGAGATCGGCTAAGTTATTGAAAGGAAATTTATACATCTTCCAATCCGTTAGTTCTTCATTATTTAAAATTACTTTTTCGGTAATGCCCTGGCGGTTATCGTTCAGGTAAGGGCCATAGTTAATGCGGCCGTTGTTCTCAACCAAAATATCCAGTACATCGCCTTTTTTTGCACCGGCCACTTGCAGCGAATCCTGGTAAAGGCGGCGATCCAATACGCTGATGCGTTTGCCGTTCAGGTACACGGTGGCATAATCGCGCATTTGTTTGATCTTTAGTAAGCCTGAGGCTGCATTTTTTAGTTTGGTGCGGTACAACACAAAGCCATAGCCCTGCCCCAGATCCTCAAAGCAAAGTGGCTTCTCTGAAACAACAGGCTTGCCGAGGTTTAACGAACTGAATAAAATTGCCCTGGTCCCGAGTTCTATATTTGGAATGGCTATAGTCTTACTTTTTTCGGGCACAGGCGGCAGTTTTTCACCGGCGGGCAAATGTTTTTGAATTACCTCGCGAAACTTGAAAAACTTAGCGGTAGGATTACCCGACTCATCCAGCGGCGCATCATAATCATAGCTTGATGTTTGCGGCGAATAAGGGTCTCTGCGGTTAGCGTTAGCCCCGTTCATAAATCCGCGGGTAGTGCCGCCGTGAAACATGTACAGGTTGATGGAAATCCCGGCAGACAATACCTCATCCAGTTTTTTGGCGTCTTCATCGGCATTGCTGTGCTGATGAGGCGCTCCCCAGCTATCAAACCATCCCGGATACCATTCGGCTATGTAATAAGGGCCTTTCCCATCGTGGTATTTATTGATGAGCGCCTTAACTTCTTTCGGATTATCCAAGCCGTTCACCGCAGGTAAGTAGCCAGGCAAATAACCCGCCGGCATTTGCGACGGACCATCGCAGGTAAACAGCAGCCCGGTAAAACCGCCCTCGCGGAAAATTTTGCGGTTAATGTCGAGGTATTCTTTGTCGTTGCTATAGGACCCGTATTCGTTCTCTATCTGCACCATCAGAATATTACCGCCGTTAGTAACAAGGAGAGGCGATAACTGCTTGCCAAGTTCCATGATGTAATCGTGGTAGTATTTTAAGAATTTAGGGTCCTTGCTGCGCACTTTCAGGTCTTTGTCTTTCAGCAGCCAGTATGGGTAGCCGCCAAATTCCCACTCGGCACATGCGTACGGGCTTGGGCGCAATACCACCCACATGCCTTCTTCTTTGGCAATGCGCACAAATTCGGCAATATTGTTGTTGCCGGTAAAATCATATTTACCTTCTTCAGGTTCCTGCGCATTCCAGAAAACGTAGGTGCCAATGGTATTCAGGCCCATAGCTTTTGCCATGCGGATGCGCTGCCGCCAGTAAGCCTGCGGAATCCGGGTGCAATGCATCTCGCCCGAGATAAGTTGCATGGGTTTGCCATCGAGCATAAATGTAGAATCGCCAAACGCAAACGTATGCGCGGCTTTTTGAGCTTGGCTGATAGTGGTTAAAGTAAGCAAGGATAAAATCAGGAAGGCGAGCTTTTTCATTTGGTTTGTAATTGGAAAGGCAAAATAATAATTTTTGAGAAAAGAAACGTCAATATTACAATTATAATAATGAGAAAGATTTGCGACCTGTAGAGACGCGATGCTTCGCATCTTTATGCACAGGGCGCTTGCATCGGCGGTGATGTATTGGCGTTCACGTCGCGCGGCGAGGACTCACCCGGTCGACGCTGCGCTGGACCTCGCACTCTTTAGCAAGCGAAAAAGAGGGAAGAGGAATTTCTCGTGTAGAGACACAATGCATTGTGTCTCCCGTATGGTTGCCCTACTTTGCCAGCCCGATTGCGGGCAATTAAGTTAGAGGCACACCTATTGTGTCTCTACGGAAAAAAATATTTCGCTTACACCCAATTTCTTCAAATAAAAAATAAACCCTACCTTGCAATCAGGAAATGGTGTCTTCCTTTCAAAAACCGCATTTGCTGATGGCGCCTACAATTTTAATCAACCGCAATACCGCGGCTTGACATAATTTTATGTAGGTGAAAAATTCGACAGCAAAGACAAATCCTTTTAAACAGCACTTTACAATTTTAAAGCATCTGGTTCGCTGGACCTTGCTTACCTTGCCCGTTGCCATTGCTATTGGCAGCGTGGTAGCGCTCTTTCTGTGGCTGCTCACCACCGCCATACATTTTCGCTTTGCGCATAAATGGTTGCTTTTCCTGTTGCCCGCAGCCGGTTTGCTTATCCATTTTATTTATCAAACCGTAGGGAAGTCATCTGAAAAAGGTAACAACCTGATCATGGACGAGATTCACCAGGAGGGCGGCGGCGTGCCTAAGCGCATGGCTCCCGTTATTTTCGTCACTACCATTATTACCCACTTATTTGGCGGTTCGGCCGGGCGTGAGGGCACGGCCGTGCAAATTGGCGGCAGCATTGCTGCTATGTTTGGCAAATGGTTTAAGCTTACAGGCGCCGATATGATGATGATCCTTACGGCGGGAGTGGCCGCGGGTTTCGGTGCTGTGTTCGGTACGCCGGTTACCGGCGCCATCTTTGCCCTCGAAGTATTGACTATTGGCCGCATAAAGTACGATGCCCTCCTGCCTGCATTAATAGCGGCCGTTATCGGCGATATTACAGTGGCGGCCTGGCATGTAGCACATACCCATTACTATATCGATCCGTTTGCCGTTGCCGCGGGCGCTTTAAATGGTTTTCTGCATTTCGATCTGCTGTTGCTGGTTAAGGTCATCATCGCTTCGGCCGTGTTCGGACTGGCGAGTTTGCTATTTTCCGGTATGGTGCACGAGGTAAAAGCTATCTGTCTCAAAATTTTTAAGCATAAATGGATGGTGCCCGTATTTGGCGGTTTGATAATCATCGGACTAACTTTTTTGATCGGCAAACCCGATTACCTGAGCCTTGGTGTTGATGCCGAATATCCGGGCGCGGTAACTATCCCCTCGGCTTTCAACCCGGGGGGCGCACATACCTGGAGCTGGCTTTGGAAAACTGTTTATACTACCATTACGCTGGGAACCGGTTTTAAAGGCGGAGAGGTTACCCCGTTGTTTTATATCGGCGCCACGCTGGGCAATACGCTGTCATCGCTGCTGGATGCGCCTGTAGGACTGTTTGCCGCACTGGGCTTCATTGCGGTTTTTGCAGGGGCTACCAACACGCCTTTAGCCTGCACATTTATGGGTGTTGAATTATTTGGCGGTGAGCATGTGCTGCTATTTGCAGTGGCTTGTTTTACCGCTTATCTTTTTAGCGGCAATTCAGGGATTTATGGTTCGCAGCGTATTGTGACACCTAAAATATTGGGTGATGATCTGGCCAATACTTCTATTGCTGAAGCAGCGAAACGGCGCGGGTATGTGCATGAAAAGTTGAGGAAGTATAGGGTGAAAGGATAGTTTAAATACGTTTGTCATCCTGAACGACAGCAAAGGATCTTATACGCGCTGCATCTGGATCACGCATTTGACGCTAATGCAAAATGTATAAGATTCCTCACTCCGTTCAGAATAACAAAAGATATAGGTGTTTTTAGTCTAAAACAGTCCCAACTGCCCTTTGTCATCCATATCTATATCATCGGGATTGGTGATCTCGAAATCAATTTTCTTAGGCGGATTCGCCGGTGGCGGCGTTGGTGTCTCCGGTTCTGGAGTCGTCGGTTTTTCAGCGACTGGTTTAACGCTTTTCTCCGGCGAGGTAATTTCGGTATCTCCGGCTTCCTCGGCATCCGTAGTAATTTCAGGCTCTTCTTCAACCTCAGGTTCGTTTTCGGCAATCAGTTCAACCGATTTTACCGGGCTTTGAGACAAACGGTTACCCATTGCCTTCATGCCTTTTACATCGATCATCGTCGAAAGGTCAATCTCCAGCGTTTCTGGTGTCTGATCCTTGCCCTTCAATATCACCACGCTTGCAACCGGACTGCTCGCACCAGAAATAAATACCAGTTTAGAACCGTTTTCTTCGCTAATGATGCTTACCTGCTTGCCAATCACCAGGCTCTCGAATACAAACCTTTTTACCAAATAATTTTTCGATTTGCCATCGATATGTACCGCCGTATAAACCTTTTCAGGGTTATACTTTTCGATGACGATCATCTTATCATCAAAGTGGTTATTGAGATCGAAGCTGGTGAGTTCATATACACCGTTGCTGAGTACGGTAAGGATCTTGTCGTCGCCGTCAAATTCACCCAAATATTTACCGCGGCCATCGGCATTCAGTCGTTTCAAAATATCATCAAACCAAATCTTCCGGCCGGCTAAAGTTGATAGGCCTTTACTCTTTAAAGTGATCTTTTTAACCGGGTACTTGGTAATGATGTTACCCATAGACCCGCGTCCCTTGATAGCCAGCTGCGCAAAGTCTTCGTCGAACTGGAGCTTTTTAAGTTTACTATGCGGTTTCAACTGCACGTTAACGATCTCGGCTTCGCCGTTAGGATTGGCACTGAAGTAAAGTACTTTGGTACCCTTCGTGCCTTTGGTAAGGTCGTATTCCTTATCACGTGTGGTACCCACAACAGAGAATCGCTTAATATAACTCACCCCGCTTTGCCCGTCTTTGTAGATCATGTTGTAAACGGTGCGCTCGTCGTTCTTTTTGAAAACGGCCACGTGGATAATTTCCTTACCCACAAAAACCTTGTCCTGTACTTTAGTCACCAGGAAGCGGCCATCCTCGCGGAATACGATGATCTCATCTATATCCGAGCAATCGCCTACAAAAGTCACTGATTCATCTTTCTTTAGCCCTGTTCCAATAAAGCCGTCAACCTTGTTTACATACAGCTTGGCGTTGGCCAATGCCACCTGAGTGGCTTCTACACGGTCGAATGTGCGAAGTTCTGTTTTGCGTATCCGGTCTTTGCCGTACTTGTCTTTCAGTTTCTGGAACCAGGCAATGGCATAGTCGTTCAGGTGTTTCAGGTGATGTTTCACCTCTTTTATTTCGCCTTCCAGGCCTTTGATCTGCTCATCCGTTTTCTTTACGTCGAAACGGGTAATGCTGCTCATCGGCTTGTCGATCAGTTTCTTGTAGTCTTCGGGCAGGATCTCGCGGTAAAACTGCGGGAAGAAAGGGGTGAACAGGCGATTTAATACTTCTACTACGTTCTCAAAATTGCTCGAGCTTTCATAGTCGGAATGTTTGTACATCCCTTCCTGGATAAATATTTTAAGCAGTGAACTGAAGAAGATCTTTTCCATCAATTCCTTCAGCTTTATCTCCAGCTCTATTTTCAGGAGGCCTTTGGTGGTGTGCGTGCTCTCGGTAAGCATATCATTCACACTCATAAAGCGCGGCTTATCGTCCTGGATCACGCAGGTATTTGGTGATATAGATACCTCGCAATCGGTAAAGGCGTACAACGCGTCGATGGTTACATCGGGCGAAATTCCGGGTGCAAGGTGAACAATGATCTCCACGCTGCTGGCGGTATTATCCTCGATCTTTTTAATCTTGATCTTGCCCTTTTCATTTGCAGCGACAATGCTTTCCATCAGTCCGCCGGTGGTGGTGCTGAATGGAATTTCGGTAATGGCAAGCGTCTTTTTATCGCGCTCTACAATCTTGGCGCGGATGCGCACCTTACCCCCGCGCTGGCCTTCGTTATAAGCCGACGTATCGGCCATGCCTCCGGTCGGGAAGTCGGGCATCAGGTCGGGACGGACGCCTTTTAGCACCTCAATCGAGGCATCAATTAACTCTACAAAATTGTGGGGCAAGATCTTGGTAGCTAAACCCACGGCAATGCCGTCTGCCCCTTGCGCCAGCAATAATGGAAACTTAACGGGGAGCGTGATTGGCTCGCGGTTACGGCCATCGTAGCTGGCCTGCCATATGGTAGTGTCAGGATTAAAGACAACTTCTAAAGCGAATTTCGAAAGGCGCGCCTCGATGTAACGCGGGGCCGCAGCCGAATCGCCGGTTACCGGGTCGCCCCAGTTGCCCTGGCAATCAATGAGCAGGTTTTTCTGACCAATCTGCACCATAGCATCGCCAATGGAAGCATCGCCATGCGGGTGATACTTCATGGTGTTACCAATCACGTTGGCGGCTTTGTTAAAGCGCCCGTCGTCCATCTCTTTCAATGAATGCAGGATACGGCGCTGAACCGGTTTCAGCCCATCATTGATATGCGGAACCGCACGGTCGAGGATAACGTACGAGGCATAGTCAAGAAACCAGTTCTCGTACAGGCCGTCGAGTGAGGTAATGTTGTGTAATTTATCTTGATTAGTTGACGCAGCTTCGTTTTGATCTAAATCTTCACTCATTATTCGCTAAAACATTTTGGATGGGTAAAGATAGGGGATAATGTGCAGATGTGTGGATTTTGAATGTGCGGATTTTTTGAACACATGCAAGGGTAATTAACATTGGGATAATGTGCGGATTCCGAATGATATAGAATGAGCAACATTTCCGCATATCGGCACATCAAAAATCCGCACATCATCCTTACCTTTGTCTTATCATGACCATCAGCCTTTCCCTCAAACCAACGCGTAATATTTTATTAATTGCCACCATAGCCTTACTGATCGTTTTTGGCGGGATGTTTATACTACATGCTGTGCCGGCGGCCATTAAAGGCAAGGTTGCCAATGGTTTGCTGGCCGATCTGGTGGTCACACTTCCGGTGTTTTTCTATTTTATCATCATCAGGCCGTTAAAAATAAGAGCTTACAAATTATTATTTGTTGTTACGGTTTGCTGCGGTATTGCCTACCTTATTTTACCGCAGCAACAGCGTGAATATATCCTGCAGATCCGCAAGCTTACCGCTCTCGGCGAATTGCTTTTTATCGGTTACGCTGTAGTTAAAATAAAGAATCTGCGTAAAGCCTATAGAACAAACCAGGCCCTCATTGCCGACCCGGTTTATAATCTGCGTGCCGCAATGGCCGGTGTGCTGGGCGAGTCATTAGGCGTGAAGATCATCGCATCGGAAATGGCGGTTTTACGATATGGCCTGCTGTTCTGGAAAAAAGAAGAGCCCGCGCTGAAAAATAGTACCGAAATAAGTACGCATAAGGAGTTTGGTTATGTTGCTATCTGGTGTGTTTCCTGATGGCAGTACTGGTAGAAATAACCGCCTTTCATTTATTGCTGATGCGCTGGAGTCTGCTCGCGGCCAATATAGTTACGGTATTGTCTTTATACGGACTGGTATTTTTCATAGCCGATCTTTCTGCTGTTCTTAAAAGAAAGGTGCTTTTTAACGATGAGCAAATTGTATTGCGTACGGGTTTAAGGTGGCGCATGATCACCACTATCAATAACATCAGCTCAGTTCAAAAAATCACTTCCGACTATCAATCAGACGAAGCCTATTTTAAAGGCGGCATCAATAAAAAAGGTGGCAACGTATTCATTAGCTTTAAAGAACCGGTAGTAGCTGATAAGCTTTACGGAGCCAGCAAGCCATACAGCTCTGTGTTAATGCATGTTGATGATATTGATGCGCTGGCTGTGCTGGTGAAAGGTGATCAGTAAAAGATTAAGTCTTGGAATGGAAGGTGAAAAATCTTGTCATTGCTTCGTACCCCCGCAATGACAAAGTTAGAGCGTACATGCACCGGCGCATTAATTCTTTCATTCGTACATCCTAAATCTGCACATTATTTCTCATTCTTCATTTCGCGTATCATTTGATTATAACTCCATTTGCGCAGCATAGCGTTAACAGTATTGACTGTACGTTTGGCACGGGTCTCCTCCGTTTTGGCGCTGTTTATCCACTTAATAAAATATTCGCGGTGCGATTTGGCGAGGGTGTTAAAGAATTCGAAGGCGCCGGGTTCAAAGTCGAAGCAGTCTTTCAGATCATCGGGGATTTCCACTTTATAGTCGGTGTCTTCTTCCAGGCTCACCTGTAGTATAGCGCCGCTGTCTTTTCGGAGCGCTTTCCGGATATCGGCTTTCAGGGCCATGATGAATGCGCCTTGTCCCATGGGCATCAGCGCCATGCCTGCAACAGGTAAATTATCCAGCATACCCCGCACGCGGAACGACTTTTTTGTGCCGGGTTTAAGCTGGTTGGCAATATCGGCAGGGATCTCGATGTATCGCCAGCCGGTTTTTTCGCCCATTTCGCCAAATTGTTGTATGATGGTGTTGTACGCAATCATGCTTTTTTAAAACATCGGTAATGATAACCTTTTATTGCTTCAATGTAAATAAATATATCGCACATATCGTGCGCTGAAGTGGCAAAATGTGCGAAAATGTTAAATTTTAGTTAAAAGCCAATCTGCGTGTAACTAATCAAAACCTGCTGCTGTCTTATTATCAAATACAAAACACAAGGTCACAACTTAAATTTTAATACCATGAGAACTTTTAAATCAATTATGCTGGGATTAGCCCTTCTTGTAGTATGCGGTGCAGCAAAAGCAAATAATAACATTGATGATATGGCCACCCCAAACCGCGCCATTAACACTTATATCGACGCCATGACCCGGGGCAAACTCGCGGGGCTCGATAAGGTTATCGATAAGTCGGCCGAGTTTAACATGCTGCGCGGAAAAACTGTGCTGAGCTTCAACAAAGCCCAGATGATGGAATTTTTAAACGGCAATAAAAACGTTGAGCAAACCTGCACCACCAGCACATCGGTAGTGGAAAGCAATGCCAATGTAACCATTGTAAAGGTTGCCATGAAATATGACGATTTTACCCGCAACAATTACGTAACCATTGCCAACACCGGCAACGGCTGGAAGATTACCAACGTGTACAGCACGTTTAAATAAAGATTAGTTTTAGGTTTAGTTAAATAGTTTGTTAGTGAAAAGGCTCCGTGGTTGGAGCCTTTTTTGTTGGTCTCAAACCTCCTATCTACTTTACATAAGGTTCTAACACCTCCTGCCATTTATCGTAGCCCTTGCTATTAAGATGCAGCAGATCCTTTTCGAAAAGCGACGTGTCTGATACGGTAGTGTTGGGTTTGTACGTAGTGGTGCTTACGTCAATAAATTTGCTGCCGGGTTTACCGGCGAGATATTTTTTGATAAGATCATTAGCGATCACCACCTCATTAAAGAATTTAGCCCGGCTTGGGCTTGGCTTAATTGATAGGAAGTAGATCGAGGTTTCGGGCAATTTGGTATGGATCATCGTCCACAGCTTTTGAAATTCCTCGTACACAAATTGCCCGGTTTTGCCGCCTGCAATATCATTCTCTCCGGCGTAAATGAAGACTTTTTTAGGGTGATAAGGAAACAGAATATAAGGCGTATAGTAATCCACCACCTGCCACAACTCGCAGCCGCCCACGCCTCTGCGGATAATGGGTTTGCCGGCAAAGCGCTGTTCCAGGTCGGTCCATTTGCGGATAGAGGAGCTGCCGATAAAGAGGATGCCGTTTTTCGGCGGGAATTTAATGCTGTCCTGGTGTTTAAAATCGCGTATTTCGTTATCGAATGGGAAGCCTTTTTGCGCATGCAGTTGGGTGCAAAACATCAGGCTTAGGAAAAGTAGAGTCAGTTTGATTTTCATATTGATTAGTTATTCGGCATAGTTTCTCAACGTACGTGAAATCTCTTTGCCATCTTTCGCTATGCGCAAGGTGACAAAGAGACCTGGATTGCGTTTGGTGTTGGTCTTTTCGCTTTAGCCTCAACCCGCTTTCACCAAATTCTTTTCAAAAAACAAGAAAGGCAAAAAACTTTGAACGCCATCCATCACCCAAGCGGGGCCTTCATTACAAAATAAGATAATTTCTATCGGTTTGTTTTGTTTATGCTCGTATTCAGCCAATACCTGAAGGCAGGAACCGCAACTGGTTACGGGCTGCAGAATCTCAAACTCATTGGTGCTGGCGGTTACGGCCATGGCTTCGATCGGATCGTCAGCATAGTTGGCGCCCCAGGTGAACAGTGCAACCCGCTCGGCGCATAGGCCCGATGGGTATGCTACGTTTTCCTGGTTGCTGCCATAAACTATTCTGCCGCTTTGCAGCCGCAATGCGGCGCCGACCCTGAATTTTGAATAAGGTGAATGTGAACCTGCCTTCGCTTTTACAGCTTCCCGGCATAAATCTCTGGTAGCATCGTCCAGTTCGGTAAGGGATTTATATTCTTTGAAGTTTATTTTTATCTGATGATCTGTCATTTCTCGCTCCGCTCATAAATTAGGGGATACAAGGTAATGTTTTTAATTGAATAATTAAGATGTCAATTTATTTACCCTGGGATTTTTTGTTAATTAGGCTTTTTAATATCCGCCACTTGTTAGGCACCCACAAAAATTTCGACCTGGTATATTTTGAAACAGCGACGATACGGAAATACGCCGGCCGGATAGTTTTGTAGACTTTTAATTTTTTGTTGAAATGAAAATCGACTATCTCATCGAGTCGGCGAACGATATTTTCTTTTTTTACAAAATCTGTAAGCTGGTCAGAGTTAAAGACGGGTTCCCGCAGGTATTGTTTATACAATTCATCGTCGTCGTCTACCCTAATTATATGGGTTATCACCTCATCGAACGATGAAAATTCGTGACAGTTGATGAAGCTTTTAGTGTTAAAGTCTTCGTACACAAAAGGGTTTCCCCAATAAATCGGGATGCAATTGGCAATCAGTGGTTCATAAACTTTTTCTGTAGTGTACCCCGGGTGCGATTCATTTTCGAATGCAATAACAAACTTGTAGTCTTTTATAAAATCGTGCTTGTCCGCGACCTGGTAACCAATATTGTTGAGCGTACGCCCACCAGAATCGACCTGTTTGTACTTTGAAAGCTGATGAAAAAAATCATTCCGGGTAGTACATTTATCGTTCGATACCAAAAAACAGCAAAATTTTGTTTTCGCATTCAAGATAACATCCGTATCAACGGGCCTGTTTACCAGATTTATCACATCGTGGTATAAGGCATATAGTGGAAGCCGGTAATTCTTTGCATTGGTTTCCCGCTCAAATGTAAAAGCGTAGTCGCACTCTGTAAAGTTTGGCTTTACATTCTCGCCGGTAAACAGTACTCTGGTGCAATTGTATTTGGTGTGGTTATTCGTGTAAACGGAATAAATTAAAATATCGGGGTTATCAGAAATAGCTACATCATATTTTTCCGAAAGAAGGTTATAAAAAAAGTTATTTGTTTTGTCGAATCCCGGCCAAAAGTCGGTGAAATCTACCCTTAAAACTTTTTTTTGCATATCAAAAATAACTACACCGCTACCGATAATTCCACCTCTTCCACCTCCTGCGCTACCAGCGGATTCACGCTTTCATCATCTTTCTCAACCCGAAGGTTATTTACAATATGCATCTGGCGGGCCGGGGTGTTTTTGCCCATGAAATATTCCAGTAAGCTTTTGATATTAGCATCTTTAAGAATTACCGGATCGAGGCGTATGTCTTTGCCGATGAACAGGCCGAACTCATCCGGCGAGATCTCGCCCAAACCCTTAAAGCGGGTAATCTCGGGTTTGTTGCCCAGTTTGGCTATGGCGTTGCGGCGCTCTTCATCGCTGTAGCAGTAAATGGTTTCTTTTTTATTACGAACGCGGAACAGCGGCGTTTGCAGAATAGATACGTGCCCTGCTTTTACCAGGTCGGGGAAGAATTGCAGGAAGAATGTCATCAGCAGCAGGCGGATGTGCATCCCATCTACATCGGCATCGGTAGCTATTACAATGTTGTTGTAACGCAGGTCGTCGAGGCCGTCTTCAATATTTAATGCATGTTGCAGTAAATTGAACTCTTCATTCTCGTAAACCACTTTTTTGGTAAGGCCGAAACAGTTTAACGGCTTTCCTTTCAGGCTGAATACCGCTTGCGTCATCACATCGCGCGATTTGGTGATCGATCCGCTGGCCGAATCACCCTCGGTGATGAATAAGGTGGTTTCCTGTTTGCGCTCGTGGGTTTCGTCGAAATGGACTTTGCAATCGCGCAGTTTACGGTTGTGAAGCGATGCCTTTTTTGCGCGCTCATTGGCCAGTTTTTTAATACCGGCAATATCCTTACGTTCACGCTCCGACTGTAGAATGCGTTTTTCTAAGGCGTCTTTTACAGCAGGGTTTTTGTGCAGGTAGTTGTCAAGCTCACGTTTTACAAAGTCGCCGATAAATGTGCGCACAGATGGCCCTTCCGGACCGATATTTTGCGAACCTAATTTGGTTTTGGTTTGCGACTCGAACACCGGCTCCTGCACTTTGATAGCAATGGCTGCCACAATGGATGCGCGAATATCCGATGCGTCAAAATCCTTTTTATAAAATTCACGAACAGTTTTTACAACGGCCTCGCGGAAAGCTGCCTGGTGTGTACCTCCTTGCGTTGTGTTTTGCCCGTTAACGAACGAATAGTATTCCTCGCCGTATTGCTGGCCGTGAGTCATCGCAATCTCGATATCGTCGCCCTTAAGGTGGATAATGGGATAACGGATGGCCTCAACGTCGGTATTTTTGGTGAGCAGATCATAAAGACCGCGCTCCGAAAAATATTTCTGGTTGTTGAAATTGATGGTAAGGCCCGAGTTAAGGAACACATAGTTCCAGATCATACTATCTACAAACTCCGGGATAAAGCGGTAGTGCCTGAAGATTGTATCATCGGGCAAAAAGTTAATAGCCGTGCCATTACGCTGCGTAGTTTCTTTTTCCGGCTCATCACGTACCAGTTCGCCTTTGGCAAATTCAGCCAGCTTGGTACGGCCATCGCGGTACGATTGTACGGTAAACGAGTTCGACAAGGCATTCACCGCCTTGGTACCCACGCCGTTCAACCCTACAGATTTCTGAAACGCCTTACTATCGTACTTGCCGCCTGTGTTGATTTTTGATACACAATCAATGACTTTACCCAATGGGATCCCGCGACCGTAATCGCGCACGGAAACCTTATGATCGCTCATACTGATCTCGATGGTTTTGCCGGCGCCCATCACAAATTCGTCGATAGAGTTATCAACGATCTCTTTCAAAAGCACATACACGCCATCGTCATATGCCGAGCCGTCGCCCAGTTTACCGATGTACATCCCGGGCCGTAGGCGGATATGTTCTTTCCAATCCAGCGAACGGATACTATCATCACTATAATTAACAGCTTCGGCCATTTACAAACACCAATTTAAATTAAGGGAAAAGGGAGACGGTTGTGCAGAAGGCAAAACACGTCTATGCGGCAAAAATAAGGTTTAGGTTTTTAATTAGTTAACGCAAAGTTTTAACTTATTAACATTCGCTTAATGACTAGGGCTGCGGCACTGTCGATAGGTATTGGCGGTAATGTCGTGCAGCGTCGACCGGGTGAGTCTTCGCTGCGCGATATTACGGTCAGTGCATCAGTGGCGATTTTTTTAGAGAATCAATCTACTTAAACTTCAAACAATTACTGGCCTTGTCCATATTCTTAAAAAACTCAGGGCCTTTTTCGTTGGTGAAGCAAACGGCCAGGATTATGCCGGTATGGTCTTTTTGCAGGGTGATTAGCAGCGCATATTTATAGTGATTGGTGGCCGGCAGGTCGCGGAGATTTAACAAATATGATTTCCCTGCATCGGCGTTATAACGGGCTAATACATCGGGCGGAATATTCCTGATAAAGTAGTCGTTCCCGCCGGTTAGGGCTGCGGCGTGCGCCTGGGCTACCGCAATATAGCTTGAATCGGGATTCGCCTGTTCAGCATTTGTGTTTTTCGACTTAACATAACTGGCCCAGTTCTCTTTCTGCGATTTTACCTGTAACCAAATCTCAAAGTCCTTTCCGGGAAGCGTCATGGCGTAGTCGAAAGAGAAATCTTCGTTGTCGGGAGCCTGTTTTTCTTTGAACCCTTTCGGAAAGCTGAAGGATACGCCAGCATCAGCCGCAAGGGCAATAAATTCGGCAAGCTGGGCACTTCCGGATGTCTTTATTTTTTTTGCCTGAAGGTGTTTTACAGATATGGCATTATGTTTATTTTGAGCAAAAGCAGGCAGTATACCAGTTACAAGTATCAATGTAATTAATATTTGCTTAAATTGCTTCAAAACAGTCTTAATCAATATATAAACAATAATTTTCAGGGCATTAACCGGGGAAAACGAAACAAAAATAAAATATAAATTTAAAAAATAAACAATTAGCATATTTTTAATAAATGAGCATTAAACCCCGTTTAAACCGGTTCGATTTAACCATGATCGTCATCAGCCTGGTAATAGGGATGGGGATCTTTGCTACACCCAGCGAAGTGGCCGTAAAAGCCGGCAGCACATGGATCTTTTTCGGCGCCTGGATCTTCGGCGGGCTGGTAAGCCTTTGCGGTGCGCTCACCTTTGCCGAGATAGGAGCACGCTACCCCGCCACCGGCGGCTTTTATAAAGTATTCTCGTATTGTTACCACCCGGCTTTTGCATTTATGATCAATTGGGTGCTGGTTATCAGTAACGCCGCCTCGGTTGCAGCGGTGGCACTTATCGGCGCCGACTATATCCGGCCATTTCTGCTGCCGGCCAGCTTGCAAAACGATACCGGGACTAAGATCATCACCATTACTTCTGTACTTGTTTTATATGCCATCAATTTCGCCGGCATTAAAATGAGCGCACGCACACAAAACCTGCTCATGCTGTTTAAAATAGGAATGATCCTGCTGGTGTGCTCCACAGTTTTTAAGAGCGATGTGCATCCGGTGGTCAATAGCGTGATACCGCATACTGGTAATGCCGTTTCGGCTTTCGGACTTAGCCTGGTGGCGGTTTTCTTTACATTCGGGGGCTATCAGCAAACCATTAACTTTGGCGGCGACATCATTAATGCAAAAACCAATATTCCAAAGGCAATAGCAGCAGGCATTGCGGTGATCGTGTCGTTATATCTGTTGATCAATTACGCTTACTTTCATGTGCTGGGTTTGGGTGGATTGCAGCAAACGCCGTCGCTGGCAGCAAAGATGGTGGGTGTCATTTTTGGCGATACCGGTTATAAGGTTACTTCGCTGATGATATTTTTATCGGTGCTGGCATTTGTGAATGTAAACGTAATGAGTAACCCCCGCGTGTATTATGCCATGGCCGAAGACGGTATTTTGCCGCCCATTTTTAAGAAAGTGAATCCTAAAACCCAGGTACAGGAGTTCGGAATGACGTTTTTTGTCGCATTCGCCATTGCCATCCTTTTCTTTGTGGCTAAGTTTGGCGATGTGCTGAAATACGTGATGTTTTTTGACACGATAGGCCTCTCGCTGGCCGCGCTCACCATTTTTGTGCTGCGCAAAAGAACAAAAGAGCTGAACGGAACCATATTCAGTATTAAGTGGTTCCCGTTTGTGCCGGTGGTATTTATTGCATCGTACTGGTTTGTTACGGCAAATATTTTTATCACTTTTAAAGAAAATCCATACGCCGCGCTCATTTGTTTGGCCGCCTATGCATTGGGTTTGGGGATTTATTATGCAGGAACATACGGGAAAAGAAAGCCGCCGGGAACATCTCCGGCTAATGCGGAGAACAAAGGCGGTAGCAAGAACGATTAGCTACCAAAAAAAAGTAAAATATTCTGCGTCTCAGTGCGCCGGCTGCGCTTAACTAACCATCAAGACACGGAGAGATTCACAGGGGATCCGGAGGCAGATAATTAAAAAGATGATGGACTTATCATACATACTCAATGAGCTTGGCGAAGAACGCGAAAACTATTTCAACGCTGTATCGCCGCCCATTATGCAAACCAGCAATTTTACCTTTAAAACCGTTGCCGATTTCCGGCAGGCGCTTGGCGATGAGTTTGATGCGCTGCTTTACTCCCGCGGGAACAATCCCACCATTAATATTCTCCGGAAAAAGCTGGCGGCGCTGGATGGCGCCGAAGACGCGTTGGTATTTAGTAGCGGCGTTGCGGCTATTAGTGTTCCTGTTTTATCGTTATTAAAGCAGGGCGATCACGCCGTGGTAGTTGAAAATCCGTACAGCTGGACTATCAAGCTGTTTAATAACCTGCTGCCTAAATTCGGCATTACGGCAACTTATGTTGATGGAAGCGATGTTAAGCAGGTAGAAGAAGCTATTCAATCCAATACCAAATTGATTTACCTTGAAAGCCCCAATACTTTTAGTTACGATTTACAGGATTTAAGGGCCGTGGCCGATATTGCCAAAAGCCGCGGTATTATTACGATGATTGATAACAGCTATTGCGGCCCGCTTTACCAGAAGCCCATTCAATTGGGGATAGATCTGGTGGCGCAATCAGCAACAAAATATTTGGGCGGTCATTCTGATGTGGTGGCAGGTGTGGTTACCGGCAGCCGGGAATTGATTAGTAAGATCTTTAATAATGAATTTTTGAACATCGGCCCGGCATTGTCGCCGCATTCGGCCTGGCTGTTAATTCGCGGATTGCGAACGTTGCCCCTGCGAATGCAGCGCAGTTTTGAAACGGCCAAAGTTATTACCAAATGGCTGCAGCAACACCCGGCCGTCGACAAAGTTCTATGGCCATTTATGCCCGATTTTAAGCAAGCTGATCTGGCATTAAAACAGATGCAGGGCTGCGGTAGTATGTTCAGCTTTACGCTGAAAAACTCATCCATCAAAAAAATAGAAACCTTTTGCAATGCACTTCAGCATATTCTGATGGCAGTATCGTGGGGTGGGCACGAGAGTTTAATCATACCGTCTATCGCAACTATCGCCACTGAAAACTATGATGCGCGTAATGAGCGCCATCAACTCATCAGGATGTATGCAGGTTTGGAAGATGCCGGATATTTAATTGCTGATTTGGCACAAGCGCTGAAGAGAGGTGAAAATTAAAAGCCAAAATTCATATCCTTTGTCAATGACAAAGTTTATTGGATCGTGCGTCTCTGTTAAAGTCTGAACCGAATCCCGATAGCTATCGGGACCGAAATCCAAACAATTTTCCTCAAAAACAGTTTTTAAGCCAATCATTGCCTCATTTTGCTATTTTCGCATTTTAAATTACTGCCCGGCAATAGCTTATATATGAATATATCCACCGCTAAGCAACGCTCTCTCGCTTTATATTTCGTGCTTGTTGTTTCTATTTTTTCGATATCGTGCCATCATCACGTGCCCGAGCGTGTAGCATTCGAGGAAAAATTGAAAGTAGATAGGGTGAAAGCTAAAGAACTGCTAAAAAGCCTGCAGGGCAAACATTATACCGAGGTGAAGCGCACGTTTGACAATGGATTATCTTTTAGTCCGGTGGGATACCAGTTGGTGCCGGAATGGCGGATGTCGTTCCCCTCGCTTGATTCGGTGAATATTTTCAGCCCTAAGCTGAATAAATTTTTGAATACGCCGGTCATCTTCGATCATGATTCGGTTTACAACGTGGCCTGGGCCTGGCTCAAATTAAAGTATATTAAGAAAGACAGCATTCAGTTTATGGTGCTGCATGTGCATGATAATGTGATCCAGGAAGCAAAGTCGCATGTGTTCATGACCTTTTACACCAACGATTATATTAAAAATGTGCTGCATGGAGATACCTCTAAAATGTGGAGACCCAGCCGGAAAGATACTGCCTACATCAAAATGAAGAGCGACCTGGCGAACAGGATAGTCGATAGTGCTTTTGCAGGCACCGAGCCTCCGGTATTAAAACCTAAGTCGCCGCTTATTACCGTAAAGAAAAAGGTAACACCGCCCGATGACGTAAATGGTGGTATGTCGTACGACGATTACCTTTCGCCAACTTATGATATAACCATTCGTAACGCCTACACAGATTTCTCATATGAGTACACTGCATTTGTAGATGATAAAGGCGTTATAAGTTTCAGAAAATCGACCGTATCGCTTGATTTAATGTCGAAGGAGGGTGCAGCGGTCTACATCGATGCTATGAAGGGCATTACAGATGGTTACCTGAAACTATATCTGAACACTACTCCCGCTAAAACGCTGGGAATAGCACATCGCTGCGTTATTTTCCTGAATGTAAAGGGAATTAAAAAGTAAAAAGCTGATTATTGCTTCTTTATCCGTCACTTAAACGACAAGGCAATCAGGTTATAACCCAACAATGCCCCGCCGCTAATATTGCGGCTGCAAACTTTATCCGCCTATAGTTAGCTCCTTAGCTAAAAATTTCCGTGTTAAATGATAGCACGCCCAGGTAATAATCGGCGCAGCCAAAATATCGATGGTATAATGAATATGTTGAACTAATAAAAGGCAGGCAACGATAAAAACTACCACAAAGCCAATTATACGATCATTGCGTTTTTGAAGGCAAAGCGCCATGAGCATTAACGTGGCGGTATGCCCCGAAAAGAAAAGATCTTTGGTAATAAACTGATGCCCGTAAAATACGCCCGTAAGCGGATCGATGAGCGGGATTAGCCCTCGGGGCGGATCGAGCGCTACAAGGCTGATACTGATAAACCTGCAAATGCAAACCGGGATGAGCGACCAGCAATACAAAATGTAGATTTCGGGCTTATAAATTGCGCGCGACAGGGTGAAGAGTACCATGCCCCAGATGAGCATAAAAATTAGTACAGAAACGTCATGAGCAGGGATAATGGCCAGTAATCTGTCATTGAGTAGCATCCCATTTCTTTTTTCTATATAGGCAAAGAAAAACGGCAGAATGTACACCACCACCAGCATTATTACCGTACCGATAACGAGTTGCTGACGTCTATAGGTAAGGTTCCAGGTCTCTTTCCAGATATTTTTTAATGATGTTGCTTGCATTCACTTAAACAGGGGTATTTTAAAGTGCGGTAAAAATAACAATTGCCAAACTATTTTAAAACATTTATATAACACAGAGTTAATATCGTGCCAAATGTTACAGGTGGCGTATAAAAATTGACAATTAAATGCAATTAAGTTGCGTTGTTTGGGTTACATTTGCAGTATGAAATCATCACCAAAGCATTCATCAAGGCTCGACAGTGTAGGCATGACAGCGTCTATACTATGTGCGGTGCATTGCGCGGTGGTACCATTGCTGATCACGAGTTTGCCGTTGATAGGCTTGGGTTTTTTGGCCAATCCGTGGTTTGAATGGGGGATGATCGTCTTTGCGGTATTTATCGGGTTTTATGCCATAGGGTTGTCGTACATGCGGTCGCATCATAAACTGCTGCCGCTTATTTTACTGGCGGGTGGATTTGCTATTATTATTGTAGGACACGTTTATGTACATAGCTGGCGCGAAGCCGTTATTGTTCCGTTTGGCGGTTTGCTGATTGCTACCGCGCATTTCTTCAACTATAAATATACCGCAGTTTGCAGTGCCGACAATACGCTGTTTCATCTGAAGCACAGCCATCCGCATAAACATTAAACTAAACGCAAATTTTCTTGTCAATTAAACCATCGGACACTTTTTGCCGATGTGTGTGTTATTCTTTTTAACTTTGTACTATTATATAGCTGATATTCAAATGCCACATATACATCACCATAATTTTGAAGATTTGCTTGAAAAGCATCACTTAAAGAAAACCGGTCCGCGCCTGAAAGTGCTGTCGGCTTTGTCTGATAAGGATGTAGCAACTTCACAGCCCGACCTGGAAAGCGTGATGAACGATATTGACCGCGTTACCCTTTACCGCATATTAAGCGCCTTTGAAGAGAAAGGCATCATCCATAAAGTATTCGACCTGAACGGAACGGCAAATTATGCCATGTGCTCGCCCGCGTGCGATGAAGAACATCACCACGACGAGCACCTGCATTTTAACTGCACCGTGTGCAAAAACGTTTACTGCCTGGATGAGCTGAACCTGCCAGAAATTAAACTGCCCAAAGGTTTTAAGCCCGAAGGTTTTACTTTGTATGCAACCGGCTTGTGCCCCAAATGCAGCAAAAAAGCCTAAATTAAATAGGTTGAAACAATTTATTTAATAATGTGCTTATCTGCCTTGATGACCCGGAACGCCAAACCTTTACGATATTTTTTTGCCGCCACATTGGCAGGTTTACTGTCGTTGCCATTTGCAGGCCGTGCCGACGATCCAAAGCCTGAGTTTAAGTTTAAAACGGTGGTAATAGATGCCGGACATGGTGGTAAAGACCCCGGCGCACATGGCTCCTTCTCAAATGAAAAGAACGTGGCGCTGGCCATCGCCAAAAAGGTAAAAGCGCTGCTGAACGACCGCATGCCCGAGGTTAATGTAATTATGACCCGCAGTACCGATAGGTTCATCGAGCTGAACAAGCGGTCTGAGATTGCCAATCAAAATAATGCAAATTTGTTTATTTCGATACATTGTAACTCATCACCCGAGCGTTTGACCAAAACAAGAGGTGTAATGTTGCTGGTTTATGGTTTGCATCGAAAAGAAGAACAAATGGAAGCCCTGCGTGAAAATGCTTCGATATACCAGGAAAAGGATTATAAAAAGAATTACGCAGGATACAATGGAAAGGACCCGGCATCGGTCATTGCGCTAAACACCTTTATGCAGAAATACCGGAAGCAAAGCATTCTTTTTGGCGAGTTACTTAACAAACAGTTTAAGGAGAACGATGGCCGCCGCAGCCACGGTGTAAAGGAACAAGGAGTGCTGGTGCTGGCGCATAGCGCTATGCCTGCCGTGCTGGTTGAAACCGGATATATTAACAACGCCGGCGAAGAAAAATACCTGAACTCTGACGATGGGCAGAATGCCATAGCAGCATCGATAGTGCGTGCCATAAAAACTTATAAAAAAGAAATTAACCCCGCAGATAATTAAATATTAAAATAATGAAAAAACTGATACTTGTTTTAGCCATTGTTTTTGCTTTTGGCAGCTCCGTTATGGCGCAAAAACGCTTCAGTGCCGAAGAGTTTACCAAAAATCTTAACAAAACGGGCACCCTTTGCGATACGGTATACTCATTGCGCATAGTGAGTGATACGCTTGCCTTATTGAACATGGGGGGCGTTTATCCTAATCAAAAATATACGGTTGCGGTTAAAGGCAACAAAATTACCCTTGATTACGCCAATCTTAAAGGCAAGCCACTTTGTGTAACCGGCGTGTTCATACTGTATAAAGAACGCCCCGAAATAGTGATCTCGGAACCGGAGCAGGTGAACAAGTGAGAGGGGGAGAGATTCAAGAAGTCAGGAGCCAGGAATCAGGACAGAAAATCGATTAGCAATGCATAGAAAATGCAGAAACGCCATGCATCGCGTCTCTGCTTTATCTTTCTTAACCTACATCAAGCCCCATTGCTCATTCCCTCCGTATCTTTGTATAAACAATTACAAGGAGACCAAATGCAAAAGCAAATTGAAAAAATATATACCCGTCCTGCCCGTCCGGGTATGGTGGGCGACGGCTTCAGAGTGTTTAACTATTTTCCTAATGCCGAACTGACCCAGCACAGGGTAAGTCCGTTTTTGATGATGGACTTTAATGCCGAGTATGATTTCGGTCCGTCTGATCATATTCGCGGGGTGGATGTGCATCCGCATAAGGGCTTTGAAACCGTTACCATTGCCTACAAAGGCAGCGTAGCGCATCACGACAGTACCGGTAACAGCGGCGTAATAAACCCGGGCGATGTGCAATGGATGACCGCGGGTGCGGGTATCTTGCATAAAGAATATCACGAAGAAAATTTTTCGAAAAAGGGCGGCCCGTTCGAGATGGTGCAGCTTTGGGTAAACCTGCCCGCAAAAGATAAGCTGACCGAGCCGAAATACCAGGCCATTACCGCCGCCGATATGGGTAAAGTTACCCTGCCTGATAATGCCGGTACGGTAAACGTAATAGCGGGCAATCTGAACGGTAACAAAGGCCCGGCCTATACTTTTACCCCGGTAAATATGTTCGATATTCGCCTGAATAAAGGCGGTAAGCTGGATACTGCAATCCCGGCAAGTCATAATACCTTACTGCTGGTAATTGAGGGCGATGTAACCGTAAATGGCAGCAACGCCGGGTTACATGATATTGTGCTGTTTAAAAATACCGGTGAAGATATCAGTATAACTGCAAGCGAAGACAGTGTGCTATTAATGTTAAGCGGCGAGCCCATCAACGAGCCTATTGCACAATACGGTCCGTTTGTGATGAATACGCAGCACGAATTGCAGGTAGCTTTCGAAGAGTTTCGATCAGGCAAGTTTGGCGTGCTGGATTAATTGATAATTCTCCTGAAAACAGAGAAAGCGGCTTACGGCCGCTTTCTCTATTTTTAAATAATGCTGTTAGTTAGCTGAAGTCCAGCCATCGCTCCATCCGCCGTTCAGGCTCGAGCTTTTTGATTCTTTTACCAGCTTGTCATATTTAACACCTTGCTCAGGCGTTAAAACGCCTTTTATTTTTTTGATGGTAGCCACACGCAGCGGTGTAACATCGGCCATCATTTTATTGGTGTTGCCTTGGTCTTTAGTTTTAATCTTGTCAAACTTCTCTACCGACTCTTTGTAAATTGCAGTAATCTTTTCGGTTTGTGCATTGGTAAGGTTTAGTTGTTTTTGCAGGCCTTTAGCCTTTTCAACAGGGTTGGCGGCTACTTTGGTTTGGGCATCGCTTGTAGCGGCAAGCCCGATAAACAGGCAGCATATTAACAGCAATCTTTTCATTCTTTTATAATTTAATTGTTTAATAATAATATAAATATAGTGTTCTTATAACATATTGAAACCCTTAGGGTTTTGTTTTCCTGCATTAGCGATAATTAAGAAGCTATCAGTTAAAATGTTGGCGTCATAAATAATATCAGTTTATTTTATACTGGTAACCATAGGCATACAAATAGGTGCCTTCGGCAGCTTCCGGTAAGCTAATCTTTTCAGTTGAATTACTTCAGGCTTGCTGTCGCCCTCTGTGAGGTGCAGGAACTGGTTAACGGCAATATTTTTAAAACGCTGCACTGTATTGCTGCCCGCCCACTGGATCTCTATCTCATCAATGGTTTTGGCCTGTCCCACACCAATTTCCTGCTGCAGCGGCGATGATCCAAAACTACCGCCAGAATTTACATCCTTATAAACACTTCTTTTGATGCCATTTTCGGTAATGTTGATCCTGATGTGGCTGCCAATGGCTGCGTGGTTGGCCTTAACGCCCTCCAGCTTCAGGCTTATCCAGTTATTATTGCTTTGCCCGGGATTTACATATAGCGAACTTGTGTACGAATCGCCTTTATAGGCGCCGCCAATCTCGGCAAAAATATCCTGGATACCGGTATTCCTGATATCGGCAAAGGCCACGCCATGTCCTTTTTGCAGATTGCCCGTGCGCGATGAAACGGTAACATCGGCAAATTTTTGGCCGCCCAGGTTCCGGAACATTTTGTTGGGTACCAGCGATTTAAAATCGGGATTGCCCGTGCCGAAGTACATATCGGGATAGCCGTCGTTATCAATATCGCCAAAGTTGGCGCCCATGCTAAAAGTTACCTTGTTGAGGCCGGCCTCCTTACTTACGTTTGTAAACGTGCCATCATGATTGTTACGGTAAAGGTAGATGGTGCCGGCATCAGGAATAGGCTTCCCCATGCCTTCGGCGCCTGCAAACCAGGCAAGGCTCTTGTTTTGGAAGTTGTAATCGCACACCAGGATATCGCTCCAGCCATCATTATTATAATCGTAAAACCAGGTGGTAAATGTTCTGGCCTTATTAGCGGCAATACCGGCTTTTGCAGTAACGTCTTCAAAATCAACAGAACCGTTTTTCAAGCCCTTATTTCTCAGCAGGTATTTCTGACCATTCATGGTGGAAAGGAATATGTCGGGGTAGCCGTCGTGATCAAAATCGGCCGAGGTAGCGCCTTTTACATACGCCAGGATATCGCAATGCGCTTTTGAGGCTACATTGGTGAAGGTTCCATCGTGATTATTCATGTACAGCATGCTGTTGTGAATGCCGCCCTGATCAAAGCCGAAGGGATTTTCAGCGCCGATAAAAACGTCGAGCCAGCCATCGTTATTAAAATCGGCCCAAACGGCCGCCTGGGTAGGGTGCATGAAAAATAGCCCGGCCGGAATAGTTACATCGGTAAAGGTGCCATCGCCGTTGTTGCGCAGCAGGGAGCTTGGCTGGTTGCCGAACCCTTGTGTGTTCCAGGCGCCGCGTAGCACAAATATGTCAAGTTTTCCATCGTTATTGTAGTCGGTTTGCTGAATATTGAGGCCGCCGGTAATGTCTTGTAAGCCGCTTTGAGCGGTCATATCGGTGAAGGTGCCGTCTTTGTTGTTCTGGAAATAATGCATCGGGTCGTCCAGATCCCAGCCCGACGTTACAATATCTAGATACCCGTCGTTATTAAAATCATCCACAATGACGCCGCCTGCCCTGCCGTTAATGTTAAGGCCAAGATCGGCAGCCATATCAGTGAAGGGCTTTACCTTAAACGCGGTATCAGCGTCCAGCCCCGGTATAAGAAATTCTTTGGGCACGCCTTTTGGATATTCGCCCAGTGTCATGTAAGCAATGTTCAGCAGCCACCGCGACTCGTTATCATCGGGCTGGCTCCGCAAAATGGTTTCATAGGTTGTTATGGCTTTCCGCGAGCCGGTTTGAATGGTATGAACCCCGCCACCTTTGATAGGGAAGATACACGAAGAACCGTTATGATTCAGCATGCAATTGGTACGTTCGCCCAGGCGCATGTAGGCAATGGCAATGTCGGGCAGTACATCGCCCATATTTATGAAATCCATTTTATTTACCAGCGCTTCGTATTCGTCGACCGCCTGTTGTTCCCTGCCGGCCCGCAAACTCAGTGAAGCCGCTCTCCTCAGCAGTAAAAGGTTATTCTCATTTCCCGGCCGCTTAAGGATCGAATCGATATAAGCTAATTTTACCTCGGGGCTGAATGGGTTTTCTGTGTTAAAATTTCTGCCGCGAAGTTGTTTCAGTATTTCCGTCATTTTTTGATGTGACGAAGGGCGGTGGTATGATGTGATGATGAAAAGGAGAAGCAGCAACACGGCCACCCCGCCAATTTTTATTTTGGTACTCATAATATTGATGGACTAAGCCATTATTAAGTTTCGGAAAATAATAGTGGCGCCTGTTTGCAGCATACGGTTTGGCATGCCGGCATACAAGCGTCAGATAAATTGGGCACAAGTACAAAATGCAATTACAGCTACATTGTGAGCTGAATTTGGGTTTTGAAACAGGCCAATTGATAAATGACGATCAGCAGTGGTGTTTGGGTGGTTGTTCAGGAATATCGGCGCTGCGAAATGTTGTTTGCGATACGGGTTGTATCATTGGTTTTTCGGCGCTTTTAAATGGAGAATTGAACTCGAAATTTACAAATACGAAGTTTAGGTTATCAATTATCGTGTTCTTGCCATAAGGGACATGTTCCTTTTTGGGAATGGGAATATCGTTGATGTTCTCGGCATGGATGATGTTGCCTTTTGCAAGGTGCGTGGTTTCATAATTAGGTACACACTTCAGGTAAATGGCGGTGGGCGTTACGCGCATTTCTACATAGTTATAAGCCGAATGAGCAAACTGGATGCGACCGCTCACCTTTTCATAACCCGCCCATTCTGATACGCCCTGCATGTTTGCCGGTATTTTAATCTCGGTGAGGTCGTCAATGTTGTACATTCCCTCGCTGATCCGGGTATTAAAAAACTTGTCGCTACGGTAGCTTAGATATTCGTAAACAGCAAGCTGCCCACATAAACTGATGAGGTAAATATTGAAAAGTGATATGGCGATAAGTTTCTTCAGCGGGCGATCGGGATTAGTATTTGGCTAAATATCAAAAATTTAATCCGAAATCTGAAATTTATTTTTTGAAGCGAGGGATATTATTTCGGTTAAAAGCAGGCTGTAAATATTATTTAAGTCATAACTTTTGGTTATCGGATATTCAGATTTTCTATTTAATTTATACACCTCTCCCTGCTGATATTTGTACCAACAAATAATAACAGGTTATGCAAAATACCCCTCAACTTACTACCCGCACATCAGTTTTATTAAACATCGACGAAAATCCGAAGAAGGCGATCTTTGTGCTGTGCGCAGCTTTTTGTTTAACACCGTTTGCCGGGCCAGCGGTGGCATTGCTGCTTGGGCTTACGGTGGCTCAACTCATCGGCCACCCTTATATGCATCTCAATCATAAGGCTACACATTTGCTGCTGCAGGCATCGGTAGTAGGATTAGGATTTGGGATGAACGTTCAAAGCGCCATACAAGCCGGCAAAACCGGCGTACTATTCACCATTGTATCTATTTGCGTTACTTTGCTGGCCGGTTACCTGGTGGGCAAATGGTTCAGCATTGAAAAGAAAACATCATTCCTTATCTCGGCGGGGACGGCTATCTGCGGTGGCAGTGCTATAGCAGCCATCTCGCCGGTTATCAAGGCCGAGGAAAAACAGATCTCGGTAGCGCTGGGCTGCGTATTTATACTTAACTCGGTAGCGCTGTTTGTGTTCCCGGTGGTGGGACATTACTTTAATTTGTCGCAAACGCAGTTCGGGTTATGGTGTGCCATTGCTATTCATGATACCAGTTCGGTTGTCGGTGCGGCAGGTAAATATGGCGCTCACGCGCTGGAAATTGCTACAACGGTAAAACTGGCCCGTGCGCTGTGGATTATCCCGGTTACGTTTATGGCGGGCGCGCTGTTTAAAAATAAAGGTGGTAAAGTAAATCTGCCTTATTTTATAGGGCTATTTATTTTAGCTGTGATTGCCAATACGTACGTGCCCGGAATAGCGGTTATCAGTCCCTATATAACTGGTATTGCCAAAGCAGGGTTAACGTTAACGCTGTTTTTGATCGGCGCGGGGCTGTCGCGCACCGTACTGGCATCTGTTGGATTAAAACCGCTGCTGCAGGGTGTAATGCTTTGGGTAATGATATCTGTTGCAGCGCTATTTGCGGTGATGCATTTAGCTTAACTCCGTACCCTTTGCGGTTAAGTTTAGCCACGGAGAGGTGCTGAATAGGCGCGGAGGGCACAGAGGTTTGGATGGCTATTGCTTTTTTTCCAATAAGGGCCGCGGATCGAAAATAACTTTAAGGGTGCTGATTCTGCCATCGGAAAGCTGGTACCAGCCACTGCAAAAAATAGTAGGGCCGCCCATATTGATGTCATAAAAAACGCTTACGTCGTTACCATCCTCAAATAGTTTTTGGATATTGTATTTGAACTTCATCCTGGCCATATCGGCTATGTAAGTATCTGCACTGTCGCGGGTGCCCATTACACCGATAAATTTCATGTCGTTGTTAAGGAAAGTACGGGCTGTATCAAAATCCTCATCGTTCAGCGCGTTTAGAAAGTTTTTTACGGTATTGCCTGATGTGCTCATAATCAAGAATAATTGGTGTGTTTAAATAATAACCCGGCAATAACCAAAAGGTTCTGGCAAATGCAGCGCCCCTTTTCGTACCTTTGCAGCGTGACAACTCCACCTAAAAAAAGTACGCCTGCCAAACGGGCAACAGCCGTAAAACGCGCACCTGCCAAACGAAAACCTCAGCCCAAAAAGAAAAACACCACAACCGGTTTTAGCCGGGGATGGAAGATTGCAGTTGTATTTTTGGCGCTGGTGCTGTTGTCGCCATTTTACTATGGGTATGTAATTAAGGCCTTTACATCCACCTGGCGCTGGATCAGGGATATCGGTCACGATCCGCATTATCGCAATTACAAAAGTTTCAATATCCGTATTCCCGATAAGTTTTCCATTCACGGCATCGATGTTTCGTCGTACCAGGGGAAGATAGACTGGCGCCGGGTTAAAGACATGCACGAGGACGAGGTACACATCACTTTCGCCTTTATTAAAGCCACCGAAGGGGTGGCGCTGGTCGACCCATATTTTCAGCGCAACTGGCGTGAGGCGCCTAAAGCCGGGGTGATTTGCGGGGCATATCATTATTTCAGGCCGAAGGCAAGCGGCAAGTGGCAGGCTACGTTTTTTCTGCAAAATGTCAAGATGGAAAAAGGCGACCTGCCCATGGCCGTTGACGTGGAAGAACTGAATGGGGTGGCTCCTGCCAAAATGCGCGAAGAGCTGAACGCCTTCCTGAAACACATCGAAAGCAAAACCAGGGTGAGGCCCTTTATTTATTCGGGTTTGAAGTTTTATGAAGACAACCTGCAGGGCTACTTCGATGATTACACTTTATGGATAGCCCACTACTATCAGCCCCGGTTAACCATTGCCAAAACTACCGACTGGCGTTTCTGGCAGCATAGCGACCGGGCCAAAGTGAATGGAATTAACCACGCTACCGACTTCGATTCGTTCAATGGCGATAGTCTGGCATTCAGTAAGTTACTAATCAAATAAATTAATTGCCTGTTAATAAGCTAATTGCAATTAAATTGCATTGCCGGTACAATAAGATGTGTTAATTTATGTTAATGATTTCGATTACTAAATATTTAGTTATATTTTAGTTACCGATAACCTAACATATGAAGTTCACAATTTTACTCTCAGTATTTTGCTTGCTTTTTGCTATTTCTTCGTCGGCGCAAAACCCGTATTCGGTTAAAGGGGCGGCGGTAGATACTACGGCAAATGCCAAATTATTCAATGCCTCGGTAAGTGTATTGAATTCCAAAGACTCAACCCTGGTGAAATTTACCCGCGTAAGCAAGGCCGGCACATTCGCCGTCCCCAACCTGCATAAAGGCAGTTTCATTTTGCTGGTAACCTACCCGGAGTATGCCGATTACGTGGAGCGCTTCTCGCTCGATTCGGCGCACACCTCACATGATTTTAAGGCCATCAAAATGCTGCTGAAATCGAAGCTGCTGGCCGATGTGGTGATTAAAGGTACCCGCGCCGCCATCAAGATCAAAGGCGATACCACCGAGTTTGACCCGCGTGCTTTTAAAATTCAGCCTAACGCCACTGTTGAGGACCTGCTAAAACAATTGCCCGGCATCCAGGTGGATAAAGATGGCAAGATCACTGCGCAGGGACAAACCGTGCCGAAAGTATTGGTTGATGGCGAGGAATTTTTTGGAGATGACCCTACGCTGGTAACTAAAAACCTGCGTGCCGACATGGTTGACAAAGTGCAGCTGTACGATAAGAAAAGCGATCAGGCTACCTTTACTGGTATAGACGATGGTCAGAAAACCAAAACCATTAATGTGCAGCTAAAGGCTGATAAAAAGAACGGTTATTTTGGAAAGGCCGAGGCTGGCGGTGGCAGCGATGGTTATTACCAGGGGTCGTTATTATATAACAGGTTTAAGGGGAAGTCGAAATTTTCGGCGTATGCCATTACCGGTAACAACGGTAAGACAGGCCTGAGCTGGGAGGATGCCGATAAATACGGACAAGGCTTTGCCAGTGTAGAGTTTGGTGACGAAGGCAGCGTATCGTTCTCATTTAATGGTGGGGGTGATGACGGGTTAGATTCCTTTGGCGGGCAGTATTACGGGCAGGGGATACCTGTGGCCCGCACCGGCGGGGTGCACTTTGATACCAAGTGGAATAAAGACAAGGAATCATTGAATGCCAATTATAAAATAGGATCATTAACAGTTGATGGAACCGAAAATACCCTGAGCCAAAACAATACACCGCAGGGCGCCATTAACAGCAATACAACGCGCGATTTTCATAATTACATGTTCCGGCAGAAACTGGACGGAACATATACCGTAAAGCTGGACACGACATCTAACCTCAAAATTATGGTGGATGGCTCGATCAAAAACAGCAATACGCGCAACAACAGCACGTCAGAAAGTGACCAGGACGGCGTGGCAGTGAACAACGGCACCAACAATACCATTAATGATGCAAGTACAAAGGTGTTCGACTTCAATGCTTTATATACCAAGAAATTTAAAAAGAAGGGGCGCACATTCTCGTTAAGTGCTATCGAGAATGTGAATAATGCCGATGCGCACGGTTTCCTGCGTTCTACAAACCAATTTTTTGATGCCGACGGTAAGGTAGCCAATACCGAAACCATCGATCAGTTAAAAACAGGCAACACCACCAGTTCAAAACTGACTACCAATGCCGCTTATACCGAGCCTTTAACCAAGGTGCTTTCGGTGATCGTTAATTATGCGTTTGGGTATAACCATGGCGTGTCGAACCAGCGTTCCTTTAATCAATCGGCACCGGGTGTTTATAACTTGCAGGTAGATTCATTGAGCAGTGATTACCGGTTGAACGAGATTTCGAACCAGGTAGGTGCTATTTTTAACATGAAAGGGAAAAAGGCCACCTTCAACTTCGGTACCAAGGTATCGAACGTAAACTTCGACCAGATGAACGAGATGACCGGCGTGCCGTTTAAACGTGATTTTGTGAACTGGGCTCCGCAGGCTTATTTTCAATACCGTTTTTCGCAGCGCCAGTTTCTGAGCATCAATTATAACGGCCGCACCACGCAGCCGTCTATCTCCCAGATTCAGCCGGTAGCTAACAACAGTAACCCGCTGAACGTTATTGTTGGTAACCCCGACCTGCGGCCATCGTTCGCAAATAACTTTAACTTTTATTATAACTCCTATAAAGTTGTAAGCGGGCAGGCTTTAGGTGTTAACGGTGGATATTCGTTTACTAATAATCCTATCATAAGTAACCTCACCACTTTATTAACCGATAGCGTAAAGGGTAAAACCATCAGTCAGTATATAAACCTGCGCAATAAAACGCCATTTAACTATAATTTTCGCACTTATTTTGATAAGAAGATAGAGGCAATAGATATGAATGTAGGCTTTAACCTGTCGCTTAACGGCAGTACATCTTACAGTATCTCGAATGAGGAGTTGAACAAGACCATTTACGACAATTATTCCGGCCAGATCAACTTCAGCAAATACAAGGAAAAGAAATATCAGTTCTACGTTTCGGCGGGTCCGAATTATACCATTAGCCATTCCTCGTTAACGCCTAACATCAGCAATAACGGCCGCGGTTTCCGCAGCGATGGCGGCTTTAACGTGTACCTGCCGGCCAAGTTCCAGATCGGGTCTGACGTGAGTTACGAATTCACCGCCAAGACGCAGACTTTTGACCAGGACCTGAAAAAAACCCTTTGGAATGCCAACCTTACCAAAACGTTCTTTAAAAACGACGACCTGAAGCTAACTTTATGGGTGAACGATATCCTGAATCAGAATGTGGGCTTTAGCCGTAATGTAAGCGGCAACTTTATACAGCAGGATAGCTACACCACTATTAAACGTTACGTGATGTTCACCGTAACCTGGAACTTTAACAGCATGGCCTCATTAGGCAAGAAATAACCACATGAAAAAGATTATAGCACTAACCATTATCAGCGTGTTTTTATCAAGCGGCAGCCTGGTAAAGGCGCAGAACGCTCATTTTGTAAACTCGGGCGTCATAGAGTATGAAAAGAGCGTGAACATGTTTGCGCTGATAAAAAAGGAAGTTGACCAGTATAAAGACGACAGCTTTTTGGAGCAGGCCTACGAATCATACAAGAAAACGCAACCGCAGTTCAGGAAGCTGAAAAGCACGCTGAGTTTCGGCGATAATAAAACGCACTTTGTTCCGGCCGAAGAAGAAAGCCGCGACGGTTTTTTTGGCGATAATGCCATGGTGAGCCAGAACAACAACATTTTTACCGACCTGGAAACGACTACTTTTATTGATCAGAAAAAAGTATTTGAGGAAACTTTTCTCGTAAAAGACACCTCGCGCAAAATCACCTGGAAAATAACCGATGAAACGCGTGATATTGCCGGTTACACCTGCCGCCGCGCCAATGCGCTGATAATGGACTCGATATACGTGGTTGCCTTCTACACCGAGCGCATACCGGTTTCGGGAGGTCCGGAAACATTTACCGGTTTACCGGGCATGATACTGGGTTTAGCCTTGCCGCACGAAAACATCACCTGGTTTGCCACCAAAGTAACAGAAAGCGCGCCGGATAATAAGGCAATGGCTGCACCTACAAAAGGCAAGCCAATGGACACCAAAAGCCTGCAAGCCACCCTTAACAAAATTATGAAGGACTGGGGCAACTGGGGGAAGACGTATTTAAAGGCATTTTCAATTTAGAATCAAGAAATCAGGAGTCAAGAACCAAGACAGAAATAGAACTATTGGATTATTTCGTATCTTGACTTTTGATTCTTAAATCTATTTTCTACCATGCTTAAAAAAGGCGAACATATAGAAGGCACTCCTGCAGAACTGGAAACGTTACTCGTTACCGATGCAAAGGCGAAGGCTTTTTTTGAAAGTCTGTCCAAATCATACAAACAGGGTTATTGCGATTGGGTAGGCTCAGCCAAGCAGGAGGAAACAAGGACGGTGCGGGCTGCGAAAGCATTGATCATGCTGCAGAACGCGCAAAAGACATTAAAAACCTGACCTTATTTTTCGGCGGTGGTTTCTTCGCGGCGAATGGACGCGCTGGCATTAGTGTACAGTACTTCGCGCGCTTGATTTTGCGGATGAATTTGTCTGTTCCTGTTTTCCTTCCTTTCCCTTTCTATTAGAAACACTTTCAGGTCTGCCAGTTTGTCGGTATTGATGAGATCGACACCGCAATCGAGCAGCTGTTCCCAGCAGTTTTGTTTTTCGGGCGATGCCCAAAGGCGTACTTTGCTATGGTAGCTATGTACACGGCGGCAATAGGCGCTCAGGCGTTCGCGGTCTTCATCGGGAAGATCCCCATCGCCATTCCAGGTAAGAATTTTAGAGTATTTGCAGCTGGAAAGCTGGTAAACGTTTGGTGTTTTGTCTTTGCCCGAATCGCGGAGATCTTCATCTATAAAAGCGTACCGGGTTTTTTCTGCCTTCAGCATTTCATAAGGCTTATGACCCGATAGCACAATGGTGACCTGCCTTTTGATGATCTCACCATTTTCATAACCCGACAGTATATCGGTATAACGGGCCAGCACTTTTTCAAGAGCGGCGTAGGTTGCTTCGGCATCGCTTTTAATATCGATCATTAAAATAATAGGTTCGTTGTACCCCTTGTACACCTTGTTGCCATTACCAGCAATATATTGTGCCAGAGGTTTAAGATATAATGAATCGAGCGTGCGTCCGCCCTTAAACCAGGGAATAATATGTGCTACCACGAGCTTGCCGCGGCGCAGAAAAATATCCGCTTCGATGTTGGTGTAGCCATTATCGAGTGCATCGAATAATGGGCGGGCGTGGAAGTAATCGTTATGAGCGAAAGCGTTTGGAAGCGCCTGCGATTGCGGAAAAACTGTTAGGGGGCCGAAGGAGAGTAAAACAAAAATGAATGTTTTTAGTAATTTTACGCTTAAAATTGCTGGTCGCATTTTTGAGTGTTATTGCTAAAATTTACGTTGCAAAATTAGCTGATCTAAAGTTGCCCTTTTTTGAATAATGTGTTATTAAATAGTTAAAATACAGTAACTTAATGTTAAATTGCTAATTGGGCTGTTAAGCCGCTGTTACTGTTTGTCGTCTTAATTAAATCTGAATGACCCTTACCCTGCTGCTCGATAATATTTCCAGACACATCCATTTAACCGATAACGAAAAAGAGGTGTTCCTTTCGCATTTGAGACCGCTGCATATTAAGCGCAAGGAATTTATTTTGAGCGAAGGCGACATTTGCAAACACTCTGTTTTTGTAACCGATGGTGTGCTGCGCGGGTTCACGGTAGACAAAAACGGTATTGAGCATGTGCTGAGTTTCGCCCCGCCGGGCTGGTGGATGGCCGATATGTACAGCCTGCTATCGCAAAAGCCGGGTGTACTTAACATCGAGGCACTGGAAGATACAGAGGCTATCACCCTGTCAAAAGTTAACCAGGAAAAGCTGTACCACGAGATTCCCAAGTTTGAGCGTTTTTTTCGCATTCTTACCGAAAATTCGCTGGTAGCCTATCAACAGCGCATCACCGATAATCTGAGCCTCACCGCCGAAGAACGTTACGGCTTATTTTGCAAACGATACCCTACCCTGATAGATCATCTTCCCCAAAAACAGATCGCCTCGTACATTGGCGTTACTCCGGAATTTCTGAGCCGCATGCGAAGCGGAATGCTGAAGAAGGGATAAATGTTTTTCAGTAGAGACGCGATACATCGTGTTGCTGTTTAAGCTAACATTTTCGAAACACAGATTATCCGGAGCCACGATGTATTGTGTCTCTAAAAAAAAAATAATTTTTTTATGGAATCCGGTTTCTTGCTGCATCTGGTAAGAAAACGAGTGAACTATGAAAAAACTAAACCTTTTCCTTTTGATACTGGCGGCTGTGCTGTTTCAGTTTTCAGCGGCCAGTGCGCAAAGCCCGCAGCTTACCGTTGATGGTAAGAGCAACAACGGCGTAAAGCTACAGCAGCTAAAAATTGATGTGGCGGTTTACGGCAACATCAGCCGCACCACCTGGCAAATGACATTTTATAATTCGACGGCAAGGATACTGGAAGGTACGCTTATTTTCCCGCTGAAAGAGGGGATCAGCGTGAGTCGTTATGCCCTGGATATTAACGGCCACATGCGCGAGGCCGTACCGGTTGATCGGGGCAAAGGCACAGCAGTATTTGAATCGGTAGAACGCCGCAGGGTTGACCCGGGACTGCTGGAAAAGGTTGAAGGGAATGCTTTCCGTACGCGCATTTATCCCATCAACGCGCATAGTGCCCGCACTGTTATTATCGGGTACGAAGAAGAAATTCCGGCAGGGGATAACGGCAATCTGAAAGTAACGATACCGCTAAACGTGAAGGATACGGTTGACAAATTTTCGTTAACCGCCCGCGTGATCCAAAGCTCTGCCGCCCCGGTTCCAGAAAATCCGAATGATGCCAATAAGCTGGAATTTACCAGCAGGCAAAATACCTGGTCGGCATCGGTAGAGAAGACGGTTTATGTGCCCGATCATCCTATATCATTCTCGATTCCGAAAGCGCCGGGAACCAATGACGTGATGATTCAGCAGCAGGGCAATAAATACTACTTTTTTGTAAATACGGCGGTGCAGGCTACGCAGGTGAAAAAGGAACTGCCCAAACATATCGGTTTATTGTGGGATGCTTCGCTGAGCGGCGCCAATCGTGATTTTAAGAAAGAGTTTATCTTGCTTGATGCTTATTTTAAGGCGGTGGGCAATGCGGAGATTACCTTGGTACCATTCAGCAACACGGCGCAGGAAGCCCGGCATTTTACCATCACCAACGGCAATTGGGGCGTTTTGAAAATCGCCTTAAATGCCATTACTTATGACGGCGCTACCAACCTCGGCAATCTTAACCTGGCGCAATATCCAGCCGATGAATTTTTGCTGATGAGCGACGGGCACCAAACGTTCGGCGAAAAAGCAATGAAGCTGAACGGCAAACCTGTTTATTGTCTCACCTCATCGGCCATGGCCGACTACAGCAACCTGAAGCTAATTGCCCTGAAAAGCAAGGGCCAAATGATAAACCTGACTACCGATGAAACTGCTAGAGCGCTGGAAACCCTCACCACACAACCGCTGCGCTTTTTGGGAATAAAGGGCGGCAGCGCGATTGAGGATAGTTACCCATCGCTGCCGGTTACCGTAAATGGCGCATTTTCCGCAGCCGGGGTTACCCGCGATCCAAATCAAACCGTTACGCTGCAATTTGGCTACGGCAATAAAGTGAGCATGGAGAAAACGGTAACGCTTGATCTGGCTAAAAACTCAGTGGAGGACGTTAACGTGGCCCGGCTTTGGGCACAGAAAAAGATAACCGAGCTGGATATTAATTATGATTCCAACCGGCAGGAAATTGAATCAGTAGGGAAAAGGTACGGCATCATTACCCGTAATACCTCGCTGATTGTGCTGGAAAACGTATGGGATTATATTCAATACGGCATTGAACCGCCTGATGAGCTGCGCGAACAATGTGATAACATTATGAAGCAACGCGGCGCGACCACAGATGTGGAGAAAAGGGATAACCTGAAAAAGGCGCAGGAAATTCATGATGAACTTAGTTATTGGTGGAACAAACGCCCGGTAGTAACAGTACATAAAAATAAATCAAGACACACTGATTTGGTCCGCCAAATAGCAAATGCAAGCCCTGTGGTCCAGGCAGATGCCGCTGTGAGCGCACCGGATGCCGCTGTGGCTGAACCGGCGGCGATGGATTCGCGACAGCTTAACGAAGTGGTGATCGTTGGGTATCAGGCGCCGCAGCGAAAAAGAGAGGTAACGGCATCGGTGCAATCTGTAGCGGTCCCTGCTCCCGGGCCTGTACAGGAGCGTAACGTTCAGGCGGATGTTTTTAAAAACCAACCCAATATTAATAATGCCCTTGCGGGAAAAGTAGCGGGTGTGGAGGTGCGGGGGATAGCATCGGTGCAGGCTGGCTATAATGGGGAAGCCTTAAAATCAGGTACGCCTGGGGCGCCAACCCGGATAGTTCTTGATGGCCCCAATGTTAGTACTGCTAAGGCGTTGTACGTTATCGATGGTGTTTTAACAGATAACACAACGAATTTTAAGCCGGACGATATTGAAGCAATTAATGTTTTAAAGGATAATGACGCTGTGGCTGTTTACGAAGCAGCAGGCAGCAATGGAGTAATAATGGTCACTACCAAAAAAGGAAAGCAAAAGGCCGACAGTATTGCACAATCAAGAGGTAACAAGGGCATTAATGTGACCTATACCGATCCGGTTGCCAATTATCTGGCTATTCTGAAAGCATCGTCGAAGGCAGAACAATACCAGAAATACCTGGAGCTGCGCAATTCAAACAGTTCCAACCCGGTATATTATTTCGATGTAGCCGGGTATTTCATCAGCACCGGGCAAACCGAACTTGGCGTACGCATCCTGAGCAACCTGGCCGAGCTTGATTTGGGCAGTTACGAGCTTTATAAAATGTTAGGCTATAAGTTTAAACAGCTGGGCCGTTATGAAGATGAAGTGTTCGCTTTCAAAAAAGTAACTGAACTGCGGCCACTCGATCCGCAAAGTTTCCGTGATTACGGCTTGGCGCTGGATGAGGCAGGTGAACATCAGAAAGCATTGAACGTACTTTATGCCGCTATGACCACCAGTTACACGCCCGATGCCGATGATCTTTACCAGGGGATCCAGGAAGTATTCCTACCCGAGATCAACAGAATTATTGAAATGAATAAGGGAAAATTAAACCTGACCGGCATCCCCGAAAAATTGAGAGGTGCTTTCCCGGCCGATATCCGCATTGTAATGGATTGGAATATGAACAATACCGACATCGACCTTTGGGTAACCGACCCCAATAACGAAAAATGTTATTACGGCCATAACCGCACCGAAATAGGCGGCCGCATTTCAAACGATATGACGCAGGGGTTTGGTCCGGAGCAATTCTTGTTAAAAAAAGCCGTCAAGGGGACTTATAAGATCGAAATAAACTATTACGGCGACAGGCAGGTCACTATTGCCGGGCCAACCACCGTAATGGCCGAGCTATTTACCCACTATGGCACGCCGCAGGAAAAGAAAGAACTGATCGTATTGCAAATGAAAAAAGACTCGAACGGAGCCGTGTATATTGGTGATCTGGATTTTTAGCAGCGGGAATACGTACGGTTAATTTTGATATCCGGCGGAGTAGAGCCTCCGGATATTGCATTTTTAATCGTTTTTCGCTGCAGGGCAGGTTAAGGCGAGTGATCGGGAAAAATACTCCTTATATTAGTATCATGGAGATTATCGCCTTTAAAATGAAGCTATACCCGGGTTTCAAAGAAGAGTACAGGAAACGTCATGCAGAAGTTTGGCCCGACCTGCAGCAATTGCTCAAACAATACGGCATAAGCGATTATTGCATTTTCCTTGACGAAGAAACCAATATATTGTTCGCGGTTCAGAAACTCGAAAAGAAGGAGCCGCCTATCGATCTCCGCAATCACCCCGTAATGAAAAAATGGTGGGATCACATGGCCGATATCATGGAGGTGCATCCGGATAACTCGCCTGTGGCTGTACCGCTAGAGATGGTTTTTCATTTAAGGTAGTTATCAAAGGGTTGGTCAGTAGCCGCTGGTCATTTTGAGGAATCCGTGGCGTATAGAGAGCTGGCCTTACAGTCGCCCGTACACGGTTTGCTGCGCCTTAGTCATCAAAAGGTAAAAGCATAATTTTTAATTTGGAACAATCGTTTCAATATTCATATATTTGATCTGTCAAAACAAAAAAAATAATATCTTAATAAATTTTGGAATTAACGTTTCAAATCAATCACAACAAATAAAATGATAAACTTAACAAATAAAGTTGCCGTAGTTACAGGTGGTAATAGCGGTATTGGTTATGCATCAGCAAAAGAATTAGCTGCACAAGGTGCTAAAGTTATTATTACAGGCCGTAACAGGGAAGCATTAGATAAAGCTGCTGCCGAATTAGGTGTAACCGGCATCTTAGCCGACCAAAGCAGCATTGAACATATAGAAAACCTGGTTGCCGAAATAAGTGAAAAGTTCGGCAAGGTAGATGTGTTGTTCCTGAATGCGGGTGTGGCTACTTTCAGTTCTGTAGCAAATGCTACCGAAAGTCATTTTGATAGTATTATGGACTCAAACGTGAAAGGCGTGTTCTTCACCGTTCAGAAGTTTATCCCGATATTAAACGATGGTGCCTCGGTGATCTTTAACACCTCGGTAAATGCTGTTTTAGGCGCACCAGACAGTGGTGTGTATGCCGCTAGTAAAGCTGCCATTATTTCGTTGAACAGGGTACTGGCAGGTGAGCTTGCTCCGCGCAAAATTCGTGTAAATGCTATATCACCCGGCCCGGTTGCTACACCTTTGTATGGCAAGCTTGGTTTAACCGAAGCAGAAGTTAATGGATTTGGTACTGTGCTTGGTCAGCGTATCTTACTTAACCGTTTTGCACAGCCTGAAGAAATTGCCAATGTGGTAAGGTTCCTGGCTTCTGACGATGCATCATTCATTACCGGTATCGACCTGACCGTTGACGGCGGATTGACAGTAAATAAATTGATCTATTAATCAAATTCGCCCGCAAACCGTAATAACTATTTCAGTTTGCAGGCGTTGTATAGCAATGGCACGCAAAAAGGAATTTGATGAAGATGAACTGCTGGAAAAAGCAGTTCATCTTTTTTGGCAAAAGGGCTATAATGGCACCTCGGCCCAGGATTTGGTCGACGGCCTGGGCATTAACCGCTCCAGTATTTATAATACCTATACTGATAAGCGCACGCTGTTTAAAATGGCCTTGCAGCGTTATCAGCAAACGGAAACAAATGCAATGGTAACCATGCTGGCTAAAGCCGATAATGCAAAAAAAGCGATTAAGCAAATATTCAGCGGGTTGATAAAAGAGAGTGTGGAAGACACCCTTTTGAAAGGTTGTTTTATGGTTAACACCGGCATGGAACTTTCAGGTACCGACGAGGAAATAGGCGAGATCGTAAAAAAGAATAACAAAAGCGTAGAGGATGCGCTCACCAAAATCATTGAAAAGGGACAGCAGGATGGCCAGTTTTCCACCAAACAGGATGCACGTACCTATGCCCGTTTTATTTTTGCGAATATCACAGCAATAAAAGTTGCAGCCCGTTCGGGTACCCCGCAGCAGGTGTTAGAGGATATTGCCGATGTGGCGATGTCTGCTATAAAAAGTTGATTCGTCAGAACCTGAAGCCGATAGACAGGTAAGGCAGCGATCCCTCTTTTGAAAAACCGACGGCGGCCTGGATTAATACCAGTTGTGCCGGGATCACGTAAATGCCGCCGCCATAACCATCGTGCCAGGCGTTGGAGCTATCCATTGCCGACCATACCCTTCCGATATCATTAAAGCCAAGCAGCCCCACGCTGCCGGGTAAAAGGTAGGAGGTGAAATCAAGCACCTTGAGGCGCACTTCAAAATTGTTGTAAAGCGTGGTGCGCCCGGTAAAGCGCCAGGTGTGATAACCCCGCAGCGTTTGCGGTCCGCCCAATTTAATTTGCTGGAAATAATCGGCAGTGCCAAAGTAGGTACCGCCGCCTGTGCGGTTGGCAATGATGAGTACCGAATCGCGGTCGGGGTTAAGGTAAAAACTGAACTCTGACAGCACTTGCGTGTAAGCGTTGTGCGAACCATTAATGGCTTTAAGCGAAGTTATGGTAGTGTTCCAATAAACGCCTTTGGTGGTGAGCGTACCTTTGTTGCGGGTATCGTAAACGGCACCCCCAAGAAGACCAACAGACCACTTGGTTGAAAATACATCTTCGGCCGGATGTGCAGTGTTATAATCGTTCAGGAACCGGGTGGTGTTATCGCCTGCCTGACTGTTGTAAAATTGCCCCGCCACGCCGATATTCAGATGCCAGTTGCCGTAAGTATGATAAAGGCCTACATCGGCAGAAACAAGATCATATTTGTTGCGATAATAGCTGATCTGTTTGTCACCTTCATTTACAAACGGCGTACCGTTGCCAATGCCAAAGAAGTTGCTCACGTTATTGGGCCCGCGCGACAGGGCATTGATGCGGATGTCGTTCTTGCCGATGGCGTTCTTAAAGTCTGCCGTGTAAGTGAACAATAACGACTTTCGCGCTAATGAATAATTCGTCAGAAATTCTTCTCTGAAGGAATAAGGTTCACCCCGAAAACCGTGCTTCTCATACGAAAAACCACCTATCAGCAAGATGCCGATATCCGTATTATAGTTTGCCAAAATAATAGGCTCGAACCTGTCGTATTTAAATGCACTGCGGTTGTAGTTGTTCACGCCGGTATCGGTACTGGTACGCAGCTTTGCATCTGCCGAAGGCGGAATTACGTTAGTAGAATCGGACCGGTCATACACATACAAATTGCCGCGGTTGTGCAGGTTTTTGTCGACATAAAAACTATCGATGCCGTTGCCGCCAAGCATTCTTACTTTTATTTTGGAGGGACTATTGCCCGTTACCGAAAATACATCACTGCCATCAAAGCCATACAGGCGCACCTCTTTAGTAACACCAGGCTTGAATACACGGTGATAGGTAACCTTACCCGCATCGCCATCCTTTTTTATTTTTTTGATAGTGACCTCAACATCGCCGTCCTTTTGTTCTTTGATGCCGAACTGATCATTCTTATCAGAAGCAGGCACGTCAACATAAATGGAAATAAACCTGTAATACTCCAGCGCCTGGTGCATTAATTTATCCCGCCGGCCTTTCATTTTTGCAATAATGGCTGGCCCCGATAGCTTGAAAATAGTGTCGGGCATGCGTTTTACGGCAGTGGTGATAAGGCTGTCGGTCAATGTTTTCTGGATGTAAGTTACCTGCTCGCGCCAGTCGTCTTCGCTCAGTCCATTTAAAAAATAACGGTCAAAATAGCGTGCGTTAAAGTTCCAGCCCTCAATATCACGGATCTCATCACTGTACCCCTGAAACTTGGATTTCAACCACTGATGTGATACGATCCACGGGAATACGCCTGAGGTGCGGTAATAAACCTGGTCGCGGTCGCGGGGCACGGGCTCATACTTGTTGCCTTTGCCTTCGTCGGTTTTTTCCCAGCGCCATTGATCCTCGTGGCGATCCCAGTCGCCCATCAGCATATCCAGCAGGCGGGCACGCAGCACAGTTTTTTGATCTACGTAGTTATCGTTATCTTCTTTAAGTTTACGCTGTACCTTTTCGGTATTATCGGTTTTCTCGGCATCCAGCGGCTCGCGTTCCTCAAACAAAAAAACCTTATTGGCAAAGTCCTTTGCATATTGGCCCAGCGCGGGATCGTCCTTAACGTAAACTAATTGGGGATTAGAGTGGGGGATGTCCAGCGCTTCGGCAAGCGGTGGCACCGTAAGCGCTGCAAAAGGATGCGCGGCCGATACCTGGTCCTGCAATATGTCTTTAGCTACCGTAGGTCGTAAACGCGGGGGCAGACCACGTTCCGGATATTTCTGAACGGTGCGCAGCACCCATTGCTGCCCGGATGAATCCTGCAGGCGTAAGGAGAGTGTTTGAAGGCCACCGCCCTTTTGTAAGATCTTGAGTCCGCCTTTCTCATCCTCCAGCCTGAAAACGCGGAACTTTACCGGTGCAGCCCATAGGTTACGGTAATTGTCGCCCAGGAAAAAACGGTGCGTGCCGCTGGCTTGATTGTATTCCGGCTCGATGGCTACTTTCACACTGTCGTTTTTTTGCTGCTGTGCGTAGCAGGTAAGGTAAGTAACAGTAAATACAAGTATCAGCGTAAAACTTTTTTTCATAGGCATAGAATAGCGCGAAAGACAGGCCACTTATTTCAAAAGCTACAACGCCGACGCGGGGTAAATGTTCGCAGCGTTGCAACCTGATGTTAAATATACGTTATTAAAAATTTAATATAAAAAAGCTGACCTTTTAAAGCATCCGCCTGAAATGAAAATGGTTATGACAATGCTATAAATACTGCGATTTTACCCTAAAAAGCGACATCTTGAGCAGCAACGTTATGATCATATACAAAATGATGGTAATAAATAGGCAAACAGGTATAAACCAGGAGCCCATGATCTCGTGCGCATTGGAAATATCGCTGCTGTAACCGAAAGCGATGCCGTTTGGGAATAGCAGCAACCCGGTATGTCGCGGTGCCACCAGTTTAAACACAATTAACGACCCGAATGCGAAAGTGAAAAGATATAGCAGCGCAAAAAGGGTGTACTTAATAGCATGTCCTGTATTTTTAACTATCCCGACTACCAATTGCCCTACGATTTGGATGGGGTGGAACGCCCTCGTGGCCAGCTCCAACCGGCGTGTCATGATCCAATCGGGCAGATAAGTAAGCGGATCGCCGAGGCTTTGCACCGCTGCCGCTACCGTAAGTTCCGGGTGATGCAGCAGGCTTTCGTAAATATGGCTGCTTATTTCGTTTTTAATTTCATATTGATCGTTTTGAGGGAGCTTTTGTATGATGGCCTGCACCTGTTGCATATAAGCAAGGTAGTCGGCATTGGTGAGGAGGAGGTTTTTTTCCATGATTGTATTTATATAAGGTTGGTAAGATTATTTGTTAACGATGACCAGAAGGTTTTCATTTTTTCTAAAGCCTCGAGGCCGGTTTGTGTGATGCTGTAATATTTACGCGGCATGCCGGTATCCATTTCCACCCATTTCGATTCAATGAGTTTGTCGTCTTTCAAGCGGTTAAGTAAGGGATAAATGGTTCCCTCGCCTACCTCATACCCTGCCGATTCTTTGATCTGTTCCAGCAGTTCGTAACCGTACTGATCTTTATTTTTCAGCAGCAAGAGGATGATAAAGTCGAGAATGCCCTTCTTTACCTGCGTTTCCCATTTGCCTATTACTTTTTCTTCCATAATACAAAGTTATACAAATAGCATTGTATTGCGATGTACTTGTGAAAAATATTTTGAGTGTGGTGTAGAAACACAATACTTCGTGTCTCCGGTGGCGTATTGGTGTTGATGCAGTATCGGAATGCCGTATAGGAGGCGTGATGTGTCGCGTCTATGAAAGGCATGTTTCTAACATGCATTCCAACTAATTCCCCCTTCTTTAAAAAAATCTGCTCTTTGCCATAGGGGTAACCCTTGCTCAAGGTGTATCAATATAAAACCAAAGATTATGATACCCGCATTACTGATATGGCTCTTCAAAAAATACGGGAGGCCGCTACTCCATAAATATAACCTCACGCCAGCGCCCCTGGCACCAGTGGCCAAACGCGCATCGGTAACTATTTTGTTTTTGATCGTCGGGGCGATGGCTTTTGCGCAGGATCAAACCCTGAACTATAACGTGCTGCATGGCGGCCGCACGGTTGGCCGCATGACACTGGAGCAGCGGCAGCAGGGCGACGATGTATTCCTGAAAATAGCGTCAGATGTGAAGATGCGCTTTTTGTTCGCCATCAGTGTGAATATCCAGGAAGATGCGCATTACCGTAATGGTAAATTGATAAGCTCGCACGTGCTGCGTAAGGTGAACGGCAAACAAAAGGCCGATAAAATTACCCGCGCCTGCGATGGCTGCTACCAGCTTAGCGATGACGGAAAGGTGCGGTTGTTCGATCAGAAACAGATTAACAATAACCTCTCGATGATGTACCTGAAGGAGCCGGTGGGCTTATCGCAGGTGTACTCGGATAATTTCCAGCAGTTTGTACAGGTTAAGCAGGTGGATAGCCACGCTTATCGCATTAATCTGCCCGATGGCAATTATAACTTTTATACCTACACCAACGGCATTTGCAGCAAGGTTGAAATTCACCATTCGTTGTACACCATTCAAATTCAACTGGCCTGAACATGAAAGTATTAGTAACCGGAGCAACCGGATTTATAGGCCGTAATTTGTGTTTTCAACTGGCCGAGCAAGGATATGATGTGGTGGCGCTTTGCCGCAAAACCGATCATCCGTACCTTATTCAGCATAAAAGAATTACCCCGGCCAAAGGCGATATCCTTTACCGCGAAAGCCTGGCACGGGCTATGGATGGCTGCCGGCAGGTTTACCATACCGCGGCACTGGCTAAAATGTGGAGCCGCAACAAAAATGATTTTTACAATATCAACGTAGTTGGCACCCGCAATGTACTGGAACTGGCGGAAAGGGAGGAAATAAAAAAGGTGGTCTATACATCTACCTGTGGCGTATGGGGACCCACCGTTAAACACCCCATGAGCGAGGATGACCCACGCGTAGATGGCTTCGCCATCGATTACGAACGCACCAAATATCTCGCAGAAATTGAGGCGCGCATCTTCGCAGCGAAAGGTTTAGATGTGGTGACCGTTAACCCGTCGCGCGTATATGGTGAAGGGCCGATAACCGACAGCAATACCGTGGGCAAAATGATCAGCGGCTACCTGAAGGGCAAATGGCGTATCATTCCGGGCAAAGGCGAGCAGGTTGCCAATTATGCCTACCTGGATGATGTGGTGAACGGCCACATCGCCGCGATGGAGCAAGGGGTATCCGGGCAGCGGTATATTTTGGGTGGAGAGGATGTTAGCTTTAATGCGTTCTTCGATACGCTGCAGAACATCAGCGGAAAAACCTACAGCATGATCAAACTGCCGCAGCGGGTGATAGAAGCCTACAGCCGTTTTGAACGGATCAAAACCACGCTGACAGGATTGCCGCCCGTATTTTTGCCCGAATTTGCTGCCCGGCTCACCAAAAATCAGAAATACAGTAGTCAGAAGGCCATTACCAAATTGAATTATACCATCACGCCGTTTGAGGAAGGTATGGCGCGGACCGTCAATCATATCAAAAGCCTGTGAAACCGCTCACCGCCATAGTAACCGGGGCGAGCGAGGGCCTCGGAAAATCGATAGCGCTGGAGCTGGCCTCGAGACAGATCAGCCTGGTATTGGTGTCGTTACCCGAAAGCGGTTTGGAGCAACTTGCAGCTTATATCCGCAAAAATTTCGATGTAGAGGTTACCATATTTGAAGCCGATTTAACGCTGGCCGAAAGCTGCACCGCACTGTTCGAGATGCTGAAAAAGGAGGAGCTTACGGCACATATTCTCATTAATAATGCCGGGCTGGGCAACTGGGCCTGGTTTGAGGACATGAGCACCGGTTTCTACAAAAAACAGATCGAGCTGAATGTGATAGCACCCGTACTGCTCACCCATTTGTTTTTAGCGCAGCTGGATAAAGAGCGCACCGCCTACCTGCTAAATGTAGGCAGCCTGGCCAGTAGGTTTGTAGTGCCAAGGAAGCAGGTGTATGGTGCCACCAAATCTTTCATCAGTTATTTTACGCGCTGCCTGCAACTGGAAATGGAGCAGTGTAATATCAGTATCAGTTTGCTGAGTCCGGGCGGTATCAACACCAAACCCGAACTGCTGGTGATGAATCACACGCTCACCGGCATGGCCAAAGCCACCATCACCGAACCCGACAGGGTAGCCTACGAAGCTGTGCACGGCATGTTTTTAGGTAAGCGGGAAATTATCCCCGGCGGGGTAAATAAGCTGATGCTGGTATTGAATGCCATTTTACCGGGCTTTATAAAAGACATGATCATTAAAAGTAAACTGAAGCCGGTGGTGAAGTTATGATTGATATTCATATTTTTTTGTCACCCTGAAAATAGTGAAGGATGACAGATGGCCCTTAGAGCCCGTGTTGATGACAACACCAACAACGGCGGCGAGGATGACAAGAATGGCAGTCATTACTTATTCGATATAAAATATAAACCATCCCGGCGCCCTGATGCGGCAATGCAAGCTGACAAATGCCGCTAAGGGGCACCGGGATGAAAGTTGCTGATATGATGAAAGCGGTTATCTTTGAAAGGCATAACGAACCTTTTAAAGTGGAATACAGCGAAAGCACGGTTATAAGTTTAATTAAGGAAGGGAATGAGCGCGCGTTTGAAAAAATATTCAGGGAATATTTTAAAAGCCTGCATGCTTATGCTTTTACGTTTATGAAAGACGACGAACAGGCAGAGGAAATTGTGCAGAACGTTTTTTGCCGCATCTGGGAAAAACGCGGTCAGCTGAACCCCGATGGCTCGTTAAAGGCTTACCTGTACCGCAGCGTGCATAACGAAAGCCTCAACTACCTGAAGCACCTGAAAACCCGTGCCGCTTTTCAGGTGCATTACGGCAATAATGAGCAGCAGCCCGCAGGCGAGGCTTCGGAAAAGGTGCTGGTAACAGAGCTGGACGGGCACATTCAAAAAGCCTTGAACGAGCTGCCCGAGCAGTGCCGCATTATTTTTCAGTTGAGCCGTTTTGAGAATTTAAAATACCGCGAAATAGCCGGAGAACTGAATATATCGGTAAAAACAGTGGAAAACCAGATGGGTAAAGCCCTGAAGCTGATGCGTACCAAGCTGGCGGAGTTTCTGCCTGTTGTTTTATTTTTAATTACCCGTTTGTTTAAATGAGCGAAGATAACAACCATATAATTGACGACCTGCTGGTGAAATATCTGCTTGGCGAAGCCAGCGCAGATGAAAGCCGGGAGGCCGGGCTATGGATAAGCGCAAGTGATGATAACCGGAAACACTTTGCCGGCCTGAAATTAATATGGGAAGAAAGCCGCCGCGTTTCCGCTAATAGCAACCCCGATGAAGATGCAGCGTGGAGTCGCCTTCAAAACCGGATAGCAAAGACGGATACACAGACAGTTCCTCAAATTATACCTGCTGCGAATAAGTTTGGCTGGCTCAGGATTGCAGCGTCGATATTGGTAATTTGTGTTTCTTGTTATTTCATCTATGACAGGTTGATCGGCATGAGCACTGTGAGCAACGATACCGCATCGGCCCTGGTGAAAGAATTGCCCGATGGTTCAACGGTTACGCTGAACAACCATTCTCAATTGACTTATCCTAATCATTTTAGGGGTGACACGCGGTCGGTGCAGCTGAATGGCGAGGGGTTCTTCAATATCACTCACGATAAAACAAAACCGTTCATTATAAAAATAAAAACTGTAACGGTTAGTGTTGTTGGCACGTCATTCAATGTAAAGAACGTTAACAACCAAACAGAGGTGATTGTCGTCACAGGCATCGTAAAAGTGAATGCGAACGGAACACAGGCCCTGCTGCATCCGGGCGAGAAAGCTACGGCTATTGAAAAAACCGCCGGAATGGTGGTGCAGCGAAATCAAGGCAGCCTTTATAATTATTACATCACCCGCTCATTTGTGTGCGATGGTACGCCTTTACACGAACTGACAGACAAGATGAACCAGGTTTACGGAACTCATATTAAAATTGAAGGAAGTCAGGTGCGCAATCTGCCAATCACGGCAACCTTTAAAGGCCAATCGCCCGACCAGATATTAAACATTGTTGCCGAAACTTTCAAAATAAAGGTGGAGCGCCGGCAAAACCAGGTAATCCTTAAATAATCGGCATGCACCTAAACCCCATAGCGCGGCTAAAAATTTACCTGTTATTCCTGTTTATTATTGGGCTTACGCCATGCTTTGCGCAACCCGTGCTGAGCCGCAACGTCAATATTAATGTAGATAATCAGCGGTTGGGCGAGGTACTGCATTTGATGGAGGAAAGCGGCAAATTCAATTTCTCCTACAATAGCAATCTTGTCCCCAAAGATAGTCTTGTAAGTCTTCATGTAGCCAATCAGCCGGTAAAGACAGCCCTCGATAAATTGCTGAATAACCGTTTTGAATATCGCGAGGCCGAAAATTTTGTGATACTGCGGTACGCGCCTATGCAGTTGGCTATGAGCACGGATAAATTCACGACGGAAGACCAATGGAGTACCATCAGCGGTTATGTGGCTAATGAACCCGATGGCCGTAAACTTGAAAACGCCAGCGTGTATTGCCGCCGGCCTATCGCGTCGGCGCTTACCGACGCTAACGGTCATTTCGAGATCAGGCTGAAAAATGAGAGCCAACCGGTGATGCTTACGGTATCCAAAGAGAATTACCGGGATACTTCGGTCACTTTTCTTTCTGATGTAAAAGTTACCGACGCCAAAAACGCCGCCGGTGCATTCGGCGATGCTAATTTCCGCTATGTTTCGGGCGATTTGTCGGAAGTGGAACGAACAGGCATGGGGAGACTTTTTATATCGTCGAAACAAAAGATCCAATCGTTAAACCTGGGCGGAATCATTGCGCGGGCGCCATTCCAGGCCTCGCTGGTGCCGGGCCTGAGCACACACGGCTCGTTAAGCGGGCAGGTGATGAACACCGTATCACTAAATTTAATAGGCGGCTATAACGCCGGGGTTAACGGTGTAGAGATCGGCATTTTTAATCTGGATAAGAGTGATGTAAGGTCGTTTCAGCTCGGGATATTATTCAATACCGTGGGTGGGTCAGTGGGTGGCTTACAGATAGGTGGAGCCTTTAACCAGGTGCTGAAGGACGTTAACGGCATTCAGCTGGCCCTGGCTTTTAATATTGCCAGCGGGTTGAACGGCGTGCAGGTAGCAGCCTTTAATCTTGCCGACGGGAAAAGCGAAGGCATACAGGCTGGAATTATGAACGTGGCCGAAAAGCAGTTCAGCGGAATACAGTTCGGAGCTTTGTTTAACTATGCCCAAAACCTGCATGGAATGCAGATAGGTTTGATCAATACGTCCGACTATTCATCGGGTGTAAGCATCGGTTTGGTGAACCTGGTACAGCATGGCTACCATAAACTGGTAACCAATACCAACGAAACTACTAACTTGAACGTACTTTATAAAACAGGTACGTCCTGGTTCTACAATATATTTTTGGCCGGCACTAACCTCAATAAAAATAACAAACAATATGCCTACGGCCTGGGCTATGGCAACGAGTTGCCTATTTTTAAATTCCTTGCCCTCAATAGCGAATTGACCGCCCGTTACCTGAACCAGGGGACCAGTCACTACAAGAACTTTCTTTACCGGCTGGATGAAGGCTTTAATGTTAAACTCGGGCACTCATTGAGCATTATGTCAGGCCCATCGCTGAATGTTTATTACACCGATCAGCCCGTGCAGATAAAAGGCTATGATTTTGTGGCTGATAATGCGCATCATCATGTTTTTAATAAGGATAGCCATTATTCCTGGTGGATAGGATGGACAGTGAGTATAACGTTGTAGGGTATTATATATCGCCGGTAGACACAAAGTATTGTGTATCTACGGAACGACCGAATACTTTTAATTCCCCTCCTCGAAGGGGAGCGTTGGACTGTGAAGGGGTGGGGTGGGTTCGCCATGCGACATGAACGGCAGTGCTTTTTTCAAATATTTTCCCGGGCATGCAACATTAGCCGCATATTGCAGTTTTATAATCCATGCAAAATATCCTGTTCTTTGGCGATAGCCTCACCGTCGGTTACGGACTGCAAAATGCCCTGACAGAATCGCTGCCCGGCATCATTCAGCAAAAAATAAACGACGCCGGTTTGCAATATAAAGTTTTGAACGCCGGCCTCAGTGGCGATACCAGCAACGGTGGCTTGCTGCGACTGGACTATTGGCTAAGCCGGCCCATAAGTGTGTTTGTACTTGAGTTGGGGATCAACGATATCCTGCGGGGGATCTCGCCGGTGGTCACTTTAACAAACCTGCAGGCTATTATCGATCAGGTGAAGGCGAAATACCCACAGGCGAAGATAGCGTTGATGGGTATGCAGTTGCCGGTATTTTTGCATAATCCCGTGGCCGGCCAGTTTTCAGAAATTTTCAAAATGCTGGCGACAAAAAATCGCATAAGCCTCGTGCCTTTCTATTTGCAAGGCGTGGCCGGTATCTCGAATCTTAACTTGCCCGATAAGCTCCACCCAAACGCCGCCGGGTACAAGGTAATTGCCGGGAATGTTTGGCCGGTAATTGAGCCATTGTTAGACAAGTAAACAGGTTGGCACAAAACCACCCATAGATTGGCAATAGTTCACTTTGCGCAGTACTCGTTAAGCTTTATTTTTGACCAAATTAAAAATTATGGAATCCCCAAAATCCGACAACCTTCGGCTTGAATTAACAGAAGTAACCAAACAGCTTGATGTAAAATGGTCGGACCTTAGCGGATCGAATTTTAAACAGCTTTGTATGGATGGCTCCGTGCTGCAAGATGTGAGCGCAAAAAATGTAAAGATCACTAATGCCAACCTGAGCGATCTTGAAATTGAAGGGGCACAGCTTGGAGGAGCTTTTATCCATAACATAGGCATGCCGCCCCAAGGCCATCCTGCTTATGATCCAGCTGCAAAGCAACGCCCCATGCGGTTTGAGAATTGCGATTTAAATGGCACCACATTTACCGACTGTAATTTAGGCGGTGTGGAAATCAATAACTGCAATATTAGCGGGTTGAGGATAAATGGGATATTGATAGAGGAATTGTTGAAAAGATAATACCCATTTACTCCTACTGTCATTTCGACAAGGAACGAGGAGAAATCTTACACACCCTGCATCCGGATTATGCATTAGCGCCAATGCACTGGCGGTAATACCGATTGTCTAAGATTTTTTCGCTACGCTTAAGAAAATAGTTCTCGCTCTCGCCCGAAATGACAAGATTTTTTAATTATTCATCACAATTTCAACTCCCCTTCTCATAGGCCATCTTCATATACATCCGCACTTCATCATTAATATCCTCTTTGAAATACATCCTGAAATGGTGGTTAAAATCATCGCTGCCGGGTACGGGCTTAATTTTATTAAAGCATAAATTATCGTGGTACGGCTGCTTAAAGGGAAACACTACATCCAAAAAGTTTTTGCCCAGTTGTATCACATACGCAAACCGGACCCGCCTCGTAAAACTGATCATTGATTTTGTAGGATGCAGCTTCACTTCGCCAATTTGCAGGTACTCATTTACCAAATGATCAAACAGTGCAACGGTATGCTCCGATTTGCTACTCAGAAAATCGGAAAGCTCCTTATTCCGGCACGAGTGTACCTGGTTGGTATTTACAAATTCGAGCGCGCATAGCGGGCAGGTCCACATAGGTTGGGAATTAGTTTAGTTTAAATATAATTAATTGATGCAACTTTTTCGGGGTTAATTACGGATGATATTTATTCAACAGCTTAATAATTATTACATGAAAAATAAGTCCGCAATTTTCAGGTACACACCTGTAGTAACTCCCGATCGCTGATTACCAACCTCTAATCTTTTATTCCGAACGCAAACTCCTCACCGGATTTGTCAGCGCAGCTTTAAACGCTTCGTAGCTCATAATAATAAAGGCGATGAGCAGCGATACCGAACCGGCTGCAACAAAAATCCACCAGGAAATGGCTGTTTTATACGCAAAACTTTCCATCCATTTATTCATGGCATACCAGGCCAACGGCGATGCAATGACGAATGCGATAAATATCAGCTTTAAAAAATCTTTCGCAAACAAGGCCACCAGTTGATTCACCGATGCGCCCAGCACTTTGCGGATGCCCAGCTCTTTCACACGTTGCTCGGCCGAGAACATGACCAGTCCTAATAAACCCAGGCACGAAATAACTATAGCCACGCAGGCAAATATGATCGACAGCTTGGATATGATGAGCTCGCTGCTATAAAGTTTTTTGTATTCCTGGTCAACAAATTCATAGGCGAAAGGATAATCGGGGTTTGCGTTTTTATAAAGTGCTGCGAGGCTTTCGAGCGCCTGTTTAGTTTGACCAGGTTTGGTGCGGATGAGGAACACGCCGAAGTTTTGGTCTTCCTTAATATCCATCATCACCGGTAAAATTTTTTCGTGGAGCGATTGTGTATGATAGTCTTTCACAACACCGATAATGTGCCCCTTTTTAGCCCAGGCAGATACCCATTGGCCGATAGGATGTTTCATTCCCATTTGTTTTACGGCGGCCTCATTTACGATAAAGGCATCGGTAGAATCAGTGGGGAAGGCTCGCGAGAAATCACGGCCTTCAACAATTTGAAGCTTCATCAGCTTTACAAAATCAAAACCTACAGACGCCGGCTTAACGCTGATCACCGAGTTGGGTTCCTGCCCCTGCCATTTGATGGCGTTCCAGGTAACCACAAAATCCATGGCATGCGGCGCCTCCGAACTACGGTCAATCATCGCAACGCCAGGCATTTTTAAGGCCTGCTCTTTAAACGCGAAGTATTTGTATTTATCGGTCAGGTTACCTTCCACGCGTACATAGATCAGGTTCTCGCGATCATACCCCAGGTGGGCATTCTGCACATAATTGGTTTGGCGGGTAATAACAATAGTGGCTATGAGTAAGATGATGGACATGGCAAACTGAAAAACTGTTAGACCCTTGCGAAATAATACCGAGCCGCTGGTAAAACGCAGTACGCCCTTGAGCACGCTGACAGGTTTAAGCGACGACAGGTAAACCGCCGGATAACTGCCTGCCACCAAACCCGTAAATACCGTAATTGCCGTTAATGAAAGCCAGAACGAGGGCTGATTTACAGGAAAAGTGAATTGTTTACCCGTAAAATCATTAAACGCCGGGATGAGCAGGTACAACAGTATTGCCGATAGCCCCATTGCCAGGAAAGCAAACAACAGCGATTCGCCGAAGAACTGCATGATCAGATTGGCCCGCGTTGAGCCTGCCACCTTACGCACGCCCACCTCTTTAGCCCGCTTTACCGATCGTGCCGTTGCCAGGTTCATGAAATTGATGCAGGCAATGATCAGTATAAAAAATGCCACCTCGTTAAAAATGTGTACATACTCTATGCGGCCGCCTGTCGGTTTGCCGTTAACAAATACGTTGTGCAGGTATTGATCGCCAAAATGCTGCAGGCCAAGTGTAGTCGTGAGGCCCTGAACTTTAGGCGAGTGGCTGCGCAGGTAGGCGGTAATTTTAGCTTCGGTTTGGGCTACGTTGGCGTTACCTGTTAGCTGAATGTAAGTTTTAATATCGCTTGAGGCAAAGTCCATCAATTTTTCCTGTGCTTCCCAATTTACCAGGAAATCGAACTGCAGCGAGCTTTTTGCGGGTAAATCCTCAAAAACGCCGGCAACTAAAAAGTTAAGCTTGTTTTCAAAGCGCATGGTTTGGCCCATTGCTTTTTCCGGGCTCCCGAAAAAAGCTTTAGCCACCGTGCGCGAAATGGCGATGCTTTTAATGTCGCTCAACGCATTTTGCGGGTTGCCGGCGGCCAGTTTATAGCTAAACATTTTAAAAAAATCGGCTCCGGCGCGCGAGCCTTCCAGCTTCATTTTTTTGTCGCCTGCCTGCAGTGTTTCCAAATGTCCCCAGGGCAATTGATAACCGTTGGTATAAAGCGTAACGTTTTTTATCTCCGGAACGGCAGTTTTTAGATCTTTTAATGGAAAAGTGCTTTTATTGTTGACGTACACGATAGGCGAATCATAAGCGCTGTTCACCTGCCCGTTCGAGTTTTCCGTTTTGTAAACAATATAAAGATCTTTCCCGTTTTCATGGAAATTATCGATGCCCCGCTCATCTTGCACCCACAGGAAAATGAACAAACAGCAGGTCATGCCCAATGCCAGGCCTACTACATTGATAACGGTGTGACTTTTATGACGGATCACGTTCCGCCAGGCTATTTTAACAAAGTTCTTTATCATAGTGGTTCATTGTTTTTTGTTGGTTCATGGTTCATGGCCGGAGGCGTTTTTCTTTCCTGCCGACTGCTGCTTCCCTCTGCTACTATTTACTCACTTCTCAGGCTTTTGACAGGATTGGCAAGCGCCGCCCTGACGGTTTGAAATGCAGAAGTGGCCAATGCCACTATCAGCAGGCCGCTTATGCAAACGGCAAACACCCACCAGTTCATTTCGGTACGTTTGGCAAAATCCCTCATCCAGATATTTATAGCATAAACTGCTGCTGGCGTAGCTATCACAGATGCCAGCGCAATTAACAGCATGATTTCTTTTGATAATAGCAATGTTATTCGTGCCGCTGATGCGCCCAGTACCTTACGCACCCCTATCTCTTTGGTACGTTGTGTGGTATTATGAATAGTGAGGCCTAACAAGCCCATGCAACTGATCAGAATGGAAAGTCCTGTAGCCCATTGCAGTAAAGTGGCCGTATGCTGTTCTTTGTCGTAAAGGCGGGCAACGCTTTCATCTATAAATTGCAGGTCTTCGGCATTATCGGGGTAAACTTTGTGCCACGCGCTGCGGATGCCGGCCAGCGTTCTTGCCCATTTTTCGCTGTTCGGATCAAGCAGGATGTGGAAAGTGCTGCTATAGCCCAAGTCGGTACTGGTCATCAATACCATCGGTGCAATAGTTTCGTGAACCGATCCCTGGTCAAAATCTGCAATTACACCTACTATCTCCATGCGGCGGCTACCGTTAAAGTTATCAATGAATTGACCTATGGCATCCTGCGGGCGCTTAATGCCTGCGCGTCGCAAAAAAGCCTCGTTTACTAAAAAAGCGCGGTTGGTATCAGTCGGTAAAAGGTTACGGCCGGCTAATAACGGGATATGATAGAGCTTGATATAGTTTTCGTCGCCAAATTTCATGGCCAGGTCGTCCATGTGAATGGTGGCTTTACCGTTCCGGAATTCGCCCTCGGTACTGCTGGTATTGTCTGATGTGGGCGCATCGTGGCCCATGCTTACCATTGCCACACCCTGGGTAGCCCGTAATTGCGCAAACAATTCGGCGTTTTGGCGGGTGGTAGCATTTTTATAAGGTGCATTCATGGCAACAACACCATTTTTGGTAAAACCAAGGTCTTTGTGCACTGCATAATAAATTTGCTTGCCTACCATAACTGTGGCAATAACAAAAAACTGCGCTATAGCAAATTGCGAAACCGTTAGTGATTTGCGCAGCAATATTTTGCGTGTTTGCCCAAGCCCCTGTGTCTGGTTTTTTAACACAGATACCGGCTTATAGCCCGATAATATCAGTGCCGGATATGTGCCGGCAGCCAGGCCGACCCCGATAATCAGCAGCACCCCAAATTCCCATATAAACGTTTGATGAAGTAGGTCGAGATGGATGCCTTCGGGAATAAACCCTGCAAATAATTTAATCAGGTAGGGCGCCATTAACAGCGAGATGCCGAAAGCAACGATGGTGATCAGGAATATCTCGCTCAAAAACTGGTAAACCAATAGTGCACGGCTGCTTCCCAGGGTTTTACGTATACCGATCTCCTTAGCCCGGCGAACGCCTTGTGCTGTGCTTAGATTAATAAAGTTGATGCAGGCTAACAATAGCAGGAAAGCCGCGATAGCCACCAGCCCATAAAACACGCTTTTACTCGCCCTTGCCTCGTAGGTGGCAATGCCGCCGTATAAGGCGCTGAAATGAATATCATCAAGCGGCTGCAATGCAAAAGCCTGTGTTTTATGCTTGTTGGTATTATTAAGATTGTTGGCCAGCAACGTGTTTAACTGTTTGGTTACCGTTGCCGTTTTGGCATCCGGAGCAAGTTTTAAAAAAAGCTGGGTTTTTACGTTGCCACGTCCCCAGTTATTCAGGTTGAGCTGATGGGTCGCCTGCAGGGTAGCGTATGATATAAAATCATGGAAAGTAAAGCCGGTGTTTTCCGTTAGTGGAGCTACAATACCTATCACGGTGGTTTTAACAGCATCGTAAACCACCGTTTTGCCAATTATTTGGTCTAACGGCTCACCGGGGAAATATTGCTGCGCACGGTTGGCGGTGAGCACGGTATGGAACGGCTCATTAAGCGCAGCGGGATTGCCGGCCAGCCATTTATAATTAATCAGTTTAAAATAATCGGGTGTGGTATAGGTAATATCTTTTTGCTGGCGGAATTTTTGTTTTACTTCAGCACTAATATTGTCGCCTGGCAATACATCCGGAAATAAGGGCTGGTTAAGCGGTACAACCAGTTCCGTGCCGGTTACGGCTGCCTTTACAGCCATAGCGAGCGGATCGCTTACGCCGGGATTATACGAGGGCGAGCCAGAGAAGGTAAAGTTGGTAACTACGCGGTAAATGCGGTCGCTGTCAGCTTCAAACTTATCAAAAGTCATATCGAAATGCGCCACCAGGTAAATAACCAGCGCCGCGCAAATACCTATAGAAAGGCCTATAGTGTTGATCAGCGTGAACCATTTATTTTTCCAGGCCGAACGCAATGCGGTTTTAAAATAGTGCTTTATCATACAATTTAGTTATTAGTCAATTGTCATTAATGGTTCATGGTTGATAGTTCATGGTTCATAGCCGCTACGGGTTTTGTTTCTGCCAACCGCCTATTCACTTCGCAGGCTCTTCACCGGGTTAGCCAGCGCGGCTTTGATACCTTGATAACTAACGGTTAACAGCGTAATGGTCATTGCTCCGGCGGCGGCTATGGCAAATATCCATCCGTTTATTTCCGTGCGATATTGATAGGCCTGCAGCCAGTTGTGCATAAAATAATAGGCAATGGGCGATGCGATGAACAGTGAAATGATCACCAGCATCACAAAATCTTTCGATAACAATTGCCACAAATTGAACACGGTTGCGCCCAGCACCTTCCGTACGCCGATCTCTTTGATGCGCTGTTCGGCCATGAAAGATGCCATGCCGAATAAGCCCAGGCAGCTGATAAAGATGGCCAAACCTGCGAAACAGCTGGCCAGCTTGCCTACGCGCTCTTCGCTGTCGAATTTTTTGGCGTATTCCTGATCGACAAACTGAACTGTGTATGATGTTGACGGATCGTATTTCTTCAGGATAGACTTGATCTTATCCAACGCCGCGTGCGCGCTCATAGATGGATTGATCTTCAGGCTGATGTTGTTCATGCGGCTCCATTTCAGCGGCAGGTAAAACAGGATAGGGGTGGGCTGATCATACGCCGACTGATTCACCATGTTTTTTACCACGCCGATGATCTTGAATTTGGCATCGCCCCAAACAATCGTTTCGCCGATGGGATTCTTGAAACCCAGGAACTTTTCCGATGCTTCATTAATGATCATGCACGAAGAATCTGAAGTGAACGCAGGATTGAAATCGCGCCCTTCTTTGATCTGCCAATTTACGGCCTTACCAAAATCAGAACTTACGGCCGAGCAGTTAAACTGCTCCTGAACAGACGGGTCTTTACCGCGCCATGTGAAGCCGCCGTTCGACATATATACGCCGGTTACCGGCAACTCTGATTGTGCTACATTGCTTACTGCGCCACTGGCTAAAAGGTCGTTCTTTAAAGAATTGTATTGACGACCCAGATCAGGCGCCTGCAAAGCAACGTTTAACAGATTTGCGGTGCTATAGCCTACGGGACGGTCTTTTGCATATTGGATCTGCCGAAAAACAACAATAGTACCAATGATCAATATCACCGAAACGGTAAACTGTACCACCACCAATATCTTACGCGGAATAGCTGCCAGTCTTCCAACCTTAAAAGTTCCTTTTAAAACCTTTACCGGACGGAACGATGATAAGTACAACGCCGGATAACTGCCTGCTACCAAACCGGTAAACAATGTAAAAGCTAATCCGGCGCCCCAAAATACCGGGCTGTTCCATGGGAGTATTATTTTTTTATTGGCGAGATCATTAAACGCCGCAAGGCTTAATTGCACGAGTGCAATAGACACAATAAAGGCGATCACAGCAATCAGCATCGATTCGCTGTAAAACTGTGCGATCAATTGGCTGCGCACCGAACCGATGGCTTTACGGATACCCACTTCTTTGGCGCGCTTTTCAGACCGGGCGGTGCTCAGATTCATAAAGTTGATGCAGGCCAGCAGCAGCACAAACACACCGGTAATGCCGAACATCCATACGTATTGTATGGCACCCCCGGTATTAACACCTCCCTTAAAATCGCTGTAAAGATGCCATTTGCCCATAGGGTGCAAAAACAACTGTGAACGGAAGCGCGCATCAGAGTTGTTGGTGCTTTTCAGGTCGTTCAGTTTCAGGTCTTTTATTTTGAGCGATACCTGAGCCATATCGGCATTATCATTTAACTGTACCAGGGTTTGGAACCAGCTTGCGCCCCATGGATTGTTAAAACGGGCCGGAACGTTGAGGCTGATAGCCAGCATCTGAAACGGCGCGATGAAGTGCAGGTTGCCGAATGATGAGTTTTCGGGCAGGTCCTGGTAAACGCCGGTTACTTTGGCGTTGATGTTTTTATCGATAACGATTAACTGATTAACCGGATCGGCATCGCCGAAAATTGCTTTTGCTGTAGCCGCTGAGACAATGATAGATGTAGGGTCGTTCAGGCTGCTTGCCTTGCCCTTCAGCATTTTTACCTGCAGCATATCGGTAATGCCCGGCTCGTAAAAATTGCCGCTTTGGGTGGTGATCTTATTATTGAAGCTGATGAGGTGGTTATCGGTAAACGAACCGAGCACTACATGCTTAAAATAATTACCAAACTTGGCACGCAGTTGAATAGGCAAGGGCCATGCCGATGAATTCCAGGTTTGTGTTTCGCCGTTAATGAACGAATTGTCCATTACCTGTGCAATCCGGTCGCGGTTTTTGAATTGTGCATCGTACGATAGCTCGTTCCACATCCACAAGCCTATCAACATGGCAACGGCCATCCCAACGGCCAGTCCACCGATGTTGATAAAGGAAGCTGCCCTGTTTTTCTGCAGGCTCCTAAAGGCGATCTTTAAATAATTTTTTATCATGGTATTAGTTCACTTGTTCATTAGTGTTTTATGGTTCATGGCCGCGCATTTCGTGACGGCAAACTGTCAACTAAAAACTGTCAACTTTTCGTACTGCTACTCTCCACTACCAACTATTTACTCACTTCTCAGGCTTTTCACCGGGTTTGTCAGCGCCGCTTTAACCGCCTGGTAGCTGATGGTACAAAGCGCAATTGCTAATGATATTACGCCAGCTACTACAAAAACCCACCAGTTAATGGTGATGCGGTAAGCAAAACCCTGTAGCCAGTTGTGCATTACCATCCACGATACCGGGGCCGAGATCACGAACGAGATCACCACCAACACCAAAAAATCCTTCGATAAAATATATACTACACTTTGGTTTGACGCGCCTAACACCTTGCGGATGCCCACTTCTTTAGTGCGCTGTAAAATATTGTAGGCTGATAACCCAAGCAGGCCAAAACATGCGATAAGGATAGCAAGGAACGCAAACAACGTAAACATTTTTCCAAATTGCTGGTCGGCAATGTATTGGGCGTTGAACTGATCGTCGAGGAAATTATAGGTGAATGGATCGTTCGGGAAATATTTAGTCCAGGTTGCTTTAACCGCGGCGATGGTACCCTTCAGATCGGAAGTCTGCAATTTTAACGAATAGGCCTGGCGGGCATCCGGCGCAAGGCTGATCACTTGCGGATCGATAGGTTTTTGCAGCCCAAGGTGGTGAAAGCTTTGCACCACGCCCACAATAGTCAATGTATCGCCATTAGAAATCCTTTTACCGATAGCATCGTTCGCGTCCTTAAAGCCGAGCTGCTGCAGGGCACGGTCGTTAATAATGGCTGCTTTTTTATCTGTAGGGAAATCTTTTGAAAAATTTCGCCCTGCCAGCAGTTTAATCTGAAACTGGGGGATAAAATCATAATCGGTACCTAACCGGTAAAGGGTTCCGGCGCCTGCCTCTTTGCGGTCAAGACTACTGAAGCTGTTGGTCCAGTAGATCTCCTTGCCCATAACCGATGTAGAGGTCGTCATACTTTTGATTGCGCTGTTTTTAAGCAATTCGGTTTTAAACGGCTCCAGGGTATTTTTATAAACCGTATCGGTAAGCGACTGCGGCCCGTTCAGCACCAAAGTTTGGCTGATGTTTACGCCAAGCTTTTGATTGCGCATGTAATTTACCTGCTGATACACAATGATGGTCCCTGCAATAAGTATCACCGAAATGCTAAACTGAACGATAATTAAACTCTTACGCAGGAACAGCCCGCCTGATGTATTTTTAAACGCGCCTTTCAGCACGGTAACCGGCTGGTAGCCCGACAACACAAATGCAGGGTAAAGCCCCGACAGCAACGTGCCGGCAGCAAACATCCCTGAAAATATAAGCCAGTACTTGCCAGACATGGCAAAACCTGCCGCTACATCGCGACCCATCAAAGCATTAAATGCGGGTGTAAATAACGAAACCGCAAGGGCCGCAATAATGATAGACATTACATTAAGCAGCACATTCTCAAACATAAACAACCTGATCAAACTTGATTTGGCCGCGCCCAGCACCTTACGCACGCCAACCTCGCGGGCGCGCTCTACCGATCGGGCGGTTGAAAGATTAATGTAGTTGATCCAGGCAATGGCAATGATGATGAAGCCGATAAGGAACATAAAGTTTACCGCGCTTCCGCTGCCGTTGATTTCTGCCTCCTGGTTATAGTTCGAATACAGGTGGATATCTTTCAGCGGGATGGTATAGATCCAATTCTTTAAGTTATTTGCTTTGGGATATTCCCGGCTGTTAATGTACTTGTCGGCAAATGCAGGCAGTTTGGCTTGAAACTTTTGGAGATCGGTACCTGGTTTTAACTGGATGTAGCTATAGAAATCATACCACCCCCAGGCAGTGTTAGCCCGGTCTCCTTTGTCACCGCTCAGAACTAAATCTTTCTGGAGTGTATTGTACGATACCAGATAATCGATGATCAGGTGCGAATTCTTGGGATAATCCTTAAACACACCGCCAATGACGTATGATTCAGGCGCAGAGTTGTTGCGCACCCGCAGCGATTTACCCACTACATTAGTAGTGCCGAAATATTTTTTTGCCAGGGTTTCTGAAATGATCATTTTATTTGGACCCTGTAAAGCTGTGGCACTGCTGCCGCCTGTGAGTTTGATATCCAGCATTTCGATAGCGCTTGGATCGGCAAAGTAGCCCTTGGTTTCGTTGGCTTTCACATTGCGGGCATCGTTGCTCAAAAGCAATTCATCGTCTATCAAACGGCAATAGTTCTGCACTTCGGGATAATCCTTTTTCATGGTAACCGGAATGGCAGGATACGAGGTTGCTGATTGCCACATCAGTTTACCATCTTTATACTCATCTAACCGCAAACGAACGATCTGCGACGAGTTTCTCTGAAACGTATCATAGCTGCGCTCATAGGATACATACTGAAAAATGAGCAAACAGCAGGTAATGCCGATGGCAAGGCCCAGGATGTTGAGCGCGGTGTATCCTTTTCTTTTTGAAAGATTGCGCAAGCCGATGGTGAAGTAGTTTCTATTCATGATGGTTCAATGTGGCGTATGGATCATAGTCCATGGTTCATAGCCGGATTATGTTTATAATATTTTTCAATTCCCCTTTTGAGAGGGGGCGCGTTGGCCTGATGCGTCGGCGGAGGAGGGTAGTCCGTCAGTGCATTTAGTTAAATGCAAAGCGGACTACCCCCCCATGCCCCCTTCTCAAGAGGGGAACTTACCACAGGCCGAATTCTATTTTGTTTTTTACTTTTTACTTTTGAATTTTTACTTCTTTTCGCCGACTATTCAGAACGTAAGCTATTCACCGGGTTAGCCAATGCAGCTTTTATCGAGCGGACGCTTATTGTCAAAAATGCAATGAGCATAGCCGCGAAGCCGGCCACCATAAATACCCACCACTGGATATTTACCCTGTAGGCAAAGCTTTGCAGCCATTTGTTAATGGCATACCACGCTATTGGTGTGGCTACAATAGCTGCCACCAGCACCAGTTGGACCAACTCTTTAGCCAGCATATTCACTATATGATGTACGCCTGCGCCTAGCACTTTACGAATGCCTATCTCTTTTATCCGCTGCTGTGCGGTGAAAGTGACCAGTCCGAATAAGCCTAAACAAGCTATGCTGATGGCCAGCACTGTGAAGATGAACAGCAGGCTTCCCTGTTTTTGTTCTGATTGATATTGGGCGGCAAAGTTTTGGTCCAGAAAGTGATAATCTACCTTGTTTTCCGCATCAAAGCGGGCATAAACCTGCTGTAGATAGTTTAGGGCAGCCGGTATGTTTTTTCCGCTTAAACGTACGTACAGGTTGTCTTTTTCTTTATCATTAGGCGGTAGGTTCAGCACCATTGGTGTAATCTTATGCTGTAGCGAATAGGTGTTAAAGTCTTTCACTACACCAACAATGGTTGAATATTGCACTACACCCTGGTCAACGCCTGTAGCCACGCGCCTGCCGATAGGGTTTTTCCAGCCAAGCTCATCAATCAGGGTTTGATTAACAATAATGGAATGATTGGCTGTATCCGATACTCCCTTGATAAAATTGCGGCCCGCTGCCATTTTTATTTGCATGGCGGGAATAAAGTCTTCATCGATGATAAGGGTTTCTACCATTTTGGTGTCAGGCGCATTGCTGCCGTTAGTTCCAAGATTAAAACCTGTCGAGCCAATGTCGTTATCGCCAATTGGATTCCCGGCCACAGCCGCACTTTCAATCAGCGGACTTTGCAGCAGTTCAGCTTTGATCTGCTCGGTTTTCTTACGTGCATCGTGGCTGTGGATGTGGAAGGTGAGCATTTGCGATTTGTTGAAGCCCATATCCTTGTTCAGCACATAATGCAGTTGCTGATAAATAATGCACGAACCAACGATCATTACAATAGTGATCACAAACTGGAAGATCACCAGGCCTTTTCTGAATATTACCGTAGCCGATTGATTGCCTAACTGGCCCTTCATAGCTGGGATGGTTTTAAACCCGGATAAGAACAGTGCAGGATAAATGCCGCTGATGGTACCTGTTATTAAAGCAAACAAGGTGAATATCACCAGAGATTTACTCACTCCAAAATACCAGATATTTAGATTTTTCCCCGAAAGGTGATTGAAATAGGGAATAAAAGCCTGTGAAAGCACCATACCCGCAATGGTTGCCAACACTGCCAGTAATATCGATTCGGAAAAGAACATATACAGCAATTGCCTGCGGCCCGACCCGATAACCTTGCGAATACCGATCTCTTTGATCCGCACCGATGAACGGGCGGTAGTAAGGTTCACATAATTGATAACGGCTATAGCAAGGATAAGCAAACCGACAATGCTGAACACGTAGATATAGGCAATATTGCCGTTATTACCCATCTCATAATCGAGGTTGGAGTGCAGGTGGATAGAGGTTAAGGGCTGTAGCTCCATTTTATATTTCACACCGGCAAAATCGCCTTTGAGATGTTTGTTGAAGAAATCGTCAGAACGAGCCTCTATCTTTTTATAATCATCGTGATTTTTGAGCAATACAAAAGTGAATACCCCTGCCGAGCCCCACCGGCCATTATAATCGGCATTTAATGAACGCAGCGCACTGAATTTAAAGGTTGAATTGGCCGGAACGTCCTCAATAACCCCGGTAACGGTTTGCGCATCGTTTTTATCAAAATAAATAACCTTATCCATGGCTTGTGAAGCGTCGCCGAAGATCTTTTCGGCCAGGGTTTTGGTAAGGACAATGCAATGTGGTTTGGATAAAGCGGTTTCGGGGTCGCCCGAAAGAAAATTGTAGGTGAAAATATTAAAGATGGCGTTATCTGTAAATGAAACGTCGCCGGCTTCGATGGTTTTATCCTGGTAGGTTATTTTGCCGCCGCCTTCCAGGTCGATGCGGATAGCATCTTCTACTTCGGGGTAATCGGCTTTTAAAGCCGGAGCATAAGGGATAGAAGTGATAGCCAGGTTAAATGCGCCGGCGCCCCATTTACCATGCTGGGCCACACGGAAAATACGGTCTGATTTTACATTGTAACGGTCATAGCTCCATTCGTCGGTAACGTACAGGGTAATGAGCCAGAACGCGGCGATGCCGATAGCCAGGCCGGAAATATTTACCAGCGAGAAAAAGCGGTGCTTGTTCAGGTTTCTCCATGCTATTTTCAAATAGTTCTTTATCATAGTTAGTTCATTTATTCAATGGTCTCATCAGTTCATTAACATATGAAAGCTGGACCGGCCAATGCGATGCTAAATCTACCCTTAACATCATGCCGATATTTTAATATTTTGATAATCAGTTGTTTATATTCAAATTCAAAAGTAAACGCCTGTGCATAACCGTACGGTAAGTGTCCGGTTTTGTTACAGTGTAACAGCTTAGCGTTAAGTACATTAAGAATGTCCGCGCATTTCGGCGGATTACAAAGTATTGCATGCTAAAAAATTATCCTGATTAAAATATCAGTCGGTTTTAAAGTTAGCGGTTAGAATCTGTTGATTATGAGAAATTTTGCGAAACGACAGGTTGGTATTAAAGCGTATCAATAGTTTTGAAGGTTCTATAAGTCAATCATTTATGCTTGTTTTTCATATTTTCTTTGATAGATTTGGGAATTATAACCTGCTGTTAAGCATATCATCACTCCATTGTTATTCATTATGAAAAGAAGCTACGCTAAACTTCACATTGCTGCTGCGTTGATGGCATTGTTTGCCGTTGGAACGGCTAATGCGCAAAAGGCCCGTGCGCCATATTCGGCAGCCAATAAAACGGTTAAGGTTTACGTGACCGCCAAAGGCACCGACGACCGCATGAAGCAAACCCAAACACTGAAATTTACCGACAATGCCCAGCCAGTAGAGACCGAGGTTGCCATATTTGTCGATCCGTCCAAAACATTCCAGACTATGCTGGGCATTGGCGGCGCATTGACCGATGCCTCTGCCGAAACATTCTATAAACTCCCTAAAGACAAGCAAAAGGAATTGCTGACCGCTTATTTTGATAAGGATATGGGCATTGGCTACACCATGGGCCGTACCACTATTCAAAGCAGTGATTTTTCGAGCGGCAGTTATGGGTATGTTAAGGACAATGATGTTTCACTTAAAACATTCGATGTAAGCCATGATAAGCAATACCGTATCCCGTTTATTAAAGAAATTATGAAAGCGGCTGGCGGTAAGATCAACCTGTTTGCTACGCCGTGGAGCCCGCCGGGATGGATGAAAACCAATGGTAATGTTTTGCATGGCGGCAAGCTGCTGGCTAAGTATCACCAGCCTTGGGCTAACTTCTACATTAAGTTCATTCAAACGTATGAAAAATTAGGTATTCCTATCTGGGGCTTGTCAGTTCAGAACGAGCCAATGGCTACGCAAACCTGGGAATCGTGCCTCTATACCGCCGAAGATGAGCGCGATTTTATCAAGAATTTCTTAGGTCCTACTTTGACCAAAGCCGGCATGAGCGGTAAAAAACTCATCATTTGGGATCATAACCGCGATCTCCTGTATCAGCGCGCCAGCACCATACTGGAAGATCCTGCCGCTGCCAAATATGTTTGGGGCGTAGGTTTCCACTGGTATGAAACATGGACCGGCGCCGGAATGAACTTTGAAAATACCCGCCTTGTGAACAATGCTTTTCCTGATAAAAAGCTGATCTTCACCGAAGGGTGCGTGGAGAAATTTGATTTTAACAGGTTGAACGACTGGTCGCTCGGCGAACGTTACGGCCTTTCTATGATCAACGATTTCAACGCCGGCACCGTAGCCTGGACCGACTGGAATATCCTCCTCGATGAAAAGGGCGGACCTAACCATGTGGGCAACTTCTGTTTCGCGCCAATCCATGCCGATACCCGTAACGGTACGCTGATTTATACCAATTCATACTATTACATGGGGCATTTCTCTAAATTCATCCACCCGGGTGCCAAACGAATTGTAAGCGCCGCCAGCCGCGATAAACTGCTCACCACCGCCTACATTAATCCAGATGGTAAATTGGCCGTTGTGGTAATGAACAAGGGCGATGAGAATATAGATTACTCGTTGTGGATAAAAGGAAAAGCCGCTAAAACAACTGCACCAGCGCATTCAATTGCGACGTTGGTGGTGGAATAAGTCACTTCACCCTTTTTGTGGAGCGCATTATAAACGAGAAAAGCGACCAAAGGTCGCTTTTCTCGTTTATAATAAATTGAATTTTAGTCCTCTACCACAACGCCCATGTTGCAGAACTTGTTAATTCTCTCGGTAACCAGTTCGTCAATGTTGCGCTCTTTCAGGGCTTTCATATCTTTTAATAATTGCTTTTTCAGCGTGGCAGCCATAGCAACAGGATCCTGGTGGGCACCGCCGATGGGTTCTTTAATTACGCCGTCAATCAGTTTATTTTTCAGCATTTCGGTGCTGGTAAGTTTCAGCATTTCGGCTGCGCGCTCTTTTTGTTCCCAGGTTTTGAACAGGATGGTTGAGCAGTTTTCAGGCGAGATTACCGAATACCATGAGTTATCCAGCATCATTACCTTATCGCCAATACCAATACCCAACGCACCGCCCGATGCACCTTCGCCGATAACTACACAGATCACGGGCACTTTTAGCACCGCCATTTCGAGTAGGTTGCGGGCTATAGCCTCGCCCTGGCCGCGTTCTTCCGCTTCGAGGCCGGGGAAGGCTCCGGGAGTATCTATAAGGGTTATTACCGGCTTGTTGAATTTCTCGGCCAAACGCATTAGCCGTAAGGCCTTGCGATAGCCCTCAGGATTTGCCATACCGAAGTTGCGCATCTGCCGTTCTTTGGTGTTGCGGCCCTTCTGGTGACCAATGAACATGGCTGTTTGTCCGCCTATGGTGCCGAATCCGCCTACAATTGCCTTGTCATCGCCTACGGTACGGTCGCCGTGCAGTTCGATAAAGTCATCGCACATCAGCTCGAGGTATTGCAGGGTATAAGGCCTTTCGGGGTGACGGGAGATCTGTACTTTTTGCCAGCCGGTTAAATTAGAGTAGATTTCCTTTTTTGCGGCCTCCAGTTTGCCTTCCAGTTCGGCAACCGTGGCCGACATGTCGAGCTTGTTTTTATCTTCAACCTGCTTCACCTTTTCTATTTGCTGTTGCAGTTCGGCAAGCGGTTTTTCAAAGTCAAAACTAATTTTCATTCAATAATTTATTAGTGAGATGAACTTTCTATATAAATCAAATTCCGACCGATTTGTGTTGAAAGATTCGCATTTGTTACACATAATCAGGGGCCGCTAAATTACGCTTTTTTTTATTGTTAAATGGATTTGGTTTGCGGATAGTTTCAGGAGGCTTTTATGGAGTCTGACTTTTACAGGCGTTTGGCTTATAAATACTGGACTCCGCCGGACTCAGAAATTTAATATAATGTACACTCCATCGGAGTGTCGTGTTTAATAGGAAACAAATAAAAATAGCCAGGCCCAATAAAAGCCTCCTGTGCGTGTTGATCTAAAGTTTGATAAACACCTTCTTTCTATACAAGAAATAACAAAGAGACCATTCCAGCCCGAAAATGCAGATGGCGCCGATAATTACTTTCAGCAATTCACCCGCATTGAACCAGCCCAATACGCCGTTTGAAATAGCGGTAACGTAGCCGTTAAACCAGCGGCTGCCCACAATTTCGAAGAAGAGGTAAATAAATATAGAGTTCATGCCCACCACTGTGAAGAATGTTAAATATTTGCGATGATTCAAAACATCTACCCACCAATAACTTACTGCCAGGAACCACAGGCACCAGCCTAACGAGGCCATGGTGAACGATGTGGTGGCAATGCGCTTAATAATCGGCGTAATGTTTAACCAGTCGAGCCCGTAGCCAATGAGCAGGCAGGCCAGTCCCCAAAGCAGCAATTGTTTAACCTTATTATTTCCGTTCAACAGCAGTTTTCCGGCTAACGCCCCGGCAATAGTATGTACCGCTGTAGGAATACAGTTAATAGCAACCCAGCCGCCTTTGTTAATCTTGTTCATCAGCAACAGATCCACATAATTACCAAAGTTATGCTGATCGGTAAAAGGCTGGTCGAAGCCCGCCACGTGGGTAAAACGATACAGTATTTCAGTTAATAACAGCAACCCGATACAAACGCCTATCTGTGCAAGGTTGCCCCAACGGAAGATCAGGAAAGCTACCAGTGTAGTAAAAGAGAGTTGGGTTAACACGTCCCACAATTCGAAAGACAGGCCTTTGGGTCGCACCGCATAATCAAGCACGCCCCAAAAAAGCAGCCAGAAACAGCGTTTTAATGTTTTTTTGAAGGATTGACTCCACGTTACGCCGCTGGCCCACTGTTTATTGAGCGAAAACGCCATAGCCACACCCGCCATGAACATGAACGCGGGCTGTACCAGATCCCAAAAGTGGAGGCCATGCCACGGGTGGTGGGTAAACTGTTCTATCAAGCCGTTGCCTGTATGCTCATACAGGTAATCATAAATGCCGGTAGATTCAATGGCGAGTAATACCATAATAAAACCGCGCAGAAAATCGAGCGAGAGCAGGCGGATGGATGTTGGGTTGGTTTGTGGCGAGGTGGTCATAATTGATTAAAGCCTCATTGTGTTACTATTACAGGCATACCTATCAAATATAGAAGATTCTTCGCTACGTCCAGAATGACAAAAAGACGTTTCGTTGCGCAAACGTTTGCATTAACTACATAACGATGGTGACGGGAGGCTTCTTGCTTCACCTTTTCCAGTTATAAGTTCTATTAGTTTGCAGTTCACACCGCAGCGGATATGAACATCAGATATCAACCATCCTGCACCGATAAACTAATGAACCAGTAAGGTAACGAACCAATTAACTAAATGAATCTCAACAAATCGCCCAGGCTGTCGCGGTAGGTTACCCCCACAGGAATTTCTTCGTCGTCTATCCAAAGGCGGTTGTCCTGCACCTTGGTTACGTATTCTATATTAATAAGATATGACCGGTGTACGCGTACCAGGTTTTTAGCAAAGGCGAGTTTGTTTTCCAGGAAGCTCAGATTTTCGGAAAACAGGGTGTGGCTCTTATTATAATAAAGCACGCAATAGCTGCCGTCGGCCTTTAAATAGCGGATATCACTTAACATTACTTTTTTAAAGCTATTGCCGTCTTTCACAAAAATGGAATTGTTAACGAGATACGACGATTGTTCCGGTTTTTCGGACGCGATCTCCTTTTTTGCTGAATGTTTAAGCGTTAGGTCGATAGCAATGCTGATATCGAACCGGGTGAACGGCTTGGGCACAAAATGCATTGCGCTGGTTTCGTAAATAGCCTTTTTACGGATGCGCTCGTCTTTGCTGTTGGTGATAAAGATAATGGCCGGATCGGAGATCTTTTTTAGTTCGATAGCCGTATCAATGCCGTTGCTGTTGTTGGCGAGCTCGATATCCATAATAATGATATCGGCAAAGCCGGGCTTGAAGTTTTCCAAAACCTCGGGCCCCGACTCGAAAACGCCGCTAACCTCATAGCCTAAACTCTCGAGCATCATCCTCAATTGTTCGGCTATCAGGATCTCGTCTTCAACGATAACAATCTTAACTTTATTAGACATAAAGGCACATTTTTAACATGGTAAAGATATTAAACATCAAATTTTGTTCCCATTAAAAAAACGGGAGTTCACAAGGTAAAACAGCCAGTTCACAAATTACGTAACAGGAATATGGCAAAGCCGCGGTAAATTTCAATAGAGTTTGATAAAGATAAGCTTTTATATGGTAGTGCGGCAGGGAGCCAGAGTGAGTACCAGACAAACTGACAGAACATATAGTTAACGGTCGATATAGATTTTGATTAACTATTTTCCTATAAAAAAATTAAAACCTAAACCTTATCACTTTTTAAGTACGAGCCGCACGGTCGCCAGACCACTTGCGGTTTAGTAAGGTTTTCCAACTTACACACCGGTGTCATGAACCGTGGGTGTGCTTTCAAAGATTCTGAAAAAAAGACATTGCCGGGTAAACAGGTTACAAGAGGGCAGAAACCTGTCCAACCGGAAATGACGCCTGCCCTCCTTAAACGAAAGGAGGTATTTTAAAATGCGCGTATTTTTATATTTCATGGTTATGATTGTAGCTGTTGTGGTAGTTACAGGTTGTAAAAAAGAAGCAGGAGTGGCACCGGCAACTCATCAGGTAATTAAATTGGCTACAATTGATTCGGCCAGTTTAAACGGTGGCGGTGACAACGGACCAAAGGTGCCTCACAAATAATAAAAAAAGGGTTACAGATACTGTGGCCCTTTTTTTATTAACTTTAAAGGGTCAATTTTGTTATTTGTCGAAATTTGTTTTGTTAGATTTCCGAAAACCTTATTCAATGGCTTTACAAAAAAAAGGACTGTTTTTAATTGCCGGTATTTATTTATTACTGGCCAGTGCTTTTACGTCTTTTTATCGAGATACCTCAACTCCTGACGCTCTTCTTAAGAAAGCTCGCTCTATAAAGGAAAAAAATGAAGCAATTAGACTTGCAAAGCGTGCGTTCGATGAGTCGGAAGACATGGGTTATAAAACAGGAATGATTAGAAGCCTGAATTACATTGCAGAGTTTTGGGGCCAACTAAGAAGATATGACAGCACCAGATTTTATGCAAATGATGCAATAAAACTCGCGGACAGATATAATATAGATTCGTTAAAGGGAAATAGTTACATATATTTAGGTAATGCTGACTATTGGCAAAGTCATATACAAAGCGCTTTGGATAACTATAATAAGGCTGCCTCAGAATATAAAAAAATAAATAAACTATCTGACCTTGCAACTTGTTGGCTTAATATAGGAGTTTGTGAACAGAAGCTTGCGAATTATATTGATGCTATAAAATATTATGTTAAGGCATCGGAGATATATGAGAACTTAAAAGACGCTGAATACCTTTCTTCTACTTATAACTCCATTGCAGATTGTTTTGTTGAGCAAAATAATTTTGAAAAAGCACTTTACTATAATAAGGCTGCTTTATCAATAAGAAAAAAATCAAGGGATGTTCCCGCAACAGCGGAGTCATTAAATAATATAGGATTTCTTTATAATAAGTATTTGCAAGCGGATTCGGCTATAAAATATCTTGAATCGTCGCTAAATATTTACCGTGCAGAAAAAGATTCAAGTCAGATTATCCTTACGCTACAAAACTTAGGTACAGCTTGGAAAATGAAGAATGACTTGGTTAAAGCCGAACGATATATCACCCGGTCACTGAAAATTGCAAATAAATATAATTTAACTGAGGAAAATGCCAGAGGACATGCTGACTTGGCTTCCGTTTACATTCTTCAACACAAATATGGTCAGGCGCTGACTTCAATCGATACGACTATAAAAATTGCTCAACAAAGACATCTGAAGGAGCTTTTAATGCAGGCTTATGGAATAAAGTCTGAATTTTATAATGAACAGGGCGATTATAAAAATGCGTTGCTTTATGCAAATAAAAAGACGGCATTAAAAGATAGCTTGTTTACGGAAAAGCAGGATGAGATTGTCAATGAACTGGATGTTAAGTTTCGCACTAAACAACGGGAAAGCAATATCGCAGCACTCTCTCAGCAAAATAAATTACAAAACCGTATCGTGCTTATTTTAAGTACTGCTGCGGTTTTCCTGCTTATTTCTTTTGCCATTGCCTACATAAATTTCCGCAAGAAGAATGAGGCAAATGAACGTATCCAGAACCTGATGCGCGAAATGCACCACAGGGTGAAGAACAACCTGCAGATCTTGTCGGGTTTATTCAGTATGCAGATCAATAACCTGAGCGACGAGAAAACCAAAGCCGCCCTGCGCGAGAATGAAGCCCGCCTCACCTCAATGAACCTTATCCATAACAAGCTTTATTTGGATAATACTACCACCAAGATAGAGATGAACGATTATCTGACCAAGCTGCTGAATCATATTAAAGATTCTTTCAGCGGGTATAAGCAAAGCGAGGTAGATCTGAAAATTGAGGTGAATGAAATTATGCTTGAGGCGGATAAGGCCGTAGCCATTGGCCTGATAGCGAACGAGCTGGCTACTAATGCCTTCAAATATGCATTTGCCGATCGTCCTAATGGCGAGATCCGGCTGGCGCTTACGCTGGTCGAAAAATCTAAGGTGCTGCTCACGCTGGCCGATAATGGCATCGGCTTAAAAGAAACTGATGAGGAAAAAGCCCCATCGTTCGGCCTTAAACTGGTGAACCTGATGGCAAGGCAGCTAAACTCCTCGCTCGTGGTAAAAAGCGAGCATGGTATGTTTTACCAGATGGAGATCAGTATATAGTGTGATTTAGAACCAAGAGTCAAGAGTCAAGAATCAAGATTTTTAAAGCATTTTGGAATTAATCCTCGCAATGACAAGGTTTACTATTGCCTGACTCCCCATGTCTTTGCGCTTTTTCACTGTCTTTACTCTTGGTTCTTTACTTTTGATTCTCTTCCCCCGGCTCTTAATTCTCTGCTCTTGACTCTTTTTTTCAAAAACCTTTTTGAGAACAAAAAAAACCTCCTATATTTGCATTCCTTTTCAGAACGACATGTTCTTTAGGAGATTGCCTGATAGTATAAAGGTAGTACGACGGTTTTTGGTACCGTTTGTCTAGGTTCGAATCCTGGTCGGGCAACAATGAAGATTTCGGATTTCGGATGTTCAATTTCAGATTTAGATCTGGGGAATATCGAAATCCGAAATTGTTTATAACAGGTTCATTCAATTCCGAAATCGAATAGTTGAGATCTGAATTGTTTTTGTAGTAGTTGATAGTCACGGTGTTGAGTGGAGTAAAACCGAAATTGAACATCCGAAACGGCAAAGCCTTCTTGAGCAACAAAAAATAATAAACGGCGAAAAATCCGAAATTAACAGATGCCTTTACAGTTTAACCCGGTTAAGTTATTTGCAGGTTCTGCCACACAGGCATTAGCAGCAAATATTGCAGACTCTTATGGTCGTGCATTGGGCGAAGTTGATATTTCGCGTTTTAGTGACGGTGAATTTCAGCCGCATTTTAATGAATCGGTTCGCGGTTGCGATGTATTTGTGATACAAAGCACTAACCCGCCAACTGATAACCTGATGGAGTTACTGATGATGATCGATGCTGCACGCCGCGCATCGGCACACTATGTAACGGCTGTGATCCCGTATTTCGGACTGGCCCGTCAGGATAGGAAAGATAAACCGCGTGTAGCCATCGGCGCAAAACTTGCTGCCAACCTTTTGGTTGCTGCCGGCATTAACCGCATTATGACAATGGACCTGCACGCTGCGCAGATCCAGGGTTTTTTCGATGTTCCGGTTGATCACCTCGATGCATCAATAATTTTTGTACCTTACATCAAGAGCCTTAAATTAAATAACCTCACTATCGCATCGCCCGATATGGGCGGCTCTTACAGGGCGCGCACCTTTGCCAAGTTTTTTAATGCAGAGGTAGTAATTTGCGATAAACGCCGTAAACGCGCCAACGAGATCGAGTCGATGACTTTGATTGGTGACGTTACAGGCCAGGATATAGTGTTGATTGATGATATTTGCGATACCGCCGGTACATTGGCGAAAGCTGCAGCCCTGATCATGGAGCGTGGTGCAAATAGTGTTCGTGCGGTATGTACACACCCGGTATTATCGGGCAAGGCTTACGAAACGCTCGAAAATTCGGTACTAACCGAACTAATAGTAACCGATACGATACCGCTTAAACATCAAAGCAGCAAAATAAGGGTATTAACCACTGCCGATCTGTTTGCCAAAGCGATATCTAATGTAAATGAACACGGCTCGATAAGCCAGTTGTTTAAAGTAGAGTAGTCGGGGAAGTCGATAGTCCATGGACGATGGTCCATAGACGAAGAAAATAAGATGGCTGTGGTCTATTGACTATGGTCCATCGACAAAAAAAGCAAAATCTCCATGGTCTATGGACCATGGACTAAATAAAAACAAATAAATAAAAAATGAAATCAATTGCTATTAGCGGTTCTCCAAGAGAGAACGTAGGGAAACGAGACGCTAAAGAACTGCGTTACCAGAGCCTGGTGCCTGCAGTACTTTACGGTGGGGCTACACAAACCCACTTTTCAGTGTCCGCAGCTGATTTGAGAGCCGTAGTTTACACGCCGGTTGTTCATTTCATCGACTTAGAAATTGCTGGTGTTAAATCACAGGCCATCATTAAAGATCTTCAGTTCCACCCGTTGACCGAGCAGATCATCCACGTAGATTTTCTGTTGTTAGACGAGAAAAAACCGATCGCTATCGAGATCCCGGTAAAATTGACCGGAACCTCTCCGGGTGTTAAGGTAGGTGGTAAACTGGTACAGAAATTAAGGAAACTGCGTGTTAAAGCGCTTCCTAAAGATCACCTGGATGTTATTGAAGTAAGCATCGAAGCCTTAGAAGTAGGTAAATCAGTAAAAGTTGGCGAGATCAAAATCGACAAATTAACTATTATGAACGCTAAAGAAGATACCATAGTTTCGGTAACTACTTCACGTGCATTACGTCAGGCTGAGCAGGAAGCCGGCAAAAAGTAATAAGCCCTTAACCCCTGAAGGGGGGATAAAGAGCTATTAAAACAGCGGTGAGCAATGCTCATCGCTGTTTTTGTTAGATTTGCATCCGTTTAACATATTAATTTCCCCTTTAGGGGCTCAGGGGCATGAATTATTTAATAGTAGGTTTAGGAAACATCGGGCCGGAATATGCCGATACGCGGCATAACATCGGCTTTATGATATTAGATGAACTGGTGAAACAGGAAGGCACCCGGTTTTCGCACATGCGGCTGGCGTATTATGCCGAGGTAAAGCATAAAGCCCGTACGCTGTTCCTCATTAAGCCTACTACCTATATGAACCTGAGCGGCAAGGCCCTGAATCACTGGATGAAAGAGCTTAAAATTCCGCTGGAAAATGTGCTGGTATTGGTTGATGATATTGCCCTTCCCTTTGGTACGCTGCGACTAAAACCTAAGGGCAGCGCCGCCGGGCATAACGGCTTGCGGCATATTGAAACCACGCTGGGTCATAATAATTACGCGCGCTTACGTTTTGGCGTAGGTGATAATTACCCCAAAGGCCGACAGGTTGATTACGTGCTGAGCGGTTTTGACAACGACGAGACTCCCGCATTGCCCGAACTCATAGACCGCTCGATAGAGATGATTAAAAGCTACGCTACCGTTGGCGCGGAACTAACAATGACGAGGTATAATAAATAAAGATTAGGACGTGATTCGGTAAATAGAGATTAGTGATTAGGATGAATTTTTTAATTAAATAATATGACATGAATCTTTTATTTCCCTAATCTCCAACTCCAATTTCTAACCACTAATCTCAAGTCTCTAACCTCTAATTTCCACCCCAAACGTTAAAATTCTGTTAAATCTTCAATTCCCCTGCAACTAAAATCGCTTACGGGCGTCAATTAGCCTGAATTCACACAAAGCCCCAAATCCCACAACGGGTGAAATCATCTATAATCGGTGAAATCACCAGAAAATAATTATGAAAAAACTTTTACTACTGGCATTTTGCTGGTTTATTGCAGTAGCTGCATTTGCTCAACCCGCCCCGAAAACAATAACGATTAAAGGCGCGGCGATAGACTCGGCAACCAACAAGCCTATCGGCTATCTCACCGTTATGGTGCTCGATGCCAAAACGCAGCAATCTGTTCGCGGTGGCCTCACTAAAGACGACGGTACATTTGAATTTACCAAAATCCCGCAAAAGGATTACCTGCTGCAGTTCGCCTCGGTGGGATATAAAAACAAGTCGATAAAGCTCGCGTCATCGGGAAACGATATAAACGTAGGCAATATATTGATTCAAACAGCCAGTAAAGATCTAAAAGAAGTATCGATAGTTGCTGCCCGCCCGCTCATGAAGCAGGAGGTTGACCGTATCAGCTACGATGTGCAGGCCGACCCGGAAGCCAAGGCGGTTACCGCGCTGGATATGATGCGCAAGGTTCCGTTATTATCGGTGGATGCGGATGATAACATTAAGCTGAAAGGCAGCGGCAATTATAAAATATTGATTAACGGGAAAGAATCGGCATTGGTGGCTAAGAGTCCGTCGGATGTGCTGCGGGCCATGCCTGCAACCAATATTGAAAAGATAGAGGTGATTACCACGCCTCCGGCTAAATATGATGCAGAAGGTTTATCGGGCATTATCAATATTATCACCAAAAAGAACGCCGACCAGGGGTACAATGCCAACATAAATGGCCGCTACAACAGCATCTGGGGGCCGGGCATTAATATCAACGCTAATATTAAACAAGGCAAGCTGGGTGCTACGGTGTTTTTTGGTACCAACCGCAGGAATAATAACGAAACCCAATCAGGTAATACGCAGCTGTTTACCAATGGTTCTTCCATATTGCAACGATCAACCAACACCCGGAACGGCAATAACCGCTATGGCGATGTGGAGTTAAGTTATGATATCGATAGTTTGAATCTGTTGACCGGATCGATTGAATTTTTCAGGGGACACAATAACCAGAATAGCAATGGCTTCAGCAATAATCTCAATGCTGATGGCTCAATAGCGCAGTCCTATGACCAGGCCAGCGGTAACCTGAATAATTGGCAGGGAACAGACGCGGCGCTCAACTATCAGCTCGGCTTTAAGCAGAAGAAGGATCGCCTGTTAACCCTGTCGTACAAATACAGCTATTCGCCCAATTCACAGGATAATAATTCGCTGTTCACCAATTTAAATAACATTTATCGCGCACAACTGCCCGATTTTGACCAATACAACAAAGATGGTGAGCGATCGCACACCATCCAGGTTGACTATGCCGAGCCTTTTAAAGTAGTAACGCTTGAAGTTGGCGGAAAGGCGATCCTGCGTAACAACTTCAGTGATTTTAACCGGAGCGACAGGGATTCTGTTTCAGGGCAATACGCACCAAACCCGCTGTACACTGATAATTTTAATTATCACCAGGATGTGTATAGCCTGTACAATTCGTACCAGATAAAGATGGAGAAATATACAGCGAAGGTTGGTTTGCGCATTGAGCACACCAATATCGACGCTGATTTTACATCGGCCAACCAGCAGGTGAAGCAGGATTATAATAACCTCATTCCATCGGTATCTTTGCAGCGCACATTTACAGGCAGCAGTATCACTTTCGGTTTTACGCAGCGCATTCAGCGGCCGGGCATTTACCAGCTGAACCCTTTTGTGGATAATTCGAACCCGCAATTCATCAGCACTGGTAACCCGAATTTACGCCCCGAACTGAATAATACTTTTGAATTTACCTACAGCAAGTTTGGCAATAATTCGTTTACCGCGGGGCTGAACTATGCGTTCTCCAATAACTCTATTCAGAACGTCACCAATCTGGCCACCATAACCAACCCCGACGGCTCAACAAGCACCGTAACCACCACTACTTATCAGAACTTGGGCAGCAACCGTACATTGGGGCTTAACCTGCATGCAAATGTGGCCATTACCAAGCGTCTGAGCCTGAACACCAATGGCGAAATGGGTTACATATGGCTCAAGGGAACGTACGCCGGTCAGCTTTATACTAATTCGGGTTTAACGGGCGATGCGTTTGGCAGTTTGGGATATAAGTTTGATAACGGATACCGTTTAGGATTTGACGCCGGCTTTTTTAGTAGCCGTGTAGCCTTGCAGGGTAAATCTACAGCGTTTGTATTTAACTCGTATGTAGTGACGAAGGAATTCCTGAATAAAAAGGCTTCCATATCGGCGGTTGTGAATAATCCATATTCAAAAAACCGCACATTTACTTCTACAACCATAACCCCGGAGTTTTCGCAGTCGTCATTTTTCCAGAACCCCTACCGTAACTATGCCGTAAGGTTCAGTTACCGTTTTGGTAGGCTGAACAGCGAGATCAAGAAAAACCAGCATGGCATAAATAATGATGATACGAAGAGCAGCGGTGGTAATAGCGGTGGGGGGGCGTAAGCTTGGTTCATTTCGAGCGTCATTAACGCTGGGGCATTGGCGCTAATGTCGCTCGGCGAAAACTCACCCGGTCGACGCTTCGCTGGACCACCCTCTCTCCGCTTCGCTGGAAAGAGGGAGGAAGATTTCGTACCGTATTTCTCTTCCCTCTTTTTCGCTAGCGAAAGAGAGGGAAGGCGAGCGAAGCAATGCCGGGGTGAGTCGGGCGATAATGCATTAACGCCATGTGCCGAATAACGATAACAAGTCGAGGCAGGTTTAGCCCAATTACCAAATCGTTCATCGTTCTAAAAACAGTATTTAAAGGAGTGAAGCCCATCTTTTTAAGCGAATTATAACGAGGCTTGGTAACATTAACGTTACGTAACTAAATTGATAGTTAAAAACGGTACAGTGATTTTTTTTATAGTTTTTCGCGCGCTATTTTCGCACCGCAATTGATTATAACCTTCCTGGATGAAACGATTTTTACTGGCGGCCTTGTGCTGTTATTTCTCGGCGACAGTATTGGCGCAACCCTCACCTCAAACATTAACTGTTAAAGGCACAGCTATTGATTCGGCTACCAACCAGCCTATTGGCTACGTTACCGTTGCCTTGCTGGATGGCGGTACCAAAAAGTCGGTACGCGGCGGCCTTACTAAAGATGACGGCACGTTCGAATTGAAAACAGTTACCGGCAAATCGTACCTGCTTACGCTGGCCTCTGTTGGCTACCGTTCTAAAACGGTGAAAATAACAGGTGTTGAAGCCGAAGTAAATCTTGGCAGGATTCTGGTGGCGCCCGCTAAAAATTCGCTGAAGGAAGTTTCTATCACAGCCGTAAAGCCCATCGTAAAACAGGAGGTTGACCGCATTAGCTACGACGTGCAGGCCGACCCGGAAACTAAAACTCAAAACGTGCTCGACATGTTGCGTAAAGTACCGTTGCTAACGGTAGATGCGAGCGACAATATTCAGATGAAGGGTGAGAGCAATTATAAAATTTTGATCAATGGTAAGCCATCTTCATTGGTAGCACATAACCCGTCAGACGTGTTTAAATCGATGCCGGCCAGCAGCATTCAGAAAATTGAAGTAATTACTACGCCTCCGGCCAAATATGATGCAGAAGGCCTGGCGGGGATCATCAATATCATCACCAACAAAAAAATAGATCAGGGTTATAACGGTAATTTCAACGCGCGTTATAACAGTATTTACGGCCCCGGCGGCGGTTTAAGCCTTAACATAAAACAGGGTAAATTGGGGATTACCAATTACACGGGTTTTGGGATCCAGAAAAAGCGCTATTCGTCGTCTACGTCAGAATTGGATTATTTTAAAAAGAATACCAGTCAGGATAGTACTATTTTGAGGCAGTCGTCATCAAGCCAAAATTCCGGTCGTTCTATTTATACCAGCACAGAGATCAGTTATGAGATCGATAGCCTTAACCTTATTACCGGTTCTATCGACTATAACAATTTTCATAGCACTGGGTTGAGTAATCAGTTCTCGAACCAGTTTGACGAGTTGGGCGTGTTGATGCAACGCTATCGTATTAATAACAATTCTGATAACAACTACCGCGGGGTAGATTTTGGCTTTAACTATCAGCTGGGATTCAAGAGCAACAAGCAGCGCCTGCTCACATTCAGCTATAAATACTCCAACTCGCCTTCTGATGCTATTACCAATAATGATATTCTTGATCGGTACAATTACGGTTTGCCAAGTTATATTCAGGAAAATAACGCGGGAACACGTGAACAAACCATCCAGGCCGATTATGTGCATCCGCTGAAAGACCTGAGCATAGAAGGTGGTGCGAAAGCCATACTGCGCAAAGGCACCAGCGATTTTGAATCGAGTAACTTTAACGATACCACCCAGACTTATGTGAATAATCCGGCCAACTCGAATAATTATATAAACGACCAGGATATTTACAGCATCTACAATACCTATCAATACAATAAGGACAATTGGGGAATTAAAGCGGGCGGACGATTGGAAGAAACGCACATCAACGCGCATTTTATCTCGCAGGCCAGCAGCCTCGACAGGAATTATTACAACTTTGTTCCGTCGGTTTCTATCCAGCGCAAGCTGAAAAATAACGCTAGTTTAACGTTTGGTTTTACCAACAGGATCCAACGCCCTAATATTAGTAACCTGAACCCTTTTATTGACAGGAGCAACCCTAAATTCATCAGCTCTGGTAATCCCGACCTTGTGCCGATAGTGAGCCACAGCCTTGAATTTAACTTCAGCAAATATTCCAAAGGCGGCTTTAACATCGGCTTGTCATACAACTTCTCAAATAATACCATTCAGCAGGTAACACGCCTGGTAGATACGGTAACATACACTACTTACCAGAACCTTGGATCGAACAAAAACCTGGGCCTGAATGGCAGCTTTAGCTACCCGATTACTAAAAGGATCAATTTTAACCTGAATACACGCCTGGCCTATATATGGATCCGTGGTTATTTCAACAATCAGCTTTACAGCAACAGCGGACTGGTGGGTAACGCGTTCAGTTATATCGGCTACAAAATTTCTGATACCTGGCGCACGGGCGTAAACGTAGGTTATTACAGTTCTTATGTATCGCTGCAGGGCAGAGGCAGCTCGGCCGTGTTCTCGGGCATCAGCCTGTCAAAAGATGTATTGAAGAAAAAAGGCTCATTCTTTTTTAACGTAAATAACCCAACCAGCAAAAACCGTACATTCAGCAGCTATACCCGCGACCCTGCATTCTACCAAAGCAACGAATCTATTCAGCCACTGCGTTCATTCAATTTCGGGTTTAACTATCGTTTCGGCAAGCTGAAGTCGGAGATCAAAAAGAACCAGCGCGGTATTGATAACGACGATACAAAAGGCGCTGAAAAACCTGCAAGCGGAAAATAATATATTTGCGCTATGAAAGTGTACGGAATAACCAATTGCAACACGGTAAAAAAAGCGCTCGACTGGCTGAAGAACCACAACGTGCCTTATGAGTTTCACGATTTTAAAAAGTTGGGCGTAAGCCCGGAAAAATTAGATGAGTGGGACCAAAAAGCAGGGTATGAAAAGTTTTTAAATAAACAGGGCCTGACCTGGAAACAGCTCGACCCTACGGTAAAAGACAGTATTAAAACCAAAGCCGACGCCCTGAACCTGCTTCAGCAAAAAACCAGCATGATCAAGCGCCCGGTTATTGAAAAAGACGGGTTTTTGTTTTTTGGTTTTGACGAAGGGGTTTATGAGCGGGAGTTGATGTAAAATAGTTTTTGTCATCCTGAACGTAGTGAAGGGTGACAAAAGTTTAACTTAACTCACTGCCATATAACTTTCGCTCTATGATTAAATAGCAGGTTTATTCGCCGTGTTATATTCATTAGCTGAAATTATTCCCTGCTTTAATTATATTGGATTTTAGTGGTTCACCGAGAAGTGCGACCACTCACTTAATTAACGCAATCAATTACTCACCAAAATACCACCCTAAAAGGGTGAATTTACCTAACCTTATGGTAACAATCATTTTACCTTTGGCGGCATTCCTTAAATAATAGTATTATTGCCGTAATATTAATAAACTGACCTCAAAGAAATGAAATTAAACCTGTTAGCCGGTGCAACACTGGCTTGTATGGCTGTGTCGGGCTTGAGTTGGGCGCAGCAAACGCCTCCCGCCGGCACAATTACCACAAAAGCGGTAACATCGCCGGCTACTACGCCAACCCCACCGCCGCCAACAAATTATGATTATCACGAAGCTTTCGGTCCGATGTTCTATTCTAAGAACGGTACTGAATTTCGCGCAGCCGACGGACAGCCAGGCGCCAAATACTGGCAGAACCGCGCCGATTACCAGTTGGCTGCTACACTGAACGATGAGACCAACCAGATCACCGGATCGGAAGTGTTGACCTATACCAACAACAGCCCGCAAAAGCTGGGTTACTTGTGGATGAACCTGGAGCAAAACTTGTTCAAACTCGATTCGCGCGGTACGGCTATTGTTCCGCAGGTGGGCAATCCACCAAAACCCATCAGCCGCAACTGGGGCCGTGGTCAGGATTTCGATGCCGGCTATAAGATCAAGTCGGTAAAACTGATCGGCGCAAAAGGCGCGCAAACAGATTTGAAATTCATCATCTCTGACACCCGTATGCAGGTTTACCTGCCAGGTGAGCTGGCTGCAGCCGGTGGTCAGGTAAAACTGAAAATAGAATATTCGTTCATATCGCCCGATTATGGTTCAGACCGTATGGGTATTGAGAAAACCAAAAACGGCAAGATCTTCCAGGTGGCGCAATGGTACCCGCGCATGTGCGTTTATGACGACGTTTACGGCTGGAATACTATCCCTTACACCGGTCCCGGTGAGTTTTACCTGGAATACGGCGATTTTGACCTGAGCATTACCGCACCGGCTAACCACATCGTGGTAGCATCGGGCGAATTGCAAAACCCGCAGGAAGTTTATACCGCTACACAATTGAAACGCTGGGCCGAAGCTGCCAACAGCGAAAAAACTGTTGTGATCCGTTCGGCTGCCGAGGTTACTGATCCGGCTTCACGTCCGGCTGGAAAGAAAATGCTAACCTGGCACTTTAAGATAAAAAATGCGCGTGACGCTTCCTGGGGTTCATCAGCTGCATTCATTATCGATGCTGCCAAAATGGACCTGCCAAGCGGAAAGAAATCGATGGCGATCTCTGCCTACCCGGTTGAAAGCGATGGGCAGAATGCCTGGTCACGTTCAACAGAGTACGTTAAAAAATCTATCGAATACAACTCAAAACAATGGTTTGAGTTCCCTTACCCTGCTGCTACTGCCGTTGCCGGTATTGTTGGCGGTATGGAATATCCGGGCATTGTTTTCTGCGGATACACTGCAAAACAAGGTAGCCTTTGGGGCGTTAACGATCACGAGTTCGGCCACACCTGGTTCCCGATGATCGTTGGTTCGAACGAGCGTATGTATGGCTGGATGGATGAAGGTTTCAATACATTTATAAATACTCTTTCGACCGCCGATTTTAACAATGGTGAGTACAAAAGCAAAAGAACCGTTGATATGCACCGCATTGGCGCCATATTTACCGCCCCTGGCCTGGAGCCTATGATGAGCCAGCCTGCTAACCTGAAGGAAAGAAACACAGGCATCCTGCTTTATTCAAAACCAGGAATGGGCTTAACCATGCTGCGCGAGCAGATTTTAGGCCCTGAGCGTTTTGATTTTGCCTTCAGGAAATACATTGCCGAATGGGCATTTAAACATCCAACCCCTGACGACTTTTTCCGCACCATGGAAAATGCAGGCGGCGAAAACCTGCAATGGTTCTGGAGAGGCTGGTTTGTGAACAACTGGCGTTTAGACGTTGCCGTGCGCAGTGTTGACTATGTGGATAATGACCCAGGAAAAGGCGCTTATATTACTATCGACAACCTTGAAAAAATGGCGATGCCGGTAATTCTGGAAATTAAAACCGTAAGCGGTAAAACCGATCGGGTGAAACTTCCTGTTGAAATATGGGAACGTAACAGCAGCTGGAAATTTAAATATAACTCTACTGAAGCTATCGAATCGGTAACTTACGATCCGGACAAAGTATTGCCTGACTTTAACGAGACAAACAACGTTTGGAAGAAAGCCAATTAGAGATTAGAGACCGGTTGATTAGAGATTAGGATACCGGTTGAAGATGAATAAACAGAAACCCGGTCTTGTGGCCGGGTTTCTTCGTTTATGAGGATAGGACCGATTTTTTTGCTCCAATTGCCAACCAATGGTCAAATGTTAAAATCAAAACCTTTATTCGCCGAATTAAGTTTATCTTAACAGTGTAATTCATTTTACCATGAAAACGAGGTATATTTTTATGCTGCTGCTTTTACTGGCAGCCGGCAGCGTTAGCGCGCAATCAGTATTAACGGGTACGGTGCACGAAAGCGGCACCAACACTAAACTACAGGATGTGTTTATCCGCAATATGAACAATAAGCAACTGGGCCTTACCGACAAAGACGGTAATTTCAGCGTTAAAGCTGAAATAGGTAATTTGCTGATATTTGATGCACCGGGCTATGTGCCAGACACGCTGTATCTCATTGATATGAAGCCCAAAAAAATTGAGCTGGTGCTTAATAAAGCGATCTCACTGCGCGGTGTAACTATCAGTTCGTCGCGCCCCGACTTTGATCCACGAAAAGAATACCCCGAAATTTACCAAAAAAGTAAATTGTACGTGCTGTCTCCCACCACCTGGTTTGGCAAGGAAGCTAAAGATGCGCGGCGCATGAAACGGTTTTTTAGGCGCGAACAGGAGGAACGAAAAGTTGATGCCGTATTTACCCGAAGCTACGTTGGCAGTATTGTGCCTCTCAAAGGTGAGGAACTGGACGATTTTATGTTGATGTACCGGCCAACTTACGCCTTCATCAAAGGGAATGACAACGTATCTCTCGCTGTTTATGTCAATGATAGTTATAAGAAGTACCAGGCGCTGCCTCCCGATAAGCGCAAGCCGCAAAGGTTGACGACGGGGGAATAGCATTAGTCATTAGGCTATTAAGCCAATAAATTTGCGCTGAGATCATCTTTGTTATTGAAGAAGGACGCGCCGGGCTCAGTCGTTAAAACAAAATAATAAACATACCGGTTCTGTTATTAAACATTACCACTATGAAAAAGAGAATGATAACCATGGTACTGCTTGCAGTTACGTTTGCAGCTGTAAGTTCAAGTTGTGCGCCACCACGACATTTGAAACCGCCGCCAGCACCGCCGGGTGCACCAGCACATTAGAATTTAGGAAATTGGATTTTTGATTTCGAATTTTAATACAAGAAAAAAGGTCATGCTGATTATTTCAGCATGACCTTTTTATTTTTTGAATGAAGGCAAAGTGGATAAAATCCGAAATTGAACATCCGAAATTCGATATTACATCACATCGCCCCAGCTTTTCTTATCCTTTAACATTACCTCACGCAGTAAGCGCACTTGCGGAGCGCCATGATCAAGTACCGCATCATGGAATTTCTTGAGGGGGAAATTTGCGCCCTCCTGTTTCTCGTAGTCGGCGCGAAGTTTTAATAACTCCAGTTTACCGATGGTGTAGAACAGGTAACCGGGATCGAATGTGCCGCGCAGCGCCTCCTGGTATGATGGTTTTTCGCCCTGATACCAATTGTCCATAAAGAATTTGGTTGCATCGTTCAGGTTCATGCCCTGGCAATGGGTTTTGATCGACACGCATAAACGGCACAGCCGCAGCAGTGCATCACCCGATTGTGTAAGGCGGTATTTAGCCGCCCGTACGGTATCGCCATTGTGGCCATAGCCTTCATCGGCCATCATTTTTTCACAATAGTGCGCCCAGCCTTCGGTAAAGGCATAGCTGCCGAAGATCTTTTCGATGCGCGTAGCATCCGAGGCGTTCAAATGCAGGAACTGCACATAATGACCGGGGTATGCCTCGTGGATGGTAATATTATCAGTAGTATAATAATCAAACTGACGCAGCCAATCTTCTTTTTGCTTGTCGGTCCATTTCGGGTCGACAGGGGTAACATAGTAAAAGGCTTCGGTAGCTTTTGTTTCAAACGGACCCGGGTCATCGTTCGAGGCGGTGCTGGTGGCGCGGGCAAATTGCGGCGTTTCTTCAACCTTTAAATTAACCGGGCCGGGTACCGAAACAATATTCTTATCAGTAAGGAATTGCTTGATGGCTTCTACATTCTTTCGCACCTCGGGGATCAGGTTCTGGGCCGTAGGATGCTCTTTTTGTAAGTCGTGGTAAACCTCAACCGGTTTTTTATTGGGGTTGATGGTTTTGGCAGCAGCGTTGAATACGGCCTGCTCCTTTTTGAGCTCGGCGAGGCCAATGGCCAGGATCTTTTCCGGTTCGAGGGTAAGGCCTTCACTGTATAGTAGCATTTTCTTGTAGCTGGCCTTACCGATGGCATATTTATTATTGGCTTTTGGTAGTTTTTCCTTTTGCAGCCAGGTGGCGTAAGCATTTATAGACGCGATGGCGTTTTTATTTGCCGTATTAAATACCTTCATTAGCGAATCGTTCTTCACATCTTTCAGCGCAATTTTCAAATCGCCGCCCAGGAAATCGGTTACGCCGTGTGCAATTTGTATGGCCGTTTCAATGTACGGTTTGGCCAGCGTATCTTTCAGGTTGATCTTTGCTGCGGCAAACACCCTTGGAGCATTTTCTTCGATAGCGATGATTGATTTAAGCCTGTTGTCAAGGGATGCAAAATCGCGTTTCACATAAATGCTCACGTCAACAGCGTTAGCATACGTCATGGGGTTTTTGTCGTAAGTGCCCATATCCTCAAAATTGAAGATCTCATTTTTAATGGCCGAGCGGAGGATACGGAAATCGTAAAACGCCTTTGCGCTTAACGAGGCGGTATCGGTGGCAGCCATACGCTGGTCGAAATCTTTCAGCCTCCCCAGCTCCCTGCCGAGCGATTCCTTACTGTAATCGGTTGTTTTGCCATCATATTGATGATACCCAAGCGCGGTACCTGTGGCAGGCCGCCAGGCCAGGTAACCGGTCAAATAATCATCAGACAATTTTTGAAAAGCAGTATCGCCCGATACAGGGGCGGTGGCGGCAGTTTGCGGTTTTTGCTCACAGGCAAACAGCAGCACTACAGGAATTAAGAGGAGTTTTTTGCTGGTCATAGGTCAGTTGTCATTGGTCATTCGTAAAACCTTATCAGGTGATAAATTCAATATTAGCAAAAACAAATCACAACTCCTGCGATTTTCACTAATCACTAATCACTAATCACTAATCACTAATCACTAATCACTAATCACTAATCACTAATCACTAATCACTAATATATACCGCTGGGACTGGATTTTCCTTTTGTTCGTGATTAGGGGATTTAAGGATTCTGGTAAGTTGATAAAATTCCTCAAATCCTTACATCATAGGAATCATGGTTAAGACATTTCTTGCGTTAGTGATGGCAGCGGGTACCGGCCAAAAGCGTAAGGCCTGCAGGCGTATGAGCGAACAGCACGGGCCGCAGGCAACGCCCTGATAATGCCCTGTACATCGCTCCTATTTTGTTACAAATAATGAAAGGATCTTCACCAAAACATTCCTAAACTATTAAACTAACCTGACAAAAAAGTTTTAAGATAGCCGTTAATTTGACGGCAGAACATTCTACCTGTAACCATCATCCCGGCCAGTTAAACCCGGGATGATGGTTCATCAAATTCCTCATGGTTATCTCATTCTTTCGATTACACAGTACAATTATTTAGTTAGCTGATTAATCCTTTCCATTTTTAAAGCATCCAATATACAAAGCCCCGCTAATTAGGTGCAGATATAAAAACTTAAAACCATGAAAAGGAAATTCGTAGCATTTGCGCTGTTATTGAGCGCCATAGTAACATTAGGTTCTGGCTGTGTGGTTCGTGAAGGATACGGACATCCGCATTATCATCATTACCACTATTACCGCGGTTACTAAAAGATTTTTTGGATAGGTGCGTGTGTGTGAAGCCCCGGCGGTTGGCCGGGGCTTTTTTGTGGGATTTGGTTTTGAGTTATTTACGTTTTCTGAACCTGAGATTTAAAGATTTACGTATCTTCCTGAGCCGTTGGTGCAAATCTCGACGATATTATTTTAGCTGCGATTCAATAAGTCCTAAAATTTGTTTAATGCCGGTTCAGATAATTATGCAGTAAGCAACCGCTTCAAACACCACAAACCACTCACCCCAATCACCCCGCGTCCAATCCAACAACCTCAACCACAAAACTTTTTTTGTCAACCTATTGAAAATCAAAAAAGAAGTCCGTACTTTTGCAGTCCCGAAAACCGCCCAAAATAAATTGGACGGGCGCGGATAAAACAAATAAACAAAAAAAGGAAGAATGCCTACTATTCAACAATTAGTTAGAAAAGGTAGAGTAGCTCTGGTTGACAAGAGTAAGTCGCCAGCGTTGGACAGCTGTCCACAGCGAAGAGGCGTGTGCACCCGTGTGTACACCACTACCCCTAAGAAACCAAACTCAGCGATGCGTAAAGTTGCACGTGTGCGCTTAACAAATGGTAAAGAAGTTAACGCCTATATCCCAGGTGAAGGCCACAACTTACAGGAGCACTCAATCGTGTTGATCCGTGGTGGTCGTGTTAAAGACTTACCGGGTGTACGTTACCACATCATCCGTGGTGCATTAGATACATCGGGTGTTGCCGGCCGTAACCAGCGTCGTTCTAAATATGGTACTAAACGCCCTAAACCAGGACAAGCAGCTGCTGCTCCTGCAAAGGGTAAAAAGAAATAACTAAAGGAGGATAGTAACAATGAGAAAGTCAAAACCAAAAAAGAGAATTATCCTTCCTGATCCAAGGTTCAATGATACCCTGGTTACAAGGTTCGTAAATAACATGATGTATGACGGAAAGAAATCAACCGCGTACGCCATATTCTATAACGCAGTTGATATTGTTGAGAAAAAAACCAGCGAAAGCGGTTTGGATACCTGGAAAAAGGCCCTTAACAATGTAATGCCATCTGTAGAAGTAAAAAGCCGCCGTGTGGGTGGTGCTAACTTCCAGGTGCCTACAGAAGTTCGTCCGGAGCGTAAAATTGCTTTGGGTATGAAATGGCTGATCAGCTATGCCCGTCGTCGTGGTGAAAAAACCATGATGGAGAAATTAGCAGGCGAGATCATATCGGCAGCTAAAGGTGAAGGTGCAGCAGTGAAAAAGAAAGAAGATACGCACAAGATGGCTGAGGCTAACAAGGCGTTCTCACACTTCCGTTTCTAAAAAATTGATTACACCGATTAATAAAGGATTACACCGATTAAATATTGTAGTTACATTGATTTAGCATATTTGCCAAATCCGTGTAATCCAAAAATCGGTGTAATCTCTAAAACAATCAGTGAAATCATCAAATAAAAAGTATGTCAAGAGATCTTAAATACACAAGAAATATAGGTATTGCCGCTCACATTGATGCCGGTAAAACTACTACCACCGAACGTATTCTTTACTATTCTGGCGTGAGCCACAAAATAGGTGAGGTACACGAAGGTGCGGCTACAATGGACTGGATGGCGCAGGAGCAGGAGCGTGGTATCACTATCACATCGGCAGCTACTACCGTTAACTGGAAATACCGTGGTCATAACTACCACATGAACATCATCGATACCCCCGGCCACGTGGATTTCACTGTAGAGGTGAACCGCTCGCTGCGTGTATTGGATGGTTTGGTGTTCCTGTTCAGCGCGGTTGATGGTGTTGAGCCACAGTCTGAAACCAACTGGCGTTTGGCAAACAACTACAACGTGCCCCGTATCGGTTTCGTTAACAAAATGGACCGTAGCGGTGCCGATTTCCTTAATGTAGTAAAACAGGTTAAAGAAATGCTGGGTAGCGTAGCTATCCCATTGCAATTACCTATCGGTGCTGAAGATCAGTTTAAAGGTGTGGTTGATTTGATCAACTTCCGCGGTATTGTTTGGAACGAGCACGATAAAGGTATGACCTTTACCGAAGTTCCTATTCCTGATGATATGCTGGAAGAAGCTACCGAGTGGAGAGAGAAATTATTGGAAGCTGTTGCTGAGTTTGACGACTCACTGATGGAGAAATTCTTTGAAGACCCAACCACCATCACCGAGCGTGAGGTATTGGACGCTTTACGCCAGGCTACATTAGCCGGTAAGATCGTTCCGATGACCTGCGGTTCTTCATTCAAGAACAAAGGCGTGCAAACCATGCTGGATTACGTAATGGAGTTAATGCCTTCGCCTTTAGATTCTAAAGGGGTTGTTGGTACTAACCCTGACACCGGCGCTGAGATATTGGTTAAACCAGACGTTAAAGAGCCATTTGCAGCTTTGGCATTTAAGATTGCTACCGACCCATTTGTAGGCCGCTTGTGCTTTATCCGCGTTTACGCTGGTAACCTGGAAGCTGGTTCATACATCTATAACATGCGTTCGGAGAACAAAGAGCGTATCAGCCGTATATTCCAGATGCACGCTAACAAGCAAAACCCTATCCCTAACGTAGGTGCAGGTGATATTGCTGCGGTAGTAGGCTTTAAGGATATCAAAACAGGTGATACCCTTTGTGACGAGAAGCACCAGTTGGTGCTTGAGTCGATGGTGTTCCCTGATCCGGTTATCGGTTTAGCTATTGAGCCTAAAACTCAGGCCGACGTTGATAAACTGGGCATCGCTTTAGGTAAACTGGCTGAAGAGGATCCAACTTTCCGTGTACAAACAGATCAGGACACTGGTCAAACCGTAATCAGCGGTATGGGCGAGTTACACCTGGATATTTTGATGGACCGTTTGAAACGTGAGTTCAAGGTAGAAGTTAACCAGGGTGCGCCACAAGTAGCTTACAAAGAGGCTATTACAGGTTCTGTTCAGCACCGTGAAACTTACAAGAAACAAACCGGTGGTCGTGGTAAATTTGCCGACATCCAGGTTGTTATCTCTCCGGGAGAAGAAGGTAAAGAAGGTTTAGAATTTGTTAACGAGATCGTTGGTGGTTCAATCCCTCGCGAGTTCATCCCATCTGTTGAAAAAGGTTTCAAATCTGCAATGGATAATGGTGTATTGGCAGGCTACCCGCTTACCAGCTTAAAAGTTAGGTTGATTGATGGTTCATTCCACGCTGTCGATTCGGATGCATTATCTTTCGAGATTGCAGGCCGTTCGGCTTACCGCGAGGCATTACCAAAATGTAAACCGGTATTGTTAGAGCCTATCATGAAGATCGAGATCTTAACCCCTGAAGAAAACATGGGTGATGTTATCGGTGATATGAACCGTCGTCGTGGCCAGCTGCAAGGTATGGATACCCGCGCAGGTTCGCAGGTGATCAAGGCAATGGTACCACTTTCTGAGATGTTTGGTTACGTAACTCAATTACGTACTATCACTTCAGGCCGTGCAACTTCAACAATGGAGTTTGATCACTATGAGCCAGCTCCACGTAACGTACAAGACGAGGTTGTTGCAAAATCAAAAGGTCGTAAACAAGTTGCTGCAGACTAAGTAACAGAGATTAGTTGATTGGTGATTAGAGATTAGTTATCAATCAACTTTTCAAATAAATAAACGGTAACCCTAATAAATAGCTCTTAGGGGAGCCAAAATTAACCAGTGAAATCACCTCGAAATCGGTGAAATCAAAAAAATAAAATAATGAGCCAAAGAATCAGAATCAAATTGAAATCTTACGATTACAACCTGGTTGACAAATCAGCCGAGAAGATCGTAAAAACAGTAAAGCCTACCGGCGCTGTAGTAAGCGGACCACTTCCGTTACCAACTGAAAAGAAAATCTTTACAGTATTGCGTTCACCGCACGTTAACAAAAAAGCACGTGAGCAATTCCAATTATGCTCTTATAAGAGATTATTGGACATCTACAGCTCAAACTCAAAAACTGTTGACGCTTTGATGAAGCTTGAATTGCCAAGCGGTGTTGAAGTTGAGATCAAAGTGTGAGTTGACCGGAAGAGCCGTTCAAGAATCAAAATATCAAGATTCAAGATAAAAGAAAAGCCATTCGTCTGTTTGACGGATGGCTTTCTTGTTTTATATATTGCACATTATATAGCTTATAATTGAACATCCTTAAAACCACTTATCGCCATTTCCTGCGTTGCTATGGCGTCGTATTCCTTCGAAACGATTTTTTAAGGATAAAGAAGAATTACAACCATCTGCCAGTAAAATAAACGGACGCCTATGCAACCATTTCGCGGTTTTCTAAGTCTACCAGTTATATGAAATTCCTGCTCCTGTTTTTAATTTCGATCATATTCATAATTCCTTATAAATTAATAGCCGCTTCTGCCGATACCACTCAAAAAGAACGGCAATTCACCAAAGCGGAGCTTGTTGCTGACGTTAACTACATGGTGAAAACCATTGCAGATGTGCATCCCAATATGTACCACAGCATCAGCAAAAAACAGTATGAAAGCCTTACCAAAAATGTCATTAGCCAATTGCACAATGGGATGACTGAAAAGCAGGCCTGGCCTGTAATGGCCCCGCTGGTTGGCGCCCTCAATGAAGGCCATAGTAATTTTAACTACCCCAATGACCTGCTCGGTGGACTTAAAACCGGTAAAGACCTGTTATTCCCTGTAGTGTTACGCGAATTCGACGGACGGTATCTGATCGTGAGAATTGACGGCTCTGCCGAAGATATACTTTTGCCGGGCGACAAGATCGTCAGCATCAACGGTATAAAAGCCTCACAATTGGTCGATAACTTGAGCACCTGCTCAGGCGGGTTACGGTTGTGGCGGGCAAACGATGTATGCCGCAATATTGTTGTCTATATGTTTATGTATAATATCAAAGCGCCTTATCATATTACTTATTTGCGCCGTGATAAGATTGACAGCGCTGTCCTGAAACCAACTGCCTTTGCCGATTATGCAGGCCGGATAAAGGCCAAAGCCACAAAACAACCGGCGTCGCCGTCGCCGGGCAACTATTCTTTTAATAACTTTGGTAACGGGAAGGTGTTGTTAACCGTCAATTCACTTGCAGGAGACCTTGGTGAATTTAAACATTTCCTCGACTCGGCTTTTACCAATTTTAAACAAACGAATACCAATACCCTGATTATTGATCTAAGGCGCAATGGCGGCGGTAACTCAGCACTGGCAGAAGCACTGCTGGGCTATATTACCGATAAACCTTTCCGCATGACTGGCGGCGTGAAATGGAAAATAAGCGAGGAGTATAAGGCGCAGATCCGGAAAAATGCAGATAGCGCGACGCTCAAAAATATGGCTTATTACCTTGATGGTAAAAACGGCGCTATCCTTGAAAACAGTGGGCCTAAGCCCGAAAAAACTGCTGAAAATAACCTGCTGTTTAAAGGAACGGTATTTGTGCTGATTGGCCCAAAGACGTTTTCGAGTGCCAATATGCTGGCAAATACTATCCAGGATTATAAACTGGCAACGCTGGTGGGCGAACCCTCTGGCGAACCGGCAAATGATTACGGCGAACTTATATCGGTCAAGCTGCCGAATACCGGTTTTACATTTACCACCTCTGTCAAACAGTTTGTACGGGCAAATGGTGACGCAAAAGATGATCACCCGGTTTTGCCCGATCATTTGGTAAAAGATGATTTGGCTACCCCGGCTGACGAGGTTCTGGAATATGTGAAGAAGCTATAATCCCTTCACATACATATCCTTAAAGTTGTAGATCACCTCATTAAATTTATTGGTGAAATCCTGGCCGATGTTGCCGTAGAATTTTTCGCCGGGGCTGATAGGCTTGGTGAGTACGCTTATACTATCAACAGTTGCGGTTTGATCGCTCAGGGCTAAGTTCACTTTTGGAAGAATATAAACTTCCTTTTTTTGCGTACCACCCGCGCCGCCAAAACCTACCATTTTTTTGGTGGCCGTTTTGAGAACTGTCGCTTTGTATTTATTGAAATACGATTGATAGAATGTAGAGCTGACTGCGCCAGAATCAAAATGAAACGCAAGTGTATCATTACCCGCTTTCAATTCAATAACCGGGTCAAGCCCATCGAGTGCAAAGTTGTGGAGATCACTTTTGGCAGGAGTTTCCGGAATCATCATTTTGCCGTTCTTGTAAACATGCACCTCCAGCATTTGCCCGATAACGGGGAAGCCAATAATTATATTCAGCTGAAATTTGATAGGGGCGATATAAAGGATAGAATCGGGCATTACCTGGAAAACCACATTTTTTACGAGGATATCACCGATATAAAGACTATCGGCAATACCCATCCCTGTCTTAAAGGTGATCCCGGTGGCGCCGCTACCTTCGTTAAAGCTCACGTTCAGTATGTGCAGGCCAAGCTTTTTGGCGTAGGTTTGCGTTATGGACGAGATATTGGCCCTCGTGTCAAAAATTCCGTCGAAAGTTTTGGCGCCACTAACAACGGGGATTTCCACCAAACCAATTGCATCCCGTTTCCATGATATGGTAGAATTTGTTTTTTTGATGGTTTGCTGTGCGGGGATTTCTTTGAGCGCATTCCGCATCAGCAGATCATTACTGATATCGTCGATAAAATCCTTATGGAGCGCTTTTTTATAATTTTTCAGGATCTCGTTGTCGCAGTCGGCTGCCTTTGCATATTCAAATACCTTGAAATAGCTATCACCCTGTAAATGCTTTAATGCGGCTTTGGTAGAATCAGGTAGTTCCTTGCCGTGGTCGTTTAAAAGGGAGTCGATATCTTTAATACATTCGGTATTCCGGTTAAATGCATTATCGATGTATGATTTAAAATAGAGCCGGTCTTTTTCTTCTATGTCACTACCAAGTGCTTTAAACTTCGCATCGAGTTTAAAATATTCGTTTTGATCTAAAAGATTATGCAAGGTTTTTACAGCGGCTGCATTGTTTTTGGCTGGTTTATTACAAGCCGCAGCTGCCAGCAATAGCATAAAGCAGGATAGTTTTTTTAAGCTCATCATATAATTTAGACAAAAAAAACGGCACAATATTACAAGAGCGATGAGGTGTTTAGCGTATTTCTTCCCCGAAAGTCAGTTGGCTTCCAAAAGGGTCATGTACGGTCATCATTATGGCTTTGTCATTCCACTCAGGCACTTCGAGGCCAGGGCAACCATATTTATAATTCTTTTGGTTAAGCAATTTATGATAGTCCGCCAGGCCCTCAAAATCATCTATGCAAACGTGCGTGCCCGGCGTGCCGTCGCCATGATGTTCGGAAAGATAAAGGACAATATCTCGCAGCGAGATCTGAATGAATTTAGGTGTGCCCAGCTCAAACTCATGCGTCCAGTCGATTTTAAAACCAAGCCAGTTTATATAAAACTCAACTGCTTTTCCATAATCAAAAATGCGGAGTATAGGTTTAACTATTGACATGGCTATAGTTCTATCAGATTATGCTTGTCTAAAAAGTTGTGCCAAACGGCCTCCAACTCGTCCACAATTTGCGGCCTGATGGATATGCCCGATGCTTGCGGTGTCCAGTTCTGTTCGGCAAGGTTACCCGATTTTAACGTATCCATGCTCAATATCGGTTGCCTGGCGGGATTAAGCAATACTTCGAGCGAAATACCTATGCGGTAATATAACCGGCCATTTCTTTCAGCAGGATAGGGCGCAGTGGCAACAAACCCCGACGCAAAGATGCCCCTTGGTTCTACGCCGAGCCTCACGATGTAAGCCCGGTCGCCCGGCTGGATGGTCTTGTGACTAACCACACTCCAGTTATCGTCCAGCTTACCTGTTTTTGATAAGGTTTCAATATCCCTATCCAGATCTTCCCACTTCCATTTGGTCGGGTTCCAACCAAAAAGATAGGCTTTCATTAACTTCTGCCCATCAGTTCGTCAACCTTATTCCGCTCAGTTTGCAGTTCGCGGGCCAGTTTCTTTTCTTTTTCGTTGGCTTTGGCTTTGTAGTTTTTAAACTCTTCTTCCAATTCGTTGTACAGGTTAATGCGGTAGCGGGCTTCACGACCTAAGCTTCCCGAGCGGAAGATCACAACCGCAGCGGTAGCACCCAGTGCAATCACCAGCCCCCACATAATAAGATTGTAAAGCGATTTATCGATATAGATCCCTAAAAAGTTAACGGAGTTTACCCTCGAATTAGACAGGGCAAGTGATTTTTCCTTGTCGCTTACGTCTGACTGAAGGCTGCTTGTTGTTTTAGTTTGAGCTGCCAATTTCGCCTCGGTTTCTTTTAATTTTTGCTTGGTGGCCTCTATCGTATCTTTCAAGCTTTTGTAGAAAGAGGTAATTTGCGGTTCCTGGTAGTGATATATTTTGGTGAGCAGGTATTTGTATTGGCCGCTGATAGATTTATCGCGCATTAGTACCGTATCTTCATGAGTAGGCTTGTGATAGCGGGGCACCGGCGCCTGTCTTACTGCGGAGGCGGCTCTATTGGGTGTTTGGGATAATAATATTGCGTTTTTGATACTGGCTGAGAAAACCGGCTTCGCAAACGACGAAATCAATACGAAAATGAATAATCTCAGAATAAAAAGCTTCTTCATAGGGTAAATTTAGTTCAACAATATTAACAGAACAGGTTTTTTTAGGTTTTTATTGCCTTAAAATAGCCTTTAATTAAGGCGAATGTAAGCTTTACTGCGGAATTTTGCTACTCATACTTATATTAGCAACATGAATATAGGCATAATTGGCTTGGGTGATATGGGGCGTTTATACGCAAAGGCATTTGCCGATGCAGGCTATACCGTATGCGGCTGCGACCTTCCTGAAAACCGCGGAAGACTGGAAGAGGAGCTTGCTCCCTGCAATATCAGGATCATGGATTCGGGTATGGATGTTTCCCGCATCAGCGACCTGATCATTTATTCTGTCGAGGCCGATAAGATGCTGCAAGTGGTTGCGGAATGCGGTTCATCTACCAAATATGGCGCTATAGTTGCAGGACAAACATCCGTTAAATCGCCGGAGATCGAAACCTTTGAAAAGTACCTTCCGGCCGATGCGCAGATCATTACTTTTCATGGCATGCATGGCCCGGGCTTTAAGCCAAAAGGGCAAAAATTGATATTGATACGCCACCGCTCAGACGATGCGGCTTATAAGCGTATGCTCGATCTGTTTACAGCCATAGGCTCCGATATTGTTGAATTAAGCGATTACCATGAACATGATAAAATAGTAGCCGATACGCAGGCCGTAACCCACGTTGGTTTTGAAAGCATGGGTACCGCCTGGAAAGAGGCCGGCTTTTTTCCATGGGAGAATGCTTCGTATATCGGTGGTATCGATAATGTAAAGATCTTAACAACCCTCCGTATTTTCAGCTACAAGGCGCACGTATATGCAGGCTTGGCTATCTTAAACCCGTACGCCCGGCAGCAGGTAAAACGTTATGCCGTATCAGAATCGGAGTTATTTAAGCTGATGATTAAGGAAGAGGAAGAAGCTTTCCGTGCCCGCTTATACCGCGCCCGTGATTTTGTATTCCACGAAAGCCGCAAACCCATTATGCTTAATGATTCGGTAATGAAGGAATTTTCGCTGGCCGATCACTCGCACAAGCGCAAACCCAATTCGCACCTTAGTATTTTAAGCATGGTTGATGCCTGGTACCATCTTGGCGTAAACCCGTATGATAACCTCATCTGCCAAACACCACCATTCAGATTACGTTTAGGCATCGCCGAATATTTATTTAAAGACGAAGAATTGCTGGAAGAGTCGATAGAAACCGCGCTTTACGACAAAACCATCCGCGGCGACGATCTGGAATTTCACTCAGCGGTAAGGGAATGGTCGGCCATTATTGGTTACGGTGATATGCAGGGCTACAAAAAACACTTTAACGATGTGCAGGCTTTTTTTGACGGCAGGCTGGAAGAGGGGAATAAGCAGAGCGCCGAGTTGATCAGGAGGTTAATGGCAAGTTAACCTCTTTTGCGTGATTGCGAGGAAGGAAGCAATCTCCGAACTATGCATTAGCAGTAATGTCCTTTGTAGAGATTGCTTCGCTCCTCGCAATGACGAGGGCTTAAAATTGCGATTTATTTCCCTGCAGCAAACAATGTCCATGGATAGGCCTTCATATCCCTCAAATATTTTCCCTGCGTTTTAAAATATTCCGGATGCTTTTTAAAGAATGGCCCTGCCAGGAAATCAGCGCCGCCGGGATGCCCCATGTGCGCCCATAAAGACATTTTTTTGGCCAGTTCGGTACTGCTTACCTTGCCCTGCACTGCGCCCATCGGGTAAAACGGACCTTCGCTCCATTCAGGCACTCCCCTTGCGTCTTCATCAACGTGACCGTCGATCACGCAGCGGTCTAACGATGTTTTGCCGGTCAGTGCATTGTAAGTATCGCCTTCAATAACTTTACCGGTTTCCGGGTCGAGTTTTCCTTTGTTATCAACTGCTACCAATTTTTCCATGCGCAGCCTGCGGGCATTGGGCGAATTGGCTTTGTCGTTAACATTAAAGGTTGTTTCTTCCTTTATCAGCTTTGGATCACTTGGAAAGTTTGAGCCGATGATAGCTGTATCCTTCGAGCGCCAAACCTTATAATTCTTTAAACCAAGTTCCAGTTTGGCAACTTCGTTTGTCTTGGTATCGCCAATCAGCCAGTCGTTAGCATAGCCGCCATTGTTATCGGTGGTCATAATTTTTACCACATCGTCAATACTTTTAGCGTATTGGGCAGCCTTGCGGGCACGTACAAACTCGGGTGTGCGGGTGGTGTCGAAACCTTTAAACCCTGTGATGGTGGTTTCTGTGATAAGGATCCCACTGTTGGTTACCACAAAATCATCGCCGCTATGTATAAAACCGGGGGCCACGTCCATCAGCATGTGATTGCCTTTTTCGGGTTTTATGTCGGCAATAACATTCCAGCGTTCGCCTACAATATAGTCGGTCCAGTTATTATGGCCTATTACTATTTTATGATCTTTGGTAAAACTCCCGGTAGCAATAAACGCGCTGCAATTGCCGGGTGCTTTATTATCGCCGCTGCCGGGTTTTATTTTGTTATTCAATTTCGGCACGTAATATTGCGCCAGCTCGATATTGGCATTTAACGAGGCAATATCAAGCGTATCATACTTAAATCCTTTAGCCTGCAGGCCTTCGGCAATGCCTTTTATTTCACCCTGATACTCCTTATCAATCTTTTTCCATAAAAAGCGCTGGGATGCAGCACGATAAAACGCCCAGTCTCTGCCGCTGGTGGTGGGCAGGTAATATTGCATCACCTTAATTAAAGTATCAATTTCTTTAGCTACGAGGAAGCCATGCTGAAAGCCTATATCGGCCGGTGAGCCGGAGACGTGAATATAAATCCAGCCATTTTTATCTTCGCGGGTAGCATTGCCGAGGCGGTTGTGCGCTGTAGGTTTCGGTTTACAACTGTAAAATAATACGAGCGCCAATAAACTGAAAATCGGGGTAAGTTTTAGTTTCATGTCGAAATGGGGGAGTTTAATTATGTAAAAATAACAGGTTTACAAATCTTTGCAACCTATGTATATCATTAAAGTAACAGATTATCATAAATTTGCTTTCTCACAATCTAATTCTTAATACTGTTAAAGCCAAAGAAACTATTGCGGCTATTGAAACGATGAAACCTGTTATCACATTAATTTTAATTGTATTGACTTTTATCTCCTGTAAAAAGGTGCAATTTTCCGATTCGCAGTCTGGCGGGTTGGTGGATGCCGTAAGGGCGCCGCGCAGATTAGTAGAAAAGCGCGTACTGCCGCCACCACCTTTAAAATTCAAAGATGTGGTAATACTGGGCAACAGCATAACGTTTACGCCATCTAATCCTTTTGGGGAATGGAAGGGCAACTGGGGGATGGCGGCGTCCGCGATAGATTCTGATTATGTGCACCGGTTAGCGGTTCGGCTCAAAACCCTTGATCCAACATGCCAGGTTACTGCAAGGAATATAGCGGAGTTTGAGGAAGGCTATGTGAATTATGATTTTGATGCCAATCTGAAAGATCTGCGCGATGGCAAGCCCGATTTGCTTATTTTGAGAATAGGGGAAGATATAGACGTAGCCAGCTTTAATGCAAACGTATTTAAGCAGCGTTACCAGGCGCTGATCAATTATTTCGCTGCCAATAACGGCAGACTCAGGGTGTTGGCGGTGGGGCCGGTGTGGAACGCCTATCTGGCAGAAAGTATAATGCGTAGCTTTTCCCCTTATGCATCATTAGCGCATATCAATGATGATTTAACTAATACTTCCCAAGGATTATTTCAAACGCCCGGCATAGCGCTGCACCCAAGTGATAAGGGCATGCGGATGATCACCGATACGATTTGGTCGGCAATAAAGAGGTTGCAGCCTATCAGATAAAGCACGACGATGAGAGGGCAATTTATTAGCGGATTCGAAGTGCATGAATTTAAGAAATCCGTAAAAGCTGTCTGGAAAAATTTAACAAAAGTCAACAACTGTTAGCGCCGTAATTTTTAACAGCTGTAACGGATATCTTGAATAGTCATAATCATATTGATTTCTTGGTTAGTTATCCAACTTTACGCTTCATCCAATCTCCCACACAATCAATCGTTTCCCCTAAAATTCTCCGCCCTTTAAAAAACTGATAAATATTTAAAAAATAACTTATTAACTATTTGACAGTTAATTTATAATTTCTATCTTTGCCGTCCCTTTCGGGGGATAATTTGTCTTGAACGAAGCCCTACTGCTTCGATGGACGCAAAACATAAATAAAATGTCAGGAATAATTGGTAAAAAAGTAGGTATGACCAGCATATTCGACGAGACAGGGAAAAACATCCCATGTACTGTGATCGAAGCTGGCCCTTGTGTTGTAACACAGATCAGGTCTGTTGAAACAGACGGTTATGCAGCTGTTCAGCTTGCATACGGTGAGCAAAAAGACAAACACACCACCTCTCCTTTAAAAGGTCACTTCCAAAAAGCCGGTACTACTCCAAAACGTAAGCTGGTTGAATTCAAAACTTTCGAAGACGAAAAAGCATTAGGCGACACTGTGTCGGTTGATATTTTTGAGATCGGCGATTATGTTGATGTGGTTGGTACTTCAAAAGGTAAAGGTTTTCAAGGTGTTGTAAAACGTCATGGTTTTGGTGGTGTGGGTATGCAAACCCACGGTCAGCACAACCGCTTGCGTGCGCCTGGTTCAATGGGTGCATCGTCATGGCCTTCACGTGTATTTAAAGGCATGCGCATGGCGGGCCAAATGGGTAATGAACGCGTAAAGGTTCAGAACTTACAGGTAGTAAAGGTATTTGCTGAGCAAAACCTGCTGGTTGTTAAAGGTTCTATCCCCGGAGCTAAAGGTTCAATCGTAATAGTGGATAAATAAGATGGAAGTTAACGTAGTAAATGTATCAGGTAAAGAAACAGGTGCCAAGGTGCAACTTCCTGAGTCCGTATTCGGTATTGAACCAAACGATCACGCAATTTATCTTGATGTTAAGCAATATTTAGCTAACCAGCGTCAAGGTACACACAAAGCAAAACAGCGTAACGAAATTGCAGGTTCAACCCGCAAATTATACAAGCAAAAAGGTACCGGTGGTGCCCGTGCAGGTAGTGTAAAGTCGCCATTGTTTAATGGTGGTGGCCGTGTATTCGGTCCGCAGCCGCGCGATTACAGCTTTAAGCTTAACAAAAAGCTTAAATCGCTGGCACGCAACTCGGCTTTATCTTATAAAGCAAAAGACAGTAACATCGTAGTTGTAGAGGATTTTTCTTTTGACACCATCAAAACAAAAAGCTACATACAGCTAACCGCAGATCTTAATGTTAGTGATGTAAAAACACTTTTAGTATTAGGCGCTGCAAATGAGAATGTTTATTTATCAAGCAGGAACCTGAAGAAATCAAAGGTTATCGTTGCCAGCCAATTGAACACTTATGATGTGTTGAACGCAGGCAAGCTGATCTTAACTACAGGTGCGCTAAAAACTTTGGAGGAAGCATTAGCTAAGTAATTATGGAAATTTTAAAGAAACCAATACTTACTGAAAAAGTAACTCAATTAACAGAGAAGCTTAATCGTTATGCTTTCAAAGTTGATCACAGAGCTAACAAGATTCAGATAAAAGGAGCCATTGAGGCTATGTATGGTGTGAATGTTACAGCAGTAAACACCATGAAGTACGTTGGAAAACTGAAAACCCGCAACACTAAGGCAGGCGCCGTAACAGGCCGCGCTGCAACTTACAAAAAAGCGATGATTACGTTGAAAGACGGAGAGGTAATAGATTTTTATAGCGGTATATAAATAAAGAGATGGCAGTAAAAAGATTTAAACCGGTTACGCCCGGTACCCGCTTCCGCATCGACACCAGTACGTCAGACATTACAACTAACGTTCCTGAAAAATCGTTGGTAGTAGCGGCGAACAAAAAATCAGGCGGTCGTAACCACAGCGGTAAAATGACCATGCGCTATTTGGGCGGTGGCCATAAACAAGCCTATCGTTTAATAGACTTTAAACGTAATAAATTCGATATCCCTGCAAAGGTTGCAACTATTGAGTATGATCCTAACCGTTCTGCTCGTATAGCATTGCTTCATTATGCTGACGGTGAGAAAAGATATATGATTGCTCCTGAAGGTTTAACAGTTGGTCAAACTGTTTTATCGGGCGAAACAGCTCCACCTGAAGTAGGCAATACATTAACCTTAAAAACCATACCACTGGGTTCTATCATTCATAATATTGAATTGAACCCTGGTCAGGGCGGTACCATTGCACGGAGTGCAGGTACTTATGCACAGCTTTCGGCACGTGACGGCAAATACGCCATCATCAAATTGCCTTCAGGCGAAACCCGTATGATCCTGGCAACTTGCCTGGCTACTATCGGTACCGTTTCGAACGGCGAAAGAGCAAATGCTGTGTTAGGTAAAGCCGGCCGTAAGCGCTGGTTAGGCCGTCGCCCAAGAGTTCGTGGTGTAGCCATGAACCCGGTAGATCACCCTATGGGTGGTGGTGAGGGTAGAGCCTCAGGTGGTCATCCACGTTCGCGCAAAGGTTTGTTAGCTAAAGGCTACAAAACCCGCGACAAGAAAAAAGGGTCGGATCGTTATATCATTGAAAGAAGGAAAAAATAATGGCACGTTCAATTAAAAAAGGACCTTACATCGATCATAACTTAGATAAGAAAGTTATGGTGCTGAATGATTCAAATAAGAAATCGGTTGTAAAAACATGGTCTCGTCGTTCCATGATCTCTCCTGATTTCGTAGGTCATACATTCGCAGTACACAACGGTAACAAGTTTATCCCTGTGTACGTAACAGAAAACATGGTTGGTCACAAGCTGGGAGAGTTTGCACCAACACGTACATTCCGTGGTCACGCAGAAAAGAAAAAATAACAGGCAATGGAAGCAACAACAAAAATTAAAAAGTCTGTACTGATCAGACAACAAAAGGAAGCTGCGAAAGCGCAGGTTGGTGGTGCATCTGTTGCCAAGTTACAGAACTGCCCAACTTCACCACGCAAAATGCGTTTGGTGGTTGACCTGATCCGCGGTATGGAAGTGACAAAGGCACTTTACACCTTAAAATATTCAAATAAAGAAGCTGCGATTCGCGTAGAAAAGCTTTTGTTATCAGCCATCAAAAACTGGGAAGCTAAGAACGAAGACAAACGCGTTGAAGAAAGCAACTTATATGTAAAAGAGGTTTCGGTTGGCGGTGGTCGTCAGTTAAAACGTTTACGCCCTGCTCCGCAAGGAAGAGGATACCGTATCCGCAAACGCTCAAACCACGTACACCTGATAGTTGACAGTAAAACCGTAAACAATTAATTTGAAATGGGACAGAAAGCACATCCAATAGGTAACAGATTAGGAATCATCAGAGGTTGGGATTCTAATTGGTTCGGTGGCAATCACTATGCCGACAAATTAGTTGAAGACGAAAAGATCCGCAAATATCTTTCGGCACGTATCTCAAAAGGCGGCGTATCGAAAGTAGTGATCGAGCGTACTTTAAAACGTATTACTGTAACTATTCACACTGCCCGTCCGGGTATTGTGATAGGTAAAGGCGGCCAGGAAGTTGACAAGATAAAAGAAGAGTTAAAGAAACTTACTAAAAAGGAAGTTCAGATCAACATATTCGAGATCAAACGCCCGGAGCTTGATGCTCAGTTAGTTGCTGAAGGCATTGCAAAACAGCTTGAAGCACGTATCTCATTCCGCCGTGCCATGAAAACCACTATCGCTTCAACCATGAGAATGGGTGCTGAAGGGATTAAGGTAATGACATCGGGCCGTTTAGGTGGCGCCGAGATGGCACGTACCGAGCAATATAAAGAAGGAAGAATTCCTCTGCACACTTTCCGTGCCGATATCGACTATGCACTGGCAGAAGCGTTAACTACCTATGGTAAAATAGGTGTTAAAGTTTGGATCTGCAAAGGCGAAGTTTACGGCAAGCGCGATTTATCTCCAAACATTGGCGGTACCAGCAGCGCGAGCGGTAAAGGTGGCCGTCCTGAAGGAAACGACAGGGGCTTCGGTGGCCGTGGCGGTAACGAAAGAGGCGGCGAGCGCGGTGGCGAACGTCGTGGAGATCGTAAACCAGGCGGTAACAACAACCGCGGCGGTGGTAACCGTCCGGGTGGACAAGGCGGCAATCGTGGCGGTGGTAACCGTCCGGGCGGCCCAGGAAAGAGATAATAATTAGAGTAGAAAAATATATCGTGACGATATAAAAGCTTAAGAAAATGCTACAGCCAAAAAGAACTAAGTTCAGAAAGATGCAAAAAGGCAGAATGAAGGGCAACGCCTCACGTGGCGCTGAACTATCATTCGGATCTTTCGGTATAAAATCGCTCGAGCCGGCCTGGATCACCAGCCGCCAGATCGAAGCTGCACGTATTGCTGTAACACGTTTTATGAAACGTGAGGGACAGGTTTGGATCAGGATATTCCCTGACAAACCGGTAACTAAGAAACCAGCCGAAGTACGTATGGGTAAAGGTAAAGGTGCTCCGGAATACTGGGTAGCGGTTGTACGCCCCGGAAGGATCATCTTCGAAGCAGAAGGCGTTCCGCTGGAAGTTGCTAAAGAAGCCCTTCGCCTGGCCGCACAGAAATTACCTGTGCAAACAAGATTTATAGTACGTAGAGATTACGTAGAAGCATAAATAAAAAGTGAACGTTATACATGTGTTGTAAAGCAGTACCGTTAATACAACAATTAACATTATAACCTCTTCAACATAACAAACAGTAAAGAAAATGAAGAACTCAGAAATTTTGGAGTTGTCAACTGAAGAATTGGTTGCCAGGATCGGGGAGGAGAAAGCTACGCTTACCAAACTGAAATTTGCACACGCGGTTTCTGCTATTGAAAATCCATTGCGCATTACAAAAGTACGCAAGGACATTGCCCGCTTAAATACTGAATTAACAAAGCGCAAAGCGGCAGCTTCGGAATAATTTTTAAGCATCGGGAAAAATGGAAAGAAATTTAAGAAAAACACGTACCGGACTGGTAGTAAGCAACAAGATGGAAAAGTCTATCGTAGTTGCAGTGGAGCGTAAAGTGAAGCACCCTATATATGGTAAATTCGTTAAGAAAACTACCAAATTTATGGCTCACGATGAAGCTAACACTTGTGGAATTGGCGATACCGTATTGATTATGGAAACACGCCCGCTGAGCAAAAACAAAAACTGGAGATTAGTTCAAATTTTAGAAAGGGCTAAATAAGATGGTACAACAGGAATCAAGATTAACCGTAGCTGATAACAGCGGTGCTAAAGAAGTTTTAGTGATCCGTGTGTTGGGTGGTACCGGCAAAAGGTACGCATCTATCGGCGATAAGATAGTAGTTACCGTAAAAAGCGCTTTGCCATCAGGCAACGTTAAAAAAGGTACCGTTTCAAAAGCCGTTGTAGTTAGAACTAAAAAAGAGATCCGCCGTAAAGATGGTTCTTACATCCGTTTTGATGACAACGCTGCAGTTTTGTTAAACAACCAGGATGAGCCAAGAGGTACACGTATCTTCGGCCCGGTAGCAAGAGAGTTACGTGAAAAACAATTTATGAAAATTGTATCATTAGCACCGGAGGTATTGTAATAATGGAAAAGAAACAACATACACAACCTACCAAATTGAAGATCAAAAAAGGTGATCTGGTAAAGGTTATAGCCGGTGATTCGAAAGGATCACAAGGTAAAATATTAGAGGTTTTGGTTGACAAAGGCCGCGCGATTGTTGAAGGTGCCAATATGGTATCAAAACATACCAAGCCAAACGCAGCAAAACCAAACGGTGGTATTGTTAAGCAGGAAGCTGCTATAGCTATTTCAAACCTGATGCTGGTTGATGCTAAAACAGGCAAGCCAACACGCATAGGCCGTAAAAAGAACGATGCCGGTAAATTAGTAAGATTTGCAAAAATATCAGGGGAGGAAATCAAGTAATGTCAACTTACACACCACGATTAAAATCGAAATATAAGGACGAAATCCGCACCGCGCTGAAAGAGAAATTTCAGTACAAAAGCGTTATGCAGGTTCCTAAGCTCGAGAAAATAGCGATCAACCAGGGTGTTGGCGGCGCTACTACTGATAAGAAACTTATCGAAGCTACAATTTCCGAACTGACCACTATTACCGGTCAGCAGGCAGTTGCTTCAAAATCGAAGAAAGATATCTCTAACTTCAAATTGCGTAAAAACATGCCTATAGGTGTTCGTGTAACTTTACGCGACAACACCATGTATGAGTTTTTAGATCGTTTGATCGCTGTTGCCCTGCCGCGCATCCGCGACTTCAAAGGCATCAACGACAAAGGCTTCGACGGCCGCGGTAATTATACCTTGGGTGTATCTGAGCAGATCATCTTCCCTGAGATCAACATTGACAAGATCAACAAGATTCAGGGCATGGACATCACTTTCGTAACTTCGGCTACAAATGATGTTGAAGCATTGGAGTTACTGAAACAATTTGGATTACCATTTAAAAATCAAAATACTAATGGCTAAAGAAGGTGTAAAAGCACGTGAAATAAAACGCGCTAAATTAGTAGCTAAATACGCTGAAAAACGCGCTGCCCTTAAAGCAGAAGGTAACTACGCAGCATTAGACGCATTGCCAAAAGCATCGTCGCCGGTTAAATTACACAACCGCTGCAAACTTACCGGCCGCCCGCGCGGTTACATGCGCCAGTTTGGCATATCACGTGTAACATTCCGTGATATGGCTTTAGCAGGCCAGATACCAGGAGTAAAGAAAGCTTCTTGGTAAGAAGAGATTAAAGACTGGAGATCAGAGATTAGGAAGAGAAAGCCTAACCTCCGGTCTCCTATCTCTAATTAACTAAACAAAGAATTAACCGGTAGAAGGTCGCCCCGGATGTTACGGGGAGGAAACCACTACCACAAATCGATAAAATGAATACAGATCCAATCGCAGATTATCTTACAAGAGTAAGGAATGCTATTAAGGCCAACCACCGGGTTGTTGAAATTCCTGCATCAAATCTGAAAAAGGAAATCACGAAAGTGCTTTTCGACAAAGGTTACATTGCTAATTTTAAGTTTGAGGAAAACGGTCCTCAGGGCACCATCAAGGTAGCTTTGAAATACCACCCGATAACTAAAATTTCTGCTATCCGCAGCATTCAGCGCATCAGTAAACCAGGTTTGAGGAAATACGCAGGCATGGATAATATGCCAAGAGTATTAAATGGTTTAGGTATCGCCATCCTGTCAACTTCTAAAGGTGTAATGACCGATAAAGAAGCTAAAGCACAGAATGTTGGCGGTGAGGTTTTATGCTACGTTTATTAATAGGAGGAAATTAAGCAATGTCAAGAGTAGGAAAATCACCTATTGCACTTCCACAGGGAGTTACATTTTCAGTATCGGCAGATAATGTTGTTACTGTAAAAGGCCCTAAAGGCGAGCTGCAGCAGGCTGTTGACAGTGATATCACTGTTGAGCAGGAAGAAGGAAATCTGGTTGTTAAACGTCCTTCGGATCAAAAACGCCACAAAGCGCTGCACGGTTTATACCGCGCGCTTATCAATAACATGGTTGTAGGTGTAACCGCTGGTTACAGAGTTGAGCAGGAATTAGTGGGTGTAGGTTACCGCGCAACCAATACAGGTAATACGTTAGATTTAGTGCTGGGTTTTTCTCACCACTACGTATTTGAATTACCAAAAGAAATAAAAGTTTCAACAACTGCTGATAAGGGTAAAAACCCAACTATCATTTTAGAATCGATCGATAAACAACTTATTGGACAGGTGGCAGCGAAGATTCGCTCGTTACGTGCGCCAGAGCCTTACAAAGGTAAAGGTGTTAAGTTTGTTGGCGAGGTATTGAGAAGAAAAGCAGGTAAATCAGCATCTAAAAAATAATCGTCATGGGAGCTAAATTATCAAGGAGAGAGAGGATCAAAAAAGGTATCAGGAAGAACCTTTCAGGATCAGCAGCGCGTCCACGCTTATCTGTGTTCAGAAGCAATAAAGGCATTTACGCACAGATCATTGACGATGTATCAGGAAAAACATTAGTTTCGGCCTCATCATTATCGAAAGATTTTACTGCCGCTGAAGGTACTAAGATCGATCAGTCGGTTGCAGTTGGCAAATTGGTTGCCAGCAAAGCAATAGCTGCAGGTATTAAAGATGTAGTTTTCGACAGGAACGGTTATTTATACCATGGCCGCATCAAGTCGCTGGCTGATGGTGCACGCGAGGGTGGTTTAAACTTTTAATCGGAACAAGAAATGTCAACAATCAACATAAAAAGAGTAAAAACAAGCGAGATCGAATTAAAAGACCGCTTGGTAAGCATACAACGTGTAGCCAAAGTAACCAAAGGCGGCCGTACTTTCAGCTTCTCTGCCATTGTGGTAGTGGGTGATGAAAACGGTGTTGTAGGTTACGGTTTAGGTAAAGCTAAAGAGGTTACCGAAGCTATTGCTAAAGGTATTGACGATGCTAAAAAGAACCTTGTAAAAGTTCCTATCATCAACAGCACTATACCTCACGAGCAAATTGGTAAATTTTCGGGCGGTTTTGTTTTCATCAAACCGGCAGCAAATGGTACCGGTGTTATAGCAGGTGGTGCAATGCGTGCCGTATTAGAATCGGCAGGGATACACAACGTGTTAGCAAAATCAAAAGGTTCATCAAACCCGCACAACGTGGTTAAGGCAACTGTATCGGCATTATCACAATTGCGTGATGCTTATACTGTAGCACAACAACGCGGCGTTAGTTTAGGTAAAGTATTTAACGGATAATCAGTCATGGCAAAAATCAAAATAACCCAGATTAAGAGCGTGATCGATAGAACCGAGCGCCAAAAACGTACGGTTGAAGCCCTGGGCTTGAAAAAGATCAATCACAGTGTAGAAGTTGAAGCTACTGCAGCTATCATCGGAATGGTTAAAAAAGTTAATCACCTGGTAGCCGTAGAAAATATTTAATATCATGAATTTAAGCAATCTGAAACCTGCAGAAGGTTCTACAAAAAATAAAAAGAGAATTGGCCGTGGTACCGGTTCGGGCCGTGGCGGAACATCAACACGCGGACACAAAGGTGCCGGCTCACGTTCTGGTACCAGCACCAAAGTTGGTTTTGAAGGTGGCCAGATGCCGTTGCAGCGTCGTGTACCAAAGGTAGGCTTTAAAAACCCTAACCGTGTTGAGTACACCGGCGTTAACCTCGACGTGTTACAGGCGTTAACCGAGAAGTTTTCATTGACATCAATTGATTTTGATACACTGAAAGAGCACGGTTTAGCATCACGCAACGACCAGGTTAAAATATTAGGCCGTGGCGAATTGAAAGCCAAGTTAGAGGTTAAGGCACATGCATTCACCGCTACGGCTCAAAAAGCTATTGAAGCAGCAGGCGGTACCATTGTAAAGCTATAATTTTAGGATGAAGAATTTTTTCACCACAATATCCAATATTTGGAAAATTGATGATTTAAGAGTGCGTATTATTAACACACTCTTATTTCTTTTAATATATCGTGTAGGCTCATTCGTGGTTCTGCCGGGTGTAAATTACCATGCGCTGAATGCGCAGCAAAACAAAGAAGGCATCGCAGGATTGCTGAACATGTTTGCGGGAGGCTCGTTTTCACGTGCCTCTATTTTTGCGTTGGGGGTAATGCCTTACATTTCGGCGTCTATCGTGGTGCAGTTGTTGGGTATCGCAGTTCCTTACTTTGCCAAGTTGCAGAAAGAGGGCGAGAGCGGCCGTAACAAAATTAACCAGTGGACCCGCTACCTAACTATCGGTATTACCTTATTGCAGGCCATCGGTTACCTGAGGTCGCAGATCTCGCAGGAGCAGATGTTGCTTTCTAATCCATACTTCACCATTTTGAACATGTTCGTGCTTACTGCGGGTACTATGTTTGTAATGTGGCTGGGTGAAAAGATCACTGATAAGGGTATTGGCAACGGTATATCGCTCATCATTATGGTGGGGATCATCTCGTCACTTCCCGGTGCGTTTCTTACCGAGTTCCAATCGCGTACTACAGGTACAGGTGGATTAATTCTCTTCATCGTTGAAATGGTAGGTCTGATAGCCGTGGTTATGTTCACCGTATTAATTGTACAGGGCACCCGTAAAATTGCGGTTCAGTATGCTAAACGTATAGTTGGGAACAAACAATATGGCGGGGTTCGCCAGTACATTCCTTTAAAGGTGAATGCTGCCGGTGTAATGCCTATTATATTTGCGCAGGCGCTGATGTTCATACCATCAACCATTGCTCAGTTTTTTCCTAACGCAGCATCAAACAAGATTTTAATGTCACTCTCTGAATATACCTCATGGGGATACAACGTGGTGTTTGCGTTATTGATCATCGTGTTCACTTATTTCTATACAGCCATTACGGTTAATCCTAACCAGATGGCCGAGGATATGAAAAAGAACGGCGGCTTTATTCCGGGTATTAAGCCAGGAAGAGATACCGGCAGCTTTATTGATGGTGTGATCTCGAGGATTACCCTGCCCGGTTCAATTGCGTTGGCTATCATCGCTATTATTCCGGCACTTGGTTCGATGGTAGGCGTAAGCAGTTCATTTGCCCGTTTCTTCGGCGGTACTTCGCTGATCATTCTGGTGGGTGTTGTTTTAGATACGTTGCAGCAAATTGAAAGCCACCTGTTGATGCGTCATTACGATGGCCTGATGAAAACAGGAAGAATAAAAGGGCGTACCGCGATTCCATCATCAGACGGAACCAGCCAGCCTGTTATCTGATAATTTAACATGTCAAAGATTCATTATAAGTCTATCGAGGAGATAGAGCTGATAAGAGAAAGTTCTTTACTTGTTTCCAAAACACTTGGGGAGATTGCGAAAGTAATACGCCCCGGAATCAAAACCATAGAATTAAATAAACTTGCAGAAACCTTTATCCGTGACAACGGAGGGGTTCCTGCATTTTTGAATTATCACGGTTTCCCGTACTCGTTGTGCATATCGCCTAATGATCAGGTTGTTCACGGTTTCCCCGGCGAACGTGTGCTGGTTGATGGTGATATGGTATCTGTTGATTGCGGCGTTACTCTGAATAAATACGTTGGCGACTCTGCTTTCACCTTTGCCATTGGCGAGGTGAGCGATGAAGTTAAAAAACTAATGCGTGTTACCCGCGAATGCCTCGACCTCGGGGTTGAGAAAGCAATTGCGGGCATGCGTATTGGCGATATAGGTTTCGCAGTGCAGGAGCATGCTGAAAAGCACGGCTATGGCGTGGTGAAGGAGCTGGTTGGCCATGGTGTTGGCCTGCAACTGCACGAAAAGCCGGAGGTGCCTAATTATGGGAAGCGTGGATCTGGCACCAAACTGGAAGAAGGTATGGTGATTGCCATAGAGCCCATGATAAACGCCGGCAAGGCAAGGGTGAAGTTTTGGGACGATGGATGGACCGTATCAACATCAGACGGCAAGCCTTCAGCTCACTACGAGCATACGGTTGCCATAAAAAAGGGGAAACCCGACATTCTTTCAACTTTTTCTTATGTGGATGAAGTTTTAAAAGAAAAAAATAATAATTAAAATATTTTTATTAATTTTGCATCCCGGTTTTACGGGCGGATAATTAAGTAATAATCAGTAAAATATGGCGAAACAATCATCGATTGAACAGGACGGAACAATTCGGGAGGCATTATCTAATGCGATGTTCAGGGTTGAACTGGAAAATGGTCATGAGATTATTGCGCATATATCCGGCAAAATGCGTATGCACTACATCAAAATTTTACCTGGCGACAGAGTGAAATTGGAAATGAGTCCGTACGACTTAACAAAGGGTAGAATAACCTATAGATATAAATAACAGCAGAGATGAAAGTTAGAGCATCCATTAAAAAACGCAGCGCTGATTGCAAGATCATTCGCCGTAACGGGAAACTTTACGTGATCAACAAAAAGAATCCTAAGTTCAAACAGCGTCAGGGATAATTAAAAAATTGTGATACACTGTACAACGGTGGCCCGCCGTTCGGTTATCATTTACAACACAAACAAAAAATATGGCAAGGATTTCAGGTATAGATTTACCGAAGAACAAAAGAGGTGAGATTGGACTTACCTACATTTACGGCATAGGCCGTTCAACTGCTCAGCGCATTTTAACTGAAGCAGGTATAGATTTCAGCGTTAAGGTACAGGATTGGAATGATGATCAGTTAGCTACCATTCGTGGTATCATTAACGATCAGATCAAAGTTGAAGGCGCATTGCGTTCAGAAGTTCAATTGAATATCAAACGTTTAATGGATATTGGTTGCTACCGTGGTACCCGTCACCGTAAAGGATTACCTCTGCGTGGTCAGCGTACTAAAAACAACTCACGTACCCGTAAAGGAAAACGTAAAACTGTTGCTAACAAGAAAAAAGCTACTAAATAGTAAGTGATTAGTGATCGGAGGGTAGAGATTAGTTTCTGCGCTTCATCATTAGGAATACCTGATTATTTAACTTATTAATGAGTCCGGATTATTCGCTAATTCAGTAATTCATTAATGCAATAATTAAAAAAAATGGCTAAGACCAAAAAAATTACCAAAAAGCGTATTGTAATTGTTGAGCCGGTTGGCGAAGCACATATCAATGCTACCTTCAACAACATCATCATTACCCTAACCAACAAAAGCGGCCAGGCTATTTCATGGTCGTCTGCAGGTAAAATGGGTTTCAAAGGTTCAAAAAAGAACACCCCTTATGCTGCCGGTCAGGCTGCTGCCGATTGCGGTAAAGTTGCTTATGACCTGGGTATGCGCAAAGCCGAGGTTTTTGTAAAAGGCCCGGGTGCCGGACGTGAGTCTGCTATCCGTACGCTGCAAACTGCCGGTATTGAGGTAACTACTATAAAAGATATCACACCGCTTCCGCACAACGGTTGCCGTCCTTCAAAAAGAAGAAGAGTTTAATTAACAATTTTTTTAAAGCTAAGATTCATCAGCTGCGGGCTGCTTGATACTTTAAAACCACAAACACATGGCCAGATATACAGGACCTAAGTCCAAAATTGCACGCCGTTTCCGCGAAGCCATCTTCGGCCCGGATAAAGCGTTAGAAAGAAAAAATTACCCACCGGGAATGCATGGTGCTTCTAAAAGAAGAGGAAAGCAATCAGAGTATTCAACTCAGCTGATGGAGAAACAAAAGGTAAAATACACTTACGGTGTGTTAGAGCGTCAGTTCGAAAACCTTTTTCACCGCGCTTCAGCTAAAGAAGGCATTACCGGTGAGAACCTGCTGAAATTTTTGGAAGCCCGTTTGGATAACGCAGTTTTCCGTTTAGGAATTGCGCCAACCCGTTCAGGCGCCCGTCAGCTGGTAGGTCACAAACACATTACCGTTAACGGAGAAGTGGTAAACATCCCTTCGTATTCGGTAAAACCAGGTGACGTGATCGCAGTACGTGAAAAATCAAAAACACTTGAAGCCATCAGCACTTCGGTAGCTGGTCGTAAGATCAACAAGCACAGTTGGTTAGAATGGGATGCTGCTAACTTAACAGGCAAATTCCTGAACTATCCAAACCGCGATGAGATCCCTGAGAACATCAAGGAGAACCTTATCGTCGAGTTGTACTCTAAATAAGATTTGAGATATTGGGTATGAGATTTGGGATAAAAGCCAAATCTCATATCTGGTTTTCACAAATATGTAAGCAACAAATAAAGAGTTTAGATGGCACATTAAGGGAAAGAGACAAAGGTCTTACATCTCACATCTAAAATCTATTAACCAAATAATAAATAAAGGATATAAATGGCAATTTTAGCATTTCAAAAACCAGACAAGGTTATCATGCAGAAATCGACTGATTTTGATGGTACGTTTGAGTTTCGTCCGTTAGAACCAGGCTTCGGTGTAACCATTGGTAATGCTCTGCGTCGTATCTTACTTTCATCATTGGAAGGTTTTGCAATCACATCGGTTCGTTTTTCGGGTGTAATGCATGAATTTTCAACTATAAAAGGCGTTGTTGAAGACGTTACCGAAATTATACTTAACCTTAAACAAGTTAGGTTTAAGAAAACCGGTGAATCGGGCGATAACGAAAAGATATTTGTTATCATAAACGGTCAGGATGCTTTCAGAGCAGGTGACATCACCAAGTTTTCGAACAACTTTACCGTTTTAAATCCTGACCTTGTTATCTGTAACATGGACTCTTCAGTAACCCTCGAAATAGAGCTTACTGTAAACAAAGGCCGTGGCTACGTTGCAAGCGAAGAAAATAAAAACCCGGATGCTAACGTAGGTGTTATAGCGATTGATTCGATCTACACACCTATCAAAAACGTTAAGTACACCATCGAAAACTATCGTGTGGAGCAAAAAACAGACTATGAAAAATTAGTACTGGATATTACTACCGATGGTTCGATCCACCCTGAAGAAGCACTTAAAGAAGCTGCTAAGATCCTGATCCAGCACTTTATGCTGTTCAGCGATGAGAACATGATGCTTGAAGCACAGGCTAAAGAAGAAACTAAAGAAGTTGACGAAGAGATCCTGCACATGCGCAAGATCCTGAAAACCGAACTGGTTGATCTTGACCTTTCTGTACGTGCCCTGAACTGCCTTAAAGCTGCCGACATCCGCAGCCTGGCCGACCTGGTGTCATACGATGTAGCAGACATGCTTAAGTTCAGAAACTTTGGTAAAAAGTCATTAACTGAAATTCAGGATCTGGTTAAATCAAAAGGCTTATCTTTTGGTATGAACCTGTCGAAATTCAAGTTAGACGAAGAATAATTTAGTGAGAAGAGGTTAGAGATTAGTTAAATAGTCTCTAACCTTTTTTCATTTGTAATACATAGATCTGGGAAAGTAAGGTGATCTAATCCCTGGTCTCTAGTTGACAAAAATCACTAACACCGGCATAATTCCGAGGGCTTGACAGTAATGCCGCCCAACGGTATGCACGTGCCACAACAAAAAACAAAATGAGACACGGTAAAAAAGTTAATCACTTAGGCCGCACAGACAGCCATCGCAAGGCTATGTTAAGCAACATGGCCACTTCGCTTATCCTGCATAAGCGCATCACTACAACATTAGCAAAAGCAAAGGCTTTACGCGGTTTTGTTGAACCAATCCTTACAAAAGCAAAAAACGATACTACGCACTCACGTCGTACGGTATTTAGCTACCTGCAGGATAAAGATGCAGTTAGCATCCTGTTCCGCGAAGTTGCTGAGAAGATCGCTAACCGTCCGGGTGGCTATACCCGTATCATCAAAATGGAAAACCGTTTAGGTGACAACGCAGAAATGGCCCTGATTGAGTTAGTTGACTACAATACAGTTTACGGTACTGATTCAGCTAAAGCTGAGAAGAAATCAACCCGTCGTCGTGGTGGTGCTGGTAAAGCTAAAACTGCTGCTCCTGCTGCAAAAGCCGAAGAAGCTGTAGTTGTTGAAGAACCAAAAGCAGAAACTCCTGTACCAGCCGCTCCGGTAGCTGAAGCAGAAGTAACTCCAGCTGTTGAAGAAGCTCCAGAAGCTCCTGAAACAAACGAGGAGAATGCTGAAAAAGGCGAATAATTTTAAATCCAAATAAATCTAATTATTAAGGAAATGCCCCGCTGCGAAGCGGGGCTTCTTTGTTTTCGGGTGTCCTGATTGTGCCTGCCGAATGCTAAGCACGTTAACAATAAGAGGACAAACACTTACGCACCTAAGCGTTGTTATTATATAGAACTCCCGTATTTAAGCTTTCTAGGGTAATGCTTACCTTAATTTACACCGATAAAATTTGTTTTCCGGAATAAGTTCTGTAGCTTTATGTTAACCTAAACGCAACACAATACCTCAACAATCGATCTTCATTGCCTTGGGCCAGTTTTTCCAAAAGAATTATTAACTGACTGATCTCTGTATTCGATATGGATCAAACCTAAAAGGTGGTGAGCCTTGTACCTTATCCAAACCGGGGCCGAAAAACTAAATATCTATTATGAATTCCAACTTAGGAAAACCGCTTTCAAAAAAGGAAATGAAAGCAATTCAGGGTGGCAAATATCCAGGTTGCGCCCAGCATGGTCAAAACGGCGTAGCTTACCAGTATGGCTGCTGTACAGGGCTATACCAGTGCGCGGCAACTAACACCTGTTTAAATCCGGGCGAATGTCCGTGCCCTGATTGCTAACCGCAATTACATTCACGAGTAAATGCTGCCGGGGTGGACCTGGCGGCATTTTGTTTTTTGGATCTGTTAGAAGCACAATAGGAAAATATTGAAAAACGTTTTTTTGAACGCACTGAGAGCCGTATTTTTAATCAATGACTACGCAGCTTATTTTATACGTTATTATCTGTAATTGCTTTTTCCTGATGGCTTTTGTAGCTTTGTTTAATCCGGTAAAAGTTAATGTCGCGGCTAATCGGTGGCTGTGTGTTTTTTTCGCTTCGGCGGGGTGTGCAGTTTGTAATGTGGTGTTGTATAACGCATCATTGCAGGGAGCTTATCCACGATTTATCGGGTTTAATGAACTTTCGCGCTTCGCTATGGCGCCTGCTCTTTATCTTGCAATAACGCAGTTTACAACGCCCGGCGCCAGGTTTAAACCGGTACACTATCTTCATTTTGTACCGTTCGGGCTGTTCTTTTTATATATGGTTCCGGTGCTGTATTTTCCAGGACATCATGTCATCGACAGGCTTTTTTTGCTATCACCAAAAATAAATTTTATGATGGCTGGAATGATGCGCTGGTCGGTACGGCTTCAGATGGTGATCTATTGGTTGCTAGCCCTTCACGATTTATATAAGCACCAAAAACACATCCGGTTGATTATATCGGACACTGCTTCTGCTAATTTAAACTGGTTGAAGTACCTGCTGCTGAGTGTAGGGGGGATGTTAGGGCTGTTTTATCTCGGTGCCGTGTTTAACCTGGACATCAATCCCGTTTATATTGATTTTGGATACCTGCTCGGAGCCCTGACAATATTTTATTACGCCCTTGCACAAAAGGAAGTATTCCCGTTCGAGGTGGCGGCATTGCAAGCCATTAACGATGTGATAAACGGGCCTGAAATAAAGGTAAAGCTCGTGAAACCCCGTGTCAGCGACGAATATGCCACCAACCTGCGCATTAAGCTGGAACAACTGATGCAGGTAGAAAAGCTCTACCTCGATAATGAACTTAGCCTGCCTCAACTTGCGGAGAGCCTGGAAATGTCGATACATGATCTTTCGTTTATATTGAATGAAAGGATAGGGCTTAATTTTTTTCAGTTTGTAAACACTTACAGGGTAGAGGAAGCAAAGCAGATCATGCTTTCGGATAAACATAAACACCTCAATATATTGGGAATTGCGTACAGCGCCGGCTTTAGTTCCAAAACTACCTTCAATACCGTTTTTAAGAGTCAGACCGGGTTATCACCAAGCGCTTTTATGCGACAGCATAAAATATGTAAAGAAATAGTACAAACCACTTCGGCTGCACAACTGACGGATAATTGAGAATATTCTCATACAAATACGTTCGTCTCTATCCATCCGAACGACGATCATCATTGAAGCGGCTAACATTGTGCAAAAAACACAATGTATATGAATCGTAAACCTTTCTTTCCCCTTGCTCTTTCCGCTTTTGTGGCTGCCGTGTTAGGCGCTATTGTTTTTTCACGGGTCGGCCGTTTAGCGGCGGGCGACAAGCCGATGGTGCTTCATGGGCTTTCGTTTTTGTATGTCTTTACAGTTTTGCTATTGATTGTTGTATGGAAGATTAAAGCCAATAACGGCAAGATAGATGTAGAAGCTTATACCTGCTTCTGGCAAAATGTAGTGCGCTATATCATTGCCACTGACCTGATAACCTTCGGCGCCGAAAAGATCTGCCACCTGCAATTCAACGTACCGCTTGGTGTATTGGATATTCCTTTTAGCGCCATTCCAAATGAGCTTTTAATGTGGGCATTTATGGGTAAGTACCACTCGATGGTCGACATTATTGCCGGTATCGAAATAATGGGCGGATTGTTGCTCTTATTCAGGAAGACAAGGTTGATAGGTGCCTTCGTCCTGTTGCCGCTGCTGCTGAATATTCTGTTGCTCGACTGCTATTACCTCGATTTTGTGGTAATAACTTATGTTGCGCTTGAACTATCGGGAATTATCTATTTGATCTTATTGGAATACAACCGGCTGGTGGATTTTTTCTTCGTGGCAAAGAGTAATCTGCCACAATTTAATTTCAGGCACAAATGGCTAAGGTATCTCGTTAAAACATCGGCTATTTTGATACCTATAGTCGTATTGTCTGTCCATCATTACGATATTAATTACACAGAAATAACCGGTAAATATGACGTACGGTATTGGCGAAGCGACGATAAAGAACAAAGCTTAAACACCTGCCGCGATAGCGTGCTTACCAAAATCTTTATCGATCGCACCGATTTTGTTATGGAGTATAATAACTACCAGCGGCGAGCTATTGGCGGATATAATTATAACCCGACCACTAAACAGCTCATTGTAGTATTCCGTTATCCTGCTACGTTGCGGGATACGCTGGTAGCTACGATTTTGCCGGATAAAGCAGATTTGAAAACGTTAACCGGCAGATTGGGAAAAACGGCGTTGAGTATTAAAATGGAGCGGGTGGCACCAGTGAATAATTAATCTATGAGGCCCGGTTACAATGATCAATTATTCTTTATTTCTCTGCCAACCTGTCACCGTTTTCAATTATATGCCTGACGTTTTTTTGTATTTCGTCTATTGCCTTTCAGCTTTCCGCCAAAAAAACTGCCAAACCCAAATTGGCACAACCATTGATGAATAGCAGTAAATAATCAAACAATCAATCAGGAAAATATAATCATATGGCTAAAATAATTGGAATCGACTTAGGAACAACCAACTCCTGCGTTGCGGTAATGGAGGGTAACGAGCCCCAGGTTATTGCTAACAGCGAAGGCAAACGCACTACCCCGTCAGTAGTAGCTTTTGTTGACAACGGGGAGCGTAAAGTTGGTGATCCGGCTAAGCGCCAGGCTATTACCAATCCAACAAAAACTATTTATTCTATCAAACGCTTCATGGGTAACCAGTTTAACGAGGTTACTAAAGAGGCCGGTCGTGTACCATACAAAGTGGTAAAAGGCGATAACAACACCCCGCGTGTTGAGATCGGCGATCGTAAATATACACCGCAGGAAATTTCGGCAATGATTCTTCAAAAAATGAAGAAAACCGCTGAAGATTTCTTAGGTACTGAAGTTACAGAAGCGGTTATTACCGTTCCTGCTTACTTTAACGATGCGCAGCGTCAGGCTACTAAAGAAGCTGGTGAAATTGCAGGTTTGAACGTTCGTCGTATCATCAACGAGCCTACTGCTGCTGCCCTGGCTTACGGTTTGGATAAAGCCCACAAGGACATGAAGATCATTGTGTTTGACTGCGGTGGCGGTACGCATGACGTTTCGGTACTTGACTTAGGCGATGGCGTGTTCGAAGTAAAAGCAACTGACGGTGATACTCACCTTGGTGGTGACGACTTTGACCAGGTAATTATCGACTGGTTAGCCGACGAATTTAAAAACGACGAAGGTATTGACCTGCGTAAAGACCCAATGGCTTTACAACGTTTAAAAGAATCGGCTGAGAAAGCTAAGATCGAATTATCGAGCACAGCTCAAACCGAAATTAACTTACCATACATCACCGCTGCCGACGGCATGCCAAAACACCTGGTTAAAACTTTAACCCGCGCTAAATTTGAGCAACTGGCTGATAGCCTGATCAAACGTACGATTGAGCCGTGCCGCACTGCTTTGAAAAATGCAGGTTACAGCACTTCAGACATTGATGAGATCATCCTTGTAGGTGGTTCAACCCGTATTCCTGCTATCCAGGAAGCTGTTGAGAAGTTCTTTGGTAAAGCGCCTTCAAAAGGTGTAAACCCTGATGAGGTTGTAGCCATTGGTGCTGCTATCCAAGGCGGTGTATTAACCGGTGATGTGAAAGATGTATTGTTACTTGACGTTACCCCGCTTTCATTAGGTATTGAAACCATGGGTGGTGTAATGACTAAACTGATCGAGTCGAACACAACTATCCCAACCAAAAAATCGGAGACATTCTCAACTGCGTCTGACAGTCAGCCATCAGTAGAGATCCACATATTACAAGGCGAGCGCCCAATGGCTTCCGCTAACCGTACTATCGGTCGTTTCCATTTGGATGGAATTCCGCCTGCACCTCGCGGCGTACCTCAGATCGAAGTAACTTTCGATATTGATGCTAACGGTATCCTGAACGTATCGGCTAAAGATAAGGCTACAGGCAAAGAGCAGAAGATCCGTATTGAGGCTTCTTCAGGCTTAACCGATGCTGAGATCAAGAAGATGAAGGATGAAGCTGAAGCAAATGCCGACGCCGACCAAAAGGCAAAAGCAGAAGTTGAAAAACTGAACGCTGCCGATGCTTTGATCTTCTCGACTGAGAAACAGCTGAAGGAATACGGCGATAAAATTTCTGCCGATAAAAAGGCGCCTATCGAGGATGGTTTGAAAAAACTGAAAGAAGCTTATGCAGCTAAAAACTTCAGCGATATCGACGCAGCACAAGCCGAATTAAGCAACGCATGGAATGCAGCATCTGAAGAGATGTACAAAGCAACCGGCGATGCCGGTCAGGCTGGTGCTCAGCCCGGCCCTGATGCCGGTGCAAGCCAGGCAGATAACAATGCTGATTCTGTGACCGACGTTGACTTCGAAGAAGTAAAATAATACTCCCATCTCCTGAGTGAGATTTAAACTAATGAGCCCCGGTTATGAATTTAACCGGGGCTTTTTTTGTGATTGCATTGGCGCGGACGGAATGCCGGGATGCGGCGGTATTTATTCTGCGTAAGGATATTTTTGATCTTCTTCATTTATTTTCATCTTGAAAATAAACATAAGCTATAGCAACTGAAAACCGAGATGAGGCGATACAAGCCCGCCGTTAATAGTTCACAATAATTTCCTGTACATCGTTGGCAAACGTCAGCTTATTATTTCCCGGCTGCCCGTTTATAATTACAGTCCTCACGGTGCCGAAATCGTGCAATTGAAGTTGTATCCGCTCATATTTTGATTGGTAAGTGCCTTCCACTTTTGAAAAGGTGATCGTCCGTTTTTTAGGGTCGACAGAGATGATGCGCTTATGAAAAACACCTTGCTGATAATCGTAAGTTAGTCCGTCGTCTTCATAATAGGTGAATGTGGTGGATGCTTTTCCTTGCCAGATATTGATCACCAGAATCCCATCGCCTTTTTCATTTGTATTCTGAATTACGTTCTGCATAGGGATGATCGCCCCTGCACGGATAAATACCGGCAGGCTGGTGAGCGGGGCATCGGCTTTGATAATTCTGCCGCCCGTTATTTTTTTGCCGGTGCTAAACCGATACCAATCGCCCGGGGGGAGGTAAACCTCTATTTTTCGTTGCAGGCTTTCGGCCGGCGCTACCAATATGGTGTCGCCGAAATAAAACTGGTTGTGGAATCTCCGGTCATAAACCAGTTCACTATGTGGGTTGTCGATAACCAGGGTGCGGCTTAACGGCAAGCCGGTTTGTACTGCCTGATAAAATCCCGAATAGATGTAAGGTAGCAATTTATAGCGTAACTCAATATCTTTCCTGATAATGGCCTCATTCATTTTGCCCCAGCGCCAGGGTTCACGGTAAATAGTGCCTTGCATGGCGTGATTGCGGAACATTGGCGTAAATACCCCAAGCGAATTCCAGCGCACCATGAGCTCAGGCGTTGGGTTGCCCGTGAAGCCGCCAATATCGACACCGGTGAAGCTAATGCCGCTTACGCCCAGGCTGCTTACCATCCGCTGGCCCATTAGCATATGGTCGTCGTAGGCAGAATTATCGCCGGTCCAGACGGCCGAGAACCGCTGCGTGCCGGAATAGGCGGCGCGCGTTAATACAAAAGGGCGTCTGTTACCTAATATTTTCCGGGTGCCATCATAGGTGGCGCGGGCCATCTGCATGCCGTAAGCGTTGCGTACCTCAGGCATGTATTTTTCGCCGAATTTCACCATCCACGGAATATTCTGTCCCCAGGTGGCCGGCTCGTTCATGTCGTTCCAGAAACCTTCTACGCCTGGTTCGGTAAGCGCGGTGAATGATTCGCCCCACCACTCACGCACCTTATCCCTGAAAAAGTCAGGAAAGTGACAGCGGCCCGGCCAAACACTGCCGGTGTATTCCTCTCCATTAGGATAGGTGGCAAAGTAGCCTTTGGCGATACCTTCATCATATTGTTTGTATCCTTTTTCTATCTTAATGCCCGGATCAACGATAGTTACCAGCCGGAAGCCCATTTCTCTTAACTTGTCGATAAATGCCCTGGGATCGGGGAAGGTTTCATTGTTCCAGGTGAAGATCTTAAAGGCATCCATGTAATCAATATCGCAATATATCACATCTGCAGGTACGTTGTCTTGCCGGAATTTTTGCGCAATATCAAGTATTTCGGCTGCGCTCATATAGCTCCAGCGGCATTGCTGGTAGCCCAAACTCCACAGCGGCGGCATTTCCATGCGGCCGGTAAGCCAGGTATAATCCTCAATGATCTTAGCAATACTTTGCGCACCGAAAAAATAGTAATTCATGTCGCCGCCATCGGCGCCAAACCAGCTCATTTGCTCATCTGTCGAGCCGCCAAAATCGAAATAGCTTTTATGGGTATTGTCGAAGAAGAGCCCATAGGTAAGTCCCGAGTGAATGCCGATAAAAAATGGGATGGTTTTGTAAAGCGGATCAGTTTTGGTATCGTGCAACGCCGCATCGGTCGTCCAGTTCACAAAGTTGCAGCCGCGTTTGTTCAGGTCGCCGGTTTTTTCACCCAAACCGATAAATTTTTCATCTGGATAAAGTTTCCGGTAATTGATCACACGGTAACCCTGCCAGTTAATGCCGAAACGGTTATCGTCGCGACTTAGTTCTTGGTCATCAGCGGTATAAAAATTAAAGCGGAGCGGATTTTTGTTAATGCTCAGTTTTAAGGCAGATGTAGAGACCATTAATTCATGGCCCCTATCCTCATAATTCAGCTTATTCGGCTCACGGATCACCGCAAATGATGAATCCGCTTCGTCAAAGTTCCTGCTGACATTTACGCGAATAATAGTTGGACTGTAAACCCAGATCCGCGCAACCTCACGAGCGGTTTTAATAACGAGTACGTTCCCTTGCCTTACAACGCTTTCCAAATCTCCTAAAATTTCAACCTGCATATTATTATCGATAAATCAATAAAATAACGACCAGGAACCGATAACGTTTTAAGGAAATGAAATCAGCCAAAACAAAAAACCCCGGTCAACGCCGGGGTTCGCTATAAATGGTAAATATTTTAGTCCCAAAGTTTTTCAGGATAGGTGCCATTAGCAACCAGTTCCGAAATGCTTTTTTGAACAATTGGTTTATCCTCTTTGTAAGTAACACCAAACCATTTTGAAGCGGTTGGGATTACTTTGAATGAAGCTTCGCCGCTTTTGATCAGGTTATCGGCCACGATAGGAATAAAAAACTCCGATTTTGGGTTGTTTTCATTAGCTGCCACAAACTCTTTGAACATAGGCTCGCTTTGTTTAAAAACAGCGGGAGTGAAGCCCCAAAAGTTCATGGATACGCGGGTATCGTTGCTTAGCGGATGTTCGCCGGTAGCGTCTTTATAAGCAACGCTGCCGTCTTCTTTAAAGTAAACTTCAGTACGTTCGTTAATTTCAACCATGTTACCTGCATCATCAACCTTGCAAACGCCGCGCGATACAGTACCATAGTCTGACAATGTTTTATCTATCTGGTAACCAATGATAGCATACTGGCTGTCGGTTACGTCAGTGGTTAGGAATTTCGCCATTTTTTCGAAGGCATCATAACCGTAGTAGTCGTCGGCATTGATTACACAAAATGGTTCATGTACCTGGTTGCGGGCAGCAAGCACAGCATGTGCAGTACCCCATGGTTTGGCACGTTCAATCTCCTTATCAATGCCGAAAGGCTTCAGGTCATAGCTTTGAAAAACGTAGTCGGTTTCAATACGGCCTGCCAATTTTGGCTCGAAGATGGCTTTGAAGGCATCCTGAAATTCTTCGCGGATGATGAAGCTGATTTTTCCGAAACCTGCTTTAATGGCATCGTATATCGAATAATCGATGATGGTTTCGCCGTTAGGCCCAAAGCCGTCAACTTGTTTCATGCTTCCATAACGGCTTGCCATACCGGCGGCCAGTATCAATAATGTAGGTTTCATAGTTTTATTGGGCACAATTTAATAAATGTAAATATGACATTTTTTTCTAATTTATTCTTCTGCAATAAGAATTATCAGGAGGAAATGTTTGCGCAGCTTAATTATTTAATATAGCGGAAATCTTGCCCTGCTTTGATGTTCAGCAAAGCCTCGTAGATCAGCCTGATCACGTTGTCAACGTCTTCTTTATGGATCATTTCAACCGTAGTGTGCATATAGCGCAATGGCAGTGAGATCAATGCTGACGGCACACCGTCATTCGAGTAAGCGAATGCATCTGTATCTGTGCCTGTAGAGCGTGACGAAGCCTGGCGCTGGAAGGGGATCTGTGCTTTTTCGGCCGATTCGATCAGCAGTTTATTCAGGTTGTTTTGTACAGCAGGCGCGTAAGATACCACCGGACCACGGCCACAAGCCAGGTCGCCCTGTGTTATCTTGTTGATCATCGGTGTTTGGGTATCGTGTGTAACGTCAGTTACAATGGCTACGTTAGGTTTAATGTGATGAGCTATCATCTCTGCACCACGCAAACCGATCTCTTCCTGTACCGCATTTACAATGTACAAGCCGAAAGGTAGTTTCACTTTATTCTCTTTCAGCAAACGCGCAACCTCGGCAATCATAAAACCGCCTGCACGGTTATCAAGCGCACGGCCAACATAGTAGCGATCATTCAATACCATGAACTCGTCTTCGTAGGTAATTACGCAGCCTACGTGGATACCCAGTTTCTCAACCTCGTCCTTGCTGGTACAGCCGCAATCCAGGAAGATATTTTTTAGGGTAGGGGCTTCTTCCTTTTCACCAGCGGTGCGGGTGTGGATGGCAGGCCAGCCGAAAACAGCCTTAACAATGCCTTTGTCGGTATGAATGTTCACGCGTTTTGAAGGCGCGATCTGGTGATCGGAACCGCCATTGCGGATCACATAGATCAAACCATCATTGGTGATATAATTTACAAACCACGAAATTTCGTCGGCATGGGCTTCAATCACCACCTTGTATTCGGCTTTTTTGTTGATGATGCCAACAGCGGTTCCATAGTTATCTACGTAATGATCGTCAATGTAAGGTTTGATGTAATCAAGCCACATTTTCTGGCCTTTCCACTCAAAACCGGTAGGAGAGGGATTGTTGATGTATTTTTCGAAAAACGCAAGAGACGCTTTATTTACGACAGCAATATGCTTCGGAGATTCGGGTGTTTCAGATTTCTTTTTAGCCATAATGTTATTAAAAGCCTCAAACAGAGAGCAAGCAAATATAATGATTGGTTGCTTAAGTTGACTGTGTGAACGGTTGAATATGCGCGCAAGCGATTGATCTGCCGGTCATTTTGTCAACAAAATTTAAAGTTATCAACCCGCCTAACAATTATCATTTTCTTAACATTGGTTTTACACCATAATCCCACCTTTGCGGCGAGTAAATTTTTAAGAATAAGATCAGTTTAGTTAGTTAGTCAGCTCGCCCCAACAGGCGGGCTGATTTTTTTTGACTTTATTTATACCGGCAAAGCGCGTGTTATAAAATATCTTTGACGGATATTAAACTTTCTATCGTTTTTTGCTTCCAATTTGCATTATGAGGCCAATCTTATACACGCTTTTTTTCGCTGCAGTTTTGTTTCTTGCTTCGTGCGAGGTACCGGCTTATGTTACCGTGCCTGTTGAGTATACGCCGCGCGCCTACTTCAAGAAAAAGGATTCTACCCGTATTGTAGTGGTGAACCAGTTTAATGCTGATCTTTTAAACATTGCAAGCAAAAGAAAACTGACGGCAATTAAAGCAGGCGCTTACACAGCCATAAAATCGGCAGCGTTGCAATTGGGTTCGCTTCCGCGTGTTAAAACAATAATTGCGGCAGATTCAGCCAATTTTAAACCTGATACCGATTCTGTAAAGTTCATTGCCGAAAAATATAAAGCCGATTACGTGCTTGTTTTGAAACGATTCGGCGCTGATATTGGTCTTACTGAAGTGTCGAACGCTACCAGTTACTATGATACCAATGTATCCGTCAATTTCCTTTTATATGCCCCCGATGGCATTTTCTACAAAAAACTGGATGGGCAGGCTAACGACCCTCATTCGGAGCAACCCTATGAAGGAATCTTTGCCGAACTGATCTTTCATCCCACGGTTGGCGGCAACAAGGCCTCGGTAAGAAACTCTGCCGAGCATGCCGTGCAAAGTGCACTGCAGGATTATTTTCCGTACACCATAACGCACAATCGCCCGTTGTTTAACGATGACTTTTTGAAGCCATCCGTAGCTGCTATTATGGCGCAGGACTATGACAAGGCCGATAGCCTGCTGCAAAAATTTATGCTGGATAAAAATCCTGAAGTGTTAAGCAAAGCTGCATATAATCTTGCAGTGGTTTATGAAGCGCTGGGCGACATCAGCATGGCAAGGGATTTTGCCACCGAATCGAACGAAAAGAAAAAGAATGAGTTTGCTACCGCTATTCTGTACGATCTGAAGCAGGAGTAATGGCCTTCTCCATAATTTCGTAATCAATGTCGTTTTTAGTGAAAAGCTTCCCGGTTTGATGATAGCCCGCTTTTAGGTAAAAGCCAATGGCATCCACACGGGCATTGCACCAGATGCGGGTACCGCTTTCTTTCTCGGCCTGGCTGGTTATTTGGTTTAATAGCAGGTTGCCTATTCCCTTACGCTGATAATCGTGCGCTATAGCTAATTTCCTGAACTGATAATCGGTACCGGTATGAAAAAGGGAAATGACGCCAATTAGTTTGTTATCCATATAAGCACCGAAATGCATTCCCTCGGCATCTTCTTCCATTTCCATTTCGTGTTTCATCATGCCGGGATATAACACGTCGCGCCGCAACGCCCAGGTATGTTCGGGACGGATCTGCTCTATTGAGGTTAAAGGCGAAAGGTTAAAGCTAAAAGGTTCCATGGAGAGTTTTAGGACAAAAGGTCAAAGCGGAAAGTTATTATAAGCACCCATCATTCTGTATTCAATTCATTATTCCATCTTCAAAAACCTTTTACCTTTCGCCTTTTAGCTTTCACCTTTTCCTACAAGGGAATATTCCCGTGCTTTTTCTTCGGGTTGTTCACTACTTTATTTTCCAGCATTTTGAAGGCATGGATCAATTTAATACGGGTTTCTGAAGGCTCGATCACCTCGTCGATAAAGCCACGCTCGGCTGCGCGGTAGGGGTTGGCAAAGATGTCGGAATACTGCAATTCCATTTCCTTCCATTTGGCTTCCTTGTCTTCTGCCAGATTGATTTCCCGCTTGAAGATGATCTCGGCAGCACCCTTGGCGCCCATCACAGCAATCTCTGCCGATGGCCATGCATAATTCATATCCGCGCCTATGTGTTTGGAGTTCATTACATCATAAGCGCCACCGTAGGCTTTGCGGGTAATGACCGTAATGCGCGGAACGGTAGCCTCGCAAAAAGCATACAATAATTTAGCGCCGTTGGTAATAATGGCCTTCCACTCCTGGTCGGTGCCCGGCAAAAAGCCCGGAACATCTTCAAAAACCAGCAACGGGATATTAAAGCAATCGCAGAACCGTACAAAACGCGCACCTTTGGTTGATGAGTTGATATCCAGCACCCCCGCCAAAAATGCTGGCTGGTTAGCCACAATGCCAATACTGCGACCCGCCAATCTTGCAAAACCTACTACAATGTTCTCGGCAAAATCTTTATGTACCTCCATAAACGAGCCTTCGTCGATCACATGGTCAATCACCTCACGGATATCATAAGGTTGGGCTACGTTTTCGGGGAGAATGGTATCCAGTTCCTCGCGCAGTTCGTTCTTTACTTCATAAGGTAAGCTGGGAGCCACGTCCTCGCAATTCTGCGGCATATAGCTCAATAGTCTTTTAATATTTTGAATAGCTTCAATCTCATTAGCGCAGGCAAAATGCGTAACGCCCGACTTAGTGGCGTGCGTATTTGCGCCGCCCAATTCTTCAGAAGTTACTACCTCATGCGTAACAGTTTTTACCACATTAGGGCCGGTAACAAACATGTAGCTGGTATTCTCTACCATCAGAATAAAATCGGTAATGGCAGGAGAATAAACCGCCCCGCCCGCACAAGGCCCCAAAATGGCCGAAATTTGCGGCACCACGCCCGATGCCATGGTGTTGCGGTAAAATATATCGGCATAACCGCCAAGTGATACCACGCCTTCCTGAATACGTGCACCGCCCGAATCGTTCAACCCAATTACCGGCGCGCCGTTTTTCATGGCAAGGTCCATAATTTTGCAGATCTTCTCGGCATGGGTTTCAGAAAGCGAGCCGCCGAATACCGTAAAGTCCTGCGAAAAAACATAAACCAGTCTGCCGTTTACCGTACCATAGCCGGTAATTACGCCATCACCCGGATATTTTTCCTTCTCCATCCCGAAATCGGTAGAGCGATGCGATACCAGCATACCTATTTCCTGGAACGAGCCCTCGTCCATCAAAAAATGCAGCCGCTCGCGTGCGGTAAGTTTCCCTTTTTTGTGCTGACTTTCAATTCGTGCAGCACCACCGCCCAATCGGGCTTCTTCGCGCTTCTTTTTTAACAGGTCTATCTTAATATTCACGGTATCGGTTTATGATGCAATATGGCAATTTTAGGCGAAAGCAGAAAGGGTTCAAGCAAAAGGGGAATCACCAAAGCAGAAAGATCGGAGATGAATAAGAAAATTTTAATTGAAATATTATCTTCACATTTTAATGTAACTCCATTTTTACCGTCCTTTAAATCAATTGATTAAACTCAAAGCGGAGCCGTCGGTCAAAAATAAAACCAATCGGGCTATTATTATGAAAAAGTTGATCCTAATCCTTTTCTTATGCGGAATATTTAGCCGGTCTTTTGCTCAACTGAACACCAAAGGGCAGCATGGCGATTTGCTTACCATTTCGGTAAGTGCCAATAAAACGTTTTTTGGCATGAGTGATTTTAATACCTGGACGCAGCAGTACTTTAATTTGAAAGAACGCTATATATTAAATCCGGCAATTGATATCAGTGTTATCGGCACGCGGTACATGCTGGGGTTGAACGCTGCGATCTCATCGCCCTTCGGATTTGTATCGGGCTATTTTGGCAGAAGATTAACCGGCGATCATAGTAAGATTTCCTCATGGCTTAACCTGGAAGCCGGCGGATTCTCAGGCAATTTCACCAATATATCGCCGCTGACTTATGTAACCCCAATAGATAGGGACGGCAAAAAGTTTGAAATGCAATACCGCGCCGGCTTTATCGGCCTCACCAGTAAAAACTATCTAGATTTTATGCATTCCAATTTGAAATTGGGTAATGCGCGGATTCCTGTTAACAGCGGCTTTACGGCAAGTGTGGGCCTGATGCCCTTTAAACGGACATGGAGGTATGGGTATTATGAGAATGATTCGACCTATGTAGCACAGAAATATAACAACGTTCCTAAATTAGGCAGGGTATATGTTAACGTGGGGGTGTTTGTGGGTTTTTAATATTGTAGAGACACAATACATTGTGTCTCCGGTGAAAAGTCTCGGCAAGAACGAAGTAAAGAAACATAAAGTATTGTGTCTCTACGAAACAAAACCTTAATTGTTCAGGTTGTTATAAACACAATATAGATCAATATGAATCCTTACCAGCAAAAGTGGATCGAACTCTTAACCAATGCCCATATTCCCGGTTGGAAAATAACCCCGCAGGGCAATGATATTTATGTAGAAATGCCGCACGTTACCGATCTGAAACTGCTGCGCGATAATTTGCCCGAAACGCTCGGCGCCATGTCGTTAGATATTAATGAACCGAAAGAGCGGTTGATGTTTATTTTTCACAATGGCTATGAAAATTTCGAGTATTTGTTAAATCCGAATGATGAGGATTTGAATAGGGAGTAGACTTATAGTCCATGGATCATAGACGATAGAAAGATTAAGTCCTTAACCAGGGTCTATCGTCTATGGGCCAAAACTCAACTATCCAATTTTGCCCGGGTGGACAAAACTACCACGCAAGTACCCATAAGGGCAATAAATGCGAAAGATGCCCGGAGGGTGGCAATGCCTGCTATAAACCCAATTACCGGCGGACCAACCAAAAATCCTATAAATCCTATTGTTGATACCGCTGCCAGCGCCACACCTGGTGATAAATTTTTAGACCTGCCTGCCACGCTGTAAACCATCGGCACTACCGATGATACGCCTGCGCCTACCAGCAGGAAACCTGCGATAGAAGTATAGAAGTATGGAAAAATAATAGCAATTAACAAGCCGGTAACGGTAAGCGAGCCGCTTACCTGCAGGGTTCGTTTCAAGCCGAAACGCTGCACAAACCAGTCTGCAACAAAGCGGCCGCCGGCCATGGTGAGCATGAAAGCTGTGAATCCTACCCCCTGCTTTTCAATAGGGGCTTCAACAACTTTTTTAAAGTAGATGGCGCTCCAGTCGAACATGGCGCCCTCGCAGATCATCGAACAAAAAGCAATGGTTCCTAATGTTAGTAGCGGAACTATAAGTTTAAGGCGATCGGGGAGGGTAAGCTTTGTTGTGGGTTCGGCCTTTGGTTCGTGGGTATCGTCATACAAATTTCGTACAGCCAACAATACGCCGATAACGATGACTGCGAAAGTAAACGCGAAATTGCGGAACGGATCAACGTGGTACGCGATCATGATCCAGCCGATGCCACCACCCGTGAATCCTGCTAAACTCCATAAACCGTGGAATGACGCCAGGATAGGTTTATCGTACATCTTCTCGTTGGCCACCGCCTGAGTATTGACCGCGATATTTACAGCATTACTCGAGAAACCGAAGAGGACCAAACAAACAATGAGCTGAATGGTGTTTTGCGCCAGACCGAGGCACATCAAACAAACACCGTAAACCAATATGGCGGCAACCAGTACCTTTTTACTTCCAATTTTAGGGATGATCCAGCCTGAAAAAGGCAGCGAACACATTAATCCTACAGGTAATGAAAAAAGTACGGCTCCCCACGCTGCATCGTTCAAACCCATACGCGCCTGGATGGCCGGGATACGTGATGCCCAGCTGGAAAAACAAAGCCCTGCCAGGAAAAACAGCACACCAACGGCTATTCGCAATGATTTACGGGAAGCGGCGGCTGGAATGATTGTAGCAGAATCTGTCATCTAATGGGATTAGATTAGTGTATTTATTACACTAAGAACCGTGAACTACAAATGTATCTGAAATTGAGGGTATTTAAAAGTGAATTTTGATCTTTTACTAAATAATTATACTTCAGGCTGTTAGCTGCCTGGCTTTTTTATATCGATTTTTCCCGGCGTAAAGCCAGGATCATAATTATTTATTGATATTGAATGAACCCAGGCAATGATGATAAGTTTGATTAGTATTAAAATCGATCATATCGCAGCTAAAAGTACCTTGTATATTACTACCATTCAATACCGTAACCTTAACCTTTGCACCAGCTGAACTGTCGAATACAAAATTCCCGGCGTTAACACTGGTAATATCAAAAGTACCCGTTGTTGCGTAATCAAAGCTTAGTGTAGCCAGATTGCTGAGGTCAGAGCCGGATGCGAGGATAGACGTTGTTCCATTCGCCGAATTCACAGCCTGTGCCTGAGGAGAACCGGCCGGAAAACTTCCGAACGAAGCATTGTGATTATATACATAGGTATTGTCCCCGATCTTTACAGTGATATTGCTGGCAGCTGTAATTTGCAAACCATTGCCATCATTGTCTGTCCCGGTTCCCGTTCCCGTTCCAGTCCCGGTTCCCGTTCCCGTTCCAGTCCCGGTTCCTGTTCCTGTACCCGTTCCCGTTCCAGTGCCGGTTCCTGTACCCGTTCCCGTTCCAGTGCCGGTTCCTGTGCCCGTACCGGTTCCAGTGCCCGTACCAGTTCCGGTCCCAGTACCTGTTCCGGTGGTAGTGGTGCCGGTTGGATATATTGGCGCGTCTAATTTACAGCCGGTTAATACTGCTGTAATAAATATTGGAACAAGGAGGTAGTAAAGTTTTTTCATGCCTTAATTGTGATACTATTTAAGCTCACTAAAGATAAATACTTATCTGTTAGTTGATACGTTGACGGATAAAAAATCAGAAAATAATTACCCGCCGGGCATACGTAATAAATACCTGATTAGTTACAAAAACTTTGTAGACATGATACCTGAAGGTTTTTGATTATCCGCAATCCACGTCTGGCCCGCATGACTCGCCATCAATGATCTCCAGTTTAGGTTTTCCGTTCTCCTGCTTCCAGTCGGCAAAGGCTTTTTCCAGCGTTTGCTCAAAAACAAGAACAGCCTGAGCGCCCGACACTGCGTATTTGTTGTTCAGTACAAAAAATGGCACGCCCTGTATGCCCAGGTATTGCGCGGTATCAATGTCATGTTTTACATCTTCGGCGAAGGCATTGCTTTCTAAAACCTGTTTGATTTCGGTTGCGTCCAGGCCAATCTTTTCACCTAATTCAATCAGAACATTATCGTCGTCGATATTTTTGCTTTCGGTAAAATAGGCGTGGAACAAGGCTTCTTCTGCTTCAATACCCAGGCCATGTTTTTTGGCCAGATGACTAAAGCGGTGTGCCTTAAAGCTATTGGCAACAACAGCTTTATCCATGTTATAGGTCAGGCCTTCGGCAGCCGCCATCTGGGTAACGTGGTCATTCATTTGCCGGGCGTGGTCAACGGTCCAGCCTTTACTTTCGGCAAGATATTCGTTTATGCTTATGTTGGGATCGGTTTCCAGTTGCGGGTTAAGCTGGAAACTTTTCCACTCAATTTCTATATCATCTTTATGCTCAAAATGCTGTAAGGCATTTTCAAATCTCCGTTTGCCGATATAGCAGAACGGACACATTACATCACTCCAGATCTCAACTTTCATAGCTTTCAATTTACAATACAAAGTTAACCTGCCAACTTTATATCACCGTAAGTTAAAAGTAAAAGTTTGCCTTATCTTAGCTGCCATGAAGCATAGATTCAAAAAGGGTTTGGTTGCCGTGTTACTGATGGCTGTTTGCGGCTTTAAAGCCAGCGCACAGCAAAAGGCAGGAGAGAAAGATCTTTTCAGTGCAGGATATGCAGCCGCGTTTATTGGTGGTTTGTACGATGCCTGGTATCCGTATAAGGAACTGCGTAAGCATGGTAATTTTGGCCTTGGTGCGCCAGCCATGCTTGATGGTGAGCTGATGATGCTGAACGGCAAATTATACAAAACGCAAGCCACCGGTAAAACTTCGACTATTGACGAAACCGGTGAAACCCCCTACGCCGTAGTCTGCTTTTTTCACGCCGATAAAACCTACAAACCGGGCCGCAGGTTGGATAAAGCCGGTTTGTTTAAATACCTTGATAGTGTACTTGCCAATCAGAACGGAATCTACGCTATCCACCTCAATGGGAAATTCAGCTATGTAAAAACGCGTGCATTTCCCCCGGTTGAGGCAAAGCCTTACCTGCCGCTGGCTCAAATGCTCGACAGGCAACATTTTTTCGAATTCAAGGATATTAGCGGCGACCTGATTGGCTTTAAGCTGCCCGCGTTTATGGAAGGACCGCACATCAGCGGCTATCATTTCCATTTTCTGTCGGCCGATAAAACTTCAGGCGGACATATCATCGACCTGACGGCCGATGACCTGACCATCGAAATAGAAACCCTGAACAGCTACACTATGCAGCTGCCGCAAACAGACGATTTTAACAAGTTCGATTTTAAGAAAGATCGGAAGGAAGAAATTAAAAGCGTAGAGAACGGGAAGAAGCAATAAGATTACTGCTCCCTCCCGTGTTCGTTTTATGCTTTGGCAGATGCCACAGCATCGGCAAATATTTTTAGCAGTGACGTATTGTCGGTACGCAGCAGGGTTTCGTTCACCTGTAGCTTTATCAACCCATCGGCATTGGCATTGCGAATGAAAACCTTATTATCGGCCAATGACTTGCGCATTTTTTTAGGGTCGATGGTTTTGGCGAGCGTCATGTCGAAAATATTAGAACCGCCTTTTAGTGCTTCTATTTTTACACCCGGCAACTTATTCAGACTGGCAAACAGATTGGTAGTGCGGGCAACAGTTTGTTTCAGGCGATCTTCCAGTCCATCGAGGTGGTGGAGCGCCATTGCGCATTTACTCCAGTTGCTGTAAACGGTGCCACCATAAATTTTAATAAGGTGTTCCATTTTGTCGATCACCGCCTTTTCGCCGCAAAGAATTGCGCCGCCGTCGGCACCAAGATATTTATATAACGAAATATAAACCGTATCGAAATACGATGCATATTCGGCGATGGAAACACCCGTAAATGCTGAAGCTAAATAGAGCCGGGCGCCGTCTAAATGCAGCTTGTAGCCATTGGCCTTACAGTATGCCGAGATCTTTTTGATCTCCTCAATAGGCACTGTACGACCATCGCAGCGACGCACCGGGTTCTCTATAGCCACCGCGCCTATGCCGCTTTTAAACACCTCCTCATCATTGGTGAACGCTATGCCTGCCTTCAGGTCGTCTAATGTGAAATAAGGTTCATTAGGTGCCAGCGGCATCAGGCGTTTCCTGAAAACCGATTGGGCAGCATCCGCCTCATCGCGATAAATATGACTGGTGTCCTGAACAAAAATCTTGGTGTTCTCGCCGCTCAAAACAGAAATAGCCTGCTGATTGGCCATAGTACCCGTAGGCATATAGGTGGCGGCCTCTTTGCCGGTAATGGCGGCAAACTGCTTCTGTAATTTGGCCAATGAACCACCCTGGCCATAAACGTCTGCCCTGATTGGGTCTTTTGCGTTTATTTCCTGAAGCTTGGCAATATATTCTTCGGGTGCGTAATGTACGCCATCATCTGTAAAGGATATGACAGGTTTGACAGGCGTATCTGCATTTAATATAGATGGTTTTGCGTTAGCGGCCAGCGCAGGTAATATGGCCGGAGCTAAAGCCAGTCCCGAAAGTTTGAGGAAGTTGCGTCGTTTTAGTGAATTCATGGTTTATGTATTGTGGTGAAAGGCAATAGTTAAAGATATTGGTTTTTCTCTAAAATATGCGTCATTGAGCTCAGGTTGACAACATAGAATCATTTCATTTCTCCCTTGAAACGAAAAGAGTAAAGTCTATTCTTTCATTATTCTAACCCTTAATTATCTATATGTCGCGACAATAGGCTAAAATTCCGCTATAATTTGCTAAAAATCACCCGTAAAACTAAAAATCAACCCTGTACTTTTGAACTGTAAAAGTTAATATCTGAAGGCGGCAGGGTTAAAAATCAGGATAAAAGTCATCAGCTTTCTTCCTATCTTGGCTATTTAACTTTCTACACAAAAAACACCGTCACATGAAAAAGATCTTACTACTAACCTCCCTGGCTGCTGCCCTTACCCTTAGGGCTGCCGCTCAGGAAATTTCCATCGATAAAGGATGGAAGTTCGCCATCGGCGATTCAACGCAATGGGCATCACCGACTTATAACGACAATGGCTGGAAAGCTATCAGTTTGGCGCACCCGTGGGAGGCTCAGGGTTATAAAGGTATTGATGGTTTCGGCTGGTACAGGCTGCATTTAACCATCCCTTCATCATTAAAAGAAAAATCGTTTTTAAAGGATAGCCTGCGCCTAACGCTGCATGATGTTGATGATAACGACGAGGTTTACCTGAACGGAAAGCTCGTGGCAAAATATGGTGGAAAGCAGGGTACGATAAAAGATGGCAATTATGGCTCCCGCAGCTATACTATCGCGGCAAACGACCCGGCTATTTTGTGGGACAAGGAAAATGTGCTGGCCATCCGTATTTTTGATACCGGCGGCGAGGGGGGGCTGTATGGCGATAAGTTTACGCTTGCCATGTCAGACATTATGGACCCGGTGAGTATTAGTTCCGAAACCCCATTTGTATTCGGCGATAACAATACGCTCAACAAATCTATAAAACTGGTTACCGGCAGCACTTATAATTATACCGGCAAGCTATCGTTCAAAGTTACCGATCCGGAGACTGGCGCTGTGATCTATGAAAAGAGCAATGATGCAAATTTCACCGCGCATAAGCCGTTTACCTACAACTTCAGCCTGGCACGACTGGCAAAGAAATCGTACGCGGTAACTTATACATTCACCGAAGCAAAATCAGGCAAATCGATCTCGAAAACAGACGGAACGCCTTATATACTTACACCATCTGTAAGCGCAAAGCCGCAAATAAACGGTGCTGATGTTTACGGTGCAAGGCCGGGAAATCCATTCCTGTACCTGATACCGGCCAGCGGTCAGAAACCGTTGACCTACACAGCAACAGGCCTGCCTGAAGGATTAAAGCTTAATGCTTCAACCGGGATCATTATTGGTAAGGTCGACAAAAAAGGAGATTACCCGGTAACATTGACCGTTAAGAACAGCCTTGGCACAAGCACTAAAAAAGTCACTATAAAAATTGGCGATGTAATTGGTTTGACCCCGGCCCTCGGCTGGAATAGCTGGAATGCTTTCGGGTTGTCTGTTAACGACGCGAAAGTACGTGTGGCCGCTCAAACCATGATCGATAAGCTGAGCGCTTACGGCTGGAATTTCGTAAATATTGATGACGGATGGGAGGCAGAACAACGCGCAGCAAGCGGTGAGATTGTCACCAATCAGAAATTCCCGGACATGAAGGGAACGGCAGACTTTGTGCATAGCCTGGGGTTAAAGATGGGTATTTACTCATCGCCTGGTCCGCGTACCTGCGGCGGGTACCTGGGCAGTTGGCAGCATGAAGAACAGGATGCAAAAACATACGGCGGCTGGGGCATAGATTATCTGAAATACGACTGGTGCTCGTATAGCGAAGTAACCGCCAGAAACCCTAACCTCGACGATATGAAAAAGCCATACCAGGTAATGCGTGCGGCTTTGGATAAAATTCCACGCGATATTATGTTCAGCTTTTGCCAGTATGGTATGGGCGACGTTTGGAAATGGGGTGCTGAAGTGGGCGGCAACAGCTGGCGCTCCACCGGTGACATTACCGACACCTGGAAAAGCATGAGCGACATTGGTTTTAACCAGGTTGCTGATGCTCCATACGCGCAACCCGGCCATTTCAACGACCCTGATATGCTGGTGGTAGGCTTAGTGGGTTGGGGGGATAATCAGCATAATACCCGCCTTACACCCGACGAACAATATACCCACATCAGTTTGTGGAGCCTGGTATCGTCGCCATTACTGATCGGTTGCGATATGGGTAAACTGGATAAGTTCACCCTGAACCTGCTCACCAATGCTGAAGTTTTGGCGATAGATCAGGACGCATTGGGCAAAGGGGCAATGCCTGTAGTAAAAGACGACAACCATCAGGTTTGGGTAAAAGATCTTGCCAACGGCGGTAAGGCAGTGGGCTTGTTCAATACATCGGAAACTTATCAAACCATTACCCTGAACCGTGATGAAAACGGCCTGGCTGGTTTAACTAAAATGCGCGATGTATGGCAGCAAAAAAATATAGCAACAAGCGGCAACACTTATACAGTTAAGGTTGCGCCGCATGGCGTGTTGCTGCTAAAGCTGAGCAAGTAATAGCAAACGATTCTTGTCATTCTGAACGACGTGAAGAATCTTAATTAATTGATAGGTTAACGATTGGTCGGTAGCCAAATGACAGGCGGTAAATTGAAGGCGTATAAGATTCTTCGCTCCCGCTCAGAATGACAAAATTTAATAAACAGAATAAAAAATAAGATTATGAGCGTAATATGGAAAGGGGTTTTCCCGGCAGTAACCACAAAATTCAATGATAACGATGAAATGGATTTTGAGGCATTCGGTAAAAATATAGAGGCGCAGCTGGAAGCAGGCGCTAAAGGAATCATCATTGGCGGTTCGTTAGGCGAAGCCAGTGTATTAACCGATGCCGAAAAGGTTGAGCTTTTAAAACAAACCGTAAGCATTGTAAACAAACGTGCCTACGTGATCCTGAACATTGCAGAGCAAACTACCAAAGGTGCCTTAGCCTGCGCTGAAAATGCGTTAAAATATGGCGCTGACGGCTTGATGATGCTGCCGCCGTTACGCTATCTTGCCGACAAACGCGAGACGCTTGACTACTTCGCAACAGTTGCCAAAAGCACGCCGCTGCCCATTATGATCTACAATAATCCTTATGATTACAAGATCGAAGTAACACTGGATATGTTTGAGGAACTATCAAAATTCGATAACATCCAGGCGGTAAAAGAATCAACCCGCGATGTAAGCAACGTGACAAGAATGATTAACCGTTTTGGCGACCGCTTTAAACTATTGTGCGGTGTTGATACGTTAGCATTAGAGAGCCTGTTTATGGGTGCCGATGGCTGGGTGGCCGGCTTGGTTGATGCATTTCCAAGAGAAACTGTGGCCATCTTCAACTTAGCCAAACAAGGCCGTCATCAGGAAGCTTTGGCTATTTACCGCTGGTTCCTGCCGGTATTGGAACTGGATATCCACCCAAAACTTGTTCAATATATTAAACTCGCCGAAAAACAAACCGGCCTGGGCACTGAAACAGTAAGGGCGCCGCGCCTGCCGCTAATCGGCGAAGAACGTGAACGCATTTTATCAATCATTGACAAAGCCATTGCCAACCGCCCTGAATTACCCGCCGGCAGCTGGGGTGTTGAAGCAGAGGTGAGTGTAGCGTAATAAATAAATGCTACCCACTTGTCATTGCAGGGGGAACTAAGCAATCTCATCGCCAACGCATAACAACAATATATAACGCTAATACACCGGCGGTAATAAAAGCGAGGAGATTGCCTGGGTACTGGAAATGACAGACGGGGATTATTCAGATAAAAGATAACTACCATGGAAACAAGAAATTTAATAGGCTACAACTACCAGCCCGAGCTTGGCAAGAGGTTTCAGGCCATCGATCCCGCTTTGGGTATCGATTTACCGGGCGAGTTTCACGCCGCCAGCATAGCCGAAGCCAATGCTGCTATGGAGCTTGCTGATAAAGCCTTCAAAACCTATCGCAACTTAGGCGGCAGTAAAAAGGCTATGTTTTTGCGCGCCATTGCCGATGAAATTTTAGCACTCGGCGATACGTTGATAGCGCGCGCCTCGGCCGAAAGCGGCTTACCTGCACAACGTTTGCAGGGCGAGCGGGCCCGTACTACCAATCAGCTTAAAATGTTTGCCGATGTACTGGAAGAAGGCTCGTGGGTGGAAGCCATTATTGATACCGCAATTCCCGACAGGCAGCCCTTACCGCGTCCCGATATCCGTAAAATGATGGTGCCGCTTGGGCCGGCGGTGGTGTTTGGCGCCAGCAATTTCCCGTTAGCATTTTCTGTTGCCGGTGGCGATACCGCGGCTGCACTCGCTTCAGGTTGCCCGGCGGTAGTGAAAGCACATCCGGCACATCCCGGCACCAGCGCATTGGTTGCCGGGGCGATCAGGAAAGCTGCCGAGCAGACCAATATGCCCGAAGGTGTGTTCTCCATACTTTACGACGATGGTTATGCCATTGGCGAGGCTTTGGTAAAACATCTGAAGACAAAGATCGTGACCTTTACGGGTTCGTTAAAAGGCGGTATGGCATTGGTTAAAATTGCGCAGCAACGCGAGGAGCCTATCCCGGTATTTGCCGAAATGGGTAGCATCAACCCTATCGTTTTCCTGCCAAAAGCATTGGAAAACCGTGCCGAAGAATTAGCCAAACTATCAGCAGCTATAACCACCAACGCAGGGCAGTTCTGTACGCAGCCGGGCTTATTGCTGGCTGTACAGTCACCAGCATTGGAACGGTTTAAAACAGCTTTGAGCGCAGCAATAGCCGAAGTGAATTCTGCCACGATGCTTACGCCGGGTATCTGCGCCAACTTCAATAAACTGTCGAGCGGTATGATTGCCGACAATGCCGTTTCTGTAATTGCGAAATCGGACAAGTTGGACACTGAAAAAATTAACCAGGGCGTAGCGGTAGTTACCGAAATAACTGCCGCCGCATTTTTAGCTGACGAAAAGTTTAAGGAAGAAGTGTTCGGGCCATATTCGATGCTGGTAGTTGCCGATGATATTGCGCAGATGGAGCAGGTAATTGATAGTCTGCATGGCCAGCTAACCACCTCCATAATGGCAGAAAGTGACGAGCTGTCTCATTATCTCAGCATTACTGATAAGCTAGCAAATTTATCGGGGCGAGTGATCCTGAATGGACCGCCAACAGGTGTTGAGGTTGGTAATGCCATTCAGCATGGCGGCCCATATCCATCAACCTCCGACAGCCGTTTTACCTCGGTAGGTACCTCATCCATCAAACGTTTTGTACGCCCGGTATGCTGGCAAAACTGGAACGAAGCCCTGCTGCCCGATGAATTAAAAACCAACAATCCGCTGAATATATGGCGGCTGTTTAATAATGAATGGAAGAAATAGTCATTAGGCATTTGTCATTAGTCATTGGTGTTTTTCGCTGGTAACTAATGACTAATAACCAGTGACCAATGACAAACTGATGAACAAAACATTTTTCTGCATAGATGCCCACACCTGCGGTAACCCGGTACGTCTGGTAGCCGGTGGCGGACCAAACCTTGAAGGTGCTAACATGAGCGAAAAACGCCAGCACTTTTTAAGGGAATACGACTGGATCCGTAAGGGACTGATGTTCGAGCCGCGCGGTCATGATATGATGTCGGGCAGTATTTTATATCCGCCGCATGATCCTGCTAATGATGTTGCCGTATTATTTATCGAAACCAGCGGCTGTTTGCCTATGTGCGGTCACGGAACCATCGGCACTATAACCATAGCCGTTGAGGAGGGCCTGATCGTTCCGAAAACTCCTGGTATTATCCGCATGGAAGCCCCCGCCGGCCTGGTGCTGATTGAATACAGACAGGACGGCAGCAAAGTAAAATCGGTAAAGCTCACCAATGTAGCTTCGTACCTCGCTGCTGAAAATCTCGAGGTGGAATGCCCTGACCTGGGAACTTTGACAGTAGATGTAAGCTACGGCGGCAACTACTACGCCATCGTTGACCCGCAGCCTAATTTCGCCGGACTGGAAAATTACACCGCCGATCAACTGATCTCGTGGAGCCGTGTTTTACGCAAACGCATTAACGAAAAATACACCTTCGTGCATCCGCAAAACCCAACCATCAACGGCTGTTCGCATATCCTTTGGGCCGGTAAAACTATTTCGCCAGAGGCTACTGCCCGCAATGCTGTGTTTTATGGCGATAAGGCTATAGACCGCTCACCCTGCGGCACCGGCACGTCGGCCCGTATGGCCCAGTGGCATGCCAAAGGCAAATTGAAAAAAGGCGATAAATTCATCCACGAAAGCATCATTGGCAGTCAGTTTATCGGCACCGTTGAAGATGAAGTAATGATAGGTGATAAACCCGCCATCATCCCCGGCATTGAAGGCTGGGCACGGATTTACGGATACAATACCATCAAAATTGACGATGAGGACGATCCCTATGCGTTTGGGTTTCAGGTGATATAAGCCCCACCCGGCCCTCCCCTGAAGGAGAGGGCTTTAAAAAAGCGGGGGCGGTAAATTATTTTTAATTATTTAAAAAGTCTTCCCTTCAGGGGGAGATTTAGAGGGGCTATGAGTAAAGCAATAATAATTGGCGGCGGCGTAATTGGACTGTTCTCAGCATATTACCTGCACAAATCGGGTTGGGAAGTTGACATACTCGATCGTGGCGACATGAGCGATAACTGTTCATACGGTAACGCGGGCATGGTTACGCCGAGCCACTTTGTGCCGCTGGCAGCGCCGGGAATGATAGAACAGGGCATCCGCTGGATGTTTGACAGCAAGAGTCCGTTTTACGTAAAACCATCGCTAAACAGGGAACTGATTGGCTGGGGATTAAAATTTATGAAGAGCGCCACCAAAAAGCATGTGGAACGCTCGGCAGGCGGCTTACGCGATATCTCGTTATACAGCAGCAAGCTTTACCATGAATTTGAAAAAGATTCCGCGATAGACTTCGGATTGGAAGACAAGGGCATCCTGATGCTGTTCAAATCGGAAAAGGTTAAGGAAGAGGAACTGCATTTGATTGAGCATGCCACCAATTTAGGGCTGGATGCGCAATACCTCAACCCCGACGAAACAAGAAAACTACAGCCGGAAATTGAGCTGGATATTTTAGGTTCGGTACATTACCGCTGCGATTCGCACATGTCGCCCAACAAGCTGATGACCGGCTTAATAAAATACCTCGAGACGGCAGGCGTGCGCATACACCGCAATACCGAAGTAACCGGCATCAAACACGATGGCAATAAGATTACATCAGTAATCGCAGGCGTTAAAGAGTTTACCGGCGATGCCTACCTTGTTGCAGGTGGCTCATGGTCGCCGGGGATTGCAAAACTGGCGGGGTTAAACGTTCCGTTAATGCCGGGCAAGGGTTATTCGTTTATGGTGAATGATCCGGTTAAGCAAATGACCATCCCATCTATTTTATGTGAAGCAAGGGTTGCCATTACACCCATGAACGGCGGCATCCGTTTTGGCGGCACCATGGAGATTGGCAAAGTAAATAAGCAGGTAAACATGAACCGCGTAAAAGGAATTGTTGAATCGGTACCGAAATATTTCCCTCAGTTTAATCTGCCATTGCCTTCTGAAAAAGACGTTTGGTATGGTTTCAGGCCATGCTCGCCGGATGGATTACCATATATTGGCTTATCAAACAAATACAAGAATCTCGGCATTGCTACCGGGCATGCCATGATAGGCCTTGGATTGGCGCCTGCCACCGGAAAGCTGGTAGCCGATGCGTTTAACGGCGATAAAACCGCGATTGATGCCGGGATGTTTGATGCGAACAGGTATCAGTAATACCGTCTGAACCATGATTTACCTGATTTAAGGATATTGAGTTTTAGGAATCAAGAAATCTTTATATCCTTAAATCATGGTTCAAAATCCCCTCATACAATCCATAATTCTCTTCATCAAAACAAACCAACATCACCTTTTCTAAACGCTTGTTCCGCGTCAAAGATTGCTTAACGGTATCCACAGCAATAGCGGCAGTTTTATCTTTAGGAACGGCAAACACCGGCACTTACATTGGGAAAGTGATTGTTTTACCATTAACACCGCCACCATCTAACAGTGAGGTATTGGTAGCATTAACGATGGCATTTACCTTCACTTTGGTAATGTCGCCTTTAAACAATTCTATCCTTTCTGAATTATCCATACCAATATTTTCACAATAAATATTCCAAAAAAGGAAAGATTGGGCTAATTTTCTGCTAATTCAACTCAAATTATTAAATTTACAACCATGAAAGTGCTGCCATTCACCATCCCAGTACCGCACGACCATTCCATTATGGTGCAGGAAGAGGTTTTGCCGCATTTTTACACCTATCTGCACCGTCATGCCGAGATCCAGATCACCTGGATCCAAAAAGGCGAGGGCACGTTACTGGCCGGAAACAACATGCATGTTTTTCGCGAGGGCGAGATTTATATGATCGGCGCTAACCTGCCGCATTTGTTCAAGAGCGATCCCGCCTATTTTTTGGCTGATAATGACAAGGAAGTACGTACCGTTACCATATTTTTCAACCCGTCAGGAAAATTGTCGGCTCTTTTCCATCTTCCCGAAATGAAGAATATAACGGCGTTCATCACACAACACCCAAGCGGATTTAAAGTAGCTGATAACCTGTATGCCGATATTGCTAAACGCATTACAGCCATACAGCAGGCAGGTGGCGCAGAACAATTATATAGCTTCATTGAATTGCTGAACGTGTTAAGCACCATGACCGGGTTGCAGCCATTGTCGTCTGGCAGTTACGCTTTCAGCATGACCGACCCGGAGGGGATGCGCATAGCCTCGGTTTATAATTATATTATGCAGAATTATGCCAGCGCGCTTACGCTGGAAGAAGTGGCCATGCAGGCGCACCTTACTCCCACCGCTTTTTGCCGGTATTTTAAGAAGCATACCCGGCATACGCTGGTAAATTTTATCAATAAAGTAAGAGTGAATGAAGCTTGCAAATTGTTGGTGAACGGACCCTCAAAAGGTATTGCTGCTATTGCTTATAGCTGCGGGTTTAACAGTATTACTAATTTTAACTACGTGTTTAAAAGTATCACGGGCGTATCGCCGAGGGATTACGTAAATAGCTACTCGTCTATTTAGCAGAAGAGTCAGAACTAAGAACCGTTCTTGAGTGTTATTGCGAGGTACGAAACAACCCCTACCCGGAACATTAACGCCAATGTATAATTCAAAGATTGCTTTGTACCTCGCAATGACGCACTGCCACAAACTCAAATCTTGATTCTTATCTCTTGACTTCTTGACTCTTAATTTCCTGGTTGTTGATTCTAACTCCACCTCTCAAGGTGTCTTATAATAATATATCGGCGAGTACACTCCTTCGCTGGTAGTATAATAACCGTTTCCGTCTGCGGTAAATCCTACCGCTTCCCCTTGCTTTTCCACTATATAGAATGGTACAGTTGGCTGGTGCTGCATGGTTTTCCAAATAGGTTCATTGCCTGCGCGCCGCCAATAATAAACTTTCTCGTAACTGCGCAGTACCACCTGCGAACCGTCTTTTGAAATATCGCCGGCAGTTATCCATTTAAATATTTTAACCCCGGGAAAAAAAAGCTTACAACGGCGTGTGAGCGTTACCGTGTCGTTTGGTTTAAAGTTAAGCGGAGTAGTATAAACGCCTACCGAATCCTGCCGTTTGGATACGATATACAATAGTTTTTCGATAGGATCTACCATTAACGTTTCGGCATCGCGAGGGCCATCCGGGTATTTAAGAAATACTCGTGAAGACCCCGTTTTAACCGTTGCAGTGTCCAGCCATGATGCTTTTTCAGTAAACCGATAAACAGCAACATAAGGGCGTTTTGCATTGTTATCGCCAATATCACCAAGATAAACATAGCTTTTTCGCTTGTCAGGACCCGGTCCTACGGCTATATCCTCACAATCGCGTACGCCGAGGCGCTCTTTATCCTCGCCTTTAAAATAAATTGTCGATTTCAGCTTACCATCGGCAGTGATTGCAAAAAAACGACTGGTGTCGCCACTGTCGTTATGCACATAGTAAATTTCTTTGTTAATTCCGGATGCAGATATGCCCGAGATTTCGTCCATTTCCCTACTATCCAGCTTGCCGGTAATGTCTGTTTCTTTACCCAAAAACTTATGCCGCCCATAAGCGCCTAAAAAAAGGGCGATGACCAGTGGCAGCATTATTTTTAGTTTTTTGGAACGGCTCATTATTCTGGGCGATAAAATATTTATTAACGCAAATATCGGCTTTTTAATGTGAAGAGATGATTAAGAGAATTTTCTGAACCGGAATTGAGCTGATTTTACATATTAAAAGATTTTAATAGGATGTTAGTTTATTTGTGTTATTTTAGTCTGTTTACATTTATTCCTAAATCTATCAAATCCGCTTAACGGCGAAGCCCTCTTGAACGACTTTAAAAAATAAACACGTTGTGAAAAATCCCGGTTCAGACAAATAAAATCCTGAAATCAAAAATCAAATCAATAAATTACGCCTTAATCAATTTCAAATATGCAGTTAAAGAAGAACGTTTTTTGTGCTATAGCGGCGATGTCGCTGCTGGGTTTCCAGGCTAAAGCGCAGAAAGTAGAATTTACAGAATACGACCTGCCCAATGGCCTGCACGTAGTTCTGCACAATGACAGCAAAGCCCCTGTGGTTGCGGTAACAGTAATGTATCACGTTGGTGCAAAAAATGAGGAGGTTGACCACACCGGCTTCGCGCACTTTTTCGAGCACCTGTTGTTCGAGGGCAGCGATAACATCAAGCGCGGCGAGTTTATGAAGATCGTTTCGGCCAATGGCGGGCAGAATAATGCCAACACCACGCAGGACCGAACTTTCTATTACGAGGTTTTTCCGTCGAACCAACTCGAAACCGGCATGTGGCTGGAAAGCGAGCGGATGATGCACCCGGTTATTAACGAGGTGGGCGTAAAAACACAGAATGAAGTTGTAAAAGAAGAAAAGCGCCAAAGCTTTGACAACCGTCCGTATGGTAATCTTGTGAATGTGATAGCGAGAGACCTGTTCCCCAAACATCCTTACAGAAACGGTGTAATTGGTTCTATGAAGGACCTCGATGCTGCTAAATTAGACGAATTTAAGGCTTTCTTTAAAAAATATTACATCCCCAACAACGCTGTACTGACTATAGCCGGCGATATCAACATCGAAAAAACAAAACAACTCGTGGCTGCTTATTTTGGTCCTATTCCCCGCGGCAAAGATGTGATTTATAAAAAGATTGAAGAAGAGCCGATAACCAAACAAATTACCGACACGGCGTATGATGCTAACGCACAGATCCCGTTCATGATCGAAGCTTTCCGTGTACCGGGCCGTGATACGCATGAATCGAAGGTAATGCAGATGATCTCTTCAATTCTTTCAGGTGGACCAAGCTCACGCATGTATAAGAAAATGGTGGACGAGAAAAAGAACGCCCTTCAGGTTATTGCCTTTAACTATGCTTTGGAAGATTACGGCATGTATATTTTGGGCGCCCTGCCAAATGGCGGTGCTGATCCCGGTTCGTTGTTGCCGGATATGGACGAAGAAATCAAAAAGCTGCAAACAGACCTGATCAGCCCGGAAGAATACCAGAAGCTGCAAAACCAGTTTGAGAACAACTTTGTGAGCGCCAACACGCGTATGCAGGGCCTTGCCGAGAACCTGGCCAACGGCTACACGTTCTATCATAAAGATACCGGCCACGTTAACAAGGAATTAGCCGAAATAAGATCGATAACCCGCGAGGAGATAAGAGACGCTGCCAGGAAATATCTGAACTCAAACCAGCGCCTTGTGCTGTATTATTTACCCGCTAAAGCTAAAGCCACTAAATAACCATTAGAAAAACAACGATGAAGAAATATATAATGATAGCGGCCGGCGCATTATTGATGCAATATGCACAGGCACAAATTAAAATAGATCGCACCAAACAGCCTAAGCCAGGACCTGCACCTGTTTTAAATATAAAAGACCCGGTAAAATTTACGCTGCCAAACGGCATTATCCTTTTGGTAGTTGAAAACCACACCTTACCGAAAGTAACGGCCAACTACCTGATAGACGCCGGCCCGATAACCGAGGGCAGCAAAGCCGGCGTGGTAAACCTGATGGGGCAGATGCTGAATGAAGGAACCAAAACAATGCCGAAGGCTGTTTTCGATGCGTCGGTTGCGCAATTAGGCGCCAATGTAAGATTAAACTCGGCGGGAGGTTTTGCCTCATCGTTAACCCGGTACTTTAAAGAAGCCTTTACTTTAATGGGCACTGCATTGAAAGATCCGGCTTTCACGCAGGAATCGTTCGATAAATTGAAAAGCCAAACCATTACAGGTTTAAAGTCATCAGCCAAAAGTGCGCCTGCAATTGCCGAGCGGGTGAACAATGCGCTTGCTTACGGAAAAGACCATCCTAACGGTGAGTTTGAGACCGAAGAAAGCATACAGGCCCTTACCTTGCAGGATATAAAAGACGCTTACACTAAATACGTCACTCCTTCCAGGGGATATTTAACTATTGTAGGCGACATTAAGCCCGCTGATGCCAAGGCACTTGCCACCGAAGTGCTTGGAAACTGGAAGGGTGATGCATTAGCCCTGCCAAAACTTCCGGAAGTAGCGAATCCTGCAAAAACTGAGATCGATGTTGTCGATGTACCGACAGCCGTGCAGTCTGAAATAAACGTGATCAGCCTGGTCGACATTAAAAAGAACAACCCCGATTATTTCCCGGCCATCCTGGCGAGCTATATTTTGGGTGGTGGTGCCGAAAGTCGCCTGTTTATGAACCTGCGTGAAAAACACGGATTTACCTATGGTTCTTATTCTCAACTTGGTACCGGTCGTTTCCAGGAAACGTTTGATGCATCCGCATCAGTTCGCAACGCTAAAGTGGATAGCGCAGTTATGGAAATGCTGAACGAGATTAAGCGGATCCGCACCGAAAAAGTATCTGATGAGGAACTGAAAACTGCCAAAGCCCTGTACGCCGGTTCGTTTGCACTTGGTTTGGAAGATCCGTCTCTTACAGCAACGTTCGCCAGCAATATCCTGATCAACGATCTGCCCGCCGATTTTTATAAAACTTACCTTCAAAAGGTAAATGCCGTAACTGCGGATGATATTTTGCGCGTGGCTCAAAAGTATTTCAATTACGATAACACTCGCGTAGTGGTAGTTGGGGCGGCCGGCCAAATGCTGGATGGCTTGAAAAAAAGCGGTTACCCGGTGAAGATGTTTGATAAGTATGCGAATCCGGTTACTGAAGGAGCGAAATAAGTTATTCTTCATAAAAACAAGAAGAGCGGGCCATTCGGCCCGCTCTTCTTGTTTTATCTCTTCTCGCCAATAGTTGGAATTACAACGGGATTGCGCTGCATACCGTAATCACGTGATGTTAGGTGAAGTGCATGGTCAACCCTTAAACCCTGTTAATAACCACCTCAATGTCTATAAATAACCATCCTCCAAACCATGCTATATACAAATTTAACCTCCCGTTTATAATCAGGTTTAATACCAACCCGACTTTTGGCTGTTGAAAAGCACTATAAGTTAATTGAAAGTTTTAAGTTTATGAAAATACCGAAAATCATTCTGACAGCGCTGCTGCTGTGCTGTTTTTTTGTATCCTTTGCTGCAATTGAGAGCCTGAATGGCAAATGGTCGGGCTTGCTGAAAACCGAGCAGGGAGATGAGTACCCGTTGCTTTACGATTTTCAGAGTGATGGCGTTCATTTGACCGGAACCGCTAAAACCCCAAAAGGTGATATGCCTATCACAGATGGTAAGATTACGGGCAGCAGTTTCAGCTTTGTTGTTATTGTGAACAACATGGAAATAGAGCACCGTGGTAAGTTTTATGGCGATTCTGTAGGTGTTGATCTGAGTATGGGCGATATCAAATCGCACGTGACTTTATTGAAGGCGGAGAAATAATATAGCCGCCAGTATTTGATAATGATGTAAAGACGCGATGTGTCGCGTCATCAGAAATTTTATCCCCCTTTTTTTAATAATTTGCTCTTCATTCCTGGTATTTTTTATCTTTTTATATCTTATCTTTATTGTAACTTTCCTATTACCATAAGCGTCTTAAAAAAAAAACTGAACTGAATTATGAAAAAGAAAATCTTCACATCTGCTGCTTTACTTTGTTGCTTTGTTTTCTGCTTTGCTATCCTGGCCGATATTTCGGGCAAATGGTCGGGCACAATTACCACACCTGATGGACAGGCCATCGCTGTATCTTACAACTTTAAGGTTGACGGTGATAAATTAACCGGAACGGCTGATTCGCCGCAAGGCTCGGTTTCGATCGACGAAGGAAAGATCACCGGCGATTCTTTTGCCTTTAAAGTTAACGTATCAGGCACCGATTACCCGCATACTGGTAAGATCTACGCTGATTCGCTGGCTATGGATATCGACTTTGGTGGTGCAAAATCGCACTTCATCGTAAAAAAAGACCAATAATCTGATTACCTGAACTAATTAAACAAACCAGGAAATGAAAAGAAAATTATTTATCACAGCCATATTGGTTTGCAGTTTTGCATTTTGCTTTGCCGCCATATGGGCCGACCTTAACGGCAAGTGGGCCGGTACCCTGCATGCACCCGATGGTAACGAGTACCCCTTGAGCTATACCTTTAAGGTAGATGGCGATAAACTGACCGGCAGCGGCGACTCCCCGCAGGGATCGACCCCGATCACCAATGGAAAAGTAACGGGAAACGATTTTTCATTTAATATTGATGTAAACGGCGTTGATGTAAAAAATAGCGGAAAGCTTTATCCTGAAGCTGATTCGTGCGGTATGGACATCGATTACCAGGGTTTCAAAATGCACGCCACTTTGAAACGCGCTGCCGATACAAAATAATGTAATGCGATAAATAATACAGCCTTGCCCAACCCGGCGGGGCTTTTTCTTGAAATAAAATATATGACGAACGTAACCAATTGGTTTTTAAAGGCGTCATAGTTTTAAAAATCAGGAAAAATGAGCAAGAAATTACTTTCAACTGCGGCATTGGTATGCTGCTTTATGCTGTGCATGGCTGCCGTTATAGCCGATATTACCGGAACATGGAAAGGAACCGCAAGTGGTCCGGATGGACAGCCCATCGACCTAACTTATAACATAAAAGCAGACGGTGATAAACTTACCGGCACCGGCGAAGCAAACGGCAATACGGTTAGCCTTGATGAAGGCAAGGTGGCTGGCAACGAAATTACGTTTAAAGTGACTAACAGTGATGGAGTTATTATACCGCATAAAGGCAGGTATTTTCCCGAAGGCGATTCCATTAGCATGAATTTAGATTTTAACGGCATGGCATTTCATGTTCAGCTGAAAAGGCAGAAATAATTACTCACCATTGGGCAAAAAAGAAAGCGCGAACTTTTTAGGGTAACGCGCTTTTCTATTTAGTTAGTTTGTTGTTTATACGGTTGCCGGTTCAGTTTCCTTTACAATAAGGTCGGTATCCGGTTTAGATACGTCTGTCAACGCCACTTTACCGCGCTCTTTGCGTACCACCCTGCTGAAAAGGGAGATCTCCTTGTTAAATAAAAATTTGAAGAAGAGTTTGGTCCACGAAGTATGGTAATGCAAGGTGTCGTAATATTCAGGTGCGGTTTTCCTGATCTGCGGAAGTTTATTCCATGGGATAGAAGGAAAATCGTGGTGTTCATTATGGAAACCTACGTTAAAGGCCAGTACATTCCACGAGCCATAATAGCTGTAAGTCTCCTGCTCTTCGGTGATCGTAAGGTAATGTTCCTGGATCCAGCGTGCGCCAAGCGGGTGCAGGCCGATAGAGAACATAAAGCTCAGAAACAGAAAAGCTACCGAATGGAAGCCCATGAAATACCATATTGCTGTTGTAAAAGCTATCTGTATAGCAAAGTTGGTGATGATCCAGCCGTCAACAGGCGCAATTTCTTTTAATCTTGACACCCTTGTGATCTGGAATACCGGGAAGAACAACAACCATAAAGCTTTACCTAAAAACGAGTTGTTGATCAGCTTTGCCTCCCATTTGTTAGGTAGATCAGCATCCAGTTCATGAACCCCCTGAAAAGCATGATGTTTAATGTGATATTTCTCGAATGAGATAGCGCTCGGGAAGATCTGCGGCATGTTGGCCAGCATAGACGCCCAACGGTTAGCATTGGGATTTTTAAAGAGCAATTTATGCGTACACTCGTGGATCATGACGAACAAAGCATGATCGGCAAAGGCCCCAAGCAGGTACGCACCTCCAAAAACTAACCACCATGATTGATCGCGCAGGAACCAGGCCAATACCACCTGGAAGGCTACCAAGCCTATTATGGCAAAAATGGTTGACGGGTTTTTACTTATCAACTGCCTTAAATGAGGAAACTGTTTTAAGATCTTTTTGGTTCTGATGCGGTGCGGTTCAGACTCCTGCGAATAAACAAAATCGGTTTTCTTTATCATTAGTTTTTTGGGGTATCAGGGGTAAAGATAATAATATGAAGCAGAAATATAATTTTTCTGTAAAAATATAATCGTTAAAAATAAATTAAGAGTTTATTTATTTTCAATAAACGACATTTTTAATCAAGTTATTATAAAATAAATAAGTTATTGTTATCCATGGGTTATCAATATAAAGTTTAACAGGATCAGCGCCTAAGTGTAAATATGGGCGTGAAATCTGTAGAAAGTTTGAGGTGAGCGCCGGGAGTCTGGACTATAACATCTGTTTTTTAAGATAAATTTTGTAGAGCGCATATCGCGTCTTCGCCCCGTGATATGAACGCCGATGCATTAGCACCAATGACACCCCGGAACGTTACAAGTAACCAATGCTTGAATTTTACGTTTTTAAATACAACATCTCCATCTAAAACCGTTCGCCTTGGTGCAATTGGCGTCCGCTATCGAACACTTTTTAAAAAATTAAAAATTTATTTATTTGATAATCAGTTATTTACAAATTGGGTATCAATATTGGCATAGGTGTATCAAAACAATAAATAATTAATATATAAAAATACAACATCATGAAAGCGATAATTTTAACCACCGCAATATTACTGGCAACAGTACTTGGCATAAGCAATGGGGCTTATGCAGATACTACCCGCAATGATCAGGCTTACACCATTGTAAACGAAGTAAGCAGCATCAACAAAATCGAGATTCACGGCAATGTACTGCTTTACGTTTCTGACGGCGCAGCCGATCAGGTGAAGGTTTACAACAACTATTACAAAGAAACCGCATTGATTCAGGATCAAAATGGCACCCTGCGCATCTCATCGTACAAAAACGAAAAACTGGTGGTTTGGGTAACTGTGAGCGACCTTCGCAACCTTGATGTTTATGACAATGCAGAAATAAAATCATTTGGCAAATTGTCAGCCATTGCGCTCGACATAAGGGTTTATGATCGCGCTTCGGTAAAACTCAATATGGATGTTTTTGCCGTGAATGTAACATTGAATGACGCCTCCAAAGCAAGCCTTGCCGGGAACATCGATCAGGGTAACATTAAATACAACAACACATCAGTTTTAAATACTGAAAGCCTGGTTGCAGTGAAATTGATAAAAACAGACTTGGATGCCGTTGCAGAAGGCGCAGATTTTGCAACACTCTAAAGGAGAGCCAAGAATCAAGAGTCAAGAATCAAGGGGCAAGAATCAAGAATCAAGACGGAAAATGTCAAGATTCAAGAATCAAAACAAAAGAAATTTTAAGAGAAAGATTTAGTTTTAGTTTAGTTAGAAATGCCGGCCCGCAAGGGGACCGGCTTTTTTGTTGCAGAGGAGTTTTGTCATTAAAAGGAACGAAGCAATGACAAATATTTATGCATCATTGTGATTTGTTAAAGTCAAAGCGTGCGTATTTTCATGAAATCTGCCCGATTTGTATAAAATGCGCATCATGCTTGGCAATACAATAAGCAACAGCGGCAGCGCCACCACAAAACCGCCAATAACGGCAATGGCCAGCGGCTGGTGCAATTGTGCTCCGGCACCTATGCCTAAAGCCAGTGGCATTAAAGCTATAATAGCGCCTATAGCCGTCATTAATTTGGGCCTTAAACGGGTGGAGATCGAAAATATAACGGCCTCATCTATGCCGTTCTCAACGTTTTTACTGATGTTATCGAGCGCACGCTGTTTGAATTGCAGGAAGGTGAAAATTGCATTTTCGCCTATAATGCCTACTATCATGATGAGCCCGGTATAGCTGCCTACGTTCAGCGGCGTTTGGGTAATATATAAGCCCAGGAAACTGCCCGAGATGCCGAGAACAGCAACCACCAATATCAGCAACGCAATGCGGAATTGTTTGAACAGGAACAGGATCACCGCAAATACCAGCAGGCTCGAAGTGATCAGTATTATTAACAGCTCTTTGAATGACTGCTGCTGCTGGGCATAGTCGCCGCCGTATTCAATATGGTAACCTTCCGGCAGGCTGACGTCTTTTTGCACGTTTTTTTGGATGGACGGAACGACACTGCCCAGGTCGGCACCCTCCAGGCGGGCGGTAACAACGCCAATAGATTGCAGGTTCTCGCGCTGTATCTCTGCATCTCCGGGGCGCAATTGTATGTCGGCCAATTCGCTGATGGGAATTAGTTTTCCGCTTGGCACAAATACGGTTTGATTCTGAATGCCGGTAACGCTCAAACCGCGATTGCCCGGATACACCATTCTGATAGGTGATTGCTGCTCCCGCTCCAGCATGCTGCCAATAATGTTGCCCTCCAACGATGTTTGCAGCTGGAATTGCAGACTGGCCGGAGTGATATTATATTGCGCCAGTTTGCTGTAATACGGCTCGATGCTTACCGACGGGCCGGCAATAATAATCCCATCCTTAACATCGGCAGTGCCTTTGGCATTGCTAACGGCGCCGGCTACCTGTTTAGACAGCTCTTGCAGCTTTTGCTGATTGTCACCAAATATTTTTATTTCGATAGGTTCAACAGAGGTCATCAGGTCGCCCAGCATATCACCGATAACCTGACCAAACTCGATAGTTAAAGCGGGTTGATCGGCAGCTATTTTCTTACGCAGATCGCTTATTACCTCGTCGGTAGTTTTATCGCGGTTTTTTTTAAGGCTAATGAGGTAGTCGCCCTTGTTGGGCTCGGTTATGAAAAAACCCATTTCGGTGCCGGTGCGGCGCGAATAAGCGGCTACCTCAGGCTGTTTAACAATAATCTTTTCTATCTGCCGCAGCATGCGGTCGGTTTCATCAAGTGATGTTCCAGGCGGCGAAGTATAATCCATTACAATGCTGCCTTCATCCATTTCGGGCAGAAAGCCGGTTTCCAGCAAGGGTGGCACAACTACAATGGCAATAACGGTAACTGCTATAATAATGATACTTACAAATGGACGCAATATAAACCAGCGTACCCAGCGTTGTTTTTTTACATGGTGGACTTCCTCCTGTTTTTCTTTTTCAACCTGCTTGTGCCTGGTTAACAAAATATAGATCACCGGCAGGCCTATCCATGTTACAAAAAATGAGCATACCAGGGTAATGATCATCGTATTGGTGAGCACGTGGAAATAAGCCCCTGCAACGCCCGTCATCATCAAAAAAGGTATAAATATTACTATGGTGCTAATGGATGATCCCAGCATGGCCGGGAACAAATAATCAATAGCAGTTTTGATGAGCTTTAGCGGGCGCTCGCGCGGATGCTCTTCCTGTGTGCGGTGAATCTGTTCTACCACCACAATGGCATCGTCAATAATAAGACCTAAAGCCGCGGCAATAGCGCCGAGCGTCATAATGTTAAGCGTGTAGCCCACGCTATAAATTACCGCCAGGCTTAAACACAATGTTACCGGGATGGTGATGAGGATTACCGCGCTCGCCTTTACCGAACGCAGGAATATAATAGCCACGATGATAGCAAGCAGCAAGCCTATCCAAAGGCTGTCGGTAACACTTTTAATAGACTCATTTACAAAATCAGCCTGTTCATAATAAGGCTTGATGGTAACATCTTTAGGTAACAGTTTTTTAAGGTCGGCTACCTTGCTGTCCATATCGGCAGAGAGCGAAACCAGGTTTGCGTCGGGCTGCTTGATAACGGCTATCAGCACGCCATCATGCCCGTTGGCATTAATGCGGGTGTATTCTATACCCTCCTGTATGGCTACCTCCGCAAAATCTTTCAGGCGTATCACGCGTTTACGATTGTTGCTGATCACAAGGTTCTCAAGCTGATTTTTGGCGTTGATGGTAGCATCGGTAACGGTGAGGTACATCCGGTTATAATCAGACAGGTACCCTTCCGATTTTACAAAGTTGGTGGTGCTCAGCGTGGTGTTGATGATATCCGGTGTTAAGCCCAGGGAGCTCATTTTTTGCTTATTAAGCGTAAGCCAATATTCTTTTGCCTTACCGCCAATGACCCTGATCTCCGAAACTCCATCCACCTGCGACAGGAAGGGCTTCACGGTATAAGTTGCCAGTTGCCGCAATTCGATAGGAGAGCGGTTATGACTTTCCAGGGTATAGCCGCTTACGGGCAATATCGACGGGTTCATTTTGGCAATGGTGATATTCACATCGGCCGGGAGGTCGTTTTTTATTTGGTCGATGCTGGCCTGGATCTTCTGCTGGCTGATATCGATGTCAACATTCCAATCCATATAAGCCGAGATCTCGCAGCTGCCGCGGCTGGTAGTGCTGCGCACGGTTTGCAAGCCCGGTACCTGTTTTATGGCATTTTCCAGTGGTTTGGTCACTGTGACCATCATCTTATTTACAGGCTGTAGGCCCTCCTCAGCTATAACTTTGATCTTCGGGAAGGTAATTTCGGGGAAAAGTGAAGTTTGCAGTCGCGAATACGCAAAAAGTCCGCCGGCAATAATAATGACCAGCACCAGGCTTACAGGTTTTCTCTGTACCAGGAAAATGTCCTTTATAGGCAGCTTCATTGCGTTATTATTTTTACTTTGGCGGTATCTGGTAAACCATAATTTCCCGTTACCACTATCTTATCCTCTTTGGTAAATTTGGGTGATAAAATCTCCACTCTGCCGCCCGAGATGATGCCTTCCTTAACCGGTACTTTTACGGCAGTAGTTGGGTTGATGAGTTTCATTACCCAAAAATCGGTTTGTGTTTCGTTAGTCAGGATTGCAGCTTTGGGGAGCGATACGGTATTTGTTTTAGCCGATTTTACAATGCGGGCTTTGGCTATCAGGTTTTCCGGAATTTGCTGTGCCGAATTAATTTTCAGTACTACGCCCTGCGTTTGCGAAACGGTATCAACTGTAGGCATAAATGAGCTTACGATGGCATCAATCCTGGTCCCTCCGGGAAGCGTCAGCCCCACGTTTTGGCCCGCTTTAATATATTGGCGCAGTTCATAAGGCAGCTGCATCAGGAACACAAAACTACTTCGGTCGTTAATTACAGCCAGTGCCTCACCATCGGCAACATAATCACCTTTCTGGTGGGAAAGCTGGGAAATATAACCTGGCGACGGGGCCTTGATCCTGTTCACGCCCGAGAATTTGAACGTGGTGTCGAGGATGTTAATGCTGTTGCCTATACTTTGCGCTTCCTTGGTTTTAATGGTAAAAAGCAGTTGCCCCTTGCTCACATTCTGGCCAATTTGCGTGTTCACCTGTTCGATATATCCGTTAGCATTCGACTTTACGTAATTTTTTTGGAGGATGGTGGATGTGGCGTTCAGATCTATGTAATCGGTCAGCGTGCTGTCATTAACGGTAGTTACAGTAACCGGGGTTTGAGAGGCCACTTTGGCATCTTCGTCATCGCCGCCTTTACCGGCGCTATGGCAGGAGAAAAGCGCGGTAGCTGCCAGCAGCAATAAACATATGGGGTATTTAGCTACTAATGTTTTCATATTTACTTATTCCAGTAATTCAGCTGATTAATGAGCTGCAGCCTGGCAATGATTGTTGTTGTGCGTAAGTTTTTTACAGTGAGGTAATTATTAACGGCCAATACCAGGTCGGCAATGCGTACATCGCCTGTTTGTAAAAGCCGGGTATCCACTTTTATCAGGCTTTCGTTATATTTAAGCTGATCATCGATTTGCTTCAACAGGTTTTCATTTTCGCCTATCTGCTGTTTTAGCTGGGCTATCTGCTGCCTGTATTGGGTGCTGAAAAAAGCTTTGTAGTTTTGTCGCGTCTCTTCCTCTAATGACAACTTGTTGTGCTGCATTTTGCGCTGACCGCCATCAAAAATGGGCAGCGTAAAGGAGAAACCTGCGCTGATGCCGAAGTTTTTGTAGGCCTGTCCCGAAAAATCTGAATTATAGCCGCCATCGGCCAGCAGGTTTATTTTCGGTTTATAGCCGAAATCAACCAGCTGATGACTGTTCACCAGTTTCAGGCTATCGAGCCTGTATTGGGTGAAGAATATACTGGCGGCAGGATCACGCGGCAGCATTACCTCAATACCCGGCTCCTGTAGTTCTATCATACTGGTATCGGCAATACCGGCTAAGTAATCGAGCGTGGTATAATCGTTCTTGTATTGCAGGCGGGATTGGGTAAGCGTAAGCTGCTGTTGTTTCAGGGTGACGAGAAACGTTAAATAATCGCTCTGTCGGTACACATTGCTGCGGGTGAGTTTTTTAAGTGCGTCTTCCTCTTTATTCAAAAGATCGATTAATTCCTGATTAAACCGCAATTGTTGCAAGCTTCCGTAAGCGGTTATGTATTGCGCGGTAATGGCCTTTTTCAGGTCCTGCTGAGATATTTGCGCCGTATTGCCTACCGATTGCGATTGTAATGTTAACGCCTGCAATTGCGCATCCACATTTTTTTTACTGACGATGGTTTGATTAACACCCATCAGCGCATTCAGGGTATGTTCATTGGTAATTGCTGCGGCATAGCCGTAGCCGCTCACCACCGGGGCGTAAAGGCCGGCGCTGTTCAGATTAACCTGCGGTTTTAGCCCCGCCCTGATCCGCAGGCTGTCGATCTGGTTTGAGGCGATCTGGTTGTGCAAATCTTTCAATAGCGGGCTGTTACTCTTGGCTGTTTCTAAAAAATGATCGAGCGTGTAGGTTTGCGCCAGGCCGGCAGAACAAACAAAAAGGCATAACACAATGCTAAGAAGCAATCTCATCCAATAAGGGTATTTGGCAAGCTAAATTATAATTTAAATCTGGATAAATTTTGAGTGGTAAAGACCAATACAATTGCAACTTCTTTTTATTATTCTTCACAGATAACTGTCTTCAATTAAACAAAACTGTAAAAATGTGGCAGCCGCTGTTAAATCCATACTCCAACTTAAACCCAAAACTCTCACAGATCTCTCTCGAAATAGTTAACCCCAAACCGCTGCCTTCAGAACTTGACGATTTATGAAAACGGGTGAAGATTTTTTCATCGGGCAGTGCAATATTCTCACCCGTGTTTTTTATAATGAGATTGCCGGCTGTTAGTTCTATATCTATAGCGCCGCCGGAGTGATTATGCCGTATCGCGTTGCTGATGAGGTTACTTAACAATATTTCAATGAGGTATCGGCTGGCGATGATATGTTTATCTGCAAGGGTGTAGGTAACCTTTAAATTTTTGTCGTGAAATATCTCTTCGAATTGCGCCAGCATTTCATCTATAAGTTCGCGCAGGTTAATATCCTGTTTATCGGGCAGCAGGCGGTTCTCTATTTTTACCAGTAATAATAAAGACTGATTTAAGCGGTTGAGCCGGGCAGCAGCACTGTACAGATCGTTCAGCAATTTACTCTGTTGCTGACTGAAGTTCTCGGTTTGAATGAGGGTATCGAGCTTTGAGTTGATGACAGCGATAGGGGTGAGTAATTCATGAGCGGCGTTTTCGGTAAAGGCCTTTAGCCGGTAATAATCGCTGCGGGCCTTGGCAGTCATGTCAGACACGGCGCCGTTCAGTTCCTTAAACTCGTCAATAGAAGTTTGTAGTTCGGGCATTTCATGTGAGTCTGCTATGTTAAATAGCCTTAACTCGCTCATTATGGTGTAAAAAGGCTGCCATAGCCGGCCCAGTATCAACCTGTTTGTTGCCACCAGAACAATCAGCAACAAGAGAATGACCCCCGCCGTGATGAAGAAAATTATCCGGATGAGGTACTCCGTTTCTACCTTCGATACAATAATAAGGATCTTATAGTAGGTATTACCAACGGAAACAGAACTGATCAATCCGCGGCCCGATTCGTATTCGCCGCTGCGTTTGTGCCCTCGCCTGTCCCCATCTTTCTCAAAATAGCGGGTATCGATAAATGCACGCTGTACAGACCCGGCGGCGGCAGGGGTGAACATGATCTGCTGATCGTTTGACTCAAAGGTTTGCGGTAGTCTGTGATTCAGCTTAACATAGTCGAATATCTCCCGCTCTTCCACCACCAGATCCTTGTCTTTCTGATTGGTTAATATGTAGCTGATGGCCTGGTAATAAATGGCGCCGGTGATCAGCATTACCACGATGGTAGTGATGAGGTTTACGCGGTTGTATCTGGTAAGCAGTTTCATGGCGTGGCAAACTTGTAGCCCATCCCGTAGGCGGCCTGAATATAGTCTGCCGCACCTGCTTCCATCAATTTTTTGCGAATGTTTTTAATGTGAGAATAAATAAAATCAAAGTTGTTGGCCATGTCTATGCTATCGCCCCAAAGATGTTCGGCTATGGCATTTTTTGATACCACTTTGCCCTTGTTGGCTATAAAATATAACAGGAGTGCAAATTCCTTGCGGGTGAATTTAACCGGTGTATTATCAACCTTAACCTCTTTGGCTTGCAGGTCGATAGTGATCTCGTTAAACACCAGCAGGTTGCTGCCGTTATAGTTCTTCCTCCGGATAATGGCCGATACACGGGCCTTCAGTTCCGATAGGTGAAACGGCTTTACAAGATAATCATCAGCGCCGATATCTAAACCTTCCAGGCGGTCGTCTAATGAGTTTTTGGCCGATATAATGAGCACGCCATCGTCATGGCCATCTTCTTTTAGTTTTTTTAGCAGGTTAATACCGTTTCCGCCGGGCAGGGTAATATCAAGCAGGATACAATCATATCTATAAAGGGTTACTTTTCCTAAAGCGGCCGCGTAGGTAGCTGCTGTTTCGCAGATATTGCCGGCTTCTGTAAAATATTCTTCAATACTTTCGCGCAGGCCGGTCTCGTCTTCAACTATCAGTATTTTCAAAGCACAATTTTTTTTAAAGATAGCAGCCGATTTTGGATGATTATTGGATAATACACGATTGAAATGATTTTTAATGATTTCAACGATTTAAATAAAATACAAGATAATAAATATTGAACTTTAATCATTATAATCAACGTAATCAAAAAATCAACGGTTTTATGTGGTGGATCTACGCTTTACTCTCGGCCCTGTTTGCGGCCTTAACGGCAATATTTGCTAAAGTTGGCATCAAGGGCGTCGACACCGACCTAGCGACTGCCATACGTACGGTTGTGATCTTGCTGATAGCCTGGGCCATCGTTTTCTTTAAAGGGAGCGCAAACGGCGTGAGCTCTCTCACCAAAATAAACTGGACGTTCCTGATACTTTCGGGCTGCGCCACGGGGCTTTCGTGGATCTGTTATTTCAAGGCTTTGCAATTGGGTAAGGTATCGATGGTAGCACCGATAGATAAACTGAGCGTGGCGCTTGCCATCTTACTGGCGGTGGTGTTCTTAAAGGAATCATTGAGTGTAAAACAGGCTATCGGGGCGTTTATGATCATAGGCGGAAGCATTGTTTTGATCTTCGCCTGATGTTAGTTTAATCCTGGTTTAATGCTGAATTTTTATTGGCCAGTAAAAGCCCGCTTTAGTTGGCGTGAACAACCTCTGGATGACGTTGTTTTGACAATTTTCAAATAAATTGAACCCGGTAGGATATTTCTGATATCTTGCGACCGCAAATGAGGAAAGAAATAACCCTAATTATTCTTCTAATCATTACTGCCGCCTCGGTAAATAATGCTTACGCGCATAAGTCGCGCAAGGCCTCCCGCAGGTCTGTATCTGTCGCGCACCATTCAAAAAAACATCATTCCAGTCAAAGCGATGTATCGGTTGATGATATCCCGGCGGTTCATTTCGATAATTCAGAAGTGGCCGACAGTGTTACCTCAGCAAGCATCATCAATTTTGCGCAATCTCTTTTAGGCACCCGTTACCGCCCGGCAACGTCTGATCCCGACAGGGGGTTTGATTGTTCGGGTTTTGTGAATTATGTGTTCAGGAATTTCAACTTTAAGGTGCCCCGCTCTTCGGGCGAATTTGCCGGTATTGGTGAAAAAATAAACTATGAAGATGCCCGCCCCGGTGACATTATTCTTTTTACGTCGCCAACCAACAGGCATCGCGTAGGTCACGTAGGCATTGTTTACAGCAACGATGGCGACGACGTTAAATTTATCCACTCTACATCGGGCAAGGAATATGGCGTAACCATTTCAACAATGGATGAAACCTATAAACGCCGCTTTGTGCGCGTGGTGCGTATTCTGCGTCAAAACGATACGGTGCTGGCCAGCAGGTAATTCACTTTTTGTCGTTCCAATCCTGAAGCAATTTCTACAAAGAACAATTAACGCTAAATGCAATAGCATCGAACTTCTTCCTCCGTATATATAAGTGCACTGAATAAAAGCTAAATGCGTAGGAATCCGCCCGCGATGCATCAACGCCCAACAGAATCATTTCCCTTCAATTCTTAATTCCCAAACTCGTATTTTAGCCAACGCAATTAATCACGTTGAACGAACAAGCTATTGACATTAAATCACCCCGGTATTATCGCATCGGGTGTGCCATATTCTATTTCATTTCGGGGTTTGGTTATTCAAGCTGGGCGTCGCGCATTCCAACCATCAAACATCAGCTTAACCTGAACGAGGCGCAACTGGGCACCGTGCTTTTTGCCCTGCCTATAGGGCTAATGGTGACCATGCCCATTACCAATATTCTGCTAAGCAAATACAGCAGTCGTGGTGTGATGTTATTCGGCTCGGTATTTTTGGCCGTGCTGCTGGTTTTGATTGGGATAACTAACAGCATGTGGCAATTGATCATTGTACTTTTCTTTTTCGGCTCGGCGCGTAACCTGCTCACCTTATCGATCAATACGCAGGGAGTTGCAGTGCAGGCTATGTACAGGAAATCTATTATGGCTATGTTTCACGGTATCTGGAGCCTGGCGGGGTTTGCCGGAGCGGCGGTTGGTTACCTGATGGTTTCTTTTAACGTAGGTGTTGAATGGCATTTTTTGGCCGTAAGTATTATCCTGTTTGTAGTCACCTTCTATTTTATTAACAATACGGTTTACCAGGAACCTATTCCCCTAACTAAAAAGCCGATTTTTTCGTTACCCGATAAATACCTGCTCAAATTTTCGTTGATCTGTTTTGGCAGTATGGCCTGCGAAAATGCCATGTATGATTGGAGCGCCATCTACTTCCAAAAAGCCGTACATGCCGACAAAGCTACAGCCACAGCCGCCTTCGTGGTGTATATGATAGCTATGACCACCGGGCGTTTTGTGGGCGATAGGCTGGTTACCCGCCTTGGTATAAAAACCGTACTCCGTTTTAGCGGCATCTTTATTTTTTGCGGATTGATGCTATCCGTATTGCTGCCTTATACCATTACCGCTATGCTTGGTTTTATACTGGTGGGCCTGGGCGTATCGTGCGTGGTGCCTATGATATTTGCTTTGGCGGGCAAATCGAAAAATATGAGCAGTTCGTCGGCATTGGCATCTATATCAACCATAGGTTATATCGGGTTTTTGCTGGTGCCGCCGTTTGTGGGTTTTGTGGCGCATGCTATCAATATCCGCGTGTCATTCGGCGTGGTGGCTTTCTTTGGAGCGATGATGATTTTACTGGTGAGTAAGATTAAAGAAGACAGCCATGAACCCGAAACTGCCGACGCTGAGTTCCCTGAAAATTAAATCAACTAAAAAATAAGTTATAGGCAATTTCTGCGTTATTACACCCAATGCGCACCTTAAAACTTATTGCACGCTTTTACCGCGGCATATTCTTAGCCAACTTCCTGGTTACGGCAAGCTGTATCGGTTTGATTATGTTTTATGGAAAGCACGTCCATAAAATCATGTTTATATTTTTTTGGTATAAATTGGCAGCTGTTGCCCTCATTTTTTGGACGGCTATTTATTACCAGAAACGCGAGCTGTATTATTATCAGAACCTTGGGGTGTCGAAACTGAAATTGGGGTTGGCAACCGGGATATTTGACCTTTTGCTTTGGACCATTCTAATAATTATCACTTTCCAAATATGATCCACACCCTCGAAGCAGACGGCATTCAACTAAATTTCGGCTTAAGAAATATTCTGAGTGATGTTTACCTGAAATGTGAAACCGGTAAGATTACCGGCTTGCTGGGGCGCAACGGACAGGGCAAAACCTGTTTAATGAATGTGATATTGGGAACGCTGAAGTCATCCATCAATTCTATCCGGGTTGATGGTAGCATAATGAAAAAGATCAATACCCGGCCCGATGTGCTGCTTTATCTGCCCCAATTCAATTTTATTCCAAAAGCGCTGAGCGTTAAGAAAGTGCTGGACGATTTTGAACTGAACCATAATGCTTTTGAACAGCGCTTTCCGGAGTTTAAATCCAGGCTCGACCTGAATGTGAACCAGCTTTCGGGCGGGCAGTGGCGCACGCTGGAATTGTATATTGTGGTAAAAACGCCGTCGCTTTTTGTCATGCTCGATGAACCCTTTACCCACCTGAACCCGATACAGATAGAAAATATAAAAGACTTTTTGCTGGAAGAAAAGGCAAACAAAGGCATGCTGATAACCGACCATATGTACAACCATTTGCTGGATGTAAGCGATACGGTTTATTTGCTGAAAGACGGAAAAACGCACCGTGCCGGTACGCTCGATGAACTGGAAAACCTGGGCTATGTGCGTTTAGATTGAAAAGGCAGATTGCCGGTTAAACCTTTTTAAAGGAAATAAGTCAATTGCAATGTGGTTACAAATTATATTGTTTCTTACTGTAAAGTATTAATATATTTAGCCTATGACCAAAGCCTTATTATTTCTTATTATCCTGTTGCCGCTAACTGTGTTTAGCCAGGTGACCATTACAGGGAACGTTTTATCCCGCGAGCAAATAACTGATATTGCCGGTAAATTAAAAGCCTTTGCTGATTCTGCACGGATAGAAAAGGCTTACCTGCATTTTGACAAGCCTTTTTATGCGACGGGCGATACCATCTACTTTAAAGCCTATGTAACTGCCGGCGGTCGGCACCAGTTATCGTCAATTAGTTCGGTGCTGCATACAGAATTGATAGGGCCGGATAATAAAATATCAAACTCTATACTGCTGCAATTAAATAACGGCCTTGCCTGGGGCGACTTTGCTCTGCCCGATACGCTGAAGGGTGGCACCTATCACGTAAGGGCTTATACCAACTGGATGCGCAATGGCAACGAGCCTGATTTTTTTGAGAAAGATATTGCTATAGGAGCGATAGGACCAAAACGAATCTCAGAAAGCGGCAGTACACCCCGAAAGAAAGCACGTGCTGCCGTGATCGAAAGAAGAGTTGATGTGCAGTTTTTGCCCGAGGGGGGCAGCCTGGTTGCCGGGAATTATTCGAAAATAGCATTTAAGGCCGTAGCGCCCGATGGCACCGGTACCGACATTCAGGGCACCGTAACCGACGATACCGGCGAGCAGGTATGCACCTTTGCATCGGCGCACCTGGGTATGGGAGTGTTCAGCATGGTTGCGCATGAGGGACGCACTTACAAAGCCAGTATTACCTATGCCGACGGCAGCACCGGAACCATCAACCTGCCTAAAGCTGTAAATATGGGATACACGTTTAACTTAAGCAACGTTGCCGATACCATCCGACTGCGGATAAGCGCAGGCAGCGGTAGTAGAATGGATAAGCTAAGCCTTGTGGGGCAAAGCGGCGGCGTGGTTTATTATGCTGCAGAAAGTACGCCGGGCATTAAGTTTTTTACGGCGGTAATTCCAGCCAACCGGTTCCCGACGGGGATTGTACAGTTTACGCTGTTTGGCCCCGCCGGCGAGCCGTTAAACGAACGCCTGGCCTTTGTTAATAACGATGCAGATAAGCTTAAACTTAAGGTTGTGGCCGGTAATACCTTTAAACCGCGGCAAAAAGTGAATATGACACTGAATACGCTGGGTGCTGATGAAAAGCCGGTACAGGGTAGTTTTTCGGTTGCAGTAACGGATGAGACCAATGTGCCGGTGGACGAAAATGACGAGACCACCATCCTCAATAATTTGCTGCTTACATCTGATCTGCGGGGAACGGTTGAACAGCCTAACTATTATTTCGCCAATATTAATGACAAAACCCGCGCTGATCTCGATTTGCTGATGCTTACGCAAGGCTACCGTAGCTTTTCGTGGCAGCAGGTGTTAAGCGGAGATCATCCGCCCGTAAAATATCAGCCTGAAAAAACACTCACGATATCAGGAACTGTAAAACGGAACAGTAAAATTGTTCCTGGTGCCAAAGTAAAACTTTTCACCACCGCGGCAGGCGGATTAATGCGCGATACGCTGACAGACAATAACGGGCAATTCGCTTTCAAAGACCTTGAATTTGCAGACAATACAAAGTTTGTAGTACAATCGCGTTTGGAAAAGGGGCAGGATGAAGCAACGCTTGAGCTGGATACGTTGCCGCCGCCAGTTATTAACACAAAGCGTACAGGGAATGATGGGTGGCTAGTAACCAAAAAGGCCGATACTGCTACCTACATGTTTAACCAGCGGAGATTTTATGAAGAGCAGCAGAAATACGGAATTAATAAGACAGCAATTATGCTGAAGGATGTTAAGATAGAGGAAAGGAAACCGTTGCCTATTCCTCATTCTCAAAACCTAAATGGCTCCGGTCATGCCGACCAGGTGTTAACTGCCAAAGACATAGAGCGGTTTATTTGCGGGCGGTTAAGTGATTGTTTACAGGGAGTGCTGATTGGCATAACCTTCAGAAGTGACGGGACCCCACTGCGCGGCGGAAGTCCGGTAGCTCTGATTATAGATGGAACGTTTGTGGACGCTGATGCATTCGCGACCCTTAACCCAGACGACATAGAAGGCATTGAAAACGTATTTTTTGCACATTATGGCGCAATATATGGGTCACGATTCGCGAACGGCGGGCTCATCGTCACAACTAAACCCGCCCGGCGTGTAAACAACTACTACCGCTACGCTCCCGGCGTGGTAACCTACAAACCGCAGGGCTTTTACAAGGCACGGGAGTTTTACTCTCCGCAATATGATAATCCTAAAACCAACCAAAAAATGGCCGATTTGCGCAGCACTATTTTCTGGAAACCCGATATTATTACTGATGATAGTGGTAAAGCCTCGTTCAGCTATTTCAATGCCGATGGGAAAGGAACGTACCGTGTTGTAATAGAGGGAATTGATGCTGACGGTAATATAGGCCGACAGGTGTACCGCTATAAGGTAGAGTAAAATATTTTATCGGATGAGAAAAAAAATAATTAACAAAGACATATAATAATTTGTAAGAAATTTTGTGTAGTATGCTTTGCTATTGAAAACTAAAGTTTTTATATTTAAAAACTAAGTTAATTTTAATATAATCCTAACCTTATGCTATCATTTACCAAACAGCAAAATCCCGACGCGGCTATTAATAAACTTCTCAAAAGTTTGTCAATTAGTATCCCGCAAGAAAAGATCAACGCCGAACTTGAAAAACATCCGGATTATCCAAGTTTACTGGCTGTTAGCGATATTCTCAACTCTTTTGGGATAGAAAATGCGGCTTACCGGGTTGATCCTACTAATTTGCAAACAGTTCCTTGTCCGTTTATTGCCCATACCCACATCAATAACGGCGATTTTTTGGTGGTGCATAAACTTAATGAAAATGAGGTCATCGTATCGAGCGACACGTGGAACAAGCATAAACTCGACTTTCAAAAATTTAAAGGACTGTTTAAAGGTGTTGTTTTAACAACCCAATCTTCGTCTGGCTTCACTTCAGACACACCGTTCCTGGAATCCTTATCGGCTGTAAAAACGCCCCTTATTGCTATTGGTGTTTTACTTGTTTTGTTTGCGGCACTTTTTCAAAGCGGATTTTTCGCCGGTATTACCTGGCAAACAGGTGCGCTGTCTGTATTTAAAACGGCAGGACTGATCACTTCGATATTGTTACTGGTACAATCAATAGATAGTAATAACCCTTTGATATTAAAGCTATGCCAGGGCGATACAAAAACCAATTGTAATGCCATATTATCATCAAAAGCGGCGAAAGTTTTTGACGGATTGAGCTGGAGTGAGGTGGGATTCTTCTATTTTGGTGGTACATGGCTGCTGTTGCTGTTTGGCGGTGGTTCGCCAGCTATATGGATGGTTCTTACCGTGCTGAATGTAATCAGCCTGCCTTATACGTTTTACTCTGTTTATTATCAGGCCCGCGTTGCAAAACAATGGTGCGTAATGTGTTGTACTGTGCAAGCCCTGTTGTGGCTGGAATTTATTCCGCTGATAACTAACGCCCGGGAAAACTTTGCTGCGACAGGTTTAAACTGGACAGGTGCGGCAATCACTGTTTTTATTTGCCTGCTAATACCGGTGATACTATGGCAAATATTAAAACCGCTGCTGTTGCAAAACCAAAAATTAAAGCCGTTAAAGGCGCAACTTCACAAGTTTAAATATAATACTGAATTGTTTTACAATACGCTGCAATCGCAGCCTAAATTTGCCCAGCCTGATGATCAATGGTCTATCACGCTGGGTAATGTGGAGGCCAATAATATCATCACCATGGTAAGTAACCCGTATTGCCCGCCTTGCTCTAAAATGCATAAGGCACTGGATGAATTACTGGATAGCAATGGCAATGTACAGGCCCGCATTGTATTTACCGCTGATAATAAAGATAATGATATTAAAACCCCGGTAACCCGCCACCTGATGGCCCTTAACGAAACCGCCGACAAATCCCTGGTGAAGAAAGCCCTGCATGATTGGTACGAACAAAAGCAAAAAAGCTACGAAGCCTGGGCAAAGGTGTATCCCGTAGCGTTGAACGAAGCTAATTTTTATAAGCTGGACCGGCAAAACGAGTGGTGTAAAATGGCAGAGGTTGCCGCTACGCCCACAATGTTGCTTAACGGCTACCGCCTGCCTGATTTGTACCAGATCCCCGACCTGAAATATATGCTCGACTAAAGCATATACAAAGATACTTTTTGGCCAAAAGTAAGGAGCATGCACTTTGCAATACATGTCGCTTAAACTGCCGGGGCGTGGTTCCGGCAAAACTAACTAATTTCTAAATTTAATTTATGTCTAACTTTAGCAAACTCAGCAGAGCTGAGATGAAGAAGGTAACCGGCGGCAACATTACGCCTAATTGTGAAATGTCCTGCACAACAGTGACAGACCCGCACACTTTGAAAACATTTACTTACGTGACGCCCGTTCCCGATTGCACTGAATTGGGAACCGGATCATGCTTCGGTGGAACGATCAATTGGTGCTATTGCGAAGGTGGAGGGCCACAAGCATAAAAATTTAGTATTTGTTAAAGGTCTGGCAGATATCTGCCAGACCTTAATAGCGACATATATAGAAACTTAATTGCCACGGAAATACTTTTTGCTCAATTAATATTTGTTTGTACATTACCTATCTCTGATATAAAAAGCCTATGCCTTTCACCCACTACAAACAACTCGATCAAATGGACTGCGGTCCCACCTGCTTACGCATGGTTGCTAAACATTATGGCCGCAATTTTACTACGCAAACACTTCGCAGAATTTGCGAGATAAACCGCGAGGGTGTGTCGCTGCTGGGCATTAGCGACGCGGCGGAGAAGATTGGCTTTCGGTCGTTAGGGGTGAAGCTCACTGTAGCGCAACTGCGCGAGGCTGAGCTTCCCTGTATTTTACACTGGCGGCAAAACCATTTTGTGGTGCTCTATAAAATCAAGAATCACAACTACTACATAGCCGACCCCGGTGCAAGCCTGGTTGTACTTACCGAAGAAGAATTTTCGCGCGCGTGGCTAAGTGATAAGGGTAACGAGGGCATTGCTATGCTGCTATCGCCTACACCTGTGTTTTACGAACAGGATGATGAAAAGGGTACCGAGATAAGCTGGAACTTCCTGCTGCGCTATTTAATAACTTATCGTAAACTGGTGTTGCAGCTGCTTTTTGGTTTGGGTATTGGCAGTTTATTACAGTTGATTGCGCCGTTCCTTACACAGTCGGTGGTTGATATCGGTATCAATACGCGGAACCTGAATTTTATTTATATTATTCTGATCGCGCAAACGGCGCTCATTATAGGGCGGGTGAGCGTGGAGTTCATCCGGTCGTGGATATTGCTGCACATCAGTACGCGCATTAATATCTCAATCCTTACCGATTTTTTGATCAAGCTGATGAAGCTGCCCATGAGTTTTTTCGATACGAAAATGACGGGTGATATTATGCAGCGGATGAACGACCAGCGGAATATCCAGACTTTCCTTACCGGATCAACCCTCACCACTATATTTTCCATGTTTAACCTGCTGGTGTTCTCGGTGGTGCTGGCGTATTACAACATTGGGGTATTCTTCGTTTTTGCGGCGAGCAGCTGCCTCTACATCGCCTGGATCGTATTGTTTTTAAAGCGACGCCGCGCATTAAATTATAAAAGTTTCGAGGTATCGGCTAAAAACCAGAGCAGTATAGTGCAGCTGATTGGCGGAATGCAGGAAATTAAGCTGAATAACTGTGAGCAGCAAAAGCGCTGGGAATGGGAGCATATCCAGGCGCGGCTATTTAAATTTAACGTAAAAACACTGGCATTGAATCAGTATCAGCAGGGCGGGGCCACCTTTATCAACGAGGGTAAAAACCTGCTTATTACCTTTTTAAGCGCCGAGGCGGTTATCAACGGTAACCTAACTTTGGGCGCTATGGTAGCGGTGCAGTATATTGTGGGCCAGTTAAGCAGCCCTATTGAGCAATTGCTTGGGTTTATGCAGGGGTTCCAGGATGCGAAGATAAGCCTGGAACGTTTGAACGAAATACACCAAATGGAGGATGAGGAGCCGGCCAGTAAAGAATGGAACCACAGCCTGCCAACCGATAAAAGCCTTAGCATAAATAACCTTACTTTCCGCTACCCCGGCGCAGGCAATGAACCGGTGCTGGAAAATATAGACCTTTTGATTCCTGAAGGCAAAACCACCGCCATTGTGGGTATGAGCGGCAGCGGCAAAACCACTATTCTTAAATTGCTGTTACGTTTTTACGAGCCGCAAAAAGGAGAAATAAAAGTGGGCGACCAGTCGATTCATAATATCGGGTTTAAAACATGGCGCGGGCAGTGCGGCGTAGTAATGCAGGATGGCTTTATATTTTCAGAATCAATAGAAAAGAACATTGCCGTTGGCGACGACTATCCCAATAAAGACAAATTACGCCATGCCATAAAGGTGGCCAACATACAGGATTTTATCGATAGCCTGCCGCTGGGCCTGAATACCAAAATCGGGGCCGAAGGAAACGGGATAAGTCAGGGCCAGCGGCAGCGTATGCTGATAGCCCGTGCAGTTTATAAAAATCCAGAGTATATATTTTTTGATGAGGCTACCAATGCGCTGGATGCCAACAATGAACGTGTTATTATGGATAACCTTTCCGAGTTTTTTAAAGGGCGTACCGTGGTGATTGTAGCCCATCGCCTCAGTACGGTTAGCAATGCCGATAACATTATAGTGCTTGATAAAGGCCGAATTATTGAGCAGGGCAGTCACAAAGAACTTACCGCATTAAAAGGCGACTATTACCGGCTGGTAAAAAATCAGCTGGAATTGGGGACGTGAGTGGGGGAAGAGTCAAGAAATCAAGAGTCAAGAGTTGAGAAATCAAGAGTCAAGAGTTGAGAAACCAAGAGTCAAGAGTCAAGAAATCAAGAGTCAAGAATTAAGAGTCAAGAGTTGAGAATCAAGAATTCAAGAGTCAGGAAATAAAAAGGCGAACGGGAATTAACGGAATCATACAATCATCACAAATCAACGGTTATGCCATCATCATATACATACGATAACCCTGAAGCAAGGCACTCTGACGATGTGCAGGACATTATAACTGCGGTGCCGGGCTGGTTGCTGCGCTGGGGGATCTCGCTGTTCTTCGCAGTGCTGGTATTGATAGTTGCACTTGGGGCATGTATTGACTACCCCGACATTGTGAAGGCGCAGTTAAAAATTGATTCGCCGAACTCGCCAAAACCTGTGGTTGCTAAAGTATCGGGTAAGCTGGTGCAGTTGCTGGCCAAAGAAAACCAGGAAGTAAAGGCAGGCGAGCCATTGGCTTACCTGGAAAGCACAGCCAACCACGCGCGGGTTTTAAAATTGCTGGATAACTTAAAAGTGTTGCAGCACCAGGTACTTCAAAACAGGCCGCTGGACAATCTCTTTTTTAACCAGGCAGATAATATTCAGTTCGGCGAAATGCAATCGGCCTACCAGGTTTTTTACCAGGAGTATATCACCTATAAATCTACAGTTGAAAATGGATTTTTGGTTAAAAAGAAGGCTTACCTGCAGCGCGATCTGTCGTATCTTGACAAACAGCAGGAGCAATTAAAAGCGCAGAAAACGATAGAAGAAAAAGACATGTCGCTTGCCAGCGATGAGTACGAAATGCATAAAAAATTGGCCCAGCAGCATGTGGAGACAAAGGCCGAGCTGCGGCAGGAAGAGAGTAAGTTTTTGGCTAAACGGTCGCCGTTGCTGCAAACCGAATCGGCATTGCTGACGGGCGACAACAACTACGCGGCCAAACAAAAGGAAATATTGGAGCTGGACAACCAGGTACAAGAAGAAAAAGCGAAATTTTTACAGGCGCTGAATAGCCTGATCAGTACTGCCGAGGATTGGAAAAATAAATATGTGCTGAGTGCATCGCAGCAGGGAAAACTATCATACGCCGGCATGATACAGGAAAACCAGGTGCTGAACGCAAGCCAGGACGTGTTTTACATAGACCCCGGCAATGAGGCGTTCTTTGGTGAAATGACCATCCCTCAAAATAATATGGGCAAAATAAAGGAGGGGCAGGAAGTGCTGGTGAAACTAAGAAGTTACCCTTTTGAAGAATACGGGATGATACGCGGCCGGATAAAATATATTGCCGATGTACCATATAAAGATAGTGTGTACATCTCGAAGGTAGATTTTAAGATCGCCAACTCATCCGACCTAAAAAAACCTATTCATTTAAAACAGGGAATGATGGCCGATGCTGAAATTATTACCGAAAAAGCAACCATATTACAACGCCTTACCCGCAGCTTTTTTAAGGCATTGGGAAGTAAGTAATGGTTAGCGCCAGGAATCAAGGCAGGGATTAAAAATATTACTCCTGAAGTTTCGTGTTTTTGGATAGCTATCGCATAATTAAATAAACGTGGCTCAATACATTTTGCCGGGTGCTTCTGTTAATAAATGCAGGTAAAATATTTTCCTGGGGATAGGTAACGAATGACTTTAACACCTTAAACTCCACATGAGTTTGCTGCAAATAATCAATTGATAGCTGACTGGCATAAAATACGGATGGCTTTGCGGGACGGAATTTGCCAAGCTGATCGATAGGCAGGAAATTTACAGGCCTTTTGCAGTAAAACTGAAAATTGTTGTTCTCGAATTTCAAGGAATAGATATCAACACTGTTAAACGGTTCCTGGTTGATATACCTGGCGGCTGCGATCTCTCCCTTATATGAGGCTATTTCGTTATATAAAACGGTATTGAGATAAAAACCGGCAAACAGCACCGCTATACAGCTCAATGCAAATGCCTTGATATGGGCTTCCTTCAACCTGATAAGGGCAAATGTGGCTATCAACCCAAATAAAAGACAATCAGTCGCAAAAAACAAATTGCTCGCCGGTTTTAACAGTATGTTAACAGTAATCACGGCAACGGGGAACAATACAGCAAACACCCACAGTGAAATTAGCCGGAACTTTGTCGCGAATGCAGTGAGGCTATTGATGCAAAACGGTGCCGTGATAATAGCAAACAGTGGAAAAACGGCATTGGTATAAAACGGCAGCTGAAAGCCCGATAATGAGAAAAGTGTGAGCAACAGCAATCCTCCGCTTAAAGCATAATATTCTTTTAAGGCTATGTGCTTAACAATGTTTTTGATGTTCTTGAAAACGGCATAATAGAACAACAGGCACCATGGAGCAAAGGCCCACAACAGCGTATGCAGGTAAAAGATCTTACTTCCCGAAGCTTTACGATTAATGGGACCGCTGTTGATGAATCGGCCGAACTGACTATCCCACAAAAACCATTTAATGCCTGACACATTGTGCCGCTCGAACACCGTTTTTTCGGGATGAAGATCAAATTGGGTGTAAAGTGCATAAAGTTCCGGAAAGGTGAAAAGGATGGTTAGGAGGGCCAGCGCCAACCATTTCCAGCGGAAGATTTCTCTTAATTTCTTTTTAAAAACCAATTGACCGAACACTGCACCATAAATAGCCACAATAACGAAAATACCTTTAGTCATGATGGCGCATGCCGTTAGTAGGGCGGTTAACAAAAGGTGTTTAAGGGAATAACGTTCCTGCAGGTTGGCGATATGGTAAATAGAGCCCATGATGAGCGCCATGAGGTAAGGTTCGGCGCGTACATCGGTGTTCGACATCTGGATGTGCAGTGCCGTTGATAAGATAAGCACTGCGATTATAGCAACATCGCGCCCGTAATATTTTTTGGTGAAAAGCCAGGTATACAAAAGGCTGATTACAAAGAAAAGCAGCGCAGGCAGCCGATAAGCCCAAACACTTACGCCGAATAGTTTAAAACTCATCAGTACCGCCCAGAAAGGGAAGTGCGGCTTATCAAGCCAGTCGCGGTTGTAGGTAAACAACTCGAAGAAATTTTTTTTCCAGAGCAGGTTTTTGGAGATGGCCGCGTACAGGCCGGGGTCGTCGGTAAAAAAGTTGACGTTGATGCCTGCAACGTTTACCAGCAGCGCCAATACAAACAAAAATATAAAGAATGATTTATTTGTATCCTTCATGTAATATAGCGGTGCGGGCTATTTTAATATGCACGACAAATATAGGCCATGCCGGTAAATAATTGGCTTAAATTGTGCAACGCTGAAACAGCAGTTTATCGCCCCGAAAAGAAAAACCCCACGCCGTACGGCATGGGGCCAAAAATCACAACAATTGTTTAACCTTTCGGTCAATTCCTAACTGCAATATGATTCTGATATTTAAAACGTTGCAGTTTTAGTATTGTTTTGTATGAATGTTGAAATTATATCATATTTTTTTAAAAAACGGGGATTGAAAAATGTGCGAAAGTCACCCTAAAATAATTTAACATTAATCAGATACAGCAAATGCAATTTTCGGTTTATCTTTATTGCGTATAATTATAAACCCACAAATATTTATTATGAAAGCATTATTTAATTTAAAAGCATTCTCAACTGTGATGTGTGCCATGTTATTTGCAGTAGCAGTAATGGCACAGGATAAACCGGCAAGCCCGCACAAAGGCGTTAAAGGCGAAGTAGCAGGTTCAACCATCACTATCCGTTATGGAAGCCCTTATGTAAAAGGCCGTAAAATTTGGGGCGGTTTGGAGCCTTACGGTAAAGTGTACCGTGCAGGCGCCGATTCTGCTACCACTTTCACTACCAGCAAAAGCATTAAGGTTGAAGGCAAAGAACTGCCTGCCGGTAAATATGCATTCTTTGTGATCCCTGCCGAAAAAGGCCAGTGGACCGTTATTTTTAACAAGACTGCTGAGCAATGGGGCGCATTTAAATATGATCAGAAGCAGGATCAATTGCGTGTAATGGTAACTCCAAAAATGCACGCTATGACCGAATCATTAACCTATGTGATCACCAAAAATGGTTTCAGCATGGATTGGGACAAGATCAGCATCCCGGTTTCTATTAAATAATCCGAACGGTTAATCAAGCTTAACATTGAGCCCTTTGCAATAGCAGAGGGCTTTTTGTTTAACGGCATTTGTATATTTACGGCCTATGTTAAACAGCGACAGTAAACAAACCTTAAAAACAAAGGTCGTTACCATTGCGGTACTCGCCGTATTCATAGTTGCCTTAATGCTGTTTGCAGACCACGCTTATGCGGTAGAACGTTTTTTTTCGGAAGGGTTTTATCCCGTGATGAGTTATATACTGCATCCCGTTTTGGGCCTGTTCCCATTCAGCATTGGCGACGTGATGTACCTGCTGGTAATTGGCTATTTAATTTATGCGCTTTGCAGATTTATTAAGCTACTTTTTAAAAAGGAATGGATACGCTGCCTGTTGCTCACGCTGGCCATGGTTGTTAAAGTACAGGCGGCAATAATGATATTTTATTTGTTTTGGGGGATGAACTATTTTCGTCCATCGGCCGGAGAGCGGCTGAATTTGCGCGATACCAGCTATACCACCGTCGATCTGAAAACAGTAACCACCATGCTGATTGACAGTGCTAACGCCACCCGGGCCCGTTTAACAACCTCCGATCTTGCCACCGATAACAGCACCATCTATCAGACGGCCAAAGCGGCGGTAAGCAAGCTCTCGGCCGATTCGGTTAAATTCAGGACTTATTTCCCATCTGTGAAGCCTTCAATTTTAACGCCGTTATTAAATTATATTGGTACATCGGGTTATTTCAATCCGTTTACGGGTGAGGCACAGGTAAATTATGAAATGCCTGTTTTTAATCGCCCGGTGGTAGCCTGTCACGAAATGTCGCACCAAATGGGATATGGCCCGGAGGACGAGGCAGACTTTGCGGGTTTTTTGGCAGGGATAGGTTCTAAAGACAGATTGCTGCGGTATTCGGCCTATCATTTGGCGGTTGATGAATTTATGCACGCCCTTTATTACCGCGATAGTTTGGCCAATAAGGAGCTGAAGCCTCGCGTATCAAAAGCCGTTCACCAGGATTTTGTGAACGAGCGAAAATATTGGATAGCTTATCAGAACAAGGCCGAAGTTATCACCAGTATTTTTTACGATCGTTTTTTAAAAGTAAATAATCAGCCACAGGGGTTAGATACCTATAACAGGATGATATTATTAGTAATGGCAAAGTACCGGGAGGTTCATTAGTTTATTGGTTCACCGGTGCCTTGATAGGTTTGCCGGCTATGTACTAATGAACATTCCTACAACAACACCCCGTCTGAAGTGAATTTCAGGTCATTACTGCCGGTCAGCGTTGATGTGGCATAGCCATTCTCGTTAATAAACAGCTTTTCGTTTTCCGCGCGCACGTGCAACCGGTCAACAAAAAATTCGCCGCTTACCCTTATCGCAACTACAGGTGAATGTGCCTCCAGCTCGGCTACGATGTTATGTTCGAGGGCCATCGCGTCTTTATCTAATAATTGATGTACGTGAATAATGGTACTACCATCTAAACGGAGTACTTTAACACTATTGTGCGTAGTCACCAGGTTATATGGAGCGCCCGTTACGGGTTTATTTGAGAACAAGGTTACAGGTTTGCCATCGGTATCTTTAATATCCAGATCGATGTCGAGTTTCTGGCCGTTTGGTTCGGCTAAGGTATTTATTCTGAGGAAAGGTTTCCAGTTACCGCTTTCTCCATAGCTTATAGTTTGGCCGCGTACAATAAATGCACTTGATCCGATTATGAATGCGTATTTCATAGCTGTGTGGTTTATGTTAGTATAATAACACAAGCGGCCAAAATGTTTTGTTGCTACAGGGCAAAAAAAATGCGTTCGGTATCTCACCCCCGAACGCACACAACATTATTCAAATAATGTTGATCAACTAAATCTCAGATCACATGTTATATGAAAACCCAAGTCCTTTATTTAACTGGCAGTCAGGCCAGTAAGAAAAATTTCAAACAATGGAATAGCTATAACAAAAGCTATACCTATTTATACTATTTGCAGCTATATTAGCTTTTTGGCAATACCAACGCTTAGTGTAGCGGATTTAGTATGATTTAAAAATGTAAAAATAACATTTATTAGAGTAGGCGGCATTAAAAAAGTGCTTTTTATTGCAAATTTTGAGGTAAAAATAATTTTATCATGAAGAAATTATTAATAATTTATTTATTGTGGATGCCACTAATTGTTTTGGGGCAGCGATTTAGCACCGCCGAAATCGGGCGGTTTAAGCAGGAGGCTGCGGCGGTTACCATTGTGCGCGACAACTGGGGCATTCCGCATATTTATGGCAAAACAGACGCTAATGCAGTTTTTGGGTTGATGTATAGCGAATGTGAAGACAATTTTAAGGGCATTGAACAGAATTATTTGTACCAACTGGGCAGGCAAAGTGAAGCGGGCAGCGAAAAAACACTTTATACCGATTTACAGCTGCAATTGATAGCCGACACAGCCGATGCCATTAAGGATTATAAAACAGCAGCTCCATTTTTCAGGAAATTACTGGATGCTTTTGCCGACGGTGTGAACTATTATTTATACACTCATTCAAGCGTAAAACCTGTTGTTTTTCAGCGGTTTGAGCCGTGGTTTGCGCTGATGTTCACCGACGGCAGCGTATCTGCAACGGTTACCGGCGGTATACGGTTGAATGAGACCGGAGCTTTTTATGGTAGTAATGGTGTTGAAAAGATGGGTGCGATTTATAGTCCTGCTATTACCGACCGCGAAACCGGTTCCAACGGTTTTGCTATTGCACCGAAGAAATCGGCATCTGGACGCGCGATGCTGTACATTAATCCGCATGTGCCTTTTTATTTCAGGAGCGAGGTGCAGTTGGTGAGCGATGAAGGGTTAGATGTGTACGGCGCAGTTACCTGGGGGCAGTTTTTCGTGTACCAGGGTTTTAACCAGCATTGCGGCTGGATGCACACCAGCAGCAATGCCGACGTTGGCGACCTTTATGCTGAAAAAATGACTAAAAAGGATGGAAATTGGTTTTATGAATATAACGGAGAGCTAAAACCTGTTACCACCCGCAAATTGACCTTGAAAATTAAAGACGAAGAGCCAAAAATCATTACCGGTTATTATACCCATCATGGGCCGGTATTGGGTAGCAGGGATGGGAAATGGCTGGCGCTGCGGGCAAACAACCGTTCCTATAAAGCGTTGCTGGAATCGTGGCTCATTACCAAAGCCAATACATTTGCCGAATACAAAAAAGCAATGGGCTTGTTAAATAACGCCACCAATAACACCGTTTATGCCGACGATAAGGGCAATATCGCCTTTTGGTACGGTAACTTTATGCCACGCCGCGACCCTAAATACGACTGGCGGCAACCTGTAGATGGCAGTACTTCGGCAACGGAATGGAAAGGGCTGCATCCGGTTGATGAAACCGTGCATGTTTATAACCCGGCAAACGGCTGGATCCAGAATTGTAATTCAACGCCCTTTGAATCATCAGGGAAATACAGTCCGGATAAAACGAAGTACCCCGCTTACATGGCGCCCGACGGGCAGAATTACCGTGCTGTTAATGCTATCCGTTTGTTGAACGATGATAAAAAACTATCGCTGGATGAAATGGTCAAAAAAGGGTACGATCATTATCTCGCCGCGTTTGATGTGCTGTTGCCTCCGTTGTTGAAAGCTTATGACGAAGCACCAGATTCGATAAAACAAAGATTGGCCGGGCCGGTAAAAGTAATGCGCGACTGGGATAAATATTCGGCGGCTAATTCGGTAGCGACAAGCATAGCCGTTGAATGGGGTACTATTGTAATGCGCAAACTACCTCCCGCAAAAAGCGATGAAGAGAGCACTTACCAAACCGGGCGCGTGAGTAACCTGGTGCAAACACTTACCGCCGCGCAGCAACTGGAGCTGTTTACCGACGCTATTTACAGCCTGAAAGCTCATTATGGCAGTTGGGATATTAAATGGGGCAATATTAACCGTTACCAGCGCCCGGCAGACGGCGTTACCTTTAGTGACGATGCGCCAAGTATCCCGGTTGGGGCGGTATCATCAGCATTCGGGCAGCTGCCATCATTCCAAAGTAGAACCATGAACACCAGAAAACGCTACGGTTATTCGGGCAATAGCTTTATTGCAGCTGTGGAATTTGGTACCCGTATTAAGGCAAAAACCATCATTACAGGCGGACAATCGTTCGATCCTGCCTCAAAACACTATACAGATCAGGCTGGCATGTATATTGACGGAAAATTTAAGGATGTGCTGTTTTATAAAGCCGATGTGCTGAAGCACGCAGAGAGAACATACCATCCGGGAAGGGAATAGTGAGGCGAATTTAGAACCAGGAGCCAAGAATCAAGAGCCAGGATTGAAGAGAAAAGCTTAAACGTTTTCTGTCTTGGTTTTTGACTCTTGATTCTTGGCTCTCATCAACGTATATTTGAGTTATCATGAAAAAATACCTGTTCCTTTTACCCGCAATGCTTTTGGCAAGCCTGAGCATGTACGGGCAAAACACAAAGTTCGTCGACCTGATCTATTACACCAACCTGACCAATGGTGAAGTGTACAGCAATTTACTACAGGGAAATTCATTCAGACAGGATTACAGTATCGACGTGAATGGTCACCCGATAGAGTATTTTAAGAACATTGCCGGTAAACCGAACACCGAAAAAATTGTAGTAGGTAATTTTACGAAACTATACAACGGAACGGTGCTGCGCACAGTTTCATATGCAGCGAATGATCCGCAATATATCATCAATATGATAGCGCAGGCTAAACGCTACGGCCTTGATTTGAAATTCCATGGCGCCGACGAAGCCAATAATATTTATCTTTTCGACAATAGCTTTTATACCGTAAGCATTTACCTCCGCAGGGATCAGACCTCAGGATTGGTAGAGGTTAAACAAAAAGAATATTTGGGACTGGATTGATTTTAATTTTTTTGCAGCAATTCGCACGGGGGCATGCTTCGAGAGCAGCATGACACCCCGTTGTTTAGCGTGACACCCATTGAGTTTCGTAATATCTTAACTCGAATGATCATGCAATATTTTCCAGCCATTGGCGGTGTGATGCATCACCAGCGAATATCTGCCAGACCGCTCGGGTAGGTTATTGCCATAAAGTGTAAAAGCCCCCGTTAGCAACGCATAATCTGTACCAAGCATGCGCACTTTTAAATCAGAATATCTGAGATTTTGCTTAGGCATACCGTCGGGTTTGAAATAGGATTTTTGGTAAAGGTTTTTTATACCATCCATCCCCACCGGACCATTCGGGTACATCATAGTAGCCGATTCTTCGTACATACTGATAAAGGTGTCGAGGTGGCCCTGGTTCCATTCGTTGGCCGAGGCGTTCATGGCGTCGATCATTTCTTTAGCAGGATCGCTTTGCGCTTTAGCCGCAATGGTGGAGAATAGGATACACAGCATTATCAGCGTGTGCTTAAAAACGTTTTTTTTAATATTCATGGTGTTTGAATTGGTGAATAGTTGATTGAGTAAAGCTGTGAATGATTAGAATCAATTATCTAAAATAACAACTTTTCTCCAGTCTCCGTTCACTTTTTCTTGTTTGACGCTTTGGCTTTGGGGTTAAAATCGAGGGCGAGTTTTATCCAGCGGTCAAAGTCTTTTTGGTTTTGAAAAGCTTCGGGGCTTACGTAGATAAAATCTTTGGCGGGCCTGTCGCGCATAACCATCTGTCGGACGCCGTTTTCGTCCAGAAGGGTTTCAATGGCTTCGGCACCAACGCGGCACATCAGATCGTTACGGCCTACTCCCACGCACATTTTGCCATTCACCATAAAAACCACGCCGCTGAACATTTCTTTTTCCTCCACATCGGGCAGGTGGGCTAAAGCCTCCCGGACACGGTCGGCGAGGTTGAAGTCATATATTTTAGCCATGGGTTAGGTCATTAGTCATTAGAGTTTTGGGTAACTAATTTAACAATTATTGGGATGTTTTTACTAATGACGAATAACTATTGCCTAATAACTTTATAAATCCCTGCAAAGCTTTTGTAATTTAACGGAAACTCCAGTATTACGTGGGCCAGGCTAAGTAAAAACAGCCATCTGATACCCATTTTGTAGTTGTAGAAATATAAGCCTACCGATGCCATCCACACTAAAACAATTACCACCGCCCAGGTAAACGGAATACGGTGCCAGTTGATGATCTTTGTTTTGCTGAACCAGTTGATATAATGATACGTGTAGGCAAACGCAAACAGGCGCGTTAAAATAATACTGGCCTGGTTGGCGTAAACATTAATGGTTTGATTGCGAAGGCTAATGGTATTAAGGCGTTTAAAGTGGTTGTAATTTTCTATAGCCCATGGGCTTGGCTGGATATGCACCCGTGTAAAAAGCAAACAGAGCAGTAGCGGACAAATTAAAAATGTGAAAAACGCAACATAGCCCGAAACAATTTTCTGTTTCATGGCTCCAAATAAAAGGAATGCACCGGTGAATATATACACGTGTACTATTGTGGGGATATACAGGCCAAAAATTGTTCTTGTTAAATTAGTGGTAAGCAAAAAATAACCGGCAGCTACGAGCGCTATAAAGGCAAGCACGCGGCTGATGTTGTTTTTTACGGCCAGCAGGATAAACGAAAGCCCCAACGTGTAATATACCAGGTTGGCCGATGGCAGTTTGAATACAAGACACACGGCGGCAACGGCGAGAATGAAAAGAAAATCGTACCTTTTTAGGGTAAAGAACTGGCGCTGTTTGAGCCAGGATAGTTCTGTAAGGTAATGCGCCGGCCCCAATATGGCGTACGATAGCAGGAATAACTCGAACGGAATAAAAACAGCCAGCACTGCCGAGGCAAGCATGAAGATGGCGTTGAGGTAGTTTATTCTGGCGTTCATTTGGTTACTGGTTTCATTAGTTCATGGGTGTTGAATGAACGTGAGTTTAAAGGTAATTCAATCAACTCAATCAAACCTAATGAACCCGGTCAACAAAAAAATAAAAAAGTTTAAAATGTTTCAGAAAGACAATCGTCTTCTCTGTAAACAAAGGATAAAAAATTGATAACAGCTGTAATGCCCGAAGAAAACCACAAGACTATCATACAAGCCATTAGTGCCTATGGTAAGAACTTGCTGGGCTTTATCAGGCGCAGGGTGAAGAACGATGAGGACGCCGAAGACATTCTGCAGGATGTGTGGTACCAGTTCAGCTCGGTTATTAATTCAGAACCCATTGAGCAAACCGGCGCGTGGTTGTACCGGGTAGCGCGGAACAAAATATCAGACAAGCATAAAAAGCATACCGAAACGTTGATTGACGATATGCTGCCGGAGGAGGATGACGATGATGCGCCGGACTTTAAGGCCATCCTGATGACGGAAGCGGCGACGCCCGAAACTGAGTATCTGCGCAATCTTTTTTGGGAAGAGCTATTTTACGCGCTCGATGAACTGCCCGAAGAGCAGCGCCAGGTTTTCATCTGGCACGAGCTGGAGGATGTGTCGTTCGCCGAAATGGCCGATCAGACCGGCGAGAAAGTGCAAACCCTGGTATCGCGCAAGCGGTATGCGGTGGTGCACCTGCGCAAGCGGTTAAAACAATTGTACCAGGAAATTACACAATATTAAAACATTAGAAAAATTAACATGAGAGCATTTTTTTATAGAAGGCGATTTATTTTTATCCCATTTGCGGTCGCCGGCTTTTTATCACTGATCAGTTTTGTGGTGATGAATTTGTGGAACTGGCTGATGCCGGCTATCCTGCACCTGGGGACCATAACATTCTGGCAGGCCATGGGCATATTTGTGCTCTGCAAAATATTGTTCGGCTTTGGCAAAGGCGGACCCGGCGGTCGCGGTAACTGGATGCGCCACCGTATGGAAGAGCGCCTCAAAACCATGACGCCGGAACAACGCGAGAAATTCCGCGCCAAGATGGAAGCCTGCGGTCACGGCCATTGGAATGACAGGAAACGTCAGCATTTTGAAAAATACTGGCAGGAAGAGACCACGCAGGAAGAAACAAAGACTGAGTAAGTCAATAGTCATCGGTCAACAGACATTAGTTGATTGGTATCGTTGATGATTAGTGACCGATGACTTTACCCTGATTTTATTCGGTAACAAATAATCCGGTCTGTTTGTCCAATAATTAGAATACCGATAGTTATTACCAATGACTATTGACCAATCAACAAATGACTAAACAACAAAAGCCATGACTGACATTCTGATATTTACAACAAGCGTTGAAAAGCCTGAACAGGTTAGCGAGGTAAAGCCATTGTTAAGTGCAGTACCGGCAATTACCGGCTGGAACTTTGACCTGGAAGATTGCGACAATATCCTGCGGATAGAGGCGAAGGATATTTCTCCGCGTTATATCGAATCGCTGCTGAATGAGGCAGGGTACGATTGTATTGAGCTGGAATACTAAACTACGATTCAAAAATTACTTCCAGCTAAACATCTCCAACCCAATGTCACCTTGTTGGCTGCCCGGAGGTGGACCGATTGGCGGCAGCGGGCTACTTGCAGCTACAGGCGATTTTGAAGCACCCGGCATTCCTGGTTTACCGATTGGCGGCGGACCGCCCGGGCCGCCACCCGCGCCGCCTGCTATGTAAATATGATGATTAAGCACGGTGCCGCCTACTCCATTGCGGGCCAGGTTAAGGCTGGCCACCTTTTTAAATTCAGTATCTTTTTCGGGATCGAGGCAATACACGTCTTTTCTTGGAGCGTTTGATTCGGTGGAGGTAGCGCGCTCGCCGCCAATATAAAAGATCTTACCGTCGAGGTTTACGGCTGTGCCGCCGCCGGTGCCCATAGGGAGTTTGGCAGCGAGTGTGCTCCATTTGCCTGTTTTAAAATCATAACAATCTACATCCAGCACCACCTTATCAAAAAACGACATGAAGTTATTGGCGTCGTGCAAACTGGTATTGCGACCACCGATGGCATATAGCTTATCGCCCACAACTACGGCCATGCTATGATCGCGGATGTGCGGGGCATCGGGCAGGGAGGTCCACTTGTCAGTGGCCGGATCATAACAATCGAACATTGCGCTGGTACCGCTGCGGTGTCCGTGGGTGATGCCGCATACGATGTATAGTTTACCGTTATATACCGCTTCACCTGCGCCGCCACGGCGGCGGTCTTCCGGAATTTCGGTGAGCTTTTGCCAGCTGTCTTTTTGCGTATCGTAGCTGTAAACGTTAGAGTGCGGAACTTGGTCGGGGTAGATGCCCTGATCAAAAGCATCCAGAATATAAATCTTATCGCCCAGGGCAACCGATTGAAAATGGTGCATGGTGACCGGGGCCTTGGCTTTTTCGGTCCAGCTGTTGGTTTTGGGATCGTAGCTTTCCACGGGCTTCGCACCGCCGTCGCCGCCTATGAGGTACAGTTTGCCTTGTGCGGCTACGAGGCTGCATTCGCCGCGCGCGCCGATCTTGTTTTTGGTTTTGACGAGTTGCCAGTTGCCGGTTTGGGCAGAGGCGGTTATTACCGCTATGGTGGCGAACGCCAATGAGAAAAATAGTTTTTTCATGCCCTTTTTGCAATTTTTTGTGATTGCTAGGTACGCAGCAATCTCCCCGCGTTTATAATCGCCGATGCATTGGCGACGAGATTGCTGCGTCCCTCACAATGACAAGTTTTCTATTAAATCCTCAATAAATCCGGAATCGAATACTGAATTCCCTTACTTCTTCACATACATCACCAGCCCGCTATTATCAACCCCATACACCTTGGCTATTGCTTTAATGGTTAAACCTTTGGTGTAGGTAAATGGTTTTGAATATTCATTCTCTTTAGTGAACGATGGCGTTGAGCCATCGGTGGTGTAATAGATCTTAGCGCCGTCGGTTGCAGAGCTGATGGTAACCTTGCCGCCTTGTACGCTGATAACCGGTTCGATAACGCGGTTTACGTAATGAGCGGTGCGGGCATCATTGATCACGCCTTTCCAGTTCATGCCGAAACCAAAATCGTAGGTATGGCCATCGGCGTCCACATAGCAGATCATATCGTGCGGGATATCCTCACTCTGTAGTTCTACCGTGGTCATGTTGGCGGGCATCTGGAAGGGTAGTAAAGCAGATGGCTCCGCAGCACCTGATAAAATATCTAAAAGTGCCTGGTTTTGTACACCAAAGCTACCGATGATAGCGCTGGCATCTTTCTCAAACTCCGCCGGAACCATCGGTTTTGACAGCGCTATGGAAACGATAACCGGCTTGCCTTTCATCGCAGTTTTGGTGTCCTTAATGATCTTCAGATCCATGGCGTTGGCGCTGGTGAAACTTTTGTTGCGATAGGTACGATCGGTGATGCCGGGCTCGGTTGGGTCGCCGGCGGCAATGCTGTGCTCGCGGGCTTTGGTGGCGGTGTACGGCCCATATTGCAAACTGATAGGGAAATAACCGTTACCGCCTGCTTTGGTGTCGGCAATGTCGTAACCTGCACCACCCTGCGGACTGTTTACAAACACTATAGCCAGATCAGCTTTTGCAGGATTATCGGTTACGTTGAAATAGCGTTGCAGCAGTTCGGGTTTAACGGCGTCTTCCCAGCGCTCAGGCGTTACATCGCCAAAAATACTTTTGTTAGCAGCAACGTATTTTTTAGGAATGTAAACTGTTTTGTTTTTTTGGATAGGCAACGCGTGGTTCTGATTTTTCAGCAGTACGATTGATTTCAACTGCGCGTTATAACCGGCGGTCATAAAAGCAGGGTTACCAACGGTAGCCTTTGATTTTTCTGTATCGAGATAAGGGTTTTCAAATAAACCGGTTCGGAAAATATTCCGCAGCAACCGCACGGCCGATTGCTCGAACCTTGCGCGCATAAACGGCTCGCCATGCTCTTTAATCCCCATCTTGTAAGCCTCCAGAACCGGACCTGCATCGTTATTGCCGCCGAACTGATCTACACCGGCCATTAATATTTTATAGTGACGCTCAGCTACGGTCTTGTCTTCCATCCCCCATGATTTTCCGGCCAGGAAAACGTCGGGTGTTTTGGCTTCGTCAGCGGTCACCAGCCAGTCGGTACAAACCACGCCGTCGTAACCATATTTCTGGCGCAGCAGGTCGGTAATTAAATATTTGCTGTAGCTGTTGCCGCGATCTTCCTTGTTTTTGATATCGCGGCCATACGAAATGGTGTAGTAAGGCATCACGGCTGCTGCTGTTTTAGTTTTGCCGTTGAGATTCAGGCCGCCATTTACAAAAGGGATCAAATGTTCATCAAAATTATTGCCGGGATAAACGGCGTATTTGCCGTAAGCATAGTGTGCATCGCGACCACCCTCTTCAGGGCCGCCACCGGGCCAGTGCTTCATCATGGCGTTTACGCTGTTGAAACCCCACCCATCGTGAATCTCATCAGCGCCGGTCGAGGTTTGGAAACCGTCGATATAGGCGCGGGCCATATCGGCCGCCAACTGCGGGTCTTCGCCAAAAGTTCCGTTAATGCGCACCCAGCGCGGTTCAGAACCCATATCTATCTGCGGTGAAAGCGCGGTGGTAATGCCCAATGCACGGTATTCTTTTGCCGCTATCGACCCAAATTCCTGTACCACGTTTGGATCGAATGTGGCTGCTAAACCCAATTGATCGGGCCATTGCGATATTTTGCCGCCTGCGCCTGCGGTGTATTCCACGCCCGAAAATGCACTATGCCGTGGATCGGAACTGTTATTAGCGGGAATGCCGAAACCAACGCCCTCCACCAAAGCCTGCACGTTATTATTCCATTTGGCGGCCACTTCGGGGCTTTGCACGGTGGTAACCAATACATGCCTCAGGTTATCTTTGATTAAAAAGTCTTTCTGTTGATCGGTTACCCATGATGGATCTGCACCGCCGTCTTTAAATAACTTGCCATTATAAGTGCCTCGCCCGAACGGACCAGCCAGCGCCGGGATAGCCTGGTGGATGCTATATAGCATTAATCCTGCAATCTGGTCAACAGTCATTTGCGAGGCAAGGTCTTTTGCCCGGTCATCTACCGGCAAGCGCCAGTCCTCATATTTATCCAGCTTGCCGTTCCTGTTCAGATCTTTAAAAGAAAAACCATCTACCGTTAAAATTTTAACGCCTGATGCGGATGAATAGCCAAGTGTCGGTCCGCCAGAGTTTTTAACGAGGATGATGGACGAGCTGTCGGACAATGGTAAGGTTCCTATTGTTCCGGAAGTACGATGAGCAGACATTCCGCCCAAAACAAAAAGAGCGGACACGCCAGCAAGTGAAAGGACGGCGATTTTAAAGGTTTTCTTCATAACAGGGTAAAACAAGTTGATAAATAAACAGAACTATTTACAGGTTTATAAAGCCGATCAGGGGGTAGTTTACTATTGTGTTGGTTTGACACAATTAAAAGTAAATATATAAATTATTACCGAATGCAGTAATAGATGGAACCAAATGAAATATAGATAAATGGCTGGGATGAATAGACGAATGTGATTTTTTGGCGGTGGGTTTTTATTGATAAAAATTGTAGCGTACCAAAAGCAGTTTTCGTATTTATACCACAAGCTATTTATTTATATTTATAGCGGCTTGTCCACCCTGATTATGCGTAAACTATTACCTGTAGCACTGCTATGCGCTGTTTTTTTTGTGTCCTGTCACAAAGACCTCGGCGTCGATGTTAAAAGTCAGTTTATCAACAACGAATCAACCATTAACGTCACTTTCGACGAGAGCCATCCCGGCGCTGTTATTCCGCAAACATTTGAGGGCCTCAGTTTTGAAACAAGTATCCTTGCAGAGGACGCTGGTTTTTTAAATGCAAACAATAAAGTACTTATCCAAATGATGAGGAACCTTGGTCCGGGTGTTTTGCGGATGGGCGGCGCCAGCAGCGACTTAACCACGTGGACAGGCGCGCCGCGAACTGCGGATACGCCGCCGGCATCGGTAACTACTACAGATATAGATCAGCTATCAGCATTTTCTTCGGCAATAGGCTGGCCGGTGCTGTTTGGGCTGAACCTGGGGAATAACGACAAAGGCCTGGCTGCCAATGAGGCGGCTTACGTTAAGCAAAGTTTAGGAAGCAACTTGTATGCATTTCAATCGGGCAATGAGCCAGACGCTTACGGGCCTTATACTAATCATCGTAATAAATTTTATTCATTCAGCGATTTCTTAGGTGAATGGAGAAGCTACGAGAATGCGGTAAAGGCAGCCGCCCCGGGCGCAGCGTTTGCAGGCCCTGATATTGCTTTTGACCACAGCTGGATCTCGCCCTTTGCCGACAACGAAGGCTATGAAATTAAGCTGCTCGACGCACATTATTACGAAGGCGGCCCTGCAACTGAGCCGAGCATCACCATTCAATACCTGCTGAATAACGAGACGAAACTGATGGATTTGATCGAGTCATTTCAAGGATCACCGTCGGCCAAAAAATTGCCTTACCGCGTTACCGAATGCAATAACATTTATGGCGGCGGCAAGCATGGTGTGAGCGATGTTTTTGCATCCTCCTTATGGGCGTTGAATACCATGTGGACGCTAGCGGCCAACGGGTGTCAGGGTATAAATTTTCATACCGGCATAGGGCTTCACTACTCGCCGGTAATGAAAGAGAATGGCGTTTTGGTGGCGAAACCGGAATATTATGCCATGCTGGCCTTTAAATATGCAAGTATGAACGCCAGGCCGGTGCCCACCAAAATTGATAAGGAGGATTATTGCAATGCCTACACCTCTATGAGCGGAAATACGTATTATTTTACGCTGGTGAACAGGAGCACAAATAAGGATTTTGATTTTAATATCATCCCGGCAAAAAAACTAGCCTCGATAAAGGTGAACAGACTGAAGGCGCCCGCCATAGACGCGGCAACAGGTATCACATTTGGCGGCAGTACAATAAATGCCGATGGTACGTTTAACCTTAGCTCTTCAGAGAGTTTTAATAACGACAAAAGGGCATTTATTGTGCATGTGCCGGCGGGTAGCGCAGCGGTGGTAACGGCGGAGTAATATTATTAACAAGCGTGATGGTTATACCTCGTACCAATACATCAAACAATAATCAAACACCGCTAATTTAATTATCTTTGCAGAGCTTTAACAGTTGATGGTTTTTAGCGGACGGCTTGCCTTGATGCAGGCATCTGCAAACTAACAACCGGTAACTTATTTCTATGAGCAGCAGAGAAATTAAATGTCCCGAGTGCGGGAAATGGACCCTTTGGGAAGGCGATGTTAACGACCGCTGCCTGTATTGCGACAGCTTTCTGGACTCGCGCCGGTTCTCGCGCGAGGTGGAAGAAAAACTGCGCCGGGAAATACGGAGAGAGAATGATTATTTTGTGGTAAACCCGGAAGACGGGCCGTGGGTACGCCTGCGTAAAAGAACCATGAACTTTATTCGCTGGGGCGCCATTTACCTGCAAATAGCTTTTTTTATTGTAGTCACCGTGCTTATAGTATTGATAAGCCTGTTGCCGGCCTAAATGAAAACCCTGCTAAACAAGTGGTTTTTAGCAAGCTGCTTAATATGGCTGGTAGTTATTTCCTCGCGCCGGCTTGGCCATCCGCTGCCGCCTTTTATTAACGGATATATTGATGACCTGGTGGCCATCCCCGTGGTTGCCACCCTTACCCTTTGCTTTCAGCGGGTGTATATTATCAAAAATAATTATTACGTATTAGGTATTGGTCATGTAGCCTTTATAACCGGCTATGTTACAGTGGTGTTTGAAGTGTTGCTGCCGCTTTTCTCCAAACGTTACACCGGTGATTGGGTGGATGCGCTATTATATGTTATTGGCGCGGTGTTTTTTTATAGGGTGATGAATAGGCCGGTGGCAGAGATGAGAGATTGTGATTAGAGGTTAGGCACTTTTTTGCGTTAGTGATAGCAGCGGATGCCGGCCAAAAGCGTAATGCCTGCGCGTGTATGGATTGACTAATAATACCACCACAATTTTTCTTCCGCCTCAAAAAATAAATCTAATTTTACCGCCTATCAATTAGCCAAACATGTTTTCTTTCTTCAAAAAAAATAAATCTGCCCAGGCTGTTCCGCAGTGGGCTTCGTTTTTTAATGATGAGCAATATGCTGCATTTATTGAAGCAGTAGAGGAATATTATTACTCCAAAAATGTGACCTATACCCTGGAAGATGGCTTGATAGAGGCCGGACCTAATGATTTTGGTTTTGGCAAGCAGGGATTGGTTAACGTGGCGCAGGTTTGTAACCTTGACAAAATAAAGAACTACAAGGCAATAGTTACCGAACATTTTGAAGCACAGGTAAGGGCTCATCAGTTCGACAAAGAATTCGATGACATGGTTGAAGACTATGAACGGATAAAAGATTATCTGGCGGTGCGATTATATCCTAATGATTATGCCGATTCCGTTGGGAGGGAGGTAACCATTGGGCGTGATTTTGCCGAGAGTATTTACCAGATGCTGGTGTTCGATTTGCCTGATACTATCAAAAGCATTCGCCCCGATCAGGCTGAGAAATGGGGTAAAACCATTGATGAGCTTTTTGAGGTGGGCATTGAGAATGTGAAGAAGAAATATCCGCTCCAGCTATCAAAACAGGAGACGGGTATATTTGAAGTATTCTTTGCGCAGGGGGATCATTTCTTTGTGCCTAATATCGTATTTGATAAGGACACGCTGGAAGATATCAGCGGATCGAAAGGGATGCTGATTGGTTTGCCGCACAGGCATGTGGCATTGATGTTCGCCATTGAAAATATTCATGTGGTTGAGGTATTGACGCTTTTTATCAATACTGTGAACGGCATGTATAAGGAAGGGCCGGGATCTGTAAGTGGCGGCGTTTTCTGGTACCACGATGGCGTTTTTACCAACCTGCCTTATACTATTGAGGATAATACCGTTCAGTTTAATCCGCCAGACGAGTTTATTGCGCTGCTGGATTCAATGGAGGGGGGCGAAGCGGAATAACATTTCTTTACTTTTTAGGCCTCATGCTTAATGCTCCTGTGGGGCAGCGGTTTACCTGCTCGGTAATTTCCTTACTGGTAGCGCCATCCATATTTACCCAGGGCTTTGCAGCCGGGTTAAATACCTGCGGCAGCTGGCCCGCGCAGCGGGCAGCATGTTTGCAAAGCTCAGGCCGCCATTCAACAGTAATATCGCCGTTAGTGTAGCTGTGTGCACTTTCTTCGGTCGCTTTGGTGTAAGCGAAGGTGCGCACCTTGATTTCGCCCGCTAATATTTTTGATACCGGGCAGGCTTTGGCAATCTGGATAAGGCGTTCGCGCTGTTCGTCGGTTACCGGGGTAATGAAGTTAATGTCGCGGTCGATAACGGTTATGCGCTTATCGCCATCTAATTGAAAAAACATATTTACAGCAACGGCTATCTGCGGAATGTCCCAGCCTTTACGGTCGATATACATCCGTAGCGTGGCGAGGGTACAAGTGCCCAGCGATGAAACAAGCAGTGTATAAGGATCGGGGCCAAGGTCTTTGCCGCCGGTAAATTCGGGCTCATCAACAATAAACTGACCGTTGCGCCACGTAACAATGCATTTATATTTTTCGGTGCCAATGGTGGCTGTAACCGGATTGGTTAAGATGTATTCCATGTTTTTTGAGTTAGATTGGCGTAGTTTATCTTAAAAAAGCACATCAGCATACGCAGGCGTGATCTGAAATATCTTTTTAGCGAAAGGGCAGTAGGGCAGAATCTTCATTTTATGCTCGCGGGCATAATCAACACCGGCTTTTACCAGGATGCGGCCCAGGCCTTTACCTTCGTAAGCCTCGTTCACTTCGGTATGATCGATGATGAATTTTTCAGGTCCGGAGAAAATGTAATGCATCAGTGCAACTTCGTGACCTTCGTCTTCAATGTAGAAAGCGCCTCGCTTACCGTCGTTTTTGTTTTGTACTGTGTAGTTACCCATAGTGATTAGTTGTGAGAGTCAAGAGCCAAGAATCAAGAGTCAAGACAGGAAAATTGCTTATAAGGAATCTTGGCTCTTGGTTCTTGACTCTTGATTCTTTCCCCAGCGTCATAAAATTACGATAATTATCAGATTATTGCCGCTCGACTACGCAACTTTGAAATAAAGCAATTAATTTCGGGTATCCGGTAATATCCGGGTACTGTTTGATATGAATACAGCTGTGGAACCCATCACCGTTGAATCGCTTAAAAAGATTGTAAGCCTGAAGGATGTACCCGAGGAGCAATTGCAGTGGCTGATAGATATTTGCGAAGAACAATATATTCCGGAAGGTACGCTGATATCGAAACCCGGCGACGCTATGACCGGACCTAATTTTATTGTGAGTGGGTTTATAGCGGGCTTTATTATGCTGAACGGTGCGAAACGTGAGCTGGGCTTGTTTGGTGATGGTGTTGTGAGCGGTTACCTGCCTTATTCGAGAGGTACTACATCGAACGTGTACATGAAAGCGAAAACAGATCTGCACATGCTGGTTTATCCAACCGAGCGGATCCGTGAAATGATAGGCACCCAGTTTGAACTTACGCAGGCATTGGTACATGTAATGAGCAACCGCGTACGCGAGTTTACAGCTTTCCAACAGCAGAACGAAAAGATGATGGCGCTGGGTAAGCTTTCGGCAGGACTAACGCACGAATTGAATAACCCCGCATCGGCCATTGTACGCGATTCTATTTCGCTGCGCGAACACCTGCGGCTTGAGCCGAAAGTATTCAAAAAACTTACGGGTATTAAAATGGATGCCGGCCAGGTAGATGCGTTAAACAATGAGCTTTTCAAAGTGCTTTCTATTACAGACAGGCCCAAACTGACCCTGAAAGAACGTACCAAACGTGAAGAGGAAATTACCGACTGGTTAGAGGAACATGAGATAGAAGATTCGTACGATATGGCCGAGAGCTTCATCGATTTTAATTTCACCGTTGCCGATCTCGAAGAATTTAAAAATCATATTCCCAATTCGTTTTTGTCGCCGGTTTTTGGGTGGATCAATACCCTGCTGGTGACCGAGAAAATGGTTGAGGATATCCAGGAGTCGGCAAGGCGCATTGCCGAACTGGTAAAATCAGTAAAAACTTTTACCCACATGGATCGCGGTGCCGACAAGCAATATGCCGATATCCATGTAGGAATCCGCAATACGCTTACTATGCTGGGCTACCGCAAAAAGAAAGGCAATATTACCCTGATTGAGGATTTTGATCTTACCCTGCCCCCTGTAAAAGCTTTAATTGGAGAGCTTAACCAGGTTTGGACCAACCTGATAGATAACGCCTTCGACTCAATGGAGGGCAACGGTAAAGGTACCCTAACCATCAAAACTGAACGCGACAGGGAATTTGTACAGGTTTCGATAATTGATGACGGTCCGGGTATTCCCGATGAAATTTGTACCCGGGTTTTCGACCCGTTCTTTACCACGAAAGAGATAGGCAAGGGTACAGGCATGGGCCTCGAAACTGTGCAGCGCATTGTGAACCAGCACCGCGGGTCGATCAAAGTTAAATCAGTACCGGGGCGTACGGAGTTTGTGGTTTGCTTCCCGATTGATGGATAATTTTGATGTGCGGATTTTGGATGTGCGGGTATGCGGATAGAAAATAACATGGTGGGAACAAGGGGGCATGCTGAGGTACTCGAAGCATGAGCGATGGCCTCACCGATAGACATCGCCTGCTTAGCACGCAGACATTGCCTTTGCCCGCATTCTTCGAGCGCCTCAGGATGACAGCCGACGTGCGTTTGTTTCTGACCCCACACCTGTGTCTCACAGGTCGCCCGGATAATGTTGGCTGTAAGACACAGCCAGGGGAAGAGCAGAGGTTAACCCTTCTTTATTCCGCAGATCGCCACTTGCCTTCTTATCACAAATCCCAATGATTCATATAGGCCGATAGCCCGTGTGTTTGAAGTGAGCACATGCAGGAATGGTATTTCGCCGGCGGCTTTGATGCGGCGGGCCTGGCTAGCAAGCAATTGCGCGGCGTAGCCTTTTCCTAAATAATCGGGGTGGGTGCACACGGCGCTGATCTCGGCATAAGGTTTGGGGTTCATCCGCTGACCGGCCATCGCCACTAATTTATCACCATCAAAAATTCCCTGGTAATGCCCCAACTCGATTGTTCTGGCCGAAAACGGCCCCGGATTGGTGAGCTTGGTGAGCGCCAGCATAGCAGGTACGTTTTCAGTTGACAACGGAACAAGCGCAGCGTTAGCGCCTTTTCTTTCGATGATATCGCCTTCGCACACCATCTGGTAGCATTCCACAGGGTACACCACCTGCCACGGCGCCGGAATATTCATTGGCTCCATTGACACATATCCAAAAAATCCTTCAGCAGGTGTCAATCTATATAATTCTTCAAAATTTTCTGTTGTACTTTCGGGCAGGCCGCTGAATATTGATACTTCCGGCTGGTAGAATTTTGCAGTTTCGCTCCCGAGGGCGAGGTTTTTGTTGCCGGTGTTTAAGGCGTTCCAGGCAGGGTTATTGAGCGGGTGATCCATGGGGGTCGAAATTAATAATTTGAGGCATTAGTGAAGGTAATGGGAAAGTAATCTCTGGGAGACTCATTGCCTCTCGCGCGTCATTGCGAGGTACGAAGCAATCTCTACGTAGGACATTGGCGTCAATGCATTTTCGCTTAACATCGTCACTTATTATCCTCCGCTTATATCTTTGGTTCAATCCACTTAGTCATTGTGCCGCTCATAGCCGCGGAGGCTGTTACTTTTTCTTGATAAAAAGTAACCAAATACTGAGCGCAGCGACCTCATGAACGCCTATAAAAACAAACAACAAGTGAATAATCAAGTCAGCAGAAAGGCTTCTTGTCGCACAAGGCCTTTGCGCACAAGCTCCTAAAACCTTTGAGGGCTGGAATATTTTTGCCGGACTACCCTGTCGCTTCACTACCCTGCATGCAAAAATTTCCTATGCCCTTAACCCACCTCACAGCCCACGGTTTTGTCCGCTTTGGCCGAAACTTTTCTGCTGACGGTTCTAACCATGTACATTTACTGACATCTTGTTGGGGTAAAATAATGCTAGTTGTTTTTTGCAATAGCCTCACTATCCAAAGTACACCTTTCTTAATGGGGCATCAGGGCTGAACCGACAAGCACAGGCCTAACGTTACTCACCACCGTTTGCAGGTTCAGAACGTAGCCGCGACTTTTCTTTTGGTTACTTTTCTTTTGAGAGAAAAGAAAAGTAACTACCACTGACAATCGGTGAGCACATTTCCAATCATAGTAGCACTAACAAACTCACGGAAAGATATTGGCGGTAATGTCCTACGTAGAGATTGCTTCATATAGCAATGACGTGAGGGGAATTGCAATAACGCGCGAAGAGTGATGAATGGCAAGAGAAGAGTGCTAACAAAAAAGCGTTCCGGATCTCATCCCGGAACGCCCTGTTACTGAAAAATCAAATAACAATCAACTAAATCCAGGCGAAGGGTATCTCACATCCTGCGCCTTTTCTCATGACCAATTAAGATCGATAAGCTCTTTATAACCATGCTTCTGAATATCTGTTAGACGCACAGTTATACAGCTTCGTTGCCGCTGAATCCATTTGTTTTATCTTTTTTTTAAACTAACCTGTTTATTTTCAATCTGATGGCTATAAGTGTTCGCCATGTTGTGTTTGTGTTAATTCGTTGAAAACTTAAGCACCAACGAGGCATGCCGGGGAAAGATGAACACCGGCATGCTTCTTGAAATATCAGAGCGGTTAGTCGGCGCTGGCTGAAGGACCGCTCGGGCCGCCGCCCGGAGGAGGGCCAAATCTTCCAGGGCCCGGCCCGCCCGGACCACCGAAACCGGGGCCTTTGCCCGCCATTTTGGTGAAACGGTAAGTAAACGTTAACAGGTAGTAGCGACCCAGTTTGTTGCTATTGGTTTGCGTTACAAAATTTCCGTTTTGCGTGCTGCTGTAACCGGTGTTCTGGTTAAACACATCGTACACGCCCGCACGAATAGTTGCCATATTGCCTTTCAGGAACCTGCGCTCAACGTAGGTGTTTAGTATGTTGGGGTTGGTCGATCCTTTGTAATTGTAATAGATCAGCTTGGTATAATCGTAGCTCAGGGTCCAATCCTTCCAGAAATAATTTTTTCCGTTGAGACCTAACTGCCAGGTACGGAAATTATCGTTAATGCCCGGCTGGTTGATGGAGTTTTTCGAAGAGTTGATGGTGTAGGTGGTGTTGGCCTCGGCATCAATAATGTCGGCAATATCAACCCTGAACCTTACCGCGGGTGCTAACACCAATGTTTTGGCGGTGTTCTTTTCGGTAGTGAACTCGTAAGTAGTTGGGTCTACGTTAGTGATGTACGAAATGTTGTTGATGTACGACACATTACCCTGTAAAAACAGGTTATACTTACGTTTCTGCCATGGCTTGTTGAATACGAAGAAACCTTGTGCCTGCGAATAGCCGTCGGCATTTTTGTATTGGGTCTCGATGGTGCCCGCCAGTTTGCTGTTCGGCGTGTAAGTGGTTGGGTAGGTAATGGTGTTCGACACGATCTTATCGCTGGTTTTAGTGAACGAGAAGTTGCTGAAGAAGATGTTACCAGACTGGAAGTCGAAATTGTTATACCGGAAATCGATCTTGTTATTGTACTCCGGTTTAAGCTCGGGATTACCGGTAATGGGGTACGATGCGTTGCTGAAATCAGTTACAGGCTGCAGTTCCGAATACGTAGGCTGACTGCTGAAACCGCTGTAATTGGCACTGAACGACTGCGACCGCGAGAAATTATAAATAAAGTGCGCGTTTGGCGATACGTTGAAGGCTGTTGAGTTGGTGGGCAGTCCGGTGGTTTGCGAGTAACCCTTCAGCGTTGATGGCTGTGCGGTTACACCCAAAACATAATTATACTTTTTAGCAACAAACCGGTAGTTTAAACCGAACCGGTTTGTGATAAAAGTGAAGTTATAGTTATTACTTAACAGGGGATAATTATTTATAGCACCGCCGGTGGCCAGGGTATCGGTCTCCTTATCGGCCGCGGTGTAGGAATGGCGGTAGTTGTAGTTTACCTCGAGGTACGAATGCCCGGCAATCGGCTCGATGTACGATAGCGACGTGCCGACCGTATCGGTATGGCTGTTAGTGTTGATGAACTGATCGAGCGGGGCGTTGGCGGCACCGTCGATATAATCATAAACCGGGTTCTGGAACTGGCGGCTCGAGGTGCGGCCGGTACCTATGTTGATGCTGAAGTTACGACCGTGCCCATTAAACCTGTGGTTGTACAATGCGTTGATGCCATAATTAGGCGCAGATGAATTACTCAGCGAGTTGAAATTATAATTCGACACAGTAGCGGCCTCATTAGTTAATAAGTTTGAGCCGGTTTGCACGGTATTTAAACCGGTATAGCTGTACGATGGGCTGATCTTTAAATAGTTGATGGTATCGGGCTTGTACTCGAGGTTAAAGTTGAGCCTGTGGTTTTTGCGCTCATCGTTCTGGTTGCTGTTCTGCGAGTTGGTGCTCGGATTAACCAGTGAGATATTGTTTTGCAGCGTTTTGCTGATGGTATTGGTAGAGTTATCTGAAAAGCTGTAGCTGCCGTAAACGGTAATCTTTTTTCCCCACGAATCACGGTAGTTGAAACCTATGGAACGGGCGGTAGTAATACCAGCTGCGTTGCTGCCACCGCTTCCCGGAGGGCCTCCGCCACCGCCCTGACGGCCGCCAGGACCACCAAAGTTAAACAGGCTGGTATTGGTGTTGTTGAGGTTGGCTAATACGGCAATTTGCTGGCCGTCATTAAAGTTGAACAGGTTGGCTTGCGTTATAAAGCGGGTGCCGCCTTTAATATCATCTTTTTCGGGGATATCGTCGTGGCCTACACCTGCGCTGGCTTGTCCGAAGTAACCGTGGTTGCGGCTTGGTTTGATATTGATGTTGAGGACGGTTTCAGGATCGCCGGTTTTGATGCCGGTGAGATTGGCCTGGTCGCCGTAATCGTTTACCATTTGCACGTTTTGAACGGCATCGGCAGGTAGATTTTGGGTGGCAGTTTTTAAATCTCCCCCAAAAAAGTCTTTTCCGTTCACGCGCACCTTGGTAACGCTTTTACCGCGGAAAGTCATGTTGCCGTCTTTATCTACATCGGCACCGGGGATCTTTTTGATGAGGTCTTCCACTGGGGCTCCGTCACGTACTTTAAAAGCTGCAGCGTTAAATTCAACCGTATCTTCTTTTATCTTGACAGGGATGGCATCTGTGATGGTAACACCCGAGAGCATGGTGGTCGACGCCTTTAAGATGATGGGTTTTAAAAACACCGGGTTGTTGGTGGCATCGAACGTAAGACGGATGCGCTTAGGCTCATAACCTATGGATTGAATTACCAGGCTGATCTGCGTAGCTTTTACGGCGTTAAATAAAAATGCGCCTTTTGCGTCGGTCACGGTGCTCATGCTGTCTTTACCAGCAATAAGCTTAACCGCCGAACCGGGCAGTGTTGCCTTAGTGGAATCGATAATGGTTCCGTGCACATCGCGGCCCGTTTGTGCAAAGCTGCTAAAGCCGGTTAAGAGCAGTGTTGTGATAATAAAGTATATTGGTTTCATATCTTGTGCCTTTGTTAAGATGCTGCAAATAAATAGCACCCAGACAACACCGTAAAACAGAATAGACCGGGAGAAATAAACAGTAGACAAAAGCCTGTTTTTTAGCCATAAATAAGATCTTTTACAAATAGTGGCCCATTGCAGGCTTTTGGCGACGGATATTGCCCCTTCGTCGGTAAACGGCGGTTGCCTATAGATTTTGGTAAAGTTTTAGGTATATTGGTTTGTAATATTGTTGTTATAAGCCGGCTGTTTAAGCGGTTGATTACGAAATATTTAACAATAATGATAGTCAAATCGAAAAGTAAGCTCATCACCATCATCATCCACGTATTAATATGGGGTGTTTTCGGGCTGATCTATTTTTTTCAGCCGCTCAATTGGGATATTGCGGTGCCCTACCAGCTGTGGATAAAGCAAAGCATTATATTAGGATCGCTGGTGATCGCTTTTTATTTGAACTCGATAGTACTTGTCCCCCGGTTTTTGCTGAGGAATAATACAGGCCTTTACTTCCTGATTATAGCAGGGTTAGTTGCCGTCGTAGTACTATTGAATATTTACGCCGACGACTGGCTGAACATTCATCGTCTGATGGATATAGCCTTCCATAAGAAAGGGCCGCCAAAAAGACACCGCGGCGGCAGGGATCATACCTGGGACCTGGCCATCGTAGCTACCAGCGCATTGGTATTAGGCATTAGTACCAGTATTACGGCGATACAAAAGTGGCAGAACGACCGCCTGCTGCATCAGGAAATGGAGCAGGAGAAGGTGACATCAGAATTATCGTTCCTAAAGGCGCAGATCAACCCGCATTTCTTTTTCAATACGCTGAACAATATTTACGCATTGACGCATATAAATGCAGATGTATCACGCAAGGCCATTCATCAGCTATCGCGCATGATGCGGTATGTGCTGTACGATACCCAGAATAGCACCACTATGCTGAGCCAGGAGATTGCGTTTATTAAAGACTATATCGACCTGATGAAATTGCGCCTAACCGATGTGGTAAAGATAGATTTTGTGGTACCGGCGGCTGTTAACGATACCGCCATTGCGCCTATGATATTTTTGCCCTTTGTAGAGAATGCCTTTAAACATGGCGTGAGCGCCACGCAGCAAAGCTTTATTGATATTAAGGTAGCCCAGCATAACGGCACTGTAGAACTAACCGTAGTGAATACCATAATTAAGGACCAAAACACCAACCTGGAGGAAGGTAGCGGCATTGGACTCAACAACACTAAACGCCGGCTCGACCTGTTGTATCCCGGAAAGCATACCCTGATCATAAAAGAGAGTGCCGATGAAAGTACTTACCTTATTCACCTAACGCTTAACCTGGCATGACGATAAATTGCATAGCTGTAGACGATGAGCCTTTGGCGCTCGGGCTGGTATGCTCGTTTATTGAGCAAACTCCTTTTTTAAACCTGGTAGGCCGTTTTAATAGCGCGGTGGAAGCGCTGAAGGCCGTGCATTCGCAAAAGGTGGATGTACTGTTCCTCGATATCCAGATGCCCGCCCTGAATGGCATTGAACTGGCCCGCGTGCTGGATAACAGCAAAACCAATAAGCCGCGTATTATTTTTACCACTGCCTATAACCAGTTTGCGCTGGAAGGTTACCGTGTGGACGCTTTGGATTACCTGCTGAAGCCCTTTAATTATGAGGAATTTTTGCACGCGGCGCACAAGGCGCTGGCCTATGCACAACTGGTAGAAAAATCAAACACGCCTGCTACCGCTGTTGCCGCCCCTGCTGCTGTTGCACCGACCCAAGAACGCATTGAGGATGAATACCTGTTCCTGAAGGTGGAATACCAGTTAGTACGGATTGCGCTGAGCGACATTCTTTATATAGAAGGACTGAAAGACTATGTAAAAGTGTGGTTAAAAAGCGCGGAGAAGCCCATCCTGTCTTTAACCAGTCTTAAATCATTGGAGGAAAAGTTGACCTCAAAGAAGTTTATGCGGGTGCACCGGTCGTTTATTGTTTCGCTGGATAAGATCAATTCTATTACACGGAATTCTTTGCAAATAGGGAAGGTGAATATTACGGTTGGGGATCAGTATAAGGAAGCGTTTAGCGGTTTTTTGAGTAAGTGGGTGTGAGGGGGGGAGTTTCGCAAGCAGGATGCTTGCATTGTTATAGGTCTAAGTTACGCTGCGCTAAACTTAGACCTAAAATGTAGTAAGCTTTCAGCTTACGAAAATTATAGACAATAGGCCTTTTTGATCAGTATAATAATCCCTCGCGCTGCTGTATAAATAATCAGGCGGATAATCAACTGCACCCGAAGCTACCGGATTATTGTGAAGATAATCCAATCGTTGCTCCAACATTTCTTGTGTAGATAATTCAATTGGATGATTATTCTGCTGCCAAAACTGATAAGTCTCATTATTGATATTGTGCTTTCCTGCCCTTTCAAACATCCACATCATCCATTCCCTACGACTTTCCTGAATATTTTCATTAATCGTTTTTAATAAAGTTTTTGAAGTATGCCTTTTCAGATCGCGAATGATGTCGGATAAATTTCCTTTTTCGGTACTGATTATTAAATGAACGTGGCTCGACATAATGCACCATGCATATAATTCAAGACCTTTATTTTCGACGCAGTATTTTAAACTGTCAACTACGATATCACAATAAATTCTTCTTACGAAAACATCTATCCAGTTAATTGTTGCGAAGCTTACGAAATATAATTGATCGTGTTGGTGGAATTTATATTTTCTGCCCATGTAGGGTTAAAAATACTTAATCGCTTTGGGTTCGCAAGCAGGATGCTTGCGTTATTTTAGGTCTAAGTTATGCTGCGGTAAACTTAGACCGGTACCAGAGGAATTTTCTGCCCATGTAGGCTAAATACTAAACGTTTTCGTTTCGCAAGCAGGATGCTTGCATCATTTTAGGTCTAAGTTTAGCGCAGCGTAACTTAGACCAGTGTGAGTAACTTAAACCAGCGTTTGAATTTATTTCTTCAATCCCCCGTCACTATCTCACCCTCATTTTGGCATGTTTCAACCCTGTTCAGATATTAAGCGAACCTTACCTTTGGTTTAAATCAATCATAAAATTAAAATGTATGTAACACATTTGAAGTTCGCGCGTCAAAAAGACACAGGTTGGTTATTTAAGGAAAATGACCGGCCGTTTAGAATATGCCCCTTTGGGTTGAAATTACTTTCAGTCCACCTGTTATAAAAATATGTTTACAGCCAATATAGTGCTCAGAATAAATCCCTTGTTAACTATTTTATAAAATCCGTCGCCTGTAAACAATTAAATAATGCTTTTATATTTGCGCGCTTTATAAATCCCCCTTTCTTTCACACAATTATGTACATCTATAATAAACTACGCAATTCAACACCCGGTTATTCACTTATTCAACTGCTTAAAATGGCGGTTGTTACGGTTGCTGTCCCGGCAATTTTAACCTCGTGCGGCGATAAAGGAAAGCAAGGTGGAGGTCCGGGTGGACCAGGCGGCCCCGAGCAAGTGGCTAGCTATAAAGTGGTTACGCTGCAGCCACGCCAGGCCACGCTTAATAATGATTACCCGGCAAGCATCCAGGGTTTGCAGAATATCGAAATCAGGCCAAAGGTTGACGGTTTTGTGGATGGCATTTATGTAGATGAAGGCTCGCTCGTAAAAAAAGGCCAGCTGCTGTTTAAAATAAAAGCGCCGCAATATGAGCAGGATGTTCGCACTGCAGAGGCCGGTATCCAAACCGCACAAGCTGATGTTGCCACCGCGCAGTTGCAGGTAAATAAAGTAAAGCCGTTGGTGGAGAAGGATATCATCAGTCATTTCGAACTTGAATCGGCGCAAAATACTTTGCAAACCAAGCAAGCTGCGTTAGCACAAGCTAAAGCTGCATTGGTAAATGCACGGGTTAATTTGGGTTATACCACTATTACCAGCCCGGTTGATGGTGTGATAGGCTCATTGCCGTATAAACTGGGAAGCCTGGTGAACAGCAATACTACCGATCCGTTGACTACAGTTTATAACACCGCCACCATCTATGCCTACTTCGCTATGAATGAAAAGCAGTTGCTTGATTTCAGCCGCGACAGCACTGGCAAGGCAACATCATTCAAAGCGAAACTCAGTAACCTGCCGAAGGTAACTTTGGTATTGTCTGACGGTTCAATTTATGATCATACCGGTAAGGTGGAGACCGTGAACGGGTTGATCAACGTGAATACAGGTTCGGCAAACATCAGGGCGGCCTTTGCCAACCCGAAAGGGCTTTTGCGGACCGGCAGCAGTGCCACCGTACGCGTACCGAACGAATTGAAGGGCGCAATCATAATACCGCAAACTGTTACTTATGAGTTGCAGGACAAGCGCTTTGTTTACGTGGTTGATGCCGGGGAAAAAGTAAAAAATGTGGCTATTACGGTGATGGATAATACACCAGGCCAGTTTTATGTAGTAACCGGCGGACTGCATGCCGGCGATAAAATTATTGCCGAAAGCGTTGCCAGTTTGAAGGACGGTACACAGATTAAACCAGTGGAGACCAGTCCGGATATTGTTTATAAAGACTTGAAATAACCTAGAGACGCAATACGTTGCGTCTGCTGAACAATTGCATCCAGATAGGAGACACAACGTGTTGTGTCTCTACGAAATACTTATTCGAGACGCAAAATATTGCGCCTCTACGAACGAAAACCAATGCTAAAAAAATTTATAGAGCGGCCCGTACTTTCAACAGTTATCTCGGTATTGCTGGTTATTTTGGGGGTGATAGGTTTGGTAAATCTGCCTATTTCGCAGTACCCGGACATTGCACCACCAACCGTATTTGTGGCGGCCAATTACAGCGGCGCCAATGCCGACGTGGTATTAAAAAGCGTTATTGTTCCTTTGGAGGAGCAGATCAACGGTGTGGAGAACATGACCTACATGACCTCTTCAGCAGGTAACGACGGCTCGGCGCAAATCACCATATTTTTTAAGGTGGGAACCAATCCCGATCTGGCGGCGGTAAACGTTCAGAACCGCGTTTCGCGCGCAACCAGCTTGTTGCCGCAGGTGGTTACCGAGGCTGGTGTAACCGTGGCCAAAAGCCAGAACAGTAACCTGTTGATCTTCTCATTATATAGTGAGAACCCGGATTACGACGATACCTTTTTACAGAACTATACCAAGATTAACCTGATCCCTGCTATACAGCGTGTGAATGGGGTGGGTAATACGCAGGTGTTTACATCGAAGGATTATTCGATGCGGATCTGGCTAAAGCCGGATGCGATGTCGCGCTACGGACTAATACCCGATGATGTTACCGAAGCGCTAAATGAGCAGAATATCGAGGCTGCGCCAGGTAAGTTTGGCGAGAATACCAATGAGTCGTTCCAATATGTGATCCGTTATACCGGTCGTTTAAAGACCGCGCAGGAATTCGGCAATATTATTATTAAATCGGAAGGTAACGGGCAGTTTCTTCACTTAAGGGATGTGGCACGGGTAGAGCTGGGGGCGCTGGATTATTCGGTCGATCTGAAAACCAACGGGCTTGCATCCATCGGTGTAGGCATTACACAGGCTGCCGGATCGAACGCCCGTGATGTAATCAATCAGACCAAAGCCATCCTGGAAACTGCTTCGGCCTCGTTCCCTAAAGGCATTCACATCACTTATCTCGTTGACGCCAACGAATACCTCAACGCTTCTATTGAAAAGGTGATCAGCACACTTGTAGAAGCATTTATCCTGGTGTTCATCGTGGTGTTCATCTTTTTGCAGGATTTCCGGTCTACGCTGATCCCTGCTATTGCTGTGCCGGTGGCTATTATAGGCACATTCTTCTTCCTCAACCTCTTTGGGTTTACTATCAATCTGCTTACCCTATTTGCAATGGTGCTGGCCATAGGTATTGTGGTGGATGATGCGATTGTGGTGGTGGAGGCCGTACACGCTAAGCTGGATAAGGGTTACCGCTCTGCACGCAGGGCATCTGTTGACGCGATGAGCGAGATATCGGGCGCCATTATTTCAATTACGCTGGTAATGTCGGCGGTGTTTTTGCCGGTAACGTTTATCTCGGGATCAACAGGTGTTTTTTACAAGCAGTTCGGTATTACGCTGGCGGTGGCCATTATCCTGTCTGCGGTAAACGCGTTGACGTTAAGCCCCGCGCTGTGTGCCATCTTCCTGAAACCACATAACGAGGAACAAAAAAAGAAACGCTTTTTAAACTTTTTCTACAGTCGTTTCGATATTGCGTTCGATGCGGTGATAGATAAATACAAGCATTCGGTAACGCGCTTGTCGCATAAAAAATGGATCGTAGTTGCGGGCATCGCGGTATTTGCCGTAGCACTGTTCATCCTCATTAAAACCACCCCCTCGAGTTTTGTACCCAGCGAGGACCAGGGAACAATCTTTGCCAGTGTAACGCTGCCGCCTGCATCGGGTATGGATCGTACCAGCGCCGTTACCAAGCGGATTGACAGTATTGCGCATACCATCCCATCGGTACAAAATACCTTGCAGATAGTAGGCTTTAACTTCACTGCGGGAAGCGGAAGTGCTTACGCGATGGTAATTGTGAAGCTGAAGACCTGGGAAAAGCGTAAAAAGGAAGGTATTCAAAGTGTGATCCAGCAGCTTTATGGAAAAACTGCCGGCATTCATGATGCGAGTATTTTCTATTTTTCGCCGCCAACCATACAGGGCTTTGGCCAGGGCAGCGGCTTCGATTTTGAGTTAGAGGATAAAGGCGGCCACACCTCGGCCGAGATCTACAAGGTAATGACCGATTTTTTGACCGAGTTGAAAAAACGCCCTGAGATCCAGAATACCAATACCTCGTTCAATCCCAACTTTCCGCAGTTTCAGGTTGACGTGAACGTGGCTAAGTGCAAGGAGGCTGGTGTTTCGGTAACGTCTGTCATCAATACGCTGCAGGGTTATTACGGCGGGATCTATGCATCGAACTTTAACCAGTTTGGCAAGCAATACCGCGTAATGGTGCAGGCCGATTATGCTTACCGCGCCAACGAAGCCGGCCTGAGCAAGATCTTTGTGCGCAACGGCGCCGGTACAATGGCGCCGATTTCGGAATTTATCACCCTGACTAAGGTATTCGGTCCGGAATCTATCGAGCGTTTCAACCTGTTCCAGGCGGTATCGGTTACCGGTTTGCCTAACCCCGGCTATAGTACAGGCGATGCTATCAACGCCATAAAAGCCGTAGCTGCCGCGAAACTCCCTGCCGGATATGGTTACGAGTTTTCGGGGTTAACACGCGAGGAACTGGCCAGCGGCACGCAGTCGGTTTACATATTTATTCTTTGCCTGGTGTTCGTGTACTTCCTGTTAAGTGCGCAATACGAAAGCTATATTTTGCCGCTGGCGGTATTGCTTTCGTTGCCTATCGGTTTAACAGGTACTTACATTTTTGCAAGGATAGCGGGCATCGACAGCAATATATACGTGCAGATCTCGCTTATTATGCTCATCGGTTTGCTGGCTAAGAACGCAATCCTGATCGTGGAGTTTGCGGTGGAACGCAGGCGCGCCGGAATGGAAATTATCCAGGCAGCCATTGAGGGCGCGGTAGCCCGTTTAAGGCCGATCCTGATGACCTCGTTTGCCTTCATCTTCGGTATTATGCCGCTCATGTTCTCGACTGGTGCGGGCGCTATCGGTAACCGCTCTATCGGTACAGGCGCGGTGGGCGGTATGTTCATCGGTACGCTGGTAGGTGTATTTGCTATCCCTGTGCTGTTCATCATTTTCCAAACGATACAGGAAAAAATGAGCAACAAGCGCCGCCTGAGGCACTTGGAAGAGGATGAGGACGATGATTTTGTTCCGGTTGATTAATTGAATTACAACATGAAGGGCTACACTAAATATATATTTCTTACAACTGTACTGGCTGTCACAGCGCTATCATGCAACGTGGGTAAACGTTATGAGCAGCCGCAAATGAACACCGGCGACTTGTATCGCGGCCAAACCGGGCAGGACACCGTTACCATTGCCAATATGCCCTGGGAGCGGCTGTTCGCCGACACGGTTTTAAAGGCGCTGATCCACGAAGGACTGTACAATAACCTGAACCTGAAAATCGCTGTCCAAAAGATTTACGAAGCGCAGGCGGCCTTAGGCCAAAGCAAGGCGGCGTTATTGCCAAGTCTGGGCGGCAATGTAAGTGTTACCCGAGCTAAGTTCTCGGCGGCAAGTTTGGGTGCAGAACCGGGTGTGATCAATACTTTGTCTACCACCTATCAACTGGGTTTAAGCAGCAGTTGGGAGGCCGATGTTTGGGGCAAACTGACCAGCGCAAAACGGGCCGCATTTAATAACCTGCTGCAAACCGATGCCGCCAAACGCGCCATCCAAACCCAACTGATAGCCGATATTGCCAATAATTATTACACGCTGCTCGCGCTGGATAAACAGCTGGAAATAACCAGCCGCACTTTAGAGAACCGCAAAAAAGACGTTGAAACCATGCACGCGCTGAAAGAAGGTGCGGTGGTGAACGGTGCCGCCGTTGTACAAAGCGAAGCCAACCGTTACGCCGCCGAAGTTGCTATTCCGGATATTAAACGCAGCATCCGCGAAACGGAGAATGCGATTGATATTCTGGTGGGTCGTGCGCCGGGCGCGTTGAACCGCAGTAAGCTGGATCAGCAAGTTATGACCGATAGTTTGCAAACCGGTGTACCATCGCAATTATTAAAGAATCGCCCGGATGTGCAGCAGGCAGAATATGCTTTCAGGGCGGCATTTGAAAACACCAATGTGGCGCATGCTTATTTCTACCCGCAGCTTACCATCACAGCAAGCGGCGGCTGGAGCAACCTGTCATTAAAAGACTTTTTCGTAGGATCGGTATTTTACAATATCGCCGCCGGTTTAACACAGCCCATATTTAACCAGGGTATTAACAAAGCGCGTTTAAAAACGGCACAAGCACAACAGAATGAGGCTTTATTAAGCTTCCATCAAACATTGCTAACCGCAGGCCAGGAAGTATCAAACGCTTTATACGCCTATGAAACCGCCACCGAAAAAGGAGGTGCCCGGTCTAAACAGATCGCCTCGCTTACAAAAGCAGTTGATTACACGCAGGAACTTTTGCGCTATAGCTCTGCCACCAACTATACCGATGTGCTGACATCCGAACAAAATCTTTTGGCTGCGCAATTAGATGGGGTGAATGACAGGCTGCAGCAATTGCAGGCAGTAGTTAACTTATATAGGGCTTTGGGTGGAGGATGGAGGTAGTTTTGATGTGCTGATGCGCGGACTTTTGATGTGCGGGTTTTTCCCGCAATGACGCTTGAGAAAACCGGAATGCAGAAAGCCGGAAAAGTTTCCTCTTCCGGCTTTTATCTTGATTCCTGGCTCTTGACTTCTTGTCTCTTTCTTTACTGTTTAATCAAAAACGTTTTGGTTTTGCCTTCTTCATACACGTGGATGTCCTTTTTAACGGTTTGTTTGTTGGCGGTAACTTCCATGGTGTAATCACCGTTTTCAAGCTTGTTCAATATATAGCCTTTTGAAGTGTTGCCGGCCAATACGTCTTTACGCAGCACGTTTTTAAATTGATCGTAAATGATCACTACCGATTTGTCGGCGGCGCTAACCGCAACGCCATTGTTAGCTGCCAAAGATGAGATAGTTACTTCAGGACCTTCTGCCTTTACATTTTTTGCCGGAGTTGCTGCGAATACACCTGCTGAAGCCAGTAATAATAATGCTGTTAATTTGATTGATGGTTTCATTTTTAAATTCTTTTAATGTTATGTGAATGTTTTTGTTATCGTTTTGACAGTACAAAGGAACATCACTTTTTTGCCCGGAAAAAATGCAATAGACCAGCGCCTCGTAGTTGTAGACCAAAGCGGTAAAGTATTCGGCAAGCGCTGTAATTAGTTGATAATTTGTAAGATATGTGGTTTGTAGCCTTTTTACCGCTGTTTATCGGTGTAATTGGGGCGGTGGTAGAATGGGGGTGTATTTTTAAGACAATACAGTGACAGAGATGACTGATAGACAGCGGGGGAGTTAATCTGAAAGACTGCGTCATTGAGGAACGAAGCAATCTCTACAGAGGGCGGTCTGCCATGCATTAGGGCTAATGCATAGTTTAGAGATTGCTTCGTACCTAACAATAACGGGCGGCGGGCAATCCTTATTTCTCAAATGTCGCCGGTTCAAATATCTTCATATCTATCGGAACATCGGCGGTAACGTTGTGGTAGGTTTCTGTTTGCAGGATCTTATCGTTAATATAAAAGCTGCATTTGGTTTCGCTCCAGGCTTTGCCAAGGGGAATCTGCTGCTCAAAGGTACCTTCTTCCTTCGTGTTATTATCGTATTTAAAGAAACGGACAGCAACCATTTTCTCCTGATCTATCCAAAGCTGATTTACTTTTTCATCGTCTTTATCGGCACCTAAAATATAGATGGCTTTACCTTTCCATGTGGTGGTATGGAATTTGGAAAGATCATAATGCAGTTCGGCGAAGTGGGCCAGCACCTGGTCGACCGTTTTGGAGTACATACCGCCGAGGAAGAAGATTAGTTCGTTTTCGCCTTTGTCGCTTCTTACAATTTTGTTATTGCGGAATACATAGGTTGAATCATGCCGGAAGATAATGCCGTTGGTGCTTTTTTCAGTGCCAATATCTATGCGGAGCAGGTCAGGGTAAACGATGGTCTCGTACCAGGTGGAGGTGTTGATGAGACTATCGTTGCGGAAACGTTCGGTAGTTTGGTTAAAATGGAGTGATTTGTGCCATACGCCGTGGTACTTTTTGTACATGCGCTGGAGCACTTCTGTCGACGTTGTATTCTTTTTTGCAGGCAAAAGCAGAGCCAGCGCGACAAGGGCGGGTAATATCTTCATAATGAGGTCAGTTAATTTTTAAAGATATAGCAAAAAATTAACAATAAAATGTGCGGAAATCACTTTGATTAAACCCCCTTGTCATTTCGAGTGAGAGCGAGAAATGACAAGGGGGGCGGTAGTATAATGGAAATTACGCCTTCGTTAATTCCTCATAAGCAGCCTGGATACCACGCTGGATGCCGTCGCCTTGCCAGTCGGTTACACCGGGGATAGACGTTACTTTGGTAAGTTCATCCTGGGTTTTGCCTGCTTTTACACCGGAGGCAACGTACGCTTCCAGTTTCTCCAGGAAGTTTTGCATGGCTTTCAGATCGTCCATCGTGCCGATCACTTTCTGCGGATCGGCAGCGTGACCGAACACGAACATGGTGTTTTTATCAAATTTTTTGGTAGCTTGTTCCAGCGCCATTGGCCAGTGCTTTACTGATGCGCCAGCGCTGTTATCTACATAAGGGTACATGCGATTAAACACGAGATCGCCCATGTGAACGATGTTGGCATGTTCAAAATGGATCATGGCATCACCGTTGGTATGGCCGGTGCCGAAATAATGAGCGCTGATGTGCTCATCGCCTACCTTTATCTTCCAGCTATCGGTAAAAGTGGTATCGGGATAAAGCTGCTGATCTACCTTGTTGTTCTTCTCGGCAACTGCCTTTTGGTTAGCAAGCGAATTGGCATGTGCGGCAACATTCTTTACGATGCCCTTGAACGAAATATTTCCGCCGGTATGATCGCCGTGGTGATGGGTATTGATAAGCCATTGAAACGGCTTGTCCGACTGTTTTTGCAGTTCAGCTATCAGGTGTTTGGCCGGGTCGGGAAACTCGGCATCTACCACAACAATTCCTTCTTTGTTTACCAGCCAGGCAATGGTGCCACCCTGCTCGGCAAACATGCCTACGTTGTTACGGAGTGCTTTGAATTGATAAGCCGGATCGGCCAGCATAGCGGCGAAGCTGTTTTTTCCTAATAACGCAAGCGAGCCTGCGGTTAATGCGGTTGTTTTTAAAAAATGACGACGTTCCATTTTGTGGTGGTTAGAGATTAGTTAATTGGAGATTAATTTTGGTCATTAATTTTTCCGTTGTCATTTCGAGCGAGAGCGAGAATGACAAGATGGATTAATTCAATATCAAAAACGCATAATCTGATGAAAGAGTTGCCTTCCACTCCTAATATTGATGAAACGCCTGCGATACAAATTCCAGTACATTTGGCAGCGAGGCGCGCCAGTAGGTCCAGGTGTGGGCGCCGTCGCGGATGCGGAATTCATGCGGGATCTCTTTTTTGCGCATGGCTATGTGCACCAGGCAGTTGCCCTCGTATAAGAAATCGTCGTCGCCGTCATCAATATACCAGCGTACAGCTTTTTTCTGGGCATCGGGCATGTTGTTGACCAATGCGAGGGCGCTATGCTGATTATAATATTTTACGATGGACGAATCGGCGATGGTGACGTTGGGATTATTCCTGGTGATCTGTGTACGGGCATCCTCTAAAGTAAGCGGACCAACCGAGGCGCTTAACGGACAAGCTGATGAGAACAGTTCAGGATGATGCAGCGCATACATAAAGCTGCCGCCGCCGCCCATCGAAAGGCCGGCTATGGCACGGTAGCGTTTCTCGCTTTTTACGCGATATTTCTTTTCTACGTAAGGCATCAGTTCCTTAAAAAAGAAATCCTCGTAATTCCAGTCGCCCTTAATGTCATTAAAATAACCGCGACGGCCGGTGTTTGCGTCGGGCATTACAATGATCATGGGGGTGGCGGTGCCGTCGGCAATGGCCTTGTCTGTGATGTTAAGCACTTCACCAAATTGCACCCAGCCGGTTTGGTCGTCACCGCTGCCGTGCAGCAGGTAGAGGATAGGGTAGGTACGGTCTGACGTTTCGAAGCCCGGGGGCAGGTAAACGGCGTATTTGCGATCGCTTTTAAGGATCTTACTGGGCACGGTCAAATTATCATACACTTTACCGGATTGCGCGGTGGCTAAAAACGGGCAAAGCAGGAATGCGAGCAGGTAGAGTTGTTTTTTCATAACAAGGGTCGATTGGTTTGGGTAATGAATATCGGGATATATTATTGATTAGCGGAATTGAATCTGTAAAAATGTTGTGGGGAAGAGGATGTGCGGATGTGTGAATATGCGGATGTGCGGATGAACGGGGGAATCGGTTGACGGTAATATCGCTCTGACGCACGGTGCATTACTGCGCCGCTATTTTTGAACAAAATAGTGAGAACGCGTTTAAGTTTCGGCGCTTGAAAAGGGTGTTGGAAATGGTTTTGTCAGGCTGATGCATAGCATTTTTCACGTAATAACCATCCGGGCATTGCTATTTGTGCGTAAATTTGCACCGCTATCTTCACTATGACTGACGAATTGCAACCTGCCGCGCCCAATAAACTGCTTTATATATTCATCGGGCTCGCCGTTGCCATAAATTTTAGTGGTTTGTTCATTCCCCTCGCCGGGCCGGATGCGGCTCTTTATGCAACCATATCAAAGAACATGGTGCTGCGAAATGATTTTGTGCAGCTGATGTATCAGGGGGCCGATTGGCTGGATAAGCCGCACCTGCCATTTGTGATTACCGCCATATCATTTAAACTATTCGGTTTCACTACCTGGGCTTATAAGCTGCCGGGTATAATGATAATGCTGATGGGCGCCTGGTACACCTGGCGCTTTGCGGCGCTTTTGTATAACGGGAAAATTGCCCTTTGGAGTGTGCTGATCCTGCTTACAGCCGAGCATATCGTACTCTCAAATAATGATGTACGTGCCGAGCCTTATCTAACCGGGTTTATTATAGCCGCTGTTTTTCATTTTTTTAAGGCAAACGCCAATAACAGCTATAAGCAATTGCTTTACGGCTGCCTGTTTGCCGCATGCGCCGTAATGACCAAAGGCCTGTTTGCACTGATTCCCATTTGCGGCGCAATTGCAGGGCACCTGATTATCACCCGGCAATGGAAGGCGTTGTTTAACTTGCGCTGGCTGGTTGCCGTAGTTTTGATGCTGGTATTAATTCTGCCCGAGATATGGAGCCTGTACGTGCAATTTGATATGCACCCCGAAAAGCTGGCTTTCGGGAAGAACGGCGTTTCGGGTGTGCGTTTTTTCTTTTGGGACAGCCAGTTTGGGCGTTTCTTTAATACCGGCCCTATCACCGGCAGCGGCGACCCGTTCTTTTTTGTGCATACCCTTTTATGGGCGTTCCTGCCATGGTCACTTTTGCTGTACGCCGCGTTGTTTTGGTTTATAAAGCAGGGATGGAAGAATGTGAAACTGAAAGAGTGGTATTGCATCAGCGGGGCCTTGCTTACTTTTTTGATGTTCTCGGCATCGGGGTTTCAATTGCCTTATTACCTTAATATCGTGTTCCCGTTTTTTGCTATTATCACGGCGCAATACCTGTATTATATCAAATCGCGCAGGGTAATTGTAGCCATCAGTATTACACAGGGTATAGTAATAAGCATTTTAATAATTGCCCTTGCGGCACTTTATTACTTTTTCAGGCCGCAGATATTTACGATCCCTACGGCGGCAGTTTTATTTATCCTGTTACTAATGCTGGTATTTTATTCGAGTTTTATGCGGCTTGGTGGATATCAGAAAATAGCCATACGTACGGTGCTGGCCTCGTTTATCGTTAACCTGTTTCTCAACCTATCGTTCTATCCGTCATTAATGCAATACCAGGCGGGCAGCGAGGCGGCAGCGTGGATCAACCAAAATAATTCACAAAGTTTGCCGGTGGCTATGTTTTTGGAGGATAATCCCACCCCCTTCCTTTTTTACAACAACAGTCAGGTCATCACCCTGAAATATGACGATACGCGGCCCATGCCCGCCAAACCTTTCCTGCTTTATGTCCCGGCAACGCAGGTTTCGGGGTTGCGCGCCAAAGGCTGGCAACTACAACCGCTGGCCACTTTTCAGCGTTATTGGGTTACCCGGCTTAGCGGTACTTTCCTAAATTATACTACGCGCAGCCAAGTTGTCACACAGATGGTTGTGGCCAAGGTACGATAGTGGTTGAGATATAAAATATTGAACACACAATGCCGAATGGTTAAAAACACTGCAATGCGGACGTTCAGCATTTACAATTCGATATTATTTCCTTTATTTCTTTCGAATGTAGCGTTCGGGGTTTGGTTGCCGTAATATTCAATACCAGGTAAATATAAATTCTTTACTCTTTTGATTAATTACGAGGTTTAAGCACAAAAGTCTGCTGTTGTTTTTTGCCTGGCCGGTAATTGCTGAAGCTTCCTCCAGATAGCAATATAAAACTGGTCATGATGCAAAGGTCCTGGTGCTTTCTGCGTTAGCATAGCAAAAAATAACGGCAGACAATGTGTTCACGTTTGAGTTTCTCTGTATCTCCTTTGCCCTGCTGACGGAGACTATATTAATATTTCAACCCACGAAAAAATTTGAGGGAGGCTGCAGCTCAGATAGCTATTGCGGGAATGCTCCTTGTTCTATTATAATTCATTTCGGAGACATGATGCATCGTGTCTCCTGGACGATAACTCCGCCGAGGGGGGGCCCACCCTCTTGCTACCACCTGCCGCTTTTTATTTAACAAACATCACTTTAACTTTTCTTAACAAAAAAGTTATTTTGAGGCACTTGCATTATTAGTTACTTTGCGTTTTTAAACCTAAAGCCATTAATGGAAGAAGATATCATTATCCAGATCAGTAACCGTATTAAGGAAAGAAGACGCGAAAAGAACATCACGGTACAGGAACTCGCCATCAGAGCTAACGTTAGCAAAGGTTTAATATCACAGATAGAGAATAGCCGCACCATCCCCTCTTTGATGGTGCTGATAGATATTGTAAAAGCGCTTGAAATTGACCTGAATGAATTTTTCAAAGACATCCGGTCAAAAAACGATTCGCAGGTGATCCTCATTAAACGGAAAGCTGATTATGAGCATTTTGAAAAGGAGCATGCTTTTGGTTTTCATTACCAGCGGATTTTTACGCAATCGATAAATCCGGGTACTATCGATATAAATATCCTTGAGCTTGATCCCGATGCGGCCCGTCCGCTGGTGGAGACCGATGCCTTTGAATACAAGTACATCTTATCAGGCGAGATCGAATACCAGTTTAACGACGAAAAGATCATCCTCAACCAGGGCGATTCGATGCTGTTCGACGGCCGCATTCCGCACACACCCCGGAATCTCGGGGTTACCACTGCGAGCATGCTGGTGATCTATTTTTTTGAGGGAAAGTAGAGGTTAGTGATTAGAGATTAGAAAAATATAAGTTAAACGTTATTATTTTAATTTCCAGCCTCTAATCTCTACTCTTAATCAAATCTTAACGTTAATTTAGTTTGATATTAATAAACTTAGTTTAGTATTGCTGAACAATTACGATACAGTCATGCCCATTAAATTAGTAGTATTCGACATAGCCGGAACAACGGTAAAAGATGATCACGACGTTAGCAAAGCCTTCCAGGCGGCCTTGCACAAATGGGGCTACGAAGTTCCCCTCGACCTTATCAATCCATTGATGGGTTATGAAAAAAACCAGGCTATCAAACAGATCCTTCGCCTGCACGAACACAATGATGCCAAAATAACCTCCGAACTGGTGGGCAAAATTCACAAGGAATTTGTTTCCCAGATGATAGAACATTATAAAACCGCGCCCGGCATTGAGCCGCTCCCCAATGTGGAAGAAACCTTTGCCAAGCTGCACGAGTTGGGCGTAAAGGTGGGTATCAACACCGGTTTTTCTAAAGATATTGCCGATACCATTGTTAACCGTTTGCAATGGACTGAAAAAGGGTTGGTCGACCATGTGATCGGTTCTGACGAGGTTGAGCTCGGTCGCCCGCATCCTTATATGGTTGAAAAAGCCATGGCCGATCTGGGGATTGAGCGCCCACGGGAAGTTGCCAAAGTTGGCGATACCGAGGTGGATATGCGCGAAGGCCAGAACGCCGGATGTAAATATGTTATTGGTGTAACCACCGGTATTTTTACCCGCCAGGAGCTGGAGGCTTATAAACCAACCCATATTATTGACGATATTGCACAGGTAGTCGACATTATCAGCAAATAAGTATGACATTGATGGACAGCCTGCGGGCAAAGGTTGCCAAATGGCCCTATGGCCTGGTTTCCGTTCTGGCGGCAATTGCTGCTTTCGGCACATACACCTCCATGTATTCATTCCGGAAAGGTTTTGCCGCGGGCACATTTGCCGGCGAACAGTATTTCCATATCGATTATAAAGTATGGCTGGTTATTGCACAGGTGGTAGGCTACACACTGAGCAAGTTTTACGGCATTAAATTTATTGCCGAGCTGAAACCTAACCAGCGCGCTAAAAGCATTTTTTTACTGATAGGCATTGCATGGGCCGCCTTGCTGCTGTTTGCCATTGTCCCTGCTCCTTATAATATTGCCTGCATGTTCATCAACGGCTTTCCGTTAGGGATGATCTGGGGACTGGTGTTCAGCTACCTCGAAGGCCGCAAAACTACTGAGTTTATGGCAGCGGTACTTTCCATTAGTCTCATCTTTGCATCGGGCTTTGTAAAAACCATAGCACGCGGCTTAATGGGCTCGCTTCATATCAGCGAATACGTGATGCCTTTTGCCACCGGTGCGCTATTTGTAGTTCCGCTGGTGTTCCTTGTTTTTTGTTTGGAACTGATGCCGCCGCCAACTGCTGAAGATATTCAACTGCGCACCAAACGCGCACCCATGAATGCCGAAGAACGCGCAGCCTTTTTGAAACGTTTCCTTCCCGGTATTATCCTCACCCTGGTTATTTACGTATTGCTCACCATTATGCGCGACGTGCGCGACAATTTCGAAGTAGAAATTTGGGCCAGTCTGGGCAACAAAGACAATACCATTTATGCCAAGATAGACAGTATCATATCAGTGATCGTACTGGTAGCCATCAGCTTATTGATACTGGTAAAAAAGAACTTAAAGGCGTTTCGCCTCATTCACCTGATGATCATTTGCGGATGTGTTTTAATAGCCGTCGGAACGGTATTGTTCGAAATGAATATCATTAACCCGATGACCTGGATGACTATGGCAGGCCTTGGGCTTTACCTGGGCTATGTGCCTTACAACGCCATTTTCTTTGAGCGGATGATCGCCTCCTTCCACTATCGCAGCAACGTTGGCTTTCTGATCTATGTATCCGATTCTATCGGATACCTCGGCAGTGTTACCATCCTGCTGGTAAAAGAACTTGGCCGTCCATCCATCAGTTGGGCAGTATTCTTTAAGGAAGGCGTGTTGGTAGTAGGGATTGTTGGCGGCGTTTGCGCCGTACTGTCGCTTATCTATTTTATGCAAAGCGCACGCCGCAGTAATAACAGCGAAGTGCAAAACGAACTAAACATTCAACCTGCATGACAAATAATAAATCTGCCATTATCATCGGCGCCGGTATTGTTGGCCTGGCTACCGCCCGCGCCCTGGCTGAACGGGGTTATAAAATAACCGTTTTTGAACGTAATGAACGTGCTGTTGGCGCATCTATCCGAAACTTTGGGATGGTGTGGCCGATAGGACAGGCAACCGGCCCTATGTATGACCGCGCCATGCTGTCGCGCAGCATCTGGAAACAGGTTTGTGCCGAAGCCGGTATCTGGCATAACGAGGTCGGCTCGCTGCATTTAGCCTACCACGACGATGAACTGCAGGCCATCAGCGAGTATGTAGAGATTAATCATCAGCACCGCGATTGCGCCCTGCTAACTCCTGCCGAAGCATTGGAAAGATCGCCCGCAGTGAACCCTGAAGGCCTTAAAGGCGCTTTGTGGAGCGGCGAGGAGATGATCATTGAATCGCGCGTGGCGGTTGGGCAGGTTGCCCAATATCTTGCCGAAAAATACAGCGTGGAGTTTCACTGGAATACCGCTATTTCAGCTATCGATCATCCTGCTGTATCATCCGGCAGCCGCACCTGGCAAGCCGACGAAATATTTGTTTGCAGCGGCGCAGATTTCGAAACATTGTACCCTGAACTGTTCCTGCAAACGCAGATTACCAAGTGCAAATTACAAATGATGCGCCTGGTTACGCAACCCGATGGCTGGCGCATTGGTCCGTCGCTTTGCGGTGGTCTGTCAATGGTGCATTACCCGGGCTTCCAGTCGGCAGCCTCATTGCCTGCCCTGCGCAAACGCTACGAAGAGCAATATGCCGAATACCTGAAATGGGGCATCCACGTAATGGTATCGCAAAACGGCAGCGGCGAATTAACCATCGGCGATTCGCACGAATATGGTCTGGTGCACGATCCGTTCGACAAGGAATTTATTAATGAGATGATAACTTCCTACTTACACACTTTCGCCACTTTTAAGGACTGGAAGATGCTGCAATCATGGCACGGCGTCTACCCCAAAATGACCAACGGCGCAACCGAACTGATTGTTGATGTTGCCCCCGGCGTAACCGTTATCAACGGACTCGGCGGCAACGGCATGACGCTTTCATTTGGCTTGTGCGAGGAGTACATCGGGAAGAGAGTTGGCAGTTAGTTTATAGCTAATGGACGATAGTTCATAGCCGGAAGAACAACAACTACTACTATCTTAACAAAACATTAAATTTGAAACTATAGCAATAGAGGCTCATAATGATCGTCAGGCCGCAGCGTCTATGCACCATCAACTATGAGCCATGAACACCCACATATGGATACCAGAAGAGATTTTATCAAAAAAGCAGCCTTATTGACAGGTGCGGCGGGATTATCTAACCTGATCCCGGCTTCTATTCAAAAGGCCATGGCCATTAACCCGGCGCCGGGCAGCACCTATATGGATGCCGAACATATCGTGATCCTGATGCAGGAGAACCGCTCGTTCGATCATTGTTTCGGTACACTGAAAGGCGTGCGTGGTTATAACGATCCGCGCGCTATCGATCTGCCTAATAAAAATAAGGTTTGGCTGCAGTCGAACTCGAAAGGTGAAACTTATGCACCGTTCCGTCTGGATATCAAAAATACCAAATCAACCTGGATGAGTTCGTTGCCGCATTCGTGGCGCAACCAGGTGAATGCCCGTAACGATGGCAAGTTTGATAAATGGTTAGATAACAAACGCAACGGTATTAAAGAATATTCGCACATGCCTTTAACACTGGGCTATCATACCCGCCAGGATATCCCTTTTTACTATTCGCTGGCCGATGCCTTCACCATTTGCGACCAGAACTTCTGCTCGGCCTTAACCGGCACCAATCCAAACCGCTTGTACTTCTGGAGCGGTACCATTCGTGAAAATGCTGATGAAAACTCACTGGCCCACGTTTGGAACGACGATATGGACTACGGCACCCTGAAATGGACCACCTTCCCTGAGCGTTTGGAAGATGCGGGCATCTCTTGGAAATGCTACCAGAACGAAGTAGCCATTGATACCGGTTTTGAGGGTGAGGAAGATCCGTGGCTGTCAAACTTCCAGGATAATCCGTTGGAATTCTTCGCACAATACAACATCCATGTACACGAGCCGCACGTTCGGGCTATGGAAAAGCTCGCTAAAGAACTGCCTGAAAAAATAGCTGACCTTGAAAAGCAAATTGCCGGCCTCCCGCCCGAAGATGCGCACATCGATCACCTTAAAAAACAATTAAGGGAAATGAAGGGCTATCTTACCGCTGTAAATAAGGAACGTGAGCAGTACAAAGCCGGCATGTTCGACAAACTGACCGACCGTGAAAAAAGCCTGCACAACAAAGCTTTCGATGTAAATAAGAACGACCCGGATTACCGTACCCTCGTCGATTTAAAATATGATGACAATGGTACCGAGCGCGAGCTGAAAGTACCTAAAGGCGACGTGCTGTACCAATTCAGAGAAGATGTAAAAACCGGCAAACTGCCAACCGTATCGTGGGTTACCGCTCCCGAGAACTTCTCCGATCACCCAAGCGCGGCATGGTTCGGTGCATGGTATGTGTCGGAAGTGCTGGATATCCTAACCCAAAATCCGGATGTGTGGAAAAAGACCATCTTCATTTTAGCTTATGATGAGAACGATGGCTATTTCGACCACGTGCCGCCATTCACTGCGCCGCATTCGCACAAGGAAGGTACCGGCAAGGTATCTGCAGGTATCGACACCCGCGTTGAATTTGTGACGAGAGACCAGGAACTCGCCCGTCATGATTTCCCCGAAAAATACGACCGCGAAAATTCCATCGGTTTAGGTTTCCGCGTGCCGCTGGTAATTGCCTCGCCGTGGAGTAAAGGCGGATGGGTGAACTCTGAAGTGTTCGACCATACCTCAACGCTACAATTCCTCGAAAAATTTCTGACCAATAAAACCGGCAAAAAAATCACCGAACCCAACATCAGCGATTGGCGCCGTACCGTTTGCGGCGATTTGACTTCGGTATTTCGTCCATACAACGGCGAGAGTATTCCTTCGCCTGAGTTTGTGCCGAAAACCGAATTTGTGGAAAGCATTCACAAGGCGAAATTCAAAAAACTCCCAGATACCTATAAACTGCTCACTACCGACGAGATTGCCGCCATCAACAAAGCACCGCACACTTCGCCGTATATGCCGAAACAGGAAAAGGGCATCAAACCATCGTCTGCGCTGCCGTATGAGCTATATGCTGATGGCAAACTTAGCGCCGATAAAAAATCGTTCAACATCGGTTTCACAGCAGGCAACGAAGTATTTGGTAAACAAGCCGCCGGCTCTCCATTCAATGTGTACGCACCCGGCAAATACATTGACGAAAATCTGCGCACTTGGGCCTATGCCGCCAAAGCCGGCGACACCGTTAACGATGAATGGCCGTTAACCGATTTTGAGAACAGCAATTACCACCTGCGCGTTTACGGGCCGAACGGTTTTTACCGTGAGTTTAAAGGCAACGCTAATGATCCTGCTTTGGATATTGCCTGCAGATACCAGCAGACCGCGCCGGGCAAGCTGTCTGGCAATGTAGTAGTAAACCTGCACAATCAGAGCAGCGCGCAGCATACTGTGGAGATCATTGACAATGCCTACGGAACGGGCACTCATAAAACAATAATAAAAGCCGCAGGCAAAGCCTCGTTGCCATTGAATTTGGCCAGCAGCCACAACTGGTACGATTTCACCGTAAAAGTAACCGGAGCAGAGAGCTTCGGGAAACGTTACGCCGGCCGCGTTGAAACCGGTAAATCAACCTTCAGCGACCCGCAAATGGGGAATGTTTAAACACACAAACAAACTATAAAACTAACCATCGCGCGTCATTGCCCGCAAAGCAATGACGCTTTTTTATTTCATCAATATTACTATTAAATCGCCACCTGGCCGGCAAAGGCCTGACGGAAAGCGGTCCGGGAGTCTGGCCCTGCGGGCGTAAAAATGATTAAGAGGATTGAACTAAAGATCTAAGCGGAGCGCAATTCCGCCAATACATTAACGTTAATGTATCAGCGCATTAATGCAGATCCAAAGATTGCTTCGTACCTGCAATGACGCTTTTTATTGAAGATCATACAAACTGCTGTATCACCTGCTGCAACTGCGCTGCCTGCACCACGCCGCTTTGCCGCCATTTGGTTTCGCTGTTTTTAAAGATCATTAGCGTAGGCACGCTTTGCACTTTAAAAGCACTGGCGGCTGCCGGGTTTTTGTCGACATCTATTTTAACGATGGTCACCTGGTCGCCCAGGGCATCTTTTACTTGTTTAAGTATTGGCGGCATCATTTTGCAAGGGCCGCACCATTCTGCTGAAAAATCGATCAATACGGGTTTATCCGATGCTATGAGTTCCTGAAAATTTGCCATGACATTTGAGTTTATTACAAGATAACAAATTTAAGAGCAAATAGGTTTAAGCATGGGAGAAAATTACCGCAGGAAAACAATGCCGTAACATTCTTATCAACGCGCGGGGCTGTCATCCTGAGGCTCTCGAAGGACGCGGGCAAAGGCCAATCTCCGCGCGTGCTAAGCATGTCGGTCAGGCCCCACGCTCATGCTTTGACCTGGCTCAGCATGACACCCGTTTTATCTTTTTCCCTTAAGGGGGGCCGGGGGACTCTTAATGCATCACCTTCGGCCTTTCAGGTTGTAAAATGTGCGTATCCGATAGCCAGTCGGCCAAACGCTGCGGCCATGTGCTGATCGATTTCAACTTTGAACGCTGCCCCATATTAAAGCCATGAGCCCCCTGCGTAAACAGGTGCGCCTCCATCGGTACCTTGGCATCATGATAGCGTTGTAACAGTTGGATCACGGGAACAGCGCAGCAGGGATCATCACTGGCGGCCAGCAAAAACGCAGGCGGCGCATCAGCCGGAACCACATCCGGAACATACAGCGGGCCTGGATAAATTTGTATAATGAAGGATGGTTTTGCACTATGTTTATCTACCGCGTCGGCAATTTTAGGATCAACCTGGTCTTTGCCGAAAGTCACCATATCCACCACTTCTCCCCCGGCCGAAAAGCCCATCAATCCAATACGGTTGGTATCCAAACCGTATTCAGCAGCTTTACTGCGTACCAGCCGCATAGCCCGGAAGCCATCCTGTTTGGCATGAACTTCAATTTTGTAGGGCGATAACGTGTCCCGTCCCAAACGGTATTTCAGTACAAAAACAGTCACTCCCAGGTTGTTCAAAAACTTAGCCGGGTCAACACCCTCGGCGGTATAAACCAGCAGCCGGTGACCGCCCCCGGGGCAAATCACTACCGCCGCACCGTTGGCTTTTTCCTTCGGCGGTAAAAACACCGTGAGCGAAGGGTTATGGATATTCTTCACCCAATAATCCTTTGCCTGCTCGGGCTCGTTGCGGCGATTTTCAAAACCCGGCGCTCCTTTTTCCCAAAGCGGAATTACACTTGGTTGGGTTTGGGCCAGCAGCGCGGCAGGTAATAACATTAAGATAATGAAGGTTCTGAGCAGCTTGATCATGGTGAAGGATTTTAAATTAAAGGTAGGATAAATTCCGGCAAAAGAGAACGGCCTAAACGGCATTTAGGGTGTGTCGTTTTTTGCAGTGGAACGGGCTAAACCACATTTAGGGCAGGTCGTTTTTTATAGCGGAACGGGCTAAATGCGGTTTAGGGCGTTCCGAATTTTCAGTTGTTTTTTGCTTTAAAACCTAATCAGCAGGCGTCAAACATTGTATTTGAACCAATTATTAAATCAGTCTATTGTTTGAAAATGAAAATTTGAGGTTGTGATGATCTTTGATTGACTATCTGCTGGCTGGCGCCTATCAAATATACAAAAAATTGTCCTGAAAAACAACCGGATGCTTCATTACAATGCCCTCCAACAAAAAATAAATTCCCCGCTTAATATTCTGCTAACATCCATTCGTTTAATTTGCTTAAAATTTCGCTCATGAAAACCGCTGCCAATAATCACGAAGCCATTGTTAATGAAGTATTCGCCCTGTATGAAAAATTTGGCGATGAGGATTATATCGGCGAGCCGGTTTCACAGTTGGAGCACATGTCGCAGGCGGCTACGCTTGCCGGGGAGGAAGGATATGATGATGAAGTTATCCTCGGCGCCTTTTTTCACGATATCGGTCACCTTTGTGCTGAAGACGGCGAAGCCGAAAGCATGGATGGCATGGGCAATGTAGATCATGAAAAGTTAGGTGCCGATTATTTATTGGCGCGCGGCTTTTCGGAAAGAGTGGCCGGCTTGGTTCAGGGCCACGTTTTAGCCAAACGATATCTTACTTATAAGTACCCCGAATATTACAGCAAATTATCGGAAGCCAGCAAAGGCACCCTGGAGTTTCAGGGCGGCAGAATGACTGCCGGGGAAGCGGAAGAGTTTGAGGCTAATCCAGATGCCGAGCTCATCATCCGCCTGCGTTACTGGGATGATAAAGCAAAAGAAACGGATGTCCCCGTTAAAAATATCGACTACCTGAAAACCCTTGCCTTAAACCACCTTAACAGAAATAATTAAGGCTTGTTGGATATTATTAATATCGCGTTAATATTGGTCTGCGTCAATTCCTGAACGCCTGTACCTTCAATTTAACAACAGTTCAATTTTTACCGGCGATTCTATTCCCAATGGCACTGAAATTTTCTGTAATGTTAAATCTGTTTCTTAGATAAAAAATAGCACGCGCTTACCTGCAAAATCATCCAAATATGGCCGTTATCCATATTAAATATTTGTAAGCAACAGGTAATACTTTCGTTATACAAATCCCCCTTTTAACAATTCCGATACGGTTTGTTAAGCATTGCTTAATACTAATTTAGTTTACCAATAATAAACAAAGTTTAGTATTGCTGCATGAAAAATACCTCTCCATCACTATTAAAAAACTGCAGATGAAACAGATTTACTTCAAGCTAAGGACCGTGATAACAGTAATGTTATTCTGTCTGGCCCCGGTACTCGTATTCGGGCAAATCAAGATCGGTGGTACCGTAACCGATAACAAAAAATCACCTCTTCCGGGTGTAAGCGTGCAACTTAAAGGCACTTCGAAAGGTACCGTGACCGATGTTAACGGCCGCTTCCTTTTCACTGTGCAAAAAGGCGATGTGCTTACTTTTAAATTCCTCGGCTTTTTGCCCCAGGACATCACTGTTGGCGATGCAACCAACTATGATGTAGTATTGCTCGACGACAGCAAAATACTGAACGAAGTAGTGGTAACGGCATTGGGTGTTAAAAAAGAAACCCGCCGCATTGGTTACGCTATCCAAACCGTTAACGGCGACCAGCTGACCACCGCACGTGACCCTAACCCGATTAACGGCCTGATTGGTAAAGTTGCCGGCTTATCAGTAGGTGCTACTTCAGAAGTATTGGGCGTTCCAAACGTAACTATCCGTGGTAACACCGTTACCCTGTACGTAGTTGACGGTTTGCCTATCAACTCTGATACCTTCGATTTAAGCCCTGATGATATCGAAACCTACACCGTGCTGAAAGGCCCTGCTGCTGCTGCACTTTACGGTAACCGTGCTGCCAACGGTGCGATATTGATCACCACTAAAAAAGGTACAAGCGCAAAAAAAGGCTTAACTGTTGATATAAACAGCAGTACTGTGATTAACAAAGGCTTCGTAGCCTTCCCTCGTGTACAACATTCATTCGGCCCGGGCGAGAACACCTTCTATACCTTCGTTGATGGTAAAGGCGGTGCACCAGGTGGTGTGGATAGCGATTATGACGTTTGGGGGCCTTACTTCGCAGGTCAGCTGATCCCTCAGTATGACAGCCCTGTGGTTAACGGCGTTCGTCAGGGTACTCCATGGACTGCCCGTGGTGCCAACAACCTGGCTAATTTCCTGCGCACAGGTTTCCAAACCAACAATGATATTGCTTTAACTGCAAACGGCGATACTTATACTACAAGGATTTCGGTTTCGCAGCAGCACCAAAACAGCTATATCCCTTCTCAATACCTTGATATAGCTAACGTGAATTTCTACGGTTCATTCAATCCAAGCCCGCGTTTAAAATTCGAGGCAAGCGTTGATTTCAACCGTCAGAGCACTGACGATTTCCCGGATGTTTCATACGGTCCGAATAGTTTGATCTATAACGTTGCTATTTGGACAGGCGCCGACTGGAACGTAAATGCTCCGGACATTAAAGCCATCTGGCAGCCGGGTAAAACCAACGTACAATCGGTATTTGCCGAGTACACCCGTTACCACAACCCCTGGTTCATGACCCAGATCTGGACACGTGGTCACTACAAAAACGATACTTACGGTTATGTATCAGGTAACTTCAAAATTGATAATCACCTGAACGTAGGTTTAAAATCACAGATTGATACTTACAATTTGCTGCATACCGAGGATCTTCCATATTCAGCCCACCCTTACGGCCGTGAAGGCAATCAGGGCGACTACCGCGAAGATCGTCGTGACCTGTTTGAAAACAACACCGAGTTAAAGCTGAACTTCGATTACACCGTTCATAAATTCCTGAACATTTCAGGTTTGGTAGGTGGTAACTTACGCAGCTTTAAATACAACTCAAGCTGGGTATCTACAGATTACCTGAACGTGCCTAACGTTTACGCATTCAGCAACTCTAAAAACCCTATCCAGGCTACCAGCTTTGATTCACAGCTGAGAACCCTGAGCGGTTACTACTCTGTCGATTTATCTTTCGGTCACTTCGCTACCTTATCGAGCACGGGCCGTGTTGATAAATCATCGGCATTCCAAAACGTAACTACTTACTACTATCCAAGCTTATCGGCAGCTACAGTACTTTCTGATTACATCCACCTGCCCGATTTTATTTCATTCCTGAAAGCACGTGCATCGTTCTCAACCGTACGTTCTGACGCAACCAGCCCAACTATCGGCCCTGCTCCGTTCAGCACTATTACGGCTTTCGGCGGCAGCACCGGCAACTCGCTGTTTGATAACCCGCTTGGTTATGGCTTAACTTATACTTCGCCATACAACGGTCCGGATTACTCTTTGAATCCATCGTACAATATTCAAAAACCATACAACGGCCAGGCTGCTGCTTATGCAACCAACACCTTGTACCAAAACAATATCAAAACTTCACAGCGTGTTAACTACGAAGAAGGTTTGGATTTTAAATTCCTGGGTAACCGCTTAGGTTTAGACCTTACTGCGTTCCAATACATTGACGGTCCGCAGATCCTTGACAACCCGCTTTCAACAGCAACAGGTTACTCTGACGAAAAACTGAACGCCCTGAAAATTAAGAAAACAGGTTACGAGATCTCCTTATCAGGTACACCGGTTAAAAATATCGGTGGTTTCGGATGGGATGTATTAGTTAACTGGTCTACTTATAAAGACGTTTACGAAGAACTTCCTGCCGGTCAGACTTATTACAACACTTTCTTCCAGAAAGGCGACCGTACCGATAAATTCTACGGTTCTGCATTCGTAAGAAACCCACAGGGACAGATCATCAACAACTCGGCAGGCGAGCCTTTGGTAAACCCTGTACGTCAATATTTGGGCCACCTGAATGCTGACTATACCTGGTCTATCTCTAACAACTTCCACTACAAAAACTGGAACTTAGGTTTCCAATTTGACGGTTCGGTTGGTGGTGTAACTGTAGATTATGTACACAATAAAACAGTGCGCGGTGGTAGCAACGCTTTAACTGCCGAAGGTGCACTGGGCGCTGCCCGCTACCAGGACTGGGCTAACTTTGGCAAAGCTGGTTATGCCGGTTCATACGTTGGCCAGGGTGTAACCATCTCGAACGGAACTGCTATTAACTACGATTCAAAAACAGGTGCGGTATTAAACTATGGTGCATTGCAATATGCTCCTAACAGCCACACGGCCTTCGTTCAGGAATACGCCAGCGAGTACTACAACGTTGACGAAGCCAACTTAATGAGCAAAACTTACGCTAAACTGCGTGAACTGAGCATTGGTTACAACTTCCCTAAAAAGTGGCTGGAAAGATCATTCATCACCAAAGCCTCATTCTCGGTTTACGGACGTAACCTGTTGTACTTCTATAAAAACCCTGAGTTTAAAGACGTTGACCTGGATCAGTACGCCAACACAGCAACCTCGCTTACAGGTTTGCAGTCGCCATCTGTTCGCAGCTATGGTGTTAACCTAAAACTTTCATTCTAATTACTATAAAGGAAAATGATCATGAAGAAAAAAATTGGAATCTTTTTACTGCCGTTAGTTACGCTGCTGGCAGTAAGCAGTTGCAAAAAGAGTTTTGAGGACCTCACTCAAAACCCTAACGTACCGAATGCAGTTCCTGCGTCGCTGTTGCTTAACGGCGTTGAGAACTCATCGCTCGATCTTGCAGGAAGCTCAAGCGAGATCTATAACCAGTACTACATTTACAACTACAACTACTACGGTAACAACACGTACGATCTGGGTTCGGGTGCCGATTATTATACAGCGCTGAAAAATGTGGTGGCCATGGAAACTGCGGCTGCGTCTTCGGGCGGCGCTGCTGTGAACCCTTACACCGCTATGGGTAAATTTTTCAGAGCTTACCTGTTCAGCAAGATGAGCATGGAAAGAGGTGATATCCCAATGACAGAAGCATTGAAAGGTCTGAATAATCTGACACCTAAATATGACTCGCAAAAAGCCGTAATGGTTCAATGTTTGGCATGGCTGGAAAGCGCAAACAGCGATATGACTGCTTTGATAGCTAACCCGTCATCAGGCGGTACAGGCTTGGGCGCAGCTTTGGCTGGTGATATATTCCTGAAAAATAACCTGGCTGCATGGCAAAAAGTGGTGAATGCATTTCACTTACGCCTGCTTATCCAGTTGAGTAAAAAAGTTGACAGCGATGCCGATATGAACATTAAGCAACAGTTTGCTGCTATTGTTAGCAACCCCACTAAATATCCATTGATGGGCAGCTCGGCCGATAACATGCAATATACCTATGTTTCGCCAACCAACTATTACACTCAAAACCCTGATAACTTTGGTCAGAACGGTTCAAGGCAAAACTCGTCGGCTACTTACATCGGTTTATTGACTTCAATTAACGATCCACGTGTTTACGTAACTGCCGAGCCTTCTCGCTACCAGGTTGATACCCTGCACAAGAGCCCAACTGCTATGGCATCTTTCATCGGCGCCGATCCGGGTCTTGATTTAGGTTTGATGTACAACAACGCAGGTTTACAGCGTTACTCATTCATCAACAGAAAGCACTTCTACTCAACCTATACCGGTGAGCCAAGCATCCAGGTTGGTTTTGCTGAACAGGAGTTTAATATTGCCGAAGGTATTAACCGCGGCTGGGCCAGCGGTAGTGCCGAAACTTTTTATAAGAATGGCATTCAGGCGTCAATGCTGTCGTACGGTGTTCCGGTTACCGGTGGTTCATTTATCACCTATTTCTACCGTCCGGGTTCAACCACAGGTGTAGCCGACGATGCGAACTATGATAAGTTTACCGTTGCTTTCAATTTCGACACCTACTACGCGCAAGCCGGTGTTCAGTATACTCCCGATGCAAATGGTTTAACCCATATTCTGCAGCAAAAGTATCTGGCATTGTTCCGTCACTCAGGTTTGGAATCGTACTATACTTACCGCCGTACCCACGTGCCTAACTTTACTACAGGCCCTGGTACCGATAACGGTCAGCGTATAGCTTTGCGTTTCCAGTACCCATCGTCAGAGCGTACAGCAAACACCACCAACTATAATGCGGCATTACAAAGCCAGTACGGCGGTAACGACGACATTAACGGTACTATGTGGATACTTAAATAATACAGTTATCTTCCTGAAGCCATCCGCCTAAAACGGGTGGCTTCTTTGTTTATAAACGTTTACCAAACTAATATGAAAAAGATCACCTTGTTATTTATTGCGCTGTTTGCTTTAACGCAACTTCACGCACAAACCAAAACTAAAAATATTGTTGTGATCACGCTCGATGGTTACCGCTGGGAAGAACTTTACCGCGGTGCCGATTCGGCCCTGATCAATTCGAAATTTAACAGCGATAAAGACGGTATCACCAAAAAATTCTGGGCGCCAACTGCCGGGGAACGCCGCAAATTGCTGATGCCATTCTTCTGGAGCACTATTGCCACCCAAGGCCAACTGTATGGCGATAGGGACCTTGGCAATAAAGATGAAGTAGCTAATCCGTATCATTTTTCTTACCCCGGCTATAACGAGATCTTCACCGGTTTCCCCGATGTAAGGATGAACACTAACGATCCCATCCCAAACCCAAACATGAACGTGTTCGAATTTCTGAGCAAGCAAAAGGGCTTTGAAAATAAAACGATGGTATTTTCATCATGGGGCGTGTTCCCGGCCATATTGAACGTGAAACGGTCCGGCTTACCGGTAAATTCAGCTTTTACCAATTTTGATGATCCCACGGCAAACGACAAGCTGAAGTTTTTGAACGATATTCAGCATAAGGTTCCCGAGATCATTGGCAGCGATGAGCGTTTGGATTTCCTTACCTTTCAGTTCGGGCTGGAATACATGAAGCAGTACAAACCACGCGTACTGGTGTTGGGTTTTGATGAAACCGACGACCTTGCCCACGCCGGCGATTATAACCTGTACCTGCGTTCAACCAATAAAGAAGACGCTTTCCTGGCCGAGCTTTGGCAATATATCCAAACGGACCCTCAGTATAAAGACAAAACTACCATGATCATTACCTGCGACCACGGCAGGGGAGATGTGCCTCTGGAAAACTGGCGCGATCATGGCACCAATACGCCGCATTCCGAGCAAACCTGGTTCGCCGTAATCGGCCCCGATACGCCACCGACAGGTGTCATCAAAACTCAAACAACCACTTATCACAAGCAGCTTGCACAAACCATAGCTAACCTGTTAGGCTTCGATTTCAAGGCAGCTGCGGGCCACGAGGTGGGCAATCCGGTTAATACTGTTTTGGGTAAATAAAATTTAAATAGAAAAATATGAAACGAATATTCCTGTTACCGGCGCTTTGCCTTTTTACGCTGGCAGCATATTGCCAGCCTAACCCTGCGCCGAAAGCGCGCCACCGCTATATTGTAGCCTGCCACCGCGGCGACCATACCGTATTCCCCGAGAACAGCCTGCAGGCCGATGCCGCTGCCATTAAAGACGGCGCCGATTATATCGAAATTGACCTTCGCACCACCAGCGATGGCCAGCTCGTAAGTATGCACGATGCTTCGACTGACCGGATGACCGGCGTTCACGGCCTCATCAAAGACATGACCCTGCAGCAGATATTAGCCCTGAAACTTCGCCCAAGGACCGCGGGCGATACCGCAACCTATCGCGTACCAACTTTTGAGCAGATCTTAGCGCAAAGCAAAGACAAGATCTACATCTACATCGATTTCAAGGAGGCCGATGCCGCTCAAACGCTTGCGTTGCTCAAAAAATACGGTATGGAACACCAGGTGCTGGTGTATATCAACAAAGCATCGCAGGTTACTGATTGGCGCAAAACCTATCCTGTTATGCCACTGATGTTTAGCATGCCCGGTAATGTAAAAGATGTGGAGTCGATGAAGAAGGTAATAGAATTATATCACCCTGATATCCTCGACGGCAACTGGAATACCTATACACCCGAAATGCTGCAATTTGCTGCATCTCTCCAAATTCCCGTATGGCCCGATATCCAGGGCCCTGGCGAAGGCCCGCAATTGTGGGATAACGCAATTACTGTTGGCTTAAAAGGGTTGCAAACTGATAACCCGCCGGCGCTGATCAAATATTTGGAAGGCAAGGGGTTGAGGTAGAGCATCATTTTTGGTCATCCTGAGCGATAGCGAAGAAGCTATACGCCTCGTGCCTCATCCAGCCCCAAAAAGGGAAACGCGTCATTGCGCGGAATAAAAAGTCTTACGAAGTTTCAAAAACTTCGTAAGGCTTTTGTCTTAAACGGACATTATATACTTGTTAGACCAAAGCTATCACAAAAAAAGCCGAATTATTTTTTCGGCTTAGTCTATTTGTTGTCCATACAGGCAAATAATGGAAAACGGGGAATTTCTAAAAAATATGGGCGCTAAAATTAGAAGCGCCCGAAAGTCAAAGAAAATGGCTATCAATGTGTTGGCAGAGCGTAGTAAGATTGATTTGTCTAACTTATCGTTTTCGGAACGCGGCGAAAGAAACTGCCATATATTAAGCCTTAAAAGTATAGCTGAGGTCTTAGAGGTTGATGTGAAAGATTTTTTGTAGTTTAAGAGGCTCAACCAAAGCCTCTTTTATGATTTATAACCCAGACTTATCGCCAGATAAAAAACTTGACGTAGTATTACAGTATTTGGTCAATGTTTCTGTAAGTGAAAATTTAACCCATGACCTTATTTCTAAAAACATACATGCCGACGGCTATGAAAAGGAAATATTCGAAATTTTATTAAAACTACTAAAGGATGGATATGTATTCAGCCCCCACAATGGAGGACATGGGGTATATTACTCAAATTTCGATGGTAGGCTGTTTATTGATAACGGTGGCTATACTCAAGATAAATCTGATAGGGAGACAAATGAAACTATCGTCGCCCAAAACGAAAGGAGAATAAAGAGGAACGATAGGTTGTTGGTAAATGGAACTTGGTTTGCTGGTCTCGCGGCAGCAGTTTTGTTCCTGTGGCAACTTTTTCTTTATTTTTATCCAGTTCACAAAGATTACCCTTATTGGTTTTGGGAGAAAGTGCCAATCGAAAAGCACGTTTAAAAAAAACCTTAATTTTACTCATGGTCTAACATGTATATAGGCTCCTCTTAAACCAAATCTTCTCCAAAAACGTTATTGACTTATAATATTTTATTCCCTAAATTTATAAAGCTCCAGACAACGCCATCCCCGGCGCAATTGGAAGCCAACCAACCAATTATTGTATCTAAAAACCGGAGGTTATATGAACATGGTACATCGTATTGAAAACTGGGGCGATACCCATCACCCCAAAGTCCTTGATATTATCCGTATTGCGCTGGGTGCGTTCCTGTTGTTTAAAGGCATTGCCTTCATGCAAAACATGGAGTACCTGAAAGAGTTGATCAAAGCCCAGAACTATGTCGACTTATCAGAAGGTTTACTAAATGCGGCAGTGTACTATGTGATATTTTCACACCTGGTAGGCGGTGTGTTAATAGGCGTAGGTATATGGACCCGTTTTGGATGCATTATACAGATCCCGATTGTCCTCGGCGCGGTATTCCTTACCGGTATATTCCAGGACCCCATAAATGCAATGGCATGGCCATCAATTGTAGCCCTGATAGCCTTGCTTCTGTTCCTGATATTAGGCTCGGGGCCATTATCGCTGGATAGGTATTTTAATAGTCATTAGGTCATTGAGTCATTAAATGGTTTCGACCACTTATCAAACCATCCAATGACCTAATGACCCCAATGACAAAATTAATATTCCGCCATTTCCTCATCTACATAGCACCACAACCAGCGCTCGCCCGGCTCTGCCGAGATCACTACCGGGTGGCCGGCTTCTGCAGCATGCTTGCTTGCATGTTTTGATGGTGAGCTGTCACAGCATAGTGTAACGCCGCAGGTTTGGCAGGTGCGCAGGTGCAGCCAGGTACCATGATGCTTAACGCATTCTTCGCACACGTAATCCTTTGGTTGTTTCAAATGTTTTATCGAGGCAAGATGCTCGCAAACTTCGTCTTCCATGGTTATAGTTTGTTTTATAATTGTTTGGTTATCAAGTCTTGTATTTATCGAGTGTCGTTTCAAACTCGTTCCTCGCAATGACGATTTGAGTTTTGCCAATCGGTGAAATCATCCTCAAATCGGTGAAATCACCAACTACACTTCCGCCAGGTACTTATGCACAAAGCTTATGGCCATCGATCCTTCGCCCACTGCCGATGCCACGCGGTTCATTGCGCCTGAACGTACATCGCCTGCGGCAAAAATACCGTTGCAACTGGTTTCCAGCAGGAATGGATCGCGGTTTTGCTTCCATATCTTCCCAAATTCCTCGCGGCGCCTTAGTTCGCGGCCCGTCTCGATAAAGCCCTTTTCATCTTTAATAATGTCCAGCTTTATCCAGTCGGTATAAGGTTTTGCACCTATGAAGATATAAAGGGCCGCAGCTTCTTTTGTAACGGTTTCTTTGGTTTTAACATTCTGAATGGTCAGTCTTTCCAAACAGTTATGCCCCGCTGCCTCCGTTATCTCTGTATCGGGCAGTACCTGTATGTTTGGTATATTGGCTATCTGCTGTATCAAATAGGCCGACATCGTGTAGCTCAAGCTATCCCTGCGGATAATGATGTAAACGTTCTTTGCAAATTTAGACAGGTAAACGGCCGCTTGCCCGGCAGAGTTACCGCCGCCAATTACAAACACCTCTTTATCCTTGCATGCCGATGCTTCGGTAGTGGCAGCGCCGTAATAAATGCCCGCGCCGGTGTAATTCTCTACACCCTTAACTTCCAGTTTGCGATAGTCAACCCCGGTAGTGATCACCACGGTGCGGCTTACTACTTCCGGGCCATCGTCCAAAATAATGGTTTTATAACCGTCTTTTTGTTTAATGTCGCTCACTATTTGGGGCGACAGGAACTCTGCACCCAAACGCATAGCCTGACTAATTGCGCGCCGTGTCAAATCGGCGCCGCTTAATCCTGCCGGGAAACCGAGGTAGTTTTCAATGCGTGAACTGGTCCCGGCCTGTCCGCCCGGTGCCTTGCGTTCTATCAACAAAGTTTTTAATCCTTCCGAAGCACCGTAAACAGCAGCCGCTAACCCGGCAGGGCCAGCGCCAATGATCACCACGTCGTAAATTTCATTGGTTATTTGCGGACTTGAGCCAATCTTCTCGGCAATAGACCTGATGGTGGGCTTGCACCGGTACTCTCCGTCATCAAAAACCACAACCGGCAACTGATCAAGCTGAACGTTGTTCAATGCCAGCACTTCTTTGGCATCGGGGTTTTTTTCAATGTCGAGCCATTTGTAAGGGATGAGGTTGCTGGCCAGGTAATCCTTTACCGTGTGCGAATCGGGCGAAAACTGGTAGCCTACTACTTTTATCCCTTTAAAATCGGGAACGTAGTGACTTTGCCAATCGTCCAGCAGGTCATCAAGCACGGGGTAAAGGCGTTCGGCAGGCGGGTCCCAGGGCTTCATCAGGTAATAATCAAGCTGTACATCGTTAATAGCTTTTATGGCCGCCTCTGTATCTGAATAGGCGGTAAGTAAAACGCGTTTGGCTTTGGGATATATTTTGATGGCTTTCTCTAAAAAGTCCACGCCTTCCATTTCGGGCATACGCTGGTCGCACACAAACATGGCAACCACGTCCGAACTGTTTTTCAGGTCGGTCAGGCTTTCCAGCGCCTCGTTTGCCGATGTGGTGTTGATGATGCGGTATTCTTTACCGTACATCGACTTCAGATCGCGGCTAATGGCGCGTAACACCTGCGGGTCATCATCTATTGTAAATATTATGGGCTTTTCCATGCTGTAAGGTGTATGACGGTAAAATTACATTTTATTACAAATGGTAGGTAATAATGTAACGATTTTAACGACATACTGACTCATGCCAGCCCCGCAGCATAAATTGCCGCTATTTTTTTGCGCTGTCCTTTTTGGTGCTGTCAGTTTTAGTACCGCCCGATCCGCTGTTATCCAGCCCGGTGCCTTTGTTTGTGTCTGTGACCGACGAGTCTTGCATTTTTCCGTATTTGCTGTCAACCGTGTCGCCTTTCCCGTTTCGGGGAGTGCGGTCGCCGCTGCACGCGCTCATGGCGCAAATACTGCAAGCCAGTGCGGTTATTATTACGAGGTTCTTCATAGCTGTAAATGTTAATGTGTTAATTTAACATCGGTATGGCTGTTAAGGTTTTGTGAAATAATCCCAAAAGCTGCCTCCTGCCAGGTTATGCACAATTTTTTAAATTAAATTTGCGGCAGAATTGCTATAAAATCAGGCGCTCGGCGGTAGCTACGTATCGATAATTTACCGCGATAACTTTACCTTCCTGGGGAGTGATGACAATTTGCGCAGCTTACAGATCAATCTGCGAAAATACCTCCGCCTGTCGCCCACGTCTAATAATGTGCTGGCCTTTTGGGGGATAGCATAGTTTTAACAGCTATTTGCTAAGCGTAAATTCAGGGCCAATACCGGTTACGCCGTTAACCCACACCAAAACCGCTCCCGACGAACCACCATCAGGGAAACTTGTTTGGATTTCTGTTGTAGTTGCAGCTGTTACCACGGATTCTTTTCCGTTAAAAAAAACATGGTCCTGCGATGGCGTAGCGCTAAACCCGCTGCCCTTAATGATTACCGGCGTACCGGGGTTGCCTGCGGTTTCGCTCAATGAAACTACAACAACCGGCGTTTTTGCCGGCGGCTCCTGGTAAGTAAAAACAGGGCCTGTAGCTGTATCGCCGCCCGTTTTTACAGATACTTCGCCCGATTGCCCGTCCGGCGGCACAATCACAACGATCTCTGTAGCCGTGGCCGAAACTAATGTCCCTGCTTTCCCATTAAAGTAAACCGTGTTGTTGCTGGGTTCAGTGCTGAAGCCTTTTCCAATAATGATCACCGTGTCTGCAGCACTTCCGGCAGTTTTACTGATGGAAACAATAGAGGCACTTACGGATGGCTTTGGCGTGTCCTTTTTAGAACAGCCGATAAGCACAGCCACAGCAACAAAAATGGCGGTAGCAATACCGATAAGGTTTGGGTGTTTTGGCATCAATAAATTATCAAATCTGTGGTAAAAATAGCAAAAGGCGCCATATATACAAGTCTTTATCTGCATTGATTGCCTAAATCAGCTATAATTTTATCCACCAAATCTCTTTTTGCTTTCCCGTTAAAAACCCTATACTTGTATAATTGACATTTGCGCCGCGCAATAGTCCCTGAATCCAATTATGCCTAAGTACTGCTTAACCCTCGATCTGAAAAACGACCCTGCCCTGATAGCGGAATATGAGCTGCATCACCAGTCGGTTTGGCCCGAAATAAAGGCAAGTATCCTCGATTCGGGGATTACCGGTATGGAGATCTACCGCTTTGGCACCCGTTTATTTATGATCATGGAGGTGGACGATAGCTTTAGCTTTGAGCGCAAGGCGCAGATGGATGCAGATAACGCAAAGGTGCAGCAATGGGAAACCCTGATGTGGAATTACCAGCAGCCGGTAAAAGGCGCGGTGAAAGGGGAGAAGTGGGTGCTGATGGAGCGGATTTTTGAGCTATAGTTGAGAGAATCAAGAAGTCAAGAATCAAGAGAGAAGAACCGAGAACAATACAAATTTGTCATTTCGAGCGAGAGCGAGAAATCTTATACGCCATACAGGTAAACGCGCGCTAAGTTCGCCGATTACCTGTCTTGGCTCCTGATTCTTGATCTCTTGACTCTATAAACATCTAACCGCTATGAAAAAACTATTCCTCCTTACCCTGCTGGCTTTTGCAAGCATCGCCCCGGCCATCGCCCAAAAACAGATCGGTAAAGAAACAGAAGCCCAAAAACAAAAACGCATGCAATGGTGGACTGACGCCCGTTTCGGTATGTTCATCCATTGGGGCCTCTACAGCGGTGCCGCACGCCACGAATGGGTAAAGCATAACGAAAAGATTGACAACGCCGGTTACCAGAAATATTTCGACCAGTTTAATCCCGACTATTTCGATCCGCACAAATGGGCACGGTCGGCCAAAGCGGCAGGTATGAAATACGCCGTACTTACCACCAAGCACCACGAAGGTTTCTGCCTGTTCGATTCAAAATATACCGATTATAAAGCAACCAACACCGCCGCCAAGCGCGATCTGGTGCGCGAATATGTGAACGCCTACCGCGCCGAAGGCCTGAAGGTTGGCTTTTATTATTCACTGCTCGACTGGCATCACCCCGATTATACCATCGACGAATTTCACCCGCAATCGCCGGCCGACAAAAGCGATGCCAGCTATGCCAAACTGAACAAGGGGCGCGATATGGCTAAATACCGCCAGTACATCCGCAACCAGATCACCGAGCTGCTCACCAATTATGGCAAGATCGATATTCTGTGGCTCGATTTTTCCTTCCCGCGTAAAGACGGGCACGGCAAGGGCAAAGACGATTGGGGTTCTGTGGAATTGCTGAAGCTGATCAGGAAACTACAGCCCGGCATTATCGTAGATAACCGCCTGAACCTGGAAGAATATAAAGATGGTGCCGATTTTGAAACCCCTGAACAGGTAAGCACCGCCGAGTTGGCCAAATTCCGTGGTAAAACCTGGGAAACCTGCCAAACCTTCTCCGGCTCATGGGGCTACTATCGCGATGAAAACACCTGGAAAACCCACCGCCAATTGCTTGATCTGCTCATTACTTCGGTAAGCAATGGCGGTAATTTGATATTGAACGTTGGCCCGACGGCACGCGGTGAATTCGATTACCGCGCCACCCGCGCGCTGGACAGCCTGGCTACCTGGATGCACGCCAACAGTCGCGCCATTTACAATTGCACTTACGCGCCCGCCACCTACAAGGTGCCCGAAAACGATAAACTAACTTATAATGCCAAAACCCGGAAGCTGTATGTACATTTGTACGATTACCCGGCAGGCGGCACCATAACGCTGCCCGGCTATAACGGCAAAATAAAATACGCCGCGTTTTTAAATGACGCGTCAGAACTGTTGTACAAGCCATCGGCAACCAATGCTGATGATTTGGTGTTGACGGTTCCGGCTAAGAAACCGGGTTACGAGATCCCGGTGGTAGAGCTGACGCTGCAATAATTTGAATCTGAAAAAATGTCGACAGAAAAACATAGTTACGTACGCATTCACCCGAAAGATAATGTGCTGGTGGCCCTGCAAAACCTGCCGCAGGGAACAGAAATAAACTTTGAGGGACAAACTTTTAAACTGACTGAAAAGGTTGACGCCAAACATAAGTTCAGCATCAACGCGCTGCAGCCCGATGACGGGATCTTTATGTATGGCGTACTGGTGGGCAAGGCAACGCAAGCTATCCCGCAGGGCGGTCCAATTAGTACGCAAACCATTCACCATGCTTCCAGCGCATTCAGGCTCGGCGAGCGTAAACTCGCCTGGCACCAGCCCGATACGAGTAAGTTCGATGGTAAAACTTTTATGGGCTACCATCGCGCCGATGGTTCTGTAGGCACCGGTAATTACTGGATTGTAGTGCCACTGGTGTTTTGTGAGAACCGCAATGTTGATGTTTTAAAGGAAGCCCTGAGCGATAAGCTCGGCTATAAAAAGGCCAAAAGCTACGAGGGCGATGTGGAGCAATTGATGAGTCTTTACCAGGCTGGTAAGTCGGTTGAAGAAATACTGAATGCCGATATCAAGGCCACCGCTGATAAAAACAAATCGAATCGTTTTTTCAAAAACATCGACGGCATCAAATTCCTGACCCACGAAATGGGTTGCGGCTGTACCCGCAGCGACGCACAAACGCTATGTGGATTGATTGCCGGGTACGTAACTCACCCGAATGTTGCTGGAGCTACGATATTAAGTCTCGGTTGCCAGAATGCGCAGGTAAGCATTTTACAGCACGAGATTAGCGTGCGCGATGCCAATTTCAGCAAGCCGCTCATCATCCTCGAACAGCAAAAAGTAGGTACGGAAACCGAACTGATGCAACAGGCTGTGAAGCAAACCTTCGCCGGCTTGATGAAAGCTAATGAAACGGAGCGCCGGCCTGCGCCATTATCAAAACTATGCATTGGTTTGGAATGCGGCGGGTCTGATGGCTTTTCGGGTATCTCAGCCAACCCTGCCCTGGGCTATGTCTCAGATCTGTTGGTAACCATGGGCGGCTCGGTGATCCTTTCCGAATTCCCTGAACTTTGCGGCGTGGAACAAGAACTAAGCGACCGTTGTGTTGACGAGGATAAGGCCAACTATTTTATGCAGCTGATGACCACTTACAATAAACGCGCGGAAGCTGACGGCTCGGGTTTTTACGCCAATCCCTCACCGGGAAATATCCGCGATGGTTTGATAACGGATGCCATTAAATCGGCCGGAGCCGCCAAAAAGGGCGGTACCTCACCCGTGGCTGATGTGCTGGATTACCCTGCAAAAGTATCCAGGCCGGGTTTGAATTTATTATGCACCCCCGGTAGCGACGTGGAAAGCACCACCGCCGAGGTGGCCGCCGGAGCCAATATTGTATTGTTCACCACGGGGTTGGGTACCCCTACCGGTAACCCTGTAACCCCGGTGATTAAACTATCAACAAATACGGTAACCGCAACCAAGATGCCCGACATCATCGACATTAATTGCGGAACAATTATAGAAGGCGAAGAAACCATTCAACAGGCCGGCGAGCGCATATTGGATTACGTGATCCGCGTGGCCAGTGGCGAAGAAGAACCCGCCTCGGTACGCCTCGGCCAGGATGACTGGATTCCGTGGAAGAGGGGAGTATCTTTGTAAGCCCCACCCAACCCTCCCCTGAAGGGGAGGGCTTTGAAAAATAAAATGTTAAACTAATAAAAAGTCTCCCCTTCAGGGGAGATTTAGAGGGGCCATATGTTCAAACTAACCAATAAATCAACAATCATTACCGGCGGCGGCAGCGGCATTGGCAAAGCCATATCCATCCTGTTTGCAAAACAGGGAGCCACGGTGCATATTATCGAACTCAATGAAGATGCAGCAAATGAAACTGTTGCAGAGATAAAAACGGCAGGTGGCCAGGCATCCGTTCACAAATGCGATGTAAGCAACCAGCAACAGGTGATCGATACGTTTAAGACAATAGGTAAAGCAGATATCCTTATCAACAATGCAGGTATCGCGCACATCGGTCGTGCCGATAACACCAGCGAAGCGGATTTTGACAGGGTGTATAATGTGAATGTGAAGGGCGCATATAACTGCCTTTTCGCGGCCATACCTATGATGAAGGAAAACAAAGGCGGGGTTATTTTAAACACAGCGTCGATAGCAGCTAGCGTGGGTATCGTGGACAGGTTTGCGTATTCGACCAGCAAGGGCGCTATTCACGCCATGACGCTCTCTGTGGCCCGCGACTACCTGGCAGATAATATCCGCTGCAACAGCATTTCCCCGGCAAGAGTGCATACGCCGTTTGTGGATGGGTTTATCGCTAAAAATTACCCCGGGCAGGAGGCGGAAATATTTGAAAAACTTTCTAAAACGCAGCCTATAGGAAGGATGGGGCAGCCCAGCGAGGTTGCTGCATTGGCGCTATATTTATGCTCGGATGAGGCCGGATTTATAACCGGAACGGATTACCCGATTGACGGAGGGTTTATAACGTTGAATAATTAGTCCCCGCAAGATTTCGGACATTCGATTTCGGAATTAAGATAGATGCAATTACCTAATCCCTGATAAAATGAAAAAAAACCTGCTCCTCATTTTTTTGCTGACTGCTGGCTTAATGGCCAATGCTCAAAAGTATGTGCCTGCCGCCGGGAACCTGGCCGCGCGCGAAACCTTCCAGGATATGAAGTTCGGGCTGTTTATCCATTGGGGTATTTACAGCGAATTGGGCGCAGGTGAATGGGTGATGCATGAAAAAAATATCCCCTATAATAATTATAAACGCCTTGCTGATTTCTTTAATCCGCAGGGATTTAATGCTAAGGAATGGGTGGCCTTTGCTAAGCGCGCGGGTATGAAATACATTACCATTACCTCGCGCCATCATGATGGTTTCAGCATGTTCGGCAGCAAGGTTACCCCTTATAATATTGTTGATGCCACGCCTTACCATAAAGACCCGCTGATGGAACTGGCGCAGGAATGCCAGAAAGAAGGCATCGAACTGCATTTCTACTATTCCCTGTTGGATTGGGGCCGTCCTGATTATGCCTTTGGTAGCCCGATTGTAAACGGCAAGCCCGTAAACGGCGATTGGGACAGCTATATTAAATTTATGAAAGATCAGCTCACCGAGCTGATTACCAAATATCCTGCGGTAAAAGGAATCTGGTTCGATGGGCAGTGGGAGCGGCGCAACGCCGACTGGCATTTTGACGAGATCTATGGACTGATTCATAAATTGAATCCTGCCATATTGGTGGGCAACAACCATCATTTAGCACCTTTCGACGGTGAAGATTTCCAGATGTTTGAGAAAGACCTGCCCGGCGGCAACACTACAGGTTTCAGCGGTGAATCAAAGATCGGCAAGCTGCCGCTCGAAACCTGCGAGACCATTAACAACAGCTGGGGCTTTAACATTACCGACCGCAGCTATAAATCGGTAAAACAGATCATCCGTTATCTGGTGAGCGCAGCAGGTCATGATGCCAACTTTCTGCTCAATATTGGCCCGATGCCAAACGGCAAAATTCAGCCTGAATTTACAGATACGCTGGCTTTGGTGGGCAACTGGATGCAGAAGAACGGCGAGAGCATTTACGGTACCCGCGGTAATGTGATCCCCGCACAGCAATGGGGTGTGGTAACTGCCAAAAACAAAACGCTATATGCGCATGTGCTCGAGCTGCCCGTGCAGCCCTATATTTTCCTGCCCCAGGTAAAAGGAAAAATTACCAAAGCGGCTTTGCTGGCCGATGGTTCGCCGGTGAAATACAAGCAGATGCCCGAAGGCGTTTTTGTTTATACCACCGGCCTGAAACCGGATGCCGACGACACGATTATACAACTAACTACCAACTAATAAAACATGAAGCTGATACGATTTGGCGAACCGGGCAAAGAAAAGACCGGCGTAATTATAAATGATAAAAGATACGATACCTCGGCCTTTGGCGAGGACTACAACGAAGCTTTTTTTGAGAATGACGGCCTTAACCGCCTGAGCAATTTTCTGGAAGACAGCCTGTTGCCCGAAGTTTCTGACGATGTACGTTTGGGTGCTCCCTTTGCGCGTCCGTCAAAGATTGTTTGCATTGGGTTGAATTATAGGGCCCATGCTATGGAAACTAACGCCCCAATCCCTGCTGAACCGGTGATCTTTATGAAATCGACCACGGCGCTGGTTGGGCCGAATGATAATATCGTTATCCCTAAAAACGCTCTTAAAACCGATTGGGAAGTAGAACTGGCGGTAGTTATAGGCAAACGCGCAAGTTATGTTGATGAAGCCGATGCGATGGACTATGTAGCGGGTTACGTGCTTCACAATGATGTATCAGAACGCGAATTTCAGATTGAACGGGGCGGCACCTGGGATAAAGGTAAGGGCTGCGACACCTTCGCCCCGATGGGACCATTCCTTGCTACAAAAGACGAGGTGGCCGATCCCCATAGCCTGCGCCTTTGGTTAAAACTGAACGGCAAAATATTGCAGGACAGCACCACCGCCGATTTTATCTTCAATATCCCGCAGGTAATCTCCTACACCAGCCAATTCATGACTTTGCTTCCCGGCGATGTTATTTCTACCGGTACCCCGGCAGGCGTGGGCCTCGGCATGAAGCCGCCGTTCTACCTCAACCCGGGTGATGTGATTGAATTAGGTGTAGATGGATTAGGTGAGGCTAAGCAAACAGTGGTGGCGTATAAGTAAATTAGCCTCGGTAAGTTATCCAATTACCCGGCCGCCCCATAGGGGCCAAATATTGGTAGAAAAAAAGGGAAAGTATTTCGCTCGGTAAGTTATCCAATAACCCGGCGGCCCCATATGGGCCAAATATTGGTAGAAAAAAAGGGAAAGTATTTCGCTCGGTAAGTTATCCACTTACCCGGCCGCCCCACAGGGGCCAAATATTGGTAGAAAAAATGGTTAGAGATATTTCGCTCGGTAAGTTATCCATTTACCCGGCGGCCCCATAGGGGCCAAATATTGGTAGAAAAAATGGTCAGAGATATTTCGCTCCGTAGGTGCGTAACCTAACGAACGTTTATTCCGGCCAATCCTTTGCTTCTCTGTGCCTCCTTTGCGATCTTCGTGGTTATAACCATAGTGAAACAGAGGAGTCACAGCACACAGAGGCTGTTATGCCAAACTCAACGCCTCCACATACTTATCAATATAAGCCTGCTTCGCCTTCGCTTTATATTGCATAATAAATCGCGGGTGCTCCAGCGCTACTATCTTTTTGAAGAAGCCTTTCTCATCATTCACTTTTCGTAAAAATTTCTCGTTGGCGCCCGTGCCGAAACAGAAACAGGTATCGGTATAGCAGCCTAAATCAATCTGGCTTTGAATGTTTTGGACGATGTCGCCATAAACTGCGGCGATGAGGTCCTTGCTGTCGTAGTAATTATAATTTACCTCCTTGCCGGCGGCATTGGTAGCCGTGAAACCCAGCGGGAACATAGAGTTGATATAGATACGCTTATAAAACGCTTCCGGTCCGCCAAAGGCGGCTATCATCTCATAAATAAATACCGATGATGGCTCATGCGTTTCCTTGCCCTGGTAACTTATGCCTAAAACCGCCTTCAGTCTTTTCGAATCGGTAAACGGGATGCCTGTAACTCCGCCGCCAAACCTGCCGGGATTAATGCCTAATATGAGGTGACGTTTATTGTCGTCGTTATAATATTTGGTGTAAAACTCCTCCATAATGCGTACTGCGTCGGGGTTGTCACGATAAGGATTCATTACGCTGATGCCCGGCGGCAATGTTCCTTTAAAATCAAGCTGTTTATTGAATTGAATAACTTTTTCGGCGAAGGTCATGAATGGTGAATAGATGAGCGATAAAAGTAATTGGATATATCCATATTGTATCCAAACGTATCCAAAAATTCAAGCGCAAATGAAAAATGATAAAATTTACTCCTATAGTCTTACACGCGTTGGAGAACAAACAAAAAGCCCCGGCAAACAATTTCGCCGGGGCCTCACTTATAAAACCGTATTAATTATTGAAGAATTGCTTTACCATCGTACGTTGCCGATTTCAGGATCTTTTCGGCAACGGTTACTGCGGCAGCAGGCAGCGGGGCATAGTTGAGGTCGTTGCAATATTTCTGACCGTCATGAATGTTCCACCAAAGCAGGTTAACTACTTTTTCAGCACGGTCTTTAGCGCGGCCATTATAGTTTTGCTCTTTATAGATCAGCGCCCAGGTAAAGCCGCTGATCGGGTAACCGTCTTTCGCGTCGGTATTACTTAAAGAGACCTTTGCATCGGCAGGAATAGTGATATTACCCGCTGCGCTTGTTGAGGCTACCGAAGGTGTAATGTAATTACCGCTCTTGTTTTTCAGATCGGCGAAAGTCATTTTATTCTGTATAGCATAGGCAAGCTCGATATAGCCAATTGCGCCCGGCGTTTGTTTGATCAAACCGGCAACGCCTTCGTTACCCTTACCGCCCAAACCAACAGGCCAGTTAATAGCCGAACCTTTGCCCGGGCTTTTTTCCCAGTCGGGACTTACTTTGGCCAGGTAAGTGGTGAAGATATTGGTAGTGCCCGAGCCGTCGCTGCGGTGCGCAATAAATACACCGGTTGAGGGCAGTACTACGCCCGGATTGATCTTAGCAATGGCAGGGTCGTTCCACTTGGTGATTTTACCCAGGAAGATCTTAGCCAAAACATCCGGATCGAGTTTTAGTGTACTTTTCAGTTCGGGCAGGTTATAGCTGATCACCACCGCGCCGGAACACATCGGGATGTGCAGTACTTCGGCGCCCATTTTAGAAGCCTGATCGTCATTCAACGGTGCGTCAGAATCGCCAAAGTCGATCGTTTTATTGGTTAGCTGTAAAATGCCGCCACCAGAGCCGATAGACTGATAGTTTACCTTTACGCCTTTTTCTTTATCGTACTCCGCAAAAAGCTTGGAAAAAAGCGGGTAAACAAAGGTGCTGCCCGCACCAAGGAGGGTATTTGCATCGGCATTTGAGGATGCAGCAGGCGTCGCAGCTTTCGACGCGCTATCGCCGCCGGTTTTCGTGTTGTTTCCGCCGCAGCTTACTAAAGCTGTTTCGGCCAGCAGCATGGCTGCAAACGCGAACTGACTGATCTTTAGAAATTTCATGTTTTTCTGATTTTTATATTAAACAACAAAATTATTACTTGGTGTTTGTATGAATGTTATTAAATTGTTAATATAATATTAACAAATATTAAATAAAATAAATAAAGGGAGGGAATATATTCTTGATACCTGAAATGAACCGGGATTTTGTATTGTTTCAACCACTATGCGTGCATAGTATTTTCTACGCAGAAAAACATTCCTTTGCCGCTTAAAATGCATCAGAATGTACAAATATTGAATGCAAAAAACGTTATCAAACTGATAATCTGTTATCAATTTGATAGCAAGAAATGTGCTTCGAAATAAATTTTATTGCCTTAAATGTGGTTTTTTGCCAATTTGAAAGTAATGCAAAACCGCTATGAAAATATTTGGCATTGATTTAGCTTTGATATGGCAAGATGCACTTCACCTAAAAATTATACAGGGAACAACGCCTTGAACAAACCAATTATAGGTGCTTTTGCCATAATATTTATTAGTACGAATTATGCTTGTTGAAATAGTTGAAATAAGCGCATTGCTGGCCTTGTTAGTGATGCCTTTCTTTTTCCCTTACAAAAGGATACCCAAAGCAATTAAGTTCCCTAAAGACTATAACGATACTTCTGAGGCTAATTATGCCATCAACGAAAAGGGCTTTTTAGAAGAAATTCAACATAAGCCGCTCAGTAGTCACGTTGACTGAAGGCTTTGCCGCCCTCATCATAACTTTGACAAGGCAGTTCGTTCATATTCTATATAAAATACATAGGGCATATCGTGTCTGCTAACTGATAAATTTCCGCCGTCCGGCTGAAAGAAAATTCCTTCAAAATTCTATCTTTTTGTTTCCTGATAACCGATTAATTCGTTAATCTTGAAACAAAAGCCATCTTATGAAAATACGCACCTATGCCGGTTATAACGAAATGTGCCGCGCTGCCGCAGGTATCATTGTTGAACAAATTAAACAAAACCCCGGTTCGCTCATTTGCCTTACCTCCGGCGATACGCCTGCAGGCATTTATAAATTGCTGGTTCAATATGCAAAAGAGGGCAAAGTTGATTTTGGCTCTTGTTATTTTGTTGGGTTGGATGAATGGGTAGGGATGGATAGGAACGACGCAGGCAGCTGTACCAGTTTTTTATACGAAACATTTTTTACTCCCGCCGCTATCGATCCTTCACGAATAATGGTGTTCGATGCAAAGGCGGCAAATCTTGACGCCTCATGTGCGGCAATGGATAGTTTCATTAAACAGCACGGTCCGCTTGCAATTATGCTGGTAGGGGTAGGCATGAACGGTCATATCGGCCTGAACGAGCCCGGCGCCGACTTTAACGCCTACGCGCACCATTCTCCGCTCGACCCGATAACTGTGAGCGTAGGCCAGAAATATTTTGCCCATGAAACGGTTTTAACAGAAGGCATTACCCTTGGCCTGAAACACCTGCAGGAAGCCGGAATTCCTATGCTGCTGGCTTCGGGAAGTAAAAAGGCATCGATTATTGCCAAAGCACTGGAAGGTGATGTTTCACCAAAGGTGCCTGCATCCATTTTTCAAACGCTTGATCATGGATACGTTATGCTTGATGAAGACGCTGCTGCTATGTTGGGATGATAGATCATTTAACTGATTTTATATTGATGTAATAGTCGCTCAAATCATGGTTATCCACCGTTAATCTTGTGAAATCATTCAAAAATCATTTTTTGTCATAACTATAACAATTACTCCTGTAATAGTGTTTATTTACCACATAGCCGAAACACAACATGAAAACAGATGAATTGATCTCGACCGTTGAAGCCCTGATGGCCGGCGATAAAGGCCTGCTCGCAATGGACGAAAGCACGGGCACCTGCAACAAACGTTTTGCCGAAGCGGGTATTCCGCAAACCATTGAGTACCGCCGGGCCTACCGCGAACTGATTGTAACGACGCCGAACCTGGGCGACTGCCTGAGCGGTGCTATCTTGTATGATGAAACCATTTATCAGGCCACCGAAAAAGGTGTGCTGTTTATCGATATTTTAAAGAAAGCAGGAATAATTCCGGGGATCAAGGTTGATGAAAGCACGGTTGACCTGGCAAATTTCCCAGGCGAAAAAATAACTGAAGGTATTGACGGACTGCGGCAGCGCCTCCAAAAATATTATGAGTTAGGTGCGCGTTTTGCCAAGTGGCGTGCAGTAATTACCATAGGCGAAAAGACACCCACCAAAGGTGCCATTGAAGCGAACATGCATTTGCTGGCCCGGTATGCGGCGCTTTGCCAGGAAAATAATATTGTGCCAATTGTTGAACCTGAAGTTTTGATGGATGGTGATCACAGCATAAAAAAATGTGCCCGGGTTACCGGAAAAACGCTGGATGAGTTGTTTAAGCAGCTCGATAAGCAAAAGGTTAATCCGCATGCCCTGATATTGAAACCCAATATGATACTACCGGGTTTAGGAAGCGCAAAACAAGTGAGTATAAATAAAGCAGCCAAAGCAACCGCAGAAGTATTGTTAAAACATGTACCTGCTACGCTGCCGGGAATCGCTTTTTTATCAGGCGGGCAGTCGCCGGAATTAGCTACAGCGCACCTGAATGCCATGCACGTATTATACAAAGGTAAATTGCCCTGGGCGTTGACCTTCTCGTTTGCGCGCGCTATCCAGGAACCTGCCATGTACGCCTGGAAGGGCGATCCGAAGAATGTAAAGGCCGCTCAAAAATTACTTTACCAGCGCGCAAGTTTAAATAATGCAGCCCGCCGCGGCCAATACAAACCCGGTATGGAAAAGTGATTGAGCCGCACACCAATGAACTATGAACCAGTGAACGAATGAACCAAAAGAAACTGATCGTTTTTGACCTTGATGGCACCCTTGCCGAAAGTAAGGCTGCTATTGATAATGAAATGGCGAAACGCCTCGCTGCACTCTTAACCGTAGCAAAGGTTGCCGTAATTTCCGGAGGCGATTGGCCGCAGTTCGAGAAGCAGGTATTAGGACATTTGCCCAAAGGAGCTAAGTTAAACAACCTGTCTATCCTGCCAACTTGCGGCACCAAGTTCTATCAGTATAAATCGGGCTGGAAACAGCTGTATGCCGAAAACTTTACCGCCGATGAAAAAAAGAAGATTATTGATGCGCTGAACGAGGCCGTCAACGCATCGGGCTATAAAGCCACAAAAACCTGGGGCGATACCATTGAAGACCGTGGCAGCCAGGTAACCTACTCCGCTTTAGGCCAGGCCGCCCCGTTAGACGAGAAAAAAAAATACGATCCGAACTTCAAAAAACGTGAAAAAATAAAAAAGCGTTTGGATAAGCTCATTCCCGAATTTGCCGTAAACCTTGGCGGATCCACATCTGTTGACGTAACCAAACACGGCATTGATAAAAAGTACGGCATGCACAAACTTTACCAGGTGCTGGATATCAGGATCAGCGAGATGATATTCATCGGCGATGCCATCTTTCCGGGCGGCAACGACTATCCGGCAAAACAGTCAGGTGCATTTTCGGTTTGTGTAAAGGACCCTAACGAAACAAAACGTGTTATTGAAGGTATTATAGGCTGTCTCGACACAAAAGGGAGGTTCAAAAAAGGATTTTAATATTTATGATAGAGGTAAAAAAAGAAGGCGTAATATTAAAATGCTCCGACCTTGATTTTGAGAACGAAGCCGTCCTGAACCCGGCGGTAATGCAAAAGGGTGATAAGGTTCACCTTTTTTATCGCGCGGTACATAAAAATAATCAGTCATGTATAGGTTACTGCCGGCTCGACGGACCATTGACCATCGAACAAAAAGATAACCAGCCATTTTTAGTGCCGGAGTTTGAATATGAACAGTGCGGCATGGAAGACCCCCGTATGGTGAAAATTGACGACCTGTATTATTTAACCTATGTTGCCTTTGACGGTTCGAATGCGCTCGGCGCAATGGCTATTTCTAAAGATTTGAAGAATTTTGAAAGACAGGGTATTATTGTCCCCAAAATAACTTACGATGATTTTGACCGGTTTACTCAAAACAACCCGGCGCTCAATAAAAAACACCTTAACAGTAATCCCGGCGCAAAGATCCTCTCTGATAAGGATTTTGTTTTCTTTCCCCGCCGGATAAATGGTAAGCTTACGTTTCTGCACCGTATTAAACCAGATATTCAGATAGCTGCCGTAAATGATCTGGATGAGCTAACTGCATCATACTGGGAAGATTATTTCAGAAATTTCGGCGATCATATTTTCCTGGAACCCAAATACAAGCATGAGATTGAATATACAGGGGCAGGCTGTCCTCCTTTCGAAACGGAAGATGGCTGGCTGATTATCTATCACGGTGTAAAAACCATCGACAGCCATTACGAATATGCTGCCTGCGCAGCGTTGATGGATCTTAATGACCCGCAGAAAGAGATCGCCCGCTTGCCTTATCCCTTATTCAAGCCTGAACTGGATTACGAGCTAACGGGCGACGTGGATGATGTTTGTTTTCCAACCGGAACTGCCCGGTTTGGCGATACCTTATATATCTATTATGGTGCAGCAGATGAGCTCATAGCCTGTGCCAGCGTGAGCCTGCCTGCGCTGGTTCAGGAATTAATGAGGTATCGGGAATAATTCACTATAACCACCTGTCAATTACGAACCATTGATAGGTACATTACACCAGCACTGCCCCGCCATCAACAGTGATATTCTGCCCGGTGCCAAATTGCTGCTTCATCAAATAAACAAAGGCAAGCGCAATATCTTCTGCCTGGCCAATGCGTTTCAACGGCAATTTCTCCGCATGTTGGTCAAACATCACTTTCCTGTCTGTTTCATTAATGCCGTTCCATAAATTAGTATCGATAAAGCCCGGAACAACGGAGTTGACACGGATAGGAGCCAGTTCAACCGCCATAGCTCGCACAAACCCTTCCATAGCCGAACAGATGCTGGTACCTACCGACCAACCTACGCCCGGCCGCGCACCGGCTGTTCCGCTGATGAGTGATATTGCTCCGCCAGTGTTGATATGCGGCGCGCCATATTTAACTGCAGCAAACGCACCCCAGTAACGCACATTCCAAAATGAACGGGCATCATCAATGTTGGTTTGATCAATGGTGTTCAGCACCAGGTTTTCTCCTGCCGAATAAACCAGGTGATCGAAATTACCAATAGTCTCGAAAAACTGTTTGATGTTTTCTTCTTTGCTCAAATCCACGGCAAAGCCCTCGCTGCCTTCAGGAAGTTCTTTCAATGCATTGTCGATACGGCTTTGGTTACCCGATACGATGACCACTTTTGCGCCCTCGGCACTGGCCAGTTTGGCCGTAGCCAGCCCGATACCCGAACTGCTGCCGAACAGAATTACTCTTTTAGCCTTTAATACGCTGTTTGTTTTTTCAAAAGTTTCCATGGTGTATTTTATTTAACACCACAAAGTTGAAGCGATTTTAGAGCGGGACACTTACCATTTGGTAAATTCGGTAGAGAGCTGGTGGCTTATTTGGCTAAAGCCATTTTGAGAACCAGCCTGTCTTCGTCAGTTTTAGCCGACGGAGACTAGACAGCAAAAGATTTCGGCTTTAGTCGAACTGGTCTGCAGGTAAGAAAGCGTATTAAACCTGTTCAACGCTTCCCAGCAACTTCAGCACCTCATCCCAATTATTCACCCGTTGATGGTGCTTATGGTTTACATTATGAAACGCATGAAACATAATAGTAGTTCCCTTAAAATAGTCGAGGTTTTTGATATGATCGTCTATCATGTAATCGGTACCGATGACGCTTTTATCACCGCAGAAAACAATATGCCGCCAATCGATGAACGGGAAATGCTCGTCCAGCCATTCGCGTTTTTCCGGTAAGCATTGCGGAAACTCCATTGCAGCCGAAACGATGTACACCTCGTAGGTTTCCATTAGTGTTTTTATCGCTTCAACGGCGCCGTCAATCACCGGCAGCGTACGGAAAAATCCCGGGGTGAAGGCAAACCTGCGCGCGGCGGATTTATCGGGCAGCATTTCATTCTCCTCCAGGCCCTGCAGCGACTCACGGGTAACCCTCACGCCACTTTCGCGCTCATACCAGTCTATAAATTGTGTTTCAGTATCGGCAATAACGCCGTCCATATCAATCGCGATAGATTTTTTCATGTTTTAAAGGTAGAAATCTTCTTTTTATGTTGAATAATTAAGCTTCGTTTGCTAACAGTGCCAAAACGTGCTGCCAGTTACTGGCCCGGGTGTGATGCGTATGATTAACATTATGAAAGGCATGGAACATAATGGTCCGTCCCTTGAAATAGTCGAGGTTTTTAATATGATCGTCAATCATGTAATTGGTACCAATGATGCTTTTGTCGCCGCAAAAAACAATATGCCGCCAGTCTATGAAAGGAAAATGTTCGGTCAGCCATTCCCGCTTTTCCGACAAACAATGAGGATACTGCATAGCCGCTGAAACTATGTATATATCAAACCGCTCCTGTAATTCCTTTACCGCTTCAACGGCACCTGGCATCACCGGCATCGTCCGGAAAAAACCGGGCATTTTTGAGAGCCGGGTATAAGCATCCTTATGCGGCACCACATCATCCTCATGCTTTCCAATTATTTCACCGGGGTGAACCTTGACATCGTAATGCACTTCATACCACGACAATAATTGCGTTACTTCATCGGCAATTACGCCGTCCATATCAATGGCGATAGATTTTTTCATTATTGCATGCTTAGTATGTGTTTGCGAATCCGGCTCAGCGATTGCGGGGTAATGCCCAGGTACGAAGCAATGTCCTTCAATGCCACGCGGAATGCAATATCCGGATGCTGCATTACGAACAATTTATATTGGTCTTCCGCATCCCGGCCCAGGTAAGAGTTTCGCGTATTCACTTTCTCTATCAGGTGCAGTTGATTGATCTGATCGATGACCTGCTTCAAATAAGGCACCTGTTTATAAAGCTCCGTCAACCGACTTTTACTTATGGCCAGCACTTCGGCATCACAGCAGGCCTGAATGAATGCCGGAGCAGGCACTTCATCGTTAAAGCTTTGCAATATGGTGCAGAATTTATTCTCGTTATAAAACACGTGCGTTACTTCCAGCCCGGCATCGTTTACCGATGCAATACGGATCACTCCTTTTCGAATAAAGAACATCTCCCGGCTTATCCGGCCTTCACCCCTGAATAAAAATTCGCCTTCCTCAAATGCCTTGGGTTCAAATGCAGCGGCGATAATAGCTTCGTCTTCCGGCGGGATAAATCGCAAAAGCTTAAGATAGGAGATGAGCGGGTTCATATACAAATATGATATTTATGTTTTTAAACGATTGTCGAATTAGCTACATTATTTTCAACTTTCGTATATTTGGGATAAGTTAATCGGATTAATAAAATGACAACACTCACAATAGAATTACCCGATAGCGAAACCGGAGTTATTTCGAAGATATCCGATATCGTTAGTAAGGTGAAGGGTAGCCGTATTAATATCGACAATTACGATGATGGCTTTACGGAGAATGAAATGGCATCATTGAAGCGAAGCCTGAAAGAGGTTGCGATGATAAAACGAGGTGAGTTGAAACCGCTTTCGATGGACGATCTTTGGGATGAGTAATACGGTCAACCCAACACCGGAATTTAAAAGGGATCTCAAGCCCTTGTCAAAAAAATATAAAACGCTTAAAGAAAGCATCCTAAAGCTTGAAAAAGATTTGATTGAAAATCCTTATTTAGGCGAGTCTTATGGTCAAGGGATTTATAAGGTTAGAATTTCTGATTCAAGTAAAGGCAAAGGTAAAAGCGGAGGTTTTAGGATTATTTATTATCATCTCAACAAAACCAGCGACGGTATTGAAATGCTTCTCTTAAATATTTTTGACAAATCTGAAATATCTACAATAAAGAAAATCGATGCAGTAAAACAGCTCAAAGCTATTTTGGATGAATATCTAAATCAGCGGTAATATTTGGAAGAGTTTGCCATCAGCGTATTTAATTTTTAATTCTCTCAACCCTCCTCGTGACAATCCATCCATAATTAAATGACAATTAAATTATCCTCACCAATCATTTATCACTGTACATTTGCTTAACGGTGTTAAATAATTTAATGCCGTAGCAAAATGGCAAGTAAAGATAGAATACTACGACTGAAAGAAGAAACCAGGTGCAACATCCTGGAAGCTGCTTTACAGATTGTTAAGGAAGAGGGATGGCAAGCCTTGAGCATGCGCAAAATTGCCGACATGATTGAATATACCGCTCCTATTATATATGAATACTTCTCTAACAAAGACGCTATATTACTGGAGCTCACCCGTCAGGGATATTTAAAATTATCACGTGAGCTAAAGGAGGCGAGAGATCGCCACCACAAGCCCGAAAAACAACTGGAAGATATGTGGCTTACCTACTGGAACTTCGCCTTTGCAAATAAGGAGCTGTACCAGGGAATGTTCGGTGTCACCACTAATTGCAGTTGCGAACTGGTGAACAGCCTGATTGAAGTAGACGCCCCCTACGATCTGTTCAGTGAGGTAATAGGTAAAATAATGAACGTTGAGGATTTGGAGTCAGACGTGATCTGTACAAAATATTATACGTTCTGGTCGGTAGTACATGGATTGGTTTCCATTAACCTGCTCAGCCGAGGCTCGTCAGACGAGATTAACCGCCAGGTGCTTAAAGATGCTATCAGTAGCATTATACGCACCATGACTACATAATTTTTTAACAAAATCTTAACGTTGTTAGATTTTTTAACAGCGTTAAGGAAGCTCATCATCAGCACACACTAAACACGCAAAGCAATGAAAACAACACACGAAATCCACGCCAGTAAATCTAACGCTGTTAAACAGTTTAACAATGTTAAATACATCTCTTCAGTTTTTAGCTGCTGTTGCAGGTGATACTTCACAATTTTAATAAACAAGCATACACACACACAAGCATCAATACAAGAACAATACAAATCATGAAACATTTAATTTTAGCCATACTGGCAATTTCACTATACAGCTGTTCAACAAAGCCGCAAACAGCTGGCGCGCCTCCGGCGCCTTCGTTGCCGGTGGCCGTAGTAGCTACAGGTAATGATACAACTTACCAGGAGTACCCTGCATCGGTTGAAGGAACCGTTAATGTAGAAGTACGCCCGCAGGTAAGCGGTGCATTAGACAAAGTATTTGTTGACGAAGGTTCATTTGTAAGCGCCGGCCAACCGTTATTTAAAATTAACGAGCAGCCCTTCCGCGCAGCCTTGAACAACGCTATAGCCAGCCAACACGCTGCTGAAGCCGCCGCCGCAAACGCTCAACTGGAAATTGACAAGCTGACTCCGCTTGTTCAAAACAAAGTAGTTTCAGACTATCAGTTAAAAACAGCAAAGGCAGCTTACGAAGTTGCCAAAGCAAACATAGATCAGGCTAAAGCAAACGTAGCAACAGCACAGATCAATTTAGGTTATACCTTAATTAAAGCCCCGGTTGCCGGTTACATTGGCCGTTTGGAAAAGAAACAGGGAAGCCTGGTTGGTCCGGCCGATCCGCAGGCGTTAACTGAACTGTCTGACGTGCACGACGTTCATGTTTATTTCTCATTGAGCGAAAAGGACTTTGTTGCCTTTAAGGAACAATATCCAGGCGAAACTTTGAAAGATAAGCTGAAACAACTCCCAACCGTATCATTACTATTAGCCGATAACAGCGCTTATGCCAGGCAAGGTAAGATAGATATGATCGACGGTCAGTTTGATAAAACTACAGGTGCCATTACTTTAAGGGCCAGCTTTGCAAACCCACAAGGCTTATTGCGCTCGGGCAACACCGGCAAGATCCGTTTGAGCTTACAACATAAAGATGCCCTGCTGGTGCCGCAATCGGCCACCATCGATATGCAGGACAAAGTGTTTGTATTTGCCGTAGCCGACAGCAACAAGGTGAAGAAACAAGTAATCACTGTTGAAGGCAAAGCTGGCGATAATTACATCGTAAAAGACGGCATCAAACCCGGCGACCGCATTGTGCTTTCGGGCTTCGATCACCTGCAGGACGGTACGGTTATTCAGCCCCAGCAGAAGAGTGCTGCCTTAGCGAAAAACTAATTGAAGAAAGATTCAGGAATCAAGAAATCAAGAGTCAAGATAGCGTATGAGAGTAGAAGATGACAGTTAATTCTGTCTTGATTTTTGACTCTTGATTTCTTGCCTCTAAATACACAACAATCATGTTAAAGAAATTTATAGAAAGACCGGTACTTGCCACTGTGATCTCCACCTTATTGGTGATCCTCGGTGTACTCGGTTTAACCAGGTTGCCTTTACAGCAATTCCCTGATATAGCGCCGCCATCTGTATTGGTAACGGCCATTTACCCCGGCGCTAATGCCGAAACCGTGCTGCGTTCAGTTGCGCCATCGCTGGAAGAATCCATCAACGGTGTGGAGAACATGACCTACATGAGCTCAACCGCAAGTAACGACGGTACACTCGCAATTACAGTGTATTTTAAATTAGGTACTGATGCCGATCAGGCCGCAGTGAACGTTCAGAACCGTGTGGCCCAGGCTACCAGCCAGCTGCCTGCCGAAGTAGTACAGCAGGGTGTTACCACCGCCAAACAGGAGAACAGCTTCATTATGGCGATAGGTATGTACACCGAAGATGAAAAGAAATACGACCAGACCTTTATTGCCAACTACGCACAGATCAACATTATTCCTGACCTTAAGCGTATTCCGGGCGTTGGTTCGGCCACTATTTTCGGTGGTATTAAAGATTATTCAATGCGTGTATGGTTAAATCCATCACAAATGGAAACCTACCACATCACCCCGACAGAGATTTTTGCAGCCATCCAGGACAAAAGTTTGGAAGCAGCTCCGGGCCGTTTTGGTGAAAGAAGCAAGGAAGCATTTGAATATGTAATTAAATACAAAGGAAAATTATCGAAACCTGAAGAATACGAAAACATCCCTATCCGCTCAAATCCCGATGGGTCAGTATTACGTTTGAAGGATGTAGCCCGCGTTGAACTTGGCGCTTATTCTTATACCAGCGTAACCCGCTTAAACGGTAAGAAAGGTATCGGTATTGGTGTGATCCAGTTATCAGGATCTAACGCTAACGAGATCCAGGTGTCTATTAACAACCTGATGGAGAAAGCTGCAAAAGATTTCCCTGCCGGTGTGAAATACAACATCTTCTATAGCACAAAAATTGCGTTGGACGAATCCATCACCCAGGTAAAACACACCCTGATCGAAGCATTCGTGCTGGTTTTCCTCGTGGTGTTCATCTTCCTGCAGGATTTCCGCTCGACGTTGATCCCGGCGATAGCGGTACCGGTAGCCATTATCGGTACGTTTTTCTTCATGTCGATATTCGGCTTCTCTATCAACCTGTTAACACTTTTCGCGCTGGTACTGGCAATCGGTATCGTGGTGGATGATGCGATTGTGGTGGTCGAGGCGGTGCACGCCAAGATGGAGCACAAAGGCCTCGGTCCAAAAGAAGCTACCTTGGAAGCCATGCACGAAATTACCGGTGCATTGATCTCTATTACCCTGGTAATGGCGGCAGTGTTCTTACCGGTTGGTTTCCTCGAAGGTTCAACAGGCGTGTTCTATCGCCAGTTTGCCTTTACAATGGCTATTGCTATCGTAATCTCGGCTTTGAACGCTTTGACCCTGAGCCCTGCCCTGGCTGCGTTGTTCCTGAAGCCATTACACCATGACCATAATGGCGAACCGGTTAAAACAACCTTCAAGCAGCGCTTTTTTAACGGATTCAATACCAACTTTAACGCACTGACCAACAAATATGTAGGCGGCCTTAAGTTCCTTACCAAAAATAAATGGGTAGGTGTTGCCGGTTTGGCTATCATAACATTTGCAGTGGTAATGATGGTGAGAGGGACCAAAACGGGTTTTATCCCCACAGAAGACCAGGGCTTTATCGCCGTAGCAGTTAACACACCTTCCGGCACCTCGCTCGACCGTACGTCGAAAGTAATGGAAGAGGCTGAAAAGACCGTAGGTAAAAACCCTGCTGCACGTTTTGTTACTTCGGTACCGGGCTTTAACCTGTTAACCAAGTCCAACAGTCCATCGTCGGCAATCTTCTTCATCTTGTTAAAGCAGCCCGACCAACGCGGAAAAGTGAAAGATATCAACGCTATTATGAACCAGATCCGTGGTGACCTGGGCGCAGTAACCGGTGGTAGTTTCTTCGTGTTCAGTTTCCCAACCGTTCCTGGTTTCAGTAACGTTGAGGCGCTCGACTTTGTATTACAGGATAAAACCAGCGGTAAATTGGATAAGTTTAGCGGTATCTCGAATAATTTTATTGCCGCATTGATGAAAAAACCGGCTGTTGCCTATGCGTTCACATCGTTCAAAGCCGACTATCCACAACTGCAGTTAGAAGTTGATGACGACAAAGCCGCACAGCTTGGCGTAAACGTGAAAGATATTTTGCAAACCATGCAGGTGTATTTTGGTAGTGCCCAGGCGTCAGACTTTAACCGCTTCGGTAAGTACTACCGTGTGCAGGTTCAGGCTGATATTGCCGACCGCGCCGACCCTTCATCTATCGACCGTGTTTACGTGAAAAACAAATCAGGCGAAATGGTGCCGATCAATTCATTGGTGAAACTGAGCCGCGTATATGGGTCAGAAACCGCATCACGTTACAACCTGTTTAACTCTATCGAGATCAACGCCATTCCAAAACCGGGCTTCAGCTCTGGCGAGGCCATCAAGGCGATTGAGGAAACAGCTAAAGAACAATTGCCATTAGGTTACACTTATGATTTCACCGGCCAAACCCGCGAAGAGATCGCCTCTAACGGTCAGTCAACGGCGGTGTTCCTGTTGTGTCTGGTGTTCGTTTACTTCCTGTTATCGGCACAATATGAAAGCTATATTCTGCCATTGGCGGTTATATTCTCTATCCCAACAGGTGTATTAGGTGTTTTCATTGCCATCGGCTTTACCGGTATCGAAAACAACATCTATGTACAGGTAGCGCTCATCATGCTCATCGGCCTGTTGGCTAAGAACGCCATCCTGATCGTAGAATTTGCGGTGCAGCGACGAAAACATGGTTTATCGCTCATATCAGCAGCTATTGAGGCGGCCAAATTAAGGCTTCGCCCAATCATCATGACTTCGCTGGCATTCGTGTTCGGCTTGTTCCCAATGAGTATAGCAACCGGTCCGTCGGCACAAGGTAACCACTCTATCAGTATTGCCGCAGCAGGCGGGATGGTGTCGGGAGTTATTTTGGGTCTGTTCATCATACCGGTGCTATTCGTCATCTTCCAGGGCTTGCAGGAAAGAATTACCGGCGCACCTGAAGCAGTGTTAGACCGCGAGCGTGATGAACACATTAAACAGCTTGAAGGCGAATTGACAGTATAAAGAACGTGTATTTGCTTGCCTCATCATGCCTTCTTGAAAGGAGAGGGCTGTAAAAATGAAGCTTAAATCCTCTCCTTTGGAGAGGATTTAGGTGAGGCCGCCAAAATGCTCATATTAAGATTTAAAAACAATGAAAAATCGCATAACCATATCCTTAATGATACTTTCTTTTGCAGTGCTTACGGCCTGTTCGGTATCGAAGGATGTAGAAACACCCAAACCTGCCATGCCTGAAACCTTCAGGAGTGCAGTTACCACCGGCGATACCAGCAGCATTGCTGATATACAATGGAAACAGTTTTTTACCGAAACTACCCTGCAAAAGCTGATTGATAGCGCTATCGCTAAAAATTACGATATGCAGATAGCCGTTAAAAATATCGAAGAATCGCAGTTGCTGTTTAAACAGGTAAAACTGAATAACATCCCAACAGTTGATCTGAATGTTACTGCCAGCTCAAACCGCCCGTCAGACAATAGCGTTACCGGCCTGAGTTTAAAGCAATATGATATTGGCACCAAGCATATTGAAGATTACAATGCCAATTTGTCTGTATCGTGGGAGGCCGACATCTGGGGTAAAATTCACAATCAGCAACGCAGCGCACTTGCAGCGTACTTGCAAACTGCCGAAGCCCGCAAAGCTATCCAGACCAACCTGGTGGCAACTGTATCGCAGGGCTATTATAACCTGCTGATGCTGGATGCACAGCTGGATATTGCCAAACGTAACGTGCGTTTGAACGATAGCACGCTAACTATTATCAAACTTCAATACGATGCAGGCCAGGTAACCTCGTTAGCTGTTCAACAGGCAGATGCGCAAAAACAAGCTGCAGAACAACTGGTACCACAGTTTGAACAAAACTTAGCTATCCAGGAAAATGCCCTGCGCATTTTAGCGGGTCAACTGCCCGATAAAATCGAGCGTACTGAAAACCTGAATGAGTTAACCATTCCTGCTACTACATCTACAGGAGTTCCATCGGCAATTGTTAGCCGTCGCCCCGATGTACGCAGTGCTGAATTAGCTTTACAAATTGCTAACGCCAAAGTGGGTATTACCAAAGCCGAGATGTATCCGGCATTGCGGATCACTGCACAAGGCGGCGTAAACTCCTTCAAGGCCAGCAACTGGTTTAATGTACCGGCGTCATTATTCGGCGTAGTTGCCGGCAGCGTGATTCAGCCATTGTTCGATCACAAAGAACTCAAAACCAATTACGAAGTGGCAAAGGTTGACCGTGAGAAAACAGTATTGCAATTCCGCCAGTCGGTATTGAATGCTGTTGGCGAAGTGTCTGACGCGCTGGTGAAGATCGACAAACTTAAAGCGCAGCAAACCATAGCCGCTAACAGGGTAAACACCTTGCAGCAGGCTACCAAAAACGCCGACCTGTTATTCAAAAACGGTTTGGCAACTTATTTAGAAGTAATAACCGCCCAGGGCAACGTTTTACAAAGCGAGCTTGAACTGGCATCAATTAAGCGTGACGAGTTAAGCGCAGTATCTGAATTATATAGATCACTGGGCGGCGGTTGGAAATAATTAATTGAAAACTACTATGAAAGACTTTTTAACATTACAGGGCAAAATGTTGGTTTGCTCACTCAAAGATTGGAACATAACCTTAGCATTCTGGGGAATTGTGGTGGTGATTGAAGTAGTGATGAATTTGCTGAGGTAAAATCTCCATTAAAACTAATATTAAATGCGGCGAATAAGATGATTATTCGCCGCATTTTTGCGTTAAATACATTTTTTTGAGCCGAATAGAAGATTTAATCGGCTCAAAAACGGTGAATCATGAGCCGAATAAGTGGTCAATGTTTTGGAATAATCAAATGGACTTTGTGTAATGTGTGTCGAATCATTACCTTTCACCTCCAATTTACGCACTACCAATGGCTCATCATCTCCCGAAATTATTGTGCATCAAACTGCTCACCGCAGTCCTGTTTGTAAGCGCCTTAACCGCATCTGCACAGGATAGTAAATACCCATTAATTCCATACCCAAGTCAGCTAATTGTAGGCAAAGGTTCGTTTACCATCACACCAAATACCTCTATCGTCACTTCAGAAAAATTCAAAACCGAAGCCGGTGAACTAAACGAATTATTAACCAAAGGTCTCGGCACTCCCTTAAAGGTTACTCAATCCGCAAAATCTAATTCGATCAAATTACTTTACGATCCGGCCATCTCCGCGCCCGAAGGCTATAAATTAACCATTACTCCCAAACAAGTTACCATTGCCGCAAAAGATGGTGCAGGTATTTTCCATGCCGTTGAAACCATCAGACAGCTATTGCCGGTAGCCGTTGAAGAGGGTAAAGTAAGCAAACAATTGCTGCTGCCTGCACTGAATATTACCGATGCCCCGGCCTATGCCTGGCGGGGAATGCACCTCGACGTATCGCGTCACTTTTTCTCAATAGCGTATCTGAAAAAGTTTATCGATAGGTTGGCGCTTTATAAAATGAACAAGCTGCACCTGCATTTAACCGATGATCAGGGCTGGCGCATTGAAATAAAGAAATATCCCAAACTGACCGAAGAAGGCGCCTGGCGAACCTTTAACAACCAGGACAGCGCCTGTATGAAACGTGCCGCTGATAATCCCGATTTCAACATCGACCCGGAACACATCATTAAGCGTGACGGTAAAACGCTTTACGGTGGTTTCTATACACAGGAGGAAATGAAGGGCCTGGTGGCCTATGCAGCGGCAAGGCACATCGATATCATTCCGGAAATAGATATGCCCGGACACATGATGGCGGCCATCAATTCATACCCTTTCCTCACCTGCAATGGCGAAAATAAGTTTGGCGAACTGTTCTCTAAGCCTATTTGCCCGTGCAATGAAACCACTTTTGAGTTTGCACAGAATGTGTTCACCGAGATCATGGATATCTTTCCTTCAAAATATATCCACATCGGTGGCGACGAAGTGGACCGCTCCGACTGGGCTAAATCAGATGCCTGCAAAGCCTTGATGGCTAAAGAAGGAATTAAAGACCTGCCCGCGCTGCAAAGCTATTTTATTAACCGGATGGAGAAGTTTTTCAATTCCAAAGGCCGCAAGCTCATAGGGTGGGACGAAGTAATTGAGGGTGGCATCAGCAAAACAGCATTGATCATGTACTGGCGTACCTGGGTGCCAGATGCGCCTGTAAAGGCGGTGAAGAACGGCAACACCGTAGTAATGGCGCCCGGCGAACCGCTGTATTTCGACAATCAGCCCGACCAGAATACGCTTTATAAAGTTTATAATTTCAATCCTATCCCCAAAGCCTTGAACAGCCAGGAAGCAAAATCGATCATTGGCGGGCAGGCTGAGCTTTGGTCAGAAATGATCCCGTCAGAAAAACGGGCCGATTACATGTATATGCCGCGAATGACCGCCCTTGCCGAGAATTTATGGACCGCTAAACCGGCTTTATACCATTCTTACGCAAAGCGCATCATTCAGCAATTTGCCCGCATGGATGCGCTGGGTATTAACTATCGCCTGCCTGATCTACCCGGCCTGTTGAATGATTATGTATTTGTTGATGTAGCCAAACTGAGCATTGCTAAACCGCTTTCAAGCTTCACCATCCGCTATACTACCGACGGTTCTGTACCCACAACCTCATCGCCCGAACTGCCTTCGCCGCTGACCATCACCAGATCAGAAATGGTAAAAGTGGCTGCGTTTACCCCGTCGGGTACGCGCGGTGATGTTTACAGTTTAAACTATACGCAGCAACAGATGCTTGGTGCTGTAAAAATTGCACCGCCTCAGCCCGGTCTGCTTTCCAACTATTACAAGGCCTATTATAAAGAAACCGGCTTAATGAAAAATTCCAAACCCGACAGCTCGTTTATCAGCAATACCATCGCCGTTCCTGCATCGGTAAAGGCGCCGTCGTTTGGTATCACCTACCGCGGCTTCATCACCGTTCCGGCTGATGGGATTTACAATTTTTACCTAACTGCCGATGACGGCGCAGTGCTAAGAATAGGAAACTCGGTTACTGTCGACAATGACGGCAATCACTCCGCCCGAGAACGCAGTGGGCAGGCAGCTTTAAAATTGGGTGCGCACCCATTTGCCCTCGATTTTATTGAAGGCGGCGGCGGTTTCACCTTAAAGTTGCTATATAGTGTAAACGGTTCAGAACCGAAGGAAATTCCTGCCGCATGGTTGGGACATTAATAAAGCGCGATTAATCTATTCCTCAAAGTTCTGTGAAAATTAACCTTAATTGCTAAAAATATTAGTAATTTTGATTGATATGAACGTGGACAGGATAACGGAGAAATTAAACATACTGGCCGATGCGGCTAAATATGATGTGTCGTGTGCCTCCAGCGGGAGCAAGCGGAAAAATGAAAACAAAGGCCTCGGCAATGCCAGTAATGGCATTTGTCACAGCTATACTGAAGATGGTCGCTGCGTTTCATTGCTGAAAATTTTGCTCACCAACCACTGTATTTTCGATTGTGCCTACTGCGTCTCCCGTAAAAATAACGATATCAAGCGTGCCGCTTTCACTGTTCAGGAAGTTGTCGATCTCACTATTAATTTCTATCGCCGTAATTACATCGAGGGGCTGTTCCTCAGTTCCGGTATTTTTAGGGATGCAGATTACACCATGGAGCGGCTGGTCCGAGTTGCGAAAAAGCTCCGTACCGAGCATAACTTTAACGGCTATATCCACCTTAAATCTATTCCCGGCGCCAGCGACGAATTAATGCGTGAAGCAGGCTTATATGCTGATCGCCTCAGCGTCAATCTGGAAATGCCTACCGAAGTCGGCTTAAAGCTCCTGGCTCCCGAAAAGAACCGCCAGGATATGATCAACCCGATGGGATTTTTGAAGAATGAGATCATCTTGCGTAAGGAAGAGAAAAAGTTGTTCAAAAGCGCACCTATGTTTGCCCCTGCTGGTCAAAGCACGCAGGTGATCATCGGCGCCACGCCAGAAGATGACCGCGAGATCTTACATACCGCCAATCATTTCTACAAAAACTTCAATTTAAAACGGGTTTATTACTCGGGCTATGTGCCGGTACTGGCTGATAACCGTTTGCCCGGATTAAATACCGCCGTCCCAATGGTGCGTGAGAACCGGCTTTACCAGGCCGACTGGCTGATCCGTTTTTATGGTTTCAACGTTAACGAAATCGTTAATACCAATCAGCCGCTGCTCGATCTGGATATCGACCCAAAATTGTCGTGGGCCATTCGTAACATGCAGGTTTTTCCCATTGATATCAACAAAGCCGATCTGGCCCTGATTCTGCGGGTGCCGGGCATTGGCGTATTGTCGGCACAAAAAATAGTCAGTGCGCGTAAGTTTGCTTTTTTAGGATGGGATCAGCTCGAGAAAATAGGTGTTGCCGTTAACCGCGCCCGATATTTTATTACCTGTAAAAGCAATCAGTTTGAACGCCGCGACCTGTCGGGGACCAAGGTCAAACAATTCATCCTCGCCGAATCGCAAAGCAAATATTTAAAGAACACGCAAACCCAGCTCAGCATTTTTTGACATGACAAGGCTGATCTACGACGGTACTTTTGAAGGGCTGCTTACTGCGGTGTTTGATATCTACGCCCTCCGGCTCGAAATAGTCAACCTGCAAAAAGCGGGTGAAGCGAATGCCGCGATCTTTGAAGAAACCCGTCAGATTGTAACCGATAACGCCCGCGCCGCCCGCGTACTAAAAGGCCTGAAAGAAAAGCTATCGTCTAACGGTGTGCAACGGGCTTATATCGCACATCTTGCCGGAATTGCCAATGAAGAAAATAACATCGTCGGCTTTATCAGGCACGTGTTTGATAGCTCGCAAAATATCGAAGGCGATTATGCCAATCGCTACGTCTCGCGTATTTCAGAGGTCGTAAAAATGATGCGCCGCGAAAAACATCGCATGGAGGCATTTATACGCTTCCAAAAATTAAAGGACGATATTTACTACGCCGGCATCGAACCTGATTTTAATGTGTTACCGCTATTGATCAAACACTTCAAAAATCGCTACGCCGATCAGAAATGGTTAATCTACGACATCAAACGCAAATACGGCATCAATTATGATCTGCACGATGTTGAATATATTTCGATGGACTTCTCATCTGTCAGAGCTGCCGATAAGGTCGTGGCTGTTTTTGATGAGGAAGAAGAAACCTATCAGCATCTATGGAAAAACTATTTCAAAAGCGTCAATATCACCTCGCGTAAAAATACTAAATTGCATATCAGGCACATCCCGAAGCGTTACTGGAAGCATTTGACAGAGAAGATTTAAAACTGTTCCGGTGCGTACAATTTCACGTTGATTCCCGAACGTAATTTTGAGCATTTTAGAAATCAAACCGAAATGAACAAATATCTTCTCATCCCCGTATTCATCGCCAATGCATTAAGCGGTAAGGCGCAAACTACAGCACAAGGTCAATTAAGCGAAGCCCGCAAGGCCATCGCGCAAAGCAATGCTGTTTATTTCCAGTCGTTCGCCAAAAACGATTCATCCATATTTATCAATCGCTACGCGCCCGATTGCTTGATTATGGTGCCCAATGCCCCGGCAATGAAAGGTCACAAAGGCGCACTGGAGTTTTTCAGATCTGCGTACAACGATTATGGCCTGCGCAACGGTAAATTCATCACTACCAATGTTTATGGCTTGGGCAACGATTATGTGACCGAAGAAGGTTTCTGGCAATCGTTCGACAAAAACAATAAAATGTTCGACAACGGCAAATTCCTCGTACTTTGGAAAAAGACACCGAAAGGTTGGAAAATGTTCCGCGATTCTTTCAGCAGCGATCATCCGGCAAAATGACCCGGAAAATATTGTAAATTTACTTTATGGAATTCAGGCAGTTTTTTCCATCCGATATTTTAAAACCTTATATCAGGCATTACTATATCTTTGAATCAAATTCCGATATCGAATTTGAGGATACCGTTTTCCCAAGCGGCGATATGGAAATGATCTTTAACCTGGGGCAGGGCATCTGGGAATCATCGTTTGAAAATGAATTCCTGAAAACGCCCCAAATAGAATTGTGGGGACAGATCACCAAACCGCTTCCCATCCGGTCGAAAGGCCGGCATACCATGCTCGGGGTTAAATTCTTCCCCCATTCGGCGGCTGTATTTTTCAAAGACGAGATCGGCATGTTTAACGATCAGATCATGGATCTCGCCGAGGTAATGGGCAACCCCGTTAAGGCGTTGCACATGCGCCTGCTCGAAACGCCCGGCCAAACCGAACGGATTGAGCTCATTGAGCAATTCCTCACCAAAAAACTAAGGGATAACGAACGGCGTGTATTCAAGCTGAATAAGGTTGCCGATATTCTGACCTCCATCAAGCAGGATCCGTCAGAAGATAGTTTTGGCAACATTGCTTCTCGTCACGGTATTACCGCCCGGTACCTGCATAAATTGATCTATCAGAATACCGGCCTGTCGCCAACCTCGTTCAACAAGATCAGCCGTTTTCAGTTCAGCCTCAAACTCATCTCCAAAAACCAGCAGCCACTCACCGATATTGCCTACGCTGCGGGCTATTTCGATCAGTCACATTTTATCCGGGACTTTAAGTCGTTCACCGGCTTTACGCCCTCCGCCTACCTGCAAAATATCACCCCGGTAAACCAGCTTTTGCAGCAATAATTTTTTACTTTAATTTACAAATCACACTATTTTATTATTGATTATCAGTATTTTATATTTTTAATTTTGACTTTTTAATTTTTACTTATGTAAACTGTTCCGGTACGTACAATTTTAAGATTTGCCGCGGCTATAGTTTTGTTAAATATTAAATAACAAACAAAACTATGAGCAATTTTCAGGCATTTTCGCAACTCCACAAAAACCCGGAGCCCCTTCTTTTAGGAAATATATGGGATGTAAACAGCGCCAAAATATTTGAGGCAGCAGGCTATAAGGCTATCGGTTTTTCCAGTCAGGCCATTTCCAACGCCTTCGGTTACGATGACGGCGAAAACCTGCCATTCGATCTTTTATTGCAAGTCGCCAGGCGGGTAACTCAGGTGGTAAATATTCCTTTTTCTGTTGATATGGAGGGCGGCTTTAGCCGTACCGTTACCGGTATTACCGATAACATCAGCAAATTGCACGATGCCGGAGTAGTCGGTATTAACCTGGAAGACACCGTTCCCGGTGCATCCCGTCAGTTCAGGCCGGTTGATGAATTTAAGGAGATTCTTTCAGCGGTAACCAATCACATCAGCCGCAATAATTTGGACATCTTCGTGAACGTCCGTACAGATGCATTTCTTTTGGGATTGGATGATGCGCTTGCCGAAACGATAACCCGTATCGAGGCTTACAGCAATGCTGGTGCCGACGGCATCTTTGTTCCGTGTATCACATCGCCGACAGATATTAAAACTGTAACCCTGGCCACCACGCTACCCATTAATGTGATGTGCATGCCTAACCTGCCTGATTTTGGCGAACTGAAGCACTTGGGCGTAAAGCGCATCAGCATGGGGCCATTCCTCTTCAATAAGGTTTATCAGGCGGCATCGCAACTGGCAGAAACCGTTGTAAGCAACGGAAACTTCACCTCCCTTTTTTCATAAATCAGTTAAACACAAAATAAAGCAACATGAACCTACCAAAACGGGCAGAAGATGCCCACGCGACACTGGCAGCCGCATTTAACACAGGCGACGTAGCCACCGTAATGAGTATGTATGACGTTAACGGCATTATTGTGCCCGAGCCCGGCAAACCCGTATCCGGCAAAGAAAAATTCCAGGAAGCCATTACCGCTATTTTGGCTATCCCTGGAAAAATGGAGATCAAAACCGTTTACTGCCTCCAAACGGGCGATTTGGCTGTTGGCCGCTCTGAATGGAGTATTACCGATGGTGATGAAGTAAAGATTGCCGCCAAAGGCATTGAGGTAATGAAACAACAGCCCGACGGCACCTGGAAGATTGTGATCGACCAGGCCTTCGGTGCCGAAGCAAATCTGTTTGCCTAAAAATGAAAAAGCCTTGAGGGAAGAATATCTTCGCTCAAGGCTTTTAAATGCAGCAAAACTTTCAGCTTTCGCCTTTTACCCCAAATTACTGTTTTTTAATCTCAACCCTTCTGTTCAGCTTTCTGCCGTCCTCTGTGCTGTTGTCCGCAATCGGTTTGCTCTCACCAAAACCTTTTACAGAAAGGTTATCGGCAGATATACCGGTATTAACGAGATATAGTTTTACAGAATTGGCGCGCTCGATAGATAACGCCATATTATGATCAGCAGTACCTTCGGCCGATGAATTACCATTCAGCACAAACTTTACCGACGGGTCTTTTTTCATTTCGGCGGCTGCCTGGTCCAAAATTGGGTACGAGTCGGTTTTCAGGATTCCCGAGTTAAACTCGAACTGGATATTTTTGAAATTATAATTAGGCTTGGCCGGCGGCTCTGGTGCTTGCTGAGCCGGTGCAGGTGCCGGAGTTTGAACAGCTGGTGTTTGTTGTGGCGCAGGGGCCGGATCTGGCGGGTAAGATACTGCGGGTTTGGTAACAACCTGTTTTTTTGCCTTACATGCCGGTAAAGCGGCAACTGCAAATAAAATAACTACCGGTAATAAATAATGCTTTAGTGTTTTCATAAATAACCAATGTGTGCGTGTAAATATAAAAACGCAGCATAAAAACGCTTATTGTAAGTTTTAAACTTACTCACATCTTTTGCAGGCACCAGGTGGTCATGCATCTTAAATTTTGTACGTTGGTGGTTTTGATGGGTTCATACAGGTTACCATTCAGATCGCGCGAATAATCGAGCAGTATCTGTTCGGTTACTAAAAAACGGGTAGATCCATCGGGCAATTGGTAACGGCCGTTACCAATTGATTGGATCAATGTTTCAATACCGATGCTCGACGCCAGCCGAGCAAAGAAATAGCCGCCCGGTTTCAACACCCGCCACATTGACCGGAGCATAGCGTCGAAATGAGGTTCGTTATTTGCGAAATGTAATACTGCACTGCTGATCACCAGATCAAATGCGGCATCGCCAAAAGGTAACTCTTCAGCAGCGCTTATTTTAAAGTTGCCTTTTGGAGTATTGGGTGCGATGGTTTTTGCCAGCTCCCTTACAGCAGCAATTGAGTCGGGATTTGGGTCGATGCCATGAACATTAAAGCCATTTTTCAGAAAATAGATAATGTTACGGCCACCGCCGCAGCCCGCATCCAGTATTTTATGGCAATTGTCAAAGCGGCCTTTTAACAGTTGATCGAACAGGTAGATGTCTATGTTGCCGTATAGTTCCCGGAGTTTGTTGGTCATAGCCAAAAGTATCGGGAAAATTCAGAAAATAAAAAGAGGCTATCTCAAAAATCTAAATCTCTTCGTGATCTCTGTGAATCCTTTGCGGCCTCTGCGGTTAATAATAACCACGGAGACACAGAGGGTTCGCAGAGAATACAGAGGTTAATCACTTTTTTGAGCGCCTCTTTTCATGCTGAACGGCTAAAATTTAGTGGTCGTTACCACCATCGTGTCCTCTTCCATCTTTTCCCTTATGCTCAAACCCCTCGCCCTCACCGCTGGATGGAAAGTTTGCTACTATTTGATTATAAATATTTGCATTACTTGAACTGCTGATTACAATGGTGCCGCCTGTTCGTGTAGCTGCATCAAGCGTAGCTGCGGAAACGCCGGCCAGCAGCATGTTCAAATGGATTTTAACCGTAGTGGCAATATCTGTTTTGCCGTCAACCGTAACATTCTGAGCCTCGGCTTTTATTTCGGCGTTGTCATTAAAATCAAACTCGACAGGAACTACAGCGCCGCCTGGTGTAGTGAACGAACCTTTCAGCGTTAGCGGGATGGCAGAGGACGATGTTTTCATCAGTTCAACTTTAATTTCTATCTCCCGATAGGTACCGGTATCAATGGCTGTGCTGATGGTAGCCGGAGTAACGGCAAACAGGTCTATGTTTGATAGCGCACGGGTTTTAATCTCGATCTCGGTATTTTTAGTTCGTGCTTCAAGTTTTAAAAGTGCGATGTTAGCAACGGCGGAAGTCCAGTTCACCGATGCTGAGGCCGTTGAATTCGTGACCTGTGTTCCACCGTTCACCGAATTAAGTGTGTTCGACGCATTATCGGCTTTAACCGAAAAATTAACAGCTGTCCCGCTCGCCGGCGCCGCTGAATTGTCTTTTTTGCAGGCATTTAACATCAGTACTATGGCAAGTACTGACAGGCTTTTGATTAGATTAGTCTTTTTCATGTTGTTTAGTGTTTGTTTAATTGTAATACGTTTGTTACAATGCAAGGGGTTGCCAGTGAATAGGTTTTTTCTTGGGGATGTTTTTTGCCTGTATAGAATAGTTGGAAAAGATACGGGTGAGAAGTACAAAAAAACAAAGCGCCCTGCCTTATTAAAAGCAGGGCGCTGTAACATAATGTGGTTTGCAGCAACTAAGGCAAATTGTTAGGTTGCCGCTCGGCCGCTATGTGATAGTCGAAATTTTTGGTGAAGCCCCCGCTTCGGCCCACGCCATAAAATATATCGTAAACCGGCGGAAGCGATTTATCTGCAATCATTTTATCAATAAAGTCGGAAAGTGACACAGGTGTCAATGGCTTAAAACTGACCCATTTATTGATGCTTAACGTGCTGTCCCATTTTACACTTTCCGGGACCGGTTGGGTTATATCTGACAGGGCAAGAAAATAGTTAGTTTCCTTTTTGATGCGATAAGATACCGTGTCATATTCCGCAACCTCGTAAGACGGATTATTACCATGATCCATGCCTATAGACGGTACTACCCTCATATAAGATATTGCAGAAGCTGAATCGGTGCTCTTCCCTTCATAAAAAACCTTAAAGTCATTTAAATGAGTGTGGCTGGCAATCATCATTTTAATCTGCTTGCGGTTTTTAGCCACCTGCTGTGAAAACAGATCACTCAGGTTGCCGGCTGGTCCGCTCGAAGACCACATTTGCCCACCGCTGTATCCATCAACGCCTGGGGGGATGTGCGAAATTATCCAGATATTTTTGGAGGTATCGGCTAACTGGTTTGGTAACCAGGTGGTTAACATCTTATAGCCATAGTCGTAGTAATCATAGCCTCTCGTCATACCACCCTGACTCACCAGCGTAGTGTTCATCACCACAAATTTTAGTTTGCCTATAGAGGTAGAATAATAGCCATCGCTATTTCTGTAAGCTGCTGTATCAACGCCCAGCTTGGCAAAATTCCAGGCATTAGCAAAATTGGCCAGGAACTGCGGACTTTGCTTTTGATAATCCTGCGCAGCATCGTTGTTGCCATAGGTCGGAATAATCGGAATGTCTTTATATTTTTTGCGAAAAAGACTTGCGATAAACTGTATTGATTTTTGTTTCAGCCTTTCATCGCCGGTTGGGGAGTTATGCCAGATAAAATCACCGGCAATAATTATAAAATCGGGCTTTTGTATAGTGTTATACATGTTATTAATAGCACTCACTACAACTGCATAGTTTGCATCATTACCTCTAAGATTCGGCGCTATCATATTTGCAGTCTTTTGGTCGAGAATTTGCTCCCATTGGCTTACATCCGCTTTAGTCAAAGCGTTGATTAAAGCCGTGTCTGACTGATAAATTCCGTTTTTAGAAAAAAATGGATTAAGGTGAATGTCTGAAACGATCAGACATTTTCCGGACAGAGGAACGCTGGTTACAACCTGCGCCTGTATTTTTGCATTAGAGCACGCACAACAAGCAGAGGATAGGAGAGCCAGGTACAAAAGATTTTTAATTGCTTTCATTGTGTTAGGTTTAATGTTAGGTATTTAAGAATATGAATCTATAAATATTTTTTTACTTTTTGTCGTAATTCCTGATTTGTAACTCCATAACTATTAAGGAATCATGCTAAGGCTTACTCAACTATCGCCCCTTTCGGCCATTGCCTAAAAGGCAGTTAAAATCTTATTGCCAATTTTTTGAAGAATAAATAATTGATCGTTGCGTTGCGATCTGTAAGATTTTGTGCTGCTATTTTTTCTATGGCCCTTAGTGCTCAAAACATCCGGATGAGCCGGAGTTTAAAAGCCGTCAAAAAAATAAAAAACAGCTAAACACATCTGAAAGAGACGCATCTGTATTAAATATCAAAATCCTTATCGGAAATTTAAAACAAAACATCTGACAAAAATTGCTATACCAAAAATCAGTTCATTAGCATTACGTTAGGTAGGTCCGTTAGCTTATAAGGGTGTCGGTACCGTAATGCGCTCGCAGAGGGAACTGGCAAACTAGGAATGCGAATTCATATCCCGCCTTGACCGAATGAGTAAAGAGTAATAAAGAGAAGGGTAAGCCGGTAGAGTTAACCCCTCTTTGGCTTAGCCTTTTAATATGTTGCAGTGAATTCAGTTATGGCTGCAAATTTAATGACTCCAGTTTTTCGGCCACCAAATGCAGAATTTCATCGTTCACAACGCCAGAATTTTTACAAATGTATAAACCGTGATGCTCGTTAGGTTCAAAACTTGCAACAAATTTTTCGTCATCAAACAATTCAAATTTGCAATGATCGCCGGTGTGGTGCAGGTAATCGCGCACTTCGAAGCGATAGTCCTCATTATTATTGGTTACCGTTATCTCAATTTTTTCCATTCCAGCAATTGATATAACAAAACAACCAAATAACCGGGTTATTGTGTGATTAAAATGAGACTTCAATAGTCTGAAAATAACAAAGCGGATGTTTGCAAACATCCGCTTTGTTATCACTGCACGCATTAGTGCCCACTACTTGAATTAGATGAATGAGACGATCTGCCGCCCTTGCTTGAAATTTCGCGGTGCTTGGTTTCATCCATGTTGGCAAAATTTCCGCTGTTAGCATGCTTTCTGCCCGTGCTGTTCTGATTAGACCGCCTTTCGGCGCTGGTGTGACCTTTTTGATTCGTTGCCATTTTGATAAATTTTATGGTTTATAAATCATTTAAACTATCCTATCTGGCATAATTAACATGCCAAACACAATCATTCCCCTAAAACCACGTGATTTATAGAAGTTTATCAAAAAATACTCACAAAGCGCCCTAAAAGGCAAAGTTTTGGCAATGGCAAATATTGTATACCTTGCGCAACACAATTGTACATTAATCTCAATTCACGTTTAAACAACTAAATAGGTTTTGCGATAGGCTTTTCTGCAGGCAGGGTTATATGAAGCGAACTTTACCGGTTATTGTAATATCACAGTTTTTTTGCACTTCATTATGGTTTGCAGGTAACGCAGTAATTGCCGATATATCGCAGCAGCTTCACTTTAATCAATCCTGTTTAGCTTACCTTACCAGTGCCGTACAAGCCGGGTTTATTTGCGGCACGCTAATCTTCGCCATATTGAGCATTGCCGACCGGTTTTCTCCTTCACGTGTTTTCTTTTTTTGTGCGATGATTGCTGGAATGGCGAATTTAGCGGTAACCTTAAACAGAATCGACCTGGCAGAACTAATAGCGATTAGATTTCTGACGGGCTTTTTCCTTGCCGGCATATACCCGGTAGGAATGAAAATTGCCGCCGATTATTACGATGCAGGCCTCGGAAAATCGTTGGGTTTCCTGCTTGGTGCATTGGTGCTTGGTACTTCATTTCCGCATCTGTTAAAAAGCATCACCTTCGCATTCCCATGGCAGTATGTTATATTTTCGACGACTGCCCTTTCTATTTTGGGTGGTTCAGCGATGTACCTGTTAGTACCCGATGGCCCTTATCGAAAACGTGACACTAAGTTGGACCCGTCCGGCTTTTTAAAGAACTTCAGCAATAGAAATTTTAGAAGTGCTGCGTTTGGATATTTCGGACACATGTGGGAATTGTACGCTTTCTGGACATTTGTGCCCGTAATGCTTGTCTCTTTCAATACGCGTAACCCTGCGGTTCATTTAAACATTCCCTTACTTTCATTTCTCGTCATTGCAGGCGGATCAGGCTCATGCGTGATCAGCGGGTTGATTTCCCGTACTATCAGTACAAAAAAGACAGCAACTGTTGCACTTACCATTTCATGCTGTTGCTGTCTTGTGTCTCCTTTGGTGTTTTTCAATGCGCCTGCGACGATTTTTGTCATTTTTCTTTTTATCTGGGGGATGGCAGTTATTGCCGACTCTCCGATGTTCTCAACGCTGGTAGCTCAAAGCGTATCCGCAGTATCGAAAGGAACCTCATTAACTATAGTGAATTGTATAGGATTTTCGATCACAATTATCAGTATTCAATTCATAAATGCAATGAAAAACGATGCTAATGCATCGTACATTTATGCATTCCTGGCGGTGGGACCAATATTAGGCCTGATTGCCTTGACGAGGCCCAAGAAAGGAATTGATGATTTGGTTTAGGATCTGCCTGGTGGTTTATCTTATATAGCCTTTAAGTATTTTCTTCCCAAATAAATACCGGCGCCGCACACAATCAGCACAACCAGTATCCAAATAAAAATAGTTTTTATCCCGCTGACTGCGGAAGGGGGAGTGGTTTGCTTAGTTTCCCGCTTCGATGTTGAATCAGCTATTGTTTTGATTGCCGACTGAACTTTCGACCTATCGTTTGCAACGGTGTGAACATCGTTATTAATTGTAGTTTTTTCATGAACAGCCAAATGGACGCGTTGGGACTTTGATTGCGCTATGGCGTGTACAATGCCTGTTTTTTTATTAGCCAGCAGATCGAGTGTTAAATTGCCGTTTTCAAAATGTGAAACAAGGATACTGTCATTACCCGAGTGCGCGGATATGTTGATAGAGCCTTTTAAACTGTCAGCGCCTATTACTATAGTACTGTCGGCATTTTTTTCATGGACTACAATACTTTTATTTAAAATATCGGTCTTTTTGATGCCTGTACTATCTACACTGCTTTTTATTTGTTTTGAAGATGTGACATTTTCTAACCGATAGTTCTTTTTGGCGCAGCCAAAAATTATTGCACAGAACAAGAATATTAGAACTGAGTTTTTCATTTGTCGATATAATTAGCTACAATGTAAATGGATTTAATTAATCTACGTTTTCGATAAACGCCATCGCCCTCCCTGCTGCCAGCTTCGTTGGTATTGCCTTCGACTGTAACCACATACTTATCCTGCCATTGATCTACAAAACCTACATGAGCCACGCGGCCCTTATCAGGAAAGTATAGTCCCCATACATCTCCCTGCTGGGGTGTTTTGTTGAGAATTTTATTCCCTCGTTTGTAAATGATATGATTTAACGCGAACAGATCGGGACAATAGCCACTTTTAGGATTTGCAATACCTGCCTGGCCGTAAGTCCAGCAGATAAATGAGGCACACCAGGGATCACCTTTACCGAGCGCGCAATAACGAAGATAGGTTTCAACCATCGGCCCATCATTCTTACCGGTTTTTTCGCGTACACCGAGTTCATGGTCGTAAATATTTTTTACTTTAGTTCTTATAGGATTGCTACTAAAGCTATTACAAATGAGAAAAATAGAGATAAGTAGAAACCTAAATAGATTCTTATTTTTTGCCATGGTGTTAAAGTGTTAAAGTCGGTAATTAAATTAGTTTCTGAATAGGTGCAGAAGAACGTCCAGATGGACCGAATGATCCACCACGTAATAGAAAGAAATATCAAGACTGCCACCACCGCCAGAATGATAGCACTTAGTATGCCTGCGTCAATAGGTGCTGCAGAAGGATCGATACTCCTTACCATAGCCGGGAAAACATACAGTATGAGCAACGCAACGAATATGCCGATATATTCGATGTTTTTCTGACTTAGTTGTCGTAGCCCGGTCAATAGTTTTATTAAAGTGGTCCTCATTTTCTTTATACATTTTTTAATTGTGATTTTAATAGCGATATCTCTGACTCCAACTGCTTTACTCGTTGCGTTAATACCCTTTCGCGGTTGTTATGACCGTTGATTATTTTAATATATTCAGCTTCTTTTTTTTGCAACATTAATATCTGTTCAGCCTGGTTATCCAATTGTAGTTTCAGGTCTTTTAACATCTGACTATAAATTTCAACTCCTGTAAACTGGGTTTGCACGTCGGCGAATTGTTTCTGGGCATGAGCAAGTAAAGTTTCCGCCCTGTTTTTCCTGCGGAGTAACAGGGCGGTTACGACCATACCTACGCCAGCCGAGCAAATTGTCTGAAGAAAAAATGCTGCGGAATAGATGTCTGTATTCATTTAGTCATGTTTTATTATTCCTATATTTAGTAAACTGAAGTATGCATCTCGATAGCCGAGCTTTTTGGTGCTCCCGTCCTGTTGTGGAATTTCTTTATCGCCGGTAATTTCAAGGATTGCAAATGCACTTTCGTTGAGTTCAGGTAAATTGATATCAAACTTTTTATTTACAAGGTCATCTAAATCGCGCCTGATCTGATCCTGGTCTTTGGCCCCTTGTTCCCGCTCGCGGATTAATTCTAATTCGCCGTTGAACGTTTTTATAGCTTCCTCCGCTACAATACCACAACTGTTAATTTTGTTAGCCAGGGCAAATGGTTGTACACCATCGCAAGTCCTTAAAATAGCACATGAATAACTGATTGTTTGTAATTCTGTAATGTTGAATGATTTCATTTTTTGATTTTTGTTTAATTGATGATGATATATCCGATTGTTGAAGTGTCGGTATTACTGGATGAGTTAATAGTGAATGAGGTGCTGGCAATCTTTGTATATGATAGCGTTCCTATCGTTCCCCCGGTAGTTGAAACTGTAAAGAATATTATACTACTTGCTGTTACCCTTGTATTAGTTACGGTAACTGTACCCGCAACCAATGTAGCGCTTCCGGTTATAGCAGGTAAAGCAAGTCCCCCATTGACAGATACAGACAACACTGTACTTGCACTATTCTTTAATTGAAGAATATCTCCTGTTGAGGATGCATTAAGCTGGCTAATTATAGTAGCTGAATTAGCATCTGCAATATTTCGTGAAATCACTGCCCCTGTTGAAGGCATGTTTATGAATGCGTTATTACTTGTTGATGAATTGGCAAGTCCCGCAGCTGACAATATCCCCGTTATACCCATACCAGCCTTTGCACTGCCTCCATACTGCCATTGCTGTAGCAAACCAGTTGATGAGGCATTGGCTTGATTAACTATTAAAGCTGTATTAGCGTCATTAACGTTTCTCGAAATTATTGTCCCTGTGGTTGCAGTATTGACAAAAGAATTGGTAGACGTAAGATTTGCTACCCCGGCACCACTCAATAAAGTACCAGATGAGTTTATAGTTGCAACATTTACTCCCGCCTGCTGCCATGCTTGAATCGAACCCGTTCCTTGTTGACTATTAACAGTTAAAGGAACAGTTGTATCAGCTACATTTCTTAAAATAGTTAAACCACCGGTACTTGCAACAACAAATGATGTAAAATGCGCAGCATCATACGAAAGCCTTAACTGCTCGGTAGTGGCGAGCGATTCTAATAATGCATTAGGAGCTGTAGTTCCTATTCCGACATTACCTGTAGTAAGTATACGCATTCTCTCACTACCTCCAACTAAGAATCCAATTGGAAGATATGATGCTGTTCCACGTATTCCGGAAGCAATTTGAACCATAGTTGAGTTTATGCCGAAGTTTCCAAATGGTGAATTAGTTGGATCAGCCGCATTATAGGCATTAATTGCAGAGGTATTACCGGTTCCATTAGGAAGCAAGCCAAAGTTTGTATTGCCATTAACAGTACTTGTCTGCATAGCTGTTCTATTCGCAACTGTTGAATTGGAATAATCGCCAATTATTTTGCCCCCTACGGTAATATTAGTACCGATTACTCCGGCACCTGTTATATTGAAATTTGCTGTTTGAGCCGATGTGCCATTTTGAATGTAATTACCTGCGCTTGGTATATCTGACAATAAAGCAATCGTACCTGAAGATGCAGGGAAAGATTGTACAGTCACCCCATTATGAGCCTCTAGTAAACCAGATGTCGGATTATATTGTAAGGTTGTTACATCATAAGTTGTAGTAGTTCCTAAATACAAAACTCCACCTTGCAGTGTAGATTGCAAAGAGCCATTTGTAAATAACATTCTGCCATTAATCCACGCATTTGCAGACTGAGCTCCTGTATTTTGATTTTGCAGATAGTTGCCTGATGAGGGAATATCAGTCGTTAAAGCGTATGGTGTTCCTGCTGAATTATGTAAAATATCTCCTGATAATGTTATTGCGTTGGTCGTTTTACCTAAAAACCATGTATTATCATCAGGAGATCCGCTATAAATATTGGTAGAATATCTGATTTGCTGAGTAGATGGTACTTGAGCTAAAGACAAAAGTATATCTCCCCCACCTATGCCATGAAATATTTCAATACCAGCTTGGATATTAGTTGCCCCAAATACAGTTAATTGATTTGTAGATATATTATGTGATCCCATGTTCAAGTCACCCATAAGTGTACCACCGGTCAAAGGTAAATAACCTCCTAAATCGGACGATAAAGCAATAGTTCCACTATTATCTGGTAGTTGCCAATCTCTTGTAGTTGTTACGTTGTCGGCATGTAGCCTTCCATAATATGAATTATTATTAAACTGAAAGGCTAAATAAGGATTGCTCGACCCGCCCACGAGAGTTAGGAGATTATTCCCATTCTGTACAAATACTTCCTGTGCATCCATTTGAGATTTCAGCGCACCCGATGATGAAAATATTGCATTCCCTCCTAAGTTAACATTAGCTGTTGCTCCGACATATGGAACTAACCCTGTTATTGTTGATGCTAATAGTACATTTCCTGTACCAGTTGTTGATAAGTAAGTTGCATTAGTTCCACTTCCATTTGCTTGAACTATACCTGTAGAAGGAAATCTGACTCCTCCCGTAAAGAGTGTATATGGCGAAGCCCCACCATACCAACCCATCACCTCAGAGGTAGCAGCATCGGTTGTGCCTGTGGCAGTTCTTATTTTAAGATGCAGATTTCCGGATGACGATGTTTGGTAGTCGCTAAGAAATATTGCAACTGGTGATGCGCTGCCTGCAATAAAACGCAAATTCCTTCCGGCTCCAACAGTCCCGCCAGTTTCAAATAATTCTATATCCCCCTCGTGATGCATTTTAGCTGTACCATTAGAGTACATGCTCCAATTATTGGTTGCTGAGGCTAAATTTTCTAAATATATCCCGTACTGATTTGTAATTACCCCAGGTAACGTAGCTGCTGCATTATTTATATATACCGCTCTGCGATTGGTAACCGTACCGCCTATAACTTTTGGAGCAAGCCGGATGCCGTCTATATAGGTTTGCGTACCCGATGTGAGATTAATAACAGTTCCGTCCTGAAACGCTGCGCTATGGTTAAAGTTCCCAGTACCAAGCCTGTTAATCCTTACGTCATAACTGTTATACCCTCCGCCAGTATTCGCATTTGTATACACTGCGCTCATGTCCGAAAATGCGTGGCTGCTAACCATGCTTGTCGCATCGGTGCTAATGGCTACAGCGTATTTCCAGCGCGTTGATATTGCTGCGCCCGATTGACGGTCATAATCAGTCCAGATATCAACCGTACCATCCGTAACAGCCGCGCGCCCGTTAATATCAATATTGGCAACCTGCGGGGTAGCTGGCAAATCCAGATTTTGGATATAATTAGCTGAACCTGATATTGGTGCAGCACTTGATGTTATGTCAGATAATAAAGCAAGTGTTCCTGTTTTGTTCTGAAATGTCTGCGTGTAATTATTGTCTAAGCTTGTAAATAACGTTAGTGATTTTAGATTGCTGTTTAGTTTAAATAAACCATTCACTTCAACTGCTTGACTTGTTGCAGGGTTTAAATGGATGCTTGTACTACCATTTATATCTTGCCCCACAATAGATATGTTGTTTCCACCTATCTGTTTACTAGTAAAAGTACCTAAGAAGGCATTATCACTATTTGTAAATGTCTTAGCTCCTCCTATCGTTTCATCTCCAGTTATATGAACAAACAACGCATCGGAAATTGTTTTTGTATAGTATCTGCCATCGGTAAAGGACGTATCAAGACCAAAAGCATTGGCCGTTAACAAAATTCCGGTGCCATTGGTGTAGGTTCCCGATCCACTAATCTGTCCAAATGTTATGACATCAGTACCGATAATCGGATCAGTTGAATTTGTACACGTCCATTGTGTATTTTTAAGCGCAGTACCATTTCTAACCAATACTGTAGCGCTACCAATCTCCGAAGATGTGTCAGCATCAATTGTACGTGTCCACGCCCCGGCAGCAACCAGGTAGATACCATTATTAATTGCGTTCGTTTGGCTTTTCACCAATACCCTGTCACCGGCGCTTAACGCAACACCATCAACGGTTTGTGTGCCAGACAGTGTGATATCGGCAACAGTTCCGGCCTTTACCTCTTGTTTCCAGGTTATCCCGGTCATCAGGTTATCGGCGTATCTTTTGTTAATTAGAGAATTTCCGTTGACTGGAATGGCCGTCTGTTGAACATCGCCAGTTAAAATACCGCCAGTTGACGGCAAGTAGCCACTTGTCAGATCAGATACTAACGCCAACGTTCCACTCTTGCTCGGGATAGTGATAGTTGCGCTACCGCCTTGTGTATTAATGCCAACACCCAAGTAAGTCGCATAGCCACTAACTATGTCTTTTATCAATAATTGATTAGATCTTAATTGCGAAAAAGATTCGTCTGCCGAATTTTGTGCAGTCAATGCTTGGGGTTCTACTGCTCCTGAATAAGTCCCGGAAGTAGCGTAAAAACCTGTTGAGGCATTAACGATGGCGCCTAATATAGCATTGGCTGTTAAAGAGTGAATACCTAAATCACAACCTCTACTTGCCCCTGTATAGGGAACTAAAGAAGCTATCACGCTATCCAACGATAAGTTATCATGAGGGCTGCCTGCAATATCGCCAAATGAAATATCGCCCCACTCTGTATCGAAGTCATCGTTGCTGGCTTTTTTTAAAACTTGCCCCGCATCGCCACCCGCTACAGTGCCTGCACCAATAAGCGACACACCATCTTCCCAAATTCCACTAGTCTTCGGGCCGAACAGGGTGTAATTGGAAGTATTAATATAAAAATCGCCATTTCCCCCCGTTGTGGTATTAGATGGATTGGTCGTTCCGAATAGGATCGTATTACCATTTGTGCCATTTGTCCCATTGACGCCGGGCATTCCTTGAGGGCCCTGAGGACCGGTGGCCATAGAAAAGACCTGAGCCCACGAGCCTGCCGATTTTTTATAAAAAATGCCGGTTAGTGTATTGACATAGCTATCGAGATCTTTCCCAGTCGCCGAGCCTGGCATACCTGCGCCATAAAGTACGGTTCCATCACCGCTGCCAGGGGCTGGCACGGTATAGACCGTAGTCCATATATTAGACAATTTTTGCGCGAATGAACTGGTCGCAGTGTTTATGAAAACATCGCCATTTTTGCCAGATGTATCCTGTGGCAAAACTGTACCAAATGAAATATTTGCCCCGGTTGCAAGGTTAGCTTGTAAATATTGAAGCAGTAAAGTAAATGTGTACTGATAATCAGTATTGTTATTCACAAGTATTGAAATATCAGAACCACTTACCGCGGATGCCATGGGTAGCTCAGTTATTTTTTTGTCTGTTGCCATAAGTAATTGTTAAAGGATTTAAGGTTAGGATTTTGCGCAGACATGCTTAGCCCCAATCCGGTTAGTTGAGAAATTCATACACGGGTATGATCCCGTCTGACTGAAAAGTGTCGCCCGGATAGTTGAAGATTGTATTATCAATACCTCTTATTCGTGGGCCAGACTGGCGGCTGCTTTTGTTTTTGCCGTTATAATGCCACAGTGGGAATTCATCTCTGTGATCCCATAGGAATTTCTCTATTTCATTAGCATGAGCGTTGGCTACACTGCGCTGCTGTTGCACAAGCTTTACAATGTCTTTTGGGGCGACTGCGTCGCCATTGTCATGCCGTTTTAAAACAGGACCGGAAGAGGTGTAATGTACGGCGTCTGCTTCTATGAAACGCGCAAATGTGAAGTAAACTAATGTTGGCGCCATTCCTTCATACAGTAATATATGTCCATGTTTGTCAAGGTATTCGGCTCCATTAAAAAGGTCTTTATATTGTTGTGGCGCGGTGTCCTGTATAGTGCCATCCTGATTAAAATGTTGAATAAAATCGTAATAGAGCGCATGACCTAAAAATGGTTTTAAGTCGAGATCCTGCGCCTTTTTTATAAACACATCTAACCGAGTGGGCTTTATATTCACGGAGATATCTTCGTACCGTTGAAAAGTTGTTTGATTGATCAGGTTCATTTTTTTAGTTAAAGTGAAGATGGAATCAGTTGAAATTTTAAATTAGTTATTGCCTGATTTTTAAAGTGCTATTCGATCGACGAGCACATCGCTTGAGCTTCAGCCTGTTTAAAACCGTAGGCGTAAATTAAAGTAGCAATCTTGGCCTCGAGAGGAATGGTGGATAATAACAGCTGATTGATATTGTTACCTGCTTTTAATCCTGCTGTATCGTCGGCTACGTTTGCGGGAACTGATAATATATTCCAGTTGTTTTGAGGATTGATGATAGTATAAAAATTGCTAAATATATCTTCAAAGGCTTCAGATAGTTCAAGTCTATCCGGAGCTGTGTTGTCGTTAAATTCGCAAATAGCTTGCTTTTTCTCACCACCATTGCTTAATCCTGACGATTTTTCCGCGTTTATTAATTCTTTTGGAATAGAAAATCCCTTTATAATGCGTGCCTCTACAGATCTTTCTGTTGTTTCAAAGAGTTTATCATTATTTTGAATAGCATAGGGCTGAAACTCGGGTTTAGCACTTTCATCTTCATATTCAATAACGATAATTTTCTGCGCACTTTTAGCACCCTGAAATGATCCGAGATCTTTTTCCAATTGGGAAGGTGTGTTGTTATAGGGTTGATCATCACTGTCTGGCCTATTGTTGTCGGCTTCTTCACGCCGGGCTTGCATAAAGAGCATTGTGGAGGGTAAAAAGCCTGTCGTAACTTCCCGGTTATTGAAAATCTTTATGCCTGCTTCGGTTTCAAAATCCTCCCAAACGCTATCAGCTTCAATTAAAGGGTAATCGTCGACTTCCGGATTAAAATAATAGAGCTGGCCCTTATAACTTTCCCAGCCGCCGGCGTTGGAGACCTGGTCTTTTATCGATTGTTTATCAGGATTGTATTTATCAAGGAAAGTTATCTTGTTGCGCATGATATTTTTCCAGGTTTTGCGACCCCAGTCGCTATATATGGCGTATTTATCGGCAGTTGTCGGGTCGTCGGTATCCCCCATCCTGATGTCTTCGAACTTAACGTAGTTGACAGATGCAATTTTAAAATTGGCATTGTAGTTTACATGAATCCCGAAGCCGGTGAATAAGGCCTTGTCGGTTGCAACTGCCTTTAGCAACTTGGCAAGTGTCAGGCCATGTGCGTTAACTATTTGTTTACCTAAATCAGGCTGTTCGAAGCCATTACCGGCAATAAATTTCGCTCTTTTATTCCAGCAATCTTTTGCGGTAGGAGAGGCGGCTACCAGTTCGAGCATTCGTTGCGGATATGCATTATCCATATCGTAGTTGAGGATACCGAAGGTTTGGTTAGGCCTAACGAGGATGCGCCTTTCAATTTGTGGAAGGTAAGTTTTCATATTTCCTCCTCACTCCCGGTAGGGAGAGTTAGCACGCTAACTTCTTTAATAACTGATTTTCTCTTTGTCTTATCTGATTTTGCACCTACCATTTCTCCGTCAACGGATTTTTCAACCGGTAGCTGCACAAACAAATTCAATATGTGTGGATATTTGGCTAAATACCATTCGGCTTCTGCATCCGTCAAGCTATCATTGTCATGAACAGGGTGTGAACCCGGGGCGAACTGATGCTTGCCGGGTTTTAATATATATTTTTTTGTCATGGATGCTGATTAGTAATTTGTGAAACTTTTTAGCTTATTTATCGGGTTAAGTGGTCCATAATGCATCTTTTAGATAATTATGAACCACCGCCCGATGATGGTTTAGGCTAATAGTGCCTCTAACGCAGCTATTGTGCTCGCATAGGTAGCAGAGCCGCTTTCGGGAGCTATTGAAACGGCACGCGGAGGATACGGCTCGCGCAATTTGTCGGGGTTAGTCAGCTTAAGTTTATAGCCGCCATCCAAGGTTTCGTCGGCTGCGCTACGCTCTGCATCGGTCAATATCAGGCCGTTTACTGCTCCAAATAACTCTACAGCGGAATCGCTGGAGTTGAAGTTATTTACTACGATTGCACGAACGCGGCCATAACCCATTGCCATTAACTGAGCCTTGATCTCCACCGAAAAGCCGGCGACGTTGAAGTCGATCTCTTCGGTATAGCGTGGGCCGACAGATGTTTTTGCCAGTTTTGATACGGAATTGAAGCTATTGTTGGTACCCTCGAACTTGTAGATCTTGGCGGTGTCGACTGCCGTTAAACCGGTTACGATCAGCGGATTCATGGTATCGTATGTGAGTGTAATCTCGTCCTGGTTGAAGATGTAGATCACGTCTTCGATACCGGCGGTAACCGGCGAGCCTGTACCCAGGCTGAAGCCTGCGTTTATTTTATTGTAGATTGACATGTGTTGTTAATTATTGAGTTAATGATTGATTGAGTTAATGATTGTGTTTGAATGGGTGAATGCTGACTATAAAATGGATAATTCACCCATTCAATAAATCAATAATTAAATTTATGCGCCCAGGTAAAATAACTCATTAGCGAATTTGAAGTTTACGGCAGCTTTCATGCGGGCTTTCATGCGCACTACGTTATCGTTGGTGTATGGTTTCATGTAAACTGTTGAAAGCTCTGAGGCATCGCCTAACAGATCGACACCTAAAAATAAATTTGATGCGCGGGCACCTAAAATTGTATTTGCCTGCCAATGGTTCATCAATTGAAGCGGCACGCCGAGGTAATCCATCTTTTTAGAATCGGTAAAAGCGTTTAGAACGTTTACCGCTTTATCGGCCTGTGCCTGGGCGTAGGCATAACCTACATGCAGCGGGATTTGCAGATTGAAATCGTCCTGAGCCCGATCTGCCGGGTCAAGTTGGGCATAAACACCGGTCAGTACGCTTAGAACGTTGCTCGCATTGATGTAGCTGGCTGTAGCGGCTGTTGATGTGCCCGAGAAGGTAGCGGCTTTGCGGGTATTAATTTCGTTGTAGTTACGTGCCAGTTTAAAAGTAGTTGCGCTTAATACCTGGATGAAGTATGATTGCCCCTGTACATCAGTTCCCGAACCGCCATTGGTTGTGTCTTTACTTGTACCGGTTACTGCGGTGATGGTTACCACATCGCCATCGGCTAATGTTGAGGTGCTTGATACGGTTACTACGCCCGAAGCGCTGATGGCTGTTGCGGCCATTGAGGTTTCCGGTTTGCCTAAGCCAACTTTATAAACGCCCGATGCTGTCGAAATTGTTGGTAACAAGCCAGGGAATGCTGCCGTGAACGAGGCTTCTTTGGTAGCTGATTTTCCGAGCCAGTACAAACGCTCATTAGCAATTTGAATTTTTGTAAGATAACGCTGAACCATGAAATCGGACAAATCAACCACGCCTTCATAGTCGAGGAATGCGCCTGGTTTTAAACTTTGGGCTTCCCAGCTTTGTACCAGTTTGTCCCATTGTTCCCGTTCCATTATAAAATTCGAAGATTCTGTCTGTTTTGTTATAATTTTTTATCGATGACTGTAGAGCTGCCCAATCTGCGTGAATATTGAGGGCATCGCGAAGAGCGCCTGCCTTTAAATTAGGTATGTCCTGACCAACCACGGTTATCACCAATTTACCTGTTTCGCAGGCGAAGCAAAAGAGAACCAGCATGATGGCAAAAGTCTTACCAGAACTTGTGCCGCCTTGATTTATAACTATATGTGCATTGCTGTTATAGTTTTTTCGGAATAGAATACTGGCTTTTTGCGATGTCATTTTTGGTCTTTTACTTATAGTTCTTTATTCAATCACATAACCTTAATAATGAAAGGACTGCACTATCTGTAGCTTAATCATGTATTTATATTCGCACAGAAATAAATCATCCTGAACCTGTTAATTATACCAAATAAATAGGCCGGTGATATTTGCTTTTATTGAGAAAACAATTGGTACATTTAACATTATGATTGTAAATCAATGAGGATCAGGTCTGTAATTTTGTTATTGGTGCTATATTCTATAAGTCTCACCGCTTGTAAAACAGATACTGTTACACCCGCTACCAAGGTAACTGTGGTGGGAAAGTGGTTTATAGTTCAGCATGATCTGAAACTTATAAAGGATGGTGTTCAGATCGGTGAGAGTACAAGAACCACTTATACCAAAGATGACTTTGCACAGTTTTTTGACGATGGCTCTGGTTACCAATCGGCCGAAGGTACTACCGCCGGCCCCAGTTTAAGCACCTTTAGTTATACTATTAGCGGGAACACAATGACGCTCTATACTCCTGGCAGCGAGGGTGTTGGCGAAACGATCACTAAGCTTACAGAATCGGAGCTTTCGATTCATTCCGAAAGCCAGATATCAGACCCGGCTAATGCAGACAAATTTATCACGGAGGTGGACGACTACGCCTTTAAACGGTAGCGCTATAAAATCACCTCTTTTTCGCTCTCGGCAGGCGGTGGCCCCGATTCAATTACCTCTATTTTTATGGCCTCAGTTTGTGGAATAACGGTTTGCTTATTTTCGGTCCGCTCTTTCCATCCCATTGATTTAAGGGCGAATATGGTGCCGGTAGTTGCCTGGGTATGAAGCTTTTTTTCGTAGGATGCTTCGATACGTAAGCGTCCTCTTTTCAACGTTTCCGCAAATGCTCCTTGTTCAATATACTCATCAAATTCTTTTAAGCTGCTAAAGCCTAAAAAAAACGCAAAACCCGCAAATGTTGGTGGTTCTGGATCACGATCCCATACTTTTTGGACAACGATGTCATCTTCCTTTGCACCTTTTGCCGGTTTGTTTTCCAAGTGATATTCGCCCTCTATAAATTCAAAATACGTATTGATACGGACGGTTAGCGCATCTAAGTCGGTAAAATCGGGTAGTGGCATCGCTGATATGATATAAATGCCATTTGGCATATTTGATAAACAAAGGTAGTTAAATTAAATATAAAATGCAAATATAATTAGCAAAGTTGTTGGTAAATTGAGGGTATTTAATTAGTTTGAGACATCGGTTTTCAGCCAAAACATTGTAATAGCGATTTTACGCAGATATGGTTAAAAAATGTTAAATTGTTAGTTATTTTAGCCTGTAGGCAACTATAGATGTTTTATATTCGTTTATTGTTTAGTAGATTTAATTAATAATTTAAATATGCGCGGTAAAAAGGTTACTAACCTTATGTTTTCTTTAGCTATTGCTCTTTTGACGGTGCTTGCATCTTGTCAAAAGGACAGCGATGTTAAAGAGGATGCCGCAATAAAAGCAAACATCAGTGGAGATAGTGCCGTAAGTACATCGCCCGGAAATTTTTTAGCGACAAAAGGAGTTTTATCTTTAACTATTAAAGATTCCACTTATGTATTTGACGCCTCGAAAGATTCGATAGCCTTTATTAACGTGCACGACGATGCCAATGACAATAACCGTTACTTCGGCATCACGGCAATAAATAAAGAACACAGCATGAGCTTTGGTATCAGTTCATCGGGTTATGTGCATGCTAATAAAAGCAGCGTTATAGCAGGTGGTCAGTTTTTGGTTAATTCCGGATATCAAAAGCCGGGCTTTCAATTTTCGCTGAGCAGGTTTACTGGTCAAAAGGATTTCGGCAACATTCATATTGAAAAATATAGCCAGGATAGCGTACTGGCAAAGGGCACCTTTTACACCTGGCTATCGCCCGACGATAAAGCCAATGCCCCTGTTTACAAGGTAGAAGGCACCTTTGATCTTAAGTTAAAATAATTTACTTCCTTGCTTAAACCAACTTATTGGGAGATTTTAACCTCATATCCCGGCCTGCTTTTCAAAACAATCATTCAAACGTAATAAAGCTGACCGTGAGGGAGATTTTCGCCTTTTTTGGCCAATAATATCGTATATTTGTACCATGACTAAAGTATTTATAGCCGGCCTGCCCCCCCAGGTAGAAGAGGCCGAATTGAGTGCTGTTTTTGGTGATTTTGGGCCTGTAAAATCACTCAGGATCATTAAGGACCGCGAGACAAAAGAAAGCAAGGGTTTTGGTTTTGTAGAAATGGTTAACGATGACGAAGCACAGGAAGCAATAAAATGCATGAATGGAGCAAGTTATTATGGCCGCCGTATTACGGTAAACATAGCTGAAGACAAAAGCAGTTTTAGAAATAATTAAGCCCTATATTTTCTTTAAAGAAATGGCCCGCCGAATTTTTCGCCGGGCTTTTTTATTGATTTTAATGACACGCAGCTCAAACAGTTTTCCCATTATGTGATTAATTTTGCAGGATGAAACCCGGAGATAAGGTAATTTGTATTAACGATAAAATAGATCCTGAAAAAAGTGTGGAGATTCGCCAGGATTTTGAGATATGGATCACCCGTGACAGGGAATATACCATACGCGAAATACTGGATAATAACGGCATTGTAACGGGTGTGCTGCTGGAAGAGGTGCATAACTTTCCCAAGTTTTTTAAGTTGATTAACCGTTTCCAGGAGCCGGCTTTTGCTATGTGGCGTTTCCGGAAATTGCAATATAGCAGTGCACCCGCAGAAATAGCTACCGAGGCGGATGAACTTGTGGAGCAAGCCAAAGAGCTTGTTAAAATTGGACATTCATAATATTTGAATAACATGGAAAGGAAATTTATTTTAGGAGATGTTGTTGTTATGGTGGCTGACGGTCCTAAAATGGCCGTTGAAGGTTACCTGATAAATGAAGACATGAAAACCGGTGCATTAACGGAAAGCGATGAACTGGTTAATGTGGTTTATTACGACGGCACCGAATTTAAACGTGATACTTTTCATCAGGATTTGTTGCTGTTTATTGATGAGGTGGAACAATAATGTTTAGCACCTGATGTCAAATAACAAAGCTTTTTAGCCCGATGAATCAGCTTGTTTACGAAGATGTTATTTTCGGTGATGAAAATCACACCGGCAAGGTTATAAATGGCCGCGAGTTTAACGGCTGTACATTTAAGAAATGCGATTTCTCTAATAGTAACCTCTCCGGTAATAAATTTATCGATGTTGTTTTTGATGGCTGCAATCTTTCTGTTGCCAAATTGACTAAGTGCACATTAAGCAGTGTTGTATTTAAAAACTCCAAGATACTCGGCGTTAACTTCAGCGAGTGTATCGATTTCCTTTTTACGGTAGCGTTTGAATCGTGTATACTCGATTACACATCGTTCATGCTGAAAAAGATGCCGAAAACGAAGTTCAGCAAGTGTTCTCTCAAGGAGGCGACCTTTACCGAGGCAAACCTGTTTGGTTCCGTGTTTAATGAATGCGATCTTAATGGCGCTGTTTTTAATTCTACAGATCTCTCCGGGGCCAACTTTGTAACAGCTTATAACTATGACATTGATCCGGAGATCAATTTTATCAAAAAAGCCAGTTTTTCTAACCAAGGACTCGAAGGGCTATTGAGTAAGTACCAATTAAAAATAGTTTGACTCAGCAACTATTGTAATGCCTGATAATTATTATCATCCCCAAAAGTATCGACGCCAGCAGGATCATTATATTCCAATGTTGGGGCTTTTTAAGCAGGTTCATTTCTTTATCTTTTAATTAGATACCGCTAATATGATGTTTTCATAGTTATGAATTAAATGCTGATTGGCATAAATTGAAATTAAAAGAACATGTCTTCGGCTTTCGTCTGGGTTTCGATCAATTGGGTGAGAAGCGTTTTTAGTGTTACCTCGCGGGCCCATTGTTGTTCATTTAAGGTTGCATCTTCCTGATACCAGCAGATAGGAGCGTTGATTTCGATACGCGCCTTGTATACAAAGTTTTTGGTAGGGTGCATCTTAGATGCTTCGTAGCTGTTAAGGTTTTCATTCTTTATTATTTTGGCGAACTGCTTTGCTGGAATGTCCACCTGAAGGCATTCGTCAAGCGTGTTCTTGAAATCCTGTTTGTCTTCCAGCCATAAGGTTAATACGTCATCGGTCAGATTATGATCGGCGATGGTGATACGGCTGTAATCATAATCGACAGAGATGATAAGCCACCAGAGCTTGTCAGTAAGTTTTTGTGAAATGTTTATCATTGTTTTACTTTTTAATTGGTTTAATAAGTGAATTCCGGAGTCCATCCCGGGAGATAATTTTGAATCGCAGCAATTTCTTTGCGGAACTTCTCGCAGGTATTTTGATACGCTCGGTAGCGAATTGATAACTCAGTTTCAGCGCCGTCTTTGCCGCTGTCGCCAAATATTGTATTGTCGTTATTTTTTATAGCTGAATAGGCGAGGTACATCGTAATAAATTAATAACTGGTTTAAGATTAGTTTGACTTTTGGTTTTAGTATGGCGTTATCCCGAAAGATTCAACGCTGCGTATTCTGTATATTCTTTAATCATCGCATTAGGATTTAATAATAATTGTATTACCTTAGTAGATAATTACATTACAAATATAAAGAAATATCTTTAATATTTTAAAGAAAAATCTTTATTTATTTTTTATTTGCCATGGATGAAGAAATTAAGCCCAACAAAATTAAGAATGTAAGGCCCGAAACGCTTGAATTTATAATTCTATATAACCAATTGCGGGGGAAAGCTTTTTTCAATAACACTGAATTGGCCGAGGCGCTGGGATTTAATTCCCCAAGCTCAATAACAGAGATAATTAAAAGCAGGCAGAATATTGATCCAGAAAAATTAAAGGTTTTTAAAGAAAAGTACGGTGATTTCTTGGGTGTAAGAAAAAATACAGGTAATTCTGAAAATAGGGCTGAGGTAAAGGTGTTTGAGGGTATCCCGATGTACGAGATCACAGCTACAGCATCAGGTGTTGAGGTTTATAATGATATTAACGATTCGCGGCCGGTTGGGCACATGAACTTTCCGGGAATAGAGGATTGTGATTTTGCACTACCGGTTTGGGGGCATTCAATGTATCCCTATCTGGAAAATGGCTGCTGGGTGGCCTTAAAGATCATTCACGATAAAAAAATTCTTCCCGGTGAAGTATATTATATAGAGTGGGGCGACTACCGGATGTACAAGCGCCTGCTTGCCGGAGATAATGATGACGAAGTGATAGCTCATTCTGATAACGTAACGGAGATGGTAGGTAGTCGTTTAAAATATGCCCCATTCGTTATAAAAAAAGAAGAGATTAAAAAGCTTTGCCTGGTGAAAGACATTCATAAAAAACATAATCACTAATACCTTAATATATAGGTGTACTAATCGATTAAATTATATGTTTATCCGTCTTGCTACTTTATCGGATATTTCACTAATAATGAAACTGATTGCCGAGGTTGTTCCGCTGATGAACGCCGCCGGAAACTTTCAGTGGGATGATACTTATCCTAACGTGGTGGTTTTTGAAAAGGATATTGCACATAATCAGCTTTGGGTAGCTGAAATTGACGGTCACATCGCAGGCGTCATCGCTATTACTACTCATCAGGAACAGGAATATGAAGCGGTGGGCTGGGATATCAGTCAAGCAGCTGTAGTTACCCACCGGCTGGCTGTTAGTCCACGGTTCCAGGGACGAGGCATTGGCGCTGGTTTAATGTTACAGGCTGAACAAGTGGCTGTTAACCGTGGAATTAATATATTACGTGTAGATACCAACGCCAATAACCTGGCTACTCAAAGGCTTTTTCCGAAAATAGGGTATCAATTCGCCGGTGAGATAGGACTTGGCTTCAGGCCGGGCATGCGGTTTTTATGTTATGAAAAGATCTTATAGAACCGATGATATTATTAATATACAGGCGGTTGGAACAAGTGTAGGCATGGATAGATGTTTATTTTGAATTCGCTCCTAAATAATTGAGAATCAAGATGCGTGTTTATTTATAACCAATAAAAATATTTCTTCAATTTAACGTAACTACTTAGCTGCCACCGCCGTAAAAATAGGTCGATTGTAAATATTAAAACGATGGACGTATTTTTTTTCTTTTTGGTTGCAGGAGTTAGCATTATAGTACTTATCCTGAAATTTGATAAAAAGCAGGCCGTAAAAGTTAAGGCTGTTTTAAGAGAAAGCAGGAGTATTCCTCCAATGTTCTTACTGAAATCAACAGAGCAAAAAATAGCATCGCTAAAGGTAGCGTTGCGATACGATGATGCACCCCAAAATATGGCAGCTGCATCAACCATGGCTACTCTTTACAATAATAAAAGTGAAAGTTTGCGCTTATCGAAAGTTCAGGAACTGAAAGTGCTTTCCGCAAGATACAATAACGGATATATTTCGATAGAGACTTATAACGCTAAGCTGGATGAATTGCTGGATGTGGTTCAGCAGCACAGTGGCGATTTTGTATTGGCAAGTTAATTTAATTGATTTAATTATAGTTTTAGTTTTTAGGCCGTAAGAATTGTAGATGCTGAGAGCTGATACAATTCTTGCGGCTTTTTAGTTTACTCCATTCTTTAAAACTAACTATTGACTATTCCACTACTTTGTTTATTATTGCAATAAAATGTCGGACGAAGCGATCGTAAAACGGATAAAGGTTATTGTAAAAGAACACGGCGGACAACTGGCGCTGGCCGGCGCAATTGGCGTAGACCAGGGCTTTATAAGTAAAGTAATAAACAAAAAGCAGGACGTTAGCTACTATCTTATCCGGAAACTATGCTTTCAGCTGAAGTACTCGCCGGAATGGTTGATATTGGGTACAGGAGAAAAGAAGATCAATAAGCCAGAGTCGGCAAAGTTGATCACTGAGATACAGATGATGCGTACTGAACTTGACATTTTACATGCCCGCATGCGCGCCTACGAACTTGAACTGAAAGAGTTAAAGGAAAGTGGTTTGATAGGACAACAAAAAGCCGGGTAACGATATAATTTTCGGGACGGTAGTACTTACCGGTTTATCAGAATTACTTCCAGAACATCGGCTGTACTTTTACATTTGTTCACCGTTGTTTCCAGCGATAACAAAATCTCACGGTATTTAATCAAATTAATGGGATCCTTGTCCTTCAGGAACAGATCTGACACGGCAGTATAGTATATCCTGTCGGCTTGTCGTTCGTATTCCTTTACCTGGCGGCATGATGATATAACGGCATCGGTTAATTTATGGACTTTGATGCGGCTTATGGCGGACTGTATTTCTAACCCTGACTTTTGTATCAAAACGGCCAGTTCTCTGATAGGAGCAGTAAAATCTGTTATCAGATACAAATTTATTCTATTACTCACTTCTTTTATCAGGTCGGCAATATCGTCAATTGCCGCAGCAAGTGCATGGATATCGTTGCGGTTTAGCGGCGTGAACACAATTCTGTCTAACGCCAGATAAATCTTATGGGTGATATCGTCACCGGTGTGTTCCATTTTAGCAACCTGTTTAAAAAGGAGTTCCCGTTCACCATAGCCTTCGGTGTTAACTATGCTTACCAATAAATTCGACATATTGAGCACATTTTTCGCCGCAAGATCCAGTTGGCCGAAAAACAGACTCCTGTTTGATAAAAAATCCTGAAAAAGTACCCTCATAAAATGGTTTCGTTACCTGTAAAACACAAAAATAACGCTGCTATATTAAACAAGTATTAAACAAGAAGTTATCAATGTTAAATAAATGTTATGGAATTTTCGAAAGAATAAATTGTGTTTAAGTATTAATAATCAGATAGTTGCAAGTTAATTAATACTTAAAAAAGGCATTTTACGGCGTTTTTAACGTGATTTGAAAGTTAAATTAACATTTAAATAATATCATTAAATATTAATGCTTTGTTAACATTAAGATAATGCTGCTACCCCACTTTTGAGGCAAAATTTATTTAATCCTTATTGATTATGAAAAAAATGTTTACAAGACTTTTTAGTACAGCATTATTAGCAACCTTAACTATGGTTGGCTTTACTGTTAAAGCTCAAACTCAACTGGCTGATTCTGCAGTTCCCGCTACGGCTACTGCAACTGCTCCGGCAACTGTAACAGCTGAAGTAAAACCTGAGGCAAAAACAACTGCAGATACCAAAGCTGAAGTAAAAACAGTAAAAGCAGCTGAAGACACTTCATGGAAACCACAAAGAAGACTTTGGGGTTACGCTTTCGGCGATCTTTACTACAATGCACACGCTGACAAAGCTAACCGTGGTGGTGAGCAAATGTACAATGGTGTTCCACAATACAGGAATGCTTTCCAATTCCGTCGTCTGTACTTAGGTTATGACTACGAGATCAACAAAAAATTCAAAGTTGAAGTGTTGTTAGCTTCTGAGCCTAACGCCAATACAGGCGTAAACGGTTCAACAGCCATTCAAAACGGTGACAACCTTGTTGATAACAAAATGGCTTTCTGGATCAAAAACTTTAATATCCGTGTTAGAGATCTTTGGAATGGTACCGACTTCGTTATCGGTGAAATTTCAACACCTGGTTTCGCGCTGAATGAGCCTGGAACTAACGGCCCTGTATCCCTTTCAGAGTCTACCTGGGCTTACCGTTCAATTGAGAAAACCATCACCGACGTTCACAAGAACAACTCATATGACTTAGGTGCTGCTTTGCAAGGTACTTTCGACCCAGCTACTAAAAATTTTGGTTACGTATTAATGGTTGGCAACAACAGCCAGGCTAGTTTATTAGGTGCATCGAACCCTAACACCGGTTTCTACAAAATTTTCTATGGTGATATCTGGGGTAAATTCCTTGACAAAAAATTATATGTAGACATCTACGCTGACTACGCTCGTACTGCGCCTGCTACATTTGCAATCCCCGGCCAAGAGCACAATATGTTCAAAATCTTCGCTGCCTACCAAACTAAGCCAATTTCTGTTGGTGTAGAAGCTTACACTCAGAAATTTGGTTACGGTGTTAACAAAGCAGGTGCTGCTGAAGATGCTACCGCTCAAGGTTTATCTATCTGGGCAAGAGGCGCTATCAGCAAAACTTTGAACTACTTCGCTCGTTTCGATGCTTACCAGCCTGATACCAAATTCGACCCAACTGCTTCTTACACAATTAACACAAACTACGGTGCATACAACCCAACCGTTAAAGAGCAATTCTACACTTTAGGTTTAGATTACCAACCAGTTAAAGGTGTTCACTTTGAGCCAAACATCTGGTTAGTTGATTACAAAGACAACAGAAATGCTTCAACTGCCGGTTATGTTGCTCCTGACCACAACCTTGTTGGCAGATTTACAGTTTATTACGTGTTCGGTAAATAATAACAACGGAACTAAAACTCAAAACAAATAAACAAAATGAAAGTAATTAAAAGTTTAAAGATAGCCGCAGTAGCTATTGCTGCAAGCGCGATATCGCTATCAGCTTCGGCGCAGGACAACACTCTGTTGGGCGCAGGCAGTACATTCGTGTACCCGTTGTTCTCAAAGATTTTTGCTGATTACAGCGCAAAAGCCGGCGTAAAGGTTAACTACCAATCGATCGGTTCGGGTGGCGGTATCCTGCAGTTAACTAATAAAACTGTTGATTTCGGTGGTTCTGATGCTCCATTGAACGCTGACCAATCTAAAAAAATGGGCGAGCCTGCACTGCATATCCCTATGGCTTCGGGCGCGGTTGTAATTACTTACAATGTTCCGGGTGTTAACGTTGCTTTGAACTTATCAGGTAAAGATATTGCTGACATTTACTTAGGTAAAGTTACCAAATGGAACTCTCCTGAAATTGCTGATGCAAACAAAGGTGTTAAATTACCTGATCTTCCAATCGTAGTTGTTCACCGTTCAGAAGGTAGCGGTACTTCATACATCTTTACCGACTTCTTAACTAAAGTAAACCCTGATTGGGCTTCTAAAGTTGGTAAAGCAGCAGCTGTTAACTGGCCAGCCGGTTTAGGTGGTAAAGGTAGCGAAGGCGTTGCCGGTTTAGTTAAACAAACTCCGGGTGCTATTGGTTACGTGGAGTTGATCTATGCCTTGCAAAACAAAATGTTATTTGCAAACGTGCAGAACAAATCTGGTAAATATATTACTCCATCGTTAGCATCTACTACTTTGGCAAGTAATGTTGAGTTGCCAGCTGACGCGGTAGTATCATTAACTAACACTGATAATCCTAAAGGTTACCCTATAAGCAGCTTTACCTGGGCTTTAATTTACAAAGAGCAAAAATATGGCGACCGTTCTGCGGCCCGTGCTAAACAGCTTTTACAGTTAATGTGGTATAACATCCACGAAGGTCAGAAAAATTGCGAGCCTTTAAACTATGCTCCGCTTTCAAAATCGGCTGTTAAAGTAGCAGAGAAAATATTGAAATCGGCTACTTACGGCGGAAAAGCAATTTTATAATTTATCGATAAATTTGATGACCCGATTATCGGAGAATCCGATAATCGGGAACAAATCGGAAATAAACCAATTACCAGCCTCCAATTAATACGGAGCTGGTAATTGTGTTGTATATCCATTACAGTTTTAATTGGTGGTTAAATAAGAAACAGCATATTTACGTAGAGGAAAAAAGCATGAGCGATTCTATATCCCTGCCGCCTGAGGATGCAACCGCAGGTAAGGAAAAAATGAAGCTAATGAAAAATAAACGGCTGGACCTGTCATACGTCCAGATGAAATGGGAATCCATATTCAAGGGCTTATTACGCACTATGAGCGGTATTTTGGTTTTGATTGTAGTGGGCATATTGATAACGCTTATTGTGCAATCGATGCCATCTATCAAATCGCTCGGTATAAAATATTTATGGGGTAAAACCTGGGATCCGGTTAATAACGTTTACGGGGCCTATCCATTTTTAATAGGTACTTTACTCACATCGTTCACAGCGCTTATTATTTCGGTGCCGTTTTCATATGCCATTGCCATTTATCTTGGCGAGTATAACCCGAAAGGCTGGCTGTCGAATTTCCTTAAAAATACTATCGAACTTATCGCGGCTGTTCCATCCATCATTTACGGTTTCTGGGCTTTGTTCGTGCTGGTTCCGGCTGTGCGTACACTGGAGATGAAAATTGGCGTGGCCCCTTATGGTGTCGGCATTTTTTCAGCATCGCTGGTGCTTGCTGTAATGATCATACCCTACGCGGCATCGCTGGGCACAACACTGATTCGCATGGTGCCATCGCCACTAAAAGAAGGTGCTTATGCATTGGGCGCAACACGTTATGAAGTTATTCGTAGTGTTATTTTACCTTTTACCCGTTCGGGTTTATTTGCCGGTGTGCTGCTTTCATTAGGCCGCGCGCTTGGTGAAACCATGGCGGTAACGGTATTGATAGGGAATACCAGCGCAATTGCAGATAAATTTAAAGACCTGTTTTTTGGCCCGGGCAATACTATGGCCAGCGTTATAGCCAACGAGTTTGCCGAAGCCGACCACAGCGTTTACCTATCGGCTCTTATCGAGCTTGGTTTGGTGCTGTTCCTGGTAACGGTTGTAATTAACCTGATTGGTAAACGAATTATCACGAAATTCACTAATCACTAATAGTATGGAATCACGTATAGGATTTAGAAATACCAAGAGTATTATTTTTAAAGGAGTGATAGTGTTTTTTGCCTTTGTTGTTACTATACCGCTAATTGTAGTATTGCTTTATATCATTAAGCAAGGTGTAACACAGGTAAACTGGCATTTCCTTGTAAACGTGCCTGCGCCGGTTGGCGAACCTGGCGGCGGTATAGCCAATGCACTTGTGGGAAGTTTAATAATGGTTTTGATGGCATCGATAGTTTCGATACCGATTGGAATGATGGGCGGTATATATCTTAGCGAAAATCCCGGCACTAAGTTAGCTTATTACAGCGGTTTGTGTGTTGATATTTTGCAGGGCGTACCATCAATTGTGGTAGGTATTGTTATTTACTTCTGGGTGGTTAAGCCAATTGGCTTTTCGGCTGTTGCCGGTAGTATTGCACTGGCTATTATGATGCTGCCGATAGTGATCCGGTCGACAGAGCAGACCTTACGTTTGTTGCCCGATTCATTAAAAGAGGCTGCCCTTTCATTAGGCGTACCTTATCACCGCGTAATTTTGAAGGTAATTATACCTTGCGGTTTTGCCGGTATATTATCGGGTATTATGCTTTCGATAGCACGTATCATAGGCGAAACCGCGCCATTGCTGTTTACCGCCTTGGGTAACTCGTACCTATCGGCTAACATCGTTAAGCCTATGGAGAGCTTGCCGCACCTGATATTTACTTATGCCACCAGTCCTTACGACGACTGGCATAACCTGGCCTGGGGTGCATCGTTCATCCTGCTATTATTTGTATTAACGTTAAACATAACTACAAAACTGATTACAAGAAAATGGAACATACAATTGTAAGCTCATCAAAATTTAACGCCTGGTTTGGCGACAATCATGTGGTAAAGGATGTTAGCATAGAGATTGAAAAAAACCAGGTTATAGCGGTTATGGGGCCATCGGGATGTGGTAAAACAACTTTTTTACGTTGTATAAACCGCATGCACGAACTAATTCCCGGCGCTACCGCAAAAGGATCAATGAAGTTATATGATGATGAGGTATATAACATGAATCCTATTTATGTAAGGTATAAGATAGGGATGGTATTTCAACGCCCAAATCCTTTCCCTAATCTGAGTATTTATGATAATGTGATTGCCGGGTATAAGCTTAATGGCATCAAGATGCCAAAAGCTGATTTTGACAATATTGTTGAAAAATCGCTGACATCATCGGCACTTTGGAACGAGGTTAAAGATTCGCTGCACAAAAAAGGTACTTTCCTTTCAGGGGGGCAACAGCAACGTTTATGTATAGCACGTGCTATCGCTATGGAGCCTGAAGTGATTTTGTTTGATGAGCCAACATCGGCGCTCGACCCCATATCAACTTCGAGCGTGGAGCAGTTGTTTCATGAACTTAAAGAAAATTATACACTTATCATAGTAACACATAATATGCAGCAAGCTGCTCGTGTAAGCGATAAAACAGCGTTCTTTTATATGGGTGAACTGGTTGAGTATGATGATACGAAACAAATGTTTACAGCACCATCTGACACCCGTACGCAAAATTATATTACAGGAAGGTTTAGTTAATCACTTGTTGGACAGTTGAAATGTTGAAAGGTTTTAATGTTTGCGATAGATATCAAAACATTTCACGGAGCTTCCAACTTTTCAACCTTACAACCTTACAACAATTTTAAATAGAAATTATGACACCATTAGAAAATGAGATTGCTGCGGTTAAAAAGGAGCTGATCAGCATGTGGATATTAGTTCAATCGCAATTGAATAAAGCTAAGGAAGCAATAATCCAGTATGATAAAGACCTGGCCCGCGAGGTTTTAGTAAAAGAAAAACGGGTTAACTCTTTTGAGCTTAAAATTGACAGGGATTGTGAAAATATATTTGCATTACACTGCCCGGTAGCCGTAGATCTTCGTTTTCTACTGGCTGCGCTTAAAATAAACACAAACCTTGAACGCATTGGCGATATTGCTGCCGGGATAGCACTGTACGTAGTTGAATCTACAGTAAATTTCGATCCAAAAGCAATGGAGAGCATTTCACTGCTTAGAATGTATGAAGAAGCTGTAAATATCTTAATCGATACACGTTCTGCTTTTGAAAAGGAAGATACATCATTAGCGCGCAGCATATTTAAGAGAGATGATGTGCTTGATCTTATCAACGAAAATGCACCGGTAGCCGTTAGTGAACTGATCCGCAGCGACATTAACGCAATGCCCGAAGCACTTTATATGCTTTCGATTATCCGTAAACTGGAGCGCGTTGGTGATCAGGCTAAAAATATTGCTGAAGAGATCATATTTTATGTTGAGGCTAAAATTTTAAAGCACCTGGAGAGCAGCCACAAAACTACTGATGACGAAGCATAATAAATGCTTGTGTACCGGAGTTAAATTCAAGAACAATAATTGTGATTTTTTAAAACGTATTAATTAGGTTGATTGATTAATAATGAGGGCAAGGCGGGTAGTAATATCCGCCTTTGTTATTTAATTACCTGTTAAACGGAAATTCGTTAACCCAATGAAATCCGCGCTCTAACAACAGAAAGTTATAAGGATCTAACTTATGCAAACGGATGTGGATAGGGTCTTTTTTCCATTATCCTTTTAGTATCAGAATCTGTGGGTTGGGCATATGATGTAGGCAAAATGATATTTATTTGTTGTATCGGCATAAGTATAAGCTACAATAGTATGCTTCTTTTCGTCGGGTTTAAAGCTGATACGTACGTTGCTATCATTCATCATTGTATTTGTGTACCGCATGCGTAACTTAAACTGGTTCGGGGCTAACAGTGGCGGTTGTCATAATGGTGCAGATGTGGAATGGTTAAGTGCCTCTAAAATAATAAACGATTAGTGAAATCAATGATTGACAGTTGTTTATAGATTCCGAAAGTTGTAGCGAAATACTATTTGCCGGCGTAATATTATTATAACCAATTAATCCGTAAAGATGAAAAGAGTATATCCCATAGTTATCATCGGTAGTTTTGTTGGCTTTTTAGGATCGTGTAAAAAGGATGTTGTTAAAATGAAGGATACCGGTATAGTAGGTACATGGCAGGAAACGAAACTTGACATCCGTCAATCAAGCGGTATGGCGCTTCAGAATGAGCACGATACCATTTTCAATAAGATCTCGTTTACTGACGCCGATTACATTCAATTTAAAGGAGATAAATCGGCTACGGTTTCGGTGAGCGGATTATATGACATTAGCGGGAAAACTATTGTGCTGAATGGCGGTACATTGGCTAAGGCAGTTACGCAATATACATACAGCATAGCCGACTCGACCTTAACACTTACCGTTAAAGCAGGCTATCAGCATCCTACCAACGGCACAACGGGGCCTGATTATCAAACGGCTATTATTAAGCAGTTGGATGCTACACATATAACATTGCGTACTTATCTATTTTCGCCCGCGCCTACCTTGCACCAGGAAACGGCCTATTATACAAAGGTTGAATAGCAAAATATTTCTAAACAGAAGAGGCCGGTTTTTACAAACGGGCCTCTTCTGTTTTATATTGATTAAGTGTTATTGCTGCGGCTGTTGCTGCCTTTGCAAAACAGGGGCAAACTTGTTGGTGTAATCTTTCAGTTGTGCATTGAATTTTGCATTCAGTGCCGTTTGATGATTTTCGTTGGTTATGCCAACCATTGCATTGATGAATGATACGCCATACTGAACATCGCGTAAGCTTAAATTGCCTGAATTGTCTTTTAACAGGTTGTAATTGTAGTCCAGTTGATCTACAATATAATCGTCAACGCTGGTCAGGAATTTATTACCTAATACAACATCATGAAGACTGTAGGCAGTTTGTGCCATGAAGATCTTACGGTCAGCCACTTCGAGGCCCGGGTTAAGATCAGGCATCACTTCATCAAATTTGTGAAGGGCCTTTAAAGCAAGATCAGGGTGGTTATCTTTTATCAAGCCATCGGCCAGATCAAGGAAAGTTGTTACCATAACCGGGTAGAACATCGTAGTCGATTCATGATCTAAATACTTGGCAGTTTTGAAGTTGCCGTATTTAAATTTGGTCATCATGTTGTTGTACATCACCAGGCTATTGGTCTTACCTAACTGGTCGTGGGTTGCAGTATCTGGTTTAAACGGAATAAGGTGGTAGGTGAAGCCTTCTTTATAAAGATATGGCTGCAAGCCTATCAGGTTTTCGTTGCCGATAGTTGTTGTAAAGCAGATTGGGCGCTTCCAGTTGTTATGTGCCAGAATATCGAGCATAGCCAGATTTTCTTTTGTTACATAGTTAGAAGTGTATTTCCATGTCATTTCAGTTGCCAGTTTGTCTTTCTGGTCGGGACTTATAACACCATTCTTTATAACGTCATCAGGATTGATTGTAATCTTAAAGTTTTTAGTTGGCAGGTAGTTACCCCAACTGCCGTCCTGATATTGAACCTGTGCTGCTTTATCGTCTGAAGAGATGAAATCAAATAGCTCTTTTACTTCAACTGCGTCCGGAATCTTTTTGTCGTCAAAATAAATCACATCGCGTACACCTTCTTTGTATTTATCGTAAGGCATAGTGATAGGGAGCGGTTCAGACTGGTTCATTTTACCCTGCATCTGGCGGATATACCAGTCGCCGGTAAATAAGCTGAGATTCACAATACGCACGTCTGGACGAATGCCTTCAACTTCCTGATCATACCACAACGAGTAAGTGTCGTTATCGCCATATGTAAACAGAATGGCATTCGGCGGGCAGGATATGAGGTAATCATACGCCATGTCGTGAGGTGTCATTTTGGTTGAGCGATCATGAGCTTTCCACTCCTGTTTTGCCATTACTACAGGACAGGCCAATAAACAAACGCCGGTTGCAGTAAGTGCTGCCACCTTTGGATTTAATTTGGTCCGCATGAATTCGGCCAGCGCAATAACGCCTAAGCCAATCCAGATGGCAAATGCGTAGAATGAGCCCACATATGAATAATCACGTTCACGCGGTTGAATACTTGGTTGGTTTACATAAAGTACGATGGCAATACCTGTAAAGAAGAACAACAGCAATACCACCAATGCATCGCGTTTTTTTCGTTGGAAGTGGTAAGCCGCGCCTATTAAACCGATGAGTAAAGGAAGTGCATAAAGCGGGGTATAAGTATAACCCAACTGCAAGCCCTGATTAGGAATTGGCTTACCGCCGCCAACAACAGATTTTGGCAAGTGCTTGCCGCCATCTAAAATGCCGCTGGTCCAGTTACCGTCTATAGCGGTCATGTTTTGCTGACCGTCTGAATCGTTATAGCGGCCTACGAAGTTCCACATGAAATAGCGGACATACATTTGATAGATCTGCCAGCTGAAAAGCCACTTTAAGTTATCCGACATGGTAGGGGCGGCTCCGTCGGCCATTTGCAGCCATTCGCGGTAGAACTGAGGGTCTTGGCCTTCGCTGCTGTACATACGCGGCAGGAAGGTGGTATGATCGTAAACGTAGTTTTGTTTTTTGCCCGCATTTTCGTACCGGGTTTTGCCTTTGCGATAAAGCGTGCTGCCTTCGGTTTGGTCGATGATCTTAGCATCGAAATACTGACCGTAAAGCAAGGGATTCTCGCCGTACTGGATACGGTTCAGGTAACCGTAAAGGGTAAATGCGTTATCAGGATGTGAGTTATTCAGATCGGGGTTGGCGGTTGCGCGGATAGGGATATAAGCAAATGAGCTGTAACCGAAATAAACGAATGCAATACATAAGAAAGCAAGGTTCATTAACGGTTTATTATGTTTGATGCTGTACCTGATACCGATGATGAGTACAGCAACGATGAGCAGGAAGAAAAAGCCCGCGCCGCTCCAGAAGCCTGTGCCGAAGATATTAACAAAGAACAGATCGAAATAGGCAGCTATTTTAATTGTATAACCCCTGATGCCGTATTGAACGAATACCAGGATTAACACACCGATAAGGAATGTACCTATTGCGCCACCAGCAGTAACGTTTTTGCCACGGCGAAAGTAATAAACCATTGCAATAGCCGGTATAGTTAGCAGGTTTAACAGGTGAATACCTATAGATAAACCTATTACATAAGCAATAAAGATCAGCCATTTATCGGCGCCGGCTTCGTCGGCGTGTGCATCCCATTTCAAGATTGCCCAGAAAACGATTGCCGTACAAAGTGATGACAGCGCGAATACAATAGTTTCAACGGCCGAAAACCAGAATGTATCGGTATAAGTAAAGGCTAATGCACCAACTAAACCAGCTCCCATAATAAGCATGGTCCGATTTTCGTCTTCAGTATCGCCGGCCTTTGGCGCCAGCATTTTTTTGGCGATGGCAGTAATGGTCCAGAAAAGAAACATAATTGTTGCGCCGCTGGCAATTGCCGAACCCATATTTGTAAAATAAGGCACCTTGGCGTTGTTGCCAAATGACAATAAGGAAAACACTTTGCCAAGCATGGCAAATACGGGATAACCCGGCTGGTGTGCTACCTGTAAGCGGTAAGCGCAAGAGATAAATTCACCACAATCCCAAAAGCTAACGGAGGGTTCGAGTGTTAAAATATAGGTTAATGACGCGATGACGAAACAAAGCCAGCCTAAAAGATTATTTATTTTTTTGTATTGCATGGATTACAAATAATGGTTTATTGCAGGGTAAATATCAGGATTTTTAACACTTTTTTACTAAAAACGCGGCGCTCTTAACAACTTTTAACATATTGGATGATGGTATCCGCTTAAAAGCTGCAAATATGGTAAAATATAGTTTATAATTTTTACAGATATACAACGAGTTATTTTAGCTGCGCTTTCGGGCCGCTTTGCTTTTTTGCCGCCTGTAAAGGGTGAAGAAAACGACGCAGATGGCATTAACGCAGCAAAAGAACATCATCAATAATAGCCCGAGCGATGCATGGCCGAATTCAATGTAAAAACCTCGATTGCGCAGGTAATAATGAAGCTTATTAAAAAGATCGAACATCCAATAAATGATCACGAAATAACCTATGCCGATCAGGAATGCCCAAAAGGATTTTGCGTTGAGGGCAAACTTGTAAAACAGGAGAGAGAAGTATGCAAATACAAGGTAAATAATCAAATATGCCACATACTCATTCATATCGATAATTAAGGTCAATCAAAACTATCAAAGTTTTAGTTCAAATTTTTATTTCACCACAAATAATAGTTATTTTGCTGCCATTCAAAACATTGGCTGTCTACCTATGAGGAAAATAATACTATTGCTTGTAATCGTAACGGTTTCAGTGAGTTTGAGCAGGGCGCAGTCTGTTTATCTGCCCTATTCTTACCAGTTAGATCAGAAATTTAACTCCAGTGTTTACTCAATCAGCAACTCGCTTCACACCTCATTGAAGCCTTTTTTGATAGACAGCAGCCTTAGGCCAACATATGATGCAATAATGAATCGCGGGGTTGACACTACCCGGCATACCTGGATAGTACGCAAGATATTTAACGAGCATTTATTCGACGTGAAAACAAAGGAATACACCTTTTACGCCGATTATTTGCCCGACCTGCAGGTGGGGCGCGATTTTAATGATAAGATAACCACCAATATGAATACGCGCGGTTTTCAGTTGGGCGGTACCATTGGTAACAAGTTTTCTTTTTACAGCAGCGGATTTGAAAATTCTGCAAAGTTTCCCGGTTATTATAACGACATAATTGACAGGTACGCTTTTGTGCCGGGGCAGGCCTATAACCGTAACTATAATGGCCAGGCGAAAAATAGCCAGGATTGGTCGTATGTTACAGCGCTGGTTTCTTATACCCCTATTAAACAATTAAACATTACACTCGGTACCGATAAAACATTTATTGGTGATGGCTATCGGTCTTTATTGCTATCGGATTTCGCGGCTAACTATCCGTTGCTTCGCCTTACTGCAAATTTGGGCAAGGTGCAGTATATGATGATGTGGGCTTATCTCGAAGATCTTAACACGCCGAAGTTTGATACATTTGGCAGTAACCGCCGTAAATGGGCTGCATTTCATTATCTCGACTGGAATGTGACCAATCGCCTGTCCTTTGGTTTTTTCAATGCTTTAATTGCACAGGAAGCCGATGATAATGGCAGGTATCATGGTTTTGATGCCAATTATATTAATCCGCTGTTTTTTGCAAGTTCGCTCGGGCCATCATCTCAGCCGGACAATGTGCTGGTAGGCTTTACCGCGAAATACAAAATTTTTGATAAGACTGCCGTTTACGGACAGCTGCTGATAGATGATTTTAAAGCCAGCAATTTCTTTTCGACCGATAATTTGGATAATACCAATGGCGTGCAACTGGGTATTCGCGGCGCTGACCTGTTTGGCGTTAAGGATCTTAATTACCTATTGGAATATAACTCCGTTAAACCTTATACTTATACAAGTCCTCAGATTATTACAAACTATACCGATTACAGTGAACCCCTTGGCGATCCGCTTGGTGCAAATTTCAGAGAGCTTATAGGTATACTCAATTATTCGATAGGTAAGTTCGATTTTATGGGCCAGGTTAATTACGCCAAATACGGACTGAATACTCCAGGTACCAATTATGGTAAAGACCTTACCTATACCTCAACGTCAGCAAGCGTTCAAACAACACAGATAGGGCAGGGCGTACCGACTCATTTTTATTATGCGGAGGGAACGGCGTCATATCTGATCAATCCCAAATACAATCTGCGCTTTGAACTTGGCGGCTTGGTGCGCCATGAAACCACTGATGTTAGCAGCAGAAAAACCGTACAAGTCACTTTCGGGCTGCGCAGTACCTTCAGAAGCATTTATCACGATTTTTGATTTGACTTTACGTAAAGAGTTTAGCTTGTAATTTTCATATAAACTTAAACTCCGATTACAATTCTGCTGTCGATGGCCTTTAAAAAAATCGTACTTTTGCGCAAAATTTAACGCAATGAAGAAAGTAAAAGTAGGCATTGTACAAATGACCTGTACGGCCAATAAACAAGAGAACTTGGATAAGGCTATTGTTAAGGTTAGGGAAGCGGCTCAGAAAGGCGCACAGATAGTTTGTTTACAGGAGCTGTTTACTTCGCTTTACTTTTGCGACGTTGAAGATTACGACAACTTTAAACTTGCTGAATCTATCCCCGGCCCCTCAAGTGATGCACTTTCTGAAGTTGCAAAGGAATTGGGTGTAGTTATTATTGCTTCGCTTTTTGAGAAACGTGCCCAGGGAATTTACCATAACACCACCGCTGTTTTAGATGCGGACGGCGCTTATTTAGGTAAATACCGCAAAATGCATATTCCGGACGATCCGGGGTTTTATGAGAAATTTTACTTCACCCCGGGCGATCTCGGTTATAAAGTATTCAAGACAAAATTTGCTACTATTGGTGTACTGATCTGCTGGGATCAATGGTATCCGGAAGCTGCCCGTATAACTGCGATGATGGGAGCGGAGATATTATTTTATCCAACTGCGATTGGCTGGGCCACAACCCAAGATGAAGTCACCAACGTTGAACAATATAATGCATGGCAAACTATTCAGCGTTCACACGCGGTAGCGAATGGTGTGCATGTAGTAAGCGTAAACCGTGTTGGTGAAGAGGCTGGTGTTAAATTCTGGGGAGGATCGTTTTTTGCCAATCCGTTTGGCGCTTTGATACAACAATTATCTGCCGATAACGAAGAAGTTGTTGTGCAGGAACTTGATCTGGATAAATCAGACTATTATAGGAGCCACTGGCCCTTTATGCGTGATCGGCGCATAGAATCATATCAACCAATTACCAAACGTTTCCTTGACGAAGATTAATGAGTCCATGGTCCATGGACGATAGACCATAGAAGCTTCATTGAAAATAGAAAATCAATAGTGTCATTTAAATTCGAAAATCTTCAGGTTTTGGCAAAAGGCATTAGATTTATCTGATGAAATTAATTTGTTGACCAAAGGATTTCCAAAAGATGAATTGTTTGTTTTGACTTCTCAGATTAAAAGAGCCGCAGATTCGGTGGTGCTCAATATTGCTGAAGGTTGTACAGGGCAAACTAATCCTGTTTTCAAGACTTTTTTGAGTTATTCATTAAGGTCTGCAATTGAAGTAGTGTCCTGTTTATTTATTGCCAAGCGAAGAGGCATTTTAGATGGTGAGAATTTTAAGCGACTATATGACGAATATGAATCGCTTACGAAGATGATTACAGCATTAAGAAATAAGTTATAATTTTTACTATGGACTGTGGTCCATGGTCTATCGACTAACTATGAGCACTCCTAAACAAAACGGATTCCATTTCCCGGCAGAATGGGCGAAACATACCGCTACGTGGTTAAGCTGGCCTCATAAAGAAGCTTCGTGGCCGGGTAAGATCGACCTGATCTATCCGAAATACTGCGAGTTTATTAAAGAGGTTAGCAAAGGCGAGTTGGTTCGAATCAATGTTAAGGATGAGCAAATGGCTGCTTTTGCTAAAGAGCAGTTGATGACAGCGGGTGTTGATCTGAAACGCATTGAATTTTTTGAATTTGAGACCAACGACGCCTGGTGCAGAGATCACGGTCCGGCGTTTGTGATTAATCCGGGTACAAAGCAAAAAGCAATTGTTGACTGGGGTTATAATGCATGGGGCGGTAAATATCCGCCGTTTGACCTGGATGATGTGATCCCTACAAAAATTGGTGAGCATTTTGAATTGGATGTTTACCATCCGGGTATTGTGATGGAGGGTGGCTCGGTTGATTTTAACGGTAAAGGCACATTACTGACGTCTATCGCCTGCTTGCTGAATCCTAACCGTAATCCGCATTTAAACCAGCAGCAGATTGAGGAATATCTTCAAAACTACTATGGCGTTGAGCAGATATTGTGGGTTGGCGACGGTATAGTTGGTGACGACACAGACGGCCATATAGACGACATTACCCGCTTTGTAAATGAAGATACGGTTGTTACCGTAATCGAAGAAAATAAGAACGATGATAACTATCATCTGCTGCAGGAAAACCTCTGCAAACTGAATAAAATGCGGTTGCTTAATGGCAAGCAATTGAATGTGATTGAATTGCCAATGCCTGATGAGGTGATTTATGACGATCAGCGGTTGCCGGCATCATATGCTAATTTTTATATAGCTAACTCGGCAGTGGTGGTTCCTACTTATCGTTGCCATAGGGATGACACAGCGCTTGATATTTTACAACAAGCTTTCCCTGATAGAAGAGTGATTGGCATTGATTCAACAGATATTATATGGGGGCTGGGCAGCTTCCACTGCTTAAGCCAGCAAGAACCGGAAGTTTAAACCGATACGCTCCGGATAGATTTGCAGGACCGGCGAATTCTGCAAATCTATCTGCTGTTTTCCCTCCTTATTTCACCGACAATTTATTCGTACTTACCGACATCTGTTAACACCTCGCCAACATTGCGTTGATGTACCTTTAATATCGCTGTAATTTTAGTCAACAATTAAAAATTAAAGCGATGGAAACTATCATAAATAACCCCAGCAAAATTAATGGCAAAACAATGGCCGGGATCATCATTGTCGTTATAGGTGGTTTATTACTTATCGATCAATTGAACCTGTTCTTCATTCCGGATTGGCTGCTGAGCTGGCCAATGTTCATCATAGCGTACGGTCTTTATTTAGGCGGTAAATATGATTTTAAAAAGAATATCTGGTTGTGGTTGGTGGTAATAGGTACAGCATGTTTAATTACCGATAACGTGAACAACGCCGATGAGGTAGTTTGGCCGGTAGCCATTATGGGTATTGGCGCATGGATGGTAATGAAGCACAGCAAACGTCAACATATACCTGCTACCGATAACAACTTTAAAGAAATATAACACAACTTTTTTCATAGCGGTTGAAGGCTGCCCCAGTAATGCGGGGTGGCTTTCTTTGTATATACAGGTTTTGGAAACTTTGGGTAAAAAGTGTTGTTTAATAGTTAAACAACACAACCATGTATATTATTTTAGGAGCTTCGGGCCAGGTTGGTTCAGCTATTGTGAAACAGCTTGTTGACGATGGCAAAACGGTGAGAGCGGTGATTCATGATGCCGGGAAGACCAATAAATTTGATAAAGAGAAAGTGGAGGTTGTAGTTGCCGATGGTTATGATCTTTCATCGCTAAACAAAGCGTTTAAGGACGGTGACACCGTGTTTTTACTAACTCCTGAAACCGGTAAAAGCGAGGACCTAATGGCCGAAACTGCCGAGCTGCTAAATAATTACAAAAAGGTGATTGCGGGGTCATCTATAAAAAAGATAGTGGGTTTATCATCGATGGGGGCGGAGCTGGGCAAAGACTCCGGGAACTTGGAAATGTCGTATATGCTTGAGCATGCGTTTCATGAACTTGTTGTTGAGCAGGTATTTATCAGGCCGGCTTATTATTTCAGTAATTGGTTAATGGGGGTTGACCAGATAAAATCGAGCGGTGTGCTTAAAACTTTTTACCCTGCAGATCTGGCCATCCCGATGATTTCGCCGCAGGATGTAGCTAAATTTTCCGCCGGGATATTAACCGATGAGAAGCGCACAAATGCAGAACAAATTTATGAGCTTACTGGCCCCCAAGCGTATACATCAAATGATGTGGCTGATGCATTTGCTGAAGCTTTAGACAAAACCGTTAAAGCCGAACAAATTCCACGCGAGAAGTGGCCGGAAGTTGTTAAACAAATGGGCTTTTCTGAAGACGGTGCCAATAACTTTATAAAAATGACAGATATCGTAGTAGCAGGTAAAACGAATGGAGGGGGCAAAGATGTCAACCAACTGAAGGGCAATACAACCTTGAAAGAATTTATTAATAAAGCGATAATAGTTAAGTAAGGGCTGAATGTGATCTCATTTTCGGGATAGGTTAAAATTCCTTAAATTGTGCATTTAACCGTTATCGCATGAGCAATTTTTTACGCTATCTTTTCATTTCAATAAGTTTTTGTGCCACTGCTTTAAGCTCATCAGCACAAAACAAAATAGTTGTTTACCAGTCTGATTTTGGATTGAAGGATGGCGCCGTATCGGAAATGAAAGGCGTGGCCATGGGTGTATCGCCTGAACTGAAATTGTTTGATCTGACGCACGAAATTCCTGTCTATAACATTTGGGAGGCGGCCTACCGGCTTGAGCAGGCCGTACGTTATTGGCCCGCCGGAACCGTTTTCGTATCGGTTGTGGACCCGGGTGTAGGAACTGCAAGGAAATCGGTAGTGCTAAAAACCAAATCAGGGCATTATATTGTTACGCCTGATAATGGTACGCTAACGCTGGTGGCTCAATCTTTGGGTATTGACGGACTTCGTGAGATAAACGAAGCTGTGAACCGCCGTAAGGATTCACAGAAATCATATACTTTTCACGGCCGCGATGTTTATTCTTTTACCGGTGCAAGGTTGGCTGCAGGCGTGATCAGCTTTGAGCAGGTTGGAAAGAGATTGCCGGAAAAAGTAGTAGCTATTCCTTACCAGCAGGCGACTTTGAGCAACCAAATGATCAAAGGTGATATACCTGTGTTGGATGTACAATATGGCAACGTTTGGACTAATATTCCCAATACGCTGTTCAATCAGCTCCACCCGAAATTTGGCGACTTGGTTCATGTAATTATTTACAATAAAAACAAACAAGTATATGAAGGTGATTTGCCTTACGCACAAACATTCGGGACTGTTGCAGAGGGTAAACCACTTGTTTATATCAATAGTTTATTACAGCTTTCGTTTGCTTTAAATATGGATAATTTTGCCAAAAGATATCACGTGGCAAGCGGCGCTGACTGGAGTGTTGCAGTTAGTATAAAATAACGGAATCTTATAGCTAAATCTGATCAATATCATATTCGCCAATCTTAGTAAATATATTTTCCAACTTTTTCACCGACAGTTTATATTATCTTACCGACTTGTTTGAATATACCGCCAACTTTTGTTTGGCATACATATAATGTTACCTTAGTTTTGGCTAAGATTAAAATGCGAATAACATAATGGACAACGATATAGTACAACCTAAAAATCCCCGTAATGGCAAAGCCCTGGCTGGGATTATTTTACTGGCCGTAGGTATGCTGCTGCTGGTAAAGCAACTTGACTTCTTTTTTGTGCCTGGCTGGCTGTTCAGCTGGCCCATGTGGTTGATTGGCTGGGGCCTTTTTATAGGTGCGAAATCCAATTTTCACAAACCTTCTTCTTTCCTGCTGATAGTTTTAGGTGTTTTATTTTTACTGAATGACAATATCCACAATGCCGACCGGGTTGTATGGCCGCTGGGCATAATTGCCTTCGGTTTATGGATGATATTGAGGCGCCATCATCATTTTGATAAAGAACACTGGAAAAAAAGTGCAAAGGAACAATGGAGTACCGATGGTTTTAAACCTAACCCTGACGAGCCTTTTGTGGACTATACCCAACCTAATGTTCCGCCGGTTAACCCTGCACCATTTGCGCCAACCGGCGACGATTACCTGGATACAGTTTCGGTATTCGGTTCGGTAAAAAAAACGGTGCTTTCAAAGAATTTTAAAGGTGGTGAGATCGTTAACATATTTGGCGGTGCTGAGCTTGATTTTACCCAGGCAGATATAAGCGGAAGAGTAATTATAGATATAACCCAGATTTTCGGCGGGGTTAAGATGATCGTTCCGCCGCACTGGCAGGTAGTCCCGGATATTGCCGCTGTATTTGCAGGTATAGAAGATAAAAGATTAAAAAGCACCGCAACCGCGGGGAGCGAAAAAGTTCTTGTATTAAAGGGAGTATCGATATTCGCAGGCGTGGATATTCGCAGCTATTAATTGTAGTCCGAAAAGTCCGAAAGTCGGGAAAGACCGAAAGACAGCGAAACAAAAAATTCCAGAAGCAATAAAATGTGCTAAGAAAAACGCTGAAGCACCAATAAGAAAAACAATCTACCGGACTTTCGGACTTTGCCGACTTTCCGGACTAAAAGAATGGCCTTAACAACACACATTTCAACACCAAAGCTTTATGCCGCATTTATATTTTGCGGGTTGCTGTGGGCTGCCGTGCAAGGTTATGTGGTGCATAGCTTCGTGCCGATATGGTATATTGCTTTTACTGATGGTGTCGTTTATTCTATTTTGCTGGCGGCGGCTTGCTGGCTCATTAATAATAACCTTCGTTACTATCAGCCAGAGAAGGGCAATTATCTGAATATACTGATCTGGATAGCTGCGCTTGCTGCAATAACTACATTTGGTGGTCGTTGGATCTTGCCGTTTCTGGCAACCGGACAGGCTTACACCAAGTTTTTAATTAATTCATTAGCCGTTCGTTTCTTTACTAACTTTTTGGCAATAGGATGGATGGCAATGATCAGTATGATCTACTATTCACAGTTGGATCAAAAAGAAAATGAGAAACGAAAAGCTGAGGCTGAACAATTGGCTCGTGATGCTGAGCTTTATAATTTAAGGCAGCAGTTGCAGCCACACTTCCTGTTTAATAGCCTCAACTCTATCAATGCATTGATCGGTTTTAAGCCAGACGAAGCTCGGCGCATGATTCACCAACTATCGGACTTTTTGCGCGGTACGTTAAAAAAGGACGACCAACAGCAGGTGCCGCTGACGGAGGAACTGGCGCACTTAAACCTTTACCTTGATATTGAAAAGGTACGTTTCGGGCATCGCCTGCAAACAGAGATCAGTTGTGATAAAGGCTCGGGTGAGGCCGTGCTGCCATCAATGCTGCTGCAACCAATTGTTGAAAATGCCATAAAATTTGGGTTGTACGATACTATAGGAGATGTAGTAGTGAGCATTCGCGCCGAAATGGAAGGCAACTACCTGATATTGATGGTGCAAAACCCATATGACCCACAGACATCAAGACCGAGAAAAGGTACCGGTTTTGGCCTAAGGGGTGTGCAACGCCGATTATATTTACTTTTTGCGCGTAATGATTTGATGGAAACTCATGCAAATGATAATATATTTACAACTATTATTAAAGTACCGCAGTTATAAATATGAAACGCGCCTTAATTATTGACGACGAGCCTTTGGCCCGGATGGTTGTATTAGAGTATTTGCAAGCTTTTCCGCAAATAGAAGTAATGCAGGAATGTAACGATGGGTTTGAAGGTTTGAAAGCCATTCAGCAATACCAGCCTGACATTATTTTCCTAGATGTACAGATGCCCAAAATAAACGGGTTTGAAATGCTTGAACTGGTAGAACAGCCGCCTGCAGTAATTTTTACAACTGCATTCGATGAGTACGCCATTAAAGCATTTGAAGCCCATGCTGTTGATTACCTGTTAAAACCATTCAATAAAGATCGCTTTAATAAGGCTATAGAGAAATATCTGGCCAGCGCTGCCGAAGCGCCTGCGGTTAAAAAGCATACCGAAGAGCTACTGGAAACTGCATCCAATTCTCCTGCGCAGCATGAACGTATTGTGGTTAAAACAGGCACTAAAGTCAAAATTATACCGGTACAGGATGTGATCTACCTTGCAGCCGATGACGACTACGTGAGTGTTTACACCGCCGAAGGCTCCTTCCTTAAAAATAAAACGATGAACTTCTTCGAGAAAACACTGGACCCAAGGCAGTTTGTGCGCGTTCATCGTTCGTATATTATAGCTATTCAACAAATTACCCGTATCGATCCTTATGAAAAAGATGCGCATTTAGCGATCCTCAAATCGGGCGCGAAGGTGCCGGTGAGTAAAACGGGGTATGTGAAATTGAAGCAGGTGCTGGGGATCTAGAGGGATTTCGGAATTCAGATTTTCGATTTCGGAATTAGATCTGTTGAAACGGTTGTGTCAAAATTATTTGTACCCATACAGCTTAATCATGTCCTCGTCTTCTTCGATTTCAAGTTTACCGAGTGACATAAATATTTCTTTTATTTTACTTAAGTTTTGATCAGAAATTACGCGTTCTCCATTCTTGTTTTTAAGTATATTGTTTTTTGACCGGACTAAATGAAATTCCACCCATCGGATTTCTTTAAATTTCAAAGGGCCTCCTGATAGAATATCTTTTATCCCTGTTGAATTAAAATTCTGATGGAACTTTTCCGCCGAAGAAAGATCGATCCATGATGGTTTAGGGCCGAATATGTCGACTGCAAGGCTTTCGATACCTAATTCCGGCTGATTACAAAGTGCGTTAAATAATTTAAACCACTTTGTATTGCTCATTAGCCTGGCCGAATATTTATCAATGTGCTGAGATAATTTTTTTTCGTAGCGTTCCTGATCAATGGTCATATTCGTAAGCGTATCTTAAATTCAAATCTACAATAGTTTCTACTTTTACTTTAACAGGTGATCATAATTGGGTCAAAAATCACAAGGATTTCTTGATTGTAACTATTGGTTCTGCATCTTTACTAAAAAAAAGAAATCATGTCGCATCTATTCTCTCCTCTAAAAATAAAGAACATCGAATTTAAAAACCGGCTGATGGTGTCGCCTATGTGCGAATACAGCAGCGAAGACGGCTTTGCCAATAATTGGCATTTGGTCCATTTAGGCAGTCGTGCCGTTGGCGGAGCTGCTTTGATCATTACCGAAGCTTCAGCAGTATCGCCAGAGGGCCGGATATCATATGGCGATTTGGGTATTTACAAAGACGAGCATATTGAAAAGCTGAAAGAAATAACTGACTTTATTCATGCGCACGGTTCCGTTGCGGGTATTCAATTGGCACATGCCGGTAGAAAGGCAAGTCGTGAGTTGCCGTGGAAAGGGAACGCACAGATCCCATCGGATCAGCCGAATGGCTGGAAGGCGCTGGCGCCAAGCGCAGTGCCATTTTCAGATACGGAAGAGGCGCCGCTTGAATTGGATAAAGTCGGCATAGAAAAGATCAAAGCAGACTTTAAAGCAGCGGCGGCCCGTGCTTTGGCTGCCGGTTTTAAGGTGATAGAACTGCATGGCGCACATGGTTATTTGATTAATGAATTTTTATCGCCATTAAGTAATCACCGTATTGATGAGTACGGCGGGTCGTTTGAAAATCGCGTCAGGTTGCTGTTGGAGATCATTGAAGCCGTAAAAGAAACATGGCCGGAAGAAAATCTGCTTTTTGTACGGATCTCGGCAAGTGAATGGACAGAAGGTGGCTGGAGTGCAGATGACTCTGTAGCGTTGGCAAAAATACTGATTGGTAAAGGGGTAGACCTGATAGACTGCTCGTCGGGCGGTAATGTTATAGCCAAAATTCCATTGAAACCGGGTTACCAGGTTGAGTTTGCGGAAAAGGTGAAAAAGGAGGCAGGCATTTTAACAGGTGCCGTTGGTTTAATTACAGAAGCTAAGCAGGCTGATGAGATTATCCGGCAGGGACAAGCTGACCTGGTAATTATGGCGCGTGAGTTTTTGCGCGATCCGCATTTCCCGTTGCGCGCGGCGCATGAGCTGGGCGCTGATATACAATGGCCGGTGCAATACGAAAGAGCTAAATGGCAATAAATTTTGCTAATTTTGAATATTCTTTGGGTGTCACGCTGAGGTATTCGGAGGGCGAGCGTGAGGCTTTTGCCACATATTTCGAGTACCTCAGCAAGACGATCCAGTTTACAGTAATCATAAATGAAAAAATATCTTTCGCTGGTAACCTTTGCGCATACCATTTTTGCTATGCCCTTCGCTTTTATCGGTTTTTTTTTGGCGGTTACGACAACCACGCATCCGTTTGATTGGGTGAAACTGGTAATGATGATCTTATGCATGGTGTTTGCACGAAATTCGGCCATGGCGTTTAACCGCTACCTGGACCGAAACATCGATTCAAAAAATCCGCGCACCAAACAGCGCGATATCCCTGCCGGCCGGATTAGTCCGGCGGCTGCGTTAACTTTTACCTTAATCAACTGCGCACTTTTTATAGTTACCACCTGGTTTATTAATAGCCTTTGCTTTTACCTTTCGCCGGTGGCTTTGCTGGTTGTGTTGGGTTATAGTGCAACCAAAAGGTTCACAGCACTTTGCCATTTGGTGTTAGGTTTGGGCTTGTCGCTTGCACCGATAGGTGCTTACCTGGTTATAACCGGTCAGTTTGCTTTGACGCCGCTGTTCTTCTCGTTCGCGGTTTTATGCTGGGTGAGCGGATTCGATATTATTTACGCGCTGCAGGATGAGGATTTTGACCGGAATGAAAATCTGCACTCCATCCCGGCCTGGCTGGGTAAAGTGAATGCCTTACGGCTATCTACCTTTTTACACGTGCTTTCGGCGGCATTTGTAATTATGCCTATATTTTTTACTCATGTGGGTATTCCTTATTATATAGGTATAGCGTTTTTCTGCACAATGCTGGTTTATCAGCATCTATTAGTAAAACCCAATGACCTAAGCCGCGTCAATTTTGCATTTATGACTACCAACGGTATTGCAAGCGTGGTTTTTGCGGTGCTATTTCTGCTAGACAGGCTGTGGATTAGATAGGAAAATGAACCATGACTAACTTTAACCATACTCTCACCAAACCGGTTTATGTTGCGTTGTTAACAGGTGTTGCAGGGAACCTGTTCATGGTTATCACTATGTTGCTGATTGGGAATAAGCAGGCATATACCGCTGCCATGACCGTTTTATTTCTGGTTATCGTAGTCACCGGCCAAATACTGGTAAGACAATTCGCCAAAAGGAATTTTAAATATCTGGAGCGCGTTTTTTATGGGTGGATTACTTTCATGGTTACCGGGCTTCTTTCGATGATATTCGAATGCCTGCGTTATGATTTTTACAGGAACAGACCTTTCACAGAACAACTGGTAACTATATGGGGTATAATTGCTTTCGGAGTTGGTTACAGCCTGTTTAGCGCACTTTTTACCGGGAGGAAGACGGTCAATCAGTAAAGACGATATTATCTCAATACTTCTGCCGGTTTCCGTGCGTTGAATTTGTACATTTATAGCAGCACTCCGACACATAAGAATTAAGAATGGACAGGCTTACCGCACAAGGCATTTTTCGTGAAGAACTGAAAAAATATGCCGATTTAAATGAGGCTGAGTGGATTGTATTCTGTCAACATCTTGAATTCAGGCCTTTAAAGAAAAAGAGGTTTTTTATCCAACCTGGTACTATTTGTAAAGAATTTGGGTTTATCGCCAAAGGAGCAGTAAGGTATTATCATGTTAAAGATGGGGAAGAAATTACCGGATATTTTAGTTTTGAAAACGAATATGTAAGCGCTTACAAAAGCTATCTCACCCAAACACCTGCGTCTAATTACATCCAGGCGCTGGAGGACAGCGAACTGATCGTGATCTCCCATAAAAACATGGAGTTGATGCTGGCAAACCCCTTGCTCGCCTATAAAATGGAACGGTTTGGCCGGCTAATAGCCGAACATTACCTTATCTGCTATGAAGACCGGGTCTCGTCTTTCATTACCAAAACTCCCGAAGAGCGATACCTTGATCTGCTTAATACTGGCAGAGAAATTCTTCAACGCATGCCGCAGCATTATATCGCGCATTTCTTGGGGATCACACCGGTTTCGTTGTCGAGGATTAGAAAGCGGATATTGGTCTGAATCAGAATTCTATGAATTCTGATTCAGACATCCAATTCCTTATCTTTTGTTAACGTTTTGACGATCAAGGCTGGGGTACCTTTGATTAAATCAAAAACGAAACATTATGCACACAATATTAGGAGCCGGTGGCCCGGTAGCAAATGCCCTCACCCGCGAATTGGAAAATCATAACGAAACTGTACGCCTGGTTAGCCGCAAACCGATTACCACTACCGGCAAAAATACTACCTGGCAAAAGGCCGATCTTTTAAACTATAACGAGTTACTGGCTGCCGTAAAAGGCTCGACAGTGATCTATCTTACTGCAGGATTGGTTTACGATAAGAAAATATGGACGGTGCAATGGCCCGTAATTATGCAAAACTTTATCAACCTGGGTAAGGAAACCGGTGCGAGATTAATATTTTTTGACAACGTTTATATGTATGGGTTGGTTAATGGCCCGATGAAGGAAGATACACCCTATAAACCCTCGAGTGTAAAAGGGGCCGTGCGCGCTAAAATTGCAACCATGCTGATGGATGAGGTAAAGGCCGGAAATATTCGCGCCAGTATTGCGAGGGCGGCTGATTTTTATGGTACCGACAGCATGAATAGCTTTTTTGATATGATGGTGCTTGATAAATATGCTAAGAAATTAAAAGCACAATGGATTGGGAATGCCAAAAGGCTGCACAGCTTCAGTTATATTCCAGATATGGGCAAAGCAATGTTTCTATTGGGCCAGGATCCTAAAAGTGATAATCAAATATGGCATCTGCCTACCGCTGCACCGTTGACCGGGAACGACTTTATCCAATTGGCAGCTAAGACTTATAACGTTGCGCCTAAATACATGCCCATCAACAAAGTTATGCTTTGGCTGGTTGGGCTTTTTCAAAAGGTGGTTATGGGTACGGTTGAAATGTATTACCAATACGATCACGATTATATTTTTAACAGCGATAAGTTTGAAAAATACTTTAAGGTAAAACCCACCAGTTATGAAGACGGCATTAAAGAATTATCTGAGACTTTATATGCCAGATAGAATAAATGTAAAAAAAAGTTTGCGCCGCCTGGTGTGAGGACTTTTCTTTACTATTCTCTTTGATTATCATTTGCACATCTGCACATTTGCATATCTGCAAATTAGATAACTATGATACACAAGAAAACAAGAACATATATACCGGAAGGCTTTGACATTAGGTGGGAAAGCCTGGAACCGCTTTACATTGAATTACGTGACCGCTCAATAAATTCTGTTTCTGATCTTGAAAAATGGCTGCGCGACCGGAGCGAGGTTGAGGCTGCTTTGGAAGAAGATTTTGCCTGGCGCTATATCCGCATGACCTGCGATACTAACAGCGAAGAACTGCTTCAAAAATTTCAATATTTTGCGACGGAGATAGAGCCAAAAATTGCTCCTTACAGCAATGAGCTTAATAAGAAACTGGTTGGCAGCGAATGGGTGGATAAGCTTGACCACAATAAATATTTTATCTACCTGCGTGGCGTAAAGAAATCACTGGAGCTTTTCAGGGAGGAGAATATTCCAATTCAAACCGAGATACAGGTAGAGCAACAAAAATATCAGTCGATCACAGGGTCGATGTCGGTACATATTGGCGACAAGGAATTTACGCTGGAGCAGGCGTCGGTATTTCTGAAAGATACAGACCGTACTAAAAGACAGGAAGCCTGGGAAAAGATCACTGCAAGAAGATTGCAGGATAAAGATCAGCTCGATCAATTGTTTGATCACCTGCGCGCATTGCGTCATAAATTGGCTCTGAATGCCGGATTTGAGAATTTTAGAGATTACATGTTCCAGGCGCTTGGCCGGTTTGACTATACCCCGCAGGATTGTTATGCCTTTCATGAAGCTATTGAACGGGAGATAGTTCCGATTTTACGTGAACAAGCTGAAAAACGCAAGGAGGCACTTGGACTGGAAACATTGAAACCGTGGGATACCGATGTTGATGTATCGGGCAAGCCGGCGTTAAAGCCGTTTAATGGCGGTGAGGAACTGATAGAAAAGTCAATCCAGTGTTTCAGCAACATTAATCGTTATCTTGGCGAGCGGTTGGAGATCATGAAAGACAATAACCTGTTTGATGTAGAAAGTCGCAAAGGCAAAGCCCCGGGCGGTTACAATTACCCGCTGTCGGAAACCGGTGCACCATTCATTTTTATGAATTCGGCCAATACTTTCAGAGACCTGACCACTATGGTACATGAAGGCGGCCACGCGGTGCATACTTTCTTAACCGCGGACCTGGAACTGAATGACTTTAAACATTGCCCGAGCGAAGTGGCGGAACTGGCCTCAATGTCGATGGAGCTGATCTCGATTGATAATTGGGACGTTTATTTCGATAATGTAGAGGACCTAAAACGCGCTAAACGCGATCAACTTTTTGATGTACTTAAAACTTTGCCATGGGTAGCTGTTGTTGATCAGTTTCAACATTGGATCTATACCAATCCGGATCATACCGATGCAGAGCGTACAGAAGCCTGGGTTAGGATCTATGAATTGTTCGGTGCCGGTTTTGTTGATTGGAGCCAATATCCGGATTCGGAAAAAAACCTATGGCAAAAACAACTGCATATTTTCGAAGTGCCGTTTTATTACATAGAATACGGCATGGCGCAACTTGGCGCTATAGCTGTATGGAAAAACTACAAAGAAAATCCCGAAAAAGGCTTGCAGCAATATCTTGAGGCATTGAAGCTTGGCTACACAAAAACCATTAAAGAAATTTATGAAACTGCAGGAATTAAGTTTGATTTTAGTGCAGGTTATGTAAAAGAACTTGCTGAATTTGTAAAAGGGGAGATGGAGAAATTATAAAGCAAGAATCAATCGAAATCTTAGAGAAAAGCGCTTTAACCGGCGCTTTTTTTATTTTAATTATATTGTTAAACAGACAGATAATATCATAAATCAGGTCATTTAAAGCAAGAATAACGGATAAAGGGTATTTGTCATAACTATCTGAAAAATAATGATATATGTTATTATATTATCATTTCAGGTGTTATTGGTACAGCCTTTGATCAAACTAAAATAGATTTTATAAGTTTATTAATACATGAAAAAGATATTATTAAGTTTCGCCCTTATATTATACGTTATAACGGCGTTCAGCCAAACAGCCCTTAAGCCTGTGAAAATAGATAACCTGGTGACGGTATCGTTGCCAGAAGGTTTCCAGAAGAAAGATACGTTAGGTCAGCATATATATTCAGCCAACGCCTTGTATGGATATATGACTGTAATTGTTGCTCCTAACGAAAAAAACAATGCTCCGCTAAAAAAAGAAACTGACCTTAACTCGGTGCTGAAAAAATACATAACCAGTATTGAGGGCCAGTCGGGAGCAGGGAGCAGCGCGCAGCATATACGAGACACCACAATAGGCGCATTGAAGGCTAAAGTTTTTTCGTTGAGGAAAGATGCCGGCGATGGGAATGTACAGCGTATTAATTTCACACTGCTATACACCCAGGATGTTACCTACACTTTTGAATATGTTTATCCTGCTGAAAGAGCGGATATTGTTAAGGCAGAATATAACGCGTTTGCAACATCTATCCGCCTCTCTCCAGAATTGCAGCGTAATGACCAATATTTATCGAATTCCAAAGGCATGTCGCCAGTTGTTAAGAGTGCAGTATATGGCGGTGTCGCGGTAGTTTTAGTATTAATAGTAGTAACAATAATTCGCCGGAGAAAAAAGCTGGCGCTTAGCTAAATGGATTGAGCCTGTAGTTAAAAATTACAGGCTCAATTTTTTTTCAGTAATCCCTTGTTCCATTTTGCGGCTTGCAAAAATTGCTTGTTTTCGATAAAGCTAAGCCAGCAAATAGTTATTATCACACCTAAAGCAGAACCAGCTGTTACGTCTTCAAAAAAGTGCTCGCTCAGATACATTCTTGAATATCCCACGCAAATAGCTACCAACAGCAGCATTATGCTCCAGCTTTTATTTTTTACGAGATAACAGATAACGATAGCCGTTGAAAATGCCGTTACAGTATGCCCGGAAGGGAAACTATTATATTTTAGAATTTCTACTCCTTTTACCAGGTACATTTTATTGGTTCGCCCTTCAAAGTAAAGCAACGGCCGCGGTGCATCGACAATAAACTTTACTACTTGGGCGCTTAATGATGTTATGGCATAGGTAGTGGCCAACAAAAAAGAAGTACGGTAGCTAAATAGCAGCGTTATTGCAGCCAAGGCTACGGTTGTCCAGCCGTTGCCTATATCAGTTATATACGGTGCAATAAGATCTGTAAAAGGCGAGTGGATGCCATTAACTGCGAAATAAATGGCATCTTTTGTAAAGAGCGTTTTAAGGATCAGGCAGACGCACAGCACCACGAGATAAGGGATAAAGAATAGCCTTATTTGTTTTAAAACATCATTTATTCCTATCTTCATCGGTGCAAAAGTAGCATATACTTTAGGAATGCGAAAAAATAGCTAAGTTTACCATAACTGATCTAATTAATACGAACTAATGTCGAAGAGTTTATTCCGGAAAAAAAATATACATAAGATCTTATTGGATGTTGAAAGCGGTTTTGGAGATGGTGAGCATTCGGGCGGTCATCTCAAGAAGGAATTAACTGTAAAAGATTTAACGCTGATGGGCATTGCTGCAGTTGTGGGTGCCGGTATATTTTCTACTATTGGTTTAGCCTCTTTTAACGGCGGTCCGGGCGTTACCATTTTATTTGTACTAACCGCTGTTACCTGCGGTTTCTCGGCGATGTGTTATGCCGAGTTTGCATCGCGCATCCCCGTTGCCGGAAGCGCCTATACCTACGCTTATGCCTCGTTTGGTGAATTGATTGCCTGGATAATTGGCTGGGATTTGCTGATGGAATATGCTATTGGCAATATAGCGGTTGCAATTTCATGGAGTACGTACTTTGTTAATCTTTTAGAAGGTTTTCATATCCACATGCCGGTATATCTCACCATGGATTATTTTACCGCATTTAAGGCACATGAAGAAGTGCAACGCCTGACGACAGGCCATCACCTTGATCAAATTACCGACATGTTAAAGCAAGGTGCATTGGCTTGGAACTCAGCTCCCGGTGTTAACGGAGTGAAGCTGATTGCCAATTTGCCGGCATTGTTGATTGTAATTATAATTACTTACCTGGTTTATGTAGGTATCAGAGAAACCAAAAAGGCAACTAACGCCATGGTGATCCTGAAGATAGTAATAGTACTGGTTGTTATCGCTGTGGGTTTCTTTTACGTTACACCTGCAAACTGGCATCCTTTTATGCCTAACGGTTTCAGAGGGGTAATGAAGGGCGTATCGGGCGTGTTTTTTGCTTATATTGGTTTTGATGCAATTTCTACAACAGCCGAGGAATGCCAGAAGCCACAGCGCGACCTGCCGCGGGGTATGATCTATTCGTTGATAATATGTACAGTACTTTACATATTGATAGCGCTGGTATTAACAGGTATGGTAAATTATAAGGAATTAGCCGTTGGCGATCCGCTGGCCTACGTATTTACCAAATTGCATTTGACCATGCTAAGCGGTATCATCTCGTTTAGTGCAGTTATTGCAACAGCAAGCGTACTGCTGATCTTTCAATTAGGGCAACCGCGTATTTGGATGAGCATGAGCCGGGATGGATTACTGCCTAAAGCTTTTTCAAAGATCCACCCTAAGTATCATACGCCATCATTCGCAACTATCGTAACCGGTTTTGTTGTTGCAATTCCTGCCTTATTTATGAATTTAACCGAGGTTACCGATTTGACGAGCATTGGTACCTTATTTGCATTTGTGCTGGTGTGCGGAGGCGTGTTGCTGCTGCCGAGAGAAGCTGCTCAAAAAGGACGGTTTCATTTACCGTACATCAACTCGCGCTATATTGTGCCGGTAATTTTTTTATTGGGGGCCTACTTTTTTAAAGGCTATATCTGGGATTTGATGAAGGGTGAAAACGCACACGAGAGTTTTCCCTTCTTCTTGTTTATTATCTTATCGGCAGTGCTAACCGTTTTTTCATTTATCAGGAGTCTGTCACTCATACCGGTTTTAGGTTTATTGAGTTGCTTTTACCTGATGACGGAACTGGGATACATTAACTGGCTGCGATTTCTGATCTGGCTGGTGATTGGACTCGTGATTTATTTCACCTATGGATATAAGCATAGCGTTTTAGGAAAAGAAAAGACTCACGCTTAAAAACGGGCTAATTATAATTCCATTGCGAATGACAGGCCCTTTACACCATCCTGATAGGTCGGCATGATCATGCTATGCCTTCCTTTTTTATCAGTATGAGTTAACTCGTTTCGCAAATAAGGATAAATAAGATAAGCCGCCTTAGTAGACAGGATACCAAAACCCGCACCAGCTACAACGTCACTAAACCAATGATCGCGGTGATACATACGCAATATCCCCGTTGTTATGGCCAGCGAATAACCCGCCACACCATACCAGGGTGATTTTGCTGAATATTCCTGCGCAAGGAATTCGGCTCCCATAAACGCGTTGGCCGTATGTCCAGAAGGAAAGGAATAATAATTTGCTTTATTAGGCCGCAACCTGTGAGAAACTTTTTTTATGGTAAACGTTGAAACACCCATAATACCGGCAGAGAGCCCGAGTAACGCAGTACGATCAATAAAACGGTTCTTGCCAAGGTCGCCAAACAAATTCAAGCCGTAAACTGCCGCTACGGATCCGTATTGAAAGTAATTTTCAATACTGCCCGGGTAATGCGGATAATATTTATCGAAACCGCTGTTAACATAATAATCGATGCGGCGGATCGGATGCACGACAAACGAAATTACACCGTAACCGACAAGAGCAGCGGGGGGTATCAGTGCAGCGGTTTTACTATGTAAGTGCTGAACCGTATCTGGAGCCGTTAAGACATCTTTTTTTAACGTATCAACGATCTTTTTTTTGGCAGTATCGGTAACCTGTGCGTTAGCCGTAATACTAATCCCTAAGAATAAGAAGAAGAATATATTTCTGAATGCGTGTCTTTTCAATCTCAAACCTTTGCTATGTGAACTGTTAAAACATCAATGCCACGAAATTATTACATAAAACTGTAGTAATTTTGAATTAATATTCAGTTAACGCGTTTTGGCTAAATGTGTTTGGATAAATTGACTGACAACAAAAAAAACAGGCAATTACATTACCTGGTTTTTTATAACTTTTGGATTTACTTTAGATGATCCGGTGGATATCCACTGTTTCTGGTGCCGCAAGCATGAGGGGTACCTTTTCAACAGTTACGAAACTGAGATCGAGACCAAAACCGCGCTCTTCTGATAAGCTGATCTTTTTCAATTCTTTATAATAAGCCATCACAAAGCTCTCGTAAAAGGATAAATTATGCGAACGCGACAGGACTTTCTCAATAACTACAAACCGAAAATCGCCTACTATTTTGTGACGGTTGAGTGATTTATAAGTACTGGTAATATCTACCTCGCCTTTTTTAACCAGGTCCTCAACTACTTTTCTGAATAGCAGATTTATCTGCTGCTCAACCCGGAACCCTAATTTAAAATCGATCCTGATTAGTTTATTAGGCACCAGGAAATCTACCTCATATTCGCGTTTGTAAGGCTCGTCTACTACGTCTACGTGAACCAGCCAATAAACATCAGCACGCTTAGGCTGCTTTTGAAGAATAGAGTAAATTATCTTCGATTCTATTTCGGAGTTGAAGTTGGCGCTGGTTAAATAAACAAGCTGCGAGGCATATTTGGGAACGGTTTCGTCATCACTTAATTCTTTTAGAATGCTATAATAATCTTCAATCTCTATGAACTTAACATAGCGGTTCCTGATCTTTCGGGCGGTATGCCACGTCCACATAATGGTGAACAATAAGAAACCAACGGATAAAGTGAACCAGCCGCCGTTGACGAATTTTACCAGGTTACCGCTAAGGAAGGTGCCTTCGATAGCAAGGTACATAACCAGGAATATGCCGATAATATAGGTGGGCAGCTTTTTGCGGCGAAGAAAATTAGCCACTAATAACGTTGTCATTAACATGGCTACGGTGATGCTTAAGCCGTAGGCGGCTTCCATTTTTGACGATTCGCCAAACAGCAATACTACGCCGACGCAACCCGCGCAAAGCAGCCAGTTTACGCTTGGTACATATAACTGCCCTTTTTGTTCAGACGGATAATTGATCCTCACTTTTGGCCAAAGGTTCAATCGCACGGCTTCGGCAATCAGCGTGAATGAGCCGGAGATCAGCGCCTGGCTGGCAATAACTGCAGCAACAGTAGCGATACCGATACCTGGGATAAGGAACCAGTGCGGCATGATTTCATAGAATGGATTATGCAGGTTAAGATCAATTTCTTTGCCGGTTAATCCGTTGTGCTGCAGCAGCCAAACACCCTGACCGAGGTAGTTCAGAATAAGACAGGTTTTTACGAAGATCCAGCTGATCTGTATGTTTTTGCGGCCGCAGTGACCAAGGTCGGAATATAACGCCTCGGCACCCGTAGTACACAAGAACACCGCTCCGATAATGACCAACGGATGAACGCCGGCAGGGGGATAGTTCAATAAATGTAACGCGTAATGTGGACTCAGCGCCTTAAACACCCATGGAGCTTTTACAATAAAGGAAACGCCCAATACCCCCATCATACTAAACCAAAGGAACATGAGCGGGCCAAAAGCCTTGCCCACGAAAGAGGTTCCGAATTGCTGAATAATAAAAAGGCATACAATAATGATAATTGTTACCAATTCGGTGTGTAATTCAGGAAATTTAGTTTGTAAACCCTCAATGGCAGAGGAAATGGTGATGGGAGGAGTGATAATACCGTCGGCCAATAATGCGCATCCGCCAACAACTGCCGGTATAATAAGCCACTTGGCTCGTCGCCGTACCAGCGAGAATAATGAGAAAATACCACCCTCGCCTTTGTTATCGGCGCGGAGTGTTATCACTACGTATTTTAAGGTGGTTTGGAGTGTAAGCGTCCAGACTATCAATGATATCCCTCCAAGTACAAGACTTTCAGATATTTTTTGATCGCCGATTATGGCTTTGAACACGTACAGAGGGGAGGTGCCTATATCTCCGTAAATTATTCCCAAACTAATCAACAGGCCGGCGGCTGTTAGTTTTTGCAGATCTTTATGATTCGACACTTTATACTTTCAAAGCCCCAAAAGTATTAAAAATTACAATTAACTGATTAAATAATAAATATTAGAAAAAGAAAAACTAAATTTAGGGCACGATTAAACCTTATACTGTTAAAAAGTGTTAAAACCTATATAAAATTGACCGATATTTTAAATTCGTGACAGCTTTATTTATACTTTTGTAGCTAATTGGAATATGAGGCGAAACTCTACCTATAAAAATTCATGGGTCATAATATTTGCGATAGCGATATTTATGAGTTTTGCCTTTTCTGATGCGATGAGCTATCAAAAAACGGATACAAGCATTCTTCGTTATCTAAAGCCGCACGCCGCTAAAAACTCAACATTTAAGAATAGCCTCCATTTGGTACTTCCGCCGATAAAGCCTGCTGTAATATCTACCACAAAAGTTACCGTTGCACGTTCTGATGACAAGCTCCTGACTGCGGTACAGGTGTATCCAAATCCTGTTGCGGAGCAGGTGAATGTGAAGTATGAAATTTCGCGCCCATCGAACGTTACCATTAAAGTAATGGATGTTTTGGGAAATGAAATTGTAACGCTTTATAACCAACGCACCGAGCCAGGCGAGAAGACCTTCACTTACGTGTTGAACGGTAAGTTGAACCGCGGCTTTTACTTTGTGCGAATCATTGCCGGAACTGAATCTGTGATTAAGAGGATATCAGTAGTACTGTAAATCTTCATCTCTTCGAATTTTATCGATAAATAGAAATTCCAAGTCAAATTTTCTAATTTCGGCGTCATGAAGATCATTGCCATAGGCCGCAATTATGCTGAGCATGCCAAAGAGCTGAACAACCCTGTTCCGGGCGTTCCCGTAATATTTATGAAGCCGGAAACTGCTTTACTAAAGGACAATAAACCTTTTTATCATCCTGATTTTTCGGCAGATATTCATCACGAAATAGAGATTGTGATTAAAATAAGCAAGGAAGGCAAGCACATCAGCGAGCAATTTGCCGGAAATTATTTTGAAGAAATTGGCCTTGGGGTTGATTTTACCGCAAGGGATATTCAATCACGACACAAAGAGAAAGGTTTGCCGTGGGAACTGGCGAAGGCTTTTGACAACTCGGCACCTGTAAGCAAGTTTGTTCCAAAATCGCAATTCGCAGATCTGCGTGATATCAATTTTAAACTTGACGTAAATGGCCAGACCAGGCAACAGGGTAATACTTCATTTATGCTGTTTTCATTTGAATACATAATTGCATTTGTTTCTAAATACGTGACCCTGAAAAAAGGTGACCTCATTTATACGGGAACCCCCCAAGGCGTAGCCAAAGTAAGCGTAGGCGATAGGTTGGAGGGCTTCATTGAAACAGAAAAGATGCTGGATTTTTACGTGAAGTAGAGAAAGCCCGAAGGTCAGTAGAGACCAAAAGTTCGGAAGGAAAATCAATCTATATTTACTATTGTTGTTGTGTTGTATTCCCTGGGGATAGTATGAAAAAAAAAATCGTTCTGCTTTTAATCTGGTTTATTTCTTGCTTCAATTTATTTGCTCAGGAGCCCATTCAGCTACATCAGTATCCGAAAAACTTTTTTCATTATCCTCTTGATCTGCCACCATCAACGGCCGGATCTTTTGGTGAACTGCGCGGAGCTCATTTTCATTCGGGGCTGGATTTTAAAACTAATCAGACTACAGGCTACCCGGTGCACGCGGCTTACGATGGTTATGTATCAAGATTGAGGATCCAATTCGGAGGTTTTGGACATGCTATTTATATTACTCATCCAAACGGATATACCACCGTTTACGGGCATGTTAAAACTTTTAGTCCGGCGATGGCTAAGCTCATCAGGGATGAGCAATACAAACAGCAAAGCTTTGAGGTTGACATTAAATTGGAACCTACACAAATAATGGTTTGCCAGGGTGATGTGATAGCCATGTCTGGCAACGAGGGGGCATCGGCTGGTCCGCATTTACACTTCGAGATCAGGGATACCCAAACGGAAGAGACTATCAATCCGCAACTTTTTGGGCTGACGATACCGGACAAGATACCGCCGTCTATAACTTCAATAGGCATTTATCATTTGGATGGTAATCCGTTCAGCGAGCAAACTCCGCGGCAGTTTTTGGCTGTTACAGGAAGCAATGGTAACTATCATTTAATTAAACCGCAGGTTTTAAATTTAAGCGGAGAGATAGGGTTTGGTATCAGCACGACAGATATGACCAGCGTATCGCCCAATCATAACGGCATTTATTCGTGCGAGATTAAGGTTGATGGTAAAACAGTTTATACGTTTGCTGTCGAACGGTTTGCTTTCGACCAAACACATGCCATTAATGCTTATATAGATTATCCTGAACTGATGAAAACCCGCCGTTGGGTGCAGAAGTGCTTCATTTTGCCTGGAAGCAAGATATCACTCTACCCGCAATCTGTTAACCGGGGGATTGTTAAATTTAATGATAACGAGATGCACGATGTGGAATATGTAGTGAAAGATGTGGCGGGCAATACATCAACTTTAAACCTGAAAGTAAAATCGACTCCTCATGATAATAATCTTGCGATAGTTAAGACAGGTGGAAATCTGTTTCATTATGATCAGAAAAATGAATTTGCCAATGATAAGGTTAGGGTGATCATTAACACGGGCAATTTATATGATGACCTGTACTTTAACTACAAAGTGTTACCAAGAAGACCGGGCGCTTTCTCGGCAACGTATGCTATTCACAATAAATTTACGCCCGTGCATGACAGTTACGATTTGTGGATCAAACCGGATAGCAGTATTGGCAAGTTTGCTGAAAAAGCCGTGATTGTAAGCACTGACGGCGCTATGGCCGGCGGAACTTATCAGGATGGTTACATCAAATCGCAGCCGCATACTTTTGGTGATTTCTTTGTGAAAGTGGATACCGTGCCACCGACGATAGTTCCTATCAATATAAAAACTGAAGCAAACCTATCTAAAGCTAAAGGGATCTTTTTCAGGATAGGGGATAACCTTTCGGGCATAAAAACATTTATGGGTAAAATTGACGGGAAATGGGTGCTGATGGAGTGGGATTATAAAACTAAAGTTCTGGGTTTTAGCTTTAATGACGATATTGCGCCAGGTAAACATATATTTGAATTAACTGTTACCGACTATAAGAATAACAGCAGATATTTTACAGCAGCTTTTACCAGATGAATATGGCAACACTTCAGGAGGGCGATAAAGCGCCCGATTTCACCGCGAACGACCAGAACGGCAAACAGGTTTCGTTATCAGATTATAAAGGAAAGAATGTGATCCTTTATTTTTATCCAAAAGATGATACCCCGGGCTGTACAGCCGAGGCCTGCAGTTTCAGGGACAATTATCAATCGATGCTGGGTAAAGGTTTCGAGGTGATAGGCGTGAGTACCGACAGTGAAAAATCGCACAAGAAGTTTGAAACCAAGTATAGTTTGCCTTTCCCGCTGATTGCAGACACCGAAAAAACTATTAACGAAGCTTACGGTGTTTGGGTGGAAAAGAATATGTATGGCAAAAAATACATGGGTACCGCCCGTAAGACGTTTATAATTGGCCCTGGCGGAACCATCGATAAGATCATCGATAAGGTCGATACCAAAAACTCATCGCAACAGGTTCTTGACCTTCTTCAATAAACCGCGATTAAAAAAGAGTATTTATATTGTTTTGATATTTGACAAATAGCTAAAGTTTAATAATTGTTACATGCCAACAGAGGTTGAAGACGCAGAGATATTAAGCAAATTCCAGGACGAGAAAACGCGGAACGAGGCATTTAACATGCTGCTTAAAAAGTATCAGCAAAAAATATACTGGCACGTGCGTCGCATGGTAATAGATCATGACGACACCGACGACCTGGTGCAGGATATATTCATTAAGGTTTGGAAAAACCTTGCTGGCTTTCGCAGCGATGCTCAGCTTTATACCTGGATGTACCGCATTGCCACCAATGAGTGCATCACGTTTTTGAATAACAAGAAAAAGAAAAATAACATATCGCTTGACGAGGTTGACTATTCACTGGCTGACACGTTGGCCGATAGCAGCTATTTTAACGGCGACCAGGCGCAACGGAAACTACAGGAAGCCTTGTTAACCCTGCCCGAAAAACAGAAGCTGGTATTCAATATGAAGTACTACGAGGATATGAAATATGAGGAAATATCTCAGGTGCTGGGTACGAGCGTAGGCGCGTTAAAAGCCTCTTTTCACCTGGCAGTGAAGAAGATAGAAGCGCATTTATTGGGTCACGACTAATTTGAAAATAAATTTTAAACCTTTTGATGTTTGTTCCATCTATAGTTGTTAAGATATGAAGAGTGATATGGAAAATAAAGAATGGCTTGGTGAATATATGTCACTTAAACAGATTAATCCTGCTAATCCGTTTACAGTGCCGGCCGGTTATTTTGACGAACTCGGAGATCGCATTACAGCGTTAAAAAATTTAGATGAATTAAAAAACAAAGGATCGATTGATGGATTTGAAGTTCCGGAGAATTATTTTGAGGAACTTACCGGAAACATACAAAGCAGGATAAAAATAGAAAGCGCATTCGGGAATAGCGATACAGGCTTTAGTGTGCCCGAACGTTATTTTGATAACCTGCAGCAGCAAATAAACAGCCGTATATTTATTGAAGAAGCGCTTGGCAAACCAACTGAAGAGTTTGAAGTACCTGCAGGCTATTTTGATAAACTGAGTGAAAATATTTTAGCGAAGACTACCGGTCAGACTGTAAAGAACCAGGGTGTAGTTAGGAAATTATATACTTCTAACTTCTTTAAATATGCCACTGCTGCTTGTATTGCGCTTGCGTTGGGCGGGGGTATTGTACTGAGCGAACTTTCAGGGTCGGTAGTTGAACACAGGGGTACCTATTTGCATAAGGAACTTTCGAGCCTCCCGGTAGATGATATTAAAAACTACCTGGAGAACAACGTTGATCTGTCAGACGCGCAGCAAACAGTTGCAGCTGATGATGCCTCGATTGATGACCAAAGCCTGGAAGATGCTTTGCAAAAGGACGTTAATAATGCACAGTAAAACTTAATGATTAAGCTGATCAAAACTGTTTTTTGGATATTGATTTTTATGACCTTCGGTTATGAGGGTTTTACGCAGCATCGTGTATTGGTGCCGGCACAGCCATATAACCCAAATCAAACTACAGTTAGGCGGTACGTCCAGACTCCTAAAGCTAACCCGCGCCGGGGAGTAAGGGCAGGAGGTGCAAAGGTTCAAGCCGTAAAAGAGGATTTTATTGGCAAACAAATGAATCTCACGCCGCAGGAGGCAAAAGAATTTTGGCCTTTATATCGCAGATACAGTCAGGAACTTACCGCGGTAAGAATATTAAAGCGCCTAAACAATACAAATGCTACTACCGACGGCGCCAAACAGGTTGACCTTGACCTTAAATATGAAACGCAAATGGTGGATATAAAAAAACGCTATCGAGATGAGTTTTACAAAATATTGCCGCCCGAAAAGGTGAGCATCCTTTATAAGAGCGAGCGTGAGTTTAACGATGAGGTCATGAAGCAACTTGTTGAACGCAGTGTGAGAGCGGGGGATTGAGCTGAAAGTATTAGCCTTAAGTTTCAAGTCGTTAGTTTAAAGCAGGACTATGAGATTACGGAAATTTGTTGATCAATAAGTGACTTCAGACTCAGAACGACAGACTAAAGACCTATTTTTATGCCAACTCTTCGCCAACTTTTTTTAGCTAATAACGCACAAACCACAAACTTCCCTTTATTGCTCGAATTTGAACGTGCCGAAGGCGTTTATATGTATGATGTTACGGGTAGGGCTTATATAGACCTGATATCGGGCATTGGCGTGAGTAACCTTGGGCACAGCAATCCGTATGTTATACAAGCTATAAAAGACCAACTGGATAAATACATGCACCTGATGGTGTATGGAGAATATGTACAAACTCCGCAGGTACGTTTTGCTGAAAAGCTGGTATCGCTTCTTCCGGCGCATTTGCAATCAGTTTATTTCACTAATTCTGGCGCTGAAGCAGTTGAGGGAGCTATAAAACTTGCCAAACGATACACTGGTAGACCGCAAGTTATTGCTTGTCATAATTCCTATCACGGCAGTACACATGGTGCGCTGAGTGTTATGGGCAACGAAGAGTTTAAGCAGGCTTACCGGCCATTGTTGCCTGGGGTTAGATTTATCCGATTCAACAATATTGAAGACCTTGAATTGATAACCGATGCCACTGCTTGCGTAATAATAGAAACTGTACAGGGCGAGGCCGGTATCAGATTTCCTGACGCTGAATATATGCAGGCTTTACGGACCCGCTGCACTGCGACCGGCACTTTACTTATTTTAGATGAGATCCAGGCGGCGTTTGGCCGTACCGGTAAGCTATTTGCATTTGAGCATTTTGAAATTGAGCCAGATATTCTGCTACTTGCCAAAGCTCTGGGTGGAGGGATGCCGGTTGGTGCGTTCATCGCTTCGAACGAGGTGATGGGGGCTTTAAAGGAAAATCCGATTTTAGGACACATCACAACGTTTGGTGGCCACCCGGTATGCTGCGCAGGCGGACTTGCAGCGCTGGAAGTATTGCTGAACGAGAACCTGATTGGTGCGGTTGAAGAAAAAGGAAATTTGTTCCGGAAATTGCTGGTCCATCCGGCAATCAAAGAAATAAGAGGCAAGGGATTGATGCTGGCCGTTGAACTGGAAAGCTTCGATCTTAACAAAAAAATAATAGACCGTTGTATTGCAAATGGCGTGATAACCGATTGGTTTTTGCATTGCAGTAATTCCATGCGCATTGCCCCCCCTTTAATTATCAGTCACGACGAAATTGCCCATTCATGTTCAATTATTTTGGATGCTATTGAGTTTGCCATTAAATAGGTCTTCTCTTAAGTAAATAAAATCTTCATTTCCTGTTACCGGTACTATAAAATCCTCATCATTTGCATTGTTGCATTGCACGGCTTTATAGTTTGAGTTATTGGTACAGTTTGTGCCTATGGTATGTAAAGGACTAAAAAAGGCATTTTTAGTCGTGAAAACGATGATTTATTGTTCACTACTGCCTGTTTTTTGATGCAGTATAGTAAACAATTAAACAAAAGCAGGGTTCTAAATATACATCCATCTCTCAAAATGAAAATAGCATATATATCTACCTATCCTCCCCGCGAATGCGGTATCGCAACTTTTAACTGCAATTTGATGAACGCAATTAACGTGAATTTTCCCGAGAGGAAATCGCTGTTGAACGGCGGCTTTGTTGTGGCCCTGAATGATTCTGAAAGCATGACTGAGTACGAGTACCCGGAAGAAGTGAAATACATTATCAGGCAAAATCATCAGAAAGATTATATCCGCGCAGCTAACTACATTAATACCAGTAACGCCGATGTGTGTATAATGGAACATGAGTTTGGCATTTATGGCGGCGAGAGTGGTATTTATATTTTACCGTTACTGAACAGGCTTGAAAAGCCATTGATCTCCATATTGCACACCATTTTGCGCGAGCCAAGTTATGTGCAGCGCATTATCATTCGCGAAATAGCAGAGCAATCATCAAAAATCATAGTGATGAGCAAAAGGGCTGTGGAATTCCTGACCAGTATTTACGATGTACCTGCAGACAAGATACAGATCATAGAACATGGCGTTCCTGATATTGAAGCTCCTGAAAATAACCCGGTAAGGAATCTGAGCCAGTTTAAGAACAAAAAGGTACTACTAACATTTGGTTTGATAAGCCGGAATAAGGGTTTGGAGACTGTGGTAAGGGCTTTGCCTAAAATTGTTGCCCAGCATCCCGATGTGATGTACGTGGTGTTAGGGAATACGCATCCCGGCGTACTGAAAAATTCGGGTGAAGAATACAGAGATCATTTGAAAACGCTGGCCGCGCAGTTGAATGTATCGAAGCATTTAAGCTTTATAAATAAGTTTGTTTCGGAAGAGGAACTGATGAACTATTTATTTGCAACGGATATTTACGTGACCCCATATTTGAATGAAGCGCAGATTACGAGCGGTACGCTCTCTTATGCGGTAGGTGCCGGTGCGGCCGTCGTGTCAACACCTTACTGGCATGCAACTGAGCTTTTGGCCAATAACCGCGGCCGGTTGTTTGATTTTAAAAACGCAGACGCGTTGGCCGACATTGTGATAGAGCTTTTAGACCAGGAAAGGGTGCTGACAGAGCTTAAGGAGAACGCCTATGAATATGGACTGCATTTGCGATGGCCGGTTATAGGCGCTGAATTTATACAAGCTGCACAAGAAGCAAGCGAATCGCATGACTTCAGCGACAAAATCTTGAAGAATAGCATCGTCGACCCGGAGATTATGCCAAAGTTCAGCCTTGCGCACGTAATGCGGTTAACTGATGATACCGGGATTGTACAGCATGCAAAATATGGGATCCCCAATTTGAAGGAAGGTTATTGTTTGGATGACAATGCCCGTGCGCTGATCATGGCGTTAATGGCGCATCAGCGTAACAAAAGCAAGGAAGCCTTTGAGCTTTTGCCAATTTACCTTAGTTATATTCACTACATGCAAACCGAGGACGGCAACTTCCGCAATTTTCTGAGCTTCGACAGGAGATACCTGGATGAGGTTGGGTCAGAGGATTCATTTGGTCGCACGGTTTGGTCGCTAGGGTACTTAATAGGTTGTTCGTCTAGTAACTCTTACCGCGAATTTGCAACGGAACTATTCCACAGATCATTTCCACATTTTAAAACACTAACCCATTTGAGGGGTATGGCCAATACGGTGATAGGGATCAGCCTTTATCTGAAAGTTTATCCGGGCGATGAAGGAATGATGAAGGAAATGATCAATCTTACCGAGCCGTTGATTGCTGCCTACGAAAAACATCAAGCTGAAGACTGGCAATGGTTTGAAGAGAAGATGACCTACGATAACGCGATACTTCCGTTAGCCTTGCTGCATTCATGCGAAATAACAGGCAATGAAAAGGCAAAGCAGGTGGCGCTGAAAACCATGGCATTTTTAGATAAACTTACTTTATCGAATGGTTATTTAAGCCCGGTAGGTAACGATGGCTGGTATTATAAAGGCGGCACCTTCCCGGTTTATGATCAGCAAGCTATTGAGACAATGGCGATGGTGCTGATGCATTTTCAGGCTTATACTATTTTCCGCAAGCCCGAATATATTGAGAAAATGTTTTTGTGTTATAAATGGTTTTTGGGTGAAAATACCTTGCGTGCACCGCTTTATGACCATGAAACCAAGGGCTGCTGCGATGGCTTGCTGCCAACCGGCATAAACCGAAACCAAGGCGCTGAAAGTACGTTGGCTTATTTGATAGCGCACCTTACGGTATTGAAGGCCTTTGAGCTTGAGTATGAGTATAACAGGATAAATGGAGATCAGCACTTTTCAATGTCGTTTTAAATGAAGGTAGCTGTATTATCGCCCGTTGCCTGGCGCACGCCGCCAAGGCATTACGGGCCATGGGAACAAGTTGCATCGAACATTGCTGAGGGGTTGGTTAAAAGGGGCATTGATGTTTCACTTTTTGCCACCGGCGATTCTATAACCGGCGGGAGGTTGTTTTCTGTTTGTGAAAGCGGGTATGAAGAGGATCGTAGTCAGGACGCTAAAGTTTTAGAATGTCTGCACATCAGCAACCTGATGGAGCGTGCGGGTGATTTCGATATCATACATAATAACTTCGATTTTTTACCGCTTACTTATTCAGGGCTGGTGAAAACGCCGTTTATTACAACAATACACGGCTTTTCCTCGCCAAAAATAATTCCCGTTTATAAGAAATATAACTCGAGGGGTTATTACGTTTCGATAAGTAATTCGGACCGCAACCCAGAGTTGGATTACCTTGCTACGGTTTATAACGGGTTAAATACCGGGCAATTTGTTTTTAATGACAAGCCTGAAGATTATCTGCTGTATTTTGGAAGGATCCACCACGATAAGGGCACTGCAGAAGCCATTGAGATTGCCAAAAAAAGTGAAAGGAAATTACTGATAGCGGGGTTGATACAAGATGAGCAATATTTTAACGAAAAAGTAAAGCCCCATTTAGGGCCGAATGTTGAATACTTGGGCAATGCAGAACCGGCGCAGCGTAATGAATTGCTCGGCAACGCTTATGCTCTGCTTCACCCTATAAATTTTAATGAGCCATTTGGCATGAGTGTAGCCGAGGCGATGCTTTGCGGCACACCAGTTATTGCGTTTAACAAGGGTTCGATGCCGGAATTGATTAAAGATGGGGAAACCGGCTTTCTAATCAATTCGGTTGATGAGGCTGTTGGTGCTGTAAACCAGGTTGCAAAACTAAGACGTGCGGATTGCCGGAACTGGTCTGAATCACAGTTTTCGTGCGATAAAATGGTTGACGATTACCTGCAACTCTATAAACAGGTATTGAAATAACCAGTCAATAATTACATTCCGGCAGCGTCTGTCTCCTTTTTATCAGCAATTAATTTATCTATCAATTCAGCCATATCAACTTCGGCAAAAGCGGTTGATGAGTCTGAGACACCGTAAGGGATGATCAGTTTACCATTGTGTACGATGGCTCCGCAAGAATAAAGCACGTTCGGTACATATCCTTCACGCTCGTCGCTATTGGGAGTTAGCAAGGGCTCTTTAAGACGGCCTATTTCAACTTCCGGATCATCAAGCTTAAGCAGGCTCGCCCCCAATACGTAGCGGCGCATAGGGCCCACGCCGTGGGTTATTACCACCCAACCTTTTTCGGTTTCAATAGGCGAGCCGCAATTACCTATCTGTATGAATTCCCAGCTAAACTTGGGATGCTGCAACATGATGGGCTTTTCCCAGATGTTGATCTTGTCAGAATACATGATGTAATTATTCAGGCCATCTATCCGCGATATCATTGCGTACTTGCCGTTTATTTTGCGTGGGAACAGCGCCAGGTTTTTATTCTGGGCGCCCGCACCATATAAAGGCATTATTTTGAAGTTATAGAAATCGTTGGTCTGCAATAGTTTGGGCATAATGAGGGAGCCATCGTAAGCAGTGTATGTAGCATAGTAAACGGTGCTGTCGTCGTCGTTCTTAAAATGCACAAAACGAGCATCTTCAATTCCTTTGCGCTCATATTCGGAAATAGGGAATATGACGCGATCGGAAATGTCCGTATCGAGCGAGAAAACAATTTCGTAATAGGAATCGGCCAGCCAAAGCACCTTATCATATTCAAGTTTCATCATGTCACTTTCCTGCAGTTTTTGCGAGTCGATGATGATGCGGCGCAGGTTTGCATATTCAAAATGATGATCAAGCTTTGATTCCAGCTCGTTCAATACATCAATATTGATCTGCGTAACTACTGCCTTTTCGAAAAAGAGTTTTTTATTGTATACAGCGTTGCGCACTATTTCGGCCTCATCAATATAACTGCCGGCAGGCGTAACGGTAATGTCGTTATTTTGATCGAGCAGTGCACGGCGAAAGGTGATAGAGGAAATGTGCCCTTCCCCTACGGCGCGGAAACTAATAATTACTCTCCGCTGACCTTCATGGAGCTCGGTTTGATCGGGATCATCAACTATTGAGGGATTGAAAAAAGCAGCAGACTCGATTGAATATTCATGTGTAAAATACGAGCCGATGAGCAGTTTTCGGTACACGGTCAATGTATCGAAATCAATATCAAGTTCAGCAAAAAGAGGCTTCAGTTTGCTGCAATGACGATTTAAGGCGCGTGTTATATTTCTGTGTCGTTTTGAGTATTCCTGCAACAGCGGCGAAACTATGCCAAAGGCAGTTTCTTCGCTGAGGTTCATCACTCGTTGGATGACTTCTTTGGCGCGGTCATTTCCGTTAAAAAAGAATCTGGCTATTACTCGTTTGGGATCTGGATTTATTCTTATTGGCTTGCGTTCAATAGAAAGTCTCATAAAAGAAAAGATATATTATACTGTAACAGTAATGCGACTAAATTGATTGCGGCAATTTAAACAAAGCTTTTATTTAATTTAGATTGATGTTAGCCTGCTAAGTTCAGTTAAAAATCAGCATTGTTAACTTAAACAACAAATGAGCTAAGTTCGTATCTTGTGAGCAAATGAATGTTTTAATAGTTGAAGACGAAAAGGGCCTGGCGCAGGAGGTGGATGAATTTTTAAGCCACGAGGGCTTCACGATTGAGCATGCCCATACCAAAGCCCTGGCCGGCGAAAAGATTTTTGTAAATAACTATGATTTTATCCTGCTGGACCTGACCCTGCCCGATGGTGATGGCTTTGACCTTCTCCACTTACTTAAGGGTATCAAAGAGCGGGACGATGCAGTGATCATATTAACAGCGCGCGGCGCAGTAGATGACAAAGTACATGGCCTTGAGCAGGGGGCTGATGATTACCTGGCCAAGCCATTTTCATTAAATGAATTGTTGGCCAGGATGCACGCCATTACGCGCCGCAAACACAAACTGGAAAGCAACGATATTTCGGTAAAAGATTTCAGGATAAACATTCAAAACCGTACTGTGCATTATAACGCTGAACGGATCAATCTCACCAAAAAAGAGTTCGAAATATTCAACTACCTCGTGCTGAACAAAAATAGGGTAATATCGCGCACTAACTTAACAGAACATGTTTGGGGTGATGTGCTCGAGATAAACTCAGATTCGAACTTTGTAGATGTGCATGTGAAAAATCTGCGTAAAAAGCTATCGCAGTTTGAACCTGTAGATTGGTTTGAGACGGTAAGAAGCATTGGGTACAGGGTGAATATTTAGATGCTGTTGTAAGGTTTAAAAGTTGCGAGGTTGGAATGTTATTAGCAAATAAGTTAACCTTAAAACTTTTCAACCTTACAACGTTTCAACAATAACAAAATGAAACTTCAGATAAAATTGGCTTTATATAACACCCTTACAAAGCTGGCCATTATTGTGCTTACCGGGCTGCTCATTTTATTTTCGCTGGAAAAGATTACCTATGCGCATATTTCGTTGAGGCTAAAGAACAAAAAGGATATCTTTATCAATAACTTGTCGTCGGAGGAAATTGATCAGATCCTCAATCAGCAGCAGAGTTTTACCAATTACAACATTTTAAAGGAGGAGTACATCTACCTTAAATTAATCCCCTTTGTACCAGGCCGCAAGCCTACCGAAAGTTTTAGCACACAGCGACGAACAATTGATAAAAGCCGCGACAATTATTTGATTCTCACCTACAAGTTCAATTTTAACAATCACAGCTACTTGCTCGAAATTGGCGACACGATGGATGCGGTGGTTCAATTGAAGCAAACAATTAAGCAATTTACGCTGGTGGTTTTGGTGCTGGCGCTGTTGTTTACGCTGGTTATCGACCTGATCTTTACCAAATACCTTTTAGCACCGTTTTACTGGATCATCGACCGGAAGCTGATAAAGGTAAATGATCCGATGAATTTCGATTACGAAAAAGTTGAAACCAATACCCAGGATTTTAAGCTGCTTGACGACAGCATAAGTTCGCTGATGAAAAAGATAGCCGATCTTTTTATATTGGAAAAGCAATTTATCGCCAACGTATCACATGAGCTGCTTACGCCTATTTCGATCATCAGCTCGCGATTAGAAAATATTCTGCTGAACGAGGAAATGAAGGAAGATAGCGAAAACAAGATCTATGCATCGCTTAAAACCCTTAACAGACTAAAAACTATTATCAATAGTTTATTATTGATCTCAAAGGTTGAAAATAACCAGTTCAACAAAAACGACAAGGTAGAAATAAGTGCCATTGTTGCCGATGTTTACGGCGAATTGGAAGATAGAATGGATGATAAGAAAATAGGTTTCAATAATAATATTAAGCATGCCTACACCATGCGGGGAAATAACAGCTTGATCCATACCCTGTTATTTAATATCATCAACAACGCTATAAAATATAACCGGGAAGAGGGGCGCATTGTAATTAGCGACCAGCTAACGGCCGATGGCTATACGCTGGAAATTGCCGATACCGGCTGTGGAATGAGCGAACAGCAAATAGAGCGGGCGTTTAACCGTTTTGAAAAGCTGGACACCAACGAAAAGGAAAGCTACGGGTTGGGCCTCGCCATTGTAAAGAGCATAACCGCTTTTCACGATATAAAAATCAAGATAAAATCGGTACGGGATGAGGGGACAACACTAAAACTTATCTTTCATTAACGCAACTTCACAAAATCTTCATAATAGCTGCGTTAATTTGGACTTCAGAGTTTTAGTTCCTTGTTACCCCTATAAGCTGATCTTTTGGAGAAAAGATCAGCTTTTTTTATATCATCTTGTTTCGTTTGATAAGGTAGGACCGGAGTACATCATTATATCCGTCCTCAATATCAGCATCTACCATATCGATGTGATACTGTGCGCATTTCAATTCTAACTGGCGGCGGTATTGTGAAAGTGACGAAATATACGCTTCCCTGATCTTGCCGGGATGTACGCGAACCTGGTCTCCGCTTTCAATATCGATAAACTGATGCGGGCGGTTATCAAAATTGAAGTCGAGTTCCCTCCGCTTATCATTTACGTTGAAAATAATCACCTCATGTTTATTGTACTTCAGATGTTGAATTGCTGCGAACAACGACTGTAGTTTTTCGGGGTTGAGGCTATTCTCCAGCATGTCGCTAAAGATAATAACCATAGAGCGCTGATGGATTTGCCCTGCTACCTGGTGCAGTACCTGAGTAATGTTGGTTGCTGTACTGATCTTTGGGTTATTATATGCTTTTTCCAACTCGGCAAACAAGTAAAATAAATGCGACGAGGTTGATTTCACTTGTGTAAGGATATCGGTTTTATCGCTAAAAAGGCATAACCCAAACGCATCGCGCTGTTTTTTGAACAGGTACATGAGCGAGGCGATGGCATAAATAGAGAACTGCAGTTTGTTGATGCCCTTGTCTGGGAAATTCATAGAAGAAGAGGTATCCAGCAGTAAGTAACACCGAAGGTTAGTTTCCTCTTCAAACTGTTTTACAAATAGCTTATCGGTACGTGCGAGCAGCTTCCAATCGATGTTTTTTACTGATTCTCCGTTGTTGTATAAGCGATGTTCGGCAAATTCTACCGAAAAGCCATGAAAGGGGCTTTGGTGCAAACCGGTTATAAAACCTTCAACAACCTGGCGGGCTAAAAGCTCGAGGTTAGCTAAATGTCTTATTTCCTGGTTATCAGTTAACATTATTTATAATTACACCGATTTTAGAGAGATTTCACTGATTACATAAGATTACACCGATTTAAAACGGCTGATCTCTGTAAAGATATACAAAGGGTATAAAATAAAAGCACCGATCGGGTTTTTCCAATCGGTGCTTTTATTATTTATTTAACGGGTTATGCCAGTTGTTTAGCCAATTTATCAGCTAATACTGATTTTGGAACTGCTCCTATTTGTTTGTCAACAATTTCGCCGTTTTTAAAGTAAAGCAGTGCCGGTATATTACGGATGCCAAACTTAACAGAGATACCCGGGTTATGGTCGACATTAACTTTGCCAATAACCGCTTTGCCGTCATATTCTTTTGCAAGTTCTTCCACTACAGGGCCAACCATACGACAAGGTCCACACCATTCTGCCCAGAAATCTATCAAAACCGGTTTGTCAGATTTAAGGACGAGTTCGTCAAAGTTTGCATCAGTTATTTCTAAAGCCATGATTTTATGATTTAATTTTCTTTTTTCGTATTACAAATATATACTATTCAAATAGCTTGCCGCAACTGTCGATATGACAATATGACAATTATATTATGGGTAACCTGTCTATTTGATAGGGTTATTATGCCCATGACAATTGTATGAATATCTGGTTACAATGTAATGATTAATAACTGTTTTTTTGGCGGTTTGTTTCAACAACTGCAAACACCCGGCGCTAAAATTGACGGATAGAAATTGCTTGCTTTTCGCATCTAAAAGTTACTTTTGAAATATGAGTATTGTTGTTGAATTGTTAACTAAGGTTTATGGAGCGCAGAAAGCGCTCGACGGAATAAGTTTTAGCGCTAAACCGGGTGTCCTTGGTTTTTTGGGGCCTAACGGTGCCGGTAAATCAACAACTATGAAAATATTGACAGGGTTTATCCCGCAAACTTCCGGTAAGGCATCAGTGTGCGGTTTCGATGTTGAAATGCAGGCAATAGATGTAAAACGCAATATTGGCTATCTTCCAGAAAGCAACCCACTCTATTTGGATATGTATGTGAAGGAATCGATGGCGTTTATTGCTGGTATCCATAAGATAAATTTACCCCAAAAAAGGATCGCAGAGATTATAGAACAAACGGGACTGGGCCCCGAGCAGCATAAAAAAGTAGGACAGCTTTCAAAGGGATACAAGCAGCGTGTAGGTTTGGCACAAGCTATTCTGCACGATCCTGCTGTGCTGATACTTGATGAACCTACATCGGGCCTCGACCCCAATCAGCTCATAGGGATTCGTCAGTTGATACTTGAGCTGGGAAAGACGAAAACAGTAATTCTTTCCACTCATATTATGCAGGAAGTGGAAGCTGTTTGCAGCCAGGTAATCATCATCAATAAAGGGATAATTGTAGCCGACGATTCACTGGAGGGCTTAAGGAGCAAGAATACAGGTAAAACGTTAGAGAAGATCTTTATAGGGCTCACGAATACTCAAGCGGAAGCTTGATATGAATTGTCTTTTTAAAAACTATTGGTACCCCATAGCCTGTAACTGGAACAGATCTGCATAGCGGCCTCCTTTAGCCAGCAATTCATCATGCGAACCGATCTCCGCGATTTCGCCTTTGTCCAAAACAATAATACGATCGGCCATACGGACGGTAGAAAAACGATGTGAGATCAGCACGGCCATTTTGCCCTTTGTCAACTCGGTAAAACGCTCAAAAACCTGGGATTCTGCACGGGCATCTAAAGCAGAAGTAGGCTCATCCAAAATAATCAGTTGTGCATCCCGCATGTAGGCACGGGCGATAGCAACCTTTTGCCATTCGCCGCCTGATAGCTCTACACCTTCGGCAAAACGCTTGCCCAGCATTTGTTCATAACCGCCGGGTAGTTTTTTTGCCAGTTCATCGGCCAGGCTTTGCGTAGCCGAACGTTTGATTAGTTCGTTATTAGTTTGTTCATCGATATTACCTGCCGCGATATTCTGTGAAAACGTCATTTGGTAACGCAAAAAGTCCTGGAAAATAATACCGATGTGTTTACGCAGATCGTTCAAGTCATATTCGCGCAGGTCATAACCATCCAATAAAATGCGCCCTTCGCTTGGGTCATACAAACGCGCCAACAATTTAACGAGCGTGCTTTTGCCTGCGCCGTTCTCGCCAACCAATGCCAGTTTTTCTGCGGGGTGCAGCGTAAAGTTCAAATTGCGGTTTGCCCAGCGCTCGCTATTCAAATATTTGAAACCAACGTTCTCGAAAGTAAACCCCTCCCTGATCGGTTCCGGGAAAGGGCGCGGTTGATTTGTGTTTTTAATTTCGGGAGCTATCTCGAAAAACTCAAAAAAGTCGCTCAAATAAATAGCGCCTTGTGATACTGTTGTAAACCGGCTCAGGATATTCTCGAGCAGGGTACGTAATTGCCTGAATGAGCCGGCCAAAAAGGTCAGTTCGCCAATTGTTAGCACACCTTTAACGGTTTGCTCAATTATGAACACATAAGCACCGTAGTAACCCAGGCTGCCCAGTAAAGCAAATAAAGTACCCCACAAAGAGCGCTTGATCGAGATGTGTTTATTATCAACATAAAACTTATTCGACAAAACCTTGAACCGGTCGACAATAAAACCCGACAGGCCGAACATTTTGATCTCTTTGGCGGTTTCATCACTCGCACCTATATAGCGCAGGTAATCAAGTTCCCGACGCTGCGGTGTCTGACTTCGGTTCAGCGCATAGGTTTGGTCATTAAAATAAGACTCACCCAAAAACGCGGGCAATATCGCGATCACCAGCAACAGGATAAGCCAGGAATTGAATACGATTAACCCCGCTGCCAGAAAACCAATGGTAATCAAATCCTGCACCTGGCTCATTACTTGTGATAGCAATACTGTGCGCCCTACCGTTTGCTGGCGGGCCCGTTCCAGTTTATCATAGAAAATGGCGTCCTCAAATTGGTCAAGATCCAGGGTAGCGGCATGTTCCATAATGCGCACCGACGTATGGTTGGCAAATAAATCGCCTAACAGGCTATCCATTAGCGTAATGGCACGTGTTAAAGCATCGGAAAGAATTGCGAGCGCAAACTCCATTGCTACCAATTTCCACAAATAGGCTTCTGCGAAGGAACTATGGTTTTTGGAAAGTTGCAGTACCTGGTCAATAATAAGCTTGCCAATAAAAAGTAATAAGAAAGGTATAGCTGCCTTAACAAACCGCAGCGCGATATTGGCAGACATCATTCCCGGCCCGGATTGCCAGACGAGTTTAAAGAAAGCGGGTAAATTGCGCAGTGCACGCAACCTGTCTTTAAAAGTAAGTTTTTGATTGAGGGTATTGACCTTTGCCATTCGTTAACAAAACGATGAAGTTAGCAGTATTGATTCTTCATTATCTAAAAAAAACTGTTTTTAGATAATGATATGACAATGCAGATCAATTCGGAAAATGTAAAGATTGTTGATCCCGGTATCAAAGTAAAACCAAAGTGAGATGATTAAGCTACTTCCAAATGCTGTTCAAGGCGACCCGCCGGTATAGTGAACGAAAATTTGGTCCCTTGCCCTTGCTTACTGGTAACCCATATCCTGCCGCTGCATTTTTCAACCAAGTCTTTACAAAACAGCATACCCATACCTGTGCCCGATTCATTGTTAGTACCGGTATTGCTGTTCACTTTGCTTTTGAATAATTTACTAAGCTGATCTTCGCTCATTCCCATGCCGGTATCTTTTACCGAAATGATGTAGTTATGATCATCCTGCTGAATAGCCGAGATTTCGATAATATCGTCCTGTTTGGAGAATTTGATAGCATTGGTGATCAGATTACGGATCACGATACGGATAGAGTTTGGATCGGCAGAGGCAACAACATCTGGCGGAACGTTATCAATAAGGGTAATGCCTTTAAGTTTGGCTTGTTCAAAATAGCTTTCAACTTCGTAAGATACAATGTCTTTAACACAAAAATTCTTGGCAGAGTGCTCAAAATTCTCCATTTGGCTGTTTATCCAGAAGAGAAGGGTGTCCAAAAAGTCGGAAGTATATTCCAGTTTTTTAAGTACGCCGGGAATCATATCCAATAATTGCTCGTGCGAGATTGTTTCATCCTGCAGTAAGCTGAATAAACCCCTTAAAGTACTTAAAGGCGCACGCAGGTCGTGTGCGAGGATAGAAATCAACCTGTCTTTTAAAACATTCAGATTGTTAAGCTTTTGAGCCTGATCGTCAAGATCGGCTTTTTGCTGAAGCACCTCGCTGTTTTTCTCGGCCAGCATAGCATTTATTTTTTGCTGTTTGCGCTTTTGCCGGTAATAAACAATGGATACAGCAAGCATCCCAGCTATGATGGTAAGGAAAACAGTATTGATAAGGCGCTGCTGTTTGATACGCTGCTTGTATGATTCATCTTTTTCACGGTGCTGTTCTGTAATTTCACGCTCTTTTGCTTTGAAACCCATTTCCAGGTTGTAGGAAGTTAGTTTTTGAAGACTTTCGTTGTTATTCAGGCTGTCTTTTAGCTCGTTGTAGCGTCTCAGCATATTGTAAGCATCGCTATACCGCCCCAGGCCAGCCAGTGTTTTATTGAGCTGCAATGCGGCATTTGAGCGTACAGCCAGGTTTCGCAATGTCGCAGCTATACGTTGCCCCTCTGTTGCATAGATATAAGCATTTTTGAAGTCTTTCTGTAGATTGTACATGGTGGCCATACCAATAAAAGCATAAGCCTGGTTGTACATGATCTTATATTTGCTGGCAATCTGAATAGAAGTATCCAGGTAGCTTTTTGCCAATGCAAAGTTCCCTTTGTGGGCATAACATAAACCAAAATCGGTATACACAGAGCTCATCCCGTCTTTGTCATCCTGCTTTTTGGCAATTTTCAGGGCGAGGTTAAGGTGCGTCATTGCACGATCGTACTCTTTGTGCGCAATCAATACTTCGCCTATATTTTCGTTAACGGTACCAACGCCGGTAAGATTGTTTGTGCCTTTGCATAACGCCAGGGCCTTATTGTAGTATTCCAGGGCTTTTGGATAAACTTCCATTCCCTGCAACACCACACCGATATCGTTATAAATACCAACAGAGGCAGCCTTGTCATTGTTCTTAAGTGTTAGGTAGAGTGCTTTGTAATAATAATCGAGCGCTGTTGAGTTTTTGCCCTCGCTAAAATAAACTATACCGATATTTTTAAAACAGTCGGCAATTTCGGCTTCATTATTTAATTTTTTATTCAGATCAAGCCCAAGGTTCAGGTAATATAGTGCATCCTCATATTTAGCCAGCAAATTGTCCATGCGGCCATAAAGCTTGTAGCAATTGCTCAACCCGTTCAGATCATTAATGCTTTTATAAATAAACAAGGCTTCGTCAAAGTCCTGCTGACCTTGTTTAAAGTTGCCTTTGAAGAAGTTTGCGTGACCTGTTTGTACCAGTCCATTAGCCAGGCCGGCTTTATAATTGATCTTGCGGGAAAGTTCAACGCTTTTGTGTCCGTAGAAAAGTGTGCTATCGGGATTTGACTCAAAGTAGTTTTCAGCAAGATTATTCAACCTGTTTATGCTTATGGTATCTACAACGGTTTGCTTAGTCGAAGATGATGCGATCAGCGTTTTTAAACTGTCAACCCGGCCACGATCAATGCCAGCGAAGCCGGAGATTGAAATGAGCAGTAGTGATAAGGTGAAATAAATCCTCAATGCTTAATCTGTTTAATTGGTAGCCATTTGCTATCGATGGCTGTTTTACAACCACTTATACGAAAGACGAGGATTGTTTTGTTGCTGCTTTTTTCAAATTAATTAAAAATATTTTCCTGTAGAAGTTCAAAAATCAAGTCAAAAAAAAGCCCGTTTCATTTTACAGAAACGGGCTCTTTATAAGAATATGTAAACCTTATTTAAGGTTATTAACGAATTTAGTAAGCTTCGATTTGTTATTTGAAGCTTTGTTTTTGTGAATAACATTCTTTTTGGCTAAACGGTCGAGCATAGAAATTACTTTAACTAAAAGCACGCTTGCGTCAGCTTTTGTAGTTGTCCCTCTTAATTTCTTGATGGCGTTCCTGGTGGTTTTTGCCTGATACCTGTTGCGCAGACGCTTCGCAGCGTTTGAACGGATCCTTTTTAATGATGATTTATGATTTGCCATTGTATAGCTTTGTTATTCTTTTCTTTTTATTTTAAGGACTGCAAATATAGGATGATTATTTATAATATCAAAAAGGTTTTTTTATTTTGTTTTTGAGGATGCTGTAACTCTAAATTTAATCGATTTTAACAGGGGATAACCCTGCAATTACTTCATAAACTTATATTTGGTTAATGAAGCACGCAATCCGATTAGTTGTCGGCCTATTTCTTTTGATTTTCTTATCGTCATGGGGTTTTTATGCGCATCGGCGTATAGGCAGATTAGCGGTTTTTACCCTGCCAAAATCTATGGCTACTTTTTACAAGAATAATATTGACTACCTGACAGAACATGCTATCAGCGCGGATAAAAAAAGGTATGTCGATTCCACTGAAGCGCCCCGGCATTTTCTCAATGCCGATCATTACGGTAAGGACCCGTTTAAACACATGCCACATAACTGGTATGATGCCGCCAATAAATATACCGCCGATACACTTGATAAATATGGTACCGTTCCCTGGGCAATCAACTACAATTATTACCGGCTAGTGCGCGCGTTTAAAGAGCACGATACTACGGCTATTTTAAATACATCTGCAAATCTGGGTCATTACATTGCTGATGCATTCGTACCGTTGCATCTTACACAGAACTATAACGGGCAGTTAACAAATCAAACGGGATTGCATGCGCTTTGGGAAAGCAGACTACCCGAACTTTTTGCCGATCATTATAATTATTACGTTGGCAAAGCACGATATGTGGCCAATCCCTTGAATGAGGCCTTCCGGATCTGCCATAGCTCGTTCAACAGCGTTGATTCCGTGCTGCGTTTTGAACGGCTACTTAATAAAACTTTTCCGGCTGATAAGAAGTATGAAATGGTGCTGCATGGAAAGAAGGAGGTTAAGGATTATTCGGCAGCCTATTCGCTTGCCTATCACAAAATGCTAAAGGGCATGGTTGAGCGCCGGATGCGCAGCGCTATACTGGCGGTTGGCAGTTACTGGTACTCGGCCTGGGTGGATGCAGGGCAGCCCGACCTGAACAAGCTGATAAATAAACCGCTTAGTGCGGATGAAAAGATAAAGCTTGGCCGGGAAGAGGCTTTATATAAAAGCCGGAAAGCATTAGTTTTAACTAAAAAATAAACGTAAGAAAGGCAGAGCGTAGGTAAAAAAAGTTCCTCGATGTTATCGAGGAACAGTTTGCCTAGCATTCCGGTTTCTTAAAGCTGCGATAATTGGCGGAAGTATGGAGATAATAATAATAGCTACACCTATAAGTGCAAAATGGGCCTTAAAAAACGGCACTGTGCCTAATTCATATCCAGCAAAAAGGAACAGGATTATCCATGCAGTTCCTCCTATGATGTTGTATAAACTATAACGCGCCATGGGCATTTTACCAACGCCTGCCACAAAAGGTGCTATGGTGCGTATGATAGGCATAAAACGGCTGAAGATCACCGCCTTACCGCCATGCTTATCAAAAAAGGCTTTGGTTTGGAGGTAATAATCGAGCTTTAGGATCTTATTTTTTTCTTTAAAAACTTTCGGTCCAAGGTAATTACCGATCAGGTAGTTGACAGTGTTCCCTGTGAATGCAGCTGCAATTAAAATGACGCAAAGGAGAAAAATATTCAGCCCTGTCGCACCGCCGGCTATTAAAGCGCCTGCAGCAAACAACAACGAATCGCCCGGAAGAAATGGTGTTATTACAAAACCTGTCTCTGCAAAAATTATGGCAAACAATATCAGGTAGGTAAGCCCATGATACTGGCTTATAATATCGGCCAGGTGCTTATCGATATGTAAAATAAAATCAATCAGGGTTTTAACTATTTCCACGGGTTTGAAATTTGGCCAAAAATAGGAATTTAAGTTGAATTGAGACTTACCTGTTAGTGATCACCGCGGCGTTAAATGACGCCGTGTCAGTACGGTTGGTGTATCCATAAGAATAGATGGTGTATAGCCTGCCGTCGAGGATCTGCACGTTAGTTAGCGTTTTTAATATAATTGTTGACCCGGTGGCAGTTATATCGAAATCATAATAGCCGTTGGGTAGTTCTCTGAAGTCGGTAAATTTGGGGTAAGCTATGTTGCTGAATGCCTTTACTCCGTTTGCATAAACATCAAAGCCGGCTGCTCCCGATGGAGAAGCGTCGACAAAACGCACCTTGCCGCGGCCAACTGACGGCAGGCTTGCCGTATCTACCGTAAAAATTGATGTGAGTGTGTTTTTGGCTACATCGCCGGTTATGAACATGGTGTATTCCGCATTTCTTTTTAATAAATCGGACCTTGAAAGTAATACCTGGCCTGCTGTACCAACGGCGGAGCGGATCACATACGGCGTATCAAGATAGGGTGCTAAAAAGTAGCCCTGACTTACACCGTAATAAAAAGGCTGGGCGTTTGTTTTTAAGAATTTTATATACAGATCAACAGGGTAAACATCGGGGCTCAGGTTTAGAACCTGGTACCTGATATTTAAATTGGGCGCGTTTACATTGTTCCCCTTGCCGCATGACGATATAACCGATGCCAGCCATAAGCCCGATGCTGCAAGCGAAAGCAGACTGAAATTTTTTAAGTTGATATATTTAGAAATATGCCTCATAAGTTCTGCGTTAACCCCACATTGAATTTCGAGCTGCCGGTTGCGCCCGGTTGTCCGTATGAATACAGTGTGAAAATATTATTTGCACTCATACTTAGCGTGGTATCTTTTAGCAGGGTGGTTGTACCGGCTTTGTAAACCTTTATATCGCTGTCTCCCGCTGGGATAACTATAAAATCTTTTTGTGTTTTAAAGGGGATTGCATTAAACAGGAGCTTACCATTTACGGTAATATCCAAATTGCCGGCGGTAGTAGCTGCATTTACAAAGCCCAGTTTGGCACCGGAAGTGTCGGGAGCAAGAAACTCAGTAGTTTCAAAAGCCTCATCTTTGGTGGTGCCGGTAACGTAAAGCGTGTAGTTAATAATGGTATCGGCACGCATTGTTTCTGGCCAGTTGAACAACACAATTGGACTACCATCTAACTTAAACGAAAAATTCTGAACCCCTATTTTAGTTGGGATGTAGAAACTTGAACCGCCCGGTCCTAAAGCACCAGTGTTATTTTGCCGGGTACCGTTCAGGAAATAATTGATATTATTGGGCGACGCGTTTACCACCTTAAAACGGCCGTTTAGGGCCGAGTTGTCGAATACATCATCATTGTTTTTGCAGGAGGCCAATCCCGCAATAGCAGCTGTAAAAAGTATAATGGCTAATTTGAAGTTCATGATAACGCTACTATAACTGCTTATCCTAAATTTTGTTATCGGGGCGAATAAAAAAGTCCGGCTATTATACCGGACTCATAATTAGTTTTCAGTAGGCAGTAGCGAGTTGGCAGTTGAAAATTTCAAAGATGATCTAATCACTACTTAACTAATCTCTGCTCACTAATTTATGCATAGCTGTTCAGCATAACCGGCATTACCAGCATCAGTACGTCTTCGTTTTCGTCGCCGCCTTGTGGGAGCAGGATGCCTGCGCGGTTAGGGGTCGACATTTCGAGCATTACTTCTTCACAGTTGAGGTTTTTGAGCATTTCGATCAGGAAACGGGCATTGAAGCCAATTTCAATATCATCACCTTCATACTGGCAGCTTAAACGCTCGTGCGCCTCGTTTGCAAAGTCGATGTCTTCTGATGAGATATTCAGTTCGCTGCCGCTGATCTTCAACCTTACCTGATGGGTAGTTTTGTTGGCATAAATAGCCACACGGCTTAAAGAACCTAAGAACGATTGGCGATCGATTGTTAACTTATTAGGATTGTTCAGCGGAATAACGGCTTCGTAATCAGGATAACGCTCGTCGATCAAACGGCAAACCAGGTTAATGTTACCGAATTTGAAGAATGCGCTGGTATTGTTGTATTCAACGGCTACATTCACATCGTCAGATGGGAGCGATGATTTTAATAGCGTTAACGCTTTTTTAGGCAGAATAAATGATGCCGTAGCTGCAGCTTTAGCGTCTTTACGGCGATAGCGTACCAGCTTGTGGGCATCGGTTGCCACGAAGGTTAATGATGAGGTTGATAGCTGGCAATAAACACCTGTCATTGCAGGGCGCAATTCATCGTTACTTACCGCGAAAATGGTTTTATTAATGGCTTCGCCTAAAACTGAAGCCGGCAGGTTTACCGACGATGCATTTTCTACTACCGGGATCTTAGGGAAATCTTCACCGTTCTCGCCATTCAGTTTGTATTTACCGTCGCCGGCGTTTATTTCAATGGCAAAAGTATTATCGTCAACCGAAAAATTAACCGGCTGTTCTGGTAGCGACTTCAGGGTTTCTAATAAAATACGCGATGGTATAGCGATACGACCATTTTCTTTGGCTTCAACTGCCAGTGAAGTGGTCATGCTGGTTTGCAGGTCGGTAGCCGAAATAGTTAAGTTTCCATCTTTTATCTCAAACAAAAAGTTTTCGAGTATTGGCAATACAGTACTATTGCTCAAGGCTCCGCTTACGGCCTGTAGTTGCTTAAGTAATGTTGATGTAGAAACAATGAATCTCATATAGTTGGAATTAATCTATCAAAAGTAAAAAATTTTAATGCGCATACCTTCTTCTGCGCATATAATGTTGAAAAATAGCAAATATTACCAACAAACCCAGCGGCAGTACATTATTGATCACCTGCCAGTACAATTTTTCGCTCCTGACACGGGCACGGTTAAGCAGGCGCAGCTGAATTTCTTTGGTGCGTAAGGAAATCAGGCCGGAGTCGTCGGTCATGTAATCGGCGATATTCAATAATAGATTTTTATTGCCGAATGTGCGCTGCATGTAGTGGTCGTAACCGAGCGGATAAGGTGAGCCATCCTGCGCTATCTGGTTTTTCAAAATATCGCCATCGCTAATGACAACCATTTTGGTAGGCTTGCTTTGGGGGATGATCTGATCGTTTTCGTTCAGGCCTTCAGGCAGTGGTCGGTTCTGGAAATCGGACTTAAACGTGCCTTCCAATAACACAGCTACTGTTTTAGGTGTGCTCTGAAAATCTTTAGGATTTGGTTCCTGCTCAAGGGCTTGCAGCGACAGGATATGCGGTGCGGTTATTTTTTTATTGAAAGGTGATGAAGTCAGCAGGATAGTCTTTTTAACGTTTTTTATGGCAAGGGTATCGATGGTGCTGGCAAATTCGCTGCGGATCCCGTCAAGGTTTTTTACAATTGGGTGTTTAGATTGAGGAATGAATAAAGGGTAATATAACCAGGGCAGCATCTGGATCTGCGCTTGCCCACCAACATCGCCGGTGGCTACGGGGATCTGCACGCAGCTCATATCGGCTATCAAGTCATAATTGATACGGATGCCATAGGTGAAGAGCTGATCATCGAGATCGAGCTGTTTGGGGAACGACATCTGCTCGCCGCCATGACCTTTAAGGCTATCGAGTTCTGCGTTCACCTGGTCGATGGTCCATAATACCCGGCCGCCGCGCATAATGTATTGATCGATCTTGAATTTATCTGCCTCGCTGAATTTGGTGCTCGGCTTGGGGATCACCAACATGCTCAATTTGGTCAGCACATTTAACGGTATGGTTTTGAGGTCGACACGGCCTACCATATACCCGTCTGAAAGGGAACGTATGGCATCATTCAACTGTAAATCGCTCAACTCTCCGTGGCCTTCGGTAAACCCTATTTTTGGCTTGCCGCCGCTGATGGCTTTTTTTATGGCAGAAGTAAAGCCATATTCGAGGTTTTGGATAGAATTATTTAATTGCTCCTCGTCAGATTGACCAATGCGGGTTTGTAACAGGTTTACAGCTATGGCTTTGCCTTCTGCCTGTATCAATGCTTCCGGAAAGATGGTTGTTTCTGAAACGCCATTATCGGTTTTGATGGTGAGGTTTTGGCTAACGATCCCTCGCACTGCCAGCGAATCATACTCTTGTTGGCGGGTTTGCGGAGAATAATTTTTTGTCGCTTCAACCGGGTCAATAAAGTTGAATTGCAGCTTATCGTGGCTGTAAACCTGCAGATCGATCAACATATCCTTTGCGGCGCGTTGCAATCTTTTCATGCCGCCCGGCACATTGTCACCCTTCAAGTAGACTGTGACATGTACAGGCACTTTAAGGGTATCTAAAATACTCCTGCTTACGGCAGATATGGTGTAGCGTTTTTCCTTGGTAAAATCAAAACGGGTGAAGGTGAATTTTGAGAGCAGGCCGATGGCGATTAAAGCGATCAGCGCGGTGATCAGGGTTTTGTCTTTTAAAGGTTTTTGACGTTGCCTGTTCATCATAAATAAAGTAAGGCAGATAAACAAACCAGTGAGGATGACGAAGTAAGCCAGGTCGCGTGTATCTAACACACCGCGGCTTACGGCCTGGTAATGTTCGGTAATTCCTAAATCCTGCAGGCTGAGATTTTGTAGCGATAATAGACCGCTTAAAGAATCGAATCCGCTATAAAAAAAGAAACAAAGGAATACCGCTATGGTAAAAGCGATGATCTGGTTTTTGCTGATGGATGATGCAAATAAGCCGATACCGACGAATGCCGCACCCAGCAAGAATAAACCAATATACGAGCCAATAACGCCGCCGGTATCTATGTTGCCGGGAGTTGCCCCTAAATTATAAACCGAATAATAGTAAACAAGCGTAGGCACCAGGGCAAACAATACCAGTAGCAGGCAGGCAAAATACTTACCCATCACAATTTGCCAATCGGTAAGAGGGCGGGTGAGCAGCAACTCGAAAGTGCCTTCACGGCGTTCCTCGGCCAAAGAACGCATGGTTATTGCGGGGATCAGGAACATGAATAGATAAGGCGCAGTATTAAAAAGACTATCGAGGCTGGCATAGCCATAATCGAGAATACTCGAATCGGGGAATACCCATAAGAATAACCCCAGCACTAATAAAAATACACCAATGGTAACATAAGCAACCAGCGAACTGAGGTAAGAAGTAATTTCTTTTTTGAGGATACTAAGCACTTTTTTAAGCCCTGATGAATGCCGAAATTACACATTAATGTGCTAAAGCAAAACGTAAAAAAGTAGTTTTATTCAGCAGCTGCAATACTGCTGACAACCGAAGCTTATCGATTATTGAACAATCTAAAGGCCATGTTTGTCATATCAAATCCATTTAGTAATTCAATTACCTTTCCATTGTAAAAAAGGAATAGCGGCACTTTCTCGTAAACATAAGTACAACTAATTTTGAGCTCATTAAGCTATTATAATATGTACAGGGCTATAATTACTTTTCTTCTTTTCCTAAGCGTGACAAGTGTTTTCGCACAAACCGACTGGAAACTAAAGAATGAAAAAGACGGCATAAAAGTTTACATGAGCCCGGTTGCGGATTCAAAATTTAAAGCCATAAAAGTTGAATGTGAACTGAATGCCAGCGCCCGGCAATTGGTGAAAGTGTTGATGGATGTCAAAGCAGCGCCAGAGTGGGTAGATCACACCAAATCTGCTACGCTGGTGAAACAGGTTTCGCCAAACGAGTTATATTATTATTGTGAAGTGAATATTCCGTGGCCGGCCAAGAATCGTGATTTTGTAGCTCACCTGGTAGTTAAGCAAGACCCTCAAACGAAGGTAATAACAGTTGACGGCCCCGCCGTGCCGGGTTTTGTGCCGGTTAAAAATGGCGTAGTCCGTATCAATTCATCGAAAGGATTTTGGGTGATCACACCGATCGCTCAAAATAAGGTAAAAGTGAAATATACCTTGCAGGTTGATCCGGGTGGCAATATCCCGGCATGGCTGGTGAATATGTTGGCTGCCGATAGCCCGATGAAAAGCTTTGAGGCATTGATCATCCAGCTTAAAAAGCCTGTTTACCAGGATGCTCAGCTCGCCTTTAATTGATCAGACTTCTATTTAAAATTCAGCACTACTATTTTTCCGGAAATACCTTCGAGCAACGGTTTAAAGATGAGCTGCGCGTTTTGACGGGCTGACCCTATCACATCCATTTGTTTGGCGTTGTCTAAAATCTTTTTTTCTGCAATTTTATAGACCCCTTCCACCATGTTTTTAGCATTCTCCTGGAACCACGCACCACTAATGTCGTAAACTTTTGATTTTTGATGATCGAGCGCGGCGTAACAAATCTCAGGTTGGGGAAGTGTCACTATCACAGAGTCTCCTTTTGGAATGATATCGCCGCGTTTAACTTTGGTGAGATCGATACAGGCGGTAACTTCGCCTACTGCCAAAAACAATACTTTGCTATCGGGCAGTATGGGATGAATCTCTTTTTGTTCAACAATGTCTTTCATGGTGTATTTAACCAGTTCGAGTTTGCCCATGCTGGTAATCTTCTGTACCATACCCGTTTCGGTGATCTCGGTACGGGAGGAGGTAAACTGACGTTTGATGTAAAAGAACAGGAACACCAGGAAAGCGGTTATCACTATCGATGTGATGAGTATGAATGCTATTCTGTTGCCGTATCGGGACATCGTGTGGTTGATTGGGTTTAACGAGTTAATTAAGGTGATTGGGCTGTCATTCATTCAACCGCTCACTTAATCAACCCAATCAACTTAAGGTATATACAAATAAAAAGAGCAGATGTTGGTCTGCTCTTTTTATTTAACGCTAAGATTTTGCTCGCTTAACTGCGGTCAATTCGGAGTTAACCTAATTAACCGGTCTCTTAATTAACCCAATCATTGTTTACGCATAAACAACGTCGATGGTAATAGGAACGCTGAGCGCCTTAGATACAATACAACCGGCTTTTGCGCCTTCGGCAATTTCTTTGAATTTTTCTTCAGATACACCGTCGATAATAGAGCCTTTTAATTCCAGGTGAATACCAAGAATTTCCAGTTTCTGCAAATCCAGATCAAGGATAGCATCAGTAGTCAGATCGCCAGGTGTAAAACCAGCCTGCGTAAGGGCAGCGCCTACGGCCATGGTAAAGCAGCCGGCGTGAGCAGCAGCTACGAGCTCTTCGGGGTTAGTGCCGATGCCGTCCTGAAAACGGGTTTTAAACGAGTACTGGGTGTTGTTTAAGATCGTGCTTTGGGTAGTGATTTCGCCTTTACCTTCGGTTAAGGTGCCATTCCAATGGGCATGTGCTGTACGTTTCATAGTTTGTTTTTTGTTAAAAGTTTATTGCAGGTGTTGTAAAATGCTGGTTGATTTCGGCAATGAAGGCCAGGATCTCATCATGCCCTAATTGCGTTTCTGATGAAGTTACGAAATACTTGGGTGCTTCCTCAAATGTAGCCAAAAGCGCTTTCCGGAACCTGGCGATGTTCTGATCGGTTTTTATAGACGATTGCTTATCGGCCTTAGTAAATACAGTAACGAACGACAAGCCTTTTTCGCCAAGCCAGTTACAAAATTCAAGGTCGATTTTCTGCGGTTCAAGCCGGCTGTCGATCAGCACCATTACACATTGCAGGCTTTCGCGTTTGTCAAGATAGGTGCGGATAAATTTGTTCCAGTCCTCTTTTTTGCTTTTGGAAATTTTGGCATATCCATAGCCCGGCAGGTCGACGATATACCAGTTTTCATTAATTAAAAAATGATTGATGAGCTGCGTTTTGCCGGGTGTTTGTGACGTTTTGGCTAATCCCTTTTTGCCAGTGAGCATATTGATCAGAGACGACTTACCCACATTCGACCTACCTATGAAAGCATATTCGGGCTTTACCGGCGGCGGCAATTTTGAAATCTGGGTGTTGCTGCAAATAAATTCCGCTGATTTGACGATCATTGTGTAAAGGTATGGATTTAGAATCAAGAGCCAAGAATCAGGAGCTATGAATATAATGCTTATAAAAAGTGATTTTACAATCATCAAACACAAAAAAGATTTAATTGATTTAAATTTGATGTTTAAACATGTAATTTATGGAAGCATATAAAATACCTGCACAAACCCGGATAGGGCACGTGCATTTAAAAGTAAGCGATCTGCAAAAGTCCCTGGACTTTTATTGCGGACTGCTTGGTTTTGAGAAGATGGTAATGTATGGCGATCAAGCTGCGTTTATATCGGCCGGAGGATATCATCACCACATAGGTTTAAATACCTGGCAAAGTAAAGGTGCACCGCGTGCTCCTGAGTATGCACCGGGTTTATTTCATACGGCTATACTTTATCCGGAAAGAAAAGATCTGGCAGCAATATTACAGCGATTGATTGACGCCAAGTATCCGATCACGGGGGCATCGGATCATGGTGTATCGGAAGCTATTTACTTAGATGATCCGGACGGGAATGGCGTTGAATTATATTGGGACAAACCGCGTGAGTTGTGGCCGCTTGATGAGAACGGTCATTTGACGATGTTTACAAAGAGGCTGGATATGCAGGGCTTGTTAGGGGAACTGGCGTAATTTTAAACCTGCCCGGTCTTGGCGCTTTCTGTGCATCCTCAGTGTTCTTTATGGTAAATTAACCATAGAGGACACTGAGAAATATGAGTTACACAGAGTTTGGTTTAAGCGAAGAAGCTTCTTTTATAGTTCTTTTATCCAGATATTTTTAAAATAAGCCTTATGGCCATGATCCTGTAAGGCGATATGGCCGGTTTTAGCTGAGCCATAATCGGGATAGTCTTTCCATTTTCCTTCTGCTTTTTTCTTGTTCCAGTCAGCATTCCAAGCGGTGAAGGAGAGGATTTTTTTGCCGTTCAGCCAATGCTCAACGTGGCCTTTGTTGAAGACGATTTTGCTGGTGTTCCATTCGCCAACGGGTTTGAGCATCTTTTTGTCATTAGGCAGGTGCATGGCGTAATCGCAACCGGTTTTTTGCCAGTCTTCTAATTTTTCGGGCCAGCCATTATCGTCGATAATCTGGTACTCGGGGCCGGTTTCGTAAGTGGCGTGGTATTTTGGCGCCTCAATCACGTGATAAATTACCCCGCTGTTGCTACCTTTATCGATCTTCCAGTCCCACGACAGTTCGAAGTTCGTATATTCTTTATCGGTTACAATATCGCCGCCGGTATCGCCATTGGCAGCGCCGAGGCAAACTAAAGAACCATCAACAATGGTCCAGTTTTTTACTTCACCTGGTTTATTGAAGGCGTGCCAGCCTTTAAGGGTTTTACCGTCGAAAAGGCTCGTCCATGTTTTAATGGCACTTGCCGGCTTTACCGGTTTACGGGGCGGCCTGGCAGTAACCTGCGTTGCTATTAAAGCGACGCAGGCTACAGTTGCAAGTATGTTTTTCATTTCAATTTTAGCTTTTTAAATATAAAATCTCTTAACCTCTATCTGATCACTAACCCTTCTTTACCATTTTTTCAGGATCCCAGAACATAGGCTGGTTTGTAAAATAGCTGTCGTTGCAAAGCAGGGCAGGTGCCGCTGCGCGATAGCCAAATACGGCATCTTCTGTTACTTTGCCATTTTTGCGAATAGCGGTTACGAAATTGTTCATGTGGTCATACGACCCGCCGAGGTAGCCTTTGTCTGCTTTATAAGTGATTTCTTCAGGCGGAAGCATCCTTTTGCGCTCCGGATTTCTGTCACCGGCCTGACGAAGTTTTTCAAGATAGAACGGATCGTCTGAAGCAAAAACTTTGTTTCTTTTTAAAACAACCTCGTCCCAGGTAACATCCATTGCGCCCTCGCTGCCAACCAAGCGCAGGTAGGTGGTGCCGCTGGTGCCATCTACGAAATTACAACGTAATGAAAGATTGAACGCCGGGTGCATGGCATTCTTGCCATAATCGAATGTGCCGAGTAAAACATCGGGTACTTCACGACCATCATTCCAGAAACGGAGACCACCTGAAGCATATATTTTTTCCGGACCGTGTGAACCCGTTATAAAGTGCAGACTGCTAAACAGGTGCACAAAAAGGTCGCCGGCCATGCCTGTACCATAATCGGTATAGTTTCTCCAGCGGAAGAAACGTTTTTCATCAAATGGTCTTTTGTGGGTATTGCTTACATAGGTTTCCCAGTCAACTGTTTGTGGCGATGCATCGGCAGGGATGGGGTATTGCCAAACTTCAACCGGTCCGCGCCTTGCCCAGAAGCCCTCGGCATAATTCAACTGACCGATAGCGCCTGCTGCTAAAAGTTCTTTCGCTTTCTCATTACCTAATGAAGAAACGCCCTGACTGCCCACTTGAAAAACCTTACCGGTTTCCTGCTGTGCTTTTATCACCGCAGGCCCTTCGGTAATAGCGTGTACCATTGGTTTTTCACAATATACGTGCTTGCCGGCGCGCATGGCATCGACGGATATTTGCTCGTGCCAATGGTCGGGCGTGCCTATAATCACCGCATCAATGTCTTTACGGTTTAAAATTTCTTTGTAAATTTTGGTTGTTGCAATATCGGCGCCCCAGCGTTTTTTCGCATCAGCAAGACGGCCGTCGTACAAATCGCAAACGGCCAGTAACTTAACACCGGGCACCTGCAAGGCTACGTTGGTGTCTTCACTGCCTTGTCCACCGGCGCCTATCAGGGCAATATTGATCTGATCGTTAGCGCTGATGCCGCCATTGCGTTTAAGGTAAGAAAATACTTCGGGGCGTTTTTCAGAGGCAAGTACATTTTGCCCTACAGCTACCGCGGCTGTGGCGGTGCCTAATTTTTTCAGGAAATTTCTGCGTGAGGGTTGTTCGTTTTCTTTCATTGTAAGGTACAGCGGATTTGTTTATCACTAAATTATAACTTGTTTCAGGCCATCTTTAAAGGGAAGGAAGACCGATAGTGAAAGGTAGGTGTTTGTTGGGAGAATAGAAAATAATTGTAGGAAAGATAATACCTACAGGAATATTTTTTTGACAATCAGCACGCCGTCTCATTCAACAAAAACAATCCGATCACGTAATATTATCTATCTTTGCTCCCCATAAAATGAGCAAAGAAATAATTCCTTATACCGACCAGCAGGGCACAAAAAAAGAGCAGGTGGCCGATATGTTCAACAATATATCGAAGACCTATGATTTCCTTAACCACTTTTTGTCGCTCGGCATTGACATCATCTGGCGAAAAAAAGCCATAGGCGAGTTGAAAAGCAGCCGGCCCCGATTAATACTTGACGTTGCCACCGGAACCGGCGATTTTGCATTTGAAGCTATATCTATTCTTGATCCGGAAAAGATCATCGGGGTGGATATTTCGCAGGGCATGCTCGACATCGCGCAGCAAAAGATCTATAAGCGCAACCTTGCATCTAAATTTGAGGTGAAGCTGGGCGATTCGGAAAAGCTGCCTTTCGACGCGGGCAAGTTCGATGCTGTTACCGTTGCCTATGGCGTAAGGAATTTCGAGAACCTTGAAATTGGGCTCGCCGATATATTCAGGGTGCTTAAACCCGGTGGCAAAGCGGTTATACTGGAGTTTTCCAAACCAAAGGCGTTCCCCGTAAAGCAACTGTATAATTTCTATTTTAACTATATTACACCCGGAATTGGTAAATTATTTTCAAAGGACGCAAGGGCTTACACTTACCTGCCTGAGTCGGTAGCGGCCTTTCCCGATGGAAAGACCTTTACGACCCTTATGGATAAAATAGGCTTTAAACATACCAAACACAGGCCTTTGGCGTTTGGTATTTGTTCAATTTACACGGGTATTAGATGAGTAAAAACCGTTACTTAATCATAATAGTACTATTATTAGGCGGTAACTCGTTGCTGGCACAGGCGCCGGCGTGGGGCGGCGGGGCCGATCAAAATGACCTGAGTTTTGGCTTCAGTTTTTCGTACGTAAGCAGTTATTTCAAGATAAATAAAAAACCGAACTGGAGAGACCCGTTCTTCGATTCGGGAACCAATAGGTATATTACCGACTCTCTGAGGAGTATTGGTTCAAAAAACTCCACCGGTTTTGCCATAGGTTTTCTTACCCGGTACCGGTTGACCGAGCATTTAGAGGCCAGGACTACGCCGTCACTGGTCTTTGCTGACAGAGCTCTTACCTATACTTACCCGAATGCGTCAAACAATGTAACCAAGCAGGTTCAAACTACTACGTTTGATTTTCCGTTGGAAATGAAATTGAAATCGGACCGGATTGGCGACTTTAGGGCGTATATTTTGGGAGGGGTAAAATACACATTGGCCATAGGCGGGAAAAAGGCCGATGCTGACATTGACCCGCTTGATAAACTGGTTAAAAACGTAGGCGGTTTTGGATCGTACGAGGCAGGTTTGGGTTGCGACATCTATTTTGAATTCTTTAAACTTTCGCCTGAAATAAAAATAGCCAACTCGTTTGGGAATGTGCTGGTGCCTGAAAATCATCCCTATTCAAGCCCGATAAGCAGCCTGGGATTGCATACCCTCACATTCAGCCTCATATTCGAATAATACATTTGGTACTGTTTTTTAGCTGATTACATGGGGATGTGGGTTTTTCATTGCCCGCAAATGACAACTTATTGCAGGTAAAAACATAATTTCGCTGCAATAGTTACTTATGTATGACTAAAATTGCATTAATAACAGGAGCAACATCGGGCATAGGTGAGGCATGTGCCCATTTGTTTGCGAAAGAAAAGTACGATTTGATATTGACCGGCCGTCGTGCCGATCGCCTCGAAAAGCTGGCAAAAAAACTGAATACTAAATACAATGTTGAAATTGCGGTGTCGCAGTTTGACGTTCGGAACAGGGAAGAGGTAATAGAGAATTTGGAAGGGCTGCCTGCCAAATGGAAAAAGGTAAACGTACTGATTAACAACGCCGGCCTTAGCCAGGGGCTTGATCCAATTGATAAAGGCAATCTTGACGATTGGGATACTATGATAGATACTAATGTAAAAGGTTTGCTTTATGTAAGCAAGGTGGTATCAAATTGGATGATTGGCAATGGCAGGGGGCATATTGTCAATATCGGATCAATAGCTGGAAAAGAAGTATATCCTAACGGAAATGTTTATTGTGCAAGCAAACATGCAGTGGATGCCTTGAATAAAGGAATGCGGTTAGACCTGGTATCGCATGGCATTAAAGTTACCGCCATACACCCGGGTGCTGTAGAAACTGAGTTTTCGGAAGTGCGCTTTAAGGGCGACAAAGAGCGGGCAAAGAAAGTTTATGACGGGTTCGATGCATTGGCAGCCGATGATATAGCAGAAACCATTTGGTTCGCCGTTTCGCGCCCGGCACATGTAAACATTAACGATATGGTAGTAATGCCAACAGCACAGGCAAATGCGGTAACAATATTCAGAGGGTAGAAGTCTGAAAGTCAGTAAAGCGGGGGAAGACCGAAAGGCAAGAAAGCATTTACTCAAATAGTTTTTACTAATTAATCTTCCGGACTTTCGGTCTCTCCGACTTTCCGGACTAACAACAATAACCATGTCACTAATTAACCAAATAGATCAGGACATTAAGCAGGCCATGCTGGCTAAGCAGGCCGACCGCCTGAGGGGGCTACGTGCAATTAAATCGGCCCTGCTTTTAGCAAAAACTGAAAAAGGGGCTGCCGAAGAATTAACGCACGAGGCAGAAATTAAAGTACTGCAAAGGCTGGTAAAGCAGCGCAAAGAATCGGCCGATATATATAAGGCACAGAACCGTGAAGACCTGTACCAGATAGAAATGGATGAAATGAACGTTATTGAGCCATACTTGCCTCAGCAAATGACCCGTTTTGAAATTGAAGGTTATTTGCAGGAGTTGATTGGTCGCATAGGCGCAACTTCAACGGCGGATATGGGTAGGGTAATGGGCCTTGCTAACAAAGAACTTGCTGGTCAGGCTGATGGGCGTACAATATCGGAAGTGGTTAGGCAGTTGTTGGGGTAGGCCGGGCTTTGAAAGTTGTAAGGCTTAAAGTTGTATTTTTTAGATGATGTAATTACATTTCAACATGCAATACTACAACCTTACAACAAACGGAAACTATTTAATTTTATTAAAACTTGCATCTAACAAGCAATAAACTATTTTTATAGCGAAAATATTTCGATGATGCATGCTGGTTCCTGATGAGCCGCTTTTATTAAGGATTTAAACTTTATATATTTTATGGATTTCGTGCTTAAAGAGGAACATGGTTTTAGTTATATCGATGAGGGCGAAGGGGAGGTGTTATTACTGCTGCATGGTTTAATGGGCGCTTTAAGCAATTGGGATAAGGTAATTGAAGAATTTAAAGCTGAATACCGGGTAATTATTCCAATACTGCCTATATATGACCTGCCGTTGTTAACTACAGGTGTAAAAAGCCTGGCAAAGTTTGTTCATAAATTTATAAAGTACAAGGAGCTTGAAAATGTGACGCTGCTGGGCAATTCGCTGGGCGGGCATGTGGCATTGATCTACGTTTTGTCGCATCCCGAAACCGTTAAGGCGTTGGTGCTAACCGGTAGCTCGGGGCTATACGAGAACGCATTCGGAGGATCGTTCCCAAAGCGTGAAAGCTATGATTTTGTAAAAGAAAAGGTGGAATACACTTTTTACGACCCAAAAACGGCTACAAAAGAACTTGTTGATGATGTTTATAAAACCATCAATGATAGAAATCGCGTAATTAGGATATTGGCGATGGCAAAATCGGCCATCAGGCACAACATGAATAAAGAACTGGATAAGATAATGATCCCGGTTTCGTTAATATGGGGTAAGGACGATAAAATTACGCCACCGGAGGTTGCTGTTGAGTTTAACCAGGTGCTGCCCGATTCAGAATTGCATTGGATAGATAAATGCGGCCATGCACCGATGATGGAGCAACCCGAAGAGTTTAACAAGTATCTTAGAATATTTTTAGATAAAATAAAAACAAAAAAATAAATGCTTGCAATTGAGCTTATAGCAGATGCGATACCGCCGCTACACACTTCGGATTCAATCCGGACGGCACTTGACCGTATGGTGGAGTTTCGCGTACGCCATTTGCCAATTGTAAACGAAGACCAGTTCCTGGGTCTACTCTCCGAGAACGATACCTTTGCCGAAAGCGATCTGCAAACACCTGTGGGAGCTCTTGCACTTTCGCTGGTGAACCCTTACGTATTGGAAGATCAGCACATTTATGATGTGATCCGCCTTTTTAATGAACGGCAGCTTACCGTTGTGCCGGTTCTTGATAGTAATAAGAATTACTCCGGCCTCATTACGATTAACGCGCTTCCTCAATATTTTGCCAGTTTGACTGCTGTTGATAAGCCGGGAGGCATTATCGTGCTCGAGATCAGCAATAAGAATAACTCGCTGGCACACATGTCGCAGATTGTTGAGTCAGACAATGCGCAGATCCTGAGCTCCTACGTACGCTCTTTCCCAGATTCCACCCGAATGGAAGTTACCTTAAAGGTAAACAAGCAGGACATCTCCAACATCCTGGCTACCTTTATGCGCTATGAATATGACATCAAAGCCACCTTTAACCATAGCGATGAAAACGACAACTCACGAGACAGGTATAATTCATTGATGAATTATTTGAATTTGTAGTTTATTGGAACATTGCACCGTTTCAGGACAAGTCAGTTCCATCAGAAATACCAAGACCGATGTAATTATATGCGGCACGCAAAGTTTGCGCTGTTGTTTTGCGGCCCTGCGCTCATGCTTCCCTTCGAGCACCTCAGTGCAAGACTAGGCTCAGCATATCGCCATTTTTAGACGGTATGTTTTGATAAACGCCACCCTAGACTTAATTTTAATGACATTGTAAGCTGAACTTTTTATCTTTGGCCCCTGAACGGTATAAACCCGAAAATCATTAACCATGAACCAATGAAGATAGCAGTCTACGGCAGGCAATTTAATGATCCGGTGGTTCTTCCTTTTATACAGCAGGTATTTGACAGCCTTGCGCAGCATAACGTTGAAGTTTATGTTTACCCCGTTTTAAACGACTACCTGCAGGAAAATATTAAAGCGGTTCCTTACAAGTTACTGGAAAGCACTGATAAATTATCCGGACTTATAGACCTTGTGCTAACGCTTGGTGGTGACGGTACGTTGCTGGATATGGTGGCTGTTATACGCGATTCCGGCATCCCGGTAATAGGTATCAATTTTGGCCGGCTTGGGTTTTTAGCAAGCATTAACAAAAATGACATCGAGGCGGCGATATATGCCGTAGTGAATAAACAATTTACACTTGACGGTCGGGAGCTGCTTTGCATAGATTCGGAGCAGGACGTGTTTGGAACGGACAACTTCGCCCTTAACGATATTACCATTCATAAACGCGACGATGCCGCGATGATAACTACCCATGTTTTTTTGAATAAGGAATTTTTGAACTCGTACTGGGGCGATGGCATTATTATATCAACATCAACGGGCTCTACAGCGTACTCGTTGAGTTGCGGGGGGCCGATCATTTTCCCTGAATCGAACAGTATAGTTTTAACACCCAATGCGCCACATAATTTAAATGTAAGGCCGATAGTGCTGCCCGACACCAGCGTGCTGGCTTTCGACGTGGAGTGCCGCAGTAATAACTACCTGATATCGTGCGATTCGAGGACGGCCATCATTGATAAAACTATGCGTTTCCAGGTTAGCAAGGCTCCTTTCAAGCTAAATTTGGTGCGTTTAAATAATGAAAGTTATTTATCAACGTTAAGAAACAAACTATTATGGGGGCTTGATGTCCGCAACTACTAAATTTACCTGATGGCTAAATTTTTACCATTTATTTTTTTGTTATTCGTATCCGGCATGGTCAGAGCACAGACCTGGGAACTTGGTGGCGGTGCCGGTGCAGCAGGCTATATGGGCGATTTGAACCCTAATAACCCTGTAAAAGTAAGCGGATATTCGATCAGTGGTTTTGCCAAGAGAAATTTTAACGGCTACTGGTCGCTAAAAATAAACTACACCTACGGCACCATTGCAGGTGCCGACAGCACATCGAATAACCAGCAATTCAGAGACCGGAATTTAAGCTTCAGCACAACCTTAAGCGAGATAGCTTTGCTCGGCGAGTTTAACTTTATGAACTATATTCCCGATGCCGGGAAAAATAAATACACACCCTATCTTTTTTTAGGTGCTTCGGCACTTAATTATACGCCCCGTGCTACTTATAATGGCAAGCAATATAACTTAAGAGAGCTGCGCACCGAGGGCCAACCCAGTCCTTATGCAAATACTACCATTGCGGCAGTTTACGGGGCCGGTTTTAAATATAATATATCGGGCAAGATGACTATCGGCGCCGATATAGGGTACCGTACCGCAAAAAGTGATTATCTGGACGATGTGAGCGGTATTTATCCAAAGCATGTGGGTCAGTCGGCTATTTCGCAGGCGCTTTCAGACCGGTCGGGCGAGAACACCGGGATTTATCTGGGCGTTCCCGGAACGCAAAGGGGAGACCTGAGGCCGCGTGACACCTATTTCTTCACCCAAATTACACTCTCCTATACTTTTGTTACACAGAAGTGTTATTTTCAATAGCGTCGGGAAGTCAGTTAAGTCCCAAAGTTTTGAAGAGCTTTCGGACTTTATTTTTTGATTACACAAAAACTTTTTTCTTCCGGACTCTACTGATTTCCCCGACTTTCGGACTAGATATTAATGCATCATTGTTGCAATAAAGAATAGTGTTATTACGTTATTAGTTAAACCGGTGAGGGAATTTGCCGGTGGTAACCAATTGTTTAACCTTAATCTTTACTATCATGGCAGAGTTGAATCAATCTTCCGCACAGGGCGGAGGCAGGCATCGCACCAAAAAGATGCCTATCCGTGTCGATCTTACCGCAATGGTCGATCTTGCTTTTTTACTCATCACTTTTTTTATGCTAACAACATCGCTGTCAAAGCCACGTATCATGACATTGAACATGCCGGTAAAAGATAAGGCCGAACCTCGGGGAGAGAGCTCGACTATGAGCGTTTGTCTGGGCGCAAAAAACAAATTGATCTATTATTTGGGCCGGCCTGAAAAGCCGCTGACCGAGCCTAAAATGATTAATTACGGCAAAGACACCAGAACGGCCATTATGGACCTGATGGCGGAAGTGGCGGCCAAATCTAAATTGTCATTCTCGCTGATCATCAAACCGTCAGAGCATTCGGTTTATCAAAACCTGGTTGATGTGCTTGATGAAGCCAATATCACTAAAGTACCGTCGTACGCTATTTCTCAAATTACCCCCAGTGACATTGATATGCTGAAACAGAAGGGAATATATTAAAGATTGCTTGAGTGATGTGCGGTTTTGGATGTGCGGTGTGCGAATTAGGTGAGTTGGTCCGGATTTATAATCCCGGACCGAAAAAAGCAGGGATTTGCAATCCCCGTGTTACAGCAGTCTGATTGAAATTTAAGGCTGACACAATCTTTTTTTATTTGCACATCCGCACATTCAAAATTCGCACATCATTCTCAATCAACTACTCACCCGATCAGCCACTCACTAACATCAATAATTCTTTTCCTTCCTCATAATAAAAAAACTACAATTAAGTTTTTACCTTTGTCCCCTGAAAAAAACAGCGCAAGTTGTTGAAAATGGGGCCAAAAACCTGTGAATTGATTTAAATGGTTAACTATAAAAATATAATTTAAGGCATTTTAAGGTGTCTTTTAAGCCGCAAAAAGGCTGTAAATACGGTGTAATGGGATATAAGGATCAGATTGATTTGTTAAGAATGCCGCAGCATATTGCTATTATTATGGATGGCAATGGCCGCTGGGCAAAAGAAAAAGGCAAATTAAGAATATTCGGCCACCACAACGGGGTACTCTCGGTTAGGGATGTGGTTGAAGGCGGCACACTGCTCAATTTAAAATATCTCACCCTTTATACTTTCTCGTCAGAGAACTGGAACCGCCCCAAGCTGGAGGTGATGGCTATTATGGAACTGATGGTAAGCACCATTCATAAGGAAATAAAGAACTTTATGGAGAAGAACGTGCGCCTGATGGCCATTGGCGACCTGAACATGCTTCCTGAAAAGGCCTACAGGGAGCTGAATAATGCAATTGAACAAACAAAACATAATACGGGCCTTGTACTTACCTTGGCCCTGAGCTACGGCTCGCGCCGCGAAATAACCAGTGCTGCCAAACAAATTGCCCTTAAGGTGCAAAGCGGCGAACTTAACATTGACCAGATTGATGAGGATACTTTTGAAAGCAACCTGTATACAGCGGGGATGCCTGATCCCGAATTGCTGATAAGAACCGGCGGCGAACACAGGATAAGTAACTATCTGTTGTGGCAAATTGCTTATGCCGAGTTGTACTTTACACCTAAGTTATGGCCTGATTTCCGCAAGGAAGATTTGTATGAAGCCATCCTTGATTACCAGAAACGTGAACGACGTTTTGGGAAGACAAGCGAGCAGGTGAACTAAATTTTTACTTTTAACACTTTTTAACAACTGTATAAATTATTTTTAGCCCACTAAAATATTCGAATGAATAAATTACTTTTTGCTCTTCTTTTAACCATAATTAGTACTGCTGTTATGGCACAGGTGCCGGGAAACCAGCCCCGGTATTCGCTGCCAAAGTCAAATTTGCCTGCTGATAGTTTAAGCTATCTGGAACCAAAAGACTTTATTATTGGGGGCGTAACCATATCAGGTACCAAATCATTGGATAAAGATGTATTGCTTACCATATCGAAATTAAACAAGGGCGATCACATTACGCTGCCGGGCGAAGCGAATGCCAATGTGATTAAGAACATGTACTCTCAGGGGCTATTTGAGGATGTACAGCTGAACGTGTTAAAAATTAACCTCGACACTATTTACCTGGAAATTGCAGTAACCGAACTTCCGCGTTTATCAAGGCTGCACCTTACCGGCATCCGCAAGGGCGAGATTGATGACGTGCAAAAGAAATTATCAGACAAGCAATATAAAATTGTTAATGCCAACCTGATCAGCACTACTACTGCTATCATCAAAAAGCACTTTAACGAAAAAGGCTTTTTAAATACTACAGTTACCATTAAACAAAGAAAAGACCCGGGAGACGCAAACAGTATAATACTGGATGTAAAGATAGATAAGCATAAAAAGGTAAAGATATCGGATGTTGAGTTTGAGGGAAATAAAGACTTTTCACAGGGAAAATTGCGCAAATATTTAAGCAAAACCCGGAAAATGAAATTCTATAATATTTTTGGATCGCGCAAATTCAAACAAGACAAATACGACGAAGATAAGCTAAACCTGATAGCTAAAATGCAGGGAAGAGGCTATCGTGATGCTGAAATTATAAGCGATTCAGTTTATAAAACCGGCGCTAATACAGTTGGTGTTAAGATAAAGGTATTTGAAGGACATAAGTATTACTTCGGCAATATTAAATGGTCTGGTAATGCAAAATATGGTGCCGACGTGCTGAACAAGATCCTGAAACTGAAGAAGGGTGATATTTTCAGCGAAGAAGAATTGAACAAGCGTTTGACTGGCCCTACGCCTGACAATGATGACGTTTCATCATTCTACCTGAACGACGGTTACCTTACTTACAATGCCGACCCGGTACAAACAAGGATATATAACGATACTGTTGATATGGATATAAGGGTGTACGAAGGCCCACAGTATACCATTAACCGTGTGATATTAAAAGGTAACGACGTAACCAACGATAAGGTGGTTATGCGTGAAATTAAGACTAAACCCGGTCAGAAATTCAATAAGGAGTTGTTGATTAGAAGTACGCGTGAAATTGGCCAGCTGGGCAACTTTGATGAGCAGAAGACCGAGCCTAAGCCAACCAATATCAATCCTCAGGATGGTACCGTTGATATAGTTTACAATGTGGTTGAAAAACCATCAGACCAGATCGAACTTTCAGGCGGTTTTGGCGGCGGTCAGTTAGTAGGTACGTTAGGTTTAACGTTCAATAACTTTTCGCTCCGCAATCTCTTCCACCTTAAAGCCTACAAACCACTGCCAAAAGGTGATGGCCAAAAGCTGAGCTTGCGCGGACAATCGAGCGGGCATACTTACCAAAACTTTTCGTTCACGTTCTCTGAGCCATGGCTGGGCGGTAAAAAACCCATTTACTTTGCATTATCAGCCTATACACAGTTAAGCTCGACAGGTGATTATTATGCCAAGAGCAATCCATTGTATAATAAATTGCGCATTAACGGTATTGGTGTTACTTTGGGTAAGCGTTTACACTGGCCTGATGACTATTTCCAACTTAATTACTCATTGAATTTTGACCACTATAATCTTGATAATTACACCGGTTATCTGTTCCAGAACGGTACATCGTTCAATATTAAATTAACCCAGGAGTTAAGCCGTAACTCGGTTGATCAGCCTATCTACCCAACATCGGGTTCGAACATCAAACTGACTATACAGGCTACGCCGCCATACTCGTTGTTTAACAGCATCAACTACAAAATTGCAACGCCAGAACAGCGTTACCACTTTGTGGAGTATTATAAATTTAAATATGATGCCCAATGGTTTACAAGAATAACCGGTAAACTGGTGCTGATGTCGCAAGTGAGGTTTGGTTTCTTAGGACAATACAACAAAGAAGTTGGTCCTTCACCGTTTGAGCGTTTCAAGCTGGGTGGCGACGGTATGCAAAGCTACCAGTTTTTACAGGGTAGCGAGATCATCGGCTTGAGAGGTTACCAGAACTTCTCGATTATCCCAGAAGGAACTAATTATACAGCTGATACCAATCCGGGAAGCACCATATACAACAAATACACTATGGAGTTAAGGCACCCGGTTATCCAAAGTCAGTCGGCAACCATTTTCATGCTGGCCTTTGCTGAGGGCGGTAATGTTTGGAATTCTTTCAATAAATTTGATCCATTTAACGTAAAACGCTCGGTAGGTGTTGGAGCCAGAATATTTTTACCTATTTTTGGCTTGCTTGGTTTGGATTATGGTTATGGATTTGATAAGATTCCGGGTATTCCGGACGCTAACAGAGGCCAGTTCCACTTCTCGATCTCGCAGAGCTTAAATGGCGGATTTAATTAATTGTAATGAAGAAGGCAATTTTATTACTTTGTTTTACGTTCATAGCATTCACAAGCGCATTTGCGCAGCGGTTTGCATACGTTGACTCGGAGTATATTTTGAAGCACATGCCCGAATATGCGTCGGCGCAAAAGCAGATAGAATCGCTTTCGGTACAATGGCAAAAGGAAGTTGACCAGAAATACCAGGAGATTGACCGCTTGTATAAAGCCTACCAGGCAGACCAGGTGTTGATGACTGCGGACATGAAAAAGAGACGTGAGGCCGAAATTGCCGATAAGGAAAAAACAGCAAAAGATTTTCAGCGTCAGAAGTTTGGTCCGGATGGCGAGCTTACAAAAAAAAGCACCGCTATTATAAAACCCGTTCAGGATAAAATGGCAAAGGCTATACAGGCAGTTGCCGAAAATGAAAACCTGGATATGATATTTGACAAGAACAGCGAGGTGATTATGCTTTATGCAAGCCCGCGCTATGATAAAAGTGCAGACGTTTTGGCTAAATTAGGCCTGAAAACAAGCGGTGCCCCAGCGAAATAAATTTAATAAAGAATATATTAACCCCATTAATTTTAAACACACAGAACAACACAATGAAAAAATTATTTAAAGTTGCTTTAGTTGCGGTATTGTTTTTATCGGTTGGCAACTTTGCAAAAGCTCAAACTAAAATTGGCTACATTAATTTCGAGAGCCTTGTACAGCAAATGCCTGAATTTAAGACCGTTAAAGTACAGCTTGATACTTATCAAAAGCAGTTTATAGATCAGTTAGGCGCAATGAACACCGAACTGCAAAATAAAGGTAAAGAGTATCAGACTACACAGGCTACAATGACTGACGCTGTTCGTACAACAAAACAAGCCGAGCTACAGGATATTCAAAAACGCATGCAGGATTTACAAAATAGTGCACAGCAGCAAGTTGATAGTAAAGCTAATGAACTTTACAAACCATTAACCGATAAAGCAACCGTAGCTGTTGAGGCTGTTGCTAAAGAAAAAGGTTATACCTATGTAATTAATTCAGCTCAGACTCAATTAATTGTTTCTCCTTCCGGAGACGACTTGATGGCTGCCGTAAAGCTTAAATTAGGTATCAAATAATATTAACGTAAAGTAACTATTCAAAAGCGCGCTGTATTTACAGCGCGCTTTTTTTATTTTTGTTGAAATGGGAAACAAGGCACCAATTGGCATTTTCGATTCCGGATACGGCGGGCTTACCGTCTTTAAATCCATTTTCAAAGAATTACCCGATTACGATTACATCTACATAGGCGATACGGCGCGGGCGCCGTACGGTAACAGATCATTCCAAACCATACATCAATACACCTGGGAATGCGTTCAATGGTTGTTTAAGCAAGGATGTCCGTTGATCATATTGGCCTGTAATACGGCTTCGGCTAAGGCGCTGCGTAATATTCAGCAGATAGACCTGAAAAATGAAGATCCAGACAAAAGGGTGCTCGGCGTAATAAGACCCACTGCTGAAGTAATTGGCAATTATACCCAAAGCCATGAGATTGGTGTGCTGGGTACCAAGGGCACCGTACAATCGGAATCGTACGTGATAGAGATCGAAAAGTTTTTCCCCGATGTAAAGGTTCACCAGCAGGCTTGCCCGCTTTGGGTGCCGTTGATTGAAAACGGGGAATACGATAAGCCAGGCGCCGATTATTTTGTGAAAAAATACCTTGATGAGGTGATGGCGAAATCGGCAAATATAGATACGTTATTATTGGCCTGTACCCATTACCCTTTGATACAGGAAAAGATAAAAGAATACCTGCCAGAAAATATTCAGGTTGTTGCACAGGGCGATATTGTTGCAGACAGTTTGGTTGATTACTTGAAACGGCATCCTGGAATGGAGCAAAGCATTAGCCGAGGTAAAACGCAGGAGTTTTTCACCACCACAGACGATACTGTCGACTTTGATCATTATGCAGAGTTGTTTTTCTCGGCACCTGTTAAATCGGCGTATGCGGAGGTGAAGGGGTGTGATGTGAGCTAACTTATTATGAACTTCCTGTCTTTCCCTACTCCCGGACTATATTAATCCTATCAACTTTATCAACTATTCAACACTGGCTCACTTAATCAAGCAAAAATCACTAAGTTTGCAGTTTAATTTAAGGGGTTGAACTTTTATCTCACATATTTCATTATAGCGATAGGACTGTTTGGGTTTTCGGCCCTGTTTGCGCTGTTTGGCGTTTATGCCGAACGCAAGGTGTCGGCCTTTATACAGGATAGGCTTGGTCCAACCGAGACCGGTAAATATGGAACCCTGCAAACCTTTGCCGATATTCTGAAAATGCTGCAAAAGGAACTGATAACTCCGGCAGCTGCAGATAAATTACTTTTCATTTTAGCCCCTGCCATTATTTTCGTCGCTGTTTATCTGGGTTTTGCGGCATTGCCGTGGGCCCCGGGATTGGCTCCGGCTAATTTGAATTTGGGGCTGTATTACACCTTTGCTATTATCTCCATCGAAACGCTTGGCATTCTGATGGCCGGGTGGGGGTCGAACAATAAATATTCCATATTAGGTGCTATGCGGTCGGCAGCGCAGATTATTTCGTACGAGATACCGGCAGGATTTGCCATTATTTCTGTTGTAATGATTGCTCAAACATTGAACCTGCAGGATATAGCGGCGCAGCAGGGAATCTTATCGCACGAGCAAGTGAAGTTTTCAGGTTTTTGGGACGTAACGAGTGTAGGCGGCTTTTTTGCCTGGAATGTATTCAGAGCGCCACATTTGTTAATTGCTTTTGTGGTCTATTTTATCGCGTCGCTGGCTGAAAGTAACCGGGCGCCGTTTGATATACCTGAAGCTGAGTCGGAACTGGTGGCCGGTTTCCATACCGAATACACAGGATTAAGATTTGCGCTGGTGTTTTTGGCAGAATATTCAATGATGTTCCTGGTATCGATGGTGGCAGTGATCTTGTTTTTAGGAGCATGGAATACACCTTTGCCAAATATAGGCGGCGCACATTTAGCAGCGTGGACAACCGGAACAACATGGGGTATATTATGGATAGTATTAAAAACGCTGGTGTTGGTAGGCGTACAAATGTGGATCCGCTGGACATTGCCCCGTTTCAGAGTCGACCAGTTGATGAATTTATGCTGGAAGGTATTAACACCACTGGCCTTTGCCTGCATGCTGATATCGGGGATATGGCGGGTGTGGCTGATGTGAAATTGTCATTAGTCATTGGTCATTAGTCATTGGGGTATTTCCCAATCTTACTATGATCGATAACTAATGACCAATGATTAATGACTAATGACTAACACAATAAAAGGTTTTACTACGGCTTTAAAGGGAATGGGAATTACCCTGCGGCATTTGTTTGCCTCGCATAAAAAGCGGGACCTGGTGCCGGCGAGTGATACCAATTATTTTAAGCAACTGGAGGGAACCAATACCATACAATACCCTAAGCAATCGTTACCCATTCCGGAGGTTGGGCGCTATCAGTTGGATGTGGAGATAGATGACTGTATTGTGTGCGACCTCTGCGCTAAAGTATGCCCTGTGAATTGTATTGATATTGAATCGATAAAAGCTACGGAAGCTATCGGCCAAACATCAGACGGTACTACCAAACGTTTATACGCCGCGAAGTTTGATATTGACATGGCTAAGTGTATGTATTGCGGCTTGTGCACCATAGTTTGCCCCACCGAATGCATTGTAATGACTAACCAGTACGATAAAACCGTTTTTCAGTTGAGTGATCTTACTTACGAATTTTCTGACATGTCGCCCGAAATGGCAGCAGAGAAGCGGGTGGAATTTGATAAACAACAGGCCGAAAAGCAGGCCGCCAAATTAGCAGCAATGCAGAAAAAGGAGGAGGGCGCATGAACTTAGTGCAGTTCCTTTTTTACCTGATGACATTGATAGCAGTTGCTTCGGCTATATTCGTAGCCGCTACTAAAAATTTGGTGAGAAGTATATTTATGTTCTTCATTACGCTGTTTGCGTTGGCTGGACTATACGTGCTGGCACTGGCCGATTTTGTGGCTATAACGCAGATAGTGATTTATGTTGGCGGTATTTTGGTGCTAATTCTCTTTGCATTTATGCTCTCAGGTAAAGAAACGCTGAATGCCGTCGGCGAGCAAAAGGGGAGGTTCATCAATATTAATAAATTGCCCGCACTGCTGCTTTCGGGCTTGTTCCTGGTGGTATTGGTGAATATGATATTTAAGATAGATGCCAATAATTTGATTTGGGTGAAAAAGGCGATAGCTACAAATAACGTAATAATGCCCAATTCGCAAACCACCCAAAATATCGGCATAAACTTAATGACCAAATACCTGCTGCCATTTGAAGCGATCTCGGTTTTGCTAATGATTGCACTGATAGGTTCGGCGCATTTATCAAGAAAGGGGAAGGGATTATGATTTCGCTTACTGATTTTCTGGTAGTAGGCGCTACCTTGTTTTGCGTTGGTTTGTATATGATTGTATCAAAGCAAAACGCTATACAGGTGCTGATAGGCATTGAACTGATGTTGAATGCGGCGATATTAAATCTCATAGCCTTTGGTAAATATGACAGCTTTAACAACGGCGGACAAATGTTTGCCCTGTTTGCCATTGTGCTGGCTGCCGCAACTACCGCTGTTGCGCTGGCGATAATATTAAATGTTTACAAGCAGTATAAAACGATTGATCCGGGTGAAATTGATAAATTGAGGGATTAAAAATGATGAAGTTAGGTTGTTTTATTTTCCTGATGTTTTTATCGCTGTGTGCATCTGCGCAGCAAAGGGATACTGTTAGCCGGGACACGGCAACGCCGGGAGTGATACTGGACGCTGATATGACAACACCCCACGCCGCGCCTTTGATTCTGGTTGATGGGATAGTTTATAAAGGGGACTTGAAAGCAATTTTGCCTGACAATATTACTGAAGTTAACGTGGTTAGAGATACCAGTTACATTAAGTTATACGGAAAGGCAGCACAAAACGGCATCATTTTTATAACCACACGCGGTCACAAAAACATTTATAAATATATTAGTCGCGATTCAATTTACCGGGCTTCACTGCCTGATAGCGCCATGTATGTAATTGATGGCGAGCTATCTGCAAAGAAGCCGGATGGGATAGATAGCAATGATATTTTATCTGTAAATGTGTTAAATCAGGATCAAACATCGCAGCTTTCTGAAAGCGGTGTCGGCAGAACTATGGTTGTAGTAGTTACAAAGAGGGGCGCTACCAAAAGCTATCAATGGAAGTTCAGCGCCTTTTCGCCGGCATACAAAGAATATCTTGATAAACACAATGCCGATGACTCCAATGTGTATTTCCGGATAGACGGCAAGAGCTGTGATAAAAGTAATAGTGGCATCCAGGAATTATACAAAGTGCCTAAAGATAAAATAAGCAAAGTGAAATTATCCGGCGCGAAGGATGGGATTACAATTGTAGATATCACAACGAAAAAATAAATTGAATAACTTTTTACAAGCTATAGATACGCTCACCATCAAATTTACCCTCACTGCGGTGTTGCTGCCTTTGCTTGCCTTTGTTGTTAACCTTGCCGTCCCCGGTAAGAAGAATAAGATCACCGGTTTTATATCAACAATTGCCATTGTAGGCAGTGCTGTACTGTCTATAATGGTATTTACCAAGGTTTGGGGCACACAGCATACCGTGCATCAGCAAGCGCTTTGGTTTACCGTTGGCGACACAAAGATCTATGCAGGTATTTTATTGAATAATCTCTCAGTACTGATGTTGTTGCTGGTTAGCCTGATCGCGCTGCCTGTTCATATTTACTCAACGGCTTACATGAAAGACGATGCCGGGTTTAACCGCTACTTTGCCCACCTGAGTCTTTTTTGTTTCAGTATGCTGGCGCTGATAGTTGCTGATAATTTGGTACTGTTCTATATATTCTGGGAATTGGTGGGCTTTTCATCGTACCTGCTCATCGGGTTTTGGTTTACCCGGATCGCGGCGGTGCAGGCCAATAAAAAGGCTTTTATAATGAACCGGATAGGGGATATCGGATTGTTGACCGCTATTCTGATCCTCTATGCGGTTTTTCATACTTTCGATATCAATATCCTGTTCGGCGAGCATTCTGTGGTACAGTCGGTTACTTTTTTGAATAAAGGACACTGGCTTTCGCCTATTGTAAGTAATTATACCATTCCGGGATTATCATATCATCTGCCCGATGTTTGGCAATATGTTGTTTTTGCGGGGATCTTCCTCGCGGTGGCAGCAAAGTCGGCGCAGTTTCCGCTACATACCTGGCTGCCCGATGCAATGGAAGGGCCTACGTCGGTTTCGGCACTGATCCATGCCGCTACCATGGTAGCGGCAGGTGTGTTCCTGCTGGCAAGGGTTTATCCAATGTTCAATCCCACTGAACTGACTATCCTCGCAGTTATAGGCTGTTTTACCGCATTTATGGCTGCAACCATTGCGCTCACCCAAAATGATCTGAAACGAATACTGGCGTTCTCGACCATTTCGCAATTGGGTTACATGGTAATGGCCATGGGGGTAGGAGCGTATTCATCATCCTTGTTTCATTTGGTTACGCATGCGTTTTTCAAATGCTTGCTGTTCCTGGTTGCGGGGATTGTTATCCATCAAATGGCGCATATCAGGGATGATAACAAGCTTGACATAGACCCTCAAAATATTTTAAACATGGGCGGCCTGCGCAAAAAAATGCCGCTCACATTCATTGCCGCTTTGATTGGTGGACTGGCCCTTATCGGTTTGCCATTCACCTCTGGTTATTTGTCGAAAGATGGGATTTTGATCCAGGCTTTTGATTGGTCGGGCGGTAAAGGCGGTTCATTTATGGTCATTCCTGTGGTAGCCCTAATTACTACATGGCTCACAGCTTTTTATGTAATCCGATTGATAGTAAAAGTATTTTTTGGCGATTTGCGCGCCACAACAAATATTGCCAACCCCACGCTGCATATTGGCGATGGCGGCTGGCAATACGCTTTGCCTTTGATTTTATTAGCTATTGGCAGCTTGTTCCCATTGTTTTCGCTGAATCCATTTGAATATAAGAAATCATGGCTGTTTCATGAATTATCCCGCGGCAATGCGTTGCCAGAAAGTATATTTCATTACGTGGTTCCTGTAGTAGTGAATGTTTTGAGCTTGCTGGTTATTTATGGCGCTTACATCATTTATAGTGGAAAGCGGGCTAATCCATTCAAACCGGGCAACGCCCTATGGCGCCTATCATTCAATGAATGGTATATCGATAAGTTCTATTACAGGTATGTAGTGCGCACTGTGCGGTCTATCGGCCGGATGACCTTCAGGATAGACCGCCGGGTGATCGACGGCTTTATACATGCTGTCGCCGGGGTGGGCCTGGTACTGGGTGAAGCCGCCGCATGGACCGACAAATATGTTATAGATGGTTTCCTGCATTTGGTGACCGATATAGTAAACTCCATTGGCGATTTTGCGCGACGGTGGCAGTCGGGTAAGGTGCAGTATTACTTATACAGCATGCTGGTTATTATATTAGTATTATTTATTTTAAAAACATTTATATGAAGTTAGGTGAAAGGTTACAGGTAAAAGGCGAAAGGTTTTTATTTGCTGGTGCCGGTCTTTCTGTCCCAACTCTTAATATTATTCTGCAATGAACATTCTTACCCTACTCATATTTACGCCAATTTTGTTTGGACTTATCATTGCCATGCTGCCATCGGCGTGGAGGAACAGTTTTAAGTTTATTACGCTGCTGGCTACATTGATGCAGCTGGGAATGTCCGTATGGATCTATTGCAACTTTAAAAATGGCGCGGCCTTTAGCGGTGTTAACCAGGAAACCAAATTTCAATTTATTGAAAAGCTACCATGGATAAACCTCGACCTGGGTGCGATGGGCAAAATGCAGGTCGATTATTTTGTTGGGATAGACGGTTTGTCGGTAGCCTTATTGGTGATGGCCTCGCTGGTGATGGTGATCGCTGCGCTGGCCTCGTGGGAGATCAAAAGCAACCTTAAAGGCTTTTTTGTACTGTTCCTGATATTGGACATGGCGGTGATTGGTGTATTCTGCTCGCTGGACTTCTTCCTGTTCTACATTTTTTATGAATTGATGCTGTTGCCGTTATACTTCCTGATAGGTATGTGGGGCGGGGCCCGGCGCGAATATGCTGCTATCAAGTTTTTCCTTTATACCTTATTCGGCTCGGTATTTATGCTGCTGGTGATGATAGGGCTTTACTTATCGGCTAAAGATCCGGCTACGGGTAATCATACCTTTAACATCGTCCAGATGATGAACCCTGCCAACTTTGATAAAGGTGCGGTGTTCTCGGCGCTGAGCCATGAAACGATATTTGGGTTTAACGCGAGAGCAGTAGGTTTTGTGATCTTATTCATTGCTTTTGCCATCAAAGTGCCTGTGGTGCCGCTGCATACCTGGTTACCAGATGCACACGTGGAGGCACCAACCCCGGTTTCTATTATTCTTGCCGGTGTGCTGTTAAAGGTAGGCGGTTATGGGATCATCAGGATCTGCGTTGGTATATTTCCCGAAATTGCCCATGCCGACGCTTACTGGCTCGGAATGCTTGGTGTCATCTCTATTATCTACGGCGCATTGAACGCATTATCACAACAAGACCTGAAGCGTATGATAGCCTATTCCTCGGTGTCGCATATGGGGTTTGTGCTGCTGGGTATCGCCTCGTTTACAACCGAAGGATTAAGCGGTGCGATAATGCAAATGGTGAGTCACGGCTTTTTATCTACTATGTTGTTCTTCCTTGCAGGCGTTATCTACAACCGGGTACACGATAGAGGAATCACCCATTTCCGCGGGCTTGCCAACATTATGCCTAAATACACAGCTTTCGTGGTGATCGCGTTTTTTGCTTCACTGGGATTGCCGGGGTTTTCGGCATTCATTGGCGAGGCCTTCTCCCTAACCGGGGCTTTCAAATCGCCATCGGTTAATGGATTGCTGCCTTACTGGATGCCGGTATGCGGCTCGGTAGGCATCCTGCTTGGCGCGGCCTACTTTTTATGGACCTTACAGCGAATGTTTTTTGGTCCGGTGAATTTAAAGGGTGGCTCCGTATGGAAAACAGCCCTGACCGATCTGAACATCCGCGAGAAAATAACACTGTTGCCGCTGGCATTAATGGCGCTGGCTTTAGGCATTATGCCATCGCTGGTTTTTGGAAAGATCAATGATTCGGTTGTTGCGCTGATCCAATATCTGCAGCTTAAATAAATAATTGCATTGCCGTGTGGAATTGCGCCGGTGCCTGCATCCTGTAAGTAAATAGCCTAAAGCGGCTCAACTAACAGGAGTATTTATTTAACCTAACAGAATTATGTTTAAGAGATTATTAATTGCTGTATGCATCATGGTTGCGGCAACAGCAGCAAAAGCCGACGAAGGACAAAAGGTGGCATCGAAGGTGCAAAAGGTAACGGTTTTTTTAAGAGGTGCGCAGGTAACGCGTACAGCTACAGCAAGTATAAACGCAGGCACGTCAGATCTGATCTTTAATGGTATAGCGCCCAATGTAGACCAACAAAGCATCCAGGTACATGGTACAGGCGAGTTTACCATACTTGCGGTAAAGCAGGAAATCAATTACCTGGCTCCGAACGAAGACGCTAAGATGAAACAGGTACAGGTTTTGCAGGAGCAAAAAAAAGTGATTTGGGATAAGATTTTGATGCAAAACAACCTGATGTCTATTTACCAGACTGAAGAAGCCATGTTGGCAAAAAATCAATTCACCAAGCCCGATAACCAATTTTTGGACGTGGTTAAATTGAAACAGGCGCTAGATTTTCAGACAGAGCGGCTAACCATGTTAAAGGAGAAAGAGCAGGCAGTTACAAATCAGGTAGCACTGTTGAATACAGAAATGCAGAAATACGATAACCAGATAAGCGAAATCAATAACGGTAATCGCACCACGGCCAGCACCAATATTATTGTAACGGTGTCGGCAAAGGCAGCGGTACAATCGGTGGTTACCCTAAGTTATGTGATTGCTAACGCAGGTTGGTCGCCAAGTTACGATATCAGGGCAAAAAACACCAGTAGTCCCTTAGTGATCGTATACAAGGCTAACGTTTTTCAAAACAGCGGAGAGGAGTGGAAGAATGTGAAATTGACACTTTCTACAGGCAGCCCTAACCGGAACAGCATTAAGCCGGAACTGAATCCGTATTATTTGAATGTTAACCCGGTCGCAGTTCTATTACGCGGTCAGGCTTCGGGTTTAACATATTCAACAAGTTATGTAAACGCCGACAAAAGCGCCTCGCTTGCTGAAGTAGTAGTTGCAGAACCGCCAACCGTCAATATGGTTGAAAACCAAACCAGCGTTGATTTCAATATCGAAAACCCTTATTCTGTAACTAATGATGGGAAAGCCTGCCAGGTAGAGATCAACCAGGTAAATCTAAACGCCACTTACCAATACTACGTCGCGCCCAAATTAAGTACCGATGTGTTTTTAACCGCGCAGGTTACTGATCTTAATAAATATAACTTCTTGTCGGGCCCGGCTAACTTGTTTTTTGAAGGAACCTATATCGGCAAGTCGCAGATAGATACCCGCGCCCTAAGCGATACCTTAAATTTATCATTAGGCACCGATAGGAGCATCCAGGTAAAACGTGCGCTGGAAAAGGAACTTACCAAAAATCAAACCCTGGGCACCAATAGAAAGGAAACTAAAAGCTGGCTGATTGAACTGAAGAACCGCAAGAATCAAAAGATAAATCTGTTGGTAGAAGATCAGATGCCGGTTTCGCAAAATGCTGCAATCGAAGTTGAATCGCAGGAAACCTCGGGTGGAAAAACCGATGCGCTTACAGGCAAGGTTTCATGGAATTTAACATTAAATTCGCAAGGCGACAAAAAGCTGCGGCTAAGATATATGGTTAAATACCCTAAAGCCGAACAATTAACAGTTTTATAACCACAAATGCACGACCTGATACCATTTATACCCGGCTCCGTTTCCAATGTTTTGGGCAGTATCCCATTCTTCCTGCCCGAAATTTACCTGACCGTATTATTTGTGGTAGTGCTGGTTACCGACCTGTTATTTGGCCGTAACTCTGAAAAACTTTGCAGGATCATAGCCTGCGCCGGAATTTTGCTGGTACTCCATAAGGATTACCAGCAAATTCAATTACTGTTCGTGGCCGGAAGGGTTAACGGACAGTTTTTGTTCGGCGAAATGCTGCTGCTGAATCGCGTTGCTATCGATTTTAAATTCATTATTGACGCGCTGGCCTTTATACTGGTGCTTTATTTTGAGTGGGATAACCGGCTGGCTAATCATAGAAAAGGTTTGTCCGATCTTTACTCAATTGTCATAGGCTCGATGCCGGGACTGCATTTGATGACGATGGCCGTGAACCTACTGTCTATCTACCTCGCCATCGAAATGGTATCCATCGCCTCTTATCTGATGGTCGCTTACCGCTCAGAAAATGGTTTTAGCGTAGAAGCCGGATTAAAATACGTGCTTTTCGGTGCGGCAGCTTCGGCAATGATGCTATACGGGATTTCTTTGTTATACGGCTTCAGCGGATCGCTTAACCTGTTTACCGGCAATTTATTGCCGGGACTGATGCAGGCTAATTCTGTGGCTGTGTCATTTGCGTTGGGGCTGGTGCTGATAGGGATAGGTTTCAAGCTTTCATTTGTGCCGGTACATTTTTGGGTGCCCGATGTTTATGAAGGCGCATCAACACCTGTTACTGCGTGGTTATCTACCTTGCCCAAAATTGCCGGATTTGCGCTACTGATAAACTTCTTACGGCCCTTTATCTATTTTGCAAAGTGGGATGCATTTGATTTCCGGCTGGTACTTAGCCTGATCGGTATCGTTACAATGGTAGCAGGCAACTTTGCCGCGGTGCTGCAAAAAAATGTAAAGCGGATGCTGGCTTATTCAAGCATAGGACATACGGGTTTCGCTTTGATGGCGATAGTTACCTATAACTCCACCGGTTTATCGGCATTAACCTTTTATTTGGCAGTATATGGGTTAGCTAATATTGGTGCGCTGGCGCTTGCTACCTACTTTGCCAATGCACTTGAGGCTGATACCATGGCCGATTATAAAGGCCTCGGATTAAAATACCCTGCGGCTTCCGTTTGTTTTGTCATTGTGCTGGTGTCGCTTACCGGCTTACCTGTAAGTGCCGGGTTTACAGGGAAGGTATTAGTGTTTTCGTCGGTTTACAGTGTTTATCAGCAAAGTCACAACGTTTGGCTGCTGGCGCTGATGATAACTGGGGCGCTTACAACTGTTGTATCTCTATTCTATTATATTAGGGTACCATTAAACCTCTTTCTGAAAAGGACCGAATTTGTTAAAAATGTACTCGTTAATTCCAAAAACATTATTATTTTGGGTATAATTCTGTCATTTTTAGTAATTATGCTCGGGATATGGCCAAATCTGCTGTTTAAGTTCGTTTAAAATTTCGTTTGGCGCATTCTTTTTGATAAAATTAATATCATTTTATTTGTTTTAATTAGATTTTTATCTAATTTCAGCAACTTTTTCAGCGAAACCTAGTTAACGGTACGCTAAGGAAAAAGAGTAGTAAGGCTTTTGCAAATAACCTTTCTAAACCTATATTGTGATAAGTCCGGCCCACCAATGCCGGACTTTCTTCGTTTTAATAATTCCCCTGTTCCGGAAAGTTTTCTCAAAACTTATAAATAATTATCAATATCTCATTTCAGTTGTTCTTTTGCTATACGGATATGCTAATTTTTTAATTTTTTAGGTTTAATTATATTAAGTTGTTAAATTATTGACGATTTATTTAAATATTTAACTTTTTTATCAATTTTACAGTCATATAAACCTGCTTAACGCTATTTATTTTTATTGATACTAAAAATTGCATGAAAAGATATTTTCCATTCGCGCTTATTGCCTTTATTTTAGTTTTAACATTCCTTTTTCCATCAGTAGATTTTAAAAACGGGCCCGATCCGCACTTTAATACCGGTGATATTGCCTGGATGTTGATGTCGACAGCGCTGGTTTTAATCATGACACCGGGTCTTGCTTTCTTTTATGGCGGGATGGTGAATAAAAAGAACGTAATATCAACCATGTTGCAGAGCATTATCTGTATGGTTATCATTACGGTTATGTGGGGAATCTTTGGTTTTAGCCTTGCTTTCGGTGATAGCATTGGCGGGATAATTGGAAACCCATCAACTTTTTTTATGATGAAGGGCATGCTGGGCAACGCAACCTGGAAACTGGCGCCTACTATTCCGTTGCTGCTGTTTGCAATGTATCAGCTTAAATTCGCCATTATTACACCCGCCCTCATTACCGGGGCTTTTGCCGGGCGTATCAGGTTTAATTCATACATTTTATTCCTGTGTCTGTTCTCCATATTCATCTTTTCGCCACTGGCACACATGACCTGGCACCCGGATGGTATTTTAAGCAAGCTGGGTGTACTTGACTTTGCGGGCGGAACTGTAGTTCACATGTCGGCTGGGTGGGCTGCGTTAGCATCCGCGCTTTATCTGAAGAGACGGAGCGAGCCTAATCATGCCCCTGCACGGATTACCTACGTAATGATTGGTACCGGCTTGTTATGGTTTGGTTGGTTTGGGTTTAACGCTGGTTCGGCGTTTGGCGCTAATCATTTGGCAGTAACGGCATTGGCTACAAGTACTACGGCATCGGCTGCAGCCGGCCTTACCTGGATCTTTTTCGATATGCTGATGGGTAAAAAGCCATCGGCTATGGGTACCTGTATCGGAGCGGTTGTAGGGCTGGTTGCCATTACGCCTGCCGCGGGTTTTGTAACGGTTCCGCACTCGCTGGCTATCGGCATTATATCAGCAGTTGTAAGTAACCTGGTAGTTGAATGGCGCACTCGTACCGCTATCGATGACACCCTCGACGTATTTCCATGCCACGGTGTTGGCGGTATGGTAGGTATGCTGCTGACAGGCGTGTTTGCCAATCAGAAAGTTAACGCCGGTAACACAACCGGCGATGGCCTTTTCTTCGGGCATACCCATTTATTTTTCGTGCAGGTAATCGCTTTGGTAGGCGTATCAGTCTTTGCTTTCTTTGGATCTGTGCTGTTGTTGAAAATCACGGATATGATCTCCCCTCTAAGGGTATCTGCTGAAGAAGAGGAGATAGGGTTGGATATTAGCCAGCACGGGGAGAAATTGTAGAGACATGCTACGTCGCATCTTTGATGGAGCGATCTGTTGTTTTTAGTTATTCTATCTAAAGGAGACGCAAGCATCGCGTCTCTACATATTCGGTTTGCCTGTTTCGCGCGGATTTTTGCTGCTATTTCGCCCGCTTTTCTAAATCAAATCTTAAAACCAAAACCGACTTTGGTACAAAAAGTAACTTTAGATTGTTTAAAGTTACTTTTTGGCTTATTGGTTCAAAAACCGCCTAAATTTGCATTTTAGGGCCTTTTTGGTAGCTTTGTAGCAAACCAAATTATATGAGCAACCTGCTTGTTTCACCCAAAGATGTGCAAGCTTCTTTACAGAAGCATATATTAGCCGACGGCTTCGATCTTACTTTCGATATGGAAAAAAGTAAGGGTGTTTATATCTATGATGCCAAGCACGACCGGACGCTGCTGGATTTTTTTACCTGCTTTGCGTCTGTTCCGTTGGGCTACAATCACCCTAAGATGCTGGGCGACGAAGCCTTCAAAAAAAACCTGATGCTGGCTGCGTTGACCAACCCGTCCAATTCTGATATCTATACCACGCAGTATGCACAGTTTGTAGAAACTTTCGACAGGGTGGGAATCCCTGAATACCTGCCGCATGCCTTTTTTATTGCAGGCGGTTCGTTGGCTATTGAGAATGCGCTGAAGGTTGCCATGGATTGGAAAGTGCAGAAGAACTTTGCCAAAGGCTACACCAAGGAGCTCGGTTTCAAAGTGATCCATTTTGAAAATGCTTTTCATGGGCGTTCGGGGTATACGCTGAGCTTAACCAATACACAACCTGTAAAAACCAAATGGTTTGCCAAGTTCGACTGGCCGCGCGTTTCGTTTCCAAAAATAAATTTCCCTTACAGCGATGCTAACCACGAGGACCTGTTGCGCCGGGAGGAGTTATCTATCGCCCAGATCAAAAAAGCCTTTGAGGAAAATAAGGACGATGTGTGTGCGATAATTATCGAACCAATTCAATCGGAAGGGGGGGATAACCACGTACGCAAGGAGTTTTTAGAGAAGCTGCGCGAACTGGCCGACGATAATGAGGTGATGCTGATCTACGATGAAGTGCAGACAGGCGTTGGCCTTACCGGCAAATTCTGGTGCCATGAACATTTTGGCGAAAAAGCTCGCCCGGATATCCTGGCCTTTGGTAAAAAAATGCAGGTTTGCGGTATTTTGGCAGGCCGGAAGGTGGACGAGGTTGAAGGTAACGTGTTCCATGTGTCGTCTCGTATTAACTCGACATGGGGCGGCAGTTTGGTAGACATGGTGAGGTCGGCAAAGATCATGGAGATCATTGAAGAAGATAACCTTTGTGATAACGCGGCTACCATGGGTGATTACCTGCAAAATAGTCTGTTAAGTATTGCCGAAAGGTACCCCGTTATCAGCAACGTTCGCGGTAAAGGCCTGCTCACCGCCTTCGATTTTCCCGACAAAAAAACCCGCGATAAATTCATCGACGCAGGTATGAAACAAAATGTAATGTTTTTGGGTTGCGGCGATCAAAGTATCCGTTTCAGACCGGCGCTTATTATCGAACAAAAACATATTGACAACGGCCTCGAAATACTCCAAAAAATAAGCGCAACATTGTAACATCAATGTAAAACAATTGATACAAAAACCTGTTTTTCATGGAAATTAGCCATATTTCCACCGATTTCTGCAATAAAATGTTTTAATGCCGTTAGTAAAATATTAACGGGATAACATTCACTATTTTTTCGCCAAATTAAAGCAATATTAGAATTATTATTGTGGCCGAAAGTATAGTGCGCGGTTAATATTTAACAGGGTAGCAAGTAACATGAGTAAGCACATTGAAAAGTTAAAAAAACAACTGGTAGAGATCTCTGAAGTTGTTAATGCATTCCAATCGGAAGCGGTACAGGTAAGAGTTGTTGACAGATTGTTGGACGTAATGATAGAGATGGAAAAAGGTGAGAGTGACACGCCTGAAATATTCAGCAAAAGAAACTATAGGCCAAGGGAGAACGGGCATCATTACGATACCTTCAGAGGATCAAAGAAACCCGGGGCTACCAAAGTTTTAAACCAACTACTATCTACCGATTTTTTCGACACGCGCCATTCGATATCATCGATAGCCGAGTATTGCAAGGAAAATTTCGATTCTGATTTCAAAACGTCCGAACTGTCGGGAATCTTACTCAAACTCGCTAACGAAAACAAACTCAGGCGCGAAAGAAGCAACGAGAATAATCGTTTCGAGTATGTAAAAGCGTGATTAGTTGATTAGAGGTTAGAGAATAGAGATTAGGTTTTAAAAAAAATTAAAAGGGATAGATCGTAATTGATTTATCCCTTTTCTTTTCCTAATCTCGATTGTTAGTTAACAGAGGTTAAAGATCGGAGATTATGTTTGAAATTAAGAAAGGAATAGATAGTTAAATTGATTGTCCCTTTTCTATACTTCCTAACCTCTAATTAACTAACCTCCAATCTCTAACGCAAGTCAAACAGGCTGTCAACGCCTAAAATCTTTTTTGAAGTAAAACCTTCAGCAAATTTTACGCCTATACTTTTGCCGAACTCGCGGGCGCGGGCCTCTACAACCTGGATAAACTCGGGTGATGAAATATAGGTTTGTGGTTCGTTTTCCCATTCAGGGTTGTGGAATTGTGAACCGAAAGCATGGATGCTCTCTATCTTTTTGTCCCAAAAATTGGTTACATCTACCAAAATATCGGGCCTTATATAATTGTCTTGTATAAAGTGTAATACCTGTTTAGGGCGCCATTCCTTTTGGGTTTCGCCATTGTAAATGGTTTCTATTTTCCTCAACCCGGCTAAAAATGCAGCATCTTCTACCAGTTTATTGGCCCGGCCATGATCGGGGTGACGATCGTGGTAGGCGTTGGTGATCACGATCTCAGGCTGGTATTTACGGATCATTTCGACGATCTTCAACTGGTACTCTTTGGTGTTTTCAAAGAAACCATCGGGAATGCCCAAGTTCTCACGCGCGGCTAATCCGAGGATACGGCCCGATTCGGCGGCTTCCTTGTCTCTGATCTCTGCCGAGCCGCGTGTGCCGAGCTCGCCGCGGGTAAGGTCAACGATACCTGTTTTGTAGCCCAGGGCGTTATGTTTAAGAATAGTGCCCGCGCAGCCCAGTTCGGCATCGTCGGGATGTACTGATAATACTAAAATATCTAATTTAAGCATGGTAGATTCTAATCAATTAGCGGGTGCCAGCAAACGGGCAACCTTCTTTTTAATTTTTGACGAAGTGGGTTTGGTAAAAGGAAAATAAAAGTCGACAACAAGTCCGTTGCGGTCAACCAAAAATTTATGGAAATTCCAGCGGGGCACTATACTGAATTTGCCGTTTTCTTTTTTATCGGCAAAAAACTGGTACAGGGGATGTGCATACGGACCGCGCACCCTGATCTTATCAAATACCGGGTAGTTTACACGCTGCGTTTCACAAAATTCTGCAATGGCTTTGCCTTCAAGGGGCTCTTGTCCGCCAAAATCATTCGAGGGGAATGCCAGTATCTCAAAATCCTTTCCTGCGAAATCATCTTTTAGCTGGGCAAGCTCTTTTAGCTGTGGGGTAAAGCCGCATTGCGAAGCGGTGTTGACGATCAGCAAAACCTTGCCTTTATAATCGGACAGGTTCACTTCCTCACCGTCTAACTTTTGAACGTTAAACCGGTAAATACTTTTATTAACCATTATTAGTTGTTAGAGGAAGCGAATCCCGACTGGCTAAGGATAGCTTCGATATCTTTTTGTTCTTCCGGATCGTAGGTCTCTTTCAAATCGTGACCAAAAATACGCGCTGCACTTTGCAACAGGAAGGCCTTGAAGCCTCCCTTCAATTCGCGTACCATTGCATAGCTGGTGTTGCCGGTTTCGCGATTAATTAGTTTTATTAATACTTCGCCCTGACTAATTGTCAGATCTTTGATCTCTTTGTTGAATAAACCTTTGATCTCGGTTTCGCAGTTATTGATCAGTTCCTTTTGTTTGTGCCGATCGCCTGTAAGGGCCAGATCGCGCTGCAATTGGTTATACCTTTTGGCTGCAAATTGCGCATAAGGCATTACTTTCATTACATTATAGCGCAAGCGGCGGTATTTATCCAGGTCGGCCTGGCTTTTAAAAATGCGGTGATCGTTAATATGAACTTCGTATAAAACTATCCATGGCATCATGGTACCGCTGTCAACCGTTAAATAAGTACGGATGGTATCATTTTTGCCAAGAATTAATGGCGCAGCCGGAGTTGTCTGGGCGTTCGCGGAGAACCTCAGTAAACAAGAAAACAGCAGCATTAAGCCAATAAATTTCATATTTTTACGTAGAACAAAAATAATGCAATTTTTTTTGCTAATTAATATAACCGGCAATTATAATTTTTATTGCAAGAACGTGATTTTTAGCCGGATAAAAGATTAAAGGGGATATAATGAAGGATTTAGTGATAGATGTAGAAGCCGAAAAGAATGAGATCTTAAAAAGATACCGTGCTTTGCTGCGCGCCTCGAAATCGACCTTGCAAAAGGGCGATAAACGGATGATCCGCAAGGCATTCGAGATGGCGCTGGAAAGCCATAAAGATATGCGCCGTAAATCGGGCGAGCCTTATATCTATCATCCTATAGCAGTTGCACAGATAGCTGCAGAGGAAATTGGCCTGGGCACAACCTCCATTGTTTGCGCGTTGCTGCACGACGTGGTAGAAGATACCGATATGACGCTCGAGGATATTGAACGCGAGTTTGGTAAAAAAGTGGCCATGATCATTGACGGCCTCACCAAGATCTCGGGCGTATTTGATACCAACAGCTCGTTACAAGCCGAAAACTTCCGTAAGATGCTGCTTACGTTGGCTGATGATGTGCGGGTGATATTGATTAAACTGGCCGACCGCCTGCATAATATGCGGACGATGGAGTTTATGCCGCGCGATAAGCAGTTGAAACTATCGTCGGAAACGGTTTACCTGTACGCACCGCTGGCACACAGGCTGGGCTTATATGCCATAAAATCTGAGCTGGAAGATCTTTCTATGAAATATATGGAAAGGGAAACTTACCAGTTCATTAAAAATAAGCTGAATGAAAAAAAGGCCGAGCGCGAGAAATTCATTCGGGACTTTATTGAGCCGGTAAAGAAGGTTTTAGAAGGACAGGATCTGCATGCCGATCTGTTTGGCAGGCCAAAATCTATCCATTCCATCTGGAATAAAATGAAGAAAAAGGCTATTCCATTTGAGGAAGTGTATGACCTTTTCGCCATCCGGATTATTTTGGATAGCACCCCGGAAACAGAAAAAGCCGACTGCTGGAAGGCATATTCAATAGTTACCGACCTGTACCGGCCTAATCCGGACAGGCTGCGCGATTGGATCTCGTCGCCAAAGGCCAATGGTTACGAATCACTCCATACTACGGTAATGGGCCCACGCGGTCAGTGGGTTGAAGTGCAGATCCGCACTAAACGCATGAACGAAATTGCAGAAAAAGGTTTCGCCGCGCATTGGAAATACAAAGAGTCATCGACAGACAGCGGCCTTGATCAATGGGTGCAAAAGGTGAGGGATATGCTGAAAAACCCCGACTCGAACGCGCTGGACTTTTTGGACGATTTCAAGATGAACCTTTTCTCTGATGAGATATTCATTTTTACTCCAAAGGGCGCGCTGATCCAATTACCGCTCAATGCCACCGCGCTCGACTTTGCCTTTGAGATCCATACCGATGTTGGTGCAAGTTGTATAGGAGCTAAGGTGAATCATAAACTGGTGCCGCTGAGTCACAAGCTACAAAACGGCGACCAGGTGGAGGTGATCACCTCGAGCAAGCAAACACCGAAAGAAGACTGGCTGAATATAGTAGTAACGGCAAAGGCCAAGGCTAAAATTAAATCGGCGCTAAAAGAAGAAAAGAGAAAGGTTGCTGAGGATGGCAAAGAAATTTTAGAGCGCAAGCTGAAATCGCTGAAGATCACTTACAATTCTGAGAACATTCAGAAGCTGAGCTATTTCTTTAAGCTGCCATCCACACAGGATCTGTTTTATAATGTAGCGAAAGGGCTGATCGATATGTCGGGCCTGAAAGAATACCAGGCGTCGGAAAAGGTAATTGAGAACAAGCCACAGGATAAGATAGAAACAGAACAGGTACAAAGTCTGTTACGCAGCATCAAAGCCAAAGACAGTGATATATTGCTCATTGGTGAGGATATGCAGAAGATAGATTATAAACTGGCGGCATGCTGTAACCCGATTCCAGGTGATGATGTGTTTGGATTTATAACAGTAAGCGATGGTATCAAGATCCACCGCACCAACTGCCCTAACGCAGCCAAACTAATGGCTAACTACGGCTACCGCATCGTAAAAGCCCGCTGGACGAATCAGCAAGAATTGGCATTCTTGACAGGCCTCCGAATTACCGGCATCGACGAAGTAGGCTTGATAAACCAGTTAACCACCGTAATTTCGCAGGATTTTAAAGTTAACATCCGCTCGATCACAGTTGACAGTGACAACGGTATTTTTGAAGGCCAGATAATGGTTTACGTGAACGATACTGATCACTTGGATAACCTGATCCGCAAACTAAAAACGGTAAAAGGCGTAACCGGTGTTAACCGTTTCGACTCGGTGATAGAGAAAGCATCGTGAACTTCAGAAAGTCAAGAATCAAGACAGAAAATATCTGTTCATAGCAAACGATTTCCTTAAATAAATAGCAATTCAAATCTTGATTCTTGGTTCTTGACTCTTGATTCTGAAATTCTTGTTTCTTTTTTATAACTTTGTCCTTTAATACATAAACATGTCTCAACAGGAAACCATAGCGATGGTTAAAAAGATTTTCGAGGCGTACCTTGAAAATAAAAACCTCCGGAAAACTCCCGAGCGGTTTGCGATACTTGAAGAAATATATTCCCGTACCGACCACTTCGATGTAGAATCGCTCTACATCCACATGAAAAATAAAAAATACCGCGTAAGCCGCGCTACGGTATATAACACCTTAGAATTACTGGTATCGTGCGATCTGGTGACCAAACACCAGTTCGGCAAGAACATGGCCCAGTTCGAGAAATCATACGGCTATAAGCAGCACGACCATATCATTTGTATCGACTGCGGTAAGGTGGTTGAATTTTGCGATCCGAGGATTCAGCAAATTCAAAGTATGATGGGCGATCTGCTGAAATTTGAGATAAAGCACCACTCGCTGAACCTGTATGGCAATTGCGAAAAGCTGCGTGCCGGTTTTTGTGACAGAAGAGTACAGTAACTCCAAATTCCCGATAAATATTTTTGAATCAAAACACTACTGCTTCGTTCAGTAAAATAAAAGAAATTAATGGCTGTTGACGTATTATTAGGCCTCCAGTGGGGCGATGAAGGTAAAGGAAAAATTGTTGACGTATTAAGCGCAGGCTACGACCTGATCGCTCGTTTTCAGGGTGGCCCGAACGCAGGCCATACCCTTGAGTTTGATGGAAAGAAATTTGTGTTGAACACCATCCCCTCAGGTATATTTTTTGAAAATACAATGAACCTGATAGGTAATGGTGTTGTGATTGATCCTATCACCCTGAAAAGAGAGATAGATAAACTGAAAGATGCTGGTCATGACCTGTTGGCCAAAGGCAACCTGATGATCGCTAAAAAGGCTCACCTGATATTACCAACCCACCAACTGCTGGACGCTGCTTCTGAAAAGAAAATGGGCGAAGGTAAGATCGGTTCGACATTAAAAGGTATCGGCCCGACTTATATGGATAAAACCGGTCGTAACGGTTTGCGTGTTGGCGATACTACTTTGCCTGATTTTAAACAGCGTTATCAGAAATTGGTAGACAAGCATGTATCGATGTTAACGTCGTTATATGGCGAAGTGCCTGATTTTTCTGAACGTGAAGCTGCATTTTTTGAGGCAGTTGAACTGATCAATAAATTCCAGTTGGTTGATTCGGAACACCTGGTAAACAATTACCTGAAAGAAGGCAAAAAAGTTTTGGCAGAAGGCGCACAGGGAACTATGCTGGATATAGATTTCGGTTCCTATCCGTTCGTTACATCATCAAATACTACCACTGCTGGCGCTTGCACCGGCTTAGGCGTTGCTCCTAATAAAATTGGCGATGTGATAGGCATCTTTAAAGCTTATTGTACACGTGTAGGCGGTGGTCCGTTCCCTACAGAATTGAATAACGAAACAGGTGAAGAACTGCGTAGAATTGGCCATGAATTTGGGGCTACTACGGGTCGCCCGCGCCGTACGGGCTGGATCGATCTTCCTGCTTTGAAATATGCCATTATGCTTAACGGTGTTACCCAAATGGTAATGACTAAAGCTGACGTACTTAGCGGTTTTGAAAAGATCTATGCCTGCACACATTACAAATACCAGGGTGAGCAGATTGATTACATGCCATACGATATTTGCGGCGTAGAGGCCATACCAGTTTTAAAAGAAATTGACGGCTGGAACGAAGACCTGACCGGTATTACCGAACTTTCAGAAATTCCTGCCAAGCTACAATCGTATATCGATTACCTGGAGAGAGAATTAGGCGTGCCGATCAAATATTTATCAGTTGGTCCGGATAGGAAACAAACTTTGGAACTGCACGTTTAAATCACACTTCAAACAAGATAACAAAGGCTCCGTTAGCGGAGCCTTTTGATTTATAAACCTATTTTTACAGCGTGGTTATTCAAGTAGAGGATCCGGAAGAATTTAAGGCCAAAGCGTTGCATTGGGCGGCAGGATTTGAGGTTTGCTGTTGCCTGGATTCAAATAACTTTAAGGATGCTTATTCGAAGTTTGATACGCTAATAACGGTTGGAGTAAAAGCCGAATTGAAAATCAACGCAGGCAATGCTTTTGATGAACTCGAAAGATTCAGGCAAAAGCATTTGGGCTGGATGACAGGTTTCTTTACCTACGACCTTAAAAATGAAGTTGAATACCTGACTTCCGATAATCCAGACCATCTTCAGTTCCCTGATCTGTATTTTTTCGTCCCGCAGCATCTCATCATAATTAACGGGAATGAAGTTGAAATAATAGGTGATGAGGTAAAGCAAGTTTGGGATGAAATTAATGCGCAATTGTCAACTCAAGCGGCGGAATCATCTGAAATAAATATTCAATCGCGTTTCAGTAAGTCGGAGTACATAACGCAAGTTGAACAAATAAAAGAACACATTAACCGCGGCGATATTTATGTCACCAATTTTTGCCAGGAGTTTTTTGCAGAAAACGCGGTTATCGATCCACTTACTGTTTTTTTAAAACTCAATGCAATCTCCCCAAATCCTTTTGCTGCATTTTTTAAGCTGAAGGATAAATATATCATCAGCGCCAGCCCCGAGCGATTTTTAGCAAAACGAAATGATAAACTGATCTCTCAGCCTATAAAAGGGACGGCCAGACGCGGCGCTACGCCAGAAGAAGACGAACGTAATATTCAGGAGCTTCGCAATCATACCAAAGAATTACAGGAAAATGTGATGATAGTTGATTTGGTTCGCAATGACCTGACCCGCTCGGCTAAACAGGGAACCGTAACTACCGAAGAGCTTTACGGTATCTACAGCTTTAAGCATGTACATCAAATGATATCGACGGTGGTGTGCAAGCTGGATGATAATATCAGCGATATTCAGGCTGTAAAAAACACCTTTCCAATGGGCAGTATGACCGGTGCGCCGAAGATTAGCGCCATGCAGTTAATGGAACAATTTGAACACAGCAGACGTGGGGTATACTCAGGAGCATTGGGCTATTTCAGCCCGGATGGGGATTTTGATTTTAATGTAGTGATCCGCACGCTGCTTTATAATGCAGAGAATAAATATCTCTCATTCCATGCGGGCAGCGCTATCACTTACCACGCCGACGCAGAAAAGGAATATGAAGAATGTTTGCTTAAAGCACAGGCTATACTGGAGGTGTTAGGGCAAACAATATCTTCTCCCCAATCCGCACACTAATAGCCGAACCATTGGCAAAGAACGCTGAATAAGGTTTCACACTCAGAAACGGCACAAACGCTTTGCCGTAAAGTTCCTTAATATCCGCATCAAAAGCATAGCTGCTTACTTTTGCTATTTGCCATGAGATATGCTCCACCTGGTATTGCATGGTTTTGGATGCGGCAAGCTTATTGTATCCCCAGTAATGCTCAAAAATAAATTCCTCCTGGCTGCCGGGTCGAATGTCTTCATACACATTACTCACTACGGCACTCAGCCTGTTCCAACGGCCTTTGAGTTTCCATTCATAAACAAATTCGGTTTGTTGATCGTCGATACTAACTTTTGAATGGCGCATGGGTAAAGCGCGGTAGTGTTCTTTATAAAGGTTGTTGGCGATTAGCACAATAGCACTTTTAGGGACTATCTCACTGATAAAAACGGCGCCGCGCTTCCATTGCGTACCATCGAAATGTTTTACATAAAAGCGTAGGTTCACTTCTTCAAAATTGATGTGGAATGGCCATTTTACGCCCGCAACCTTGGTCTCCCGAAACATAAAACCAACCATACTTACCAGCGCTTTGCCTTCCCAAAGATCCAGTTCGGTGTGGGGCGGCAAATAAGGTTCAAGCACTTTGGGATCAACTTCATAGTTCAGCATCAACAGATCATTCCATTGCGCTTCGAGGAATTTGCGTTTGCTCATAAAAAAGAAATCCCGCTGGGGCGGGATAATTATTTAGTGTTTGTAATAATTCATAGCTTCGGGTATCCGTTTCTGAATATCGGCGATACGGGTGGCGTCGGCAGGGTGGGTACTGAGCAGTTCGGGCGGAGCACCGCCTTTGTTCTGAGCAGACATGTTTTGCCAGAAGGTAAGCGCAGCATGCGGATCATACCCGGCAAGGGCCATAAAAGTAAGGCCTAAGCGGTCGGCTTCCGATTCCTGGTTACGGGAATATTTCAGCAGTAACAGATTACCGCCCACGCCGTATAGCTGATTGATAATGGTTTGCGTGGCCTTGCTTTGCGTATTTGAAGCGACGCCAACCGCTCCCCCTATTCCCTGAACCGCCATTTGCTGCGATACCCGCTCAGCGGAATGGCGTGCGATGGCATGGCCTATTTCGTGTCCCATCACGGTGGCCAGTTCGGCGTCGGTTTTGGCTAAGGGCATTAATCCGCTGTAAACGGCAACCTTACCACCGGGCATGCACCATGCATTTACTTCTGAACTTTTTATAAGGTTGAATTCCCACTTAAAGTTATATTGGTCGGCCAGGCCGTTGGTTTTAAGGTAACCTTCAATGGCTGCAGCAAGCTGCGAGCCTACACGTTTTACACGCTGCGCATCGGTGGTGTTGTTTATAACGACCGTCTTTGGATCAGATAAAAGCTGACTGTAACTTTGGGCTGCAGACTGATTGATTTGTGAATCATCTACCAAACTCAATTGTTTGCGACCGGTTAACGGAACGGTTGAACATGAAACGGTAATCAGCACGGTAAATGCTGTCAACACGGAAAGAATTTTTTTCATACGGCAGTTTTCTTCTTAAATAAATTAACTCTCGACTCTTTACCTTTCAGCAAACGCTCTATGTTTTTTTGGTGAGTAACCAATATCAGCAGGCAAATAAGCATACCGAAGATAACCACGAGGTTATTGGTGTACTTGTTAAAAAAGAACGTAACGCCTATAAGATAAGCAAAGCCTGCCGTGATTGAACTGAGGGATACATACCGTGTAATTAACAGGATAATGATAAATACAGATACGCAGAACAATGCGGCATCCAGGTTCACAGCTAAAACCATTCCAAACAATGTGGCAATTCCTTTTCCGCCTCGGAAACCTGCAAAAACAGGGAATAAATGGCCCATTACAGCGGCAATGCCGAGGGCCAACTGATAACTTATATAATTTGAATGCGGACCGCCCGTAGTTGAAGCGCCTATAAAATAGGCCAGGTTGGTGGCTGTCCACCCCTTTAAAATATCGATAAGCATTACCGGGACACCTGCCTTTTTACCTAACACCCTGAAAGTGTTGGTGGCGCCGGCATTTCCGCTGCCGTACTCGCGCACATCAACGCCATAAAAGGCCAAACCTATCCAAACAGCTGTGGGGATAGAGCCGCAAAAATATGCCAGAATAAGCGCTGAAACAGAGTAGACAGTTATCATTTCACCGCAATATTAATAATTTGATGTCATAGTTTAGTGGGAAAGTCGGAAAGTAAGGATGCCTGCAAGAAAAAAACCGGGGTTGTAATTCTATACGTTTTCCTTACTCCTCAAATCTCTAAATACAGCAGGTTAATCCATCGCTTTCAAACTCAGATCCAGGCTTTTTACAGAGTGGGTGAGCGCACCTACCGATATATAGTCGACCCCACATAGTGCGTACTCTTTAATATTATCGATGGTGATGCCGCCTGAAGCTTCGGTAATAAACCTGCCGTTAATAATGCTAACCGCATTGCGCAGATCGTCAAAATTAAAGTTATCGAGCAAGATACGATTTACGCCTCCCGTTTCCAAAACCTGCTGTAATTCGTCGAGGTTTCTTACTTCAATCTCAATTGCCAGCTTTTTGTTTTGTTTTTGGAGATATTGCTGCGCATTTTCAATAGCCTGGCGTATGCCGCCCGAGTAATCAACATGATTATCCTTAATCAGTATCATATCATAAAGGCCAAAACGGTGATTAACGCCGCCGCCAATGCGCACCGCCCATTTTTCAAGATAGCGCAATCCCGGCGTAGTTTTGCGGGTATCTAAAACTTTAGTGTTCGTACCTTCCAGCAGATCAACTATGTTGCGGGTTGTAGTAGCAATGCCGCTCATGCGCTGCATGCAGTTGAGTACCAGGCGCTCTGCCTTTAATATGCTTTGCGCATCGCCTTCAACGGTAAGCACAATATCTTTCGGCTTAACGCGGGCGCCATCGTTTAAAATAACGTCAACTTTCAGGCCTGAATCAACAATGCGGAATATCTCGAGCGCCAGCTCAACGCCGGCCAGAACGCCTTCGTCCTTTACCAGCAGTCTGGCTTTGCCTTGTGTACCGGTGGGAATAGTTGCAAGTGAAGTATGGTCGCCATCGCCAACATCTTCACTAAGAGAATTTAATATGAACTGATCGATAAGTTGTTTGTCCAAAACGTAGGGGTTTTTGAAGTGACAAAAGTAATAATAGTTGATGGTTGATGATTCATAGTTAATGGAAAAAAGTAGCAGTGGAGGGGAGCCTGCTACTATCTACTGCAACTGCTACTAAGTTTTATTTCGGCTATAGGCCTGTGAACCATCAACTATCAGCTTCCGATGCTACTTCACTTTCTCCGTTTCGATACGAATCTCGATAATTTCAGGATGACCATCGGCATCTTTAAGGGTGTAGGCTACACGGAATGGTCCTTTCTGCGTATTGAGGATGAGCACACCAAACCGGTAGCTTGCGCTGGAATTAACTTTGTGCAACATTTTTACCGATAAGGGTTTATTTTGAGCGAAAAACCTGTCTAAAATCAAACCGGCCTGAACTTTTGAGTAAACATTTTCTTCATCCTGCATGGTGATCTCGATGTTTGGTGCGAAGAATTTTGACAGCTCAGGCACATTACCCTGGCGAAAAAAATCGGCAACTTTATCAATGGCATCGGGGATAGCCAGTGAGGGCAGGAGGAAAAACAAGAGCGTAAACGGTAAGTAGCGTAGCTTCATACAATACAGATTGATGTTAAATAAAAATCAAAAAAGTGCAGCAAAAGTTTTGTCAAAAAGCTTACCTGGGCCGGGCAAGGTCAATCAGGCTATCAGGGAGGGGATATCAGCGGTAAATACTATCAACCGCTTCCCTGCTAACTAAATCAACATAATTTATATATCTAACAACGTTGCCTTTATATTTGCATTGTGGAAAAACAAAAAAAAATTGCATTAATTATTCTCGACGGCTGGGGTTACGGCCGTAACGACGAATCGAACGCTATACTTGCCGCCAATACGCCTTTCTTTGATTCTATGCTGGAAAAATACCCGCATTCAAAACTCGAAGCATCGGGAACCGCCGTAGGGCTACCTGCCGGGCAGATGGGTAACTCAGAAGTGGGGCACATGAACCTGGGTGCAGGGCGCGTGGTTTACCAGGAGCTTGGCCGTATCCATAAGGCGGTTGACGATAACGAGTTGCCGGAGAATGAGGTGGTTAGAAATGCATTTGAATACGCAAAGCAAAATAATAAGGATGTACATTTTATAGGTCTCGTGTCTGACGGCGGGGTGCACTCGCACATCAAACATGTTAAGGGGCTTTGTGATGCTGCACAAATTTATAAGCTTGACAATGTGTACGTCCATGCTTTTTTAGATGGCCGCGATACGGACCCAAAATCGGGCGAGGGTTTTATTACCGAGCTTGAGAATTATATAGAAAATACCAACGTGAAGCTTGTGTCGGCAATTGGCCGGTATTACGCTATGGACAGGGATAACCGCTGGGAGCGCGTGAAACTGGCGTACGACCTGATGGTTAACGGAGCAGGCGAGCCAACAAAGGATATTATCCAGTCGATCAAAGAATCTTACCTGCAAGGCGTTACCGACGAATTTGTTAAGCCGATTGTTAAGGTTGATGCAAACGGGCAGCCACTGGCGGTGATTAAAGAAGGCGATGTGGTGATCTGTTTTAACTTCAGAACCGACCGCGGTCGTGAGATCACGGTTGCTTTGACCCAAAAGGCATTCCCTGAGTATAACATGCATCCGCTTGCGCTGCGTTATATCACCATGACGCCATATGATGAGACGTTTAAAAATGTAGAGGTGATCTTCAATAAAGAGGACCTGACCAAAACGCTTGGAGAGGTTTTACAGGACGCCGGTAAGAACCAGATCCGCATAGCTGAAACCGAAAAATATCCACACGTAACTTTCTTCTTTTCGGGCGGGCGCGAAAAAGAATTTAATAATGAAAAGCGCTTGCTGGTGCCATCACCAAAGGTAGCCACTTATGATCTTCAGCCCGAAATGAGCGCAGAGGGTATCCGCGATGCCATAATCCCTGAACTTAACAGGGGCTGGGCAGATTTTATAGTACTAAACTTTGCCAATACCGACATGGTGGGTCACACAGGTGTTTTCAGCGCGGTTATTAAAGCCGCTGAAACGGTAGACGCGTGTACTCAGGCAGTAGTTGAAACAGGACTGGACAACGGTTATTCGTTCATCATTATTGCCGATCACGGTAATGCTGATTACATGATTAATGATGACGGCTCTCCAAATACGGCACATACCACTAACCTGGTGCCCTGCATTATTATAGATAAGGATGTTAAGGAAGTGAAAGACGGTAAACTGGGCGATATTGCGCCAACTGTATTGAAGTTATTGGGAGTGCCAATTCCTGAACAAATGGGCGGTAATGTATTGGTGTAAGCTAAAAGTTTTTGCTGTAAGCACAGTATTTGGAGGCTTGCTGCTTCTCGGAGCAGCCTGCCGTCCTGACAATACAAAATCTGACGGGGCGCTGAAATATTTCGACCTGAAAGGGTATTTTACCAATGACACTGCACGACTTAACAAGCAACATCAATTGGTTACCAAAACAGTAAAGCACAACGGCGTTAGCGAAACGCAAAATGTAAAGATCGGAAACTGGGGGGAGGAGCTGGAAATGTTCCTATCGGCCGATATCAACCGTCCGGCCTGGAAAAATAGCTACACTGTACAAACCGGCGACGGCATTACATCATACCGCGCTAAAGAACCTGATTTGAAAGTACGTGAGATCCTGATAAAAAGGGAGGGCGGTAAGATCAAATGGTTTTTCATCTATACCTACACCAAAAATATCCTATACCAAACTTCGGAAGAATTGAGTTACTATCCTGATTCGCTCTATGTGATTAAAAAAGATCAGCGGGTGAGATGGATGGGGAGAAACAGGTACACTATAACCGGTGTAATTCGGCAATAAATTTTATTGTTTGCGTGCGGCTGTTACCGATGACGGGCTGGTGGCCTCGGTTAGTTTTTGCCTTGAAATATCGATCTGTGTGGAGATATCGGTTCTGCCGGGGTTATCGGCCAATACTTTTTCTAAATCCGTTATGGAGGCCTTCAGGGAATTAATGCCTCTCACCTTGTCATTATGACCTGACCCCTGCAATTTGAAACAACCATACTCGCGGTAGGCCAGGCCCCGTACCTGGAAATATTTGTTTCGTGTATCGTCGGGATCTATGCTGATGGCCTTGGTAAGATCAAATATGGCGCCTAATAGATATTTTTCCCGGTCGGCATAGGTGAGTTGGTTATCTTTCCCCAAATATCCTTTAGCCCGTGCACGGTAGTAATATGCGGTAGCATCAGTAGGATTTATAGAGATTTCCTTGGTATAAGCCGCTATGGATTTTTTATAATTTTCGCTATGATAATAGGAATAGCCCAGCATCAGCAGCGCTGTAGAATTGGTAGAATCGATAAGGCATGCCTTTTCGAGCTGCAAAACTGCTGCTTTAAAATCACCATCCATTAAAGCCTGCTGACCCAACTTTATGTAAGAATTTTGAGCTACAGAACTTTCGATAGAAGAAATGATAAGAAAAGATACTATGACCGAAAACTTCATCAAGGGCTAATAATTTTTAGCAAACAGTATAATTATAAACTGATATAGTATGAAAATATTATGCCAGCGGCACTTTTTTACCGGAATATTTCTGATAATTTATCAAACAGAACGCGATACTATGACTTTTTTTCATCTTTAACAATAATTTTATTTTTTTTGACAAAAGGAGGCTGGCTTGTAAGTGTCATATTATCAATAATTTATGTGTGAAAGGCACTTAAGGCCGGGCATTGCAATAGATTGGCATAGCTCTTGAAACATATATTCGCTGTATTGATTATAGTTATATAACCTGTGCAAAATAGCCCGTATCTTTACAGGCTGACATTATGACGTTTTTTACAAAACATAAAAGGGTAGTTGATGAGTTTTGATCCATTCGATTTTAAAAGTGCTTTACCGGTTATAAATGAAGACTCGGAGTTTTTTCCGCTGATGTCTACTGAAGACGAGGAGGAGATGAACAACGAAGCTTTGCCGGATGTTCTGTCTATCCTGCCGTTACGCAATACTGTATTATTTCCTGGCGTGGTTATTCCGATAACCGTAGGCCGCGATAAATCTATAAAACTAATACGTGATGCCAACAGGGGCAGCCGCATGATTGGGGTAGTTGCTCAACACGATGTGGCGATAGAAGACCCGACTTTTTCCCAATTAAACAAGATCGGTACAATAGCGCTGATTGTTAAGATGCTGCAGATGCCCGACGGTAATACCACTGTGATACTACAGGGCAAGAAGCGTTTTGTCCTGAAGGAGGAGGTGCAGAGCGTACCATATATAAAGGCAACTATCGATCCCTTTAAAGAGGTAAAACATAAAGAAGATAAAGAATTTAAGGCCATGGTTTCGTCGATAAAAGACATGGCCATGAGTATTATACAACTTTCGCCGAATATTCCGAGTGAAGCAGGCATAGCGATCCGTAATATCGAGAGCACTTCGTTTCTGATCAATTTCATATCGTCGAATATGAATGCGGATATGATTGCCAAACAGCAGTTACTGGAAGAGCCCAACCTGCGCAGTCGCGCTAACCTGGTGTTGGAACACCTGACGCTTGATCTGCAGATGTTGGAACTGAAAAATCAGATCCAAAGTAAGGTACGCGTTGATCTGGATAAACAGCAGCGCGACTATTTCCTGAACCAGCAGTTGAAAACCATACAGGAAGAGCTGGGCGGCAATACGCCCGACCTTGAAATTGACAGCCTGAAACTGCGTGCTTCGAAAAAGAAATGGGCAAAAGAGGTTAAGGATCATTTTAACAAAGAGCTTGAAAAACTGGTGCGTATCAATCCTGCGGCAGCTGATTATTCGGTACAGATTAATTATTTGGAGTTGCTGCTCGACCTGCCATGGAACGAATTCACCAAAGATAACTTTGACCTGAAGCGTGCGCAAAAAGTATTGGATAAAGACCATTTTGGGCTGGATAAGGTAAAGCAGCGTATTATTGAATATCTGGCGGTACTGAAGTTGAAGCATGACATGAAGGCGCCAATTCTTTGTTTGGTTGGCCCTCCGGGTGTTGGTAAAACATCGCTCGGTAAATCAATTGCTAAAGCTTTGGGCCGTAAATATGTGCGAATGGCTTTAGGCGGAATTCGTGATGAGGCTGAGATTAGGGGCCACCGCAAAACTTATATCGGTGCTATGCCGGGCCGGATCATCCAATCGGTAAAAAAAGCCGGCGCAGCAAATCCAGTATTTATATTGGATGAGATAGATAAGGTTGGTAACGATTTCAGGGGTGATCCGTCATCAGCTTTATTAGAGGTACTCGACCCTGAACAGAATAGCACCTTTTATGACCATTACGTAGAGATGGATTTTGACCTGTCGAACGTAATGTTCATCGCGACAGCCAATTCATTGAGCACCATACAACCAGCTTTGCTCGACCGTATGGAGATCATAGAAGTTAACGGCTATACCATTGAAGAAAAGGTTGAAATAGCCAAACAGCACCTGTTGCCCAAGCAACGTGAAGCACACGGCTTGAAGGCAAAAGATGTGGTGCTGAAACCCGATGTGATTGAAAAAGTGATAGTTGATTATACCCGTGAATCGGGCGTGCGTGCGCTGGAAAAGAAGATCGGTTCATTGGTGCGGGGCGTAGCCAAGAATATTGCGATGGAAGAGCCCTATAACCCAATTGTTAATAAAAAAGAAGTTGAGAAGATCCTCGGTGCGCCGATATACGATAAAGACCTTTATGAGGGTAACCATGTTGCCGGGGTAGTAACCGGATTAGCGTGGACATCGGTAGGCGGAGATATATTATTTATAGAAGCCAGTTTAAGCCCTGGTAAAGGCAGGTTGACACTTACCGGTAGTTTAGGCGATGTGATGAAAGAATCGGTAACGATTGCGTTGGCTTACCTGCGTGCGCATGCCTCGACTTTCAATATTGACCCGAGACTATTTGATCTGTGGGATGTGCATGTACACGTACCTGCAGGCGCTACGCCAAAAGATGGTCCGTCTGCGGGTATTACTATGCTTACGGCGTTGACCTCGGCATTTACCCAACGGAAGGTTAAACCTAACCTGGCTATGACCGGCGAGATCACTCTGCGCGGCCGTGTGCTGCCTGTAGGCGGCATCCGCGAAAAAATACTGGCCGCCAAACGCGCCAATATCACCGAGATCATTCTTTGCCAGTCGAACAAAAAAGATATCCTCGAGATAAGGGAAGACTATATTAAAGATCTGAAATTCAACTACGTTTCAGAAATGCGCGAGGTAATTGAATTGGCGCTCCTCGATGAAAAAGTGACCGATCCGCTCGACTTGACGATTAAGGAAGAGGCCATCCATCCTTCAAAATAAATTCATTTTTAATAATAAATTAGCTATAGCATTTAAGAAAAAGGTTTAAACCTTTCTTAAATGCTATAGCTATTGATTTTATTGCGATGAAACTTTTTTGCGTGGATAAGCGTAATACGCACTATCGTAATTATAAACTAATTATGATAATAGTTAACACAACCCAAACACCATCAAAGTGAAGAGAACTTTTACCTTAAAAGCTGTTTTTTTATTTTTACTTATCACATCGTCTTTTTACCTGAAGGCCCAGAATCTCGAAGAAAATCCAATTAAAAGAGACTCTGCTGTTGTTAGCTTCCAAAGGCCGCGTACCGTGTTTCTTGAAGCCGGCGGACCCGGCCTGGCGCTTACAGTAAACTATGATACCCGTTTTGGTGAAAATCGTGACAAATGGGGGTATCGCGTAGGGGCGGGTTATTACAATACCGGCGCTAACTGGGTGGCATCGGTACCGCTGCAAATAAACTATTTGTATGGTTTGGGCAGGCAAGGTACCAGTAGCTTTATTGAATTTGGCGCAGGTACCACGTTTGTGCGGTCGCAAGGCAGTAACAGGGGAAGCTATTTTGAATTTGATAATATAACAGGTTTCATTGCCACCGGAACCATAGGTTACCGTTTTCAGCAGGATAATGGCGGTATAAATTTCCGTATTGGCTTTGTACCGGTTTGGTATGATGAAGGCATTTTGGCCGAAGGCGGTTTCAGCATAGGCTATACCTTTTAACGGTACTTTAAAATATTTTTGCAAAAGCCCCGAATTACCGGGGCTTTTACTATTTTAGACGGTTAAATCCCCAAAAACCGGATGAGAATTAAAGTATTAGCTTTCCTTGTCAGCCTTTTCTGTGCTGTAAATGTTTTTGCGCAAACCCACACCAACGAGATTGGCCTTCAAACTGATAATGATTCGTATCTGTTGCAGGGGTCGGACAGGTATTATACAGATGGTATTTATTTTTATTTCCGCCATGCGCTTCGGGTGGACGAGAAAAGTAACCTTGCCAATAAAGTATTGGGGCTGGAAATAGGTCAGAAAATATACAACCCGCAAAGTGGGAGTGTACTATATAAAGGAGAGGATCAAGCCTACCTTGTTGACCGGCCATTCGCCGGTTATTTATATGCGGGTGCAACCCTGAATTTTTTATATAAGGATGAAAGCAATTTAAAGCTTGGCGCACAGGTGGGTATCATTGGTCCGGGTGCATTTGGCAAAGAGGTGCAGGATTACGTACACGATCATTTCGGCTTTTATCATCCCGATGGTTGGGAATTTCAAATCGGTAATGAAGCTCAGCTCAACCTCTCTGCCGTTTATGACAGGTTACTGGCAAGGGGCTCATGGATTGACTTATCGCTGGCCGGCTACGCCAACATAGGTAACGGTTTCACCGGAGCAGGGGCTGGCCCTATGATAAGGGCGGGCGCATTTAACCAACTTTTTAATTCAGTTAGTACGCAAAGTACCGCTATAAGAAAGCAAGGTGCTGCGCCGCTGCATGCGCACGAGATCTTCTTCTATTACAAACCGCAAATTAATTATGTTGCTTACGATGCAACCATACAAGGCGGTTTATTTGCCAGCCACAACGATCCCAACGGCCTGGAAATAACCCGGAACAAAGAACCTTTTATTTTTAGCAATGAACTGGGTGTTGCATTTACTACCAACAGGTTTGTTGTAAACGCGGCAGCTATCTTCCACACCAAAGAAACCAAAGAAATGGTACGCTCTGAACAGTGGGGAAGTGTTACTGTGTTGTATCGGTTTAAGTAGATTGGGATTCGCAGATGATGGTAGGAGATGGCTGCACAGTGCCGCATGTCATTTCTCGCTGTTGTTAAATAACAGCGGGTTTGATTTGTATCTAATCTTCAAAATTATTTCTTCTGCTTTCTTTTTTTGCTGAGTTAATGCGCTTTGATTCAAGCCGGGCGGCTTTTGCGGCTTTGCTCACTTTTAGCGCTTTGCGTACTTTAGGTACGTGGAGGGCCTTGGTTAGCAATACAATGAGGCGCTCTATTGCTTTTTCTTTATTAAGGTACTGACTGCGTTCTTCGTCGCAAACTATTTGTACCAATCCGTCTTTATTTACCCTTGATTGTATTTTGCCGTTTATCCGGTCTTTCTCCTCGTCGGTGAAAAGGAGTGAATTATTAACCGAGAATAACAATTCTACCTTGCTTGCTACCTTGTTAACGTTTTGCCCGCCCTTGCCGCCGCTGCGCGATGTTTTATAGGCCACCTCTTTTTGCAGGTCGGCTTTTGTAAAGTTCATAGCGCGAATTTAAGGAAAGTTTACAGTTTACAGTGAGCAGTTGGCAGGGAGTAAGTTGGTTTTCAATTTATGATGCGCAATGGGAAAACTGCCCACTGCCAACTTTTTTAATTTAAACTGCCAATTGTCCACTGCTAACTTTTTTATACTTTAGCTACTCAATGAGTAAGAATATCGTAGTTGCCATTGATGGCTATTCATCGTGCGGAAAAAGCACATTAGCAAAGGCTTTGGCAAAGAAGCTTCACTTTATTTATGTCGATAGCGGCGCTATGTATCGGGCTGTAGCCCTGTATTTTCTGAGAAACAACATTGACCTTAGCAATACTGAACAGGTTGTTGAGGCGCTAAAAAATATTCACCTGAATTTTCATTCGCGCGATTACCAGACACATATTACACTGAACGACGAAGAGGTTTCGGACGAGATCAGGCAGATGCCGGTATCTGAAACGGTAAGCGCGGTATCAGCAATCCGCGAGGTGCGTTACGAAATGGTGAAACAGCAGCAGCGAATGGGGAAGTCGAAAAATATTGTGATGGATGGACGCGATATTGGCACCGCCGTTTTTCCGGATGCGCCCGTTAAGATATTTATGACTGCCGACCCCAAAGTGCGGGCTGAACGTCGTTACAAGGAACTGCTGCCAAAAAATCCCAATGTCACTTTGGAGGAAGTATTTGAAAATATAGCTCACCGCGATTTTCAAGATACCACCCGCAAGGAAAGTCCGCTGACGCGTGCTGGAGATGCTATCATACTTGATAACACCAATCTGACGCCTGAGCAGCAATTGGATTTTGCACTGGAAAAAGTTGAAAGGGTAATGAAAGGCGGGGATTTGCGCACGGAGAGCGGGTATTGATTCCCTTATTTTAATTTCCGAAACTGAAGCTATCATTGCCGTTGACTTTAGTCAACGGTTAAATAAGGATACACAATGGGCTTTAGCCAAAATCTAAGCCATTTTGGCTAAAGCCAATATCTCTCTATATTGTTATCCGTTGACTAAAGTCAACGGCAATGATTGAGTTAGTCTGCAGCATCAACCTCTTCGGCCTCAAACTTCACGGCGCTCACACCAAACTTATTCAAAAAATCAACACCTTCATCGCTTGCAAGTCCTTTGTATGCCGCGTATGATTTATCGAACAACACTTTCTTTACACCTGCCGAATAGATGAGCCTTGCACAGGGGAGGCAGGGAGATAATGTTGTATACAATGTAGCTCCTTCCAGATTAGCCCCGTTTTTCACTGCATACAGTATAGCATTTTCCTCGGCATGGAGCGCAAGGGAGCAGCTTCCTTTTGAATCACGGGCGCAGCCCACGCCCGGCCATTCCTCATCGCAGTTGTGGGTATGTGCGGGAGGGCCGTTATACCCTATGGAAATGATGCGGGTATCTTTAGCCAAAACAGCCCCAACCTGTGCCTTAACGCAATGTGAGCGCTTAGCCAGGTCTGTTGCAAGGTTCATGAAAATATGGTCGAAGGATAATTTAGTCATTGTCACTGGGCATTAGTCATTGGTTTATTGGAGGGATAGGTCTGGTTATAAACGTCATTGGTCATTAGTGAAACCTCACTAATGACCAATGATGTAATGACCAATGACCTGTTAGTGCCCTCCTGAAGCAGAAAGCTGATCTACGTCGATGCCTTGTTTCTTCAATTCTGAACCGGCTTTCAATGCGAAGAAAGCGAGATAAGCAAAGCACAATACAGGAATAATGTACGATAAATGAATACCGCTCATGCCCGGAATAACGTTTTGTGCGGTATCGGCCATGATACCTTGTAGCGGCGGAATAACCGCGCCACCGAGGATCATCATGATCAGGAATGCAGAACCCTGGCTGGTATATTTACCTAAACCGGTAATTGCCAGTGCAAAGATGGATGGCCACATGATAGAGCAGCACAACCCGCCGCTCAGGAATGCCAGCTGACCAACCAGCCCCGTTGTTAACAGGCCAACTACCATACACAACACGCCTAATAATCCGAAGATGGTAAGGGTTAGCACCGGCTTTTGCTGACCTACGAAGAAGCCGGCAATCAATATAGCGATACACACCGCGTAGATATAAAAGTTATCAACCTTTTGACCGCTGATGTGATTTACCAATAACACTACTGCGAAAGCAACATATGGAACCACCACGGTTAATATGGTTTTAGAAGTTTTTGAAAGGTTAAATGCAGCGATAGCGCCCGTCCAGCGACCAATCATTAAGCTACCCCAATACAAGGAAATAAACGGCGTAATGCCATTAGTACTCAAGCCGCCGAATTCAGGCGTTTTAAGTAATGCACCCATGTTACTCTGTATAGTTACCTCGACACCTACATAAGTAAAGATGGCTATCATACCGTAGATCAGTTGCGGATACGCCATAGCGCCCCAGCCCTCTTTTTTCTTGCCTGCCGATTTAAGCGAAATAAACAACGCAGCCAGGATCACCACCAATGCGAAATATACGATGTATGATTTGATCAAACTAACCTGATGCACGTATTGCTCAACGCCTGCCTTGATTTCGGGACTGGCGAAGGTGTGCGTAGCAACACTTTCAGAATTCATTTCTGTAAGCTTTGGAACACTTAATACCGCCGGATTATGTGTCATTTGTTTAGACACGAAATCGCTGATAGGAGGAGCAAGGAATATCAATATGAAAGCCAGGAAGATAAAAGAAAGCGGACCATACGTCTTTTTACTTGTTTCAATTTTTTCGTCGCTGGTTACGTTCGGTAATTTTTTGATCCAGAAGAAAATGGCAACGGCGATAAACAGACCGGCCAGGATCAGGTAAGCGTTATTTACAGCTGTAATTTTTACCTCGCTTGCAGGCAGGTTGTTGGCTGCGCTTCCGAATAAGATTAAGCTGATCACTACCGGGCCCCAGATAGAACCGAAGTTGTTTACCCCTCCTGCCAGATTTAAGCGGTGAGTACCAGTTTCAGGTGTTCCTAATACAATAACAAATGGATTGGCTGCAGTTTGTTGCAGCGAGAAACCAAGGGCGATCACAAAGTCGGCAAATAAAATAAAACCGAATGCGCCAGAGTTTACCGCAGGCACCATTAACAATGCACCAAAGGCCGAAAGCACCAAACCCAGAATAATACCGTTTTTGTAACCCAGTTTGTTCATGAAATCGACCTTTTTGGCCTGAGAAGCAACGTACAACACTATCGAACCAATGAAATAACCCCCATAAAATGTATAGTCGATCAATTGTGATTCAAATTGCGACAGGTTAAAGTGTGCTTTACAGAAGGGGATGAAGATACCGTTGGATGCGGCCTGGAAACCCCAGAAGAAAAATACGGTAATGATTGTGTATAAGGCGGTACCGTAATTTTTAGTGTTAGTTTGTTCCATTGTTTTTAATCAGGTTTACAAAATGGTATTAATAAAACACTAAACATAGCTATTTTTTATATTTCTGCTACATTTTTTTATTTAATAAATCACAATTTTAAGTTTGGTTGTTTACCATATAAAATTGCATATTCGTGTCGCCTTTTTTTAAATTTAATCGGCATTTAAGCCTCAATTAATGATAGAAGCTATTATTTCGGGTATTGGATTTGGATTAGTGCTTACGTTCTTAACAGGCCCTGTTTTTTTTGCTTTAATAAAGACCAGTATCGAAAAAGGCTTCCACGCAGGTGTTGCACTGGCATTGGGTGTGGTATGCAGCGATATGGTTTTTGTAGGCGCAATTCTTTTCGGTTCGCAATATTTCGACATCACGCCGCATGATAAAGTTTACGCAGGTATTGTAGGCAGTATCATCCTGCTGATTATAGGCATCTACTATATTTTCAAGAAAGCAAAAACGAATTACAGCACCAAAACAGTAGAAGTTCCTACACGGCTGCATAGAGTGGGGTATTTTCTGAAAGGGTTTTTGATGTGTATCTTCAATCCCACTATCCTCTTCCATTGGACAATGGTCATCACCGCCGCCAGCACCATTTACCAGGTAGGTGTACCCAACAGGGCGCTGAAAATCGGAATCATGTTCCTTACCATTCTTATTGTACAGTTCGGGTTGGATACCACGAAGGCCTTTTATGCTGATAAACTGCGCGACAGGATCTCGGTAAAATTCATCCATCGCCTTAATGAAATTGCCGGTATAGCCCTGATCATTGCCTCGCTGGTTTTGTTCGATAAACTGGTTACCAATTTTGTGTTCTCGCCGCCGGGAGCTTGATAGGGGTTTTGAGTCGGGAGTCTTAAGCCTTGAGTAAGAGAAGGGAAGCCTAAAGTCTAAGTCCCGGTTGAAATAGTAAGCCGGAAATCTTGAACCGTATTTGACTCAAGACTTCCGGCTACAGACTAATTACTAATTAATTATATCCCCTTGTATTTTTTCCTTCCATCCAATTGGTGAAGGCCTTATTTACTACTTTGTTACCGCCCGGTGTTGGATAATTTCCGGAGAAATACCAATCGCCTTTATGATCCGGGCACGCAGTGTGCAGGTTATCAAGCGTTTGGTAAATTACTTTTACTTCAGCTTTGATATTTTTAGGGGTGATGATCTGTGCAATACGGTCTGAGATCTCCTGGTCGGAAAAGGGCTCGTAAATGGCCTTTACATAATTCTCAACATCTTCTTTTGGCAAACCGGCGCTGTCCTTACATTTCTGGTAAACATCAAGAATAATATCATCTTTCCCCGCATCCTTCAGCAGGCTTATTGCCGCTTCAAAGGCAACAAATTCTCCCATGCGCGACATATCGATACCATAGCAATCAGGGAAACGGATCTGTGGTGCTGATGAAACAACTACGATTTTCTTAGGGCCGAGCCTGTCTAATATTTTTAGGATACTTTGCTTCAGTGTGGTACCACGCACGATAGAATCGTCCAGAACAACGAGCGTGTCGGTGTCTTTTTTGATCAATCCGTAGGTGGTATCGTAAACGTGGGCTACCATTTCGCTGCGGTCGGCATCCTGGGTAATAAAGGTGCGGAGTTTAACGTCTTTAATGGCAATCTTTTCCACGCGGGGAGCCATTGCCAGTACTTCTGACAATTCTTCTTCGCTTATTTTATCCTCACGGTTCAGGAGCCTGTCGCGTTGTACTTGCTTAATGTATTTGTGTACGCCTTCAACCATCCCGTAAAACGCAACTTCGGCAGTATTTGGAATGTACGAGAAAACCGTGTTTTTAACGTCGTGATCAACATAATCCAAAATTTGCTTGCAAAGCAGTCTGCCTAATTGCTTGCGCTCGCGGTAAATGGCTGCATCGCTGCCGCGTGAAAAATAAATACGTTCAAACGAACATGCTTTCTTTTCAACGGGCTCGCTAAACATATCCTCGCTAACATTGCCATTCTTTTTAACAATGAGGGCATGACCGGGTTTAATTTCCCTGATCTCTTCCATCGGGATATTGAAGGCGGTTTGCAGCGCGGGGCGCTCTGAAGCGGCCACCACGATCTCGTCGTTATAATAATAAAAGGCAGGGCGGATACCGGCAGGATCGCGCATTACAAAAGCATCGCCGTGACCCATGATACCGGCAATGGTATAACCGCCGTCCCAGTTCTTGGCTGATTTGCGGAGGATCTTGGCAACATCCATGTCATTGGCAATTAGTTTGCTGATCTGAATATTATCGTCCAAACCCTCTCGTTTGTACTGATCGAATAAGCCCTGGTTCTCGGTATCGAGGAAGTGGCCTATTTTTTCGAGCACGGTTACCGTATCTGCTTTTTCTTTAGGGTGCTGACCAAGATCATACAACTGTTGCAGCAGTTCATCAACATTTGTCATGTTGAAATTACCGGCAATTACCAGGTTACGGGTCATCCAGTTGTTCTGGCGCAGAAAAGGGTGGCAGTTTTCAATGCTGTTTTTGCCGTGCGTACCATAGCGCAGGTGTCCCAATAAAACTTCGCCGGTAAAACTTACGTGCTCTTTAAGCCATTCGGCATCGGCCATTTTTTCGGGCATTTCCTTTTGGATGTCGGCAAACTTTTTCTGGATGTACTCGAAAATATCGGCTACGGCATTGGATGCCATCGACCGATGACGGCTGATATAGCGCTTGCCCGGTTCAATATCCAGTTTAATGGTAGCAACGCCTGCGCCATCCTGGCCCCGGTTATGCTGTTTCTCCATTAAAAGGTAAAGTTTGTTGAGGCCGTAAAGGGCCGTACCATATTTCTGCTGGTAATATGAAAGAGGCTTTCTGAGGCGGATAAACGCCACGCCACATTCATGTTTGATCGAATCGCTCATGCTTGGTATTGAGGCCGCAAAGTTAAAATTTTAATGTTAAAACTTTTAATTAACAATGTCATTAAATTGCATTAATCTGCTCTTTCTTTCACGCGGCATTGCGAGGTGCCTCGCAATGCCGCGCGGAGAGGTTACAGTGAGCTCTTTTACATGTAATTGGCCGCTCGGAGGGGCCCTACAATGTATAACTGACGGCTACAACAACTTATTTACTAAATCCAACCAATTTATGCATCGCTACCGGATCATAGATTTTACCGGCCTTAATAACGGTGATCACCTTGCGGGTATCGCGGATGTTGGTTAGCGGATCACCGTCTACGATGATGAGGTCAGCACGTTTGCCTTCGGTTACCGATCCTGTTTCTTTATCCATCTTCATTACTTCGGCAGGGGTTATGGTGGCGGTGCGCAGAGCCTGGATAGGGGTTAAACCAGCCTGCACGTAGAGCTCCATTTCACGGTCGATGCCGTAGCCGGGAAACCCCTGGTCGGTACCTGCAACTATGGTAACACCGGCATCGCTCAGCACTTTCACTATTTTTATAAAGCTGTCGTTAATTGGTTTAAAGCGTGTGGCCAGTGCAGGTTCTGAACCTGTATTCTTTAAGATGTTTTGCAGCGGCAGCGGATAAGTATCAAAGTTTGGTTCCAGATCTGTGATCTTATCATTAAGCGAGCGGAAGCTCAATTCAAAAACGCCCACTGTCGGATCGATAACTACATGATGATCTTTAATAAATTTAATAGCGGCCTTGCTTACCGAGTCATCAAAATTGATAGAACGGTCTTTGTTGCGTTTCATAATGGTGTACACATATTGTACGTGATTCACCATATCCATGCCCGAATCAACGCCCGCCTGCAACGTCATGTTGTTAGGAATGTGCCCTGTAACAGTAAGGCCAAGTTTGTGCGCTTCGTCGCAAATAGCTTTAACTGTAGCGGGCTTTACCGAGCTGTAGATCTTGATCTGTACGAAGCCATTAGCCTTGTAGCGGTCTACCTCTTTTATTGCTTCTTCTTTAGTATCGGCCTGGATAACACCGAGTGCCATCGGACCTTTGCCGTCGATGATGCCTGCCTTTAAAATTTTAGGACCGATCCCTTTGCCATTGTCAATAGCCGTTTGTACGGCGTTGATAAAGCTGAATTCGTTACCGCAATCGCGCACGGTGGTTACACCCGCGCCCAGATAAGCCGGGCCCCAATCTACCTGCTCAAAGTGTGCGTGCATGTCCCAAAGGCCGGGAAGTATAGTTTTGCCTTTTGCATCAATGATCCTCGCGCCGGTGGGGATTTTTACCTCGCCAGTTTCGCCTACTTTTGTAATAATGCCGTTTTCTACCAATACAACGGCATTTGGGATGGGCTTGCCGTTGATCACATCGATAACTGTCCCGCCAGTAATGGCTATCACTTTATCGGCAGCTGCAGTTTTCGGCATCGATTTGGAGAAAAGTTCCATGCCATACACAGCAGCTTTATCAATGAATTGAGATAAGAGGGCTTCGTAAGGTTCGAGCACAGCTTCAAATTTGTCGGCTTCGGCATCGTTGGTAATCAGACACACCAACTGACCGGACTTATCAGTCCATAGAATTTCGTTGCCCCAAATCAGACCGCCAACGGTATACCTGTCAAGCTGCAGGGTTTTCCCGTTGAAGTGGATGGCATCTTCGCCGTTCTTTTTGATCTGCACAGAGCCAAAAGGCAAAGTATTAATATTTGCGGGCTGATGATGATTTTTCCAATATTGAATAAGCATTTGCTGCACGGTAACCGGCGCATAGCTTGCCACCGGGAAGGCAAGTGTTGTAAGCTGCTGCTGGTATGATGAGTCATTCACCTTAATGCGTGCCAGCGTGCCCGAAACAGCAATAGTATCGTTAATGGTTGATGAGCGCGAGGTGCTGCCTTTTATTTTGAGACTGAGCGGCTCGAATGCGTTGGTGAGTTTCAACTCTGCCTTTAAAGGCACCGGCGAACCACGGTCGACGAACTTAAAATTTACGCTATAAGTAATAGCGTTCGCCGATTTTGTAATGGTACAGGACTCTTTGCCAATATTTTGCTGGAATTTATGCAGGAAGTAACTAACACTGTCTTGCTTTTGCGCTCTGGCTGTTATGATAGATGATGAAAGTGCTAATAGGAATAGGTATTTTTTCATAAGACGTAAGTTGTTTATAATGCCTAAGTTATCGTTTTAAGTTGATTTTTCTTAGACGATTTAGCGGATGAGATTAGTTCCAGGGCTAAAGGTGGCCGTGTCATACAGTCACCGGGTAGTATAAGTGGTGTTTCTGAATTTTTCGCCTGATCAAACGTCTATGCTTATCGCAACCAATTGATCGTTCACGCTCAGGTCAAAAAATAAACTTGTCTTTCATTCCCAATAATCCCCAAATGCCACCGCTATGGATGGCAAGGATACGACTGCCAGACGCAAAGTGATCCTGAGCGGCGAGATCATATAAGGCATAAAGCATCTTTCCGGTGTAAATAGGCTCAATCAACATGCCGGTTTTTGCAACGAACTTTTTAATAAAGGTGATGAGTTGCTCGTCGGTTTTACCGTAGCCGCCAAAGTGGTAGGCGGTGTGCAGGTCGTAGTCCGCGGGCTCATTTAATAGCATGTTTATTTCGTTCCGCAAAAAAAAGCCGTTTTTAAATACGGGGATGCCGTTAAAACGAGTTGCTAAATTATGATGCCGGATACCGTTGATAATCCCCGCTGCTGTTGTTCCGGTGCCGCAAGCGCAGAAAATATGATGGTAGGTTTGGGGTAGCTCGGCAATTAGTTCGCTGCAACCCTTTGCACCTTCAAGACTTGTGCCGCCTTCGTCTATAAAGAAAGCTTCATTATCGTTTCCAAAATATTTAGTGAACAACCCCGGTTTATCGCGATAACTTTCACGGTCGGTGAAAATGAGATGCATGCCGTGCAGTTTGCAGAGGAAAAGCGTGTCGTTCTGCACTTCTTCGCCACGCACAATGCCCGTTGATTTAAAGTCAAATTTTGCCGCGGCTGCTGCAGTTGCGAGTAAGTGATTGGAGTAAGCGCCACCGAATGTTACGAGATGGTTTTTACCTTCTGCTTGTGCCCTTCTGAGGGTATATTTCAGCTTGCGCCATTTGTTACCCGATATGATGGGATGAATCAAATCATCACGTTTGATAAAAACCTCAATGCCTTTCTCTTCAAACAACGGATCATTGATCTGATGAACAGGACTGAAAATTTCGAGGTTGATCTCCATGCGGCAATAAACTTAAATACCCAACCCAATGCCGCCGTTAACCGACGCATATTGCGCCTGGCTGTACGATGCATATAAACGGAAAAAGCCGAACACTAACTGAAAACCGATATCAGCGCGAACACCATCCACGTTATTTTTTTGTATGTTGATTGGGTTGGTAAAGGTAGTGTAGGTGTCACCCGTGAGGTTACCGCCGGTAGTTATTGGATAGTTGCCCACTGCTGTCACATTTTGGCGGCCCAGGTTATAACCAAACGCAACGAACGGCGTAATTACAGGCAGCTTTTTTGACAAGATCAGTTCACCCAAAACGGTATTGAAACTCCCATTAATATGCTGATTGCTAAAATCGGAGCTTTGCTGATTATCCTTTGGCTGCGCGCCGTTATCAGGATTTACCGTAAGCGGCTTATTCATGTTCATGTGGCTGTAGGCAACTACGACTGCCAGATCAAACGGAATCAATTTATCGGCGGCTTTGCCGGCAATATCGCGCATGATATTGTGTTTCAATCCAACGCCTATCATGGATATACTGCCTACATCATCGCTTATTTTAATTTTGGGTATTGACCTTATAGTAATATCGGTATTTGCCGGCAGCCCAACGGTAGCCTGCAATTGCGGTACCGGTATAACCGAGCTTACTCCGCCCGGCAAAGTATAAGTGCCTACCTTATGGCCGTTATCGTCGCGAATATCGAGCGTAACACCATCCACGTTTTTCTGGCCGCCGAAAGTTGGGCTAATAGTTTGGTTGGGATTAGTAGGCGTCGCGTCGCGCAGTCCCAGCTTACTAACATCGAATGTTTTGTCGGCAGATGATATAAAAGTCACCGAAGTGGTGACCCTGACGTCAAAATGCAGCAGGCTTTTCGTTTCGGCGGTGTTGGTCCAACCACCGTTGGCGCCAATGCCAATTGCCTTGAACAGCGGCATTGAATATGCGTTGAGCAGTTTCGTGGCATCGTCAGGCGCTGATTTGATTAGTCCCGAAAGTGCATCCTGGGCATGAGCGGTTGAACACAAGGCAATTGCAAAAATTGCAGCTAAAATGAAGCTGGTGTTTTTCATAACGCTAAAGTAACGTTTATTAACGAAGCATGTTTTCTGGTTAATCAATATGTGAAAAAACGAGTACTTTTGCGCGATGACTGAAGAAGCCGGTTTTATTGATCAGGAAGAACAAGACCTTTATGAACATCTGCGCATAGTGGTTGATAAGGGGCAGTCGTTATTGCGGATAGATAAGTTTTTGATGCACCGCGTTGAAAATGCATCACGCAACCGCATCCAAAATGCTATTGACCTGGGCAATGTACTGGTTAATGACAAGCAGATTAAATCGAGCTATAAAGTAAAACCGCTGGATGTGATCTCGGTGGTATTGCCGCACCCGCCGCGAGATACCGAGGTTTATCCGGAAAACATCCCGTTGAATATTGTTTATGAGGATGATGATGTGTTAGTGGTGAACAAACCTGCCGGCCTGGTGGTTCATCCCGGATATAATAACTATACGGGTACGCTGGTTAATGGGTTGGTATATCACTTTCAGCAATTGCCTACTTTACCCGGCAACGATGGCCGGCCAGGATTGGTACACCGCATAGATAAAGATACGTCCGGCCTCTTGCTGATCAGCAAAAACGAAAGGGCTATGACCTGGCTTGCACGACAGTTTTTTGAGCACACGATAGACCGTAAATATCTTGCACTGGTTTGGGGCGATCTGCCCGAAGACGGCACGGTTACCGGCTACATAGGCCGCAGTATAGCCGATAGGCGTGTGATGAGTATTTATGACGATCCGGAAAAAGGAAAATGGTCTGTTACTCATTATAAGGTGCTGGAACGGATGGAGTATGTAACGCTGATTGAATGCCAGCTGGAAACCGGCCGTACGCACCAGATCAGGGCGCACATGCGGCATATCGGGCATCCGCTATTTAGCGATGCTACTTATGGCGGTGACAAAATATTGAAGGGAACTGTGTTCAGTAAGTACAAACAGTTTGTCGAGAATTGTTTTGAGCTGATGCCCCGGCAAGCATTGCACGCGCAATCATTAGGTTTTTTGCACCCTACATTAAAGAAGCGTTTATACTTTGAAGCCCCGCTACCCGAAGATTTCGATACGGTGCTCACGAAATGGAGGCGATATAGTGATCAGAAATTGGAGACTGGAGGTTAGGAGGAAATAAAAAACTGGTAAACACGAAAGAAAAAATTAACGTTATTCAACTAATCTCTAATCTCAAACCGCTAATCCCTACCCATGACCCCTATATTCATCAACTTTAATGGAGAAATAGTTCCGGTTGATACCAAACTGGTTTCGGTGCAGAACCGTGCGTTTAAGTATGGCGATGGCTTGTTTGAAAGCATGAGGGTGATGAAGGGACAGCTAAAATTTCCCGAGCTGCATGCCGAGCGGTTGCAACGGGGAATGAAGGCCCTCAAAATAGATGGGTATTCGCAAATGGATGCTTGGTTCCTGAAAGAAAAGGCCGCCGATCTGGCTCGTCGCAACAAAGCCAAACATGCACGCCTGCGTTTAACGGTTTACCGTGATGCGGACGGGTTATATACGCCGTCGCAAAATAAAATGGGCTGGTGCCTGGAGCTGCAACCTGTTGACGAGCCGCGGTATTTTATGAACGAGAAGGGGCTGATAATGGATGTATTTACCGATTTACCTAAGCCCACTAACTATCTGTCTACCATAAAAACCTGCAACTCGCTCATTTACGTAATGGCAGGCATTTATAAAACGCAAAATAAACTGGACGATGTGTTTTTGCTGAACCAAAACGGTAACCTGTGCGAAGCAAGCAGCTCGAATATTTTTATTTGGTACCAAAAGCACTTATATACGCCCGCCTTAAGTGAAGGCTGCGTTGAGGGGGTAATGCGGCAGGTAGTGATCAATATTGCAAAAAGCATTACCATCCCGGTCACTGAAGCGCAGATCAGTCCGGATATATTGTACGAGGCCGATGAGGTTTTTTTAACCAACGCAGGCCGCGGCATACAAAGTGTGATAGGATTTGGCGTTCGCAGGTATTTTAATGAGTTAAGTAAAATACTGACAGAAGAACTGAACAAACTTTAACTAACCGATCTTTTTGTAACTTCCGGCCGATAATTTTAATTGAATCAGCTCGTTGCTATCAGAGCAAATCAGGTCTGCAAGTTCAATTTCCAATATTTCTGCAATTTCTACAAGGCGGTTCAAAGTGATGCTACTGTAGCCGAGCTCAATTTTACTATACGCGTTTTGTGATATCCGGAGCTTTGCGGCCAGATAATCCTGCGTGTAATTCCTAAATTCCCTGATCTTTCTAATATTTGAAACTATTGCTTTTGTTTTTAAATCGTTCGCCGATCCCATAATTAAAAATGATGTTCATAAATATTTATTTACGAAGTTTGGATCGGGGCGGTTTTCAGGGAGGGTGATTTTTATAATTTAATTGATTGGAATAAGGTACTGATGTTCAATTAATGGGGTTGTTAAACAATGCTTTGCTATTTTTTTTCAAAATAAATTGCGAAAAAAATGAATAAAATTAACAGATGTTAGTCTTCCTCCGGTAAATGGTCGTCATCGTCGTCATCGTTCAAATCTTCTTCAACAATAATTTCATGCAAATCCTCGCGGTCGTTAGCCATATCGTCGAATGATTCATCTTCCTCATCGTCCCATCTATCATCAAGCAGATCGTCATCACCGCCAAATATCAATGTTTCAACAAATGCCGGCGTGTCGTTTATTTCATCTGCGAAGTAGTTGTCTGGGTTTTGCATAGCTGTAAGATATAAAGCCACAATTATAACAATATGTTTTGATGTGGCATTATTATCTATGTCGGCTTTATAACAATATTACCCTCATTATTGGGTATTGTTGTTATACCAAAAACCAAACTCTCTTATTTGCGGTAGCAGCCACCATTTATTATTGTTATAAAACCGGATGTTTTTGGCCCCCGCTTGTGATAGTAGCGGAATTACTACCGTATTGCCCGATCGCATGGCTTTATGAGTATCTTTTTCAGGGATTACACAGCATATATGACCGCTTCGGCGCGGATTTACGTTTGGCCCGCTGATAACGCCTGCTTTGCCCTGGTTTACATTATCCTGTAAATCAGTAAGGTCATAAGTACGTACCCAGCCATATTTATCTCCCCAGTCTTCCAGCCATTTAAAAATAGCGTTCGCATTTAGTTCAATCACGGTTGATTCATAAATCGGTTTTACATTTCCGCCGCTAACAACTACCTGTAAGGCCTTGTCGGTCCACCAAACGCGGGGCAAAAAGGTGTTACACAAATAACAATAGTCGTAAGCATATATGTTACAGTAGGTATGCTCATCTACGCGGTACCTTGCACTGGTATCAACAGCGATATAATTTACCACATCGTACATTTCATCGACCCGTGTGGCAGGATCGTCCGACGCAACCATTGGCATATCAGGCTCCGACAGCGGGTATTGCCAGGCTGCATGATTATTTCTTCGCGATGCCATATTGGGCTGCAGGTTAACAGGGGCGAATGCGGTTTGTGCCGGTTCTGCAGGCGTATCGGCGGCGCCGTCTTTTTTCAGGTATTTGCTTGCGGCAAAACCACTCACGTTTGGACTGCGCTGCGTTGTGGTAACTTCATACCAAACCGCCGAACTGGCATCAGTAACCTCTACTACTTCGTCGTTCTTTAAAATAGTGATGACGTTAAGCTTGTTGTTCGAATTCGCACTGCTTCGCAGATACAAAGCAGATGCAGCAACTATATATAATTCTCCCATTTTGTTATCCGGCTATGTCTTCGGTTGATACATCTTTTGATAAAGCGGTTGCAGGCGCAGCAGGCTGGCCGGTATTGGCCGCACCGTCTGTTGCTGGCGCCTGTCCGGTTGAGGCCTCGGTTTTACCGGGAGCGCCGTCATTAGCGGAACCGGTTGATGATGGCAAAAATTTCTTCATAAAACCCTCGATAAAGTCTGCGCCGGCATAACCTACAGCTATTATTTCAACGGTAAGGTCTTTCGTCCAGATAAAATCATCTTTAAAATTTAACTGGACCAATGTGCCAAGCGCACCCGCCACAAAGCCAATCAGTAGGCTGATGAGTAATTGTGTACCGTCGAACGATTGTTTAAATGTGTTGTTTTGCTGCTGACTGAAATCGTAGGTCTTTTTCAAACCTACAATAACGCGTACGCTTTGACCAAGGAGGCCAAGCAATCCTCCCACCAGGAGCGGACTAACTAAAGTGGCTGAGTTCATTTCTTTTTAAATAAGGTTATGGAATTGACTATTAATAAGTTAGAATAAATGTAATAGTAATAAAAGCCGCCGTCAAGCGTAAAACTACGGTATTTAAAAACTTTGATAATAATAAAATTATGTCTACATTTGCAGCCCCGTAATAGCGGGTAAATAATTAAAAATCAAAGTATAACAATGCAACAGTACGAAATTGTGATCGTTCTAACCCCGTTGTTATCAGCAGAAGTTGCTGCAGAGGCTATTGCCAAATACAGCAAAATATTGACTGATAACGGAGCCGAAATTGTCCAGGAGGATAATTGGGGTTTGAGAAAATTAGCGTACCCTATTCAAAAAAAGACTACAGGGTACTATCACTTAACTGAATTTAAGGCTCCGGGTGAATTAATTAACAAACTGGAAATTGAGCTACGTCGTGATGAGCGCGTATTGCGTTTCCTCACCATTGCCTTAGATAAGCACGCTGTTGCTTATAACGAGAAAAAGCGCAGTGGTGCTTTCAACAAAAAACCTAAAACAGAGGAGGCAGCAAACTAATGGCTAACGATCAAATTAAATACGTTACCGCCCCTAAAGTAGAGGACACACGTAAAAAATACTGCCGTTTTAAAAAGAACGGAATCAAGTATATTGATTACAAAGACGCTAACTTTTTATTAAAGTTTGTTAACGATCAGGGTAAAGTATTACCACGCCGTTTAACCGGTACATCGTTAAAATTCCAGCGTAAAGTGGCGCAGGCTGTTAAGCGTGCCCGTCACATTGGTTTATTACCTTATGTTACAGACTCATTAAAATAATCAGGAGGTACTAAAAATGGAAGTTATTTTAAAACAAGACGTAAAGCACCTCGGCGACAAAGACGATGTAGTGAAAGTAAAGCCGGGGTATGGACGTAACTACCTTATACCAAAGGGTTACGCTATCCAGGCTACAGAAAGCGCCCGCAAAGTTTTAGCTGAAAACCTAAAACAGGCTCAGTTTAAACAAGAAAAGATCCGCAAGGATGCAGACGCTATTGCTGCCCGCTTAGAAGGTGTTAAACTTACTATCGGTGCTAAAGCCGGCGAAACCGGTAAGATCTTCGGTGCCATCAATACCATCCAGGTTGCTGATGCGTTGAAAAAAGAAGGATTTGAAGTAGATCGCCGTCGTATTACTTTTGAAACCGAACCAAAATTTGTTGGCGAATACGTTGCTAACGTTAACCTGCACAAAGAGGTTAAAGTTCAGGTTCCTTTCGAAGTAGTAGCTGAGTAATTTTTTAATTTCGGAATTTCTATTCCGGATTTGAAATATGATATTAAGGTGTTGAGTGAAAGCTCGACACCTTTTTTGTTGAATAACTTTCTGGCGGGCGGCTGTTAGACACAGTCGCAGGGCAACATATTAAATCCGAAATTGAACATTCGAAATCCGAAATAAGAGCTATTTTTAAACGATGAAAACTACACGCGGAAAAGCGTCTTCAAATAATAAATCGGCCAGTAAAGGATCAAAAGGCAAAGGAATATTCAGGAGCGGATGGCTGAAACTTGTGCTCCGTATTGTGAAGATCTTGTTTATTGCGTTTTTTGCGGGCAGTTTGTTCTTTGTGATCCTGTTTCGCTTTGTTAATCCGCCGATAACGTGGCTCATGATCCAACGTGGCTTTGAGCGCAAGGCCGCCGGTAAGGAATGGAAGATAGACAAGCAGTGGAAAAACTTTGATGAGATCTCGCCCTCAATGATGCGCGCCGCCGTAGCTGCCGAAGATCAAACGTTTTTAGAAAATCATGGATTCGACTTCGCTGCTATTGAAAAAGCCATTAAAAAGAACGCAAACAGCAAAAAGCTGATAGGGGGAAGTACCATATCACAACAAACTGCCAAAAACGTTTTCCTGTGGCCGGGCAGGTCAATAATTCGGAAAGGTTTTGAGGCCTGGTTCACCTTGCTAATGGAGGTGTTCTGGAGCAAAAAGCGTATCATGGAGGTTTACCTCAATGTAATTGAAATGGGCGACGGCATTTATGGCGTGGAGGCAGCATCGCAGGCTTATTTTCATAAACCGGCATCGCAGCTTACCAATCATGAAGCAGCGGCTATTGCGGTGATCTTCCCAAGTCCGTTAAAATGGTCGGCTACCAATCCTACAAGATATTTGAGGCACAGGCAATACCTGATCATGAAGAATATGCGAAGGTTAGGGCCGCTGGAGTTTTAGACCCAATCCCCTGAAGGGGAACGGAAATGAATTGGGATTGATAATTCATCCAATTTATCTAACGCAATCAACTATCAATAGTCACTTGCTTTGATACTTCCAGTGCCTCGATTTTCCCTCGCTGATCCATTCGATGGCTTGTTCCATGCGTTTTTGACGGGTGGCCTCAGCTTTAGCATCGATGAGCCATTCAGCGTATTCTTTTTTTTGCGACGGACTGAAATTATCGAAGTTTTCTCTCGCCACAATGTTCTTTGATAATGCTTCCAGAAAATAATCGGGGATAACCAGCATACTGGTTTTAACAGGGGCTGCTTTTTTACGCGGAGGGGCCTTTACATCATTCTCGTTAAGAGTTATTGCTTTTTGTATCAAGTCGATCAATATTTCGCGGGCGGGCAGATCTTCGATTTTTGTAATTCGACCAAAACTGCCAGCTGAAGATTCACCTTCTTCAGCACTTTCAAGACCCAGCAGCCCCGCTTTCCAGAAACCGAAACCGCAATGCTGTTTGAAAGCCATCATGTGACAAACCGGCCCTTTGTAATCAAAGAAAGGATGGCTCCATTTCATGGTTTCAGTGATCAGCGGTGTGGCTTCATGTATTATCTCCCTGAGGTATTCGAGAATTGGGCGGGCAAATGGCTGCGCTTTGTTGATATAGAGATCTATACGGTTGTCAAATTGTTGCATACCTAAAGTTAGGTACAAAAATCAATTCAGCAAATCTTTCAGGTCGGGGTGAAATTGGGAGGTTAAAAATTCAGTTATGTCAAATTCGGCCAGCTCATATTTATAAAATGGGTCTTCTTTAATTAATTCCTCTACAGCAGCTTTGCTATCGGCCAGCGCCAGGATAATTCCACCGGTGCGCGGCACCTTTCGGCCAGAGGCCACAAATACATTCTTTTTGTAATACTTCTGCAGATATTTCACATGCTCGGCCATGTGCTTGTCAAGCTCATCAAGCGGGACAATATAGGTGAGGCTAATAATGAACATATAGATTAATACCTATGCTACTAAATTTCCAAACAACTGGTTATGCCAGCTATCTTTAAACGGAACTTCCCATTTGGTATTCAGCTCGGCAAGATTCTGAACGAGGTTATTAAACACAATCGATTGCGAATTTATGCTCCCCTGTTTCAGCAAATTTTCAAAATCATTGCGAGGGGCGGAAAGAACTTTTTCACCTTCACGATATGCTAAGTTAAAGCGGTCGAACAGATTGATGCCGAATTTGGCTTCCAATGCCTGCATAAAGTGTACCGATTTATCAATAGAACAACCACTGGCACCTGCCTGGCTTTCATCCACAATTAAAATAATAAAGCGATTGTACCGTATTTCGGCTTTTGCTTTTAACTGGTTGTTGTGCGCGGTCCACCCGGTAGTGAAGTTGTCGAGCGATACTTTTGCTTCGGCTACTTCGTTATCATTAAGTTCTCTGTTTGATTGATAAACCCACACCCTTGAATTTTCTGAAAATTGCATGCACAAAATTATACATTTATTAACTTAGAATTTATTTTTGTTGCCGGCTTATATCAGGTGTTTGTAAAATGAAAAGAATTGTACTCCTTGCCGCGGCTGTTTGTGCTATAGTTACAGCCTCCGGCTTTAAACGCGGAATGACCGAGCAGGACTGGCTGCTTTGGGCTAATAAATGCCTCATGCAATCATACAATACCTCGGTTGATCCTAAACTAAAAAAGTTTGATTTTTCGGTTACCCCCGATTCGTTTATCCGCCTCCGTAAAACCTATGCCAAGGGTAAGGAAGAGTATTATTCTTTCAACCTGCATCAGTTTAACGATCTTGATTATGTTGGCAACACGGCTACCGGTACCCTTATGTTAAAAACTATGGCCGATGACATTATTTGCCAAACGCGTAATGATCGTAGGGGCGACGTGGATTCAATGACGACCGTATTAAACGTCCCGGTAAAAAATATGGAGCCGGAAAGATTGGATAGCTTGAGGGAAGCTTTGAATTATTTTAAGGGAAAGGCGCTGTGAATATTCCTCCTTGTCATTTCGAGCGAGAGCGAGAAATCTTATACGCCACGCTTCCGGACTAATACATTGACGGTAATGTATTGCGTTAATATCGCTTGTCTAAGATTTCTCGCTCTCGCTCGAAATGACAAGGCGGGAGAGACTTACAAACCGTTCGCTCTCGCTGTAATTTCTGCGATATCCAATACTTGAATTTCTTGTTCCTTGTTCTCGTGCTTCACACCGTCGCGCAGCATGGTCATGCAGAACGGACAGGCCGCCGCCACTACTGTCGCTTTTGATTCAATTATATCGTTCATGCGCTCTACGTTGATGTCTTTATTGCCTTTTTCGGGTTCCTTGAACATTTGGGCACCGCCTGCGCCGCAGCACAGGCCGTTGCTTTTGCAGCGTTTGAGCTCAACCAGATCGGCATCCAGTATTTCGAGAACCTTGCGGGGGGCTTCGTAAACGTTATTGCCGCGACCGAGGTAACACGGATCATGATAGGTTATTTTTTTGCCCTTGAAGCTCTCGCCACCTTCAGCTTTCAATCTGCCTTCGTCAATCAATTGCTGGATGAGTTGCGAGTGGTGGATCACCTCGTAGTTGCCGCCCAGCCCGGGATACTCATTTTTGATGGTGTTGAAGCAATGCGGGCAGCCGGTCACTATCTTTTTGATCTCGTAGGCATCCAACACTTGGATGTTGGCCATGGCCTGCATCTGGAATAAAAATTCGTTGCCAGCGCGTTTGGCAGGATCGCCGGTGCAGCTTTCTTCGGTGCCAAGTACGGCAAAACTGATGCCTACGTGATTCAGGATCTTACAGATATCGCGCGTAATACGCTGTGCGCGCTCATCAAAACTGCCGGCGCAGCCCACCCAAAATAGTATTTCGGGCTGTTTGCCTTGCGCGGCCATTTCGGCCATGGTTGGTATTTCCAGGTTCATAGTATCATTGTTCATCAATAGCTTCCTGAATTTCTCTTATAAATTCATCGATGCTGTTGTAATCTCTAAATTTTATTGCAGAGTCGATGGCTTTCAGCTGCTTCAAAATATCAAGTGCCAGTGTTAAAGCATTGATCTCTTTTCCAAACATGTTGGTATCCCAATTAATACCGGCTAAAATATCACCATCGGCCATGTCCGTGCACCAGCTCTCTAAAAATTCCGGCAGGGGGATTTCGGTAGCAGTATAGTCGCGCCAGTCGTCTTTGGCGCAAGCCTTTGCATAGGCCCTGTCCGACCAAAGGGGAACCACAGCTATTTCCTCATCATCATTAGATTCAGAATTTGCCCATCCCTTTTTATTTTTAAGTCCCCACACCAATTTTGAAGCGGTAGCCTTCTCTATAAATAGCTGGTATTTAGAATCGTTTGCCGCGGTATCCTGTAGCATTTGCTTTATTTTATCAGTTTATTGATCTCAGGCCTTTTCAACCCAATTAAACCTGTCGGCCGGACTATATTTCCATGGTGCGCCATTGTTTTCCACATTGCCGAACATATTATTCAAACTTGCCGGTGCCTGCGATTCTTCCATTACGATGTAGCGGCGCATCTCGGTAATAATTTCCAGTGGATTAATGTTTACCGGGCAAGCCTCCGTGCAGGCATTGCAACTGGTACAAGCCCAAAGCTCTTCGCGGGTAATGTAACTATCCAACAAGCTCTTATCATCGGTAAAATCCTTACCCTGTTGGTCGATATTTTTGCCGATCTCGGTAATACGGTCGCGCGTATCCATCATGATCTTGCGGGGTGAAAGCAGCTTACCGGTAATATTAGCCGGACAAACCGAAGTGCACCTGCCGCATTCGGTGCAGGTATAAGCTTCCATCAGGTTTTTCCACGTGAGGTCTGTTGCATCCTTTGCGCCGAAACGTTGCGGTTCGCCTGTAGTTTCAGGAATAAATGATGGATCGAGCATGGCTTTTACCTCACCCGTAACCGATGCCATGTTGGTGAATTGTCCTTTGGGATTGAGATTTGAATAATAAGTATTCGGGAAAGCCAGCAGGATGTGAAAATGCTTTGAATAGGGCAGGTAGTTCAAAAACGCCAGTATGCCGATGATGTGAAACCACCAGCAGCCGCGCTCTACCATTTCGAGGCTCGGGGCGCTGTCCGGAAGTAAGGGCGACAATAAAGAACTTACAGGAAAACTACCCGCTTTAATGTAATGGCCGAAGTTCAATAATTGCAATTTATGATCGGCAGCATTCATGGTTAAAAATGCCGTCATTAAAAGGATTTCGATGCTGAGGATATAATTAGCGTCGGATTTAGGCCACTCGGTCATCTCGGTGCCGCTAAAGCGCTTCAGGCGGACGATATTGCGCCTGCACAGGAAAACCACGCACGCGGTTAAAACCAGTATTGCCAGGAACTCAAACCCGCCGATCAATAGGTCGTAAAGGCCACCCAGCGGTTTTGAAAAGATCCTGTGCGAACCAAAAACACCGTCGATCATAATCTCCAGCACTTCGAGATTGATGATGATGAAGCCCACGTAGATAAAGAAGTGCATCACCGCCGCAAGGGGACGTTTTACCATTTTGGTTTGTCCGAGCGCGACTTTCGCCATGGTTTTCCAGCGCAAGGCGGGATTATCGGAGCGGTTGGTATCGCGGCCAAGCAAAATGTTACGCCTTATTTTGCCAACGTTTTTACTGAACAGGTAAATGGCTGCCGCCAGGATGATAATAAACAATAATTGTGCAATCATTATGCGTGCATAGTAATTTTTTCAAAGTTAATTTTATTGTTGTAATGTAGAAATGTTTTAAGGTTGTAATGTTGGGTTTGGTTGTTGTTATTTGATAGTTAGGTAGTTACAATTAAAGTTACCGAGACGCATTAAACGTTGCAACATTACAACTTTCCAACCTTAAAACACTTAAATAAGTTTTTTGAAAAAAAATTATCAGCAATAAAAAAAAACGCTACATTTGCAATCCCAAACGGGGCGGTATCATAGCTCAGTTGGTAGAGCAAAGGACTGAAAATCCTTGTGTCGCTGGTTCGATTCCAGCTGATACCACAAAAAAGGAAAGCCCATTTTCATTAGAAAGTGGGCTTTTTGCGTTTAAAATATGAATAATTGAGTTACAAGGCCCAACAGATTTATAGCTGGATTAAACGCAGCGAGGAACCAAATAAATTTGCCTGTACGGTTGTTACACGAGCGTTTATGCGGTAGTACCTTACAGTGTATTCAGAAAATGATCGGTAATAATGGTATGCCAGCCTTCATTCACGCGTTCATAGCATTCTTTATCGGGCGTTAAGCCCTCGTGGCTAAAGTGCATCCAGCCCGGAAATAGCTCAAACACCATCCGGGTGCCTGTCCATTCATCAGGGACGCTTAGCCAATCCAGCCGGCTTTCGGTGACCAAAAACACCAGTCGCTTAGCGGGAATAAATTCGGTGATCTGTTGTTTGGAATAATGCATCCCGGGATGATGGATCGTAAAAACGTCATTTAATGCCGCTGTCGGCCCTTTCAGGTCGTCAAAGCCCCACCATCGTTTTACCTTTAACAGGGCATCGAAGACTACCCCCTGGGCTACCGGTGTAGCAACGCTGACGGTAATACTATCGTTAACCAATATCGCGTAAAGCCGCTCTTTGATGACCAGCTCGCATAAACCGGCCAGTCGTTCGATTTCGTTTTCCAGTACATAGCCATTATAGGTAAAAGTGAGCTTAGTGCCGTCGTCTTCAGGTCGCAATTCAAACACAAGTTGTGTTCCGGTCCAACTAAAGTTATCAGTTCTGCGGATGCTATCCGTTACCAGCCAAACGAGCTTTTTACCGGGAATAAATTCAATTACCTTGTTTTTAGAATAGTGATCACAGCCTGTCCGGAAGATGAATTCGTCGTTCAGGGCTGTTGCAGTTCCTTCCATATCTTCGGGCCAGTAACGACAGGCCTGATGAGTCAGAATATTGAAAACTGCATCTGGTGAGCGTGGTATATTTATCGAAACCGTATAGGAGGTTTTCATCGCTGGTTAAAATCTCCCTTGCCGGTGGTTAAATAAGCAAATAAACTGTTTTTGATCCAGTGTGTCCAGCCGGGCTGGCAATCTTTATAACATTCTGATTCTGGCGTTAAGCCCTCATGTGTAAAAGTTACTTGCGTTTCGCCGTCTGTTTCTGCCAGGTCAAAGATCATACGTGTGCCGCTCCACTCTTTTTTGTCATGGTACCAGGGCATATAACAATCGCTTACCGTCCAAGCAAGCCGTTTCCCGGCCGCCAGTTCAGTGACCTTACAATTAAAAAAGGCTTCCGGTCCCATTTTAATGACAAACTCATCGTTTAGTTTTTTTGTCGGGCCTTCGATCGTTACGCCCCACCAGGAAGAGACGTGACTGATCTTTTCCAGTGCATCTGTAGCGCTGATCTTTACGGTTATGCTGCTGCTAAAATTGTTGTTCATGATTCAAATGTCAATATTCAATGCTTTGAAGTATTGTACAAATCGGAAGTCAGGCGCGAAAGGCGCGGGTGCCCAATTCATTCAGGCTGTTTTGCAGCTGGCCTGGCGTAGAGCCGGTAAAGCGTTTAAAGGCACGTAGAAAATGTGACTGATCGTGATAATACTGGTAGATGCGGGCCCGGAGTTCCATCGGCTGTTCTCCGGCGGCAAAGGCGTCATAAAATTGGCCGAACCGGATGATGGCAGCCAGGTTTTTAGGCCCTGTACCCAAATGCTCCGCAAATTTTCGATGCAACCATCGGCTACTGTAACCGGTGTCTTTTTCAAGCTGCGCAATGCTTATTCTACCTTGCGTAGTAGCTATTTTTTGCGCGCAGTACTCGAAGATGCTGTCTGCTTGCCTTTGCTTTAATTGCTGCAACAAAAAGTCCTGTAAAAGGCTAACCTTCAGTTCAACTGTCGCCGCTTCGGCCATTCGCCAGCGCAGTCTGGTAACGGATGAGCCCACCATATCTTCGAGCAGTAGGATCTGGTTCTTCAGTTCAGTATATCCCAGGCGAAAGAATCGGTAAGCGCCAAGCGGTTTGAATTCTACGCCTATGGTGCCGGTAGGGATATCGTCCTGTGTATCCAACTGTACCGGTTCATCGATCAAACCGGATAAGGTCAGCTGATATTCGGGCATCAGAAAACTTTGACCGGCAATGCGGGTGCCGATTCCATTACGGTAAGCAAAAGCCAGCTTGAAATTACCGTTAGGCACGATCAGCTTTTCTTCCATTTCGGGCATACGCCCTTCGCTTTCAAATATCCACAGTTTGGCCACATACGGCTGTAACGCCTGATGCGGGCTGAGCGGTATGAAACGGAAATTAGCCATTAAGCTAATATAAGGGAAAAATCTGCCAATCGTTTTGAATTACAAAAGATAGCTTGTGCATCTGCTTATTCAAAATCCAACAATGCATTGTTATATTGGGGATTATATGATGAAGAAGTTGAGGAGCTTTTGATAACTATGAATTCAGCGATATGTTCGCCATGAGTTCTGCCTTCACCAACAGCAATGCGAACCCGCTGCTTGCGCAATTTGTGTTTCCATGGTTTTTTGTGTTTATTGTTTTGTATTAAGGTGCTCTTCTATGGTTTTAATATGTTCAAGGTGCATTTTCAGCGCAGGCAGCATCTGTTGTGCGAAAGCTTTTACTGCCGGGTTCTTGCCGGTGGTGGCGTAAGTTTCAAAACTTTGAACAGTACCCCGATGCCCGCTAACCATTGCATGAACGTATAGTTTATCGAAGTCATTGCCGGCTTTTTTCAGGTTCAGATCGGGCTGAATATTGCTGGTCGCCGATGGCGAAAGGTCAATGTGCTGCTGTTTGGCCAGTTGCATTAACTTTTGCTCAGCATCGCTGTGATCTTTTATCATCACCTGCGCAAAGGCTTTTACATCCGCTCGTTTAGCCTTTTGAACAGCCAGGTGCCCGGCGCTTGCTTCCTGTAAATTGCCGATGCTGGCAACAGTCAGGAAATGTTTGGCGGTAGTATCAGGGTCAGATTGGGGGATCTGTGCGGTCGCTCCGAAATAGTTTACCATCATCAGGAGCATTAAGATTAATTTTTTCATATCCGCTTCTATTTTAAGGTTGACCAACACCACCTGATGAACCATAAACCTGTCCGCTGGCAAAACTAGCGTCGGCTGCGGCAAGCTGTACATAAATAGATGCCAGTTCGGCCGGTTGCCCGGGCCTGCCCAGCATGGTCCAGCTACCAAACATTTGCTGTTTTTCGGGCTGTGCACCACCGCTGATCTGCAAGGCTGTCCAAATTGGCCCGGGCGCTACGCCGTTAACGCGGATGCCCTTAGTACCTAATTGCTTGGCCAGCGATTTTACATAGTTCATGGTAGCAGCCTTGGTTTGCGCATACGCATACAGATCGGGCGACGGGTCATAAGCCTGCTCAGAAGTAGTGCCAATAATGGCCGAACCGGGCGGAAGATGGGGCAAGGCTTCCCTAATGATCCAGAACGGCGCGTAAATATTTGTCTTCATCGTAGCGTCAAATTCCTCGGTCGTTACGTCGGTAATAGAATTGATGGACTGCTGCCTCCCGGCATTGTTAACGATAATATCCAATCCGCCTAATCCATCAATAGCTTTATGCACCAGGCTTTTGCAGAATGCTTCATCGCGCAGGTCGCCGGGAATTGCTATAGCTTTACGACCTTCTTTTTTGATTAAGGCGATCACTTCCCGTGCATCCGGCTCCTCGCTCGGATAATAATTAATTGCCACATCGGCACCTTCGCGGGCGTAGGCAATTGCCGCTGCACGACCCATTCCTGAGTCGCCGCCGGTTATCAGCGCCTTACGGCCCATCAGCCGGCCGGAGCCTTTATAAGTCGTTTCGCCGCAATCAGGAACCGGGTCCATTTTGCTTTGCAGACCGGGCCATGGCTGTGGCTGGCTTTTGAATGGTGGTTTGAAGTATAGTTTGGTGGGGTCGCTGATCTTAGCCGCAGCGTCCGCAGCCGCTGTGGGCGTATGGATCGATCCTGCAAATGCAGGTAATACCGCTGCCGCCGCTAAAGTTGAACCCAAGCCGGCAACTACCTGCCGCCGGGTTAATTTGTTATCGCTGCTCATGGTTATTCTTGCTTTTGATATTTCTGTTCAACTGGTTCCTGCTGTTCGTACAGGGTGTGTGCTATGATGCTATCAGGCATCATGTTGGCGGCACCAACCTGCATTTTATTTTTAAAGCCTGATATTACGCGGTCTTCGCCATTCATCAACGCATCGTAGCCATCTTTGGCTACGTCTGCGGGGGCGGCCATTGCATCTTTGTCTTGCACGACTTTGCTGTTCATCATGCCGGCTTTGTTAAAGAAATCAGTGTCGGTAACACCCGGCATCAAGGCAGTAAATGTTACGCCGCTATCTTTCATCTCTTCGCGAATAGCCGTGGTGAAAGACAATACAAAGGCTTTTGTGGCATGGTAAACCGCCTGCCAGGGCCCTGGCAACTTGCCTGCTACAGAGCCCAGATTAAGCACCCTGCCCGAGCCGCGTTCATCCATTTTTTTCACAAAGTGCTTGGTGAGGATTACCGTAGCGCAAATGTTCAGGTGAATAATATCCAGTTCACGCTCCAGATCATTGTCTTTAAACAAGCCGTAAACGCCCTGTCCGGCATCGTTTACCAATATTTCTATAGGCACCTGTACCTCGTTGCATAGCGCTTTGACCTCGTCCATTTTAGACAGGTCTTTGGCTATTGTTTTAATCTCGATCCCGGTCGACAATAACTCTGCGACGGTGTTATCTAATTCGTTCTGATTGCGTGCAACAAGCACGAGGTTATACTTATCTTTGGCGAAAAGCTTCGCCAGTTCTTTGCCAATACCGCTCGTCCCGCCGGTTATCAGCACCCATTTTTTGTTGTTTTCCATAGCGTATTTAGTTTTTGCAGATGTTTTGTTAACCGTTCACCACTTCGCCACCGTTCACATGAATTACCTGGCCGGTGATAAATGACGAGTCGTCAGAAGCAAGAAACACGTAGGCTGGCCCTAATTCTGACGGTTGCCCTGCACGCTTCATAGCTGTTTCGCTGCCGAATTTCTTGATCTTTTCCTCGTCGAACGTCGATACAATGAGCGGCGTCCAAACCGGGCCGGGCGCTACGCCATTCACTCTTATATTTTTCTCTGTAAGGTTAGTAGCCAGCGACCGGGTGAAGGTGGTGATGGCACCCTTAGTGGATGAATAGTCGATAAGCGACGGCGATGACCTGTAAGCCGTAACAGATGTGGTGTTGATGATGCTATCGCCCGCCTGCATGTGTTCTACCGCGGCTTCGGCGAAATAGAAGTATGCGAAGATGTTAGTCCTGAATGTAGTTTCCAACTGTTCTTGGGTAATATTCTTCACATCCTTTTGCGGAAACTGCATACCGGCGTTATTTACCAATATATTGAGCCGTCCAAATTCTGCCACCGTTTTTTCAACGGCCTGTTTGCAGAAACCGGCATCTTTCACATCTCCCTTTATCAATAGGCATTTGCGGCCTGTACTTTCAACCAGGGTTTTAGTGGTTTCGGCATCTTCGTCTTCGTCTAAATAAACAATGGCGACATCGGCACCCTCCTTAGCGAAGTGCACGCTAACTGCGCGGCCAATCCCGCTGTCGCCGCCGGTTATCAAAGCAATTTTATCCGTTAGTTTACCGGCAGGTTTGTAATTATTTTTGATATACTCAGGAGCCGGATGCATATCTGCTTCTATGCCGGGCTGCCGGTTTTGTTTTTGTGGTGTTTGAGTGGCTGCTTCCATAATTTTTAGCTGTCTTTTCCTTCAAATTTTTCTTCGATATCTTTCCAATAAGGCAGATCGACTACACGCATAGATTCGTCCATATCGATGGAAGCGCTGCGTGTGGGTTTGCCGGCCTTTAGTTGTTCCAGCCCGCGCTGAATGGTATGAACTATTTGGAAGATGAGAGTTGTGGGGTAGAGGATCATGTCATAACCCATTTCTTTCAATTCTTTTGGCGCCGTTTACGGGGTTTTGCCGCCATCTTCCAGAATACCCGAAAGCCCATAACCACCATTTGCTACGCATCAAAGCCGGCCAGCTCAATCAGCCGGGCAGCAAGCGCATCATGAGCTACCGGCAACTGTACTGGTTTCTGCGCATCGGCCAGCATCTGCTTCCAGCTTTTTCGTTTGGTTATAGCGTGTTTCATGGCTTTAATACCACTTTTACGCAATCGTCTTCTTTCTCATCAAATATTTTGTAGGCATGGCTCACCTCACTGAGTGGTAGTGTATGGGTAATAATATCGTCGAGCTTCACTTTATCGGTCTTTACCAGGTCAATCAGGTGATCAATGTAATTTAGCACAGGGGCCTGGCCCATTTTAAGCGTTATGCCTTTGTCGAATAAGCGATGTAGCGGGAAATTGTCATAGGGCGATCCATATACGCCCATAATAGAAACCGTACCCATGCGACGAACAGCCTTGAAAGCCATTTCTAAAACCTTGATACTGCCTTTTTCGAGATGAACAGTAGCTTTTACTTTATCAAAGAAGCTACGCTCGGGCTCGAAGCCTACGGCATCAACGCAAACATCGGCGCCGCGTCCACCGGTCATAGCGCGGATAGCTTCGACAACATCAACTTCGTTGGGATTCAGCGTATCAACGTTGTTAACGGCTTTTGCTTTTTCCAGTCGGTAGTTCAGAGGATCGATAGCGATTACCCGGCCAGCCCCGTTTACCCATGCAGCCTTTTGCGCCATTAACCCAACAGGGCCGGAGCCGAAAATAGCCACCACTTCGCCACCCTTCAACTGTGCCCAATCGATAGCCGACCAACCGGTTGGAAATATATCGGTCAGGAATAGTACCTGCTCATCAGTCATGTTTTCAGGAACAACACGCGGGCTGATATCGGCATAAGGTACGCGCACATATTCTGCCTGCCCGCCGGCGTAGCCGCCATACAGATCGGTATAGCCGAATAATGCGGCACCTTTTCCGTCCATCAGGTCGCCTTCGGGGCCGTAGTGTTTGTAATTGGAGTTTTCGCAGGCCGGCGATGCGCCATGTGAGCAGAAAAAGCAATGTCCGCAGGCAATGGGGAACGGCACCACTACACGGTCGCCTCTTTTTAGATTTTTCACCTCTGCACCTACTTCCTCAACAATACCCATGAACTCGTGGCCCATGATCATCGGTTCTTTCTGCGGCACCGCGCCGCTCAGGATGTGAAGGTCGGATCCACAGATAGCGGTTGAGGTGACCCGTAAAATTACGTCGGTCGCCAGTTCAAGCTTGGGATCAGGCATGGTATCGTAAGTAATTTCGCCGGGTTTGTGGAATACTGCTGCTTTCATAGGTTGTTTGTTTTCTTTGTAAATGTTTATCGTTTGTAAATTCCGGCCTGACTACCGTCACCTTGTCAAAAACTGAAGTAAAAAGGCATCTTTCGCCGCTTGCAACAGGCGCAAACAGACTATATCGTTTGAAAAGATATCTCGTTGAACAGCTAAAGACAGCCGGTACCGGCACGTATCGGAATTTATTAACTATATAATAAATTTATTTCTTTATTGTTTATAAAAATTTCAAATAAAGATGGTTCGTATCAACTGCGTGGATATTGCTTATTATTTCGGTAACCCGCAACTGCTTTAGGGTATATACGATACGGCAAAGCGTCGTTAAAAAAACGAAGCGTTCCAGTTCGAAGTTCTTTTCTTTTTGGCTGAATTAGCCATAAAACAGGAGTTGTTTATTATACAGAGTTTTACTTGGCTACATTACAGGTGGCAAGGCCGCCAGCTGAGCAAGCGTTTGTGCATCATGAACTGCCGCCACAGCTGCATCGTTATTAAAATAGCACCAGGTCTGGGTTACTTTATCCACTTGCAATAGTGTGTTGGCAAATGCTGTGAGTGACTTTTCGCTGTAGGCTGATCGGTAAAGATCGGGCACGCCATGGAAGCGGTAATAAACCAGTTCTGTATTGGTGATGATCGTGTCGGGCAGGCCGGGATGGCTCATGCCGCAAAAGGTGACGCCTTTGCAACTCAGAGCATCGAACACTTCTTGCCGCCACCAACCTGGATGACGAAATTCAAGCACGTTTGCATAACCGGGATCAAGTTGATCGGTCACGCGCTGCAGGCGGGCATCATCGTACCTGAATCGCGGCGGGAACTGGAACAGCACAGGGCCAAGCTTTTCTTGCAAGCCTTCACGAATGGTTCCATAAAAGCTTTCGAGCATATCAACCGTACCGTGAAACTGTTTGAAATGTGTGATAGCCCGCGGAGCCTTCACTGAAAATCGGAAATCTGTTGGTGCAGCCTGGTACCATTGCTGAAGCATGTTTACTGTTGGAAAGCGATAAAAGGTAACATTTAACTCAAGAGTTTTATATCGTGCCGCATAAAATTCAAACCAACGGCGTTGGGGCAGATCGGTGGGGTAAAAACTGCCTTTCCAGTGTTTATAATGAAATCCCGAACAACCGATGTGCCATTCCATAAAACGCAAATTGCTTTGTTATTATTTAACAAGATGCGACGGGTTGTGGTTTTGTTATATTTTCTGTAGTGGCGCATTACAGGCATAACCATCCGAAGTTTATAAACTCATAAACTTCGGACAGCGTGCCGTGCAGCTTGCAATCTTTTGACAGTGTCTTCTGACTTTAGCTTAAAACAATCATCTCAACCACCTTCAGTTGCTGCAAAAAGTATTGATCATGAGAGATCACGATCAGTGTGCCGCGGTATTCATTAATAGCATTTGTTAAAACTGCGATGTTTTGCAGATCGAGATTGTTAGTGGGCTCATCGAGTACCATCACATCCGGAGCCTGGTTACCGATAGTGAGCATACACAGCATCAGCCGCATTTTTTCACCGCCGCTCAGGGCGTAGCAAGGTTTGTTCCAATCCTCCGGTGTGAAGAGAAAACGATTCAGCCTGGTTTTTATATCGTGTTCCTGTTGCGCTCCAGAATTGCAGGACTGGGCCTGCTGGTAAACAGTAAGCTCATTGTTGATCAGTGAGTAATCCTGATCGATATAAATGGCACTAAAAGAAGCTCTGATAATTTCGCCGGCGGCAGGTCGTAATTTCCCGAGAATTAGATTAATGAGCGTGGTTTTTCCCGAGCCGTTCGGCCCCTGCACCGCTAAACGCGCTCCGCTGGTGACTTGGAGATTCAACGGTTGTGTCCATAGCAATCCGTCAGCATATGAAAAATTAACATCCTTAACGGTTACTAATACTTTTCCCGTGTGCAGTTGAGAATTATCTACATCTATCTTCATTTTGTCGGTCGCGGGTAGGTTTTCGCGCAATTGGGATAGCTCCTGTTTTAAGGCGCCTACTTTTTCGGCATGGACGCCCTTTAATTTCGACGTGCTGTTCTCAGCCTTGTTTTTCAGCGTGTTCATCATAATGGTGGGCAATCCGGCCTTTTCCTGCTTTTTTTTACCACGCGCATCCAGCTTCTGCTGGCGCTCAATGGCTTCCCTTTCAATTTCTTTTGCCTTGCGCAACGCCTTTTCCCTGCTTTGAAGATCATGAAGCATAGCATCGTTTTCCGATTTCTTTTGTTCAGCATAAAAATCATAATTGCCGCCATAGGTGACGATCCCTTTCGGATTAAGTTCGGCAATAACCGGCAGCAGGTTTAATAACGCGCGGTCATGGCTGACTAAAACCAGCGTGTGGTTTGTATTGCGGATATAATCATACAGCAGGTCACGGCTTTCAGCATCGAGGTGGTTACTGGGCTCGTCAAGCAGTACAATTTCAGGTTGATGAACAAGGATGCCCGCCAGCAACACCTTCGTTTTCTGGCCGCCGCTTAAGGTATCCATGGGTTGCGACAGGGGTAAATGGCTGAGCTGCCAATAGGCCAGCGCTTCGCGGCAGCGATCTTCAATGGTCCAGTCGTCATCAAGCAAAAGAAAATTCTTTTCGGTGGCGTTGCCGGCAAGGATCTGCTGCAGAGCGTTAATCTTTTCGCTTACCACTAAAGCTTCTGCTATGGTGCACTTGTTGTATTGGCCCACAATCTGCGGTACATACCAGGGCTTCGATTCGGCTTTAACAACGCCGGCAGCGGGCATTAAAATTCCCGCCATCAATTTAAGCAGGGTCGATTTTCCGCTACCATTATTGCCTGTCAGCGCAATTTTTTGATGCAGATTAACGGTGAAATTTATACCGGAAAACAGCAGCTCCCGGTCCGGGTGTATATAGGTGATGTTCTGAAGCATCAGCATAGTTCATTTCTTTTTAAAGTGAATAAATGGCAGAGCAGATGTGCTGCCCAGGTTTATTTTTCGCGAAAGAAATGACTGATCACATACAGATGTTAGTGGGTTTTACCGGGCAAAGGTAAGGAATTGAATTGATTACTGAAATGCCTCCTCAAGCGCACAAACTTTTAAAGAAAATTGATTTAAGAAATTTTAATAATTAAAACTTAAGAGAATAAATTATGTTTTAATTGTGTCTGCTAAGCCGAACCACTCCGATTTCTATATATCATTATTTCTATGACGAACATCTATTCACCGTGGGTACTGAATACTAATGCCGCTTTACATAAACCAGGCTTCACGCCGCTTTATACCGCGGTAGCAGCGAATTACAGTTTTGCCATATTTGATCTGGAAGACAGTTGCTGGCTTGTGGTAACCTGGCCCGGCGGCAGCCGGACTGCATTTCGTTTAGCATATTCGCCAAACGACCGCCTGCAGATCAGCGTCAGCGAAAAGAGCGACCCTGAAATTCATTTAAACATCGGTGCTTTGATTGGTAAGTATCGGGTAATAATACAATTGCCTACAGATGCGCAGCCGGTGCTTCGCTATACCACTATGCTGACTGCCGCGGCACCGCTGTTGTTCCCCTTCTGGCCGCGCGATATTGTGCCTTTAGGCTCAACAGCTGATCATTTGGCTACCGGGAATATCTACGTAAAGCAGGTAGGTACGCGCTCAGGACAGCTGTATTTTAGTCAGGCTAAGGCCGGCTCCGTATTTTACCTTCAAAACCTGACCGCACTTGCCGATTATAATCAGCAAACAGAAACATCGGCGGGGGAAACTGTTGGCGGTGTATGGCCGGAAATTGGTTTTTCCCTGCCGCCTACTATTAAAAATAAAGCACTTGAAACGGGCAAAAGCTACGTGCTGTCTGACGCACTGGTAGCGTTTTCGGAAGAGATCCCTAAAGACGAACGTGCCCAGATACGGCAGTATCTCGATATGCTGGCGACGGTTTATCTCGCTTTGCCCAAACCCCGTACTAATTACAAGCACTGGCCCGATATCCTGCAAAAAGGGCTGGCAGACCTGACCGATAACCCGGGCTGCTGGGCGCAAGTGGATGGCAATCATTATTTTAACGCCTACGTATGCGATTATGCTACGCCGCCCGAGATCATGGTACAATTAGCGGTATTGTTGCCGTTGCTCGACTATGTGGAATGGAACGATAGCCAATTGGAATTCATGAAAAAGGTAAAGGAAGGACTGCCCGCTTTTTATGAAGAAAAATATCGTACGGTAATGCGCTGGCATCCTAAAATGGCCGATAAGATGGAAGGCGAAGAAGAGCAGAAAAAGCCGCTTATTATGGATGCCTGGTACCTGCACCACCCGCTGCTGAACCTTTCGCGGCTGGCACTTAAGGGTGACGAGGTAGCCAAAAAACTCTTCATTGATTCGCTGGAGTTTGCTATCAAAGTAGCGCATCATTTCGATTATAACTGGCCCGTTTTTTATAAGGTTGACACGCTGGAAGTTATAAAGGCGGAAACCCAGCCGGGCATGGGCGGTGAAAAGGATGTACCGGGGTTGTACGCCCTTGTAATGCTGCAGGCGTGGGAACTAACCGGCGAAAAACGCTATCTGGCCGAAGCAGAAAGATCGGCCCAACGCTTAAGTGGGCTTGGATTTGAACTGTTTTATCAGGCTAATAATACGGCATTCTCGGCCGGCGCTTTGCTGCGCTTGTATAAAATCACTAAAAAAGAATTATACCTGGAGCTTAGCTACCTGTGCATGGCGAATATTTTTAAGAATGTACAGCTATGGGATTGCAATTATGGTTACGGTAAGAATTTTCCGAAATTTTTTGCGTTATTCCCTTTAAATGACGCCCCTTATACCGCGGTTTATGAAGAGCAGGAAGTGTTTTGCGCATTTCATGAATACCTGCGGCTTGCAAAAGACGTCGAAATAGCCCCTTCTTTACGGTTGTTGCTGGCCGAATATATTCGCTTTTTGGTAGACCGCGCAGTGTATTATTATCCTACTATGCTGCCTAAGGAAATGCTTTCTGAAGACGTTAAAACAGGGGAGGTTGACCCCAATTTGTGGATAGCGCTGGAAGACCTGCACGACGGATGGGAAAAATCGGGCGAAGTAGGGCAGGAAGTTTACGGCGCCGGTAATGCCTTCGGCATCCTTCCGCGGCATTATATGCAGGTTGAGGAAGCCGGCCTGATGATCTATACTGATTATCCAACGTATGGTTTTTCGCCCAGAAAGCACCGGCCTGTTACTTTCCGGCTGGCTGGCGACGGACGGCTTAGCTCCCGGCTGATGATCGTAAAAACGGGCAGGGCTAAATTGCCGGAACTGACAGTAACTATTGGAGGCAGCAAACTAAAGCTGGAAGGAAAAAAAGTAACAGGCGGTAATTTCGAGTTTGAGGTTGCAGGCGACGCCGAAGTTCACATTAATTGGAAGCTATCATGACGACGAGGAAAAAGAATTTCTTTGAACGTTTTTCAAACTGGGCTACGGCAGCTACCGGTAGCTCTACAGCCTTTTTTATAGCCATCTCTGTGATAGTAATATGGTTGATTTCGGGGCCGGTATTTAAATATTCCGACACCTGGCAGCTCATTATCAACACGGGCACTACCATTATTACGTTTTTAATGGTGTTCCTGATTCAAAAAGCACAGAACAAGGATTCGAAAGCCATCCATCTGAAACTTAACGAACTGCTGGCCTCGCATGAAGGCACCAGTAACCGAATGGTTAATATTGAAGACCTTACGGAAGATGAGCTGGACCACTTATATAAGTTTTATATCCACCTATCAAAAGCCGCCGAAAAGGAGGGCGAACTTACAAAGACGCATTCGATAGATGCAGCTGAAGCAAATCAGTTGCGCAAAACTCAGCGTTACGATAAAAAGAAATGAAAGGATTATACGAGAGATTAACGGTTTTTAACACTGGCTTGCTTCCAGAAAAGGTACAGCTGAAATATGAGGCAATGGCTGAGAATGCCTTTCGTTTTTTCCGCGGCACCTGTCATTTGTTTTATGAAGATTTGGCGGCTGCCAAGCCGCTGCCACTTTCGCCGTTAACCTGGATCTGCGGCGACCTGCATATCGAAAATTTCGGCAGCTATAAAGGCGATAATAAACTGGTTTATTTCGATTTGAACGATTTTGATGAGGCCCTGCTGGCGCCGGCCAGTTACGAGGTAGCGCGAATGGTCTGCAGTATTTTTATTGCCTTTGATAACCTGCGCATCGAACCTGAAAAAGCGTTCAAAATGGCGCAGCTGTACTTAAAGACCTATTCGGCAACGTTGGCCCGAGGGAAGGCCATCAGCATAGAACCGCGAACCGCAAAAGGTATTGTTTGTGATTTTTTGACTGCAGCAACCCACAGCAGCGAAAAAGAATTGCTGAAAAAGCGTACCATCAGCAAAAGAAAGCGGATCATGCTTTCGCTGAAAGACGAACGCCATTTTAAGCTGGATAAAAAACTTAGGCATGAATTGAAGGCGCACATTAACGAATGGATAAAAACCAGCAGCGACGGGCCATACAATTATGAGGTGATCAGCGCGGTATTCCGCCTGGCAGGTACCGGCAGTATTGGCGTAAAACGTTATCTATTCCTGCTGAAAAGTACTAATACAAAAAATAAGTACCTGCTGCTTGATATGAAGGAGGCCCGGTCGTCGTCTGTTTTGCCTTATACCGTTGTGCAGCAGTTAAATTGGGAAAATGAGGCCGCCCGCGTAATTGGCGTGCAGCAACGAATGCAGAACGTAGCGGCTGCCCTGCTCAGCACTACGGTATTTCGCGAAACACCTTTTATTATCCAGGAGCTGCAGCCGGTAAAAGATACCATCAAATTCAAATTGTTGAAAAAAGATTACCGCGATATGTACCAGGTAATTGATGATATGGCGGCGTTGACAGCATCGGCACAGTTGCGCAGCGGCGGGATGCAAGGCTCTGGCACTATTGATGAGCTGATGGCCTTTGGGCTGGACGGAAGCTGGCAGGAGGCGGTAATAGCGTATGCACAAAAATATGCCGCCACAACAAAGAAATACTATAATAGCTATCTGAAGGATTATCAAAATGGAAGATTCAAGATAGAAGACACCATTGCCGGATAGCTCGGGTACAATAATCTTATCATGAAAATTCCGGGCAGCGGCGAGGGCTTTCTTTAAGCGGTGTAGATATCAATTATCGCTAATGATAGCCTTCCGCTTACGGCGCATGTTAGTACTGTGTTTGCGTAGAAAATTATAAGTAAAGGTGAAGCCCATGTACTGCTCGTTACGATGATCATTCGTACCGTCAAAAAACAGGTAGCCCTGTTGCACGGCAATGGCAAATATTTCGGTGACATTAAAGTTGATGCTATTACATATCTCCGTCATCATACCTTGTTTAGCCTTAAACACATAACCGCCGCCGAGACACAGGGCTTCGGCAAAGCGGCCCTTGGAAAATACGTTGATAGTTGGGCGGAATTCGACGTATTTAGACGTATCGGGCCCATGATTCGTGGAACTGAGCCTGCCTGCGGCAAGCCCGATGTCGAAAATGCCGAAAGTCCTGCCGAATTCAATTGCAGGAGAGAATCGCTGTTCAAAGCCGCCCCTTGAGTTCACAAAAGCGTTAGCGTTAAAAGAAAGGTAAAAATATTGCGGCTCCTGGTTTTCCTTCGTGGTGTCTTTCTCTCTTACCGTATCCCGTTGCGTACGACCAACAAGTACGGGTTTTGCTACCGGCGCTACATTTTGCGCAGCCGCCCTTAAACAAATAACGGTTAGCAATAACAGTAACAGTTTATTCATGTTTATCTTGAATGTTTTGGTGAATCTCCTTGATGTCGGTTTGTTTTTTCATTTCCTCCAGCTCAATGTCGGCCTTTACAATGCCCATTTTGTGCTGAATATCGTGCAGCATTTCCAGTATTTTGGTGATCTCATTTTCAGCGCGGACGTTGATCTCGAATTCCACCTGCTCCCTGATCTTCTCCAGCCGCCGCTGCCGTTTCTGGCTGATGAGCACCAATATGGTAAGCGCAATGGCAAAAACAGACAACACCGTATCGAGCACATTGAACGGAGCCGGATCAAAGGGTTTTAATCCCGCCACCCCGAGGTTCCAGCCGAGATAAGCAGCTATAATAAACAGGCAGCCGCACAAAAACCAAAAGCTTCCCAGTACATCTGAGATATAAATAGCCGCCCGGTCAATAGCCCCGGCGGGAGGATCGATTACTGATTGCAGTTTGGGTTTTTTTGACATTAGCCCGGTAGTTTTCTTCTTGTAACTTACAGGTTGTCAATTTGTTTATAGAAGATGAAATTATGTTGGATGATGTAGTCGGAGACTACGGGGCACATTCGTCCGATATTGAAAGTTTCGGACAGCGAAGGGGGACCGGTCTAAGTTTAGCGCAGCGTAACTTAGACCCAAAACTTATTAAGCTTTCAGCTTAAACGTGCATAAAGTTAATGCAAACTGAAAGCTTTGACTATTTTAGGACGAAGTTGCAAACTTCGACCAGTATCGGGTTGTCTTTTAGAAAACTTTCCAATTTATCAGCTGTTGACCAATAAAATGACGAATCAATAAGAGGATTAGCGCATTTTATTCTGTAACTGCATATAGAGGTATTTGGGCCTCCTGCTCGAGTTATACTGCAATTGTATTTTTTAAAAAGGTCGTCAAGCATAAATAATTTAATTATAAGTTTTCTGGTAGAATGTTATCAAAGCTATAAAAATAATGTTAGCGTACCCCGCTGCCCAAAGTATCTAACTTCAGACTACTATGCCCGTAGTCTGCGACTACACTCCCCCTAAAACCGTAGTCTCTAACCGCATATCTCCCCTCAAAATTTCGTCCCGCTTTTTTCGTTTAAAATTCCTGAGAAAAACGATTAAACATAATAGATTTGTTTACGTTAATCAATTCGGGGTCAGAGCTGATCACACTACATCGTTAACTAAGGAATGAGCAAAGTTTTTACTATTACCAGTGGGCTGGAAAATATGGGTGCGTTGCGCACCGGGGGGCAGGGTTCGGTTTATAAGGGCAGGCGTATAGGGCCTATTATCAGCGCCGTAAAGCTGCTGCCTACGCCGGTTACCAGCGAAAGCGACGAGGATAAAAATTACCGCAATTTTTTGAACGAGGTTGAAAAGCTGAAGAAGGTAAACGAGATCCCGAACCCCAACGTGGTGAAGATCCTCAACTCGGGCATTACCGAAAGCGGGTCATTTCCGTTCATCGAAATGGAGTTCATCGAAGGGCCCGACCTGGAGGACCTGCTGAAACCACCGCACGAAAAGATCTTCACAATCAAAGAGGTGATCAAGGTGGCCGATCAACTGGCCTGCGCGTTGTCGCACTGCCATAAGGTAGGCGTAAAGCACGGCGACATCAAGAGCAATAACGTAAAATTCAATAACAATACCGGCAACTATGTTTTGCTGGATTTCGGGCTGTCGGTCATGTCAGACGAGCAGCGGCGCAGCAGTATGCGCCATGCGGGAGCCATTGAATTTATGGCGCCTGAGCAAAACGAAGGCCAAATGTTATTCCAGACGGATATTTACAGCTATGGTGTCATATTATATGAACTGTTGGCCGGGCAGGTGCCGTTTCCGCTAAAGGACAACGGCGAAACTGCACGCACAACGGTGATGCTGGCGCACATGGAAACCCCCGTGCCCGATCTGTTGCAACTTCGCCGCGAAAATCTCCCGGCCGAGTGGCCCGAGCGCGAAATGCATATTCCCGGCTGGCTGCTCATGATGATTGCCACTTGCTTGGAAAAGAATCCGGAAGACCGCTATGCTGATGGTCAGGCCCTGCACGATTACATTGCAGAAAGCAGCGTTGCCGAAATGCGGGTAGAAGTGGTAAAAGAGATAGAGGCTGCTCACGTAACTCCGCCGGCGCCCATTATGGTAGAGCGGGCGTATATTCCTGAGCAACCGGGGGTGATGCGTATGTCGAAATCGGTATTTGCGGGGCTGATGATCCTGCTCACAGGTTTTATGGCTTATTCGGCGTATTCGCTGTTTCAGCCCAAATCAAAAATGCCGATGCCGGTACAGCAAACAGTTATGCCCGATACCGCACGCATTGCCGACAGTTTTAGAAATGCTGAACGCCAGCGTATTATCGAAGCACGTGAAAAGCGCCATAAAACCGATTCGCTCACAAAAAGCGCAATAGGTAATGCCCTTGATCACGCCAATAACCCCGACAGTACAAAAACAGATTCAACAGGAAATTAATAAGCTATAAATGGAACAAAAAACATCTATCTGGCAACGTATGGGTATACAGGATTGGTTTCTGACCAGTCCCGGCAGCAACAAGGCCAAGAAACAGCCCGCGTTAACACCCGATGATGTTTATAATTATGTGGTGGCCAAGTTTGGCGATTCTATCCGCGAGCTTTCTTTTGCCGACAGGATAGTTTTTTATCACGAATACATCATCAGCTTTAACGCCGAGGATTATAAACAGTTCCTGGATAACAAGCAGGGCCTTTTCGGGCTGATCGTTAACGAAACGGTAAAGAAGTTTTACCAGTTGCTGAACCAGTACCGCGCTGCCGGTAAAACGGTAGTGCCATCGAGCTCGAAATGGGTGTTCAGGCTGGTATCGCACCCGGACTATGAACGCGGTGATATTGGTTTTATAGGTAAACTACTGCCCGGCAGTAATAAAAAGGAAGAGAATTTAAGGGTGACGTTCATTCCGCGTCAAACCGGTATCGCGCAAACATTCGATATCAGCGACGATGTGCTGAAAGCCTTTAATTATTACAGCGAGGGTTATTTTGAATTGCCCTACGTAGAAGACCTTGAATTTAACGAGAAAGGTGATGTAAAGCCCGGGAAAAAATACCTGGCCCGCTTTGAAACCATCCTCCCCGAAAAACAGTTCGCCGGGAAAAAGGTAGAATACCTGATGCACAGTGATGAGATCATTGTTTCTGGAAATGAGGATGCCCGTGAGGATGATAACATATTCAAGATCCCGACCGATTGGGTGAACTCGCCGCACCTGCGCATCAGGTACAATAAAGCCGACGGGAAGTTTTATATGGCTTCCTTTGGCGAACTGACGATACTTAATGAACAGGATGTGGCGCGGAGTGATGTAAATTCGCCGGCGTGGGTAGAGCTGCCTGTTAATTCAAAAATATTGCTGAACGGAATAGTAGGGATTAACTTATTTAAATCGTAAGCTTATGTCGCAGATATTATCAGTTGGCCTGCTGGCAATTTGTGTAGCCTTACTGGTCGCTCACTTTTTGGAAATTAAAAAATCACGCAAAGCAAATGACTGATCAATTTTTTGGGATAACCGATACCGGTAAGGAACGGACCAACAATGAGGATGCATTTATTGCCCGCCAAAGTGCCGATGGCAATTTCATAGTAGCTTGCGTGATTGACGGCGTTGGCGGTTATGCCGGCGGCGAAGTTGCTGCGGCGATAGCAAGGGCCGCCATACTGGAGCGGCTAGAAGGTGCATCAGGTGATATTATTTCGGTGATCACTGATTGCCTTGAACTGGCCAACGAGCGCATCATCCTCGAAAAACAAAAAAATAAGGAATATGCTCAGATGAGCTGCGTTTGTACGCTAACGCTCGCTGACATTACCAATAACCGCTTTTACTACGCTCACGTAGGCGATACCCGTTTGTATCTGCTGCGCGACCATTCGCTGGTCAAGATCTCGCACGATCAGTCGTTTGTAGGATTTCTGGAAGAATCGGGCAGGATCTCGGAAAGCGAGGCCATGAATCACCCCAAGCGCAACGAGATCAATAAGGCCCTTGGTTTTGAGCGAAGCCTCACTCAAACGGCCGATTATATCGAGACAGGGCAATCGCCGTTCCTTTCGGGCGATATGCTTTTGCTTTGCAGTGACGGATTAAGCGATATGATGGGCAGTTCGGAAATCACCGGAATTTTAACCAAAGATATCTCGATCAAAGAAAAAGGTCGCGCACTGGTGGATGCAGCAAATCATCATGGCGGTAAAGATAACATCACTGCTGTGCTGGTGCATAATAATAAAGCCCCTCAGCAGCATACTGCAACAGCCGTGAAGCGGGAGAACGTAACCGCGCCCCCCGCAAGCCGGGTGACCGAGCAGCCTGCTGCCGATGATGAGCCCGGTACTGCAGAATCAAAGAGCAAGGGAGGATTAATTGCCGTGCTGGTTGTTCTCGTTTTATTGTTTGCCGGAGCGGCGGTATATTTTTACCTGCAAACACAGAAAACAACGCCAACAGCTACCACTGCCATGCAACAGCCTGTTGCTGCCGATACGTCGAAAAAAATAAACCCATTACAAGTTAAATTACAAAAGGCTATTGACAGCTTAAAAGGCAATACGCTGGTATTGAGCGACACGGATTATAAAACACCCATTATTCTCAGCAACGCTATTATGATTAACCGTGATAGCTTGCATATTAAGGCCCACGGCAAAATTATATTTCAGGCTGATTCAGGCTATAAGAGTGCTGCAATTAAGCTTTCAGCCAAAGTCAAAAGCGTGCTGATTGACAGCGTCGCCTTTAATGGTTTCGATACTGCAATCGCCTTGACCAACAACACCCTTGAACTAAAGAATGTGCAATTCGTAAATTGCAAACAGACCGTTACTAACCAAATCATAGCTGCCGGTACAAAGAAATACACCAACGGTAAACTCGCCCCGGTTTCCCTCAAAACTGATTCTTTACCTGTTACCCATAAAAAGTAAAGTATGCCGAGAGGAAAAGAACGCATTTTTCTGATACTTTCTGCCGTAGTACTGGGTCTGCTGTTCGGCAGGCTGTACCAGGTGTTGCAGCAAAATTTCACCGGTGTTAACGAGCACGTAAAGGATGGCTCGATAGTGAACCTGAACGCGCCAAATCCTGCGCGTCACCTGGCAGCACTGCTGGAACGCGGTTATTATTTCGAGGATAAACGCGACATCGATCTGATAGAAAATACACTTGCCGACCGCCTGAAGGTGACCGGGAAATTCGACAACATCGGCGAAATCAATAAGCTGGCCTACAATGTTGATGCCGACGACGCCTTTGCCCGCGGCGGGAAATCGTTCAAGGAAAGAGTGCAGGTTTCGCGCACCTTGCTGGGCTATACCGGCGATGATTCTGTGCGTTTTACGCAGGAACGCAATGCCCCGCCCAATGTGCCGAACACCACAGATGTAGGCTTACAGGGCAGCAGCATTAGCGGTACCGTGCTGAATAAAACTGCACCAGTTGCCGGTGTGCTGGTGAGGCTGCAAATGATCCTGCCACAGGACAGTATTTATAATGACGAGGAAACCGACCAAATTAAAACTACCGTTCAGCTGGGCAACGGTTTTAAGCTAACCTATGTTGCCGATGAAAAAGGTAAACCGCATTTGCAGGGCCTCACTGCTTTTGCGCGCACTGGCGCTGATGGTACTTTTACATTTAAGAATCTCCCGGCTAACAAAGCGTTTAACGTGCTGCCCCTGCAGCCGGGTTTCCAGTTCGGACGATCGGCGGGTACCGAGAATCTGGATGGCGATGAGGGATTTACTTTTCACCAGTCGCCGCATACCATCAGGTTGATCTCATCGAAAGATTTTAATATCCTGAAAAAGGAAAAGGTGCTTATTATTCGCACGCCGGAAGATTTTAACTTTTGGTATTGGGTGATCGTTGCATCGTTTTTTGGCTGCTTTTTAATCATTCATTTGCTGCTGAGCCTTAAGTTTCCTGCTGCTGATCAGATCATTCTGCCAGTGATCATGGTGCTGACGGGACTATCCTTTTTGACGCTTCTGAACTTACAGGACCCGCTTCGGGATCGCTTCTTCGCCAAAGATTCACTCATGTACCTGTTTATGGGTGTCGGTGCTTTACTAATCTTATTAATGATTAACCTGCGGAAGTTTACGCCCGATTCGGGTTTGTACCGCATGTTTGTTTTTCGCAGGAATCAAAAAGCGGCAAACGGTTGGCCCTGGATCATAGCGGCGATGGGTTTGCTGATGCTGACCATCCGGTTTGGTTCTGGTCCGGAAGGCAGCGGGGTGAAGGTGAACCTGTTCGGGTTCCAGCCGAGTGAGATCGTTAAATACCTTGTGATTATTTTCCTTGCAGGATTTTTTGCTATTAACGAGCGTTTCATTAGCGAATACGCCAGTTGGCGCAAGCGCTGGTCGTTCTTCTCATTTGCGTTGATTGCGATAGCATTTACTTTATTGTTGTTTCTGATGCTGGGCGATATGGGGCCGGCGATAGTGATCTGTTTTACCTTTATCATCCTGTTCTCCTTCTCGCGCGGCGATTTTATGTTCATGGCGCTGGCGGTGGTGTTTTACGTACTGGTATCATGGATCTTTAAAAACGTATGGCTCTCTGCCATGCTGACCGCGGTTGTACTGATCGCCAATTTCTTTTACCGGAAACGCACCATGAGTGAGTCGGCTATTATGGCACTGGTAATTATCTCCGGCTTTTTAACCATCGACAAGATCCCTTACATAGATAAACTGGTGCCGGGCCCGGTGCAGCGTTTGGTTGACCGTAAAGCCATTTGGCAGGATGCCTGGAACAACGAAGTTTACGGCGGCGACCAGGTGGCGAACGGCTTGTGGGCTATGTCGGGCGGGGGAATCAGCGGGCAGGGAATAGGTGAGGGCTATGCCAAAACTATTCCCGAGGCGCATACAGATATGATCTTGCCGGCCATTGGCGAGGCTTTCGGCTGGGCGGGAATTGTGAGTATTTTCCTCTTGTTCCTCGTTTATCTGCATCGATCCATTATTATCGGAAGAAAAACCGGGACGCCGTTCCTGTTTTATTTATGCTCGGGGATTGGCATCTGTACATTCATCCAGTTCCTGCTGATAGCGGGCGGCTCGACAGGAGCATTGCCTTTATCGGGTGTGGCGCTGCCGTTTGAGAGCTATGGTGGATCATCTTTAGTTGCAAATTTTTTGGCAGCCGGATTTTTATTATCGGCTTCACGGGTGAACGGTACGCCAGTGCAGATGCAGTTCATCACCAAACAGCAGGACCGTAACCTGGTGCCGGCGCTGCTAGCGGCTTGTATCGGTATAATGCTGCTTATTGTGAATATTTCGAGCTATTTATTCGACAGCGCAAAATGGATCGTTAAACCTGCGCTGGTTGCAGATAGAAGTGGCGCGAGAATGTTCAGCTACAATCCGCGGATTGCCATTTTGATGAATAAATTACAGGCCGGCACGCTTTACGACAGACAGGGGCGCATATTGGCCACCAGTAACCCTGCGCTGATAAAGAAACAGCAGAGTTTATTGAGCGCAGCAGGGGCGGCGAATTACGATCTGGATTCGGCGATGCATAAGCGTTTAACAAGATATTATCCTTTCGAGGAACAAATGTTTTTCTGGACGGGCGACGATAATACGGGCATCTTCAACGGCAGTACCAATGGCTACTTCGCTGAATACGAGCATGCCGCCGAATTGCGCGGATTCAAAATGCCGGTGGTGAGCTTTAATGCGCATGCCAGTCGTTACAGAGAGGATAGATTTTTGCCTGCTGGCGTGAAGGAAATGTCGGTAGCTAAGCGGGATTACGGCGCGCTGGCTCCGCTGCTGATAGCCGGATTGAACAGCGCGGCAGTAGATTCATTCAAACAAAGAAACCGTGACGTAAAGCTAACCGTGGATGCTGGCTTGCAAACCAGCATACAGCAGGCCATGGCGGCCGATACTTCTTTGCAGGATAACCGGGTTTCGGTTGTGATCATGTTGCCGCAAACGGGTGATGTGCTGGCTTCGGCGGTGTATCCGTTACCGCCGGTTAAAAACTACGATCAGCTCACCATGCCCATCAACGAGCAAAATAAACTCGCGCAATGGATGACAACGAGCGACCTCGGCTTTACCTATGCCACGCAACCGGGTTCAACGGCAAAGGTGCTCACGGCTATGGCCTCATTCAATAAACTTGGGCTGAAAGCTGATAGCGTTAAATATCATGTGAGCATGGAAGAGCGGATCCGTACGAAGGGCGTCGAACCGGATGAAACGGGTATAATTACGCTGGAACGCGCCATTGCCAAATCGAATAACGTTTATTTTATTAAGCTTGCCAACCAACAACACCTGGAAGAAGATATGGTAACGCTTTACATGAAAGCCGGGATGTTTCTACATGGTGTGGGGGGGTACTTCTATAATAAAAATCCCGAAAATCACGACCAGGAAGAAAAATGGCGGGAACTGTGGCGTAAAACTGAATTCAACACCAAACCGAGATATGATCCTAACAATATTCATAAAACACGGGCGAAAGGAATCTCGGGTATGGCCTGGGGGCAGGGTGAACTGATAGCTACGCCGGCGGCAGTTGCAAGGCTGGTATCAAGCGTGGCCAATAACGGCTCATTAGTGGCTAACCGGTTTGTATTGAAGGTTAGTGATGCTCCACAACCTGTTAAGGGCAGTATTCAATTGGCGAATGATCCGCGTTATGCAGCCTTGCTTACTAAATACATGATAGAACAGAGCGCGCCGAAGGAAGAGATATTGGGACTTAAAGTTGCCGGTAAAACCGGAACGCCCGAAAGGATCTGGAAAGGCAACAGTATTAATGACGGCTGGTATGTTTTTTTCGCGCCGCTGGCGAAGGGGAAAGGCAATATAGTGGTTTGCATCAGGATAGAATCAACCAGGGGCTCATCGGATGCGGTGCATTTTGCAGGGCGCACGGTAATTCCGTTGCTGAAGAAAGCCGGGTACATTAAGGATATTGCTACCGTCGCAAATGAAACTAAAACGCAGGATGAATAGTTATTCGAACTGAAACCTGGCAAGGCGCCGGAACAGGCTTTTGTCTTGATTCTTGGCTCTTGGTTCCCATTATTTAATAATATAAGAAAATTATATGTTCGACTTTTTTAAACGGAATGAAAATAAAGGCCCGCAGGATGTAAAAGGCCTGCGCGAGGGTTTGCTGCGTTTTATAAAAGATCAGCTGCAAAAATCGGAAGGGGGAGAAGGCCGGCACATCAAAGGCATTCACCTGTTTTTTAACGTGGATGCTGCCGATAAGCACCTTTACGAAGCCGCAGTGTATGCTGATGAACCTGCAAAGTTTAAAGAAGAGATCCAGCGCATAGCCGACGACTTTGCAGTCGACCTGCCTGCAGATTGGGCTTTGGAAGTTGCATTTGACGAGGAATTTCCACCCGATTCTATCGTATCAGATACTTTTAATGTCGCTATTTTTCTCCGTACGAGGGTGCATAATATCCAGCGTTCGGGCGCGGCTTATGTCAGGATTCTGAACGGCGAGGCGGAGCATCCGGAATACGAGATTAAATCGGACGATGGCAAAATAAACATTGGTCGCGAAAGCAAAGCCCAGGTAAGCGATGGCTTTTTCAGGCTGAACCAGATCGCTTTCCCGGGCGATAGCAGCAATCAAAGCAATAAGTTTATCAGTCGTCAGCATGCGCACGTAGAATGGAATAACGAGGAGGGGCGGTTCTTTATTTATGCCGATGAAGGCGGTGTTCCTCCGGGAAACAAGATCAAGATCAAATCAGTCGGCAACGAGCAGTTGGTAAAGCTGCATTCCACGCAAATTGGCCACCGTCTGGAAGAAGGAGATCAAGTGATTTTGGGCGAATCGGCGGTATTCGAGTTCAGCTATCATTCTGCCGGAAAGTAGTATGCCTGATCCGCTACAACTGCGATAATACTGACTGTAAGTCAATCGCTTCCGCCACCAAATATTTTTTGATATGATAAGGAGGATTTGTATAATTATAACGCTCAATTAAGCCATGAGAGCGTTGATTAAAAATAATAGCCTTATCAAAAATGGAAGATCAATCAGAAGAAAAAGAGATCAGGGGGTACGCCTGGTCATTATACCCGATGGCCGTAGTTGCCATTGTGTTGTTTGTTACTTTTACGTGGCATGATACTGATATTGAAAAACATAAAGAAGTACTAACCATAGCCGGAGGGCTTATTGCCTTCATTGCCGGCTTGTGGCAATACGCAAAGGCGCAAGAGTGGAAGAAAACAGAGTTTTTGGCGCAAGAATATAAATCATTTATACAGGACCGTTACGTGCAGCGCGTTATGCAGTTGCTCGATTACCCTATCTCGAACTTCCAGTTATTTAACGACGAGAATATCTTCAAATTAGAAGGAAAAGTACGTAAGAAAATTAAATCAGATGACGGGAAACTGCCGGTAACAATAGTTGGATGCAACTATAACTTGATTAAGGATGCCTTAAGTGAGAGGCACGACGACCAGCCCTTTGATAAATACGACGAACGCGCAAATATAATCAGGTATTCTTTTGATAAGTTTTTTTTCAAATTGGGACTGTTTCAGAAGTATATCGACTCTGGTTTAATAAAGAAAGAGGACCTGAGGCATTATCTTACCTATTGGATATGCCTGCTTCAGGAACATGAGAATAAAAGCCTGAAGAATCATGCAGAGGCTTATAAGGAAATGAAAATCGAATTGATCAACTTTATCAGGCGGTATGAATATACGCATCTCATTTCATTATTGGCAAATTTTGGGACTTCGATGGAAGAACTGTGTAAAAAACATAAGATCCAATCAAATGACATCTAAACCTTAACCGTTTAATGTTGTTTAACAGACAGATAACTAACTTAGTCATTTTGCGACGGTGAAACACTACGCCGTTTGACATATCACCATACATGAGCAAAATTTTTACCATAACGGAAGGCCTGGAAAACATGGGTGCGCTGCGCACCGGCGGACAAGGTTCCGTTTATAAAGGCCGCCGGATGGGGCCTGTACTGAGCGCAGTAAAGGTTTTGCCAACACCAATTTCCGATGAATCTTTGGAGGACGCTAATTATCGTAATTTTATTAACGAGGTTGAAAAGCTGAAGAAGGTAAACGAGATCCCCAATCCTAATGTGGTGAAGATACTGAACTCGGGTATCACCGAGAGCGGCTCACTGCCTTTCATTGAAATGGAGTTTATTGAAGGGCCCGACCTGGGCGAACTGTTGAAACCACCACATGATCCCATTTTTGTCATCAAAGAAGTAATTAAACTGGCTGATCAGTTGGCTTGCGCTTTATCGCACTGCCACAAGGTTGGGGTTAAGCATGGCGATATTAAAAGCAATAACGTAAAGTATAACATTCATACGGGCAATTATGTACTGCTTGATTTTGGCTTGTCGGTTATGTCTGATGAGCAGCGGCGGAGCAGTATCAGGCATGCCGGGGCCATCGAATTTATGGCGCCTGAGCAGAACGAAGGGCAAATGCTTTTCCAGACGGATATTTATAGTTTCGGTGTAATCCTGTACGAGTTACTGGCGGGTCGTGTTCCGTTCCTGCTGCAGGATAACGGCGAAACCGATCGCAACAACGTAATGATAGCCCACATGGAATCGCCCGTACCCGATCTGATGGAGTTCCGAAGAGAGAATCTGCCAAAATCGTGGTCCGCAGCGCAGCGGGAGCGCGAAATGCAGGTTCCGGGATGGCTGCTGCAATTGATTGACAACTGCCTGGAGAAAAAGCCTGAAGATCGTTATGCCGACGGTATGGCGCTGCATGAAGCGATCAGCAATAACATCATAGCCGAAAGTCAGGACAGCGGACGAATTGCCATCGCGGCATTAGAGGCCGAAAATGAGAAACTGCTGCATCAGCTCACACTGTACCGCCAAGGGCAGGCTGCTGAAGGCTCGGTAGTGAAAATACCGAAGCGGCTGCTGGCCGGTATCGTTATTTTACTGCTGGGAGTTAGTTCGTATGCGATATTTAGACCATCGGCCGTAAAGAAAAATATTGATCCGGCTCCACGGGATACGACGTCGGTTAAATTAAAAAAACCGGTAGTAACTGACGATACGGGTATAGTTAAAAGTAAGCTGCCCCCTTATGTAGCACCACCAAGTTTAGACACCGCAAAGGCCGTTCATAAAAAGCCAGTCCATAAAAGGAAGCCGCTGCCTAAAAAGAAGAAAAAGAAGTTTTTGGGGATCTTCCCGATTAATTAGTGTGCATTATGAGAAGAATGTCGGAAGGGGGTATGCGGGGTTAGGCTCCTACGGAGCGGATAATTTTTTCGACGTTTTTCTACCAATATTGGACCCCGATGGGGCCATGACTTACCCGCTGTTGTCATTTCGAGCGAGAGCGAGAAATCTTATATGAGCGACATTATCGCCAATGCATAGTTGGAATTGCGTGCGTCTAAGATTTCGAGCGAGAGCGAGAAATGACAAGTTGGTAAATAATTATTTATCCCGCATTCGCTTCCAACTGTCCTTCAGCCCAAATCCGTAAACTATCAATAGCCGGAATCAAGTCCGCGCCGGACGGGGTGAGGGTATATTCCACGCGCGGCGGCACTTCGAGGTACACCTTGCGGGTAATCAATCCGTCATCTTCCAATTCCTTTAATGCCTGGGTGAGCATCTTGGGGGAGATGCCTTCAACTATTCGTTTAAGCTCGCCATAGCGCAGAACGGAGTTTTTCAAATACCATAAAATGCGCCCCTTGTATTTGCCGCCCACGCGCTGAAATGCGAAATCTACGGGACAATAGGCTTTAACGGTTTTCTTAACTCTCATGAATGTGAAATATTATTTAACTGATAACCAGCATTAATAACTTTTGGGTATGTAGGATACTGATTGGTATGTACTTGTCTGTAAGATACCATTAATTTTTCTTTGTATCAACCTTTTAATAAACTGTAATATGACTGCAAAGAAAACCTGCATCGTAAAGCGCCTGATTATCTTCGTAATAATGGCGTTGACAAATTATTCGTTCGCGCAAAATAACATGCCGCCTATTACAGTGCTTGAACTGCGCAACTATGTGCTAAAACCGGGGCAGCGTGAACGATTCACCCAATATTTTGCTGCGCATTTTGTAACGTCACAAATGGATATGGGCGGCTACCCGTTGAATTGGTTTAAGGTAAACGACGCCCCCGATAACTTTTTATGGTTACGCGGATTTACCGATATGGCCGCCCGGAGCAAATTTTTGCCGAGGTTTTATTACGGCCCGGTTTGGAAGCGATATGGCCCGGAGGCAAATACCATGCTGGTCAATAATGACAATGTGTACCTGTTAAAGCCGCTTACCTTTAGCGCCGGTGTGCCTCAAACCGGCGGCGCTATCGACGGTGGTTTGTTAAAGATAAGCGACGGCATAGCAGTGGTCGATTTTTATATCGCCAATACCAAGCTGGATAAGCTGATTACAGCTTTCGGTAAATATTATATCCCGGCAATGCACAATGCAGGCATCGCCAATTACACGCTATGGATAAGCGAAATGGAGAAAAATGATTTCCCGCGCCTGCCTGTTTTTCAGGATGGTAATTTGCTGGTTGCTATTACTTTTTATAAGAGCGAAAAAGAATACCGCGACAAGCAGCAGCAACTTAATGCCGGCTTGTCGCAGCAGGTAAAGGAGGAACTACAGGACATCATTACCACCAAAAATATGCTGATCGTTTACCCGGCGACCAAATAATCTTTATTTGGCAGATTCCTTTGGTTTTATCTCCGAATAATTTTTCACCATGCGGATACCGTAAACCGGCCCTGCGCTGTTTTCTTTTTTTGGCGATAGCTTAACGGTTACTTTTTGTTTGCCTTTGGTGAGTTCGATAGGTATTGTATAGTCGATATCATAAAAGCGGCTTTCCTTATATTTATTCAGATCTACGGTAGTGAGTTTGATGCCATCGATCAGGATGTCGAAGATCCGGCCGCGGTTATCCATACCCCAATAAGAATTGATCAGGGTGTTTTCTGCGGTTGGGTCAACTTTCATTTCGAAGGAAAGATAGCCGCCGTTATCGGTAGAGCGCCATTTTTTCTGGTGATCTTCGCCAGTGGTTGTGTTTTCGCCGGTGAGGTTATGATCGCGTTCGGGCTGCATTTCGCCAACCCGCAGAATATCGGTGGTACGCGCTTCCAGTTCCTGCTGCTGTTTTTTGCGTTCTTCGTAGATCTTTTGCTGCACCTGCCAGTTTTGAGGCGTAAACACATCCCAGTACACCGAGTAATATTCGTTTTTAGTCCGGTTGAATGGAATAAGGGTTACAGCATTTGGCTGCGCCACATCTTTGGTGCGGAAGCTCAATTGATCTTTTCCAACCATCGCCAGCCATCTGTTGGGGTCGGTTTCGTTGGTTACAAAAACAGGGATACCTTTTAGCGGGTCGGGTTCGGTATTGCCTAAAATGCCTGCCAACAGCACTGGGCCGTAAAAAATGGCACGACGGTCGGCGTTATCGGGCAGGGCTTCGGTATACAAATTTTCAGGAGTGGTAAATTCTATCTTGTCATTGTTTTTCCAACTGCGCGACAGGATAAAATAGCCTTCGTCATCAATTTGGGCCTTTTGCGCTTTGCCATTGATGCTTAGCACCGGGTTAATAGTCCAGTGCGGCCTCCGGATGCGGATTGTTGCCGTTACGGGCTTTGATACACCGACGGTAAACGAGGTTTTATCATTATCGGGCAGGTTGGTTTCCTGGGTTAGGGTGATGCCTTTATCAGCATAATTTAAAACCGAGGGAATAAACAGATTTACATAAATGCTACCATCGGCACCGCGCGAATAAATGCTTTCATTATATTTCACATGGTTTTCCATGCCCGAGCCTACGCAACAGGTAAAAGTATCAAACTGATCACTGTATTCCTTTTTTCCGCCCATGCGCAGCGGTACAAAGTAGCACATCATGCCGGTTTCATGATTTTGCGAGGCGAGGATATGGTTATATAAGGCTTTTTCGTAATAATCCATTAACATAGCCGATGGAGCTGCCGCAAACAAATGTCGGGTTAGTTTCAGCATGTTGTAGGTGTTACAGGTTTCGGTGGTGTTTTCGGTAAGTTTATCGTTTAACTTGCGCGGTTCGCTTAAATACTCATAGTTGCTGTTGCCACCGGTGGCATACGAATGGTTATTCACCACGGTTTGCCAAAAGAAATTGGCAATGGCTTTGTCATTTCCGTCATTGGTAAGTTCATATCGGCGCGCGCTGGCGATGATCTTCGGGATCTGCGTGTTCGAATGTTTGCCCGGCAGAATATCCTGCTGTTTGGCAAGGGGATCAAGCACGCGCTTATCGTAAAATTTGTACGACAGGTCGAGATACTTTTTATCGCCGGTTATGGCATATAGATTAGCCAGCGCTTCGGCCATGCCTCCGTATTCGCATAGGAGCATTTTTTGAATTTTTTCATCGTCGAGATTTTTGATGGTCTCGCCGGTCCAGTTGGCCATGCCTTTGCAAACATTAAGCGCTTCGGTACTGTTGCAATATAAATAAGCATCAAGCAGGCCAGCCATTACCTTGTGCACCGTGTACCAGGGCGACCATCCGCCGTTCAGGTCAAAGCCATGCGAGCGGATATCGCCTTTGGCAACTTCGGCCCAGATGGTATCCTCTTTGGGAATAGCGCCGATATAACCCGTTTTGCGGGCCACCTGGCATTCCTTCAATTCGCTGACGATATAATTTATCCGCTTCAAAAATTCCGGATTGCGGGTAGACGCATATTGCATAGAAATGGCCGACAGGTAATGGCCAAGCGTATGGCCCGCCAGTCCCGACGATTCCCAGCCGCCGTACATTTTCCCTTTAGGTTGCAAACCGGAGTGGCTGCGAAATGCTGAAAGCAAGCGATCAGGCTCTATCGATAGCAGGTAAGCGGCATCGGCCTCCATTGCCTGTTTAAACGGACCGGGCAACAACTTAACATCTTTCAGGTCAAAACTGTAGGCTTTGATAGCCACTTGCGGTTTTATTTTGATACGGGCATCGTTCCATTCGGGCACATAGGATTGCGCCTTTGCCGGCCTTACAGAAATTATCGTCGCTAAAAGAAATAAACCCGATTTAAGCCAGTTAATGGTCGTCATAGTTTTGAGCAATTGAAAATATAAAGTTAGCACGTTACCTTAACAGAAATGCCCGATAATTTGCCATTGATGCCGGAATATTAGCTGATTTTACAGGCCGAAATAATAAATCTCTGCAAAATGTAAGGAGAAAGGCAATTCGAAATTATTCTTGCCATTTTATGCAGTAGGTAGTTGGTTATTTATTGTGTAAATTAATTTCGTTTTAAGATAATTTAACACTATCTGGCACAATATGTGATTAATTGATACCGATAAATTATTTGTTATGGGTAGTCAACACATTCACTGGCGTATCTATACACCCCTTACACTTCAAAACTCAAGGTTTCAATATGAAGCAGTTAATTTTATGGATAATGATTGTACTGGCATTTGTTTGTGTGGTATCATTAGGTATGATCATTATTAATTATACGATGCAGGTGAGGTTGTGATGGATGTATTCTGTTCTGGTTGAGCCTGTTAATGATGCGCTTCAACAAATTGAAACTCGCGCAAACAACATCTGCATAAAATACTTTTTTTATTACCATATTTGGATGTATCCAAACCGATTAACCTATATAATATAAGTTTACTATGCAGGAGTTAGACGCTACCATTCTACAAAAAGCTAACGCATGGCTTCAGGGAAGTTATGACGCTGATATTAAGCAGGAAATACAAACTTTACTTGATAACAAGGCTTACACCGAGCTCACCGACTCGTTTTACCGCGACCTTGAATTTGGTACCGGCGGGCTTCGCGGCATTATGGGGCCGGGCAGCAACCGTATCAACAAATACACTATTGGCGCTGCCACCCAGGGATTGGCCAATTATCTGAAAAAGACCTATCCTGGTGAAAAGGTAAAAGTTGCTATAGCTCACGATAGCCGCAACAACTCCGACCTGTTTGCCAGCATCACTGCCGACGTTTTTTCGGCAAACGATATTTACGTTTACTTCTTCAAGGCACTGCGCCCTACGCCAGAGCTTTCATTTGCGGTGCGGCATTTTGGCTGTAAAAGCGGTGTGATGCTGACGGCATCGCACAACCCTAAAGAGTATAACGGGTACAAGGCCTATGGAGCCGACGGGGGGCAGTTTGTGTCGCCGCATGATAAGGCGGTAATGGATGAAGTAGCGGCGATCACTGATGTGAACGATATTAAGTTTAACCGTATTGAAGCCAATATTGAAGAAATTGGCGAGGAGCTTGATGAACTTTACCTCACCAAGATCACCGAACTATCGGTATCGCCCGAGGCTATTTCAAGGCAGAAAGACCTGAAGATAGTTTACTCACCGATACACGGAACCGGCATTACACTGGTACCGCAGGCGTTAGAGCGTTTTGGGTTTGAAAATGTGATATTGGTTGATGAGCAAACTACGCCTGATGGGAATTTCCCAACCGTAGTTTATCCAAATCCAGAAGAAAAAGAAGCGCTTACCCTTGCCCTTAAAAAGGCGCAGGAAACCGATGCAGACCTGGTACTGGCGACCGACCCCGATGCCGACCGCGTAGGCATCGCCGTAAAAAATACTGATAATGAGTTTATCCTGCTAAACGGCAACCAAACTGGCGCAATGCTCATCAATTACCTGCTCAGCGCCTGGGAAGAGAAAGGCAAGCTTAATGGTAAACAATACATTGTTAAAACTATTGTAACCACCAACCTGATTGAAGAGATTGCCAAAGCCAAAAACGTTACCTGTTACAATACACTTACCGGTTTTAAATATATAGGCGAGCTGATGACCCAGTTTGAAGGCAAGCAAACCTTTATAGGCGGTGGCGAGGAAAGCTACGGTTACCTTGTGGGCGAACTGGTGCGCGATAAGGACGCCGTGGTATCGGCGGCGTTTATTGCCGAAATGACGGCTTATTATAAAGACAAAGGCAGCAGCCTGTTCGAAGCGTTGATCGATACCTATGTGCAGTATGGTTTTTATAAAGAAAAGCTGATATCGCTCACCAAAAAGGGAAAAACCGGAGCCGAAGAGATCAAAGAGATGATGGAGAAATACAGAACCAATCCGCCGGCAACGCTGGGTGGTTCGAAAGTAGCCACATTGAAAGACTATGAAAAAGGTATAGAGACTGATCTGCTGAGCAACACCACCAAAAAGCTTGAACTGCCAAAATCAGACGTGCTGCAATTCATTACCGCCGATGGCAGTATTATATCGGCACGGCCATCAGGTACCGAGCCGAAGATCAAATTCTATTGCAGCGTTAACGGCAAGTTGGCTGATAAGAAAGACTATAAGGAAGTAGATAAGCAGCTGGACGACAAAGTAGGAGCGATCATGAAGGATTTGGGTGTGTAAATTTCCTTTCACGTAAAAACAAAACCCCGGCCATTTTATATATGACCGGGGTTTTTTATTGCTGTGTTTTTGACTTATTTGGTATCAAAGAACAGTTTTGTGGTAACTGCATCGCCGCCAATTGATGTAGAAGCAGCTTTGTAGTTAACAGCATTTATCTGCTGCTCCTTATTAGGATAGGTATAACGTACCGGGAATGCGCTGATGGCATTTGGTGGTGGCGTTAATGTTGGATAATCCAGCCTTCTGTTTACTGTCCATGCGTCATAACCGCGGTTGTACAGAGCAAGATATTGCTGTGCGGCAATGGCCTGCAGTTGTGCTGCCTGGCTAACGCCTATTGGGTGAGCGGCTATCAGATCGGCTGCGCCGTTAGTTGAGCCGGTCCAAAACTCAACAGAAGCGGTGATACCATTGGCATAATAAGTTGCCGCAGAGCCTGTTGTGTATAAACCGCGGGCAACTGCTTCTGCCAGGTAAAATTGTGTTTCCGAATAGTCGAGCAGATCTCCGGGAGCATCGGCATTTGCCAATGTACCAATTGACGGCTGCTGACCTGTACTGTTGCCTACTGTAAGTTCGGAGCCAGATGGCAGCGAATAGTTTGAATACAGGATAGTAGTTACCGCGTTTGGAGCGCCTACATATTTGCCCACTTTATTTTGTGCAAAATAGTAAGGTGTTCTTGGGTCGCCTGGAGTGGTGCTGTTTTGCGATCCCAGCAAAGTCATGTAAGTATCTGTAGCTACATAATCGCGGCGGCCGCTTTGTACAAGGCCAACCCATGCTTGGTTAGTATATGGCGGCGAGCTTGAAAAGTGATACATGGCATTATCGGCATTTGATGTAAATACACCGCCTTTTGCTGGATCCATTGCTGAGGCGATAGTATTAGCTGCTGTAGTTGGGTCTGAATCGGCCAATAAAATGCCCATTTTTAGCTTGAAGGTATTGGCAAACTTTTTCCACGAGGTAATGTCACCGCCGTAGATCATATCGGCTGAACCAAAGCTGGCAGACCCCGGATCCAAATTCGCGATATCTGCATCCATGCGTTTCAACAGATCGGCATAAATGGTGGTTGCCTTATCATACTTAGGGAAAGTAATGGTTGGGCTAAATGCTTCCGAATAAGGAATATCACCAAAGGTGGTTACCAGGTAATAAAAGCAATAAACTTCGCATATATCGGTAATAGCCAGCTCGTTCTTTAATTGACCGGGATCAGTTACGTCTGTTTTCATAAAGCCTTTGGCTTTTTCAAAGTTAGTTAACGGACCGGTATAAAACTCGTCCCATACACCATCAGCAATCGAACGGCCTGGAATATTGTATTGAGATTCAGTTAAATACTGTACCTCTGTCCACTGTTGCTCAATTAACCGGGTGATATTGTCGTTTTCGCTCACCGACGTCATATTATTGGCCATCAGATTTTCTGCCGTGGTAAACAATGTATAGGAGGGAACCACCTGCGGATGTTTCGGATCCACGTTTAGTTTGGTAAGGTCCTTGGTGCAGGCAGACAGAAGGGCCAGCGAAGCAAGGGCTAATATTTTCTTTTTCATGTTTTTAATTTTGATAGTTTAATTAAAACCTCAGTTTCAAGTTAAATGCGATGGTGCGAACGGTTGGATATGAACCTTCCTGTATACCTTGCAGGTTACCTGAGCTTAAACCGTCTTCAGGATCTGAGTAAGGGATGTTTTTGTGGATGATCCATAAGTTATGACCGATAAGTTGGAGCGTAACTGCTTTGACACCCAGTTTTCCTAACACGTTTGAAGGAAGGTCATAGCCGATAAGGGCCTCACGTAATTTAATGTAGCTTCCATCGTACACAAAGGCTTTAAGTGGTAATAAGCCTGCGCCGTTACCCCATTCGCCATAAGCGCTGCCATCAACACGAACAGTATTAGGTGCACCTGTGTTTACATTTACACCCGGACGAATGAAACCGCCGCCTTCGCTAAGTGGTGCACGAACTGATTTACCCAAATCATTTTTATAGGTGGTTAATTGATATAAACCATCATCTAAACCGTAAGCAAGGTCATTCGAGAAGATATCACCGCCGTGACGGAAGTCGATCAGGAATGAAACATGGAAATTTTTAAATAAGGTAAATTCGTTATTGATACCGGCCAGCCATTTAGGGTTGGTGTTACCGATATCATTGTTCGATGATTCGTTGATCACGTATTCACCGTTGTCGTCAACAACTTTTTGACCGTTCTTGTAAGTAAAATCTGTACCGCGGATGATACCGTAAGCTTCGCCAAGAGGCGCGTTAAGCGATTCGCCGTTCTGGAAACCAGCCAGCAAAAGGTCTTTCGATTGGTTACCGCTGCCATCTTTAAACAACGAAATAATTTTGTTGCGGTTTTCAGACCAGTTAACGGTTACCTTCCAGCTAAAGTTCTGCGTAGAAACCGGTGTGCCGCTCAAGCTAAGCTCAACACCTTTGTTTTGTACGGTACCCGCGTTCAGGTAATAATTGAAATAACCGGTAGCGGTTGAAACGTTGGTTGGGATCAGCTCATCCATTGTTTTTGTCTGGTAAACGCTACCATCAAAATGCAATCTGCCATGGAAGAAGTCTAACTCCAAACCTGCTTCTGCCGAACGGGTACGCTCAGGTTTCAGGTTCGAGTTGTTTTTCAATGTTGGCTGCTGGGTTGCAGCATTGCCGTCAAATGGCGAGTTGAAAATGTAAGTATCGTTTATGCGGTAAGCAAGCGCATCTGCACCTACTTCGGCATAGTTGGCTCTGATCTTACCGTATGAAAGCCATGGAAGTGAATTTTTTGTCAGTTCCGAGAAAATGAAACCGCCCGATACTGAAGGGTACCAGTATGAATTAGCACCACCCGGCAATGTCGACGAAACGTCGCGGCGGATAGTTCCTTCCAGGTTGATCAATTTTTTCCAGGTTAAGGTCGCATCGGCATATAAACCGTCAACTTCAGAATTTTGCAGCACTTCGTTGGCCGGAACGGGTGCACTCACTGTATTTGACAATGAATAGAATCCCGGAATAACCAAACCGTTATTGGTTTCGGCTTCGATACTGCTTATGTAATCTTTCCTGATGTTTGTTCCCAGTAATGCTTTCAAGTTTAAGTCAGAAGCTATGTTTTTATCAACTGTACCATATAAGTCAAAGTTGGTTTCGCGATAGTCTTTGTTAAATCTTGAATAGTAAGGCACACCTATACTGCCAACATCATAACGCTCCTCATCAAAATCTGAATAAGAGTCGAGTGAGATCCTGCCGGTAAAGGTTAACCAATCTGTAGCTTTGTAGTTAGCGTTTACGTTACCAAGGTAGCGGTTACGGGTTGATGTAGCGTAGTTATGTAACACTACGTAATACGGGTTGTTCCAGTAAGCCGGGGTTAAATCGCCGCTTGCCGGATCGCGCTGATTCCAGCTGGTATTTACATTTGGATTCAGCTCGTAAGCTTCTTTTAGTTCCTTGATGTCGTTGTTTAAGCCCCACCATTGTCTAAAACCTGTCATAACGTTACGGTTATCAGAGTTGGTGCCGTCGTAACCTGTACCTTCACCTGTTTTGTTATCCTGGTTGGTGAAGTTAACGCTAGCGCCTACCGAGAGTTTTGGAGTAATGTTATAGGTTGCGCCAAAATCAATCTTATTTTTCTTGTACAAAGTTCCCGGTACGTCGTCGCGATCATCACTGCGGGTGTAACCTAATTTAAACGAACCGTTATCGCCGCCATTAGTGATCAGGATGCTGTTATTGGTAGAAAGCGATTTGATGAAAAATGAGGTAGGATCATTTGCTGCGGCAACCCATGGTGTAGCTTTTCCATAATTTGGCAAGCCCTTTACAAAAGCGTCCCATTGGTAGATCTTCAAATTCGGATCGAATGCAGATCCGTTTGACGCATCGTCGCCGGTAGGTGCAACCTGGGCATTAGGATTGCCAAATAAACCAGGAGCATCTATAAAACCGGTGCCGTAGCCTTCGCCGTATTGAGTCTGATATTTCGGCAAGGTAGATTTATCTGCCGAATTGTAGGTCCAGGTTGAGTTAACAACGATACCTAACCCTTTTTTGGCTTTTTTGGTAGTGATTAAAATCACACCGTTGCTACCGCGTGAACCATACAGGGCAGTTGCGCCCGCACCTTTAAGCACTGTTACATTTTCAATATCGTCGGGGTTAATATCGGCTGCAGGGCTACCGTAGTCGAAACCGCCGCCGCCGGTGTTTTGTGACGCCATAGCGCCGCCTAAACCTGCGCCGTGGCTGGTATTTGTATTGGTGTTATCAACCGGCACGCCGTCAATAACAAACAGCGCCTGGTTATTGCCGTAAATAGACTTAATACCACGGATCACAACGTTGGTTGAACCACCAAGGGTATTGTTCTGTTTAATATCCAAACCTGCAACTTTACCTGATAGTCCGTCGATGAAGTTTGATGAACGTTGCTTGCTCACTTCGTCGCCGCTAACCTGCTGCGCTGCATAGCTCTGCTGGTTACGGGTACGGGTTAAGCCCAATGCACCGGTAACCACCACCTCGCCTAATTGCTGCGAGGTAGCCACCATCACAACGTTTGCCGTGTTGCCGTTCACGTTAACCAATTGGGTTGCATATCCCAAAAAGCTGAACGAAAGCTGCGCACCATCGGCAACGCTTAATGAGTAGTGCCCGTTAACATCGGTCTGAACCCCATTAGTCGTTCCTTTTACGGTTACCGATACCCCGGGTAATGGCAAGCCGTCTTCTTTAGCCGTAACCTTCCCGGTCACGGTGTGAGTTTGTGCAAATAGCCGTGTGGCGGCCATAAGGAGTAAGCACAAATTCAAGAGTAGAATTTTTTTCATGAATAAATGATTAGTTTAATAGTTAATACACAAGCGTTTATACCTTAACGCAATTGAGGGAATAAACGTACACGAATATTTCTTTTCGGTAAAGTATTTTACTGTAAATTTTCTTTTACAATTCAATTATTAACTGTAACGACTTATTTACAATGTTTTTATAAAACAAGGATGCAATTTTGGCGTTTCCAAATCACAACTACCTGAATTAGGATCGCTTTAAAATATCCGAAATAATAGGGCAGTTAATAGTTAATTGTGGCCGGAAAATACGCGAGGTATTTTCCGGCTTCTTTTTTATGACCACCAATTCTCTTGTATTTCAGCATATTATATAAGCACTTATATAATATTTTTTTGTATAAATTGCTTATTGTCTTTAATGATGAATATGCTGAACGGCATAAATTCAGCAAGGATATTACCATAAAAATCCCGCTGAATTTAGTGCAGCTCTATTCTTAAAAATGCTTTGTAACCTAAAAATTATTGTATTCGAATTAATTAATTCACCCTTGACTCTATTTTTAATACTCTTTTTGGGAATATATTTTTTCCATCGAAACAGTGATTTAGATAAAATATCCCTTTTTAAGCACCTCGCCATGCTTAAAAAGGGACACTTATTAACAGAAAAATCTTAAGCCAAACCCCGGTTATTCCCCCATCAATTCCCACGCACTTTTATAGCCGCCTGCCTCTTCTGCGTAGGCGATCAGATCAGCGTAAAACGGCAAACTTGCCAAGGTTGAGCTATCCCCAATTACCACCAGCTTCTTCTTAGCACGGGTAATAGCCACATTCATCCGGCGGATGTCCGCAAGGAAACCAATATCCCCACCGGTATTGCTGCGCACCATGCTTATGTATACGATATCGCGCTCTTGTCCTTGAAAACTATCAATAGTATTCACCGAAATTTTAGAGGTAAAAGGCAATAACTCGTCGGCGCTCAAAAGCAACTCCTGCAAAATTCTGATCTGCTCTTTGTAAGGCGAGATCACTGCCACGGTAGGGAAGCTCCCGACGTTCAGTACACCTGCCAAACCAATTAAATGTTTAATCAAAAAACCGGCCTCTTCCGCGTTAACAGAACTTGTTCCTTCCAGCTTTTCCTCAAAGCCGCAGCCTGCTGTATCAATAAATGTAAACGGCACGTCGCCCGCAAATAACAATTGCTTCGCGACTGACGAATGCGCCGTCAACTGTCCCCCATAAAACTCCTTCGATGAAAAGCCCATGATCGTTTCATTCATCCGGTACTGCTCATTGAGTAAGGTTACTACTTCCGGATGAAAAGCAACGCATTTTTCCAGCAGCGTAGTGCTCAATCCCCCGCGCGCGGCCTCTGCCGATTTAATGGTTGGCGGCAATTGCAGATGGTCGCCCGTCATGATCACTTTTTGCGCCTTTAAAATCGGGATCCAGCAGGCAGGCTCAATGGCTTGTCCCGCCTCATCAATTACCACCGTATCAAACTTTACATCGCGCACGGTATAATGGTTTGAGCCCACCAGCGTAGCTGTGATCACCTGCGCTTTGGCAATAAGATCTTCTATAATAAATTGCTCGGTCTTTTCCACCTCGCGCATAATTTTATGCGCCTCATCAAATAAAGCCTTCCGCTGGTCGCGCTCCGCCTTGCCAAAATTGCGCTTGTATTTATGCGCCATGTTTTTGTATTCCGATGCCTGCTTTTTTAACTTTTTAATATCCTTCACAAAGCTATGGGCAGCTATTTTGCTATCCAGCGTTAATTCCGTTAATCGCTCTGACACCCGCGCCGGGTTGCCGATGCGCAATACATTCAGTCCCTCCAAACTTAGTTTCTCACTTAACAAATCGACAGCCGTATTACTTGGCGCAACCACCAAAACCTGTCTACCGTCCTTTGCAATCAAAGCCTTAATAGCCTGCACCAGCGTAGTCGTTTTTCCCGTTCCCGGCGGGCCGTGAACAATGGCCAGGTCTTTAGCTGTAACAATATTTTGCACTGCTGTTTGCTGCGATGGGTTTAATCCCTGTGTTTTTGCAGTTCCATTCGCCACTTCAAATGCAGGTTTATCATCGCCTATTAATATTCTTATCAGTCTCCCGTCTGGTTTTTCTTTTTGTGCCGACGCCTGTTTAATAGCGTTCTGCATTTCATCGTAGCTGTTATTATCGAAAAGCAGCTCCACGCCCAGTTTCCCGTCTCTGCTCCAATCCGGCAACTCATCAGCAAAAACAGTAATTTTTAAACGATTGCCGCCCTGGTAAGTAACAGTGCCCTCAATACGGTCGGTTTGCGGATTATGGTTAGAGAACAACACTGCCGGCGACCCAAACCTGAATTGATGCACCAAATCCTGATGTGTGGTCCGCTCCACTTCTACACTGGTGTAATCCCCCCGCGCAGGTTCGGTACCGCGAATAGCGATCGGGTACCATGTCAACCCATTGGCCCGGCGCTCCGCTATTGGCGCAGCTTCAGTAAGTTTAAGGTAATTAGCGCGGTCATCATCCCGCTCAATCTTTAACAGATCGAGCAGCTTTTTAAAATAAGGCATCTGCAAAGATGGGTTTTTATGCCTGAAGCTGAAAGCTTCGGCAATGCTTTACCACGAGTTGCGCTGCGCTAAACCCGTGGCAGTTGGGATCTTTACAAATTCTGCCCCGAGGCTGTGCCTCGCAGCCTCCCATCGCCAGGCTGGTATCAGGGATGCTGTGGGACACAGCCGCCGTAGGAAGGTGATAAAAAAAGGCCTCGATTTCTAAAAGAAATCGAGGCCTTTTTAAAAAATCTACACAACAAAAATCAATTACCTTCCACCACCATTCCGTGGATCAGCTTTCGATTTCAGCATATATTCATGCGGCGGTTCAACACCTAATAGGTTTTTCACAAAATAATCCCAGCGGCGGCGCATCATGTACGGCGAATACTGCCCATAACCATGCGGACTGTTCGGAAACACCACCAGATCATAATCTTTACCGGCTTTTTCCAACGCTTCAACTACTAAAAGGGTGTTGTATGGCGGTACGTTGTTGTCCATTAAGCCGTGAGCCAGCATCAGCTTGCCTTTCAGATTTTTGGCAATGTTCTCGTTGCCTTGTGCAAAGTAATCCGAGTTAGCTGCAAGGCCGTCATAGCGTTCGCCCCAATCGTCCTCATAGTTCAGGTTCTCGTGATTACCTGATTCAGAGATGCCCACCTTGAAGAAATCGGGATAGCGGAACATGGCGCCGGCAGTTGCAAAGCCGCCGCCCGAGTGCCCCCAAATGCCTACACGCGTAGTATCCATGTAACCGTATTTAGCGGCGAGCTGGCGGATACCGGTGATCTGATCGGGCAGTGTGTTTTCGGCCATGTTGCCATAGCTCATGTCATGGAAGCTTTTTGAACGCAACGGGTTGCTTGTGCCTTCAATTTCAACTACTACGAAGCCAAGTTCGGCCAGTGCCTGGTTATCGCCCCGTGACGCCGCGAACGACCAACTGCCTACGCTGCCTCCTTGCGGACCCGGATAGATATAATCGATAACCGGATATTTCTTGTTCGGATCAACATGGGTAGGGGTGAACATCAATCCGTAGATGTCAGTGGTGCCGTCATGCGCTTTTACAGAGAACGGTGTAACCGGTTTCCAGCCCCGCGCAACTAATCTCGAAACATCGGCTTTCTCTAAAGTGGTGATCATTTTACCGCTCAGATCGCGCAATACGGTTACCGGCGGAACATCGGGCTTTGAATAGCTATCAATAAAGTAGCTGCCCGACGGCGACAATGTAACCTGGTGGTTACCGGCTTCAGGGGTAAGGTTAGCGAAGTGCTTGCCGTCGAAACCTATTTTGCAGAATTGTGAAAAATAAGGGTTTTCGGGCTGGCGGCCGTCGGCAATGAAATAAAGCATACGGCTCTTTTCGTCAACCTTCAGCAAGCGGGTAACCACAAAATCGCCTTTGGTGATCTGGTTTTTTAGTTTGCCGGTGGTAGCGTCATATAAATAAAGATGCCCCCAGTTATCGCGTTCAGAATACCAGATAATTTCGTTCGATTTATCTAAATAACGCCAGTTGATAGCGCCCTGGCCCGATTCGAATTGCGTTTTTACGGTTTCTTCGAAAACTTCGCGTACATCGCCGGTATTGGCATCGGCAATACGTACTTTCTCATCTTTATGATCCCGTGAGGTCGACACGAATGCCACCTTCGAGTTATCAGAACTAAAGTAAATATCATCCAGGGTGCCGCTGCTGGCAATGTCATCGCTCAAGGTAGCGCGGTGCGGATCTGGAGCTACCTTGGTTACTATCACCTTCGGATTGTCAACATCGATGATCACACGCTGGATCATTGCCACGTCTTTATCGCCCGGCAAAGGATATTTCCATGCTTTAAGAGTTGGTTTACCCACGTTGGTGGTTACCAGGTACATGTCGCTCACATTGCGCTGATCCTGTTTAAAGGTGGCGATCTTTTTCGAGTCGGCCGACCAGATCAGTATCGCTGCATCGCTGCTTTTCCAGCCGGCGTTATCGGTTGCGTAGCCGTAATCCTTCACACCGTCGGTAGTCAACTGGGTTTCTTTTTTGGTTTCGATATCGCGCACCCAAAGGTTCCAGTCACGGATAAAGGCAGCCTTTTTGCCATCGGGCGAGATATTATCGATACTGGCGCCGCCACGTCTTCCGCCGCGTCCGCGTCCTGCACTTATTGTTGCCGAATTGTCTTCAGAAATTTTATAGGAGCTCAGGTCAACAGCCCATTGCTTGCCGTCTGCATTAAAGATCACTGATTTGCCGTCAGTCGAAAAGCTGATGCTGCTAAAAGGCAGCATCGAACCCGAATATTGTTTACCTGTAGCTGTCGACAATGCAGCTGCCAGCTTCTGGTGATCGAAGGCGGCTGCCCGCGCAGCCTTAGACGGATCAACCAAAATAAATTCGCTGCCGGTTGCGTTGAGGTTGCGGTACCAGAATTTTCCATCAGGAAGCCATTCGGGCCGAACGCCGTTATTATCTACAAAAGGTTCGGTGCCGTAGCTCAGAAAGCTCTCGGCGCGTTCATAATCCTTTGTGGTGAGCGGGGAGCCCTGCTGGGCACGGACAGATAATACCAGCGCACAAGGTATTACCGTGAGTAAAAGTTTGTTCATGATTAATGGTCAGTTAATAGCAAACCAAGCTACAGCAAAATAATAGCTTTCACAAATTTCGGTGTATATGTAATATCATTGTGGCAGAAGATGACGTAGATGTGCTGATTTTAGATGTGCGGATGCTTTTTAATTCCCCTCCTCGGAGCGGAAGTGTTGGATCGTGAAGTGGCCGGGGGGAGGGGGGACGCCAATGCGTAACCACGTTCTGCCAACTGAATTATGGCGTTGCCTGCCGCCAGAGCTTTCCGCTTATACTGCGCACGCAGGTATCAGCTTTAATCTATGACGCAAGGGAGTTTGAAAATTGACTTACTTAATTGAGGGATGAAATGTTTCCCGCCATGCCTAAAATGGCGGGAAGCATTTCTCCAAAAGGAATTTCTTCTTCCCTCTTTACTGCTTGCGATAGAGAGGGTGCCGAGCGAAGTAATAGCGGATGAGTCGTTACTCCGCGACACTACTGCCAAGCATCTCCGAAACTACTCTACCTCAAGCGTCACAACCGATTTCGCCGGCATTACAACCACCAAATTATCACCGCTTTTCTTAGCGCCTTTAAAAGCAGCCAAAGCAACTTTATTAGGTTGAGCAAAGGTATTGATATCAGTAAGTGCAGCCGAGGTTAGCACCTGGCCGGTAACGGTTTTCCATTTAATATCTTTAAGCGAAGCAGTGATAGTGATGTCTTTATGCGGATCGAGGTTTACCAGCGAGATATGCACTTTACCCGCAGCATCCTGCGATGCTGAAGCATTCACGGCCGGCATTTTCTTGTCGCCTAAAACATAATCCGGAGATTTTAGATCGATAGGCATAAATTTGGCATCCTGGTGCACCTTATACATATCAAAAATATGATAAGTAGGAGTAAGCAACATCTTCTCCTTGTCGGTTAAGATGAGCGATTGCAGCACGTTAATGGTTTGCGCCAACGCAGCGCCGCGCACGCGGTCGCAGTGATTATTGAATATGTTCAGGTTACACGCGGCGATCAACGCATCGCGCAGGCTGTTTTGCTGATACAGGAAGCCGGGATTAGTGCCGGGCTCCACATCCGTCCAGATGCCCCATTCGTCAACCACCAAACCAACATGTTTTTTAGGATCATATTTATCCATAATAGCGGCATGTTTGGTTACCAGTTCCTCCATATGCATGCATCTTACCATGGTTTCAAAATACTCGTTTTCGCTGAATTTGGTAGCCGAACCTTTGTGCCCCCAATCGCCGGTCGGCACGGTATAATAGTGCAGCGAAATACCCCACATATCCCAGCTTGGGATGTTTTTCATAATCACTTCAGTCCAGTTATAATCGTCGGCGTTTGGTCCGCTGGCAATTTTTTTCAGCGGTGCGCCGGGATAATTTTTGGCGAAGGATGCATAGCGTTTAAACTGGTCGGAATAAAACTCTGGCGTCATACTGCCGCCGCAGCCCCAGCTCTCATTCCCAATTCCCCAAAAGGTAACCTTATAAGGGGCGGGATGACCGTTCTGTTTGCGCAGCTCGGCAATAGTACTGTTACTATTCGAGTTTACATACTCTATCCATTTCGACATTTCTTCAACCGTGCCGCTGCCTACGTTGGCGGCAATGTAGGGCTCGCAACCCAGCAGGTCGCACAATTGTAGAAACTCGTGCGTGCCAAAGCTGTTGTCTTCGGTAACGCCGCCCCAGTTGGTGTTTACCATACGCGGCCGCTGCTCGCGCGGACCTATCCCATCGCGCCAGTGGTACTCATCGGCAAAGCAGCCTCCCGGCCAGCGCAGGCTTGGGATCTTTATTTTCTTCAGCGCGGTTACAACATCCATGCGGATTCGATCCTGCTTTTCTACCGGAAGGTCTTTATCTACCCAAAAACCACCATAAATGCCATGACCCAAGTGCTCGGCAAATTGCCCGTAAATATATTTACTGATGGTTAACTTTGAGTCGGGACTGACAGACATGGTGGCGGTTTCCTGGCTGTAGGCAGTAAAAGCCAGGCAGGCGAAGCAAAGGGTAAGGAATTTTCTCATGAGGATTGGTTAGTTGGTTTAATAATTGTAAAAATAACACTTAAAACAAATAAACGAAATTTTATTTAATACTTAACTTAGTATTGCTATATGGCCAGGATAAAATTGTTAGTAATTGTGGTTTGCATAGTCTTGATGGCAGGCTGTAAGCCTAATGTAAAGCCCGAGGCTATATACGGCAAATGGCGCTACATCAAAATTGAGCATAATCACAACGATCCGCCGCAGATCGGGGAAGCTGAGCTCAAAAAGCAGCAGGCCTCCATCGAGTTCACAAAAGACAGTAAGTTCATCATCATGTGGGGCGGCCAACCATTAGCGCAGGGCACATTCATGGTTGATGAAGACAAGATCCAGATCACTGAAACCCTGCCCGGTAATACTACGCGCAAGTTTCCGTTTTACGTAACAGAGCTGAGCGATAATAAAATAGTTTTTGAGACGAAAACAGGTGTTAATCCAAAGGTTACGGCGGTGAGGGAGTAGGAGGAAGTTGGTAGTTTGAGTTGGCAGCAGGCAGTCGAAAATAAAAAAGCATTTTGCAGCTTGTGGTTGCGCATTGTGTAAGCATCCTGCTTACGAAGCCTTGTGCCTGAAGCTGACAGCTTCGGCAATGCTTTACCACGAGTTACGCTGCGCAAAACTCGCGGCGGTTGGCGCAGCGCGACATCGCCGGCAATGCATGATCACCCAAAAAATTAAAAATATATGGTGATATTTACCCTCAAATTCGTACATATCAATAAAAACCAACACCATGGCCGAAACTGATATTTCAATAGCCACCCCTGCCCATCGCGAAAAGCTGTTCATCGCCTTGTATAAAAGTGCGTTCCCGGTGGTGGCGAGGTACGTGAACAAAATGGGCGGCAATTTTGACGAAGCGAAGGATATTTTTCAGGATGCATTGGTCATCTATTATGAAAAAGCCGCGACCGGAGCCATTATATTGAATACCAATGAACAAGCCTATCTTTTAGGAATCAGCAAAAATTTATGGCTGAAGAAATTTAAGGAGAACAACCGCTCGGCATCACTCGATGGGATAGAGGCAGCTGAATTGGAAGAAGAACACGCATCAGAATCCAAGCTGATGAACTTCCTGGAAACCGCCGGAAAAAAATGCATGGAGCTGCTCCGCTCGTTCTATTATGACCAGCTACCGTTAACCGACGCCGCAAAACTATTCGGTTTTTCGGGTGTGCGCTCGGCAACAGTACAGAAATATAAGTGTTTGGAAAAAGTAAGAGAAACCGTTAAAGAAAAATCGCTGATCTATGAGGACTTCCTTGATTGAAACTGAACAGATAGAGGCGCACCTGCTGCAGCGTTCGACCCCCGGCGATGCGCTGGTGTTTGAATCTAAACTCTTGCTGGATGATGACCTTGCCGATAAGCTGCACTGGCAAAAGGCGACATATACAGTAATAAAAAGCTACGGCCGTACCAAACTGAAAAAAGAGATAGAAGCGGTTCACCTAAGCTTGTTTAGTGAGGCGCGGCACCGAAGCTTCAGCGAAAAAATACGCCGTATCTTCTCAAAATCGTAAACCAATAATTTTATGAATATCGATAAAAACGAGTTCCGCAAATTTGCGGAGGGCCATTGCTATGTCAAACCGGCTCCCCTTGATCATTACATTTCCTCTGTTGAGCGCAGCAATATCACGATGTCGATGACGCCGTACATCACCGAAGAGCGCGAGCTGCGCGTGGCCCAGATGGACGTGTTTTCCCGCCTGATGATGGACCGGATCATCTTCCTCGGTACCGCAGTTGACGATAATTCTGCCAATATTATCCAGGCCCAACTGCTTTTCCTGCAATCAACAGATCCCAAAAAAGATATCCAGATGTACATCAATTCGCCCGGTGGTTCAGTGTATGCGGGATACGGCGTTTACGATACCATGCAATTGATCAGTCCAGATGTGGCTACTATCTGCACAGGCTTGGCAGCCTCAATGGCTTCAGTATTATTATGCGCCGGGAAAGCAGGCAAGCGGGCTGCTTTGAGTCATGCACGGGTAATGCTGCACCAGCCTCTTGGTGGTGTGCAAGGCCAGGCATCGGACATCGAGATCACGGCCAAAGAAGTATTAAAAGTAAAAAAAGAACTTTACACCATCCTCGCCAAACATAGCGGTCAGGATTACCAAACCATTCACGACGTGTCTGACCGTGACTACTGGATGCGTGCAGGAGAGGCAAAAGAGTTTGGAATTGTGGATGAAGTGTTAGGGGAGGAGTAAATCATGAACTCATTTCTCTCTTGTCATCTGGAACGATAGCGAGAGATCTTATACGCCACGCATCCGGACTATGTATTAGCGTTAATATCGCTCTTACAAGATTTCTCGCTCTCGCTCGAAATGACAAGCTGGGGAGCGAAAGACTTACGAAGTTTTCAAAACTTCGTAAGTCTTTCGTAAAGAGACAATAAGCTATTCAATATAACTCTCCAGCATCTTAAAGCCCGATACCGTGGTCAATTCCACCGTATCAATCACTTTAGGCAGTAAAATACAATCGCCCATTTTGATATCATAAGATGCATCGCCGGTTTTCAGTGTAACCGAACCCTCGAAGCAAACATAGATCACAAAAGAATCCAGATTGCTATAATCCTTAGTGGTATCAGAGTTGAAATCAAGCACGTTGGTAGTGAAATATGGGCAGCTTACCAAATGGACCGTTTCGTTCTTTTCAGGCTGATATTCGGTTTTATAATCAGGATAATGTTTGTAGTCGATGGCCGCTAAAGCTTCCTCGGTATGCAGCTCGCGTTTATGGCCTTTATCGTCCACACGGTCAAAATCATAGATCCGGTAAGTAATATCCGACGTCTGCTGAATTTCAGCTATCAGTAAACCCTTGCCAATGGTATGCACGCGACCGGCGGGCAAAAAGAACACATCACCTGCGTTGGCGGTTTCGCGGTTCAGGACATCCATTAAATGGCCGCTGTTAAATTTGTCGAGATATTTCTGCTCGGTCATTTCCTGGTTGAAGCCAGAGATCAGCGTCGAACCCGGGTCCGACTCGATCACATACCACATCTCGGTTTTACCGAAGGAGTTGTGGCGTTTTTTTGCCAGTTCATCGTTCGGGTGCACCTGGATAGAAAGGTCATCATTGGCATCGATGAATTTCACCAGCAGCGGGAAAATATCGCCGAAATGCGCGTATACCTTTTCGCCAACCAGTTCGCCTTTAAACTTTACCAGCAACTGATCTAACGATTCACCGGCCAAAGCGCCGTCGGCCACAACAGAAACGTCAGACTTTACGCCCGAAATCTCCCAGGTCTCACCGCAATTAGGCAGGTCGCCAAAATCTTTGTGCAAATAGGTTTTGATCTTCTGACCACCCCATATCTTATCTTTAAATATGGTCTTAAATTTTAAGGGATATAATGCCGACATAAGTAAATGTTTAAGGTGTAAAGGTACCTAAAACCGCCAATTAAATCCATAAGAGACACAAAGTATTGTGTCTCTACAAAACAACAAGGCCAACCAGGTATTCCGGTCGGCCTTGTTGTTTGTATTTGTAAGCGCGAACTATTTACCCAACTTTGCTTTCAAATTTTCGTCAATTGCTGCCAAAAACTCTTCGGTGTACAGGTAATCGGTACCGTGTTCTACCTTTGGTTTAATGGTGATGGCCAAATCTTTAGTCATTTTACCGCTTTCAACTGTTTCAATACAAACCTGCTCTAAAGTTTTGCAGAAGTTGATCAGATCCTGGTTGTTGTCCAGCATACCGCGGAATTCCAAACCACGGGTCCATGCAAAGATAGACGCGATCGGGTTGGTAGATGTCGGTTTACCGGCCTGGTGTTCACGGTAATGACGGGTTACGGTACCGTGGGCAGCCTCAGCTTCCATAACGGTGCCATCAGGAGTAACCAGGGTAGAGGTCATTAAACCTAATGAACCGAAACCTTGTGCAACGGTGTCGCTTTGTACGTCGCCGTCATAGTTCTTACAAGCCCAAACAAAGTTACCGTTCCATTTTAAAGCCGAGGCAACCATGTCGTCAATTAAACGGTGCTCGTAAGTAATGCCGGCATCAGCAAATTTTTGCTTGTAATCGTTTTGATAAATTTCTTCAAAAATATCTTTGAAACGGCCATCGTATTTTTTCAGGATGGTGTTTTTGGTAGATAAGTATAAAGGCCAGCCTTTCATCAATGCCTGGTTAAAGCACGCATGTGCAAATCCTTTGATCGATTCGTCGGTATTATACATTGCCAAAGCAACGCCGTCTCCTTTAAAGTTAAATACCTCGAACGACTGTTCAGGGCTGCCGTCTTCAGGGGTAAACTTAATGGTCAGCTTACCTTTTCCTTTAGTCAGGAAATCGGTAGCGCGGTACTGGTCGCCAAAAGCGTGACGGCCGATGCAGATCGGTGCGGTCCAGTTTGGCACCAAACGCGGCACGTTCGACATAACGATTGGCTCGCGGAACACGGTCCCGTCCAAAATGTTACGGATAGTGCCGTTTGGCGATTTCCACATGTGTTTCAAACCAAATTCTTCCACACGCGCTTCATCGGGCGTAATGGTAGCGCATTTAATACCAACGCCGTATTGTTTGATAGCGTTGGCAGCGTCGATAGTCACCTGGTCGTCGGTTTGGTCGCGGTACTCTAAGCCAAGATCATAGTACTTGATATCCAGATCAAGGTAAGGGATGATCAGTTTATCCTTTATAAATTTCCATATAATGCGGGTCATTTCGTCCCCGTCCAGTTCAACAACCGGATTTTCTACTTTAATTTTCGACATAATGCTCTTTATTAATTTAGTGGTGCCAAATATATAAAATTGATTGAAGCGGAGGAAGCTAAAAGCTAAAAGGTGAAAGGCGAAAGGTCAGGAAAGAGTAAAGAATTACAGGTCCCGCTTTTACCTTTCAACTTTCGCCTTTTCCCTTCCTGCTCCTGTCTTGATTCTTGGCTCTTGATTTTGACTCTCTTCCCCAAACTAACTTTTATTTAATAAATGCTGATTTTATAAACTTTGATGCTATTTTTATAAAATATAAATAACCCCTGGTTAAGTTGTTCCAAAACTCCTTCGGTAAATTATGATAAATACGTTCTACAGATCACTATTACTTATTTTATTTGTTTGTGGTACTTCATTTATAGCGAAGGCGCAGTTAGGGTATAACTTTGCGCAGTACGAAGTTGGCACCGCGGTAGGCTTAAATAAGGTTTATGGTGATGCAGAAACTGTTACCACTACTCAATCCATTCATTTCAACTTTACTTACAACCCAACCCCGTTCACCAATTTTGTTTTCGAGGCCCAGTTGGGCAAGCTGCGCGGCGGCGATTCAGTTCAAACAAAATCGGGCAGGTATTTCAATAATGATTTCGCTGCCTTTATTTTGAGAGGGCAGCTACAGTTGGGCGAGATTATGGATTATTCACACAGTCCCTTTAAAAACGCGTTAAAAAATCTATATGTATCAGCAGGACTCGGTTTTGTACGTAATAATATTACACAAATAAGCCGAACTTCAGAAAAAGTGCCGGGCTATTTTACAAATGGTGAAGACAAAAGCCACGAGCCATTCCTGCCTCTGCGCGTTGGGTATGAGTTCAAACTTTTCAATAGGTACTCACAACCAAGCGCCAAGATCGACCTGGCTTATGGCTATAATTACATTTTTGGCGATGGACTCGATGGCTTTACCGCCGGCTCGAAAAAAGACGTTTATTCGCAGATCACCCTGGGCGTAAAGTTTGCCATCGGTTCGGCTGATATTTCGTACCGAAAACAAATTACTTATTGATAGGTTATTTTTGAAGTGACTGGTTGACCAAGTTTATTGAGTTGATTAAGTTTGTTTGATATTTGAGAGCATTCTAACTTTTTGATAATTCAACGTTACAACAAAATAATTTCCAACTTTACAGCATTCCAACAACAAAGACCTATGAATATTGACCCATTTGACCCTGTATTTCCATCTGAAGAAGAAGACAGAGACCGCACCCTGAAAGACGAACTCGGCGAAACCATTGATAAGGAAGACCTGAGCTATAACGCCGATGAAGATAGCTTTGAGTATGATGTAAAAAGCGACGACCCCGATTACCAGCATCCCGACCCATATAATACTGCCGTAAAAAATGGCGAGGATTTCAATTCAACTTATGACGAGGCTAACCCTTACGATGCAGGCGACGAATACATTCCCAACGAATCACTCGAAACCGATGTAGACAAATTAGGTATGCACATTGATAAAGGCGGAATAGTGGACCTTGACAAAGCCGACCGCGCCCTGGCCCACACTCCCGAAGATGATCGCGAGGATCTGGATGAAGAAGGGTATCCCAAAAACGACCGCCCGGATAAGAAAAGGTAATTTTTGATTTCGGATATCGGATGTTCGATTTCGGATTTACCGATTCGTGTATAAGCCCTGCGTGTTATTGGAACGAATGAAGCAATCTCTACAAAAGACATTCCAGTTATATATTAGCAGAATATTAAAAAAGCGGCCATACCAAGCCGCTTTTCTATTTTCTTAAATCGGAAATCGAACATCCGATATCCGATATCAAAATTACTTCTTCGCCTCGGAAATCACCTCGCTGTTCAAACGCACGTACTCATCGTTATTGCCTTTTTTGGCCAGATCAACACCTTCAGTTGCGGTAGCTATGGCGGCTGGTTTGTCTCCCTTTTTCAATAACACACGGGCTTTCCAGAGCTTAGCTACATACGGCGGAAGTCCGGGGATTTTTGCCATTTCCTCGGCCCATGGTAGGGCTTTGCTCATGTCTTTATTATTATTCCAGTAATATACCACAGCATCGTAATACGGTTTTTTGGCGGTTTGCATCGCCGAGTCGATCCGTGCCATAACTTTAGCGTCAATATCAGTAGTCAGGTGGATGGTTAGGGCAGTATGTTCCCACATTAACTTCAGATCGGCACTCGTAGGCACAACATTCTTAAATTGCATAGTGAATGTTTCCTCGTTTTCTGCCAGTTTAGCGGGCTTTACGGTAAAACGTAAATAGTCGTCAGCCTGGTTATAGCTGTAAGCACCCCATTGCTGCGGCTTTTTGCTAAGAATAATGGTCCACTCGGTTTCACCGGGTATGCTGAACAAACCATACTCGCCTGCGCTCACTTTATGCCCTTCCATGGTCACATCGTCGCTGAATTTTATCACCGTTGCCGAGTTGGCTCCTGTGCGCCAAACCTTGCCATAAGGTTCAACATAGCCAAATATTTTGCGTCCTTTCACATCCGGTCGTGAATAGGTGAGTGTCATTTTTCCCAGCCCGAATTCCTGGCTGATAGTTTGGGTAGAACTTTGCGAAGGCGTAATTTGTGCGTAAGCACCAACCGAAAACGCAGTCAATGCCAGCAATAAAATAGGTTTTAGTGGAGATTTCATCAGGTTTAAATTTGGAATAAATGTATTAAAAGTAAACTAGCTTGTCGCAATAAAAATTGGACATCCTTCAGTATGTCATTGCGCTTTTCCCGCGCATCATTTTCGAGGAACGAAGCAATCTCCGAATAGACATTAGCGCCAGGAACATAGCCGCAAGTTTTCTTTTGGTTACTTCTTGAGAGAAAAGAAGTAACTACTACTTGACGGTCGTTAAGCATATACCAGTCATAGTAGCAGTAATAAACTCTCGAGATTGCACTGGTGCTAATATCCTACGGATAGCTTGCTTTCCTGAACAGTGGGGCCAGGCTTTTCCTCACAATGACGCGTGGTGAAGCTCGCATTCAATCCGCATATCCGCACATCAAAAATCCGCACATCAAAAATCATCCGCGCGTAATCTCCCCGTTACACCTGCAAATTTCTCCCCGTCAATCCTTATCTTTGCCGCCAGTAACTGACAAAACTTATGCTTAAAGGATTTTTTAATGTGCCTGCTCCGCAGAACGAGCCGGTATTGAATTACGGCCCGCGCAGCGTTGAGCGCGCAGCCCTGAAAGCCGCCCTGGATGAGGCCCGCGCCCAACAGATAGATATACCGATGTATATTAACGGCAAGGAAGTACGCACCGGTAAAAAGCTGGAAATACGCCCTCCTCACGATCATAAACACTTGCTGGCCACATTTTCTGAAGGCGATGCAAGCCATGTTACCGCCGCCATTGATGCCGCCCTTGCTGCCAAAGAGAATTGGGAAAACCTTCCCTGGGAGCAGCGTGCCGCCATATTTTTAAAGGCTGCCGAATTGCTGGCAGGTCCGTACCGCGCTAAGGTGAACGCAGCAACCATGCTGGGCCAAAGCAAAAATGCGTACCAGGCCGAGATCGATTCTGCCTGTGAACTGATCGATTTCCTGCGTTTTAATGTGGAATACATGACCGAGATCTACAAACAGCAGCCACCCATATCGCCTAAAGGCGTTTGGAACCGCGTGGAGCAACGCCCGCTGGAAGGTTTCATATTCGCTTTAACTCCTTTTAACTTTACTGCTATTGCAGGTAACCTGCCAACTTCGGCTGCCATGATGGGCAATGTGGTGGTTTGGAAACCTGCTTATACGCAAATCTTTGCAGCCAACGTGCTGATGCAGGTTTTTCAGGAAGCCGGCGTTCCTGATGGCGTGATTAACCTGATCTATGTTGATGGTCCTGTTGCGGGCGAGGTTATCTTTAACCACCCTGATTTTGCAGGTATCCATTTTACCGGTTCAACCAAAGTGTTCCAGAATATCTGGCAAACTATCGGTACCAATATCCACAAATACAAAACCTACCCGCGCATTGTTGGCGAGACCGGTGGTAAAGACTTCGTGCTTGCTCACCCAAGCGGCAATGCCGACGTAGTAAGCACAGCGCTGGTTCGCGGCGCATTCGAATACCAGGGGCAAAAATGCTCTGCTGCTTCAAGGGCTTATATCCCGGCGTCATTGTGGCCCGCTGTTAAAGCTAATATGCAGCGCGATATTACTTCCTTCAAAATCGGCCCGGTGGAAGATTTTGAGAACTTTGTTAACGCTGTAATCACCGAAGCATCATTTGATAAACTGGCAAGTTACATCGACGCAGCTAAAGAAGACGAAAGCGTTGAAGTGGTTGCCGGCGGTACGTACGACAAAACCGCAGGCTGGTTCATCAGCCCAACCGTTTTGAAAGTGGAGGATCCTTACTACGTAACCATGTGCGAAGAGCTTTTCGGCCCGGTACTAACGGTTTATGTTTATGAAGACGATAAATTCGACGAGATACTGGACATCGTAGATAAAACATCTATCTACGCCTTAACCGGTTCCATCATTTCGCAGGATCGTTACGCCATTGCCAAAGCCACTTACGCGCTGCGCAACGCTGCCGGGAACTTTTACATTAACGATAAGCCAACCGGAGCGGTAGTGGGTCAGCAGCCGTTTGGCGGCGCCCGTGGTTCGGGTACAAACGATAAGGCAGGCTCAATGATCAACCTGCTGCGTTGGGTATCGCCGCGCACTATCAAAGAAACCTTCGATCCGCCAAAGGATTACAGGTATCCGTTTTTGGCGAAGGAACTGTAGGGAAAGAGAGATTCAAGATCCAAGACAAAATAAAAGGGTCAGTTAGATAATAACTGACCCTTTGCTTTATAATCGTATTCTTTTTTTCTTGATTCTTGTATCTTGACTTCTTGCTTCTTATACCAAAGTCTTTACTCTTATATCTTGATTTCTTGGTCTTTCTTTTATTTCAGCTTAAACACGCCGTCTAAATTCTCATTATCATAGGCGCTTACCTTCATGTCGGTAATTAAACCGGTTTTAAGGCTGTACACCCAGCCGTGAACGCCGAGCGCCTGACCATTCTTCCACGCATTTTGGACAATGGAGGTTTTGCAAAGATTATAAACGTTCTCTATCACGTTAAACTCTACAAAACGGTCGGCACGTGCTGTGATGTCGGTTATGGCGTCGAGCTCATCTTTGTGAATGCGGTACACGTCTTTAATGTGACGCAGCCAGTTATCAATCAGTCCTACCTGCTGGTTGCCCATAGCCGCGATTACGCCGCCGCAGCCGTAATGGCCGGTCACTATTACGTGTTTCACTTTCAGCACATTTACTGCATAATCAAGCACCGAGAGCATGTTCATGTCAGAATGTACCACCATGTTGGCAATGTTGCGGTGTACAAAGATCTCACCCGGAGGCATATTGGTGATCTGGTTAGCCGGAACGCGGCTATCTGCACAGCCTATCCACAATACCGGCGGCGATTGTCCTTTTGCAAGGTTCTCGAAATATTCAGGATCGATAGATAAGGTATTTTCTACAAATTTTTTATTCCCTTCCAGCAGGGAGTGGTAAAGTTCGGCGGTAGAGGCCTGTGTATCGTTATTCATAAGAAAAGTTAGTTAGGGATGTAAACTTAACGCTGCAAACATAAGCGATAAAAACCAGATTTTGCTATGCCGCAATATTCGCCCGTTACGTTAGCTCTGCTGCTCCATCCGGCGCTTCAATTTCCGAAGCTCAATAACCGACAGATCATAATACAATATCACGAGTAATATTACCGGAACAATATAAAATATGGCGAAACCTATCAGATCAAACAACAGTCCGCCCACTATTGCGCCCAAAATGTAAAAGCCAAGAATAGTGAGTCTGATGTAGATTTTATTCCTTACCGTTGTTGTTTTCTTTGCTTTTGGATGAAGCCACTCAGCAATGTCGCCGCCCAGGTCAGTAAACAAGCCGGTAAGATGCGATGTTTTGATCAGCCCGCCTGACACGGTTGAAACAAGGCTGTTTTGCAGCCCCATTGCAAACATGATGGAGCCAATAACTATTTCGCGTTCAAGTGTGGTCTCGCTGTAAAAATTATGACCATACAGGGCTACGAACAGCAGTACAACAATCTCTATGATTACCGGGATAGAATGCGCCTTGTAATCGCTGACGTGTTTATACGACCGGATAATAAAACTTGTTAAGAACGCCCCGGCGAAAAACAGCAGCAGCCAGATTCCAAACACAATGATTTCGCGATAATTCTGCTCAACAATATGCCTGGCCAGATTAGCAACGTGCCCGGTTACATTGGTAGTAAAAGCCAGGAAAGCGATCATCCCGGCCACGTTAGTGATCCCCGCAGCCAGAGCGGTTGTCGATGCCAACAACAGGTTTTCTTTAAGGGAGCGTTCTTCTTTTGATCGGCGGAGCATGGTGGCAAGATAGGATAAAATATAATCACACCACATGTTAGTCCGGATTTATAATCCCGGACTGACGAACAGCGGATTTGTAATATTTGTAATCGGCGAAGCCCATGGGAATTACAAATCCCGAATTTTTTAGCCCGGGATTGCAAATCCGGATCAACGATAAAAAGTTTAAATTGAATGAGGCAATCGGCCTGATCTGTAATATCTTCCTTAAGCTGTATTGATTCCTGAGTGCTGGCTCTTGACTCTAACCCCTAAACAAGCCTCACGGTAAACTTGGTACCTACATTCACGGTACTGTCAATCTTAATGGTGCCGCCCATAGATTCAACCTGGTTGCGCGTAATAAAGAGGCCGATGCCTTTAGCGTCGCTGTTGGAATGGAAGGTTTTATACATCCCGAACACTTTATCGCCATATCGTTCAAGATCAATACCGATACCATTATCTTCAAACAGCATGTAGATATGGTTATGATCTTTTAGTGTGCGGCAGGTAATGTGCGGCGGCCTGTCGGGGTGACGGTACTTCAGCGCGTTGGTGAGCAAATTTTGGAAAATGCTCTCCAGGTAGGCCGGAATGTACTCAATAACCGGACAGCCGGTAAAATCATATTCAATTTTAGCATCGGTCGAATCGATATTAGATTGTAGTGCCGACATCACCGTTTTAAATACCTCCTCAAATTCAAGGGTTTTACGTTCCTTGTCGATATCGGTATGGATCATCACAATCTCGTTCAGGTGCTCAACGGTAGTAGCCAGGCTGGCGCTGATGGATTTGATATGTGCAAATACTTCACCCCGGTCTTCCGCAGATTCACTTTCATTGAACAGGTTCACCATAAACTGCAGGTTACCCGAATGTGAGCGCAGGTTGTGCGATACGATATAGGCGAAGTTTTGCAGGCGCTTGTTCTGGTCGTTCAATGAGTTAATGGACGACTGCAGCGCAAGCCCCTTTTTTTTAATACTGTCGATATCCTGTAATATGCCGCGAATCTTAACGCATTTACCATAATCATCGATAATAGGCAAACCTTTCGCCCGTACCCAGATCACGTTATTTTTTGCCGATTTGAAGAGCACCTCCAAATCGAACGGTTTACAATATTTTATAGCGTTATCAATGGCCTCGGTAATAAGCGGACGATACTGCGGCTCAAAGAAACTCACCGCTTCGTCAATGCTCAACTTCAACTGATCGTTAAGTTCGTAAATGTCAAATGCTTCTTTTGATAGCCAAAGGCTCATGGTAGGCACATCTATCTCAAAACCGCTTATTTTAGCAATGGTGCCTGTTTCATTAAAAAGGAAATCGTTTTGTGCTGAACGCAGGCTTAAGATCTTGCTTTTGTTGATGTTAACCAGCGATCCGGTAAACATTGCCACGCCGTTTGCCTCCCATTTTTTGGTGACGCTCTCAAACCACTGGTACCCTGCCGATTTGGTGAGCAGGCGTATTTGTACGGTATTGGTTTGATTGGGTGTGCGGGTGTGAATAGCCTTTAAAAACACAGGCCTGTCGTGATGGTATAGCAGGTCTTCGAGGAAAAAATTATAGGAACACGGGATCTCTCCGGGTACATAACCCAAAATAGTATAAAATCCGGCCGACCACTTAACATCTTTCGTGTTAACGTTGTACTCCCAGATCCCCGCGTTTAGTTGATCAATTATTTGAGCAAGATGGGACGCATCATCAGAATTAAAATTGTTTCCCACTGCAATACTCATGTTAAAATAAAACTCATATTACCTATAACCAATAGCTACCGGGTAGCAATAGAAAATTCTATGCCAAAAAAATTTTACAAGCTTAAGCCAGTGAGCCCGCTTAGTACGAAAAGCGGTCCGAAATGGTTAGCAATTATATTGAAAATGTTACGATGATAGCTAATTAAGCGCCCGAAAACAGTAAAACTTAATTATTAGTTACAACTTGCTTGCCTGATAGTTCATTCAAGGCGTTCAGGCCTATCCACCTGGCACTCTTTGAGTTTTGAGTAATAATACGATGAGCGCAATCAATAGACAGCCGGCGGAGGTTGCCGTTTCGTTTGCCAATTTGACGAAGTGCCCAGTTCACGGCCTTTTTTACGAAATTGCGGTTATCCCAGGCCTCGCGTTCCATAACGGCAAAAAAGGGCGTAAAAGCTTCGTCGGGAGCTTTTTTATCATGAACGGCAAATTCGGCCATCAGCACAAAACCCGCGCGTTTCACAAATTCTTCTTCGCTTTCAGAGTAGGCGAGGGCCTTCGGTAAAGCAAAGGGCGTACGGTCTAACAGGTTACCGCAAACCTGATCGCAGATATCCCACGAGTTAAAATCTTTAACCCATTTGTCTGCTTCCGCTTCGGTGAACAGCTTAGGGTCGCCGATCATTGAAGCAAGCAGGCGCGCCTCATGAATTTTTGTTTCCCATAGCGCCAAAGCAAGCGGATGATCCTTCTTAATCACCTTCGCCATCTTCCTCAATTCGGGGACGGCGATACCCAATGCATTGCCGCTCGCAATTCCAAAGCGACTCATTCCCGCCAGATATTTGGGGTTAGCTTTTTCTTTAAGAAGATCTATTACGTCGTTGAGTTGGTTCATGAAATTTTGTAGAATGTGGCAGCTGAAGATAGGAAGATTTTGACTTTATTTATTTGACTTTATCGTCCTGTGCGGATAGCGAAGGATGACAAAAGGAAATAAAAAAAGCGTTGGATAAGCCAACGCCTTGATATTAATAAATCTGAAAATCGAAAGCCCGGATTCCGAATCGGTTACAAATTCCCTCTCGCTTCCTGCTCCCTTTCAATTGCCTCAAAAAGCGCCTTAAAGTTCCCAGCACCAAAAGACTTAGCCCCCTTGCGCTGAATGATCTCGAAAAATAAGGTCGGCCTGTCTTCAACCGGTTTGGTGAAGATCTGCAGCAGATACCCTTCGTCATCACGATCAACCAAAATACCCAAACGTTTCAACGGCTCCAGATCTTCGTCGATGTGCCCCACGCGGGCAGTAAGGTCATCGTAGTAGGTGGTAGGAACAGTTAAAAATTCAATGCCACGTTCCTGCAAAGTCGTAACTGTTTTAACAATGTCGCTGGTGGCCAGCGCCAGGTGCTGTACGCCTTCGCCTTCGTAAAACTCAAGATATTCTTCAATCTGCGATTTCTTTTTACCCTCGGCAGGCTCGTTGATGGGAAACTTCACGAAGCCATTACCGTTGCTCATCACCTTGCTCATCAAGGCCGAATATTCGGTCGAGATCATTTTATCATCAAATGTCAGGATGTTCCGGAAACCCATAATGTCCTCATAAAAATTCACCCAGTCGTTCATTTTATGCCAGCCTACGTTGCCCACGCAATGGTCGATATAAAGCAGGCCGGTATCCCCCGGCTGATAGTGCGATTGGCGTTTTTCATAGCCCGGTAAAAATGCGCCGGTATAATTTTTACGCTCCACAAAAAGGTGCACGGTTTCGCCATACAACTTTATGCCGCTGATCCGAACCTCGCCAAACTCATCGCGCAGGGTTTGCGGCTGCTGGTAAGGCTCGGCGCCACGTTTGGTAGTCTGGTAAAACGCATCGTAAGCATCATCAACTGATAGGGCCAGCATCTTCACGCCATCGCCATGTTTCTTAATGTGCTCAGCCATCGGGTGCTCAGAATGCAGTGGCGTGGTCAATACCAGCCTGATCTTTCCCTGCTGCAAAACGTACGAGGCACGGTCGCGCACACCCGTCTCCGGACCGGCGTAAGCCAGATCCTGGAAGCCAAAAGCGGTTTTATAATAAAAGGCCGCCTGTTTGGCATTGCCTACATAAAATTCAACGTGATCGGTACCGTTCAACGGTAAAAAATCAGTTGTTTTTTGTTCTTTATCTATGGTTAATGTTTCCATTTTTTAATTGGTGATTTAATGAGTTATCGAATTAGTGATTTGACCGGTTTTGCCTTTTACCTTTCGCCTTTAACCTCTCTCAACTAATCCAGCTTTTATAATAATTTTCGTCTTCAATTCGTATCGCATCTTCCGTCAGCATCAGCGGGCGGAAGGGATCTATCATCACAGCCAACTCGTCAGTTGCTTCTTTGCCGATCGATTTCTCTACCGAACCCGGGTGTGGCCCGTGCGGAATGCCGCCCGGATGCAGCGTGATCTGTCCTTTTACCACGCTTTTGCGGCTCATAAAATCACCGTCTACATAATAAAGCAGTTCGTCGCTGTCTACATTACTGTGGTTATAAGGTGCAGGTATCGACAAAGGGTGATAATCAAACTTGCGCGGCACAAATGAGCAGATCACAAAATTATGGCCCTCGAATGTTTGATGCACAGGCGGTGGTTGGTGCAGGCGCCCGGTTATCGGTTCAAAATCATGAATCGAAAATGCCCATGGATAATGAAAGCCGTCCCATCCAATAAAATCGAAAGGGTGCGTGCCGTAGATGTAGGGGTAAATGAGTCCTTGTTTTTTAATGAGGATCGTAAAATCACCTTTTTCATCATGCGTTTCCAGGTCGGTTGGGCGCTTGATGTCGCGCTCGCAATAGGGGGATTGTTCTGTTAGCTGCCCATAGCCGTTGGTGTAGCGCTTAGGAATGCGAATAGGGCTGAAGCTCTCCACAATAAAAAGACGGTTATCCGGCGTATCGAACTCCATCTGGTAAATGGTGCCTCGCGGAATAATGAGGTAATCGCCGTAAACGAATTTGATATTGCCATAACCGGTCTTCAATGTGCCCGAGCCTTCATGGATGAAAACTACCTCATCAGCCTGGCTGTTCTTATAAAAATAATCGGTCATTGATTGGCGCGGCGCAGCCAGCGAAATATGCAGATCACTATTCACCAGCACCGGTTTGCGGCTTTTCAGATAATCGTCTTCCGGTTCGATCTTAAACCCTATCAGGCTGGTATGTTTCAAATGCTTTTCGCGCGCAATTTTCGGCTCAACGGAGTACGGTTCCCCCAGTTCTTTTACGAGTGTTGGCGGATAGGTGTGATATACCAGCGAGTAAAGACTGCTGAAGCCTTCGGTCGACACCAACTCTTCGGCATAAAGCGTACCATCCGGCTTGCGAAATTGCGTATGCCGCTTAGGCGGAATAGCTCCTAAAGTATGATAAACAGGCATGTTGTTTTATTTGGTTTAAATGTTGAAAGTTTGTAAAGCTGAAATGTTACAAACGGTTCAAGATCAATAAATAAACAAGTGAATTAGACTATGGTTTTAAGAGAGCGGAACGTGATCTGCAACCTCAAAACTTTCCATAAAAAATTAGTATTGCGCCAGAACGATCTTAGCGAGCACGGCATCCCTGAAAGAAGACGCATCACTCATTGAAGTGAGGCCCAGGGAAAAAAGAAAATGCCTTTGTATGCTCATAATTTGGTTGTACAAAATTAGATTGAATATATGGGATTTGCAAGGTCGTTTTAAAAAGGGCTGTGCAAATTCCCCCCCCCCGTGTCGTAAAATAGCACATGGCTGCCGCATAAAAGATGAAAGTCGGGACGTGATCAACAAGGGTAAGGAAAATAACTTTCTAATTTTCAAACATTCCAACAATAAACCTACATTTGAAAATACCAACCAAATTATAAACCTATGAAGCTTGTATCGTACAAAACGGAAGACCGCGAACACCTTGGTGTTTTTATCAAAGGGCACATTTATAATCTGAATTCGTGCGATAAGCTGATCCCCGATAATATGAACGAATTTTTGTGGGGAGGTGATGAGCTGATGGAACACGCCCAGCGCGTGAATGCCGATATAATCTCCGGCAAAATAGAGGCGAAGGAAGAGTTGTTTTTCGAGATGATGGCCCCCGTGCCGCACCCTACTTCGTGCCGCGACGCTTATGCTTTCAGGCAGCATGTAGAAACTGCGCGTCGTAACCGCGGCGCAGCTATGATACCGCAGTTTGATGAATACCCGGTATTCTACTTTACCAACCACAACGCCATTCAGGGGATTGGTGAGATTGCCTGCATGCCCGATCATTTCGAAAAGCTTGATTTTGAGCTGGAGGTAGCCATCGTCCTCAACAAAAAAGCCCGTAATATTAAAGCCGCTGACGCCGACAGCCTGATTGCCGGTTTTATGATCATGAATGATATGAGCGCCCGCACCCTGCAAATGGAAGAAATGCTGCTGAATCTTGGTCCGGCAAAGGGGAAGGATTTTTGCACGGTGATTGGCCCATGGCTGGTAACGCTTGATGAACTGGAGCCATACAAAATAGCGCCCAAACCCGGCCATACAGGGAACGCATATAATTTAAAAATGAGTTGTGCCGTAAACGGCAAACAAGTATCGGCAGGCAACATGGCTGATATGGAATGGACCTTTGCCGAGATCATTGAGCGTTGCGCCTACGGTTGCGACGTGTTGCCCGGCGATGTCATCGGCTCCGGCACGGTGGGTACCGGCTGCTTCCTTGAACTGAACGGCACCGGCCTCCGCAATGACCCAAATTACCAGGCGCAGTGGCTCCAGCCAGGCGACCTGGTAGAAATGGAAGTAACCGGCCTGGGCATGTTGGGCAATGTAATTGAAAAGGAGGATAGTGATTTTTCGATCATTGAATTGAAAAAATCTTCGCAACCCATAATGTAGAGATGCGATGTATCGGGTCTGCTTTTCTCTCGTCATTGCGGTGAACGAAGCATGATAACGCGCGGTTAAGGTTTTACTTCAGCTTCTCGTTATTTCTATGCCTGTCGGCATCCCTGATGCTTTTTTTTTCGAGGTTCTTTTCCAAAGCATCTGTCAGATCAATACCAGTCTGATTGGCCAGGCAGATCAGCACAAAAAGCACATCGGCCATTTCGTCGGCCAGGTTGACTTCCATATCCGATTTTTTAAACGATTGCTCACCGTACTGTCGCGCCATAATTCGTGCTACTTCGCCAACTTCCTCCATCAGTATGGCGGTGTTAGTTAGTTCGTTAAAATAGCGAATACCGGTTGTTTTTATCCAGGTATCTACCAGTTGCTGCGCTTGTTTAATTTCCATATTGCCTGCTACTATTCTTTACTACTGCTACCACTTATTTATCAATGATTATCCTTGTCCCTCGTATCCATCACTATGGTTACCGGCCCATCGTTCAATAAACTGATCTTCATATCAGCCCCAAAAATTCCGGTAGCTACCTTTTTACCGGTAAGCCCTTCTAACACGGCGATCATCTTTTCATAAAGCGGAATAGCCTTATCTGGCCGCGCGGCCCGGATAAATGAAGGCCTGTTTCCCTTTTTGGTTTGTGCGAAAAGCGTGAACTGAGAGATCAGCAAAATGCCGCCGTCAATATCCCCAAGAGCTTTGTTCATCAAGCCGTTCTCATCACTGAAAACGCGCAGATTGGCAATTTTCTGAGCCAGCCATTGCAGATCTTCTTCGGTATCTGCATCCTCGATGCCTAATAATACCACGAAGCCAACATTAATGGCTCCCGTTATATTACCTTTAACTTTACAGCTTGCCTCGGTTACGCGTTGGATTACGGCTCTCATTTGACGCTTAGTTTATTTTCAAACATAATCAACTTAATGTAAATCTATCAACCAATTCTTGCCCTAATTTCAAATCCATTTAGTATTCCCTGCCTATTTTGTTAGTTTCGCAATTCTATTTAATAAGATCATGAGCACAAAGACTGGCTTTACCACCACCATACTCCATTCCGACCGCCTGGGAAAACCCGAGCACGGCGCACTGCACAAACCCATCCACACGGCCGTAACTTATGGTTTCGATGATGTGCAGGACCTTGTAGATATCTTCCAGAACAAAAAGAAAGGTTATGCTTACTCACGCCAGGGTAACCCAACAGTTTCTGCACTGGAAAGCAAGGTTACCCAAATGGAGAACGGTATGGCAACTATAGCGTTTTCAACCGGTATGGCGGCTATCTCGGCGGTTATATTGTCGTTAATGAAGCAGGGCGATCACGTGCTGGCCAGCTCTTTCCTGTTCGGCAATACCCGCAGCGTATTCCAGTCGTTTATGGATCTTGGGCTCGATATCAGCTTTACCGACGCAACTTCGGTAGAGAATATTAAAGCAGAAGTAAAAGACAACACCCGCCTCATCTTCGTAGAAACCATAGCCAACCCGGCAACACAAATTGCCGATCTGAAAGCAATAGGAGATTTGTGCGAAGAAAAAGGCATCATTTACGTGGTGGATAACACCATGACCTCGCCCTATATTTTTAAACCGGTTAATGTAAAGGCAAGTCTGGTTATCAACTCGTTGACCAAATACATTGGCGGCCACGGTAATGCGCTGGGTGGCAGCGTTACCGATACCGGTTTGTTTAACTGGAGCAATTTCCCCAATATATTCCCAACCTTTAAAACGCAGGTTAAACCCGAAGTTTTAGGGATGACACAGATCCGCAAAAAAGGCCTGCGCGATGCAGGAGGTACCCTGGCGCCCGAAGCCGCGCACGTTATTTCTGTCGGCGCCGAAACACTTGCCCTGCGTATGGAACGAGCCTGCAGTAATGCAATGGCATTGGCGCAATTCTTTGAATCGCATCCGCTTATTAAGAAAGTATATTATCCCGGCCTCGAATCGCATGCACAGCATCAGCTGGCCGGCGAACTGTTTAGCAAATATGGCGGCCTGATGAGCATCGAACTGGATGAAAGTATTGATCTTTTCGGCTTCCTTAATAAACTGAAACTCGTTATCAAATCAAGCAACCTGGGCGATACCCGTACGCTGGCTATTCCTGTTGCACATACTATCTTCAACGAGCTTGGCGCCGAAAAACGTGCCGAAATGGGTATCGCCGACTCATTGATCCGTCTGTCAATAGGTATCGAAGATATTGAAGATTTGATGAATGATTTTAAAAACGCGCTCGGATAATTTAAAATTTGATTGGCATTGAACGCAGAATGATATATTTGTGTGCGCCTGCTTAATGGCTTATCACATATAATGTCCTTGAAAAGTTATCTCCGTTTATTGCTTTTGGGAATCTTTGCAATAACATCCTGTAAAAAAAATAACACATCGCCTATATCCGCTAACAAGCCGAAAGACGTTGACATATACATCGCAGGCTACAGCTTAGCCGGGAACGGTTATTACATAGCTACTTATTGGAAAAATGGTGCGGAAACCAGGTTATCTGATACCAGTACAGCCTCTTATGCTTACGGTATTGCAGTTTCTGGCGGCGATATCTATGCGTTCGGCACTGTAGGATATTACTCAACTCAGTCGGTATACTGGAAAAACGGCGTTGCTACAGCGCTTAGCAACGACGGTGGGCAGACAGGTGTAAATGCGATGGCCGTTCAGGGCAGTGACGTTTACCTTTGCGGATATCTGGAGAAAAACCAGCAAATTGCGATGTATTGGAAGAATGGGGTTCCGGTACCACTCGTAGCGGCCGGCTCAATCGAATCAATAGCATCGTCAATCTTTGTACAAGGAAGCGACGTGTATGTAGCTGGCTTTTCAGTTGACGTAAGGGGTTTCAAAGCGGCTGTGTATTGGAAAAACGGCGTAATGACCCGGCTTACAGATGCTGCGACAACCTCATCTGCCAATGATATCAGGGTGATTGGTAACGATTTGTACGTGGCGGGGATGATGATTAATCCCTTAGGGCAGCAAATAGCCACTTACTGGAAAAACGGAGTGGCTAATAGCGTAGCCGATAACGTAAATTACTCTGAAGGAACATCAATAGCAGTATCAGGACAAGATGTGTACATGTCGGGCTTTTTGAGCGAACGGACAGCCTTTTTTACTATTCCGGTGGTATGGAAGAATGGGGTTACTACTAAAATTGTCGACTCAATAGGAGGGATTTCAACTATACGGCAGCCATTTGCCAAAACGGTTGTCTCAAACGGCACAGATATATACGTTTCCGGTCCGTTTCGCGACAATTTAGCAGCGTATTGGAAAAATGGTAAACTCGTGCCTTTTACGAACGACCAAAGGTCTATTGGCTATAACATTTTATTGGTGCAGAAATAAGAAATGTACTTTTCAATCGCCTAATCTCTTTCTCAAGCCCTTGTATCATTCCCGTTATAAATGCTCAGGTAGCTTTCATAACGCGATAGTTCTATTTCGCCATTTTCCAGCGCGGCTAATACTGCGCAGCCCGGTTCATTAATGTGTCGACAGTTATTGAAGCGGCATTGGTTCATGCGTTCACGCATTTCGGGGAAGAAATGGCCAAGTTCCTGTTTTTCTATGTCGATAACGCCTAATTCGCGGATGCCAGGAGTATCGATGATAAAGCCGCCCTCGGGCAGTTCGAACATTTCAGCAAAAGTGGTGGTATGCATCCCTTTGTCGCTCCAGTCTGATACCTGGTGGGTGCGTAGCGTAAGTTCGGGTAAAAGCGCATTGATCAAACTTGATTTGCCCACGCCCGAATGCCCGGAGATGAGCGTTACTTTATCTTTCAGCAAAGCTTTCACCTGGTCAATATTGGTCCCCTCCAACGCCGAAACCGAATAACAAGGATAGCCTATATTTTCATAGATGGACTGGTAATCGGCCAATATCTCCAATCCTTCCTCACTAAACAGGTCGAGCTTATTATAAACCAGCGCAGCCGGAACGTCGTACGCCTCGGCAGTCACCAGGAAACGATCGATGAAACCCAGCGAGGTACGTGGCGATGCCAGCGTAACCACCAGTAAAGCCTGATCGAGGTTAGCCGCCAGGATTTGCCCCTGTTTCGACAGGTTGATGGATTTGCGGATGATGTAATTTTTGCGGGGATGCAGGTTAACAATCACGCCGGTTTCCTGGTCGGGCTCCATTTCAATATCCACAATATCGCCTACGGCCACAGGGTTGGTAGTTACGATGCCCTTAATGCGGAATTTTCCCTTGATACGGCAATCTATACGTTGCCCATCGGGTAGTTGCACCTGGTACCAGCTTCCGGTCGATTTTGTAATTAATCCCTGCATTGTGAGGCAAAGGTATTAAATTTGTTAGCATCCGTTAATTTGCTCATGAAAGTAGCCGTTGCATCGCCTCCATTCCCCAAATCAATTCAAGACGGCCTTCAATGGCTCGAAAAACTAGCTAAAGAAGCTGCTGCAAAAGGTGCCGTTGTTATTTGTTTCCCCGAATCGTTCATCCCCGGCTATCCGCTGGAAGAAAATGAAATAGAGCCCGGTTCTCCCGAAAAAATGCAGGACGCTTTACAAAAGGCAAGTGATATAGCCTCTCAAAACAGCATAGCTGTCATCCTGCCGATGGATTGGTATGAAGATGGAAAAATTTACAACATCGCCCACGTCATTTCACGCACCGGCGAGGTGTTAGGATATCAGGCTAAAAATCAATTAGACCCGTCGGAAGATAAAATTTGGTCACCCGGTTCCGATCGTCAATTATTCGAGGTAGATGGTGTGAAAATTGGTATCACCATTTGTCACGAGGGCTTCCGCTACCCAGAATCGGTACGTTGGGCCGCGCGTAATGGTGCGCAGGTCGTATTCCATCCGCACTGTACAGGCAGCAATGTCGACGGCCCGCAGCTAACGGAATTCTTTCATCAGGATAATCCCTATTACGAAAAGGCCATGATGATGCGCGCAATGGAGAATACCATTTACTTTGCCAGCTCCAATTACGCCTCGCTGTTTCCCGATTCGGCAAGTGCCTTGTTTGCCCCCAACGGCAAATGTGTAGCCCACGCAACCTACGGTGAACCCGGCGTTTTTGTGGCTGACATTGATCTTGAAAAAGCTACCGGACTCCTGGCCAAAAGATTTAAGCCGGAGAATTATTATTGATAACAAAATCAAACTTTGTGCGGCTCTGTGACTTCTCAGTGTCGTCCGCGGTTAAAAAATTACTGCAAAGAGCACAAGAACACGGGGATAAATATCAAATTCAAAAAAATATTCAATCCCTCTTGCATCTTTAAAAAATATCTACTTACTTTACCGACATTATATAAATATGCAAATCCACCACACCACAACAATTACAACATCAATCACCGGCCGAAGCGTCGGAGGAAGATAGTCGTATGGTGTAAAAAATATAAAAACCAGATGAACGCCTTCCTCCGCAAAGAGGAAGGCGTTTTCTTTTTAAACCTGAAATGAAAGTATTAAAATTTGGCGGTACATCCGTAGGATCAGTTCAAAGCATCCAGACCTTGCTCGACATTGTAAAGGATGAGGTTGAGAACGGCGAAAGGCCTGTGGTAGTTTTATCGGCCATGAGCGGCGTAACCAACCTGCTCATTTCCATGGCCGAGGGCGCAGCAAATGGCGTCGACTTCACGCAGGCGCTGGCTGATCTGCAAAAACGCCATTTTGATGTGGTGAAAAGCCTGCTTGCTATCCAGAACCAAAACCCGGCGCTCACCCGGCTCAAAATCTATTTCAATCAACTGGAAGACCTGTTACAGGGTATCCTGACGCTGCGCGAACTTACCCTCAAAACCCGCGATCAGGTATTGAGCTTCGGCGAACGCTGTTCTACGCTGATGGTCAGCAAAATTGCCGCACAGTACATGCCCGCAGAATGCGTGGATGCTGCCGAATTAATTAAAACCGACAGCACCTTCGGCCAGGCTAAAGTGAATACAGAACTAACCGATTTGCTTATCTGCAGCTATCAGCAGGAACACAGTAATAAAGTATTATTCGTAACTGGCTTCATCGCCTCTAATGATGCCGGCCAGGTAACTACCCTTGGTCGTGGCGGCAGTGATTATACCGCGGCCATATTTGGCTCGGCGTTGAATGTAAAAGAAGTGCAGATCTGGACCGATGTAAACGGCATGATGACCGCCGATCCGCGCATGGTGAAGAAAGCATTCTCTCTGCCGGAATTAACCTATACCGAAGCAATGGAATTGTCCTACTTCGGTGCAAAGGTGATTTACCCGCCAACCATGATCCCGGCGTTTTTGAAGAGAATTCCGATCGTTATCAAAAATACTTTTGAGCCGGAGTTTGAAGGCACAGTGATCCGCCATGATTGTAAACCATCGAATCTGCCCATCAAAGGCATCTCGTCTATCAATAACATCAGTATTTTGAACCTGGAAGGTAGTGGTATGGTGGGTAAATCAGGTTTTAGCGGTAGGCTGTTTTCTTTGCTGGCGCGCGAGCAGATCAACATTATCCTCATTACCCAGTCCTCGTCAGAACATAGCATCACTTTCGCCGTTCAGCCCGACGATACGGAAAAAGCACAACGCGTAATCCAGCACGAATTTGAACTTGAACTGGCCGCCAAAAAGCTCGAAGATGTGACCATAGAAAAGAACCTGGCCATTATTGCCATCGTTGGCGAAAACATGAAGCAAACTCCGGGCGTATCGGGCAAGTTGTTCCATGCGCTGGGGCGTAACGGTGTAAACGTTAGGGCGATAGCGCAAGGTTCGTCGGAGTATAATATTTCGGTGATTATTTCCGCGCACGATCTGGCCAAAGCCTTGAATGCCGTACACGATGGCTTTTTTACCCAGCTCACCAAAACGTTGCATGCCTTTTGCCTGGGCACCGGCAATATTGGTCAGACTTTGTTCAAGCAACTGAGTGCGCATACCGATTATTTACAGGAAAATAACGGCATCCAGGTAAAAATTGCGGGCATCGGCAATACCCGTAAAATGATTTTTAACAGTGATGGTATTTCATTAGACGACTGGCAGGACGAGCTACAATCATCAGGCGAAGCCGCCGACCTGAATGAGTTCATATCCAGAATGAAGAGCATGAACCTTCCTAACTGCGTGTTTATCGACAATACCGCCAGCCCGGAACCTGTCGGGTTTTATGAGCAGGTTTTTAGGTCGAATATTTCAGTGGTTACCTGCAACAAGATCGGCAATTCGGCATCGTATAAGCAATATAAAACCTTTCGCGACGCAGCGCATCAGCATGGCGTCGACTTTTTTTATGAGACGAACGTGGGAGCGGGGCTGCCCATTATCCGCACGCTCAAAGACCTGATGAACAGCGGCGACCGCATCGCAAAAATAGAGGCAATTCTCTCAGGTACTATCTCATTCATCTTTAATAACTTTAAGGGCGATGTCCGCTTTCACGACGTGGTTAAAGAAGCGCAGGACAAAGGCTATACCGAACCTGATCCGCGCGATGACCTGAGCGGCAAGGATTTTATGCGGAAGATCCTGATCCTTGCCCGCGACGCCGGTTACCCGATGGAAGAAGCTGATGTGCACATAGAAAGTGTGCTGCCAAGAGCCTGCCTCGAAGCGCAAAGCGTAAATGAGTTTTATGCCGCTTTAAAAGCTGAAGATGCATTCTTCACCGATCTTAAAAATAAGGCGACAGCAGAAAACAAGGTACTGCGCTACATTGGCAAACTGGAAAACGGCAAAGCCGCTATCACCCTGCAAATGGTAGATGAAAGTCACCCTTTCTTTACCCTGTCGGGCAGTGATAACATCATCTCGTTTACCACAGACAGATACCGCGAGCGCCCGTTAGTTGTAAAAGGCCCCGGTGCCGGTGCAGAAGTAACCGCCGCAGGCGTATTTGCAGATTTGATAAATGTGGGAGCGTAAGTGAAGAGCCAGGAACCAAGAGTCAAGAATCAAGATAATTTGAGTGAGTTTAATACCATGGAAGATAATATTTCAATAATAAAGAAAACAGAATCCATTCTGGCTAACCCTTCAGGCGGAAGTAGGGTAATTAACGTCTTCGCACCCGCCACCGTAGCCAATGTGGTTTGTGGTTTCGACGTACTTGGATTTGCTGTTAATGAACCCGGCGATGAAGTGGTAATGCGGATGACAAACAAACCCGGCATCACCATCAGCAAGATTACCGGCGATAACGGCCGCCTTCCGCTCGACCCCGCTAAGAATACCGTAAGCGTAAGCGTGCAGCATTATCTGAGCAGCGTTGCCCGTCCCGATATTGGCCTCGATATAGAATTGCATAAAAAAATGCCCATCGGCAGCGGCCTGGGTTCCAGCTCGGCAAGTACCGTAGCCGGATTGTTTGCCATCAAGACTTTATTGGGTGATGATGCAGACCCCGCTAAACTATTGCCTTTCGCTATGAAAGGCGAGGAAATGGCCTGCGGTCACGGGCATGCCGATAATGTGGCGCCTGCTTTATTTGGTGGTTTCGTGCTGATCAGAAGCTATGAACCGCTGGATGTAGTGCGACTGCCGCATCCCGAAAACCTGTGGTGCGCCATTGTCTTCCCTGATGTTGACGTACCCACCCGCGAGGCCCGGCAAATCATCCGCAAGAACATCCGCATGGAAGATGCAGTTACCCAATGGGGCAATATTGCCGGACTGGTAAGCGGTCTGTTCATGAACGACCTCGACCTGATAGGCCGCAGCATGAAGGATGTCCTGGTTGAACCCGTGCGGTCTATGCTTATTCCCGATTTTTATAGAATGCGCGAAATAGCACTTGAAACAGGCGCCATCAGCTTTGGGATCTCGGGCTCCGGTCCCTCGGTTTTTGCCTTCACGAAGGATGAAGAAACCGCCCGCGCCATCACCGCCAAACTGCAAAAGCATTTAACTGGCATCAGTATCGGCAGTAACAGTTATGTTTCAACCATAAATGATAAGGGGCCAAGAGTGATATGAGCCACACGCGCGCTCCTCACCCCCGCAGTCATTTCGAAAAATGAAGCAAATGCTGCAAAGGATATTGCCGCCAATACATAGTTCAGAGAATGCTTCGTTCCTCGCAATGACGCGAGGAGAAAAGTAATAGGAAGCCCGCAAGCCGCTCCGTTAGGAGCGTAATATTGGTAGAAAAAAACAGCAAGTAGTACTGCGTGCCGTAGGTACGCCACCTATACGACAAGCACAAAGCGAAATAAATCCGAAATCAAAAATGCAACTCTATAGCACTAAAAACCCATCCACCCGTGTCTCTTTTAAAGAGGCCGTTTTCAATAGTATGCCGCAGGATAAGGGCCTTTACATGCCTGTAACCATCCCGCGCCTGGATGACAAATTTCTGAGCAATCTTGAAGAATATACCCTGCCCGAAATTGCTTTCCATGTAGCTAAAAATCTCATCGGAGACGACATTCCTGATACCGACCTGAAGGCAATAATTTACGATGCCATCAGCTTTTTAGCCCCGGTAGTAAAACTGGAGCCGAATGTTTTTGTGCTGGAATTATGGCATGGCCCGTCGCTGGCATTTAAGGATTTTGGCGCCCGGTTTATGAGCCGCGTAATGAGCTACTTTTTGGAGGAAGGGGAGAAGCAACTGGATGTGCTCGTGGCTACTTCGGGCGATACCGGCGGCGCGGTGGCGCTTGGCTTCTTAGGTGTTCCCAACACCCGTGTAACTATTTTGTATCCAAAAGGAAAAGTAAGCGATATTCAGGAACTGCAGCTCACCACCAACGGACAAAACATCCGCGCGGTAGAAATAGACGGTACATTTGATGATTGCCAGGCGCTGGTAAAACAAGCCTTTACCGATGCGGAGCTGAATAAAAAGTTTAGACTCACTTCGGCCAATTCGATCAATATCGCGAGGCTCATCCCACAAACGTTCTATTACTTTAATGCCTATGCGCAGTTGCTAAAGCAGGGTATTGATAAGGTTGTATTTTCGGTACCGAGCGGTAATTTCGGCAATATTGGCGCGGGTTTGCTGGCATGGAAAATGGGCCTGCCCGTGGAGCGTTTTATTGCAGCCACCAACGCTAATGACACCGTTCCCGAGTTTCTAAAAACCGGCGTATATCAGCCCAAACCATCGGTAGCTACCCTCAGTAATGCTATGGACGTGGGCGATCCAAGTAACTGGGTGCGCATTGCCGACTTGTTTAAAGACGATGCCGAAACCTTCAAAACGCTCATCACCGGTTACCGTTACGACGACGAACAAACACTTGAGGCTATTAAATTCATTAATGATAATTATAACTATGTGGCTTGTCCGCATACCGCGATAGCCTGGCAGGCCCTGTGTGATTATCAACAGGATAATTTCCAGGTGGATACCGCAGGTGTGTTTTTATCCACAGCCCATCCCTGCAAGTTCCCGGACGTGTTTCCCAAGAGCATTGCCAAAAAGATCGAAATACCCGAACAGGTAGCCGGATTGCAGGAAAAAGAAAAACACGCTACTGCATTGAGTAACGATTTTGAAAAGTTTAAGGAATATTTGCTGAGGAATGAATAGCGGCCGCATGAATATCATCACCCAGGCATATCTTACTGATCAGCAAAAAGAAGTTGCTCTTAATATCTGGAATACCGAATATCCGGTAAAACTCTACATGCCAACCATGGCCAATTTTGACGCGTTTTTGCATCAGCTGATCGCCCCCAAATACTACTTTGTGATGGATAATTATAACATAGCCGGCTGGGCGGCAACTTTTACCGCCGGACAGGTGCGCAGTTTTTTCATCATGTTCAACGGTGCTTATCATGGCAAAGGTTATGGCACTATTTTATTAAATGAACTCAAAAAAGAAGGGCCGCAACTTTTCGCCTGGGCCATTGATCATAGCCATGATGTAAAGCCTGATGGCCGGCCATATCCCTCGCCAATAAACTTTTATCTCAAAAACGGATTTACGGTAAATAATGAACTCCGTTTGGAAAATGAGCAGTTATCGGCAGTGAATATTTTGTGGCAAAAAAATGATTCTCTTTTGTCATAGTGAATGTAGTGAAGGATCTTAACATGCATTTACACACTATATTGGCAACGAGATTGCTTCGTGCCTCACAATGACAAAGTTTTAATAAATACCTACTTTTACCTTCCATGATCAACACCATCATCTTCGACCTTGGCGCGGTCCTCATCGACTGGAACCCGCACTACATGTACCGCACCATCTTTGCCGACGAAGCGGAAATGAAACACTTCCTCGCCACCATCACCACATCCGATTGGAATGAGGAGCAGGACGCCGGTCGTTCATTAGCCGAGGGTACCGAAATGCTGGTAGCGCAATTTCCCGAGCACGAAGCAAACATCCGCGCGTTTTATGGCCGATGGGAAGAAATGCTGGGCGAAGCTTTTCATGACACAGTTGAAGTATTCAAAGAACTTAAAGAAAGCGACAAATACAAAATATACGCGTTGACTAACTGGTCGGCAGAGACGTTTCCTATCGCTTTGCAGCGCTTTGAATTTTTGCATTGGTTTGATGGCATTGTGGTGTCGGGTGCGGAGAAAATGCGCAAACCCGCACCAGAGTTTTATCAATTGCTGTTAGACCGCCATAACGTAAAAGCCGATGAAGCCCTGTTTATTGATGATAACTACCGTAATATCGTAGCCGCTGAAAGGCTGGGAATACAATCGATACATTTTACTAATGCGGAAGCGCTGAGAGAAAAGTTGAGCGAAATGAACGTCCTTTAATAAAAACTGTAGCTGCCGCGAGTTTGCAACTGACACTTCAATCCGGAAGCTGAAAGCTTCGGTAATGTTTTACCACGAGTTACGCTGCGCTAAACTCGCGGCAGTTCATGAATTATTACATTTTCACCAGCCTATCTCCATCCAGAACAGGAATAGCAGTCGTCAAATCAATCTGTAGGCAAAATTCTATATCTTTTTCAATCCCCAATTTTTTCAAGCGCTCGCCGTGTGATGTTTTTTTGAGATATGCACTGATGTCGCTTTTGCCAATTTGATATAAATCGTAAGCAGCAATAGCAGCATCATCAGGTTTTAAGCCGGTTTCCCAAAGCTGGTCGGCCACTGCACCTGCAAAAAGGGTATCTTCCAAATTGAAATTATTCTTCCAGCCTGCACAAACCAGCAGGATATTTTCATCCTGCGTTTTTAGCCAGTTGCAAAGCGAAGTGAGGTTCAAAAAAGACCCGATAACAATCTTCTTAGCCTTGCGCGACAGGTGCAGCGCTTGGGTGCCATTGGTAGTAGTTAAAACAACGGTTTTACCGGCAACTTTTTCTTTGGTATAAGAAAAAGGCGAATTACCGAAATCAAACCCCATAACCACTTCGCCGTTACGTTCGGCGGCCAGTAAGTGCCCATGCGAACGGTAATCCTCGCATTCCTCAACTTCCGAAACAGGAATTATCGCCTCGGCGTCATTCTCAATACCATAACAGATAGAAGAAGTAGCTCTGAAAATATCGATAATAACAACGATACTGTTCTCAACATCGTAAAGCGGGATCAGGACAGGAGTAAGGCAAACTGATATGTCATTAGTCATTGGTCAGTAGTCATTAGTGGTGAGAAAAAAGGATGGTATTGATTGGTCATCGGCTCCTCTGCCAATGACCAATCAATAATGACCAATGAACTATTTAATAAATGGCGGTTTAACAATTTTAGCCTTTACTTTATTATCGCGGATGCTGATGTAGATCTCGGTGCCTTCTTTGGCAAAAGCGTTATTTACATAACCCATTCCTATTGCTTTTTGCAGCGATGGCGATTGTGTGCCCGAAGTAACACGGCCTATCTTATTGCCATCAGCATCAACAATCTCATAATCATGGCGTGGAATTCCGCGCTCTATCATTTCAAATCCAACCAGCTTGCGTTTTACACCATTTACTTTTTGCTGCTGTAATTCGGCAGAATTATTAAATTCTTTAGTGAATTTGGTTACCCAGCCCAATCCGGCTTCCAATGGCGATGTGGTGTCATCAATATCATTACCATACAGGCAGAAACCCATTTCCAAACGAAGGGTATCACGTGCGCCGAGACCAATAGGTTTAATGCCAAATGATTTTCCTGCTTCGAATATCGCATTCCAGATATGCTCGGCATTGGCGTTCTCAAAGTAGATCTCAAAACCACCCGCACCGGTATAACCCGTGGCCGAAACCACCACATTATCAACACCGGCAAAAGTCCCTTTTTTAAAGGTGTAATATTCCATCGAAGCCAGGTCTATATCAGTTAAGCTTTGCAGAGCAGCGGCAGCTTTTGGCCCTTGGATGGCAAGTAGCGAGGTGCGGTCGGAAATGTTTTTCATATCGGCGCCCATGGTATTAAATTTCGAGATCCAGTCCCAGTCTTTGTCAATATTCGATGCATTAACTACCAGCATATAGGTTTTTTCGTCTATGCGATAAACCAGCAGGTCGTCAACTATGCCCCCGTCAAGATTTGGCAGGCATGAATATTGTACTTTACCGTCATATAATTTGGCGGCGTCGTTACTGGTCACTTTTTGGATCAGCTCTAGTGCGTGGTCGCCTTTAATAATGAATTCACCCATGTGGCTTACGTCGAAAACACCGACACCGTTACGTACGGTTTCGTGTTCAGCGTTGATGCCGGCATACTGAACGGGCATGTTGTAACCTGCAAAAGGAACCATTTTGGCGCCTTCTTTTATATGGATATCGGTTAAAGCGGTATTTTTCATCTTTAAGTATTAAGCGGCAAAAGTAACACGATTAAATTGATTTTGGGAGGATTTGCAAGATGATTATGAATTCGATTATATCGTCCTCCTCAATCTGGTTAATCCCTTAAAAATCTATCTCAATTTAGTCGTATTGCGTTATAAAAGTCTACCAGTTTTTTGGTGACGTGCATATAATCATTTTCGTTTTCCATTAACCTGCGGGCATTCAGGCCGATGGTCTTGCAATATTCCTCATCAGCTATGCACATTTTTATGGCATCGTAAAACTCGTCATAGTCATTAGCAATCAGGATGTTTTTACCATTTTCGTAGTTAATACCTTCGGCGCCAAGCGGTGTAGAGATAATGCATTTCTGCATCGCCATACCCTCTACAATCTTCACCCGCATACCCCCGCCCGACATTAGCGGAACGATCATGATCGATTTGCTATTCATAAATTCCAGTGCATCGTCCACCTCGCCCTGTATAAATATCTTGCCCATCACGTCATAATCGTCAAAACGTTCGGGAATATCGTTGCCGGCCACATAGAACCGCACCCGCAGGTCTCCGTCGGTCAAATCCTTGCTAAAATGTTCAATGAACCATTCTATACCCTCCCGGTTCGGCAGCCAGTCGAGCGAACCGAGGAAAAATAAGGAGGGAAAATCAGTCTTACTGAAGTCGGGTTTGTAGTTATCCAGGTTAATGCCTACAGGCAATATTTCAATAGGGATTTTGGTGCCGTATTCCAGCAAGGTACTTTTATCCTGCTGCGTAAATACTGCTATACCGTTAAAATTATTCAGTTGCTGCAGTTCATAATTTTTAATACGCTTGGCGTGCATTTTCAGGTACGATTTTTTAAACGGATCGCTTTTTTGTTCTGCAAGCCGTTGCCAAACCTGGTTTTCAATATTGTGCGAACGGTAGATAAGTTTTGCATCAGTGCTTTTGCGGATCGCAGCCAGATAAAGGGATACATACAACCCCTCAAACTGAATAACGTCATAAGCCTTGCTCCGCACTTCGCGCAACAGCAGCTTTTCCAGTTCAGGGTCGTAATATTTATTAATGTTGAACGATGTTTTGCTGAACAGGTTCATAGCTACCTCAAACACCGATACGTTGGTATCGATATCATAAGCACGGTAATTTATTTTGGAGAGGAGGTCTTTATCGTCATCATGATGTTCGTGATGATTTTTACGGGCATTTAAAGAAACCAGCGAAACCTCGTGTCCCAGGTTCACCAGTCCGCGAATGGTATTGCACACCACAATGGAGTATCCGCCATTTTGCGGAAACGGCACTCGATGTGTTAAAATTAAGATTCTCACTTATTTGCCGGTTTTTAACAAAAATATAAAAAATAGGGAAGCGGGAAGGGCTAAATTGATCTCTAAAGCAATTTTTTAACGTAAAAATGAAATTATCTTAATTGCTTCCTCGCAATGACACGCGGTAAAAATCGGCCAAACAACCTCAAAACAATTCCATTTGCGGATCAGTAACCCTGAATGTCCGCCGATGGTATGGCGTATATCCTATTTTCATCACGGTTTCGCGGTGCTTTATGGTAGGATAACCTTTGTTTTTATGCCAGTCATATTCCGGGTGTTCTTCGGCAATCTGCTTCATGTAATCATCACGATAGGTTTTGGCAAGGATGGACGCTGCGGCAATGCTGAAGTATTTGGCATCACCCTCCACAATACACTGATGAGGAACGGCTTTGTATTTATTAAAGCGATTACCATCGATGATCAGGAACTGAGGCGACAGATGTAATTTCTCAATGGCGCGGTGCATGGCTAAAAAGGATGCGTTTAAAATATTGATTGCATCTATCTCTAAATTATCTACAATCCCAACGGCATGAGCAATGGCCTTTTGCTCTATCTCGATACGCAATTCATAACGTAGTTCTTCCGTAATCTGCTTAGAATCATTTAATAATTCGTGTTCAAAATCATCAGGCAAAATCACGGCTGCGGCAAACACCGGCCCTGCTAAACAACCGCGTCCGGCCTCATCGCAGCCAGCTTCTAAAAATTCGAATTGGTATCTTGATAAAAGCATTTTCTTTCGGAACGCAAAAATAATCAATGATGTTGTAAGTGTGGAGAAAAGTTGTGTTATATCTAACTCACTTGCTATCCTGAACGCAGTGAAGGATCTTATACGTTGTTTATTGACGCGAATGCAGAATGAATTAAGAAGAGTAGCGAAAAGAAAAGCGAGATTTCATTAGAATATCCTTAAAGACAGCAACGTCACATCATCAATAGGTTTCCCCTTGATTACATTATTAATATGATTCATCAATAAGCCGTTGAAATCGTTAGGTGAGAGGTCGCCGTGGTTTTTTACAAATTCGGTTAAACTTTCTTCGGTCCAGTTTTTATTGGGGTGCTCGTGATCCATGAGGCCATCGGTGTAGTTGATGATGAGTGTGCCGGGTTCAATGTCTACTTCGCCCTGGTTAATGAAGGGAAGCTCATCAAAAACGCCAATCATGGTAGTGCCGAGTTTAAGGGAAACTGCTTCGTTTTGCGAGAACAGCAGCGTTGCGTTATGCCCGGCATTGATATAATTCAGCTTACGTGTTTGCTGGTTGTACTTTGCTAAAAACAGCGTAATAAAACGCTCACCTTTAGTGTTATTTATAACAACCTTGTTAAGACGATCCACAATATTGGCCAAATCGTCCTCTACCGCAGCCCAGGCATGCAAACTGGCCTGGAAATTAGCCATCAACAGCGCAGCAGAAATACCCTTGCCTGATACATCGGCAATGCACCATAAAAACTCATGATCATTCAGACGGATAAAGTCGAAATAATCGCCGCCTATATTCTGGTGTGGAATATAACGCGCACTAACCTCTACCCGGTCATCCTTATAAGCCTTCAATGGGATCAGCATATTCTGAACCTCTACGGCCAGTTCCATTTCGCGCTGAAAACGCTCTGATTGTAACCGCTCGCGGAAAAGCTTCTTGTTCTCCAACGCTACAACGATCACGTTAACCACGGTTTGGATAAAGTTCAGGTCGTTGTTCAATAACTCGCTGGCCGGGTTAAAATCGCCTATCAAGGCAAAACCCAGGGCTTTCTTTTTATGATAGATAGGAATAAAGTAGTCGTATTTACCAAGCAACGGGTCTTCGTGATTGGCGAGAGGCGTAGGCCATTTAAATTTATTGAGTTTAAGGCAAGCCCTTTGCAGCGTCGAAATAGGCTCTATCTCCCCTCCGTATTTCGACATCAGCACATAGCCGCCATCTTTTTCTATCAGGAAACGCAGCTTGCCAACCTGTAGGTAACTTTTTAATATCACCTGCAGCATTTGCAGCAGGGTAGGAGTGCCGGTATCTTTATTTATAGCCTGTGTTATTTCGAGCAAAGCGTTTAATTCCGTCTGCCTTTTAAGCAATAACCGTATTAATTCATCTTCGGCTGAGATATCGTCAGTTTGCTGCATCAGTTAATTAGAAGGGTTGCCTAAAATAAAAATATTTTTTTTAAAAGCGGGTACTTTCTGATTTTATATCGAAAGCGTCTCTAAGACCCACAGTGACAAGGTTAAACGCATAAACTAATAGCATAATGGCCAAACCGGGAATAACAGCCAGGTAGGCCGAGTCCATTACAATATAGCCATAGTGCTCCTTAATCATGCTTCCCCAGGTAGGCATCGGCGGTTGCGCGCCAAAGCCCAGGAAGCTCAATCCCGCCTCGAGCAATATGGCCGATGCGAAATTGGATGAAGCAAGCACTAATATAGGTCCAACAATATTTGGCAGAATGTGTTTTGTAATAATGCGCGTATTATTAAATCCAAGCGACCGCGCAGCTTCGATATATTCCACCTGTTTAAGGCTTATTACCTGCCCGCGCACCAGCCGAGCTACTTCAACCCACATGGAAAGGCCAACGGCTATAAAGATCTGCCACAATCCTTTCCCCAACGCAAAGGAAATAGCGATTACCAGCAGCAAAGCAGGCAACGACCATAAAATGTTCATCAGCCAGCTTAGCGCGGCATCAATCCATCCTCCAAAATAACCTGCAACAGCACCAATGGTTACCCCCAGCAGCATACTGATGATAACCGACATCAATCCCACCGATAAAGAAACCCGCGTGCCCAATATCAGCCTGCTTAGCATATCTCGTCCATAAATATCAGTGCCCAGCCAGTAAGTGCGTTTAACAACCTCCCAGGTTTTCTTTTCCCCCTTCAGGGGGCCGGGGAGCTGATATGCCTTCGCCTCCGGCTTGTCTTCCGCGCCAATATATTCATTCACATAGATCCATCCCTTCGATACTTTATAACCCGTGATGGGGATTTCCCGGTAAAACGATGGCTGCCCGAATAGCATCCTGCTGAAAATATTTACAGTATCAACTGGTTCTGGTTTGCGCAGCCGCAATAACATAAACTCCGACCCCGGTTTCTTAAGGCTCAGCTGAATGGTCATGTTATTGGCTTTAGGTGTTTGATCGGGCATGATGAGATAGCCCAGGATAGACACAATAATGGTAATAAGGATCACCAAAAGCCCGGCCATGGCAATTTTATTGCGCTTAAATATTTTCCACGTGCGTTGCGATGGCGTTAGATCAGTCAATTGTACAGTTATTTGGGCCTGTTAAATATAGCAAGATGTACGGGAAGACGGGTAAGCGTCGCTGTTTTTAACTGAGAGATGATAAACGCGGGTAAGGGGAAAGTTTAAAAACAAGAAACCCGGCGCTTGGGCCGGGTCCTTTGTTTTACTTTTGCCGTGTGAGCTTTAAATCATATAAAAAACTTAAATTCTTATCTGGGTGTATTCCCTCCCCCCGCTTATTACTCAATTTAAAAGACATCGTGTTTTTATCTGTCAGTTTTCCAATAAACAGTGTTTCTTTGCCTGTCGAGGTGTCTGTTATCGAAAACGATATTGTGTTATTCATGCCGCTTGTGGTTCCATATAGCGGTTTAGATGTCAGTGTATTAAATATTTCTTTGCCTTGTTCCGTATATTTATAGCCGCCATTTAACATTTCAATTTCTACGTGATTAGCACCAGAACCAATTGGTGAAATTATTTTTGACAATACCAAAATAACTTCGCCATTTTCGCTTTGACTTTTCCACGTTCCTAAATAATTGGCCGAACTGCTGTCTGTTATACGGGTTCCAGGTTTTATAGCGCTTAGATTTTTGATGTCGACCAATTTTTTATCTTGGGCGAAGCCATTTATGGTTATTAAATTCATAACTATTAACGCGTAATAAAGTATTTTCTTTTTCATTTTTAGTTGCAATTTACATAAGTGATTGTTCCGTCAGTATTAGTAACTTTTTGCCAGCCGGTAAATGAGGTCGTATTACCTTTCATTAACGTTAAGCCACTATCAGTCCCTCCGGCTTGTAAAGTCTTTAGTAGATTTGTAAAACCGATTTCGTTTTGCGCTGCTGTATTAGTAGCGTTAACAAAGTTGTTAAATAATATCTTAAACGTATTCAGTTGGACAGCATTGTTTGGGCTAAATAAATTGCTCGCAAATATTTTAAAATTGGCCAGATTATTAATCGTCAGCAAATAAGTCGTACCCTTTGCTGTGACTAATCCGAATTTATAACTTGACTGATATTTTAGATCAGTATTAGCTACGGCTATGAACATGGTTCTGAAATCGTCCGCAGAAAATATCGAGATATTGTTGGGATCATTTTCATGATTATGAATAAAACCTGTACTGTTGGCAAAATATGACTGGGAAAAATTAAAATTTATTCCGCTTGGCCCTCCATTTGAAAATACATCTGTACCATCAGCGTTAAACTTATATGCGCTTTCAAATTGCTGATTAAGGTTGTCACGTAATGCAGACATTTTATTTTTGAAATCGGCGTTATTTGATAAGTCCTTACCTTGTGTACATGGGTCGACGTTTGTAGTTACTGTATCCTTTTTTATCTGCGGCGGGCAAGGGGTGTTACTCGGCGGCGGCATCCCACCATCGCCGGGGTCAGTTGGCGGTGGGATATAGTTCACCACGGGGTGCCTGCCCGGCATACCGTCAACCTCAGGCGGTGGCGTATTATTGCAGGGCGGCGGTGGCGCGGATGTTCCTCCGCCGCCCGAGCTTCCTGTACCATCATCAACCTGATCACATATAGTGGTCAAGTACTCATCGCTTGTATAAACGCCATCGGTGTAATAAACGATATAATAATCAGTGCATTGTTCAACCATTTTATCGGGAGCCAAACTCTGAACTACCTTGCCAGGTATTGAATTCGATTGAGCTGGTGCAAGCAAACGGCCGTTGCTGTAACCGTAACCATCAATATATGCACCTTTCGGCGTAAAATACAAAACCATGCCGGTAAAATCGCTGTCATGTTTCCTGTAGCTGTTATGGCTTAGTTTGGTTAGGTCATTTTTTACGTAGCTGGAGTCGGCTATTATCGTCATAATGTAGGCGGTATAATCCCGGCCATCATTAAGCAGCAAAAAATAGCTTTTAGTGTAAGGCTTATTAAATAGTTTGCCTCCAATTTTCAAGGCAGAAGAAAACTTAGCGCTGGGATCTACAGGCGTTTCAATGACTCCCTTACCGAGCCTTTTATAGGTAGCTGCATGTATCCAGTCGGGTTTTATCAATTGGCTAAGGTCGTGCATATTCCCAGTGCTTTGAGTAGCGAGTTTACCGGTAGCAGCCAACGCAGGATATGCACTTTCATACCATAATTTAGCCTGTGCAATTTCCAGGTCAGGAGCAGCTGTGGCCTTATAATCCTTTTTACACCCGTTTACTACAGCTATGACGAAAATTATAGAAATGAAAAGAAGGATTATTTTAAAAGTTCTTCCCGCAAATGCGTTATGTTTCATTGTGAACAGGCCTTAGGTTCTGCTCGTAAGGTATAAAATATTACAGACTTTTTAACGTAATATTCTCGATACCTTCGAGCCAGGCATAAAACAAGAAACCCGGCGCTTGGGCCGGGTTTCTTAATAAATCATTAATAAGGTTATTCAACCTGCATGGCAACTCTTAATTTCGAGCCGTCAGGATAAACACCCGAAATAACCAGAAGGCCATTGCGCGGATTATTCAGCGCGTGGTCCAGATCGTCAACGCTGGAAATCGGGTTCCTGTTAACCTGTGTTATGATAGAACCAACCGGAATATCAGTGTTATCAAACAAGCCTCCATCACGAACCTGGGTAACCATTACACCATTAGCCACATGGAATTTGGCTTTCTGATTAGCATTCAGCGGGGTGAAACTTGCACCAATACGGTTGAAGAGTTCTTCTGTCGATTTAGTAACCGCAACTTTCGGTGCAGGCGCATCGGCTTTAAGCGTAATGGTAAAATTCTTTTCTTCGCCATCGCGCAGGGCTGTTACATGAATCTTGTCGCCCGGCGCCATACGGCCTACACGTTCCTGCAAATCTGATGATTCATAAACGGTGTTGCCTTCAACTTTAGTAATGATATCGCCGTTTTTAAGGCCGGCTGCTTCCGCGCCGCTGCCTGGCAGTACGTTGCTTACATATAAACCGTAAGTTCTGTCAACTTTTAATTCTTTGGCTTTGTCCTGATCAAGCTCGGCGAAGCTGATACCCACATAACCGCGTTTTACAGCGCCAAATTTCTCAATGTCGTCCAATACTTTTTTAGCAAGGTTGATAGGGATAGCGAAGCCATAGCCTTCGTACGAACCGGTGTGCGATGCAATTGCCGAGTTGATACCGATCAGTTCGCCATTGGTATTCACCAATGCACCACCGCTGTTACCCGGGTTAATAGCAGCATCAGTTTGGATGAATGATTCAATAGCCTTGTTTAAACGTGGCTGGTTGCTCTGGTATTGAGTACGGCCGAACGGATTTTCTTCCTGGTCTTCATTACCTATCAAATTCAAACCACGGCCCTTTGCACTTACAATACCTGCAGTAACAGTTGATGTGAGTTTGAAAGGGTTACCAACCGCAAGCACCCACTCGCCGACCTTCACATTGTCAGAATTCCCTAACTTAACAATAGGGAGGTTATGACCGTTGATCTTGATCAGGGCAAGATCGGTGTTAGGGTCAGTACCAATTACTTTGGCCTCGTAGGTTTGGTGATCGTTAGTAACGATATCGATCTTTTCGGCTTTATCAACCACGTGGTTATTGGTAACGATATAACCGTCGGGCGAAATGATCACGCCTGAGCCGGAAGCCATTTGCGGGCCTGACGGACGCATACGCTGACCGAACATTTCGCCGAACATTTTTTGCATCTGGCTTTGCTGGTCATTATTTTGGCTCGAATACGTCGTGCGGATATAAACAACCGCAGGGGTAACGGCTGCAGCAGCTTCGGTAAAATCAACCTGTCCGGCCGATGATAGGGTGGGTGCTGAAGTTGATGGTGTTAAATGATTACTTGTAGCATAATAAACCTTTTGTTTGTCCTCGAAGCTCATATTATCGGCATACTTGTTCTCAATAACCTTGTATGCGCCCAACGCCATAGCTCCGCCAACAAAAGCAGTTAGCAGTGTTAAACCAAACTTTTTCATGTTTCTAATTTGTTTTTTAATGGCCATGAAGCTGTCATGAATTATTTGATCTGATCTTCAGCTGAAACTCATGACGGTTTCATATTGTTTCTCACTTTTCTTTACGTTTACTTTATGTAAACAAATTTAATACCATATAGACGTTAGAACCTATAGTAAGTTATGTCTATTTTTGTTAAAAATTGTTAAAATCGAAAAAATAAGGAAACAGCATATATAGATACGTAAATCTATTGACGCGCAGATGATTAATTAAGTTACAAAACATCCGCACATTTGCATATCCGTGTATTTAAAATAGCTATCAATAACGTGCAAATTCATTTTTACAAATACCAGGGCGCCGGAAACGATTTTATTTTGGTTGATAACCGCAACAACAGCGTAGATCACCACCATCCTGAATTGATTGCCCGCCTGTGCGATCGCCGTTTCGGCATCGGCGGTGATGGCATGATGTTCTTGCAAAACGTTGACGGCTACGACTTTGAGATGGTTTATTACAATGCCGATGGTCAGCCAAGCAGCATGTGCGGCAATGGCGGGCGATGTATTGTGGCTTTCGCCAAACACCTTGGTATTATCGATGCTGAAACCAACTTTTTGGCAGTAGATGGTCCGCATTATGCCAAAATTTCAGCAGAAGGCGACTGGGTGAGCCTCCAGATGATAGATGTAAACACCGTAACCCGTGACAAAGAGGCCTACGTACTCAATACCGGTTCGCCGCATTATGTTACCCTTGCTGCTGACCTGAAAGATAAAGACGTTTATAGCGAAGGGTCTGCCATCCGCAATAATGACACCTATCGCAAAGAAGGCATAAACATTAACTTCGTAGAGCCAAACGCGGAAGGTTACTTCGTGCGTACCTTTGAGCGCGGCGTAGAAGACGAAACCTACGCCTGCGGAACCGGCGTAACAGCGGTTGCCCTGGCTATGGCCAAACACAACAACCAAACCGGCCACATTAACACCCCCATAAAAGTGTTGGGCGGCAACCTGAATATCCGTTTTGACAATGACGGCGAAAAATTCAGCAATATATTTTTAGAAGGGCCGGCGAAAAGAGTTTTTGAAGGAGAGGTGGAGATATAAGCTTTTATCCAAATACGTTTAACAAACTTTGTCAATTGCGGGGAAGGGAGCAATCTTCCCTGCGTTTATTAGCACCAGTGCATTGACGTTCAATGGGATCTGGTTAATGCGTTTGACAACGAGACGGCTTCGTACCTCGCAATTACAAGGCGGTTGAAGGTAGAGAAAATTTAAAAAAATAACATTGTCTGATAACAATAAACAAAGCGGCTTAGGCCGCATTTTCCTCATTGGTTTTATGGGCTGCGGTAAAACCACACTGGGCCGAAAACTGGCTTCACGCCTGGATTACCCATTTATGGATCTTGACCATATCCTGGAAGCACAAGTTGGGATGACCATTGCCGAATATTTCAGTGTGCACGGCGAGGCTGCTTTTCGTCAGCTGGAATCGGAGGTCTTGAAGCAAACGCATTACCCTGAAAATGCAATTATTTCAACGGGCGGCGGGCTCCCCTGCTTTTTTGATAATATAGATTGGATGAACGCGCACGGCCGTTCGGTTTATATTCAATTACCTCCTAAAACACTTGCTGACAGGTTGCAGCATGAGAAAGTGAAACGCCCCTTGTTGCGCGATAAACATGGCGATGATTTGATTGCCTTTATTGCCGATAAATTAACCGAGCGCGAGTTTTTTTATAATCGTGCCACTATTGTTGCCAATGGATTGGGATTGAATGCAGAGAGAGTAGAGGAATTGTTGAAATGATAAATAAACTTATCATGCGAACGAGGCAATAGCGTCGCCAATATATCAGCGCAAATACGTCAGCGGGATAAACGCGAAGCGACTTATTCGTGCCTCGCAATTACAAAGGACTAAAATTACAAGGTTCTACCTCAAATATACACCGTCCTCTTTGCCTTCTTCATCCAGCACAACATCAACAAATTCTTTTAAAACTGTAGACAGTGCCATGCCGGCAAAATCGGTGGTCATGGGAAATTTTTTGTGATTACGGTCGATGAGGACTGCGGTGCGGAGTTTCTTCAGGGGAACGTCCAGAAATATGCCGAAACCATACCCTAATGTGCGGCCGCTGTTTAAAACATCGTCTACAAGTACAACGGCTTTGTTAGCGCATTCGTTCAGGTCGAAATTAATATTGGCATTCAGGCTGCTGCTTTGCTTATCTATCTCAATACCTACAAACGTGCTTTTGAATGGCGCAATATTATCAAGGATGGCTTTGATACGCTTGGCAATGATGTCGCCACTGGGTAAAATACCGGCAATTACAATTTCTTGTTCATCAAAATTGTCTTCCAGTATCTGGTAGGCCATACGGTCTATTTTCTGCTGTATCTGCTGTTGGTTTAATATAAGTAGATCGGCCATGCGTTCGTTGTTGGAATGTTGTAAAATTGGAAAGTTGTAATATTCTTGCCTTTATTTAAAAGTTCTAAGGTTGTAATGTTGCCTTGCTGTGGTAAAGATAGAATTAACCTTGCAACGTTCCAACTTTACAATACTTCACCCTTATTGATACGGGAAATAAACAAAATTGGCACCTGCGGGCACCACCACGAATACGCACATATATTCATTAGGGTTTTTGTAGCTGCTTATAAAACGCTCTTTTAAAACTTCTTTTATTATGCCTTTTTCTACAAACTCTTCTAGTGTAGACGCATGGATGCTCCATTCGGTATTGAGGTCGAAGCGATCGAGGATGAGTTCGCCGAGGCTAATCTCATGTTGGTGCGCTATGAAGATGGGATAATTGGATAGGCCTTCTACCATAATTTCGGTAGCCACCTCGCGGATCGATTCATTGAAGAATTTCAGGTCTTTCTCCAAACTAATCAGCGGGCTGGCTCCCTTTGGGCTTTCTGCTTCGCCCCTATTTTCGTTGAACAATTCTTCAGGTTCCATATTATTTGAATTTCAGAATTCGAATTTTCGATTTTGGATCTTTTTTTCTTGCGGCCAGCCAACGTACCTGCTGCACGAAAAAATTCCTTCTATTCTTTTCTACCAATATTACGCTCCGTTAGGAGCGGGGTTTGACGACACCGATTTATTTTATTTGACAGATTAGTCCATGCGCTATGGTCGATGGAATTTCCTTAACTAAACTAACCTCTGATCTTTAATAAAACTACATTCTCAACGTGCTGCGTGTGTGGAAACATATCTACCGGTTGAATTTTCACGGTATCATATTTTTCTTTAAGCACCAGCAAGTCGCGGGCCTGTGTGGCGGCATTGCAGCTTACGTAAACTATCTTCGGCGCTTCGATCTCCATTAGGCGGGCAACTACATCAGGATGCATGCCTGCGCGGGGGGGGTCGGTAATAATTACATCCGGTTTGCCATGTTCGGTTACGAAATCACCGTTAAGCACATCCTTCATATCGCCTGCGTAGAATTTGGTGTTGGTGATGTTGTTAATGGCCGAATTTATCTTGGCATCTTCAATAGCTGACGGCACATATTCCACCCCTACTACTTCACGCACACTGCCGGCAATGAAGTTTGCTATGGTTCCTGCGCCGGTGTAAAGATCGTACACCAGTTCATCGCCTTTAAAGCCTGCAAAATCTCGGGCTATTTCATAAAGTCTTAATGCCTGCACCGAGTTGGTTTGATAGAACGACTTGGGCCCGATACGGAACTTTACGCCGTTCATTTCTTCATAAATATATTCCGGGCCTTTATATGCTACTACGTCCTGATCAAAAATGGTATCGTTCTTTTTCTGGTTCACGATGTATAAAAGCGACGTGATCTCCGGAAAATTGCTGTCGATGTGCCGCATCAGCTGATCTATCTGCTCCTGTTCAACGTAAGCAAAAACCACGATCGCCATAACTTCACCTGTTGATGAGGTGCGGACGATGAGGTTGCGCAATGCCCCTTCGTGAGCTTTCAGATCATAAAAACTATAGCCTTGCTGAATTACAAAACTACGGATGGTATTGCGGAGCGTGTTCGACGGCTCGTCTTGCAGCCAGCAGTGGTTTACATCCAAAATCTTATCAAAACGACCGGGAATATGAAAGCCAAGCGCGTTCATATTCAGTTCTTCGTTATCGCGGCTTTCGCCGTCATATAACCAGCGTTTGTTGCTGAAGGTGTATTCAAGTTTATTTCGGTAGTATTTGTCTTCGGGTGAGGGAACAATAGCATCCATACCACTCACATCTATCTTAGCTATGCGCCCTAAAGCATCCGCCACCGATTTTTGTTTGAATTTAAGCTGCGCTTCGTAGGTCATGTGCTGCCATTTGCAGCCGCCGCAAGTACCGAAGTGCTCGCAAAAGGCCTGCGTGCGGTATTCCGATACCTTTTTTAGTTGAGTTATCTTTCCTTCACCAAAGTTTTTTTTGCTACGGTAAACGTTTACATCTACTACATCACCGGGAATAGCCTTGTCAATAAAAAGTACAAAATCCCCGGCCTTGCCTACTCCCTTGCCTTCTTCGGCAATGTCGATCACGGTAACGTCTTCAAAAAACTTGTTCTTAGCAGCTTTATTCATCAGGCTGCAAAGGTAAGATTTTTTGGTTGGAGTTATGAGTTGGGCGGTTTATAGAGTATAATGTAAGCAGGATGATATGCCGCGTGTCATTTTGATCATCGATCGCTGCACTTCAGATTGTAATACCAGGCCCCTACGCCTATAAAAAAGCAATTACTGTACAACAGATAGCAAAACAACGACTTGTAATTGAGTAATATGTTTTGACCAAACACGAATAAGAAAGCGCCAATTGTAAAGAGCATACCAATCAGACTGATCAATAACTTCTGGTCACGAGGGTTACTTATGATGTTGGTTATAATAGAAATTACAAGCCAAAAAAACAGCCATACCGGCAGCGAGAATAAAAATTGAAATAAGATGTAAAAAAACGTCCAGGGGATAACGGCTGTCACAGGTTGATCTCTTAATTCAGCGAACCCGGTTTTTGAAAATAACGCATAAAGTATAAAAGCTAATACCGGCGCGCCGATCACGCTGGTAGACCATACTTTTAAGCTATATCCGAAGGGGTCGTATTTCATTTTGAATTAATTACCGGCAAATTCATATTCATTAATGATCGCTAATTTAAACATCCACACCGCAACACCTGCACACAGACAATTACATAAAATGAGATAGACATAATTTTTATCGTGCATAAACTGCCCATGCGGACCAGCTATTAACAGACAAGTCGCCGTAGCGATAACCAGCGTGGCGATAAACGTTATCAATTTCAATATTTTTACATTCGGCGCAATTTTTACCGATAGATTAATGACGGTGAGCAGCAGCAGCCAGCTAAATACCGAAAACGCCATTTGAAGCACCATCAGGAAAATACTCATAGAAACGAGATCGCCGATGAATTGGCGCAGTCCGCCGGGGTAGCTGTCGGTTTGAATGTATTGGAAGATTTGGTAAAGCATGGGCGCACAGATGATAGTAGCGAGCCATATTTTGAAGCTGTAGGATAGTGAGTTGTAACGGATCATTTTATAAATATTGACGATTAAAAATAGCCCGCGCCAGCCCTCTCTTCGCGGCGCGGAAAGAGGGCTGGGGAACTTTTATTTCTTTTTAGGACTGGGGCGGAAAAACTAACAAACCCGCCCATCTCGACTCACGCCCTGTCCCAGTTGATTTTCCGCGAAAAGTACATGAGCATACCTACGATGATGAATAAGGCAATACTGCCTATCATTAACGCAAAGTCCTCCAGTTGAATAATGACGAATATGAACAGATAGAATACCGACAGGATAAATCCTAACAGCATGGCTGCCTTCCGGTTCTTAAGTAACGAGCCTACAAAAACGGATACCAACGTTACGGTTGCTACCGAGGCCAGCAGGTAGGCCGGGTTAAAGCCGATCTGCTCGGAAAACGATAGTAAAAGTGTGTAGTAGATTACCATTGCCGCGCCGATGAGCAGGTAATTGAAAGGATGGATCTTCTGTTTACGGATCACTTCGGTGAGGAACAGCGAAATAAATGTGAGCAGGATAATCAGCAGCGAATATTTGCTGGTGCGCGTAGTTTTCTGATACTGATCTACAGGCAAACGCAGCTTAACACCAAACGATGCATCGGCTTCCTTTTTTTCGTTGGTGAGCAGGGTATCGTTTCCTATCCATTGCTGCGGGTACGGCCGGTTGTAGAATAGCATGCGCCATTTGGCCGAAAAGCCGCCATTACCAACCGTGCGGGTATCAGGCAGGTAACGCCCATCGAAACTTGGACCGGCCCAGTTGCCTTGCGCCTCAACTTCGGTGGCTTTGCCGAGATGCAGAAAACTCAGGTCATCACTGCCTTTCAGGTCGATCGAGAAATCGAAAGGAATCTCCCCGGGTTTGGCATTGGTGAGGTCGATATTGGCTTGTAAGCCATTAATAAATGGAGATTGTTGATCGAAAATAGGCTCTGCCTGCACCTGTTGACCTGCGGCATTGACCACCGGGTTGATTTTCAATCCCTTCAGGTCAGAAATGCTGAAAGCGAGGCGGGCTTTGTTAAGCACCAACTGCGCTGGCTGAATGTTGAGGGCATTCAGATCGGCTTTAGTAAAATTGCCGTTTACCTTTACTACCGTATTATATACTGCCACGTTGAAAATACCACGGTGCAATATTTCGGTCTTTAATACGGCTTTGATCTGCAGATCATCGGGCAGCACATAGACGTTTTCGATCACGTCCTTTTCAATATCTTTCTTATTATCATCCACATATTTTAAGTGCTTTTTATAGGGAAGCACCAACACCGGACCGCGGATCAACTGGCTGCCCGACCATTTATCCGACACGTCTTTTATCATATCATCCTGCCGGGCAGCCCGCTCGTTGATCAAATTCTGCACTAACGATGATGGTATCAGCAATACCAATATCAAAAAGCCTATAAACGCAAGCTTTACTGTAACCGACTCCTGGAGCCAGTGCATAATTCCCTTTTTTTCTTCTGGTTTTTCTGTCATGATTTAGTTATTAAAAGTACTTTGAAACTCAAAGTATATGGATAAAAAAATTTAGGTGATGCGTTGCTGCTGTTTAATTAATTGCTCCAGCGCATCCAGGTGCTGTTTAAAGGCTGCTTTTCCTTTTTCGGTAGATTGGTAAGTGGTGTTGGGCTTGCGGCCCAGGAACGATTTATGCACCACTATATATTCCTCCTTTTCAAGCGCTTTGAGGTGCGAGGCCAGGTTACCGTCGGTTGTATCCAGCAGTTCTTTGAGCGAGTTGAAATCGTATCGCTCGTTTACCATCAGCACGCTCATAATTTGCAGCCTCAGGCGGTTTTCAAATGCTTTATCAAGTTTCTCGAATGGGACTTTCACCTGTCGTATTTAAAGTACATCACGCTGCCGTAAACAATATGCAGCACACCAAAACCAATGGCCCAAAATAGCAAACCATAACCGGGCAGGCAAGCGGCAATCAACCCTAAAATTACTTCGCTGATACCGAGGTATTTAACCATGGGATAGGTAAAATTGCTGGCGCCAACTAAGGCAAGGCCATAAAAAATTAAGGAAGAGGGGCCTATAATTCCATAATATCCCCGGAAAAGTAAGATCAATATCAACAAACCGCCTGCAAATAACGGCGTTGCCATATGAAATAACATCGACCGGCTTGCTGTTCCCCAAATTGGTTGTCCCTTTCGTTTTGCTTTCCGAAGCGAAAGAATTACCCCTGTTACTATAGATAACAATAAAACGAGCAATGCGACTGCCACTAAAGAGATCCCCGCAGAATCGCCGATCAGACGGAACTCTCTGTTATAGGTATCACGGCAAAAACCTTCATATATTACTAAATATGCAAAGCCAGCACCTAAGAGTGCATAGATTCCAGCCAGTATGCCCGACATACCGCTCAGGGAGATAAATTTTGATGAGCGTTCCATCAGGCTGCGGATGGAACTAAGCTGATCCTGGATTTCTTTTTCTTCCACTTAAAAGTACTTTGTTATTCAAAGTAACAAAATGGAAACGGGATGTACAAGTTTTTTTTTGGAATTTACTTGACGAAATTGGTTTGCTATGCGGCGCTTCAATACCTGGCTACAAGGTTACGCTCCTAAAGGAGCGTGAAGGGGGGGATTCTTTCTGCCAATATTGGGTCCCGCTGGGACCAGAAAGCCATGTAGAAACCATATAATGGTTTATTTACCCAACTGCCAAAATCTCTTAAAAGCAGTACGTATATTTTCAAAATATTTTTTCAATTTTTCGTTTGTGCCTTTTATATTATTCCAAACTGCGTCTACATCGAACGTTCCGATCCTAGGCGTCATATTGACTATTTGAGAAGGATCTTTTTTGCAATATTATCTTCAGCGGAATTCGGTTCTTTTAATTCTTTCTGAAATTAGCAGATACAGACTGTTAACAAGTTCGAATTTCTTTTTTGAAAATTCTGCTTTGTCGATTTGATAACCAATATTCTCGCGGCCGAGTGAAGATTTGTAATTTTCTATTTTTTTATCAAAACTGTGACCGATCCTTTTTCCCCAATACAGCTTACCACCCCAAATAGTTACCGCGGAAGTACCGCTGCAATATAATAATGGCATTATCAAGTTATTTATAACATCAAAGTCATTGATTTGCAGATAAAAATAGCAATTAATCCTACCTGCCTCAAAACATCCTGAAATTAAAGGCTTATTGTTTACATTAGTCAGGGATTGTAATCCGGCTGACGTTGATGCTTTTCGGTCTTGATTCCTGGCTCTTGATTCTTGACTCTAAGAAACTATCCCAATATCTCCTTAATATCTTCCATCGACAAAGATTTGATAAAGCTGTCTTCGGTGGTGATTAACGAGCGGGCTACGCTGAGTTTGCGTTGCTGCAGGGCCAGGATCTTTTCTTCTACCGAATCTTTAGTGATGAATTTATAGATGAACACGTTTTTGGTTTGACCGATGCGGTGGGTACGGTCTATAGCCTGTTGTTCGACGGCGGGGTTCCACCATGGGTCGAGGATGAATACGTAATCGGCTTCGGTGAGGTTAAGGCCCACGCCCCCGGCTTTGATGGAAATAAGGAACACGCGGGTTTTCTCCTCTTCCTGGAAATGCTTCACCACATCGCCACGGTTTTGGGTCGAGCCGTCAAGATACGCATAAGGTATTTTTTCCTTATCGAAATATTCGCGGTAGATGTTGAGCTGTTTGACGAACTGCGAGAAGATAAGCACCTTGTGATTACCTTCCAGCACGTTGGCAAGGGTATGCACCACGTTTTCGAATTTGCCTGAATCACCTTCATAATCCTGATCGATCAAGATAGGGTGATTAGCGATCTGACGCAATTTGGTCAGTCCCTGCAACACCTGGATCTGCTTTTGGGCGAAGGTACCGTCTTCTAAACTTTTCAGCAGTTCGTTGCGGTAGCCCGATTTTACATTCTCGTAAACTTCGGCCTGTTCTTCGCTCATCTGGCAATAGAAAAGGTTTTCTGTTTTTGGCGGAAGCTCGGTGGCTACCTGTTCTTTGGTACGGCGTAAAACGAAAGGTTTGATCAGCGCCTGCAATTTACGGGCTTTGTCTTCATCTTTCTTCTTTTCTATCGGCGTTACAAATTCATTCTGAAAAAATGCTTGAGCACCAAGCAAACCGGGGTTAATGAAAGACATCTGCGTCCAAAGGTCGTTCACTGAATTTTCCACCGGCGTACCACTCAATATCAACTTAAAGCGCGATTTTAACTGTTTTACCGATTGATAGGATTTTGACGATGGATTTTTTATGTTCTGGCTTTCGTCGAGAATCACATAATCAAAGAAATACCCTTTGAATAATTCTACGTCGATACGGGTGATACCGTAGGTAGTGATCACCACATCATAGTTGGCAAATACCTCGGGTGATTTATAGCGAAACGTCCCCGTATGCACCATCAGCCTGAGCTGAGGCGCAAATTTCTTAGCCTCATTCAGCCAATTGTAAATGAGCGAAGTAGGCATAATTACGAGCGAGGTAGCTTTGCCGCCTTCAGCCTCGGTATCTTCTTTATGTTTTTGCAGCAGGGCCAGCGTTTGGATGGTTTTCCCCAAACCCATGTCATCGGCCAGGCAGCCGCCAAAATGGTAATTCTTTAAAAAATGGAACCAGTTATACCCGGCTTTTTGATAGGGTCGTAAACTCCCGGAAAAATGCTGCGGCAGAGCAATATCATCTAACTGTTCAAAATCGAGCAATTTTTGCAGTTTGCGGGTCATGGCTACATCGGCCAGTTCGCCTTCGGCAAGGCTGTTCACCAGGCCAATGTGATGACGACGTAATTTCAGATCATTGCCGCCTTCGCTGAAATGCAGCAGGTTGCCAAATTGCGAAAACCATTTTTCGGGAATGATGGCAATCTCGCCCGAAGGCAGTAAAAATTCTTTTTTCCGGTTGAGGATATGGTTGCGTAACTGAATAAACGGAATGCTGTAATTGCCAAAATAAACAATGGCATTGATATCGAACCAGTCGTTGTTTTCCTTTACCTGAAGGTCTATTTTACTCGCGCCGAACACGTAGCGTTTTTGCGAACCTGAATCGGGCTGCTCAATTTCAAATCCGGCGGAGATCAGGTCAGCATAGTGCTGATTAATCCATTCGAAAACGGAAAAGGATTGATCTTCTTCGTCTTCATTATTGGCAACTTCAAGATTTTTGAAGAGCGACGACGCGGTTTTCAAGCCCAAAGATTCAAGGAAACTGAACTTCTGCTTTTCCCAGGTAACCGAGCGTTTGATGCGGTGGAAGGTATAATCATCGCCATTGCGTTCCATGCGCACGGAGATCAGTCTTTCATCGCCATAAGGGAAAACATATCCCGCATATTTAAAATAAAGCTGCAATTGCGAGGTGCCGCCCTCTATATAAATGGGTTTAATGACCGGCCGTGCATCGTACTTTTCGGTGTTAATGGTAAATCCCTCAGCGTACACATGGTGCTTTTCTATCAGCGGCGCCACGAATTTTTCGAAATAAGATTGTTCCGACGATTTTGGGATGGCGATGTAACGCTTATTTAAAAACGGCACCAGCTTTTTACCCTCTATCTCTTTTTCAAAGTAATACAGTGTATCGTCGAGCAGCATCCACGCCGGATGATTGCAAATGATCTCGGCGTTTTTGAACATGAACTCGATGCGCATGTTCTGGTATTTGATTGTCGGGAAATACCTGATCTCTTCTTCATTTCGCCTGAAATGGAACAGGACTGACGCAGCTTCGGTGGCTATCTGCAGTTTCTTTTCCGCCGGGTAGCCTTCCTTGCTCATCTGGTACAATGGCTTGCTGTGCAGCAGGGCCAGCGCGTCGGCCATACGTTTTTCTATTTTAGGGCGAAGGGTATCAAAAAGCTGCTCGTTAAAAATCTTGGTGAAGAACTCGAACGGACGAATGGGCTTCTTGTAGAACTTTTTAATGAGGTTACCCTGCTCCATCTCCTCCAGGATCTTAATCAGTTTTAAATCGGCTTCGTCCAGGCAACAGGTAAATTCTTTGGCCGTGTTTGAAAATAAGCGTTGATGGGTAAGGGAAAATTCGCCGTTGGGGTTTAACTGAACAACATGAGGCTCAATTACGTACGACAAATATTCATGCTTTGCAATGGCATAAATTATCTGGCAAGGCTTGGTACTATCGACACGTAACATAACTTCAGGTAAAAAATTTTTAGAAGTTACATCAACAAAAAATTCAAACGTAAACAGAATTTGCAGTAACTGGAAATGTTTTGGGTGAAATAATTGTTAACAGTTGGGAGATGTTAATTAATAAATTCATTAGTAGTAGGCATGGAGAAGGTGTTTTTGCGATAAAATCTGAGGTTCTCGACGCATACGGGCCGGCCTCACCGAGCGACATCACCTGCCATGCACGTGGACTGTGGCCTTTGTGCTCATCCTTCAAGGCCTCAAGGATTACAGGCCTTTTTTATTTGTCATTGCTGTAAGAAACGAAGCCATCTTTTCGCGTATTACCAGCGGCGTATTGCCGCTAATGCATTAATGCGTAGATCCTTCACTACGTCAGGATAACAAATTAGTATGACAACTTCCTGTCTTGATTCTTTACGCTCTCCCTAGCTACCCCAACTTCACCCTTGGATCAATCCAGACATAAACCAGATCAACCAAAATACTAATCACCACAAAAATAAACGCAATAAATAATATGGACCCCATTACCACCGGGAAATCTGACATTTCGAGTGCGTCAACTGTGGTTTTGCCCAGCCCGTTATAGCCAAATACGTATTCCACAAAAAACGAACCTGCCAGCAGCGACGCAAACCAGTTAGCAATGGCTGTAATAACCGGGTTCAATGCGTTTTTTAGAGCATGGCGGTAAACAATGGCATTATTGCTCAAACCTTTGGCCCGCGCCGTGCGGATATAATCTTTACCAAGCTCGTCGAGCATCGCATTTCGTGTCAACTGCACAATAATAGCCAGCGGACGCAAGCCTAACGTTACCATCGGCAATATCAAATTGCGCCAGGTAATTACCTCGCCTTTAAACGGATCATAACTGTACAAACTGCCCGACATGTTCAGGCCAGTATATTTACTCAACTCGAACCCGAAGATCCAGGCAATAATAATTCCCGCAAAAAAGGACGGCGCCGAAACGCCCAGCGTTGAAAACCCGATAGCCAGTTTATCTATCCATGTATTTTGATTAACGGCGCTGATGACCCCCAAAAATACACCAATCACAATGGCAAACAGCATAGCTGTTGCAGCCAATACCAGGGTGTTGGGAATAACTTCCACCAGTAGTTTAGCTACCTCCTTATGGGTTTGATAAGAGCGGCGCAAGTATGGCCATTTCAGTGCAACAACTTTGTCGCCGGGTATTCCGAATAGTTTTATATAGTGATACCGCTGCTGTTCTTCAAAATTATTTAAATGGATGCCGACGGGCGAAAGGTCATTAACGTAATAAACAAACTGCATGGGCACAGGTTTATCAAGACCAAATTCCTTGCGGATGGCTTGTAAAGATTGCACGTCGGCCCGCTGTCCCTGCGTCATCCGCGCCGGGTCGACAGGCAAAATATTGAATAGGAAAAACACCACCACAACAATGCCCAGCATCACGGCCAGGCCATAAAAAAACTTGCGGATGAGGTAACTGATCATTTATTTTTCTTCGAAGTATTTCTTCGCCAGCACGTCGTATTTGGGTATCGAATGGTAGTGCCATTTGTTCACCACGGTGCCGTTCTTCAGTAACAAAATACCCGGACTTGCGCGCACCATCGATTTCAGCGGCACCTCGTCGGCATAAAATATCTCGAACGCTAATTTATGCTGTTTGGCAAACGCCTCGGTAAACTGATGCGAATTTGACGTAAGCATTACCGTGCGTGTATTAAAATTTTGCGAAAGATTGATAGCCAGCGCATTCAGGCGCTCAATAGCATCGATATCCGTTTTATTCAGATCGTATGCAACTATAATAACGTTGTTAAAGGGATTGGAAAGCAATTCTTTTGTATAATCATTGCCCTGGGCGTCCTCTATAGCCAGGTCGCGAATCTTAGGCGTAAAACCGGCCTTCACTAACCGGCTCTCCGGCTGACCAACCACTTCCCAGTTATTATCCTTCCAGATCCCGGTATTCAGGTACTCGGTATTGGTCATGGTTTTGGTTTCGCCGGTCTTTTTGTTTTTCAGGTTGTAGGTAAGTTCGTACTCATCAGGTTTTGCTCCCGGTGGCGTTTTCATCTCATCAGGAATATTAGCGCCAACTTTGTACGGCAGGAAATCGATAAAAGGCAGAAAGTTATAAGTGTAAATGCCGATACCCACGGCGAATATAGTAACTGCAACCAGGAATTTATCGCCCGCTTTGATGGATAACAGTGGTTGAATATTATGTCGTTTTCTGAAAATAACTATGATCAGCAGTAATAAAATAAGGTCCTTACTGAACGATTGCCACGGCGTTAACGGGATAGCATCACCAAAACATCCGCAGGTTTGTACCACCTTAAAATAAGCCGAATAAAACGTCAGGAATGCAAAGAAGATAATGAGCAGCAGCAACCCCCATGCAACTTTAACCGATCGTACGCCCGCCAGTAATGCCGCCCCGAGTATGATCTCGAGCGAACATAAAACGATGGAAATTACCAGCGCAAAATTGCTCAGGAATGTGATATGAAATACCTCGAAATATTCTTCCAGTTTATAGGAAAAACCCAGCGGGTCGTTAATTTTGATGAGGCCGGAGAAGATAAACAGCAGGCCCACCAATATCCGGGCGATCCATACCACAGGGGAAGTAGTTTTTTTGTCAGATTTCATTTTGTAGCCGAAAGGTAGTAATGTTGTACGATAATTGGGCAGCGTTGTCAACATTCCAACGTTCCAACCTTTAAACATTACAACATAATGGCTAAAGATACATCTTTTCAGAAAAAGGTAACGCTGAACGCCGGCGGCAAATTGATAGACCTGAGCACGCCCAAAGTAATGGGTATTATCAATATTACACCCGATAGTTTTTATGAAGACAGCCGCAGACAAAGTGTGGAAGCTGCGGTTGAAAAGGCAGAAACGATGCTTAATGAAGGTGCTGATTTTTTAGACCTTGGGGCCTATTCATCCCGACCAGGGGCTGATGACATTGCTGTTCAGGAAGAAACCGACCGACTGCTGCCTGTGGTTGAGGCGATAAAAAAAAACTTTCCAAACGCCATCTTATCGATCGATACTTTCCGCTCAAACGTTGCAGAAGCAGCTATAAAAGCCGGTGCGCATATTATCAATGATATTAGCGGCGGACAATTAGACAACGATATGTTTGCTGCCGTAGCTCGCTTAAAAGTGCCTTACATCCTGATGCATATGAAAGGTAATCCTAAAACCATGAATCAGCTGGCTGTTTATGATAATGTATTTACCGATGTGTATGATTATTTTGCTGAACGATACTACCGATTGAAGCTGCTTGGTGTTCATGATGTCATAATCGATCCAGGATTTGGGTTCGCAAAAAATCCCCCGCAGGGTTATGAATTAATGAAGCGCCTTCCTGATTTCGATATGCTTGGCCTGCCGGTATTGGTTGGCATATCGCGAAAAAAAATGATCTATGGTCAGTTGGGCATTACCGCCGCTGATGCGTTGAATGGCACCACTGCATTAAATACGATAGCCTTAACCAAAGGCGCCAATATTTTGCGTGTGCACGATGTTGGCGCCGCTGTGGAAGCCGTTAAAATATGGCAATTATGCCGATAGGTCTAATCTTTTGCGTAGACATACGATGGGCCGTCGGCCGCACTGGTGCCTAAGGTTAATGTATTGTTTCTGATGTCAAAGATTTCGCCGGCGGCAGCGTGGTCGTAATAAATATAAGTAAGAGATTCATGGTCGGCGTTGGCAGTTGCCTTTATTTCAAAGGTACCCTGAGCAGTTACAGCGCCATTTTCATAGAACTTGTAGGTTCCGTCAGAATTGAACTGTTTAATGTTGCCATTCCCCGGCGCAAAATTTACATCGGGCACCATGCCGCCGCGTTGTATGCGTAATTCCCATTTGGAAATAAGCTCAGTCGTTACGTTTTTTGACGTTCTAAGCGGTGGGTTAGTATTGGAGTCCTTTTTACATCCTGTAGTTGCAAATATCAGCAGCAGCGCAACCATGAAGATCTTTATCGTTCTCATAAATATTTTAATTGGCTTTTCGAACATATACAGACGTTGCACCATCAGCATATATATTGGTATTATCAATAATTAGCGAATCGGAATGGATAGTGAACGAGGCAGCATCGGCACCGCCATTAAAATAAATGGCATCATATTTTTTATTTGCGTAGGTAATGCCGTCTTTAACTATCCTGTAGGTTCCCTGGTTATCCTGTTTCAATACGGTAAAGTGTTTGAAGGTACTATCGCTGGCAAATTGTATCAATGTACCGTTACCTTTCGGCAAGTCGGTATTTACCCCGGCAATAGTCCCTGAGTAATGTCTCAATTCCCATGTTCCAGTTAAAGATGCCGATGGCTTGACATCGCTTTTGCTGCAACCGGCAATAACGGCCGTTAGGCAAATGATAAGGAAAGATAATCTCATAACGGTTGGTTTATAAGATATTACGGGGGGAGCATTGAAAATGCTACAAGATAATTTCAGAAATTTTAAAGACGCGATGCATCGCGTCTGCTATCGGATCTTCGTTGACTGCAAGACGGTAATGTGAAGTTTAATAAGATGCGATGCCATCGCGTCTATAATCCCTGAAACTCTTTAGTATAAGATTATTTGCATATTCAAATCAGCGCATCACTCCTCCACCAGCTCCATCACCTTCAAAATATCATCGATATACTCCCGGTTGTTGGCAAGCCTCGGTACTTTATGCTGACCGCCCAGTTTGCCTTTCTCTTTCATCCAGTTAAAGAAAGTGCCTTCGGGCGCATTGCGTACAATAGGACGGCGCAGTGCCAGATCTTTAAAACGCTTGGCGTCATAATCAGAATTAAGCCGACGCAGGGTTTCATCCATCAGATCTATAAAACGCTCAAATTCGGCAGGACGTTTCTCAAATTCAATGATCCATTCGTGCGCGCCGCAGTCATCGCCGTTAAAATAAACCGGAGCAGCAGTGTAATCACGGATGATGGCGCCGGTTTGGTGGCAGGCTTCTTCCAGGGCACGTTCGGCATTATCGATAATGAGTTCTTCGCCGAAGGCATTAATAAAATGCTTGGTGCGCCCGGTTACCTGAATGCGGAAAGGAGATAGTGACGTAAATTTCACGGTATCTCCTATCATATAGCGCCACAAACCCGCGTTGGTGCTGATGATAAGGGCATAGTTCTTGTCCAACTGTACTTCATCAAGGGTGAGTGTGACTGGGTTTTCATCGTGCAGGTTTTCCAGCGGCAGGAATTCGTAAAAGATTCCATAGTCGAGCATCAGCAGCATTTCGCCGGGCTCACGGGTATCCTGTATGCCAAAGAAACCTTCCGATGCATTATAATTTTCGAGGTAATACATATCCTCGCTGGGAATCAGTTTTTTAAACTGCTCGCGGTAGGGCGTAAAGTTCACCGCACCATGAAAGTACATTTCCAAATTAGGCCACACTTCCAGCAGGTTCTTTTTACCGGTGATTTCGAGAATACGTTTGAACAGCAGAATATTCCAGGTTGGTACGCCGCTCAAACTGGTCACATTCACATCCTTAGTGGCAAAGGCCATTTTTTCTATTTTCTCCTCAAAGTTTTCCAGCAGGGCAATGTCCATGTGCGGGGTGCGGTGTAGCTCGGCCCAAAGCGGCAGATTCTTCATCAGCACAGCAGAAAGATCGCCAAAAGAAGTATCAGCACTTAGCTGACTCACCTGGTAGCTGCCACCAAGTGTTAATATCTTCCCGGTAAACATGCGGGCGTTAGGGCGATTGTTGAAGTAGATAGTCAGCAGGTCTTTACCGCCCTTAAAATGACATTCTTCCAGCGCTTCCTCGCTAACCGGAATAAATTTGCTGCGGTCGCTTGTTGTACCCGATGATTTGGCAAACCAACGGATCTCGGACGGCCAAAGCACATTTTGCTCACCCTTCAGCATCCGCTCAATGTACGGCTTTAGGGTGTCGTAGGTTTGTATGGGAACACGCTCTTTAAACTGCTCGAGGTGGGTGATGGATTTATAGCCGTACTTGCGGCCCCATTCGGTATTTTCAGCGCCGGATATTAATTGTTCAAACCATTCTTCCTGTACTTCATTAGGATATTTCATAAAAAGCTCTATCTGGTGGATACGCTTTTTCATGAACCAGGTAAAAACGGAGTTGAAAATAGTCATAGGCAATGTTTAGTGAATTGTGAGTTGAGCGCGGTGATTGGTTTTAAATGTTTGGTATAGTTTAAAAATACAATTTCAATTCAACAATAACAACAACTCATTATGCTCTACTCGCCATTCATTTTTTCTATCCTCTCCACCGTCTTCTTTTCAAAATTAAACACCTTTCTCTTCAATACGAAGTTGGAGCCGAGGTAAACCTTCCGTACCATTTCGTTGTTCGCCAGTACCTCTGGTACGCCCGATTCCAGCAGTTTACCCTCAAAAAGGAGGTAGGCGCGGTCGGTAATTGAAAGGGTTTCCTGTACGTTGTGGTCGGTGATCAGGATGCCGATGTTGCGGGTTTTCAGTTTGGCAACCATGGTTTGAATTTCCTCTACCGCAATTGGGTCAACGCCGGCAAAAGGTTCATCCAGTAAAATAAAATTAGGTTCGGCAGCCAGGGCACGGGCAATCTCAGTACGGCGTCGTTCCCCACCCGACAGCAGATCTCCGCGGTTTTTGCGCACCTTATGCAGACTGAATTCATCTATCAGCTCTTCAAGTTTATCTCGCTGGCGCTCTTTGGGCATGGTTCCCATTTCCAGCACCGCCTTGATGTTATCCTCCACAGAAAGCTTACGAAAAACAGATGCCTCCTGAGCCAGGTAGCCAATGCCTTTTTGCGCACGGCGATACATCGGGTCGCCGGTTATATCTTCATCATCCAAAAAAATACGCCCCTCGTTAGGTTTAATCAGCCCTACTATCATATAGAACGATGTAGTTTTTCCGGCACCGTTCGGCCCCAGCAAACCTACAATCTCGCCCTGCGAAACGTTAAAGCTCACATCGTTAACAACTGTACGCTGCTTGTATCTTTTTAAAATATTTTCTGCCCTTAAATTCATTTTGTTAATTGAAAAGTCAAAATTGAAAAGTAAAAAAATCGGGTAATTCAAAAGTTAAAAGTCAAAAGAGAATTGTGAATTAAAACGACATATTTATAGCCGCTCTTTTCGATTTCTCATTTTTTAATTTTGACTTTTTAATTTTGACGTTCTCCAAATCTAATTCCTTTCACATTCAACTGTATGGTGCGTTTTTCTTTCCAAACGTTTTCTTCTATGGTGTAGCACATGTCAAATCGTGCACCGCTGACCAGTTCTGATAAATGCTCGCCCTGACCAAAGGCTATACAATCAAACATGGCCGAATCGTCCTGCATCACCGTCATTTTAACATGACCCTGGCCCACAATGTTCGGTACGCCGCAAACATACACACCTTTGCTCAAAAATACAGGCGCCATATTGCCCGGCCCGAATGGCGCAAACTGATTCAGGATCCTGAAAAATTTGGCGTCCACCTGGCTTAAACGTAATTCTGCGTCAATCTGTATCTCTTGTATTAACTGTTCGGGTCTTATGGTCGATGAAACTACTTCCTCAAACCTTTCCACAAACGCTTCGAGGTTTTCAGGATGCATGGTAAGGCCCGCTGCATACTTATGCCCGCCGAACTGGATGAGCAAGTCGCTACAGCCGCAAAGGGCCTCATACAGATCATATCCCAAAACCGAGCGCGCCGAACCTGCCACATACCCACTTGATTGGGTAAGTACAATGGTGGGGCGGTAATATTTTTCGGTTAACCGTGAAGCGACGATGCCGATCACGCCCTTGTTCCATTCTTCGTTAAACAATACCGTCGATTTCCGTGCTATCAGTTTGTCATCATTCTCGATCATGCTAAGGGCTTGCTCGGTTATTTGCAGGTCGTGCCCTTTGCGTTCGGTGTTATGAATGTTAATGAGTTCGCTTTTTTCTTTTGCACCAGCTTCTTCCGCATTAACGAGTAGCTCAACTGCATGTTTTGCATGATCGATGCGACCGGCGGCATTAATGCGGGGCCCAAGCGAGAATACCACATCCGATATTGTATAGTTACTCCGCCGGCCTGCAACCTCCATCAGCGTTTTTACACCCATACATGGACTGTTATTGATCTTCTGCAAACCCAAATGCGCCAGCACACGGTTTTCGCCGGTAATATGCACAATGTCGCAGGCTATGCTAATAGCAACCAGGTCGAGGAAACATTCTATTTCGCTGAACGGAATATCATTTTTTTCGGCATAGGCCTGGATCAGCTTAAAGCCAATACCGCAGCCCGATAATTCTTTGTAGGGATATTCGCAATCGGCTCGTTTTGGGTCGAGCACTGCTACAGCGGCAGGCAATTCGTCGCCGGGCAGGTGGTGATCACAAATGATATAGTCAATGGCTTTTTCATTGGCATACGCAATTTTATCGACTGATTTTATCCCGCAGTCGAGCGCAATGATGAGCGAAAAGTCATTCTCAGTAGCAAAATCTATGCTTTTGGTAGATATGCCGTAGCCCTCCAGATAGCGGTCGGGCACGTAGTAGTCAAGGTTATTGTAATATTTTTTGAAGAAGCTGTACACCAGCGATACTGCCGTAGTGCCGTCAACATCGTAATCGCCGTAAATTAGTATTTTTTCGCCGGCAGCAATGGCTGTTTCAATTCGGGTTACTGCCTTTTCCATACCCTTCATTAAAAAAGGATCGTGCAGGTGCCGGTCATCAGGTCGAAAAAATAGCCGGGCGTCTTCATAATTGGCGATTCCTCTGTGAATGAGCAGGGTACTTAAAACATCGCTGATATTCAATGCGGCAGCCAGTTCTCTTACAACAGCTTCATCAGGATTATCACGTACGGCCCACCGTTTATTCATTATCTTTGCAGCTTAAAAAACAGTAAATATAAAGGTTTGCGAGGAGAGATTAGCGGCCGGAGATTAGAGATTAGAAAAAAACAAACAAACCTTGACGCCGGTATAGCCGGTTCAGGCGCCCACGCTTGAACCTAAACAAATTTAAGCGTCCACGCTTAAATTAACGGCTAATACAAAAGTTAAAGGTGGACGCTTACAACAAGCTAACATTCAAGCGTGGGCGCTTGAATAGGCGAAAAATAATAATATATCGCACCAATGAAAATATTCACCCTGGCCGAAGGCTCATATTCTGTCGATTCAACCAAAAAGTTTATCCCTTTTAACCCTGAAACGGATAACGCTAAAGACAGACCCGCCTCGCTCTTCATCCACGTCAATCCGTTCTTGGTACAAACTGCCGAAGATCTGATCCTTTTTGATACAGGCCTCGGCTATAAAGACACCCGAGATGAATTGTTTATCCACCAGCATATCCGAAATGCCGGTTTCGATCCGGATGAAGTTACACTGGTTATCATGTCGCACCTGCATTATGATCATTCAGGTGGTTTGGTAGTAGAGCGCGGCGGCAAACTGGTGCCTTCATTTCCCAATGCGCAGCACGTTATTCAAAAAAAGGAATGGGAAACCGGACTGGCCGGAAAGTCGTCATCCTATCACAAAGAAATCTTCGAAGCACTGCAAGGCAATATTGAACTCACGCTGGTTGATGGCAGCGGCGAATTTAAACCGGGTATTCGTTATGAACTGTCGGGCGGGCATTCACCCCACCACATGGTGATCTGGCTGGAAGATGGCGATGGAAAAGTTTTCTTCGGCGGCGATGAACTGCCCGAGCCTGAACAACTGATCAGAAAATTTATTGCGAAATATGATTTTGATGGACGGAAAGCTATGCAGCTTAGGGAAGACTATGGCAAAATAGCAGCAGCAGAAGGCTGGACTTGTTTATTTTACCATGCAAAAACATTGTGTGTAGGAAACGTTACGTATAACGAAGATCACTTTAGGGTACAACCCGCTTAAGCCGGGTCTTCTATCCTGAAAAGCTCAACTATTTTTTCTACGTTCAAAGGTTTCGATATAAAGTCTTTCACAAGCGGGTAGGAGCGTGCCTTGTTGATGTCGTTGCTGAATACAGACGATGAAATAATGTATATCTTGCATTTGCCAAGCGGATCGAGATTCAGGCGTTTAAACTCTTCCAAAAACTCCCAGCCGTTCATTATCGGCATGTTAATGTCCAACAGAATATAATCAGGCAATTTCTCCGGATCCTGTTTCTGAAGCTCCACTAACTGATCGATGGCGTATTTGCCGTTAAGGCATGCCATTATCACAGTATTTGTAAGCGCTTTCTTTATTAGCTTAATGGAAATGAAGTTATTTATCTCATCATCATCAACCAATAATATACTAACAGATCTGCTGTTCAATTCCATATATCTAAATTATGATATGCCTTATACGCAACAAAAAATTAAAAGGTTATATTCCTTTTTGGAATAAATTACAGGTTTTATACAATAATTTGTGACGAACGGCGGTAACGCTCTGTCATTTAAGCAGATGATTAATTGGATAATATTGATTAAAATTAATATTTTAGGCTGAACAATACAATAGCGCGTAATGAAAAAAATCTACCTAATCTTTTTGCTATCAGTAAATTTTTTAATTGCTGTTAAAGCTCAAAACGGTAATAATCTTAATTCCAGTGTTAAAAATTTTACTAAATATGCGGGATACTTCAATTTTTACTGGGACGAAAGCACTGGCCGCATATTATTGGAGGTAGATAAATTCAACAGCGAATTCTTGTATTTGAACTCGCTTCCTGCCGGCGTAGGCTCTAACGATCTTGGGTTAGACCGCGGACAAATAGGCGACAGCCGCATTGTTAAATTCATCAAAAGTGGCCCTAAGGTGTTGTTGGTACAGCCCAATTACGCTTACCGCGCTATGAGCAATAATGCTGACGAGCGGAAATCTGTTGAAGAAGCCTTTGCGCAATCGGTTATATGGGGTTTCAAGGTGGAGGCTGCCGACGGCGATAAAGTACTGATTGATTTTACGCCTTTTCTGCTGCGCGACGCCCATCGCCTTGCCGATAAACTCAATGGCGCAGGGCAGGGGAGCTACAATTTAGATGAATCGCGCTCTGCCGTTTATCTCCCCAACACCAAAAGCTTTCCCGATAATTCGGAGTTCGAGGCGATCATTACTATCGATGGTAAAGGAAAAGGAACGGAGATCAGTTCGGTAACACCCGACCCCGATGCGGTAACCGTACGCATGCACCACTCGTTTATTAAACTGCCCGACGGTAATTATAGGATCCGCAAGTTCGATCCTCGCTCCGGTTTTTATGACCAGAGCTTTATGGATTACGCCACGCCGATAGATCAGCCAATTGTAAAACATTTACTCACTCGTCACCGGCTGGAGAAGAAAGACCCCTCGGCAGCAATGAGTGAGGCCGTAAAGCCGATTATTTATTATGTAGACCGCGGCGCTCCCGAACCCGTACGTACCGCCCTGGTGGAAGGTGCGTCATGGTGGAACCAGGCATTCGAAGCTGCCGGATATAAAAACGCCTTCCAGGTAAAGCTTTTGCCCGAAGATGCCGACCCCATGGATATTCGTTATAACATTATCCAATGGATCCATCGCTCAACAAGGGGCTGGTCGTACGGCGCTTCCATAAACGATCCACGTACCGGCGAGATCATAAAAGGGCAGGTGTCTTTAGGATCATTGCGCGACCGGCAGGATTTCCTGATTGCCGAAGGCCTGCTGCAACCGTATGAAGATGGTAAACCGGTAAGCGATAAAATGCTGAAAATGGCTATTGATCGCCTGCACCAGTTGGCGGCGCATGAGGTTGGGCACACGCTTGGGCTGCAACATAACTTCGCAGCAAGCGTAAATAACCGAGCCTCGGTAATGGATTACCCACCGCCTGCTATTAATTTAAATGCCGATGGTTCTATCGATCTTTCTAACGCCTACACCGCCGAAATCGGCACCTGGGACAAGCGCGCTATATTATACGGCTACCAGGATTTTCCTGCCGGAACAAATGAAGACGAAGCCTTAAAAGGAATTTTAACGGAAACACTAAAACAAGGTCAGTTATTTATCACCGATGAAGACGCCCGGCCCGCCGGTGGCGCGCATCCGCTGGCGCACCTTTGGGATAATGGTAAGAATGCCGCCGATGAACTGAACCGATTAATGGATATCCGCAGGAAGTTATTGGATAACTTTTCAGAAAAAGCCATCAGGCAAAATGCGCCGATGGCAATGCTCGAAGAGCCGCTGGTACCCATTTACCTGCTGCATCGCTACCAGGTAGAAGCGGCCTCGAAAATGCTGGGCGGTGTTTACTACACCTATGCAGTTAAGAATGATGGTCAGCCCACCACGCGGTTTATCCCGGCAGCCGAGCAATGGAAGGCGTTCAACGCCCTGATGCGCACCATTAGCCCCGATGTGCTGGCCCTTCCCGAAAAACTGATCGAGAAAATACCACCGCGTCCTGATGGCTATCCACGCACAAGGGAGCTCTTTAAATCGCGCACCGGTTTAACGTTTGACCCAACTGCCGCCGCCGAGGGCGCAGCTGCTACCACTTTGGAATTTATGCTGAACCCCGAACGCGCAGCCCGCCTGGTTGAATACAACTCGCGCGACAACACCCAACCTGGCTTAATTGCGGTAATAGATAAACTAATAGCACAAACCTGGAAAGCCGCGCAGCAAACCGGCTACAAAGGCGAAATGCAAAGGTTGGTAAACACACTAACGCTAAACAGGTTGCTTACCCTTGCTGCTAATGATCAGGCAGCTCAAAGCGTTCGCGCTATCACACTGATGGAAATAGACAGCCTGCAAAAATGGATCCAAATGGCAGTGAAAACAGCATCGGGTAATCAGAAAGCTAATTTGATGTTAGGGTTGTCGGAGATTAATAGTTTTTATAGAAATCCGGAGAAGTTTAAACCTGCCCCGGCTGTCGGAATGCCTGACGGAAGTCCAATAGGAATGGATTAATTTCTGAATTTGAATACTTGATTTTGGATTTGGAAAATAATAAAAGTTACATTTGCCATCACAGCATACTTTTGTCATCGAGCGATAGCGAGAACTATCGCTTGGGCGGAGCGAAAAATCTTATATATCCTTCATCCGCAATATGCATTCACGCTAATGCATTGGCGGTAATGTCGCTCATATAAGATTTTTCGTTATCGCTCGAGATGACAAGGGAAGAAAACAAACCACCTATGTCAAAACCAATAGTAACCGGCTTAATGTCTTACGGGATGTCCGGCCGCATTTTTCACGCACCTTTTTTACACACTAATCCTGGCTTTCAATTTAAAGCGGTTGTAGAACGCCATGAAAAGAAAGCTGCTGCAACATACCCGGATGTCATCAGCTATAACTCCATCGATGAACTCCTGGCCGATGATGAGATCGAACTGATTATTGTTAATACCCCCAATAACACGCACGTAGATTTTGCCATGAAGGCACTCAATGCAGGCAAGCATGTATTGCTCGAAAAACCCGCAGCCGCCACTGCCGCCGAAGCCAAGCAGATGTACGACCTGGCTAAATCGAAAAACCTGCACCTGATGCTATACCAGAACCGCCGATACGACAGCGGCTTTATGCTCACCCGCGATGTGATCGAAAGCGGTCGCTTGGGTCAGCTCATTGAAGTGCACATGCGGTTTGACCGGTATAAGGCTGCCATTGGCGTTAAAGCATTCAAGGAAAAGAAAGAGAACGCGGCCAATGGTTTGACGTATGACCTGGGTCCGCACCTGCTGGACAATATCATCGCGCTATTTGGCAGGCCGGAAAGCTTTCACAAAACTACCGGTATTTACCGTGAAGGTTCCGAAGTAGACGATTATTTCAATTATCACCTCATCTACCCCAACCAACTGAACGTGTATTTAACTTCGTGCCTGTTGGTGGCCGAGCATTTGCCAGGTTTCGTGGTTCACGGTACCCTCGGCAGTTTTATAAAAGACCGCAATGACGTGCAGGAAGCCCAGCTCGACAAAGGCATGATGCCTACAGACGCAGGATATGGCATCGAACCGGAAGAGGGTAAAGGCAAACTGGTAACCATGAGCGTTGATAACCAGAAAACCGTAGAATGGCTCACCCCGCCAAAAGGCGATTACGATGGTTTATTTAGAGCCGTGCATCATACAATCCGCGATAATGCGTTATTTCCAATAACGGAAGAACATATTGCCTGGCAATTAGAATTGCTTGAAGCATAAAAATATCGTATATATGTCCCTGTTTAACTTGCAATTAAAAACAATGAAGAAATTAGTATTTTTTTTATGCTTTATAGCTGTTGTTAGCTGTACTCATGCACAATCATTTACCCCTCCGCCTGTTATCCCGCCTTATAGAATTTTAACTACCGACAGCGTTTACGTTACGCCAAGCAACCTGAAGAAAAATAAAGCGACGATGATCATTTACTTCGCGCCTGATTGCAGCCATTGCCAACACCTCATGTTTGAATTAAAACCGCACATGAAGGAGTTTAAAAATATCCAGGTGGTAATGGTAACCTTTGTGCAGAACCAGGCAATAAAAGCGATGAAGACCTTTGCACGTGATTACGGCATCGATAAATATCCAAACTGGACAGTTGGCACCGAAGGTTATACCATGAAAGTACAACAATACTACCACGTTGCCACTACGCCGTATATTGCCATCTATGACAAAAATGGCAAGCCTGTAAAATACATTGATAAAGATCCTAAGGTTGAGGATATTTTAGCTACAGTGAAGAAACTGTAGTTCGTTAGAACTTTTAGAACAAACGAAAAGAGCCGGAATCTGCATTCCGGCTCTTTTCGTTTGTTTATTATACTGACGCTTAGCATTTATCGTCATTCTTACATTTCTCCAGAAAAAATCCAACCTTTCTTATCAACATCGTTACAAGTAATATTCTCCCATAAAATCTAAAAGATTGATTTTTGCGGCATGATTTCGAAATTAATTAAGACGCTCTTTTTTTCGCTTTGCATATTTTCGTTCTTTACAACAAAAGCACAGCAAACCCCGGCTGGCACCATTACCGGTAAATTGGTAGATGCAGCTAATAGCCAGCCGCTTGAGCTTGCCACTGTAACACTTGTTCGCAAAACCGACAATCACCCGGTAAAGAGCATGCAGACCGATTTGCAGGGAAGCTTCTCACTCACAGGCATTGACGATGGTAAATATATTCTGCGCGCTACTTACGTAAGTTATCTTTCGCTTGCTAAGGATAGCATCAATATCACCCCTGCAAAACGTACCATTAACCTTGGCGATATCAAAATGCGCCCGGCAAAAGGTTTGTTAAAAGAAGTAGTGGTAACTGCTCAAAAAAGCCAAATCCAGTTAGGCATCGATAAAAAATCGTTCAATGTAGAGCAGAGCCTGGTAAGCCAGGGTGGTTCGGCTACCGACCTGCTGGCCAACGTGCCCTCGGTTCAGGTTGATGTTGACGGTAACCTGAGCCTGCGCGGAAGCAGCAACGTACGGGTGCTCATTAACGGCAAGCCATCGGCATTAACCGGCGGTAACATTGCCGATATTTTGCAATCTATCCCCGCCAGCTCTATCGAAACCATCGAAGTGATCACCAACCCATCGTCCAAATATGATGCAGAGGGACAATCGGGTATCATCAATATCGTACTGAAAAAGAACGCGCAGAAAGGGTTTACCGGATCGGCAACGGCTTCGGTTGGCACGCAGCAAACTTATAGTGGCAACGCCAACATCGCTTACCAGAACAGTAAGGTAAACGTTTATGCCAACTACAGCTATCGTAAAGGGACGCGCGTTGGTGATGGCTTTTCAGACAAAACCACCAATGTGGGCGATACACTGAGCCAATCGCAGAACCAAGCCAGTAATCAGCAGTTCACCTTTACCGGGCAGAACGTCCGTGCCGGTATCGATATCAATCTAAACCCTAAAACCACGCTGGGTTTCTCTACCAATGTAAATATACGCGACCGCGACCGCCTCCAAAATGGCGCTACGCTTATTAGCCAGGACAATACCCTGTTGCAGCGCATTAACCAGAACAACGTTTCAACCGGCAGCGGAACCAACTGGAATTATAACGTAGATTTTGATCACAAATACAAGAAAAAAGGCGAGGAGCTTACCGCCAACCTGAACTACGGAACTGACAAGAGTAATAACTTTGATAACCTGTTCAGCGAGTATTACGATTATACGCTGCCATCGCACACCAGCACCGGCCAGCACAATACAACCATCGGCACCGGCAAAAACTGGAACATTCAGGCCGATTATACGCTGCCACTGAAAGATGGCAAGCTCGAAGCCGGTTACCGTACCACCATTAACAACAGTGACAATAACTTCGTGGTCGATTCACTAAACAGCACCAGCGGAGGTTATGATTACGATCCTTTTCTGAGTAACCGTTTTATTTACAAGGAGAATATTAATGCATTTTATACCAACTACCAGCACCAGTTCGGCAATTTTGGCGTGCAGGTTGGCGCGAGGTTAGAAGATGCACATATCCGTACTTCTTTGATCGATAGTATCACTATGCCGCATAAACAGGATTATTTCCGCATTTACCCAAGTGTTTTCTTAACGGATAAGCTGAGCGAAAATCAAACCCTGCAATTGAGCTACAGCCGCCGTGTATCGCGTCCGCGCGACAGGCAGTTATCGCCTTTCCTCGATGAAAGCGATAAGCTGAACTACCAGCAGGGTAATCCCGATCTGCGGCCGGAGGATACGCATTCGTTCGAGTTGAGCTATATCAATTACTTTAAAGGCGTTACACTTACATCGTCGTTATACTATCGCCTCACCAACGGCAATATTCAGCGCATCACCACGCCGCTTACGCCAACTAACCTTGATACTACACTCACCACCTTTCAGAACATCAAAAGCGCAAGCAACGCGGGATATGAGTTGATCGCAAAGGTGAGCCCAAGCAATGTGATCGACATAACAGGCAACCTGAATATCTATTATCGCCATATTGACGGTGATGCCGCCCTTAATCTTGCTACTACCAGCGGTTATGCCTGGAACGGCAACCTGACGGCAAATATAAAACCCATCAAAAAACTGGGCTTCCAGATTCGTGGCGACTACCAGGCTCCACAAGTGATTCCGCAGGGTAAAATGCGCGCCATGTACGGTGTAGACGGAGGTGTGAAATACGATATCACCAAAACGCTGAGCCTGAGCGGTAACGTACGCGATATCTTCAACACACGCAAGTTCCGGTCGGATATCAACTACAACACGCCTTACTTTACAAGTGCTACAATCTCCGAGCGCCGGTTTGCAACCCGTACAGGCATCGTTTCATTATCGTGGAGGTTCGGCAACAATGGTATTCCGCAAAAACGCAAGGAAAAGAAAGACAATAATCAACAGCAAGATCAGGACAACACTCCTGATGACTTGGGTGGCGGCGGTCAGCCCGGCGGCGGCAACGGCAGTGGGGCAGCTCCCGCCGGCACACCAAGAGGCGGCACCAAAGGCTGATAAAAATATTTGACTACCTGTGATTGAAAGGCCCGCCGGATAACGGCGGGTTTTTTTGTGTAGTAAAGCTACAATTTGTCGCAAAAGAAATACAGGGAGGTCAATAATAATTAATCTCAACCGCCGTTCTCAAAGCATTAAATTTCGCAATTAACCTATATTTGCTAGCCCCTAAGCAAATATTTATCGATCGGAATCCTTTACAAACCTAAAATCAAAACACAAAGCAAAACTTACCTATGAAAATTGCTACGCTGTGGTACCTATTAATTTTTACTATTTCTTTCACCACGCTTTATGGCTGCAAAAACGACAATCCTAAGCCCGCAGTTCCTGTTCCCGTTCGCGATATCGACGGGAATACTTATAAAACGATCACTATAGGCAATGATACATGGTTGGCCGAAAATCTGAACGTTACTCACTACCGGAACGGCGATGCTATCCTTGCTTCGTCAACCAACCTTGATACCGGCGCTTATTGCAACTACAATAACGACCCGGCAATGGGCGACATCTATGGCAAGTTATATAATAACGCCGTTATTCACGATAGCCGCAATGTATGTCCCGCCGGCTGGCACCTGCCAACCGATGCTGAATGGCACGATCTGGCCACTGCTTTAGGAGGCGATAATGCTGCCGGCGGTGCGCTAAAAGAATCTGGAAATGCGCACTGGAATAATCCCAATACGGGTGCAAGCAACAGCAGTAATTTTAATGCACTGCCTGCCGGAAACAACGGCAGCGGAACCTTTGTAGATATGGGTAACGCAACTTATTTTTGGTCAAATCCGGGCGACACTTACACCCGTGCGCTTAACACCGCCAATTTGGAATTGATGGGTACCAGCAACACTTATCACAATCAGTTTTTGAGCATTCGCTGCGTAAAAGATAAGTAGAGCCGTTCGTCGGCATGGTAAAAAACACTATCTTGCCCAATTCATTTCAATTATAAATGACGGATATCTGCTGTATAGGCCACATCACTGCCGACAAAGTGGTGACTACCAAATCAACCAAATACATGGCAGGCGGAACGGCCTGGTATTTCTCGTGGGCGGTGAGTAAGCTCAATCTCAATTACCTGCTGGTAACTGCTGTAGCTAATGCTGAACTTAAATACGTAAATGAACTTCGCGAAAATGGTATCGATGTAAAGGTGCAGCCCAGCGCTCATACCGTTTACTTCGAAAATATATATGGCGAAAACCAGGACGAACGTACGCAAAATGTTTTGGCCAAAGCCGACACTTTTGAAATGGCGCAATTTGAAACCGTCGGCGCTAAGCTTTTTCACCTTGGCCCGCTGCTGGCCGATGATATCAGTACTCCGTTAATTAAAACACTGGCGGCAAAAGGAAAGGTAAGCCTGGACGTACAGGGATACCTGCGCAAAGTTGAAAACCAAAAAGTATTTGCAACAGACTGGCCAGGTAAAGCCGAAGCGTTGCAATACATCGATATTGTAAAAGCCGATGTTGGTGAACTGCAAGCCTTAACCGGCTGCAGCACTACGGATGACGGTGCCAGGCTGTTAACCGATTGGGGCGTTAAGGAAGTAGTGATCACTAATGGCAGCGGGGGCTCAAAAGTATATGCTGATGGTGCGGTTTATAATATTCCCGCATGGCGCCCGCGTATCATTGTGGATGCCACCGGGTGCGGGGATACCTACATGGCCGGCTATCTTTACAGTCGCAACAAAGGCTATGACATTCAAACTTCGGGCGAATTTGCTGCTGCAATGGCCAGCTTAAAAATGGAAAACTCAGGTCCGTTTTTGGGGACAGAGGAAGATATCCAGGAATTTCTAAATAGTTTCTGATCGCTACTTTTCGAGGATTGCCAGTGTTGAACTGCTTTGCGGTGAGAAAACCAGCTTGCCATCAAACGTGATAGCACTCACGTAGGTGGTTGGATAACATCCAACGGTGGCTGTTTTCTTAAAAAGGATCGTGTCCCTCGGTTGATCAGCAATGTTCATAAGCACAGTATCTGTCACATTACGATTCGAGGTAATAGCTACGTTGAATCGTTGACCAACCTTATCGATGCGCAAAAAAGCGGTATCTATGTGTCCGTTTAACCAGCGATGTACCTTCAACTGACTGGTATCGTACTTTGCTGCCGCTCCAAAAAACAGATCCAGATTTGTAGTTTTATCAACCACCCTGAAAGTAAGGTTAGGAGGGGCCTGTAGCGCCACGGGAAGCGGCAAGCATTTATCGGCCCTGTTATTAGAACTGCAACCTACAGCAATTAGCATCACAAGAACGCAGGGGAAAGTAGCAGTAAATAATTTAAAGGTTTGCATAATTGGTTTTATTGTCATTACGCAACTATGCTTCATTTTATAACACCCGTGCTGAAATATATTAATCCAATGTTGGTAGAATAACAATAACCCAATAATCCGCGCGTAGGTACGGCACCTTGCATGCCGGTAATGCTATGATAAGTAACAAATACACGCGATTGATCAAAACAAAAAAGCCCCGGAATAAATCCCGGAGCCTTGATAATAAACAATTGTAATACTATTATTCGCCGCCTGATGCATGATCGTGCACAGATTCCTCACGGAATAGCTTGGCACTGAAATAATCGTTGTTCATGCGGCTGATGTTGGTCATCTTGATCTCCTTAGGGCATTCAGCTTCGCAGGCGCCCGTATTGGTACAGTTACCGAAACCTTCTTCGTCCATTTGCGCTACCATGGCCTGTACGCGGCTGTAACGTTCTGGCTGGCCTTGCGGCAGCATACCCAGTTGCGTAACCTTAGCAGATACAAACAGCATAGCAGATGCATTTTTACATGCAGCTACGCAAGCGCCGCAGCCGATACAAGTAGCAGAATTGAAGGCCTCGTCGGCAATTACCTTTGGAATAGGGGTGGAGTTGGCATCGATAGTAACTCCGGTATTCACCGATACGAAGCCGCCCGACTGCTGTATCCTGTCGAACGCCGAGCGGTCAACAGCTAAATCCTTCACTACCGGGAAAGCAGCTGCGCGCCACGGCTCAATGGTAATGGTTTCGCCATCTTTAAAGCTGCGCATGTGCAACTGGCAGGTGGTGATAGCCCTTTTTGGCCCGTGCGGGTGACCGTTGATATACAACGAACACATTCCGCAAATGCCTTCGCGGCAGTCATGGTCAAAATGGATAGGCTCATCACCCTTATGGATCAGGCTTTCGTTAACCACATCCAGCATTTCCAGGAACGACATATCCGGCGAAATACCTTCGGCCTTGTAAGTCACAAAAGCGCCTTTAGTCTGGGCATTTTTCTGCCTCCATACTTTCAGGGTTAAATTCATGTTTCCGGTACTCATATCTTATTATTTAAGAGGAAAGAAATCAAGAGTCAGGAATCAAGAAAAGCCTTTCTGTCTTGGCTCTTGATTCTTGACTTCCTGAATCTTTACTTGTAGCTTCTTTGTGTTAAATGAACAAATTCAAAATCAAGCATTTCCTTGTTCAATACTTCCGGCTGATTGTCGCCTTTGTATTCCCATGCGGCTACGAAAGCAAAGTTCTCGTCGTCGCGCAATGCCTCACCTTCCGGTGTTTGCGATTCCAGGCGGAAGTGGCCACCGCATGATTCACTGCGCATCAGGGCGTCGTCAACCATCAGTTCTCCAAGCTCTAAGAAGTCGGCAACGCGGCCCGCTCTTTCCAAAGCCGGGTTTACTTCGTCATTCTCACCCACTACTTTGGCGTTCTTCCAAAAATCAGCACGAAGCTCAGCAATCAATCCTTTTGCTTTAGTCAGTCCTTCGGCGGTACGTGCCATGCCGCAATATTCCCACATAATATGGCCCAGATCGCGGTGATATTCGACTACTGTTTTTGTGCCTTTAAGGGCTAACAGCTTGTTAATACGAGCCACAACTTCCTGTTTGGTTTGCTCAAACGCAGGGTGTTTGGTATCAACCGGTTTCGGACCGATGGTAGCCAGGTAATCGCCCAAGGTATAAGGAATCACAAAGTAGCCGTCGGCAAGGCCCTGCATCAAGGCAGAGGCACCTAAACGGTTTGCGCCGTGATCGCTGAAGTTACACTCACCTAAGGCGTATAAGCCTGGTACTGTTGTGCTTAAGTTATAATCAACCCAAAGGCCACCCATGGTATAGTGTACCGCAGGGTAAATACGCATTGGCTGTGTATAGGGGTCTTCGTTGGTGATCTGGTAATACATATCGAACAGGTTACCATACTTGGCCGATACGGTGTCTTTACCTAAACGCTTGATCGCGTCGGCAAAGTCGAGGAATACAGCAATACCTGAACCTCCCACGCCACGACCATCGTCAACCATCTCTTTGGCGTTACGTGAAGCCACATCGCGCGGAACAAGATTGCCGAACGAAGGATATTTTCTTTCAAGGAAGTAATCGCGTTCGTCTTCCTTAACATCTTTAGCATGTAATACACCTTTACGCAGTTTTTCGGCAACTTCCTGTGTTTTCGGTGCCCAAACACGACCATCATTACGCAGCGATTCCGACATCAGCGTTAATTTCGACTGGTGGTCGCCGCTTACCGGGATGCAGGTAGGGTGAATTTGAGTATAGCACGGATTGGCAAAAAAAGCACCGCGTTTGTGTGCGCGCCACGCCGCAGTTACGTTTGAACCAATTGCGTTAGTTGAAAGATAGAACACGTTGCCATAACCGCCGGTGCAAAGCAACACGGCATGTGCACTGTGTGTTTCGATAGCGCCGGTAATCAGGTTACGGGTAACGATACCTTTAGCATGACCGTCGATAGTTACTACATCGAGCATTTCGGTACGGGTGTACATTTTAACCTTACCCAAATGGATCTGGCGGTTGAGGGCAGAATAAGCACCTAATAAAAGCTGCTGTCCTGTTTGGCCCCTTGCATAAAACGTACGTGAAACCTGCGAGCCACCGAACGAGCGGTTATCAAGCAAGCCGCCGTACTCACGTGCAAAAGGTACGCCCTGTGCCACACACTGGTCAATAATATTTACCGATACTTCGGCCAGGCGGTATACGTTACCTTCGCGGGCACGGTAGTCGCCTCCTTTAATCGTGTCGTAAAACAAACGGTAAACGCTGTCGCCGTCGTTCTGATAATTTTTGGCAGCGTTAATACCACCCTGTGCAGCAATAGAGTGTGCACGGCGCGGACTGTCCTGAAAACAAAATGCCTTAACGTTATAGCCCAGTTCGGCCAACGAAGCCGCCGCTGCGCCGCCTGCCAAACCTGTACCTACAACTATTACATCGTATTTACGCTTGTTGGCCGGGTTAACCAGCTTCAGGTTAAATTTATGCTTACTCCATTTTTCGGCTAATGGACCCTGAGGAATTTTAGCATCTAAATTCATTTTTTATTTACGATTTTAGATTTACGTTTTACGATTTATGATCTTCGAATTAGCTATTCGTAAATCTTAAATCGTACATCGTAAATTATTTCAAACTTTGTATATAATAAATAACCGGCATTGCTGCAAACAAAAACGGAATGATCACAGCAAACAACCATGTACCTATAGCGTAAACTATCGGCGTATATTTGCGGTGTACCCATCCCAGCGTGCGAAATGCGCTTTGGAAACCATGCAGCAGGTGGAATGACACCGCGAACATGGCGATGACGTAAAATATCACATAAAATATATTGCTGAAGCTGGCAGCTACTCTTGCATGCAGGTCTTTCACCCTAACAATTTCCACATTGTTCTCAACCGATACGCTTTTTTCAAAATCGGTTGTAACCGGTGTGAAATTGCTTGCAGTGGTTTTACCGGTGGCCAGGTCAGTGCGGTACTCCTTGTAAGGAACTTTATGGCTGTATTTATAAGCAAACCAAAAATCGCTCATGTGAATAACAATGAACAGCAGCAGTATTGAACCCAGCAGCCCCATGTTCTTTGATGACCATGTAGCGGGCGATTGGTTTACTGCCGCGTATGACACCGGCCTTGCCTTACGGTTCTGGATAGTTAAGATCAACGCGTAAACGGCATGCACCAGGATAGAAAGGTACAGCAGGTAAGCAATAACCTCGATAGGCGGGAAGTGCGTTAAGAAATTGGCATACAGGTTAAAGCTATAACCATTGTCGTGCACAAAAAGCAGGCAGTTGCCGCCAACGTGTACAATTAGAAAAGTACACAAAAACAAGCCCGTTAAAGCCATTATCAGCTTTTTTCCCAACGATGAGTTGAAGGTTTGTTTAAATTCGCTCATTATTTATCAGGATTTATTTCCGCAAAAGTATCTATTATATAGCAAAAGATATATATGGATATAGCTTATTGAATGCCAATTAACTATTTAGAAACGTTCTAAGTTGATTGAGCGGATATTAGAGATTGGCGATTAGTTAGCGAAGGAAAATTTATTAATTTAGAAGCCAGGCTCCTGGTCCTTTTTAACTATTATCACATGAGAATCCCCGGTATTATTTTGCCCGCATTATTGCTTGCCGGCTGCATGAAACAAGCTAAGGTTGAGTTTGTTGGAAATTCGCCCGGTATTAAAAGCGGCGTGTTTATTGTTAAAACAGTTGGCGACAGCACGCTTTTTGGCGAGAATATAAAAGACGGTAAGTTCAGCATTCCGCCCAAACATCTGAAACAGGCGGGTTATTACCTGATGAATATAACCGACGACAACAATAAGGACGATCATAACCCTTTTGAAGTTTATCTTGAAGATGGCCAATACGCTATCCAGACAGAAGCGGGGAAATTATATAAGTATCCTAAAATAACTACCTCATCAAAAACGCAGCAGGAACTTTCGGCATTTTATTCGATGGCCGACAGCCTGAGCGCCGACGCCATACAAAACGTTACAACTATCAGCAAAGAATTAAAAGATAATTACGCCAGGCTGAGCCCTGATGAATATAACAAGCTATTGTTTAAGCAACAGAGCTACCAGGAGAAGATAAACGATGTTGACGCCGCTGCATTTAAACAGTTTCTGAAGCTGTACCCCCAAAGCGTTATCAGTACACACATACTTTCAAAATTAAAATACGAAGACGATCCCGTTACTTATAATGCTATCTTTCAATCGTTGCCGGCTGCTGCTCAAAACTCCGAAGACGGTCAGCAAATAGGGCAGCGGCTTACCCGTTTGGTAAAGCTGGTGGCGGGCAAGCCGGCGCCGGCGCTGGAAGGTAACCTGGCCAACGGCCGCCCCTTCGATCCGAAAGAGATCCATAAAAAAATGATCGTGATTGATTTTTGGCGCGCGGGTAACGAGTTAAGCCGCACCAATCACGATCAGATCAAGTCCTTGCTCGGTCAACCGGACGTGAGTAAAAACGTGGCTTTTATCAGCGTATCGCTCGATTCAAAAAAAGACTGGTGGCTTACTGCGGTGAAAGACGACAAACTGGATTGGATACGGATCTCTGATCTGAAAGGCGACGACTCGCCTAACGCCGCTAATTACAACGTAACCGAAATCCCTTATTATTATGTACTCGATGGAAACTGGAATATCGTGGCGCCCAACGTCCCCATAAAAAGTATAAGCCTCGAAATTGATCAGTATTTGAAGAAACACCCCTAAGCAATAGCCAGCACCTTATCCTGCGCAATAGCAAAAATTCGGTCGGTTTTGCTGCTGCGGATGGCTACTTTGCCGGTGAATTTTCCAAACGAAGGTAATATAACCTGCTGCCTGCCAAATGCAAAGCAGGGTAGGGTAATGGTTTGCCTGCCCCGACCTACCAAACGTACACCGGGATGGATATGTCCGCAAAAAACATAGCCACCAATTTCCATATCGGTTTCTTCAATAGGTTTGTGCAGCATCAGGAACGGTCCGACAAGCAAATGATTGTGCAGGACGATATTTAACCTTTCGTAATGCACATCTTCGATAATATCATGATTGCCGCGCACCAGGATAATCTCCAGTTTGGGAAACTGGCTACGCCAGAGGATAAACCAGTCCCAGTCGGAATTAATGTCGCTGTGAAAAAAATCGCCGAGGAAAATGATCTTTTCGGGTTGATGCTCAAAGATCAGGTCGGATAATACGGCAAGATCATTTTGCTCCATATCACGCGGTACGGCAATACCCGCCTTGCGGAAATGCCCCACCTTACCCAGGTGCACATCAGCAATAATCAGCGCCTTTTCCTGCTGCCAGTAAATAGCTTTTTGCGGTAGTAATAATAAGTTTTGATTTAAAAGTTCGAAAGGAATCGCCCCGCCCGTAGTCATAGGGCAAAGATAGGAAAAAGCTAAGGATATTAGCTAATCACGTCCTAAAAACCGGGTCATGTTGAGGCTCTCGACACGTGGTCCGGCTTGCCGAACGACATTGACTAGTTAGCGCATGTCGAGGCCTTTGCCGCTCATCCTTCGAGTGCCTCAGAATGACACCGCGCACTGTTAAAGTAGGTGACAGTCTATCTTTCTACAGCTCTATCAGAAACTCCACCAGATTCTTATCGTGTTCCAGGTTTAGCTTTTTGCGCAACCTGTAACGGCGAATCTCAACGCCGCGGAGCGAGATGTTCAGCAGCGAAGCCATTTCCTTACTGCTCATGTTCATGCGCAGGTAGGCACATAGTTTTAGATCATTAGGTACCAGGTCTGGGTGACCGGATTTTAATTTTTTGAAGAAGTTTTCGTGGGCCTCGTTAAAGCTGCTTTCAAAAATGTTCCAGTCGCGGTCATCGTTCATGCCCTCGTCTATTACTTTCTGAATTTTGCGCAATTGATCTTCAGCCAATGGCTTGCCCGAACTATCTTTTAGGTGACTGATCTCGTCGCTTATCTTTTGCAATAACTCGTTTTTATAAACGATATTCATGGCCGAGTTTGCTAACTCGCGGCTTTTGCCGGCCAGATCGGCCTGCAACTGCTCATTCTTTATCTTGACGATCTGCTGCTCGTTGATGAGGGCTTCCTGTTTTAATATTTCTTCCTGTTCCTTTTGCAGGTTTTCACGGATATGCTGCTGATGACGGTTCAGCTTCAGCTTATAATACCGCGACGCCAAAAAATAAGCCAATACGAGCAAAAGCACGTAAAAAATAATAGCGATCTTACCGGCGTACCAGGGCGCTAGCACAGTAAAGGCTATCGACGTGACCTGCGACACGTTTTCTTCATTGATTTTCGCCCGTACCTTAAATATGTAGCTGCCCTGGTTTAGGTTGGTAAACTCTTTTTGCGTTTGCGCGCTCCAATCGCTCCATTGTTTGGAGTAACCCTCCAGATAATATTGAAATTTCACTTTGTCCTGCCTGTAAAACGGCAATGAATACGATATGCGGATGTTGTTCTCTGCAAAGGGTATTTCTATGTCATTTTTATCATCGGCCGCGGTTATAGGCGTAATACGGTCGGTTATATTTTCCAGTTTTCGCACCAATACCTGCGGCAAGCTGGTTTTGGTTTGCTGCAAGGCATCTTCCTCATTTAAGATCACAAAGCCGTCGTCAACGCTTATCAGATAAATGGAACTGTTAATGCGGCTAATGTTTTCATAGTCCTTCACCATACGGCCATCGAGGATATTGAAACGGCTTGAATCGATGCTGAGCTTGCCGGGTGTCGAAAGATCGGCCAATGCCACGCGACCATGATTAATGAACCAATATTTTTTACCCAGCGCCGGGATGATCTTGTTAGATGACGAGAACGTTCCCAGCATTTTATTTAACTGCTGGTATTTGGAGAATTTATCGCTGATATCGTCATACACATAAAATCCGGAATCGGACGAGAATACAATGCGGTTATCCAGGTTAAAAACATTGATGTTATAACTGCCCGGCAATCCTGACCGCTTGTCATAATACTTTACTGATTCGGCTTTTTTTAAGTCGCTTGAAAGCGTTAAACGGTAAATGCCCCGGTAGGCATGGCTCACCCAAACCTGCCCTTTGCTATCCTGCTCTACGTACCGGGAGGGTTCACCGAAGCCATCCAGCTTGTGATCGAAGATCCAGTTGCCGCCGGCATCCTTTTTATAGAGCACTAAGCCGGTATAGGTGCCCTGTATCAGTTGGTTGGCGTTCAGTTTTTTGATGGTCCACCCACCGCTGATTCCGGTTATTTTTGATATGGTGCTCCCATTAACCTGGAAGGTGCCGCTGTTATGACCGCAAAGCAACTTGCCGTCTTGCAGCGAAAGGTCCCAAACCTGCCCCTGGGAGCCGGGGATAAGGTTAAAATCGAAGGATTGAAACAATCGTTTGTTGCCGTTGGATGTCCAGTCGCTGTAAAAAAGTCCCTGGTTGGTACCGAGGTAGATCTTGTTATTGAAAATAATACTGGAATAAACCGTGCCGAAGCGACCGCTCTTATCGAAATAAAAATACAGCGGTGAATTTACATCAATGCGGTCGATGCCATTATCGAGGCCCGCCCAAAGGTTTTGTTCGTTATCGATAAAAAGGCTTAGTACCGTATTGTTCTGCAAGCCACTCGATTTGTTGATATGCTGCACAATATTGCCGGCAGTATCAATAATGATAACGCCGTTCAAAATGGTACCGTAAGCCACATATTTCCCTAACAGCTGAACGCCATTGTTGAGCTGAAAATTCTTTAAAAAATCATCTGCCTGGTTAAACCATTCGCTGATGCTTTTGCCGTCATAAATAAACAAGCCGTTGCGGGCTGTTCCTATCAGGTACTTATTACCGGGCATGGGCAGCATTGACAATACACCGCTGTTGCCCATTTTTTCGCTGCCTTCAATAAAAGAAAGTTTCGTTCCTTTAAGTTCGAAAAGCCCCTTGTTTACCTCTTCAACGAAATAGCGGCTGCCCGTTTTATACAGGAACAAAAAAGGATTGACGCCTTTTACTACATTGATCTGCCCGTTTTTATAAATATATATGGCACCGAAAGATTGAAAAACGATCTGTTCGTCATCGATATAGATCTTCCAGATCTCCTCGTTTACCGGCTGATATTTTTTAGGAACAAGCTTGATGAGCGAATGATATTTTAAAGGGCCATTTTTATGGGTTTCCCAATAACCAAATTCGCCAAAACCTCCCGAATATACTTTACCCTTGCCGTCGGCCCGCACCGAACGAACGATCAGTCCGTTCGGCATTTGATAGGATTGCCAGTATTTACCATCAAACGTGAGCAATCCTTCCGAATTGCCGAAGTACATAATGCCGTGCTCGTCGCGCGTGATCGACCAGTTTTGGTTGCCCGACTGGTACAGCGCCTTGCTGTAATTTTGCACGTACGGCACACCAATGCTTTTGATATCGGAAGCGACAGCAAAAACAGCGGGCATGAGCACGGAACAAAAAAACAGAAGCGCTTTACGCATAGGGTTATACAAACAGAGACGCAACAAATTGCGTCTCTGCGAAAATACGGTTTGAATTTGATTTATATAAAAGACTGCTGGCCCGGTAAAGTATTGCGGCCCCGCAGAGATTATTCTGTCGGTTGAAGTTTTGATTTTTTATTGGTATTTACCGGTTGCGGCACTTTTACATAGTAACCAGTACCATCGTAAACCCGTTTGCGTGGGTGTGTTTTACAGGCATCGCTACAGCAGCCTTCCATCTTTTCGCCGCACTCGTCGCATTGAGTAAAATGCTCATTACACTCAGGATTGGCGCAATTGATCATTTTTGGCGTGGTTTTACCGCAGTTGAAGCAGGTGGAGATTACCACCGGATTTACGCTGTTCACGTCAACCGAAAGGCGGTTATCAAACACATAACATTTGCCTTCAAAATCCTGTCCGCCTGCTTCCTTGCCATATTTAATAATGCCACCATGTAACTGATAAACATCTTTAAAGCCTTCGTGTAATAATAGCGCCGACGCTTTTTCACATTTGATGCCACCGGTACAGTAGGTTAACACTTTTTTGTCTTTGTATTGTGCCAGCTCATTGATCATGGCCGGAAAGTCGCGGAAGTTCTCGATGTCGAGTCGTACCGCATTTTTGAAGTGGCCAAGATTATGCTCGTAGTTCGACCGTACATCCAGTATCACCACATCTTCGTTGTCCTTCATCGCCAGGAACTCTTTTGGTTCCAGGTGTTTACCTGTTTTTTGTTGCGGATTGATAATATGAGGATCGCGCAGGCCCGAATGCACAATTTCCGATTTGTAGCGTACGTGCATTTTTACGAACGATGGCGTATCAACCTCATCGATCTTAAAATCGATACCGGCAAAACGCGGATCGGCATGCACAGTGTCCATATAGGTTTTGCAAGCCTCGGGCGTGCCGGAAACGGTGCCATTCAAACCCTCGTCGGCAACGATGATGCGGCCTGCCAAACCAAGACTTTTACAGAATTTTAAATGATCGGCTGCAAACTGCTCGCCGTTTGCTATTGTTGAATAACAATAGTACAGTAGTGTATTATATTTTGCCATAAAATCATTGATACTGCTGCAAACAGTGTTAAATGAGCGGCAAAGATAATGAATTGACGGGAAAAGTTAAAGGCCCGCCGGCACATCATTTCGAGAAGCAACACGTACCGGCGGGGTAATACTGCCTATTTTTTATGCGAAAACAACCACGCCATAAACATTGGCTCTGCAAAGGCATCGTTCCAGCTGTTGTGATCGTCGTTGGGGTAAAGGGTATATTTAGGATCGCCGCCAGCGTTTTTAATGGCGGCTACCATTGATTCGGAGTGTGTATAGGGAACCACGCTGTCCTTTTCGCCATGAAAGATCCATAGCGGTACTTTCTTAGCGTATTTTTTGGCGTTGTTGGTATTGTCGCCACCGCAAATAGCGAAGGCAGCCGCAAATATATTAGGTTTACGGCCAATGATCTCGTATGTGCCCATACCGCCCATTGATAAACCACCGATATAAACCTGATGCTTGTTTACATAGGGTTTATCCAATAATTGATCAACTAAACCAAGCAAGCTAACCATCGGTTTGGTAGGCGGCTGATCGACGGTGAAAATAAATTTTGTTTTATGGGTGAGAGAATCCTGCTCAAACTTGTTGTTGGCCCACCAGCCATTAGCCGGGCATTGCGGGAAAACTACGATAGCGGGATAACGGTCGCGGATGGTATCTTTCAAAAACAACTTACTCCCCCATAAAAGCTGGGCTTCGTTATCGTTACCACGTTCACCTGCGCCGTGCAGCACAATGATCAGCGGGTATTTTTTTGCAGGGTTAAAATCTACAGGAAATAAAATTCGGTAAGGCAGCGTATCACCTTTTGCGATGAATGTTCCATGGTCAAAAGAGTTCTTGCTTTGCGCTTTAATTAAAAACGGACTTAAAAGAAATATAAACAGAATGGATAGATAGGTAGCTTTCTTCATAGGTATCAAACTTAAAAATGGGCAGATAATTGTAGCGTAACGCTCAAATTTAAGAATAGGTTTGAAAAAGTACCTTTTATTTTGACGCCATTCTTCTTCCCGGTTGTCATCTCGAACGATAGCGAGAGATCTTAGACATCATGCATCCGGGCTATTGCATTTACGCTAATGCATCGGCGGTAATATCGCTTTTCTAAGATTTCTCGCTATCGCTCGAAATGATAAGTAGGTGTATGGTGTTCGGTAAACCCTACTCCACCTTCACAACTTTCGTTCTCGCCGAAACTCCATTCTCATTAATTGCCTCGATCTGGAAATAATAGGCTTTCTCCTTATCCATCGCTTTAAAGTAGTATTCGTTGGCGGTATGCACCATAATGCAATTGTACAGCTTGTCAGGCGCTACGCCGGTGTAAATATTATAGGCGAAAGCGTTATCTACGGTTTGCCATTTTATCCAGGCGCTGCGTTTGTCCTTTTCAGTTCGCAGCACGATGAAGTTCTGCACGGTATCAGGTTTTGCACCGCCGCCGTTACCGAATACGCGCAAGCCGCTAATGGCAAATTTGCCGGTGGGCATGTGTACATTTTCCAGTTTAATATAACGGGCTTTCACCGGCGTTTCCAGTTCGATATAATCATGCGGTACATCGGTTTTGTTTTTACTCTTATCGGCAAGCATATTCCACTTTTTGTTATCCAGCGAGTAGTAGAGTTTGTATTGCGTATAGGTATCGGTAGCTTTTCCTAAAATAGCAGCATCCTGGTCGGCGTAATTGATCTGGACTGCGTTTACAGTGCTTTCATTGCCGAGATCGGTAGCAATCCATTCGCCCGCGTTCCCGGTTTTAGCGCTCCAGTAGGTTTTGATACTTTCGTCCACAGCGTTATTTGGCAGGTAGCCGCCAAGTATTGAAGATACCCAAACAGGCTTGTTATAATTCAGGAGCATCCAGCCGGTGAAGCGGCTTTGCAGATGATCGGCCTTACCATCGGGCAGATAAGTTGGGTAATCGCCAAAAGCGGTATTCGAGTACATCACACCATCATTGTCGAACCCGGCAGGCCAGATGCCGAGGCGGCGCTCAAAGCTATTCTTCACGCCTATTACAATGGTAGCAATGTGCCAATAGTTCCCGAAAGCATCGGTATAGGTGCTGCCGTGACCGGCCCCACGCGCAAAACCGCCCGGTTTGTAACTGAAAGGCATACTCTGCGGCGTCCACGGGCCAAGCGGCGTATCGCCCACTACAACCCCATCGGCGTAACCACTAAACTCGGTACCCGGCGCGCCGTATTGCAGGTAATATTTCCCGTTGTGCTTGGTCATCCACGCACCCTCGATGAATGGATCAAGAAAGGTGTCATCCATATATTCACCGAAACGCTGCCAACCATAACGGTAGGGCTGCAAAAAGTACATTTCCTTGCGGTACCCTTTCAGGTGGAATGTTTTAGGATCTATCTCCGCGCCATACAGCGGGTAAACGTTGCTGCTGCCGTTATACATATACAGTTTACCATCGTCATCGCTGAAAAAGTCAGGGTCCCAGCCGCCGGGTTCGAATTCGTGAATGGCTTCCTTCCATTCATTGGCTTTGGGGTTGGTACTCATCCAGATCGGGAAGTTTGATGAATAAGTAGAACCGAACACGAACAAAGTATCGCCTCTCACCCAAACCGCGGGGGCACACAGGTCATCATAAACCTTATGCTCGGGGCGCAGGAAATGACGGAAAACAAAGTGCCAATTGTTCATATCATGACTCCACCAGTAGCCCCATTGATTGGTTGAAAAGAGGTAATAATCGCCTTTAAACATGGTGATCACAGGGTCGGCAGTGGCGCGGTGCTTGCCCTCGGTGGCGAAGTTTGGGATGGGCGTGTAACCGTAATCAATATTGATGGGGTTGCAATAAGTTTTCGGCTTGTGCTGCGCGACGACAGAAGCGGTTGTAAACAGCGTGCAAATAACAAGACAGAGATACTTTTTCATGAAGCAGTTGGTTTTACAGATATAAATATAGCGATGGATTTCACACACATCGCTATCTAAGTGATTCATTATTGCCTAAGTCGAATATCAGGCCGTTGCGGTGGAGCATAGCAAGTTAAGCCCGATGTTACTTTTTTACTTAATTTAAAGATGGGCTTTGAAAACCAAGTTTTTTTAAACCGCCTTTAATTTCGGGGCAGCTCATAAACAGGTTCCAGATCAGACCGCTGCGGTAGTTTTCTATCATCACCACTATGGGGCCCTGATCAATGGCCAGGTATGATTTTGCATACCAGTTGTGCGATTCGCTGAAGGCATCGGTGAAGCCGTATTCGCCCCAGATCTTATCACCCAGGTCATAGTAAAAGTGGCGCAGTGCTTTCATTGAATATTCCGGGGTATAAGGGAATGCCGATAGCGCCGCGGTTGGCGATATTACACCCAGATCATTGTTTGGTGCATGGGCATTGTAGCCTTCATAATTATCGCTGGCAGTAAGCCCCCAGCAATTTTCGCCGTAGCCTTTGTATTTTTTAGGATTGTCAACGCAATAATCGTGGTTAATGAGGGTATGATTTAAATTCTGCTCCCAGTAGTCGGCATACTGATCTTTCAGACCTTTAGGGTTAAGCGCCTGAAAGGTATATTGCGAAAAGAACAGCGGACCGCCGTAAGGAAATCCCAGCGGCAATTTGTGGCCGTAATAAGTATGTCCGTTCTTAAAGAAATCGCTTTGCGCCCAGCCGCCGGTATATACTTCTGTTGATACCGGGTAACGTGTAGCAGATTCGGCCATAATGTAAGTGATCATACACTCGTTAAAACCACGGATAGGAAAGTTCATAGCCCACCCATTATTCGGCGACCAGTGCCAGTACAGATTTGGCCTGCCATCGCGGGTAAACCAATTCCATTCCATTTCATCCCACAGGTTGTTCACCATACCGCGTATGGCCTGTTCTTGCGGAGTGTTGGCGGTGAAATATTGACGTGCGCAAAGCAGTCCCTCAAACAGATAAGAGGTTTCCACAATATCGGCACCGTCATCTTTACGGCCAAAAGGAATTACCTTGCCTGTTTCGCCGTTCATCCAGTGCGGGAATGCACCGTGAAACGATTCAGCTTTCATTAAAAAATTCAGGATCTTCAGCATGCGGTTTACAGCCTGTTCGTGGGTGATCCATTTGCGGTGATCGGCCACCAGCATAGCCATAATTCCAAAACCCGAACCGCCGGTGGTAACTACCTCGTTGCCGTAATTAAAGGAAGTATTGCTGCGCTCACGGGCCAATCCGCTGATCGGGTGACCAAAGTCCCAGAAATAACGGAAAGTTTGGCGCTGCACCACATCGAGCAGGGCGCTGTCGGTCAGGTTTTTTTCTATGCCAACGGGTTTAATGCCATCTTCTTTTGTCGCAGGCTTTTGCGCCATGCAATAGGTTGACAGCATAATTAAAATGGGTAATATGGTTTTCTTCATTAGTTTGTTAGTTAGCCCGGCGTAAAGTTGACGAACGCAATGAATAGCGTCAGAAAATACCTATTCAGAGTTGCTTCGTTCCTCGCAATAACGCGCGGTGTACTTTTATATGTTATAATTTGGGGCTTGTAAAGCCCAGTTTCTTTAGCCCTGCTTTTACTTCCGGCGCGCTCATGAATAAATTCCATAGCAGGCCGCTCCGGTAATTTTCGGTCATGACGATGATCGGTCCCTGGTCAATGGCAAGGTACGAATTGGCAAACCAAACGTTGGTTAGGTTAAAGGCGTCGTAAAAGCCGTATTGGCCCCACATTTTATCGCCCAGTTTATAATAAAAGAATTTCAAGGCTTGCATAGATTGTACGGGCGTATAAGGCAGCGACGATATAGCTGCAGTAGGCGCTATTACACCAACATCGTTCGTCGGCGAACTGGCCGTATAACCATTCTGAATATCGCTTGCTGTCAATCCCCAGCAATCAGCGCTGTAACCGTTATTACCTTTCGGGTTGGCAACGCAATAATTGTAATTGATTTGTGCATGTGCTTTGTTCTGCACATCGTAGCTGGCGTAAGCATCAGTCAGACCATTAGGATCGATACCCAAAAACGAATAATGTGCAAAAAACAATGGGCCACCCTGGTCGGGACCTAAAGGCAAGGTTACTCCGTTGAATGTTTTTCCATTTTTCATGGCGCCGTTCATTGCCCAGCCGTTATCATAAACAGCTCTCGGAATGGTATGTGTGGTAGACGATGCAGCCATCACATAAGTTATCAGCGCTTCGTTCCAGCCATTTACCTGCATATTGGTACTCATGCAAAATTTGAGCTCCAATGCCAGAATAACGTATTTTGATCGCCCTGGCGGAACCAGTCCCATTCTACCCCGTTCCAAATAGAATTGATATCGGCACGTAGTTGGGTTTCCGGCGCACTTGAACCGTTGAAATACTGACGGGCAGTTAACAAGCCCTGCACCAGGTAAGAGGTCTCTACCAGATCAGCGCCGTCGTCCTGCTCGCTGAAGGGTACCACCGCTCCGGTTGCCCCATTCATCCAATGCGGAAATGCTCCGTGAAATTTTTGAGCGGTATTTTTAAGAAACGACACGATCTTTTGCATCCGCGCCAAACCATCGGCACGGCTGATGAAATTGCGGTTAACTCCGGCAACTATCGCCATAATGCCAAAACCTGATCCGCCGGTGGTTACCACGTCTCCCGATGTATTGCGCTCGCGGGCAAGGCCGCTGGTAGGGTGGGCAAAATCCCAGAAATATTTCAGGGTCTGCTGTTCTACCAGATCAAGCAGGGCTTCGTCAGAAATGCGGGGGAATTTATCGGCGGAGTCGATCGCCGTGGTTAACTGCACAATCACAGCCGATGATAACGAACCTTTATTTGCGGAACTAAGCGAAGTTGAAACGTTGACTGTGTATTGCGTGATAGCCTGCAATGCTGTTGAGGGAGTGATAACTACAGTAGTATCATTATTTTCGTAATTCGTATCATAATTTACGGCGACTCCATCTTTGGACCGCAACGTAACCGCGCTACTTACCGATGCATGATTCAAAGCCGTTGTGAACGATATTTTAATGACCGGCTTATTATTCACATTAGTATAATTAAAACCGTTGTAAGCACCGTTTACTTTTAAAGTGTTAAAACTGAAGGATGCAGACGTGGTTGGTGGCGGTGATGCAGGTGTTACCGGTTTTTCTTTACCACACGACAGCAGGGCAGTTAACGCCAATAGTAAGATATAAGTTCTGAAAAACCTCATTCAACGTTTACTCAATACGGCACAAAGCGGTTAAAAAGAGGCTGCACAGATTACCCGTGCAACCTCATAATCAATCAACTGTTTATCTTCCTACTTTTTCAAGGCCGTACAAACCTCTGATCTCGGAGGTTGTTAACGCCTTGTTGTAAATTCTTATCTGGTCTAACGCGCCGGTTACAAATCCTGCCCAATCCTGCGCGCCGGTACTTACCGTAAGCGATGGTGTGGTTTGGAATTGTAATGTACCGAATACCATCTTTTGCGTTTTCGACCAGTCAAGCGGAGCAAATCCATCAACGTGGTTTGTACCTGCACTTGCGCCGTTATAATAAACGTTAACGGTTGATGTGTTATCGCTGTAAGTTACTATAATGTTTATCCATTTATTCCACGGATCGGCAACGGCATAACCGCCTTCCCAGGCATCCTTACCGGTAGGATCTCCCGCTTTGCTGAAAGCATGTACCTTTAACACACCTGTAGTAGCCGAGCCGCCATTATCAAAAAATATGGCCATGCTTCCCCAAAATCCAGGCGCACCCTTCTGATTATTATCTATATCGAAAAGGCCGACAGCACTCGTATTTTGCGCCATTTTTACCCAAATACTTACAGTGAAAGCATGTAAGGTCTTGACATTTGCAGGCACGTCACTCAAAACGTAACCTTTATCGGCCCCCTGAAGACCTTTACCGCTAACACCGGCGGTAAAGCTGGTGCCGGTTGAGACGCCGGTAGTGGTAGACATACTATCGGCCAGTGAGCTATTGAACGGCCAGTAAGCTACAAGGCTGCCCGGCTCAATATCCTTCGAACTTGAAAATCCTTCGATTTTTGGCAGCGGTTTGGTTGGCGCATACGTCTTCGCGTCGAAACCTTTCTGGCACGAAGACATCGCCATTACTACAGCAAGTGAAGCAACACCGGCTGCAGATATATTCTTTAATATTTTCATCTATTTTATAAGTTAATAAAATTAATAGCCGGGGTTTTGTGTCAGTGTACCTGCACTCAGGTCAATCTCGTTTTGCGGTAAAGGCCAAACCTCGTTTTTGTCCGCTTTAAATCCTCTTGCACCAAATACCTCAACGCCACGGCCCTGACGGATCACATCGAAATAGCGGTCAAATTCCATCGCTAACTCAATATGGCGCTCCTGGTAAATTGCGGCACGCATGGTAGCCTGGTCGGTCGTGGTAACCTTTGGTAAAATTGCATTATTACCGGCGCGTGCACGGGCCCTAACCTGTTCAAGCGGTGCTTGCGCTGCAGCGGTATTACCCAACTCGTTGTTGGCTTCTGCATTCATCAACAAAACATCGGCATAACGCAAAGCGATCTTATTTTGCTGGCAGCCTTCGTTAAAGCCTGAAACATACTGGCTAAACGGCACGTACGATTTTTGATTGTACATACTGCTGTTACCGGTAGTTGGTATTACGTCGCCTTCGGGAGTGGTTTCACCCCTAAAGATGATAGTTGCGTCTTTACGCGGATCGCCTGCTTCATATGAAGCTACAAGACTTGCACTTGGTACGTTAAAACCCCATCCACCGCCGGTTGAACCATCCACACCCTGTACTTGCGAATACTGCGAATTTGATGCATCCGGATTGCTTGGAATCAGCAAACACTGGATTTCGAAGATGGATTCAGAATTATTCTTGTTGTTAGTTCTGAACATTTGCTCATAGTTAGGAAATAATGTGTAGCCTAAACCCATAACCTGCTGAGTATAAGTAAGCACGTCGTTCCATTTTTTCTGGTACATAGCTGCCTTAGCGTGCAATGTTAACGCTGCGCCTTTGGTTACGTGACCAACATCAGCCGCACTGTATGATTGCGGCAGTACGTTAGCAGCATCTGTCAGATCAGCCTCAATAGCAGCCCATACCTGTGCTTTAGGCGTACGCGGAATGTTATATTCTGTAGCCGCTTTAGGTACATGTAAACGCAACGGCACATCGCCAAAGGCCCTTACCAAACGAAAGTAAGCCCAGGCACGGATAAACTTGGCTTCGGCCAGGTATCTCGATTTCAGGCTGGCATCCATATCAATTGCCGGTACGTTATCAAGTATCTGGTTAGCAAAGTTGATGGTTTTATACTCGCCTCCCCAGAAATCTGAGATTTGTCCCTCGCCCGAGTTGGCGGTGAAATTGTGGAAGTCGTTCATAAATGCCGCGTCGGCAGCGGTACTGCCTTTGTTCACATCGTCAGAACCCATGCTTTCTACCGCGATGGGTGCAAACGCAATGTTAGTCCACTCATGCAGGTTGGCATACATTGCATTAACTGCCGATGTAGCGTCGGCTTGCGTTTTCCAGAACTGGGTTGCGGCAACGTTGCCCGCAGGATTTACGTCAAGAAAGGATTTTTTACACCCCTGTGATATCATGATCAATGCAATGAAGCTTAACCCTGATACTGTTTTCAAAATTCTTTTACTATTCTTCATTGTTATATTATTAGAAAGAAACGTTAACACCAAAATTGTAAGTAGCATACAGCGGATATACTTCAGAATCGATACCCATGTTACCTACGGCGCCACCAATTTCAGGAGTGAAGCCCTTGTAACCGAAGATATTGACAGCGTTTTGCGCATTCACGTAAAAGCGGATCTTCTGCACACCAAACCTGCGTAATGTAGCACCCGGCAGTGTATAGCCTAACTGCGCATTACGTACCCTGAAATAAGCGCCGCTTTCAACAAAGAATGAATTTGGTTTCGAGTTATCATTGGTACCGATATTGGTTGACGGGTAATTATTTGAAGTACCCGCTCCGTGCCAGCGATGATTATAAAAATCCTGGGTGAAGTTTTCGTTGCCGAAACGATAGCCGAGGTTTGCATTGTACACATCAACATCGGCAACGCCCTGCAGGTCTAATGCCAAATCAAATTGCTTGTAAGTAAATGAAGTGTTAAAACCATAGCTGATCTTAGGGTTAGGGTTGCCTAACACTTTACGGTCGCGGGTATCAATCTGGCCATCGTTATTGATGTCTTCATAAATAAAGTCACCGGGCTGTGCTGTTTTTTGTTTAGATGCAGCAACTTCGGCTGTAGTTTGGAATACACCTGTTACCTGGTAGCCGTAAAATTCGCCGATAGGCTCACCAACTACGGTACGGGTGGCTAAGTTACCATTGGCAAGGCCGGTACCACCCGAGTAGATAGGGTTTTTACCGGTAATTACGCTAAGCACTTTGTTATTATTAACGCCCAGATTACCGCTTACCGAATATGAAAAATCTTTATTCGGGGAATCCTTCCAGCTTAGCTGGAACTCAAAACCACGGTTTTGGATGCTTGCCTGGTTACCAATGATAGTACTGCTGTTAGTTCCCACAGATGCGAGGATAGGGATCGCAAATATTGCGTCCTCCGTTTTCCTGTTATAATAGTCGGCCTCGAATGATAGTTTGTTGTTAAGGAACGCTCCTTCTAAACCAAAATCACTTGAAACGCCCTTTTCCCAAACGGTTACCGGTGGAACAACCGTGTTTATGCTTGCACCCTGAACCGGAACCTGCGGATTACCAAATATTGCTGTAAGGTAAGGATCGGCCGACACTGTCTGTTTTGACGGGTTGATAGGAATAACCGAGTTACCAACCTTTCCCCAGCTTCCGCGAAGCTTCAGGTTGTCAAAAATGTGCTGGTCTTTCATAAACGATTCGTTTGTAATAACCCAGCCGCCACCTATTGAAGGGAAATAACCATAGGCATTGGGAAAGAATTGAGACGCACCATCATGACGTAAAGATGCGTTTAATAAATACCTGTCGCCGAACGAATAATTTAGGCGCCCAAATTGCGAAAGGCTGCGATTATGAATTTGCTGAGCAGGATCGGGCGTATACACAACCTTGCCATCATCAGGGAAAGATGTGTGTAAGTTTCCGCTTGCTGTGTAAGGCACATCGTTTGCATTTGCCGCTAATTGATAACTGCGATTGTTTTGTGCACTATAACCTGCCAATACCGTTAATTTATGCTCCTTATATCTATAATCATACGTCAGGGTATTTTCCCAGATCCAGTTATGGGTTTCGATGTGCTCTACATTAAGGGCGGTACTCGTTCTGCTCTGAGAAACGGTAGCCGTGTAAATTGGCTGGAATCCCCTTACTTCAGTCTGACCTATATCGCCGCCGAAGCTTGTTCTGAATTTCAAGCCTTTTATAATCGTTAATTCAGCATGCACATCACCTGTTACGCGGTGGTTGATCGTCTTCTGATTATTGAAATCTAACGTAGCTTCCGGGTTAAACCTGTTACCTGTTCCCAGCCCATAGTCATCCGGATCGCCGTAGGCGCCATTTTTATAAAAAACAGGCAGTACCGGAGCCGCCGCGTACATCTGGTGGAAAATACCACCGGGAACATCGTTCGATTTACTATACAAACCGTTTGCGCTATAGCCAATTTTCAAAGCTTTTACAGGAGTAAATTCATTGGCAAAGTGTAGTGTATAACGCTTATAATTGTTATCACGAACAATGCCATCCTGGTCTAAATAACCAAACGAATAATCGTAGCTTACCTTGTCGGTAGCGCCGCTTAAGGATACCTGATGGTTAGTTACCAGGGCGTTCCTCAAGATCTGGCCGTACCAATCAGTTCCTTTTCCATAACTGGCCGGATCGCTAAACAATGGAGGTTTCGCATCCTCAGGTGCAACGGTATTGTTAGCATACGTAATAAGTTCATTAATGGCAGTAGCATATTCAGTTGCATTTGCCATTTTTACCTGGTTGGTGGCAGCCTGCCAGCCTACATAACCATTGTAGTTAATAACAGGCTTACCTTTTGCGCCATGTTTAGTAGTAATGAGCACAACGCCGTTAGCTGCCCTGATACCGTAAATGGCGGTACTCGATGCGTCTTTCAGTATGGTTACATTTTCAATATCATTATTGTTCAGGAAGCTGATATCACTGTACCAGGTTCCGTCAACCACAAACAGCGGACTAACGTTACCGTAAATTGTTCCCAAGCCGCGGATACTGATTTGTGGGGAGGAGCCGGGCGTACCATTATTGATAATATTAACACCCGAAACTTTACCCTGTAATGAACTTATTGGGTTAGTAGATGCCTGTTTCGAAATTTCGACACCCTTTACTGAAGATACCGAACCCGTGTTGTCTACTTTACGTTGTGTACCGTAACCTATCACAACAACCTGCTGTAATTCATTGGCCTGCGCAGCCAGCTTAACGTCGATTTGGGTTTGGCCATTTACAGCAACTTCGCGGGTGGCATACCCGATGTATGTAAATGTAAGGGTTGCGCCTGATGGCACTGAAAGTGAGTAAGCACCGTTTACGTCGGTTTGCGTACCTGTTGTTGTTCCTTTTACCGCTACGCTTACACCTATAAGCGATTCGCCGGTGGTTGCATCGGTAACCTTACCTTTAACCGCAGTATTTTGCGCAACTGCAGCATTGATAAATAAGAAACATAACAATACTAACCCCGAGATTGTAAAAATTCTCTTCATAGTGGTTAATTAAAATTTAAGAAAGTAGGATTAAAAAATTGGTTCTTCTGTAGCTCGAAGTTGGAGAGATAATAATTGTTTAACAAAAAATATAACTCTACATTATTACATCACAGCTTTGCGTACTTGCTCAAAATAAATCTTAATGAAATTCAATTCATTGATTATTAATTAATTATAACAAGTTAGTGTATTGGATACATACTACAAAGGGGCGCGTAACACTACAACCCAAAAAGCGAGGTATGAGAGGTAATGATGTAGTGCTGAACGATGATGAGAAAGTAAAAACTTAATTTTAAAGAAATGAAGATACGCGGTTGGATGTGAGTGGTTAGGAAATTTTGGAAGGTTTATTGGCGCCTTATTCAGCGTTACGAAGTTTTCGAAAACTTCGTAACGCTGAATCTGCGATCGTTAATTCACCAATTGTTTTTTGTATTGATTGGGACTGATGCCAACCTCTTTTTTGAATAACCGCGAAAAGTATGGCAGGTTATCAAAGCCTAAAGTGTAAGCAACTTCGGCAATGTTATTGTCTGAACCGGTAAGTAGGTTCTTTGCTTCCGACACCAGGAAAATGTGAATGAGTTCTATAGCCGTTTTACCGGTTTCCTGTTTTAACAAGTCACTCAGGTAACGGGTAGACAGGTTAAGTTGATCGGCCATCATTTTGACAGTAGGCAAGCCATTTTTTTGTAACTGCCCGGTGCCGAAGTAAAGGTTAAGTGCATCGTTAAACCGCGATACCACTTTGCCAGACATGTTGGTACGGTTAATGAACTGCCGCTTATAAAAACGCTGAGAATATTTCAGGATGGAATTGATATGCCCGAGCATGATATCCCGACTGTACTCATCCTGGTTGTTGTTATATTCGGTTTCTATGTTTCTGAAAAGTTCCCAGATCATTTGTTCTTCTTTAGGCGACAGGTGCAAGGCTTCGTTAGCCTCGTATTCAAAGAAACCGTACTTCTTTATCTCGCTATGCAGCGGATGGCCATTTAAAAAGTTCTCGTGGAAATAGATCAAAAAGCCGGCTTCCTCAAACTGCAGGTTTTTAAACTGGATGGCCTGTCTCGGCTTAACGAACGACATAGAGCCCGAATCATGATCATATTTAGTTCGGCCATAAAAAAACTCACCCGACACCATCTTTTTAAACCCGATCATATAAAAGTCGCCGGTAAACTCCCTTGCGCCGAGTGTGCAGGTATTATTACAAATAACCAGGCTCAACAAAGGATGTTCGGGAGGTGGAAAGCCGTTTTCGCGGTGCAGATCCGTAAGGTTTTTATAATGTTTCATACTGCTGTAATTACAAACAAATCTATGCCGTTTGAAGCATAGATTTTGTCAGGTTAATTTAATATAATTATTTGGCTGTGAGGCATTATTTGCCGTGAGCGGCATTGGCGACGTCGGCCCATTCTTCCCATTCGTTTAAGCGGCCCTGGTAAACCTGTTTAACCCATGGTAATCCAACTTTACCAAGGAATAAACGTAAAGGAGGGTTTTCGCTGTCGATCAGCTTTAATACCGCACCGGTGGTTGCTTCAGGAACACCGAAGGAATCCTCCGTAAGGCCAGATTGGAACGCTTCGCGTACCGGATTATACGCATCTATTGGTGTAGTGCTTGCAGCTGATGCGCCTGCCCAATCGGTAGCAAAGCCATTCGGCTCAATCAATGATACTTTGATGCCGAAGCCTTTTACTTCGGTAGCAAGCGTTTCGCTTAAACCTTCCACAGCAAATTTGCTGGCATTATAAATTCCGAGAACCGGAAGTGTAGCGATACCCAATACGCTTGAAACCTGAACAATATGACCATGACCCTGCGCACGCATTACCGGCAATACGGCCTGTGTAGCCCAAAGCAAACCAAATACGTTAGTTTCTATCTGCGCACGGGCTTCCTGTTCGCTGGTTTCTTCAATGGTGCCGAAAAGGCCGTAACCGGCATTGTTTATCAATACATCAATAGTGCCGAAGTGTTGTTTTGCCTGATCAACTGCTGCGAAAACGTCTTCACGATTGTTTACGTCGAGTTGAAGCGGAAGGATAGAATCGCCGTAAGCGGCAACCAGGTCGTTAAGGGTTTCGGTGTTGCGGGCGGTAGCTATTACCTTGTCGCCGCGTTTTAAAAATGCATCAGCCCAGATTTTTCCAAATCCACGTGAAGCGCCTGTTATAAAAATTGTCTTTGCCATTATTTTAATTGTTAAATGTTGAGACAAAGTTATAGCGGCGATTGCAAAAGGATTTATACAAAAGTAGGGACTTTAGATACGTTTGTGGGGGTGAGTGGTCGATTAGCTTATTGCCTGAACAGGGGTTTGGGGGATTTGACAATTGAGGGAATGACTATCGACTTCGCTTCTTTGTCTGAACCGGAATTTGGAGAATCTGTCGAATCTTCCTGAATCAGCTTATTTAACCTAATAAACTACTAACTATTTTACCAATCTGCCCTTCCACATATACTTACCCTTATTGCCTATCAGGCCAATATAAACAAAGTAAATTATATGCAGCACGCAAACTACCGGCAGTAGCCAAAGCAAATCCCGCCGTTTGAAGAACCCAGTAACCGGGATAAAAAGTGCAACGCCTATTAAGATCACCATCAGCATTTGTATTGCGCCAATTGCGGCAAAATGCATATCGTAAAATCCGCCGAGAAGATTCAGCACCACAGATACATTGAACAACCATAGTCCAACTACAACCGCAACCACGCGTTTATCTTTATACTTTACAGATTTAGACGCCCAGCGGCGGCGCTGCTGCATAAAGCTCTTAAAATTATGCTTGGCATGCGTAAACACCACCGCATCGTACCATTTTAAAAAGCCGATGCGGCCGGGATATTTGGCGGCGACTTTCTGCAGCAACAATTCATCGTCGCCCGAGGCCAGATCATCGATGCCGTTAAAGCCGCCTACTTCGTAAAAAACATCCTTGCGGTAAGCCAGGTTGGCTCCATTACAAGTTGATGCCTGCCCGTTGCTGATAAATGCAGCACCTGTAGCTATCAGCGAAAAAAATTCCAGCGCCTGCAAACGTTCGAAAAAAGACTTCTCCTCAAAAAAACTTACCGGCGACGAGATCATTAGCGGCTGCTCTTCCTCATAATATCCCACTATCGACGATAGCCATCTGCTCCCCATACGGCAATCGGCATCAGTAGCCACCATCAGTTCGCCGTTTGATAGTTTGATGGCTTCGGCTATGGCTTTTTTCTTGTAGGAGTTAAGCGGTTTATCTTCATTCAGTTGCAAAAGGCGTACGCCCTGATCGGCATAGCCGGCAATGATCTGTGAGGTTCGGTCAGTAGAATGGTCGTCAACGATGATTATTTCGGTGAGATGTTTGGGGTAATCCTGCGCCAGAATATCGTTGATGGTTAAATGAATGCTTTCCTCTTCATTTCGGGCGGCTATCAGCACTGTTACCTTTGTGATGTGGCTGGCTAGTTTTATCCTGGGTCGCTTTAGGGTATTCCAGCCTATTACTACATAGGTTAATACGCCGAGATATAGCAGTGAGAGCAACAGGGATATAAGACTAAGCGTTACGATCAAAGAATTTTAGTTTGAGGACAAATATAGAACCTAAAGCGGCAGGAACAATCATATTTATAATATAGATGAGCGAAACTGCCACCACAATGGCAATATGCTGGTCGGTCACGTAGGTGAAGAGCCTGTCGGCCGTGATGCTCCTTACCCCGATATCTATAACATCGAGCGACGGTATTGCCGACTGAATGAAGAAAAAAACAAACATGATGAGCGACAGTTCACCCAAAGGCATGGTGGGAATAAGCATTCGGATGATTAAGTAATACTGAAACGTAAAAACGCAAAACCTCGCAAGGCAAAACCACATGATATTGAGCAGCTCGGCGGTTTTGTATTTACCCATAATATCGAAAAAGCGATGATATTTTTTAAGGAACTTCACCCTGTTCAGCAGCGACACCATCCATTTGATATTGAAATAAAAGGTAAGCATAATAGCCATAAAAAAAGCGGCCACCAGGAATACGCTTAACATTAGCCAGTCGGCAGGATGCAGAAAAGAATAGACGAACCAAACCGACGCCCCTGCACCCAATACGTTAGTAATTACATTTTGCCCGAACGACCCCACCGCCATGGCAAAAACGCCATGAATCCGTTTACGGTTAGGCAAAAACATCACCCGGCCGCCATATTCGCCAATACGGTTTGGGGTAAATATGGCCCACGTAAGTCCGCAAAATACGGCTTCAATTGCTTTCCAGACTGACATGGGCGAAATGATGCGGGTAAGATACCACCATTTAAACGACTCCAACACCCAGTTTACCATCATAAGCAGTACTACGCCAATCATGGTAAAAAGCACCCTGTTGTAAGTAACATGCGCCGCAAGTTGCTCAAACGTATGAATATTGCTGTTGTTCTTTAAGATACGGTGGTAGATGTACCAACCTGCAAGTAACAGGATGCCCAGCTTAAGCAAATAAGATAAGAGTTTTTTAGCACGAGCAGTCAAAGGCGGATTATTTTGTGCAATGTTACGAAAAAGTCAATAGACCATAGACCATAGTTTTATTACTTCGCCATGGTACATGGTCTATCGTCTATTGTCTACTTCAGCCTTGGTTTTAAAAATGCTATAGTTTTCCCGTAAGCATCTTTGGTGGCTTCGCTGTTGTAAGCCGGGTTGCTCGGGTTGGCAAAACCGTGGTCGGCTTCGTATTCGTTAACGGTTAGCTTTTTTCCGGCAATTTTCATATCTGCTTCAAATTTGGCTACTATCTTGCCGTTTATCCATTGGTCTTTTTTGGCGAAGTTGCCAAGCACGTCACAATTTAATGATTTTAATACCGATACATTTTGCTCGGGCATGCCATAATACATTACGCAGCCAATAGCTTGTTTACCCGAAAGAATGGTTGTTTGCAAACTCCACCCGCCGCCAAAACACCAGCCAATAGTGGCAATATGCGCTTTGGATCCTACATAAGCTATAGCGCCGTTGATGATTGCCTTTGCGCGGGCTTCTGTTACGCTCTGCATGTATTTACCGGCATCCTGTTGGTTAGTGGCGACTTTACCATCATACAGGTCAAGGTCTATCACGTTCACATTGCCCAGATCGTTATAGATCTTTTCCGATTCCTGTTTCACCCAGTCGTTCAGTCCCCACCATTCATGTACCACCAGCAGGTAGTTTTCGGTAGGTTTTTTGGCTTTCAGTTCCCAGGCATTGGCCGTTTTGCCATCGGCAGTTTTGTAGGTAATGGCCCTGCCGATAAGGCTTTGATAATGTAGCGGCAGCGGCTTTTTGTGCGCCATTACAAATTTCTCAGACGATGCCAACATGGCAAATTGCTGCGTTGCGGTAGGTCCGCCGTGGCACACTACCGCTTTTTTTGATTGACAGAATGCAAGCAACGTTAAACACAGCATCGCAGTTAAAGCAAAAATTTTTTTCATGTTATTTTAGTTTGATGTAGTTAAGGGCTAAAAGGTGTTTGTGCAACCAATATTAATGGAAATTTGTTTGAAATGCGGAATAGAATAAGCTATGATTAATATGAATTTTCTGCACCGCCTCATTGCGAGGTACGAAGCAATGACGTGGTGGGATAGGAAACTCTAAAATTAATTAAATAGTGATGGCGGCCTTAACCAAATAAGGCAATATCTCTTTCTGAAAAGAAACAAAGTTCTTCCTTACGTCACTATCACTAACGGAGGTAAACGCAAAGCTGAAAACGATACTTTTGCTGCATTTAATCAGGAAGCGTAAACGTTGCAGATAATTTTCCTGTTTACGGAGATCGCTGAGCTGTGAGAACACGCTTACCAGCATTTCTTCCAGTTCGTTCGACAGGTTTTTGAGGAATTCCTGTGAATTGGTTGATTCGCGGATAAAATCCCAGCCGATAAATTCGTTACAAACGGTATAACTCAGGCGGCAGGTTTTCATGATGAGGACATTGAGGTGCGCCTCTTCATCCATTTCGGGCGCGTTGCTGTGGATCATGTCGTCTACGCTGCTTTTGATATAATCCATCAGCAGCGAGTGGAGCACGTCCTCTTTGCTCTCGAAGTATTTGTAAATGGTAGCCTTAGCTATTTTAGCCCTTTTAGCAATTTCGTTTACGCTGGTTTTGTGGTATCCGAATTTCCGGAACAGATCCTGCGCGGCTTTTTTTATGCTTTCTTTTATTTTATCAGCTTCCATGTATCAATCAGATACAAATATCTCAAAATTACTGACAGTTATACTATACCGCTTATCAATTTCGTTACCGGGCAACTTTGAGGTTTGCGAAATTGTTAATTGGATACAAATATCTCGAAAGTACTAACGGTTACATAATATGAGCGCAAAGATTTGGTGGCCGGCGCTTTTACCGGTGTACCATCTGTGAGGGAAAACTTAGAGCCGCTGCACGGGTCGGTAGCCGTGAAGCCTGATTCATCAATAGTAACAGCACAGTGTTTCTCGGGCTGATAGCTGCTGCAGCGGTCATACGCTGCATAGGTACCGTCGGGTTCACGATACAAAATTAATCCCGCCACACCGTAATTGGCAATCAATACATAACCGCCGCGCGCATTCAATGCTGCAAATCGCGGATCGGTCAGCGCGGCCTGGAAATTTACCGCCACGCTGGGCACCACATCACCCGCCTTGCCGCATGACAAGAACGCCATGGGCACCATTAACAGGAATAAAAGTTTTTTCATATAATATCCGACTGGAACTGCTTCAAAAAACGAACATCGTTCTCCGAGAATAAACGCAGATCTCGTATCACATATTTTAAGTTGGCAATTCTTTCTATACCCATGCCGAATGCAAAGCCTGTGAATTTGGCACTGTCGATGCCGCAGTTCTCCAAAACGTTCGGATCAACCATGCCGCAGCCTAATATCTCTACCCAACCAGTGTATTTGCACATATTACAGCCCGAGCCGCCGCAAATGGTACATGAAATATCCATTTCGGCCGATGGTTCGGTGAATGGGAAGTACGATGGACGGAAGCGCACCTTGGTGCCCTCGCCGTAAAGTTCCTGCACGAAGTGGTAAAGCGTTTGTTTCAGATCGGAGAAAGATACGTTCTCGTCGATATACAAACCCTCAACCTGGTGGAAAAAACAATGCGCACGGGCCGAAATAGCCTCATTACGGTAAACCCGACCGGGCATAATGGCGCGGAACGGCGGCTTGCCATTCTCCATCATGCGCACCTGTACAGATGAGGTGTGGGTACGCAATGCAATATCATCCTTACCATGATTTTTCTTGATAAAGAAGGTATCCTGCATATCACGCGCCGGGTGCTCTTCCGGGAAGTTCAAGGCCGAGAAGTTATGCCAGTCGTCCTCAATTTCCGGGCCTTCAGCCACCACGAAACCCAGACGTTTGAAAATGTCGATGATCTCGGTACGAATTAACGATAGCGGATGACGCGAACCTACGGCAAAGCCATCGCCTGGAAGAGTAAGGTCAAGGCCCAAGTCCTGAGTTTTAAGTCCGGAGTCGGTAGTTTCTTTTAGCTCGTTATATTTCGCCTCGGCCATTTGCTTAAACTCGTTCAGCACTTTGCCATAAGTTCGTTTTTCTTCCGGCCCTACCGTCTTGAACTGCTCGAACAGGTCTTTGATGAGCCCTTTAGTGCCTAAAAACTTAATGCGGAATGCTTCCAATTCATCGGCATTGGCAGGTGAAAAAGCGTTGATCTCGGCGGTATATTGATCTATTTGGGTTTGCATTATAATACTTTGTTAATACTCGGGCGTTAACCCTGTGCAAATTTAATATAATTTGTTATTGCGAGCGATAGCGCGGCAATCTCGTCGCAATACATTGGCGGCAATACTCACAACGAGAGTGGTTTATATCTCGCAATGATAACAGGTAAACGTTATTTTATCACCCCAAGGTCTTTTCCCACCTTGGTAAACGCCGCAATCGCCTTATCCAAATGCTCTGTATCATGCGCAGCAGAGATCTGCACCCTGATGCGGGCCTTGCCTTGTGGAACTACAGGATAGTAAAACCCGATCACATAAATACCTTCTTCCAGCATTTTTGCCGCAAATTCCTGGGCGAGTTTAGCATCGTAAAGCATCACCGGAACGATTGGGTGTACGCCCGGTTTGATATCGAAACCTGCATCAGTCATTTTCTGGCGGAAATACTGGGTGTTCTTTTCCAGTTTGTCGCGCAGATCAGTGGTTTCGCTCAGCATGTCCAATACCGCTATAGAGGCGCCGGTGATAGACGGCGCAAGCGTGTTAGAGAACAAATACGGCCTTGAACGCTGGCGCAGCATATCGATGATCTCTTTACGACCCGAGGTAAATCCGCCCGACGCGCCGCCCAGCGCTTTGCCAAGCGTACCGGTAATAATATCTATTTTTCCCATTACGCCATGGTGCTCATGCGTACCTCTGCCGGTTTTGCCCATAAAACCCGAGCAATGACTTTCGTCTATCATTACCAAAGCATTGTATTGCTCTGCCAGGGCACAAATCTTGTCCAACTGAGCAATGGTGCCATCCATGCTGAATGCGCCATCGGTTACAATGATGCGGTGGCGGCATTGCTGTGTAATTTTTAACTTTTCTTCCAGATCGGCCATATCGTCGTGCTTGTAGCGCTGGCGTTGGGCCTTGCACAAACGCACTCCGTCGATGATAGAGGCGTGGTTCAATTCATCTGAAATAATAGCATCCCGCTCATTGAACAACGGTTCGAATACCCCGCCGTTGGCATCAAATGCTGCAGCATATAAAATGGTGTCTTCTGTACCTAAAAATTCGGCAATCTTTTTTTCCAGTTCTTTATGTATATCCTGTGTGCCGCAAATAAAGCGTACCGACGATAGTCCGTAGCCATGCGTATCCATAGCAGCTTTAGCCGCTTCAATTACTTTAGGATTATTGGATAAGCCCAGGTAATTGTTGGCGCAAAAGTTAATTACTTCCTTGCCGCCCTGCACGGTAATATCAGCGCCCTGCGGAGAGGTGATGATGCGCTCGCGTTTGTATAAACCCGCATTTTCAATTTCAGTAAGTTCCTGCTGTAAAACCGGCTTCAGTGTATTATACATAATCTGTGGATTTTTGAAAGGGCAAAATTACGATTTTGATTTCGGATTTTTACCCATGCTTTATTGGAGAACGAAGGAGTAATGTAGCGTAACGGACAATAATGACGTGCCGGGGATGCGCAATTGAGACTTGTGGGAAACGTTATTCGCCCGTTTTTTTTGGAGGTACAAATCTCGCCTTATAAGCAGGTTTCTTTTCAGATGTTTCCTGGGGCAGGGCAATTTCATCAACTGGTTTAACGTCTTCTGTGTCAACTTTAGGCTTTGGAGGCACAAAGCGTGGCTTGTACGCAGGTTTTGCCGGACTTTCAGGAAGAGGCGCAGCAGATTCTGCTGCCGGTTCTACAGGTGACGTTAACTCATCTTCCTCAACTTTTGGCTTCATTTTAAACCTCGGCACAAAACCGGCAGGCTTGGTTGCTGCTGTTTCCTCTGGTTGTGGCGCAGCGGGTTGTTCTGTCGCCGGCGTTTCCGCTGGTTTCTCAACAGTTTTAACGGTGGTTCCAGCTCTGAACTTCGGCGTGAAACCCATTTTGACTGTTGCAGGTGCCGGATGTTCGGTCAAACTTTCGGTAATCGTCTGTTCGGCTATTGGATTAGCGATAGGCAGCTTCTCTGTTTTTTGTTCCGGCGCCAACGGGAATTGCCGCCGGGTTTTATTGAACCAATATTTTTTGGTGTGATCGAAGCTTTTCTCGCCCATTTGCTCGTAATGGGTTTTAAATTCGGAAAATAAAGCGGGTTCAGCCTTTTGCAAAGCCGCCGTATCTATTCTCTTTTTTTTGAAAAACTCATCGAAAGTCAACATCGGTATTGAGCTTATTGAAATGAATGCCTTTATCGGTTTGGTCCCAGTCCTCGCGTTCCTCGTCGCTGGCATTTTTTAATTGCGGGAACCATTCTAACGGGAAAGCAAGCTGTTTGCCGTCTGCTTTTTCCACAAAAAGCAAACCATTAGCAAAGGTTACCTTTACTTTTTTTTCTTGCTTACGCGAGGTGAATAGTGGCATGGGATTTAAGATTTCAGAATTACGAATTTAGATTTATTGTATTGATCGAAGAAATCGTAATTCTAAAACTGTAAATCTAAAATCACAATTACTCCGCCAAATTATGGTACACCGCCTGCACATCGTCGTCCTCTTCCAGCTTGTCGATGAGTTTCATTACGTCGGCAACCTGTTCTTCGGTAACTTCGTGGAAGGATTGTGCAATACGCTCTAATTTAGCCGATTTTGGTTCGATGCCTGCTGCTTCCAGTGCTTTCTGCATCTTGCCGAAATCTTCAAAGGCGGTATGGATTACGCCTATATCATTTCCTTCTTCGTCGGCCTCCACAAAAAGTTCTTCCAATCCAGCGTCTATCAGTTCAAATTCCAACTCTTCCAGGTCGCGATCACCGGGAACAAATGTAAATACCGATTTACGGGTGAATATAAAGTCGAGCGAGCCGGTTTTGCCCAACGCACCGCCTGTTTTGGTAAAATAGCTGCGTACGTTTGCAACGGTACGGTTGGTGTTATCGGTAGCGGTTTCAACCAGTACAGCAACGCCGTGGGGCGCATAGCCTTCGTACACAATTTCTTCGTAGTCTTTCTCATCCCGGCTTACGGCACGTTTAATAGCGGCTTCCACGCGGTCTTTAGGCATGTTAACGGCCTTGGCATTTTGTACCGCGGTACGCAGGCGTGAATTGGTGTTTACGTCGCCGCCGCCGGCTTTAACAGCCATCACAATTTCTTTTCCCAAACGGGTAAACTGAACCGCCATTTTGGCCCAGCGCTTAAATTTTCTCTCTTTACGGAACTCGAATGCTCTTCCCATATAATTAGTTCATAGTTGATGGTTCATTGTTCATAGCCATCATTTATAGTCGATTGATCATGGTCATAACGACCAATTATTACAATCAGCGAATATAATATTTGTTTTTTAAACCTTAAGCGTTAACTGCCTTTAACCCTTGCCTTTCGGCTTTTAAACCCCTAAATAACAGTACGCAGGTTGGTCAGCATATCTTCCACCATTTTTGGCAGATCGTATTCCAATTGCCAACCCCATTCATTTTGAGCATAACTATCGTCTATTGATTTCGGCCAGCTGTCGGCTATGGCCTGGCGTGGGTCGCTGTCGGCATAGCTAATTTCAAACCCGGGGATATGTTTTTTAATTTCGGCGGCAAGCTGTTCAGGGGTAAAGCTGATACCGGCAAGGTTATATGAGGAGCGGATCTTGATCTGTTCTGCCGGAGCATCCATTAGCGAAATAGTGGCACGGATGGCATCGTCCATGTACATCATCGGCAAAGCCGTTTGGGCTGATAAAAAGCTCTCGTAAGAACCTTTTTTTAATGCCTCATGGAAAATATGAACGGCATAATCGGTAGTGCCGCCGCCCGGATTTGCCCGCCAGCCGATAAGACCCGGATAACGGATACTGCGCACGTCAACCCCGTATTTGGTAAAATAGTATTCGCACCAGCGCTCGCCGGCCAGTTTGCTGAAACCGTAAACCGTGTTAGGATCCATTACGCAATATTGAGGAGTATCGAACTGCGGCGAATGCGGCCCGAAAACGGCAATGGAACTTGGCCAGAATACTTTGGTAACCTTGAATTCCACGGCAAAATCGAGCACGTGCAGCAAGCCGGTCATATTTAGATCCCACGCTATTTTGGGCTTTTGCTCTCCCACAGCCGAAAGGATGGCTGCCAGTAAATAAACCTGTGTTGGGCGGTGTTTGTCGAAGATGTGGTGGAGGTTATCTTTATCCAGCACATTGGCTATTTCATAAGGGCCGCTGTTTCGGATAGCAAAGGCCGGGCTCTTTATATCTGAAGCTATTACGGCTTCGGCCCCGTGAATATTTCTTAACGCTTTAACCAACTCGGTACCAATTTGACCATTGGCGCCAATTATTAAAATTTTTTCGCTCATGAAATGCCAGTTATTACTTTGGCAAAGGTAAAAATTTGAACGACATGAAAACGATTTGTATAAATAAAGATTGCGTTACAGTTTACAATAAGCCAGTAGCATTCTTACAGGTTTTTTACAAGGAAGAAGCGTAAAATTAACACTAAGTAGCGTTCATCCGGTAAGGTTAGGTGATCTCTAAAATAGATATTGACGGCTCAATGTGTTCTTCGGGGTTTATAAAAATTCACTTCATCATAACGCTGTTATTACCTACTATTCTTATAGAAGTTATAGACTGAAAATATCAAAAAAAATCTGCATATTTGGCGTCAGTTTATTATTTATTATTTAACAAAACAATGAAAGTCGCAGTAGTAGGTGCCACAGGATTGGTAGGCACCAAAATGTTGCAGGTTCTGGCAGAACGCAACTTCCCCGTTACAGAATTAATTCCGGTAGCTTCAGAAAAAAGTGTTGGTAAGGAAATCACTTTTAAGGGTAAGCAGTACAAGGTAGTTTCTGTTGAGGATGCGATAAAACAGAAGCCCGATGTTGCCATATTTTCGGCGGGGGGCAGCACTTCATTGGCACAGGCGCCGCTTTTTGCAGCCGCCGGCACAACCGTTATCGATAATTCATCGGCATGGAGAATGGATCCAACAAAAAAACTGGTAGTTCCCGAAGTTAATGCAGATGTATTAACTGCCGAAGATAAGATCATTGCAAATCCAAATTGCTCAACCATACAAATGGTAGTGGCTTTAAAGCCGCTGCATGATAAATACAAAATTAAAAGGGTTGTGGTATCAACCTACCAGTCGGTAACCGGTACAGGCGTTAAAGCTGTAGATCAGCTTTTCAACGAGCGTAAAGGCATAGACGGACCTAAGGTTTATCCATACCAGATTGACCTGAATGTTCTTCCTCACATCGATGTGTTCACCGAAAACGGTTACACCAAAGAGGAAATGAAAATGGTAAAGGAAACTGTTAAAATTATGGGCGACGAAAGCATTAAGGTAACTGCTACTACTGTGCGGATCCCTGTGATGGGCGGTCACTCGGAATCGGTTAACATTGAGTTCCTGAATGATTTTGACCTGAACGAAGTTCGCGAGCTTTTGGCAAATTCACCTGGTATAGTAGTGGTTGACGACGTAGCCAACTTAAAATACCCAATGCCGCTTGACGCACACGACAAAGACGAAGTTTTTGTCGGCCGCATACGCCGCGACGAAAGCCAGGAAAAAACCCTGAACTGCTGGATCGTGTCAGACAACCTGCGCAAAGGTGCAGCTACCAATGCTGTACAAATTGCCGAGTATTTGGCAGCTAAGCATTTGATAGGACAGGCTGTAGAAGCGTAATTCTGTTAATCAGAGACTGGGGATTAGAGATAATTTCCGGAAAACTTGAAATATAAATGATAGGGATGATCTTGAGATCATCCCTATTTTGTTACCTGCGCTGCCGGATTATTCCATCAGATAAAAAACGCCATTATAACTTCCTTTTATATCTTTCCTTATCTTTGACCATGATCTCTTTCGCTCACCGTGTGTTTATGGAAGTGGCTGCCAACCTGAGTTTCAGCAAGGCGGCTCAGGTGTTATTTGTAACGCAGCCGGCTATCAGCAAACACATCAAGGCACTGGAAGATCAATACAAAGTGCCGCTGTTTGAACGAAAGGGTAACAGTATATCACTTACTGACGCCGGTCGTAAGCTTAATGAATATCTACTACAGGCAACTGAGATAGAACGTAAGATTGAATATGACTTATCTGTGTCAAGCAGCTTATCGCAGGCGGTAGGGCATTTGCGGCTTGGGGCCAGTACCACCATCGCGTTATATATTTTACCCCGCATATTGTCCGGTTTTCAGCATGAATATGCGAATGTAGACGTGCAACTGGTAAACCGTAACTCTGAATATATCTTAAACGCCCTCCTTAATCACGAGGTAGATATTGGCATAATTGAGGTTGATAATAAGCTAACCACGGTATCCTATAAGCCTTTTATAAGTGATGAGGTAATCCCAGTCTGCTCGGCCAACAGCCCGCTGGCGGGGAAATCGCTTACGTTAAAGCAGTTTATAAAAACGCCGCTGGCTCTGCGTGAGCGCGGCTCGGGTACGTTAAATGCGTTGCTTAAATCTTTATCGGGCCTCCATATTAAGCCTGCCGATCTTTCTGTAAAGATAAGACTGGGCGGTACCGAAGCGTTAAAAAACTTCCTCCTGGCCGACCAATGCCTCGGCTTTATGCCCCGCCCTTCAATTGTCCGCGAACTGAGGGAGGGAGATCTGGTAGAAGTTCCTGTGGAAGGGTTAAAAATTACACGCGATTTCTTTTTTATCCGCAGAAAGGGAACCGAAGATTACGGCCTGACGAGTAATTTTATCAATTATGCGCTCGGGCATATCAACGGTTAGTCTGCTTTCTCCATTTTCTTAAAACCATCTAAAATCTCACTTGTAATTACATATAGGTTAAATTGTGTAAATTAAACTATATATTATGGCAACTTTAAGTAATAGGAGGGTAGTGATCCTTACCGAAGAAGGATTTGAGCAGGTAGAATTGACAAGCCCTAAAGCAGCCCTGGAAGCCGAGGGTGCTACCGTACATATTGTATCGCCCAAACGCGGAAAAATAAAGGCGTGGGATAAAACCAACTGGGGAATTGAAATAAATGTAGACAAAGAATTAAGCAGCGTTAGTCCTGACGATTATGACGCGCTAATGCTGCCAGGCGGCGTGATGAACCCCGACAAACTGCGCCAGAATAAGGAGGCCATTGCCTTTGTATCCGCGTTTCTTGACGAAGGTAAACCTATTGCTGCTATTTGCCACGGTCCGCAATTGCTGATCGAGACTGGTATGATAGGCGGCAGGAACCTTACATCTTATCCATCACTCAAAACAGATCTCGAAAACGCCCGTGCGCATTGGATAGACCAGGAAGTTGTAGTAGATCATGGCCTGGTAACCAGTCGCCGTCCTGACGATCTGGATGCATTTAATAAAAAGATGGTAGAGGAATTTGCCGAGGGCGTGCATGCCTGATCATTCAACTTCGTTATTGTGAGGTACTAAGCAATTTCGTTGCCACCATTAGCGTCAATGTCCGCCGAGGAAGTTGCTTCGTATCTTGCAATAACAAGCAATTACTTAACCAACTCTTTCAATATCCCCGTCCCGACCGCATCGGTAGGTTCATAGGCATTAGACAGGATCACCACAGCAATATCCTTTTCCGGATTGAACGCCAGGAAGCTGTTACTGCCGTAGGTGCCGCCATTGTGAAAGTAATAGCTCACGCCATTTACCTGGATGATATGCCAGCCAAGAGCTACTTTCACATCTTTATCAAAAGTTACTTTATGAGTGAGCGAAATAGCTTTGAATAGTTCGCCGGAGCGGGGATGCATATTGGCACTGGTATATTTCAACAGATCGTTCATGGTGGAACGCAGTGCGCCGCAGGAGGCCAGCACGTCGAAATCCCAGGCTACGGTAGGCTGGCCATCGGAATTATAAACCGATACAAAGCGTGGCGAAATCAGTGGATTTAAATATTGCGCAGTGCTAAGCATCCCGAGTGGGCGTGTGATGACTTCACGCACCATCTGTTCAAATGATTTGCCGCTTACGTATTGCAATATCACCCCCAATAGGCCTACACCCAGGTTGGAATAAATATATTTTTCGCCCGGCTTGCTGCTTAACTTACAGGTTTTTAAATAAGAATACATCAGCTGTTTAGTGTAGTTTTTATAGGGGTTAAAAGGATCGGTCATGTTATCCTTTAAATTATCGGGTACGCTCGGGAACCCCGCGGTGTGGTTGATCAGGTTAAGGAGCGTGATACCTTTAAGCGATTGATTGACTGCGATAGAATCGGGCAGGTACATGGTGATCGGGTCGTTTAGTTTTACTTGTCCCTGGTCCACATACCATGCAAGCAGCGTAGCGGTAAAAGTTTTGGTAATAGAGCCGATCTCGAAAAAATTATCAGCTGTGGGTAGTTTGCCGCCCCCTCTTTTCGTTTCGCCATAACTATAGATCGTGGTTTTGCCGCCTTTAATAACCCCGATACACAAACCCACGGTATTTGCTTTTTGAATGTATTGCCGCGCAACGCTGTCAACCTGCTTATCGGCGACCGATCGCATAGGGTTAGAAGTGGCCACCAGGGCGGTTTTGTCATTCACAGGTTCGGTGTAAGGCTTAAAAATAAAGGTTTCCAGTTTGTTTTTTTCGTCAAGACTGATGAATATCTGTAGCGTTACATTGGTCAGAACTGCTTTATAAGTAGCCATGCTGTTATTTACAAAGTTGATGAGCGAGGTTTCTTTTATCTCGCCCAAAGTAAAAAGCTGTTTTGTAGCTATTGTATTCCAATCGGTAATACTTAATTCTTTTTGAAAGGCACTGCCTGCAAGATTGTAAACCGCGTCGGCATTTTTTTCATTGAAATATTTTTTCACAAGCTCGAACACCGAATCTACTTTTTGCTGCTGACGTGTTTGGGCCGAAGTCGTGAAAGCAACGAAGAGGAAAAGGACAATCGTTAAGTATTTCATAAAACAACTAAACGCGCTTATTGAAAAATTAATGTAAAGGATCGGTGAGCCGGATGAATTTTTGCTCTTTATATCGCCAAACCAGGCGATAAAGTATTACACCGAGGATAAAACCTGCGGCATAAGTATAGCCGATAAAGTTGACGAGGTGGGCCGGATCGTCCGAAACGTACCGGAATATGCTGTTTATTGCTGTCAAAGCTGCAATGCTGATTATTGCGCACAATGCGAACCCGAAAAATATGCCGCCATAAACAACGCAAAACTTCACCATCCCTTTTTGCCTGGTTTCGTCCCAGTCCTTTACGAAAGCAATATTTTTAATGTCTTCCGGAACGAGGCCTTTTGCCAGATTTTTTTTCCGTTCGGCGGCATTGTTCTTCTGCTTTTGTATATCAGCTGCGTAACTTAAAACGTAAAGCATAAACACGGCAACCGTGTAATGCTGATAATAGAGAACGTCGAAAATAAACGTAATGACCGAGCACGCCACAATTATATCAAAACGACGTTTCTTTATAAAGCGGAATACGTTTTCCATGCGTGGCTGTTATGGTGTTTGGCCTGCCAGCAAAAAGAGCACCGCCATACGGATAGCTACTCCGTTTTCCACCTGGTCCAGAATGATTGATTGCTTGCTGTCGGCTACATCGCTGGTAATTTCCACGCCGCGGTTAATAGGGCCGGGGTGCATCACAATAATCTCTTTATCAAGTGAGTCGAGGATCTGTTTGTTCAAGCCATAAAGCATGGTATATTCGCGCAGCGACGGGAAATATTTAATATCCTGGCGTTCCAGTTGGATTCGCAGCATATTGGCTACATCGCACCAGTTTAGGGCCTTTTGCAGGTTATGCTCAACCTTCACGCCTAATGAGCCTATATATTTGGGGATTAATGTAGTTGGGCCGCAGACCATTACCTCTGCACCAAGATGTTTCAGGCAAAGGATATTTGAAAGCGCCACGCGCGAATGCAGAATATCACCTACAATCACCACCTTTTTGCCTGCTACATCGCCCAGTTTTTCGCGAATTGAGAAGGCGTCCAGCAGTGCTTGGGTAGGATGCTCATGAGCACCGTCGCCCGCATTTACGATCTGCGCCTTTACATGTTTCGACAGGAATACGCCCGCACCTGCATAGGGGTGACGCATCACCACCATATCCACCTTCATGGCCAGGATGTTATTAACCGTGTCGATCAAAGTTTCGCCTTTGCTTACAGACGATGACGATGCAGCAAAGTTCACCACATCAGCCGAAAGTCTTTTTTCCGCGAGTTCAAACGACAAACGGGTGCGCGTAGAATTCTCAAAGAAAATATTGGCAATAGTTACATCGCGCAGAGAAGGAACCTTTTTAATCGGCCTGTTCAAAACCGTTTTAAAGTTATCGGCGGTTTCAAAAATCAATTGAATGTCTGCCGGGTTCAAATCTTTTATCCCTAATAAATGCCTTGTGCTAAGTCCTGCCATGTTTTTATATTTCGGATCTATTTATTCTGCGCGTCATTGCGAGGTACGAAGCAATCTCTGAACTTACATGTTGTACATGCCTATCGGGGATTGCTTCGTACCTCGCAATGACGCTTGGTGATCTATCTTATTTCGCTTCTGAAATTAATGTTATTCTGTCCTCTCCATCTGTCTCGACCCAACTTACCACTACTTTTTGTGATGCAATCGAATCGACTTCTATCCCAACATAATCTGCTTCCACAGGTATATGACGAGAATATCTTCTATCAACCAACGCCAATAACTCGATTTTCTCCGGCCGGCCAAACGCCTGTAATGCGTCCATAGCTGCACGGATGGTGCGGCCTGTCCACAGTACATCATCCATCATGATCACCTTTTTGCCTTCGATGATAAAATCTATCTTGGTTTGATTAGGCACCAGTTGGTCGCGGCGGCGAAAGTCATCGCGATAAAAAGTAATATCAAGATCGCCTTGCAGAATGGTTTTGCCGGGCAGTATTTTGCGTAGTTCCTCGGCAATGCGTTTGGCTAAATAAATGCCGCGCGGCTGGATGCCGATAAGCACCGAATCGGAAAAATCATTATGATTTTCGATCAACTGACGACATAAACGCTGTAATGTAATTTGAAATTTCTGACCGTCGAGCAGTGTAAGATTTTGCATCGTATGGGTGGATTTGGGCAAAGGTAGTAATTTTTGGAGATTTGTTAATCAGTGATTAGAGATTAGTTGATTAGAGATTAAAGCGTAGCTTTAATAGGTTTCTAACAACCAAACAACTGAACTCTGCGTTTCATTTAACCATCACTGCCTAATCTCTAACCTCTAATCACTATCACCCCTTTGGGGTGATTAACTTTTTGAAATATAATTGTATCTTCAAAAAGTTTTACTGTTAATTATAACTGACCCTTATTATGAAGTTCTTAAACAAAGGCTTTTTTGTTGCGGCTTTGGTTTGCTGCACATCTATGCATGGCTTTTCGCAGACTTACCAAGCTCCCGAAAGTCAGCCGACGGATTATTTAACGCCCGCTTTTCATGCCGGCCGCCGGCAGGCACTGCGCGATATGATGCCCGCAAATTCCGTGGCGGTGATATTTGCCTATCCGGAGCGCGTGTTCTCGAAGGACGTGAATTACGTTTATCACCAGAATCCCGATCTGTATTATTTTTCTGGTTATAATGAGCCTGATGCCATGTTGCTTGTCTTCAAAGAAATGCAAACCGATGCTGAGGGCAGCTACAACGAAATGATCTTTGTGCGTCACCGCGATGCCGCACAGGAATCATGGACTGGCAGGCGCTTAGGCGTTGAAGGTGTAAAAGCGTCACTTGGCTTCAAACGTGTTTACAACAGCGGGGACTTTGAGAAATTTTCGCCGGACTTCAAGAAATTTAAAACTATTATTTACGATGACCTGGAAGAAGGTACGGGCGATCTGAAAAAGCTGGTAGTATCCTTTAAATCAAAAGCAAACCTGAAAGACATCGATCCTGCAGCTGATAATTTTCTGCAATTAGCCGCACAGAGAGGCACACCTGCCAATATAGGCAGGGTGGTTACTATGATGAAGTCAAGGCTAAGCGCAGAACAGATTAACAGTAATGAGTTGCTGAAAGAACTGGCCGACAAGCCGGATTCGGTCACCCTTGCAGATGTGAAGGCAAAAGTAAAAGCTAATCCGTCTGGCAAGGCGTTATTTGCAGAATATACAGACGAACTGCGTGGTGTTAAAACACCTGAAGAACTGGCGCTGGTAAAGAAGGCTGTTGTGATATCGAGCATAGCACATGCTGAAGCTATGCGTGCCGTAAATCCTAAAATGTCTGAACGCCAATTGGAGGGTGTAATGCGCTACGTACATGATAAATACGGTGCTGAAGAAGAAGGTTACCCACCAATTGTTGGTGCTGGTGCAAATAGCTGTATTCTGCACTACGAAGAAAACAATGCAACTGAGGTGAAAAACCAATTGGTGCTGATGGACGTGGGCGCAATGTACCACGGCTACTCTGCCGATGTTACCCGTACCTTCCCTGCAAACGGTAAATTCACTGAAGAGCAAAAGGCTATTTACAACGCTGTTTACGATGCCCAGGAAGAAGTGTTCAAGCTTTGCAAGGAAGGCGTAAACTACAGCGAACTGGAAACCAAGACGCGCGAGGTATTGTCTTCAAGATTGATTGCCTTGGGCTTAATCAAAGATGCCAAAGACGTAGGCAAATATTATCCGCATGGTGTATCGCACCACATTGGTTTAGACGTGCACGATAAAGGCGGCTACGGTGTTCCGTTAAAAGCCGGGATGTGCATCACTGTTGAGCCGGGAATCTATATCCCAGCGGGCAGCCCATGCGATAAAAAATGGTGGAATATAGGCGTTCGTATTGAAGACGATGTACAGGTAGGTAAAGATGGCGGCATCCTGTTATCAGTTGATGCCCCGCGCAAATGGCAGGACGTTGAAAAAACAATTGCCGAAAAAAGCATTTTCGATGCAGGAAAGTTTCCTGAATTGAAATAAAGCTATAGATAACATTCATAAAAAAGGCTTGCAAGTTCATATTGCAAGCCTTTTTTATTTAATCCTTCTCCATTTTTGTCATTGCTTCGTTTTGCAATAACAAAGTTTGTAAACATGGTGGGAGAATATGAACAGCGTGTATTATCAGCCATGATGGCGTTGTTTACTTAGAAGAAGCCAAGTCTCGCAGCATTTTCATTACCATTTCGGCATTCGCTTTCGCTATAAAAATGTGATCATGATAAAAGGCTGCTACCACGTTGCGGTAAATACGGGCGTTGCCAGGCGCAATTGCGAATGCTGCCGTGAGGCCAATGGCTTCAAAAACATAATCACTTGCTTTCAATCGGGGCGCATTGTCTGCAGCAATGGTCTAACTTGGTTGCCCGTTCACGGTATCAAAAATAAAAAGCCCCGCCTGAAAAGGCGGAGCTTTAAGGATTAAATTATTTAAACTTACTGAGCAGCTTCTTCGCCTTCAGATGTTTTCTTGGCAGTGGTAGCTTTACGTGCTTTGTTTTCAGCACCTTCCATTTGCTCTTTTAACTGAGCTAATACGCTAAGATCACCAAGAGTTGATTTCTCAACCGAATCTTTTACTTTTTTCACAGCGTTTGTAGCAGCTTTTGCTTCTTTTTTACGAGACTCAAATTCTTGTACGCGCTGCTCAGCACGGGCTTCTTCCCAAATGCGTGAGTGAGAGATAACGATACGTTTGTTTTCTTTGTTAAATTCAATGATCTTGAATTCAGCAGTTTCGTCAGCTTTAACGCTCTTGCCGTCTTCTTTAACCAGGTGTTTAGTTGGGCAGAAGCCTTCAACACCGTAAGGTAAAGCAACGATAGCACCTTTGTCGGTTACTTTCAACACAGTACCTTCATGAATCGAATCGATAGTGAAGATGGTTTCGAAAGTATCCCAAGGGTTTTCTTCAAGCTGTTTGTGACCTAAGCTCAGTTTGCGGTTCTCAATATCAAGTTCCAACACCACCACGTCTAATTTTTCACCAACTTTAGTGAATTCGTTAGGGTGATTAACTTTTTTGCTCCATGAAAGGTCGCTGATGTGGATCAAGCCGTCGATGCCGTCTTCCAGTTCAACAAACACACCAAAGTTGGTCATGTTCTTAACTGTAGCTACGTGCTGAGTGCCTTGAGCGTATTTCTCGCCGGCATTCTGCCATGGGTCAGGCGTTAATTGCTTAATGCCTAAGCTCATCTTGCGCTCGTCGCGATCCAGGGTTAATACCTGAGCTTCAACTTCATCGCCAACTTTCAGGAATTCCTGAGGGTTGCGCAGGTTTTGTGACCACGACATTTCTGAAACGTGGATCAAGCCTTCAACACCCGGGATGATTTCAAGGAATGCACCGTAATCAGCAACGGTAACGATCTTACCTTTAACTTTCGAGCCGATCTGGATGTTCTCATCAAGCGACTGCCAAGGGTGTGGGGTAAGTTGTTTTAAACCAAGAGCGATACGTTTTTTCTCGTCATCAAAGTCAAGCACAACAACGTTGATCTTTTGGTCTAATGCCAATACTTCGCGTGGGTGCTCTATGCGGCCCCATGAAATATCGGTGATGTGAAGTAAGCCGTCTACGCCGCCAAGGTCGATGAATACACCGAAGTCGGTAATGTTTTTAACGGTTCCTTCAAGTACCTGTCCTTTTTCAAGACGGGCAACAATTTCAGTTTTTTGGTTTTCAAGATCGTCTTCGATAAGCACTTTGTGCGATACCACAACGTTTTTGAATTCGTGGTTGATTTTAACAACTTTGAATTCCATGGTTTTACCCACATAAATGTCGTAATCACGAATTGGCTTAATGTCGATTTGTGAACCTGGTAAAAAGGCTTCAACGCCCATAATATCTACGATCAAACCACCCTTAGTTCTGCTCTTAACAAAACCAGTGATGATCTCATCATTGTCTAATGCAGAATTAATGCGTTCCCATGATTTCTGAGTTTTTGCACGTTTGCGTGAAAGTACTAACTGACCGTTAGCATCTTCCTGCGATTCAACAAAAACCTCAACAGTGTCACCAACTTTAAGTTCTGGTGTGTCACGGAACTCAGATACAGATACCAAACCATCAGATTTAAAACCGATGTTCAATACTACATCTTTGTTGTTGATGCTTACAACTGTACCGGTGATGATCTCTCCTTTGGTGATAGAGCTGAAAGTTCCATCATACATTTTTTCGAGTTGTTCACGGTCGCTGTCGCTGTAATTGCCAAATTTTTTCTCATCAGCATCCCAATCGAAATCTTCGTTGCTTGATGTGATTTTTGATTTGATCTCTTCGATAGAAATTGAATCAGCTTCTGACTCAATAGTTTCTTTCGCGCCTGATGCCTTTAGTGCGTCAAGCTCAGCTTCTTTAGCTTTTAATTCTTTTTCTGCTTCTTGTTTTTTTGCCATTAAATAATTTTTCTCCTTTTCCCAATTTGTTAATTGGGACTGCAAAGGTACGGATATTAATTTTATTAAAACAAAAGTATTTAAATGTTAAATGCTGATTTTAAGGGGATTTTAATAATAAAATGAAGGTTTTTGCCAGTTGGGGGGGATTAAGCACCGATGACGATGCTCTGGGAAAGCGCTTGGACAGATTGGTACAGACGATGTAAATGACTTTTACCTGAATTTACAATACTTTGCTTAAATTGTAACATTTATAATCGCATGAACCTGAACTGGATTTTTAGATGTTTTTTTGTCGTCCTGATATCGGTCAGCTTGTCAAAGGTATCGGCGCAGAGCCTGAGATCAGCTAATGACACTGTTGAACGCCTTATAAGCGCAACAATGAACAACCAGCATGCTAAGCTTTTTGTGCATTTCGACAAGACGATTTATTTGCCTAACGAACCTATTTGGTTCGCGGCGTATATGCTTAGTGACGAATCCTCTCATCAACCTAATGTACTCTCCATGCTTTTGGTTGATAATAAGCGCACCATTATTGCTCAAAAGAAATTCCTGATGACTGAAGGAAAATCGGCAGGTAGCCTTACCATCCCCGATACAGTGGTTGCGGGAGGCTATTCAATTTTAACATATACCAATTATTTGCAAAAAGGGAAACCAGAAGCATTGTTTATACAGTCAATTACAATTAAACGAGTTGGTGAAAATGAAAAGCTTGCGTCGCTGAAAACGCCGGTTACTGCAATCGATAGTAAATCGGTTTCCTCAAAAATAAATATCAAATTTTATCCCGAAGGAGGGGATCTCATTGCCAATTTACCATGCTATGTAGGATGGGAAAGTAAGGACCAGGCGGGAAACCCGCTAATGATAAAAGCAGTATTGTTAAAAGATGGGGATTTTATCGATACGATTAATACGTCGGTGTTTGGAATGGGAAAGTTTTTTATAAATCCGAAGTTGAAAAGCAAGTATACTGTGAGCACAATTGACGGCAATTATAATAGCATTATTGACTTGCCAGAGATTAAAACCCGCGGGGTTTCGCTAATATCACCATCATCATTGGTAAAAGATACATTACTGGTAAAAATTGCAGGCACATTGGCAGGGCGGTATCATATAGCTATCCATAATAGCCGTAAGGTGTTTGCCGTACTGACTAACGTTGATATGAAAGATGGTAAGTTGCTTAAAATAGCGTTGGACAGCGTACCGCCAGGATTAGCAGCAGTGACTGTATTTAACGACTTTCAACCTTGTGCAGAGCGTGTTTTTTATGCTCATTATGGTGCCGGACAAATGTTAGCTGTGAAAACAGATAGTTTGATTTATAAAAAAAGGCAAAAGGTCACGCTTTCATTTAACGTGAACAATGCTGCCCGTGCTACAGTATCGGTTGCTTGCATGCAGATTAACCGGATAGACCGGCGCTATTTTAAGGATATCGACAGTTATCAATATTTGGATCGTGAGATGGATTTTTTACCTCCGCAACTAGACGGCGCGGGAAATCCGGACGAAGTCTCGAAATATCTTGAGGATGTGCTTTTGATACATGGATGGCGAAGATTTATTGATACAATGCAATCATCGACTATTGCCATTGATTCCGTTTCTGCTTTTAATGGAATTATCACGGTCAATAAAAAGCTGGTTAAAAAGCCTGCCGTATTGACTTTAATGGGAAATTCTAAAGTACTTTTTATTAATACCGACAAAGCTGGAAAATTCAGCATTGCTAACAGTGATCTTGTTACCGCCGACGGTAAAATGTTATCTTTGTTCGCAACCGGGGATGATGCTTCGGCTACTCACATCAGCATCACCGATCCCTTTATTCAAATAAATCAATCGCTTGTTGGCAATTTGTCCGTAACTATTCCGGAGGCTTCATTGGTAGATTCGGCTTATCAACCCGAGCCATTACTAACTCAAAATCAGCTGCTTAAAGAAGTAAAAATAGAAGCACGAAAAGATAATCAATTTTTTAATGCAGCCGCCACGCCGGGTTTTCATACAAATGCGTGCGGCGATTATGTTTGCCTGGCCAATGGTTTAAATTGTCCATATCCGGGACATACCTACAGAACGTCGGTTCCGGTAAAAGGTCACAAATATTTTAGGCACGATTTTCTGAAACCGGATGGGTGGTTGGCGAGCAATGACATTGTTGTGTATGAAGGATGCGAAATAAAAAATCAAAGCCTTATCCGTTTTGAAGGTGTAAATCTAAATAAAGAGTTCTACGCTTACGATGGCTCCTCTTTCGCTTCTGCCGAACCTCTATATAACTCAACTTTATATTGGAATAGCGAGGTTAATTTAGATAACGCTAAACAAGCAAAACTTAGTTTTTATACAGGCGATATCAGCGGAGCGTTCTATGTTATTGTTCAGGGTGTTACCGATACTGGTTTAGTTTATAACAAGATTAGGTTTGAAGTTGTTAAGTGATAACGTGTTAAGAATATTATGAACCAGCCAGTTTTTCCTCTATCTCATCAAATATACTCATGAAGTTGCCGAGCAAGCCTTCGCGATAATCACTCAATATATAATTCATCGCTGCTTCATGCTCAGGGGTAAATGGATCTCTCCAAACACGCATACAGATCCGTTTCAGCGCATAGGCTATTTTTTCTGTTTGGGCGTAGGTGAACAGGTAGCGGCTCTTTTTAAAATCTTCAAAAAACTTTAAAAACACAGCAGTATTTTTCATCCCCGCAAAGGTCAAAAAATCATCTATAATTTCAGGCTTACATCCGGCAAGGTGGTCGTAAAATATCTCTGCGGAGACTGTTTGCGTGGTAAGCAACAGATTGTCGAGGATTAATTCTATAGCGATGTGTCCTAAAAAGAACGGCTTTACCGGCGAACCTTCAATAACAGGCCGCAATAATAATTTAAGCTGATGTGAATGATGCAGGAAAAATTCAGCCGAATGAAAATGACGATCCACCTCCAGGTGTTTATTCCAGCCATCAATAATGAAATTTATATCGGGGTTGGCATGACGGAGCTTTTCGGGATGTAGTACAATTGTTTTATCGGCATTTTTCAAAAGATCGGGTAGCACGGTTCCCAGTGTATGGTAACAATTATCTGTATTACGGTCGAAATAAAAGTGTGATAAAAAATTCATAATCCGCCTCCGGGTACTCGTTCAACCCAAAATAAGCAAAATTGTTGTGATAGCTAAATACTGTTTCTGTTAAGTTACAGTTAATACCCCGCGCCGATAGCCGGTGTTTTTGCCGGCAAATGGGTATATATAACTACGCGAGGTGTTATCAGGTCATTTCTATTATATTTGCGCTCCCGGAAATTACGGGAAGAATTTACGATATAATGAATTTTGTTGAAGAATTACGCTGGCGCGGCATGCTGCATGATATCATGCCCGGAACTGAAGAACTGTTAAATAAGGGAATGGTATCGGGCTATATTGGCTTTGATCCAACTGCCGATTCATTGCATGTGGGCAGCCTTGCCCAGATCATGACACTGATCCATTTTCAGCGGGCGGGGCATAAACCTTTTGCTTTGGTTGGTGGTGCTACCGGTATGGTGGGCGATCCGTCGGGCAAATCGCAGGAGCGTAATTTACTATCTGAAGATGTACTACAGGCTAACCTGGCCGGCATTAAAGGTCAGCTGGAAAAATTCCTCGACTTTGATTGCGGTGCTAACAGCGCACAGATGGTTAACAATTACGACTGGTTCAAAGATTTTACTTTCCTCGATTTTATCCGCGAAGTAGGTAAGCACATCACCGTTAACTACATGATGGCGAAGGACTCGGTAAAAAAACGTCTGGAAGGCGAAACCGGCATGTCGTTCACTGAATTTACTTATCAACTGGTGCAGGGGTATGATTTCTACTACTTATGGAAGCATAATAATTGCGCGCTGCAAATGGGCGGCTCCGATCAGTGGGGTAACATTGTGACCGGTACCGAACTGGTGCGCCGTAAAGGGGCAGGGGAGGCGTTTGCGCTCACCACCCAGCTCATCAAAAAATCGGACGGAACCAAATTTGGTAAAACCGAGGGCGGTAATATCTGGCTGGATGCTGCGAAAACTTCGCCATATAAATTCTATCAGTTCTGGCTTAACACCAGTGATGATGACGCAAAAGCATACGTCCGCATATTTACCCTTTTCGATCAAATTACAATTGAAGCTTTGGAAGCCGAGCAGGCTGCCGCTCCGCACCAGCGTGCGCTTCAAAAAGCTTTAGCAAAAGATATTACTATTCGTGTACACGGCGAAGCAGCTTATGAAAAAGCCATCAAATCGTCAGAGTTTTTATTCGGTAATGTTGGTATCGAATTTTTAAGCGAACTGAATGACGATGAAGTGCTTGGCTTATTTGAAGGAGTTCCCAATTTCAAAGTAGCGCTTGTCGACCTGCAACAAGGCATTAACGTGGTTGACCTGTTGGCGGCCCATGCTGCGGTTTTTTCGTCAAAAGGAGAAGCTAAGAAGATGATTCAGGGCGGTGGCACAGCGATCAATAAAGAAAAAGTTGCAACTGCCGACGATGTTTTCAGTACAGATAACCTGATAAGCGGCAAATACTTAGTAGCACAAAAGGGCAAAAAGAATTATTTTTTGATTGTTGCGGAATAGTTTTGAATTACGACAAATGGTAATTACATTTGTGTAAATGTCGTATATGCCAAAGCGGAAAAATGATGTCAACAGTCTTCAGGAACCCATGGTTGCTTATGTAACTTCGGGATCGGACAATCTTTTTTATAACTTGTTGGGTGATACCAAATCAGTTACTTACACTAATGATTTTGATGTTATTAACCTGGCGCGAAAAGGCTTTCCCAAACAGGTGCTATTGTCACTTGCTAAGAAAATTTCTTTGAGCATCCAGGAATTAGCCAATATTATACACATTAGCGAACGTACCTTACAGCGCTATGATGACGATGCTATTATCAAAACCGAATATGCTGAAAAGGCTGTTGAACTTGCCCGCCTTTATGCCCGTGGTGAAGAAGTTTTTGGCTCTATTGATAAATTTAAACTTTGGATAAAAGCCCCGAGCCTTATTTTCAATGGTGAAGCTCCTGTTACTATTCTTGATACTTCTGCAGGTTTTGATATGGTATTCCGTGAGTTAGGCCGTATTGAGCATGGTATTTTTGCCTGATGATACTTTACCGCCTCACAAAATGTATTTACGCTGATGATCTCAGCGGCATAGGTGCCCGGCTATTTGGAGGAAGATGGACCAGCGTTGGAAAACCTGTAACTTATTTAGCGTCATCATGTGCTTTAGCTGTGCTCGAAGTATTAGTTCACCTTCAGCCTTTGATGCTTCCCGATGATTTTTGCCAAATGGACATTGAGGTTCCGGATAACAGCCTTGTAACAATAAATACGACCGACCTTCCATCAAACTGGAAAGATGTTTCTCCACCTGATATATTGAAAAAAATAGGTGATAACTTTATCAGCCAGCAAAAATATTTAATATTGAAAGTTCCGTCATCAATTGTCCCAACAGAACATAATTATCTGCTTAATCCTTTGCATCCTGATATAAAAAAGGTGAAGATTATTAAGAAAGAACCTTTTGATTTTGACAGCAGGTTGGTTTGACAGCGACAGAACATGTCTCTTTGTTATTCTGAGCGTGAGCGACTGACTATTTCTTGAACTAGGTGAACTTATTCAACAAGACATTAACGAATGAATAGTCGGCCTACATTGTATAAAATCCTTCACCAGCATTCAGGATGACAAGTAATGGCGTAAAATTAGAATGCTTTAAAGATCACTCAGTAAATCCAGTTTCTTCGCGTTATATTCTTCCTGCGATATCAATCCGTTATCAAACAGCATTCTTAATTTTTTCAGTTTTTCGGTAAGTTCATCTGGTTTTGGCGCTGCCTGTACAACCGGAGCTGCAATAACCGGCGCGGGAGCAGGTTCTGCAACTGGAGCAGGAGCTACTTCCTGTGGAATTGGATTTACAGGCGTAATGGGGCGTTGGGTAGCAAATTGAGCGGCATGCTCAAACTGAACCGCCCCCGATTCTGCACGTTTCTCTTCCAGGTCACGCAGGCGGCGGGCTTCACGCTCAGCTTCCTTGCGCTCCTGTGCGTATTGATATAGTTTACGGGCTTGGATCTTAGGCAGGTAATCCACGCCCATTTCGGCGCCATTAGTGGTTTTTACGCTGAATATTGCGCCGATAATTTCCTCTTTTGTATAGACGTCGACAATGTCTTTCCAAACAAAATCAACAAATTTTATAGTGAGACCGAGGTTTGCAGGGGTAAAGAATAAAACGCGTTTATTGGTCAGGGCAACGCAATCAGGAAAAAGGTTAACAATCGGTTTTTTTTGAACCGCAATGTATAATATCTCTTCGCCCGTGGTTAGCAGGTCGGTAAGGCGCAGGTAAATTTTTTCAACTGCTTTCGGGTCCTGCTCATCGTTCAAAAATTTCTCGATCATGATTGTGCTTTCTATTACGATGCAAAAATAATAATATTATGTTAGTACCAAGTTAAGTTTTAAGCTATCAGTAAATTGCAACCCCTGATATCAGAATTGTCGAAGCGGCCTAAAACTTCAAAGGCACCATCGTCATAAACCTTTCCCAAATCCTTTGTGGCGATAAATGAGCAGGAGTTGATATTAGCCAGATCGATAATGTTAATGCCCCCGGTTTTGTTGTTTTGCAGGATTTCAAGCGGATCATTCGGATCGCGGGTCAATATCTTCATCCACGGCGGACAATAGAATATGCCCTCGCCCTTTGAGTATGCCTGTGATAATAATTCCGTCATCCCGTATTCAGAATGAATAGCACATACACTAAAGCCGTCGCAAAGCTGCTGATGCAATTCCTCGCGAATCATTTCTTTTCGGCGACCTTTCATTCCACCGGTTTCCATCACGATCAACTCCGGGAAGTCGATTTTATAGCTTTCCACAAAATCAAGCAACGCAAAGGTGACACCAATAAGCAGGGTGGGCTTTTTGGTTTCCTGTTGCTTTTTTAGTTGATTGCGCAACTCCTCATGGTTATACAGGTAAAAGCCGCTATCCGGATTTTTTGATTGTTTGATGAGGTCATCCGCCATAAAAATGAGCGATGAACCCTCCCGTTCCAGGTAAGCCGGTAACAAGGCAAGAATGGTATATCGCTCCACATTGCCGTAAAACAGTGTAAATGCCTTTCTAAAACTGTCTGCATACCAACTTACATCGGTTACCAAATGACTGCTGGTAATCATTCCAGTGGTTCCCGAGCTTGTAAATGTAACTTCCGGGGCGGCGTCTGAACTCAACACCCGGTGGGATTTGAAAAACTCAACAGGCAGGAACGGAATTTGCTCAAGCGCCTCAACCTTAGCCGGATCAATCTTTAATCCCGCAATAAAATCATTATACACACTGCAGTTTGCTGCCTGGTGCCTAAATACCTGAAGCGACGTTTGGGTAAAAGCCTGATGGTTATCGATAGAAAATACCTGCTCCTTGTTCATCCGCACAAAGATAAGTGCATAACACGGAATTGAAGCATTACGCAATTCAAGAATAACAGGCAGCGTTATATATGCTGTGAAATTTACTTGTTTTATACAAACAAGGTTTAATTTTTACAGTTATAAAATTAACATTTGCATAATTTTTTTAAATTATCTATTCAAGAACAACCCAATGAAAAAGCTAAAAGTAATAGTACTCCCGGTTATGCTGAGCCTGTTTTTTATTTTGATATCGGCTACCAGCGACGGCAATAAAGAAACCGAGCGTGTCCATAACGCTTCGAACGTGTTAAAGGATTTTGGAAAAGTAGAAAATGGCATCCCTCACAATCTGCTCTCTGAATGTGAAGGCGTAGTTATTATACCAAAATTGATTAATGCCGGACTGATTGTTGGCGGTAAACGCGGCAGGGGCGTAGCTATGGTAAAAATGGACAACGGTAAATGGAGTGACCCTGTTTTTGTAACCATGACCGGTGGCAGTATAGGCGCGCAAATAGGCGTACAATCTGTGGATTTAGTGCTGGTGTTTCGCCACAAAGGCGTTCTGTCGAAAGTTAAAAATGGCGACTTTACCATTGGAGGGGACGCATCGGCTGCTGCGGGACCTGTTGGCAGAAGTACCTCTGCCAATACTGATTATCATTTAGATGCCGAGATCTACTCTTATTCACGCAGCCGCGGTCTGTTCGCTGGTATCAGCATTAACGGATCTAACCTCGGTATAGATAAAGATGCTAACAAAAACTTCTACGGCACTAATCTGACCTCGAAAGAAATCTTCGACATGGCAAAAAACGATTCAGAAGCCGTAAAAACATTGAAGGCCTCGCTTGAAGCTTTGTAAGCGTCATTGCATAAATGAACAAAAAATGCCCCGACAAATGTTGGGGCATTTTTATTATAACTATTTCTTATTCAGGTAGATGCCTTTACCGTCTTCTCTTTCGTAAATACACGTTTTAATAATACTCCCGATAAGGCAGACATCCCGCCAACCAACCCGCCAATAAGGGCGGTTATCAGCAAAAGCAATATCCAGTTAGGCAACATAAACATAGTGGCAACCCGTTTTGCAAGCATATTGTCGTTAGGTAAGCTTTTAAAAAGAGCAAGTAGTATCCAGACAATAAAAATTGCCGCAAAACCCGAAAAGAACGACCGCACGGCAGTTTTCCCGATAAACAAGGCTGCCAAAAATGAGATCACGGCGATCATCCACCACGGTAAGAAATATCCGCAGGCAAATGTTAAAATGAGTATGATAAAAAACAACATTTCTTTGATTTACGATTTTAGAGTTATAATTTCTGATTTCGTTATTTGATGATCTTTATTTTCCCAAAGTTAGGGTCGATTTTATCCTGTCGGACTTCTCATCAGCCGAGTTTAAAAACAAAAGTTTGTTCAGCTTGCCGTTATTCCAGGTGCTGAACATATCGTTAAAGTAAAAACTGCCCGGATTGCCAGATTCACCGCCGGGAAATACCCCATAGCCTTTAACAGTTGGCCCCATTTGCACCACCATCCGCCATGAGGGGCCATTGTTATTGCGCAGAGCATTGATAACGCCACCTGTACCCCCCGCAAAAAACCTACCTTCGCCCATGCCCGGTATGTTGGCCAGGTGATTAATAAATGTTTGTTTCACCATATCCCATTGCCATTTGTCGCCTGGTTTACCATGCTCACGCACCAAATCATCAATTGTTTTATAGAAAGCGCGATTCACAATGTCGGCACAGCTTTCTTTGGCCGGTGTGTGTATGTTGTCGAACCATTTTGAGTTGGCTTCAGTCAGTAGCAATTTTTCAGTACGATCGTATGAGGGGTATTTAAAATAAGTGTCTTTTCCGCCAAATTCATCGCCCCAAACCATCTCATAAAAATTACGCCACCAATTAAAGAAAATGCTTGCGCCTGCCGAGTTCGCCGCATAATGTTTATCCCAATTTTTAACAATATTGAAGGCTTTGTTTTGATCGTCGCTTAATTTTGTCGGGTCGGTATACTTTAACAATGCAGGTAGCACATCGTCGGCAAGCATGCTGTAATTATCCATCTGCATAATGCGCATACTATCTACCGTGGCTTTTTGTATGGCAGTAAGCTTGTTATTGATGCGCCTGTTGCGGTAATATTCCTCAAAACGCCAGTTGATATAATAGGGATAGGTTCTGTCGGCAGATTGCTGGTTAGCCGAACTCACAAACCCACGCGCCGGATTCTTTACCGTAGGGTTCTGATCCGCGGGGATCCATCCCTGCCAATCATTAGCCGGATCGCTGCCATCCATAATGTATTTACCCTGTTCGTTATATTTCAACGGGAACTTACCGTTCGGGGTAATGGCAATATCATTATCGCTGCTTGCAAAAATAAAATTCTGTGCCGGTGCGGTAAAGTGTGTAAGCGCTTCACGATAGTCGGCATAGTTTTTACCTCTGTTCAGGATATAAAAGCACAAGAACTCGTTCGATTCGTCGTGCGCTATCCAACGCAAGGCATTGCCTACAGGAACATTTTCGAAATAGTTTTTCGGTTTTTGTGCGGCTGTTTCATAAACTACCGGACCGTGATGGGTGTAGTAAACCGTATCAACTTCATCCGGCGCGCCTAGTATCTTTATCGTTTCAACGCGCTTTTTAACCGGGTTCCATTTGCTGTTATACCAATATTCGTTTTTGCTTTGGTCTTTGAATTTTACCTGGTACCAATCCAAAACATCCGCATCCACATTGGTAACCCCCCAGCTTATTTTTTGATTATAGCCGATGATCACGCAAGGCGCTCCCGGCAGTGATACCCCGTTCACATTTCCAGTTGGTGACGACAATTGTATCTGATACCAGATTGAAGGGAAAGTAAGGTTCAAATGCGGATCATTCGCCAAAATAGGAAATCCGGTTGTCGATTTGCTGCCTGCCACGGCCCAATTGTTGCTGCCTACACCCTCCACAATTTCCTTTGTTTTTATCTTTTCCGTCATCTGCGCTATGTATTCGGCAGATGGTTTTGGAATAGGCAGCGGTTTGAAATTCCATTTTGTGCCTGCCGGAACGATAGGGTCTTCATGAAACGGAAAATCAGGAAACAGATCGTCAACCTCTTTCGGTCCAAACTTTCGCAGATTATTGGTCATCGCAAACTGATCTGATCCGCCTGCTAAAGTTTCCGACATCAGTTTCAGTAAAAACACACAGTTGATAGGCTTCCATTCTTCCGGCGCGTAATTCAATAATTTGAATTCTATAGGGTAATCTTTTGGTGAAAGGCCTCTGATATAATTATTTACGCCTTCGGTATAGGCGGTAACCATTACTTTGGTACGCTCGTCGGCCATTATACCTTTTAATCCGTTTTCGGCTCCGTAAACCATGCCCATGCGGCGGTGGTAGCGGTCTATATCGAGCGCTTTTCGTCCTACAATTTCTGATAGTCGGCCGGAGGCGCTTCGGGTTTGAATATCCATCTGCCAGAGGCGATCACTGGCGGTGATATAACCTTGCGCATAGTAGAGGTCATGATCGTTTTTAGCGAAGATATGCGGGATGCGGTGCTCGTCATACCGAACAGTTACTTCATCCTGCAAACCGGCGAGTTTAAGCTTTTCTGATGAGCGGATGTTCTTGCTTTCGGCGTTTTGCCAGAAACCTGTTGATGGATTGAGGAACACGCCGATTGCGGGGATATCGCCAAATTTTGTTTCCAATGCCCAGATGAGTAATGCAGTAATTCCAATAGCGGCAATAGCTTTAAAAAACTTCATTGCGGAGAAGGGGGTTTAATGCCGAAAGATAAGCAAAAGAAGATTATAATTTAATACGGATTTGCGGTTCAAATGGATGAGGAATCGAGTCGTTATTATATTCGTTAATCAAAATTACTCCAGCAACAATGCATCCTCATCATCTGTCAAACTCAGCTGTATTACATCGCTACCGGCTATGCCTTCTATTGATCCCTGTATATGTGCCGCATTCAGGAGCACTTTTTCCAATTGTTTTTCGCGGGCTTTCCAGAGCTTTTCCATTGCGTCACGTTCTTTCTGGATACTCATGCGCATGTTTAAGAAACCTTCGCGAATTGCTTTCCATTGTTCGCTGAACTCACTGCTGGTCAGGTAATCGTATAAGAGGTGCATTTTATCACCCTTATTATCCTGCGATTTAGACAAGCTGTTTAACTTGATAATGCCATCCCGTAGAATATAAGCCACCGCGCGTACTTCGTCGAAAGAGCAGATCCAAACGCCGTCGCGCTCGCCGAAACAGTCCATGCCTTTAGGGTAACACTGACTTACGATCACCGCTACATCCACGCCGATGCTGCGCATGTCTTTTTTTAGTTTCTCGATCCAATCGGCGCCAAAGTCTTTGGTGCGCTTACTTTCGTAAATAATCCGACCACATTCCTGCCCAAACTGGTTGCGCACCGTTTGCACACAATCGGCGCCACGCACCCCCTTGCCTACTTCGGCTATCAGATCGAATGGGAAATTGGCCCGCAATAGTTCCTCTAAAATCAGTTCCTGTACTTCGCCCTGTAACTGCATAGAGCCTTGCTCGGCCTTACGCTTCATTTCCTCAGCCAGTTTTTTCTGATCGTCGAGTTGCTTTTCGAGTTCTTTTACCTTTAACTGGTAGTCGGTATCTTTCAGGGTGAATTTTTCAGCCTCCTGTTTCCTGATCTGCTCGGTAAGCTCATTCCGTTGCTCCTGTAGTTTGCGCTGCAGGGCTAACTCCAGTTCCTGCTCTTTATCAACTAAAGCTTTTTCTTTCTGTAAAAACTCCAGTTCCTTTTGTCTGCTTAATTTCAGCTTTTCATCTTTTTCGCTCACGCTATTTTGCAGCATCAGCAACTGGTTTTCAAAATCGGTTGCTATGGTTCTGCGAACGCTTTCCTCTACCGAGAGCTGCAATTGCTTTTTCTCATCGGCAAGACGCTGTTCAAACTGCTGCGCCTGTAGTTTTTCGCGATTGGTAAAGTCGTTTTCTTTTTTGCGGTATTCTTCCTCTTTGGCTTGCGTGTACTCCTGCATTTTAGTGCGAAGTTCCTTTTTATACTCTTCAGCCATCACCTCTTCAATCGGAAACCCAAACCCGCAGCTGGGGCACTTAACTTCTGTAGCCATAGTTTCAAAGATAAGTCAAAAGTTAAAATTTAAAAGTCAAAATTGAAACAGGTGCAGAATGAAGCAAATGCCCGATTACTGCCTTCCCTGATGCAGACTCAACCTGTTCCCATCCGGGTCTTTTACAGACAAGAACTTACCCCAGGGTGTGTTGTCGATATTTCCTACTTCGATGCCTTTGGCGGTTAGTTCTTTTACATCGTCGTCAACATTTTCAGTTTTAATAACAAAACCTTCTATACAGCCTGCAGGCATATTTGGGAACCAAGTTACCAGCGTAATGCTCGCATCCTGGCCGGGGAAACCCATTTGTATCCATTTATAGTTTTGGTCAAACGGTGCCTCCACTTTAACTTCTAAACCCAGTTTTTGGTAAAATTCTTTTGCCCGCTGTTGATCAGTTACGGGGATGGAAATAATTTCAATCGATCTCATTTTGTGATATTTTGGTTGGCGCTATTTACAAATTTTTCACTTAACCATTATAATAACTAAAAATTTAGTTATTATTGTTTTATGAAGAATGTTGCTGCTATCTTATTGTTTGTTTCTCTATCCGCAGGCGCTCCGGCCCAACAGGTCAAGCACGATACTGTGCTGATTCAGCAGATTGATACTATGTTCAAAAATGATCAGCTTTGGCGAAAAGAGTATAACAAGCTGATGAAAAAACAATCGGCTTACGACGAAGATACGATAGAAAAAAGAATGGCCGGGGCCGACAGCATCAATGCGCTGAAGGCTAAAGCAATCATAAATAAATATGGTTACCCGGGCTACAGCCTGGTGGGGGAGTGGTCGAATGATTTTTGGGCGATTGTACAGCATTGCGATGATGATATACCGTTCCAGGAACAGGTGTTGGCGCTAATGAAAAAGGAGATAGCCCATGATAACGCCAGCAAAGAGAACTATGCCTATTTATCAGACCGTGTTTTGGTAAATAAGCATCAAAAGCAGATTTATGGTACACAAGTTCATATCAACCTAAAAACAAAGAGAGCTGAACCCTTTCCATTAAAATACCCTAAAACCGTTGATGCTCTGCGAAAAAATATGGGCATGCAACCGCTTGCCGAATACATGAAAGGTTTCCAGTAATAAATTTCGCTGTTAACTAATAGTAAAATTGGAAGCGATTTTAGTTGTTCAAAATCGCTTCCAAAACTAAATTTTACTTTTTCATACAAGCAATCATTTTTATTCTAAATTTGAAATGCGGAGGCCTGGAAATTTTTCCTTTCCGCCCCAATTATATACCGGTTAAACCTGATATGAAAAAAGTATTATTTATTACGGCCTGCTGCCTGGCTATGGCATTGGGTTCATTTGCACAAATTCCGGCGCTTGACCGCGTAGAACCGATGTTCTGGTGGGTTGGTATGCATAATCCAAACGTGCAATTGATAGTTCACGGCAATAAAATTGCGAGCCGCAAAGTGGAGCTGAACTATCCCGGCGTAAAGCTTGTTGCAGTGCATAAAGTTGAAAACCCCAATTACTTATTTATCGATCTGCGCATTATTTCCGGCGCCAGTCCGGGAACGTTCCCGATAAAGTTTGTTAAAGCTGGTGAAAGGACATTAACTTATAGTTATGTGCTAAGGGCCCGTAACCATTCTGCCGACCGCGCGCAGGGCGTAACCACTAAAGACCTGATCTATCTCATCATGCCCGACCGCTTTTCGAACGGTGATAAATCCAACGATATAAACGCAAATATGCGGGAGAAAACGATAGATCGCGATTCGATGTTTAGTCGACATGGCGGGGATCTGCAGGGGATCATGAACCACCTCGATTACCTGAAAGATCTGGGGGTTACTGCTATATGGCTCACCCCGGCTGTGGAGAACGACGAACCCAAAGCGTCTTACCACGGATATGCCGTTACCGATCATTATAAGATAGATGCCCGGTATGGCACTAATGAATTATACAAGCAGTTTGTAGATAAATGCCATAGCATGGGTATGAAAGTGGTAATGGACTTAGTGCACAATCATGCCGGGACCGAAGGATATACCATTTTGGACATGCCAATGAAAAGTTGGGTGCACCAGTGGCCTAAATACACCAAATCGAACTTTAAATACGAGGCCGTGATGGACCCGCACGGTTCGGCGATGGATCGCAAGCTGATGCTGGATGGCTGGTTTGATCATCGTATGGCTGATATGAACGAGAATAACCCGTATCTGCAAAATTTCCTGACCCAGAATCACATCTGGTGGATAGAGTATGCAGGTGTGGATGGTTTGCGTTTGGATACTTATCCCTTTAACGACCCACCGTACATGGCCAAATGGGCACAGGATGTGAAAGCTGAATTTCCGCACATGACTATTTTTGGTGAGGTGCTTACCCCATACCCATACACCGAAGCTTATTTTACACAGGGCAATACCATGAATCGGGGCTTCGACACGCACTTACCGGGTATAACCGACGCTGCAGTAAAAGACGCCATCTACGCGGCATTGAACGATAAGGATGGCTGGGACAGCGGTGTTACGCACCTTTATACCGTAATTGCACAGGACTTTATGTACAAGGATGAAACGCGCAATACCATATTTCTGGATAATCATGACATGAGCCGCGTATTATCGGTTGTGGGTGAGGATATTAATAAATATAAGTCGGCGATGGCAATGTTGATGACCATGCGTGGCGTTCCGCAAATGTATTATGGCGACGAGATATTGATGAAGAATTTCTCGAACCCCGATGGTTTAGTACGAGAGGATTTCCCCGGTGGGTGGGATGGCGACAAAAAGAATAAATTTACCACCGCCGGCCGCAGCGACAAAGAGAACGACGCATTTAACTACGTGCGCAAACTGGCCAATTACCGCAAGGTAACCCCGGCGCTGCATGATGGTAAAATGATGCAATACCTGCCCGAACAGGGTATTTATGTGTATTTCAGGTACACCGATAAGCAAACCGTAATGGTGGTGTACAATAGCAACGAAAAGGAAGAAACCACGCCGACGACACGTTACGATCAGCGCATTAAAAATGCAAAAACTGCGAAGAACGTAATGACCGGCGAAATGGTCAATTTATCAAAACTAACCATCGAGCCGAAATCGACCTTAATACTGGAACTGATCGACGCCAAATAAATTAATGATTTAATAATTATTAGCTGTTTTTTTAACGGTTAATTGAGGATATTGCAAAACATGAACAGGTTGATTATTTGACGATTAACTAAATTCTGATTAACTAGATTTGCGACACAAACGATGAGTGATATAAAAGCCTGCATTTTTGATCTGGACGGCGTAATTGTCGATACGGCCGTTTACCATTTTAAAGCCTGGAAGCGTTTAGCTGATGAACTGGGCATTAATTTTACCGAACACGATAATGAAAGATTGAAGGGTGTGAGCCGTGTGCGATCGCTCGAGATCATCCTGGAACTGGGCAACGTTAGCAAAACACCCGCGGAGCAGGAAGCGCTGGCCACTAAGAAGAACAACTGGTATGTAGAAATGATTAACCGGATGACGCCCGCTGAAATTTTACCGGGCGCCAAAGAGTTTTTGGAAGCCTGCCGCACATCGGGAATTAAAACGGCGTTAGGTTCGGCGAGCAAGAATTCATCAACCATATTGAGCAAAATTGGATTATCGGATATGTTCGATACCATTGTTGACGGCAACCATGTGAGCAAAGCCAAGCCAGATCCGGAAGTGTTTTTAAAAGGTGCCGAAGCGCTTGGTGTTCAGCCTGCCGACTGTGTTGTTTTTGAGGACGCCATTGCAGGGGTAGAAGCAGCCAAAAACGGCGGCATGAAAGTGGTGGGTATAGGTTCGCCGGAAACACTTAAGGAAGCCGATATGGTGGTGAGCGGTTTGGATAAAATAACAGTTGAAGAACTGAAAGTTATATAAAGAAACTAAAAAGCTTTGCCATTGCGAGGTACGAAGCAATCTCCTCGCCAGCAGGAATGCCAAGGCACACCGTATCGTACCTCGCAATGACAAAATTTGATATTACAGATACAATTACAACATAGAATGAAGGACTACATTGAAGTTGATGAGTGGAAGATCATAGAGAACGGCTTTAACCCGCATTACAACAAAATATCAGAAAGTATTTTCAGCCTGGGCAACGGGCGCATGGGGCAGCGGGCTAATTTTGAGGAGGCCTACACCGGCGATACTTTGCAAGGCAACTATGTGGCGGGCGTTTACTATCCCGATAAAACCCGTGTAGGCTGGTGGAAGAACGGTTATCCCGAATATTTTGCCAAAGTGATCAACGCTGCCAACTGGATAGGCCTGGAGATATTGATAGGTGGAGAACAGCTCGATCTTGCCAAATGCGAGGTGCAGCAGTTCCGAAGGGAGTTGAATATGCAGGAAGGTTATCTGAAAAGAACTTTCACTGCTAAAACGGCTTTAGATAAAATTGTTGAAGTAGAATCTATCCGTTTTTGCAGTATGGCCGATGATGAGGCAGGTGCTATCAAATATACCATTACCCCAAAAAACTTCAGTGGCGACTTAACCTTCACGCCCTACATTGACGGTGACGTTGTAAATAAAGATTCGAACTATGACGAAAAGTTTTGGGACGAAGTAAAAAAAGAAAGCTGGAACGACGGCGGTTTTCTGCAAATGCGCACCAAGAAAACCGGCTTTGAAGTGGCTACAGGTATGCTTATCAGCGTGCTGCAAAGCAATGAACCTGTAAAACTGACCACCCAGGCTGTTACTAAAGAAAAATACATTGCCGCCAAATTCAAATTGCAGGCTTTAGAGGGACAAAGCATCAGTATTGTCAAATATGCGGCTAACCTGTCGTCGCAAAACTACCCGGCTGTCGATCTGGCTGCCAATTTGAAGAAATACCTTAACCGTATTGCCAACAAAGGTTTCGACGCTATGTTACAAGAACAGGCAGATGCCTGGGCGGAAAAATGGAAGATGAATGATATTATTATCGAGGGCGATGCTTCGGCACAGCAGGCTATCCGCTTCAATATTTTCCAGCTGAACCAAACTTATACCGGTGAGGATGATCGCCTGAACATTGGCCCTAAAGGTTTTACCGGCGAAAAATACGGCGGCTCGACCTATTGGGATACCGAGGCATACTGCGTTCCATTTTACTTAGCTACTGCCGATCAGAAAGTGACCCGTAACCTGCTGCTGTATCGTTATAAACAGCTCGGGAAGGCTATAGATAATGCCAAATTACTTGGTTTTAATAACGGCGCTGCGCTATATCCAATGGTAACAATGGACGGTACCGAATGCCACAACGAATGGGAGATCACTTTCGAGGAGATTCACCGTAATGGGGCTATCGCCTATGCCATTTTTAACTATGTACGCTATACTGCCGATGAAGCTTATTTGGCCGATTACGGTTTGGAGGTATTGATTGCCATTGCAAGGTTCTGGTCGCAAAGGGTGAACTGGTCGGCAGATAAGCAGCAGTACGTAATGCTTGGGGTAACCGGTCCGAACGAGTATGAGAATAACGTAAATAATAACTGGTACACCAGTACGCTTTCGTCGTGGTGTATGCAGTATGCTATGGATGTAATTGCCAAAGTAAAGGCTATCGCTCCTGAAAAATATAACGCTTTGATAAGTAAAATTGCCTTTAACGAGGAAGAAGAAACCGCCCGTTATAAAGACATTATTACTAAAATGTACTATCCGTACGATGAAAAAGAACGGGTGTTTTTACAGCAGGACGGCTATCTCGACAAAGAGCAAATCCTGGTAAAAGACCTTCCGGCGACAGAACGCCCCATCAACCAGAAATGGAGCTGGGATAGGATTCTGCGCTCATGCTATATTAAACAGGCCGACGTGTTGCAAGGGATTTATTTTTTCGAAGATCAGTACGATATTGAAACCATCCGTCGGAACTTCGACTTTTATGAGCCGCGTACAGTGCATGAATCTTCGTTATCTCCTTGTGTGCATGCTATCCTGGCTGCCAAGTTGGGTGACGAAGCCCGCGCCTACGAATTCTACCTCCGTACCGCCCGTTTAGACCTTGACGATTACAACAACGACACGGAAGATGGTTGTCATATTACGTCGATGGCCGGTACATGGATGTCGGTAATTGAAGGTTTTGCAGGTATGCGTGTGCGTGAGGGCAAGTTGTCATTCCAGCCGTTCATACCAGAAAAATGGAACTCATTCTCGTTTCACATTGGTTTCCGTGGTGCGGTGTTGAACGTAAAAGTTACCCGCGATGGTGTGCAGATCAAAAACCTGTCGGGTACCGAAACCACAGTATTGGTTTACGGCCGCGCACAAACTGTTAAGGCAAACGACGAATTATTGATAGAAGCTTAACCGATAAGTAAACATGCAAAAGGCAAAACTTTTTAAGTGGACGACAATTGTATTTATTATATTATTGCAGTTCAGCGCTTTTTCGCAATCAAAACATTCCACATCCCGGAAAAAAATGGAACAACCAACAGGCGACAAACTGATCATCTATCAAATGTTACCCCGCCTCTTCGGCAATACTAAAACGGTAAATAAACCTAACGGCTCGATTGAAGAAAACGGCTCAGGCAAGTTTAATGATATTACGGATAAAGCCCTGCAGCAGATCAAAAACATGGGCTTTACCCACGTTTGGTTTACAGGGGTAATTGAGCACGCTACCATGACCGATTATTCGGCTTTCGGCATTAAGGCAGATGATCCGGATATTGTGAAAGGCCGTGCGGGTTCGCCGTATGCCATTAAAGATTATTATGACGTTGACCCTGATCTGGCGGTAGATGTAAAAAATCGTATGGCTGAATATGAGGCGCTCATTAAGCGCACCCACGCCAACGGCCTGAAGGTGATTATGGATTGCGTGCCCAATCATGTAGCCCGCACCTACGGTTCTGATGTAAAACCCGGTAACGTAAGGGATTTTGGGCAGGATGATGATACCACCCAGGCGTTCAGTCCGAAGAATGATTTTTATTACATGCCGGGTCAGCACTTTACCGTGCCTGGTGGTTATAATCCAGGCGGTGATGAATTTAAAAGTCCGCTGAAGGATGGTAAGTTCGACGAACACCCTGCTAAAGCTACAGGTAATGATGTTTTCAGCGCGTCACCATCCATCAATGATTGGTTCGAGACCATTAAACTCAATTATGGGGTTGACTATCAGAATAACCGAACTCCGCACTTCGACCCTATCCCTCCGCTATGGAATAAAATATATGATATCCTGAATTTCTGGGCTGCAAAGGGTATTGACGGGTTTCGCTGCGATATGGTAGAAATGGTGCCTTTTGAATTTTGGGGGTGGGTGATCCCAAAACTGAAAGCTGAACATCCGGGCCTGATCTTTATCGGCGAAGCCTACAACAGTTCACTTTACACCAAATATATTAATACCGGCAAGTTTGATTATTTATATGACAAGGTGGGCTTGTACGATGCCATCAGGCGTTTAGTAAGCAATCAGCCTAACGCTACAACCTGGGATATTAATCACGTTTGGCACAACGACAGCAAAGATATTGACCAGCACATGCTGCGCTTTATGGAGAATCATGACGAGCAGCGTATTGCTTCGCGCGATTTTGCGGGCAACTCATGGTATGCCATTCCCGGAATGATCGTAACTGCAACCCTTTCAACCGGACCGGTGATGGTTTATTTTGGTCAGGAGGTGGGCGAGCCAGGGATTGGATCAGAAGGCTTTGGCGGCGATGATGGGCGTACCAGTATCTTTGATTACTGGGGTGTACCCGAACACCAGAAATGGATCAATAACGGCAAGTTTGATGGCGGACAATTGTCTGATGATCAAAAAAAACTGCATAGCTTTTACAGCAAATTGCTCAACACTGTAAGTAATAGCGATGCATTAAAAAATGGCAAGTTTTACGAGCTGATGGTTAACAATGAGCATCAATCCGGCTTCAACACTCGTCTGTATATTTATGCAAGATACACTGCCAAACAACGTATATTAGTAATAACCAATTTTAACCGCACCGAGCAAAATATCACCGTGAAACTCCCGCCAGACCTGCTTCAAGAGTTGAATACCAGCACCGCGGCAGAATTTACCGATATGTTAAGCGGAGCTAAATTTTACAGCCACGATCTGAGCGACGGGGTTACCATCAACCTTCCGCCTGCGAGCGGCATGCTGCTGGAGTTTTAAGATTCTCTGAATTAGAATTTGCAGGATTTCAGAATTACCTGAATTCCGAAAATTATTTAATTCTGTAAATTCTGATTCAGGCACCGAACTATTGACCAATAAAAAACCTATAAATATGGCAACAGGCATTTTGCGGAAACCTAAAATGAGTTTCTGGCAGATCTTTCACATGAGCTTCGGCTTTTTAGGCATCCAGTTTGGCTTTGCACTGCAAACGGGGAATGCCAGCCGTATTTTGCAAACTTTTGGCGCCGATGTGGAGCATTTGTCGTGGTTTTGGCTGGCAGCACCCATTACGGGGATGATCGTTCAGCCTATTATTGGCCATTACAGTGATCGTACGTGGAACAGGCTTGGCCGTCGCCGGCCTTACTTCTTGACGGGAGCTATCTTGTCGGGGCTGGCTTTGTTCTTTATGCCTAACTCATCTATGCTGGCGGCCATTATCCCGCCAATTGTAGTTGGTGCTGGGATGCTCATGATCATGGATGCTTCGTTCAACGTTGCGATGGAACCATTCCGTGCTTTAGTAGCCGATAACCTGCCCGATGAGCAGCACGATGCCGGTTTTTCGATGCAAACCTGCCTGATAGGCGTTGGCGCGGTGATAGGATCATGGCTGCCTTATGTATTTGCTAACTGGCTGGGCATTGCCAAAACAGCTGCACCCGGCCATGTGCCTGATAACCTGTTGTTTTCATTTTACGCAGGCGGCTTGGTATTGATTGCCAGTATTTTATGGACCGTAATTAAAACTAAAGAATACCCACCGGCAGAATATGCCAAATTTCACGAACCCGAAGCAAAAGGCAGCGAAAAGAAAGGCGGTCTTACCGAGATTTTTTCTGATTTGGCCAACATGCCCAAAGCAATGCGGCAGTTGGGAGTAGTTCAGTTTTTTTCGTGGTTTGCGCTGTTTTCTATGTGGGTATTTACCACCCCCGCCATTGCCGATCATGTGTACCATCTTCCCGCAACCGATACCTCGTCTGAAACTTATAACAATGCAGGCAATTGGGTAGGCGTACTTTTTGGTATTTATAATGCGGTTTCGGCGGTGTATGCTTTGCTGCTGCCTAAAATTGTTCGCAAAACCAGCCGTAAAAAAACACATGCCTTTTCGCTGATCATGGGCGGACTTGGCCTTATCTCGATATTTTTTATTAGCAACCAGTATCTGCTCATTTTACCAATGATAGGTATCGGGCTTGCCTGGGGAAGCATCCTGGCTATGCCTTACGCCATCCTTTCAAGCACTATCCCGGCAAAGAAGATCGGCGTTTACATGGGGATATTTAACTTCTTTATTACTTTTCCCCAAATAGTTAATGGGGTAATAGGCGGCCCGATTGTGAAATATTTTTATGGAGGCCACGCCATTTATGCGCTTGTGATAGCCGGTATTTTTATGTTCCTGGCTGCATTATCTGTGCTAAGGGTACAGGACGGGAAGGATATCCAGATCATTGATGTGGCTTAATTAGTCATTGGGGGGTGGAGTTGCAGGCGCAGTTATTTGATAAAATTGTCAATCCGACAGTAATGACGAATGGCTAAAAGTGGCACGGTAAATGGTTTTATATAAAGAGCTAATTTGTATATTGCGTACAACATACACAATGCGAATATTTGACGTAGCGAATAATTTTTTTTGATGGAAGAAAATATACTGAATAAGGAACTGCTGGCGGATAAGCTTATTGACGAAGAGGAAGAAGAGTTTCATCACCTGAATAACCCTGCCGAAGGGATAAAGCCGATCATTAAGAAGTACTTAGGTGTGCCCGATCGGGTTAATCAGCAGGATAATAAATTTTATTTTACTGATGGCGATGCGAAGGTTGAGGTTACCATTGTAACCGATGAGATTATTCGTGTAAGGCTTGCGCCGCATGGCGTGTTCCTGGAAGAATTTTCATACGGCGTACCAAAACTTGAACATAAAGCCACCGTTTTTGCCCTTCACGAGGATGAAAAAGAGTTTAAAGTTTCCACAAATGTGGTAAACTGTCATATCCGTAAAGAAGACTTTTTTATCTCATTTTCTGATAGCCAGAACCACGTTACAAGTTCTGATGCTGTACCTATGCACTGGGAAGAAAACGTAAAGTTTGGTGGCTATTACGTTTATTGTACGAAGACCTGCCATGATCAGGAAAGCTTCTTTGGCCTGGGTGATAAACCTACCGAGTTTAACCTGCGCGGCAAGCGTTTGAAAAACTGGAATACAGATGCCTATTCATTTGCATGGAACCAGGACCCGCTATACCGCAGCATCCCGTTTTATATAAGTTTAAATGATGGGATTGCACATGGTATTTTCTTCGATAATACTTTCAAGGCGCATTTCGATTTCGGCGCCGAGGACAAAACCAAAACCAGCTTTTGGGCTGATGGCGGCGAATTGCAATATTATTACATCCATGGTCCGCACATGATGGACGTGGTGAAAAGCTATCACCATTTAACCGGCACGCATCCTATGCCGCCGCTGTGGGCTTTGGGCTACCACCAGTGCCGCTGGAGTTATTATCCGGAGAGCAAGGTTCGTAAAATAGCTAATGGCTTCCGCGAGAATAAGATTCCATGTGATGGCATCTACCTCGATATCGATTACATGGACGGTTATCGCTGCTTTACCTGGAACCGCAAATATTTCCCCGATCCTAAGAAGATGATCAAAGAATTGAGCGCCGAGGGGTTTAAAACCGTGGTGATTATTGATCCGGGGATTCGCGTGGATGATAACTATTCAGTATTTAAAGAAGGAAAAGAGAAGAAATATTTTTGCCGCCGTTGCGACGATTACTTTATGGAAGGCCACGTATGGCCGGGCCGCTGCCAGTTCCCCGACTTCACTAATCCCGAAGTGCGTGAATGGTGGGGTAGTTTGTTTGACGAATTGGTGCAATTGGGCGTAGCCGGTGTTTGGAATGATATGAACGAGCCTGCCGTTTTCGGTGCCGGTACTTTCCCTGATGACGTTCGTCACCAGTACGATGGTTTCCGTGGCTCGCACCGCAAGGCGCACAATGTGTACGGCATGCAAATGGTACGCGCAACTTACGAGGGCCTGCGCAAAATAATGAAGAATAAACGTCCGTTCACCATCACCCGGGCGGGTTATTCGGGCGTGCAGCGCTATTCTTCGGTGTGGACCGGTGATAACGTGGCAAGCTGGGAGCACCTGCGTTTGGGTAATATCCAGCTACAGCGGTTATCAACTTCAGGAATTTCGTTCTGCGGAACCGATATTGGCGGTTTTAGCGGCGAGCCTGATGGCGAACTTTTTACCCGCTGGATCCAGATGGGTACGTTCTCCCCATTTATGCGCGCGCACTCCGCGGGTGATACCAAGGAGCGTGAACCATGGAGTTTCGGCGAGCCGTTTACCGATATCAACCGTAAATTTATTGAGCTGCGTTACCGCCTCATTCCTTACTTATACTCAACATTCTGGGAGCATCACCGTTACGGTTTCCCAATATTACGACCTGTTGTAATGCAGGAGCAGGAAGAAATGAGCAATCATTTCCGCCAGGATGAATTTACCTATGGTGATAAGATACTGGTTTGCCCGGTATTGGAGCCGGGGCAACAATCGCGCAATGTTTACCTGCCAAAAGGCAAATGGTATAACTACTGGACTAACGAAATTGTTGACGGTGGCAAAGAAGTCACCGTTCCTACCCCTCTGGAAACCATCCCAATATTTGTAAAGGCCGGTTCTGTAATTCCTGAATACCCGGTGATGCAATATGTTGGCGAAAAGGAAATTGAAGAAGTGAAGCTGAATATATACTTCAGTAATTACGAGGTGAATTCGTTCTTGTTTGAGGATTACGGCGAAACGTTTGCATATGAGCAGGATATTTACCTTGAGAAGAAATTCGTGGTTAATGGTAAAAGCACTGTACTAACCGTTCAGCAAACCCTGGAAGGTCTTTACACGCCGCGCTATGAAAGTTATTTCTTCAACGTAATGGGCCTGCCGTTCACCCCGGCTAAGATAATGGCCGACGGCAAGGATGTGCCTTTCAGCATCGACGAAAATAAAACCCTTGAGTTTAAGTTTACAAAAAACTTTAAGCAGATAGAGATTTTGAAGTAGGGGGAAGTCGGGACGGTCATTAAAGTCCGAAAGATGGATGAAGCTTACGAAGTTTTTAAAACTTCGTAAGCTTTTGTTTTTAACAGACACCATAATCCGTAATTGCGGGGGTCCTCGCAGAGTACCCTGCAATGCACATTCAACTCAACAGGTGCGTCTACGCGAGACCCGGCGGGGACAAATTCCTCGCAATGGTCATTTCTATCCGTTCTTATTAATCGAAACTAAACACAAATCTCTAATCACCATTCACTATATTTGTTAGAAACCAATTAACTGTCCCACTTGTTCAATAACAAAAGACTGTTGTCTTTCTTTCTATACTATGGCGAAAAAACACACCACCACTATCGATCCTGAAACACCAGAACAAAAGCCGGCGGCTAAAAAAGCGGTGAAAACAAAAGCTGAAGCGCCGGCAAAGCCTAATGTGGAGAAAGCTGCGGCCGAATCTGCGGCGCCAAAAGCGGGAACGCCAACCAAGGGGAAAGCACTGGTTGCTAAACCGGCGGCATCTAAAGCCAAGGTTGCGGCGAAAGCCAAAACGGTTAAAACAACTGTAGCCGCAGCTCCCGCATACACCAACCCTGTTGAAGTGTATAGCCGCTTTACCGACTTTGATATCGGCTTGTTTAAATCAGGAAAGCACTATAAACTTTATGAAAAGCTGGGTTCGCATGTGGTAGAGTTTAACGGCGTGGTTGGAACTTATTTTGCAGTATGGGCGCCGAATGCAAAGTATGTTGCCGTTATAGGTAATTTTAATGGCTGGAACCGCGGTTCGCATCCGCTGTATGTACGTTGGGACGCTTCAGGTATTTGGGAAGGGTTTATTCCAAATGTTGGCAACGGCGAAACCTATAAATATTACATCAATGCATCAACAGGGGAGGATCTTGAAAAAAGCGACCCATTTGCTTTGCGCTGGGAAGTAGCCCCGCGCACCGCATCTATAGTTGCAGACACCTTTTACGAATGGACTGATGGTGACTGGATGGCTAACCGGTATCAGCATAATGCGCTGGATAAACCTTATTCGGTTTACGAAATGCATGTTGGCTCCTGGGCCCGCAATAATGAAAGTCCGGATGAATTCTTGACTTATGATCAACTGGCCGACAAACTGGTGCCCTACATTAAGGAAATGGGCTTTACGCATGTAGAGTTTATGCCGGTAATGGAACACCCTTATTACCCAAGCTGGGGTTATCAGATCACCGGGTTTTATGCAGCTTCGTCGCGCTATGGCACGCCGCAGCAATTAATGTACCTGGTGGAGCAATTACATAAGGCAGGGATAGGGGTTATCCTGGATTGGGTACCTTCACACTTCCCCGGTGATGTGCATGGCATTTATAAATTTGATGGTACGCATTTATACGAGCACGAAGACGTACGCAAAGGCTTTCATCCCGATTGGAAATCATATATTTTTAATTACGGACGTAACGAGGTTCGTGCGTTCCTAATCAGTAATGCCATTTTTTGGCTCGACAGGTATCACGCCGATGGTTTGCGTGTAGATGCGGTAGCTTCTATGCTTTACCTTGATTATTCGCGGAACCATGGCGAATGGGAACCGAATATGTATGGCGGTAACGAAAACCTGGAAGCCATCTCCTTTCTTAAGGAATTTAACACTGCTGTTTACAGCATGTTCCCCGATACGCAAACCATTGCCGAGGAATCGACCTCATTTACGGGAGTGAGCCGTCCAGTTTATACCGGCGGACTTGGTTTTGGTATGAAGTGGATGATGGGCTGGATGCACGATTCGATCAAATATTTTTCGACTGATCCACTGTATCGCAAATATCATCATAACCAGATCACGTTCAGTCTGATCTACGCCTTTACCGAGAACTTTATGCTGCCGTTTTCGCACGATGAGGTAGTATATGGCAAAGGCTCTATGCTGCGTAAAATGCCGGGCGATGAATGGCAGCAATTTGCTAACCTGCGCCTGCTTTATACTTATATGTTTACCCACCCGGGCACAAAATTGCTGTTTATGGGAGCCGAATTTGGCCAGGGAACCGAATGGAATTTCCAGCGCTCACTCGATTGGTATTTGCTGGAATACCCAAACCATGTAGGCATAAAAGAAACCGTAAAGGCGTTAAATCATCTATACCGCAACGAGCCTGCCTTGTATGAAAAAGGCTTTGACTGGGACGGTTTTGAATGGGTAGACGGTGGGAACTCGCACGATTCAATTCTTATCTATAATCGTAAAGGCTACGACCGTGAAAACGACCTTGTTATAGTATTGAATCTTACGCCTATAACTCACTACGGTTACCGCGTTGGCATGCCATCCAGCGGGAAATGGACCGAAATTTTCAATTCCGATGCAAAAGCGTTCTGGGGGAGCGGCGTTGAAAATGGTAAACCTTTGGCAACCGACGACGTGAGCTGGCACGGGCGCGATAATTCTATAAGTATAAGCGTACCACCATTAGCCGCCGTTGTTTTTAAAAAGGCAGCGGCAGTGCCGCCGAAATACGAGTTGAAGCGGTAACTGGCTTATTGTGAATAAAATGATTGCCGTTGGTAGAACTTTTTGAAAAGGGTTTTCGTAATAAAGTGCATGATTCTTTAAGACGGATCATTATCAATTATGAATAACCCAAAATATCGTTCGCTGTATATCCTGATAGGTTTTGTTGGATTAGCGTTTCTTGCTTATGATGCTTTAATGGCTTATCCTGATATCAACCCTGCTCGCGTACTGGCTATTGCCTTCCCGGACCTGGTTGTGTTTTTTCTGGCTTATCGCACTTATCCCATTGAGGAAACCGGCGCTATGGAACCAACTGAATTATAGACCATCACCTTAGTTCATAATGTGGTGTTGACAAAGCCCTTTAAAACAAATATGTTAAGGGTGTGTTTCTTTTTAAATAACGCTTGAGTTATGAATCCTAAATACCTGGTGCTTTATTTGGTTGCCGGAACCGTTGTCTTAGGCCTTGCCGTTTATCAGGGAATAACAACTTACCCCGCAATTTATTACGTTGCTATAAGCATCTTTTTCTACTACCTTGCTTATAAAACCTATCATGAAAAAAAGGATAACGAGTTGATGTGATACTTAGAGGTAAAATACATTTTGCCCCGTTATTCGGCTTTCCTATTATTAAAATCCAATCAGTTTAATTCATTGGGCCGCTTTTTGGCTTGCCCTTTATCCGGGTCGGCTTTATAGGGAAATAATTTCAACTTTTCGATATACTCTTGAGGGAGATCTGCCAATTTAGCGAGGTGGATAATATTTTCGATATACCAATCAAATGGTAGCAGGTGTGAATTAATTGCATGCGGTTGAGCCACGCAAGCCTCAGCGGGATGGATCTGGCCATGCCCGTCGATACAATTAACGTGTTCAAGTTTAAAATCGTTGTTGTAGAGTTTATTACGCTCACTGTCATCTAACGCTATCAAAATACCCCATACGTCGTCGTTAGGCTCAGCCGATTGGATAATATTTGCCTTTGACGACTGATCATCGTCGGTTTTGTTGAAGATGAAATTATAGCCCGGGAGCCTGCCAACACCAATTTTAGTGGCCGATGGAAACCGCTTCGCAAATTCATCTACATCCATATTGCCTGCAAACGCAAATAATACCATAACCTAATAATTAAGATAGCTGCGTTTTGTTTTAACGCTTTAGCAAGCATTTATATTATTTAGCGTACTGTAAAGGAGCGTTACCTAATAGTTTTTTATTCTGCAAAGCTTTAAAAAGGTGGTGATAGCAGTGGTTTAATGATAGTTATGGGTGTGAAAGAGCCGATACTTCAGAGTTCTAAATGTGTTTAAACAAAAAACGCCCCGGATATCCGGGGCGCTATCTATTTCCAAAAAGACAAATTATAATTTACCGATTTCCTGAACCAGGTCGATGATTTTGTTTGAATAGCCCCATTCGTTATCGTACCATGATACTACCTTCACGAAGTTGTTATTCAAGGCAATACCTGCTTTTGCATCGAATATAGATGTACGTGCATCGCCTTTAAAGTCTTCAGATACTACTTCATCCTCAGTGTAGCCCAAAATGCCTTTTAATTCACCTTCAGATGCCTCTTTCATTGCAGCTTTAACGTCTTCATAAGTAGCAGAAGTTTTTAAGCGAACAGTTAAGTCAACTACAGAAACGTCGGCAACTGGTACACGGAACGACATACCTGTAAGTTTACCTTTCAATTCAGGTAATACTAAGCCTACTGCTTTGGCAGCACCGGTTGATGAAGGGATGATGTTCTGGTAAGCACCGCGGCCGCCTCTCCAGTCTTTGTGCGACGGACCGTCAACTGTTTTTTGAGTTGCAGTTACCGCATGGATAGTGCTCATCAAACCTTCTTCAATACCGAACTTGTCGTTCAATACTTTAGCAATAGGTGCTAAACAGTTAGTAGTACATGAAGCATTTGATACGATGGTTTGCTCAGCTTTTAACTGTTTGTGGTTAACGCCCATTACGAAGGTAGGGGTGTCGTCTTTTGCAGGAGCGCTCATTACAACTTTTTTAGCGCCGGCATCGATATGTTTTTGTGCGGTTTCTTGTGTTAAGAACAAACCGGTTGATTCAATAATAACTTCTGCACCAACTTCGTTCCATTTCAGGTTTGCAGGGTCTTTTTCGGCAGTTACACGGATAGTTTTACCGTTTACCACCAAATGACCGCCTTCAACGGCAATAGTGCCTTTGAACTGACCGTGGGTTGAATCGTATTTGAGCATGTAAGCCATGTAATCAGGCTCAACAAGGTCATTAATACCAACAACTTCAACATCTGGTCTTTCAATTGCAGCTCTGAATGCCAGGCGGCCAATACGGCCGAAACCGTTAATTCCTATTTTCATGATTTTTAATTTTTACTTGAATAATAAGTTAATAGATTGTTTATAGGTTCTTTAATTATCGTCGCAATTTTAAGATTTGCATCGGCAGCGGCTTCGCGTAAATGGTTTTGGAAGCTTGCTGCAACAGTGCCCGCAAAGTACAAAAAAGCGCCCGGATGTTCATCATTTAAGGGCAATAAATAAGTCTGTATCAGCTCATCAAACCCTTTTCTGATCACGCTTTTGATATATGCATCGTCTTGATTATCAATAAAAAAATCAGTGAACGAACTCAAATAAAGTGCCGGTTGTTTTTGCCTGTAGATCTTTTCGAGCAGGGTTTTACGCTCGGGGTCATATTTCTGTACAAACTTTCTGCGGATATTATCGGGCAGGGTCTCGTTCATATAGCCTTTAACTAACTGCCGCCCCAGCCAGTTGCCCGAGCCTTCATCGGCCAGGATATAGCCCAGCCCATAATTGTTCGGCTTTACCTTTTTTCCATCGTACCATGCCGAGTTAGAACCACTGCCGATAATGCTGATAATGCCCGGCGAGTTTTTACAGCAGGCAATGGCAGCGGCAGTTATATCGTGCTCAACATTTACTTTAGCGAATTTGAAAAATACTGAAAGCGCAACGTGTACGATGTTCTTCAATTCGGGCGAGAATGAACCTGCGCCGAAAAAGTAAATGCGCCTGATCCCTTCGGCGTGATGAATGAGATTAATGTTTTTGCTGAGCAGTGCGATGATCTGTTTCTCATCGTTAAAATACGGATTGATGCCGCTTGTTTTGAACGAGGCGATAGTCCGCTCCCTGTCGAACAAGCGCCATTCGGCATAATTTGATCCGCTGTAAACAACTGCTGTCATTTATATTTATATGGAGAGTATTTCTGCCATCTGCATCAAATCCTCTTCCAGTTTAAACGTATGTTGTGTTAATGCCTCTTCAAGGCTGGTAATTTTTATATGATTAGCTTCGAGCCCTACCATGCACTGAGTTTCGCCTTTAAGCAGCGCGTTCACTGCTGCAAAGCCTAAGCGGCTGCCCAGTACCCTGTCAAACGCCGACGGACTTCCGCCGCGTTGCAGGTGGCCCAGAATGGTAACCTTTACATCGTAGTTCTTAACCTCTTTCTGAACTTTTTTGGCGATATCGTAAGCGCCACCGTTCTTATCGCCTTCGGCAACAATAACTATGCTTGATGATTTTTTGTTGGCCTGGCCGTTCTTGAGGTCTGCTATCAGTTCTTCAATCGCGGTAGTTTTTTCAGGAAGCAATATCGCTTCAGCACCGCATGAAATCCCTGCACGCAACGCAATAGCACCCGAATCGCGGCCCATTACCTCCACAAAGAAAAGGCGGTCGTGCGCATCGGCGGTATCACGGATTTTGTCTATTGCCTCAATTACCGTATTGGTGGCGGTGTCAAAACCGAGGGTATAGGTTGATCCGTAAAGGTCATTATCGATGGTTCCGGGTACACCCATTACGGCTATATCCGGGAATTTTTTTGAGAAACGGAGTGCGCCGGTAAAGGTTCCGTCGCCGCCGATTACTACTAAAGCGTCAATTCCATGCTTTTTTAAATTCTTGTAGGCAATTTCCATGCCTTCGTCAGAACGGAAGTCAAGGCAACGTGCAGTTTTAAGAATAGTACCGCCCAGGTTCAGAATGTTACTTACCGAACGGGGCTCCATCGCATACATATCATCGTCAATAAGTCCCTGATAACCACGGCGTATGCCTACAACTTCTAACTTATTAAAAATGGCTGTCCTAACCACGGAGCGAATACAGGGGTTCATACCCGGAGCATCGCCACCCGATGTCAAAACAGCGAGTTTCGATATTTTATGCATGTTTAGCTTTTAGTTTATAATGGCGAAGATACCGTGTAAAATTTACACTATTAAATTTAATTTTTTTTTTTACATTAGCGCTTAACCAATTCAATTATAATTATTAACCTAACAAGTACCGGTTTGGAAGTCTCACTACCTACATTCAATTCAGTATTTTCAATCGACTGTGTAATATTCGGCTTTGAGGCCGGTGAACTAAAAATATTGCTTATTGAACGAAACCAGGAACCTTTTAAGGACTGGCTTGCCTTGCCCGGCTATATTGTGGAGCAGGATGAAAGCATCGATGATGCGGCCGAACGGATACTTTATGAGCTAACCGGTCTGCGCGATCTGCACATGCAGCAATTTCACACCTTCGGCGAAGTAAATCGGCACCCGCAGGGGCGCGTGATTACAGTTGCGTATTATGCCCTGATCCGTATTAACGGGCAGAAAGAGCTGCGCCCCGTTACCCAATACGCCCGTAAAGCCTTCTGGCACCCGGTTAATGAACTGCCCAAACTGGCGTTCGACCATACCGAGATCTTTGAGACCGGCTTTAACAAGATCCGCCGCCGGCTCAATTATCAGCCTATAGCTTTCGAATTGCTGCCCGAAAAGTTTACTTTAACACAGCTACAGTCACTTTACGAGGCCGTCCTTAACAAAAAACTCGACAAGCGTAACTTCCGTAAAAAAATGCTAAGCTACGGCTTTCTGAAAGAACTGGACGAAAAACAAAAAGGCGTGTCCTACCGCGCCGCCAAACTCTACAAATTCGACCGCAGGAAATATGCTAAGATCTTTAATAATGAGCTGAATTTGGATAAATAAGAGAGGCGAAAGGTTAAAGGCGAAAGCTGAAAGGTTTAGAAAGAGACGCTTTATTTTTATAACATAAAAGCCGGACTGATATCACTCAATCCGGCTTTTTGCTTTACCTTTCGCCTTTCAGCTTTTACCTTTCACCTACAATTGGTGTGCAAACTCCAAATGGTATTTCACCAGGTTATCTATAGGCGAACGGATGATGTTACCAACCACCATGCCGTTTTCAACTACTAGTTCCTCGAGCACGTTGCGGAAGTTGTAGCCAACAGAACCGATGCAGTTGAAACTGTATTTCTGATAGTTTGGATAGTGAGTTACCAGGTTGCGGAAAAAGTCTTCGAACGAGGTGCGCACCAGGTTGCGTGAATATTCTATATGTACGTTATTGTCATAAACAAATTTGCTGAAGCTTGCGCAAAAACGGTTGGCGCGGGGTTGAGTGTAAACCTGCTCGTTCACATCATCAGGCGTAAGTTTGTAGGTTTCCCAAAACAGGTTACGAACCGGCTCTGGCATATAACCACGCAGGTAATCTGTCAACAGTTTTTTGCCGATATAGCAGCCGCTGCCTTCGTCGCCCAGGATGTAGGCACCCGAGTCGATGTTCATCACCACGTCTTTGCCGTCGTAAAGGCAGGTGTTGGTACCGGTGCCTAAAATGGCGGCGAAACCTTCGGTATTGCCCAGCAACGCACGTGCCGCAGCCAGCAAGTCATGACCGATATAAACTTTCGACTTTGTGAACACAGCCTCCATAGCTACTTTTACTATGTTGCGCATCTCGTCGGTGCTGCAACCTGCGCCGTAGTAATTTACTTCGGTAATGGCATCTTTTTCGAGATCGGTAGGTAAACTTTCATTAAGCGATTGGATGATATACTCCGTGCTTGAAAAATATGGATTGTACCCTTCCGTGTTAAAGTACACTTTTTTTCCTTCTTCGGTAACCAGGCACCAGTTGGTTTTGGTAGAGCCACCGTCGGCAATTATGATCATAAAATAAGTTTATTTAAAAAGTGCGTTAAAAGTATGATTTACTTATTGTAAAAAAAACACTTTACCTTTTTAAAAAGTAAAATTCTTCATTTTAAATTAATGCTGTGTTGTTTTTTCTGATTCAGAGGCAAATGAGTCATCCAAATAAATCGGTACGATTAACAAGTTGGTTATAAATTTAGCTGTTTATTTTAAATATAAATGTATTGCTTATGAGGGCAATTGGTTTATAATTGTTTGCAATTATATGTATAATTTAGCAAAACTACGCAAGTAATAATTGGTTTGTTTAAGTTAACCATTTTTTGCGACGATACACTATGGATGCGGCAAATAAAATTTTGTTTAAGAAGTTTTACGATGAGGTATTGTACTAAATACCGTATAAATACGCAGCTAAATTTGACAATACGCCCATAAATTTGCATATTTGCGGCGCGAAAAAATATCGCATGGTCTCATAGCTCAGCTGGATAGAGCAACAGATTTCTAATCTGTCGGTCTCAGGTTCGAATCCTGATGAGATCACGGGTTTGAATTAAAAAGTAAAAATTCAAAATTAAAAAGCCTCTGGTCGGGAAGATCTGAGGCTTTTTGGTTTTGCGAAAATTTTGAACTTTTGATACTTAAATATCATCTTATCACAATGGAAAACAGATTATCAGGCAGCGTAGAAGGTCTCCCGGTAAAAAATTCAGGAATTGTATTAGCTAACGGTTACATCCCAATGCTGTTTGAACGGACCGGCCTCACAGTAAACGGAAAATTTCCCGACGGCACGAACCGGCAAAATGCCGTTCACTATTTGCAATTTATGGCTACCGGCCTGAGTAACAATAATTCATCATCGTTGAGCAAATTGCTTTGCGGTTTGTCGGCCTTGCAGGTGATAAATGAAGACTTCAGTATCCCCGAAGAGCATGTACTTTTAATGAACGGGCTTATCAATGCCATGATCAGCCATTGGCCGGCAATTGGCAGTACAAGTATTGATGGTTTTCGCGGAAACTGGTTCGTGAGAGATGGCCTGTTAGTACAGCTGGAAGATAAATGGGAGTTGACGGTGAATAAGCGCGCCTACGATATTTTACTTAATCAATCGCCGTTTTCGTTTTCCATTATTAAATACCCCTGGATGGAAAAGCCACTTCATGTGCAGTGGCATTATTAGGGAGTTTACAGTCCGCATTTACACGGCGCTAAACTTCGGTAGCTGCAGAGTATTAACGCCCATATAGTTGTAAACTACCGGCATAGTCGTCCGAAGTTGGAGATATTTGGACAACAGGGGCTACACTATGCGTCAAAACTTGCCATTAAAGTGACGACAATCAAAAATAACACAGGTGTTAGCGTAAAAATGCCCACTTTTTGAATGAAAGACTTTGGGGCTAAAAACTTTGTCCGCAGCGAAACAATTAGAAAAAACTAAAGCTACTATCCAAAATATTACAATCATGATCCCATACCCGAGCGAACTACTCGGATCTTCACGCCCTAACCTAAACAAGCCTAATGTTACGGCATAGTAAATGATATTGAAGAAAGAGATTTTTGGCCCCATAGATTTATCTGCCCGAAATAGAACATAGCTTGGTCTCGCTTAAATATCACAAAATCATTTCGTTTCCCCCCTTGTCCCAACTTGTACCAACATGTACAACCCATGAATTGCTTTCAGTTATTCCGCATCCGAAATTTGATCATCACAAACCAAAACTTCGTCGATGGAAAAACTTATCAAAGCGGGCCGGATCTTTTATGGGATATGTGTTATAGCCCTCGGTGTACAGCAAGTCCTTTATGCCGATTTCCGGCCGGTGATATTTCCGTCGTGGCCGGCATCTGCATTGGAGCATGCGGTTTGGGCGTATATAGTAAGCGCGGTGTTAATTGCAGGCGGACTGGCCATTGTATTCGAAAAACGTGCCCGGGAGGTATCGCTTATTTTAGGCGGCTTTTTCCTCATCTTATTGTTTTTAGGGCAGGTGCCTTATGAAGTATTGGTCGATCCGTACAGCAATCACCTCGGCACGTGGACAAATGCGCTGAAAGAACTGGTGCTGGCGGGCGGCGCTTTTGCCACAGCCGGGTCGCTGCCTTCAACAGTCGCGAGGGGCGAAAAACAACCGGTTATTATTACCGCCCTCGAAAAGCTGATTCCTTTTGGCGGGGCTTTTATGGCTATAACAATGATATTATTCGGGGTATCGCATTTTTTGTATGCACAATTTGTTTCCGCACTGGTGCCCAACTGGATGCCCGGTCACCTGTTCTGGACTTATTTTGCCGGCGCGGCGCTAATAGGGGCAGGGGCGGGCATCATCCTCAACATTAAACTAAAACTGAACGCGCTGCTTTTAGGGGCGATGATATTCCTGTGGTTTATCCTCCTCCATATTCCGCGCGCTATAGCCGATCCGTATCATGATAAGGGCAACGAGGTGACCAGCGTTTTCGAAGCGCTGGGTTTCAGCGGAATTGCCTTCATTGTGGCATTTGGGTACCGAACCCGAAAAAGTACCCCCTAATTGAAAAAGGGCTGACGATTTATTCGTCAACCCTTTTTTTATACGCTAAAAAATGCCAGGCGTTGTTTGCAGCGCCTGATCTTCGCGGAATTCTTCTTAATTATTACCGGACTATTCGGCCTTCTTCTCGGTGTGGCTTACGTAATAGAACACAATGCCTACGAAGGTGAAAATGATGCCGATGAATAAAGGCCATTTGGCGGTCATCAGGCCGTCGCGGGCAATGGTCATCGAATCAGAATCAACGGGATTAACAACGTCTCTGTAATAAACAATTAAGCCAATAGTGATAATTACTCCAACTATGATAAGAAGTACGCTAATTTTTTTCATTTCTGTTTCTGTTAATATAGCTGGCCGGCGGCCGGGCGTAAAGGTAAGATTATTTTGAAATTGAGAACGCGTTAATTTAAAAATTTGGGGTAGGGTTGCTTAAAATATCGGCGTCAGTTGTTCAATAGGCTTATAGATGTTTGTTTCGACGTGCTAAATGCCGCTTAAAATAGCGAAACAAATGCAAAGGCAGGTGCGTATAACAAGGCGACAAATAACCGCCCATGTACGCACATCCCGAAATTGAAGCCCTTTTCAACACCATTGAACCGGAGTTTTTTACATCGAATGCCGCCATGCTGCAAACGGCCGAGGCGCTGTTGAATTATATCGATGATATTAACCTGGAGCGCAATTCCACTTTTGAGCCTACACCGGCCGAAAGCCTGTACCTACTCTGGACCGCCGAGGATTTGGAGTTTCACCTGGAATGTTTAGCCGATGGGCGGATCCTTTACACTTTTCGCAAAGGTGGTTACGGCAGGGCAAACGGCTGTGTTACCGTCGATAAATTTATCCCGTTGCTACAGGATTATTTGCTGATGAGCATCTGGTAAGCTTTTGCCTTTTACTTCGTATTCCACTTAAACCATTTAATGCCAAGTACGGCGCATACCACCGCATATCCAATGGTTACCAATAGTGCGGTAGATGCATCATTATTCCATTTGGCGGGTTCCATGCCTGCTGCCAAAATGGTCCTTACTGTTCCGTATGGCGACCATTTAACTGCGTCGGCCACTCCTTTTAACTTGGGATCGGTTATAAACTGGCCGAGCATTCCGCCCATAATAAACAGGAAATAAACCAGCCTCACCGTAGCATTTACTGTCTCCGGGTTTTTAATACGCCCCACAATCATCTGCCCTAAACCCAAATACACGCAACCCCCAACAATAGCCGTGAGATAAGAAAGCAAATATCCCGCCGGACTTAACGTAACCTGGTCATACGAATTGCCTACAACAAAAACAGCAGTAGTAACCGCTACAATCATGGCAACTTGCACCAACAGGCGGCTTGCCATGATAGACCATGCCGATATCGGCGCCACGCGCAGGCGCTGGAAAATACCTTTATCCCTGTCGCGGGCAATAGAGTTGGAATAGCCCATGAGCCCTATGGCTATCAGCCCGAGAACAATGCTGTTTGATAATACGAAAGGCCCGCTCACTAATTTAACAAATGGCTTCCAGGTGGTTAAAATAATCACCGGCACAATCAATGTTAATATGGTTGCGCGGCGATTGCGCCATTGTGTGGTGAAATCGGCCCGTAAAAGGGTTTTTAATACGATTGAAGACTTTGGTATAGAAGAAGTTTCCATTTATTGGGATTGATTCGAAAAATTGACGGATTTGATTAGCCCCTTATTGTTTTGCCTGTTAATGCAATGAACACATCTTCGAGGGTTATTTTGCCTCTGCGCGATACGGCTATTACTTCCGGGGCGTCACGGTGCTTATCAATCATGGCCTGCGGCGTGTCTATGCCAATCACCTGTCCGTGATCTATAATGGCGATACGATCGCAAACAGATTCGGCTTCCTCCATCGAGTGGGTGGTAAGGAGTACGGCATGCCCGCGTTCGCGGATGGCTTCGATGCGCTCCCAAAGCTGCCGGCGCGATTGCGGGTCGAGGCCGGTGGTTGGCTCGTCGAGCAGTACCAGTTTTGGATTATGCAGCGTAGCTATTACCAGCGATACCCGTTGTTGTTGACCGCCGGAAAGTTCGCCATATTTTTTGTTGGCCGAATCTTCAAGGTTAATTTCGCGCAGTACGGCCATCAGATCAGCTTTGCTTGCGTTAACGCCGTACACGCCTGCATACAATTGCAAAACTTCTATCACAAAAAGCTCGGCCTGGAAACTGGTTGATTGTAACTGCACACCCAGCGATGCGCGGGCGTGCAGTGGTTTTTGAATAGCATCGTAGCCGTCAACTACTATAGTGCCGCCTTGTGGTTTTAGCAGTCCTTCAATGGCGCTTAATGTACTGGTTTTACCGGCACCATTGGGGCCAAGCAAACCAAAAATTTCACCCTTGCGCACGCTGAAGGATACGTTTTGCACAGCGTTGAATTTGCCGTAGCTCACGCTAAGGCCGCTAACGGTTAAAATGTTATCTTCGGTATTATTCATGTTTTAGTTAAGGTGTGGCTGCGGTAAAGTTAAAAAGCTTTTTCTTCACTTCCGGCTTCTTCTTTCTCGTCCACTTCCCGTTCTACGGTGATGGTGCATTCGGTCACCAATGCGGCTAAGGTACCTACGGCGGCAAATATCGGCGCTATGATTACACCAACAACGCCGAAGGCCAGCGGGAAATGCATCAGCTCTTTACCATGCTTATCGCTGATGGTTATTTTGGTTACATTACCCTCGTTTATAAGCTCTTTTATTTTTGCCAGCAACGACTCCCCGTTGATAGAAAATGATTCTTTAGTTGTCATATCCTTGTTTTTATGGTTTGAATATTGGATTTTAACTATGGGGCTTAGTTACATCGAAAGATAAAATAATTTTCTGGCGATGTTCTAATTGAAAGTGATTTTGCGATAAATAAATGTGGTAAGCGGTCAATAGTAATCTATCATCAGGTCAATTCACCAGTCGTTCCTACGGAACGCAGCCACGCAATCTTGGGGAGCTACCCACCAATCGTCCCGTTAGGGACGATAGTAAGTTAGGGTAAATACTAATCGTCGCAACGAGAAAGTTTGCAAACCAAACGGTAACCTGTTCCATCGGGACGATAGTAAGTTAGGGTAAATGCTAATCATTGCAGCAATAAAAGTTTGCAAACCAAACGGTAACGTGTTCCATCGGGACACCTGGTGGGTAGAAAAATAAATCGCAACAAAATCACGTTCCGTAGGAACGTTTGGTATTATTGAACTGTTTACGTAGCGCATTCTTTCCAACCGGCAAACTCCTTTTTGTTACCTTTGCAGCCGATGGCAAACATTGAACAAGCAGTTGTGAATGAAGCAACAGACGAACTGAAGCCCAAAACGCCTAAGCAACGGTTCTGGAATATCGTTAAAACCATTCTGAAGATCGGTGTTACCTCGGCGCTGCTGGTTTGGGTATTCAGCAAGGTCGATTTTAAATCTGTAAAAGACAGGTTACTGCATCCGCAATACTGGTGGATGTACCTTGCAGCCATTATGTGCATGTTCCTGTCAATGGTAGTTTCTGCATGGAGGCTGCTGAGCTTTTTTAAATCGCTGGGTTTAAACCTGAACCCGCGTTATAACATGCGGTTGTATTTTATGGGGATGTTTTATAATTTCCTTTTACCCGGCGGTATAGGCGGCGATGGTTATAAAATGTACCTCATCAACAAAACCTACAAAACACCGGTAAAAAAACTGTTCTGGGCCGTAATGTTCGACAGATTGAGCGGATTGTGGGCCATAGGCCTTATCACCGTAGTGCTGATATTTCTGATCCCGTCCATCAACGTAAACATTTTTCTGCCCGCCGGTATTTTTATCGTCGGGTCGGTTATTTATTATTTTGCTGCGCGACGATTTTTCAGGGATTATACCCACAATTTTTTTCAGGCGCATGGCAAGGCGCTGTTGCTGCAGCTATTGCAAATCCTCGCAATTATCTGTTTAATCATCGGTCAGCCCGATACGCCTATCAAATTTCCGCCTTATTTGCTGGCGTTTTTGGTTTCGGGCTTTGCTATTTTAATCCCGGTTACTGCGGGTGGTGCCGGTGCCCGCGAAGGCTTTTTCTTACTGCTGGCTACTAAGTTCCCTGTGGCCTTCCCTATAAAACCTGATCTGGGGATTTTTCTCGCATCATCCTTCTATCTCATCTCGCTTGTGGTGGCTTTGTTTGGTATTTATTACGCTATTTTCCCAAGCCGCTTAAACAAGGGACTGCCGGATGAAACGTTTAAAAAGGATATTGTATAATTTATGCATAACAAAATATTATCTTTTATTTTTAAATTTTACTTCTCAATAATTCTGTAAATTTATTGTTTCATCTATTTCGATTTTTCTTCGCGTCAAACTAAATTTCTAATTTTGGGTTTTCAATATAAACCCGGACGATGGCCAGTTTTAATGATTTTAATAACCCACAGGTAGCCGCTTTACCCGAACACTTAAAACAGTTTATTGTAGATCAGCACTACGAACATTATACCCCTGTAGATCATGCCGTTTGGCGCTATGTAATGCGCCAGAATTACAGCTATCTGAAAGACGTTGCTTATTATCCTTACATTCCTGGCCTTGAAAAGGCAGGATTGACCATTGAAAAAATACCCAGCCTGCAGGAAATGAACAACGCACTGGCCAAAATAGGCTGGGGCGCGGTAACGGTTGACGGTTTTATTCCGCCTGCTGCGTTTATGGAGTATCAAGCTTACCGGGTGCTGGTTATCGCGGCTGATATCCGCCAGCTAAAACATATTGAATATACACCGGCGCCCGATATCATCCACGAGTCGGCCGGGCATGCACCGATAATTGCCGATAAGGATTACCATGAGTACCTGAGTTATTTTGGGTCGATAGGGGCGAAGGCCATGTTTTCGGCGCAGGACTTTGAACTTTATGAAGCCATCAGGGCGCTATCGATATTAAAGGAGATGCCGGATGCCGACGAAGCAGCAATAAAAGCAGCTGATAAACTTGTTACCTATCGCCAGGAAAACATGGGTGAACCGTCGGAAATGGCCTTATTGAGCCGCCTCCACTGGTGGACGGTTGAATATGGTTTAATAGGCACATTGGATAATCCAAAGATCTACGGAGCGGGTTTACTATCATCGATTGGCGAAAGCGCAAGCTGCATGGATTGTGACGTAAAAAAGATTCCTTATACTATTGATGCAGTAAATTACTCGTACGATATCACCAAACCGCAGCCGCAGCTTTTTGTGACACCTACCTTTCAGAACCTGATAGATGTGCTGGAGACTTTTGCCAACACTATGTCGTTTCGCCGGGGAGGTAGTTACGGGTTAAGAAAAGCTGTTGAAAGTAAAAATACCTGCACGGCAGTTTACAGCTCGGGTTTGCAGGTAACGGGTACGTTTGTTGAATTTAAGGAGGAGCACGGCGTCCCGGTTTTTGTGAGGACCGAAGGGCCGTGTGCCCTTTCGGTAGACAATAAGCAATTAAAAGGCCACGGTAAAGATCATCATACAGATGGTTTCAGCTCACCGGTTGGAAAGTTAAAGGGGTATTCCATGCCGTTGGAACATTTAAGTGTCGGTGAATTGAACTACTTTGGTATTGAGCGAGGAAAAAACGCGATCTTAAATTTTGAAAGCGGGATTACTGTTGCAGGTGATGTTTTAGAAATTGTTGCTTCGGGCGGCAAAACGCAGCTGATCTCGTTCGATAACTGTACCGTTAAGGATATTGATGGAAATACATTATTTCAGCCGGAATGGGGCGTGTACGATATGGCTGTAGGCGAACGGATCATCTCCGTGTTTTGCGGTGCAGCAGATAAGGACGCATTTTTAGAAATAGCCTATAAATCAAACACGCAAACTCACCATGTTATTTATGACGGAAAAACCCTGGAACTGCACAAACTTTACCAGCAGGTGCGTAATCGCAGGCAAACCGGGGGCGATTTGGGCTTTTTAGGAAATGTATGGATGATGCTCCAAAAACATCACCATGACGACTGGCTGTGCGCACTGGAAATACTGGAGATACTGGAACATGAGGACGCGGAGCCGGCCCTGGCTGCCGAAATAAGAGCTTTCTTAGCGCAAAAAGCTGAGAATGAACCTGAATATAAAAAACTCATCAACGATGGGTTTTATTTGATAAAGCACCCGGTTGAACAAAAATTGGTGGTTTAGGAATATACTGTTATTATTGCCGGGATAAAAAAATACATCTAACATCTATCTAAGGGCAAAATGAACGTCATTGTAACAGGCGCCAGCAGCGGAGTCGGTTTCGAAGCCGTGCTGGAATTAATATTATCAGGTGCACATAAAGTTATTGCACTGTCGCGCTCGCAGGAAAAACTGGAGCGTTTACTGGAAATAGCTTATGGCCTTAACCCCGACGCGCAGATCTTTGCACTTGCTTTTGATATTGTGCACGACGATTATGCCGGTCTTCAGCAATTTATTTCAGCAAATTTTGATAACCGGGTTGATGTATTGATCAACAATGCAGGTACGCTCATCAACAAGCCATTTACCCAACTACTCGAACTGGATTTTGTAGATATGCTGCAAAGCAACTTCATTGGTCATGTACGTATTATACAGGCGTTGTTGCCCTTAATACCGAAAGGCGGCCATATTGTAAATATCGGAAGCATGGGCGGTTTTCAGGGAAGCGTGAAGTTTCCGGGACTCACGGCTTACTCGGCAAGCAAGGCGGCTTTACATACTTTGACCGAATGCCTGGCCTATGAATTATCGGAACAGGAGATAAAGGTGAATTGCCTTGCGCTCGGCTCGGCACAAACAGAGATGCTTGAGCAGGCTTTTCCGGGTTATCAGTCGCCGGTTATGGCTTTTGAAATGGGGAAGTACGTTGCCGATTTTGCAGTTTCGGCGCATAAATTCTTTAATGGTAAGGTTTTACCTGTGGCCGTTACCACCCCCTGAGGTTGTTTGATATAATTTGGATTTATCAATAAAATATATTTAATTTTATATAATCCTATACTCACGAACATCATCCAGCAGGACATGGGTTCAAGCCTTACCTTTCTATTCGAACAATCAAGCGACTTTTTCTGTGTGATAGGCCCTGACGGGGTGATTATCAGGACGAATCCGGCATTCAGAGCGGTACTTGGTTACAACGAAGAAGAATTGGCAGGCCAGGCCGCAAATGACTTTTCGCATCCTGCCGATATAAAGCGCAGAGAAGAATTATTTAGAGACCTGCCTGTTACCAATCATATTACCGGCCACGAAAGCCGTATCAGGGGGAAGAACGGGCGTTATTACAATATCAGGTGGTCTGTTACGTTAAACCCGGATGATAATTTAATCTACGCCATCGGCGTAAATTTAACCGCTGACCCCGATCATGCTGCAAAAGGTGGCTTAACCGGTAACATCGAGCATATCATCCAAAGTTTTAATGAAGGCTTTTTCATAACAGACAGTAATTGGAACATCGTATCATTCAACCCTGCATTTTTGGCCATCAGCGGTTTAAAGAACGAGCAGTTAAAAAATGCCAACTTAAAACGCCTGGAAAGCCTGGGGATCACCAATAATGTACTGGCCGAATTTGAGGCTGCATTTAAAGGGAATTTATCCACGCAAATCCAGTATTTTAACCCCGTTTTTAAACGGTGGTTGCGGGTTAATATTTACCCTTACAATAATGAGAGAGCCGTTTTTATAAGAGACATAACCGCAATAAAAACGCAGCAGTTAATTCTTGCCCTTGAAAAACGGGTGTTGGAACTCAATGCTTCTCCGCTGAATACGCTCGAAATGGTTGTGAACGAATTGTTGAAGGGTATTGAAGAAATATATCCCGACATGGTTTGCTCTGTGCTTGAGATAGACGAAGCACAGGAGCGGCTGTATCACCTGTCGGCGCCACATCTGCCAATTTTATATTGTAATGCTATTGACGGGACACACGTTGGGCCGCGGGCTGGGTCGTGCGGAACTGCAGCCTATCACCGTGCGCAGGTTATAGTAAGTGATATTGAAACCGATCCATCATGGGATGATTACCGCCATCTTATCTTGCCACATGGATTCAGGGCTTGCTGGTCAACGCCGATAATCAGTTCGAACAGCAGCCACGTGCTGGCAACGTTTGCGGTATATTACAGGGAAAAACGCGAGCCGAAATTGCAGGAGTTACAGTTGATTGAACGTACAGGCAATATTCTGCGCGTGTTGCTGGAAAACCGGCGTAATCAACAACACGTACGCGACCAGAACAGGCGGCTGCAGGAAATCGCGGCGATCAGTTCGCATGAGATACGGCGGCCGGTGGCCACCATTTTAGGCCTGGTTAATTTGTTTGATCGCAACCTGCCCGATAACCCGCTGAATAAAGAAATCATAAATCACCTCGACAGTACCGCAAAGGAACTGGATGCGGTAATCCATACCATAGTTGAAAAAACCATCTATTTGAAAGGGAAAATGGATGAGGAGTTTGATTAATCTGCTATTTTTTAACGTATAAAAGGATAATTGCTAACGTTGCCGCTACCTGACCTATCCAGAAAATAAACATCCATTTAATGGTGTCGGCCTTTGATTCGCTGATCTCTTTACGAACATCAGCAATATCGCCTTTAAGGTCTGCTTTAACAGTGAAAAGCTCATCCCTGACTGACAAGATTGATCTTTTTAATTCATCTTTTACAGAATATAGTTCATCTTTTGTAGCCAAAGTTCTAATGGTCGATTCCACTGATTGTTCTGTTTTACTTTCTATGTATTTAAACATAGCCTCGGTGGTGTCGATGCCTAATTTGTCTGATAACACCTGATATAACCGGGCTGTCTCTCTCGCTTCAATGCGCATAACAAATATAATATATAAAATTGATTGATTTATAAACCCGGGAACGACTTTGCTAAGCCGTTCCCGGAGGGCTTATTTGTGAAAAGGTTTATTTGATATTTAATGCCGTTTATACGAGCTGTAACTTATCCTTTCAGTTTTATAAAATCGTTGATTACTATCTCGGTAGCATAGCGTTTGTTGCCGTCTTTGTCAGTCCAGTTTTTGTTGTTCAGCTTACCTTCAATGGCAATTTCGTCGCCCTTTTTAAGGTAGGTGCCAATAAAAGTTGCCTGATTACCCCAGGCAATTAAGTTGTGCCATTGCGTTTCCTGTACACGCTCGCCTTTTTCGTTCTTGTACACTTCTGTGGTAGCTAATGATAGTTTAGCCAGTTGACCGTTTCCTGTACCGAAAGCCTTTACATCCGGATCGGCGCCCAGGTTACCCACCAGGCGCACACTGTTTCTTAATGCATTCATTTTTTGCTTGATATTTAATTCGTTAGGTTTATTGTATTTACACCACAAAGTTGCAGGAAGAGAAAAGACGTAGTCGGTTAATAATCGCTTATAAGCGATACTACCCGTTTGTAAGCGTTTGTAATCGGATAAATTTTAAATATCTTTAGGCCAATGAACAATGAAAAATTTTGCCTTGACTGCGGTGAGCCTGTCCATGGCCGTGCTGATAAGAAATTCTGCAACGACCTGTGCCGCAATAACTATAATAACCAACTGAACAGCAGCAGCTCTAACCTGGTGCGTAACATCAATAACATATTACGCCGTAACCGTCGTATTATGGAGGAGCTTAATCCGGGAGGTAAGACACGGGTTGCCGGGAAAAAGCTTTTGGCAAAGGGTTTTAACTTTGATTACCATACCCGCAGCTATACAGCGCAAAATGGCAAGGTTTATCATTTTTGCTATGAATATGGCTACCTGCCGTTAGATAATGATGATTTTTTGTTGGTGAAACGAGAGGAAATATGATTCGGAATTCGGATTTTTCATTTCGGATTAAATAGGTTGAAAGAATGAGTCATTATCGATTGAAATGATAAATTCCGAATCGGGCTTCCGAAATGTTCATCAAATGTCATCATATCTTAAAATCCGAAATCGAACCTCCGAAATCCTGAATTGCCGCAAATCCGAACTCCGAAATAACACTATCTTTGCACACAAATGATAATCCAACAGTTTTACGATAAGGGCCTGGCACACGGCTCGTACGCGCTGATCAGAACCGGGAAGATGATAGTTATTGATCCCGCCCGTGATCCACAGCCTTACTATGATTTTGCCGCACAGCACAATGCCGACATTGTTGGCGTAATAGAAACCCATCCGCATGCCGATTTTGTGAGTTCGCATCTTGAAATTCACCAGGCAACCGGCGCAGTTATTTATTGCAGCAAGCTTACCGGCGCACTGTATCCGCACGAAAGCTTTGATGACGATGATATCATCCAATTAAACGATATTAAACTAAAGGCTATCAATACACCAGGCCACTCGCCCGATTCTATCTGTATTTTGGTGATTGACGAAGACGGAAAAGACACTGCTCTGTTTACCGGCGATACCTTGTTTGTTGGGGATGTTGGCCGCCCCGATCTGCGCGAAAATGTTGGAAATATCACCGCAAAAAAAGAGGAGTTGGCTAAACAGATGTATTATTCAACCCGTCATAAATTGATGAAGCTGCCGCACGGCGTTACGGTTTACCCGGCGCATGGTCCCGGCTCGTTATGCGGTAAAAATATGAGTCCGGATCTGCAAAGTACTATTGGACGCGAGCTGCGCGAAAACTATGCACTGCAGCTGATGGACGAATTGAGCTTTGTAAAAACGCTGACTACCGATCAGCCGTTTATGCCAAAATATTTTGGGCAGGATGTAGAGCTGAATAAAAAAGGCGCACCCGCATTTGAAGAAAGCATTGCCGCAGTGCCACGCATTAGCGCCGATGCGGTTTTAGATGATGCTATTCTTATTGTTGATACCCGCCCGAAGGCCGATTTCAGAAACGGCCATCGTAGAGGAGCTATTAATTTACAGGATGGCGGCAAGTTTGAAACCTGGCTGGGATCTGTTATTGGCCCGGGTGAGATGTTTTACCTCGTAGCGCAGGATGATGCGGCTTTGGATGTGGTGATCAGGAAAGCTGCTAAAATAGGTTACGAGCAATATATCAAAGCCGTGCTGACTACCCCGGCAGATTCAGATAATAAACTGAATGATCTCGACCTGACTCATTTTATCGATCATACAGAGGCTTATACTATTGTTGATGTGCGCAACCACAATGAAACTGCCGAGCACCTGATATTCAAAAGCGCGGTAACTATTCCGCTGCCCGAATTGCGCGAGCGTTTGGCCGAGATACCAACCGACAAGCCCATTGTAGTGCATTGCGCGGCGGGATACCGTTCGGCAGCGGCGGTTAGTATAATTGCAGCAGTGGTTCACAACGTTCCGGTTTATGACCTGGGTGAAGCAGTAGTGGAAATAGCTGCTGTTTAAGAGTCAAGACTGCTACAGTTTTTAGCTTTTGACAACTATGATTTATAAACCATGAACTCCCCGCAACTGACCATAGTTCCTACCGCTGACGGCTCGAACACTATTTTTAACGAGCGGGTAGGGGAGAATTACCATTCAAAACACGGCGCTTTGCAGGAAAGCCGGCATGTGTTCTTAAACGCTGGACTGGCTCATTTTTTGGAAATTCAAAACAACCCTGTTAATGAGGTTTCTGTTTTGGAGGTTGGCTTTGGGACCGGATTAAACTTTCTGTTGAGTGCAGATCATTGTGTTGCAAATCAGATCAGTCTTAATTACACAGGCATAGAGGCTTACCCGCTTTCTGCAGAAATGATAGCCCGAACCGGTTATGATAGTTATGTTTCAAACGAAGTTTGGGAAGAGTTTATTAGCTCTTATCCTGGTGCCTTGACCGGGCAGGTTGGTTTAAACACTAACTGCCAATTGCAAATTGCTAACTGCGAACTGCTGAGTTTTCAATCGGAACAACAATACGATATCATTTATTTCGACGCCTTTGCTGCGGCTTATCAGCCCGAAATGTGGAACGAAACGGCCATAGGTCACGCCATAAAATTCCTGAGGCCCGGCGGCGTGTTCGTTACTTATGCTATTACCGGCAATTTAAAACGGATGCTAAAAGCAATGGGCTGTAAAATTGAAAAGGTGCCTGGCGCTCCCGGCAAGCGGGAAATGCTAAGGGCTACAAAATTATAAATGACCGCCTTTGTGAAATCGCTGTTTCTCTGCGGTTATTTTAACCACGGAGGGCGCAGAGAAGGAGAGGCCTGCGTGGTTGTTCTTACAATCTAAAACCAACATTGAATTTCATGGTAAAGCCGTTGTTGGCGGGTAATTCGCGCAGCGGAAATTCGTTAGGCGCTAAGGCGGTGCTGTGGGTTGCGTAAATTATTGGTCCGCCGCAAAGGGTGAATGAGAAACGGGATGCAAGCGGTGTGAAATTCAATGACGGCCCTATCAGTAATTTTGCGCCGCCTTCAGCTTCGTCGGTTTCCCAAAAACCTTCCAGGTCTTGTCCTACCGCTTCAAAGCCACCAAACAACTGACCGCTTATTTGCCTGTGTACGCCAATGCTGCTGATCACGTCAATACCATCGCGGTTTTTATCAAATGCCTTCTCAAAGCGTACGTTACCACCAATTTTCCAGTTCAGGTTATCAAATTCAGCGGTAATACGGCTCAAGGCTACCTTGTCGTTATTAAACTCGCGCCTGAAACCCAAGCTCCCTCCTATGCGGATGCCGGAAGGATTGTTTCCGCCGATGAAATCGCGCAGCACTTCGGCTTGCTGCAAACTGTTGATGCTGCCCTTGCTGGCGAAACCTACACCCATTGATGCCACCAGGGTGAATTTATCGCCCAGGTATCCCTTAACGGCAATGTTCTGATCTACGCCATCGTAGCCCAGCGGCGTAATGGTATGTTGGCCGTAGCCGCCCGAGTAATTGACGCTCCACCCGCGGGCAGCCGGATTTAATGTGCCAACAGTGAATAAAAATGGCTGAGGCTGTGCTAACGTGCTGCCTGGCAATGATGGATTAATGGTTTGCGCATTGATTGAAACAACAGCAAAAAGCAGAATTGCAGATAGGTAGAATTTTTTTAGCATACGAGATGATTAGCGTTTGCTAAATAAAAATATTCAAATTAGCCAGAGGTTAACAAATGACTAATTTTACGTTTAGCCGCGTGCCAAATATGCATTTGGTACATTTAACGGTGTATAATCTATGTCATAGGCATGTTTGATCAACAGCGATACCACACCTGCAATTGTTTGTTCATTACGATGAAATTGCGGCAGGAGCCCCGTATACAGCAGGTGGGTTTGATCGATCATGGCAATAATTTTAGACGCTATTAAAGTTATCCAAATATCTCTTATAGTTAAACTGTTATTTTTTACCTTTTGAATTTTCGGTGTTTCCTGAGTTTCGGACTTAAACCCTATTTTTACTGCAAAATATTGTTATGCCATTAACGCCCCCATCTACCGCGTCGACCCCCGAAACCGCTTTTACGCGCTTGCTCACCATTATGGACGACCTGAGGCTGAACTGCCCCTGGGATAAAAAGCAAACGCTGGAAAGTTTGCGCCATTTAACCATTGAGGAAACCTACGAACTGTCGGACGCGATTCTGAGTGCCGATATGCCCGAGATAAAAAAGGAGCTGGGGGACATTATGCTGCACCTGGTTTTTTATGCCCGTATAGCATCCGAAACCAACGATTTTAATATTACCGATGTGCTGAACGCCATTTGCGATAAACTGGTGAACCGCCATCCGCATATTTATGGGGATATTGAGGTACAGGACGAAAACGACGTAAAGCGCAACTGGGAGCAGATTAAACTGAAAGAAGGCAACCGCTCGGTATTGGGTGGTGTGCCTGCTTCATTACCTGCACTGGTAAAAGCATCGCGCATACAGGAAAAGGCCCGCGGCGTAGGTTTTGACTGGGAAGAAAAAAAACAGGTTTGGGCGAAGGTAGAAGAAGAAATGCAGGAGTTTAAAAACGAGTTTAACGCCGAAGACGACAGCATGATAGACCATGCACGTGCAGAAGGCGAATTTGGCGACCTGTTATTTTCGTTGATCAACTATGCACGTTTCATTAATATAAACCCCGAAGATGCGTTAGAGAAAACGAACCGTAAATTCATCAAGCGGTTTCAATACCTGGAGAGCAAGGCAGCCGAGAGCGGCAAACAACTACATGATATGAGCCTTGCCGAAATGGACGTATTTTGGGAGGAAGCGAAAAAGATATAAAATAAGCGCCTGATTGTAGCGTTAGTAAATCAATCAGCGTAAACCAAATAAACCACTAATTATGAAGCAAAAGTTACTTTATTTATTTCCGATTTTAGCAATTTTGGCCGCAGGCTGCCTGGGGGGCGGTAACAAAAATACCAATGTTGCCCCCATTCCCGACGGAAATTATTCCGGTCAGTTCCTGCTTTTGCACATTCACACCGACCACACCGACACCGTGAGAGCAAATATTAATCTTAACTTAGCAAATACCACCGGAATGTTTAAGGTTACCGGTGATACCACAACGGTGCATGCCGGCAGTTTTGGCAATTATGCAGGCAATTCTGCTACGGGGCTTATTAGCTTTGAAGATAAAACCTACTCGCCCACAGCTCCTGTTACTAAAACTCACCTAACCGGCACTTATACATATGCGTACGATGGCACCACGCTGCAAATGAAAGCTTTTGGGGCGTTAGACACGCTTGCGTTGTTTTACAACCTGAAAAAAACCAATTGATAAGCTATATTTGATTAACAAACCCGGATCCTGAAAGCCGGGTTTGTTAATTTAAAGCGTTTGGAAACGTTATTCAGACAATAAATGTTTTCCCGTCCTTTTCAAAGCCGGGGTTCCTACCTAATGCTCCGGTAGATCTTCATTTTTTAATAGCACAGCATTATTTATTGATATCAATATCACATCGTGTCACTAAACTAATTTTAGTTTGTTGTAGCGATTTGGTTTTGACTTTCGTATTGGGTTTAAATTAACAATAAATTTGAGCTGAACTAAACATATTTAATGCATCAACCGCGGGGCGTTGCTGAGGAGGAAATAATCAGCAAGTGCAAAACAGGCAGCTTAAAGTACCAGGAACTGCTGTATAAGCAGTTCTATGGCTATGCCATGGGTATTGGCCTGCGTTACAGTATAAACCGCGACGATGCGTTAGAGGTTGTGAATGATGCTTTTATAAAGGTTTTTAACGGCATAAAGAACTACAACGCCGACCGGCCCTTTAAAGCCTGGCTGCGCACCATCGTAGTAAATACGGCTATTGACCGCAGGCGAAAAGACCTGAAATTTCAGCTGCATGTTGAAATTGAGCATGCAAATCCACTCGGTACAACTGTAACCCCGGTTGAAAGTTTAAACGTGCAGGATATTTTAAAGCTGATGCAGCAACTGCCGCCTATTCATTTGGCCGTTTTTAACTTATACGAAATAGACGGATACAAGCACGACGAGATAGCAAAAATGCTTACTATCCCCGAGAGTTCATCGCGGGTGTACCTGAGCAGGGCTAAAGAGAAATTAAGGAATATATTACGAGCAGAAGAACATAACCATGGACGATCAGTTGGATAAAGACCTTCAGAACCGCATACGGGAAGTGTTCGACAATTACGAAGACACTTCGGCCGATGAGGGCTGGCTGCTGTTGCGGGAAAAATTCCCGGCAGGGCAGCAAAAGCGGCGCGCTATAGCCTGGCTATGGTGGGGCGCTGCCGCGGTTTTGCTGGCGTTTTTGGGGATTGGCTTATGGATAACGTTAAAACAGGATAAGCCAGCTAAGCAATTTACGCAGGTAAAGCCAGCGCCGCAGCGCCGGTCAATGCCGATAGAAAGGACACAAAAAGACAGCGTTGACAATATTGCAGTAACACCAGCCACTCCACCTGCAGCGAAACCGGTACAACCGAAGGCGGCCAAAACGAAAGCACAAAACAGCAACTACCAGGCGCGGATCTTAAAACAGCAGGACAGAGCTACAAAACCAGTTGAACAGTTTAAGCAGAACGCTGTGGCGGCAACAGTTATTGGACCCGGAAAGTTACCAAAACAAACCACTGCACAACAAGTGCCTGTTCAGCAGCGGCTTGCTAATCAGCAGCAGTCAGTTGTGAATAATGTTGCGCCTGTTGTTCAAGCTCCGTTAACAACACAGGCTGCTCCTGTTACTACCGGCACCAGTTCACCTGTTATAGTACAGCAGCAGGACAAACCCAGGAGAACTATCACCGATATGTTTAACGAGGATAAGGGCAGGCAGCCGGTAGAAAAGGAAGAAGCCAAAACCGGGAAGGTTCATTTCGGGGTGTATGCCGGTACGTACTTTAACTATTCAAAAGGCAGCGATAACGAGGTGAATTTAGGCGGGGGCGTATCGTCTGACATCAGGATCAGCAAGAACCTGAAACTGGTTACCGGGATAGCTATTGCGCAAAACTCGCTAAGCTACCAGGGCTTCCCTACTCCGATAGCATCGGCCAGGAGCAATTTGGTTACACCGGCGGCGGCTTATGGCGTGCAGGCGAACAAGTTCGAAGCTATATCAGGACCTACGGTTAAGTCGTATAACGCCAGTTTGATAGGGCTCGATATCCCTGTAAACCTTAAATATGAATTTAATCCGCAAAAAACTGACGCCTATGTTTCAGTGGGGTTGAGCTCAGGTACGTTTATCGATGAATCGTATACCTATAAGTATAACTATCCGTCATTCCTGTCTTCGTCGCTTCAGCAAACCCGCGACGAAAGTACCGGCGATAGCTTCAAGGGCTTTTATTTTGCGAAAACACTGGATGTGGCATTTGGTATAGGCTACCCTTTTGGTAAAAACAGATTGGTAATAGAGCCGTTCCTCAAATATCCGCTCGACGGGGTGGGTACGCAGAACCTCAAATTCGGCGCGGGCGGCGTTAACCTGAAATTCAACTTCCTAACCCCGCATAAATAATGAAAAGACTTTTACCCGTCATTAGGTGTCTTTTTAAGTGATGAATTGTACGCCTAAACCTTTGAATTTTCGGCCCAGCTAAATTCACTGTTCCGGCGCGTCGGTCACTGCGCAATCATAAATGACAAAAATGGGACTAATACTTATCCCCTTATTTAAATTGAATAGCCTTGACCGGCTGAATGCGCGTTACCAGCATTGAGGGTAATATCATCACCAGCACACAAACAATGAAGGTGCCCAGGTTCAGTAATAAGATTTCAGTCCAGTTGAACTGAATAGGTACGAAACTCATGTAGTACGATGCCTGGTCGAGCGTAAAGAAGTGAGTTTGCGACTGAAAAACGCCGATACCGAAGCCAAACAAGTTGCCGAATAACATACCGAGACCTATAAGGTAAAAAGCATTATAAAGGAATATTTTCTGAATGGTCCAGTTGCTGGCACCCATGGCCTTTAAAATGCCGACCATGGTAGTCCGTTCAACGATCATAATGAGCAGGGCCGAGATCATGTTGATGATTGCCACCAGGATCATGAGGGTTAAAACCACGCCTGTATTACCATTCAGCAGGTCAAGCCAGCCAAAAATGGTGGGATAATTTTCTGTTACCGTATAGGTTTTCAGATGCGTGGGTAGTATGCTGTCGATATCATTGGCAGTTGCATTGAGCTGCTCAAAATCCCTTGTCTGGATTTCATAACCACCTATTTCGCCAGGTTTCCAGTTATTGAGGCGATTGATCAATGACAGATCGCCCACCACATAGGTTTTATCGACTTCCTCAATGCCGGTATTGAAAATTCCGGTGATCACAAAAGAGCGCTGGCGAAGGTCGTTCTGCACAAAGAACATGATCACCTTGTCGCCTACCTTGAGCCGCAGCCTGTTGGCGGTAGACTGCGAGATGAGCAATTGTTTTTTGGAGGCGATTGTATCCGAGAAGTCAAGTACCTTACCGGTCACGAGGTTTTTTTTGAAAAACGACCAGTTGTAATCTTTATCCACGCCTTTTAATTCCACGCCTTCTATTTCGTCATGGGTTTTTAAAATGCCTGGCTTGGTGGCAAAGGGCGCTACTGCAACTATGCCCTTTAAGGCCCGCGCTTTTTTTACAAACCTGGTGTCGGCGGTAAATGGCGAGTTTTCGAAGGAATTGTTAAGGTCGAACTTTACAACCTGAATATCACCAGAAAAACCGCGGATCTTTTCGCGGATCTCATCTTTAAAGCCCCGTACTATAGCCAGCGTTAATATCATAACGCCGAGGCCAAGCATGATCCCAATTACGGCTATTCGCACAATAAGTTTGGAGAACGTACGCTTAGACCGGAAGGTAATGCGGTTGGCTATAAAATAGGCGAAACTCAATGGCTGTAGATTTTTTGTACCTTCGCAAATATGCGGTTTTGTGATTAAATAACACAGGTTCAAACAATAAAAGCCGCTCAATTGTCAATGTAAGTTTGAATAAACGCATGTGTTATGCCGGGGCACTCGAAGCATGCCGGATGGCCTCGCCGAACATTGTAGAACCAGGCAGGTGGAGAGAGCCTTGGTGCTCATCCTTCGGGAGCTTCAGGATGATAGCCTTCCCGCATTGGTGAAAGGCTTTGATGGCGTTTGATAAATTAGTTAAATCTTTATGAAAAAAATAAGATCACTTTTACCATTGCTTGCTATAGCCTGCTGCTTTTCGTGCGCGGTATCGGCACAAAAAAATAAAACAATTACCACCAATATCGTTACCGCAGCCGATCAGACCAATCTATACCTTGATTACCTGAAAGGGAAAAATATTGGAATGGTGATCAATCAGACTTCGGTGGTTGGTAAAAGCAAAACCCTTAGTTTGGATACCCTGCTGAAGTTGGGTGTCAATGTGAAAAAGATTTATGGTCCGGAACATGGCTTCCGTGGCGATGCCAGCAACGGCGCGGATGTAAGTAACAGTATAGACTCCAAAAGCGGACTGCCGGTCATCTCCATCTACGGCAACAAACATTATAAACCAACAGCTGAGGACCTGCAGGGCATCGATCTGATAATCTACGATATTCAGGATGTAGGTGCACGATTTTATACTTACCTCTCCACCCTGCAATATGTAATGGAGGCTTGTGCCGAGAATAATATTGAACTGATGATCTTAGACCGGCCCAATCCTAACGGGTTTTATGTGGATGGGCCGATATTGGATACCGCCTATCATTCTTTTGTGGGAATGAATAAAATTCCGATCGTGCACGGCCTTACCACCGCCGAATACGCGCAGATGCTGAACGGCGAAGGCTGGTTGAAAAATGGTGAAAAGTGTAAACTCAAAATTATCAAAGTGGCTAATTACCGGCATTCATCGCATTATGAGTTGCCGGTAAACCCGTCGCCCAATTTGAATACGGCTAAATCTATCCTGTTGTATCCTTCGGTTTGTTTGTTTGAGGGTACAACCTTTAGCCTGGGGCGTGGTACTATGTCGCCGTTTTTGCAGATAGGGCACCCGGCGCTGCAAGGAAAATACAGCTATTCTTTTACCCCGGTAAGCATAAAGGGCATGAGTGAAGATCCACCCCAAAAAAATAAGACCTGCTACGGTATTGACCTGAAAAATTACGATACGAATACCATTTATAGCAGCGCCAAACTTAATTTAGCGTGGCTGATTGAACTATATAAAACGTTCCCGGATAAGGAACATTTCTTTAATGCTTATTTCACCAAACTTGCAGGTACTACCACGCTGAGAAAGCAGATTGAGGAAGGCAAAACAGAAGCAGAGATCAGGGCAAGCTGGGAGCCGGCTCTGGGCAAATACAAGGCCATGCGGATGAAGTATTTATTGTATCCGTGAGCCCTATCCAACCCTACCCGGAAGGGAGGGCATTAGAGATTTAGAAGCAGTCGGGCGGATATTTTTTAGTAATTTTAGAGCGTTAGCGTTTTATCGAACTATGAGGATTATTTTTATGGGCACGCCCCAGTTTGCGGTAGCATCGTTAGACGCCCTGGTGACCGCCGGATGTAATATTGTTGCCGTAGTTACCGCGCCCGATAAACCGGCCGGACGGGGAATGAAAATGAATGAATCGGCTGTTAAACAATATGCAGTTGAACACGGCTTAAAAGTTTTACAGCCAGAAAAGCTGAAAAATCAGGAGTTTTTAGATGAATTGAAAGCGCTCGATGCCGACCTGCAGGTGGTGGTGGCGTTCCGCATGCTGCCCGAGGTGGTTTGGAACATGCCACATAAAGGTACCATTAACCTGCATGCATCGTTGCTGCCTCAATACCGTGGAGCGGCGCCTATAAACTGGGCCGTGATTAATGGCGAAAAAGAGACCGGCGTTACCACGTTTTTCCTTAAACATGAAATTGATACCGGCGATATTCTGTTTACCGAAAAGGTTACCCTATCGGGCCTGGAAACAGCCGGCGATCTGCATGACCGCCTGATGCATAAAGGCGCAGGCCTGCTGGTAAAAACGGTAAAAGGCATTGAAAGCGGCCGTTATAATGAGCACCCGCAGTCGGCTTTGATGGAAGGGGTTGAGCTAAAACATGCCCCTAAGCTATTTAAGGAAGACTGCCTGATAGATTGGCTGCAGCCCGCCGAAAATATTTACAATAAAATAAGGGGGTTGAGTCCTGTTCCTACCGCCTATACCATGCTGAATGATAAGATCCTGAAAGTATATAGCTCGACATTTGAACTGGTGGAACCCGGCATACAGCCCGGCGGCTTTTTAACAGATAACAAAACGTTTTTGAAGTTTGCCGCGCAGAATGGATATGTTTATTTAACCGATGTGCAGTTGGAAGGCAAAAAACGGATGGATATAGAAGCATTTTTGCGCGGTGTGAAACTATAACCTTGAAGTATTTATTTTGCTGCAAATCTTTATATGAGATTTCGGAAATCGTACTTAATTGTCATTGCTTCGTTCCTGGCAATGACAAAGTTGATTAAAACTATCGAAAATTTCAAAACTTCGTAAGTTTGCCTCACCATGAATAAACCCAAAATTGCCGTATTAGACGATTACCAGAACGTGGCGTTCAGCTTTGCAGATTGGACCCGTATTCAACAGCGCGCTGAGGTAAACGTTTACAATGATCATTTGACTGATGAAAAGGAAATTGTAAGCCGGCTGTTACCGTACGATGCTATCTGCATTATGCGTGAGCGTACACCTATAACGCGGCAACTGCTTTCCCAACTCCCCAATTTAAAACTCATCGTATCAACAGGGCGGCGCAATAATTCGCTGGATACCCCTGCTGCCGAAGCAATGGGCATCACTGTGAAAACCACGGGCTATATTGGTACGGGTGCACCTGAATTTACATGGGCAACACTGATGTCGCTGGCGCGGAATATCCCTGTTGAAAATACCAATTTGCGTGCGGGGAAATGGCAAAGCACAATCTCTGCAGACATCAATGGTAAAACCATAGGAATTATTGGTTTGGGTAATATCGGCACAAAAATAGCCACTTATGCAAAGGCGTTTGACATGAACGTAATTGCCTGGAGCGAAAACCTGACCGAAGAAAAAGCAGCCGAGGCTGGTGCCAAACTGGTAAGCAAAGAGACGCTTTTTAAAGAGGCTGATTTTATAACCATCCACCTTGTTTTAAGCGACCGTTCGCGCGGCATCATCAGTCAGGCTGATCTGGACCTGATGAAATCCACGGCGTTTTTTATCAATACGTCAAGAGGCCCGCTGGTGGATGAACAGGCGCTGATCAATACCCTTCAACAGAAAAAGATAGCCGGGGCCGCGGTGGATGTTTACGATGTTGAACCGCTGCCTGCTGATCATCCGTTTCGGAAACTGGATAACTTATTGGCCACACCCCACATTGGCTACGTTACCGAAAATACCTACAAGCTATTTTATAAGGATACGGTAATTGCGCTGAACGAGTGGTTGGATGCGATGTGATAAGCACACATTTTCATGCTTCTATAGCTTAATTTAGTGTCAGTTTGACAAATCAGATTGCATAACTTTGCCCCCGGTCGGACGGGCCTTTTTCTGTCTGAAGTTTAAGCCTTATCCATCTTCTCTAACAAAGCCAATATCTTATCCAGCTTTTCGGTCTCAATAGAATTTAACTTTTTCAGCAATTCTTCAATTTCCTCTTTCGCCTCACAATTGGTCATGTAATCGGCATCGGCCTGGGCGCGGTCGCGTTCACTTTGGCGGTTTTGGGCCATCATAATAATGGGCGCGGCGTAGGCAGCCTGAGTGGAAAACAACAGGTTAAGCAGGATGTATGGGTATGGGTCCCAGTGTTGAATAAAGGCAATTGCATTCAAAATCATCCAAAGCGCAACAATAAGGGTTTGAATGATGATGAACCGCCATGAGCCCATGCCGTTGGCTACAGAGTCGGCCAGGCGCTGCCCAAAAGCCAATGAATCCGTATGTACCTGATGCCAGGTTTTACCAATGTGTCGTCGTTCCATAATAGGGGATTTTTTGTTTAAGATTTCTGCCGATAAATATAACGAAATAAGCCCGGCATCGTAAAAGCCATCAATATATAAGTTCAGCTAGACCAGGCCGACATTTGATTTTTTTGATATACTTTTATGGCTGGGTTTGTAAATATTTACCTGTAAAACAATAGAACTTTTTTGCGGCGTTTACAGCTGCCGGTCAACTTAAAAAATATACAAGCGCATATGCAAGACGACATGATCCTGGAAACCATATCGGTTACCAAAAACTATTTTGGTGATAAGTCTTCGGGAGTAAACAATGTAACCATATTTATCCCCAGGGGAAAGGTGACCGCCATTGTAGGCGAAAGCGGCAGCGGTAAAACCACCCTGCTTAACCTGCTTTACGGTTCATTGCAGCCCGATAGCGGGGAGGTTTTTTTTAAGGAAGAAAGGATTTTAAAGCGCGAAGAAAAACTACAGCCCGCCCACGAAGCCATGCGATTGGTTACCCAAAATAACCAGGACATGGATCACGACGCCTCGGTTTGGGAAAGCGTGCGCTCAGGTTTGCGCATTGGCGAACTGGGCCTTGATTCAGAAGAACGTAAGATAACCGACTCACTGAATATGCTGGACATATACACGCTTAAAGATCAGCCCTTCGGCAAACTGAGCGGCGGCGAAAAACAGCGTGTTACCATTGCCAAAGCCCTCATCAGCAAGCCCGAAGTTATTTTGCTCGATGAGCCTTTTAACCAGGTAGACGCTACTTACCGCGAAGGTTTGCAGCATGATATCCGTTATATTGTAAAAGAATGGGGTGTAACGATCGTGCTGGTATCGCATGATCCGGCTGAGATCCTTTCAATGGCTGATGAACTGATCGTTTTAAAAGATGGGGAGATTGTAGAGAATGGTAGTCCGGAAGAATTATATAATTCGCCTAAGCTGCTTTACACAGCGCAGATACTGGCCAGCAGCAGTCAGCTAAACGCTAATGAGGCCAAAAACTGCGGCATTAAAAGTAAGCGTGGTACTGTGGTGGTTTATGCCGATCACGTGAAAATTGGTAAAGGCTTCGGTAATAAATGGACGGTTAAGCAGATACTTTTTAAAGGTTTTTATGAGGAATTGCTTATAGAGCGGGACGGCGTTATTCTGCGGGCTAATAACTACAACAAAGGCAAATACGACAAGGGCAGCAAAATCAGTATCACCATAGAAGATTATTTTGAGTTCGGGAAGTGGGAAACTGCGCCAAGATCATTGCCGAAGGATTTGTAGGTTCCATCCTTCTTGTTCTTGTCATCTCGAACTACAATGAGAGATCTTATGCAAGCGACATTTTCGCCAGTGCATAAACGCTAATGCATCGTCCATAAGCATGGCGTATAAGATTTCTCGCTCTCGCTCGAAATGACAGTAGGTTGTGGAAAGGGATCATTTATTACTCCACGACGGCCTGCAGCTTCACCTGTTTCTCTTTTTTATACTTAGCCAGATTAATCAGCAATACACTTCCCAATATAATCACCAGCCCCGCCAGTTGTGTAAGCGAAATATTCTCACGCGCAAACACCACACCCAATATTACTGCTATAACCGGGTTAACATAAGCATAGGTGCTTACCTGTGTAGCCGGGCGAACCTGCAGCAGCCAAACATAGGCGCTGTACGCCGCTATCGATCCGAAAATAACCAGGTAGCTAATAGCCAGCCAACTGCTGGTGTTGATGCTCCGAAGATCCAGGCTGCTGATTTCGCCGCGTACTGCACTTACGGGCAGGTAAATAAACCCTGCAATTAGCATTTGCCAGCCGGTGCTAACCCGTGAAGAGCCCGTAGTTGGGTAATGTTTTGAAAATAATGACCCGCCCGACCATGCAATCGAGCCAAAAAGCAATAGCAGCATCCACGGTAATTTCGATGCCCCGCCACCCGCGAAGATGATGCCGATCTGTTCGCTGAAAAGAATGATCACGCCTAAAAAACCGATCACGAGCCCAACAATGGTCGATTTATTTTTCAGGTTGACGCGCCAGTTGGGTTTATCCAGCAACACGAACCAGATTGGCGCCGATGATACCAGGATAGCCACCATAGCGCTCGGTAAAGTTTTTTCGGCCCAAATTACAATGCCATTCCCTATAAACAACAGCAGGAATCCGGTTATTGCAGCGGTAATAACATCACGCTTCACAAATATTTTCTCGCCTTTGATGGCACACCAGCTAAGCATAATGATACCGGCAATAATAAAACGGATGGTTCCCAGTAAAAATGGGGGCAAACCGCCTTGCTCGGCCATGCGAATGAAAAAGTAGGTTGACCCCCAAACAATATATACTATAGCAAATGCGATAACTACCAATAGGGGCGAAGCTGATTTTTGTGAGGTGGAGGCCATGGTGTATTTATTTTTCGGGTATAACCAATTGTTGTTGTTCTTTTACCGTTTCGAGCACTATGGTTGTGCGGGTACTGAGCAGGTTAGGGATTTTGCTGAAATCGTTACGCATCAAATGTACCAGCGAAGCGGAATCATAAGTGCGGATCTTGACGAGGTAACAGTCATCGCCTGCAATGTGATGAACTTCCTGTACTTCAGGAATCTTTGCCAGCGCCTCGGCCGTGTCATTGCAGCCCGGCCCGTCTGACGCTTTCATGAAGATAAATGCCAGCATTTTTTGCTGTAGTGCATTGGGGTTAATGCGTGCTGTGTATTGGATGATCACATTTTTCTGTTCCAGCTTTTTTACGCGTTCCAGAATACCCGAAGGGGCCATACCGAGTTCACGCGCAAGGTCGGCATTGCTGATGCGGGCATTGTCCTGCATCAGGCGCAGAATTTGAAGGTCGGTTTTATCCAGTATGATCTCTGTTTCGTTAATCATACTGTAAATGTAACTGCAAATAGAATTTAATTCAAAATTATATTTATAAAAATGAATTTAATTCGACAAAAGTATTATTAATGTGTTTAAACATCATTTTAAAGAAAGGATACACAAACAGAGCCCCATTTAAATTTTAATCACTTTACCATTCTTTTCATTTGTGTTATGACCTTCAGGTTTAGGTATGTGTTTTACAATAAATATAAGCGCATGGGCAATCACTTTTAATGCTTTTACCGAAAAATGTACAAATGGCTTCATTATCCTCCAGGTGTCGCGTAATGTGTCCATCTGCGTTACTCTTTCCTGTTTTTGCGACGAGCCGATGCGCCTGTTAGCTTGCTTTTCCATGTTTGGTGTTTTTGCCCGGAATAATACCTAAATCGTGCCACTACAGTGAGGACCGCGAGCAACGGCTAAAAATAACGGGCAGATTTAATACCTTTAAATTTTAAAAAAATATCTATGTCGTCGCCGTTCATGAAAAATAAGAGCTTTATTACTATAATTTTAGCTTTATCGGTTTGCACTGTACGGGCGCAGACCGCAGCGCCCGTTGTTAAAACCAACAAAGGTTACATCAAAGGCGTCATCGAAAATAACATCGCCGTTTTTAAAGGCATACCCTACGCAGCCCCACCGTTGGGCAACCTTCGGTTTATGCCGCCTGCCGAACATGCTGCATGGAAAGATACACTGGCCACCACCCAATTTGGTTCGATAGCCGCACAGCCGGGCGGGAAACAGCCCCAAGGAGGGGAGGATTGTTTGTCGCTTAATCTTTATACGCCCAAAACTGACAATCATAAGCGCGCGGTTCTGGTTTGGGTTCATGGTGGCAGTATGACGGCGGGCGCCGGAAAAGGCAATGACGGACACGCCTTTGCCGATAACGACGATATAGTAACCATCACCATTAATTATCGCCTTGGTTCACTTGGGTTTATGTATATGGGCGACTTGGACAAGCGCTACAAGCAGTCGGGCAATTGCGGACTATTGGACTGCCTCGCTGCGCTAAAATGGATTAAACAAAACATTACGGCCTTTGGTGGCGATCTGAACCGGGTAACCATTATGGGCGAATCGGCCGGAGCAAAGCTGATCAGCGCTGTACTGGTATCGCCTTTGTCGAAAGGTTTGTTTCAGCAGTTTATCGCCGAAAGCGGGTCAGTGCAGTGCGTCAGGGATACTGTAACAGCGAAAAATGAACGGCTTAAAATATTGAAACAGTTGGGACTTGGCGCTAGAGATGCACGCAAATTGCTTACCCTGCCTGCCGATACCATTATGCGCGCCCAGGCAAAGGTTTGCGCCGGTATAGGAGGGAATTCGTTTTTTGGTCCGGTTTACGATGGAGCCGTTATTCCTGAAGATGGCTATAAATATGCTGGTAGTAAAAAGATATCATCTATAAAAGTGCTTATTGGCACGAATAGATATGAAGCCGCTGCTTTTATTAATGGTGATGAACAAATGAAACATCCTGATCCTGCTATTCTGAAGGCTTTATTCGGTGATAATTACCACTCGGTATACAAAGAATATCAGAAGCAATTAAAAGTCGATTCGCCTTATGATGCGTCTGTAAAAGTCATCACTCAGTACATGTACCAGATGCACAGCTACCGGTTTGCAAAAGCGCTTTCAGAGAGTGGTGCACCGGTTTGGATGTATCGGTTCGATTATGATAATGGTAAAAAATATGGCGCCATGCATGGGGTAGAACTGAATTATTTATGGAATGCCGAAAAGCTGGAACAGGCCGGCGGCGAGCGGGGAAAATTGGCTGATGAAATGCACGCTACGTGGGTGGCATTTATTAAAACGGGTAATCCTGTTAACAAAAAAATACCAATATGGCCAATGTATAATTATAGATCAAAACAGGTGTTGTTGTTTAATACCAAAAATCGCGTGGAAAGGTTACAAGAGGTTTTTGATGATCAAACTTTTCCATCGCAGGTGTTTATGCTGAAGTGATACGCGCAATGACAAATTAACTATTACGCCTCTTTCCGTTTTAACGTTATCACCGTTATCTCCGGCCAGATGCCCAAACGACCCGAATAAGCTAAAAAGCCAAAGCCGCGGTTTACGTATAAGTAGCGGTCCTTTTCATTTACCAGGCCCGCCCAATCGAGGTAACGGTATTGCACCGGACTCCAGCGGAAACCGGCTGTTTCCACGCCGAATTGTGCACCGTGTGTATGGCCGGAAAGCGTTAAATGAATAGTGGTCGGGTTAAAGCGCACTTGTTCCTCCCAATGAGTGGGATCATGTGAGAGGAGTATTTTAAAAGCGTTTTGATCAACGCCCTTCAAGGCTTTATTCAGATCGCCTAATTGAATAAAACCTTTGCCCCAGTTCTGCACGCCAATGAGCGAGATCTTCTGACCGTTCTTTTCCAGTTCCACGTTTTCATCTAACAACAGGCGATAACCAAGGTCTTTATGGTGTTCTTTCAATTTATCCAAATTAGCCGCTTTTTCAGCTTCGCTGGGCCACTCAATATAGTCGCCATAATCGTGATTGCCGAGGATGGAAAATTGTCCGAACGGCGCTTTCAGCTGCCTGAAATTGGAAATATATCGCTCAATTTCCCAGGCTGCATTGTTTACCAGATCACCAGTAAATACAAACAGGTCGCTTTTTTGTGCATTTGCCAGATCAATTCCGCGCTGCATGGCAGCGGTGTTGTCGAAACTGCCGGAATGAATATCAGATAATTGCGTAATGGTAAAGCCATCAAAAGCTTCTGGCAGATCGGTAAAATACAAAGTTTTGCGATGTACGCGATAATCGTATTTGCCCCTGAACATGCCGTAAAACATCCCGGTAAAGGGCAGTGCAGCTGCAAGCACGGCAATTTCGCTTATAAATTTGCGCCGTGCAGGGAAGAAGGGTTCGGGAGCGGCGTCTTTCGATTTTATGAGGCTATGAACTATTCCATACCCCACGCGGCCGATATCACCCAAAAACAAAACGATCACAAAGACCAGTTTACTCAGGAAAAAGATCAGGAAGATACTAAGCACCCATTCGTGAAATGGCGTCATGCCCTTAGCGGTGCTGAAACTCCCAAATCCGGCTAAAAATACGATAATGACCGCGACAGATGTAGATAGGTATCCAAAAGTAACCACATTCCTGGCAACGGTTGATTGCCAATCATTCACCAATGTTCTCAGTCCGTTAAAAACGTACCAGTCAAGCAGTAAGCTTATGCCTGCAATTATTAAAAATACCCTGAAAATTCCGCCTCCGTGCATAAATGGTTATTATGAAATTGCAATTTATAAAAGGAAAGGTAATTGGGAAGTAAAAGTTTGACGAGGTAAACTTTTTGTCATCGCTTCATACCCCGCATGACAAAACAGAATTTTAGATTTTATAGAGAGAACCTGCTATTTCTTCTCCCAAATATTATTTGATTTATCTGAATCGGGATCATAACTACCGCCCAGCACCAGTTTACCTACCGTACCCGTGGCGACAAAATTAATGGTATATGTTTTTTCGCCATTTGCCCAGCAGGCTACGCTTTTGTGGACGGCTTTCGTAGTGCCGTCTGCATAAAAGATGGTCAGATTAATGGGAATGGGTTTGCTGCCAATGCGGTTTATCTCTACGGTATATTCCTTGTCGTTATTAGTCACTTTGCCTATGCCGAGATCTGGAATCCCCCCGTCGATAAACCAGCTTTTCCAGAACCAGTTTAGATCCTGACCTGAGCCGGTGTTAAGACAATTGAAAAAATCATAAGGCATGGGGTGTTTGCCATGCCATTGGATTATGTAATTGTGCAGGCCTTTAAAAAAGGCTTCATCGCCAAGCATATCGCGTACGTACAAGTAGCCTAAACCGGGTTTCGGATACGAATCTGTAAAGCCGCTTACGCCGCTCAGTGTGGTGGTAAGTGAAATAATAGGTTGATCGGCTTCGGTTCCGGCAGAATGGGCATAAGCATCCACGCCGAAAAGGTCGGTAATTTTAGGGTCGATCATCGGGCTGATGGTCCACTCGCCTATTGTTGCCCAGCCCTCGTCCATCCAACCGTATTTAGTTTCGTTAACACCCATGTAAAAAGGAAACATGGTGTGGAAGATCTCGTGAGTGGTGAGTTCAATACCATCTTCGCTGGTTGGCGTAGGGTTGTCATTCACCATCATCGGATATTCCATTTGATCAAGGCCGTCAAAAACAGTTTCATGTGGATAGGGATAAGGCCATTTGGGCAATGAATAACTCATCGCTTCCACCGTTTTGCGCGCGTAATTTATCACCTCGAAATAATCTTTGTGATCAGGATTAAAAACGGCATCTACCCGCGTACGGCGATTGGTTTTTGGGTCTACAACCAAACTACAGGCCTGCCACATATAATGATTACTAATGGCAAAGGCCATATCGGTCACGCTGTCGGCCTCAAATTTCCAGGTATTGGTTGTGTTGTTGGCGGTCACGCGATCGGCAATTTCCGTTTGCTTAATAACATCGGTCACCTTATCGCTCTGCTCAGCCTCGTGAATGCGCTGAACAATTTTTGGAACGTATACATCGGCAGCATTTTTAAGATTGCCGGTACTCCAAACTTTGTATTTGCCCGGTACTGTTACCGAAAGATTAAAGTGGCAAAAATCATTATAAAACTCTTCGCTGCCACGGTACGGGTTCATGTTCCATCCATCAATATCGTCATAAACTGCAATCCGTGGGAAAAAATAGGCAATGAAGAAAGCGCCGGTATCCACCTGACCGGTGCGGATGTGCGACGTTTTGTTGAGAATGTATGAGTAGGAAATATTTAAACGCACTTTTTGCCCGGGCAAAACCGGGGTGGTTTTCAGCGTCATATTCGTGCCGTCAATTCGCCATGCCGATGCATTTTGTGCGATGTTATTAATAGATAGTTTTTTTATCTGTACACCATCGGTTAAGTCGGCAGCCGATACGGGCATATTCCTGATAGCTCCCTTTTTATAGATATTTGGATATAGTTTTAAAACGATCTCACTCAGCGTGTCCGGGCTGTTGTTTACATAGTCGACAGCAACGGTGCCATCCAGGTTACGATTCCTGGTGTTGAAATTTACGGCTATGGTATAGTCGGCGGTATTTTGCCAGTAATTTTTCCCCGGTGCACCGGTCGTAGTTCGGGTGCCTTTGGTATAAGTATTCTGCAGATTACCAGGGACCTGCAAAGTTGTTTGTCCGAACGCGGTTACGCATCCCAGCAAAAAAGCAGGGATAATTAACTTGTGAAATGAGGCCATCAGTTTTAGTTCTTAACTATTTTCAATAAATCTATCAAATCATCAGCAAATCAGGTCTGCTTTCCATCTAACCCCCAAAATCCAAAATTAAATTTACCATCCTCCTTTAAAACCTTCCGTCAGCGCTGCAGTATAGTGTTCCACATCAAATGAGTACAGGAATGGCGCTTTATGCGCTCCGCCTTTGCGCTGTGTTTCCAGCCGGTTCAATATGCCGAAGCCCAGCATGCGCCGCTGGAAATTACGGCGGTCCAGTTTTTTATCCAGGATGGTTTCATATAGTTTTTGCAGTTCGGGCATGGTAAATTCCTTTGGCATCAAATTGTAACCAATAGGTTGATAGTTGAGTTGTAACCGCAGCGTATCCAGTGCGGTTTTCAATATCAGGGCATGATCGAGCTTTAAATCGGGCAAGTCGTTCAGATCGCACCATGTGCATGCGGAGGATAGCTGATCGGGTGTTGGTGTTACATGATGGAAATCAACAAGGGCATAATAGCCTATTGTTAAAAAACGATTGGTAAACCAATTTTCGTCTTCCGGTAGCATGTCTTTATACATTTCGAAATGTTCTTTGGCGCGCTCCGGGTCGCCAAAAACATGAAATTGCTGCAAAAAAATCTCATCAAGACCGGTACGTTCTTTTAGTATGCGGTTGGCGGCTTTTTCTATAGGCTCTTCCTTTAATACAAACCCTCCTGGCAGGTACCAGTGGCTATCATTTTTTACTTCCAGAACCAAAACTTTCAACAGGCCCTCATGAAAACCAAATACCACGCAATCGATCGAAATGTGGGGTAAATAGTTTGCGCGGGCATTATCGCTGTATTCCTTAAGCTCGTTTTCAGTCAACATTTTTGCTATTCTACAAAAATACTTTGATTATTAAAATTATAATATTACTCTTGTGTCAATAATACACTATGTTTTTACATGGTGTAAAACCAATTATTGAACGTAAAATGAGCTAAGGGAAACAATAACTAAACAAGTTGTATTAGTTTGAGTTTTTAAGCCATCCAATAACCTTACAATTCGTAAAGATGAACAAAATTACCCTGGTAAGATCTGCCGTTGCGACAGCAATGCTTTTTGTTACCGCCATGACCGGTTATAAGGCATCGGCACAAACCAAATCGGGCGACGCAAAAATGGACGCCTTTGTTTCGGGGCTTATGAAAAAAATGACCGTTGATGAAAAGATCGGTCAGCTTAACCTTGCGGTTACCGGTAACGTGGCTACTGGTACCACTATGAGCAAGGGTATTGAAGATAAACTGAGGCGCGGCGAAATTGGCGGCATCTTCGGTACCTGGGGTACCGAGAATATTTCGAGGTACCAGGATGTGGCTGTTAAGAACTCGCGCCTGCATATACCTTTGATTTTTGGGTTAGACGTAATTCACGGTCACCGCACTATTTTCCCTATTCCGCTGGGCATATCGGCCAGTTGGGATCTGGCATTGATTGAACAGTCGGCAAGGACTGCTGCTAAAGAAGCTACCGCCGAAGGGCTGAACTGGGTTTTCTCGCCTATGGTTGATATCGCACGCGATCCGCGCTGGGGACGGATCTCGGAAGGGTCGGGTGAGGATGCATGGTATGGATCACAGGTGGCAAAGGCCATGGTAAAAGGTTACCAGGGTAAAAACATGATGGATGCTGATGCGGTGATGGCTTGCGTGAAACACTTTGCTTTGTATGGTGGTGCCGAGGCCGGTCGCGAATATAATACTGTTGACATGAGCCTGAACAAAATGTACCAGGATTACCTGCCGCCTTACAAGGCTGCGGTTGACGCAGGTGCAGGAAGCTTCATGAGCTCGTTCAATACCATTAATGATATGCCTGCAACTGTTAACAAATGGCTGCTGACTGATCTGCTCCGTAACAAATGGGGCTTTAAGGGATTCGTTGTGTCTGATTATACCGCCTTGAACGAGGTGACAAATCACGGTCTTGGCGATCTGCAAACCGTATCGGCGCTGGCGTTAAAAGCCGGACTGGATATGGACATGGTGGGAGAGGGCTTCTTAACTACGCTGAAAAAATCGTTAAAAGAAGGAAAGATCACCCAGGCCGAAATAGATCAGGCTTGCCGCCGTGTATTGGAAGCTAAATATAAATTGGGCTTGTTCACTAATCCTTATAAGTCGATTAACGCTAATCGCGAAAAGAGCGATGTGTTTAATGATGACACCCGCAAGTTTGCCCGTACCATTGCCGAGCATTCATTTGTGCTGCTGAAAAATCAGAACCAGACATTGCCGCTGAAGAGATCGGGAACTATAGCGCTGATCGGTCCCGCAGCAGATAACCATTCAGAAATGCTGGGTACCTGGGTTATAGCGGGTGATCCCAACAAATCTGTAAGCGTTGCCGAGGGGATCAAAAACGTGGTGGGCGATAACGTAAAAGTTCTTTATGCCAAAGGCGCCAACTTTACCGACGACTCCTTATTGAGCATCCGTGCGTTTGCATTGACCGGTCCGGAGAAAAAAGATCCGCGCCCGGCGCAGGAAATGATCGATGAAGCCGTTGCTACCGCCAATAAAGCCGATGTAGTTGTTGCCGTTGTTGGTGAATCGGCAAATATGACCGGAGAGTCGTCCAGCCGGTCAGATATCAATATTCCTGAAAATCAGAAAGAATTGTTGAAAGCTTTAGTCAAAACCGGCAAACCGCTGGTGATCGTGTTGTTTAACGGTCGTCCTTTAACTTTGACATGGGAAGACAAGCATGCAGCTGCCATTCTCGACGCGTGGGCGCCGGGTACAGAGGCTGGAAACGCCATTGCTGATGTGCTTTTCGGAAATTATAATCCATCGGGAAAAATCACTGCAACCTTTCCGCGCAGCGTAGGGCAGATACCTTTATATTATAACCACAAAAATACCGGCCGTCCGTTTGATGGAAAAGGCGGTGCCAAATTTAAATCAGATTACCTTGATATCTCGAATGATCCATTATATCCGTTCGGATATGGACTGAGTTATACAACTTTCAGTTATAGCGGTGTTCAACTTGATAAAACCAATCCGGTAGGGAATACAACGCTGAAGGCAACCGTGACGGTGACCAATACCGGCAGTTATGCAGGCGAGGAAGTTGTACAACTTTATATTGCCGATCCGGTAGCCAGCATCAGCCGTTCTGTTAAAGAATTGAAAGGATTTCAGAAGATAAAGCTACAACCGGGCGAGAGCAAAGCAGTATCATTTAATATCACTACAAACGACCTGAAATTTTATAATAAAGACCTGGTTTACGACTGGGAACCGGGCCAGTTTGTCGTTCAAATCGGCACAAATTCCAGTGATGTACAATCGGCATCTGTTCAGTGGGTTAAATAGAAAGAAACAATAGTATTTATCAAAAATACAAGCGCTCCGGGTATCAAAAACGGAGCGCTTTTTTTGTGAAATCTATGATTGAAGTTATCAGCGGAAAGATAGGCCTTACTATGTTGTCATGATTTGAAAAGGCGCTAAATAACTGTTAAAATGACGTTTTTTAAAAAAGAGGGTGGGCTTGGAGCAGTTATTAATTGTCCAAAAGACACCGGAAAACTTATTATTTTATCGTTAAAAATCCGGGCCGAATTACGATTTAAGCGATAAAAAGCTCTCGTTATGAGATGTGAACTAAATATTGTGTTATACAACACAAATGTTACATTTCTACTTTGTTAAAATAATAGGTTGTTTATTAATAATTTGTTAACATAAATTATTAATAAATATTATTGTTACTTGAATTGCGCTTGGAAAAATAATTAATTTGCAATTCTTATAAACTCACTTGTGTAAACAGTACACACTGTTTACATTAGTATCAATGCCAATGTGATTTTTTGAATCATCAAAGAATCAGAGAAAACCGAACAGAATTATAACATTTTTTAAGAGGTATCTTCCGTTTTCGGGGTGCCATGATATTCAGGAACTATAAGTTTTGATATTTGACAACGCGCTTTAAATGATAAAACTTTTACATTTTTTCTATTTATCTTCCATTTGCGCAGGCCTTTTCCGTAGGGGCCAAAGTCGGGCATTTGCTGCTCCTGTAAATCGTGCATTCAATCATACCAATACAATATATATGCAATAACACAACACATACCAACGATCTTAAATCAAATAAATTAATCAACTAAATCTCAATCTCATGTTTAAAAGTTTACTCCTAAAAGGAAGGACATTATGCCTGCTATTATGCTGCATGATTTCTTCATTGGTAGTTACAGCGCAAACAAAACACACAGGTAAGGTTATCGGCGGCGATGACAAACAACCTGTTGTGGGTGCTTCGGTGAAAATCAAAGGCACTAACACCGGCGCTGTTACGGATGTTAACGGTGAATTCAACCTCACCTTATCACCGGGTAATGTGCTTGTAGTTAGCTACCTTACCTACCAAACAAAAGAAGTTACTGTATCCGGCGATCAGTACCTTAACATTACCTTACAGCCGGCCACAACATCTCTTAACGAGGTGGTGGTAACAGGTTACCAAACACAGGTGAAAAAAGACATCACCGGTGCGATAGGTATCGTGGATGTGGCCGATGCGAAAAGGATCCAGACCTCCTCATCAGAACAAATGCTGCAAGGCCAGGTTTCGGGTGTTACCGTAGTTAACAACGGTGCGCCTGGTGCTCCAAGTCAGGTGTTTGTTCGCGGTATTACCAACTTTGGTAACACTACTCCGCTGTATGTTGTTGACGGTGTTCAGGTTGGCGATATGTCAAACATCAACCCTAACGACGTAGAAAGCATCAACGTACTGAAGGATGCTGGTTCGGCAGCTATTTATGGTATTGCCGGTAGTAACGGTGTAATCGTAATCACTACCAAAAAAGGTAAAGCAGGTAAAACTGTATTAAATTACGACGCGTACTATGCTACTCAGCGACCTTTATCAGGCAACGTTTGGCACTTAATGACCCCTGCGCAGCAATCGCAACTTACTTTTGACGCTGGTGACACCGGTGAGGAAGTATTGTATCCGGGAGGCCCCGGCACTTTGCCTGTTTATGGTTACCATGGCGGTGTGAAGGTGCCTGTTTTTCAGGATGCCGGTGTAACAAACGACCCCGCAATTGAAAAATATTACAATTTCGATCCTGCAAACCCTGCTAATGATTACCTGGTTCAAAAATTCAATGCTGCCGGTACTGACTGGTTCCATGAAATTTTTAAACCTGCGCCTATGCAGAGCCATACAATTACTGCAAGCGGCGGTACAGACAAAAGCACATTCCTGTATTCATTGCAGTACTTTAACCAAACCGGTACACTGTTAAATACATTCGAAAAACGTTACCAGTTACGTGTTAACAACACTTACAGCGTGCTTAACAATCACTTACGTGTTGGTGAAAGCGGCTATGTATATTATAAAGATAACAACGGTGGTTATTCTGGTAGCCAGCAACAAGAAGGTGGTAGTATTGCAGAAACCTACCGTACCCTGCCAATTATCCCTGTTCATGATATAGCAGGTAACTATGGCGGTGGTTATGACGGACCAGGCGGCGAGCCACTTGGTAACTCGGCTAACCCTGTTGCTATTCAAGAAAGACAAATAAACGACAGGTCACACCAGTGGAACATGCAGGGTACTGTATTTGCAGAAGCTGATTTCCTGAAACACTTCACAGCTCGTACTGCTTTCGGTGGAAACTCTAATAACTTTTATTATTTCAACACAGGTTATAACCAGTATGAAAACTACGAACCGCATGCAGGCGCCAACGCCTTTACCGAAGTATCGGGTTTTTCATTTACTTATAACTTTACCAACAGCTTAACCTACAAGCAAACTTTTGGTAAACACAGCGTAAGCGCATTTGCAGCATACGAAATTAAAAATAACGGTGGCCGCCAGGTAGGTACGTCAGCAACAAACTTTGTTACGCTTGATCCTAACTTCCTTACCGTTAATGCAACTACTTTGCCTTCTTCAATAACCTTAGGCAATACCTATCTGTATCAGCATTTCGGTACCGAGTCATACTTCGGCCGTGTTGATTATAGCTACGATGATAAATACCTGTTAGGCGCTACTTTACGCCGCGACGGTTATTCTGCTTTTGCTCCGGGTCGCCAATGGGGTACCTTCCCATCTGTATCTTTAGGATGGAGACTTTCTCAAGAGGAATTTTTGAAAGGTATAAGCTGGCTTAACGAGTTGAAACTACGTGGTAGCTACGGTACTGTTGGTAGCAACGGAAACATCAGGGGTGTGAACGCATTAAATACCTATAACTATGGTTTTGGTAGCACCTTTTATGGTATTGGCGGTGGCTTAAACACCACTACAACAGGTTATGCTCAAACTGGTATCGGTAACCCATTCACTACATGGGAAACTGATAAGATCCTGAACGTAGGTCTTGATGTTAGCTTGTTTAATCACTTTGATTTAAGCCTTGAGTACTACAAAAAATCAATCTCTGGTTTATTATTCCCTGTAACGCTTCCTGCTACAGTTGGTGGCGCAAGCTCTCCGACAGTTAACGTGGGTGACGTGCAGAATAAAGGTTTGGACGCTTCGTTGTCATACCATGGTTCTATCCATGACGTGAGGATCAATGCCGTAGCAAACATAACAACCTACAAAAACAGAATTACTGCAATACCTATCAACGGTGGTTATTTTGACGTATCGAGCGGTACCCGTATCGGTGGTTTCGTAAGGGAGCAGGTTGGACAGCCAATTGGAGAGTTCTTCGGCTACCAGGTTCAGGGCATTTACCAAAATCCGCAACAACTTTCAAGCCTGCCAGGTTATTCGGGCGCAGTTGTTGGTTCGTACATCTACAAAGATGTTAACGGCGACGGAAAAGTTGATGCTAATGACCGTACCTTTATCGGTAACCCTAACCCAGACTTTACTTACGGCTTAAACCTTAACGTAAGCTGGAAAGGTTTTGATGTTGCTACAGTGTTCTATGGTTCATACGGTAACAAGGATTTTAACTACGTAAAATACTGGACAGATACTTACCACAGTTTCCCTGGCGGTAAAGACCTTGACCTGTTAACCAAATCGGCAAGGGTTGATCCTACTACTAACACAGTAACTAATCCTGGCGCTACACAACAGGCATTAACAGTTTCAAATACTATCCCAAGCACTTTCTATGTTGAAAGCGGTTCATTCTTGAAATTGCGCTCTGCACAAATTGGTTACAATTTCGATGCAGGAATGTTGAAGTCTCTGGGTGTAAGCAAACTACGTGTTTACATTCAAGGTACTAACCTGTTCACTATTACTAAATACACAGGCTTAGATCCGGAGCTGGTACCATCTCTCAACAACCTTAACCAAGGTGGTGCAAACCCTCAGCAAAGTGCATCTTTTGGTGTTGACTACGGCGCGTATCCAGCCAACCAAAAGACCTATTCATTGGGCGTTAACCTGACATTTTAATGAAAAATAAAGAAAATAGAAGTGTTATGAAAAAAATAGATTTCAAAATTATTGCTCCGGCTATAATAGTTCTTTTTACAGTAGCATACTCCTGTAAGAAAACTTTGGACAAAGCTCCTGCCGGGGTGCTCGCCGGTTCTACCCTTGCTAATAAGGCGGGTGTCGACGGTTTATTAATAGGAGCCTACTCCTTATTGGATGGCTACTATCAGGGTCAGCCCGGAACTAACTACGGTTCTGGTATCAGCAACTGGGTGTATGGCGGTGTAGGTGCCGATGATGCCTACAAAGGCTCAACTACAGATGACCAGGGCCCGGAAGGCTTAAAAGTGCTTGAAGAGCACGTAGGTATTACTTTAGACAATGGTTACCTGGCATCAAAATGGCAGGTGAATTACGCAGGCATTCAACGTGCTAACAGCGTAATTCAGGAAATACCATTGGTTAAAGACGGTTCTGAATCTGCAGAAGCGGCTAAGATTGCCATAGCTGAAGCTCGTTTTTTACGTGGGGTTTACCACTTTGAACTTGCCAAGATATGGAGAAATGTACCTTATGTTGATGAAACTGTAACTTACGCAGCAGGTAACTACAATGTGCCTAACCCAGGCCCGATCTGGGACAAAATCGAAGCCGATTTTGAAGCAGCTATGAGCGGTCTTCCTAAAACACAACCTGAAGCCGGTCGTGCAAATTACTATGCTGCCGAAGCATTTTTGGCAAAAGCGTACTTATATGATCACCAATATGCAAAAGCACTGCCGCTGTTAACCGATTGTATTTCAAACGGTACTACTGCAACAGGCTTAAAATACGCATTGGTGCCTTATAACAACAACTTCAACGCATCTACAAAAAATAGCGCCGAATCGGTATTTGCAGCTCAAATGACTACAAAAGACGGTTCTGGCGGTCAGAATGATAATGGCGGTGACGTGTTGAACTTCCCTGGTGGTGGTACTTATACCGGCTGCTGCGGATTTAACGTACCTTCATACCACTTGGCAAACGCTTTCAAAGTGGATGCAAATGGTTTGCCAATGTTCCAGATTGATGCAGCTACAGGTTTCCCAGCTTATGATGTAGTAAACTTGAAAAACGACCATGGTTTAACTGCAAGTGATGCGTTTACACCTACTACTGAAGCTGTAGATTCACGCCTTGACTGGACTGTGGGCCGCAGAGGAATTCCTTATCTTGATTGGGGATTATGTGGTGGTGAGCCATGGACTCGTGGTGACGTTGTTCCGTACACTCCAAAGAAGAATGCATTTTACCATGCTGCTCAAGCTTCTACAACTGATGATTATGGTACCTGGGCAACTAACCAGGGCTCGGCTAATAACTATAACATCATCCGTTTTGCCGATGTGCTTTTATGGCGCGCTGAATGCGAAATTCAAACAGGCGCTTTGGGTGCAGCAGAGGCTGATGTTAACACAGTAAGAGCAAGAGCTGCCGACCCAACCGGTTGGGTACATACTTATGTATCTGACGCAGATCCGTCAAAAGGCTTTACTAATACACCTGCTGCTAACTATAAAGTAGGATTATACACCGGTCAGTTTGCTGCAAATGGCAAAGATTACGCTATGGCTGCTTTAATGGCTGAAAGGCAAATTGAGTTTGGCATGGAAGGACATCGTTTCTTCGACCTTCAGCGCCAGGATGCTGCAACGCAAGGTCCTTTAGGTGCAGGTTACATGGCTGGTGTATTGAATGCTTATTACAAAGCTGACAATCGCATTGATAACCCGGTTCTGAAAACTGCTAAGTTTACTTCTGGCAGAGATGAGCTTTGGCCTATACCACTGGGTCAGATCGACGCAGAAAACGGCAAATTGAAACAAAATCCTAATTATTAATAGGAGAATAACTTAATAAAAGAGGTGGGGATAATTTATCTCCCCCTCTTTTTTTTTATAAATTAGCGAGCGGCTTAAAACAAGGCCGTTATGCCTGCTTAGCAGGCGCCAAAAATGCGGGGCAGCCATCCCATATCAAATTGCTGTTATAAACTAATTTGCTGTAATGAAATTTTTTCCCTACTTTTTAGCTGGTTTTATTGCCGTTACCCTATTTTCCTGCAAAAAGAAAACGCTTTTTGAATTAATCCCTTCCTCACAATCGGGTATAAAATTTAGCAATACGATCGTTGAAAACGACACCATTAACCCACTTGATAAGCTAAATATTTATAATGGCGGCGGCGTTGGCATAGGCGATTTCAATAACGATGGGCTACAGGATATCTATTTTGTGGGAAACGCGGTATCGAATAAACTGTACCTTAACAAAGGGGATATGAAATTTGATGACGTTACCGATGCAGCCGGAGTACCAGGCTCGGGCGGCTGGGGGCGTGGCGTGGCAGTTGTAGATATAAATAACGACGGCTTACTTGATATTTACGTTTGTTATACTTTGTTAACTGACTCGGCAAAACGGCGCAATCTGTTATACGTGAACCAGGGAATAGATAAAAACGGTGTTCCTCATTTTAAGGAAATGGGGAAGGAGTATGGCTTGGATGTTACCTGGCACTCTACCATGGCATCGTTCTTTGATTATGATAATGACGGTGACCTTGACATGTACCTTACGGTGAATGAAACCACCCCCAATGAAAATACGAGCAGTTTCAGGCCTATTGTTAAGGATGGATCAAAACGGAGCACCGGAAGACTCTTTAGAAATGACTGGGACCCTGTTTTAAAGCACGGCGTTTATCACGATGTTTCAAAACAGGCCGGCATAACTATTGAAGGTTATGGCCACGCGGCAAGTGTGGTGGATATTAACCGGGATGGTTGGAAAGATATTTATGTTACCAACGACTTTTTGACGAGCAATATCCTCTACATAAATAATCATGACGGTACATTTACCGACAAGACAAAGGAATATTTTAAGCATACGGCCAACAGCGCAATGGGCCAGGATATTGAAGATATAAATAACGATGGCCTTGCCGATGTATTTGAGCTTGATATGAGCCCGGAAGATAATTACCGGCGCAAAATGTTTATGAGCGCAAATACCTATCAGCTTTATCAGAATTTTGATTTTTACGGCTATCAATATCAATATAACCGGAATACGCTGCAAATAAACCAGGGGCCGCGCGTAGGGCAGAACGACTCAATTGGAGACCCCGCTTTTAGCGAAACGTCATTCCTCAGTGGAACAGCACAAACCGATTGGAGTTGGTGCCCGCTGATAACCGACTTTGATAATGATGGTTTCCGCGATATTGTAATTACCAATGGCTACCCCCGCGATGTAACAGATCATGACTTTACCACCTTCAGGGCAGAAGCTTATTTGGTTGCCTCGAAAAAACAGATTCTCGATCAAATTCCTATTATTAAGATCCCGAACTATGCCTTCAAAAATGGTGGCCATCTTGAATTCTCTGATGTAACCCAAAACTGGGGACTTACAGAGCCATCGTTTTCAAATGGCGCCGCCTATGCCGACCTGGACAATGATGGGGATATGGATATGATCATCAACAACATCGACGATGAGGCTTTTATATACAAAAATACGCTGCGCGATGCAGATAAAAAGAATAATCGCTTTTTGAATATCAAATTTACCGGCGGTGAGTTTAACAGAAATGGCATCGGCGCATGGGCCGACATTTATTATGACCATGGCAAGCATCAGGTTTATGAAAACTCGCCTTACAGGGGCTATTTATCAACTATTCAAAGTATGGCCCATTTTGGGATGGGTGCCATCTCAGTAGTCGATTCTGTTGTAATAAGATGGCAAAACAATAAAAAGCAAACCATTAAAGATGTAAAAACCGATAACACACTTGCGGTTAATATAAAGAATGCTCACGATAATTATAGTTTTAACAAACCGGCTATCAATACGCAATCCTTGTTTACTGAAGTAACCGGAAAGGTGGGAGTCACTTACAAGCATAAGGAGGATGATCTTGTTGATTTTAATATCCAAAAGCTCATTCCGCATAAATTGTCGCAATATAGTCCGGCTATCGCCGTTGGCGACGTTGATGGAAATGGCTTTGATGATATGGTGATTGGCGGTACGTCAAAATATCCGGCGCAATTGCTATTACAGCAGGCAAACGGCAAATTTATTCAGCGCGCATTAGTACCTCCTGTTATCGCTCCGAAGGTTCAAAACGGATCCATGCATCTCGCTTCAACCCAAAAAGACGAAGGAATATTGTTATTTGACGCCGACGGCGACGGAGACCTTGATCTTTATATAGCAAGCGGCGGGTACGAGGCAGAGCCGAATTCGGCATATTACCAGGATCGTTTTTACATCAACGACGGTAAAGGCAACTTTACGTTACAGGAAGACGCTATCCCTAAAGACTATACCAGCAAGCTTTGCGTAAAGGCAATAGATTACAATAAGGATGGCAAACTGGACTTGTTTGTTTCGGGGCGCGTGGAACCGTGGTCGTACCCTAAACCGGTATCAAGCATGATATTACGGAATGATAGTAAGGACGGGCATATCAAATTTACCAACGTTACGTCAACGGTGGCTAAAGACCTGAAAAATATAGGCCTGGTTTGCGATGCGCAGTTCAGTGATTTTGATAATGATGGCTGGCCCGACCTTATCCTGACCGGTGAATGGATGCCGGTGACGTTCCTGAAAAATGATCATGGTGTGTTCAAAAACGTGACTGCCAATACCGGTATAGCTAATAAACTTGGATGGTGGAATACCATAGCCGCCGGTGATTTTAATCATGATGGCAAAATAGATTATATTGTTGGCAATACGGGCCTGAATACATTCTACAAGGCATCAGACCAATACCCGGTTTATATTACCGCTAAAGATTTTGACAAGAACGGCAGTTATGACGCGTTTCCATCGGTTTTCCTGAAGGATAAGGATGGCGTATTAAAGGAATTCCCGGCGCAAACACGTGATGACATTGTAAAACAGATGATAGGCATGAGGGTGAAATTCCAGAACTACAAATCATTTGCAACTGCAACAATGGATTCTGTAATAACTCCGGAAATGCGTAAAGGAGCGATCCGGTTAAAAGCTAATATGTTGGAATCTTGCTATTTACAAAATGATGGTAATGGTAAATTTACCATGACACCACTCCCGATAGAGGCACAGATATCGCAATTGGACGGCATTGTAGTTGATGACTTTGACGATGATGGCAACCTGGACATTGCTTTGAGCGGCAACGATTATGGTACCGATGTGTCTACCGGCAGATATGACGCTTTTAATGGCCTGGTATTAAAAGGCGATGGCAAAGGAAACTTTAAACCATTATCAATATTACAAAGCGGATTATATATTCCGGGCGACGGCAAGGGGTTGGTAAAACTTCGTGGCGCCAAAGGCAGCTACATGCTTGCCGCTACACAGAACCGCGATGCTCTGAAGATATTCGAACTGAAGAAGCCAGTACGCACCGTTGCACTGAAACCGCTGGATATGTTTGCCACTATAAAATACAAGAATGGTAAAACCGGTAAAATGGAATTTTACAATGGCACATCGTTCCTGTCGCAATCGGGAAGATTCTTTACGATCGATCAGTCGATGGCGCAGGTAGTGGTAACAGATAGCAATGGTCGGACAAGAAATATACCGCTTAATTAATTTTTATGAGATACTTTAGAATTTTGGCCCTTTTTGGAGGAATTATATTTGCCGCGAGCTGCACACACAAGCAGAAAACCACAATGTTGAGTGATGCCGATGTGCTGCATAATAATGAAGACAAGCTTACGCAGGTAATTATCTACGATGTTTTTACGCCTCCTGTAGCTGCCCGCATTTATGGTTATACCTCATTGGCCTCTTATGAAGCAATGCGCTATGCCGACCCGAAATATAACTCTATCATCAGCCAGTTGAAAGGTTTCGATAAACCACCTGAACCGCAAAAAGGAAAACAATATAATTTTGCGCTGGCTGCTACAAAAGCGTTTTTTACCGTTGCACACAAGATCACGTTCTCAATAGATACGCTTAAAAAATATGAAGACGGCGTTTATGCAATGTACAAGAGTAACCTCGACGATTCTACTTATGCACGTTCTGTTGCCTTTGGCGAGCGCATTGGTAAACTGGTGCTTAAAAGATCGATGGTTGACAATTATCCGCAAACCCGTGGTAAACCAAAATACCTTGGCGACAACGGCCCGGGCAGATGGCGCCCCACGCCACCCGATTACATGGACGGCGTAGAATTTTGCTGGGGAACTATAAAAGCATTTGCACTGGATACATCGGCGCAGTTTTCGCCTGGACCGCCGCCACCTTACAGCGAAGACAAGAACAGCGCTTTTGTAAAACAATATACTGAAGTGTATAATACCAACAAAAATTTGACTAAAGAGCAAATTGAGATAGCCAAGTTTTGGGACGATAATCCTTTTGTGATCCAGCATAACGGTCACTTGATGTTTGCAGATAAAAAGATCACTCCGGGCGGTCACTGGATTGGCATTGCAGCCATCGCATGCAAAAAAACTCATGCTAATGGCGTAAAAACCGCTCAGGCCTATGCGCTTACTTCAATTGCTTTGTACGATGCCTTTATATGCTGCTGGGAGGTGAAATACAAATACAGCTACGCCAGGCCGGTAACTAATATTAATGAGAAAATTGACCACAATTGGCTGCCTTTACTGCAAACGCCTCCTTTCCCTGAATATACGGCAGGCCATTCAACCATCAGCGCTGCCGCTGCTGTAATGCTGACGCATATTTTCGGCGATAATTTTGATTTTCAGGATACCAGCGATTTAAGATACATTGGTATGCAGCGCCATTTTAAATCATTTAACCTGGCGGCCGAAGAAACCGCAATGAGTCGTTTTTATGGCGGAATTCATTACCTGAATAGTTCGCTTATGGGAGCACAGCAGGGTAAACAGATGTCGGAATTTATTTGGAATAAACTAAAACTTACCAACTAACGGAGCGTATTGACGAGATATGAATCGTAACAGACCTTATTTAATAATTTCATTTTTAACGTTATTGGTTGCCGGATTGTCGGCCGGTGTTTTGCTGAATGGGTGTAAAAATAAAGTCGAGGCACAATACACGCTAACGGGCGACACCGTTATAGACGGTAAAAACCTGGCGCAGATAAACTGTACTAAATGCCATGCCTTAGTTCCCCCCAATCTACTGTCAAAGAATGTATGGAAATTCCATACGATGCCCGATATGGCGCCCTATCTGGGGGTGACATCATACCTGGATGGCTACTTTAAGAAGGATACCTCGGGTATTAGCCTGCTGGAGTGGAGAATTATAACGTCGTACTACCAAAAAATGGCCCCGGATACGCTGCTGGCTGCTAAACCGCCAGTGCAGCCCATAAATGACTGGGCTGGCTTTACCCTTAAGCTGCCGAAGCAGGAAAGCAATACCGTTTATACCACCCTGGCGGCTGTTAACCCAAACAATCACAAAATTTACACCGGAGATGGCGTTTCGGCGACGTTAAAGGAATGGGGGAGCAACTTGCAGCTGGAAAGAACGGTGGCGCTGCCTTCGCCCGCGGTACACGCCAGTTTTGTAAAAAGCGATAAGGATGCGGGCAATGTAATGCTTTCATGTATTGGTCAAATAGCTCCGATGGATTTCCCCAGCGGAAAAGTAATGAGCGTAAACCTTGCTGACGCGAATCTAAGTCCTGCTGTTTTTCAATCTGAATTGCAGCGACCTGTTCAAACCCTTTCTGCCGATTTTAATAAGGATGGTTTGATGGACTGGGTTATTTGCGGCCAGGGCGGAAAGAAGGGAGCGGTTTCACTTGTTAAACAAAATGCTGATCATAGCGTGAGTCAGCAGGATATTATTAATAAGGCAGGTGCGGTAAAAGCGGTAACGGGCGATTTTAATAAAGATGGCTGGCCCGACCTGATGGTGCTGTTTGGCAGCGCTGACGAGAGTTTAATTATGTTTTTGAACGATCAGCATGGCGGCTTTACGCAAAAAAAACTGCTCAGTTTCCCGCCGGTATATGGTTCAACTGACTTTGAACTTGTTGATTTGGATCACGATGGTAACATCGATCTGATTTATACCTGTGGTTTTAACTACAACGATTCGCGGATATTGAAACCTTATCATGGCCTGTACCTGTACAAAAATACCGGCGACTGGAAATTTAAACAACAATGGTTTTACCCGGTTAACGGTCTTACCCGGTTTGGCACCGCAGATTTTAACGGCGATGGCAAATTGGATATAATGACTACAGCCTTTTTTGCCGACGAACAAACTAACCCGGCAGAAGGATGTATTTATTTTGAGCAGGATACCCCCTTCAGCTTTAAGCCGCACATGATACCCGTTAGCAAGTATGGACGATGGATGACCATGGATATTGGAGATTATAATAATGACGGGAAGCCCGATGTTATATTAGGCAATTATTCAAAAGGTTTTTATTTCCAATTGAGCTTAAAATCGTTTTGGGATACGAGTTTACCTTTTATAGTGCTGCAGAATAACTTTAAAAAATAATTTACGCACTTTACCGGATATTGGTACCGGGGAATTTTAGATGAGCAAAGTTGACAAACCCAATAGAAAGTACGTAGTTTTTGTCGCGCTTCTTTTTTTGGGTACGGCATTTATAGTTTTAAAGAGCCTGCGGGTAATTGATTTTCGAAGCACTGCCGAGAAGCAGGTAGATGACGGTAATGAACTTGCGCATATTTATTGCAAAAGGTGCCACGAATTTCCTGATCCTTCACTCATTGACAAAAAAACCTGGACAAATGGCGTGCTGCCCGGAATGGCCCGGCAGTTCAAACTGGATGATTTCAACGGGCATTACGGGCTTACAACGGAATCAACCATTTCTATCCCCGACTTTGAAGCCATCGAAGCCTATTATAAAAGTGCCGCCCCTGCAAAGCTTACGGTTACCAGATCGCCATCTGTTACCGATTGGGCAATTTTTGAGCTGGAAAAACCTAAGGATGTGAGTTATAAGCCAGGCGACGAGGCTAACACTGTTATGCTTTCTTATAACCCGATTGATAAAAAGCTTTATAGCGGCGACATGCGCAACAACGTTTATCGCTGGAGTGATGATTTAAAGCCCGAAATAATAGCGACAACTCCTTCGCCTGCCGTTTATGCAAATTTTTATTCATCTGCCAAAAGCAAAAACACCGCCACGTTTACCTGCATCGGTATCCTCAATCCAAACGACTTGCTGAAAGGTTCTTTGACAGAGCTTAATCTGGAAAAGAAAAATGACGCTTCAGTTTTATTGACCGATAGCCTGCCACGGCCGGTGCAAACCGTTGCTGCCGATTTTAATAAAGACGGATTGCTTGATTACGTAACTTGTGGTTTTGGTTATAATAAGGGGAGCCTGTTCCTGTTAACGCAAACAAAAGATCATCATTTCAAAAAGAGTGTGCTTAGGGATATGCCCGGCAGCGAGCAGGTTTTTACGGGCGATTTTAACAATGACGGATACCCTGATCTGATGGTGCTTTTTGCGCAGGCTGATGAAGGGATCTGGATGTTTTTGAACGACAAGAAAGGCGGCTTTATTTCAAAGAATATCCTGCATTTTCCACCTATATATGGGTCGAGCAGTTTTCAGCTGGCCGACTTTAACCACGACGGCAAACCTGATATTTTATATACCTGCGGCGATAATAGTGACCTTTCGCCCGTGCTGAAGCCTTATCACGGCGTGTATATATTCACTAACCAGGGTAACTGGACATTTAAACAAACTTTCTTTTATCACATTGATGGCTCGTCGAAGGCGATTGCCGCCGATTTTGATAAGGACGGCGATTTGGATATAGCGACCATCGCTTATTTTCCCGACTTTAAGGAAAATCCGCAGCAAGGCTTTGTTTACCTGGAACAAACAGCACCTGATCAATTCAAAGCGCACGAGATTCCGGTAAACGATTATGGGCGATGGTTAACCATGGAAGTAGCCGACATGAATAACGACGGTTATCCTGACGTGATATTGGGCAATTTTTCTATTGCCGGCCGTGAGCTGATGAATCAAAAGGGTGTAATAAAAACCTGGGATAAATTCCTGCCTTTGATCGTCCTTAAAAACAAAGCCGGCTCAAAGCATTGACTTGGAAAAAACCATAATAAAACGATAAATTAGTACCTCCGCTCAAATCAACTATACCGATGAAAAAAATTAACGCGCTGGCCGTCGCCGCCCTTATTTGTAGTATTTTACCCGTTTGTACTTTTGCGCAAAGCAATGGAGTAAAGCAGGTTAAGCTTACTAATTTCGATCTGCAATCGTCGGCGGTAGTGAGCGCCAAAGGAGAGGAGCTATCAACCATCAAATACAAGTCGCCGGTTTACTGGATGCCGGTTAAGGTGCCATCGACGGTATTGACCGGCCTGGTGGCTAACCATATCTATCCCGATCCTTACCAGGGACTGAATAACATGCTGATACCGGATGCATCCGATCAGTTCAACAAAGAGTATAACCTGGAACAATACAGCCATTTACCCGGCGAACCTAATCCATGGAAAAAGCCTTATTGGTACCGTACCACCTTTAAAGTGCCTGCAGGAGATAAGGGCCGTCATTTCCAGCTGATATTTAAAGGCATAAACTACAGGGCGGCAGTTTGGGTAAACGGTAAACAATTTGCCGATTCGACCCAAATGGCCGGTATGTTTGCCGATTATAACCTGGATGTAACCAGTGCTATTAATACCGGAGGCGAGAACGTGCTGGCGGTAAAGATCTATCCGCTGGATTATCCGGGCTATCCGGCAAAAGAACAATTGAAGGCGCTCGGGCCATTTTATGAGAACGGCGGCCCGACCGGAGATATCGGTAAAAATGTAACGATGCTTTGCTCGGTGGGCTGGGACTGGATACCGCCTGTGCGTGATCGTAATATGGGCATCTGGCAGCCTGTTTACCTGCGCACCACAGGCGCGGTAACCATAGGGCATCCAAAATTAGTTACCAATTTGCCCAAGCTGCCTGATACCAGCATTGCCAAACTGTCGCTGAATTTAACGCTTGCCAATCATACTAACAGCGCCAATAATGGTAAACTAACTATCACCATAAAACCGGAGAACTTTGCCGGGGCATCTGTGCAATTTACGCAGGACATTAATGTTGCCGCCGGCGGTACATCAGTTGTTGATCTGAACGCTGACAAGGTGAGTCAACTGGCGATCAATAAGCCTCATTTATGGTGGCCAAATGGCTATGGCCGCGCCAACCTTTACCGCATCAGGCTGCAATATACCAATGGCGGCGTGATCTCTGACGATACGTCGTTTGTGTTCGGCGTTCGTACCGTAAGTTCAAAGGCAACGATGGTGAATAATTTTGTGCGCCGCGAGTTTTATGTAAATGGCAAACGCGTGCACCTGAATGGCGGCGCCTGGGTGCCCGATATGATGGTGAACCGCGATTCAGCCCGTTACGATTATGAGATGCACTTGTGTCGCAACGCTAATGTAAATCTGGTGCGGATATGGGGCGGGGGAGTTACACCACCGGACGCGTTCTGGAACGCTGCCGACAAGTACGGCGAAATGGTATGGTCGGACTTTTGGATCACCGGCGATACGCAGGGCGAGTTCAAAGGCTCGCCTGATTGGCCGTTGGAAGGCAATGTTTTTGTGAAGAACGTTACAAGCACCATCTACCGTATCCGTAATCACCCAAGCTTGTTGGTTTGGACAGGTGGTAATGAAGGCCACGCCCGTAAAGAACTGTATGACGTAATGCGCGATAATATTATTACGCTTGATGGCACACGCCCGTATATTCCAAGTTCATCAGGCTTTGCAAAACTACCTGCCGGATGGAAAGGCTCGTGGCCGGACGACCAGCCGTCGGGCGTGTATAGCGGCGGCCCGTACCAGTGGGAAGACCCTAAAGTATATTACAAAAAAGCAGACTTTGGCGGCGATTGGGTATTTAAAGACGAAACCGGCCTGCCCTCGCAGCCGCCTTATACCACGCTTGCCAAAACTATTCCGAACCTGGTGTGGGATACCAAACTGCCATTCCCGCTCAACGATAGCTGGGGATATCATGATGCCGCAACAGGTGCCGCCCGGTATGATAAATATATCAGCGAAATGGTGCAGCGATACGGTCAGCCGGCTACGATGGTCAACTTCTCCGACAAAATGCAGCTGATGAATTATGTAGGTTACCAGGGCATTTTCGAAGCGGCCGGCCACAAGCTTACCGAAACCGGCGGTGTAATGTTGTGGAAGCTGAATGCGGCCTTGCCGAGCGTTGTTTGGCAGATCTACGATTGGTATCTGGAGCCGAACGCTGGTTACTATGCCATGCAAAATGCTGTGGAGCCGCTACATATCCAGTTCAACCAAAACGATTCTACGGCGGCAGTTATTAACCGGATGCACCATGCTACCGGCATGTTGACGGCCAAAGCTGAGGTATTTAATGCCGATAGCAAACGCCTGAAATCGGTCACTATTAATCACATTGGTTTGGCTGATGAGGGTACCCAGGAAGTCATCAAACTGAAAGACGTTTTGGCAGAAGCCAAAGGCATGAGCTTTGTTGTGCTGAATCTTACCAATGACGCCGGAAAAACTGTATCGCACAATGTTTACTGGTTGGCTCCAAAAAATGATCTTACCGCTTTGAATGGTCTGCCTGCGGCCAGGGTGGATGTGAAGGTACTGAAAAGTGAAAAAGGCGCCGCTGAAAATAAATGGACGCTTCAGTTCACCAATAACAGTGATAAAGTGGCATTTTTTGTCCGCCCGCAGTTGATGAAGAATGGCGAAGAAATTATGCCAAGTTATTGGACAGGTAATTATTTTACCCTTGCTCCGCACGAAACTACCACCGTTGCTGTGAGTGCTCCTATAGCCAAATTAGGTAACCTGCAGCCAAATGTTTTGGTAGAAGGATGGAACCTGGAAAAACAATTTATCAATTTAACTACTGCAAAAAAGTAGGCGCTTGTTAGCAAACCAGATCAAACCCCGGTAATATATACCGGGGTTTGATGTTTAAAACATGTCGCCAATTTAACGGTTATTTCAATTGCATATTTGATATTGCAACAATGAACAATGTTGACGTAATTATTATTGGAGCCGGTGCTTCGGGCTTGATGGCCGCCCGGTCGTTAAGCAAGGGCGGCTATAGCGTAGCTGTTTTGGAAGCGCGTAACCGTTGCGGCGGCCGTATCCATACGCTAAATCAGCAGCGCTTTTTCAAGAACGCTGAATTGGGCGCCGAGTTTATTCATGGCGACTTGCCGGTTACATTTAATTTATTGCATGAGGCAGGCATAGCTTACCATGCCGCCGGTGGAGAAATGCTGAATTACAAGAACGGTAAGTTTAGCAGGGAAGGGGAGTTTAGCGACTGGGATTTGGTGGTTGAACGGTTAGGGCAGCTAAAAACGGACGTCAGTATTGCAGAATTTTTAAACAAAGAATTTCCGGGCGATGAACACGGTGCATTGAGAGCTTCAGTTATAAGATTTGTATCCGGTTACGATACGGCAGACCCGGAGACAGCCAGTTCATTTGCACTGCGCGAAGAGTGGCAGAACGAGGATGAAGGGGCCCAGCACCGGGTGACAGGAGGCTACGGAGCAATGATACAATACATGGAAGGTGAATGCAAGGCGGCGGGAGCCATCATCAGCCTGAATTCGATTGTAAGGGAAATTCAATGGCAGGCAGGGCAGGTAGCAGTTACCACGACCGATGATGATGTTTACCACGCCGGAAAGGCAATTCTGGCCTTGCCCTTGGGTGTGTTAAAAGCTGATGGAAAAGAGTATGGCGCAATATCATTCAGTCCGGAAATCACCAAACATCAGGATGCTATAAAGATGATGGGTTTTGGTGCGATAATAAAAGTGCTGCTGGAATTTGACGCACCATTTTGGGATGAGGAAGAAATCGCAAATGTTGCGGGAGTCGATCTGAAAAATATGAGTTTCGTATTGTCTGACCAAGAAGTGCCAACCTGGTGGACGCAGGTGCCGGAGCGCAGTCCGGTTTTAACCGGCTGGCTTGGCGGTTTGCCGGCGGCGCGCAAGGTTGATGCGCCGACTGATGAGTTACTTCAACAATCGCTGCAGTCGCTCGGTAATATTTTCAAGAAAAATGTGGAGGAGCTGAAAGACCGCCTTGTGGCATTCGAAGTAATGAACTGGACAGCCGATCCGTTTACGCGTGGCTCCTATGCTTACGATACAGTAGGTGCGCATACCTTACGAAAGATATTGAGCAGTCCGGTTGAAAATACGTTGTTTTTTGCGGGCGAATACTTATACGAAGGCCCAGCCATGGGAACTGTAGAGGCAGCTTTAACCAGCGGGCGTGATGTGGCAGGAAAGATAATGAGGGGAAATTTGGCTTAACAGCTGCTGATTATCTCACCCCCCAGTAATTCCCCGAAACAATGATCATATTCAGCATTTTGATGCTGTTGTCGTAATAATCATAGTCCTTCAGCTTAAACGCCACGAGGTAGTTCCAAACTTTGTTGAGCCATTTTTGATTGTTCGCGTCAACCATTGCCGATACTGCGAATGGGGCGACAAAACTTAACGCTTCAAAGTAACGGTGCTTAATATCATTCCCCGCCAGCGTGTAGCCCGCCGAGAGGTTATAAGTATCGTTATTGGTGGTGCCGCGGATCCAGCGGTTTATCTTACCGGCAATTTGTTTGGAGCGTTTATCACCACTAAACAAATAATCGGTAGCTATGCGCCAGGGGTCGCGGCAGGCGTTGTAATTATACAGGCCATCATAAGGCGATTCCAAAAAATTTGGAGGCGCCGGCTTGGGCTTTTTATTGAGATTGACGATAAAATCGGGAACTAATCCGGCATCAGGACTATATTTAACCTCCATTTCGGCAAACAATTTATATCCGGCATCAACAACCTTCCCCCAACGCTTATCCCGGGTGGCCTTTTGGAATGCCTTGAAATGCGAAGGCATAAAATCAGACGAGCGGGTGGTAAAGTAATCCTTGCTTTCAGACTCAACGCCATCGCTTAATAAAACCGTCCACGTTTTTTGGTTAATCTCGTGCTGCATAATGGCGTTGATCCCTGCTTTAGCTTCCTGCAGGTAATTGATCCGGCCCTTGCTACCCCATTGTTTATCAGCCAGCAGCAGGGAATAGGCGATATCGATGTCGCCGTCACTTGCGGAGGTATTGTCAGTACTTTTATTATTGGTATACTGAGCCCAGGCCATCAGGTATTTGCTTTTGCCAGAGGGGTGTGCCCGCACGTACCGGAGCATGTCATCAAATATTGGCTGGGCGTTATGGTCGTACCCGGCCATTAGCGCCACGATGATCATTCCATAACCCTGACCTTCGGATACGCACTGCTTTTTATCCTTATTCTCGAACCAAACGAAGCTCTCATCATGACCGGGGATATGTTTTATAAAGCGGGCTTTCCATTGGTTGTAAAAGGTTTTTACTTTATCATCCAGTTGTGCTTGCGCGATGTGATTGGGTTTGATGGTGCCGGGAAAATATTTGGCGTGTTGAGGAAAGGGGAAGCGGGAAGGTTGAGCCGAGACTTTTGTCGAAAGAAAAAAGAAAAGCAGAAGATACTTAAATCTCATAAAATATCCTGTTAACTGTAAGTATCCCCCATCTTGTCAGTGCATGGTACGAAGCAACGGCAAATTGTGGTTTATTTAAACCGACTTACGAAATTTTCAAAAACTTCGTAAGTCTCCATCTAATTCTTAATCGCTACCCCTCAATACTGATAATTCCTGATATCGCCAACCGCACTTAGATCAAACGCCATTTCTCTTGATAAACGGGCAGCGGGCACTCCCGGTTGCTTCAAGCTGATGGCATGCTCTTGTACTATCTGGCGTTTTTCAGGTTCCTCTACGTTCATATCGGCGCCAGAGAAGTAGAGCTTCAGGCATTCAAGAAAATTCTGAATGGCCGGCGTTTGTTTACAGGTAGCGGCAAACCAGGCGCGTTTAGCTACACTGTGGTGCAACGGCTTTGTAACGATGTTGCGACCGGCAAGGTAAGGCTCCACTATCCAGTCGGCCATTACGGTAATGCCGAGGCCTGCGTTAACCATTTCGATGGTGGCATCGGTGTAGTGAATACGGTGCAGCGTCTTCGGTTTTACGTGCTGCGACTGGATAAGCGACTCAATTATTGGTGTATCCTGGTACGAAGGGTCATATAAAGGTAAAATAAGCTCCTGCCCCTGGAAGTCGCAGATCTCGATCACGTCTTTTTTGGCCAAAGGATGATCTTTGCTAATGACGGCTGTTAAACGGTCTTCAAAGATAGGTTCATAACGGATGCGGGTGTTCACCATCTGGGTGCGGATAATGCCGATATCGAGGTCGCCGTTCATCAAGTATTCAAGCGGCCGGCGGGTAGCGTCACTTAATATTTGTATATTGATATCGGGCCATTGTTTCTTGTAATATTTGATGATGCCAGGCAACCAATGGTAAGCCGTGTAACATTGCATGCTGATGCTCAAATTGCCCGTTTTTCCGTTCTTATAGTTAATAATATCTTCTTCTAAAGATTTGATTTCGGCGAGTATTTTTTCCGAACTGCGCAGGAAACGATAGCCCTGTTCGGTAAGGTGTAAACGCTTGCCCTGGCGGTTAAAGATCTCTACATCGAGTTCTCGTTCCAGTTCTTTTAACTGGTGGCTCAGGGCCGATTGTGTGAGGTGTAAAGTGCTCGCGGCTTTGGTAAGGGTTCCTTCCTTCGAAATGGTATCGACGAGGCGGAAATGATGAAGGGCAATGTTCATTATGAATTTTATTAATGATTCTTACAAAATTAATTCATTTTTTTCATATATAGCGTAATTCTACTTTTGCGGTGTCAATATTACACTTATGTTAAACATCCCTTTAAAATATTCTCTTACCGGTTTTTTAAGTGTTCTGATCTTATCGCAGGCTTTCGGCCAAAAATTGCTTACCATTAAAGATGCCGAGCAATTGGCGCTGGCCAACTACGGCACCATCAAGGCGAAGGCAAATCAACTCAATGCGTCAAAAGCATCGCTTACTGAAACGCGCACCGAACAATTACCTGATGTTAACCTTTCTGCACAGCAGGATTATGGTACCGTTAACGGACAAAATGGCCCGTCGTACGGCTACCGTGGTTTTAGTGTGGCGTCTTCGGGCCCGGTACTGGCTAACCAAAACTGGCAAGCCGGCTTCGGTGCCTTATACCTTGCCAACGTAAGCTGGGACTTTTTCGCTTTCGGCAGGGCCACTGAAAAGGTAAAAGTACAGCGCTCGGTTGTTTACCGTGACGAAACCGACCTGGCTCAGGAACAATTTCAGCACGAAGTGCGGGTGGCAAGCACCTATCTGAATTTGTTAGCCGCGCAGCAATTAACCAAAGCGCAGGAAGACAACCTGAACCGCACCATTGATATACAGAAGGTGGTAATAGCCCGCGTAAAAAACGGACTGAACCCAGGTGTGGATTCATCGCAGGCCAATGCCGAAGTATCCGCTGCAAGGATAGCCCTTGTTAATACCAAGCAGAATGAACAGGATCAGGCCAACCAACTATCAATATATCTTGGCATACCTTCGCAGGATTTTGTGCTCGATAGTGCGTTTGTCACAAAGGCACCCGCCAATGCCGATCCGCAATCAACCATAAATACAGAAAATCACCCGACCCTGCAGTTCTACCGAAACCGCATTAATGTGAGCGATGAACTCGCTAAATATTACCAGACTTTTGCCTACCCAACCTTTAGTTTCTTCGGCACTTACCAGGGCAGAGGCTCAGGCTTCAGAGCAGGTTATGGCGTCGATCAAACCGATTACACTGGCAGTTACGGCGCAGGGGTAGATCCGACGCGGTATAACTATGTAGTGGGGGTAGGGATGTTCTGGAATATTACCAATCCGTTCCGGGTACATTACCAGGTGAAATCGCAAAAATATACGTCTGCACAGTACAAGGACGAATACGAGCTTGTGAGCCAGCAATTGATTGCGCAACAGGCGCTTGCGGAAACGCGCATCAGCAATGCATTAAAAAACTACCATGAGGTGCCCGAAGAACTTAGGGCCGCTACTGATGCCTATCATCAAAAATCGGCATTATACAAAAACGGGTTGGCGAACATCGTCGACCTGACACAGGCGCTTTACGTAGTGAACCGTGCCGAGATAGACACTTACATAGCCAGAAACAACGTTTGGCAGGCCGTACTTTATAAAGCCGCTGCAACCGGTGACTTTGGGATCTTTATAAATAACTTTTAATACAGCAAAATAAATGGGAATGATCAAAGGTGCGCTGCAAAAGCCGATTACCATACTGGTTATTGTAGCAGGATTATTTTTCTTCGGTATCAATGCCGTTCGTAACATCAAAATAGACATTTTTCCCGACCTTAACCTGCCGGTAATTTACGTATCGCACCCTTATGGCGGTTTCACTCCTAACCAAATGGAGGCCTACTTTGGTAAGCAGTATGTTAACTTGTTGTTGTTCGTTTCGGGTGTTAAAAGTATCGAGACTAAAAACATACAGGGATTAACCCTTATTAAAGTAACATTTTACGAGGGTACTAATATGGCGCAGGCCGCCGCCGAGGTTACGAGTTATACCAACCGGGCGCAGGCAGGCTTCCCGCAGGGCTCGCAGCCGCCTTTCATTTTAAGGTTCGACGCCTCCACGCTGCCGGTAGGACAGCTGGTGTTGAGCAGCCCCACACGATCGAACAACGAGTTGTTGGACTTTGCGCTGGTGTACGTGCGTTCGTCCTTTACCTCGGTACCGGGTTTGGTTGCGCCGGCGCCATTTGGCGGTAACCAACGCACAGTAGTTATAAAGGTAGATCCGGAATTACTGCGCTCACATAATTTAACACCCGATCAAATCGTTCAGGCGCTGCGCGATAATAACCAGAACACCCCGGCAGGTAACGTTCGCATTGGCGACTACAACTACCTGACGCCTGCCAATACCACCATTAAAAAGATCCCTGATTTTGGAAATATACCGTTATTTAAAAACGGCGTGCAAACGGTGTTCTTACACGATGTTGCCACGGTAGAGGATGGTGCCGATATAACCAACGGTTACGCGCTCATTAATGGGAAACGTTCGGTTTATTTGCCGATCACCAAAGCAGCTTCGGCCTCGACATGGGATGTGGTGCAGGATTTGAAAAAGGCCCTGCCGCGTTTCCAGGCACTGTTGCCGCCGGATGTGAAATTGTCCTTCGTGTTTGACCAGTCGGTATATGTAATTAATGCGGTTAAAAGTTTGGCCGAAGAGGGAGCGATTGGTGCAGTGCTTACCGGCCTGATGGTATTATTATTTTTGGGTGACAGGCGCGGTGCAATGATCGTGATCCTCACTATCCCAACCTGCGTTATTTCAGCTATTTTCTTCCTGTACCTGTTTCATCAAACCATTAATATCATGACGCTGAGCGGCCTCTCGCTGGCAATAGGGATCCTGGTGGATGAATCGACAGTAACGATTGAAAATATTCACCAGCACTTTGATATGGGTAAGCCTAAGGCACTGGCTATATGGGATGCCTGTAAGGAGATTGCTTTCCCTAAGCTGTTGATCTTGTTTTGTATTCTTGCAGTGTTCGCGCCGGCGTTTACCATGACCGGTATTCCCGGCGCATTATTTTTGCCATTGTCGCTCGCCATTGGTTTCTCGATGATCGTATCGTACCTGCTGGCACAAACCTTCGTGCCGATCATGGCCAATTGGGTAATGGTGAACAAACACGAAGACCATAGTCATGCCGACGGTTTTGCGCTGGAAGATGAGGGCGAGCCATGGCAGCAAAAAGAACTGGCCATAAAAAATGCCACCAAACAGAACGGCCATAAACTAACCGGGTTTGATAAATTCAGAAAGCGCTACCTCGATTTCATCGACCGGATGATGCCGGCCCGCAAGGTTATTGTACTGGGCTATGTGATCGGCGCATTTGGTTTGGCTTTCCTGTTATTCAGTGTAATAGGCCATGACGTATTGCCGAAAGTCAATTCCGGAACCTTCCAGGTAAGGTTACGCGCAGCCGACGGTACAAGGCTTGAGCGTACCGAGGCCAATACCCTAAAGGCGCTGAAGGTGCTGCAGGATTTGGTGGGTAAAGAAAATATTGCCATTACATCTACAATGGTAGGACAGCATCCGTCGTCGTTCTCAACCAACCCTATTTATTTGTTCATGGCCGGTCCGCAGGAATCGGTAATGCAGGTGAGTTTGGTTGAAGGATATAAGGAAGACCTTGACCATTTAAAAGAACGTTATCGTGCGGCAATGAAAAAGGCGCTGCCCGAACTACAGCTTTCTTTCGAGCCGATTGAGCTGACTGATAAAATCTTAAGCCAGGGATCGCCAACGCCTATTGAGGTGGCGCTGACCGGCAAAAACAAAAAGCAGAACGTTGAATATGCCAAAAAGGTAATTCAGAAGCTTAACCAGATAGACTACCTGCGCGATGTGCAGATTGCCCAATCGTATAACTATCCATCGATAGATATAAATATCGACAGGGTACGTGCGGCGGAGCTGGGGGTAAGCATCAATGATATTTCGCGTACGCTTACTGCATCTACCTCATCATCCCGTTTTACCGAAAAAAATAACTGGATTGATGAAAAGGCCGGGCTTAGCTATTTGGTACAGGTTCAGATCCCTGAATACAAAATGGCCAGCTTGAACGATATTAAGGAGATCCCGGTATTGAGCGGACAACAGCGCCCGGTTTTGGGCGACGTGGCCGACGTTAAACAGGATACCACTTACGGCGAAAATGACAACATTGGTGCGGTGCCTACTTTATCGGTAACGGCCAATATCAACAAAATGGATTTGGGTACTGCCACTAACGATGTAAATAAAGCCATTGAGAGTTTGGGTAAATTGCCACGCGGTTTAACAGTAGAGTTGCGCGGTATGAGCCAAACGCTTACATCTACGCTTGATAGCCTGCAAACAGGTTTGATCGTAGCGGTACTGGTGATCTTCCTGATGCTGGCCGCAAACTTCCAGTCGTTCAAAGTATCGCTGGTGGTATTATCGACGGTCCCGGCGGTGTTGTTTGGTTCGCTGTTGCTGGTTAAGTTAACAGGCGCTACGCTGAACCTGCAATCATACATGGGGATGATCATGTCGGTAGGGGTGTCTATCTCCAATGCGGTGCTGCTGGTAACCAATGCCGAAGAATTAAGAAAACACAACGGCGACGCCTTGCGCTCGGCACGTGAAGCCGTTGCGTTGCGCGTTCGCCCGATATTGATGACCAGTTTGGCCATGATAGTAGGTATGATCCCAATGGCATCGGGCCTGGGGGAGGGCGGTGACCAGACTTCGCCTTTAGGCCGTGCGGTTATCGGCGGTCTGTTCGCTTCAACCTTTGCTGCGCTATTGATATTGCCTTTGGTTTTTGCCTGGGTACAAGGCAAGGCCTCAACTCAATCTGTTTCGTTAGATCCTGAAGATAAAGAAAGTAAATTTTATGTCCCTTTGCACCATCATGAACACTCAACAAAATAAACTTGTAATTGCCATAGCGGCTTTATTTATAGGCGGCGCTTTAAGCTCGTGCGGGCCCGATAAAAAGCAACAGGAAGAACAGGCGCAAACCGTTGCCGCCGTTAACGCCGTTGAAACGCCTACTGTTACACTCGTTCCCGTGCAAAAGGGTAAGCTGAGCTCGAGCATCGCCATTCCCGGCGAGTTGCTTCCTTATCAGCAGGTTGATCTTTATGCGAAGGTGAACAGTTATGTGAAGAAATTGCAGGTAGATATTGGCTCACAGGTGCACCAGGGGCAGTTATTGGCCACACTGGAAGCGCCGGAGATTAACTCCCAACTGGCAGGGGCTCAATCGCGCATTCAGCAGCAGCAGGCTATTTATTTTGCCAGCAAAGCCACTTATGACCGTTTGGTAAGCACCAGCAAAACGCCGGGTACCATTTCGCAAAACGATTTGGAACAGGCTGAAGCCAAAAAGAATTCTGACATGGCCAATGTAGAGGCAGCGAAATCTGCTTATAAGGAAGTAGCCGCAAATCTGGCTTATCTGGAAATCCGTGCGCCATTTGATGGTGTTATTACCGCACGTAATGTGAATTTAGGTGCTTACGTTGGTCCGGGTGGCAAAGGTACAGACCCGATGTTTGTTCTACAGGATCAAAATCGTCTGCGTTTGGTGGTTTCCGTTCCGGAAGCTTACACAGGCGGATTAAGCAACAAGAACGAGGTGAACTTCACTATTAAAGCGTTACCGAATCAGCACTTTACTGCAAAGATCCAACGTTTGGCCGGTGCGCTTGATGAGAAATTGCGTTCAGAACGTTTAGAAATGGATGTTTACAATAAAGATAAAAAACTGATTCCGCACATGTTTGCCGAGGTGAACGTTCCGCTGCCAACCAACGACAGCACTATTATTCTTCCTAAAACCGCCGTAGCAACATCAACCGAAAAGGTGTTTGTTGTAAGAGTGGTTAATCATAAAGCTGAGTGGGTACCGGTAAGGAAGGGTATTGAAGCTAATGGAAAGGTTGAAGTTTTCGGCGATATTAAACCTGGCGACCAGGTTGTGAAACAGGCTTCGGATGAGATCAGGGATGGTTCGACGGTGAAATATTAACGGATTTACGATTTTAGATTTACGATTGCCTTATCGAATGTTTAATTATAATTTCGAAATCGAACATTCGAAATCAAGATAAATCGTAATTCGTAAGTCTAAAATCGTAATTCTACCCCAACACTTCCTCCAGCACCTCATGCGATCTGACGTGCCCGAAACCCTCAATATGCAGCGCGTAATAATCCAATAATTTATTGATGAGATAGCGTCGCTCGTCGTTATTAAGTTTGATGCCGGCAATGGTTTCGAAATTGCTTTGCAGCAACGCTGTGAAGTTTTGCGTGTGCGGCGGCGACAGGTATAAAACGCTATCGGGTTTGTATTTGCTGAAAGTACCGTTCTTCAGGTCGAAATAATCGGCGTCGCCGGAAAGGTAGCGATCGGGATAAAAGCCGAGATAGCGGGTGAGTTTGATTAAAAACAGCAGGTGAAAATTGGCGATACCTTCTTGTTGATGATCCAGCCACTCTATTGCGCTGAAAACAAAATCGAACAAATGTTCCTCGGCCGTTTGCTGCTTGACCGATTTGTACAGCACTTCATTCAAAAATAGAACAAGGCTGCTTTTGATTACATGATAAGGAATGCTTTGTAAAACAGGTGCGTTCTTCAGTTCCTTGATGCGCTGCACATTACCGGCTTCCTTATGATAAACCACCATATCGAGCAAATGAAGCGGCTGCAGCATATTGCGGCCAATCTTTGCTTTGGGTTTCCGCGCGCCGTTTACCATGTATGATTGAAGCCCGAATTTTTCGGTAAAGATCTGCACAACTACGCTGCTCTCGCTGTAATCGGTAGTTTTGAATACTATGCCGCGGGTTTTATGCAGCATGATTGATCAGCAATAATATTTTAGGAAGGAAAATGATAATACCGGTGATCAAAGCAAATGTGGCGGCTATCACCACTGCTCCGGCGGCCATATCTTTAACGCGACCTGCTTTCTCATTGTAACCGGGTGAAACCAGATCGACCAGTGTTTCAATCATGGTATTAAAGATCTCGGTAACCAGTACAATGGTAATGCAGAGCATGATCCACTGCCACTCGCCGGCGCTGATGTGCAGAAAATAACCCAGCGGTAAAACTATTGCCGTTGCACCCAAATGGATACGAAAATTCAGTTGGCTGGTAGTAGCATAGGCCACTCCCTTAAAAGCATATCCGAAGCTGCGTATCAGTTTTTTCATGTGCGGTTTATTGGATTTTCTCCAATCTTGGTTCCTGGCTCTTGATTCTTGGTTCTCAACCCTGCAAATTTGCACATAATCTCGTAGTTTTGCCCACCTGAATTATAATCAACTAAATGATCTGGAAAAAACTTGCCGACCTCATATTAAAAAAGCGGGTGATAGTACTGACTATCGTCATTCTGTCGAGTCTTTTTATGGGTTATCAGGCCAGCAAGGTAAGGATCACATTTGCCGGTGGCAAAGTGCTACCCGTGACCGACTCAGCCTATATCCGTTATAATGAGTTTAAAAGACTTTTTGGGCAGGACGCAAATACGATGGTAATTGGGTTTAAATCGCCGAAAATTTTTGATAAAGATGTTTATAACGACTGGCATACCATTGCCAATAACATTAAACAGATAAAGGGTATTAACGGGGTAATTTCCATTGCCAACGTTTATGACATTAAGAAAGATACTGTTCAGCATAAATATATTTTACAGCCTTTAGCCCCGGGATTAATTACCAGCGATAAACAAGCAGACAGTGTTAAACAAAAGTTCCTGTCGCTACCGTTTTACAAAGGTTTAGTACTGAGTGAGGATGGCAGCTCAACCCTGATGGCGATCAGTTTCGACGGGAAGATACTGAACACGCCTGGCCGTGTTCCTATCCTTAAGGAAATTCAAAAAGAAGGGCAGCAGTTTGCCGGTAAACATTCCATAAAGGTGCATTATTCCGGCCTGCCGCTGATTCGTACACTGGTAGGCGACCTGATTAAAAATGAGTTCGTATTGTTTCTCGGGCTTTCATTGCTGATCACCATCAGTATCTTGTCGTTGGTGTTCAGGTCATTTTATGCCGTGTTCTTCCCTTCGGTAGTCGTGTTGTTCGGGGTAATGTGGAGTTTGGGCATCCTGGTGCTGATGCATTACGAGATCACCATTTTAACGGGCATTATGCCATCGCTGGTGGTAATTATAGGCATACCGAACAGCGTGTTCATCCTCAATAAATATTATTGCGAATACGGGCTGTCTCGCAACAAAATGGAGGCGCTGCACATCACTGTGCAGCGGGTGGGCATTACAACGTTTGTTGCCAACATTACTACGGCTATCGGTTTTGGTGTATTGTGTTTTACCAATAGCGAGCTGCTTATTCAATTTGGTGTAGTTGCCTCGACAAGTATATTGGTGACCTTTGCGCTGAGTATTATCCTGGTGCCTATCATATTCAGTTATTTGCCAACTCCGAAGCAGAGGCAGACCCAAATAAAAGAACGCAGACTGATGCAGGGCCTTTTAAAGCGCTTGGAGTATGTAGTGCATAACCATCGTAGTGCTATTTATATTGTAACCATTGTTTTGGTGGTAGTTTGCTTTTACGGCATTACGAGGATTAATGTGAATAGCTACGTAGTGGATGATCTTCCTAAATCAAATAACACCCTTGCCGATTTGAAATTCTTTGAATCGAACTTTAAGGGTGTGCTTCCGCTCGAGGTAAGTATAGATACCAAAAGAAAAAATGGTGTGATGAATAATGCCGTGATCCGTAAGGTGGAGAAGCTGGAGAACCTGATCTCATCTCGGCCGGAGTTTAGCCGCTCGCTTTCCTTAACGCAGGGGCTAAAGTTTTTAACACAATCTTTTTACGGTGGCAAGCCGGAGTTTTACCGTTTGCCGAGCGGCGTTGAGCAAGGCTTTATTTTAAGCTATGCAGGCAATTCTGGCAAGAGCACCGATATGTTGCACAATTATTTAGACAGTACCCGCCGTTACACAAGGGTAACTTTTGAAATGATAGACGTTGGTTCGGCTAAGATGAACGGCATATTGGATGAGTTGCAGCCGAGGATAGATTCCATCTTTAACCCGAAGAAATACCACGTAGAGTTAACCGGTTCGAGTATTATATTTATAAAAGGCGCCAATTATATGGTGCGCAACCTGTACGAGAGCCTGGCCTGGGCCATTTTCCTGATAGCCGGGGTAATGTGGGTATTGTTCAGGGGTGTCAGGATGATTGCGATCTCGCTGCTGCCAAACCTCATCCCTTTGATTATTACCGCCGGGATTATGGGTTTTTTCGGTATCCCGCTTAAACCGTCGAGCATTTTGATCTTCAGTATTGCCATGGGGATCTCGTCAGACCAGACCATCTACTTCATTACCCGCTACCGTCACGAGCTGCGGCATACAGGGAAAAGTATCTCCAGCATTGTTTCTGAAACCATCGCCGAAACAGGTATTAGCATGATCTATATTGCAACCATTCTGTTCTTTGGCTTTGGCGTATTCGCGGCATCTACGTTTGGTGGTACCCAGGCGCTGGGCATATTGTTATCGGTTACCTTATTGGTATCGATGATCAGCAACCTGACGCTATTACCAGCGTTTTTACTGAGTGTGGAGAAGAGGAAGAAGAAAGCAGATTAAGTTCGGTAAAGTTTCATTTACAATAAACAAAACTCAATCCAACTACATTATCTTAGTCCAACTAAATCATCTGAATATGGACTTAAAACTCACCAATAAAGTAGCCGTCGTTCTTGCTGCCAGCAAAGGCCTCGGGAAAGCAATTGCTACCTCGTTGTCTGCGGAGGGCGCAAAAGTGATAATAGGCTCGCGCGATGAAAACGAACTTGCGAAAGCTGCAATAGAAATCCAACAGTTGACAGGGAATGAGGTGATTGCCATTTCGGTTGATGTTTCTGACGCCGATGCAGTGAAGCGTTTTATTGAGCAGGCAGCGGCTAAATTTGGCCGTATAGATATTTTGTTGAATAATGCGGGTGGTCCGCCTTTTAATAAGTTTGAGAACTTTGATGATGAAGCCTGGCAAAAGGCCTTTGAACTTAACCTGCTGAGTTTTGCCCGCACCAGCCGGTTGGTATTGCCGCATATGCAAAAAACCGGCAGCGGACGGATCATTAATATTATCAGCGGGTCGGTAAAAGCAGTGTTGAATAGTTCAGTACTGTCTACGAGTATGCGCATGGCGGTAGTGGGAATGGCCAAATTGATGGCCGATGAACTAGGCCCTTATAATATTACCGTTAATAACGTGGCACCCGGAATGATATTAACAGACCGCCTGAAACATACGCTTCCGCAAGATGCTGATCCGGAACAGGCGTTGCAGGAAAAAGCTAAAAACATTCCTTTAGGCCGTATTGGCAAACCCGAGGAGCTGGCGGCATTGGTAACCTTCCTTGCGTCGGAGCAGGCGGCGTATATTAGCGGTACAACCATTCAGGTTGATGGGGGAGCAAGCAGATCGATTTTTTAGGGGGAGAGCGGAAAGAGTCAAGAGATCAAGAGTCAAGATTTAAGAAATTGAGAAAGAAAGATAAATGACCTTAAAAAGAGCCAAGAATTAAAGCAGATATAGATTCTTCTGTCTTGATTCTTGACTCTTGATTTCTTGGCTCTATAAAACCTTCGGGTTCAACTCTGAGTTTATTTCTGAACCGATAGGCACGCCCATCAGCCATTTTTCATGATCGTTTTTTTGCCAGTTGTTTTTGTACGGGGTAATGCGTGCGCCATCGGCAACGTAAATAATGGTCATTATTTCGCGCCGTTTGTGGGAGTTGTTGCCATTGGCATGGTGCATGGTGTAGCCGCGGTGCCAGGTAGCATCGCCCGCTTTCATGGTATTGGCACGGCTAATCGGGAACTCATGCTCCCTAACATAATCGGCATAAGCGCTTTCCGATTCGTCAGAGATCTCGTAATTAAATATCGAACCTTTGGTATAAGAGCCCGAGGCAAATGTAAGCATGCCCATATCCGCATCAATGTCAACTAACGGCATCCACATGGTTACGGTGTTAAAGGTATCAATAGGCCAGTAATACTGATCCTGGTGCCACGGTGTCGGGCCGCCTCCTGGCTCTTTAAACAAAGCCTGGTCGTGATAGATCCGTACATTACGGACGCCCATTAGATCGGCAGCAATTTTTGCCATACGCTTAGCTAAAACGAATTTCCGCGTGTCCTCATCAACCTGCCACAAATTCATGATCTGCAAAAAAGCTTTGCCATAGGTATCACGATCTTCCAGCTTGCGCTTTTCGCTATTATAACGATCGGCAGCGCTGACAATCACCGGGCGATAAGCGGCAATTTCGTCAGGCGAAAGCACACCTGCTACAAGTGTATGGCCTTTTTCCTGAAACTCGTCAATATTGCTTTGTGGCAATTCGATAAAATTATTCAGCGATGGCAAAGTTTCAGTAATCATTGGTTGTTTATTTGGTTATACTCAAAGTAAATGGATTTGCCCGCCAAAAAAAATGTTTTAAATGGTATAATTATGGATTATTTTATCCTTATATTTAACATATCATAATAATTTACTAAAATATACCATGATCAAGGCCTCGTATGAGATATTGCAGCCGGTAAATGGCCAGTCGTTCCTGTTCCGCAGGTTCGATAGTTCGGCCTTCGACGCTCCTTATCATTTTCATGCCGAATATGAGCTTACCTATATTTTAGAAGGACATGGCAAGCGGTATATAGGAAGCCACATGGAGCAATTTACCAGCGGCGACCTGGTGCTCATTGGCCCCAACCTGCCGCATTGCTGGAAACTTGAGCCCGGCAATGGTGAACAGGCGGTGGGCGGCGCCATAGTAATTCAGTTCGATGCCGGCTTTTTGGGCGACGATTTTTTTAACCGGAACGAACTTCAATATATCAAACGCCTGTTTCAAAAAAGCGGCAGCGGGATAAGTTTTCACGGCGAAGCCTCAAAAGCGGTAGGTGAAACCCTTGTAGCCTTAAGCGGCGCCGAAAGTGGCTTCGTAACATTGATAGGCTTGCTGGAAGCTTTACAGCGCCTGGCACAGTCAAACGACTATACACTGCTCGATCCGAACAGATTGGTGGCCGAACGCTCGCCCGCACAGCAGGAGCGGATCAATCCTGTATTTGCCTATCTTGTTGAGAATTTCAGGCACCAGGTTTCGCTCGATACTGCAGCCGGCATTGCCAACATGACCACTAATGCATTCTGTAAATACTTCAAAAAAATAACCAGGAAAACCTTTATGGAAACTATAATTGAGTACCGCCTCAACTATGCCATCCAGCAATTGGTACAAACAGATAAGCCGATATCGGAAATTGCCTTTGAAAGCGGTTTTGGCGATGTATCGCATTTTTATAAGTTGTTTAAAGTGAAAATGCATCTAAGTCCCCTTAATTACCGCAAAAAGTTCATGGGGAGTTTTCATGAGGTTGAGGAGAAGGTGATGGCTTGAATTTAGAGTCAAGAAGCAAGAAGTCAAGAATCAAGACAGGAAGTAAAATGTAACTTTAGCATTTCGAGCGTTAGCGGGAAATCTTGAGGAATTATGCATAGTGCCAATACACAACCCGAATATCCCGCATCTAAGTTTTCTCGTCATTGCCCGAAATGACAAAGAGGAGATCACTCCGTCCAAACAGCAACACCATTGCCAGCTAAATCCACTGCTATTCCATTATTGGTTGCAACGGGTTTTGCTTCGCCGAATATAACTTTTAAACCACCTTTATTCTCGCAGGCAATAGTTGTTTTTAAAGGTTTATCAGAAAGATTTACGGCTACTATCAGTTTCTTATCGCCATCATAACGCATAAAGCTAAATACCTTATCATTATCATTTTGCAGGGTTTTATAGGTCCCTTTTGAAATCACAGGATTGGCTTTACGTATGGCAATCATCTGTCGGTAAAAGTTCCAGAGCGAGTTTGGGTCGGATTTTTCTTCTTCAAAAGATACGCCGTCGTTTGGTTTATCATTATTAAAAGTATCCTTGTGCGGGCCTTTTTGTTTATACCAGTAAGCCATGCCTTTACCCTGGTCTGTTTTATACCATTCAAAGGCTTCGCGGTCGGGAATCTCGTTGGCATCTGTTGCGCCAAAGGCTGCGCTGGTGCCGGTCATGCCCAGCTCCTGCCCGTAATAAATGGAAGGAACGCCGCCAATAAGCAGGTTCAGCGCTGCGCCGACCTTTAGTTTGTCAATATCGCCCTTAACGCCATAGCTGAATCGCGGCGTATCGTGGTTTTCCAAAAACACGATCTGCTGTTTATTTCCAGGCGTGGCGTTAAATGTCGAATCGGCATTTTCCATTAGCATCTTTTTATTGAAAGCACGGATAGAATAGCACAAGCGGAAAGCAAACACCCTGTCTACTCCACCATGTTGCAAATAATCCAGACCCAACGAAAGCCATTGCGCCTGCTCTGCTACGATATTTATCTTAGGGTTTACCTGGCGCAGTTTACTGAGCAGTGGATTCCAGAACGTATCGAATAAGTGTGGCATCAGGTGTTTATTATCAAGGTCATCCATCATATGATCAAGCCGGAAGCCATCAACGCCATCATCAAACTTGCCATCGCCATTAGGATCCATCCAAAATTTAAAGAGACGATAATTATAATTCAACACCTTGGGACTATTCAGGTTAACAGTGGTTATTTTACGAAAAACGCCGTCGTAACCGGTGAGGCCATCAAGATTATAAACTATTGATGTTGGTTTTGCGTGCGCCTTATCGTCATAGATAATATAATCGCTATATGGCGATTTCAGGTTGTTCACGCCGTCCTTCCACCAAATATGATCGCTTGTAACATACTGGGTCTCCATATCCATATAAAACTTCATGCCGCGGCGATGCAGCTCCTTTATCAGCAACAGATAATCTTTCATGGTACCATACTTCGGGTCGATCTTTTTAAAATCGCTCGAAAAATAGTTGTGGTAGAAAACAGACTCATACAGCGGCGTAAGCAATATGGCCGTTACCCCGAGTTGCTGCAGATAATCTAATTTTTGACGGATGCCGTTCAGATCGCCATGCATATCGCCATTGCTGTCGTAAAAGCTACGCTGAAAAATATGGTAAATTATTTCTTCGCTGCCTGCGTTATTTTTTTGTTGCTGAGCATGGGCGCCCGCAACAGTTAAAATGCTTAACAACAGCGTTGCTATCAATGACTTTATTTTCATCCGGGTTATTGAATTGGAGGGTGTAAAGTAGATAACGTTTACGAGCGATACAATGCAGAACTTAATATAAAAATGGCAAATTTTATCACATCATTTTGCAATTATGACGTTAATACTGTGTGGTTTTTGTGTTATTGAATAATACACACCAGTAAATTAACAATATCCACACATTTTATATTAAAAATTAGCAGTTACTTTGCTCATGTCTATTCTGAGCCGGTGTACAGGTGAGCTGCTGTTGGATATTTTAAATAATTGTAGCATTTTATAAAAACCACACGTTACCGCTGGGAGGGCTGTTGCTATTTACTAAAAACAACCTTATTGTTAATTGATGATCACATTCAGGATCGGATCGGGAGCTGCTGCGATGCCAAGATTTAAAACTTTAGAAATATCAAATCCAGACTTTGAAAATAATAATTTACGCTTTGTTACTGTTAAAACACCAAATCTTAAGGGGCGGGGCGATATAAGCGTTTACGCCCCACCGGGCGCCATTAATACAGATAATTTACCTGTTGTTGTTCTTTTGCATGGTGTTTATGGCAGCGCATGGAGCTGGCCGTATAATTCGGGAGTACATTTGAGGGTACATGAGCTTATTAATCAGGGGGTACTGCCGCCGATGGTGATAGCTATGCCTTCGGATGGTATGTGGGGTGATGGATCGGCATTTTTACCTGTTGACGGATTTAGCTTTGAGAAATGGATTGCAGAAGATGTTCCGGATGCGCTTACCGAATGCATAAAGGGAGTTACAAAAAAATCGCCGTTGTTTATTGCAGGAATGTCGATGGGCGGCTTTGGCGCACTTAGGATAGGTGCTAAATATGGGCATAAGTTTAAGGCTATTTCGGGGCATTCATCGATCACCAGCCTGCCGCAAATCAAATTTTTTGTTGAAGAATCGTTGAAAAACTATGCGCAGGATGATATTGCCGATGAGGACGTTTTTGAAACATTTAAAAAATACCGGAAACAATTGCCACCTGTACGGTTTGATTGCGGGACGAGCGATTTGCTGATCAATTATAACCGGGCTCTCCATAAAAAAATGGATAAAGAGGGGATGCCGCACTTATATGTAGAAAATCCGGGCGGTCATGAATGGTCGTATTGGTCGGCACATGTTATTCAATCGCTTCGATTCTTCGCGTCGCATCTATAGCAGGCCAAGGAATTATCAGAAAAAAGCAAGTTTTTTTAAGATGATAAAACAGATGAACAATTTTTGCGTTAGAGATGATGTAAATGCATTCCCGCATTTATAATTGTGATAAGGTTTAGGTTGAAAGCCCCCAAACAGCGAGTGTAAGGGGGCTTTCGTTTTTTATTAGGTTTATTGCTGAAATGCTGTAAGGTCGGCAAGTTGCGATACACGCGTACTATCTAATTTTATATCTTGCCAGCTTAATAACAAAAAAATCGAAAATAGCGCATTTCAACTTTCCAACCTTTCAGCAATCTTGAATCTCAAACAGCAAATACATCAGCAATGCCTCGCTCATATTCAAAAAAGCCTGGAAGCCGCTAAGCAGGCTATAGCAGACGCGCAGGCCGCCGCTGCAGACGATACCAAAAGCAGCGCGGGTGACAAATATGAAACCGGCCGCGAAATGGCACAACAGCAAACCGACCGCAACATGACCGTGCTAAATGAAACAAATAAATTATTAATTGCGCTAAACAAAATAAACCCTAGCGTTGTTGCCAATAAAATAGCGCCGGGAAGTGTTGTTTTTACAAATAACGGCAACTTTTACATTGCAGTTAGCGCCGGGGTGATAACGGTTGGCGGCGAGAAATTTTTTGCTGTATCGCCTGCATCGCCCATAGGTTTAAAGCTTATGGGATTAGCGGCCGCGGCGGAGTTTAAACTCAACGATAAAATTTATCAAATAAAAAAGGTTATTTAATATATTTTATCAATAACTTGCATGTAATTGCAAATTGTTGCAGTAAGTATGAAATATCTATTACTATATTTGAAGTAAATAAAAAGTGGTGAGCAAACAAACTTGCCGGTTATAAATTAAAGTTTAATGAACATATTTGTAGGAAGCCTTCCTTTTTCATTACAGGAAGCCGATTTAAAGGCGCTTTTCGAAGCCTATGGCGAAGTAAGCAGCGTAAAATTAATTAACGACCGGGAGACCGGCAGAAGCAAAGGATTCGGCTTTGTTGAAATGCCCGATGATGAGGCTGCACAGCAGGCTATTGACGGGCTGAACGGCTCGGAAGTAAAAGGCAGGTCAATTGCAGTAAGTCAAGCTGAAGAAAAAAAACCAGGTGGCGGTAATCGCGGTGGTGGTGGCGGCTACGGCGGTGGAAACCGTGGTGGTGGCGGCGGCTACGGTGGTGGAAACCGTGGCGGTGGCGGCGGTGGCTACTCACGCGATAACAATCGTGGTGGTGGCGGCGGTGGCCGTTGGCAATAAGATATATTTAAAGGCCTTGCCGCTGCGGCAAGGCCTTTACTATACGCATCTACCTTCTCACGTCAGCACTTACATCTGCCTCCCGGCTAACAGGCGTCCATATGCCTTATGGGTGAACTGTGTAAAATACCATGATGTTTTGCCGATAACCCTTGAACGATGCAAATGCAGCGTATTTTTGACTTTGTAGGTAAATCATTCTTATTTTCCTTAATCGGATTTCCAATATTAGTCTTTTTTAACATGGTCACTCCCAACGACTGTGAGCGCGCTTATCTTACCTGCGTTCAAACTGCGCTTTGGCGTTCATATTGCATGGCGAAGACTTCGCCCGGTCGCCGCCGCGCTGAACCATCCTCCCTTCGCTGCGTTCAAAAAGGGAAAGGGAATAAAGTTTATGCAAATCATATTAAAAACATATCGATAAGACTTTTTAAGTTTTTGAAACTTAGTAAGTCTTTTTTTTGAATAGTGGCCTGCCCTCTTCCCGGGCAGCAAAGACAAGACCGACAAGCGATGCAATGTGGTATGTGTTCCCTGCGCGGATATTAATGCCAGTGCAACGTCGGCAATATTAAGCAACTAATCGCTTCGCACCTCACAATTAACAAGGTGATGGATAATCGGTTTATCCTCTACAAATACACTACACCAATCTTTTTATTTCTCCCTACTTCCTTAATTCATTTAAAAAGGCCGGGTAAGTTATTAAATATAACATAATAGATACATGGAAAAATGAACTATACCCACTATATTTAAATCCAGTTATAAACCTGATTACTAAAACCCTTGCAATGATCCATTCCAAGCGTCTTCTTTCTATTGATGTGCTGCGCGCTATCAATATGTTCTTCATGATTTTTGTTAACGACCTGAGCGGCGTTAGCCATGTCCCTAAATGGATAGATCACGTAAAGGGCTGGGAAGATGGCATGCACTTTGCCGATACTATTTTCCCCATATTTTTGTTTATAGCGGGTTTGTCTATTCCGCTGGCTATAGGCAGGCGTTTGGAGAAGGGAAATTCCTTTGGATCTATCGCGGTGTATATCCTCCTGCGGTCGTTCGCGCTCATTGTAATGGGCTTCTTTCATGTGAATATGGAGGAATATAATAAACATGCTGCCCTGCTGCCGCTGCCGGTTTGGGAACTATTGCTAACCGTTAGTTTTTTCCTGATATGGCTGGATTATCCTGACACCATGGCTAAAACCAAACGCTACGCATTTATGGGAACGGGTGTTGTGATATTGATAGTACTTGCAATTTTATACAAAGGTGAAGGAGAGCATGGCAGTGTGCGCTGGATGGAACCATCGTGGTGGGGCATATTGGGTATTATAGGCTGGGCTTACCTGGTTTGCGCAGGCATATACTTAATAGTAAAGGGGAAGTTTACAGCGCTGATTATTGCGCTAGTGCTGCTGGTTGCAGTAAACCTCATTGTGCATGGTAAAGTGTTTCCGCTTAAAATATGGGTAATAAAAGATGGCGCATCTGCAGGGTTGATGATGTTTGGTGTGGTGACATCGCTTTTATATTCGAAGATAATCTCGAAGAATAGCTACAAATGGTTATGGCCGGTATTTACCGTATTAGGCGTGGGACTAATAGCCCTGGGCTTTTTGGTGCGCCCTTATACCCAGGGTATCTCAAAGATCCACTCAACCCCGGCCTGGGTATTTATATGCACCGGAATTGGGATACTAACGTTTGAACTGATCATATTCCTGGTTGATGTTAAAGGAAAAGTTAACTGGTTTAAAATAATTAAGCCGGCGGGCACCAGTACATTAACATGCTACCTTATACCTTATTTGCTGGTAGCCTTCATGGAACTGGTGCATTTCAGATACCCCAAATTTTTGGATGAAGGCACCGGAGGTATCATACGCTCGTTCGCTATTTCATTTATCGTGATCCTGATAACCGGGGTGCTGGAAAAGAGACGGATAAGGTTAAAAATATAACTCCCGAAAGTTTACTGAATTGCAGATATTGCCCGTCGTAAAAAAGCGATGGGCTTTTTAATGTTAAATGTTGCCGTTGTGTGGGGTTATTACAAAGGGTCCTAAAACAAAAAAAGAGGAAGCGGGCGCTTTCTCTTTTTGTAGTAACTGACCTCATTATTCATCATAAAGAACTAATTGGTTAGGCCGAAAATAATAATTACACAAATATATATTCTATGGAGTTACCAGACTAATTTTTTGTAAACTTTTTTTTAAAATTTAACATTTTTTAACGTAAAACTATCAACAGTGAGTCATTTACCAACATTATCAGTATTGTTACACCCTAAAATGGCAGTTTTTGGCCTGAAAATGTATCATTATAGAACGTAATTAACCGATATTGATCGAAAATGACTCGAAATTGATTTTTATCGCAAAGAAATTAAACATAACCACTTATATAATTCTTTAAACCTGCCTTGCTTTGAAGCTGACATCTTTACTCCTTTTTTGTTTGATAAGCCTGAACATATTCGCGCAAAAGAAAAATGCCGGCTATCAGTATCACATACACCGCGCTACTTCGCCTATAAAAATTGATGGGGACGACAATGATGTTGCATGGCAAACTGCTGAGGTTGCCAAAGACTTTCACATGGTGCTGCCTATGGATACCAGCCTTGCTAAAGTACCAACCACGGTGCGCATGGCTTACGATGATAACAACGTTTATATTATCGCCGTATGCTATAAGGTTTCGGGCAGGCCAAGTATGGTAGAATCGTTAAAGCGCGATTTCAATTTCGGCAAGAATGATAATTTTATATTTTTCATGGACACCTATAACGACCAGACGAACGGATTTTCCTTTGGAGCGAATGCGGCTGGTGGCGAATGGGACGGCACCATGTACGAAGGCGGCAAGGTTGATTTGAACTGGACAAATAAATGGGAATCGGTAACGAAAGATTATCCAGATAAATATATTTTCGAGGCGTCTATCCCTTTTAAGGCCATCCGTTATAAAAAAGGAGTTTCTGAATGGGGTATTAACTTTAGCCGCAATGATCTGAGAACTACAGAAAAATCGAGCTGGACACCGGTACCGCGGCAATTCCCTACTGCTTCACTCGCATATACCGGTACGCTGGTTTGGGATGTGCCGCCGCCCGATCCGGGGCAGAACATCTCGCTGATACCTTATGTGCTGACAGGCATTACTAAAGACTATCAAAATCATAAAAATGCGGCCGCTCATTTGGAAGCCGGCGGCGACGCTAAAATTGCGGTATCATCAGCGTTAAACCTTGATCTTACCATCCACCCCGATTTTTCACAGGTTGATGCCGATAAGCAGGTAACCAACCTGAGCCGTTATGAACTCTTTTATCCTGAAACAAGGCAGTTCTTTTTAGAGAATGGAGATCAGTTCAATAATTTTGGGTATGCCTCTATCCGCCCGTTTTTTTCGCGGCGTATTGGATTAACCTCTAATATCATAGGCGGTGCGCGGTTGAGTGGCAAGCTCGATCAAAACTGGCGCATCGGGGTAATGGATATGCAAACCAGCAGCAATGCAGATAACGGTGTTCCGGCACAAAATTTCACGATGATTGCTTTGCAGCGCAAGGTATTCGCCCGCTCCAACATTGGGTTTCTGTTTGTGAATAAGGAATCGTTCAGTTACCCGCCTGGCGTGGCCGCAACGGGCTTTAACTCCAAATATAACAGCAACTTTGGTTTAGAATATAACCTCGCATCAGGAGATAACTTATGGACAGGTAAGGCGCTGTTCTTAAAATCGTTTAGTCCTAATAAAAGCGGGCATGACTATACGCAGGCGGGTAATCTGCAATTTGCCGATAAGTACTGGACAATTGGCGGGCAGTATGAATACGTAGGACAAAACTATGATGCAGGAGTAGGTTATGTACCGCGGCAGGGATATATTAAATTTAATCCTTATATCATCCGGCTGTTTTTTCCAAAAGGGGGTATCATCCTAAGCCATGGCCCGCAATTGAACATAACCGATTATTATGACGGCTCGTTTAAGCCGACCGACAACCGAAGTTTCCTATCGTACCAGGTCACTTTCCGCGACAAAAGCGTACTGACCGCATTAGCAGAGCATGATTATGTGAAACTGCTTGCCCCTTATGATCCGACCAATTATACCGGGAACTATCTTCCGATAGGGCAGCAAAGCCATTGGAACAATGGCGAACTGTCTTACTTCTCGGCGCCGCAGCAACTATTTACCTATGATTTAACCCTCGATTATGGCGGCTATTACGACAATAGCAAGAAAATAAGTGTGGCCAACGATGTGGGTTACCGATTTCAGCCTTTTGTGAACATACAGGTTGCTACCAGCTACAACAACCTGCAGTTGCCGCAGCCCTGGGGAAATAAGACGTTCTGGCTGGTTGGTCCGCGGTTAGATGTAACCATGACTAATAAGTTTTACCTCACCGGCTTTTTTCAATATAACGAACAGGGCAAGAATATCAACATCAACACCCGTCTGCAATGGCGCTACCGCCCTGCGTCAGACTTTTTTATTGTTTATACTGATAATTATCTGCCGCGGCCGTTCTTTGTTAAGAATCGTGGTTTGGTGTTTAAATTTACTTATTGGTTGAATAATTAAGGGGGTAGAGATTAGTTGTTGGGAGTTAGAGATTTGGCCTTCTTTTTAAACCCACTCTGTCATTTCGAGCGATAGCGAGAAATCTTATACGTTTTGCATCCGGATTATGCATTAGCGTCAATGCATTAGCGTTATGTCGCTCGTTTAAGATTTCTCACTATCGTTCGAAATGACAGCGGAGGAAAATCTATCTTCCCGTTCCCAGCCACATCAGGGCATCCAATACCATTTTGGCTTCCATGGGGCTGTCAAAAGTGTAGGATAAGGTTTTGTCGGTATTGTCATATTTGTGCTCGTAGTCCATATCGTTGTGACCCATGTTCATATAAATCATTTTGTATTTGATATTGGTCCACACAACGGGATAATAACCGCTATGCCAGATTTCGCTTTGTTTTGGGCCAGTACCCAGCGGGAAGCTTGCCGAATCGATTGAGGCAAGAATACGGATGTCCGGGTTTTTGCGCAGGTCGAGTTCCCAGCGGTACCATTCATTAGGCGAGGTGGTTAATGTTTTAGGCAGGTGTTTGGTTGCGGGGAATTTGGTATCTACGTCAAGCACCGCTTTAGACGGGCGCCAGATATTGCTTTTATATTGTCCCGATCCCAAAAACTCTTTGTGATACCAGTCCCAGTCCTGGTTGTATTTGGACGGTGTCAAGGCAAAGGCCGAGAAATGAAAGCCCATCCAAGCGCCCCCGTTTTTCATGTATTGCTCAAAAGCTTCACGTTGTTCAGGCGCCTCGGGACGGGTATCTAAAAATAATACCACCTGGTAATTCTTCAAAAATTCAGGATTGAGGTTGTTCCAGTTTTTAGTAGAATCATACGCGAAATTATATTTAACCGCCATTTTTGGAAACCAGCGGTTGGCTTCGTGCACAAAGCTGATATGCGCCTTGTCATCCTGAGCGGTATAAAAGGCGATGACCTTAAATTTAGGCCTGGCGTTTTGGGCGTTGAGGCAGGAGGCAGCCGCAAATAAACAAACACACAGAATAGCGGCGATCTTTTTGAGCCGGGGTTTAATAAACATGGTATAACGTTTAATTGGTTTAGGCTAAAAGTAACAACAAAACATTACCGCAAAACGGGTTGACTAATGTAATTACGACTTGTAGGGAGTTTGTAGTGGTTGATATGCCTGTAGTTTAGCCTAAGAGCGGTAACGGTGTGGTTTTACGATATTTTAACCAGTACCCGGTTAAAGATAATCGGTCTAACATTCCGAAAAAACGTATACTGTATACAAAATATTTTTCTCGATTCACGCCCCGTACTACCTGTTATGCCAGCGCCGGCGGAAATTGGAAGGGTTTTCTCCCACTACCTGTTTAAATAACTTGTTGAAATAGGATAGGCTTTCGAAGCCCACGGCGTAGCAGGTTTCGCTCACGTTCCGGTTTTGCATCAGCAGGTTTTTGGCGCGCTCAATGCGGTATTGGTTTACAAATTCGGTAAAGGTGATATTGGTTTGCCGCTTAAAATACCTGCAAAATGCCGGTGTGGTGAGGTTTACTTTTTGTGCCACGATGTTCACATCGGGTTTCTGATGATAGCTGGTATCGATATATTCGTAAACGGCGCCCATCCGTATCTTATCCTTTAAAATAAAATTCGTGCTGTTCAGGTCGTTATTCAGTTTCTCCCCGTCAGTGGATATTGCCAATAATTGGAAAATGTGAATGAGCTGCATTAGCTGACCGAGCGGCGGCATTGTGCTTAGTTGCTTCAGCTTTTCTGCAACTATGCGTTTGGTTTCACCACCGAAGGCAATTCCATAGGCCGCCCGCTTAAATAAATTGCTGATGAGCGAAAATTCGGGAACAAGACTAATGGCGGTACCGAGAAAATCGGTACGGAGCTGGATCACTATCTGGTGATAGTCGCTGCGCAGCCGGTAGTCGAAATTTAAATGGGGAAGGTTACCACCAATAAATACCAGATCGCTTTGGGTATAGGTGGATATATGCGTACCGACATGACGGATACCGGCGTCGGCCTCTACATAAACCAGCTCAACTTCTGGGTGGTAATGCCAAAGGAAAGTATTGCGCAGGCGCGGCGAAAACAGCTTAAAGGATTTGCCCGCCTCAAAGTCAACCTTCTCTAATTGGATCTCATCCATACTGTATTGTTTATACAAGAGAATTAAATTTACTCAAAATGTTAATGAAGAGCAAATTTTGGATAATTGACAGATCGGGCTGCTGCATTTGTCAGTCTAACTTTGATCTATCAAAACCAATAAAAATTATGGAAGCACAAACAATGAACGCGCATAAGGAGATACCTGGCAACCCATCAACAGCAAAATCGAGCGAGTTGAAACTAAACGACCGCAGCAATGGTGAGCCCCTGCGCGTGCTTAGCGAAAAAGACTGGAACTTTTGGGTTACCAATGGTTATGTAGTAATCAAGAATGCCGTGCCCAAAGAACAGGTGAGAAAACTGGCCGATTACCTTTGGGAATATGAAGGTAAGGATGCGAATGATATAGAAACCTGGTACAAACGCCCCAATGCCCAGATGCAGATGAGCGAGCTGAATAATACGGGCATGGTGGAAATTTATAATCACCAGTTGATGTGGGATAACCGCCAATTCCCAAAAGTTCACGCCGCCTTTGCCGATGTTTGGGGAACCGAAAAGCTTTGGGTAACAATTGACCGCGCTAACCTGAATTTCCCGCTGCGGCCTGGCTTTGAATACAAGGGATTTATCCATTGGGACTATGACCCCGAAACAAAGCCGCAGAATGTGCAGGGCGTGCTGGCCCTTGCCGACCAGACTGATGAAAATATGGGTGGTTTTCAATGCATCCCCGAGCTTTACCGCACTTACGACACCTGGAAGCTAACCCAGCCCGAAGACCGTGATCATTACAAACCTGATACAGCCGGTTTTGATATCGTAAAAGTAAAGCTGGAAGCGGGTGATCTATTGATCTTCAACAGCCTCGAACCGCACGGCATTCGCCCAAATACCAGTGGAGATAAAGTACGCATAGCGCAATACATTGCCATGATGCCCGCCCAGCAGGAAAATGAACCCCTGCGCCAGTGGCGGATTGATAGCTGGCAAAATCGGGACGCAATGGAAGGTTATGCTTTCCCTGGCGACCCGCTGAAAAGAGAAAAACAAAATCCTGTAGCCCAACTCAGCGAGTTGGGCGAGAAGCTATTAGGCCTGAAGAAATGGTAAAGAAAGCACAAGGTGGAGTTTGTTACCAAACTCCACCTTACATGGTTTATATTAATGAATACATTGTTTTAAAAAAGAAAATTTTTGGACGCGAGCACGGTCAGTTGATCGACCCCTTTTAATAGAGCGCCAGGATTTGCAACGAGATATGCATCCATACTAACAGATGCTTCCGCCGGAATATTGATGCCATTAGGAACAATGATGTTGAAATAAATGTCGGTGACATAATTTCCCGGTACGCTGCATTGTATGCCTGCACTGAAGCTTACCGCGTTCGTTACGGTAGTTGGCGGCATATATAAGGCGGGGGAGGTACCCGGTGAACCGCCGGAAAATGATACCTGGCATCCCGATGGTAAATTCTTGCAATTCAGCAAAAACATTACCAGTCCTCCTTCAGGAGTCATCCGAAATTGAGTTTGACCGGATATTGTTAAAGTACCCGAATTTACCAGTGAAACCGATTGACAGCCGATTCCGCCGTGCGCGGCAACCCAGGCGTTAAAATCGGATATGGGGCCATCAGGTATATTGTTATCGTAACCTGGTGAAGGAACAATAGAAATTAAACAATAATGATCATTTGTGATAACAGCGGGCTGCCAAACAAAAGGCCTGTTGGCAACACCAACCGTTCCAGCGTCAGCTTTAAGCGCAAGGTCCTCGTTAGATGAGCAGGTAGTTAGCTCTGTCCAGGTTTGCGGCCAGAGAAGCAGTGAGGCTTTCGCTGCAAATAAGCGGGGGCGCGTATCGCCGGTATCATTAATTGGTTGAGCTGCATAGTTTTTGCCGCGCAAATAAATGTAGTTTACCTGTTGTGCCGTTAAGGCGTTCTCGAAATAAACATCATAGCCGTTGGTAAAAAGCGACTGCGGATCCGCTACCGGAACAGTACCCATTTGCATAATATCAGGCGATAGGGTTTGCTGGCCCTGGCGGGGGATGGTGTTGTCCTGGCCTAACGCAGAACGTACGAAAATACCGTTGTAGTTTGACATGGTTTAGTTAATGAAAAGGTTAGGGTTGTAAAATTCCTCTTTGAACATTCAAGATCATTGGTCACCGCCCCAGATAGCTATGAATGCGTTTATCGATGCATTTAACGGGGGCTCTTGCTGAAAATAGGCATAATAGTCTAATGTTCCTTTAAAACCGGCAGGCATCTCACTTTGTATGGCAGGTGAGAAGTTGGGAACGGGTACAACTGTGGGGGCCAGGTATATTGGGGGATTAGGCCCGGGTTGAGGGCAGCTGAAACCTATAATGGTGCCAACCGGTATGTTTTGGCACTGTAGGCCTATACTTGCCAGCGTTGCCTGGTCAGGCATTTCAAATGGGACCGAGTTCTCGTATTTAAAGCCCTGCGGTGCGCCGGATTGGCTGGCGATAATTGTTAGTTTTTGTGGTTTGATGCTTTCGTGTGACATGGTTTTTATTGTTTTGATTAATTTATTGGGAACAAGCCTGGGTTAACTACTCTTTCTCGGGTATTCCCACCGCTAATGTTATTTCAGCACCTGCGGGAGGAGTTTGATCAAATTGAGCATAAAAATTAATCGTTCCTGTAAAATCTGCAGGTACCTGGGTTTGAATACTCATGCTGAACGAGGGTCTGGTAACTTTGGTAGGCGGCAGGTAAATTGGGAAATCGGGTATTTTGGTGTCGCATTTGAAGCCAACGATGGTGGTATTTACCGGTAAATTGGTACATTGGAGTATAAAAAACTCATCCGACGCTACCGGACCCTGGATAAAAAGCATGGCGCCCTCTATCTTATTTTGTTCTACAGTAATTGATTGGCTGTTGATGATCTTAATTTTTTCTGGTGGAATGGAATCGTTGTGTGACATGATTTATCGGGTTTAGGTTCATTTTAGTAAACAAGGTGTTGTTGAACAGTCAATATGAAACGACTTATGCAAGCAATAACGTAGTAGTTAAAAAAACAGAGATTACACTGTGGAAATTTTGTATTGGCTATCAACAGAGGTTATAGAAAGAAAGGAAACGCGGGTGCAGTTTTTACTTTTCATATTAATGTGAATTAAAGGTTAAGGTATATGCAAAGGATTGGGCCTCTGAATTAATTCTTTAAAGCTCTAAATAAAAATCGATAATAGCAAGTTAAGTTATTATTAATCGAGGCATGTGCCTGGTCCGGATCGGTTACATGTTATTTTATGATCTCATAGTGCAGCTCCACCATGCCGCTTTTGTAGGCGGTAACATTTTTAAGAGTCAGGGACTGCTCCTGTCCCGTTTCATTGAGAAAAGTCATACCATCGCCGAGTATGATGGGCAATACCGATAACCTGATCTCATCGGCTAATTTTAGACGAATGAAATCTTTAGCTAATACTGCGCCGCCCACTAACCAAACATTTTTATATTTTGGCGTTATATGCCGGTCCAACAGTTGGTGCAGGTCGCCGGAATAAATTTCGATGTTTGGCCGTTCAACCGGCAGGCTTCTATGCGTAAGTACAATAACAGGCTTATCCCCGTAAGGCCATCCGTACTGTTTTGATAGGTGCACAGCAAGTTCATAGGTGTGCGAACCCATAATGTAACAGTCAATTGCCTTTAAAAAGTTAGCTGCCTCCTGCGGGTTAACCGTTATCCCTTTGTCGTAATTACATGAGGTTTCGAACCAGGAAATACTATTATCTTTTTTGGCAATATAGCCGTCGAGACTGGAAACCATGTGGATAGTTATCTTTGACATATATATACCGGTTCAGAATGAGTATTCTAAGTTATAAAACTTCGTTCGTGAATTATCATCTTATTTTTAACCGTCAAACAGCATAGCTGAACATACACCGTTCAAAGAAGTAATCTTTCGTCACTATTGATCGATATACGTCCGCAGATCGGTATCGAACAGGTCATAAAATGCTATGCTTTTTTAACGAATTCAGATTTAAGTGCCATTGCACCAAATCCATCGATCTTACAATCGATGTTATGGTCGCTGTCCACCAAACGAATGTTTTTCACTTTAGTGCCTGCCTTTATGCTTTGTGATGAACCTTTTACCGGCAGGTTCTTTATAACCACTACCGAATCGCCGTCTTGCAGGATATTACCATTACTGTCTTTTACAACGACTCCCTGATCTGTATTGCTACGCTCTTCTTCCGGGTTCCACTCATGGCCGCATTCCGGACAAACAAGAAGATTGTCCATTTCATAGGTAAAGGTTGATTTGCACAATGGGCAGGGGGGAAGCGCTGTCATATTAGAGTTTTGGCAAAGGTAAAATTATTCCCGGGAGTTTGATATAGTTTTGCACCGCACCGGGCGGTGGATTTGTTGAGAGTAGTCGGAAACTTATAGCTGCAAACTCAGACGACTATGGTCGCAGCCTCAAATGATAGGGATTTTAATTTTTAAGAAACATCCACTGTCCGCAGTTTAGCACTTCAGCCGCCTGTGTCTGTAGTTTAAAATGACCAACAAAGAAAAAGCCTTCCAGATTTTCATCTGAAAGGCTTTTTAAAGTGGTCCCTAATGTACATATATCGAACCATTTCCTTTCTGATTTGCGCCTAATAGCTGATTTGAACCAATAAAGTTTTTGGTTTAATTAAAGTTGAGTTCTTCAGAAGTGTGTGCTCGTGCCATAATTTATCTAACGGGTCCAGATCTTACTAACTTATGCAAACTATAAACACTGAACGATAATATTACTATTTAATAGGATGACCCAACATCGAAAAGCTAGGAAAGCCTCTTTGCACATGTCTGAACGTACTCAAATAGATAATTGGAAAGTATCAAATACTTTATTAAGTTAGAAGATTGATAAACCTTAATTGCTCTCGTGCCAGGTCTTAATGGAAAAATTTAAATCTCCCAAAATTTGCTTCTTATCAGTGCCGTTAGATGTCGCGGAAAAAACTGCAGATGAGTTCGAAACAGTTTATACAGGTTCAATTGGTAAGATGGTCATAGCTAATTACAACTATGGTCGCGATTGTAAGTTTCTACTGAATTATGATTTTCCGGGCAACTTGCATGAATACGATTTGTTTTTCCTGGATTTGTTAGCCGATGAAACGATAGAGTATGTTAAGGAGGATTTTGAAAGAAAATCCAACAAGACTGTCTATGACAGTTATTTTTACACGAATAAGCCGCAGACTATTTTTGATCCGCGTAATTACAGCCTGAAGTTTTTTTTTGAAAAGCTTTATAAAAAGAAACAGAAAAGTATCGTAGTTATATTCGCCGCCGAAGAAGACGAGGTTGAGTATGCTTATAAAAACTTTTCGAATGACCACGAGGAACGCATTGACCCCTTATCTAATTACCCATTCTTGGGGATCATCGATCGTAGTAACAAATATGGAACGGAATTCAAAGTACCACCGTCACCGTTGAAACCCTTCTTTGATAAAAATTTAACGGGAATAGAATATCATATCACTTTTATTCCCAATGAATATCAAATGGGAATGTACCACGTCGAATTAACGCCCTTGTTATATAATAGGGACGAAGAACTGGTTTCCTTTATTCTCGACGGAGGATCTGTACAGTTTATTATTTTACCTGATATCAAAGACCGGCAAGCCATAACAGCATTATTATTGTCGGCGATCCTGCCGGATAGGTACCCGGAACTGTTTCCTTACTCGGACCGAAATAACTGGATTAATCAACCGCCTTATTACTTACCGGAACACAGGCAATTAGCGGAAGAAAAGACCGCTTTGGAAAAGAAATTCGAAGAGGACACCAATAAGATCAATCAGAAAATAGAGGCCAATATTTTAAGGTTCAAATTCTTACATGAAATCATACAGGAAACGGGTGATGCCCTGGTTACAGCCGTTATTCAATATTTTAAATGGCTGGGTGTTAAAGTGGTCGATAAAGATAAAACAGCTAAGATACTGTTGGAGGAAGACCTTCAGGTTTTTTATGAAAATAAGATGCTGATCATCGAGGTCAAAGGTATAGCAGGCATGCCCAAAGATGATGATTGCAGCCAAATCGTAAAGGTGAGGACACGAAGGATGAAAGAATTAAAACGGACAGATATCGACGCGCTTTTCCTTATCAACCATCAACGCATGCTCCCGCCATTGGCACGGGAAAACCCGGCTTTCCAGCCGCAACAAATCATTGATGCAGCAGATGACTATAGAGGACTATTAACGACTTGGCAATTATTCACCGCTTACCAGTTGGTTCAAAATAATATCCTAGCCAAAAAAGATATAATCGACGGGCTGTTTACCAGCGGACTTGTGACTTTCAAACCCAGGCAAAATTTCACGTGGCTCGGTGAAATTTCAGAAATACATGGCAATGGCAAAATCGTCATCTTAAAATTAAATAATGTAAAGGTCGCAACTGGCGACCAGTTATTAGTCGAATCGCAAGGGGGATTCGCTTTTGTAAAAATTCTAAGTTTAAAATTAAATAATGCTGACGTGAAGTCCGCTGTCAATGGAGAAATAGGAATTAAAATTGACGGAGCAATAGGGAAAAGCGGTCTACTTTACAAAAGAAAGCAAACCATAACACCGACTAAGGTTTAACAGGACTTGCGCTGCATAAACGGACTTGTTTTCCAGGTAGCGAAGCAGGGTGTCGGTATCAATACCCAATGAACGTTGCTCGGCGAAGTTGTTAAATACAGTAAGGTCAAGCAGGTCGGCACAACCTGCTTCGATAAACAACTTGGATAAGGCAGCGTTTTCGGATAATTTCAAACTATTCACCCCTTCTAAGGTGTCGATCCCGAGATATTGCTTATCCATTTTTTGTAAGCGGGTAAGCTCGGCCAGCTTATGCCCCTCCGGTGTGCCGTTGTTGGTCAGGAAGAGGAAAGTGATGATAATTAATTTATGGTCGATCAATTCGGTGACCAGGTAGCCGAGTTTTTTACGACCAGCCCTGAGCAACACCAATTGGCTGTTATTATAAAGCAAACCGGTTGGTTTGCTGCGGAATAGGACTTCCAGTATATAAAGCAGCTGGCCTTCTGCAAGCGATACCCTTTCTACCAGGCGGGTCAGCGCGTGTTGCTGAATAAACACCTGGACAGGCTGATCATGCTCGGTGGCAAAACCAATATCGGCCGGTGTTACCGTTACCGGTTCCACGTTGCCTTGTAAACCTGACCAGCTCAGCGGGAAAATATCGCGAAAATGACCATCCAGTTTTATCCTTGACGGAATGACTCGCACATAACCGACCTTAATCTTATTTGTGTACGATTTAGCGCCAAGCAAGGTAGTTTTGGAATAGTCGAGAACCAATATCCTTTTTAACGGATCACTAAATACAATGCACATGGTATTCATAAAATGCATGATCGCGTCCGCCGCTGTGAGGAACCATTCAGATGAGGTCTGGTAAGCCCCGATCAATACCGGTAATATTTCCAAATCGGGCTGTGTCCGGTACAACGTTTTAAAATAAGCAATGAGTAATAACCCGTCCCTGAAATAATCTGCCAACGGCAGACTTTCGCCGGTTAATGTTTTAAAAGCCAGGCCGGACATTTTGACACGGAAAAAAGTTTCCAATTCCTTGATCTCCTTTGCAGAAAACTCACCCGGCGCAATTTCAAGCTTTAACGGTGGCAGCCTCTGTTCATATATTCTCGGTAGATTTTCCAGTGGCAATTGCTCAAAAAACCCCTTCCCCGCCATGCGATCGCAGACTGTTTTGAAACGTTGCAAAAAAGCATTGTATTGGTCTTTCTCCCGGATGGCTGCTGATTTTGCAGGGGCTTTCTTTTTTGACATTGTTATAGGTTTCGCTCGTCAACAATTAAAGGATCAATAACCATTATCCTGGTACATCTGCGACATCATTTCCACCTTGAAATCTTGTTGCAAATCCATATAACGATCTATTGTGCCCCATTGATATTCTAAAAAACTTACAAGCCTATCCACAGTGGTCTTGAAGTTTTTAAGGTCAATATTATTCATTGTCAAACTTGCTTTGCGTACGGGACCGCGTGTCATCGGATGCCGAAACTAAAGCCGGGGTCGAAATCATTGACCTCATTTATTAAGGGTTTTATGGAGTAAAGCAATTAATTACTATCCTCCTGGCCGATTATCTGCGTGTGAATATTATTCCGTAAGGTTAACCATTCTTATGCAAATAAAAAATCAATGTGCGCAAGCTATTTGCGCGGCTAAGACTTCACACTAAGCTACCGGTATTAAAAAGCAGTTGAATTTCCCACCTGCTACCAGATTCGATACCGAAAATATTTACTCGTCATTACAGGCTGCCCCTGCATCCCAACGCTGATTTTCTTATGTACCTTTAGGGTCTTATACTTTAAAAATGTCTGGAATAGCTGCTTTAAAAGGATTTCGTACACAATTTGTCTATTCACTTTTTCATATACTTAAACAGTCAGCTGTCCCGTCAACTTTCAGGCTCGAAGGGATCGAGGATATCGACGTTTTTGATGAAAAAGAAAATCTTGATTGCGTAATCCAGATTAAGAATTTAGGCCGGCCGTTGATCGTAAGTGATATCCTGTCAAACGAGGGGACATCGTTCGTCCGTAGGTTCCTTAATATTATAAAAACATCTCCGAATACAACCGCTTTTTTGGTGTCTTTTGGAGAAATCGGCCCGGAACTTCAGTCAGTGCTGGAACATAAATCCATCACGTCAAAAGACAAAGACATTATTCGCAAATACAAGCTTGCAGAAGATGACTGGAAAAGCTTCAAAGTAAGGGTGACGCTAGTTGCCGTGAATGAAGAATGTGTCCTCCAAACGATCCTGGACGACCTAAAAGAACATTTCCTGCATATCGATCCGACAACGACGGCAGACATTTTAATGCAATGGTTGTCTGTTTGCGCGGAAAAGCAGGTGGCTATAACCAGTCGGAGCGTCTTTGATAAGGTTGAGTCAATAGCGATCTATTTGTCAGAGCGAATCGCTGCTACGGCGCAGCTGGGGAAATATATTAACCCTTTGAATAAAACTCAGTTGGCCGATGACGGGAATAGCAGACTGCAGGACGAATTTTATAACGGGGTAAGTGCAAGATATGAGCATATCTTAAATGAGCTCGATGTCGGTCGTCCGAGCTTGATCAGGGAGATCAGAGACCAATTCAATTCGCAAAATGTCGTGGTCCTCCACGGTGCGTCTGGCCAGGGGAAATCCGCACTGGCTTATCGGTTTATTTTTGAACAGACCGCCCGGGAACTCGCCTATGAAATCAACCTACAGGAAGATCCGGAAGCCAGCAGGGAGGCGATAATGACTATTGCCGGGATGGCAAAGAACCTGAAAGTTCCCGTTTTAATCCTGATCAACGTATCCCCGAACAGTTTATCATGGCTCAAAATCGTTGGTGCATGTGCACATCTGCCCGAAATTCGTTTTTTGATAACGATCCGGCAGGAAGACTGGTTCAAAGCCAACGCCGCGGGTGTATTGTTTTTACACCAAACCGTGGAAGTTACTTTTCAAAAATCGGAGGCAGGAGAAATCTATAAGAGACTTAATGAGAAGATCGTTGATTTAAAGTACGCAGATTTTGAAGAAGCCTGGCTGTTGTTTGGCGGAGCCGGTCCGTTATTGGAGTTTGTTTACGTCGTGACCCAGGGCGCATCGTTGAAGCAGCGTTTGCAACAGCAAGTAAGCAGCTTACATAAAGAGGAAGGAGATTATCCGCAAATCACCGAAGTGTTACGAATGGTTTGCCTGGCCGATGCGTTCGGCGCACGTTTAGAGGTGAGCCAATTAAGATCGTTTGATCATTTGTTTGAAATCGCCGGGCGTTTGGAAAAGGAATTTTTGTTAAAAATCAGTTCCGATAAAAAGCTGATAACAGGCTTCCATCCTTTACGCTCGCGCTTATTACTGGAATGTTTATTTGATGAGGTCGTCCTTGAAAAACAACAGTATGTTTTGCGCCTGCTTTCGCTGATCGAACCGGAGGATACCTACGTTTTATTGCTGAACATTTTTCACGAGGAAATCATAAGCCCGGAGCATCTGCTAAGTCAGTTGAAGGGCATGGCAGTGTCAGGTTGGGTCAAGTGTCATAGTGTCGTTAAAGCTTTATTGTGGGCGGGTATCCGTAAGTATATTGATGACAACCTCGCGGTGTTTCAAGACAGTTATCGGCAATTTAAAGGTGGCTGGTATATCATGGTAAATATAAGTTTCGGCGATATTTTAGATCACGAAGCCCTGCTTTCCAACCTTGAATTTGGTGAAGAAATCAGTTTAGCGGCAAAAGAGATCAACCGGCGCTTATCACCAAAGGACAGCGTTTTCGACTATGCTGTCCAGTACATCAATAACGCTGTGTTACCGGAGCAGTCTCCGGCGACCGGCAACGATTGGCGGGCGTACGGCGGGCTGTTGTTCTGGGAACGGCAGTTTAAATTGTCAAATCAAATCCCGGTCTATGCTCCTGAAATCTACGAACAGGGTTTTCTACTTTCCGATACGGCGCAATTGGCGGATCTTATGTTGGGTATGCATAGCTATGGTGAACCGTTAGCAGCATACCGGCAACGCTATGCGCCGATTTTCATTGAAAAGTTCAGGCGCTCATACCAACTGCCGGAACTGACTGTTTCTGAAGAAGAAATCAACGTCAAATATATCGTCGATATTGCCCAGGAGGGTTCCGCATTTAATTTAAACGACCGGTCGGTCACCATCGCAGAATTACTCCGCCGTGCATTCCCGGACACCCAACTCTTTTCTGTGCAGGGCCTTGGCCATCATCTAGACATTCTTCCTTTAGGTTTTGATGATTCAAAAAAATCTATGCCGCTGAAAAATCTCTTTTTGGAAGAGTGGACAACCATGAACTATACGTTACGAACCCTTTTCGACTATCGGTATTTGCCAAAGGACTGGAAAGCGTTTTTCGACCAATTGCGCTCCTGGGAACACGATGTTGCCGGGAAGATCAAGGAGTTCAATAAATGCATGGAACAATTCTTCCAGAGCGGCGGCAATTTTCAGCTGCTGTTGCCTGTGATCGCCCATGCAGACTATAGCTATGCGGACGAATTGAAAAATCCGCAAACGATAAGTGACCCCTTGGCCTTGTTTGACAAAACCGTAGCAATAAAAACAAATAAGCAAAAGCTTGATTTAAATCCGGCGGGTGCCATCAGGCAGGAGGAGCGGGCGGCAAAGCTGCAGGTAAAATATAAAGAATTCAACACGGCACTATCATCCTACAAATCGCACCTGGAGAATTTTATTAAACAGTCGGCAACCGCAATTTATAACCGCGCGATGCTAAAACTAAAAAATACGGCTGAGCCGGAAGATAATCCGGGCCGCATTTCTCAATATAATCTGTACCAGGCGCTGCATGATCACCATGATTATGCGGCCAATAAATTGAGCTACTTTTCCAAGTACTTCGACACAGCCGCTTCCCCTTTACTCTATAATGAGATCCTCCACGCTGCCCTTTTATGGAGGTCATTTTTGACCGGGACCTACGAAAAAAAGAATAATTCGATCTCTTCGCGGCAGATTGACCAGTTGAAACAGGATATCCTCACCCGTCTGTCTAAATCGTTTAAGGCGGCCTCTAAAGGCGAAAACTATGAAATCAGCATTCAAATGGATGAGCGCACCAGTCAAAAGCCCGTGATTTTTCTGGACGCAGACACTACGGTAATAGCGCTGAACGGCATTAATAAGGTTTACAGCATTGTAAAAGAAGCGATCGGGGCGGCTGATCTTAGCCTAAAAAAATTAACACTTGACCTTTTCTATGATCCCTTTTATATCGTAAGCACCGTTCAGGGAAATACCGTTAATGACGGCTGGTATGTCATCCCGCTTTATGTTTTTGAAAATAAAGAGCTCCATGAACTGAACCATTTTCATCTGATGCCTAAACCTATCGATGAATTGGTCGCGAAAAACAGGAACTTGGTCGACTGGACCACCCTCATTCCCAAAGCAATTGATTTAAGAAGTGGTCTTGGCGCATTATTGCAGGTATCCGTTTTCGTTCAGCATTTGAAGGACATAGCTGAGTTGGAAAATGAAGGTATGGACGAATTAAGGTCGTCCATTTTACAAAATCATTTTAACAAAACGGCACAATCCATATCTGCATCCTTTCAGTCAGTTTTGGATACGCTATCCGTCATTCTAGCCGATATTGGCTATGACATGGAACTGTATTCCGTTGACGAATATGAAAAGGAGTACATCGATTGTTTTATTGCAATCAAAGATCACTTGTATCCGGAAAATGACTCGGGGGCGGAATCACAAACCTTACAACTCAAATTAAGCGAAACTCCGGCGTGGTCGGAACGTCTTAAGGTATGTTATAACAAGATGTCCCTGATTTATTTTCTGGCATTGCAGAAATACGTCGACAGGTATAATCTGGAACAAACTAAATTAACTGCGGTAGTAGATGCCGGCAAGGAAATACAAGGGATACAGGATTTTTTTAAACTGCAATTTTCGGCCATACCTGATGCCGGGTTCAAAAAGGAAGCGACGGAAATAAATGTGGCCGGCAGCAAAGTTGTTAACTATACCAGAAAACTGGATTACCTTGAATGTGGCCTTTTTGACCGGGTGAATCTGAAAGTTTTTTCAGGCGGCGACTATAACGCCATCTTTGAAGGACATATCGAAGACCATCAAACGGCTGCCGTACTCAAATGGTTTGTTGACCGGTTGGTTGATTTGTACGGAGCCGACGATTTAGCCACAGGACGGTTTACTACGAATGAAAGCCTGGACGTTATTGCCGGAAGATTGTGGTCAGGCCGCATGTGGTTAAAAAGTGAAGGAAAACCAAAGCACCTGCCCGGGATCATGATCAGCGGCGACCGCAACAGGCTCGGGTTTACCATTTTCTTGCCAAACGCAAGTTCAATGAATTGATTTTCACTATCTTGTCGGTTTAATTGGTTGCTTTTTTAAGATTACCTTATATCTTTACCGTAAGCCAATTAAAAACGCCACTTAATCCTTTTCCTATCATGGATATCATTCTCAGCATCGACAAAAGCGAGGAAGAACTAATCGAAAGCCTTTTAAAAAATACAAAACTGGCATCTGAAAAAATTTCCGGAGCTGGCATTGACGGGGGCTCGGATTTGGTTACCATCATGCTTTCGGTAACTACCACCACTTTGACTTCTTTGATACTTTTATTGAAAAATAAGTGGAAGCGAAATAAAGATGTGGTCATCAAGGTAGGTACCATGGAAGTTAGGGGAGCAAATCCCGAAGAAATCAGTGATTTACTTGCCAAGATGATTGCAGCTGACAAAGAAAAAAAGCGGAAGAAGTGACTCCCGCCATCCACCGGTATCTAAGGGCAACCCGTCATGACCTCGAAATACTTCCGGCCTCCCGGGAGTTCGATGAATGGGTAAAAAGACTATTGGCCGATGGTTACTCGGAGAGCGCAGTTGATCTTTCCACCATCCGGATCAGAAGCAGCGGAATCCGCACGGAGTACGTGAGCATTAGCGACGTCCATTATATGATCATTGACCAGGAACTTTCCGAGACCCTGGCGGAATTAGCACTAATCAGGATCATGAAACCTGCTGAACCCTGTATCAAAGAAAGAATCTACTTATTGCTGGCAGATTGTTTTCGTTTGGAGGGAAATCTGCCACTTGCAATGACAGCCTTAAAAAAAGCCTCACGTCATATTGAATTAGTAAGCTGGATCCGAAAAGTAGCGGTTAATAATGCCAACAGCGCCATACCGGGAACGATTACTATACTTCATGAGCTGGCGCACATCCTTCTAAAAAGCAACAGCGATAAGCATGATCCGATCATTTCAGCCAAACGAATAGTCGACCATTACTTGGATTCTTTTAAGACCCTGTTGAAGGCCTATCAAAGTGATGAAAACGGCGAGCAAAAAAACGCTGTCGAAATTTCCCAGCTGAGTTATTTCATCTCTAAACTAGCAAATGATCCAATATTTAATGAAGAAGCGGTTTGTGATGTTGCGGCAGCATTAGCTTATATCAATCAGAAGGCAAACGCAGATATTTGGAAAGGTAGAATGACTGATGATTTTCCTTTGACCCCGCAAATGCTGGCAAGTGGCTTAGTTGACTCCGTGAAGGTCATTACCAATATGCAACTTGTCGCTGCCATCCGCCAGTTCGCCAAAAACGTGGCACGTGGCGAATCAAAAGAAGTTATAGACAGGCAATTGGGTGATCTGTGGTTAAGAAATGATAACCTGATCCAATGCCTCCATGTGGCCTATCGATTCCAATTATCAACCGGACTATTGGCGAAACCGCCGGGAGGGGCCCGGAAGCCTAATGATATTGAGGACGAAGATTTGTTCGTCTTAACGGCCTTGAATTACCGGGCCAGCTGGCAGACTTATTTCGTGCCGGTCCTGAAAGATATGGACAAACGATTTGACGGTCCGGCTAAGAAAAGGGGCGTCGCCTCTGTGTTTGACGATTTCAGTGGTTTTGACGAACTGCGAAACAAGTTTAAAGTGAATGATTTGCCTGCGACTTTTACCAGCCTTGGCGTATTTGTATAAACGAATCGGACCACTCAAAAACACCTAGCCTCGGCGCGAAATGCCCGCCTGCCTGAAGAGCAACGTTTAACTACGGATTTGATATTTGATCCACCTGGTTTTGTATTTTTTCTCGGTGGTGTCCCTGACCACCAATCTGAATTTTTGCGCTTCTACATGATTCAGCACGAAGTCGGTGGCAAATATTTCATAAGATAATGTCTCCCCAGGCTCTAATGGCGCATTTTTTACCGGCTGCCTAAATGAGCCATACGTGCAACCCCTCATCGTGTTGAATTCGTGGCCGATGCCTGCGATAATCCTTTTCTTAGCGCCAATGTTAACGATCGTAAATTGATAAACATCGACTAAGCTATGGTCGGACATGACACAATTGTGCATAATGTCCACGATAATCTTTAGCCTTCCGGCGCGGTCAAAATAAAAGGTATACGTCGCAAGGATCGAAGCATATAAAGCCAGCGCCGACGATAAAGCAATTTTCCAATCCATGTGCTAAGGTAACAAAAGCAGAACAGAAGGGCCATCCTGTTCATAAGGATATTTTGACGGGGAGTTACCGAGCGACACAGCAAAAGACAGATAAGATTTTTTTCATGGATGATGCATTATTGATTTTTTTGAATAAGTCAATATCCAATTTTTTTGTAATTCACAGTACCGGAAAATTCGGTAAAGCAGGTGCCATCAATGGAATACCCGGCAACGCTGTCTAAAAACTAAATCATTGAACCTTCATGGCGCTGAATGCGCTTAAGGTCATACCGGGTTTTTGCTTGAATTGCTCGACTTTTCCCGTAAGACAGACATCCTTTCCTTTAAGCCCAAATACATCTGCATAAGGCTGCCGGGCTTTGTCGCGCCGCGCTACTTTTCCCGGTATAACCAGCGTGAAATTGTAGTTTGGGTAAACATCTCCGAAATACAGGTAAGCATTAATTTTGTTGATCCGCACGCCGGTAACTTTACCGCATACGGTGATGTGCTCACCGATGTGGTCTTTGGCTTGTTCCGGGGTGATCGTTTGCGCTTTCGCGCTCAAAAAAAGCAGCATTGCTGCAAATGTTAACAGGATTCGCATGGGTGCGAGTTGTTTTGGCTGGTGGTTAATGGATCGATACATCATTTTATTTTTGATAAATTCCCGATTAGGGTCATCGTAAACGCTTCAGCAGGCTTTCCCGGTAAACCTTGCCGACGGGCAGCTTTTTGTCGCCTACCGATATTTCATTCCCTTCAAAGAATTTGATGGCTTTTAGGGAAATGATATAGGACTTGTGTATCCGCACAAATTTTTCACCGGGTAATTGCTCCTCAAATTGGGTCAGTGTTTGTTTGGACATGATGCGTTCCTGCCCGGTATAAATGAAGATGTAATTCCCGTAGGCTTCAATATAGGTGATATCACCGAAAAATACTTTGGTCAGCTTCTTGTCCGATTTGACCATGATGAAATCATCTTTTTCGGGTTGTGCAGGGGTTTGACCCGCGTGCTGGCTTTGGTTCAGCACCTTCTCGGTTGCCTGCACAAAGCGCGGAAAAGAAAAGGGCTTTAATAAATAATCAGTGACCGACAGCTCAAAGCCCTCCAGCGCATATTCGGGATAGGCGGAAGTGATGATGATCGCCGGATATTTTTTGAGCGTCCGCAGCATATCCAATCCGGTTAAACGCGGCATATTGATGTCAAGAATCACCAGGTCAATGGATTGTTTGTTAATGAGCTGCATGGCTTCAAACGCATCACTGCACTCACCGGCCAGGTTCAGATAGGGCACCTGCGCAATATAGTTCCGCAGAATATCCCGCGCAATCGGTTCATCATCAACAATCAGGCAGTTTAATGTCATGTGAGTTCAATGGTAAGGTCGGTTTCAAAATTGTCCAGGCTTTTATTGATTTTTAATTCGTATTGACCGGGATAGATCAAATCGAGCCGTTGCCGGGCATTCTCCAGCCCCAGGCCGCCTTTTCGTTTGGCGGAAGGCACAGGCACAAATCCCGGATCTACCGAGTTCTGGACGTTCAGATGCAATTCATCCCCCTCGACAGCGAGCCGGATACGCACAAAGGCCTGTTCGCCTTTGGCGGCAGAAAAATGTTTGAATGCGTTTTCGACAAACACGATCATCAGCAAAGGCGCTATATAGCGATCCTTAGTATCGCCGTCGACAGACAATGCAATATCCGAATTGCCGCTTAACCTGATCCGCTCCAGCTCCACATAGTTGCTGATATAATCGATCTCTTTTTGTAAAGCGACATAATGCATACTGGTATCATACAGGGAATACCGGAGCAGATCCGATAATTTTAGCATCAAATCCGGTAATTTCTTCGATTCGGTTACCGATAAACCATAGAGGTTATTCAGGGTATTGAACAGGAAATGCGGGTTAAGCTGTGCCTTCAGGTGCCGCAGCTCGTTTTCCCTTTGTTCTTTATCGCGCAACAAACGGTCTATCCCGATATTGGCCAATGAAGCCATCAGCGTAAAGGCCACCATGCTAAAGGCAAAGTGCTGGTCCTGCCAGTTAGTCACCACATCCGTAATATGGAACACAACCGCAAACAACCGACCTACTGCGTTCAATACATAAGGTAATAGCGTAACGAGCACCACCAATTGAATTACATACATCATGATGCCCATTAACCATTTACGGCGTTTAAAAAATGGCAGCACCAGCAGGTTTTGGGTATAGCAGGGAATGACGAGCTCCAGCGTTTCCTGGAAGACCATGCAAAACAGGGTGATGCCTGTCATGCGCTGGGGGTATTCCTTCAGTAAAATGTACAGCATGAAAACAATCACCCAGAACACCAGCTGGGTGTAAACCTTATAGGGCCAGGTAAATAAACGTGTCCAGTCGAAAGTTTTCATTACCCAAAGAAAGGACAGTCAAACCTATCCGCCAAATTTTGGTGATGAACATATCCATTCTGATGATGAACGTCACCGGAGACGGATATCACCGGCTTTTTGACGTTCATCATCAATCCCGGAGGGGTCATCATTCTTATTTTTCTAAGGGATTTGGCTGGGATACTTTTGGTTCATAAGCTAAAAAAACATGAAAACATTCATCGCCTCCTTCATTGCTTTATTGACGCTGACCCTTTCAGCTTTTGCACAAACCGATACCGTTCAAACCAATTTATTCAAAGACATTCCGGCCTGGATGGCGGAATATCATGTGCCTTGCGTGGGTGTAGGCGTCATTGAAAACGGCCGGATCAAATGGGTAAAAAACTTCGGTGAGCTGCAAGCCGGACATCCTGCCCCGAATAACACCTTATTCAATATCGCCTCCCAAACCAAACCCGTTACCGCGATGCTCACCTTAAAGTTAGTAGAACTGGGCAAATGGAACCTGGATGAACCGCTCGCCCATTACTGGATCGACCCGGATATTGCCGGTGACCCTTACTTAATGAAACTGACCACACGTTTCGTATTAAGCCACCAGACAGGCTTCCCCAACTGGCGCTCGGACAACGGTGGCAGCAAATTAAAATTCAGGTTTGAACCAGGTACCGCCTCCGGTTACTCCGGTGAGGGCTTTGAATACCTGCGCCGGGCTTTGGAAAGCAAATTTCACCAGTCACTGGCAGTTTTGATGAGCACCTACCTGTTCAAACCACTTGGGATGAATAATACGCAGTACTGGAGCGAAAAGCTGGATACCAACCGCTTCGCCCTATGGCACGACGGGCAGGGAAAACGCTATGCTACTTCCATACAAACTTCAGTCAATGCCGCAGACGACCTGATCACCACGATTGAAGATTACAGCAAATTAGGTGTCTACGCCATGCAGCTGGCCAATGATGGCGTGCCGGTTTATGCCGAAATGATTAAACCGCAGAGAAGGACCAAACCCGGCAACGCCTCCGGCCTGGGTTGGGGACTGGTGGATGGCCTGCCCGATGGTGCCTACGCCCTTCAGCATGGCGGCTCGGACATCGGCGTAAGGACCATGGCCGTTTTCCTGCCCAAATCAAAAAGCGGTGTAGTGATCATGACCAATGGCGATAACGGTGCATTCATCTGCGACCGCATCATCAAACGCGCCGTACCGGAAGGTGCACTGATCCTGGAAACCATGAACAAATCCGCGACCAGTCATGAAAGGATCGCCATCGCCGACCGCCTGATCCAAAGCTATACCGGCACCTATGCACAAAGCAATGGGAAACTGGTCAAAGTAGAGGCAGCCGGCAATGCCTTAAAAATATCCGGGGACGGTGTGCCCACGGTGGTCGTGTTCCCCGAATCAGCCAACAAATTCTTTATGGACGGCTACGACGTGCAACTCCAATTCCCCGATACCAACTCCCTGGTTGTCATCGAAAGCGGCAAGCAAGTATTGAAAGTTAACCGCCAATAACATGAAAAAGTATATTATCATAGCCTTATGCTCCTGCTGCCTGTTTACAGCGCAGGCACAAACGATCAAACAATTAAAACAGGACATGAATGGCATCGCCTCGGATGCCACCGAAGGGCGTTTCACCGGGTCGCCGGGCTACCTCAAAGCAGCCCGTTATGTCGCCGGGCAATTAAAGGCAGCCGGGCTGAAAACAACCTTCCAGGCCGTGCCCCTTATCCGGGATAATTATGATGGCAGTACCGTCCGCATTAACCACAAAGTTTATCCGCACAAGGGCGGTAATTTTATCATCCTGCAACAGGGAGCCCCCCAATCCGGCGATTGGGTGGTTTTAAAAGACAGGCCCGATTCTGCTCAAACGGCTGCTTTGATCCGGCAAAAAGTAGCCGGCGTGATCCTATTGCCCAATGAACAGCAGACAAAAGACTGGGAAACCACCGTGATCAGGCAATACCGCTTTGGCTATATGCACTATGCCGCTGACTATGCACCTGCAAATGCGCAGCTGCCTATCATCCTGATCAGCCCGGTACTGGCTGAAGAACTACAGAAAGATAGCAAACCCCTAATCAACATCCAAAGTAAACAAGACCAGGTGAACGGTTACAACGTTATCGCAACAATGCCAGGCAGCGACAGAGCCCTAAAAAGCCAAACCATCATCACCGGCGCGCACCTCGACCACATTGGCAGGCTTGGCCATCACATCTATAACGGAGCCAATGACGATGGCAGCGGCTGCGTGGCACTGTTAACCGCAGCAAAGGCACTGGCCCGTCACCCAGCCAAAAGATCACTCCTGTTCGTCTTTTACTGCGGTGAGGAACTGAACCTGTTAGGGTCCCGTTATTTCATGGATCACCCGCCCGTACCCGTCAACAACATCCTCATGAATATCAATCTCGAACAGGTCGGCAGCAAGCACCGTTCCTTCCCGGGTGTCTGGGCCGTCGGTGATGAACAATTCAAAAACGGCTTCTTTAATTCCGGTAAAATATTTAATCGCCCCGATCTGAAATTTACCCCGACAGACAGCCTGCGCGATGAACTCAGCAATACGGACAGCTATAGTTTTATGAAAAAGCAGGTGCCTTCGCTTTTATTAAGCTCCGGCGGTTTTGACGAGCACCACACCCCGCAGGATAAAATTGACCTGATCGATTTTCCGCATTTGCAAAAAGTAAGCCTGCTGTTGACCCGGTTCATCCGTCAAACAGCAGATCATTGACCCGGATAGCAATTACCTATTTTATCTTTTTGAGAAGGTTTTACCGCAATATTAGCTTTTGTTGTAAAGTAGGATAACTTTGATTGTTCGCGCATGGCATTTTAAAGTATGACGATAACCGACACTGATATGACTGCTTATATTTCCGTTAGTTTTAAAAAAAGGGCTCAGTTAGATATGGAGCTTGATTCCCTCATTCGCGTACTCAACGAATTTAGGATAGTCCCGTTTTTATTTGTGGACCATTATCAATTTAATCCGGAACAGGAGCAGATCATGATGCAGCAGGCGATGAAAGATATTGAGCAATGCTCCATGCTTATCGCTGAAACCTCTGAAAAAGCAATCGGGATAGGCATAGAGGCAGGTTATGCCAAAGCGAAGGGCAAGCCGGTAATCTATATACGCCGAAGCACAGCCAGTCATTCGACAACTATGTCAGGAATCAGTGATTTTCAAATTATATATACCGATGTGAATGATTTGGAACGGCAATTCAGAGCGCTCATCACCCGAATCCCCCTTAAGTAAGTCGTCGTGCGACCTTAAATAACACCGTACAAAAAAGGTGCCCTGACGCGGAACCGGCCTGTTAGGCGACGGCTTACCCAGGTTTGTCTGGTTAACTACTGAAATAATAAATTTCCCAGGCAGTATTTTGATTGATTTTCACGTAATTCCCATGCCGTTGTTATTCATCACTTGTAAGGCACTTACCAAACGATATAAAGACACTTAGGGCGCAGCACAAAAATGCCCGTCTGTCTTCATCACAGCAGGCATGTATGCACTATAATTCTACGACAATGCCGTCCTGGCAATTCTTTGCTTCGGCTTGGGCATCTTCATAGTTATCAAAAACTTTATTGTTGCCGTCTTCATCCGTTACAATGATGGCGTATTCCGCGCCGCCATGCGTTTCGATCACAAGGTAGTTCATCTGTCTTTTTTAAGTATAAATAATCCGGAAATAGCTGCAATCCCACTGTTGCATCAGCCCGTCAACTTCGGTCAATTCAGCCGAAATCCCCGCCTGCATTTCCGGGTGATCTGCCCGCAGTTCCTCCGGGCTGAACAGATCTTCCTCCAAAACCAAGTCTTTATAAACCGGTTGCTGTTTGGCGATAAACCCTATAAAGTCCTTGCTGAACTGGCCGTAATGTACGTCCAGTACTTTTAGAATATTTTCATGAATAATTGCCATGGTTAAAAAATTATGGGGGCATTGCTGCCCCCGGTGAATCATCAGTTTAAAATACTGCTGCCATGCCTTGCGAAACTGTCGCACAGGTCAAAGGCGGTTTGCCCTTTTTGTAAGCCGCCGCCATACATAATGGATTTGAATTTGGTTTCCTCGTCCCTGAAATTGCGCACGTTTTGAAAATACCCGGTCACGCTGTTGTAGGCCCCGAACAGCGTACCCTTGGTCGTGGCTTCCTGCTGGGTAGGGCTGGTCATGGCGTAATCAAATATGCTGGAAACGATGTTGTTAAAATGGCCGGACAACTCTTCCTCCCTGCCGGATTTCAGTTTGTCGCAGGTTTCCCTGTTCGGCGACATCGCCAGTTGTATCAGCCGTTTGAGTTCCGGGTCGGTGATCCGCACCCTTGACCAGCGGTTGTAAATCGCTTCCAGCTCCACCGATAACTGGTTGGTGATGCCCAGCATTTTACGCGCCTCTTTCAGCTTGTCGGTTGCGCTGGCGGTATGGCGTATCTTAATGCAATTGGTATGGTTGCGCAAAGCAGCGTTAAGCGTGTTGCGGCATACGACCCGGATCGGCGTAAACGCAATCGTAATACTGCCCGTGCCGTCATGCGAGGAAGTCAGGAAAAGATATTTCTCGATACAATCCTCCCGCCCGACCTTGATATAATCGGGCAATTTGGCGGTGATAAAAATCGTTTCGCCCTTCCCCAATGCCCCGGCGGTCTCGTAAAGGATACCGTAATTATTCCCGACGATGCTGTCAAAAAAGCTGAATACCTCGGTGTTTTGCACGACCTCATAATCGCTGCCGACCTTGTCGCCTAATATCGCCTCGGTATCGGTGCGGAAAGTAAAATAACTGTTGTCGGAAATCATATTTACCCCGCTGGGCAGCGGGTGGATATTCGGGCGTTTGACCACCTCGTAGTTCAGCCCGGCGTGTAAAATGGCTTCTTCGCTGGTGGGGTAATCGCTGATGATCTGTCCTAAGCCGTGCCAGGCTTTTTCTTTGACCGAAAAGAAACTGTGCTTCCCGGTCTGCTCGTTATAATTAATATCGTGTGCCATGTTGTTAAGATTTGAGTTTATAATCCATCAATTTGATGTCGTGTACTTTCACCTTTTTGGTGTCGCTTACCGTGACAACTGCCTTTTGCTGTATTTCGGCGATTGCCTCATGCACATTTTTATGCGTGGTTTGTATGGTCGCCCTGACCAGTAAGAAAATGGTATCGTACATCAGTCTATGAATTATAGGAATTGATAAAATCCGCCAGCTCCCGGTTGAAAGCTGCGGGGTTGTCTGTCGCTAACTGTTCAGCGTAACCCTCCCAAAAAATTTGGTTGGTTAACTCTATAAATAGTTGATACATTTGCCCTTAATTAAAATTTGAAAAGATTTTAATAACGCCCCCTTTGGTGTTTTGGGAAAGGGGGCGTTTATTATTTCAATTATTGAGGGATCACAATACCCGCTTCGATCTCGGCCAGCTTGTCCACGCACATATTATTGACCAACTGCGCTACCGTCCAGATAATGGTCGGGTTTTTGGTTTCAAACTTCCGGTTGCGATCGTCGGTAATCGTCAGCGTACAGCCGGTATAATAATTGGTGTCCGCGCTGTCCGCTTCGTCCCGCAGTTCCACCTCGAAATCATCTAAATTTTTGATGGTTTCCTGCAGCTTAATGCGTTGTTTCGCCTTGCGGTGCATTTCCTCGATGAACTTCAGCGTACCCTCCAAATTCAGCACGAATTTTTTAGGCTCGGCTTTTACTTCCTCAGTTTTTGCGGGTTCGGCTTTCGGCTCCTCCTTTGGTTTTACCGCTTCGGCGGGTTTGCTGTTGTCCTTGTTCACCGGGTTACCCGCCACAAACTTGGGGTGCTTGTTTTCCTCGGTTACCGGGTTGATGGCTGTGGCTGCTGCCTTTTCGTCTTTTTGAGCGCCGTTATTTAAATCGGTTTGCTTATCTATTACTAAGGTTTTCATAATTTCTATTTTTTAAATGTTAAATACTTGAATTGAATTTGCCCGTACCGGGCGTTGCTGTCTTAGCCGTCCCGGCTGCCGGGACGGGCTGTGCGGCGGGCTTCTTCCGTTTGCTGTGTTCATGGTGCTTTGTTTTATTCACCCTCGGCTGAAGCCTCCGGTGGCTTTTTGTAGGCAACCGCACCTGAACAAGCCGGGCAACCCGGCAAGGCTTTGCGAAAAAAAATACGACCCGGAGCGCAGCGCAGGGTGGAGATTTTTTTTCAGCAAACCCGCAGGGCCAGGCCTTGAAGGGATGTCCCGGCTTATCAGAACTTTGCTACGAAAAAGCCATTGGAGAATCGAGAGAAAGGTTAAACACTGGTATCAATGGCTTACAGGCAGCGGCAAAAAGTCCGGGTGCGGGCGGCGCCAAAGCGCAGCGGGGCAGACGGCTGCGCCCGGTCTTTTCCAAAGCAGTGAAGCGGCGGAGCGGCAGAGATGCGGCTGGAACTGCTGGCCTTAAGCGCATTCAAACCTTTATTGACTTACCGCCTTCAAATAAAAACGGGACTGGTCTGCTTTGGCCAAACGTACCGCCAGTTCCATCGCCGAAATGATGGCCGATGATTTGGCATGGCCCATGCCTTTGAAACGGCAAAGCTCTTCGATGCTTAGCCGGGACAGCCGCGACAGGCTAAAGTCTACGCTCCTCAGGATATGCGCCGCCAGGTCAACCGCCGTTTGTTTGGGCGAACCGCCTCCGATCAGCATAGCGATCAGTTCCGCATCAGCCATGGCGTCGCGACCCTGCGACAGCAGTTTTTCACGCGGACGAAATGCAGGGTCCCAGCTTTTGATCCCGGTCGACCGTTCATGGTCAGCTGCACGCCGGGTTTCGATCCCCGCCGCTTTCTGGTAACCCGCCGTCCGGAACAGGGACGACATCGCTTCCAGCAGGAGGGGGAAATTCTCCTCAAAAATAACTACGCACTGTTTTTCAAATTGATCATCGGGCTGCCGGTCGCTGCGGGCGATCCGGATATAATCGGTTCCGTTTGCTGCGCGCAGGTAGTCAAAAAAGTAGGTCTTACCGTAATGGGTAAAGCTTTCCGTGGCGATCACATCTTCTTTCATGGTTTTAGCTTTTGTTGCAGCAAAACTGGAAAGGGCTAACCGATTACGCGGTAATAAGAACAATTACCCGGTAATACCGTTTATAAGTCAGATCCTGAGCACATTAAAAAATAGCCGGTAAATGCCCACCTTAAAATCTGAAGCGGAAAAATATTGTCAAAACTGCGGCAAGGAACTGTTCGGGCGTACGGATAAGCGCTTCTGCAATGACGGCTGCCGCAACCAGTTCAACCGCGAAAAGGATGTCCGGGAAAAGCAGAAGGCCCACGACAACCTGCCGGAGATACTGAAGATCATCAAAAGGAACTACGAAATATTGCAAGGTTACAGTTTAAAAGGCTTACAGGAAGACGAGGCTATTTTTACCGATACCTGGAGGCTGAAAGAGCAGGGTTTTAATTTTAAGTTCTTCACCAGCCAGACCACCGACCGTAATGGCGAAAGGATCAATTGCTGCTTTGAATTTGGTTGGCACGAGGACATAAACGAGACCTGCATCATGGTGTACCGGCCGCAGCAGGCGAAAATCTAAGGCCTGGGAATTAATTGTATTTAAAAGAAACGCCTTATAGGCAGTTGAGCAGCCGGTTTTTTTTGGATTGCTTTGCAAATGAAATTAAACCAAATCAACGCCCTGACCGGCGACCCCGAAAAAGACGGATTCATCAAATTAGCCAACCGGATCAAAGTGCTGCGCCTCAGGGCCGGTCACCTGAATTATGAAAAATTTGCGCTGGGTAACGGCATCGCGCGCATTCAGTACCGCAGTTACGAAATGGGCGGCAATCTCACGTACAAAAGTTTGCTGAAAGTGCTGGCGGCGCTCGATATTACGGTCACAGAATTTTTCAGTGAAGGATTTGATTAAAAAATCTCCGGCGGCTCTTCCGGATCTATTTTTGTACCTTATTATAAATTGTCCGCGATCCCTTCCAACCGGCTTATAATCAAAAAAATACCGTGAAAAAACGGTATTGTAAATGTCTTAGCTATGATTATATTTATCGTGTATTTAATACTTGCCTCCGCAACCTGTTCCGGAGGTATTACCTAAGCTTTTTGCCATGGTCATCAAAGGATGTCGTTTGGGTCGATGACCAGGCGGTCAGCCAAAAATTGATGAGCCTGGACGCATTTCCGGTCAGTTTTAGGTGATTTGAGGATACAGGAAACAGAGGTGTTTAATTTCCGCTGCACTGATTTTATATGGCTAAAGATGTACGCGTGCTGATCATACACGGCTGGAGCGATTGTTCCGAGTCCTTCGTTGGTATGAAACAATACCTGGTCGCCCGGCAGATCGGGCAGGTGGAAACGGTCTATTATGTAGACTACGAGTCCAGGGAAGACAATATGACCTACGAGGACGTCATCGAGGGCTTTAACAATCAACTGATCGGGCGCAAATTGATCGCCAGCGATGGCAGTTCGCCTTTTGAGCTCAAGATCATTGTACATTCAACTGGCGGCCTCGTTGTCCGGCACTGGCTTTGGCGTTATTACCTGTCCATTGGGCGGCTGGACGTTTGCCCGGTGAGCACTTTGGTGATGCTGGCGCCCGCAAACTTCGGTTCGCCGCTGGCGCAAATGGGCAAGTCTTTCCTGGGCGGCCTGGTCAAAGGGCGCTGGAAAGTAGGCGACTTGCTGGAAACGGGAAAGAAGATCCTGAACGGACTGGAACTGGGCAGCGCTTACCAGTGGCAACTGGCCCACCGTGACCTCTTGTCCGGTGCGGGCTACTTCATGCCGGACCGGATCAAAACGACCATCCTGGTGGGCAACAGGGATTATACCGGGATCCGTGGCTGGCTCAACAAGCCCGGCACCGACGGGACTGTAGTTATTTCCGGCACCAACCTGAATACCGCTAAACTGTGTTTGAAGTTTACGGCCCCGGCCGCGCTGACCGATATTTATGTGCCCCATCAATGGCAGACCACACGCCCGGTAAGTGATATCGCCTTCGGGATACTGGACGGCTATGATCACGGGTCCATCGTCGACCAGTCGAATGTTACTTCGGCAGATCCGGCAGCGATCAGTAATGTCCTGGTTGCCGCCTTGCAGGTAGACGAGGCCGGCTTCAAGGATTTTCAAGCCAAACTGGACGGATTTACCAATGCCGCTTATCAAAGCGTAAACGTCGACAAATACCAGCAGTTCCTCGTGCATGCGCTGGATTACCAGGAGCAGTCAGCGATGGATTTTACGCTGGATTTCGCGGTTTTCAAAAAATCCCGTTTTACCGGTCACATTATAGAAGATCCTGTGCAGACCGCCAGCGATTCGCAGGCCGATTCCCAAACGGACGCCGAGTATGATTACAGCGACCAGGTCAACCAGCTCATCAGCAGCGAAGCGCATACCTATTCGCAGGATTCCAGTTACCGCCGGCTATTGGTCAATACCAACGCGCTGGCATTGCTGATCGGTCAAATGGACGCTGACCCGGCACTGGCTGGCGGCTATGGTATTTTCATGAAGGTTTTTGTTCCGGCCATCGATAAAAATATCGGCTACTACACCAAGAACCTGCAAAACATCCTGATTTACGACTCGACAGGCAGCAACCCGGATGTGCCCACGTTCTTCTATGCCAATACGACCACGCTAATCGAGATACAAGTAGACAGGATCAACACCAATGTATGGGTAGATACCGTTCCGCGTCAACACTAACCGAAAGCCTATGGACCCGCAAACTATCAAGCTCATCCAGCGGCTGGTCGAAGAGATCGCCGGCATAGGCGTCCTGATCTGGGGCCTCGTATTTATTTATCGCGGCATCGCGGGTAAAATCAATTTCGTGATGAAAGGCGGCGGCTTCGCGGTAAAGTTAGCCAACGCAAGTCCCGGCGTTTTTTTAGTCTTTATTGGATCGGTGCTGATCTATCTTTCCATGAAAGATTTTTCGGTAGAAAAGAAGGTCGTGACCAAAGAGCTGGACACGGCCGCGGTGCAGGAACAATGGCTGCGCAACGCGGCAAAGATCAAAGGAGACGAAAATTACACGCAGGCGATCGATTCGATTGTCGGGACGGAGCAAACCGACCGGTTCAAGGTCAGTTATGTGACCGTTTATCCGCCCGCCACGCTGGGACAGGTGGCCAGCCAGCAATACGGCGATAAGCGCTTCTGGAAGATGCTTGCCGCGATCAACATGGGCAAAGGCTATTTTGACTATAAAACCGCAGGACCGGATACCAGGGTTAACGGCAAAAGCTTATTGGAGCTATGGCGGGTATCCAAATATTATGGCAAAACGAGTGAAGAAACCATCAAGGTGAGCACCGCCAGCAAGAAAGCCGGCTACGCCCAGTTAATGGAAATGGCGCGGCAGCGGCCTGATTACAAGCCGCTGGCACACATCACGGAGCTGACGGACATTTTCCGCCAGCAGGAACTGGAATTGGTCGAGACCCCCGCTAATTATTCCGGCGGAATCCGGACCATAGGGGAACTCAGCCTGAAGTATTACGGCGATAAAGCACTATGGCCGCTGATCGTATGGGCCAACCCGGAACATTTGGGTCGCGTCAAATCGGCAGACGACCCATTTGAACAATCCGCCGATATTTTTATCATACATTTTATACCCTGAATTATGGAAGCAGAAAAACCCAGGTTCGGAAATATTAAGGATGAGCTCTTCCTGATTTCTTTTATTATCCTGGCCGGCGGCCTGATATTCACCGATGCCTATTTCCAGGTATTCGGTGTCAAGTTTCAAACCCTGGATTTCAACACGATGTATGTTATCTATAAAGGCCTGGTCATGATCCTTGATTATCCCAGCATGTTGTTACCCTATTTGCTGACGATAGTTATCCTGTTACTGGAGATTATAGCCATCAAACGAAAATGGCGTCGTTTCCTTGCGTATCGGACGCCCTTTGCCTACATTTTCCTGCTGCTGATGTTAGTGGTTATTTTTCCGCTTGCGCGGCGGGCGGGCACGCTACAGGCGAACAGGGACATGGTTGGCAGCAGCAGCACATTGCCGGTAATCGCCCAGCTGGAGACCAAATCAGAAACGGTCCCGCCAATGGGCAGGTTCCGGCTGCTGCTGGTCGATAAGGACTTCTTGTACGTCTTTGCGCCGACAGACAATCCGCAAAGTTCGCCACCGATTATTGACCGCATCCCTAAAAATGATGTCATTAAATTTAAAACCCAAATCAAATGAGGAAATACTTTGCACTACTTTTCATGCTTCTTATAGCGGCTTCAGTAAAAGCTGACTATATCAATGACGGTCGCCACCAATATTATGGAAAGATCACTTCGCTGAGCAGCACTTCGGTCAAAATCCGCATCGGCTGTACCGGCGAGGTCAAATCCTTTGGCTGGAATGAGATCGTCGGTCTGATCTTTGACACGCAATGCACGCATGATGGCCCTGAGTTCTCCAGCTCTCCAGTGACCGCTGAGCTCAATTGTCCTAAAAAGACTGTCTTTACGATAAAGTTTAAAGGTTTGAGCGATGTTTCTTACGCGGAGCGTGTAGAATTGGATAATAACCGCCTGACGGTGCAGTTTGCCAATAACAGGGGCAATTATGCCGTTACAGAGGATCATCTTGAAAATAAAATTGAATGGATGATGCAGGAAGAAAAATGCACAAGCGATCTGAATAACCCATTCCCCATTCCAAGCCGTTAACCATGAATCGTTTGAAACGCCGTCTGCTATTGGTGATTCTGATATTGCAATGGATAAGTATTCAAAATACCTCCGCGCAGTGCGCTGCAACCGAAGGGCCCGGTGTCCAGCCGGATGAGTTGATTCGCAGGCGCGTTACTACAAGTGGCTCCAGATACACGGACTCAGTGGTGCAGGCATATTATACGCTGCTTGCCCAGAAATATCAGCTTGTCTGTACCGTCTTTTTTTTGAAAGATGAGGCCAATTCATTTGCCACCAAAAGTGCGAACGATCATAATATCTACCTGGGCATCCCGCTACTCAATGCAGTGGCTGCGCGCCCGCATGGCAACGCGATGATCGCTTACCTGATCGCCCATGAAATGGGACATTTATACCAATATAAAGATCCGCATAACCGTTTTTTTGATGACCGCATAAATACGAATTCTTTTGAACTGCAAGCTGATTATCTTGCTGGCAATACCTTATGTAAAGCTGGTATTATCACACCGGATTTTTATCAGGACTTATACCGCACGGTGGAATCGCTCGGTGATTTTAGCTTTTATAAAGTAACGCACCATGGTTCGCCACAGCAACGTTCCAATGCGGTGGATATGGGTATCCGGACCTGTAATCTTACCTATTTAAGCAATGTTTATGATAATTCTTTTTATTATATCAACCCGGTTAGCCTGATTAAGCCTTTCAACGATAAACAGATCATCGGAGAGTTTTATTTGTACGATACAGGGCGTAAAAAATTTCCAGGTCATGATAGAATTTATTATAATGAGAACGGCGAACTTTTTTTCATGGGTAACGATGATACCTATATAAAAATCGGTGTCGGTCATATGCTTGCTGACACCTATTCGACCTATACTTTCGAAATCCCTTACAACAATACGGTGGTCCACTGCAAGAAAACAGATATGGGTAAGTTCCTTGATGAAGATGGAACAAAATTAGGGGAGTTTATTTTTTATGCCGGATTTGTGATGCACGGGGCACCCATGACTTTAACCCTGCACCAATCGACGCCGGTCACTCTGACCGAAACCAGCAATTTTGCCCCATCCATTGCATTGGATAATAACACAATCTATCTCGCATTTGCCAATCAGGAAAATAATGTCGCCGTTGCGTCCAGTGATGACGGTACAAACTTTGCCGTACGGGTGGTCTTGCCATTTAAAATCGACAATGCGCCTTCAATCGCTGTTTTCAATGGTATCGTGTTCGTTTCCTGGCTCGACAGTTTGCGCCGGCCGGTGTGTACCAGGCTTGACAATCAAGGTAACTGGTCCTATAATGAGGTCTGGCTTAACAATGAAACCGGTGCGGATAAGATCAATATGGCGGTGTTTAACCAACAGTTGTTTTTTGCCTGGCGGAGCCTGTCCGGGAATATCAATATCATGTCGACGAAAAACGGCAACAGTTTCCGGAAAGAAGCCGTGCTGAGCGAAAAGACTGCGCGTCCCCCCTGTATTTTCGTATGGAACGACAACCTGTGTGTGGGCGGGGTCGATCTGCAAACCGGGCAGGCCTACGAAATACAAAGCTATAACGGTTCCGAATTCTTCAACAAGCAGTTTTTGCCTTACATCGATATGAATAATACCTTCCAGGTGTCGGTACATCCCGTTCCCGAGCTTATGCTTGTTGAACAATGGTTTGTATTTCATTCCAATACGACGCAGAATATCACCTTTACCAACCAGTTTTCAGAAATAAACAGTGTCAATATGGGTGAAAGAGCGATCGACGTCGCATGCGTTGCATTTCCATATTTTGCCTGGACAGAAGACAGCGGTCAGCATCATATCAAAATAGCCCGGTTGCTGCAAGGCAATTGATTAAGGTGCGTGGTAAGGAGACTGGGTAACAGAAAATAGATAATCAAATTAAAAAGCATGATTTTCTATCAACATTTTAAACATAACTCAATACAGGATAACTACTAATTATCAATGACAAATGCCAGCACTTTGGATAGGATCAACTTGATCTTACAGCAGTTCAAATATTACGATAAAAAGCTTGCCATGCTGTTAATTGTCAATCTGCAATCGGAAATG